>Ga0208819_1000003_pt1 | contig 851745 bp, 877 predicted proteins | sample June2015DPH_11_1_3_FD_184707 | JGI IMG/M metagenome (GOLD analysis project Ga0208819, IMG submission 184707) | Peatland microbial communities from SPRUCE experiment site at the Marcell Experimental Forest, Minnesota, USA - June2015DPH_11_150... | ecosystem: Environmental > Terrestrial > Soil >...
TGCAGCAGAAGACAGCGCAGCGTATACACCTGAAACGAAGATCATCATGATAAAAAGTCATCCTCACAATTCGTTTAACCTCAGGATCAAAGACAACCTCTGCAATGTTTTCGCCCAAGCTCTACCCCCAGCCCAAACAGCTCACTTTTTGAAGTGCTTAAAGCTTGTGCACTGCAAGAGTAAGCGCGCATGTGTGTTCCTAAATTCCCTTCTTGGCTGCAACAGAGTTGTGCGGCAGAGGGCACGCTGTCGCTATGTTGGATCATATTTGTATCATATAGTAGACCGAGGGGAGGGGGTGTCAGAGCACACAAGCCCAGATTTGGGTAACCTCTCGTGACACGCGAGTGCATCATCCAAAACCATGATTTCCAACCCGCAACGGCTCAACGCCTCACATCATCCTGACGACGGTTTCCACACTCTGACCACGCAGCCGCCAAAAAACGGAAACGAAGAAGCAAACACATCCAACCCGCAAACGAATCTAGGAACAGACATGCGCGCTAAAGCGCATTCTTTGCTGTTTGCCGTGTTAATTCAAAAAAAGGTGAGGTTGTGTTTAAGGTGCCTATCGTCGCGTGACTGTTACCTTTACACTTACGGTGTGGCTTAACGAGCCGCTTGTGCCCTTCACTGTCACTGTGTACGTTCCAGATCTGATGTTGCTCGCTACTCTTATCGTCAGCGTTGATGTGCCAGATCCTCCAGTAACTTGAGCCGGGTTAAAGGTCGCGGTTAGGCCGGATGGGGCAGACGCCGAGAGTGTGACTGTGCCTGTGAATCCGTTGAGGGACGCTATCGTTATCGTCGAGGTTTTGGAAGATCCTGTCCTGATGCTCAGGCTGGTCGGTGATGCCGACACCGTGAAGTCTGCGGTTGGCGGTGGTGGCGGCGGTGGTGTCGTCGACAGCGTGTAATTCGTCGTGAGTGGGCTGCCCAAACCCGTGACATAATCGTAGCCTGGGCCTGCCGAGTACCCGTTTGAGCCGCTTGTGATGTCTCTGAAGAATGAAGCATAAGCCGATGATTTTGCGTCTAGGTAGAAGTTGTTGTTTGACGTGGTGAGCCCTAGAGCTTGGATCGCTGCCCACTGCGGTGCGCCCGCGCTCGTGCCGCCCACTTGGAACCATCCGTACTGGCCAGAATAGCCTAGGCTGTCGTACACCGGAACGCCCGTATTCGGGTCTGCGTCGTAGGAAACGTCGGGCACGGCACGCATGCTGCTTGAGAGACCGAAGTTTGTTTGATAGGCTGGTTTGGGCTCATAGCGGCTTACGCCACCGCCGCTTCCGCTCCAACCCGTCTCAACTACTGATCCTGAGACGAATTTGAGGGATGTTCCGCCGACGGCGACTACGTTCGGTGAACTTGAAGGCCATATTACGCCCGCTCCACTGTCTCCGGAGGATGCGAAGAAGGTGATTCCGGAGGAACTGAAGTAGCTGTCATATGAGGTTTCTGTGCTGAACTCGCTTCCGCCCCAGCTCATAGATACTGCTACGACGTTCGGTTGGCTTGTAGCGTAATTAACGGCGGCGAGAAGATCGCCTAGACTGTTTGATCTGGCCTCAACCAGCAGTATGGTCGCGTCTGGCGCTATGGCGTGAGCCCATTGGACATCTAAGGATGTTTCAAGCGCCCAGCCCGTGTCTACGCTGATCGTTGTTGCCATCTTGTGTTCTGCAAAATTGATGGGTAATAGACCGTATTGGGTGCTGAACACGGTCAGGTCGTTCAGGACGTTTGGGTCATCGTAAGCGTCGACGATGGCGATAATTGTTCCCGCGCCCCCCGCGGAAGGAAGACCATACGCGCTTCGTATCTGCGTCGGAGTGAGAGCATTCGGAGATGGAGTTGCAGCCATCGGACGAACATGCATCAATGGATGCGCTGACCAGCCGTTTTCAGGTCGCGCTGCTGATACAGTCGATGCAAATCCTGGAAAGCCCACAACGAGAATGAACATCGCAATAACAATGGCAGTGCCGATTCTAGTTTTCATCAACTTTGCCAAGAATTATTCAACCCCTTAACTAATTTATTTAACTCTGATTCTATCTAGCTCGCCATTTCTATTTAAGTCTATTCAGAAGATAGTTCTACACTTCTACACACCTCATTAGGTTCGCGTCACGGCCAAAACAGCCTCATTATCTAGAACAATTCTCCCTAAATATGCCGTTCCGCAGGACTTGAACCCGTTTGGGTTCTAACCCTCTCGGAACCGAACCAGTTCAGGGTATTAGGAAGCGCAAACTCGCAGTAAAGACTTTTTACCGGTAAAGTCGGGTGGGGGTCCCACTCCCCTACACCTCAATTTCGGGCTTGTTTCGAGGTTATTTTAGCTAAAGAAGACCCTTTCTCGACGTTGTAAGTGAGGGTCGGTCGAAAATTCATTGAAGAATTCAAACTGAACAAGGCACAGTTCGGGATGCGGTTCATTTCTTGAAGTGGGCTGTGGCTCGCTGTTGGTTTAGTTTTCCGTTTTTAGTGGGCAGCCCGCTCCGCATATTTGGAGGCTTGGGCATTCGTAGCATTTGTCTGGGGCGTATTCTCGTTTTCTGAGCTTCAGGCAGGTGGGGTTTTTCCAGATTTTTTGCCATTTGTCTCTGAGGATGTTTCCGAGTGGGACGAAGTAGCTCTGGCAGGGTATGACTGTTCCGTCTGGTTCGATGGCCATGTTTATGCGGCAGGCGCTGCAGCTTTTTATCCCCAGTTCCAGCTTCAGAGGGTCGGTTTGGCAGTATTCCGTCGGGGTGTACCAAGTGAATTCCATTCCTAGCTTTCTGGTCTGGTCCCTTATTCGGGTCAGGATTGGCTCTAGTGCTGCTTCGTCTAGGGCGAAGGTTTTGGCTATTCCTGGTGCTTTCCCAGAGTAGATCAGGCTGTTGCAGGCGAAGTGTTTGAGTCCGAGGCTGTGGACGAATTCTATCGTGGCGTCTATGTCATTGACGTTTAGCTGGTTGAGTGTGGTGTTGCTGACCGTATAGATCGGGGATGCGATAGCGTTCTTGAGTCCTTCGACGGTTTCGTCCCAGCTCCCGTTGACGCTTGTTATTTTGTCGTGGACTTCTGGGTCGTGTGATTCAAGGGTTATCTGCATGTGGTCTAGTCCTGCGTCAATGAGGGTTTTGAGGTACGCGTTGTCTTTGAGTTTTCGTCCGTTCGTGACGAGGCCGCAGACCAGTTCTTTTTCTTGCGTGTGCCCTATCAGCGTTGACAGGTCGTCTCTCATGGTTGGTTCGCCGCCTGTGAAGACCACTTGAGGGATGCCTAGGGCTTGGAGTCTGTCGATCACGTTCAGCCATTCTCGTGTGGTTAGCTCTTCTGTTTGTTTTGGGCCTCCGGCGTAGCAGTGTATGCACTTGTTGTTGCAGCGGTAGGTGAGGGCTATGTCCATGCGGTAGGGTGCGCTCAGCTCTTTTTGGAAGGGTTCTATCTTTTCTACGCCGAGGTAGGAGACGGGGCACACGTCGGGTGTCTTGGCGAAGGAGTTGATGGTAAACAGTGTGTCTTTAATGTCTTTTCTGGCGGTTTCCGCGTCAACCTTGTAGCGTCTTAGAATTCTCTTTGCTGTTTGTTCTTCGTTTTCTCCTTGCATGAAAGAGTGTACGATTTCGGTGGCTGTCGGGTTGAGGAAGATGACCCTGGAGGCATTTATGACCAGAACTCCTTCTCCGTTTTTCTCTAACCGTAGATGGAGTCTGAGACCGCGGTATTCGCCCTCTGCGACTTTGAGGTGGTGCAGCACCTCTCTGGGTTTTGCTCTTAACTTGTCAAGTACATTCAACTATCTTGCACCTCCGCCGGCGCAGGCGCAAGCGCAGCCTACGCAGGCACAGGCGCATGCGCAGGCGTGGCATGCGCACACGCAGGATGGTTTTCCGCCTACTGGATGCTGGCTTGGGGGAGACTTGAAAGGCACGAGTTTGTTGGCGAAGTCTTGAACGTTTTTGACGATGTTGTTTGAGGCTGTCTGGAGTCCTCGTATGATGTTGTTGGCGAAGTCTTGGCCCGGGATTGGTTTGGCTTGGGCTAGTGGGGCCGTTGGTGTTGTGACTGGCGTTGGGGGTCTTTGCTGTCCCGTCGGTGCGTGTAGGCCGCCCCAGTACCACCACCAAGCCGGGTTTGGATAAATGATTATTCCCGGTGGGAAAGCTGTTCTGAAGCGGTCTTCGACTTTGTCGTCGGCCAGTAGCCACTCGAGGTTCTTGTCCACGGCGTCGCCCTTGAGTTCTGGGGTTCCTGCCTGGGTTACCTGGGTCCAGGCTTTGTCTACTATGGATTTGTAGTAGTTGGTCGTGTCGTCTCTCGAGTAGCCGCGTAGCTTTTGGTCTACCGTATTGGTGAGTTCTACGTAGGTGCTGGCGAGCTTCTGCTCGTCGAGGGTTCCGTCTGGTCTTAGGGCGTTCAGATAATCTGTTTCGTAGTATCTCGGTTGTGGAGCCGGCTGGCCTTGGGCTGGTTCGAGTCTGGTGAGTTGTATGAGGGGCTCAGTTTCGGTGACGGCGACCATGCGCTTTAGGAGAAGCCCATAGAGAATCATGGTGAGGACGCGGACGGGTTTTTGATCCAAAACGAGGGCTGCCTCGACGGCCGTGAGTGTTCGGTTGGCGCCCAAGGCTTCGATCGACATGCGGGGCGTTGCGTAAGCCATTCTGGCAACTCTTCCCAAGCCCAACATTATCGCGGCAGCCACTATGATAAAGACTAGGACCAATAAAGCCGTGGTTGCTGCGTCTGGAAATGGCCCAGGGGTCGGGGTTGGGGTCGGGGTCGGGGTTGGGGTCGGGGTCGGTGCGGAGGAAACGTAGGTGGCTGGGAAAGAAACGCCGGAGGTGAATTGTTGGCCTGGCGGCCAGTCTGTTCTCTCCCAGAAGACGGCGGTGTCGTTGTTCGTTTCTTTGAAGACATTGTCGAAGGGTGAGTCTGGGGGGTATTTCACTTCGGTTGTCTGTACGCCTGGTGGGAGGATGATTTCCACACGTAGGTCTGTTACGGAGCCACTGGCGCTAGAGAACGTTGTTTGGTAGAAGAGCAGGTCGACGTTTCCCGCGTTAGTGGTATCCTCATGGATCATGTTTGGGACTAGAGCGTAAACAATGAATGTGTAGGGCTGGTTCAGCGCAACGGGTTTTTCGAGGTAAACGTCGATGCCGTAGAAGCTTCCCGATGACGCATCTTGATATGGAAGTGTGGTTCCCAACAGGTCTTCCACGTACTGAATTTGGAAGCCTCCTTGGGGCATCCCCACGGTGAATATGCCTTGAGGTGAGCCGGACAGATACGTGAAGGTTATGTTGTACAGAATGTATATCGACCTGTCCGTGTTGATCTGGATTTGGGCCCACTCTTGGCTTACGGAGTAGGTTACACCCTGAGCCCTTGCAAGCTGCGCCTTTGTCAGCAATGATCCGAGGCAAAAGATTAGTATGATGACGGATAGACAGGCGAGCTGCTGTTTCGTCACCATGTTGGTTCCTCTGTGAGTTCGACCTTGTTTCCGCAGTAGGCGCACGTAACGAAGGGTTTTCCGTCATGAACTTCAGTCTTGGTCGCGTCGATCAGGGCTCCGCAGTTTGGGCAACGTATTTGCTTAGCCTCTAACGGTCCGGTGACCGTTAGGGTTTGCTTAATCTCTATAGGTTTTTTCTCTCGACTAAGGAAGAGCAGGAATCCGGCGGCCGCGACGAAGACGAGTCCCACAAGAAAGTAGACAAGGCCAAGGTTAACTGAGACAAGGAAGACGAAGCCAAAGAAGATCAGAACTGCCGACGCCAAGCAGATGGCAGCCCTAATTATCCCCCGAGCCATGTGCGTTGCCTCAAACCTAATTTCGTCTACTGATTTCACCTACCCATAGGCCTAGCTTTTAACGCTTTCCTTCCTTCACCTGCAGGAGGCCACGTAGCATTGCAAATGCTTGCTTTCGATGCAATTTGGGAGAAGGAGCGTTTTCTGGAGATTCTTGGCAGATAGCTGCTTGGCGCGCGCCTAAATCACAGAGTGAAGCAAAGTCTTATACAATCTGAGTCAAAACTTACTATGTTTGAGTTTGGAGAGTGTGCATGGTTAGGTATGAGCACAGAGGCAAGGCCTCGAAACCCTTTGCGACTTTCTGGGAATCGCTCACAAGCAAGGAAGGTGCAAGGGGAAGGGCGCACATTGTTCTGGAACCTATAAATGAATACTGCAAGCAGGCAAAGAAGATACTGGAAATAGGTTGTGGAATCGGAGAGGTCTTGGCCAACCTTCCCGAAAGATACGCTATATATGGTTTGGACATCGAAAGAGATTACATCGAGGTTTGCAGAAGGAGGATCCCAAAGGGCAAGTTCTTCGTTTCCAGCATGCACAACTTCAAGATTAACGAAAAATTCGACGCCATATTCTCCGCCAACGATGCAATCAACTTTCTGAAAGACTTTGCCCAATGGAAATCAACATTCAAGGCAGTGAACGAGCATCTTAGCAGAGATGGACTGTTCATCTTTGACGTGTACACTCCGAAAATGCTGAGAGACACGCTTCATTGGCTGGAAAAATACAACAGGTCCACCTCATCAGTCAAAGAATTCCCAAAAGGATACTACTACGACAAAGAGACAGTGAAAGGCAACACACTGACTTGGGACTCCAGAATATTTGAAAAACTCCCAAACGGACTTTACCAACTCAACAAATACAAATTCAAAGAAACAATATACCCAGTCGCAAAGATGAAATCTGCCCTCTCTAAGCATTTCGAAATCGTTGAAGCCAACTTGAGAGAAGAAGGCAGGAAGATTCTGTTCATCTGCAGAAAGAAGTGAAAGATAGAATACTCAGCATGCCTAAACTTACTCAAAAACCCGGCAGAATTGAGTAAAAAAACCTTCAAACCAACATGCTTCAACAACGTTTTGACACTCAAAGAAATCACGGATTGAGCACTCAAACACAAGGGCTCGCACGTCAACATGAACGACTGGCTCAAATCAGCATGCACGCGTTACTGTTTGGCCAAGTAGTTGGCTATCGTAAGCTTCTGAATCTCACTCGTGCCCTCGTAGATTTCCGTTATCTTCGCGCATCGGTGAAACCTCTCAACATGATAGTCCGCCAAGTAACCGTACCCCCCGAACACTTGAATAGCATCATCCGTCACTTCCATGGCAACCCGGCTCGCATACGCCTTAGCCATCGACGTCGCAACAGCGTTCGGCTTCTCCTTGTCATAAAGCCAAGCCGCCTTGTACATCATCAGCCGTGCAGACTCGATTTTAATCAGCATCTCAGCAAGCTTGAAACTCACACCCTCAAACCCCATAATCACCTGCCCAAACTGCTTCCGACTCTTCGCATACGCCAACGCCCGCTCAAACGCGCCCTGCGCCATACCCACAGCCTGAGCCGCCACCGTTATTCTCGTTCCGTCGAAAAGTTCCAGTGTGTAATAGAAGCCTTTTCCCTGTTCGCCCACGAGGTTGGTTTCCGGCACCTTCAAGTCAGCCATTGAGAGTGAGCCTGTGACGCATGGTTTGATTCCCATTTTGCCGTGCAGTTTTGTTGCTTCGAGTCCGCACATGCCTTTCTCGGCGAGAAATATGCTTTGTCCTCGGTGCGTAGGCTGGACGTTTGTGTCTGATTGACAAAGCAGGATAAACGTGTCAGCCGTCGTCGCGTTCGTTATGAACTCCTTCGCCCCGTTAATCGTCCACTCGCCCCCGTTCTTGACGGCAGTCGAGTCCATACGTGTTATGTCGCTCCCATGCTCGGCCTCCGTGAAGGCCGCCGCAGCGATTTTGTCACCCCTTGCCAACGGCGGAATGTACGTTTTCTTCTGCTCCTCGTTTCCGTGTTTCAGCAGCACGTCAGGAATCATAAGGTTTCCCAGCGACACCGCAACGCCCAAGCCCGGATCAGCCCGGCACATCTCCTCAACGACCAAACAGTCCTCCAGCACGCCGTATCCCTGTCCGTCGTACTCCTGCGGAATCCGCATACTCGTGAACCCCAGCTGCGCGGCTTTCTTGTACAGGGCCATCGGAAACTCTTCCTTTTGATCAAGCTCCAAAGCCAGCTCCGGAGTGAACTCCTTCGTGCAGAACTCGCGCACCGCACGCTGAATCTCCTTCTGCTCATCGTTCAGCTTAAAATCCATCTTCATTCTCTCCTTCGGTTACTTGCAGGTCTTCTGCGTCTTCGATTCATATACTTTACTTTTCAAAGCAGGAACAACCTTGAACAAATCCTCCACAACAGCGTAATCGGCGAAGCTGAAAATCGGAGCCTTCGGATCCTTGTTCACCGCTATTATAAGATCCGAGCCCTTCATGCCCAGCACGTGCTGGAACGCACCGCTGATTCCCAGGGCAAGGTACAGCTTAGGCTTCACCGTCTTCCCCGACGTGCCAACCTGACGGTCGGTGGGAAGCCAGCCCTTGTCCACGATGGGACGCGAACAGGCCAAAACGCCGCCCAAAGTCTTAGCCAGCTCATCCACGATGGGCACGTTCGTGACGTCTTTTATCCCGCGGCCGACGCCCACGAGCTTCTCGGCGACGGTTATGTCAACCCCGCCCGGCGGTGGCAGAACGTACTGTATGAACCGTTTCTCGGTTATCTCCTCCGTCAACGGCGTCTGCGTCTCGACAATTTGTCCGTTTGCCGGCGGTGAGGGTTTCTGCGGCGCGAACGTTGCCTGACGCACGGTTGCGATGTACGTGTCGGCTTTTCTGGCAACGGCTTTGACGTTCACCTTTCCACCATACATCTGACGAGTCACCGTGAACGCGCCGTTCTCGAACGCCAAGTCTATGCAGTCCGTCGCAAGTGGCAGGTCCAAAGCTGCCGCGAGTCTCGGAGCCAAGTCCACGCCGTAGGACGTGTGTCCCATCATCACCAACACAGGCCTGTGCTGAACGATCAGCGCTGACAGAATTCTCTTATAAGCTTCAGAATTGAAGTTCTCAAGCCTGCCATCTTCAATCAGTATAACGGTCTTCGCGTACTCTGCCAGCATCTTCGCGTGTTCCTTCACTTTACTGCCAAGAAGAACCGCCGTCAGTTCTGAGCCTGTTTCCTCGGACATCTCCCGGGCTTTCGTGAGCATCTCGTAGGTTATGTCCCTGATTTGCCCCTGCCTGTGCTCTGCAAGAACGAAGATTTCGGCCATCTTAAATCAGCCCCCTTGACTTGAGGATTTCGGTGATTCTTGTGGCAATTTCGTCCGGGCTTCCCTTGATGAATTCTGCTTGTTTCTCGACTGGTGGAACGTACATGTTCTCTATTTTGACCCATGAACCCGCTGCGCCAACGTCATTTTCAGTTAGGCCAGTGTCGGCCAGAGTCATGAGTTTTATCTCTTTCTGCATGGCTTTTCTGATGCCCATTATTGAAACGTACCTTGGCTCGTTTATTCCCGTTTGGACCGAAAGCAAAGCCGGCGTTTTCACTTCAACCTGCTCCTCCAATCCGCCTTCAAGCTCTCGGTTTACTTTCGCTGCGCCGGTTGCAAGCTCGATTTTTTTGACCATTGTGGCGTGGGGTATTTTGAGCATTTCTGCGAGGATTGGGCCGACGGTGGCCTGGCCGTCGTCACCCGCTTGCATTCCTGTCAGGATGAGGTCGAAATGTAACGTTTTGATTGCGCTGTGCAGGATTTTTGCCGTGGCGTAGCCGTCTGAATCGTTGAATTTGGGGTCGGTCATCCTTATTGCCTTGTCTGCCCCTCGGGCCAAACACTTTCTCAAAGTCGTGTCAGAATCGTCAGCCCCGATGGTTATGGCCGTGACGGTTCCTCCCTGCTTTTCCCTTATGCGCACTGCTTCTTCCAAGGCGTAATCGTCCCACTCGTTGATGTCGAAGACCAAGCCCGTTCTATCTATGCCCTTGCCCGTGGCGTCAATTCTCAGCTCTGCTTCGGCCGTTTCTGGAACATGCTTGACACACACAATTATGTCCAAATGTCTTCCTCTCCAAGTGATGAGACTTGATTTAGCAGGCTGTTTTCATATAGCTTTTGCTTGCAAACGTCTGTTTTCTAACATCAGTAGCCCACGGTCATGTAGTTTTCAGGTCTTTAACAAAGGCTGTTTGGTCTTGTTTCGTTGAGCAATTTTCATGCTTTCTAAACTCTGATGGTTTATTAAGTGACTGCTGAGGATACGCTTGCACATCAAAACGCTCGCCAATCACGAAGCATAAAACATGTTCAGAAGCATTCGCCATGTTTTCTATTCTGCCAAACTCGATTGCAGAAGTGCGTTCCTTTTCTCTCATTAGAAAACAAAAGAAGGATCTTGCGGGAGATATCACTTAAACGCAGAGCATCTGATATTGAAAGCCCTGGAGTGTTCTGTCCTCACGGTTTGGGTGTGGGTCATGGCGTTAGGGTGAAGTAGATTCGTCTGTTGTTTTTGCCTTTGTTTTCGGTTTTGAGCAGTCGTATTTGGCCGACCTCGTTTAGGTTTTTGACGTGTGTTCCTCCATCGGCTTGTTTGTCGAGGTTGACTAGTTCTACGATGCGGAGGCGGGGTATGTCTGGGGGGAAGGCTTCGGCCATTTTTACCACGCCAGGGATTTTGAGGGCTTCTTCTCTGGGAAGTTCATAGGATTTTACTGGCGTGTCCTTTTTGAGCAGCTCGTTGGTTTTGGTCACGTACTCTTCGAGTATTTCAGGGTTGAACTGTGCTAGGCTGAAGTCGAAGCGGATTTTGTCGGTTTCAAGCTGGTTACCGGTGACAAGTGCGCCCGTGCCGTTGCACAATAGCGAAGCGAAAAGGTGGGCTGCAGTGTGACTGCGCATAAGCCTGTACCTGCGGTCCCAGTCTAGTACGCAACGAACTCTGTCGCCTGCTTTCAACCCAAGACGGTCAACCTCGTGACTGATTTCACCCGAGAATTTGCCGACATAAACAACGTTGTAAACCTCTTTTCCGCCGAAGATCTTCCCCGTGTCACAGGGCTGACCGCCGCCCTTAGGATAGAAAATTGTTTGATCCAGAACCACGAATTTTCCGTCTTTGACCGAAACAACAACGGCGTCACATTCTTTGAGATAACCGTCCTCCAGAAACAACGCTCTAGTCATAGCCTTCCACTGACTTGAATAGGACATCGCTGTTACGCTTAAGGTTTACTTGATACTGAACTCACGCACAGCGTAGTGCGCAATTCGGGAAAATATGATTTGGCAAGAAACGCGCGCTAGAGTCCCAAATCAGAAGAAGTGAAAGGCTCTGTTCACAGACCAAGCTTCTGTTTTATTGCACTGCGTTTTTCTTCTGGAAACGGCCCGAACTTCTTGATCCTGTCCGTGAACATTGTGAAAAGCTCTGCAGCCTTCTTGTAAACCGGGAGGGGCACGTAGCTGTACCGCACTCTCATGCTTTCAATTCCATGTTTGGCCAGTTCCCTTCCCATGTCGATCATTCTCTTCTTCGTAAACTTTTCATCGACTTCCTGCGTCCCTTCTATGACCAGAACACCGTCAGCCCCGTATGCGAAGGCGTAAAGCAGATGCCTCAAGCCGAGAATGGCGGTGGTTGGAACTGGCACGATGCGGATGTTTTCGGGATAGTTTGTGCGGTCTAGGCCTAAGAAGTCCATGCCTGTGTAGCCGACGTTTTTGTCGACGAAAGCGACGACTCTGACTTCGCCAGACTGCTTTTCTGCGAGTACGCCTCTCAAACTTGCGGTTATCTGCTTGGTCGTGGCGTTCTTGAAGTCAATAGCTTCCTGAGGGCAGACGGGTATGCATGCGCCACAACCAGTGCACAGGAACGGATCAACTTTGGCTTTGCCCTCTTGCACGCTAATGGCGTTTGTCGGACAAACTGGAACACAGCCACTGCAACCGTTGCAAAGGTCGCTGATGACGAAAGCTTTCTCTGGGCTTGTGGTAACGTAGTCACTCTTGAGGAATAATGCCGCTTTGGCCGAGGCAGCCAAGCCATCTGAAACCGTGTCTCTAACGTCTTTCGGGCTTAGAGCACAGCCGCAAGCGAAGATTCCAGTGACCAGTGAATCGACAGGGTCGAGCTTCGGATGCTTTTCAGTTACGAAGCCGTCTTCGCTGATGGAGACTTTCATTTTGTCGGCGAGTTCCTTCAGTCCTGCAGGTGGAACCATAGGCGTGGCCAAGGCAATCATGTCAAACTCTTCTTCGGTAACCTCGCCTGTTATGGTATCTTCCGCGACAGCAACAAGCTTGCCGTTCTTGCTGTTCTTGTAGATTTCAGCAACTTTGCCGCGGATGAAGGTGACACCAGCTTCTTGGTCACGCCAGTAAAGATCCTCGTAGCCCCTGCCTGTTGCTCTTATGTCTGTGTAGTAGATGCTTACGTCTATGCCGAGCATTTTCTTCAGCACAAAAGCCTGCTTCAACGAATACATGCAGCATATTCGACTGCAGTACGAGATGTAGTTCTTGTCTCGGGAACCTGCACAGAGCACGATAGCCATGCGTTTAACGTCGGTACCGTCAGCCTTCTTGATGTAGCCACTCGTTGGCCCTGTTGCAGAGACAAACCGCTCTAGGTCCATCATCGTGATGACATCTTTGTAAGTGCCATAACCATAGGTTTCAAGCTTCTTCGCGTCGTAGAGCTGATAGCCCGTGGCGACTATTATGCCGCCAACGTGCAGGTCGACTGTGCTTCCCTGATCTGCCAAGCTTACGGCCTTGGCTGGACAGAGCTGCTCACATTTTCCGCACCTTGTGCACGAACTAAAGTCAATGGTATAGGCTGAAGGCACAGCCTGTGGGAACTCGATGTAGGCTGCTTTGCGTTGCGCCCAACCTTCGTTAAACTCGTCTGGAACCGACACTGGACAAACTTTCGCGCAGACGCCGCAGCTTCTGCACTTCTGAACGTCCACGCCTCTCGGTTTCATACTTACTTTTACATCGTAGTTGCCCGGTCGCCCGCTGACCTCTTGCACCTCAGCGTAAGTGTACAAGTTAACGTTTGTGTTTCTGTCCACTTCCGCCATCCTTGGCGTCAAAATGCACTGTGCACAGTCCAAAGTCGGGAACACTTTGGTCAGTTTGGCCATGTTGCCGCCGATGCTGGGCTTCCTTTCGACAAGATGAACCTTGTAACCTAGATACCCAAGCTCGAGGGCAGAAGTGATGCCTGAAATGCCTCCGCCGATGATGAGAATCTCCCTAGAACCCTTCTCGCTTATGAGCTGTAACGGCTCAAGCTCACGGCTTCTCTCGTAACCGCCTCTAATCAAGCTGATAGCTTTCTTCGTCGCTTCAGGCGAAGGATGCGGCCCCAATATCCACGAGTCCTGCTCCCGTATGTTCACGAATTCAAGCATGAACGGGTTCAGGCCAGCTCTTTCCAAAACACTCTGAAAAGTGGCAAGATGCATACGAGGCGTACAACTTGCGACCACAACCCGGTTCAGAGTTTCCTTTTTCACGGCGTCAAGAATCATTTCCTGAGCCGGTTTTGAGCATAAATATTTGTGATACTTGGCTACGGCAACACCTTCCCAATTCTTGACAGCATCAATAACCGCTTTGACATCCACAACCTCGCCTATGTTGCCGCCGCATTCACAGACGAAAACGCCGATTTTAGGCGATTTCTTCTCCACGGATGAAATCTCCTTTTCCATGATATGTTTCAAACCATTCACGGGAAAACGCTTTAATAACCTTACGCTCCCCATTCATCAAAAAGCGATGGACAACATGAACGCTCAAGAGCTCACCCAGAAACACAAGTTACTCGAATGCATTCAGTGTGGAACATGCACAGGCAGTTGCCCAGTTGCACGCAAAGCCAACTTGAACGTTAGAAAGTACATGCGCGAAGTTGCCACAATGGGAAAACTCACTCAGCACTCGCAGAACGAGCTGTGGAGTTGCACGACTTGCAGCGCATGCGGCGTTCGTTGTCCAAAGGATTTGAATCCATACGAGTTTTTGATTGACGTTCGCGGCATGGCGGTTGAGGAAGGACAAATCGCACCGACCATCCGCGATGCGTTGGAAAGCATATTCAAGAACGGCAATCCATGGGGAAGAATCCGGAACAAGAGGTCAGAATGGGCTCAAGGCCTGAACCTCAAACACATGTCGCAGGGCGCGGACATGCTTTACTTTGTAGGATGCACCTCAGCTTACGATCCGCGAGTCCAAAGCGTCGCCAAGAGCCTAGCGACTGTCCTTGCAAAAGCCGGATTGAACTTCGGCGTCCTAGGCGATGAAGAAAACTGCTGCGGAAGCGAAGTCTACGGCATGGGAGAAAAAGGCCTCTTCGACTTCTTAGTTGAGGAGAACACGAAAACCTTCAACAAGTACAACGTAAAACAAGCGGTGACAAGCTGCCCCCACGGTTATCACGCCTTCAAGAACAGGTACAATCAGACAAGCTTCGAGATTCTGCACCACACACAACTTCTTGCCAAACTGATTGACGAGAAAAAACTCACTTTCACAAAGGAAGTGAACAAGAAGGTCATCTATCACGACCCATGCTTCCTAGGCAAGCAAAACGGCATCTACGAAGAACCGAGAAAGGTCATCCAAAGCGTGCCATGCGTCAAACTGCTGGAATTTGACCGTTCCAGAGCCCGAAGCGTCTGCTGCGAAGGAGGCGGCGGAAGAATGTGGGTTGATATTCCAGGTCCGCGCCTAGCAGAAACCCGCGTGAAAGACGCCGTTGAAGCTGGAGCAGAAATCCTCGCCACAGCTTGCCCGTACTGTCTATTGACTTTTGAAGACGCTGTTAAGACAGCAGGGGCCGAAGGCAAAATCCAAATCATGGACATAGCCGAACTACTTGCTCTAGCCTTGTAGAATCCGAACGCTTTCAAGTAAACTCGCAAAGCGGCGCACGGTAATTGCGTTGCACTTGAAGCCCAAAAGAAGTGTCAGACCCAAAGCAGGGAAAATGGTGAGAGAAGCGCGCGTTATCTATGTTCCAAAATTGCACACGATAAGAGATTGTTTTAAGACGTGGTCCTAGGTGGCAGGCAAGAGAGAGGTTCTTCCTAAAAAAAGGAAATGTCCAGAAATGTGAGAATAATTGATAAAGGTCATTCTCAATAAGAACTGATGCTGAGGATGCCCATTATGGAAGAACTAGAGTTGATTGTTGTAGGCGCTGGTGCTGCTGGCCTAGCCGCTGGAATCTACGGAATGAGGGGTGGCCTAAAGACGGTTGTTTTGGAAGAAAAACTAGCCGGGGGCACAACGGCAGACGCGCCTATCGTTGAAAATTACCTAGGCTTTCAGAACATCAACGGAATTGAACTTTCACAAAAGATGGTAGCTCACGCCAAAAGCGCTGGAGTGACACTCAACGAATTTGAAAACGTTGTCAGCATGGACCTTAAGGATGAAAAGAAACATGTGCAAACTCAGAAAGCAGTCTACGAAGCTAAGGCAGTCATAATTGCTTCGGGAAGCCATTACCGTCAACTTGGAGTCCCAGGTGAGAAGGAGTTCCGCGGAAGAGGAGTCAGCTACTGCGGACTGTGTGATGGACCTTTTTTCAAGGGCAAAAGCGTACTCGTTGTAGGCGGCGGAAATTCAGCTTTAATAACAACTCTTTATCTTGCAGGTATCGCAGCTGAAGCAAAGATAGCCCACAGAAGAGAAGCCTTCCGAGCTGAAGACGCTCTTGTTCAAGCTCTAAAGGGGACAAAAAATGTGGAGGTTCTGCTGAACATGGAAATAAAAGAGATACGTGGCGACAAAGTTGTCCAAAAAGTCGTGCTTCTCGACAAGGGCACTGGAGAAGCAAAAGAACTGGAAGTCAACGGGGTTTTCGTTCAGGTTGGCGAGGATCCTAACAGTCAAATAGCTAAGGAAGCAGGTGTCGCGGTAGACGAGGATGGTTACATGATCGTTGACGCGCTGCAACGAACGAATCTTGAGGGAGTCTATGCGGCAGGCGATGTTACAAATCATCCGGTCAAGCAAATAGGAACAGCTGTGGGACAAGGCATAACGGCGGCAGTGGAGGCCTACTGTTTCATTAGAAGACCTTATTATCACAAAGGATGAGGTTGTCCAACACAGTAGTTCTCTGGGAAAGGAATGTTTCGGGATCTTGCTCCTAAACTTTTATATCTGCATGTATGCGTTTAGAATTCTTCTTCGTACATGAACTGTCAGAGGTTCTTTGGCCTATGCATCGAATCGTTTCAAAGAGGGAGTTGGCCCCAAAAATCAAGTTGCTAGAGATTGAAGCCCCTGAGATAGCTGAAAAAGCCAAGGCGGGGCAATTTGTCATTTTGAGGATTGATGAGAAGGGCGAACGGTTTCCTTTAACAATCGTAGACTGGGACAAGAAGAAAGGCACGATAACTCTGATCTTTCTTGAAGTTGGGGTTTCCACAGAAAAGCTTGGTGCGCTCAAGGTTGAGGATGAGATAGTTGATGTTCTTGGCCCCTTGGGAAATCCGAGCCATGTGAAGCAATACGGTTCCGTGTGCGTCATAGGCGGAGGAGTTGGTACTGCCTCTGCGTTTCCGATTGCCAGAGCCTTCAAAGAGGCAGGCAGCAAGGTTGTGTCTATAGTTGGGGCTAAGACTGCTGGGTTGATAATTCTTGAAGACGAATTGAAGAAGGTTTCTGACGAGCTTTTCATTTCCACTGATGATGGATCGAGGGCTCAGAAGGGTTTTGTCAGTGACGTTTTGAAAATGCTGATTGAGAAAGGCTATGTTTTTGACGTCGTGTACGCGATTGGCCCGACCGTGATGATGCGGGCCGTCGCAGAAACAACAAGACCGTACGGCATCAAGACCATTGTGAGTTTGAACCCAATCATGGTTGATGGCATGGGCATGTGTGGTGCGTGCAGAGTCAGCGTCGGCGACAAAACAAGATTTGCATGCGTAGACGGCCCAGAGTTTGACGCACACCTGGTGAATTTTGGTGAGCTGATGAAGAGGCAAATGGTGTACATGTCAGAGGAAAAAGCGGCCCTGCAACGTCTGCAAGAGAGGAGATGTGCCCATGAGTGAGCCTAAAGCAAAACCCAAGCTTCAGAAGGAAGCCGTTCCGATTCCCAAGCAATCGCCAGAAACTCGCAGGCGAAACTTTAACGAGGTTGCGCTTGGCTACACTGAGGAGCAAGCCATGACGGAAGCCAGCCGCTGCCTGCAATGTCCAAAACCTCAGTGCATACAAGGTTGCCCAGTTGAGATAGACATTCCCGCTTTCATCAAGCTAATGAGAGAAGAAGATTACGGCGGGGCAATAAAGAAGATCAAAGAAAAGAATTGCCTCCCCGCTATTTGTGGGCGAGTGTGTCCACAGGAGGAACAGTGTCAAAAGGTCTGCTTGCTCGGCAAGGCAGGCGACGCTGTCAGCATCGGCAGGTTGGAGAGGTTCTTGGCAGACTGGGAAAGACAGACAGGAATCACCTGCTCTGAGAAAGTTCTATCGACTGGCAAAAGAGTCGCAGTCATAGGCGCCGGTCCTGCCGGTCTCACGGCGGCCGCTGATCTCGTGAAACTTGGACATGATGTTGTCATTTATGAGGCACTGCACCGACCGGGCGGAGTACTCATGTACGGGATACCTGAGTTTCGCTTGCCCAAGAGCATCGTTGAGGCAGAGGCCGACTATGTCATAAAACTTGGCGTAGAGATTCGTGCAAGCTGCATTATTGGGAGAACGTTCACTATTCCCGAGCTTCTCAAAAGAGGGTTCGATGCGGTTTTCATCGGAACCGGTGCAGGACTGCCTCAGTTTCTGGGGATCCCTGGAGAAAACTTGGGCGGCATCTACTCTGCAAACGAGTTCCTGATTCGAGTCAACTTGATGAAGGCCTACACTTTTCCAGAGTACGACACACCCATAAGAATCGGCAAGAAAGTTGCCGTGATAGGCGGTGGCAACGTTACCATGGATTCTGCTCGCTCAGCACTGCGGCTGGGCGCAGAAGAAGTGTGCATCGTATACCGGCGTTCAAGAGAAGAAATGCCAGCAAGGAAAGAAGAGATTGAAAACGCTGAGGAAGAGGGGATAACCTGCAAGTTCTTAGCCAACCCAACAAAGTTCATAGGCGACGAGAAAGGCTGGGTTAAAGCCATGGAGTGCATTTGTATGGAGTTGGGGCCTCCAGACGAGTCCGGGAGGAGAAGACCGATTCCTGTTAGGGGTTCAGAGTTTGTAATGGACGTTGACACAGTTATAGTTGCTATTGGAAGGACACCTAACCCGATAATACAGAGTACCACAGAAGGATTAGCCGTCACAAAATGGGGGACCATAGTAGCGGATGAGAATGGCAAAACAAACGTTGAAGGCGTCTACGCAGGCGGCGACATAGTGACAGGCGAAGCTACAGTCATAAGCGCGATGGGCGCAGGCAAGAAAGCGGCAAAGGCAATACATGAATACCTAACGAAGAAGAACAATTAGCCTGCAAAAGTATGCTAGATTTGTACAACGTGTCATAACCTTGCTGCATTATTTGTCACAGCGTGGGCTGTGACTCTATAAGCGTAATCCATTAACAGTATCGTTAATAAGTTTAATGATTCACTATCCCATTTAACGACACACTTTTAAATCGATGCGTGCCGGATCAAGTCGTAGCGCATCCTTGACATAACCAGAAGTGACTGATAGGAATACGCCTAAAACTAACCAAAGAACGCCAACCCATTCATATCCTGCATAGATTATCTGAAGCGAACTGTTAATGCCCCTGACATTCCATTGATTAGCCAAACCAACTGCTGTGGCATAGCTAGAATACGCTGTTAAGGAATAGTAGATACCCCAAGCGGCAAAGAATATACCTGCAACAAGTAGAGGCAGCCTTAGACTTCCTGTTCGAGTTCTTCTTTGTACTGCGAAATCAATTATGCACAGGACTAGACCTGCAGCGATTGGCAAAATGCCAAATTCAAGAACAATCCATATCCACTGCATGTAAGAATTAGGATTTGCTTCAAGTATACCTACTGTACGCCACTCCTCACCAACTGTGCCAACTGCGCCCAGCAAAGAACAGAAGAAGGCAATTGCTAGAACAAGAAAGCTTGTACAAAAAAGGACAATGCCTTTTGCAGACTCGATTTTGAACGTCAAATTCAAGGCACCACATGTTTCACTGATATTATGGCGGCAAGGGTTCTTCTTATTTTCGTTTTCTGAAGAACATTACATTCTCGTGATTGCAGACGTATTCAAACGCAGCTTCAATTAGCTTCTTTGGTTCTTCTATTGTAGTAGCTGTAGCTGAGCATTGTGTATAGAGCAAAGTGAACCTTAGAATACACAACCTCGACAATGGACCATCTTGGTGCGCGTTCACCGAGCGTGAAATCGTTTTAAAACCCTGAGCGCGTTCAAGGTAACCCACTTGCTCGGCTTGCCCTCTTGCTCGATGTTCACCTGAAAACGTCCGTTGAAACTGCGCTCTAGCCTCCACCTGCCCGTTTCGTCCTGTTTTGAAACGACCAGATCCACCGCCTCCTGCATGCGTCTGTCATGGTAGCCCAGCGTCGTCAAGATGCCCAATATCTCCAAGGCGTCAGTGTTCCACATTAGGGGAAAACCAAACCGTAGCCACTCAGGCTTAGACACACGCGTCAAATCGTGACTTCTCTTGTGAATATGATGCTTAAGCATGTATTCAGCTCCTTTCTCAACAGTGCACTTCACATCCTCGGATCTTTCATCTTCAGGGATTTCAGCCAACGCTTTCAAGGCTTTGACCACACCCATATGGCAGCTGTGTCTACCCCAGCAATCCACGTGCTTATCGTAAGGCCACCCTTTTGCCGCATCTTTCACTCCATCATCGAACCTCTGATACTTGACGATCCACTGAATCCCCTTCTGAACGCGAGCATCCTTCAGATAGCCAAGTCTGATCAGGCTCCAAACCATGTTACCAGTCAGACACGGCAACACTTTGCCATGCGCTCCTCCACCGCTTGAGACGCTCATGTAGGAAAAACCGCCACTTTCTCGATCCTGGCAATTCACAAGCATGAATTCACAAGCCTTTCTCACGCGCTCTTCTTCTGGATTTGCCCCAAGCTCCGCCAGAATCATGAGCTGCCAAACAGTCCCCTTGTACTTGCCTTTTACGTAAAAATTCTCAGGGACTCCCCAGTAGCCACCGCTCTTCTGTTTGACCAAGATCCTGGGCACCGCACCAGTCTGCATGATTGCTTTCCTCGACTTTTTCACGTCGGGATCGTTCTCACCCTTCTCCAAAATGTCAGTCAACGTGAAGCAGCGGACGGAGGGATTGTCCTCACCCAGCAACCACTCTGTTAGATCTGCTTTCAAGAGAGATTTCCAACCGCCCAAATCCTTCACCAAGTCTTGGTCTCACTGCAGCAGTTCTACAGAATCGACTTCATGAATGCTAATTGTGGAGGGCGTCTATTTCTTGTGCCGCTGGATCCTCTCGTGTTTTTGCGTTTGCTTGCGCCACTCTCGCTTCCTCTGCGTTTTAATCATCATTCGCCCATACTGGCGGGGAGCTGGCCCACTGTCTTCACGGTAGCGACCGATATTTCTGTAGAAAGTCGGGCAGTCTATTTGATTCTGTTGAAGAGCCACAATGTTCTCGTTGAGCTGTTTCTTACCCTCAGGGTCAGCCGTCTTGTCAAAAGCCTCAGAATAAGCAAGATAGGCGGCGTGAAACAGAAAGTTGGAGGGGTCATCAATCAAAAGTTTTTCAGGCGAAACCGGTTTGCCACTCTCAGATCCTTCACTCATGATTTCCCAAGCTTCAACGATTCATATAAACAAACCTTCGCCTTTTATAGCTAACGCACACATCGAATAACTTTCTGCACCATTCCCCAGACTGACGATGAAGACAACGCCTATACCGTTCCAAGGCGAATGAACTAATGAAAGGACTCAAGTGCACGCCAGAAGGGACAGCGTCTTTTTTGCTTTGGTGAAGTTGAATTTGCGCTTCTTTGCGAACAGAAGAACTAGCGACGTTGCAGCAATGAATATGAGTGGCAAGATTATTGTTGTCGGAATTTCGGGGATCTCTGTGCTACTGAACAAGTAGCCAACATAAACCGGATCGTTTTGAATTTGCAATCCGTCCCAGACTGGAAAACAAATCCTGTATATCAGTGAAGACGCGCTGTAATCTATCGCGACATCCGACCATGAACCCCCGAATAGGCCATGGAATTTTAGTTCATCTGTGAAAAAGCTCGTCTGCCACACTACTGGCCCGTAAATTTCTGTTGGAATGCTGGAAAGCGCGGCGACCTCAGCTTTAGTCGCGTGAGTTTCATTGTTTTCGCCTCGGATAAGGGTATAGTTGCCGCCAAAAACAAAATCATACGCTTTCGTGTTGCCCACCGCAACCCGCGCAACTTCCGCATTTACGGCTGAATCGTTCGCGGTTGTCGAGTTGTACGGTTGGCCGTCTACGTAGGTTGAGTATGGCTCCGACGCGTACGTTGAAGTTGGGTAGAGCAGAGCCAAACTCAAACCGTCCAGTGAAAGCTGTGAAGAATCTAATACACTTATGCTAGCGACTTTTCCGATGTCAAAGCTCGTTTTCAGGTTTGAGACGTTGCCGTTTAGGCTGAAATCGTAGCTTACGGTCAGGTGGTCTAATATCAATTTGGCCACGATGCCGATGGGACCTGTTTCGTTCTCGAGATATGCATAGACGTTTACGTAGGTGAAACCCCACTGGTAGTGCGGAACGTCGCTTTCCATCGTCTTTTGAATAGGGATTATGTTATAGCTGTCGCTCATGTTTATGAACATCCAATATAGGATTTCGCTGTCTCCAGAAGTGAAGTTGGCCTGCGGAATGCCATCGCCGTTTTGGTCTCTGTAGACCTCCATCTTGTCCAATGCGCTTACCACAAAAACCTCCGTACCATCAAACAATTGGAAGTGCTGACCTACAAGGTTGGCGACGGGCGTAGGGTAGGGATAGTCGGAGTTAGTGTATAGCACATAGTTGATGACCTGAGTGCTGGAAACGTTAATCCAATCATACCAAATGAGGCAGGGCGAATCTGGGATAGCAATGGTACCATTTGCATATTCCGCATCATTAACAGGCAAAATTGACGACGCGGTCGCAAGGTCAAACATGGGAAACCGTGGAAACGCGGTAAAACACAAGGCAACGAACAACACCCCAAGCGTGACCAACGTGAAGAGCTTCTTTATCTTGTTCACCAACCAAACATAAACCTGTCACAGTCACTCTATAGAGCGCACTTGTAGGATTTTATCCTAAGCCCTAGTACATCATGTTCCAGAAGCTAGTACGGTCTCAAAGGCTATACACAGAGAGAGCGCGCCAGTGATTCCCTTCATCAACGCCACCTGAATCAAGTATACGCTGCTCAAACGAGCAGTGCTCCTTCCCTACCACCTGTTTCTCTCAGAAATCACGTTCCAGACAAATTCCAACCCGACTGAGATATTCTACCATTACCTATCGGTTATTTGGTTGGATGGATAAAACTTTACCCTTTCTCTCTCTCACTCTCTCTCTAAAAAAACAAAAGAATAAAAACACACACAAAAACAAAAAAACAATACATCACAATCTTTGCAAAGCGCGCGCTGTTGCATGGGTGGTCTGTTCATTTTGTACAATTGGAGCTGATGGTTGAATCAGGTGTTATTCCACAAGCAATAAGAACGTAGTATCTAATTGTGTTCTATCGATAGGGTAATGTGGAGAAGTCTTGTCGTCTCTAGCGGCGCGCGCGCTAAAAATGGGTTCCGAGGATTCCTTTTCTGGACAAATAGAAAAACGTGAGAAAAATGTCAGAGTTAGAAGAAGCTGAGAGATTTCTACGGAAAGTCGAATCTGACACAAAAACGATAAGATACTGCTATGGAAGAGCCGAACTTTTCAATGAAGCATTGAAAATCTACCGCAAAATCGGTGATGGCAAGAGAAAAACGGAGATGATTTGGGAAATTCTACTTTTCCAGCTTCGATTTTTGACAATTCTCGAGGAGAGAAAGAGCCTGAACAGAAGATTCGCTCCCATGGTGGAATATGCCAATGGCACTGTTTACCCAGATATCAGAACTTTCACTGATCCGCAGATTGATTATTACAAAGCCAGAGCTAGAATAACATCAAATCTCATCCACAAAGCTCGCTACAACGACATTGTTTGGGAACTCAAGAAAGATCATGCATATGGCAGGGAGGCCATTTACGCATACTTGCAATGCGTTGGTGTTTATTATGATAACGATTGGCAAAACGAGATTGCAGATTCCTTGTTGCGGGCTGTGGAATTGGCCCTTACATTGAATGATCAGACGGCAATAGACGCAGTCAAGAAAGATCTATTTCATTGGATAGAGATTCTAGCCAAAACGGGCAAATTCAGATGGTGCCTCGAACTCATAGATGCTGCGCTCGAGATGAAAAGATACCTGCAGAATAATGAGTTGGAAATATGCGTCGACATAGCCAAGTCTGCAGCCGGATTCTATGCAAATGTCAAAGATGGTTACAACTTACAGCAATCATTTCTCAAGAAACTGGTTGTACTAATGAATACATTAAAGAAACCAAAAGAAGCTTTGAGCTTTATGGAGCAAATCGCCGAATCGTTTGTCGAGGAAGGAAATTGGAAATTGAATAACTATCCTTCTGGAGATCTGGTAGCGGCATTTTTCTATGAGATGGCCGCCAAGATGTATCGAGATCTCGGTCGAAAAGAAAAAAGCAATGAACTTATGAAGAAAGTGAAAACGCACACTGAAAAAGCAGAGGTTGGCTTCATGGAAATAAAGGCTTCAGTGGAAATTCCCAATCAACCATTGAGAGATTATATTGCAAGCCTAGAGTCTTTGAGTTTGCCTGATGCTTTGAAAAAGATAGCTCTGGAAGATTCTTTCGTTCCGAATCTAAGCAGAATTCGATCTGAACTAGAAAGACAAAAAGGGAAATCCTTGGCGCTCGTGATTCCCAGAGTCTCTATCAGAGACGGAAATCCAGTCTTGCGCTCCCAGACTGAATCTGACATCTTGCAAGACAATCTAGTTGAAAGAGTAGTTTTGGAATACAAGATATATGGGTCTCTCATTGGAGAAATCCTCAATGAGCTTGTCCAGAAAAAGAGTCTCAATCATGGTAGCCTACTTTCCTTTCTAGTGTCGTCGCCCGTTTTTGAGAGGAGCTCTCAAAAATTGCTTGAGGTTGGACTCGAACGCTACTTCTTTGGAGATTACGTCAGTTGTCTTCACGTGTTAACTCCGCAACTCGAGAGCGCACTCAGACAAATGATGGGTAAACTTGGTGTTCCGACTACAATGATTGACGGCGACGCCATAGAGGAAAAACCCCTTGGAAACGTTTTGAGAGAACGAAAAATGAAAGAGCTTTTGGGTGAGGATATCTCGTTCTACATCAGTTGTGTCTTCGAGGACAAACGAGGAGACAATCTCCGCAATGACATTGCTCATGGATTAATTTCAGAAGAAGCTTGCACGCGAAACACGGCAGATATTGTGTTGCATATTTTCCTTTTGTTGACACGCTTTAGAACATAGGCGCGCGCTACCAGGAGGTGGAAACGCTAGATGCGAATGATAAATAGAAAAAGAAATTCGTTCTTCGGTCACATGTCAGCAGCCATAGCGGTACTTCTCTGTCTTTCAGTCTTTCTCGGCACGTTGTCTTATGCACTACTGATACCTATGAGGTCTTCGAGCACGTGGCTAGGCAACTTCCCATCACCTACCGCACTGGCGCACAATCTGGTACGAAACGCTCCGGAAACTAATTCCACTATAGCCAATGAGCCAAGAATAGCCCAAGAGCTTCGCACAGCTTCTTTGCAAAGAATATCAAGTGGAGCAGACCTCGTTAATTATGATGAGCAGTTAGGATTGACTTTCACGCAGGATTTTTCCAGTCTTGTCTGTAACATTACTGCTGTTGTCCAGACTTACGATCAGGGTGAGGGCCCTGCGTATCTATTGAACGGCCTTTCCGATCAAGGATATTGGTATCAAGTTGGACTTTCGTGGAATTGGCCTTACATCGACGGTCCTGGCTACAATCCAGGTTTTAACGCATTTTATGAGGTGTTTGCTCCCAACGGAACTTCTATCTTTCCATCAGACGGAGGAAGTCTTCTAAGAAGGATTTCTGTAAGTCAGAATGACACTGTATTGCTGGAACTATACTTCTCAAGCAATAATGTGACTATGTACACTGATGACTTGAATACGGGTTCAATTGCTCAAGAGAGTTACCCTGCCCAAGGAGCAACATATTTTGTTGGACTCCAAAATAGCACATCCAATTCGCAAGGTTTCTTTACTGGTTTAATGACAGAGCAGTATCACGCTAGTCCATACCAAGGTGACATGCAGACCGCAGTCTACAGCGGAAGTGCCTTTGATATGTCATCAGCTTGGATGTGGATAGACGAGTATCAACCTCCCAACAGAACCGAGCCACTGTTTTTTAATAGCACACTAATATCTTACAGCAACCCCACCCTATTTCAACGATTCTCATCTTATGGCGCTAACCAGTTCAGCAACGCCAACCAATTCATAACTGGGAACGCCAATGAATCCATAGTTGCTTTGACGCTAATCGCTTCAACACACGGTTCGATTTCCTGTGAATTTGGTCCGACTTTAGAGATACTTTCGGAAGGAACAACAGAAACCGTATACGTTCCTTCAGGCGTCGAGGTGACACTCGTGGCCTCACCATCTTCATTTCCATACGAATTCAGCGGATGGTCAGGTGCTTCTACCAGCAATAAGAATTCGATATCATTTGCCGTGGACTCGCCGATTAGCCTTCAGGCCAGCTTCAATTATGATTACTTGAACATTGTAGGCCTAGCCTCGTTGATCTCATTAGGTTTGTTGATAATTGTCGGCATAGTTGTAATGGCAATTCGTTATCGAAGAAGAGACACAGCACGATCTAGCGCGCTGCCTTGTCCCGAAATTGGTGTAAAATGGTCATAAGTCTTGTTTTCGGGTTTGGGGGCAGTTTTGAGGTGTGCATCTGTTTTTGGTCCTCTTGCGTGCCTTGACGTTCCAAGCGGGCCAGGTGCAGCCTCAACGGTTTATGGAAAAACTCGACTTCCATCCGGATTTGATGGAACTCCATGATTTGCGATCTTTCAACACGACCAACATTTACCCAACAGACAAGCCCATATCAAACGCGAAAAGACAAAAGAAGACTTAAAACCATTTTTAACCATTTTAGGGACAAGCCAGCGCGCGAATAAAGACAAACAAACACACTCACTCCGTGTGCGTGTGTGTTGTATGGGTAGGTAGGTATAGGTAGGTAGGTGTAGGAGTAGGGGTGCGGGTGACCAGAGTGGAGTTGGTGGTCACAGGTTGGTGTAGGTGACCGTAGGCAGTGGTTGGTTGGTTGGATAAAACTTTACCCCAAAACCCACAGCTTAACCCACTCGACAAGTATACCATCCGAACTCGAAAGGTGGCCTACCGTCGTCATTATTATAATAGAGGTGCCTGCTGATTCGTTTCTTATTCAAGAAGTATGACAGAATCTCGGCAAAACAGAAAAACCGATTGTACACGCTCCTTCGCTTAATGGCTGATGGGTTCGGGCCCAACTCAACAATGCGAACCCTTAGATCAATCGGACTTCCGCGCTCGTCTTAGGCAAATTTAGCCAAATTAGTCTGCTTTTGTTTCCTTGTCGCTTGCCAAAGGTTTTGAATGGTTTTTTGAAATATCTCCCTTTCCTTGGTAAGGATTTCGACAGAATCTGCGAGTCCCTCCTTTTGAACACGCAGGTTGTTAGTTTCTTTTCGAAGCTGCCAGATTCTTTGTTTAGACGCCTTCGTCTCCTTTCTTAACTCTGCAACCTCTCTTCGAAGCGTCTCCACCTGGCCAGTCACGACATTCATGTACGCCTTTAACTCATCGTTCTGTTTCTGCAACTCTTCGTATTTGGACTTCCGAGCTAGACCGAAGACCAAAGTAAGTTCCTCCTACAGGTAAGCATGGCAGCACAAGATATAAAAATAACGGGGATGGGTTTGGGGGTAAAGTCTTATCCCAAACCAACCATCGCACTAAAGTATACCTTGAATAGTTCAGATAGACCCCTACAATTCTGAAAGGAAAAAACCCTACACGAAACGAGCGCGCACAAGTCCAACTGTGATTCAATAATCGAAAGATAGTCGCCTGACCACGGCTTCCATCGCAACGTTAAATAAACAATTCGAGGCTAACGTTAGAGGTTATAAGTGACAGAAAATGCTTGATATCAAGCTCATTCGCGAGAACCCAGACTTGGTGAGAAACAACCTAGAGAAGAGAGGGGACCCTGAAAACCAGAGAATGCTCGACAGCCTGATCGGTTATGACAAACAGTGGCGGCAAGGCTTAACCAGACTGAACGAGCTCCGTCACGAGAGAAAGCAGATAACGGCCGAGATAGCCACTGCGAAGAAAAAGGGGGAAGATGCTGCAGACAAAATCTCTAAGGCAAAAGAGACTGATAACGAAATCAATCTTCTCGAGAAGCGCGTCAGCGAATGGGAAGAAAAGGTGCATGACTTACTGATGCGCCTGCCAAACTTGCTTCACGAAACCGTGCCCACGGGCAAAGATGAAAACGACAACGTTGAAATCAGAAAATGGGGCAGAATACCCAAATTCAGTTTTCCAGTAAAAGGCCACATCGACCTAGGCCTGGACCTTGACATCATAGACATCGAAAGGGCCGGAAAAATCGCTGGGGCACGATTCTTCTACCTCAAGAACGACGCCGTCTTCCTCGACAACGCCATAATCAACTTCGCCCTAGAAGAAATGAGCAAGAAGGGCTACACTCCCATCGAACCACCTTACCTAATCAGACGGAAACCCTACGAAGGCGTAGTGGCCCTCAGCGACTTTGAAGATGTGCTTTACAAGATTGAAAACGAAGACCTGTACCTAATCGCCACTGCCGAACACCCTTTGGCATCGATGTACATGGACGAAGTCCTGAAAGCAGAGGACCTGCCTCTCAAGCTTGCAGGATTCAGCACAAACTTCAGGAAAGAAGCGGGAGCACACGGCAAGGACACGCGGGGAATCTTCCGAACCCACCAGTTCAACAAGGTTGAACAGTTCGTGTTCTGTAAACCTGAAGATTCGTGGAGAATCCACGAAGAATTGATACACAACGCCGAAGAAATCGTTCAGAAACTCAAGCTCCCCTACCGCGTTGTGAACGTGTGCACAGGCGATATCGGAACTGTAGCAGCGAAGAAATATGACATTGAAGCATGGATGCCCGCACAGAACGCCTACCGAGAGATAGTCTCATGCAGCAACTGCACCGACTATCAAGCTAGAAGACTGAACACCAAGTACCGAGAAAAGGAGGGCGAAGCACCCAAAGGCTTTGTGCACACCCTGAACTCGACAGCTCTGGCAACAGGCAGGACAATCGTCGCCATCCTTGAAAACTATCAGCAGGAAGACGGATTGATAACGGTTCCTGAAGCGTTAAGGAAATACATGGGCGGAATCGAAAAAATAGCCTCCAAACGGTAAAACTTTTAATACTTTGATGTGAACATTGAAGCTGCACCCGGAGGATAAAAGTGTCTTCAAAAACAAAAAAAGTGCGTGACAAATGGCGAAGCAAGTTATGGTACTTGGTGATAGCTCCACCCTACTTCGGAAGCGTGGAACTGGGAGGAATTCCCGCTGATGAACCGCAGAAACTCATTGGAAGGGTAGTTGACTCGACGCTCTACGACATTACAAACGATTTTGCTCACCAATACCTGAAAATGCGCTTCCAAATAACGGAAATCGATGGCAAAACGGCCAAAACAATGTTCAAGGGACACGAGTACTCCCGGGACTATTTGCGAAGCCTCGTTAGGAGAAGAACAACAAAAGTTGATGGCCTGTTCAAAGTCACAACAAAGGACGGATACACGCTAAGGGTAGCTGTCAGTGCTTTCACCCTTTCAAGAATCAAGACATCGCAAGAAAAAATCCTGCGCACCATAATGGACAAAATCGTAAAAGAGAAGGCTCAAGCGCTCACAATGGATCAACTGGCACAGGAAATAGTCCTCGGAAAAATAGCTTCAGACATATACAACGAAGCAAAAAGAATTGCTCCGCTGCGCCATGTCGGCATCAGAGGCTCAAAAGTAATAGCCTCACCGGCCCAACCGCAAGTTCAGCAAACTGCGTAGACCGCTATCTTTTAGCAGTTTTTCCGTATTCAAATCCTTTCTCAAAAGCCGCTAAATTTAACTCTTCCGTACCCTTCGGAATATTCTCTTTAATAGACTCTTTCACAGCTTTTTCATCCAACAACCCGGTGATTGCAGTAAATGCGCCAATCATGACGATGTTGGCAACTATTCTTCGACCCAATTCTTCAGCAATTTTCGTCGCTGGAACACGGTATACTCGCATGTTCTTCAAATCCTTCTCGTGGGGGATCATACCAGGATCCAAAATCACGGTACCGCCAGACTTCACGTCCTCAGCATAATCATTGTAGGCGTGCTGAGACATTAGCACAAGCACGTCAGGTTCAACCACCTTCGGAAAATCAATCTCTTCTTCTGATATCACAACCTCCGACTTGCATGCTCCACCGCGTGATTCAGGACCGTAGGACTGCGTCTGAACCGCATTTTTTCCAGCGTGGATGCAGGCTGCCGCAGCCACGATTATTCCAGACTTGATTATTCCTTGACCGCCGAAACCTGCAAACCTAACCTCGACTCGCATGTTAACTCACTCCTTCAATCGCCTTCTCGTTAATCTTGGAAATCTTCTCATGCACCATCTTCTCATAGCTCAGTTTTTCAATGTTCACGAATTCGCCCACCGCTATTTTCTCCTGTGTAATCTCTGCTTTGGATGGATCTGAGAAGTTTTCAACAACTGAAGCCCTCTTGAACCAGCTCATCATCTCAAGCCCTGACCGCATCTTGTTGTATCGACCATAAATTTCAGGGCAAGGTGAAAGCATTTCAACAAAACAGAAACCCTCCTTCTGCAACATCTTCTTAATAGACTGTGTCAACTGGCGCACGTGTAAGGACGTCCATCTGGCAACGTATGTGGCTCCGGAGGCCGCCGCCAAATGCACAAGGTTGAACGGATGCTCAATGTTCCCGTACGGGCTCGTAGTCGTTACCGATTCAAGCGGCGTCGTAGGACCCTGTTGCCCTCCAGTCATACCATAGTTCAGATTGTTAGCGCATAGAACCTTAATCCCAATGTTTCGCCTGGCTGCGTGTATGAAATGGTTCCCGCCTATCGCGAAGAGGTCACCATCACCACTTATGACCACGACCTCCAGCTCGGGGTTAGCCAGCTTCACTCCTGTCGAAAAAGCCAACGCACGACCGTGTGTCGTATGGAACGAATCGGCATTCATGTACCCAGCCGTTCGTCCAATACAGCCGATGCCTGAGACAACGACTAGCTTGTCCAAATCCGTCTGAAGCTCATCCAACGCGTGTACGAAACAGTTCAACAGCACACCGTTGCCGCAGCCCTGGCACCATATGTGCGGCATCATGTCGGCTCTCAAATACTTTGAAAACGGATGCACGGCCACAGGGACAGTTTCTTGGACCATTATCTTTTCCTCCTTATCGCCTCAAGGATCTCTAAAGGAGTGTGAGGTTCCTCGCCCAACTTCGAGAGAAACACAACAGGAGTCTCTTTTGCGGCTCTCTCAACTTCTCGCACCATTTGTCCGCAGTTCATTTCGGCAACAACAATCGCCTTTGCTTTTTTTGCAGCTTTTGCGACCTGTTCCTCTGGGAAAGGCCACAAGGTTATCAATCGCAGAAGCCCCGCTTTGATCCCTTTCTCTCGCGCCTTTTTAATCGCACTCAAAGCTGCGCGAGCAACTATGCCGTAAGCTACGACTACAACGTCCGCATCTTCCAGCATGACCTCTTCAACCCGGACTATCTTGTCCGCGTTCTTCTGAATCTTGTCACACAACCGGTTGACCAGCTTAGATTGGACTTCGGAACTTGACGTCCGCGGATAACCATGCTCATTGTGCGTCAAGCCCGTCGCGTGGAAATGATATCCTTCTCCGAAGCATGCCATGGGGGGCACCAAATCGTCGTCAGGCTTGAAAGGCATGTACTTCTCAGGCGGCACATTCGGCTTCTTACGGTTGACAGTCTTTATCTTGTCTGCCGAAGGAATCACCACTTTCTCCCACATATGGCCGACGATCTCGTCTCCCATCAGCAAAGTCGGAACACGGTAAGCTTCAGAAAGATTGAAGGCTTCAACGGTCAAATCGAACATCTCCTGAACCGAACTAGGCGTCAGAGCTATGATCCCATAATCACCATGCGAACCCCACTTGGCCTGCATCACATCCTGCTGCCCGGGCAATGTAGGTTGCCCAGTGCTCGGCCCCCCACGCATAACGTCCACGATCACGCATGGAGCCTCAGTCATTACGGCAAGCCCAATGTTTTCTTGCATAAGACTGAAACCAGGTCCCGAAGTGGCGGTCATAGCCTTCAAACCAGAATAGGAAGCGCCGATCACAGCGGCCAATGATGCAATTTCATCTTCCATTTGTACGTAGATTCCACCAAACTCGGGCATCCTCTGAGACAAGTGTTCAGCAATTTCTGTTGCAGGCGTAATCGGGTAACCGGCAAAAAATCTGCAACCAGCCGCTATTGCGCCTTCAGCGCAGGCCACGTCACCGTTCATGAAATGCGCGCCTGTCAAACCACTCTTCACTTTGGGCATATCATTTCCCTTCCTTGTTCTCTTTGTCAACCACGAAAATTGCAAAATCTGGGCAGACTGCACTGCAGAAGCTGCAGATTATGCATTTGCTTTCATCCACGATTCGTGGCGGGTGAACACCTCTAGCGTTTATTTCATCTGATTCGTCTAGAACCTTCTTCGGACAGAATTCAATGCAGTAACCGCATCCCTTGCACTCATCTTTAATCAGATGAATTTCCGCTTTGGGGGGCTTGACCTTTTCCAAGTCAAGTGGAGCATGCCGAATCCTTTCAGGCATCTTTAGTCACCCTCCAACGCCTTGGCAAACACCTTCTTGGCCTTCTCAATCTCCTCAGGCTTAACGTTCTCCACTATCGTCTTCATCTCACGCATTTTCGAAGCAAACCTTTCGCCTTCTGCCGCTGAAGCCCATAGAAGCTGCAGCCTCTGCTTGTCCAACCCGTTCTGCTCCATCTTCTTCCACAGCCGCTCAACGCGCTTCTGCGTCTGATAGTTAGCGTTAATGTAGTGGCAGTCGCCCAGGTGGCAACCGGACACCAGCACGCTCGCCGCTCCTCTTGCAAAAGCCCTCTCAACAAACTTCTGAGCAACGCGTCCAGAACACATCGTTCTTATGATCCGAGCGTTTGGCGGATACTGCATTCTGCTCACGCCAGCAAAGTCCGCGCCAGCGTATGAACACCAGTTGCAACAGAAAGTAACAATCTTTTTCTCCGGTTCATTCTCCGTGATAGCGTCTATCTGGGCCGTTATCTGCTCGTCCGTGAAATGCTTCTGGGTCAAGGCGCCGAAGTTGCACTCTGCCGCGCATGTGCCACAGCCGCCGCACGCCGCCTCAATGACTTCTATCCTTTTCAAATCCTTGTTCAAACTTATCGCGTTGTACGGGCAGACCTTCACGCAGAGTCCACAAGCCGTGCACTTATCAGGATAAGTTATGGGCGTGATGGCTTCAACAGTCACGTGTCCCTTTGCCATCAAGATGCCCGCACGAGCTGCTGCTGCACTGGCCTGAGTCACACTGTCTCTTATGTCCTTGGGAGATTCAGCACAACCAGCAAAGAAAACCCCGCCCGTAGCAGCGTCAACAGGCCTAAGCTTCGGATGTGCTTCCAAGAAGAAACCATCTTGGTTCCTTGAAAGCGTCAGCAGACGCTGAATCATCTCGCTGTCTTTTCTTGCCTCTAAGCCTATCGAGAGAATGGCCATGTCCGCGTTTATCCTGTACACTTCCTTCCTCAGAGTGTTCTCGCCTATGAGCCACACATTATGCGTCTTCCTGTCCTCGATAATCTCAGCCGGTAGTCCGCGGATGAACACAACGCCTGCATTTCTAGCCCGCTTGTACAAGTCCTCGAAACCTTTGCCGTAAGCTCTTATGTCAACGTAAAAAACGTAAATCTCAGTGTCAGGCCAATGTTCCTTAATCAACAAGCTGTCCTTAATCGTGTTCATGCAGCAAACATTGCTACAGTACAATCTTCCACTCTTGTCCGACCGAGAACCGACGCACTGCACGAAAGCCACACGCTTGGGAATTTGCTTGTCACTAGGCCTTATCAAATGGCCGCCCGATGGCCCGCCAGCGTTGATTAACCTTTCAAACTCAAGAGACGTGATCACGTTCGGAATCTTGCCGTACCCGTAGTTAGGCAGGACCGAGGGGTCAAACACGTCTGCTCCAGTCGCCACGATTATCGTACCCACCTCAAGCTCTTCGGTCACAGGCTTCATCTCGAAGCTTATCGCCTGCCTCTCACAAGCCTTCAAGCACTTGTCACAAACGATGACGCCTTCCTTGTTGAGGCACAAGTTCATGTCGATAATGTACGTTGACGGAACAGCCTGAGCGAAAGGCGTGTAAATACCATGCCTCACTGCCAAACCCACGTCGAACTCGTTCGGAGCCACGATAGGACAGACCTTCACACAGTCTCCGCAAGCCGAACAATCCTTTGTCACATACCGCGGCTTCCTCGACACTTTCACATGGAAGTTGCCGATGTAACCCTTCACTTCAGCAACTTCACTGTTCGTCAAGAGCTCAATGTTCGGATGATGGCCCGCATCGGACATCTTAGGCGCAAGAATGCATATAGAACAGTCCATCGTCGGGAAAGTCTTGTCGATCCTCGCCATCATCCCGCCAATGCTGGGTTCCTTCTCAACCAAGTACACCTTGTAACCAGTGTCAGCAAGATCCAAAGCCGCTTGAATGCCGGCCACGCCGCCGCCGATGACTAAGGCTTTCCGAATGATCGGCACCTCAGCCTCAACCGCCGGCTCAAGCAGGGCAGCCTTGGCCACAGCCATTTTCACAAGGTCCTTAGCCTTCTCCGTGGCCGCTTCTTTATCGTACAGGTGAACCCAGCTGCAATGTTCACGGATGTTAGCCATTTCAAAAAGATATTTGTTCAAACCGGCATCTTCACACGCCTTCCTAAACGTGGGTTCGTGAAGACGGGGAGAACATGATGCCACCACAACGCGATTCAGCTTTTGCTCTTGAATATCCTTTTTTATCCCAGCCTGCCCCTGATCTGAACACGTGTACCGATTGTCCTGAGCCAAAACAACATTCGGCAAGGTCGCGGCATACTTGGCAACCTCCTCACAGTCCACCGAACCCGCGATGTTCAAGCCGCAGTGACAAACGTAGACTCCGATGCGAACTTTCCCATCCTGCTTGGGCTGTGATTCCTTCTTCTCCGTCATTGCTTAGCCCTCCCCTCAGACTTCAAGTAACACTCAATCGATTCTGCGGCACGCTTTCCATCTCTAATCGCTTCAATCACCGACGCAGGCCCCGTCACCGCGTCTCCACCCGCAAAAACACCTAACAGACTGGTTTCCATCGTTATCGGGTTAACCCAAACCGTGCCATCATCGTTCAACTCAATCTCCTTCGGCAAAAACCTTAAGTCAGGAACCTCGCCTATCGCAAGAATCACCATATCGGTCTCCCGCTTAAACTCCGAACCCTCCAAAGGAACCGCTTTTCTCCTGCCAGTCTCGTCCGGCTCGCCCAGTTCCATGCGAACACACTCTATGGCAGAAACCCTTCCCTTCTCGCCCAAAATCCTCTTAGGCGAAACCAAAAACTCGATTTTGACGCCTTCAGCCTCCGCCTCCTTGACCTCCCACATGTTTGCAGGCATCTCCTCCCTTGACCGACGATAAAGTATCGTCACGTCTTTTGCACTCTGGCACAGAGCAGTTCTTGCAGCATCTATAGCAACGTTTCCGCCACCGACAACGACAACGTTCTTGCCGATTTCCATCTTCTTGCCAGAATTTGAACCCCACAAAAAGTCAAGAGCATGAGTTACCCCGTTCAAATCTCCACCTTCAACCCTCAGCCCTTGACTCTTATGAGCACCAGCACCAACAAAAACGGCCTTATAACCCTCCTTCTGAAAGTCCTCAAAACAAACATCCTTGCCAACTATCGTACCCGTTTTGACTTCGACGCCCAAGTCCTTTATGAACTGGATCTCCTCGTTCAGAACCTTTCTGGGCAAACGGTACTCAGGTATGCACTTTCTCAGCATTCCCCCGAGTTCTGAAAGGGCTTCAAAAAGGGTGACTGCATATCCCTTTTTGCTCAATTCATACGCAACTGTAAGTCCCGCAGGTCCGGAGCCTATGACTGCGACCTTCTCTGCCGCCCTCGTTGATCTGTCAGCTTTCTTAGTCTTACATTCTCCGCGAATCTGCTCAATCTTTTCCAGCACTTTCTCGTTTTCCAGGCCAGCACGTTCTGGGTGGAAACAAACCAAAGTTGTGACTAGCGGGAGAGGAATGTTCTTAACGATTTTTTGGAGGGCCTTTTCAAAAGGCTTAATGTTGCCCTGTTCCTTAGCGATTGACCGAATGGTTAGGAATATTTCAGGCAGTTTCAGAGCCTGGGGACAACGCTTCTGGCAACGATAGCACCAAGCGCACAGCCAAAGCTCGTCTGAGCTCAGCACGGTCTCAGGGCTCAGATAAATCTGTTCAAGAAGCCCCCTGGGGTTGTAGTCGTCTCCAAGCATCTCAGCCATGGAACAGCTGGCCGTGCAGATGCCGCATTCAAAGCAGTACTTGAGCTTGTCGACATCCAGAATCCTTTGAAGAACTTGTTTGGAGACAGCAGTTCCTGAGCTTTCCAAGCCTTGTGCCCTCTGCAGTATTGGGCGATGCCATACATATAAAAGTTTACAAACGTAAAGGTTTTAAATGAACATCCAAATCAAGCGCTGCCTCAAACACACTTTTATAGGGTCAAACCCGAATAAAACATAACCTCCGAGGAGGACGAGACATTCATGGAAAAGATAAAGGTAATATCATACGGAATCGGTGCCGTCGGCGGCTTCATCGCCAAGTTCTTGCTGGAAAAAGAAGGAGTAGAAATAGTCGGCGCAGTGGACGTAGCAAAGGACAAGGTCGGAAAAGACCTAGGCGAAGTCTTGGGCCTGAAACAAAAAGTCGGAATCAAGATTTCAGAAAACCTTGAATCCGTGCTCCAAAAGACAAGGGCAGACATCGCCATCCACGCAACCTCATCCTTCCTTAAAGACACGTACCCACAAATAACCTCCATCCTGAAACACGGCATAAACGTCGTTTCCACATGCGAAGAGCTGTCTTACCCATACGTCTCTGAACCCAAACTCGCAGAAAAACTCGACGCCCTAGCCAAGAAGCATGACGCAACGGTCTTGGGCACAGGAATAAACCCCGGATTCCTGATGGACACACTAGCCCTGACACTCACTTCTGCTTGCGAAAAGATAGAAAAAATCGAGGTCGCAAGAGTTATGAACGCTGGAACAAGGCGTCTGCCGTTCCAGAAAAAGATAGGAGCAGGATTAACCGTCGAAGAATTCCAACAGAAAATCGAGAAAAAACAAATCACTGGACACGTAGGCCTCGAACAGTCCATCGCCATGATCGCCAGCGCCCTAGCATGGAAGCTTGACAGGATACTCGTTCAGTCCGTTGAGCCAGTAATAGCTAAGAAGACTGTTGAAAGCAAGGACATAAAAGCCAACGCAGGCAAAGTGGCCGGTCTGAAACAGAAAGCAAAGGGCATAATGAAAAACAGAGAAGTGATAGCCCTGGATTTCCAAGCCTACATAGGCGCCGAAGAAGAATACGACACCATAACAATCAAAGGCGTCCCAAACATAAACCAGAAAATCCAACCCTGCGTCCACGGCGACACAGGAACAGTAGCCGTCATCGTCAACGCAATTCCCAAAGTAATCAACGCACCAGCCGGGTTATTCACGATGAAGGACCTACCGGTACCTTCCGCCACGCCAGAGGACATGCGCAAATACATAAAGACAACCTGATGACCAAACAGAACATATATCTCACAAAGCCAACAAAAAACAGTCTGGTGCCATCATGATGAACCGAGCAGGAGTACATCAAAAAGGAACATTCTCTCTTCTCGACATGATAAACAACGTCAAGAACGAACCCAGCTTCAAAAAGGCCGGAGCAATCACACTGTTCATCGGAGTCGTCCGCGGAGAAGCGAAGAAAGGCGAAAAAGTTCAGAAACTGGAACTGGAAGCCTACGAAGAGAAGGCAAATCAAACACTGACGAATATCTGCGACGACCTGCGAAAAAAACCAGGAATAACAGACGTTCAAATCCACCATTTGCTGGGAGAGTTCACCGTCGGCGAGGACCTAGTGTACGTTTTAGTCGCAGGCTCACATCGCCAAAACATCTTCCCTGTCCTAGAAGAGGCCGTCGAAAGATACAAGAACCAAGCCCCCATTTTCAAGAAGGAATACGTGCTGACCAAACAAGGAGAAAAAAAGGCCTACTGGCTGGAAGAAAAGGACGACAAATCATGAAAGCCTCAGCACGTGCGCGCGCTACACCGCGTCATCCAGAGGAGCGATCTCCCCTCTCATCCACCATTCTCTCTACAAGCGAAAAACACGGAAACAAAAAATGTAACGTGACAAAGCATCAACCACAATCAATCCAGGATCCCACTTCAGTCCCAAAAAGCCCAGCTCAGAATAGTTCTGCCTAGCCTGCCCACAAAAAACATCAACCCTCTCCCACCACAGCACACATCCTTTTGAGCCTCAAAGAAATCACAGATTGAGCAAACAGAAGCATAAAACCAACATACTTCAACAATGTTTTGACACTCAAAGAAATCACGAATTGAGTACTCAAACACAAGGGCTCGGAACCCGACATAAACGCCGAAACTGAAGTCGCACGCACGTAATCCCAAGGCGAGATCGCTCTGCAAGGTCTGGGAAAGGTTATAAGTGAACGCCAAAAATATTGTAAATGGAGATACAAGCATGGAAAAACGAAGTTATGCTTGGTTTGAAAGACGCCGCAGAACCAAAGCCTTGGATCTGGCTCAGGATCAAATAACGAAGGCCCTTGACACCGTAACCCTGCTTAATCAAGCGATGCGAAGCATTTCAGAAGGAAACGAAAAAGAAGGGATACAACGTATCGAGAACCTCTTCAAAGAGGAAGAAGAGGTTGATAACCTTCGAACAGAAGTCTTCAAGGAACTATCCAAAGGCGCCGCACTATTCGCTGATTACCGAGAAGACCTGCTCCATCTTGTAAAAAGACTTGACACCCTCGCCGACCACGTGAAAGACGCAGCACGATGCATGGAAATGCTTGCAGACACTCGGCTCCCACAGGAACTCTACGAGAAAACCGTGCACATGACCTCCCTACTAGTAGACTGCGCCCAAGCCCTCCGCGGCTGCATAGAAAAAATCACAGTAGCCCCAGCTGAAGCCATAGCAGGCGCCGAAAAGGTTGAAGAAATCGAACACAAAATCGACGAAGACTACCTCAAAACCAAGGCATCATTCATCAAGTATGGACAACAAATGAACATCGGCGCCATGGTGATATTCGACGACCTGATTGAATTCCTCGAACAAGCCGCCGACATGTGCGCAGACACAGCTGACTACATCGTAATACTAGCAAGCAGAGACTAAGCCACCCAGGCTTAACTCATCAAAGCCTGCTCCGATTCAAAGAAGCACACGTTTACCACAAGAACACTTCCCCGTCGTTCTCAACCACACGAATACAAATCAAGTCACAAGAATTTCCTCGAAACAACGAATCAAACATACATCGGCGGTAAGCCCTTTAATTCTGCAGCTTTGCAGGGCTGATTTTCTCCAAGATGTTGAGTTTCCCGTTCTTCCCTATCCTCAGCTGCCGTTCGCCCCTAAAAAGAGACATGTGAGCATTCTCTATATGAATCATGTCCCCGGTTGAAACGGCGTCTATCTGCTCATTCCACAGGCATAATTTCACCGTGCCTGTTTCGTCAGCCACAGAGGCGTTGGCTACGCTAGCGTAGTTGCCAAACCTCGTAAACACGAAGGTAGGCTTCGGTATTTCCAATACTTTGGCTGTCAAGTTGATTTTTTTCATTCCAACCCTCAGATCCTTTATTTGGAAAGAATAAGCCAGCTCGGGCTTTTTGATTGCGCGTCTCCCGAACATTTCAGCTCTTTGCTGACGCCTGATCGGGTTGTCTTTCTCCAGAAGAAACTCTTTCGGTATCGGAAACTGAGAAACAACCTTTGAATCCTTGGTCATCAGGAACACCGCCTTATCCGGTGTCTTGTTGCGGCATTGAATGAGAAGCTCTCCACACGTGGCTTTCAAGTTTTTCCACGCCAAACATAACGCATAAAAAAGCTGATCGGGGTCGACTTCATACTTCAAAGAAAGAAAGGCGAGATACTCGCCTACGGATACTTTGTTTCTCAATGTTTTTCTACTCTTTCGCCAGCGTTATTTCCATTGTAGAAACGTTTCTTGCACTGTTTTCTCCTTCTCGAGGTGGCATCTCCTCTGTTCCTATGGCGATCTTGCTGACTTTCAAGTCTTTTAGAAAGCGGCTTCTCGTGATTTCCGCAACATCAACAGCCGTCGTTATCGCTTGCCCGCGTGCTTTCAAGGTTATTTCCTTCGAGTTGCTTGCTGAGAGGCTTGTGATGATCGCCAATACGTAGCTCATCGCTGGTTTCCTGCCAATGAAAACAGTCTTCTGATTTTCTGCCATTTTTCTCACTCCCTTTTGTTTTTTGGTTGTTCTGTGTAGCGTTGTGTCTCTGTTTTCCGTTCAAGAACAGAACGCTACCGCGATGTTATAATGTGCAACCGTTCCTTATAAATGCCGTGCCGTCGCAAGGTTCTACTCGATTTCCTCAATGTTGGTCTTGGTCAAAGCCTTTATCTGCTCCAACTCCGGCAGTTCTCCGTAGCCCACCAGCGTTATGGCCGTGCCTTCCAGTCCCATCCTTGCCGTTCTTCCAATTCTATGGAAATAGACCAAGGCGTCTAACGGCACATCATAGTTGATTATGTGCGTGATTCCCTGAATGTCTAAGCCTCGTGCTGCAACATCGGTTGCAACGAGCAGTTTCAGTTTTCCTCTCCTGAAACAGTCTATAACATAGGTCCTCTGCGGCTGAGTGAAGCCAGCATGTAAAGGCTTTGCATCGTATCCCTGCGCTCTCAACTTGTCGGCTAAGAAGCTTGTTTCCGTTCTGGTTTTGCAGAAGATTATGGCTCGCCCTATGTGGTTTGCGTCGAGTATGTTGCAGAGGCTTTCAAACTTGCTGCGGGGGTTTACAACCGTGTAGTACTGGTGAATCTGTGTCAGAGCTATTTCGTCCTTGCTCACAAGTATTTTCTCAGGGTTCTTCATGTACCTGTGGCACACGTTCATGACCGTCTGGTCTATTGTCGCTGAAAAGAGGCTGGTCTGCCTGTTGGTTGGCACTTGCGAAAGTATGTATTCTACGTCTTCCATGAAACCCATGTCAAGCATCCTGTCAGCCTCGTCTAACACGACGATTTTCACGTGTGCCAGGTTTAGCGTGCGCCTTTCAATCAGGTCTATTATGCGTCCTGGCGTGCCCACCACGATTTGAACACCTCTTTCAAGAGTGCCTATTTGTTTCTGAATCGATTCGCCGCCGTAGACTGGCAAAACCCTGAACCCTGCGTATTTGCCGAATCGGCGTATGTGTTCTGCAACTTGTTCAGCAAGTTCGCGTGTTGGCTCCAAGACTAACCCTTGGACCCTGTTGTCTTTTGGGTCTAAGCGTTCAATCATTGGAATCCCGAAAGCGGCAGTTTTGCCAGTTCCGGTTTGCGCTTGTCCAATAACATCCTTGCCCTCAAGTAATGGAGTCATGGCCTGAGCCTGAATCGGAAAAAGATCGGTGAACCCAAGCTCCTCGATGCCCTTCATCACTTCTGGACTCAGTGGCAAGTCTTTAAAGTACTGTATTTGCATATGTTTCATTTCTCCTGCCACAAAATTTTGCATGCAATTCCTGAAAGCTTTCAAAAGCTTTGATGTAAGCATGAATTAATGTGACAGGCAATTAGAGAGGGGCCTTGTATAAAAAGGTTTACTGCTGACATCGTCTTTATTCTATGTGGAAAAGCAGGAACAAAGGCTGTTTTTTGATTCACGACGGAAAATGGCAAGCTTTTATATGGTTGTTTCGGGTTGTTGCTTAACGCGTTCAGAGAATGTTCAGGAGGTGAGCTGGGATGGCGTTTGTGAAAGTTGCCTCTGCGAAGGACTTGGAGCCAGGTCATATGATTGGCGTGGAGGCCGGTGGCAAGGAAATTGCTGTGATCAATTGGAGGGCAAGTACTACGCTATTGGAAATAGCTGCACTCACATGAGCTGTATGCTGTCCGACGGCACGCTTAAAGGAGGAAACATAACGTGTCCGTGTCACGGTTCGATTTTTGACGCTAAGACTGGAAGCGTGGTGAAGGGACCCGCAAAGAAACCTGAACCTGCTTATTAAACGAAAATAGAAGGAGAACAGATTCTGGTTAACGTCTGAAAGGCCTGTGAGACATGAACTTTGCTGCAACTCCGTTTTGTCTTCGCCGATGGATGCCTTCTTCTATCGCGTCAGACTAAGCGTGTCGAGGAAGCCTCTGGTCACTTCCTTGGCTGATTGAAAGAGCGGATATTTTATGTTGGTTGTGTCTTGGAGTTTTCTGAGCCGGTTGACTCGGAAGTAGATGGGCGGGTGTGGGTCCAGGCTTATCCACTCTTGAATGCGATAGGAGGGTATGCGTTCGAACAGCAGGCGTTTGAATCCTATTTTTTCGAGGGCTTCGGCTAGGACTTTAGGTTGTCGGATGACTATGGCGGATGTGAGGTCTGCTCTTGCTTCGAAGAATTTGGCTATGAAGAATATGAGAATCATGACGGCCCAGAAGTATACGAAGAAGAGTAGTGAATTGAAGAGCAGAGGGATTAGGGGTAGGAGCACGTAGAATCGGAAGAGAAACTCGGTGGACATCAGGCCGAAGAGAAGGAGGGGGTCGCGTCCTTTCAGGTGGCCGAACTCGTGTCCCAGGACGCTTGTGATTTCGTCTTCGTTCAGTTGGGCGAGGAGGCCTGTGGTGATGAGGACGGTCCCGCGGCTTGGGCTGGGTCCTGAGGCTGCCGCGTTGGGGAGCATGGTGTTTGACACGACGATTTTGGGCATGGGGAAACCGAATTTCTGGCGGGTGTTCTCCACGAGCTGGTAGACGTTGACTTTTTTTGCTGACAGGTTTTCCGGGCTGCATTGTAGCCCGTACTTGTTGAAGATTTGGCCGGTGGTTTCGCAGTCTATTTCTCCTTTCTTGAGGATGCTTTGCTCGTACACTTCTTTCTTTATATTCATCAGTTTGTCACGGGGATAGTTTTTCTTGAAGTTTTCTTGTTCTCCGAGTGGTATGCGGTATTCGAGCAGGTGGATGCTGGGGTTGTCCTTGGTTATGCGCCAGTCTGCTGTCCTCTCGATGATCTTGTTGGAGTAGAAGACGATGGGAAGTTGGATTGCCAGAATCGCGAGGGGGGCTATCCAGCCGTAGCTCAGGCTGTAGAGGAGTAGGAAGAGGAACAGGCCTACGGTGGTGAAGATGACGAATAGGAGGATTTGGGTTTCCAGGAACAGTCGGTTGAGGGGTTTTTTCTGTTTTTTTGTAACCACTTCTGGGACGATTTCTTCTCCTTCTCGCCACGCGAAGAAGAGGGTGCTCTGTCTGACTTGTTCCTCGAAGTAGTCGACTCCGATGGCAACGTCCTGTCGGGCTTCTTCTATCGCCTGCGGAGTGACGGTTTCGCTTAGGGGGGTTATTTTGATTTTTAACGGGTTGCTGCCGTTGATTGTGACGTTGAGGCTGCGTTTTCCCTGCTGGTCGGCTACGTCGTAGTTGATGGTTGATTCGCCGTTTTCGGTGGATCTGGAGATGTTGATGAAACGCTGTTTTTGGGCGAGCAGGTATTTCTGGTAGATGAAGTCGAGCATGTTTCCTATGTAGTTGTTGGGAACCTCGGTTTCGAGAACGTAAGAAGCGATTTTGTCGCCCATGTTTTACCCGCGGTTCTTTCTGCTTGCGCTGTTTCGTGATATGGTTTGCTTGTCTTTAAAGCTTACAGTGTGAATGTTGGTTGTCGAGGCCTTGTGTTTGAGTACTCAATCCGTGATTTCTTTGAGTGTCAAAACGTTGTTGAAGCATGTTGGTTCAGTGCTTTTTTTACTCAATTCTGCCTGGTTTTGAGTGTCAAAAGTTTCGGATTTGTGTTTTAGGGTTGTTGCATGAATTGGATGAATTGGTGGAGGGTTCGGTTTTGGAGGGTGTAGTTTGTTTGTTTTTCTTTGGCGATTGTTGAGTTTGGAAAGGGACCGTAGTCGTGGCCGGGGTAGACTTCGAGATTATCGTCCTGTTTTGCTATTTTTTGGAGGAGGCTGGTGTACATGTCTTTGGCGCTGCCGCCGGGGAGGTCGGTTCGGCCGCATTCGCCCACGAAGAGGGTGTCGCCGGTGAGCAGTTTGCCGTCGGTTAGGAGGCAGATGCTGTCAGGTGTGTGGCCGGGCGTGTGGATGACCTTGATTGTTACGGTGCCCAGGCGGATGGTGTCGCCGTCGACGACGCTGATGTCCTGGTTTACGTGTGAGAGTTTGTGAGCAATGGTTTTGGAGTGGAAGGCTGATTTGAGTTCCTCGTTTCCCGCCGTGTGGTCAGGGTGGCCGTGAGTGTTGATGATGTATTTCAGGTTGAAATTCTGGTCTTTGAGAATGGGAATTATTGCGTCGACGTTGAAGCTGGGATCAATAACGGCAGCTTCTCTGGAAGCCTCATCTGCGATGATGTAGGTGAAGTTGTCGCCGCGATACTTTATCTGTTTGAAGAACATGAAAATCAACCGTCAAAGTCCTTTTTATTTCTTAAAAACGTTGCTCTGAGAGGCTCCGTTGATTCTTCATGAAAAGAGCGCTAACTGAGAAAGAGCGGAAAGACCATGCTTTTGTAACAAAATACTGTAACAAACCTGTAACAAATCGGTTTTTCCTCTTATTCACGAATTTCCAATTAACCCAACGTCATTTTTGAGGGATTTTTCGACTTTTGAAGCTGGGACCAGTTCTCTGAGGAATGAGCTTCTTTTCGCGCGCTGATTTATTGGCATTAACGCTCTTGCAGTTTAAACGCGCTATTTTTGCAGTCCAGGTTTGCAGAGAAAAAGCTATAACTTACAAAGTCGCTAAAACAAAACGGTGATTTTATGAACAATAGGTTTTTTCAAGCATTAGATGCTAAAAAGAGCGTTCTTCTTTTGATAGATTATCAACCCAAGATGCTTTATGGAGTAGAGTCTGGCGACCGCACGCTCATTCAAAACAGTGTGCTTGCACTTGCTGAAGGCGCTCAAATATTAAACATTCCCACAGTTCTTACATCTATAGGAGAGAAAATAAACGGACAATTCATGCCTGAAATTGTTGAAATGTTTCCCGATACTCATGTAATTGCCCGCAAAATGCCAGGATTCGATGCTTTTGACGACCAAGAAGTATTCAGCGCAGTTAAGCAAACAGGGAAAAAGCAGTTAGTGCTTTCAGGGTTATGGACAAGCATGTGTTTTGCTTTTACAGCATTACGTGGCTTGAGAGAAGGGTTTGACGTGTTCGGAGTAATGGATGCCGCGGGTTCGGAATCATTAGATGCACACAATACGGCTGTACAACGTATGGTACAAGCGGGTGTAGTGCCTTGCACGTGGATGCAAACAGTATCCGAGTGGATGAATAATTGGAATAATCCCAAAGCAGGCGAACTGGTTAAGAACGTGTATAGTAAGTACAACGCTTTCTTTGCACAAAGGTTCTAACGTGCTTTACGAAGCAATTTAGTTACCGTGGTCTCGTCAGATCTTGAAAAGGCGCGCGAGATGCTTGGAAGTCAGGAAACGTTTGAACCTCCCCAAAGCAGGAAGAGGAGTTGGAAATGTCTTCAACTGAATCTGCATACAGAATCCCTGAGAAAATGTACCGAAAGTTCCCAGAACAAAGCAAACAACTGCTTGACAGTATAGTGCAGTTTATTGAACCAGAGACAGGAGAGATAATAGTTGACGTTGGAACCGGAGCTGGATTCCTTGCAGCGGAATTGTCAGAAAAAGTCGGCAAGAGTGGCAAAGTGATAGGTCTAGATATTTCAAGAGCTGCAATCCAGCAAGCAAGACGAAAGGTTGCTGCAAAGAATCAGCATAAGGTACTTGAATTCGGAGTCGCGGACGTTTACAGCCTTCCAATCGAAGATGATTATGCCGACGTTGTGTGTTGCAAGTCTCTGATCGCATCACTTGACCATCGACAAAAAGCGGTTAGAGAAATGACGCGCGTAGCAAAGCATGGTGGAAGAGTCATAGCTGCCGAACCTGGAGAACTCATAGGTCTACCCTGCAAAATCCAAAGAGCATTTTACAAAGCTATAGAGTCGTGCCCTCTAAACAAGCACAAAGTGAGAGGCTTGTTTCAAAAGGCTGGATTAGGCAGTATAGAAGTCGCAATACGTGAACCGCCTGTAGTAACCGACATCTCTATGCTTGAATGGACGACAAAGAACCTGTTTGGAAGGCTTTCCCTTTGGGAACTTGTTGTAGAAGGAGGGGCGGATGAAGGTGAAGTTCGTCTTGCTCACGAGAAAATGGTCAGACAAATAGGAACAGATGGTTTGAAGTTCGGTACCGGGCAATCTTCTGCCGTGGAACTAAGCCATAATGAGCAAACGGGCGTCAACCAAAGGCAAACCCTGATTCACGCGTTTGAACAAGCTAACAGTCTTGGAAACAGGGAACACATATAAACTAACGACCAAAAAAGTGGTTTTCTGAGATTTACGTGGTGGTTGCTAACAAAGCTATTTCTGTCAAAGACATCACCGAGAAATACGGTGAGTCAAAGGCAGTAGGCGGTGTTTGTTTCGAAGTCGATGAGGGCGAAATCTTCGGTTTTATAGTTGGAGTGGCATGCGCTTTTGGATGTTTGTATGGAACTTTCGTATGGCACTAATCGTGTTGTTTGCTTTGGGAGCATTACTTATGCACAATAACTCTAACGAGAAACACAGAAGCAAGAAAGAAGTGAATTATGATTAGTTGCGGCACCACTCAGTAGTCCAAATTTTAGATTGCCAAAAGCGATGTCAAGACTGGAATTGCAGATGGTTGCCACAAGATTTTTATTATAGTATTGTTACTATAATGTTATAGTAAATTAGATATATAGCAAGTTGACTATAATGTGAATAGAGGCGAACAATAATGGATACACCCACACTTCGAATCCTGGATACAATATCCTCTAATCTAGGCGATTCTCTATCAATTAATCAGCTGACTGAAAGAATTAGAGAAAAATACGGCACTGCACATTACGCAAACATCTACCAGAAACTTCAGGAACTAAAGAAAGAAGGATTGCTCAGTCTAGACCTCATAGGACGATCCTCCAATATCAAACTGAACTTTCAAAACTATCTACTGATCGATACATTAGCAGAAATGGAAATAGAGAAAAAGAAGAACTTCCTGACAAAGAGAAGCGATCAATTGTTATTCCTAACCGAAATCGACAAGTTCCTCAATGATACATGCACAATAAGATCAGTCAGTTCCATAAATCCAACAAAAAACATCAAACTTAACAAAACTGAATTACTCTTTCTCCTCCGAAAAACACCAGAATATCATAACGAGACGCTTCAGCTTTACAAAGAAATGCTGAAAATGCAAAAAAAGTATAACCTGAGAATTAATAGTCTTATCATAGACAGAGATGATTTTCACGATCTAATAACATCAGACGAAATTAATCCTCTCAAAGAAGCTCTAAGCGAAAAGACCACCTTTTTCTGCCCCCAAGCTTTCTGGAGCGAAATCAAACAAGTCGCAGAAAAAACAGAAATTAGAAGCATTAAGACGGAAACAAAACCTGCTAACTTTTCCGATTTAGACCTAACCTACAATCTTAATAGATTCGGATACAAAGAATTCGGTCTCCAGGTGTCGCAAGGAAAGAAATTCTGCATTGAATACATAACAACCGCAATACTGCTTCAAGAAGACGCGAGACTAATAGAAGCCATACCAATAATCCTTGCAAAAAACAGTTTCAAAAGCAACATATTGGCATTCTTAAGCCAGAAATTTGAGACATCTGGAAAACTAATGGGCCTGCTGAAAATCTTACACACCATCAAACCAACACGAGAAACTACTGAAACAATAGACTTCCTAGAAACATTCGAACCAGAGGAAATACCTGCTGACGAAGAAAGCATCCTGCAAAAGATGAGGCTATACAATGCCATGTGACAAAAGCGCGTTACTCGAATTCTTAGAAGTCTTCAATGGTGACCTCACAAAAAAGGTTACTCTTGTAGCTGCCGGCGGAACAGCAATGACTCTGTTTGATCTAAAACCATCAACAATTGATATTGATTTTACAATTCCCAGCAGTGACTTGCCTGAATTTGAACGAGCCCTTAAAAGTAATCCGCCAGGCTTTAAAGTAGACCGATGGGCTGATGGGTACGTTTTCTGCCAATCCTTACCTAGTGACTATTTAGACAAAAGCATCAAAATAAAAGAGTACAGCCACATATTGCTAAAGGCTCTGCATCCAGTTGACATAGTTGTAACGAAAATTGGAAGACTAAACCAAAGAGATATCCAAGACATTGAAACCTGCATCAGAGAATTCAAAATTTCAAAAGACGATATAACGGCAAGAGCGGCTCTCGTAAGTCCGACATATGTTCCCAGAGAAGAAGACTATCTTTATCACCTAGATTGCGTCATCAAGAAGTTTTTTTAGTCCACCGACAGCCGTCCATATAGCGCGCTATTCTTAGTTTTTCCATAGAAACAGAACGCGAAGAAGAACATGACGAATGCTCCACCGATGCTTGTCTATACAAGTCTCCAGTGGTCTTTTTTAGAAAACTGGCGGCAATAGAGACGCAAGAAGATTCTCGCCGCTCCTTTCAACTGGCTTCTGGCTGTGCTCCGCATGTCCATTTTTTTGATACTTGTAAGTCTCGGTTCGGCTTCTCCTATGCTGACAGAAATCCGCCGTCCACTGCTATCAGAGTTCCGTTCACGTAGCTTGACAAGTCGCTTGCAAGGACCAAGGCCATGCGGGCAATTTCGTCAGCCTTACCCATTCTGCCTAACGGAGTTCTCATTTTGTACTCTATGCCTGATTTGATAACATTGAGCTTGAATTTCATTGCTTCTTTTGCTATGTGCTTTGTTCCAGATGTCCATATTCCACCTGGCACAAGTACGTTTATTCTGAAGCCGTGTTTGCCGTATTCGCTGGCTAATGCTCTGGAGAAGACCATGATTCCTGCCTTAGTAATGTCATAGTGGGACAGTCCTTCCTTGAGGGGCATTATTGCTTCGATTGAGCCGATGTTGATGATTACTCCGCCTTTTTTAAGTCTGGTCCTTATCATGTGTTGGCACATCCAGAAAACCGAGTTCAGATTGGTGTCCATCACTTTCTTGTAGAAAGCCTGATCTACATCTAGGAAAGATCTGGCGGGGTATATTCCAGCATTATTTACCAAGATGTCTGGTTCTTTCCCCTTAAGGTTTATCCACAAAGCATCTATCTCTTGCTTCTTAGAAAGATCCACTGTGTGGATACTCACTTCCCTGTTGAAAGTTGCGAGCCCTTCTTTCACAGTGTTTAGGCCTCCTTCACTGATGTCAACCAGCTCCAGATCAGCCCCTGCCTCTATGAATCTATAAGCCATGGCCTTGCCAATACCTGCGGCTGAACCAGTGATCAATGCTCTTTTTCCTTCCAGAGAAATGAGCTTGGATATCGGTGGTACGTCAGTTTTGCCAGTTCTCTTTCGATCCATTCACATGACCCCCTTTGACCTATTCAAGCGACTTGTGGTCAACTGTTATAAAAACGTTCAATACGAGCAGGGCGTGCCATGAGACCAAGCTGAACCTTCTTGTGTTGTTAGCTGCGGATGTATTGGTCGGTCTGGAGGTGTTCCATTTTCATGCCCAGGTCGGCCAGGTCTTTCATGTTTTGGACGCAGCCTATGCTTGCGTCTATGTTGCGGTGTACGGGGTGGAACCACATGTATTTGGGGATGAGGTTGAATTGCAGGGGGATTTTTGTCGTGACCCCGTATTTCTCGCTCAGGCCTTTGATTAGGAGTTCTTTGGCGCAGGCTACGCGCGTGGTTGTGTAGCTTTTCAAGAGTTCGGAGGCGCCGAAGGCACCGATACCGTGCCACAGGACCGCATTTTCGGGCGAGGCCAGGGAGTATAGGAAGAATTGGGGTGAAGAGGGGGTTTCTCTGAAGTCATAATTGGCAAGTTTGCTTCCGTCTACGGTGAAGGTGTCGTCAGCTTTTGCAACGCTCACGTCGCCCGGGTCAATAGCGTTCGGGTAGAGCAGGACGGTTTTGTAGTCTACTTTGAGGTTTTTGATTTTGGCTCCGTCGAAGTATATTCTTCCTCTGACGGCGCGTTTAGAAGCGTAGCCCTTGCCAGAATGTGGGACGGTTAGGAGAGTGGTTAGGTTTTTCATGCTTCTGCCCATGCACTTGTAGACGCACTCAATTGACTCGTAACCGGCGTGTGTTTCCCTTATTATGTAGTGCAGCAAACCGTCAGACTTTTCCTCGCTAAGAGCTGCCAAGGGCATGCGGATTGAGTAGACGCTGAGGTTGATTCCGAAGGCTTTTGAAAGGTTTTCTAGTTGTTCGTATTTGACGGCGTCAACCATGTCGACGTAGCTGCCGTTGCAGGTTTTGAGGTGACGACTTATGAGCTCGATTTCGTCCTTGCAAATCAATGAACCTCGGTATTTTTGCACGAAGTTCTTGTCTATTTCCAGCTTTTCTGCCTTGACTGTGGCGCATGGAAAGGCGCTCTGTCCGCTATTTACTATAGACTCTTTCAGCGGGTTCATCGAGTACCTGTCCGGTTCAATCTCGTCCGTGTTGAGCAGAAACGGAACGATCACGCCTTGGGAAGGATCGCTGAGCATCTCACATATTTCGTCAACGTCTTTAGCGTCGACAGTACGCAAGCCATAGTAGTAGAAGTGGTTTCCGCAGACCTCAAGCAGACGAGCGGCTATGATCCCCTGAACTTCCTCCACAGTCAGCTGTGGATTTGAATATTCAACTGAAGCCCTCAAAAAGAAGTGGCCACTGTCAAACGTCGCCTCAGTCTTACGTCCGTTTTTGAAGTGGAAGAAGCGAATCTTTTTTCCCGCATCCGGTTTGAACGTGGCCAATTCTCCTACCAAGGCTTCGATGCAGGACCAAGAACTCTTGAGGAAATCTTCAACGATTATTCTAGACAACTCTGGCATTACAATCAACCTCTTTCCAATGATTCGGCCATAAAGATGCAGTCGTTGACGATGGGCGACCCTGAAAACATGCGTGCCACACGAAAACTCTCAGTGAATCCCGACTTTCTCAGCGTGTTCAGAATTGTGCTCTCTTTGTTGGGAACGCACATGGAAACCTCGCGTCCTTCCAACCTTTCCAGAACCGCCCTTAGAAGGTTGATGGCAACGTCTTCACGTTCCTTTTGGCATGTTAGGGGCCCTATCTCACCCACGTGCCTGTAGACCTTGGCTACCGCATAACCGATGATCCGTCCCTCTTCGTTTGAAGTGTAACAAAGGTTGTCCGGGTCAAGAATGACGGGTTCAAGCAGCTTTTTTCGAGAAGCGCCGAAACAGGAACGGTCGAATTCGATGATCTCTTGTAGGTCTTGTTTCTTGGCTTTTCTGACCGCGGGTTTGAGTGGCAAGGAAGAGCCTTTTCCTTCTAGGACTGTGAATTCCGAGTCGCATTCGAAACCGAGTCTCTTGTAGAAGGGGATTCTATCGATGTAAGCGTACAGGCCGATGGTTTTTGCACGTTGGTCTGTGAGATATTTGACTGAATGTTTGACGAGTAGTGATCCTGCCCCTTTTTTTCGGTGGCTTTCGTTGACGATTAGGTTTCCAAACCAGGCTACCGTGCCGAAGTTGATGGTTGTGGCGAGACCTATTTTTTCCGAATCTTCGAGCAGGACGAAGCATCCGTTAGGCTCAAGTTCAATCATGAACTCGAAGTCCGCGGCTGTCAGGTTCCAGTTCATCAGGTCTGTGATTTGAACTGCAAACTCGAAATCTTCTGGAGACATGGTTTTAACGTGAAACATGTGAACAGAACCGCCAGTCAGATTGGTTTTCGCCCATTGTCAAGACTTACACAGGAGCATAAACTTTACTAAAAGATTAGAAAAGTCAGGCAAATTAATCCCATCCTCCTTTAAAAAACGATGGGTAATCTAATGCCGCCTTTTTCTGCTTCACAGGTGCTAACCAAGATGATCAAACCATGGCGCGTACTTTGAAGGGCATTAGAACAACAACTGACATGGGATGTTTTCCTTTGTGAAAGCGATGGCAAGCTCTGTTTTCTGGCGGTTGAAGAAATCACTTGTCAATGCGTTTTCAAGTTTGTATTTTCTGTAGACCCAATCTGCGTAGTGATAGTTCATTCTGTCGATGAGAACGTGATCAACGTTTCCAGTCAGCTGTGTCACCAAGTTTTCGGCCTCTGGGAGCAGTGGTGCGATCATGGCGAAGGTTTTGATGCCTTCTGAGTGTAGTTTCCTGAGTGTTTCTATTCGTTCTTTGATCGAGGGAGCGTTTGGTTCGAAAATCTCCCTGATGTTCTCGCTTGCGGTTGTGATTGTGAAGCCGACTTCAACATCGCGGAGTCTCTTCAGCAAATCTAGATCGCGCGTCACTATGGGCGATTTGGTCTGAACGGTGACAGGCCAGTCATGTTGCGTCAGGATTTCGAGACATGTTCGCGTAACCTTGTAGTCTTTCTCAAGCGGCTGGTAAGGATCGCATAATCCGCTTATCCAGACTCTGCCCGTTTTTTTCTTTCGTATTTCGCGTCGCAAGAGGTCTCCGGCGTTTGTTTTCACGTCGACGAATCTCCCCCAATCTTCTCGGTGACCAGTGAATCTCTTTATGAACCGTGCGTAGCAGTAGGCGCAGCCGTGTTCACAGCCGATGTAAGGATTAACGGTGTAGTCAAAAACCTTCGATTTGGACAATATTGTTTTTGCATGGACCTCTTTGACCATCACGGGAACCTCAACCATCCTGGCTTTGCATATAACTCCGTTCTGAAGGACACACAGTCCCAGCTATAACACTATTGTCCAAGGTTCAGATTTGGGGTTTGGGATAAAACTTTACCCTTTTCTCTTTCTCTCGGATTGTATATAACTGCTATTATGTGCTTTCTTTATTCTTTCTATTCCATTTAGTTCTTTAATTATTTTCACGACTGACTTACCTGTCATGTGCTCCCATTTCTTATCATGAGTTATAGCTTCTCTGATCTTCGTAGAAGATAGTGTTCCCATTCTTTTGAACTTAACAATTTTAATTTTTCTTTTTTTCAATTCTTGTTCTAGTGTCTTTTCAACTTCTATTTTTGTCGGAGTCAACTGTTCTTCTATTTCGTGTGTAGAAAATGCGACATCAAATTTTGGAGTATTGTTTAGAACATATCTTACATCATCTTGTATCGACACTTCGCTGTCTGGAAGTGGAATTATTTCCACCTTCTTATCTAGTCCCTCTTCCTTTAAGTATGCTTCCAACATTTGCTTTCTCTCTTCCCCGCTAAACGGATTGTTTCTTGTATCTTTGTATTGTGAAGACCCTATGACTACAATCAAATTATCTACTTGTCTTAGAATTCTTTTAATAATTTTAATGTGACCTTTATGCGGAGGATTTAGTCTAGCCCAGAAAAATCCAGTAGTTTTCATAATGGATAGACCAACTATTTCTTAAATCTGTTTCCTTACGGCGTTGGAATAATCCATCGCGCGTGGGTTTGGGGGTAAAGTTTTATCTTTCTCTCTCTCATGCGTGTGTTCATGTGTGTGTACGCATGCGTGTGTTCGTGTGTGTCCGTGCGTGTGTGTCTCTATCTATCCCTCTGTTCAGTCAGTCACAGTCAGTCACACTCACTCAGTCAGTCACACAGACATACACAGACACAACCTAACAGAGACACACAGACAGACAAACAGAACCAACATATTCCTCTTTCAGCTTGACTAGAGCCTTTTCACGGCTTAACCGTATTCATAATATATTATAACTTGAACATCACCAGAGTAAACAGTGTAAGGCTCAATGTTGTTGAAAAGTCTCCAGACATTGATTGTTTGCCCTGAAAGCACTTCGAAACCATCACCTAAGTCAAACATGAGTTGGTGAGGCACGGAACTTGGGGCATGATTGTCAAACTGATAATGGACAAGAAGTTGAATTGGGTAATTATACGAATTTGAATCTGTTAGGTTATCTGGTTTACCAACAGTAACCCATGTGTCACCTTCCCATGTTACGTTTGCTGGATTACCCATCCAAACTTGGATTCTGACAACCCTGACATCTCCCGTAGTATTCCAATCTAATATCCAGCCACTTACATTACCGTAGGCAGGGATACTTGTGATACCATAAGACAAAAGTTGCGAATGAACATAAGGTTTTGCTTGGCGAAGCAAGTTAATAATGTCGCTATTTTGACTTTGAAGAATCTTGACATTCGAGTCTAAATTACTGATGCTTTGCACCAAACCGTAAATTCCTACAATTCCAGCTATCAAAACTACGAGGATTATTCCAAGTGCCACAAGGACAGTCCTATCAACAATTTTCTTTTCACTCATTTTTGAACCCCTACTTTGTCTTCTGTCGCTGTGCCGATTTAAGATTTCTGTCTTTGTGTTATTATGGAGAAGCTAGAGCTTTCCGCAAGAAGTGTTCGGCTACCTTCTTCTAAATCGGAGTTCTTTCCATAGATTTAGTTGTACTGTCTCAACATGAGATAAAATCTTCTCATTTTTTATCTCTTTCACTTCGAAATAGACCTTTCTAGGAGTTGCGCTCTTAAAACTACGTGGGAAGTAATAACCAATCTGTTGTTCGTGTCCCAACCTACACTTACTTTTGTTTTGGCAATCCTTGCATAGTACAATAGGAACGAATTTTGAAGATGCTTTCATTTCATCGAGGTATTTTGTCTCAATACGCCGTTTCACACATTCTAATCGACCACCTACGCATTCGGGGTAATCCAAACTGCAGTAATAATAATGCAAAGTTGGTTTAGTTATCTGCATATATTCCGCAATAGCGTCATCTGCGTCAAACTGATATTTTTCCATAAGAGATTCTATTCTTGCTCTTTCTTTCCGAGCGGCTTTGTCTTCTACGCCACCTAATTCTGTAGAAAGGCAACCAGCATATTTTATCATCAAATCTTGACGTATCTTTAGCCAATTTTCGGCTAATGTCGAAAGTTCTAATACACGGACTTTTAGCGAACAGTCGTCATCTTCCCAGCACACGATAAGGTCACAATCCTTCTCTTCATGTCCATGCTTCTTGAAATTGGAAGAACGGTATTCGAATTCTATGTTAATTTCTCTTCCCTCATAAAAGGCACTAGCATCAGGAAAAGAGACAAATTCTTTAACGTCTTGAAAACTTAACGTATCTTCCAGTTTGTAGAAAATTCTTTTCACTTCTTCCTCATTTCTGGGAACTCTTGTGATAACACTTTTTATCAGATTTTTCTGTTCGCCAGTTAAATTGATATTGAGCTTTACCACGTTCTCTTGGTATACTATCCTCTGCATATGCTTTCCTATTCTGCACTTTCGACATAATGCTGATAGCTAGTTAGACAGTGACCAGCCATTGCTTCCCCCCTTTACAAGTTTGCTCTAGTGTTTACCATGGGACTGCACTTAATCAAGCGTATTAGCGCGCGCGCTATTTAGATTCTAGCAGTCTCTAAATCACGCTTTAATATGAAATTTTGAAAACAATCTAACGCATGGAAAAGATACGGATTAATTAATCAGTTGATTAAAAGAGGAAGAAAAAGATGTCGAAAGCGTAGAGCAGAGAAACAAGAAAAGACAAAAAAAGAAAGTGATGGTATGATGTTCTTGTTATTCTTTGGTCTTTGCTGATGGCTTTCTAAGCATTGAACCAGCATAGAGGCCGATGAAAAAAACCACTAACCCGACAACAGTGTCCATCGTCTGCAAAAGCTCTGAATAAACGGCCACCTGATAATCTGTCCACCCACTCGTATTGAAAATGCTACTTAGAGATTCCTTGAACCAAGGGCTTGCCTGAGGACTGGCAAACCAAATCATAATAAGTACCATAAACACGAAAGTAGACAAAACAGCAATGCCGCCAATAGCTTTAATCTTTGATTCTTCCTGTATCTTTGGGGCAAGCGCGCGCGCTAATAATGCTAAGACTAATTTTTTGACATATGATGAATTCAAAATAGTAGGGAAGATAATAGGAGAGATTTGGCAAAAAAGAAAGGCTCACTCAGTCACAGCATAGAAAAGGCTCTAGTCAAGCTGAAAGAGGAATATGAGCGGAAAAGTTAGTATGAGTCTAACTGTTCATTTGTAGTTTGACACTTTAAGACTTTTTAATCAATAAGTCCTTTTTCTTTCGCTAATTGAAGTAACTCTTTCAAGTCATTTGTCGGAACAAATAGAGCTGACTGTCCCCACCACCATTTGCCTTCTTTATGTGTTTGAGTCCAGTAGCCGAACCTTAACACTTTTTTACTATTTTCCAAAAACTGTATTTCTTCTATCAGAATAATTTTGTCTTGTACGTCAGACTGTCTTTTCCAGACAACTTTAGTTATTCTGAAATGACGTTTCTCTTTGGGCTTCCCTTTTCGAGCAGCCCTACCTTCGAGTTTAAGGTGGAGTGTTTTACCAGTACAGTCCTTTATTGGGATTTCCCGATTCTTGTCATTTTCGAGGAAAAAACCCTTATCATCTTGCATATCCTACGAAAGGCTAGTTTTAACTATTAATTGTTTTAGCGCGCGCGAGGGCTTTGTCATTCTTCAATCACAAAAAAAGAGGAATATGACCGAGCGAGTTAATCAATGGATTAAATAAGGCTAGAAAAAGGGGAAAATTAACAACCATAGTCAATAACCATGGCTGTCTTTAGGTGTCAATTTTCTTGTATTCAAGTTCAAGGTAGATTATTCCGACAAATAATCGGAATTTTATCTTCAGTCTTCTCGTTGACTCACCCTTAAGAAAAATGCTACGATTTTGCGTGTCCAAGAAGGCTCTAGTCAAACTGAAGGCAGAGTATGGAAGGAAGGAGGTAAAGTTTTATCCCATACACAACCCAAAACATACCTTTACTGACTGACTAAACTTCTAACTAACCTATACTATTACTCTCTTCACACATAATACAAGAGATAATATACACAAAAAACACGCACAGAAGCACGTGCTAAGAGGGAATGAGGGAGCCTGCGATCAAAACTGCGAGACCTAGAATGAATGCAAGTATACTATACCAAGCGATAGCCAAATTTGTCGATGTATATCCCGTGTCCACCGACCTGTTTGTCTGGTGGGAGTGTCTTGCTGCGATACAATGAAGCGGCGCTGGCGAGGAAACAGAGCAGGGCAACGACAATAATGGCTGGGTTCATGCTTTCATCGAGCGAACTGACAATCGGAATGGTATAAGCTTTTTGCTTCTGTTCTGCGCGCGCCAAAAAAGAGTTAATTCAAATTGCCAACTCTGGGAATCCAAGTCTATTCTTCATCTCTCAGGTATTGAGCAAACAGCAGTGCTTCTTCACTTATCAGAGTTTCAATTTCCTGTTTCTTTCCGATTCTAATTCGTGGAATCTCAACCTTGGTCTGGAAGTAGTCGTTCAAGCTTTCAATTAGACCGTGTGTTAGAGAATCGTTGAGGTATTCTCTCTTTCCCTTTCGGTTCGTTGCGCGCGCGACATAAATTTGATGCAAGATTGATGGATAAAAATATACAGGGGTTCCGAAGGATATTTTACTAATTCGCGTTCTTTCAAAATAGGCTCTAACAGGAGGACTGGCAGCAATAGAATCACAGTTGAACGTCAAGATACCGCGCAACGTCAAGATTGCGACGTACTCCTTCATGGAGTATTTCAAGGGTTTTGAAAACGTGGGAGCGATCAGAGAGGTTTTTGGCGAAGAAACTGAGAAGGTGCTCGGCAACCTTAGGGTTGAGTTTGCTGGGATAAGAGGTTACATGGGTGTGAGCGAGACCGATGGGCATCTCATAATCGGCGCGCGGTACTTGAATGAGGGTAACATGGTTGACATTTACCTCGACGTGATCCACGAGCTGGTTCACGTCAAACAGTTTATGGAAGGAAAAGAACTGTTCGACAGTGACTACGCATACATTGAAAGGCCCACCGAAGTTGAAGCCTACCGCCATGCGGTTAAAGAAGCTAGACGACTGGGAATGTCCGATGAAAGAATCTGCGAATACCTGAAGACTGAATGGATGGACGACGACGATCTGCAACGGTTGGCAAAAACCGTGGGCATCAAACTTACACAGACGCCAAAGACAGGCAAGAAATAGGCGCAGTTAGGTTTGCAGTGTAGAAGCGAAAGCAAGATATAGGCAGCTTTCATTTGGCATGGTGCATGGTAAGAAAGATCGTAGTTATAGGCATGGGCTATGTGGGAATCCCAGTGGCAACGCTCTTCGCTGACGTGGAAGGCTTCAGCGTCGTGGGCGTGCAGCGTAGGTCTAAGCGGTCAGGCTGGAAGATTGATTGGCTGAACGAGGGCAAGAATCCGATTGGCGGAGACGAGCCGGGACTGTCTGAACTCATAGCACGTGTTGTAAAGAAGGACACGTTCAGGGTTGTGGAGGACGTATCAACGTGCAAGGATGCGGATGCGATTCTGATAGATGTTCAGACGCCTGTTGATGAGAAAAGGGTTCCCAATAATGAGTCTGTTGAAGAGGTCAGCACGAGTGTGGGTAACCACATTCGTCGTGGGGCGCTCGTGGTAATTGAGTCGACTGTGGCTCCTGGCACGACAGATAACGTTGTGAAGCCTCTTCTGGAAAAGGCTTCAGGCATGAAGGCGGGGAAAGACTTCTTTTTGGCGTTTTGTTACGAGAGGGTTATGGTGGGACGGTTGATAAGGAACATCGTGGAACTTCCGAGAGTAGTGGGAGGAATTAACCAGGAGAGCACTGAACGCGCCACGGAATTATACGGGCACATTGTGAAGGCAAAGCTCTGCCCGACGGATATTCTTACGGCGGAAGTGGCTAAGGTGGTGGAAAACACGTACAGAGACGTGAACATCGCCTTCGCAAACGAGGTGGGGCTCATATGCGAAAGCCTCGGAGTTGACGCCTACAAGGTGCGCGAACTCGTAAACACGCTGCCCAACGACCCTGCAAATCCAGCGTCAAATCCTATCAGAAACATGCATTATCCGGGTGGTGGTGTGGGAGGGCACTGTCTGCCGAAGGATCCGTGGCTGCTGAAGTACGGTTTGGACAAGTATGGAAGATTTAAGTTCCTGCCGAAAGTCATTGTTTCGAGCCGTAAACTCAATGATTCGATGCCGAAGCACGTTGTCGACCTAGTTGAGAATGCCTTGGCGGAACATAGCAAGAAATTGAAAGGAGCAAAGATAGCGATCCTCGGTGTGGCGTTTATCGAAAACTCCGACGACACAAGAAACACTCCCTCAGCCACTCTGTTCGCAGAGTTGAAGAAACGCGGAGCAAAACCTGTGCTTCATGATCCCGTCGTGCGCAACTTTGACCTTCCCTTTACAAACGACCTCGACAAGACATTGACAGATGCGGACGCAGTGATTCTATCAACGAAGCACAAAGAGTATCTGAAACTGGATCTCAGCAAACTGAAGAAGAAACTGGCAACGCCTGTTCTGATCGACGGCAGAAACGCCTTTGCTGAGGACGCAGCAATCAAAGCCGGACTCACGTACAGAGGCGTTGGAAAAGGCAAATGAACATATCAGAGCAATCAGAAGCCGCATGTGAAGTCCAAATTCTTGGTTCGCCAAGAATATGGGGCAGGTGAGATTTGAACCCCACACCAAGTGGAGACATCTCCCGAAGTCCTGACTGTTAGTTAGCTTTTCGTCGAATCAGATATACCAAGTAGGATACAGGCCGTCGTTCCCCATAAAGGTTGCCTTGCAAATACCATCTGCCAATTGTCATCTATAATCTTATTAGATTAGATCCCATACTTCTGGATGAGGAAGCGGCAATGTCAGGTGGAGCTGTAGAGGTAGATCTGAGAAAGGTTAGACCAAACAGGTTCAATCCAAGGCTAGACTTCAATGAAGAAGAGCTCAGGAATCTGGCAGATAGCATTCGAGAGAAAGGTCTCTTGCAGCCGATTATCGTCAGACCTGTAGACAATGGGTATGAGGTCGTCGTCGGTGAGAGACGCTATAGGGCTGCCCTGAAAGCAGGGATGGAACGGATTCCAGTGGTGATTCGAGAGTACTCAGACGAGGATGTAATTGAGCTAAGTCTGATTGAGAATATTCAGAGAACAGACCTAAGCGCGGTTGAGAAAGGTAATAGCTGCAAGCAACTTATGGAAAAATACCCTCAGAAGTTCCCGAAGAAGGGAGCCATAGCGAGATCATTGAGAGTCTCCGAAACAACTATTTCGGCTTGGCTGGAGCTCGTTGAGGCGCCTGAGGAGCTTCAGAGAATGATTGCTCCTGCAGGCAAAATCGGTGTTCCGAGAGAACAGGGGAAAATCGATTGGGACACAGCGGTTACTATTACTAGGCAGATAGAACAACCAGGTAGACAAGTATCAATCGCGAGGGAAATCGCCAGAAGACCAATTTACAGAAGACAGGCGAGGGAAGTAATATCAAAAGCTGCAAAACAGCCTGAAAGGCCAATTGAGCAAATATTCAAGGAGGTAGTCGAGGCTCCCTATGAGATGCCCTTTCGGCTTGTACATATGAAACCGATTCGTGATGGAGAAAAAACTCAGACTTCTAGAAAAGGCATTCCAGATCCTCGAGTCAAAATCGGATCAATAATACATGCAGCAGTTTGGGAACCGCACTTTGCCACGTTGCGTGTCGTTTCGATGGTAAGAAAGCGTCTTGGAGAATTCACTGAAGAGGATGCAAAAAGGGAAGGTGGCTATGCTCTCGCAGAATTCAAGGAGACTTGGAAGGATCTTCATGGTGATTGGGATGAGAACGATTTCGTCTACGTCTTTGGCTTCCAGCTAGTCAAGCAGTAGGCGATAGCATGTCATGGCAGAAAGAGTCTATTCTAGTTTTGGTTGAGGCTGCACCCAATTGGAGCGACAAATATGGGTCATATCTCGTTTGCACTGGTGGCATAACTAAGTCAAATCAGTGGAGGCGCCTGTATCCAATGCCTCTGGATTCCATTGCTGGAAAGATACACCGATGGGACACTATAGAAGTTAACACTACAGAACCTGAACATGATCCTCGTTCTGAGAGCAGAAAAATAGATCCAAGTTCAATTGTGATTAGTGGAAGCTTTTCAAAAGACAGAGAGGATCGTCGGGTGCTCTTGAACAAGCTGGCTGAGAAATCTCTGGACGTGGCAATCGGAGAAAGACGGTCTATCATTCTGATCAAACCAGGGATAGTTGACTTCCACATAGTTGAAAGAAGAGATAAGCCAGTGCAGCTTACGCTAAACGGTAAAGTGTTCAAGGAACAACCCTACAGAGACGTAGGCCTATACTATCGATGGAATTGTACAGAACGGTGCCATGTGTGCAGCAGACATCCTCACCACATGGAATGCTTCGATTGGGGTGCAGGCGTCCTTTGGAGCAGGTATAAAGCAGACAGAAAAGTCGCCGAGGAGAAGATTAATGAAATGTGTTACGACAATATGAAAGAGAAATTCGACGCTTGGTTTGCTTTGGGAACGCACAGTCGCCGTCCCTTTAGCAAGTGGATGGTAGTAAGTCTCTTTTGGATGAAGAAGGCGTCCTAGTCTCCTTTGGCATTCTGGCAAACGGCTTTGCTCGGATCGTTGGGAGTTTGGCGAGAGCCAAACGTCGCTCGTGGTAGTGGTATTCAGTATTCATAGTATGTGCGTGGAAGGGTTTAAGGGAAACCTGCGTTACAGGGAACCGCTTTAAAAGGATGACTAAGCTGGTTGCCCTTGTCTGCTGTCTCACCCTTTACTGGTATACATTAATAGAGTAATTCAGACTACTTTGGAAGTATTTTACTTTCAAGTAATTTTGAATCTTCCTAATTCTTGGCTTTCACGGGGGTGGGGTGAGCTGCTGGGTCATCCGAATCGAGCAATCGGCTACACTATTTGTTCATAGCCTGAATTGCCTTAGCTCTGTAGTCGGAAAGGTCTGCCTGTTTGACCTCTGGAAAAACGTGTTCAAACTTCTCGAAGTCTGTTTCGGCATTGTACTTCTCACGGATCTGAAGCTCGCTAAACCTTTGGGCGTAAAAGACTTCTCCGCATGGTATTGCGATAACGAGAATCGCATCATTCCAAAATTCTTTGTAGGCTGCGATACGATCTGCGTAGATTAAGACTGAAGTTTCTGTCGGTGCTCGTCGCATTTTCACTTCAACAAACATCAAGTCTTTTCTTCTCTTATCATATACGAGTAAGTCAGGAGAATGTCGAAGCATGCGAACCGTCCTTGAGTTTTTTACTGATTTGTCGCTAAGATGCTCTTTGATTTCAGAAAATCGTTCCTCATAGCCATTGAGATAGACTGAATAGCCTGACTCTTGCAACAACCCTTTTACCAAATCAGTTACTACGACGCCTTCATGCATGTCATCGTAAAACTTTTTCAATTTCATGCCTGAATGTGGTTCTGGATTCAACGTATTTAACTGTAGCGCGCATGCGTGTTCCTAAAATGGTCAAAAATGGTTTTAATTCCGTTTTGCATGCTTCTGCCAGTGCTCAAGAAGACAGTTACTCAAAGATATCAAGAACAGATACGAAGCCCAAAACCTTCCTTAAATCATGAAAGGCGAATAAAAACCATTTTAGGCCAATTTCGGAACAAGCGCGCGCTTAGAGAAGAACTATTCGAATATGCGAGCCAATAGGTATTAATTATTTCGGATTTCAAGCATCACACAATCTTCAAAGCATGTTATAATACTTCGTGGGTTTTTTTCTCTGGCGGGCGGGGTGGGGTCTTAACTCATAACCGCTAACGTGGTAGTTTATTAGGACTATGCCACTGGCCACGCTGGCAAGAATGGCCACTCGAAGTGATGAGCATGTTTGGGGATCAGCTATTTTCTTCTGCTGAATGCGAGAGTTCCGATGGTCATCATGGCAACGTCAAAGACGCATATCATTAGGATGTTGTAGTATAGAGGGTGCAAGGGTGGCCATGCGTTGCCCAAGACGATGGTTCTCAAAGCGTCCACGCCGTAGGTTAGCGGGTTGAAACTTGAGGCGACTTGCAACCAGATTGGAATGTCTCCGCGTAATGGAAAAAGGGCGCCGCTGAGAAAGAAAATGGGGAGGTTTATGAAGCTCTGTATTACTCCGAAGCTCTCAAGGCTGTCTATGAAACTGGCCACTGTGAGCCCTATGCTCACCAGTCCGAACGTTACAAGAACCATGATTGGCAAAACCTCCAAAAACATCAAAAGATTCAATCTTATACCCAACAGCAGACCCAGCACGAAAACGATAACTCCCTGGATCACAGCATCCGTACTGTCGCCCAACATCTTGCCCAAGAAAACTGAGAAACGTGAAATCGGTGCCACAAGTATCTCCTTCAAAAAACCGAATTCTCTGTCCCATATGACAGATATGCCCATAAACATCGAAGTGAACAGAAGCGTCTGCCCGATAATTCCGGGGAAGATGTACTGCTGAGTTGTCAAGTTGCCTATTTGAGTTGCTGAGAAGCGGATGCCACTGCCGAATATGACCAGCCAAAGCAACGGCTGGACGAAGCTGCTCACGATTCTCGCCCTGTCTCTAAGGTAACGTTTGATTTCACGCAGCCAAAGCGTGTAAATGCCCCTGATCTCCGTCATTTGATTCGCCTCCTCCTTATCGCTGACAAACCGTGAAGCTCATCACCGCCTTCAGCCCGAATCGCACGACCAGTGTAATGCAAGAAAACGTCTGCAAGGTTCGGCTCGCGCAGAGAAACCGACTCAACAAAAACTCCGTTTTTCGCCGCGGCTTCCACTATCCTGGGCAAAAGAGCCCTTCCACCACGAACCGTAAGTTCAAGCCCGTCGCCCACTGCATTGGCCCTCAGAACACCTGCAGTCCCAGCAACAACAGAAGATAGCTTCGCAGCCTCCTTAGTCTTGACGGTTATGACGTCGCCTTCAAGCGTATCCTTAAGCTTAGCAGGCGTGTCCAAAGCCACGATCTTACCGTAATCCATAATCGCTATACGGTCAGAAAGCCTGTCCGCTTCCTCCATGTAATGCGTCGTCAAAACCACAGTAATATCATGAGCCTTCCTCAAATCCTCAATGTACGACCAAATGTGCTCCCGCGTCTGAGGATCAAGCCCAATCGTCGGCTCATCTAGAAACAAAACCTTCGGATAATGAATCAACCCCCTTGCAATCTCTAACCGACGCCTCATCCCGCCACTGTAGGTTCGCATGAGATCGTCAGCCCTGTCCTCAAGCTCAACCAACTTCAAAACCCTGTCAATGCGCGACTTCTGCTCGCCCGGCGGCACACCGTAGAGGTTAGCGTGCATGTAAAGGTTCTCCCTGCCCGTCAACCTGTCATCAATACTCGGATCCTGAAAAACAATGCCAATCGACTTCCGTACCTGCGTATCCTGCTTCACAACGTCAAAACCGTTAACCCTCGCCGAACCCGAAGTGGGCTTCAAAATAGTGCAAAGCATCGAAATCGTCGTTGTCTTCCCCGCACCGTTAGGCCCTAACAGACCGAAGACTTCCCCACGCTCAACGGAAATGTTGAGCTTGTCAACTGCCACAAGTCCGCCAAAACGCCTTGTAAGCTCACTCGTTTCAATAGCCTTTTCCAAAAGCTTCACTTACGCTTTCCACAACACATCTGGTCAAAGCAAAAGGCAAAGCCAACAAAAAAAGTTTATGTCGGACATACATGATTCTGGCGAGGTAGGACCTGAATTAGTGCGCATAAGATAAATATAGAATCGCCGAGTCTTGGATCAAGTCGAGCGTGATAGAGATAAGGAACAAGGTCAGTCGCATCGGATACATCAACAGAATCAGAGACAACTTGCTCAATATCAAAAAAAGAGAGTTGGCATTACTGTACGAAGACTTGAAGTCAGCCGACTGCGTGGTTTGCGGGGGATCAGGCAGATCGTTGTATTCGCTCAACGCGGCAATGAGTCAAATAGCAATCAGCCACATAGGCTGGAGAAACAAGGTTGTGTTGACTCCCGACGACCCAGGGTTTCCGGGGAAGAACATGTATGACGCTGCAGCCGAGTTCGAAAGGCGGTACAACAAGACCCTGCTCTTGATAAACTCTGGAAGCGGTGTGTCGGGCGATCCGCTGGTGATGGCCCAAGACCTCTCAAAATACATCGGCGAGAAGAAGTCTTCCAAGTTCTCCATGGGGCTCATAACCTCCAACTTGAACTCACCACTCGCAGAGATTGTCGACAAATGCGGACACGTTGTCGAATTGATAGGGCGAGGTAGAGCCAAACCCTCCCTCGACTACAGCGAGACAGGCATCATGGGAGACATCTTCGAGCTGGGAAGCCTCCTCCTTCTATGCATGATGACCGAGGCGATGTTTCGAAACCTTGAGGCACATGAGATACTTCAGCTCTGCGAAGAAGAGTTCGCCAAGCTCGGACCAATAATCGACTCGACAACGGAATCTGAAACCTACTCACGACTGGTCGACACCCTTGAAAAACGGACTGACGTCTTTCTTGGTGGAAAAGGCACAGCAAACCAGATAGTCAAGATGGCTGCCGTAAGACTCTTCCACATCAAGAGCACACTCGGAGACAACGTTTACATCACTAGGGGTGTAAACACTCCTCCGCCAAGGCCAGGTGACCTGGAAATCTTGGTTTCTTACTCTGGCGAGACCAAACCTGTCATAGCGTGGTGTGAAATAGTGAAGAAAATGAACGGAACAGTTTTGTCAATCACTGGAACTAGAAAGTCCACTCTAAAAGAAAAGTCAGACCTCCACATAGGCATGGAGGAGGAAGTCAAGCCGGGGCAACCTAGGAGGTTTTACATGAGGGCAGCGTATGTTTTGAGCCCGTTGCCCGTGAGACTGGTTGAGAGACTGGGCGAAAGAGGTCTCAGGCTCCCCGAATACATAATCAACTGGCATCATTCGCTCACTGAATAGACACACACCTATTCGTGCACACACAAAGCGCTTATCGCCAAATCATGTTTCAGAAGGAATATCCAGAATCTGAATACAGCGTCTAGATCGATTCTTCATAAACCTCATAATCGCTCCTAAACAACTAGTAAAATTCCTCCAAGATCAGAAAGAGGTTACAAGAAACACCATGATGACCCAAGTCCAATCTCTCCTCATCGCATTGGCTATCATAGTGTTAAGCCTCATGTTTTTAGCCCCGCGAGTAGCTCATCCCACGCAGCCAACTGTCCTTCTGAACGAAACTGTCGTTCTTACTCAAAATGACTACGAAACACAATACAATCTCGCACTCAACAAAGGCGACCAACTGCAAATCCAAGTTTCAGGCAACGGCCAACTCGTGAATTTAGCAGCCGCACAGCAGAACTCCCCAACTGTAAAACTACTGGACCAAGAAGCTCAAACCTTCTACAATTTCGAATGGACAGTCCCCCAAAACGGGCCATACGTTTTCACTGTCAGCGCCGACATGGGCGCGACCGCTACTATCGTGATAACAAGAACATGACTGACCAATCCCGCGAACGCCTTGGACTCTTAAACAGATAATCATCAAACACGCGTCTTGTTACTTCTGGAATTGAGGACAATTTTAGGTTTCTTCGTTCCTTCTTTGATGTATCTATCATTTCCTGTATCATTAACACTAAAGCGGGCTTGGACTGTTAACGGCAGGCTTATTTGGTATTTCCTGTTAGTTGTTGGATATCATGAAAGCTGTCTTGGTTCAGCCCGTTGGAAAGAGTTTGTTTCGGGTTCCCCCTCTTGGATTAGGCTATCTGGCGGCCATGTTGAAGAATAAAGGATTTGAAGCGAAAATCATCGACTTGAACGTTGAGTCTTCAGTCGCTCTCGAAGAGTCTTTGTCTCATGAGAAACCTGAAGTTGTTGGTGTTTCCTCTGCAATTGGAAATGCCCGTCAGGCTCTTGCTGTCGTTAGCAAAGTGAAGACTCATTTTCCTGAGTGTTTTGTAGTTGTCGGTGGTCCTTATGCCAGTATGATGGGTGAGGCGATGCTAGTTAGGCACCGGGAAATCGACGCGGTTGTTGTTGGCGAAGGCGAGGTCACTTTTGTTGAACTCTTGGAAAGATTGCAGAACAAGCAGGATCTAAGTGATGTTAACGGCTTGATTCTCCGCCATGGAAGCAAGACTAGGAGTAATCCTTCAAGGGATCCCGTTGAGGCTTTAGATGGTTTGCCTTTTCCTGCCAGAGAAAAGCTGCCTATGAAGTCTTACGGTGATAACGGCGGAGTCCTTTTTACTTCTAGGGGTTGCCCTTATCAGTGTGCTTTCTGTTCGCGTTCGGTTTATGGTAGGCGCTGGCGTGGTCACAGCCCCGAATACGTGTTGACAGAAATCGAGCACTTGAGAAAGCACTATGGAGTTAATGGCCTGAGTTTTCTGGACGATAATTTCACGTTTGATTTGGACAGGGCTGAGAAGATTCTTGACGGAATAATTGCCAAGAAATGGAAGCTTAGCTTTTACTTATGGAACGGCATAAGGGTTGACTCTGTAACCGAAGGACTACTGATAAAAATGAAGAAGGCAGGCTGCACAGCCATCAACTACGGTGTTGAATCAGTAGACCCTGAGGTTCTGAGTAGAATTAAGAAAGGCATAGCCCTAGATCAAGTGGACAAGGCAATCAAGCTGACGCATGAAGCTGGAATCAAGGCTAATGTTTTTCTAATGATTGGGAATCCAGGCGACACTGTGAAAGTTGTTGACAAGATAAGGAGGTTCGTTGAGCGAATCAAGGTTGACGGAGTTCATCTGAGCTTGGCTACGCCCATTCCCGGGACCGAGTTCTGGAGTTGGGTAGACAAGAGCGGGCACTGGCTTGGCTACGATCGGGAGGAGCTTTTGAACTGGCCCGTAGACGACGTTGAAGACACCTACCCCGTTTTCGAAACCGCAGATTTCACCGCCAAACAAAGAATAGAGGCGTACCGGGAAACAAGAAAATATCTCGCAAAAAAGAAACTACTGATATAACACCAATCTTGTCTATGTTCACAAACATGCGTGTATGATATGATATGGCAGAAGCGGACAGAGCGTCCAGATTTGAGAAATGCGAGCGGAAATAATGCTAATGTAAGCGCGCATTTCTATTCGTCGCGATCTGGCATGCGCTGGGTGTCTGTTTCTTCGGTTAGCAATCATCGAGAATGCCCAAGAGCTCAGTTAGACTTTTGACAACCTTGTCTGGTTCAACCTCAACGTGATCTTGCATGGGTCTTCTTTCTATCAGGATAGTTTTCATGCCAACTTTTTTTGGGCCTATGATGTCTAGATCCAGCATGTCTCCAATGAAAACGGCTTTTGAAGGGTGCACGTTCAAAGCATCTAATGCCCTCTCAAAGATTTTGGGGCTAGGCTTTCTCTGGTTAACTTCCCCGCTAATCACTGTCAAATCGAAGAACTTGCTCAAACCAAAACGGTCTAGGAGTTGCCTGCCACATTCGGGGATATCGAAATTTGATACTAAGCCAAGCTTGTATTTTCCGCACAGTTTCTGCAGCACGCTGATCGCATCGTCGTCTATGCTTACGTAACGCATGAATTCGTCTGCAAATGCCCCCGTTGCCCCTGACACAATTGGGTTGGAGACATCAAGATTGAAGCCGAGCTTCTGCAGTGTCTGAGCAACCCGAACGTTGAAATGGGGTTCCTCCAGGCTCTGGCGAGACTCGGAATAATATTTATCCCGAACCTCGAAGTAGACGCGGCTGAAATCCTCAAAAGCCACCTCGATCCCATTTTTGAACAAAGATTCATGAAGCCTCCTCAAGCTAGGCTCATAGTAAACTTCTGCAGGTTCAAGCAGCAGCAGAGTGTCGAAAAGGTCAAAAAGCACAGCCTCGACCCGCATGTCCACACCCTGAATCTGGTCTTAGAGAGAAAGATAAAAGGGTTTTTGCGCCCTAATCTGCGCAGCCAGTGTGCGCTCAAGTCGACAGTTGGCAAATCTTAAGAGCACGGTGACAGGTTCAGATCGATCAAGGCGGTCGTCATGGAGCTTGATGAAGCGATAATGGGAAGACGAAGCATCCGCGAATACGCGGATAAAGCAGTGCCTATCGAGCTCGTTCGTCAGGTTTTGTGGGCTGGGACTTGGGCGCCTTCGGCCAGGAATAGGCAAATGTGGCGGTTCACCGTTTTGACCGGTGACGCTAAGAAGAGACTCACAGATTTGTTCAGGTCGAAGCTTGAGACACGCTTAAAAAGAGTCGGCAAAGGGCGGATGGGGTCTTCTTTCATGAGTTGCGCGATCATGGAGCAGGCGCCCGTGCTGATCATGGTCTGGGATGCGGACCATCCTCGGACCTCCAAACCTTCATTGCAGAGCGTAGCGGCGGCGATCCAAAACATGCTTCTCAAAGCCCACAGTCTCGGACTAGGCTCGCTCTGGATCTGCGATATCTATTTTGCTTCAAACGCGCTAACCAAGCATCTCAACAAGTCGTGGACGCTCGTGGCCGCGGTTACGCTTGGTTGGCCAGCATCTACCTCGGCTCCGAGGCCGAGAAGAACAGTTGACGAGGTTTCAGAGTTTCTAAAGTAACGTGCTGACGCGCGCGCGTCCATGTAGTGCAAAGTGAGTTCGATGGGCTCTGAAAAAATCTTTTTCCACGACCCTTTTTGCTACAATTTAAAATTCGAGAGCCCTCATGGCAATGTTAAGAAGTCCATCATTGTTACAAACAACTTTGCGCGCTACTCTGAAAGGGAGATAGCTGAGGTGCAGCGCAACATTCTGGCGCGTGCACTGTTTGCGTGGGCGAACATGTGAAAACACAGTTTGACTCACTTGGTTCCGTAATGTTGAGTCACGTCTTCGCATTTTCCCGGCTGAAAAGCGTAGATTTTCACGTCTCGTCCTATGCCTTCGCCCCAATCCCACCTCTGGTACCTTGAGGCTTGGTTCCAAACTTGGTCAGACGGGTCCACGTAAACCCAGCTGCTGTTGAGGTTGACTTCGGCCCAAACGTGGATGGTTGTCCAAGTTGTTGCGTTGACTGCCACTACGAGTCTGCTTTGGATGTCGAGCGCCAGACATGCTGAGACGTAGACTATGCTGAACTGCACGCATATGCCTCTTCCGCTATTCAGGATCGCCATTGGTTCTTCAAGCCAATTGCCTTGCAGATCGGAAGTGAAGTTGAGCTTGCTGTGTTCCCATGTGAAGAGATCGGTGAAATTGTATTTTCGGTCAAGTTGTGACGTCATATTAAGCTTGGTTTCGCCGGAGTTCAAGTTCTCCATTATTCCCAAGTAGTGTTCTCTGAACCGCTGAAAGTCAGGGTTCAGGTTCTGTCCAAGGAACCAAAAACCAAGAATTGAAGACAATCCTACAAGAAGAAGTACAGCGGAAATGATGAGGCCCTTTCTGTGTGTTCGCCTGCGTTTCCTAGTCATCGCGCGCGCTCCCGCACCAGACTCTACAGAACCCAATTTTATGTTTGACGTTCTCACTTTTGACTTCAGTCAAGTGGTAATTCCTCAACGGATAGAGTTTCAGAGCATCAATCGATATAAGAGTTCTCAGAAACCAATTTAGATAGACTGAGGCCTAGAAAAAGGATGACCTGCATCCCTGTCCGATTATCCGCTAGACGAAATAAGCCCAAACCATGCCTGAAATTGTGGTGCGGGGGGTGGGATTTGAACCCACGAACCCCTACGGGATAGGCGCCTCAGGCCTACGCCTTTGGCCAAGCTTGGCAACCCCCGCTCTGAAGGCCGATCGTTCTATCTTCTAATTTATGGCCTAAATTAAATCTTATCTATTCCTCGTCAAGCCGGGGAGAAAAACGGGGTAGTTGACGATGCCGTCTAGATTATTCGAAAATCCTCTTTTATGGTTGTCAACACCACATGTGTGTTGGTGCGTTCCACATAGGCTAGTGATAGAAGATGTTTTGTGAATTTGCTCAGATCCTCTCGGTTTTTGAATTTCGCGATTATCGCAGCGTCCGCCAAGCCTGTTAAATCGTATACACAGCAGACGTTGGGGATCCGAGCAATCTCATTCTCCATTTCTAAGAGTCTTCCTTTTGAAACTGTTATTTCGGTCACAACTGTCAATTCATAACCGAGCTTCTCCTGATCCAGCAGCGCCGTGTAGCCTTTTATTATGCCCTCACTCTCCATCTTCTTTATCCTTGACAGCACCGTGCCGTTTGAAATGTCGCACCGCTTGGCGATTTGCCTTGAAGAAAGCCTAGCGTCCGCGGTTAGCGCTTTCAAGATTTTGACACCTGCCTCGTCCAGATGCATGCTCTAACACCCGCATTGCACATCCATCCAATATTCACATCTTTCATTTAGCATTTGCCTTTCAACCCGGTAATGAAGTTCATATATGTACACGAAAGCTTCACTATGTTATCAATTTGCACACTGAGGCAACAACGTGGCACACGGTAAGCTTCAAACAATCCTAAACTATGACACCTGCCTTAAACTGACGAAGAACGCCGACTTCATCCTTCTGCGCTTTGCAGACATGCCCGGCTACCTGAAAGACAGAGAAACACCAGTCGAACAGGCCAACCGACTAGACCGAAGTAACTCCGTGGGAAAAACAGAAACACCTGTACGCGTAACCGACGGCTTGAACAGCAAACCGAAGACCAGCAGCTAGACCTTCGGCTTCGGCATCAAATCCTCCATCTTTGCCTTCTTGAGCAGATTAACATGTTTTACCAGCTCATTCACAACTGCCTCGACAACTTTCCTTCCCTTTTCAGCAGAGGCGGTTGACTGCTTTCCGTACACCCCTGAACTCGTTTCGTCCACCGTACTCAATGGCAGAGTCATGCCCTCCATCTGCAATGCGTGTCTGCGAGGCCCCTCATCCACGGCTTTATCCATGTTCACAAGGTTCGGATGCAAAGCCAAGTTAACCGATGTCTCTTCAGCACCAGCATGCCTCCTCTCTTCAGCGGTGAAAAGCTCAGGAAGAAGCTTCGGTGTGGCAGTCCACCATTGGAAAATGGACACGAAAATTCCTTCTTCCCTCAACTCTCTGGCCAACTCTGAAAGTGCAGCCAAGTTACCTCCATGACCGTTGACCACCACGATCTTTCGCACACCGTAATAGTTAAGCGACAAACAGGTTTCTTCCACGTACTTCTTGAAAGTCTTCGGAGAAATGAAGATGGTCCCCCAAAACTGTTTGTGATGCGAACTCACGCCAAACGGGATGACCTGCAGACACAGCACTCCAGTTCGCTTGGCAACTTCTTCAGCTAAACTCTTGGCAATCAAATGGTCTGTTCCCAACGGGTTCGCTGGCCCGTGCTGCTCGTTCGAACCGACCGGAAGAATCACGATGTCATTGTTTGTGAAGTACTCTTTAGCTTCAGACCAGCTCATTTCATGAAGCAAAACCTTCAAGACTTGCCACCTTCACCAAACTGTTTTATTGCAAGCAGATTGAATATAAAGCTACAGTCCAAGGCGGTGAAAACTCTGAAAGCAGTGATTCTAGCCGGAGGCTTCGGCACAAGGCTGAGACCACTAAGCTGCTCGAGACCCAAGATACTCTTTCCGATAGCCAACAAACCTCTGTTGCAGTGGACCTTTGAAAGACTTGCACGCAACAACATACACGACGTCACAATGGCCGTCTTCTACCAGACCGAGGTCTACATAAAACATCACCGAGTCCCAAGATCCGGAGTGCACGTTACCTATTCACACGACCCTTTGAGAAAGCCTTTGGGAACCGGTGGCTCAATAAAAAAGGCTGAAAAGCGAATCGGACACGATGGATCGTTTATAGTTTTGAACGGAGACATATTTGCTGATGTCGACTACGCTAGACTCTTGCAGGCCCACCAAGAAAAAAAGGCGGTGGCAACAATCGCTGTTCGGAGCGTGGAGAATCCGAGCAGATACGGAGTTGCTGAATTAGCCGAAGACAACCGCATAATAAGGTTTGTTGAAAAGCCTCCGCCTGGAACCGCCACAACGAACCTCATAAACGCGGGAGTGTACGTTTTCAGCCCAGAAATCTTCAACCACATTCCAGGAGGACGTGCAGTCTCCATTGAACACGAAGTCTTTCCAAAACTTGCAGAAGAAGGCACGCTCTACGGAAATGTCTTCAACGGATTATGGATGGACATCGGCAAACCTGAAGATTACCTAGAAATCAATCGAAAAATGCTCACCTCCATCCCAGACCAACAGAAAAGCAAACTTGGCAAGAACGTGGAAGTCAGGAAGCCCGTGGCCATCGACAGAAATGTCCGTGTAGGAGAAAAATCTGTGTTAGGACCCTACACAGTCGTAGGCAAAGATGTTATCATCGGCAAAAGCGTGCACATACAGGATTCGATCATCTTCTCCGGAACGGTCGTATCGGATTTTTCCTCAATACGCGGCGCAATAATCGGCGAAGGCGTGACCGTTGGAGAAAGAGTCAAAATCGAAAAAGGCTGCATAATCGGTGACCACGCGAAAATAAAAGACAACGTGTCGCTCGCCGAGGGAATATCAGTCTGCCCAGCAAACGAAGTCTCCAAAAGTGTATTAACGCCTAACCACATTTGATAGAAAGAGGCCTGTCCCGGCATGTTAAACTCAAAACATTTATTCGGTACCAACGGCATCCGCGGTCTTGCCAACAAGGAACTAACCCCTGAAATGGCTATCAAAGTTGGCAACGCAATAGGCACTTTTTTTAAACGAGGAGAACTCGTAGTCGGCTACGACGCCAGAACAAGCGGACCAATGCTCGCGAAAGCCGTCATAGCCGGCTTGAACTCGACAGGATGCAGCGTTCTCCTCGCAGGGATGGCCCCAACACCGACACTGCAATACGCAGTGAAACGCCACAAGCTCGACGGCGGAGTCATAGTTACAGCGTCACACAACCCGCCAGAATACAATGGAATAAAAGTGATATGGAACGATGGAATAGAAATATCTCACGAACATGAAATCGAAATTGAAAACATCTACTTCAGCGGAAAAGTAAGCTTCGCCGGGTGGGACGCGATAGGAACGACACGCGAACTGCCAGGAATAATCGACGAATACATCGACGCTATAAAAAAACACGTGAACGTGACAGCAATAACCCGGAAACACTACCACATACTAGTTGACGGAGCAAACAGCGTAGGCAGTTTAGCCGGACCGCGCCTCGCAAGAGAATTAGGATGCAAAGTCACAACCATAAACGCCAACATAGATGGAACATTCTCAGGCAGACCCCCTGAACCGCGGCCGGAAAACTTGGGGGACTTGGCAACCACGGTGAAGACCGTGGGTGCGGACTTGGGCGTGGCCTATGACGGCGACGCTGATCGCTCTATTTTCGTCGACGAGAAAGGTAAGATCATCATGGGAGACCAGACATTCGCCCTAGTCGCGAAATATTTTCTGACGGACAATCCAGGCGAAAAGATTGTCACGCCCCTGAGCTCCTCAACCATAATTAAGGACGTAGCCGACGAGTACAACGGAGAAATTGTTTGGACCAAAATTGGAAGCGTAACAGTTGCTCAAACCATGAAAGAACTGAAAGCCAAGCTTGGCGGCGAAGAAAATGGTGGAATCTTCTACGGACCTCACCAATCAGTCAGAGATGGCGCAATGACAACCGCCCTAATCCTGAACATCATGGCCAGAACAGGCAAAAAACTCTCAACACTAATAGACGAACTACCCGAATACTTCATTGAAAAAGCAAAAATCGAATGCAGAGAAGAACTTAAACAAAAAGTCCTTCAAAAGCTGATCGAACAAACCAAGGAGCTAAAAACCAACACCCTCGACGGCGTCAAAATCTGGTTCAAAGACAAAAGCAGCATCCTAATAAGACCAAGCGGCACCGAACCAATCTACAGGCTATACGCAGAAGCCAAAACCAGCCAAAAAACCAGACAGCTCATAAAAGAATACAGTTCGAAACTCAAAGCGATCATCAAAAACGTAAGCTAAACAAAAGCCTTAGAAGCCACGGAGAACGGTCCTATGTCCTCACCGATAATGCAAACAAAACCAGAAGAAATGGACACCTCGGAAAAGCGGGGGAAACACGCCGTAAGCATCGTCGGATGTGGACAAACCGGCATTCTGCAAGCCATTCTATTTGCAGACGCGGGATTCAAAGTCACATGCGTGGATGCCGACCAGACAACGGTCAGCCACATTGCAAAGGGAAAAGTTCCTTTTCTGAAAGTCGAAGCAGGGGCTAAATTGAAAAGCCATACAAAAACAGGACGTTTGAGCGCAACAAACGAGATTAAGGAAGCAATTTCCCACAGCGACATCATCGCAATCACAACCCCAGTCAAAATCAGCTCGAAGAAAAAGGCCGAGTACTCAGACCTAGAAAACGCATGCAAGAAAATAGGCTCAAGTCTTCAACGCGGATCCCTCGTAATAGTCGCGAGCCTGACCGGAATTGGCATCACAGAAGGCCTGATAAAAGAAACCTTAGAAAACACCTCGGGGCTCAAGGCTGGCACGGACTTCGGGCTGGCCTACGGTCCAATTCAAACCCTGCACACCCAGACGTTAGAGGAAGTAGCTAACCATCAGCGAATCATTGCAGCAACCGACAAGGACAGCCTGAGGGCTGCATCAATCATTTTAGAAACAGTCGCCAAAAAAGGCGTTAGAGAAACAGCCAACATGAAAGCGGCAGAAGTGGCCGCGCTCCTCGAAGTCTTACAACGAGATGTTAACCTCGCCCTCGCAAACGAAGCTGCTCTTCTTTGCGAAAAAGTTGGCGTGGACTACATTGAAGCCCAAAGAGTCATTGGGACCGGCACTGACAGTCTGCCTCCGATACCCACACTTGCAGACGACAGCGTCAGTGATGAACCATATCTTCTGTTGGAGGATGCGGAGAACTTCAACCTGAAGTCTCGAGTTGCAACGGCAGCAAGAGAAGCGAATGAAGAGACTGTTAAACATGTGGTCAATCTGGTCAAGGATGCACTTAGGAGCTGCGGAAAAACACTGAAAAGAGCAAGAATTGTGCTGCTTGGAGCTTCACAAACACCAAATGCTCAGAGTCCCCTCAAGAAAACAGCGAAAAAGGTTGTCGAAGCTCTGGAAGCAAGAGGCGCCAAAATAAGCCTCTATGACCCATACATTTCGGAGAACGAAATTGCTGACACTCCATACCACTTCAAAAAAAACATAACCGAGGCCATGGAGCGCGCAGACTGCATGATAATCCTCACAGCACACGACCAGTTCAAACGCATGAATCTTAGGAAGATGAGACTCACGATGAAAATGCCAGCCGCCATCGTTGACCTTGAAGGCGTAGCGGAGCCAAGCAAAATTGAAAAGGAAGGTTTTGTATATCGAGGGTTAGGAAGAGGAGTTTGGACTAAATGAGGAAAGTGAGGACTGCGGTCATAGGAACAGGTTTCTGGGGGAAGAACCACGCGAGAGTATACAAAGAACTGGCGGAAACCGAACTTGTAGCTATATGCGATATAGATGCTGAAAGAGCCGGCAACGTGGCTAAGCAGTTCGGCGTGACACCTTACACTAGCGTAGGAAAAATGTTCAGGAGCGAGGACATCGAAGCAGTAAGCGTTTGCACATGGTCAACTAGCCTCGCAAAAGAAGCTACCAAAGCTGCAGAGAATGGGAAACACGTCCTCGTTGAGAAACCAATGGCTGCAAACACGAAACAGGCAGAAAAACTCCTTGACACAGCTAAAAAAATGGGCGTACACCTAACCGTCGGTTTCTTGATGCGGTTCATTCCAGGATTACAGCAGATGAAAAAGGCTGTTGAGAATGAGACAATCGGAGAACTAGTATGCGCCACGGCCAAGAGAGTTTCTCAATGGCCTGAGAGAATAGGCGATGTGGGCGTGGTCAAGGACACGGCGATTCATGACATAGATGTAATGCTATACCTCTTCGACGAAGACCCGATTGCTGTTTACGCAAAGACGGGAAGCATGAGATATAAGAAATTTGAAGATTACGCTCAAATAATGCTCACCTTTGAAGGAGGAAAAAGTGCGTTCATTGAATCCAACTGGCTGACACCCTACAAGACTCGAATTCTAATAGCCACAGGTAGCGAAGCAATAATGAAGCTTGACTACATAACCCAAGAGTTAACGGTTGAAGACGCAAAAGAAACTGTGCAACCGAGGTACCAAATTCAAGAACCCTTAAAACTCGAGCTTCAACACTTTGCAAATTGCATTCTGAAAAAAGAGAAACCGCTGATAACGGGCCTCGACGGATTGAAAGCCCTTAGAATAGCTGAGTCAGCGATAAAATCTTCATCAACAGACAAGATAGTCAGGCTGAAGTAGACACTTCAAACTTTCAACGCTTCCCAAGATTGAACGGCTTGCCCTCTCGCAGAATCTTCTCCGGAGTTTTAGCCTTCCACTTCTTCAGAAATGGCAAATCCTCCTTTTCGCTTCGCATCTCGTCAGGTAGCATTTCAGGAATCTCGTCACGTATCGGGTACCACCTTGAACATTTCGGACAGACAATCAGCCCTTCCACAATTTCCTCTTTCTCCTCAAACACAAACAGTTCCAACGGGTGTTCCTTGTCAATAGGACACGCCAATATTTCCATCAATTTCTTTTTGATAAGCCATTCCTCCAATTTCCTTTTGTTTTGAAACTATAAAACTCTTTCACTAAAACCACACGTATTGTTTGCCGTGCGTGCTTCAGAAACTTCAATGTCCAAGACTACTTGGTACCAGTTTGGACCAGTCGCTCTGACAACGCGGCCGAATCGAATCTGAAAGGCTGCACCCAAGCTTTGAAACCTCTCGGAAACCCTCAACCTAACTCTCTCAAAGGCATCCTCTTTTTTCTTGCCATATTCAAAATCGTAATAATGAACCCACCCCCCCAGCCTTTTTGAGCGCAGACAAAGCATGAGGCAAGTATTCAAAGGCTTTCTCAGGCAGAGGCATGAGAACCCTGTCCGCAATGCGACGCAGATTTCTTTCAACAATTTCTTGAACATCGCCAAGCATAGAGGACACTCTTCCGTACACTCCGTTCAGTCTGATGTTCTCCTGCATGTACCTAACTGCCGAGGGATTAGCATCGATCGAGTACACTTTTTCAGCCTTCGAGTACTTGGCGATAAGTATGGAAAAGCAGCCAGCTCCAGCGAACATATTCAGTACAACTTCACCGTTTCCGACTTGTTTCGCAATTCACATTCTCTTGTGGGAAAGCCTGGGTGAAAAATAGACCTTCTCAACGTCAACTAGGAATAGGCATCCCCGCTCTCTGTGAGTAGTAACCGTTCCATTTTCACCCGCAACAAATTTGAATCTCCTCAGCCTGAAGTCACCATGAACAGGACTGGTTTGAGCCAGCACTGTCTTGACGTTCTTATGAACTTTCATAACCGCATCTGCAATTTCCAGACAGCATTCTTCAGAGGCCTCTGTCAAACGAGTGATTGCTATGTCACCCACAACGTCATACGAGTTGTAAACATGAGCCAAGCTTTGTGGAGGAAGAGTTTCTGAAAGAGTGTTTCTCAAGCGTTTACTCAAAGCGTGTCCCTCTTCTCAGGAATATAGAATCCTCCGGAAACATTTAAAAGCAAAATGGGTTTCCTTGTTAGGAAGAGGAAAATAGCATGGAAAGAACACCAACGGGCATAGTTTACGAGTGTGTGAGATGCGGATCAAAGGTTCCTTCTGAAGAACTGGAGATGCGCGGTGGGGAAACGAAATGCATAGTTTGCGGTTACAGAATTCTGCGAAAAGTGAAGCCGCCCGTTGTTAAGCGTATCCCCGCCAAGTAAAAGGGGAAAAATAGGGGAAGCCTTTCTTTCTGACCCCTAGTCCTGTCGCACTTGAAATCTCCAGTGACCGCTTTAGAATATCTCCTTTTCTCCAATCTTGCGAAGCGCCCTGCCGCGAAGCTTTACAGTCGGACCTATGACTTCATCCGGTTGTTTCTCAACAGTCTTTCTTTTTATGGTTTCTCCGCAAACTCCCTTCGGCAAAAGCCGCCTTTTAATGCACATAGCGTATGTGCAGTCCGCGATATCACACGTCTCTTCCGTCCATCCGCACCACACAGCATCCCTGCGGTTGACAGCTGCGTCTTTCGCACACCTGAAGGATTGACATGTTGGAGAACAACCTTTAACCTCTGCCAACACACGCACGACCTTTGATCATTTCTCTCACAAAACTACATCGCTAGCTAAGTCTCTCAAACAATATCTTCCGCTAGACTTCATATAAACTTTTTTCTTCAAAACTCCTTATCCTAGCTTCAACTGTCGATTTTCTTTGACTTATTTCGTCTTTTCCTGTAAACTTCCAACGAAAGAACCAGAACTAGACTCAGCACAATGATGACCGCAATCGCCAGTTGACTTGTTTCAACCACGAACCCCGCTAACAACACGTACTTGTTTATTCTGATTGGAACTGCCGTTGAACCATCAACAAGAAGACTGTCAACCACAGTCGGCGGCCCCTGATCCGACAAGTAAACAGATATACTGAAACTATCACCTATCAGGTTTTCAAACGTGACCATGCCATTGGCTTGTGTCCGACTCAAAATCGGTTCAGAACCATTTCCCTGCAACGTTATGTTTATGTTCGGAAAGGGTTGCCCAAAGTAGTCAGTTACAGTAACCGAAATGCTCAAGCCGAAGAGATTACAGTACACAGTCACGTTCTGATCTTGAAACAGGTCCGTGGCCGTGCTGTTAAGCTGCTTTCCCGCACTATCATGAATTTCCACATTATATTTACCGAAAATAGCGCTGAAAGCGACGGTTCCGTTCGAATCCGTGTTTCCGTTATAATAAATCCCACCCAACAACTCTTTAGCTTCCACGACAGCATTGCTGAAAGGCCGCCCATCCGCTTTGAAGGCATTAACTTTCAAGGTGAATGAGGGACATGTAATGTTTACATAGGACACATTCACTGGGTTTCCATCGACCCCCAGTAGACTTGCAATCGTTGTCACGTTGGGGAACGGTGTGTCATATCGCGACGCGTTCAAAACATAGGTAGCATTGGGCAACAGCGAATGAGCCACCACGCTTCCAGTGATGTCCGTCTTCAACCCCACACCTCCCGGCGTCAAGTATACCCCTACTTCGGGGATGCCTATCTCAGCTCCATTCACGACAGAAACAACTCTAATGTTTAAATTCGTAAGATTGAGCACGATATCAAGAAAGTTTGAGGTTTCATTGTAGGTGACCTCAACCTCACGTTCGCCAACCTTCACACCCTCGAAATACCCCTTCAAAGTGAAGTTTCCAAGCTCAAGCGTTAACACTGCGAGACCAACTGCGGGACCATTCGAATTCGTTGTTCGGTTGATGACAGACACCTCATGCTCAAAGGCTCGAACGTCGACGTTTGGAACCAAATCTCCAGCCAAGTTCGTTGCGGTCACATTGAAAGCGAAACCTGGAACTGTGAAGTTCTGCGTATCTTGCGGAGTCTTCACCGTCTGACCCGATGCTGAAACGATATTGACCGTGTAGTTATCTACCGAAGCGGTGGTCGGCACTATCCAGCTTGAATAATTGATTAACCCCGCAGAATCAGCCGTCACATTCACAGGAGATATGCCCAAGCCGGACACGGTAAGCGTAACAGTTTCGTTCTGCGCATAGACAGCCTTCACGTTAATTGTCTCCATCCTATGATACTCTGTCGAATTCGTCAAACCCACAAAGAAAGGCATCGTAGCATTTGATAAATCAAAAGAAACCTCGTAGTCACCAACGTAGTCTGTGTTGGCGCCCCCCGAAAAATTCCCCGGATAAACCAGGGTTCCATTGCCGCTTCCAACGGTTGACGTTGAAATCCCCAACTCTTGAACGTATGATGTACCATTCGGAGCCTGGACCGTAATCTCAGCATCGACCGTGCTGTTATATATCCCGCCAGTTACATTCACGGAAATCGGCACCGAGTCATTTTCCTGCAGCTGCGCTGGCGATGCAGGCACACTGACATTCAAGGAGTACGACGTTGAAACAATGAAATAATCTGTTGCATTCTCACCCGTATTCACATCAACTACCGCCACATCATGGCTACCAACAATGGTCTCCGGAACAAGAAAAGAGACGGTCACATCGTTTCCAGTAGCATTTCCAAAGGCTTCAACAACGTTGTCAAACGTTACGTTGTATCCTCCATTTGTTGTCGTGAGGTTTGCCGTCACCGTAACGTTCGTACCAACATTTCCTGTGTCCGGAGTTATCGAGAACAACACCATTCCAGCCTTAGCCCTAGGCAAGAATGAAAAACTCAACACCATCGAAGTTAACATCAAAAACAAACATGCCAACTGCTTAGTTCTAAGCTGAATTTTCGCCAAACGTCTTCCCTCGAACTTCACATCCAAGATTGTGAACATTTCTAACACTAGGTGCATTTTAAACTTTACCTTTTATCGTATTACCAATTTGCCCAGCACACGCATAAGTCGAAGGATATGCTCGTCTTATCCCAGAATATGAACGGCAAGTCAGAGAATCTTGATTTGACAAGGAAAAACAACTTAAGTGCACAAACAAATAGTACTCCTAACCTCTAACGTGGTTCGATATGATTGATGAAATCATAAGTCTAGTTAGAAAGCACGAAGAATGGCGCGGAAAGCAATGTTTGAATCTCATCCCCTCTGAAAACGTCATGAGTCCATCAGTCAGAAGCTTGCTAAGCTCAGAGCTCGCGCATCGCTACACTGCAAGAGACCACTTCTACATGGGCACACAGTTCACCGACGAGATCGAACAGTACGGCGAAAAAGTCGCAAGAGAACTTTTCAAAGCTCAAACCGCGGACTTACGTCCACTTTCAGGGCACATTGCCGATCTTATCGTACTGGCCAATTTAACAGAGCCAGGCGACAAACTCCTTTGCGTTTCTCCCGAACATGGCGGATACCCAGGCATGTGGAAGCCCGGTTTGGCCGAACTTCTTAAGCTTAAGGCTGTTCCTTTTCCATTTTCAAAGAATGATATGAACATAAAAGTTCCAGAAGCAAAAGAAACAATTAGCAACATCAAACCTAAAGTTGTGATTTTCGGGGCAAGCCTAATCAACTTTCCACACCCTGTAAAGGACTTAGCGAAAGTTGCCCGCGAAACCGGTGCAATCGTGGGATTTGACGGCTCACACGTTTTGGGACTCATTGCTGGCGAACAGTTCCAGGATCCACTGCGGGAAGGCGCACAAGCCCTGTTCGGCTCAACGCACAAAAGCTTTTTCGGCCCCCAAGGGGGCATACTGCTGGCAGACAGAGACCTTGGAGAACTCTTGAAACAGAAGATTTATCCTGCTTTCGTAGACAACGCCCATTGGAACCGCATCGCAGCTCTGACGTTAGCTTTGGTCGAAATGAAGAACTTTGGCAAAGCGTACGCAACACAGATTGTTCGCAACTCAAAATCCTTGGCCAAAGCACTGTATGACTACGGCTTCCCAGTTGTTTGCCAACACTTGGGGTTCACGCAGTCACACCAGGCCATCGTGGACTACGGAGACTATGAAAAAGGCAGAGCCGTTGCAGAAAAGCTTCAACGCGCAAACATAATCGCAGACTGTGTAATCAGATTTGGCACTTGCGAGGTCACCAGACGCGGAATGAAAGAGACAGAAATGTTGAAAATAGCCGAACTCATCAAAAGAACAGTCATGGACGGAGAGAACCCAGAGGCCATCAAGAAGGATGTAGCGAGACTAGCTGCCGAGTTTCAGAAAGTCCAATACTGCTTTGACAAGTGACACTGCCTTCATCTCGCTTTTCCCCCTCTAAGGCATCCGCGCAACACGCTTGAGAGTGATTACGTTGGAAACATATGTCCCGGCCACCCTCATCGACGCTTTAAAGAAACAGAAATACCATTTTGTTGGCAGACATTCAGCTGTCAAAAGGTGCAGATGGCTCTACGAAACCTTGATCCACGACCGACCGTGCTACAAACAAAAGTTCTACGGAATAAAAACGCATCAATGCATACAAATGACACCTGCCATCTTCTACTGCACACAACAGTGCCTTTTCTGTTGGAGAGCTCAAAGCGGAGACCTCCAAACTTCATGGAATGAACTCAGATTGCCCAATGGGATTCTCCCGAGGAAATCGTGGAAGAAAGCATTAGAGCACAACATGCGATTCTAAGCGGATACAAAGACAACCCAAAAGCAAACAAGCAGAAATTAAGAGAAGCCCTGAACCCCAAACATGTGGCCATAAGCCTGACCGGCGAACCGACACTCTACAGCCACATCGGCGAACTGATTAGAAGCTTCCACAAGAATGCATTCACGACCTTTCTTGTTTCGAACGGAACGATGCCCTCAGCTTTAGCAAAGCTGAGCGAAGAACCCACACAACTCTACATTTCCGTCTGCGCCCCAGACAAAGAGACGTTCAAAAAAGTGTGCCGCCCTCAAATCTCAAGAGGTTGGGAAGAACTAAACAAAACCTTGGACAATTTGCCCAACTTCAAATGCCCAACAGTAATACGGATAACGTCTGTGCGTGGCTTGAATATGAGAAACATACAGGGCTACGCTGGGCTTATCAGAAAGGCGGAGCCAACATACATCGAAGTAAAAGCCTACATGCATGTTGGGTTTTCTAGAAAGCGCCTAGGCTATCAAAACACGCCAAGCCACGATGAGATACGCGAATTCTCAAAGCAACTTGCAAACCTGACTGATTACAATCTAACCAATGAATCTGTAGAAAGCCGCGTTGTACTCCTAAGCAAACTCGAGAGTTCAAGAAAATTTGGCAACGGATAATATTCGTTGCAATTAAGTCAAGTTTTTAGACTTCGGCTTTTCTTGGGTACTTCTTCTTGAATCAAATGAGAACAAAGCTTAAATATTTCCTCAGGCATTACCCTTGCTCTTGAACCAAAGATTGAATCGAGGTGTTAACAGATGGTTAATGACGGAAGAGGGCGCCTATTCAGAAGAAAAGACGGCAAATACCTCATCTACCTGCCAAAAGACTTAGCCGAAGACAGCATGTTCCCGTTCAAAGGCTCCGACTCTATATTCGTAAAGGTGTCCTTCAAACCAAGCGGCGACAGCAGACTGCTTGTAGAGAAATGGAAAGAACCAGTACTTGAGCAATGAGTAAGCACTGCAGAGGGCAGCAATCACCCGTCCCTATTTTTGAGGATACGATAAAATACTTGTTTATTCTTCATATTCCATCCTTGAACAAGGTGCTAACATAATGGACACTCTGAGAACTGTCCTAAGCGAAACTAGAAAAGAGCTGATGTACAAGGACAAAGTGCGAGAAACAACTTACGGATATCTAAGAAAAGCAACAAGCCTTTCGAAACAGGCAATACTTCTCATTCACCAAAAAAGGTTGAAAGAAGCAGAAAAATTCATTGAAAAAGCACGCAAAACCATTTCAAAGGTCAACAACCTCTCAGCCACGCATCCCAGCATCATTTATTGCGGTCTATACAGCGCTACGCTTCAAGAATACTCAGAAGCAAACATATTCCTGAAGCTAATCCAGGAATCGAGGTTCATAACACCTAAGGAAATTGATGCCCCTTCAGACGATTACGTGCTTGGACTGGCCGATGTAATAGGCGAATGCAGACGTGCAGCGCTGGATGCTCTGCGCGAAGGCGACACCAAGAAAGGTGAACAATACTTGCAAACAATGGACCAAATCTACATCGAACTCATGGCTATGGACGAATCTTACATGCTTGTTCCAGGTCTGAGAAGAAAATGCGACGTTGCCAGAAAAATCATCGAGATCACCCGTGGAGACGTAACCCAAGAAATCCGGAGAAACCAGCTTGAGAAGCATCTGAGACAGTTTGAAAAACACGCAAAAAGCAAGAAATGAACCCAAAGGTGCGCCGCAAAAAAACATGGATGAGGACAGCAATAGACGCGGTTTTTCCGCTAAGAAAGCCCATGAAGCTCAGCTACGCATGTCCGAGAAGATTATTTGCGAGGACAAATTACCCAAGAAAATCCAGTTAGTGGCGGGGGTAGACGTCGCCTATGCTGATGACGTGTCCATAGGAGCTGTGGCCGTCCTTGACTATGACTCTCTCAAGCTTGTGGAAAAGCAAACAGCCTTCTGCAAAACTCGCTTTCCTTACGTTCCAACCTTACTTTCCTTCAGAGAAATAAGACCCGCTGTTCTGTGCATCCGAAAACTCCACGCACAACCGGATCTGTTCCTAGTAGACGGTCACGGTTTTGCGCACCCTTATCACTGCGGATTTGCAAGCCATCTTGGACTCGTTTTGAGAAAACCAGCTATCGGTGTTGCAAAAAGCAGACTGATTGGCGAAGTCAAAACGGTCATATCCAGAGTAGAAGCCAACCTCATCGAGTCTGACCAAAAGACCGTTGGCGCGGCTGTTATCACGAAGAGCGGGTGCAGGCCGGTCTATGTCAGCGTTGGAAACAGGGTCTCGCTCGAAACCGCCGTCAAAATAGTCAAACACTGCGCCAAAAATAACCGCATACCAGAACCCATTCTCACAGCCCACAGAATAGCAACAAACGAAAAACGAAAAATCAATATCCTCTCAACAGTTAAAACCCGTGATAGTGAACAAATTGCTAAACTCAAAACTCAGTGCGATAGCAAGAAAGATTCGCAGCGAACCCCTTCGTAAGAAGGTCATTGAATTGTTGAAAAACCCCACTATCGAGATCAACGGGGAAACATACTCAGGTTTGCCTCTTGAAACATCGCCAGCCGGAATATCACGTCACCACAGCTACCCTGGCGGATACGTTGAACACGTTGCTTCAACAGCAAACCTCGCATTAGCAATGTGCGACTCCGTGGAGAAGATATATAACGGTAATGTAAACCGTGACCTTATTATATCCGGCGTCCTGTTACACGACATTTTCAAACCAGCAACATACTCTATCAACAAGAACGGAAGCTACAGCTCAACACGCTTAGCCGACTACCTAGACCACCTATCACTTGCAACTTCAGAGCTTGTACGAAGGGGCTTCCCCTTAGAACTGGTCCACATTGTGTCTGCCCACCATGGGGAGGCCAGCCCGATAAGACCGAAGACTATTGAGGCTTTAATCTGCCACTTGGCAGACTCGACAGATTCACGGTTGAACAGCGAAATCTTGAACGCGGCAGGATACCTTTCAAGAAGAGCTGTCGGTCAGGAACTGTTCAGAATGACTTCGAAGGAAGCTTTTGAAATAGTCTATTCGAAGTCCGTCGAAGGCTGGGAAGGTGTTGCGAGAGCGGTAGAAAAAATAAATCGCAGAAGAAAAGCGCACAAAACTTAATAGCTCAGTCCGCGTGAAAACTGAAAAACAGTGACTAAGAATTGGAAATCTCCTTTGATGAATTTCAAAAACTCGATCTCCGCGTTGGAGAAATAATAGAAGCCAACCAAATCCCAAGCTCACGAAGCCTCATAAGAATGATCGTTGATTTTGGAACTGAAAAGAGACAAGCCGTTGCTGGACTCTTACAATGGTACAAGCCCGAGGATCTCGTGGGCAAAAAATGCGCCTTTATTCTCAACCTTCAGCGACGCAAGCTAATGGGCGTCGAATCCCAGTGCATGATATTCGCGGCTGAAGACGAAAAGGGCAACGTTGTGGTTTTGCAGCCTGAAAAAGACATAGCACAAGGAAGCAAAATACATTAGCAAGGACGAACGGTCCTCAACCCATAAGTTTGATGATCGGTTCAGCTTTTTCCTCGCTACCGACCAGGTACTCAACCATTTCCCGATCCAAGTCCAGCCACTTCGCCAGCCCAGCCGCCATCTCGGCGTTATTTCCAAAAATTATCTTTAGGTAGGGAACTATTTCCTTTGAGGCTCTTTTAGCTGAAATGTGGCTTTTCCGTTTAACCTTGGCACCTATGCTAAACTGCATAGCGCGTTCTGCTCTGGAACGCGACAGCATCTGTATGCGTTCTGGAAATTTGAACGGGATCCATCCTGATGTTTTGGTGTTCTTTCTAGCCAAAGCTACGCCAGCAGTCATGTAATCTGTCACGTAGCGCATGAAACCCCAGTCTTGAGTTGCCCGGATTCTGCCGCGATAAACATCCGCAACAGACAGTGCACCCATCGCGTTAGCTAGGTCATGCGGGTCTGTCAGGTGTGCGGGGACATTCTCGTATATCCACTCGAAAAGCATGTCAGTGTCGACGTCTACCATGTTGATAGCCTGCTTTGCGCTAGCGCAGGTTTTTCCGTAGAGTATCATCCTTAACACGTTGAAGATGCTGTCCTGCCTATCTCGGTAACCCAGCCAAGAGACGTCGTCATAGGTCAACTCTTTCTTACCTTGACCCAGCGCTTGAAGATCGTTCACTGCCGAACGCACGTCGCCTCCTGAGCGTTGAGCGATGAACTTCAACGCAGCGTCGCCTGCTTGAATCCCCTCGTCTTCACTTATCAGCTTCAAACGCTTCGCAACCTCGCCTGCCGGCGGCTTCTTAAACTCTATCAAAAGGCAGTAGCTACGTAGATTGGAGAAGCGAGGGTCATATGCGCTGTTGGCAATCAAGACTATTGGGCACTGGGCATCTTTGACTACGTCGGTTATCGCCTTTACCCCGCCTCTGTCTGAAGTCCCGGTTAACCCGTCCAATTCATCCAGAAGAATTATTCTCTTTTCACCAAACAGTGACCCGTATTGCGAGGCTAGCCCTGCAAACCGGTTTATTGCCTCCTCAGTCCGATAATCGCTCGCGTTTTTCTCCACGAATTCCATGTCACAATCATGGGCCAATGCTTCCACCGTGACCGTTTTCCCCACGCCCGGCGGCCCATAAAGAAAGGCGGCTCTCTTCTTAGGAACGCCTTTTTCCCAAGATTTTACCCAGTCGACGAGCTTTTGAATCGAGTCAGCATTCCCAATGATCTCGGTTAGTGATTTGGGTTTGTGCTCAGCAGTCCAAGCATAGTGCAAGACTGTGCACCTATCTTGCGTTTTTCAAATCGTAGCCAGCTTCAACGAGCCTAGCCAGCAAGGCGCTTAACTGAATCTCTTCATCAGCGCCTTCAACTAGCCTGAAATCCGCCTCTCCCACAACGTCAGCCAGTTTTATCTTCCACTGCTCAGGAAGCTCAGCTCTGAAGATTTCCGTGTGAATCTGACGGATCACGTCGCTTCCGGCTACCCCGTATTTCTGGATCATGTCACGCAACTGTTTTCTTGCTTCAAGGAAGTCACCGTCCATGGCAGTTTTTACCATCTTTTGCACGTCTGCAGGGCTGGCTTTTCCAGTGATTGAATAGATGACTTTTGCGTCTACAGGTTTGCCTAACGAAGCCGCGCTCTGCAGAGTGTTGATGGCCTTTCTCAGGTCTCCACCGCAAATCTCGAAAATGGCATCCAAACCCTCACTTGACAGCTTCAATTTTTCTTTTTCAGCTATCTCTTTCAAGTGAGAATCGTGCGCTTCTCTCGGCAGATAGGTGAAGCGGAAAGGGGCACATCTGGATTGGATAGGCTCTATTATTTTTCCACTATAATTGGCGCACATGATGAACCGGCACGTCTCTGTGTAACGCTCCATCGTGCGCCTCAGGGCTTGCTGAGCATCCGAAGTCATGTTGTCTGCCTCATCCAAAATCATTATTTTAAACGGAACCTCTCCAATCGATTTCACTCTCGCAAAAGTCTTCACTTTCTCCCTAACAACATCAATTCCTCTCTCGTCGCTCGCATTCAACTCCATCGTGTGCTCTCTATAAGCATCACCGTAAAGGTCTCTTGCCAAGCAAAGAGCTGCAGTGGTTTTCCCAGTGCCCGGCGGCCCTGCAAAAATGCAGTGTGGCACGTTTCTGGATTTCGTGAAGCTCTTCAGTCGCTCAACAATATCTTTCTGGTCAACGATCTCGCTCAGCCTCTTCGGCCTGTACTTTTCAGCCCACATCTCAAAACTCAATCCGAGCAAGCCTCCCGATTATACGTTATTTTCATGCACTAATAAAAGTATACTTGCATCAAAGAATTGACGTGTTTGAAGACCCCAATCATCCATTGAGCACATCACAACTTATTGACGCTTCCAAGAAGAATGGGACTTGAACGTTCGCGTATGACAAACTCAGACTTGTAAGCGCCGCAGATACTTGCCCAAGGGAAGACGTCCAAAGTCTTACAAAACGAACTCAGCTACGGTTCCATGTTCATAAATGTTCATTTCTACGCCGTTCCAAGGTAACGCTTAAATGCTGATTAAGTCAAACATCCTAGTCCAAAAGTTTGCAAATGTAAAGGAGAGAGAAGAATGTCAGAACGTGTACACAAAAACAGTGCTTATTTAAACGGCAAATCATCGAGCGGAACCCAAACACGCGTCAAAGACACAAGCCCGACAAGCGGAATGTGCCCCCTATGCATACGTGATTGTCCATTCTTGTGCGAGATAAGCCTATCCGCCTTCAGAGGAAGAGAAGCACTTTATCCCGATCCAGTCCAGTTCGGCACCAGTACCGCAGGCGCTCTGAAAGACTTCGGATTAGATTGGTCACACTTCAACATACAGGCAGGTCTTTTCGAAGCACAAGGCATTGAGCCTAACTCTGACGTTGCCATATTCCCAAACGTCAACGTGGAAACAAAAGTTGGAGGCATACCGCTAAAAGTTCCGATTTTAAACGGTGCATTTGGCTCAACGGATGTTGCAAGACTCAACTGGGAAGGCTTGGCAATAGGTGCAGCTCTCGCTGGCACATCAGTGATAGTGGGAGAAAACGTTGGCGGCATGGACGCAGAGGCGCAGATTACAAACGGCAAGATCACGCAATCCAAAGAACTGAAGCGTAGGGTAGACCTGTTCCGAAAGTTCTGGGACGGAAAATATGGAGAGATAGTCATACAAACAAACGTGGAAGACCAGAGACTAGGTGTCGATGTCTACGCCATTTCAAAACTCGAAGTGAACGTCATTGAAAGAAAATGGGGACAGGGTGCAAAGGCCATCGGAGGCGAAGTGCGCGTACGAGACCTGGAAAAGGCCATATTGCTAAAGAAAAGAGGTTACATAGTCATCCCGGACCCCGAAGACCCCAATGTTCAGAAAGCATTCAAAGAAGGCGTGTTCAAATCCTTCGAGAGACACAGCAGAGTAGGCATACCCAAAGAGAAGAGCTTCATAGAAGACATTGAATGGCTGAGGAAGCAAGGGGCAAAACACGTAACACTCAAAACAGGAGCATACAGACCGTCAGCTGTCGCTTACACGATGAAGATGGCATCAGAAGCCAAAATCGACTACGTTTCCTTCGACGGAGCCGGAGGCGGAACAGGCATGAGCCCGGTACCAATGATGGACGAAATGAGCATCCCCACAGTCTACCTAGAAACCATAGTCCTAAGATGCGCACAAATACTGAAAAAGAAAGGACGCTACGTTCCAGACCTAATAATGGCCGGCGGATTCATAGAAGAAACATCCATGTTCAAGGCGATAGCAATGAGCAACTTCGGAAACGGCCCGTTCGTGAAAGCCGTTCTGCTGGGACGTTCACCAATAACCGCAGTCATGAAGTCCAGCTATTTCAAGCAACTATCGGAAGAAGGCAAACTGCCAAAAGCCTTCGCCGACAAGTTTGGCGCTACACCCGAGAAGTTCTTCATCGCTACGCCGGAACTGAAGGCAAAATACGGGACACGCTTCAAAGAAATACCCTGGGAAGCCATAGGACTCTACACTTATCTAACCGACCGGGTAGGCGTCGGACTAAAGCAGCTCTTAGCTGGAAACAGAAAATGGAAACTGGAACTCGTCAACAGAAATGATCTGATGAGCCTGTCCGAAAGAGCCGCTAAGGTTACAGGCATACCAATGGCCGACGAAGTAGAAAAAGACGCGATCGAAAGAATCCTCGAATAACATACCCTCCTTTTTTTGATTTTTTAGGCAACGCTTAAATGCATTAAAGCCTCAGCCATAGGAACTGAAGGAATTGTCCGTGGCAGGAACACAAACGGCACTGTCTGTCGCCCTAGAGCAGCTGACAATAGCAGCGGAAAGATTGAAACTTGACTCAGGATTACGTGAAATGTTGGCAAATCCAAAACGGTCACTCATCGTCTCCATTTCAGTGAAAATGGACGACGGGAACATAAGCGTTTTCAGTGGTTGCCGCGTGCAACATTGGGATGCGAGGGGGCCATTCAAAGGAGGAATAAGATACCATCCGAAGGTCACATTGGACGAAGTGGCCGCACTGGCAATGTGGATGACGTGGAAATGCGCAGTGGTAGACATTCCCTACGGCGGAGCGAAAGGAGGAGTCTGCTGTAACCCGAAGAAAATGTCAAAGGGCGAGCTAGAAAGAATGACAAGACGGTATACGAGCTTGCTCTACGATTTCATCGGCCCATACCGCGATGTGCCAGCTCCCGACGTCTATACAGACGCCCAAACCATGGCATGGATAATGGACACCTACAGCCAGATAAGGGGCTACAGCGTCCCAGAATGCGTCACCGGAAAACCCCTCAGCATAGGCGGCTCAGAAGGAAGATCAGAAGCGACCTCGCTAGGCGTCGTCGTTTGCGCAAGAGAAGCCGCCAAACAAACTGGCCTGAAGCTGAAAGGAGCCACAGCCGCGGTTCAAGGCTTTGGCAACGTAGGCTGGAACGCTGCCAAGATAGCATACGACTTGGGGTGCAAGATATTGGCAGTGAGCGATTCAACTGGTGGAATCTGCTCTTCCAAAGGTTTGAACCCTTACAGAGTCTATGAACATAAGTCTAAAACTGGATCTGTCACTAACTTCGAAGGAAGCGAAAACGTCACAAACAAAGAGATACTTGAAACAAAATGTGACATACTAATACCTGCAGCACTGGAAAACCAGATAACGAAAACAAACGTAAACAGAATAGAGGCAAAGATAGTAGCTGAGGGAGCAAACGGACCAACAACGCCTGAAGCTGACAAAGCGCTTCACGAAAAAGGAATAGTCCTCATTCCAGACATCCTGGCGAACTCGGGCGGAGTCACAGCGAGCTATTTTGAGTGGGTTCAAAATCTGACACGCGAACGCTGGTCGTTGGAAGATGTGAACAGGAAATTGGAAAGCAAAATGGTCAAAGCATTCAATGATGTCCATAGAACAGCAAAGAAAGAAGAAAGCGACATGCGCACAGCCGCTCTGATGCTTGGTGTGGGAAGAGTTGCGGAAGCAATAAAGACTCTGGGCCTTTGGCCATAGTGACATGAAAAATACGCTCTCTCTTTCATTTTTTTCTCTAAAAAGCAGAATCGCACAATCTTGAATCCTGTCAAGCTCTTTAATCTAAACTTTTAAACAGCAGCATTCATATGTTGTCCTGTATCGAGAGACCACAATACCGAGGGTTGAGAAGGAGAAGAAGATGCCACGAACTGTCACGTCAAAAATTGAGCTCCAAGATTTCTGTTTTGAAAACTCGCTAGTGAAGATAATTGCAAACAGAACTTGCCCTGAAATCAAACTCGGAGGCCTAAGCGTGGACCTTTTTGAGGAAGGAAACGAATACGAAGTTTATTACTGGGTAGCATTGGAGCTTGAAAAATCCGGAATCGCCCATTTTCGTGAAGAAGAACAAGTGGACGCGGCCAAGCTTAACAAGATCCAATGGACTGAACGCATACAAAGCCCTGGCCAAATATCTAGACTGCCTGAAAATTTCTACCCAAAGGTTCGAAGATACCTCACAAAATTGAAAGCAGAAATTGTGAGAGATCCTGAAAAAATGCGGGAACACGAAAGAGTCAGACAACTGGCTCAGGATATCATAAACTCAAGACTGAAGAAAATCATCTCAATCGCCTCCATTCCTGCTCAAACAGAAAGTGCGCTCAGAAATCTTGCAGACGAAGAAAAGTTTCTTTATGAAAAACTGTTCAAACTTATCAGTCAGTGGAAGACCCAAATCATAGAACAGCAAGAGGGACGCAAATGACTGAAGAACTAGAAGCGATAGACCCACAAGAACGATTCCAAGATTTCCTAAAAACCGAACGATACCGTCAAAGAATCTCACAGATGGCGGTAGCAGGCACGACATCGTTGACGGTTGGTTTTGAAGATCTTCTGGCCTTTGATCAAAGGCTTGCCGAGGAGCTTCTGGAAAAACCCGACGAATACCTTAAGCATGCCAACAACGCTGCTTACGCGCAACTGCAGATAGAAGATCCAGAATACGCCGAAAAAGCCGCAACGGTAAACGTTCGGATCGTGCGGCTGTTAGAAGCAGCGCCGTTGCGTAAACTTGGTTCACAGCAGATTGGCAGACTCGTAATGGTTGAAGGAATCGTAGTTCGTTCATCACCAGTCCGCCCCATGGTCATGCAAGCAGCATTCAAATGCAAGAGATGCGGGACGTTAAATCCCGTGAACCAGACAGGCACGTACCTGAAAGCACCTTTCGCATGCAGCAGCCCAGATTGCGGATCAAAAGGCCCATTCGAATTCGTCCAAGATGAATCGACCTTCATAGACTCTCAAGATCTAAGAGCGCAAGAAAGACCCGAAGACTTGCCACCTGGACAACTGCCAAGGACGCTGAGCATCAAACTGGTAGGAAGCGAAATCGTTGACATCGCAAGACCTGGCGACGACGTTTCCATAGTTGGAGAAGTACACGCTCTCGCGCCAACACTGCCAGGGGTCGGAAAACTTCGCACCTTCATTCTACACTTGGACGCCAACTCGATTGAGGTTCTGGGCAAAGAACCCGAAACAGCACTTCCATCAACGGAGGAAGAAGAAAAAATCCTCGAACTCGCAAAGGATCCTTGGGTGCATCGCAAAATCATAAGCTCGATAGCCCCGTCAATCTACGGCTATGATCACATCAAAGAGGCGATAATGTACCTCCTATTCGGAGGTGTGCCAAAGACGCTCCCAGACATCTCGATAAGAGGGGAACTAAACGCACTTATAGTCGGAGACCCTGGAACTGCAAAATCTCAATTACTGCAGTACGTAGCACGAATCGCACCACGCGGGCTATACACTTCTGGACGGGGCACCACAGCTGCAGGCCTGACCGCCGCAGTCATCCGAGAAAAAGGGGGCGGAATGAGCCTTGAAGCCGGAGCCCTGGTGCTGGCTGACAAAGGAATTGCGTGCATAGACGAAATGGATAAGATGCGCCCAGAAGACAGAGTGGCCATTCATGAAGCTATGGAACAGCACACCGTTTCAGTTGCAAAAGGCGGCATTGTTGCCACACTCAACGCCCGAACAGCAATACTTGCCGCTGCAAATCCTTCATTGGGAAGATACGAACCGCATCGCACTGTAGCTGAAAACATCTCTTTGCCAGTCACAATACTCTCTAGGTTCGATTTGATCTTTGTATTGAGGGATGTACCGAACAAGGAATCAGACAGCAAGATGTCGGAACACATCCTCGAAATCCACAGAAAAGGTTCCAGCCCTGTTGAACCACCCATACCCGTGGAACTCTTGCGAAAATACATCGGCTACGCCAAAGGAGTAAAGCCTGTTCTGGGCCAAGAAGCTCTAAAGCGTCTCAAGGATTTCTACCTAGCGATGCGTTCAGCCAGCGAAGCAGAAGGTTCACCCGTAGCAATTACCGCACGACAGCTGGAGTCCCTCGTACGCACAGCCGAAGCAAGAGCTCGGGTGGCTCTCAGAAAGGAAGTAACAGCTGAAGACGCAGAAGCCGCAGTCGCAATCATGAAAAGATCACTCGAAGAAGTCGGCATAGATCTATCGTCGTACAAAATAGACATAGACATCATTATGACAGGAAAACCAAAAAGCATGAGAGATCGACTGCAAATAATTCTCTCAGCTCTGATGGAAATGGAAAAAGAAACAGGAATGGTCGAAAGAGCAGCACTGTTAGACGAGCTTGAAACGAAATACAAGATTCCAAGAGGAGATACAGACCGTCTCGTAGGACAACTGCTACGCGAAGGAACAATTTACGAACCCAGACAAGGCTACCTGAAAAAGACATAAAATGCTAGCTGCTCGACTTTCCTAGCACATAGCAAGCCTGAGACGGAGCGAGCGATAATCACCATGATATTGGCATCACCCATTATTATGCCACGATTCATGGCAGGCGCGCATGCTTCAATTAAACTTCAGCGGCGTACGTAGTGATTCTATCTTCTGGGAAACGTTAAAAGACATGAATTCTCAAATGTTGCATTCGTGAATATCTGATGAAACCCGTAATGGTCGTTGTGGGAACACGTCCTGAGATAATAAAAATGGCACCTCTTATCAGAGCCTTGCGGAGAGGTAACGTGCCCTTCACGTTCGTGCACTGCGGCCAACACTATGATTATAACATGTCGCAACAATTCATTGAAGACCTTGGGCTCCCAAAACCTGATTACGGATATAAACTGAAAACATTCTCTCAAGGTGCACAAACGGCCCAGATAATGATCCGCATGGAACAACTACTAATGAGGACTCTACACTCACTAGTTTTGGCTGAAGGAGACACAAACGGAGTGCTAGCCACGGCCTTGGCTGCGGTTAAGCTTGGAACGCCCGTAGGACACGTTGAAGCAGGACTCAGAAGTCATGACCTACGCATGCCGGAGGAACACAACAGACGCTTAACGGATCACATGTCATCGTACTTGTTTGCACCCACCAAAACGGCCGAGAACAACCTTGAAAAAGAGAATGTGTGGGGCAAAATCTACCTCACTGGAAACACGGTGATAGATGCAGTGACCCAGCACCTGCCATTGGCAGAGAAAAAATCAAAAATATTAAAGTGTATTGATTTTAAAAGATTTGCCTTAGCAACGGCTCACAGGGCGGAGAACGTAGACGACCTGCTCGTTCTAAATAACTTCATAGAAGTCCTTGCTGAGGCACCTATCCCAGTTGTTTACCCAATGCATCCACGCACCAAGAAAAGACTGCGGCAAAACAGGATCTATGACAAGATCATGAAGTCAGAAAATGTGCAGATCTTGCCACCGCTCGGCTACCTAGATTTCCTCGTTTTGATGAAAAACTGTGAAATGATACTGACCGATTCCGGAGGGATACAAGAAGAGGCGACGGCACCATGCATCAGGAAACCTGTTTTGGTCATGCGCCTCTCCACCGAAAGGCCTGAGGCTGTGAGCGCGGGCTTCGCGCAAGTAGTTGGCATAGAAAAAGAAATAATACTAGAAAAAATGAAAACGATATTGGAACGGCCAAGAACCTTGCCGAAGATATCCCCCTATGGAGATAGCAGAGCTGCCGAAAGAATCGTGCGAATAATCAAGCAAGAAATGGTCTCTTAATGGTACCTAGGAAATGTATGTTACTTTCTTGTCCTCTTCTTTCCGTGTTTCCTCAGCTTCCAACGTTCTCTTTTCTTCAATCTTCTGCAAACGTGTAACCATCTTGTCTGCTTTGACAATTTCCTCGTCGAGTCCAGTCGAGCTTACATCAAAACCAAGGAGTGATTGTAACACTTCCAAGACACTTTTGGCCGACTTCGGATCTGGCAGGTATCCACGCGTTTCTCCCAAGAGGCAGAGAGCATCGATCTTCTTGAAATGAGAGAGGCCTAAGATTAGACCAGCAGTGCCCACGATAGGGCTTCCTGTCGGACTGATCTCAGCACCAGCCTGTAGTGCTTTGGTCAGTAACTCTTGGTTTGTCGCAGCGGCGACAACTTTCGGCTTGTCCTTGGCTTCCATCCGGTAACCACCTATCGTTATGATGGTCTTCACGTTACATTTCTTAGCAAAGCCCAAAACGCTGTTAGAAATCTCGTATTGCCCTTCAATCGTTTGTGCTTGACTGTCACCCGTGAAGAGAATGAAGTCGTTCTTTCTGTTCTTGTTCTTCCAGAAATAGAATGTTCCACGCAAGAGCCGTACGTTTCCTTTCTTGCTCACAAGCACAAAGTATGGGAAGTGCGGTGAATAAATGTAAGCCAACTTTTCTGCCTTCAACCCCTTTACTAAATAGCGTATGGCGATTTTGCCGACGAGCCCTAAGCCCGGTAACCCCTCGATTAGGACGGGGTTGTTCAGATCGACCTTCTTGAGTTCTTTGATGACTGTCTCCTTCACTCGTTTTCACTCTCCAGCTTCAAGGCCATCCGGTACTTGAGATATTTGTCATCAGGTGAGAATTTTGGCGGGTGCGGCACTCTAACCCCTCCGCCGCAATATGGGCATACGCCCTTCTTCAGTGTGTAACCTTCACACTGCTCACATCTCCTCAACAGCCAGACCATCACTTTTCCCTCTTAAAGCTGCCCTGTCCACCAGCTTTGGTGACGTTTGAAACCACGTTTTGGGCTACCCTTTGAAATGTGTCTTCAGCATGCTTGTAGTCCTCAGCCAAAACTTCAATGCTGTATTTCGGAGCGGCAATCACATAAAAACGAAGCTTCGTGCTGCCAAGCTTTTCTGTTTTCCTAGCGTTTGAAAAAGCTTCCCTTATGATTTTCACTCCATTCGGCTTTATGCATCGAAGTTCGACCAGTCCTTTTACTCTGACCATTGGCACGCGTATCCTTTCCTGACCGACCTCAAGAATCGCTTTGGCAATCTCTTCAGGCACACCTATTTTCATCAGAGATTCCGCGCCTTCTTTTACGGCTTTTTCGAAACCCTCGTACAATCCGTATTCGTTTTCCATGAGGGTTCCAGCTTTGTCGTAAATCTCCTGTAAGGATATACCAGTTTTCTCGGCGACGCCTCGAATCAAAGCTTCGGCTTTCCTCTCCTTTTTCCAAGCCATTGTCTTCTCAATTTTTTCTCTCTTCGTCACTCGTCTCAGGGACAAGTCTACGTGCCCTTTTTCAGGGTCGACACGCAAAACCTTCAAAACAAGCTTCTGTCCCTCGCGCACAAAATCGCGGATGTTTCGAATCCAAGATGAAGATATTTCGGAAACGTGTAGTAACCCTTTCTTGTTATATTCATCCAATTTTACATAAGCACCGAAATCCGTGACGGTTTCCACAGTGGCCATCACCAAGTCGCCAGTCTCGGGCCACTCCAACTTCCTAAGCGCCATCGCGACCTTCATCCCTACTCGAAAACCGCGACTATTTCGCCCTTGATCTTTGCTTTCCCGCTTGACGGTTCGGCAAGTTCAATTCCACAAACGTTGCAATTCACTTTGTTAACTGCGCTGCTGAAAACTATTTGTTCGTTCCCGCATTTCAGACACTTTACTCGGACGAAACTGCTTCTTGGTCTTGGAATGAGCCTTTCCCAATCAGACATAGACATCATCTCTAAACAATCACACAATAGCCAATTTCCTCAGCCGTATACCGTCCTTATGTCTCATGAAACCACAGACCCTGCATTTCAACTTCAAAGTCTGCTTCTTCGTTGTCTTCGCAAACTCTCTCTGAAGCGGATACTTCTGCCCACCGTAACCTCTCTTTTTTCGCGCGTGTTGACGCGCACCTTTAGCCAAGGCTCTCGGCTTGCCAACCTTGTAAAGAGTGACAGTGTGAGCCTGATGCTGTTTACACTTTGGGCAATATGTCCTGACTCCTTTCGGAACGTTCAAATCCATCACGGCTAACTTCGCATAAAGAAAACCACACATGTTCTTATACTTTTTCGCTTTCTTCGTTCAACTCGAATAGATGCCGAATGACACACAAGCTTCTGAGAAGCCCTAAAGCTGTATCCATAAACATCGCGTTTGGATAGAATGTTGTAGTGATGCAAAACCTAAAAAAGCTCGTATGCCCGCGAAATATTCATGTAACATGCCGTGGAGATGGCGCGCGCAGTTGACTAGCCGACTACGATCTTTTCGGCCAAACCCTGTCTAACGAGAATCTTAGCGTTCTCAACAGGCAAGGATGCAACATCCTCAGTCCTGAATGGCCCATAAGTTTTCATGTCCGCACCAACTATTGCAGGAACATCATTTAATATACGCACGGTAATCCTCTTGTGCCTCAGGTCAGTTATGGTTCGAGGCTCATGTCCATGCAAGATTTCTGTGGCAAAATTCGATACGGTCTCAACCAACGGTGAAATCTTCCCATAAATCTGTTCTTCCTCAGCCGTCAATGCTTCTCGAGAGACATCTTCACCCTTCGCTGCTTTGTTGACAATCTTCCGATATCTTACCCGTGTCAGTTCCCATATCATGAGTTTCATATTCTGCATTTCTTTTCTGAGAAGATTCGCCTTTACCGTTCTTTTGTCGAGCATTCTGCTTTCTTCTTTGAGCTTTTTCACGTATTCAACGATCCCCGTGTAAAAGTCTGGTGGAAGCTTAGCCAGTTCAGCGTCTTCGAGTTCTTGTTTCCAAATTTCATACAATTGACTGTACATTTCTATTCTATTACCTCTGCTCTTTTTCTGCAAATCAGGAGCACAGCAGCTGCCGTTGGCAACTCAATTTTCTGATTTTTGTAAGGACCGAACGTTTGGTCACCCAGCCTAAACTCAGGTGCATTGGAGACTAAGACGGTGGCTGTGCCTTCTCTAAAGGCTATCGCACTTTTGAATGGGTCAAAGTCGTTTATCGCTGGGACTGGAAACTCCGTTTTTTTCAGCCCTGTTTTGCCATGCAATGTGCATCCCAGCCTGATTAGACGGTGAGTGTCCGTTGTAACAACTGTGTCAACGTTAGCAGACTGCGACATTACGAAGTGTTCTATTATCTTCTTCCACGTTTCAGGGCCCACTCCTTTCACTGCCTCCCAAGGCTTTGATTCGTTTAAGTTCCTTAAAATTGCTCCCTTGTTCTTGACCATGGCCTCAGCAACATTTCCTTTCAGCCCTACGTCTCTGTAATCCTGTGCCTCAGCAATGAAGACAAAGTTATGAACCCCTTTGGCGATTCGTCCTCGCCAGCCAGGATCGTTCAGACTCAACACCTTCACCCTTTTCTCATCCAGCCCGTGGGAAGGAATGTCTAAACCTAAGCCGCAGACATAATCAACAATTTCCTTGCGGGCGACACTGTCAAGATCTTTGATGGCTTCATTTTCAACGTGCACGTGATAACCTCTATGCCCTGAAAAGAATACTCGAATTTCTTTGTCAGAAAAGCCGAAATCCTTCATTAATATGTCCAAAAGCTTCATAGTTTCATGCTTTGCGGAGGCTAGACAAGCTTCGCAGGGCCAAGTGCTTTCGTCGAACTTTTCACCACCACAAACCGGACAATTTTCTGGCACAACTCCCTTTCCTGTGAAGCCGCACTTGCCGCAAGTCCATAGATCATGAACCTTGTCGCAGGATGTAGGAATATGGTCAGCATCAATGTCAAAAACCAAGTCCGCGCCGGACCAACCTTTCTTTTCCATCTCAGCCTGCGGGTCTTCATAGTAGGCGCATGAGAAATAGGCATCTCGCGGCACTGAGTCGCCCAGAAAGGAGATTAATTCATTTCTGGTGTCAAAATTCTTATGGCGGAGCATCCACCCCTCAAACAAGGCGAAGCCGAATTCGCGTTTCTCAATCATTGATAAGTTTTCACTGAAAGAGAATCCTTTCGTGTAATATTCTCTAAACGCCTGCTGTACAAAAGCAATTGACTTCAAAGACGCTCAACACTAAATTTGATGTAAGGATAAAAAGCATTTCGTTCTAGGCAAAAGTCACGCGCGCCACCTTGAATACTCTCGCTACTCGCCCGGACAGTGCCAAGTCGAACACATTGCAGGAAAGAAAGGCTCAAGAATACGCTAAATTCCACCAGGCTACGGTTAATTGAAAAAGCATAGAGTCTGTCCCGTCTCCCCATAAGCTGCACCAAAAAATACGGCATCCATTAGCTTTTTGTAGAAACAAACCAAAAACATCTGGTTCAAGCTCGTAAAAGAGGATATGTGATTCAGTAGCTTGTACATAGCGAGTGTAATGAGTGAACGCTAATGCCGAAGAGAAAAACGAAAACAATGGAGTTTTCATCGATAAAAGGAAACCTCGAAGCTGACTCTGTTATCGGTCTGATTCTGCCAACATATTGTGAAGCAGCAGACATCGAGAAATCAGTCGAAGAAATTGAACGCCTAAACCTGAAATGTTTATACTGGTTATAGATGATTCCAGCCCGTGGGGAACAGCGGATGCTGTTCGAAGATTGCAGAAGAAGTACAAGAACACTCTCCTTTTCGTCAGACCGAAGAAAACCGGGCTTGGAACAGCCATAACAGACGGATCTAAAGCATTCTTATCAATGAAAATCCCCCGAATTGTATAGTTACAATGGACGCAGACTATTCTCATGATTCCAGAGAAATCCCAGAGCTGATAAAACCGACAAATGCAGGTGGCGACTGGTTATCGGAAGCCGATATTGCCAAGGAGGCGGCACTGGGATGGAGCATATTTCGGCTAGTAGTGAGAAAGCAGCCAACCTAGTCACAAAGGTCAGGATTGACATGAAAATATCCTATCACACCAGTGGAATGCGGTGTTACTCCACGAAGCTTGTCAAGAGCATAATCAATGATCTGCACAGTCAAACTTAGATACAGATAGAAACCATAAGATAAGCCCATACTCGCAAATTCAGGGTAAGAGAGGTCCCTATGTTTTTCGTAAATAGAAAAAAGGCAAGTCTAAGCTAGGTTAACGAAATAGGAGACTTTCTTACATTTTATCTTCCAATCGGAAATAACGTGTCCACGTCTCTTGGCAGTCAGCTACGGTTCATATCATCTCATGGACACAGAAACCCAAAAACATCACAGTACTGCATAATCGACGGGGCGAAAGAAAATGGAAGAAGAACCTAGGAAGTTAGCATCCATAGAGAGCTTGGAGGCACGGCTACCCAGAAGGATTGGCAACATAGAACGAAGCAAGATTCTCCTGTTCGTATCCGCAGTGATTTATGGCGCTGGTTTTTCCGTCTTGACCGTCATCAGATGCTACGCACTCAAGACATGTGCGTGGGACCTGGAATTTTCACGCAGTCCTTTTGGACGACCTCAAATGCTAGCAAGTTCTTCTATCATACATGTGAACTTTTCATTAACCCATGCGGCTCCTCCTTCGGAGGGCATTTCAGTCCAATCTCGTTTCTAGTTGTGCCTTTCTACTGGATTCTTCAAACGTCTGAAACGCTTCTTGTGATACAGGCCTTCATACTCGCACTGGCCGCCGTTCCAACATTCAAGCTAGCAAACGAATATGACCCGTGGCAGGACAGTAGTCTCCTCTTCTCCATAGCATATCGGATATACCCGCGCGCGAGCATAGCAATATTGACGTCTGCTTTCAAAAATCGGAAATTTGTTCTATATTCGGTTATTTCAAGCTCATTTCGAGGATCGGAACTGTTGAGAGATCGAAAGTCTACGTATTAATGTTGTTTAGCAATTCTAGCCACTTGTCTGCGATTGCTATGGTATCAAATTCAACTGCGCTTTGCCTGCATTTTTTTCTGATATTCGCAGGATAACCATTATTCCACAGCTGGATTGCGAGTCTTGCCAGTTCAGAATCAGTGTTTGCCAGCCAACCTGTTTCTCCTTCCAACACAGTCTCTTTAGGACCCTGTTTGCTAAATGTTACTACAGGTGTTCCACAAGCCAAGCTTTCGATAGGGATATAGCCAAATGGCTCATCTGCGAAAGGGTAGAAGGTGAAGAGCGCATCGGAATAGAGTCCTATTAATATATCATCCTCTATTCTTCCTAAGAGCTCAAGATTTTTATGCTTCCGTATTCTCTTAGGGATCATTGAGAGTTTTCCACCAAATGCCTTAATCTTTATTCCTTTATCTAGAATCTGTCCTACAAGGTCAAAAATGGTTTCTTTGCCAAAATATGTCAAAACGAAATCCTCTGATGGAGTGGTCGACGTTGGCCTGAATTGCTTACAGTCGAGAGGAGGATAGATCACGTTGTTGGCTTGCACAGCAAACCCCTTGTAGATTGAGGCTGAGTATTTGGAATTAGCCACAACATAAGTAGAGCAATAGGCGATTTTTCTTGTAAAACGCTTGTCAAGTGCTTTAAAGATATGTGAAAGGGATTGATAAACCACTTTGTATTGCAGTGGAAGATTTTTCTTCATGTTATCCAAAGTGACTGTTGGCGGTCCTTGCGCGTACCAGACGTGTGCCGGAAAACCCAAAGTGTTAGAGAAATTCAATACGACACCATTGAATGTGGATGTGCCCTTGGAGTTCATGGAGAAAGCAGCCTCTCTAAACCATTCTTCCATCCACGCTAGTGATTCATTTTTCTTCAGAATTGGTTCCTTCTTGAGGTTGATTGTTTGAATTCTCATTGAATCCAGTTTTCTTTGTAGTTCTGGCGAAATAGTGGTGGAAACCATTGTTATTTTCTTGCCTTTTTCTATAAACCTCTTTGCGAGGAGAATTGCTGGTCGCAGAGGGCCGTATTCGCTTAGCAGGGGGTCACAAATGAATGTAAGATCTTGGTCATCCCACATCAAGGTTCATCCATGCTCAATTCTCAAGTAAGCTTTTAATTCTTTCTTAAACCTAGTACTACGAGGGTCATTATGAGGTTGAATGTCATAAGCAAATTGAGACGACATCCAGCCCTTTTTCTATGCATCTGTATTCTGATGTACACGATAGTCTTTTCATACATTGGCATTTTGAAGCATAACGCTTTTACTTCCTCAGCTTGGGACTTAGGGATTTATGAGCAGGTAATTTGGTCAACCACAAACACTGGTAGGTTCCTCTGGTACACTGCTGAGATTGTGATAAACCCCTCATGTAATTTCTTTGGGTTGCATTTTTCCCCAATTCTCTTTCTAGTTGTACCTATATATGCGATTTACCAGTCAACTGAGACGTTACTGATCCTGCAGACTTCAGTTCTGGCCTTGGCGGCAATCCCCCTTTATAAGCTTGTCCTCCATGAGAGCAAGAGTGTCAAACAAGCCTTAGCATTTGGCTTAATCTACCTCGCATATCCTCCAATAAATAGCATGCTGGTGAACGATTTTCATGTACAAGCCTTCTTGCCTCTTCTCTTCTTCTCTGCTTTTTACTACTTCAGAAAAGAAGAATGGACCAAATACTTTGTATTTATTGTTCTCGCATTAATGGTGATAGAAATTGTTCCATTGATAGTAGTGTTCTTTGGCTTTTATGGCCTATGGATAAATAGGAAGAAACTCTCCCACATCACTGATGTCTTGCATCTTGGGCGGCTTTCGGCCAACAAGGGTATAATTTATTCGATTGCCACAATAGCACTCGGCGTTGCTTGGTTTGCACTTGCAAGAACCGTAGTTTCTGCTGTGAATCCAACTGCTCCGCCACATCCAAACTGGCCGGAGTTTGGTGATCCAGTCCATGATCTTCAGGGCCTTTTGTTCAATGTATTAACCAATCCTTTCAAGACTATGAAGGCGATTGTCACCCCAGTGGGGCAAAAAGCGGTATACCTCTTTGGTTTGTTCGCACCGTTGGCTTTTCTATCCTTTCTCTCTCCACCATCACTCATCATCGGTGCTCCATGGTTCATCATTTCCTTCCTATCCAATTATTCGCCATATTATGCAGCAGTTGGTCATCAATACGTAGCCTTTGTTGCTCCGTTCATATTCATATCTGCAATTTATGGTGTTAAACGTTTATGGGTTATCAAGAATCATTTTGCCTCCAGTAAGCGATTGGCGGGTGTTTCCAAAAAGATCAGCAAGATTAAGTACAGGAAAGTAATGCTGATTACATTCCTCTTCCTTGTCATAACGTTTTCATACATTACAATCCTAGACATTCACGTGAATCTCCCTGTTGTGACAGAGCATGACAAGGTTTTAGAAGTCTTCATTGGACTTATTCCCTCAAACGCTTCTGTTTTGACTCAGAATGACCTCTTCCCCCACATGAGCAGAAGGCTGTACATATATGCTCCTTTGCCTAATGCGGCGGAAAGTCTTCCTGCCAATACTACATTCGATTATATCTTTGTGGATACTAATTCAACGTGGTATACGGATTCTCTTAGAAACCTCGTTCATGACGTGACAAAGGAGGGTTCTTTCGGTATACAATATGCTTCCGACGGTATTTGGCTCCTTAAGAAAGGTTATGTGGGTGAGACTATTGATCCTATCGGAAAGGAGTAGTATTGTCATTTTCTATTGTCGAGAAATATTTATGCGACTTGAAATCAACGAACGAAACCAGCAATGAAACGGTTGAGGTGATCTCTGTTTGCATACTCGGGTCTCGGTGGTAATTGCCACTTATAGTCGTTACGCGGATTTACAGGAATGTTTACAGTCAGTCTTTGACTTAAAAGTCCCGCCTTATGAGGTGATAGTTGTGGACAGCGATTCTCAGGATGGAACAGAGAAGCTAAGGCATTCTTTTCCAATAAAATTTATGTCAATAAGGGACAGAAACAGACAGCGCGCTCGGAATCTCGGGATTTCCATTGCAGATGGAGAAGTAGTAGCCTTCTTAGATGATGATGTTGTTGTAGACAAGGATTGGGTGAATCAAATCACTAGGCCTTACGTGAATGATTGTGTAGGCGGGGTTGGAGGACGTGTGATTCCTTATGGAACACATGGGAAGTCATATGTTGAAACAGGCAAAAGTGACGTGGGACGAGTATTCAGCAACGGGCTTGTCATAGGAAACTTCGATCTTCCCTCAAAACACTTGATCAGAGTTGACTCTCTCATAGGATGCAACATGTCATTTAGGCGAAAGTTGCTGTTGAAGGCAGGAGGATTTGACGAGAACTATGCAGGAACGAGTTACAGGGACGATACGGACCTCTGCATCCGCATTCACAGACTTGGGTATGCACTAGTGTACGACTCGAAAGCTTTAGTGTGGCATAAGTATAGGGGCAAACGTGTCAGAGGCGACTGGTCATACTGGTATGTTCGAAACCACGTTTACTTTTACCTCAAGAATCTTTTCGCAGAAGACAGACTAAAGTTTCCTATGTTCCTATATTCTATGTTGATGCCTCCAAGGGATTACGTTCTGAAATCTGGCATAAAAATGAAGGTTGAGCCCAAGTTAGTACTGAACGTGTCTAAAGGATTATATGATGGCTACAAGATCTGGCGAGGGCGCGTCACACGTAACCAGCGTATGATGTTGGATACGGAACAATCATGAAAAGAGAGAGCGCTCAATGTGCTCATCGCATCGAAACAACCACATGGAAAGGCACAACAGCCCGATTCTCTACAGTGCTAATTCTATCATATCTATGCTAGAGCCACGGCAGCTGACATTAGAAATACACCGAGAAAGAGACATGAGCTGAGCAAGCAGCGCTTGTTAATAACACAACATAAGGGCGCGCTCGCGCGCGCAGTTGGATGCTTTGGCTTTATAGTAAAGTCAAAATAGGTGAAACGGCCGATGTGGGATGTGGTGACTGCTAATTAGCGACGAATTCAAAACACTTTTTATTATACCTCCTTTAAGAACTGTGTTTGGAGAAGAGGGAACAGGTGTTCCTGAACACCCACATGTTGGTGTCGCATACTTGGTTGCTATGCTTAGACAGAATAACATTCGTTGTAAAATCATCGATATGTGTCTGGGTTACACGTATCTTCAAGTCCTTGAATTTATAGAGCAATACAAACCAAACTTGGTTTGCATGACATGTTTTAGCTATGGTCATGACAAAGCAAATACGCTAATAGAGAAAATTAAAAACACACACTTTTCCTCCAATTTACCTATCGTAATAGGAGGTCCTCATTCTTCTGCAATCCGTAGTAGAATTCTTAAAGAAACTAGAGCAGATTTTGCTGTTGTGGGGGAGGGTGAACACGCTATCATTGAACTTATCAAAGAATTAAGAGAACCTAATCCTTGTTTTGAAAACATAAAAGGATTAATTTGGAATCAGAATTCACAGATAATAGAAAACAAAGAAAGACCTTATATACAAGAACTGGACAAGCTTCCGTTTCCAGCCTATGATGACTTTGAAATAGAAAGGTATATTTGCCATGATGACAGACGGTTACCGATTATAACTTCTAGAGGCTGTCCGTATCAATGCAATTATTGTAGTGTTCGACTTTCAATGGGGAATTGTTTCAGAGCTAGAAGTCCTGAGAATGTGGTTGATGAAATTGAATATTGGCACGAGAAAGGGTGGAACAAGTTTGATTTTAATGACGACACATTTACTTTAGATATAGGCAGAGCAGCAAGGATCTGTGAACTAATAAAAGAACGTAAGTTAGGTATATGGTTTTACTTATACAATGGTATTAGAGCTAATAAGGTAGATGAGGATTTATTAAAATCAATGAAGGAAGCAGGTTGTAGATTTCTTGCATATGGTTGTGAGTCGGGCAATAACACTGTGTTGCGTGTTATAAAAAAGGGACTACGAGTAGAAGATGTCATACATGCAGTAAATATGACTAAAGAAGTAGGTATCAACCATGCAGTCAATTTTATAATAGGACATCCAACAGAAACCTATGAGAAAGCGATGGAGAGTATTAAACTAGCTAAAGAGCTAAAGTGTGATTTCGTAAACTTCTATAATCTTATACCATATCCCAATACCGACTTATTTAAATGGATCGAAAAAAGTGGAAATGCCCGATTCCTTTATCCAGTTGAAGTATATCTTAACAAAATGTGTTACAGAGATCTTACTCCTGTGTTTGAAACGAATGAATTTCCAGTTGAAGACAGGATTAGAGCCTTAAAACAAGGGTTCCATTTATATGAAAGAACTGCAATGCAATTTAGATTTGGTAAACATGCAGGATATTTAGCGTATTTACTCGCAAGAAATAGATGGATATTTGAAAAGAGTCGTCGCATATTGATGCATACGAAGACCGGATCTAGAATGTATAGATGGATTACTAAACAATCTTATTAAAAAACGAAAACCGAGGAATAAACTGAAGACTGTTGAAAGAAAGCTATCAACCGAAAGGTAACAGAAGCCGACTTAATACTCGTTCCTAGAACAGCCTTCTATTAGTTTTTATAAGCCAGTTTGACCCGTTAATTTTCTTGGTGATATCTATGACAGTCGGGAATACGGGAGATATCACCAGGCAAGGTGAGGATGGCTATTTTGGAGGCCTGAGGCCATCCGTTAAGTCGGGATGAACCGGTGCAATTGTTTTCCGGTTTCTGAATCTTTCCCATAGAGCTTGGCTTCCAATGACCATTAACGGGTAAGACATAATCCAAGCAACGGAGTATAATTGACCATAATAATTGTGAAAGGCTTCCCAATCACCGCCATTGACTCCAATTATGAAAATTGTCACTATCCTCAGGATGTTTATGAAATATGTGACCACGGCGCCAAATACAAAATAAACTGTTCTTTGCTTCCAAGAAATAGCACTACTTTTCAAAAACAGCAAAATCGTGACAGTGTAAATCAGAAGACTCTCAACACCAGAGCAGGGCCAAGCTATGGCAGCACTCCAACTTGCATGAGAACCAGTGGCTTGCAATATGGGCATGCCGTTCGATATGCCCGTCAACGTTGTCTGATACCCTAGGAAATTCAAAACGTTTGCTGCAAGCGACGCCGTCGTTGGTACGATAATCTGGAAAGGGGTGAAACTTCCATACCTGTAAATGTTGTCGATAGTGTATACTGCCCCGATCGTTGCTAGAAATACCGGTGCAATCAGGATCTTCTTCAGGCCTTTAACCCCGAACTGCAGCCAGACAATCAAAGTGAAGAGAGCAGCAAGAACAAAATACTCTACGTCGAGTGGTATCCAGTCAGGTTGATCTATTCCGCTTCGCCAAGACCAATCTATGATTGCCCTGCTAGGGAAACTGTAGTAGTTTGAAGCAACCAAATAGACTGTGGGAAGCAAGAGAGCTAAGAGAAAAATAACAGTCCTTATTGATCTTAGTTTATTAGCCTTGATTGATTGAAGTGCATCCCAGCCCAGTATTATCTCCATCAGAGCTAGCCAAAGGAAGAAAATGTAAAACGTTCTTCCCTTCCATGTCATTTCAAAACTATAGTACAGAATAGCCGTTTGTCTATCTAAATACAATATAAGAAATGGTACGGCAAAGGAAAAGACTGGCAACAGTTTTATTAGGATGCTGACGTTTCCTTTGAGGTTCTTCGTAGCGCTTGCCACCAGTTTTATCTCTTCTTTCTGGCATTCGATATACCACCTTGACAGACTTTTAAAGATGTCTGGAATATGCCTATTTCTTGTTTACGCTGTCATTCTGGGGCAAAGCACCGGCGTTGACGAGAATCACGATGTGAGCTTCAGCTCTTGCTGCCTTGAACATCTCGTTGAGTACATGATTTCCCCTTGCGAGCATTTTCGATCAACGGTTTTATTCTGATCTACCAATCTGGAAACTTCTTACAATTTGGGGTGTTCTATCAGAGTGTCCAGAGCATACGACTAGAATTTTGCTTTCTTTCGGCATGTTCTGTTCTGAAACGATGTCGGAGAAGATGCGCTGGGTTGTTTTCTTCGTTGTAGGCGCATACTCCAATCATGACTCTCCTTGAACCGAGGCTTTGAGTTTCTTGATTTTGAAGATGTAGGAAGTGAATTCCTTGATTTCGTTTGCAGAAAGTTTTGATTTTCCGTTTTTTCTGTTAACAAAGGTCATCGGAAACTCTCTCACGTCAAACCCTCTCTTGCACGCTTGTCGTATGGTCTCTATCTGTATTTCGTAGGTCTGACTGTGCAGTTCTGGAACCATTTCCTTGACAAGTCTTGTTGAGTAGCATCGTAAGCCACTTGTGTAGTCATGAATTCTCGCTCTTACCAGTAGTGAGGCAAGTATGTTTGCCACGCGGCTTGTCAAGCGTCGAAACATGCTCCATTCCACCACTCCGCCTCCCCTACAGTATCTGCTGCCTATCGCTAGGCCTTTTCCTTCTTTAGCGGCGGAGATTGCGCGTGGAACGTCTCTGGGATTATGTGAGTAATCAGCGTCCATGGTCACTACGTAACTGGGAGAGTTTTTTAATGATGAAAGTATTTTGAACCCATCTGTTATGGCTGTTCCAAGCCCGGTTTTCTTCGGTCTGACGAAAAGGAGAATGTTCTTGTACTTCTTCTGCAATCTTCGAACAGCATCCGCTGTCCCGTCCGGGCTAGAATCATCTATGACTAGCACGCGAACGTCAAGATTCAGTTTTTCAATTTCGCTTATCAACTTTTCAATATTTGAAACTTCACAATATGTGGGCAGGATTAGCCCGACGTCTGATTCTGCATTCAAGTCTCCTTCAATGCCCTTAAGGCTTGCTGTTTCCGGTTGATTCATCTTTCCCTTTCCTGTTAGACCAACTGATTTGTAGCAATGTCAATATTAAACTTTTGACTGCCCAACATATGTTCATCATGGCTTTAACTCTTTCTACCGCGACTGTGTGAGCTTTTTCCTATAGTATCCTAAAGGATGACGTGTTTTTTGGCATAGGTTGTCTGGGGTAGTGCAGACCCCGTGGGTTTTTAGCGTGTCACATTTTGGGGTGGTGTAATGGGTTCTGGAGCCTCTTTCTCCTGCTATGTGTTCAACTTGGTAGCGGGTCATTCTTTCGTTGAAGTCGGAGATGTTTTTGAAGAGTTCGATGACGTTTTCAGAGGGCATTCCGATGTTTATTAGGAATGAAGTTAGGGTGAACCTGCCTATATGTGAGAGGTGGCGTCCGGATGAGAAGGCTTGGTATAATGCTCGTATGCATGGCGGGAAGGCTGTTTGTGTTATGACTTTTGGAAACCCTTCCATCTCGGTTTTGCCTATTTTTTCTATTGATAGTTTCTTTATTCTCTCGGCTGTTTCCAAGATTTTGGGTGGAAACTTCGGCAGGTCTTTTGCTTCCGTTCGTTTTTCCACGTATCTGCGGACTTCTTCGGCCAACAGCCTGGCTGTTTCACTCATTGTCAGGTAGACTTTTCCGTTTGTCAAAGTGCGGTTGGCGAGTTTCCACTTTTTTTCTCGCAGGTGGGTTGTGTTTCTGAGGTAATCGGTGAAGTCAAGTGCGAACTCGTAAGGTATTTTGGAGTCGTTGTTGAGTGTTAGTTTCCATTGGAAGTTCTGTGCGATTTTCATTAGTTTTTCTTTGGGTTCGGGTTTCAGGTCTTCGTATGCTTGTTTTGCTTCTGCCAGTGCGTATCTCTTCTGGATGAAGGAGCTTTGGGTTGCTATTGCAAGGACGATTGCAACTGTGAAGGAGAGGATTTCTATGTCTTCGTCGTGTTGCGGGTTTCGGCTGACCCGGGTGTAGAGTATTGCTTCCTCAACTCTTTCTTCGGCTCGGTTGAGGATTCCTTGAAGCTCGATGTTTGCCAGGTCTTCAATTCGCAGGTCGGGCAATTTTAGGTATTTTGCTGCTTCTTTTAGAAAAGGGTATTTGGTGTAGTCGTTTTTGGCGAATTTGGAGAAAACGGTTTGCATTTTGTTTTTCTCTTTATTCACTTTCGATTCTGGGTGCGAGGTAGAAGGTTAGTTTTCCTTCTTTCGTCTGTTGGAAGTCGAGTTTTATCGGCATGTCTGATGAGAATTCGAGTGTTGCTATGTCTGAGGTTGCAGATGCGGCTTTTATTATTTCTGTCAGGTAGCTGAGGCTGAAGGTTGCTTTTTGAGGTTCTTTAGCGTCCAGTTCGAGCAGGGTGTCGCTTCCTTTTTGAAGGGTTATTGTTGCTCCCATAAGGTCGCCGGCGGCGTTGAAGACCACTTTTTCAGGGTCGGCCTCGATTTTCACGTGGTCACTTACGAGTTGGGCGTCTTCGATTGCTTGGCTTAGGCCTTCGGTCGTGGCTTTTATTTTGGCGTTGAAGGTGATTTTGGGGGTTGGAACTTCCTCTTCTGAGGCTTCGAGGGTTGGCATTGTGAAGTTGCGCGTGTATTTTCCGGCTATTGTGACTTGGAGTTTCGCGGTTTTTTCGTCTATGGATAGTTCGAGTGTTTCGTCTCTGCTGGCTCTTTTTAGGAGTTTTAACAGTTCGGTTACGTTTATGCACATTTTTGTCGGCTCGGTGCAGGTGTATTCTTCGAAGACTGCTTTTGGCCATTCGAAGTCAATCATGGCGACGCGTGATGGGTCCATTGCTCGCAGTTTCATGCCTTCAGCGTCGAGTTTGAACGTGGCCTCGTCTACGAGTATCGAGATGGATGTAATCATGTCTCTCAGTTGTTTGACATCAGCGACTTTGAGTTTGAACATGAAAGTCACCTTTGCAGGTTATGTTTAGTTGTTAATCATGACTTTATTTAGCTTTAGGTTGCTTGTTCAGATGCTTTTCCTTCTTTGGTAGGTTGTTTAAAAGGTGAGCACAGAACTGTTGGGGTGTCTGTCACGATGGTGAAGGCTGATTCGAGCCCTTGCTTTTGAGTACTCAAACCGTGATTTCTTTGAGACTCAATCTTGTTTGTTTTTGTTTGTGGTTTGTGACTGGCGTGGGGTGTTGGTGTTTTGTTAGGGGTTTTGTTGTTTTTGTTTGGTTATTGTTTTTTGGATTTTTTGGGCGATTTTGGTGATGTCGATTTTTATTAGTATGATTGTTATGGCGATGGTCAGGGTTGCTGAGATGATTGCTAGGGCCTCTTGAGTTAAGAGTGATGAAAAAGTGCTTTCGCCGAATTGTCCGAGGTATGCTCCAAGTATTGTGATTAAGACTTTTCCAAGGAATATTGCCAGGCAGAATTTGGCCGGGTTGTATTTCACGAGTCCTAGTGGGATTATGACTGGCTCGTCTGGGACTGGCGTGGCCGCTACGAGGAACAGGGCGAGAAAAGCCCATTTTTTCACTTTTAAGCCCGTGGCGTTTAGGCGTTCTCTGCGTTTTTCACTCAGGAAGCCTCCGAGAAAGAAAGTGACTAGATAGTGTATGAATTTGGCTGAGGCTGAGCCTAGGGCGACGAGGAAGCCGAGGGTAAACGGGTCAGAGTCGACAAGCAAGGCAGCGTTGGAAGCTATGAGAAGATTTGAAGGGCCGGCAAAAGGGATAAGGTTCAAGATGAAAGAACCGAGAAGAACGCCTAGCAGGGCAGAACCGGATGCCAATCCATTCCCAGCTTGTTTTCACTTTCCGCGACTAGTATAGAGCGCGACTTTAATAAGCGCGAGCCATTTTTCAACGGTTTGTCATCCTTTTGCAATATTCTTAAATTGTGCTTGCATGTAGCCTTTTGTATGCATGAATGGGCCTTGGCCGAAGCAGTGATTTCCGCAGCCTCTGAAGCAGCCAGGAAAGAGGGGTTGAGAGAAGTCACAGAAGTGAGGATAAGAGTGGGCGAGCTGCAGCAAATAGAGCAGGACGTGTTAGAGTTTGCACTCTCACAGCTCAAGAAGGCCGAGCTTGAAAGCGCAGAGTTCAAGATAGTGAAGGCAAGAGCAAAGCTGAGGTGCCGAGCCTGCGGTTATGCTTGGATTTTCAGCAAGGAAAAACTGGATGCAAGCGCGGTTGAGGCCATCCATTTTGTTCCAGAAATAGCACATGCTTACGTTAAATGCGCAAAATGCGGCAGCCCAGATTTTGAAGTGCTCGAAGGACGCGGCATTTGGCTTCTAAGCGTTAAAGGAATGAAATAGGCATGGTTGACCCTAGAATCACCATAGTGAATGGAAGATTGAAGGGGATACGCCGCATCATAGCTGTTTCAGGCGGCAAAGGCGGAGTCGGCAAAAGCCTGTTTGCTTCAACGTTTGCCCTGATTCTTGCGAAGAAAGGCTTCAAGGTCGGACTGTTCGATTTGGATTTTACGAGCCCATCAACCCATGTCATTTTAGGCGTCCAAGACTTGCAGCCGAAAGAAGAAAAGGGCATAATCCCGCCCCGAATCCACGGTTTGAAATACATGTCAATAGTCTACTATTCAGGCAACCGTGCTGCCCCCCTGCGCGGAGCAGACGTTTCAAACGCGTTGATAGAATTGTTGTCGATTGTCAGATGGGGAAAACTGGATTATCTTATCTTAGATATGCCACCGGGAATAGGCGATGCAACTCTTGACTTGATAAGACTAGTAAAAAGCATAGAGTTTCTAATAGTAACGACACCCTCACAATTAGCTTTTGAAACAGTGAAGAAACTCGCCGGTCTGTTACATGCGCTGAAAATCCCGGTAATAGGCATCGTAGAAAACATGAAAATGAACCAGTCAAGGACGGTGCAAAAAGAAGCACGAATGCTTGGTTTGACTTTTCTTGGAGATGTACCATACGACACAAAAATAGAAGCAACTATCGGAGAAAAGGATGTGCTCTTGGAGACAACTTTTGCAAAAAAGGTGCAAGAAATTACTGCAAAGATCGAGCGATCATGAAAATTGTGGACATTGACACGTTGTTAGATACCTGGATTAACTAATACTCCTGTGAGCATACCAGTTGCCATGGTCAATGCAAGTGCGATGATCATGTGTTTCCGCATTATTGTTGATTCAGTGTCGCGTGACTCGTCAACCGTGACCATAGCATTGTTGATTTTGGCAGGAGTAACAGCGTGCGTGCTCTTCAGGCCACGGTCTTATCAATCCGAAAGCTGCGGCAAATTCTTTAATTGCATCTTTTCCCTATATCCACTTAGATAGAGATGCAGGAGCCATTGACTTATCCTTTCTCCGCGATTGTCTCCTTAGATGATTTAAGGCTGGCTTTGATTCTAAATGCCATCAACCCCAGGATTGGCGGCTTGCTGGTTAGGGGGGCAAAAGGGTCTGGGAAGACGACGGCCGTCAGAGCGTTGGCTCAGATTGCATTAAACGTGAAGGTGTCTAAGGACTGTCCATTCAACTGCAACCCGGATGACCCTTCAAACATGTGTGATAGGTGTAGAAGCCTCTACATCAAGAATGCGAAACTTCAGTTTGAAGAGAAGAGAATGAGAGTCGTTGAGCTTCCTCTCGGAGCAACTGAGGACAGGGTTGTAGGAAGCCTCAATGTGGAAAAGGCCATCAAAATGGGTGTTGAAGCTCTCGAACCAGGCATCTTGGCAGATGCGAATCAGAACATACTCTACGTGGACGAAATCAATCTGCTTCCAGACCACATAGCAGACGATCTGCTAGATGCAGCCGCTACAGGCTGGAACGTTGTAGAACGTGAAGGCATATCTGTCAAGCATCCTTCACGGTTCATCTTCATTGGGACGATGAACCCGGAAGAAGGCCAGATTAGACCCCAACTTTTGGACAGGCTACCGTTGTCTGTTGAGGTCCGCAGAATCTCGGATACGAATGAAAGGGCTGAAGTAGTGAAGAGAAACATGGAGTTCGAAGCCGATCCGGAAGGCTTCGTGAAGAAATATGGCGCCAAACAGGAAGAGCTCAAACAGAAGATAGATGAAGCCAAAAAGATTCTTGAGAACGTCAAGATCAGCGACAGATTCATCAAGATAATTTCCGAATTGTGTCTAGAACTAAAGGTCGACGGAATGCGCCCAGACATCGTGATAGCCAAGACCGCAAGAACACTGGCAGCTTTCGAGAACAGAACGGAAGTAACATCGAAGGACATTCTCACAGCCGCCGAGCTTGCTCTGGGCCACAGAACTAGAGAAGGCGGTTTTCTAGAGCCGGCCACGCCGAAAGAAATCAAGGAAGCGTTACTCGCCAAGCTCGAGGAAGCAAAATCTCACCAAGGCGATGAGAGCACCAAGGTGGAAAAGGTGAGAGAAAAGGAAAACGAGGAAAAGCAACCATCGCAAGAGGAGAAAAGGAGAACCCTTCTTCCCTTCGGAAGAAGCAAGAAAGGCCCTGTCACAAGGGAAGAAGCAAGCAAAGGCAGGCTAGGAGATTCCGGTTTGGACAATCTGAAGGTAACGATTAACGACGGCAGCACACCTCGTTTCTTATTTGAGTCAGAACCTGAGAAACGCGGCAGCGCCACTTTGACTGAAAAAAACAAGTGGTCTCGTCCAAAGGTGACTAGAGGTGCAGCGTTCATTGACAGGATTCGCGAAGGTAGACTCCTGCACTTCGGATTCTTGTTTAAAGTGAGGAAAGAGTTGAAACACCCTACGAATAGCGTCGGAAAAAGAGCCGAAGCCGTAGCATGCGCTCACAGAGGGCGGGCTCGAGGATGGAAGATTCCAGAAGGCAAGCCTTCTGACATTCATTTTCCAGCAACAATTAGGACTGCAGCAAGAATCCAAAAGTTCAGGGACAAGCCAACGGGTGTGTCTCTTTCGATACGCCCGGAAGACGTTAGGGAAAAGGTGAGGATCTACCGTGCTCCGATGACAATGGCCTTTGTTCTAGACTTGAGCGAATCAATGCTTAGCAGCATTGACAGCATAAAAGAAGTGATGTTGAAGCTGCACAGCGACGCTTACCGCTACAGGGATAAGGTTGGAATAGTGGCGTTCAAAGAGACGGGAGCTGTCGTGGTTCAACATCCCACGGCAAATGTGAAGATGGTCGCTAACAAGCTTCTGAGATTGCGGATAAGCGGTTTCACACCTTTAGCCGCGGGGATGCAAAAGGCACTTGAGGTCTTGAGAGAATCTAAGCGTAGAGACCTCTCCACGATACCTGTGATGGTCATTGTGACCGACGGAGACGCAAATGTCCCTCTGAGGCGAGACTTGCAAACAGGCGAAATCCGCGAATTCAACACCCTGAACATGTCCCTCTACAAGTATGAGGATGAAGCTATCAAAGACGTCGTTTCAGTTTCTCAACTCATAAGGAAAGAAAATGTGTACACGGTGGTTGTAAACACGGTTCCAATCTCTACAAAGTTGCAGACAGATACGATTCCAACCTATACTAAGCTGCAAACGATTTCCAGCTCCTTCACCACGAAAATAATAGCCTCGCTCACTAACGGGATACACTATGAACTCTCAGGTAACACGTTCACGCAAGATGAAGAACTGACGGCAGAGTTTTCCCAAGCCTTACTTAATGCGCAGAAAAACATTTCCGAATTCAATTATCTGAGTGCGCGCGCTTATCTGATGCATGAAACCAGAACGAGATAGTCGGTCTGTGCAATGAAAGAAGAAAGATCTTGTTCCGTGTGCGGCAAGATGACTTCAAAGTTGTTGTTCAAGGACAAAACGTTGAACATTGCCATGTGTTCAACTCAGTGCGAACACCAATTTCTTGATACTCTCAGTCGGGATGACGAAGACAAAGTGCTCAGACATTTAGACCACAGAATAGGGGAAGCAAAATCGCATAATAGAATGTGCTGGATCATAGCAGGTTTAGGAGCGTTAGTCGCCGCCACAGGTTTTTTCATAACAAACGTTAATGTATTCCTTGCTGGAGTCTTGACAACGACACTTGTGACTTTCTTAACCCGCTATTTTGAAGACAAGATAACGAAGTTGACTGAGAAGAGAAAAAGGATTGCCATATGAACACAGACGCGATGGAACATGCCCTTTAGGTCTCCGATGCTTTTTCTCATTCTTCACATACTCGTGCAACAACAACGCAATGCGGGTCATGGCAGGTTTCTTGGTTACGATGAGTCTTGGCACGCGAAAATGTCTTTATAAAATAGGATGCTCTAGTCCCTTTCATGAGAGTTGGAGTACTGTTCTCAGGGGGAAAAGATTCGTGTTTGGCGTTACACAAATCGCAGAGTTTTCATGATGTCGTTTGCCTGATCAGCTTGATCTCTGAAAGCCAGGAAAGCTACATGTTTCATGTTCCCAACATAGAAATGACTGGTAAACAAGCTGAAGCCATTGGATTGCCGCTTGTTCAGAGAAAGACGGAGGGCAAGAAGGAGAAGGAACTTGAAGACCTGAAAAAAGCCCTCGGCACGGCAAGAGCTGATTTCGATTTGGAAGGAATCGTGACAGGTGCCGTGAAATCAATTTACCAGTCAACTCGAGTACAGAGAATATGCAAACAACTCGGTTTATGGTGTTTCAACCCCTTATGGCTAAAGGATGAAATAGAGCTCCTGAACGAGGTTGTCAAAAACAAATACGAAGTCATAATATCGGGTGTCTTTGCTTTTCCCTTGGATGAAAAATTCCTGGGAAGAAACTTAGATAATGACATGATTCATAAGCTCGAGAGATTGAAGGATGAATATGGTTTGAGCCCTGCCGGAGAAGGTGGGGAAATAGAGACGACTGTAACAGATGCACCTTTTTTCAAGAAGAAAATAGAAATTCTTGACCATGATGTCTCATATAGAGACTACTCCGGCGTGTTTAGAGTGAAAGATCTTAGGTTGGTCGACAAGTGATTCTGATAGTAAATGTCTGTTCAGACAGACTCGGCTATTTCGAGTTTGTCAAGCCCGTCGAAGATATTCTAAAAAAGGCTGGAGAAGACTTTCTTACGAGGCACTTCCTGAGTCTGAATTACCGTGACGTCAGCCGGGCAGAAAAGGCAATCATATGCGGAACAGCTTTGAGGGATTTCGAGTATCTAGACATGATTGAGAAATTCGCGTGGATCAGAAAGGCTGATGTACCAATTCTGGGCATTTGTGCAGGAATGCAGGTTCTTGCGAGGCTTTTTGGCAGCAATCTTGTAGAGAAGACAAAAATCGGCAGATACAAGGTCAAGGTCGTTCTAAAGAGTATTTTGACATACAAAAATGAATTCTATTCTTATTTCCTGAATTCCAGAGCAGTAGAACTGAACGAAGACTTTGAGACACTCGGCGAATCTGGAAACGTCAAGTGTATGATTAAGCACAGGCGAAAGAGACTCTACGGCTGCCTATTCCATCCTGAAGCTCTCAACCCAGAAATAATAGCGAATTTCCTGCAGCAGCTGATACCACAGATGTGAGCGGTAGCAGTCGGTTTTTGGCATGCATGTTTGAGATGAGAGAAGCATTTCGCACTTCTCCGACCCGACATATTGTGCCATTCATCGAACGTCAGGAGTTTCAGTACCCTCTCTGCCCAATACTTCCATGCGCGCGCGTATGCGTCCTGTCTCGAGCAGCTTCACCATTGTTTCTTTCTGTTGTTTTTGCTTGTCTAGCTGTTCTTCGAGAGTTGCCAAGACTTTCTCGATTTCCAGCGGTTTCATTATGTACGCGTCTGCTCCTTTATTCAGAGCTTCAACTGCGTTTTGAAGCGACGGATTGCCGGTCATAATGATTTTTCTGGTTCTCGGGCGCGTCATTTTAAATTTAGCTAGCAGTTCGACGCCGTTGATATCAGGCAACATTATGTCAATCAACGCAAGGTTGTAGTACCGTTCATTTGCTTTCTGGATTGCCTCAGCGCCGTTTTCAGCAGAGTCTGGACTGTAGCCGTTTTCATCCAGCACCTTCATTAACAGTTTCCTGATCCCAGCTTCATCGTCCACTATCAGCACTGAAGGCCTGCCCGCATGAGAGTTTTCGACACTCAATTCATCCATTGCCCCACACGTTAACGTGCATCAAATTACAAACAATCATCAGATTCTAGAATTATAAGAATTACTCATAATGAATATTTATTTGGAATAAGTTGAGAATCAAACCTGCGTCATGATAATAGTTCCGACATGTCATGGAACATTGAAATGCAAACAGTAGCTCTTCTTACTCTTCAGAGGGAATCTTTGGTGCGGTCGCCGAGATTTGAACCCGGGTCGTCAGCGTGGCAGGCTGATGTCCTAGACCAAACTAGACTACGACCGCTCATTATCCATCGGCAAAGGACATTCTGCAGAGGTTCCTATTTTCCTTTTCTACGTGACCCCGTTAACTTCAGTCCTGCGTCATAATCCTTGCTTGAGGACAGATTCGAGTTCTCCAATACTTCCAATGATAACGTCTGAATTAAAATGATCCAAGAGTTTAGAGTCTCAATCGTGCATATGCGCATCATCCTCTTTCCTTTGATTTTCGCGTAAAGAAGTTCCATGCACGTTTCAGCAGAGAGCTTCTGCAAGCCCACGCGGAACGTTTGCGATGTTGTTGCTAGTCAACTCCACAGAGGGAAACTGGCATGGTTAATGCCAGTTGCGCGGCTCATCAACGCATTGCTTAGACTTCAGCGTTGAACAGTCTGTTCATGATTACGGGGTACGCGCCAGTTCCTTGAGGCGGCTCTTTCGTTTCCTCCTCAGGCACCATCAACCGTTCAAACCATTTCGTAACGGCTAGTTCCGTTCACCTAACTGGGCGAATATATGGCGATGTTTCCTCTTTCAGTGACTATCTTAACGGTGTACGGCTTTTCAGGCAGATTCACATCAGCACGAGAGTATGTTACAGTGTCCCCTGAATTGACATATACACTCATCTCATACCTTTGATGCAACGTAGAGTTGTCTATCCACAGGGCGACCAAGTGGGACGTGAAGGAGCCGCTGTTCTCAAAGGTGAATCTCACCATGTCTATTGCCACCCTTACGGCTACAAAATCAACGCCAATGGTTGTTTGGATCCCGTCAGCTCCCTCGTCAAATACCTTCACGTAGAGTGTTCCGTTGCTGTTTACATAACTGTTCCATTGGTCAGTCAGATTCACTGCATAATTGTCCCACCCTGTTGTTGGCAATTGGCCTGACGTCGAGTTGAAGCCGAAGTCGCTGAAGGTTGATGATGTCCAATTGTAAGCCTTCAGGTACCATTTCTCGCCTGCGTCGCTGGATCTGTATCTCATCTGTATTTCAACGGTTTGGACGCGGTTGAGAGGAAAAGCCGAGATGTTCACAGGAAAAGAGCCGTCGATTTCAAGCTTATTGTTGAATTGACTCTCATCTGCACCTAGAGAAATTGAGGGCTCGGGGCTCGTGATGTAACGGATGACGACGTCGTCAAAGTAGGTTGTGTCGGACGTTCTCGAGCCTGCAAACCCAACTTCGCCGTAGCTTCTGGCGCTTCCAGATCCGAAATTTGCATCATTTGTCCATGAACTGGGTTCAACCGTTCCAACTGGCCAGACTTTAACTTTCCCAAGCCTGCTGGATGGGTCGATAACCCTGAATCGCATGGAGTACCAAGTGTTCAGCGACCAACTGTACGTTCCATGCGTGCCCCAAGAACGCAGGTCATTCAGAAGGTCGAGACTGTTTTCGTCGTTATAAAACAAGCCGCAGTAACCGCTGCCTCTAGAGGGACTCGTGTCCATACAACAGGACAGACCCATTCTACTCGTATCACCCCCGGCAAAAGATGACACCTTTATTTCCACGAACATATCGACATCCGCTGTAACGTTGCCCAGTGCTGTGATTATCAGCTTGTTCGGATCTCCACTGGCTCCAACATTCTGGAGTGTGCCATTTTGAATGGACCAAGTGCCGCCGCCAGTCTTTTCTTGATATGAAGTTTCTGTGGTAATATCTGGCTTATCTGCTCTGTTGAAATCGTCAAACCACAAGTAAATATTGCTCTTGTTTGAGGGTGGATTTCCAGCGTTCGGGTTTCCATAGTATACGTAGTAGTCATTGTCCGAACCGTTTGCCGGGATTGATGCCTGAGTTTTAAACCATATCTGAGTAGAGGAGGTGTTCATGCCATCGACTTCCCTGTCAAGTTCGACCCAGATGCTTCCAGATTTATAGATGACTCTTAAGTCATTGCCGCTGGGCATGACTTTGCCGGAAGAAACCATCATAGCAGTGTCCATTGTTAAAGAAACGGAATAGTTCATACTGAGAGCCGATGTCGCGGTGTTCATGACAGTTACTCTTGCGCGATACGCGTAGTCTGTATCCCACCAGTTCAGACCCCCTGCACGCACACTGCTCTCTTCAAAACTTTCGTATGAACCGTCGATGCTCTGGGTGTCCATGTAAGTGCCAGACACTCTGCTGCCAGCGTCTACGGTGAATTCGCTCTGAGTCGCAAACCAAGAAGAAGAACCGTTGACATGAGCAACTTCCGTGATCTTTAGATCTTCATGCATCCTCTCCAAGTCGAACTCGTTCATCTGATAACTCCAGAGAACCACATTGACAACAATGATGACCAATATGACTAGGCTCAACATAACCACTACTACGTTGCTGAGACCCCTCGAATCATGCCCGATTCTGGATATACCGTTCCCACCAAAGCTAACCATTGAGCCTGTGTCGTTTCTGTCACTGCTTAAGGGTAAAAGAATTACGAAGCTCAAATCCATATTCAAGGGCAGCAACAAGAGACGAATTGAAAACACTAATCTGCTCAGAGTGCGTGCCATGTTTTCTATCAACATTAGTGGAATGATGCGGAACAAGGCTTATGAGAAGAAAGTCTAACGAATATCCGGGGGAATTCAAGAAATGCTGCTGAAATTCCTCGAGAGCAAGTATCTAGTTGGAACACGTATCGAAGATTGTTCTTCTCTAGTTCAAAAGGCATTGAATGAAGTGGGCCTGAAAAACGTGGTAATAAAAAAGGAAGTGCCCCCTCACTATTTGTTGGTAGCATACAGCCCCGGATGGGTGGGAAAAGCATTAGAGATAGAGTTCGTATTTAAGGAGAAACAAAATGGCACGGAGGTCTACGTCAAATGGCCTTATACAAGAGAAATTCCGCAAGATGATGAAAACCTTACTGAATTTCACAAACAAGAAGAGGAACGAAAGCAAAAGACTGAACACCTCATTGAGAAGTTCAAGAGGGAAATTGGAGCAACTGACATTCTGACGAGTTAACCTCTGTCCAAAAACTCTCGTTGACAGCCCCGCCATCACGTCTCATCGTAAGGCCTAAGCGTTCAGCATCTGGAAGAAATGTTATTGATTGGAACTTAATAGGCTTATTCCTACAGATTACTAGGAAAATCGAGCTTATTGGTGCCGAGGGCCGGGTTTGAACCGGCGACAACTCGGTCTTCAGCTTCGCCCTCAAGCACGGATGCATCGAGTCGAGCGCTCTCCCAGGCTGAGCTACCTCGGCAATGATAGCAGTTCAAAAGAAAGGCAAATGTGCTTTTAAGTTTTCTGAATTGAATTCTAAGAAGGGAGAGGTGCAAGCTTGTTTTCTCATTGCACACGAAGGAGAAGGGAAAGAATCTCCGTGTAAATGTGCCCACTTGCACCTCTGATTGAATCAATGTGAACATAACCGCTTAAAAGGTTTGTGACACATTGTTTCACAAGTTCCGCTAACCGTTTTGTTCACAGTGGAAGTGAAAGCTGGGAAACGTTTGCCTGATTTGGAGCTGGGATGATTTCAATTCTCTGGATAGAAAAATGCGGGAACACAGTTGACGAAGATTGAAGAAGCGACTAGAGGGGTAGAAAATGAATTATGCCGTAACCAATGACAGCGGACATCAAAAAGCACAAAGTCAAAAGAACCTTGTCAATTTTCTGCTCCTCTTCAAACTTCCTGTCGTAACCAGAAATGCTCATACAAGTCACACTTCTCTTGTTCAAGGCCCTTAAGGAAAGGTTTTATGAAGCTGGAATACGTATTTCAGAGCCAGAATCAGCAGAGACAAAGGCAGAGATGCGCTGGAAAGAGGGTTAAGAGGGCTCGTAGTCTAGCTGGCTAGGACGTCGCCCTCACGCGGCTCACATGCCGGAGGAAGCGGCGAAGATCCCCGGTTCAAATCCGGGCGGGCCCACTAAGTGTCTTCTTGTTGAGCGTGTAGACAAAAAGGTTTATTAAATATTAGCATTTGAGATATTGATTCAGAGGTTGAACAGAATGCAAAGAGAACAAGACCTATGGAAACTAGACGAAGAAGACTGCCCCTTAAAAACTCACGAAAAAGACTTCACGTGCGACGAGTGTGGAAGAACATTCCGAAGACCAATATTGGCGACAGTCTCAACCAGTGGCCAAACACAAACGTACTACGCATGCCCACGATGCATGACCAAGGTTCAACGCTTCAGAGCGTCAGCGGAAGAGAAGGAAGAAAAGGGCAAAGTCTTGAATGTGGAACCGAGGAAGCTGATGGCAGAGCCAGAAGACGCAGTGAAGTGCGGGCATTTCTTTGGGTATCTAAACAAGCATCAGAAGAACATGCCTTTTCCTGACGAGTGCCTAACATGTGCAAAAATGGTTGAATGTATGCGTCACTAAACCTAACTTCAGTGCACTCTACAGATTCATTGAAGAACAGGCACCTTGAAAAAGCATTCGTGCTGCTGATTGCGACGGGCACAATGGTTTTGGAGTTTTCGACGCACGAGTTTGCATTGTATGTTAAATTCACATGGAGGGCTTCTTTTTCATAGTTATGTCCTTCGCCATTATCTTTGATGAAGAGGAAAAGGACACTAGGATTAAAAATCACGTTCAGAAATGAACCATTATCCGGGGTCTGTCCGTCATAAGTTCTTCATCTCATAAATCAGACTGGGACGGCTACATCATCCCCCAAAGGATCGGATGACCCTCCCACAAATAAAGCCTTTGCTGCATCGCCCCCACCAGAAAACAGAATTTGTCAAATATTAATTCAAGCATCGTTTCCTGAGCGCAGGCTAGAGCCAGAGAAAGCCTCGAACTGACTCCTATGATGAGCGCAATGATGCCGAATCGATGCAATTCCCAAGGGTTAAAAAACTTCGCTAACCAAAGTAATGATGGTTACTGGGTGGCCAATTGCAGCAAAATCTAGGTTGAGGAGGTTTTTCGCAAAGACTCATGACATGCTTAGAGGGTTATATGAGGCACTCTATGGGCTTGTGTTGCACTCTTTCAAAAACATAAACCGTAAGATCAGGTCAAAGTTCCCAGTTTGGCGTATGAAGGAAAAAACATCCGAGCACGTTCCCCACTCAGTCGAAGTATTCGCTTGGATAATACTGCCTTTAAGCCTAACGTATGTGGGCTGGCATCAATTTATTCTTAGTGAAAATGTTCTGGGTCCAATGCTTTGACGATTATTCTAGGAGTCACACTTGCCTTGACCCTGCTCCTGATAAGTTTTGGGGCTGTCCGTCTAGCGACGATTCGAAGCGAGCTGACTAACGAAAGGGGAACAATGAGCGTACTACTGACGAGAGGCTTGGCTTCAGCCGTACTGGCGCGCACTATTGGCCAGCGCCAGCCGACGCGCACTGAATCTCTCTTTCCTTTTCGGGGCCAGAACTTCTTGCTGTTACCAAAGAACATAACGTTTTGTACATTAGAATCAGTTAAGAAACTGACTGTTTCTCTAATTTCCTGTAAAGTGCCTTTATCGTCCCTGAGACCGCGAGAACGTGCAGGGCGACCGGCTTGCTTCGTATCTGGGTTATTGATGCTATCGCGGTTCGAATCATCTCAAGGGTCTTGTGCCATGTGCGCATGACCACTAGCTTTTTTGTCTCATCATAATGAATCAAGTTTAAGCCAGCCTGGCTTGCGCCGTACTCTCCGAAAAGCTTTGAAACAGCGCCCCAGACAGCGTCCGTGAACTCGTGTGAGTTGTATGTTTCATGAGAATCTATCGACACTGCCAAGTAGCGGCGTTTCATTATTTTCAACTGTCTTTCCCCCTTCTGATCACTCGTATTCCAGGCGCTACAAACTTTGACCCGAGCTTCTCCCTGTTCCTTTTGACCAGCGCCACAGGATTCTTGGAAACCGCCTCTAGAGAGTAAACTCCGCTCAAATCAAAGAGTGATGCCAGTGCCGCCAGCTCTCTTGGTTTCCGCATTAGCATTTCGTCTGAGATTCCGCTTGAAATGACGATTGGAACATGAAATTCTCTGGCTGTTGCGACTTCTCGGCGTAAGCTCGAGATAAGCCTAATCCTTGCCGGACCTTCCAGCGTTAGCAACGGTTTCACGTCTACTTCGAGGGAAGCCAGACAGTTTGACGCTAATTCAGCTTCAGCCGCATCGAAGAAACTCCTGCGAAAGTCAGGTTGGGGGAAGTTCAGAAGGTCGACGCGGCGGTCTTTTGCGGCTTGCCTCGCAACACCTTTTGATTCGCACATAACCGCAACTATCTCGAATCTTCGTCTAAGCTTCCTCAAGCTGCTGATAAGCTCTTCTGGCGTTCGAGGCCTCAGATTCACGCGAGATGCAAAGTCTACATCAGCCTTCTCACAGGTTTCCCGTACGTGCCGAATCTGTTCTTCAAAGGATTTGCGAAAGGGAACAGCTATTAAGCCGTAACCGAGTTTCGATGCTTTCTCAACAACACGTGAAAACTGCTCCATCCTGTCACAGTCTGCGCACAGGTGCAAGTCCGCGTAAACCCGTTTCATGGCAGCAACCCGAATCTTCTACAGATGTCTATCACTTCTTCCGTGCTGGGTTTCCTGAAGTGCATTCGCAGATGAATTGGATCAGTGGAGCTGAGTTTGAACTCGCCCATGTAGGCAGATTGCTTGTCAAGGCGGATGTACAGATTCCCATTCTCCAAGTGCTGCGTGATTTCGCTGTTCAACGCTTCTTTGTCCACCATGTTTAGGCCTGAGGCAAGCTTCTCTAGGAATGCCTGAGCTATCTTTCTGTTCTTGATTCTCGTTTCGAATAGTGTTATGGGATTTCCATGATGACCGGTCAAAGTCGTCTTCTTGAATACGACGGTGTCTTTCGATTCTGTTGGCAGAGTGTTGTGAACAGCTATTAGAACTTTCTCCAACTCTTCCGTTGCGTGAGCAAAGACTCGCATGTCAATGTACGCAATCGGAACCTTGGAGGACAAAAGCATACCACTAGAATCTATTAGCGCGGACTCAACTTTTAGGTTTTCCTCTTGGTTTCTTGGGCTTGAAAGCGGGTTTCTTTTCCTGCAGAAAGGTCTTGACAGCCTCAATGTTCTCTTCGTGAGCTGTTTTTCTTTTGGCATCCACTGGTATGCCGAACCTTAGAGCTTCTTTCAGGTTTGAACCGGCCCTTTTCAGTTCTTCTCGACTGAAACCTCTTCCCAACCGCTGTTTTCCATCGTTTTTAAGTATTTTCGGCTTTATCGTCGTCATGAAACTATTTTTCTCCTGTGCCTGCTTTTAAGCTGGGTCTGAATTTCTCAGCGCCGCGTCCTCTTCTTCTTAGGCCTCTAACTTTCTTTCCTGCGCTCGTGAGGCTTCTGAAGACCCTTCTGTGATGCTGCTTCTGACCTATCCAGTTTATGCGGTCATCTGCCCGGATAACAGGATGATGAGGGTCAACCAAGACCACTTCGAACCATTTGGAAACGCCGTCTTCGCCAACCCAGTAAGAATTCAGTACTTCAAGGTTCGGGAATTTTCTTCCAACCCGCTCTTCAGCGATCAGCAGCATGCTCTTGGAATACTTGAATTTCTTCACACCCATACGCTTGGGTCTTCTTCCTGCCCTCGGCCTCTGCTTCCTCATGCCGCTTTTTCTCACGCGGACACGCACGACAACGTAGCCCTGCTTAGCCTTGTAGCCAAGCTTTCGAGCTTTGTCCAAGCGCGTTGGTTTCTCGATGCGCGTTATTACCGACTGCCTCCGCCATTCAATCAGTCTCTGACGCATCAGCTCGTAAACGTAGGATTTCTCATGCTTGGCCCATGCTTCAGCAATGTACTTGTACGTCAATTCTTTTCACCTCAACACTAGTTTGTGGTTCAGCCTTCACGGCCACATCCCTGCGGACGTCTATCCGCGAGCAGCTTTGAATCATAGCATCAAGCAGCAAAATAAACCTTTCCAGACTGCACCTTCCCTTGACTCCCAGAGCGCCAGGCGTAGCCACATTACGTCAGGGGATCTTCCTCTTCAGCGATACAGCGATGCACGCACCTGTCATTCAGTCACAAGAAGGGCTGAACTCGTTGCGGACAGATGTGTCCTTGTCAAATATCGATGAGACACAGGTTCAGGGGGTTCACTTTACGATTCTTGAGTTGGCTTCTTCAAACAGAGCCACAGTCTGCAAACGCCACTTTTCAAAGTTTTCTGGAGTTTCAGGATAACTTCCATAGTGAGCCTTGACTTGTTTCATCATGTTCACCGTGAGGCGGAGCCTGTTAAGGAATCTTATTCTCTTGAGTCCTTTGAAAACTCGTTTTGCAGTTTCGGTGATGTTCAAATGGAAGTCTTCGCCCATACCGGCTTTCAGCACGTCTTCTTCTTTTAGAAGCTGATAGTTCATTCCATAGTTCAGGTCTTCGTCACGACTCTTCAGGAGGAGCAGACGGAAAATGTCCAGTCCAGCCTGTTTTGCACCGTACATTTCCTTATACCTGCAGTTGTAAGGCCACAGTGCTTTCTTGCTGAAATCACCCTTGTTGAAGGCTTCAACGATGGTTTTGCCGGCAAGGTGACCACTCAGCATTGATGGACCTATGCCTCCCCCGTGAATCGGGTTGACCAAGCATGCTGCGTCGCCAATTATGGCCACGCCGTCGCCCACCATGTTATCCAGAGGCCTGCGTGTAGGGTCGTACCACGCGCCTCCGTTCAGAAGCAACGATCCTTCGAACATGGATCTGGCCAAAACGTGCTTGTAAAACTGGCTTTTAGGGTTTGGAAACTTTGCACGCATACAGATCCCCAGGCCAGCGTTAACTCTTGCCCCGCCTTTTGGAAATATCCACGCGTAGCCTCCCGGAGTCACCTCCTGATTCAGATAGATTTCGCAGTACTTTGTATTCTCAGCCTCCTGCTTGAGCTGCCGGATTTCACGGTAGCATGCTTCAACATCCTCGTTTGCAACGTTGTTTTCGATGCCGATCTCTTCTGGGAGCTTTTTCCTAACCACGGCCAAAAATCCACTCGCATCCACAACCACTTTGCTCCTCAATCGAACATCTTCGCCAGTTTTCAGGTTTTTCACCACGACCCCTGCCACAAAATGCTTCTCAACAATCGGCTCCAGACATTGCGTTGAATCCAGAAGGATTGAACCTTCATCAAGCGCTTTTCTCAACAGCCATTGTCCAAAGAGACGTCTGTTCAGCAGGTAACCGACGAAATCCTCGTGTTCAATGGTGAAAACGGTTTGTAAGTCGGGTGAAAATATTCTGATACCTTCGATTCGTTTCTCCAGTTCACCGCCCTGCGGCTTCTCCAAACCCAAAACTTTCAGATGATGCTCACCCAACGCGTCGCCGCAGACTTTCTCTCCAATCTCCTCGCTTTTCTTTCTCTCCACCAAGCAGACCCTCAAACCCGCTTCAGCAGTTGTTTTTGCTGCCAAGCACCCAGCTGTTCCAGCACCAACAACTAACACATCAAATTCTTCCAAATTGACGCACGCCCAATGGTTCTATCCCAATTTGCCCACATTCGCATGTAACCTTTCTCAAAGTTTCGAATATTAGGTAGACACAGAAGCAGTTAATAAATCATAAAGTAGGCAGTCATACACCAGGTAGATGACATAAAACCAAAAAAAGTGCCCGCTGAACCTGGACTTCCATGTTTCGATTGGTCTGCCCATCCTGCACCGAGCGCCATGACCAGAACAGAGTAATGTCCGCGCGCTGTCCTCGTAGTTTGATGAAGATGGCTCGCGCATACACATGCTCTACAGGTCTGTTTTATCTCGCCAGACCTGTGGTTCATAACTTTTGCTGAACGTTCTTATGCTTACTTGCTTGTTGCTTCGCTCAACGCTTCTAACAGTTCTTCTCGGCAGGCCTAAATATATTAGCAATATACATATTACTGATTCATATTACTGATTCATAATCGTTAATATACTCAAGAGCAACCATGGACACAAGAATGAAAAAAGGTGTGCTTACGGAATGATGAAGAAAGCCGCTGTTAATAAAAACATGGTTCACACGATTGATCTGACGAAGATAGATGGAGACGGAGCTTTTCCATGCCCCAAATGCGGATCTGTTATATCTCCAGACGACGAATCAGACACTACATACGAAATCGTTCAGACCAAAGTCAACGGTGACGATCTGGAAGAACTAGTATTAACCTGCAAGAAGTGCAGAACCACTATTAAGCTTGTGGGCTTCTTGTCACAACCACAAGCTTGAACTCTCAATCGCATCCGTCTAGCCTTCTTGTTCAAGTTTCCTACTTATTCCCGCAAAGACCAACCAGACCAAAACACCGTAGAAAAGACCGTTGAAAGTGGCACTCAAATACAGGGTGTACTCGCTTATAGCCGGTCCGATCGAGAAACACAGCAAGTTGCCCGGAAACATTGGAAACGGCGCCAACAGAGACGCAACAGTAAACATCAAGAAGAAAATCACCAGAATCGGCGCCATTCTCATTATCAACCCTACCTTAAGACGTCTTGCACGTTTGTTTCTTTCAGACTGAATTCAAGGGTCTCGTAATATTTAATAAACCTTGTTGTTTTCATGTGCAACAAAAATACAGATTAGAAATACCTAAAAAATCGGCGAAAGCGGCACCGCGCACAAGATAAATATCGCTACGAGACCGAGTGCCGACAGTTTCCTGCTTGTGGACAGGCTGGAGACGTCATCCAGTGGACCCGGATGCCTGAAGAACAACATTAAGAGCACCAGAAAAGCCATTGGAATGAACCCCTCAATTACCAAATACCCAATTGACAGCAGGGCAAGCACAAGTCTCAGGCCAAGATTTTCACCGAGCACAGATCGTGCTACGTGACCACCGTCCAACATGGCAGCAGGTAGCAGGTTAAGCGTTGTGACGAGCATTCCCACCCAACCAGCAAAGGCAACAGGATGCAAAAGCAGATCCCAACTTGGCGGAGCACTCGGAAACAGGTTCAAGCTTCGCAAGAATCTTTCAAGAACATTCCATGCTATTGGCACGCTTATTGGAGTTGCCCCTTCAACGTGAGGCGAAGGAACCAAGAGCGTTAACCCAATAGTGCTGACGATGATGGCCACTATGAACCCTGCGACAGGACCGTCCGCTCCAACATCGAACAGCGCGTCTTTGTTTGCAGGAAGAGACTTCTGCATGATCACTGCTCCGAAGGTTCCCAACGGCGGCGGCCCTGGAATGAAATATGGCAGTGTAGCGTCAATACCCTTTCTGTTGGCAGTTATCTTATGGCCCATCTCATGAACGCCAAGCACTGCCATCATAGCCACCGTGAAGCTGGCGCCTCCGACCAGGGGGTTGATTACATCAGGCGAAAGCAGGTAGCCAGTTACAAAGGTGGTCGCAACGGTGGCGAAAAAAAGGACCCAGTTTATCAGAACGTTACTTGGCTTCACCGGAGGTTTTGGAACAATTCTGAGAACCACTCTTCCGGCTTCTCTGCGCAGAAGAGCTATCAGACCCATCGGTTCCAGGTTCTTCAAAACTCTGAGAAAAGCTTGCTTCGTCTCCTGTGGTTGTGCTAGATGGAATGTTGGAACCCCATGTTCCATCAGGGCTTCCTTGACCTGAAATTCTGATGAAACTAGCTTTGTTATCTGGTCAAAATCGACTTGTGTCAGAGAGTGTACTGCGGCGTTATTCGATGGCTCGCTCATGGTTACTATCCTTTCTGCTCGATAGGAGCGTTTGAAATAGAAAAGCCTATTGGCATTCTAGGGTTGTTTTGCGAAGATGATTGTGAGGGCTGATTCTGACTGAAGGTACGCTCATCTGTCGTGCGCTAGGGCTACTCTGACTCTTTTAGTAGGGTTCTCAGCGTGCACAGTAGAAAGCTCAGGATTTCGTTTTTGCGAGTTTCGATTTTCCCAATTTCCTGTTTGTGAAAGTTTCCTGAGTCTCTGCAGTGGGATAACGAAAGTGATACACCTCTTTTTCATCAACATCTGTTGACTCATTAGCTTGGGTTACTGAGTTCATCAAAATGGAAAGCACAACCGCAAATCCTTTATTAGTCTAATATCATGTTAAAAATGATAATCCTTGCATAGGACTCTGGAGGTTTAGGAACAGTGTTTGGGGATGCATTGCAAGTTAGCACTTTCGGCTTCCTTGATAAGACACAACTAACGAAGCTTAAGAAGAAAGCCATGCGCCGCGGCGTATGGTTCACGGTCCTGCGAAGGATAGACAGGGCACTTATTGACCTAACGATTAAAGTAAGCGATAATGTCCGGAGCTACAACTTGGTCAAGAGCATTCTTACTATCGCGAGGAAGGTGCAAGAAGTTTTCCAAAGCAAACTTGCGCATAGAATAAAAGAAATTGGCATTCCCCTTACCCGCAAGCTCAGTCTGTTAGCCCAAAACTGGGGCAACAAAGGCGCCCGGAAATGGGTAAACGACGCCAATTTTGCTTGGTACTTAACTATTACGAAGCTTAACAGCTAAACTGTGGTTCGAAGCGTAGAAAAACATGCTGGAGCGCGCGATGGTACAGAGGCTACATGCAGGCGGCATTCAAGTATGGAAAGCTTCTTAAGAAGCACCGCAGGAAAGCTGTTGACGCAGAAGTTGCACTTATGAGTCTGTTCCTGATGACTGCCTGCCTAGCCGACTATAATTTACTCAGCCTATCCTTTCCGCCTGAAAAAAGCATATTACTAATCTCCACTACTCTAGTTGGAAATCTAATCGCAGTAACCATACTCCCGGGGGATTGCGATGGTCTTAGATACGAAGCCTGTGAGGCTCGAGAGCATTCTTTGAATACCCTTCATTTACCTATATCGGCCCATGCAGATGGTAATCGCAGGTTGAGCTTCGCTTCAAATTCCGTTTCGAAGGCTTAGACTGTTGACCAAGACAGTCAAAAGTGGATACACAACCACGAGGTTCGTCGCGGGTGGTAAGCCAGGTTTGAGAGTCTGTTTCATCTCGTCTTATCCGCCTAATCATGCTAGATTGAGTGAGTACGCCAAGAACTTGGTAACTGAACTCGCGAATAGACCGGCAATCTATAAGCTCAACTTGTTGGCCGATAAGATCGACAGTTCAAAAGGAAAGTTGCGGGAGAATCCAAAGGTTGAGGTCTTGAGGGTTTGGAGGAAAGACAGTCCTCTCTCGATCCTCGGTATGATGATTCAAATCCTGAAGCTGAAGCCAGATGTGGTTCACTTCAACGTCGGCCTTCAGAGCTACGGAAGGAACAGGCTTGCCAACTTAACTGGTTTGTCATTAGTTTTTCTATGCAGACTCTGCGGTTTTAGAGTTGTTGTTCTATTGCACAATTTGGGGGAGACAATGGATCTGGAAAAAGCGAAGGTAAAGCCCAGCTTGGCGAACAAGACAGGAATCCTTGTGGCTACCAAGCTAATTCTCTCGGCTTCAAGAGTTGTAGTGATGGTGAGGTCATATGCGGAATATCTGAGGAAACGCTATAACCATCAAGGAGTGCTTTACATACCTCACGGCAGCTCAGTAAACGATTGCTTATCGACAGATTCTGAGGAAAAGGTGGTGTTGATGTTCGGTCATATGGGACCGTCCAAGGGGCTCCCAATCATGTTACAAGCCTTTGAAAAGTTAATGAAAGAAAGAAAAGATGTTCAACTTGTAATCGCGGGTACTGACCACCCGAACTATCCAGGCTACCTAGACGAGTTTGTTAAAACTGCGCCTCCGCAAGTGGTCTTTCTGGGCTACGTACCTGAGGAAGATCTATCTCGGGTCTTCGGTATGGCTAAAGTAGTGGTGACACCATATTTAGTCGCTCTAGGAACGAGCGGTGTGTTTCACCTTGCCTGTGGTTTTGGTAAGCCTGTTGTGTCCTCAGATCTGCCAGAAATCAGAGAGATTGTGGCTGATGGCGCCTCCGCGCTTCTGGTGCCTCCCGGCGATGTGGATGCGTTGAAGGATGCGATCCTGCAGGTTCTTTTCAACAAGGAGATAGCCGCCAAGATGTGCGAACAGAATCTAAAGTTTGCTCAAAAGGAACGCTGGAGCATTGTAGCAGAGGCTTACGAAGAGGCTTATCTGGAGCTTGTGAACTCTTGATGCCTTTGGATAGCACCAAAGACGCCTATGTTTCAGTAATCGTTCCCACATACAATTCTGCTAAGAGTCTGCCCCTATGCCTCGAAGCCATAAGGCGACAGAAGTACCCATACAAGGAGGTCTTGGTGGTGGATAATTACAGCAAGGATGAAACTCGGCGCATAGCTGAGAATTTTGGCGCCAATGTGATACTTCACAGCGGAACTCAAGCAGCCGCAAGGAATGTAGGACTAGCTCATTCGAAGGGAGGTTCGAAGGGAGGCTATGTCCTCTTCTTAGACTCGGATCAGCAACTTGACGGTGGCGTAGTTGAGGATTGCGTTTTAACGTGCTCTACTTGCGGGGTCGAGGCTGTGAAGATTCCTGAGGTTTTCGTCGGCCTCAATTTCTGGGGTAAGTGTTCCGTTCTATGGAAGAACAGTATGGTGAGGGCTTGGGGACCACGGGGAGGAATCCCAAGGTTCTACGAGCGGAGAACGTTGGTTCATTTTTCACCTTTCAACGATAAGTTGCGATGGTGGGAGGACATAGAGCTCTATCAGCGGCTCAAGTTAGGAGGACTCAAAGATGCTTGGTGCAAAAGGCGCCTCATCCACTATGAAAATGATTCGCTTCAAAGCATGATGCGAAAGTACCTTTCTTATGGGCAGTCTGTAGTTGCGTTCAGAGACAGTTCAGCTATGGCTCCTACTGCCTCAATGTTCAGGCTCACGTTGTCTACAATGGTGCAGACATTTAGAGATCCTGGCAAGTCGCTAAGCGTGTTTTTAGGATGTTTATTCTTGTTTGCCGCGAAAAGCCTCAGCGGCGCCTTGGGGTTCTTGTCGAGGCGGCTGAAGTAGTTAATGCTTGTTGATCTTTTGCCCCTTTTCACCTGCGAGCGTGCATGTATACAATGATGGAACGCTTTCGAATTACGCGTGACCATAAGGTAGACTTGCTAATTCTCGTAGGTTTCCTCGTAATCGCAGTGTTTAGTCTCAGAGACTTTTTTGCCACTAGCTATCCTGTTGCCTTCCATGATCTCTCGCCCATTTACAGGCTAGATCAGCTGTTCCGTCCTTACGATTTTCCATGGGATTACAAGGATAATCTTGGCTCGCCTCTTACTGGATTGGTTGGGAATTCTGTGTATAATCTCCCTCTAATTGGGTTGTCTCTAGCTTTTGGATCTGTTGCTTTCGCCCAAAAGGTTCTGTTGGTTCTTCTGATGGCGCTGGGTGGGTTCGGCTTTTATCTAGTCTTCAAGTATCTAGTTAGATCTAGGACGGCCGGCTTCGTAGCAGGTCTCTGCATGATGTTTAACCCTTTTACGTTTGCAAGGTGGGAGTATGGTCATAACACGATCCTGCTAGCCTATATGGTTCTGCCCTTTGCCGTCCTCTCTTTCTTTAAGGTGATGAGGGAGGGTGGCAGAATAAGTATGTTTGTTTGTGGGCTACTCCTAGCTTTGATGATTTACGCCAGTCCTCATGTGGCCTACATGTTTATCTTGTTTGCGTTGTTGTACGCGATTTTCGACCTGGCATTTTCTGGGAGGAAGGGAATATCCAGGAGGATCTTGATGAGAGGGGTTCAAGTGGGCCTCATATTTATCGTCGCCCTAGTAGCGGCTTTTCCCTTCTTCTATCAATTGGTAATGGTGAATCTTCCGGTGTACTCAACAAGGGCTGAGGAAGCTGCCGTTGCCATCTCCCCAAATGATTTTACGGAATCGATAATTCCACAGACAGCATTAGTTGTCTTCATGATTTTAGCACTCTTCTACTTATGGCGGAAGAGTGGTTTAACCGGGGATTCATCCTCATTCCTGATAAAAGCGGACCGTCAGCAGATTCTCTTTTTTGCTGTACTCGGGTTCTTGAGCATTTTTGTAATCTTGTTGGTAATTGAGCCTCTCACACCGATATATTATTGGCTTTTTAACAATGTACCAGGGTTTGGAATGTTTAGAGAGGTGGATAAGTTTCTCATGCTTTCATCTCTATCCGTGGCTTTCTTCCTCGGGTTAGCGGCTGAGGGCTTCAAACGTTACGTGGCAAAAAGCTCCTCTATGGTACGCAAGGCTCTGCCACTCATACTTATCTCGATGATTGTTTTGGCGTCTTCATGGCAGTTTCTTACAGGAAACATAGCTGGCGCCGTAGGCACGGTTCAAATCCCCACAGCCTACCAGGAACTCGATACCTGGCTTACATCTCAAAATGGCGACTTTAGAATCGCCTTTTTCCCCCCAGCTTCTTGGGCTACCACCTACACTTGGGCTCCTTTATGGTTCCAGGATCCTCTTGTGGCGCTTGAAGCCAAACCCACCTTGGTGATGAAGAGCGAGGAAGACCTAACACAATCGGCAAGCCTAACTCGCTGGGTCTACACAGCGCTTTACTCAAATCGAACCGACGATTGGGGTAAGCTCCTAAGCGTCTTGGGCGTAAAGTACCTCATAGTGAGGCTGGATGCTGACATGCCCAGTGACCGCAGTGACTTGTCAGCTTTCTCTCTGGCAAACACTCTTGCAGCCCTGGGAAACCAAGGTGGCCTCAAACTCGTAAAGAATTTTACGTCCGTACTCGTCTACGAAAACACCAACCAACTCCCCCACATCTATGAACCTAATGGAACTTCGCTTATCGTAGGCGACAGAGGATCGTTAATATCCCTGACTAGTATGAATTTCAACTTTAACCAATACCCAGCCGCTTTATTAGACGACAACATTGGCTTAACCGACTCCTTGATCAATGATTCCCAATACATTTTCTTCCAAGGCGATCCCTACTGGAGTCTACTTGTATCTTCCTTAGGTGAGAACTGTATCGTAAAGTCGTGGGACTACACCCCTGTTTCAGCAAACCCAACGGACCAGTGGGTTAGCGGAGATCTGGTTTGGTACCTTTTCAACGGTAGCCTAAACGTGAGTCCAGATGGATACATCTACACGGCAGGCACGAACACTATTACCATTCCTCTTAACGTTAAAGAATCAGGTGATTATCGAATCCTTGCTCAAGTCTATGATGGACTGCCGGGCTCGCAAGGAATAAGGTTCAAAATAGGCAGTGCTACAGATTATGTCTTTACCCCCACACGTTCAAGTGACGGTTCCTACGAGTGGTTAAATGTCGGCAACTCAAGCCTTAATCGTCAAAGTGAACTCCAAATTTCCGATTTGGGCGGTCCTGCCGCAATTTCAAAGATAGCAATAGTTCCTGAGAAAGCCGTTAATGAGGTGGAGCAAAACGTTTCCAACCTGCTTCAAGGGTCCGCTGCGCAAGTAGTTTACCTCTTTGACGACCACGCATGGAATTATAATTCAACGGCTTTAGCCGTAAATCCTGAGGCTAGCGATGGAAGGCTTATTGATCTTTCAAACTCAAGTGTCGAAACCAAATTCTACGCGTTTAATGACAACACATACATGTTGAACCTAACGTTCCAAAGTCCTGATGAAGACGTAGCCGTCAGAGTTCATGTTGACAATCTTGTCAAAGATGTAAAGTTAAGTCGAAGAACTGGCAACTTCTCCACCGAGGTTGACATTGGACCCCTAATCTTGTCACAGGGTTATCATAACATAAGCATTGAAGCTGAAACTGGAGACGCGAGATTTAATATGGCCACACTGAGCAGTTGTGGGGATAATGTTGGATCGTCGTTCCGCAGCTCGAGTGGCTCTGAAGTTCCCAGCTACAGTATGCGGTCAGGCTCTGAGTATGTGATCAATGCGACGGCAGGTTACCTTGCTTTTCTAGAGGCAGGCAACGGTTACTGGGAACTCTCCGGTCCTGGCGGGGCATCTGCTCAAATATGCATTTTCAACTACGGAACCTTATTCAAAGTCAACGAATCTGGCCAGTATACTTTAACGTACCTAGGCCTTGGATATGTTGAACAGGGATTTGCGGTCGCCATTGTTGGTACGGTTTTGTTGGCGTTGGGGTTGAGATTTCTGTATCCCAAGCGATTTACAAGGAGAAAACCTGAACATTGAAGGTTTTGATTGTTACCCCTCACGTTTTTGCAGGCGGCGCTGAAAAGGCGGTCTTACACCTCGCCTACCACTTAAACTCTATGGGCTGCGACACGAGCATAGCGACGCTTTCCGTAGATTTAAGCAAACTTCCATCTCATCTCAAGGAGCTGGATTATCTCTTGCCAGCGAAACAGATCGCGCCGCCCGCTATAGACGGCGTTAGTACAGTGTTTACGTCGACGCTAGGCGTGTTTACCTCTTTGGTGAGACTTCTCAGAAGGTGTTCTAATGGGTTTGACCTAGTGAGCGCCTGCAACTTCCCCTCTTATTGGGCGACCTACTTTGCAAGAACTGGCAAGCCAGTGGTTTGGTTGAGCAGTGAGGTTCTAGGACCCTACAGCCAAACCAAAGATGTTTACGATAGAAGCTACTTTTTCCGGTTCGCTCTTGAGTTGGCTAAGGAGATTGACAAGCGTATAGTTGATGGATGTGTTGAACCTATCATTACATGTTCCGAGCTTAACAGCCGCCTTATTAAGGAGAGATATGGCAGGGACGCTGTGGTTATTCACACAGGCGTAGATTATGATTTCTTTAGCGCAGAGGTTCCTGATGCTAAAGCTCTTCTCGGGCTGGGTGATGGTACTCTGCTGCTTCACGTGGGAACCTTGATCCAAAGGAAGAACCATATCCTAAGCATCCGCGCTTTAAAGAGCCTGAAGCAGCATTTAGATTGCAAATTGGTGATTGTGGGTGAGGGCCCATGGAAACCCATTTTACAGAAGGAGGCTGAGAAGCTCAATTTGGAGAAGGACGTTATTTTCACGGGCAGTGTTTCCGAAAATGAACTTCGCAGCCTCTATTATGCGTGTGATATTAATCTCTTCCCGGTCAAGGATCAGACATGGGGTTTGGTTCCTTTTGAAGCATTGGTGGCTGGAAAGCCCTCCATAATATCTGAGGGTTGCGGAGCTTCCGAGGTCATTAGACGGGAGAAAATAGGTTTTCTCATCAGCCCGAATGTTAAGGACACGGTGGACGCCGTGAACTTTACCTTAAATAATCCTGAGATTGTTGAGGACATGGTGAGTAGAGGACGGCAGTATGTAAGGGAAAACTTGACTTGGGAAAAATATGCAAGAGAAGTGTATTGTGTCTTCCGGGACGTACTGGGTCCTGCAAAGAGGTAATAGCGCGCGCCGGCAACTCTAAAATATAAGATGCAAATTTAATTGAAAACAATGATGCTTGAAGCAGACCGCCAAACAAGGGACGCGTTCTTGGCACGTGTAAAAACATTATACCGAATGGATCGAGGCGACCGCATATACATCAAACGCCATCTCCAGAGATGGCTTGACGTATTAAGAATCATAAAGGAAATCCAGTCCCAGAATCTTCCCCTAAAGGTCTTGGATGTAGGGTGTGGAAGCGGATTCTTCATGCTCATGCTGGGCGAAATGGTAACTGGTATTGACGAGGGAGAGAATGTTGAAGTTTGCAGAAAAAGGGGGCTCCCCCGAGTTTTCTCCATCAACATAGAAAGAGAACGTTTTCCATTCAAAAGCGGGTCTTTTGATGTTGTAACATGCCTTGAAGTTCTCGAACATTTGAAAGACCCAAAGCAAATGCTAAGCGAAATATTCCGAGTCCTGAAACCGAACAGGCTTCTCATAGTATCAACTCCTAACAGTAGTATGCCAACTTGGGGAATCCGCGACTTTGTATTAAAATTTAGGTTCGTTGGCAGGGTCTATATGAGTCGGGACTTGGGGAGTGACGAGAAACGTTATAGCAAAAATGAGCTTGAGGAAATACTTATCTCACAAGGTTTCAAAATGCCAAGTATCTATTCTTCGAAAATCCTATTACCCAGCGACGACCTTATAGCAATTGCAAGAAAACCCCTGCGATAGGGTGCGCTATTTCGTAGGTTCTGGCAAGCATTTTCATGTACTGCTTGTTCCTGACTACGAACCACTTTCTATTCTTCACGTGGTCGCAGTGAATTTCGAGCATTCTGTCAAAATCCAGCTTGGCTTTTTCACGCTGCAGAGTCTTACTTTTTTCCACTTATTCTATCATCTTGTATACTCCTGGAAAGGATGGCAGGTCAAAATAGCCTAACTTCTCGTATAGAGCATAGGCCACGATGGTCGGGCTTGTTGTGAGAAACGAAAAGTGATAGCCTTTTCCTTGGAGTATTCATGTGCTCGATCTAGAAGTGCTTTGCAGATGTCTTGTCTTGTGTGTCCAAGCAAGGTGGCAACGCCATAAATGCCTCCTACTTTTTTGAGCGCTAACGACGCACAAATTCTTAAGACGAGATACTGTCTTCTGTTTTTATGTCTTGGCGTTATTTCGGTAAAGGTTAGCGCGCGCGGAGGGGACAAGTCTTATATGTTTTGGGTTTTAAATCTATGGCTAAATAATGTTGAATTAATGCTTGTTTACGAGATGGCAGAAGAATGAAATTAGCTAAGGTCAAGAAGTACTTCGCTGGGAACCCCGGGGCACTCTTTGTCATTGTTTTTCAAGCGCTTGTTTTGACTTGTGCTTTTCTGCTGATTCGAGGAAGCCCGATAGTGGATGACGTGGCGGTCCTTGGTTATTGTTTTTTGGTTGTTGGTGTTGTTTTGCAAGCGGTAGGCTTCATTAGAGAGAAAGCACTTGGAGGGTGAGCTTAGCTGGAAGGCAAGATTGATGTGTCAGTAATTTTATGCGCTTACAACGAAGGAAAAGTCATTGAAGACGCTATTGACAAAGTTGACTGCATCATGAGTGCGACTAGTTGGAACTATGAAATTGTGGTCGTCGATGATGGAAGCTCAGACGATACAAGGCAGAAAGCGGTCAAGCACATCAGCGAGAAAAGCAATGGTTGCTTGAAAGTTGTTGGCTATGACAAGAACATGGGCAAGGGAAATGCCATAAAGATGGGGTTTGCACACGCACAAGGTGATTCTATCGTCGTTATAGACGGTGATTTGGATGTTGATCCAAGGTTTATTCCCAATTACGTTGAGGCTTTGAAAACGAATGACGTTGCAGTTGCTTCAAAGTGGCATCCTCAGTCACGTACAGCGGTTACGTTGAAAAGGAAGATACTGAGTTTCGGTTTCAACGCGTTGTCCAGGCTGCTCACTGGAATAAAACTGAGCGACACTCAAACCGGGCTGAAAGCCTTCAGAAGAGAAGTTCTGGAGAGAATGGTCCCAAAGTTTGTTGTGAAGCGGTACGCTTTTGATTTAGAATTGATAGGCGCGTGTAACCACGCTGGCTACAGGATTGTTGATCTGCCTGTTGATGTCTGCATTAGGAGCATGATCAGTTTTAGGGAAATCTTTCGAATGACCGTGGACATGTTTGGAATTGCGTACAGACTGAGAGTTTTGAAGTATTATCAGCGTGGCTAGCACAAGCGTTTTCGAAAAGCGCTGCGCGGTGATTCGCTGTGGGAGAAACGTAATGGGAAGTCTTAGGATTCTGGTGTTTAACTGGCGTTGTTGGTTGAATCCTGAAATGGGAGGGGCTGAAGTTTTTACCCATGAAATTCTGAGGAGGTGGGTTGAAATTGGACACGAAGCAACTTTGTTCACTTCCAGGTTTAAGAATTGTAAAGCCGAAGAGATTGTTGATGGAGTAAGAATTGTCAGGGAAGGCGGGAGATATTCTGCGTATTTGAAAGCTAGAGAATGCTACAGGAAGTTCTTTTCGAAAGAAGGATATGATGTCGTCATTGACGAGATTAACACTGTGCCCTTCTTTACACCGAAGTTTGTCAAGAACGGCGAAAAAATCTTTGCGCTGATACATCAATTAGCAAGGGAATACTGGTTTTATGAAACGCCGTTTCCAATAGACTACGTGGGGTACTATTTTCTTGAAGAGAGGTGGCTGAAAAATTACAGAATAATTCCAACGGTGACTGTCTCAGAGAGCAGCAGGAAAGATTTGGTTGACTTAGGGTTCAAAAAGGTTTTTGTCGTCGGTGAAGGCTTGAATTTCAAGCCTTTAGAGAAATTGGGAGAGAAAGAGCATTTTCCTGTCATAGTCTTTGCGGGCAGGTTGAATAAGGCAAAGAGGCCTGACCAGGCAATCGAAGCGTTCAAGATTGTTAAGAGCAAAGTTCCTGATGCAGAGCTTTGGATAATTGGAGATGGCTACTTCAGCGGAAAGTTGATGAGAATTGCCGTTGAAGGCGTTAGGTTTTTCGGCTCTGTTTCTAATGAAGAAAGAAGGGAGCTTATTAAGAAGGCTTGGGTTTTGGTTAATCCGAGTGTTAGGGAAGGTTTCGGTTTGAATGTAGTTGAAGCAAACGCTTTGGGCGTACCATGCGTTGCTTATGATGTTGCGGGTCTGAGAGACGCTGTCATTAGTGACGAAACAGGGCTTCTAGTTAAATCTGGCGATGTAGATGCCTTGGGGGAGGCAATCTTTCAGGTTTTGGAGAGTGACGTTTTAAGGGTCAGGCTTTCAGAAAAGGCCTTGGCATATTCTAGGGGTTTTAGTTGGGATAAAGTAGCTGACGAGTTCCTGAATGTCATCAAAGCCGCTTAAAGTGAGTTCGAATGCAGAAGAACGGAATGGAACAACCACTCGTTTCTGTCATAATTCCAACTTATAACTCTGAAAGATTTTTGGTGAAATGTTTTGAATCATTGAAAAGACAGACCTGGAAAAAGGTAGAAGTCATTGTTGCCGATGATGGTTCGACAGACACTACTCTTGAAATTGCCGAAAAATATGAATGTAATGTAATAAGAAATCCCAAGAGAGGAAGAGCTGAAGCGAAGAACGAAGGAATGAGACGTTCGTTAGGAGAATATCTGCTCTTTGTTGATTCAGACATGGAACTCATTCGCAACGTAATAGGCGAGTGCGTTGAACTTGCTCAGAGGGCGCCATACATAGGAGGCATTGTGATACCTGAACGCTCTGTCGGGAGTAGCTTTTGGGTGAAAGCCCGCGACTTTGAAAGAAGCTTTTACCCTGGATCTATCGTTGAATCTGCAAGATTCTTTCCAGCAAAGCTTGCCAAAGAAGTCGGAGGGTTCGAAGAAGGACTGACTTTTTTTGAGGAATCCACTTTACCCTATAAGATTCAAAGAGAGAAGCACGGCATATTTCCACGGATTAAAGCCGTGATACTTCATCATGAAGAAGATTTCTCACTTATGACATGGCTTAGGAAGAAGTTCTACTATGGGAAAACCGTTCATTTGTACAGGCGCAAGTATGGCGATTATTCAATCGTGCAAACGAGCGTATGGTTCAGGTCTGCACTTTTCATGAAAAACTGGAGAAGATTTTTGAGAAGACCAAAGCTAGCCTTCGGCGTAACTCTCTTGAAAATTCTAGAATATTCTGCGACGACTTCGGGTGTAGTTTATTCCAAGCTAGACTTGTAACCAAGATTGTCTAGATGTGTTTCACGTTTCCTGTTTCGATTTGACTTCTATGGATTTGAGCGCGCGCGACGAATTAGATTGCCGATCCTCCTTAGTTCTTTTCTGCTCAAAAATGCTAATAATAAGCCACAGTGCCCAAGACCTTTTGAATACGGCCCAAACGCGCGCATGCCTGTTTCTAAATTCGTTTGTGGGGTGGATGTGTTTGCTTCTTCGTTTCCGTTCTTTGGCGGCTGCGTGTCCAGAGTGTGAAAACCGTCGCCAGGATGATCCGAGGCCTTGGGCTGTTGCGGGTTGGAAATTACAGTTTTGGATGATGCACTCGCGCGTCACCAGAGGTTACCCAAGTCTAGGCTTGTGTGCTGACACACCCACCCCCGGGTCTACCATATGATACAAATATGATCCAACATGGCGACAGCGTGCCCTCTGCCCCCCAACTCTGTTGCAGCCAAGCAGGAAATTTAGAAACACACATGCGCGCTAGTTTCAAACTACTTTCAAAGTAGTTTCAAGTCCCCCTTGGTCCGCCGAAGCTTTGTAAGAATTAAAAGAGAGTCTAAACCTATACATCCCCACCAGATTGCCTTTAAACCACTCCCATTTCGAATGGAGAATTATCTGTGTAAGGCGCTGAGAACTTGGCTGAAGTTTACTTGTTGATTGCGGAGGCTTCGGAAACGTGACTAAATTGAACGAGTTAGACTGTACAGAAAGCCTATTTGACGGTTGCCTTGTTTAATTATCTGAAGTTCACTTCCAAGCGCAAATGTGTCCAATTTCGCCTAGGTCTGACCTGTTTTCAGTGTGCTCGCTTTTGGTTAGGAAGCCTTTGTTTCTGAGTGTAGCTATCAACTGAGCAGACCTTCCGTGATGGTATTCCATTTGGATGGCATAGACTTTTGATAGGTCAGTTCTTTCATTGAAGATGTTAATTTCTGCTCCTTCTACATCGCATTTTATCGCCACGTTATCCAGTAGTCGGAGAGCCTGATCCAAAGAATATTCTGTTTTATCTGTCTCGTTTCGATCAGTTGTTCCAATCCACCCTCCCCATTCCTCATAATTGCCTATCTGAGCTTTGTGCAGGGTTATTTTTTGCCTAAGCGGAAAAGGGCTTTTACTAACATTCTCTTCTGCTTCTCTAAACAAGTTTACGTTTGGCTCATAAGCAATTACTCTACTCACGTTAGGGTTCATTGCAAAGTAGATCGAAGTATCGCCTATGGTGGCTCCTATGTCTACAATGGTTGTACCTGGTCTTACTAGGTTGAAGAGCCAGAAATATGGCTGAACTATGAAAATCTCTTGATATTCCTGTGCATATAGTTCCACCTGCTTCAAACGTTCTATCGTTTTAATGGGGTTGCTCAGAAATATTTTGAGCCTTGTGAAAATGTAATTTGCCATATCACATACACCGAATCTGTTACACCGCCGAATTCTTTGTTGCATTAGACGTTATTAGCAGACTGGCTAATTAAATTTCACGAGATAGAATGTTTTTGGCTGTTCCGCAAACGCGCTACGCGCGCGCCACGAAGGTTGTTTGTTAGGAAGCGTTTCACATCTCATGTTTCGATTTTACTTTCATGGATTTGAGTCTGCGACGAATTAGATTGCCGATCCTCCTTAGTTCTTTTCTGCTCAAGAATGCTAGTAACAGCGCGGGAAGAACTAAAGACGCAACTACCGATATAAGAAAAACGTTTTGTGTCTCATATTGTATCGATATTGTAAGGTCTCCTGTGCTGTTTATTAGCCAACCGTTTGCAAAAGCGTTCACGTCATGATGGTTTGTTTCAGAAACTGGATTGCCGTTTACGGACACCTTCCAGTGTTCATCATAGCTCTCCAAAAAAACTAAGACAAAGGGACCTTTCGATTCCACGTGTGCCAGATAGCTCGCGGGAGAGAGCTCTGTCCACACAAAGTTTTCTGGGGACACTAGCTCATCGTTTTTTATTGTGCTTGTTGATGTTGAATTGATGAGCGCGGAGTGTTGCAAAGTCTCCCATTCTGACTTATCTACGATTTGGAAAATGTCATCTAATGTTGCATAGTTAAAGATGTTATTGGCTGTGTAGAGTTTCTGCAACGCACAGGTGTTATTGTACAGTAGGACTTCGTCCCATTCTTTAGTTAGAATAAAGTTCTCGCTTTGGTTAATCCTGAGCTCGCTCACGTCGTATACATTACCAAAAACAATGTCTTTTTCAAGAACAAGAGATTCGATGCCCAACATGCCTAGAAATTTTGAAACTGCCTCGGTGTGAGCGTAGACCTCCAGTTCCCATATGCTTACCATATTAAAGGGTAAAGCCTCGGTGAAGTTTATGCGGAGCCCCGTTGTAGGAGTCAACTGTGAAAATGCATATTCAGGTTGAAGGCTGGTGTTGTTTTCCACTTTTGTTTGGGTTGTCCAGTTGGAGCCGTTCCACGTTTCTATGGTGTAGTCGTTTGCGTATGCATTTTCGAAAACTATCTTTATTCTTGACAATTCTTGGTTCTTGTTCCAATCGATTTCGAGCCACTGTGGCATACCGTGTTCGGACGCCCATCTGGTGCCATAATCTCCATCAATGGCTTGAGCTGGTACTAACCCGTTTTTTCCGACTGAACTCCCTGAAGCGTTTCCTTCGGGTGCTACATTTTCATACTCGTTTGTCAGCATCAATCCATAAACTTTATTCAGCAAGTCTAGGTTTTCGGACTGAATGTATTCTGTTCCTGATCCAGATATTATGGGCTTCGAAAAAATCAGTGGGTAAGGATTTCCAGTACCAAAGGGGATCCCGTTAAAATTGTAGGTGACGTAAGTACCTCTTTGTGGAAGCAAGAGAGCCCAGTACTGATTTGAAAGCACATCATTGAGTTGGACATAAGAAGATGGTAGATATGTCCCTTTAATGTTTGGGCTAAGCCAGTTTTCTGCAACTTCACCTGTAGTTAAGGGATACGCTGTCGTAATGAAAAGAAGAGCGACAAGGCTTATCACGAGTATCCGTAGCACCTTGTTTTTGAACCTATGAAACACGACCGATGAGGTCATGCCTATGAGAATGCTGAAAGAGATAATTACGAAGAATATCCAATTTGACGCTTCTCTGAAGGCATTGAGAAAAGGAAGCCCCACCAAAGCGGTGTAAAAATTGTTTATATATTGATTGAAGCTGAAGCCTGAAGCTAGAAAAATGCCAAGAATGGCCACACAACCAAAGAACAGCGCAATTTCATGTTTTTTGGACAATAACAGGCTTGCAAACGCTAAAATGGCAGGAAAGTAGCAAAGAATGATGATTAAGGGGTCGCCTAAGTATACATGGCCGTAAGGGAGGTATGGCCTGCCTAGAGCGCCGCTGTAGAAACCCCATTTTACAATGAGTCTTGTTACGTCGTATAATTTTAGGCCACCAACAAACACTGGTGTAGTTATCTGAGCGTATGCTGCACTCAAAACATTGAAACTTGAAAAGAGTATTGCACCAACCCAGATAGACGCTGACAAAAGCGCGGTTACAAAAACTACAAGAAGCTTAAAATAATGTCCTAGCAAGGCAACATCCACGTATACCCCAGATATTTTCTTGGATCCCTTTTGGCTATCGAAAATAACATGTAACCCCTTAGTTGCAAAATAAAAAACAGAGAGTAGGCCAAGCGTGATTAGACAGATAAGAGTCGTCCTGTAGTTTGGAAACGTGGCGTAGGTCAGTGTGCATAATATCCCTGAAATTGCTATCATTCTGTATGATTGTGTCTTGATTCCTTTTACGAACGTTATCAAACAGGGCAAGACAATTAGCGTGATATCTATGAACCCAATAGCTGTCGCTTCTCTGTCATTGATCAGATACAAATTAGAAGTCAAATAGAGAGCAGCCACGAGTGATGCAACAACGTCACCGTTTGTCACTTGCTTCACAAATACATACATAAGTGTAGATGAAAGGAAAAACAACAAAAACACTGTCACGACCTCGGATAAATATAGGCCAACGCCTAGAGACTGTAGAACTGTAATAAAGAAATAGAACGGATCAAGAATTCTAGGAGAATAAACTGAGGGTAGACCAAAGTCTATCTCATTCCACGTGTACATTACGCGATTGACAAAGGCTTGATTAACTAACGGAGCCCTCAAGTCTCCACTAGTAACTATATATGGTGGTTCAAACCAGTTGATGACTCTAAGGCTGAACAGGAAAAGTACAATAAGCACTATGATTTCCAACTGGTTAGGATGCAGCCTATCTCCAATCTTCTTCAACAGGACGCCCTCGAACCCCAGTGTATGGGAGTTTACACGCTAAATCAGCTACAGGTCACAACTCAGATAGCCGTGCAATTTATATAAACATATCAGCGCCTTCAAACAATCCGCTCAGTGAGTGAAGATAAAAGAGTTGAAAAAGGTCTAGGGGAAATCCTTCGCGTGAAGTTGACATCCCGTCGCCAAGGTTGAGACTCTGACGCCGAATGACAGAAGACGCGGTCACTTTTAGCCTTTCACATTCTTTTGCCCATTGTTGCAAATGCGCTTGCAAGTATCAAAACGCCCCGCGCGCGCTAGAGTAGTGCGCGTGAATCATCTTTGTTTTGATCGATTGGTCGAGAGACAGCTTTCGGGACCTATCGTTTTTTGATACATTCTGTTGGAGGAATATCATATTAAATCTTGATATACAATATTTGTGCAGAGGCATCCGGGATGGCTAGGAAGGCTAGTGTGACTACGTTCGCGTGTTCAGGTGCAGGGCCCAAAGTTCCAATCGATCGAATTGACAGCTACAGTGCCCGTTTGAGGATGTTGGTGGTGAAGCTTTGAGCAAAGAGTTTATTAGAGTAGATGATTTGCGGGCTGTTGACAATAGGCTTTTTGTCAAGTTTTACTTTTCGGATAAAATCAGAAGATACTTCAATGGGGATCGTCTTTTCTTGACGTTTGATCAAAATATAGAGAAAATCAATAAGAGTATTCTGTCCATTCCAGCGCTTTCAGTTGTTGTCCCAGTCGCATGGGCTGTAGGGGCTGATGTCTATCTGGAAAGCGCAGATGCTTGTTTTCTAAGATCTCTCAAGAATGTGGAGTCAACATTCAGAAAATGGTTTCCTCGATTTTCGTTCTCAACAGAAATACATGTGGACCATATTGTTTCTGATGCTTCTTCAGGCAAGCGAGTTGCTCTGCTGTTTACTGGGGGTCTTGATTCGTTGACGTCGTATTTGCGGCATAAGGAGCAGAAGCCTGATTTGATTTCTATATGGGGAGTCGACATTCCCACTTGCGAACGTAGATACTGGAATCTGGTAAAAGGCAAACTTCAAGACTTCGCGAATCAAGAAGGACTGGATATTCATTTTGTCAAAACAAATGCAAGTGAACTAATCAATAGTGAATTGCTGGATAAGAATTTTCTCCCAGCGGGATTCACTTGGTGTTTAGCGGTTTCCCATGGTTTGCTTCTGGTTGGTGCAGCAAGCCCTTTACTCACGCCTCAGTTTGGAACGCTTCTGGTCGCCTCGTCTGACTGCAAGAACGTCTGGGAACCAAATGGATCCTTTTTGTTCCATCTCGCTGATGTTTCTGTAGGCAACACAAGAGTGGTTTATGACAACCATGAACTAACTCGACTTGAAAAAGCGCAGCGCATCTTAAACGGTAATTCTCGTTACTTTTCTAATTTGATTGTTTGCGGCTCAAGCGCCAGATTCTTTGCAACTCCTAGGGCCCCTCAGGCTCTCAATTGCTGTGTATGCGAGAAATGTCTAAGAACTATAACAGAATTGGCATTGGCGAATATTGATCCCGCAAGGAGCAACTTTTCACTAAGGCCCGAAGATGCGTTCAAGCTGATTAAAACCCGTCTGAGCTACGGTGTACTGACCTCAGATCAGTCTCTACTTCGTGGGGAATGGAAGGATATGCAAAACAACATCATGGACATCTTAGACAATGGAAAGGAAACTGGGAATGGAATACAAGGCGCAAGAGAATTTTTCGAATGGTTTAAGACCTTTGATCTGGACAGGCCTGTATCCGCGCTAGGTTGTCGACACTCGACCTTTCTCCATTGTTATTTTTCAGCAAGATACAAGGGCAGCAAATACGCGATTGGTTTCCTTCGGTGGATTATGATGCGAAGAATCATACGCTCGATTGCCAGAACTGACACTCGGATCAGTGCGCGCTAAACGGATGAAACTACGGCTTTCATTTTCATGGAAGCGCGCGCTTACACCGCACAGAGAATTAGTAACAGTTTCTGGGCGCGCGCGTACGCCATTGCCGAATTTGAACAGAACAATCGAAAACTCAAAGGAAAATCCCGCGTGATTGGGGTGAAAAAAGCACGAATTAGGCAGATTATTCCGTGGTCTTTTGTTCCACGACAGATATTTCCGTGACGACGATCAGGGTACACCAGCTCTGACGATTAATGACGCCGCACGGTGAAACCCATCGACTGCAATTCCCTTCTTAGTGCGCGCGCTTTGTCCATACACATTCGAGAAAGTCTGAAGACAAACTTTGCCTATGATCTACGACTCTTTGATGTTGCTTATGTTGCTCTTTCTTGTGGTGAATTTAGTAATTCTTGTGCCTCCTAGCAAGATGGCACCAGCGAGTAAGGTGACTGGCAGGCCAAATGAGACTGTCAAACTGGTTTGCAAGAAGACAATTGCGGACATGAAGGACAAAGCGCTTGCAGCAATTGTAACGGCCTGTGCATCGATTGTTTTGTGAGTATAGATGTGTATGGCGATGCTTAGCCAAGCCAATATAGCGCTCGTGTGAACCAATAAACTTGTCGTCAGAAAGGCGGGACTGGATATGGAGATTGTATCTGATCCAGCTAAGGCTGAAGAGAGGCTTAGGGGCAAGTACGCTTGCAATCCAGCCGACTTTCCCCACGGAAGCATCGTCGAAGCCATGTTTAGTAAGCCGCCCAAGACGAGTAAGTACATTGGTCTTACTGGAAACCCGTCCCTAGGTCTGAGGCCAATGTGTTCTAACGCTCCGCTGCCGTGTTTTCTCCTGAGAGCTTTGGCAATCAGATGGAGAAGCATTGCCGTCGGAGTGGCAAAAACCGTTGCTGCCAAGAGAAAATTGACAATTGTCTGCCGTGTTTCAGGTGGAGAGATAACCGCATTCAGCGAGAATACGATGATATCCCCAGAGATTTGGCTTCCCGAAACTGGAATCCACTGTTCATATATCATTATTCCCGAGTTTACATCATAGACAAGCATCAGCGTTCCAGAGTCTAATCCTGCAAGAACGGTGAGAGTGATGTTGAGACTTTCAAAGCTGCCTGCCTCCACCGTCAAGTTCAGGTTCTGAGAAGCCCATCCAGTGACGACTTCAGCCTTACTGGTTGCCATTCGCGTTGTCCAGTTAAGATTCCCATGCAAGCTTTGACTCATACATTCAGGAGGAAGATAGTACAAGGCTTCAATATAATCAGTGTACACGGGAATCCCATTGGAATATTCTATACGCATATCCACAGGCGTGTTTGATTCGGTCGTGCTTGTTTGCATAAGTAGAGTTGTCTGGTTTGACACCAACACTCTCACCGTGGCATTTCCTCTTGTAGAGGAATATGGGTAAGATGTACCTATTCTCGCGTATTGATATGAAAGTGTTGTCCCCTCTCCCAAGCTGATATGGCTTGCATATGCTTGACTAACGAAGAGAAGAACGAACAGTAAAATAGTCAGCCACCGCTTCAACGTAATGAATCGCCTGCGCCGCGTACTCACTTCAGAAAGCAATCGTCGATATAAAAATATGGAAAGAAAAAGAAGAGGATTCTTGTTTTTATGGGTCGAACTCTATTGCCGCTGTTGATGTTGCGCTAAGTTTTTGATACCACCAGACATATTGGGAATCCATGCCCCAAGCCGCTGGTGTTGATGGTACGGCTACTCCGCCGGTCCACGCTACGCCTCTGTCAAACGAGCCCTGCCTCACGAGGAAGTTATTGCTTCCGAATTCCGTGATAGTGCCTAAGGCTTTTACGACAGTGAATGCTGTTGGTTCGCTGCTTCCGCCAGGATATGTCATGTTCAGTATCAGGGCAACTGTCCCCTCGGGTAACCAGCCTGTCGTAGTGCCTGTGATGTACTGTGAAGCCCATGCAGTCGCCCAGAAGGTGTCTCTTCCGTCCCAACCGTACACTGAAAGACCTCTTGTTCCGTTGATGTCTCTTGCTAAAGATATCACTGCATAACCTTCTTTGAAGCCAAACGCTGTCTTATTCACTGCCCACGATGATACTGGATAGTAGTCGTATGTCGCAAGTGCGCTGTCACTCGTCGGGGCCGATCCAGTGACCGAACCGCCGTTGACAAGTGCATATGCTGATGTTCCCTCTCTGCTTATGGCGAAGTTGAAGTCGTTGAAGTACCTCGTCAGACCGTTAGCTTTCATACCGCCTAAGCTGAGTATTCCGTTCGGATCGTAGTCTACACCTGCGTAGCCTACCATGGACCATGAGGTACCCGCGCCTAGCCATCTTTCAGTCAATGGATCTTTAGACGGATACCAGTAGTATAATTCCTCGTCTGTCAGGCTTGACAAGCCGCCTGCTATTGGTTGAGGTGGACTGCTGGTGACGTCGTCGTAGACTCCGAACGCGAAGCCCTTGAGGGCTGTTCGTTTGTAGGTTGTTGCATCATTACCGGTTCCTTTGCCGCTGTTGCTGAATTGTTCAAAGTAGTTTCCTCCGAAGTCATACAGGCCGTATGGTATACTTCCCTTCATTCCTACTACTGGGGCGATGTATGGGAACATTGTGTCGTTCCTGTCGAACAGTGTGAATGCGTTTGCATAGTAACCGTAACCGTTGCTTCCAACTAGCCCGGCGCCTCCACTGTCTGTCGTAGCAGCACTTTGTCCCAATCCAGTCCACATGAATGGATTCAGGCCCGTGGTTGCTGTTCCGGCTAGACTGTTCAAATCTTCTGGGTTGAACACCTGGTTCAGCAAGTATAGGGCTTCTACGTCGACTTGGTCAGTAGTGTTGAACGTAGCAGCGTCTGTATCCATTATGGGATGCGGATCAACGTTGACGTCGCTCATGCCAACCACTTCGACAAATCTAATCTGTCGGTTGGGTGCCTTGGCAAGCCACGTCAAAAGTTTTGGATAAGCTGTGCTGTTGTACCGCCATTGCGCAATATTCCACGGTGTACTTGGTTCACCTGGGCCAAGTGGTGGATGAAGTATGTCGTTTTGGAGCCATCCAACAGGAAGCACTCTTGTATAGCCATCAGGCAGATCTGGGATCAGCGGGGAGTAGTTTGTGTGTTCGGTCGTATTTGGCCAATAAGCACTAAAGAACTGGTATTGTCTTCCTGGATCATAGGCCTGTGCAATGTCAACGGTGTTTGTTCCGGTCAATGGGTGCTGGTAGACGCTTGTGATGTTGTTGGGGAACCACGCTGTGAAGGCCCCGTTCGAGGGGTTTAATCCCCTTGCAACGTCTATTTCGTATCTCTCGCCGAAGCTGAAGTCACTTATGAAATCTAAGACCTTGGCGTCAAGCAGAATCTTGACATCCTTGTAGAGTATAACGTACTTCGTGTCTTTTTCGAAGACCGCCGTCAAGAAAACTTGTGCAACGTCTTCGTCGCTGAATCCATCGTGAATGGTGACAGAAGCTCTAGCGATGGCAAGTCTTGCACTGTCATACAGTACTGTAACACCGCTTGGAATCAATGTACCATTTCCTGTGAGGACTGCGAGAGGGTCATTTGGCATGTATTGGCCATACCAGCTGTACACCTTTCGTGCACCCTCAGTGGTTGTTAGGTCACTGTATAATGCGTAGGCTTCCACTACTCGCATTATGCCTTGCCTCGTGTAGTTCATGTAGAATACCCAACCTTGAATGTAGTATTTCGGATTGATGTCTGTAGAAGACCAAGACTCGGTGTTTGCCCATTCAGTGCTATTTGCCCCATAGGCAATTCCTCCTTGTGGAGTGCAAATTTCACCGTACTCTGTCAGACCTACCCTCAGACTCTTGCCTGCATCAAAATAATCTTGGCTTGGGTTAGGGGCCGCGCTGTAGCCGCTGATTTGTTGATCGTAGGCCCATTGGTTTATTTTGTAAGAATACTGCATACTGTCGTAGTAGTCGCTACCCGCAACGCCTTCAAGCACAACATAGTCCGCTCCTGCGCTTGTTTTGTTAGAGATGAAACCTAGTGAAGGTACCATCAAAGCTGAGCATATCAGTAGTAATGCCAAAATCAACATCGATGTATTCCTAGTGTATTTCTTCAAGTTCAATTTTCATTCCTCTCATATTTAATTTCGTCCTTCTATAGTCTTAGCTAATACGTTTAAAAGTCTTTCCATTCGAAAAAAAGAGAATACGCCGCATGCGCTTGCACGGCTCTGACCTTGCTTGTTTAGAAGTCTGGAGAAAAAACAAAAAATCGAAACGCCACCGGGACAGTGTTGTGAACGCAAGCTTCCTACCGTCGCGGTCACAGTACGTTTCGGAAAAGATCCTCCTTTCTCGAAATAAACACTTCTTCAATGTCGCATTTTTCACGCAAGACTACAGACCTGTCTAGTCCCTTGAAAATGACAACCGGCCTTCCCTCTTTCGCCTGGCCCATGACCAGTTCGGCCGCTGCCGCAATCTCATCAACCACGGCAACGTTTTTAACCGTGAGAACCCGCCCAAAAAGATCTTTTGTCCCCCTGTAGTCTCTGAACAGGTTGATACCTGCGATGCCTATCGCGAAATTTACTTGTCCCCGCCTGAAAGGGCGACTGTAAGTGTCACAAATCACCACAGAAACATCTCTTCCAGTTAGCTGGCCAATTCTCTTGCGGCACTCCTCTGCCGACCTGTCAGGATTCTCGGGCAAGAGTGCGAATTCGCCTCTTCCATGAACGTTTGACTTGTCAATTCCGGCGTTTATGCACACCAAGCCGCGAACGTCTTCGACGAGCAATATGTCACGAGAAGCCTTCAGCACCCTCTTAGTCTCTCTCAATACCAGCTCCACGAACCTCGGATCTTTCCCAACAATCTTCGCCATCCTTTGAGCCTTTCTCGAAGCGACGACATCTCTCAGTCTTACCACTCTCCCTTCAGCCTTGGAAAAAATCTTCTGTGCAGCAACAATCACATCTCCATCTTCAAGCTCCAACCCGTCCTTCCTCGCAGTTTCAACGATGATCTTGGCCAAATCATCACCAAAACCTATCAACGGGAAGCCTTCAAGAGCAAACACCGTGAAACTCCTCACCAAATCTCCTCCATGTCGAGTCCTACATGCCCTTCACAGTGTTAAACCTATTGCCGATTCCGAAGTCTCAGGAAGAAGAATCGGTTCGGATTTCGAAGCATGATTCTCAATTCATAACGCTTAAGCTAGCACCTGCCAGAGGGATACTATAACCCTGAACAGCAAAACGGATGAATACTCATGAATAAACGATACAAGCTATTACTTATCTTATTTACCATAGTCTTTGTTTTCAGTTCCTTCGCCAGTGTATACAGGATTCTGCCCACGGCGAGGGCAACATACGTTGAAGGGGCCATAACGCAAGATACGGATTGGACTCTGGTTGACAATCCGTTCATAGTTTCAAATAATATCACAGTCAACCCGGGAGCAACTTTAACGATAGAGCCCGGCGTTCAAGTAAGGTTCGCAGACAACTTCTCGATGATTGTAAACGGAAGAATCATCGCAGACGGCACGAGTGATAGAATGATACGATTCACATCCAACAATCTGAATGTAAGCGTGGGAAAATGGGGAGCAATCATAATCAACGGGATACAGCAGTCTTCAATGACAAACTGCATAATTGAATACGGAACAAACGGCACTACATTTGAAAGCGGCTCTATAAACTTCCAGAACAACATTGTGAGATCCAATCAAAATGGCATCATGGTAAATGGCGGCAGCGCAACCATTGAAAACAACGAGATAACAAACAACACCGCAAGCGGCGTCAACATAGCTGGAGGCAGCCAGGTCACCGTGCAGAACAACGACATAAGCTCAGACGGAGAAGGCATCGTCTTGACAGGAAACCTGGCAGGAAACATAAACGTCGCGCAAAACAATATCTTTCTGAACAACGGCACTGGAATATTGCTTGAAGCCAGCGACTACCTCAACACGGCTATCGTTCAAAACAACGTTTCCATGAATGGCTATGGATTTCATGTGGCAACAGACGCAAGCACCTACATCACCCGGAACTACATTTCAAACAACACCAACGGAGTCTTCTACGAAACCGGGAGCCACGAAGCCCACTTCAACGACATCTACAACAACAACATGGGCATGGACGCCTCATCCTCTGCCAACGTCAGTGCAACCTACAACTACTGGGGCGAGATGACCGGCCCGTTCCACAGCTCACTGAATCCTTATGGAAAAGGAAACCCGGTTGGCGGCGATGGGACAAACCTCGACTTCATATTCTTCTTATCAGAACCTATCGACTACGACAACACGGCGCCGACAGCAATCCTCCAAACCGACAAGACCCTGGTTGCACCAAACCAGAACGTCACATTCATCGGCACAAACTCATACGACGACGGACGCGTCGACCAATACTTCTACGATTTCGGAGACGGAGCCAACAGCGGATGGACAACGCTAACACTCTTCAACCACACTTACTCTACAGTCGGAACATACTCCGCAAGCCTGACAGTCATAGACGACTTCAACTCGACAAGCCAGAACACTGCCACAAGCATGATAGCTGTCCAAAATCTAACACCTCTAAACGTTGCACTGAGTCTTAGCAGCCAAGTCGTCGATTGCAACGGGAACATCACGGTCACAGTTTACGTGTCTGACGCATCCGGCGGGATGGCGAATGCAGCTGTTACGCTGCTCGCGTTGAAGGGTGGAAGTTTCTCACCAGCACCAGATGTGACAGATCAAACCGGCCACTTTTCCACAACCTTCACTGCGCCGAACGTTACAGACGTATCGTACGTCAGGTTGATTGCCACAGCCACTGAAGCCGGATACGCGGACGGTTCTTGCCACGAGTATCTGAAGGTTCTTCCAATCCTGCACACTCAGTTAAGCACGAACCCAGCCACAGTCAAGTCTGAAGCGACCGTGGCCGCAATCTTCCACGTCACCAACGGCCTCGGCCAACCCGTCATCAATGCTTCACTGACGGCAGCCGTAGATAACGGAACACTCTCGGCAGGCACGGGGGTCACGGGCACAGACGGCAGCTTGACATTAAATTTCACTGCTCCTTACACGCTTAGCCCAGTGAACGTCACAATCACCGTGACAGCCCAACATGCAGGATACACAGACGGATACGATCAAGAAACAATAACCGTGCTTCAGAACGTGCTAGCCGTAAAACTGACTCCTAACCTTGCCACAATCACTTCTGAAGGAAACACAACTGTAACTGCCCTCGTAACGTGCGACGCAAATCCTGTACCGAACGCAAACGTCACCGTATCATCGGGCAGCACAGGAAACTTCAGTTCAACCACAGGAATCACAAATTCAAACGGCATGGCCACATTTCCTTTCACAGCGCCCCTAACAACATCAACGCTCAACGCTACAGTAACGGCAACGGCAACAAAGAGCCACTACATAGACGGAGCAAGCCAAACCGTCATAACCATAGTGCCAAAAGTGCTCATCGTGTACCTGACAGCCGACAACTACGCTGCGATTTCAGAATCCAACGTATCTGTAACCGTACACGTAACTTACAACCTCGCTCCAGTTCAAAACGTCAACGTCGCCGTGACCTCCGGAAACGGAGGAAACTTCTCGCAGCCCAACGGAACAACGGATGCTTATGGATTTGCCTACTTCGTCTTCACGACACCCCAAGCCAATGCGCCCACGGACATCGTCATCAGGGTTCAATGCTCAAAAACAGGATACGCTGACGGACAGGACTCCCTGACGCTAACAGATAACGCTGGAAACATGAGTGTTCAAGTCACCGCCAGCTCGTATGCAATCATGCCAGACAACAGTGCTATCCTGACTATAAGCGCTACCTCCAACTCAAGACCCGTTGTAGGGGCACAGGTCATCATTTCGACCAGCGCTGGAAACTTTTCCGTCACGACTGGATTCACTGATTCGAACGGAACCTGTACATTCGCGTTCAATGCTCCATCGACAACCGTACAGTTGCCCGTCGTCATAATTGCCAACGTCACTAAGAACGGGTACATTGGAAATGGGAACCAAACCACAATAAATGTGATTCCAGTAGCCGCCACGCATAACGAGGGAGGTTGGCCTCTGGTAACCATGCTCTTGATTATCATCCCTGTGATCATCGCGGTCATAGTTGTCGTTTTGATCAAATTGAAAGTGATCGTCGTCTCCACTGGGGAAGAAAGCGCGGAAGAGTAATGTATCTTGAGACGCAATATTTAATAGACTCCGCCCCCCATTAATTAGTGCATAGGAGAACAACAATGACACAGTTGCGGTTGAAGGGAACATTAGCGAAGCTAAAAAAGGTGCAGGTCAGGCTGAACCTCAAGAGACGTGAGCAGCCCGCACTTGGATCGTCTCCTCCGAAGCCCGTGCCCAGAGGGTACAGGATAGCCGAGAAGTATCCGCTTTACGAACCTTTTGCCCATGTGGCCATTGCCCAGAACCCCAAGACTGGAGAATTCAAGTATATTTTGGACGAACTGCAGCTTGATCCGCTTGAAAGAAGCGTTTACCAGCGAATTTTAGAGATATTACTCGCAGAAATAGAATCGCCAAAAGAAGAGATCGCTGATCCGAGAAAGTTTTTCGCAGATGAAGCCAAGAAAATTGTCGATAAATACCGAATAAGCTTGGGTTGGTTACCGGATGTTTCGTGGTACAAGATTCTCTACCACGCTGAGAGAGACCTTGTCGGTTTCAGTTCGATTGATCCGCTAATGCGAGACCCAAACATTGAAGACATCTCGTGTGATGGAGTTCAGAGGTCGGTTTACATTTGGCACAGAAACTACGAAAGCATCGAAACAAACATCCGGTTCGAAAACGACGAAGAACTCGACAACATGGTTGTCAAGCTCGTTCACATGGCCGGAAAACACGTGAGCTCAGCCTTTCCAATAGTGGATGCCTCGTTACCCGGAAAGCACAGGTTGGCAGTCTGTTACAGACGTGAGGTCACGCCTTTCGGAACCGCCTTCACTATCAGAAAATTCAGAGAAGACCCTTATTCAATAATAGACTTGATTAACATAGGCACTTTCTCAGAGGAAATGGCTGCCTATTTCTGGCTTTGTCTTGAGAACAGGTCGTCAATCATGGTTTTAGGGGGAACGGCTGCTGGAAAAACAACAGCCCTAAACGCCTTAGCCTGTTTGATTAAGCCGGGAAGCAAAATAATCACCATCGAAGAAACTGCAGAACTGAACTTGTCTCATGAAAACTGGATTTCGCTGATTTCCAGACAGAGCTATGGCTTGGGCGGAAACAGCATCGGGGAAGTTGCACTTTTCGATCTTGTAAAAACTTCGATGAGACATCGCCCAGACATACTGATAGTGGGCGAGGTCCGAGGCCAAGAAGCTTACGTGCTTTTCCAAGCGCTGGCAACGGGCCACGGTGGAATGTGCACAATGCACGCTGAAAACCTGGATTCAGCGCTCAAACGTCTGACACAGAAACCCATGGACATCTCGCCAGCCTATCTTCCGTTAATGAACATCATACTGTCGATCCAAAGAGTCCACCTTGTGAAAAACAACGAAAGAAAAGCATTCAGACGTGTCTTGAACGTTAGTGAAATCGCGGATTTTCAAGATTACAGAGGCATCTTCAAATGGCAACCGAACGAGGACGAGCACAAACCGAGTTTCGACAAGAGCGTTCTGTTGTCTGCCATCTCCGAACGCATGGGTTCAAGCAGGAAAGAGCTGCTCGATGAAATTGAAAGGCGCAAAAACGTTTTGCACTGGATGAATGAACGTAAGATCAGAAGTTACAAAGATGTGGCCGCAATAATTGCAGAGTATTATGCCAGACCGAAGCAGATTTATGAAAAAATCCTAGCAGGGGAGGAGGTTAAAGCAATTGTCGCTTCTAAAAACCCTTGAGGCATGGTCCTTCCGCCTTTTCGGGAACATCGCACCCTCCTTTCTGAAACACGTCTTCGAGTTCAAGGATTACCTGGAACGGGCAAAAATCAAGATTTACCCAGAAACCTACGTCTCACTAATGTTCTTCGCGGCTGTGCTGACGCTTCCGTTGTCAATAATCTCGGTGGTTGTCGTGCTTCTCTATGGTTTCATGCCGATTATTTTCTTGATACCCGCTCCGTTCTATGTGATGATTGGATTCCTAGTGGTCCCCATGTCCAGATCCGGCGAGAGGGCAAGCAATCTGGAAAGAGAAATGCCGTTTGCCACAGCTTACATCAGCGTCATGGCTTCAGGCGGCATAGCACCGTACACCAGTTTTAAACGACTCGCACAGGTCGAACTGATGCCCGCGATGAAGGTGGAGGCAAGAGAAATCATAAAAGACGTGGAGATCTTTGGAATAGACCCGTTAACCGCGATTCAGAATGCGGCAAAGAAAAACCCGTTAGACATCTTCAAAGATTTCCTTTCAGGGTACTCATCAACCGTTATCATTGGGGGAGACATCGGACACTTTTTGGAAAGAAAGGCAGAAGACATTTTCAAGGCCAGAGCATTGCGCGTCAGAGCTGCAGCTGAAAGACTCGGAATGCTTCTGGAAACTTTCATAATAGTCAACGTGATGATGTCTCTCTGCTTCTACATAATGTTCAGTGTACAAAACATTGGGGTTGGCGGCGGATCTGGCGGTGATGTTTCAACCATTATTCTCTACACATTCGTCTTCAGTCCAATGCTGTCAATGATGTTCGTTTACTTGGCACATAGCATGCAGCCTAAAACACCGGTTACCGAAATGCGACCATACAAAGTCTTTGCCGTGTGTGCCATAGCGGGAATAGCATTGTTCCTCTTCCTCTTTCTCAGTCGCGGTTTTGGCATACTGAGCCAAATGCCCGTGGCGCTTGCGTTAGCATTGTTCGTCTCAGCTGCACCAGCAGCCGTTGTACACGGCAAACTCTCAAGTAAAAAAACAAGCACGGAACAAGGCATAAACAGTTTTCTAAGAGACCTGACGGAAGTCAGAAAAACAGGACTCTCACCCGAAAAGTGCATTGAAAGCCTTTCACACCGCGAATATGGCGTGTTCAGCAAAGAACTGCGCAAAATCAGCTCAGAAATCTCTTGGGGAATCCCGCTGAAAAAGGTGATGATGGACTTCATAAGCAGGACGAAAAGTTGGATGACGCAAATCGTCATGTTCTTGCTCGTTGAGACGGTGGATGTCGGCGGGGGCACTATTGAAATGATAGAGTCGCTTGCCAGATTCAACAATTCGACCCAAGAGGTTGAAAAAGAAAAGAAATCTTCAACTCGACCCTACATCATGATGCCCTACTTTGCGGCACTGCTTCTCGTCGTGACCACATCGATGATGCTGGGTTTCACGACAGGTACTATAGGAGTTGGTGGAGGACCACCTCCAGCAAACATGGACTGGATCAGACAAATTTTCACGACGTCAGCTATTTTCTACAGCTATATGGTAGGTATCGTGGCTGGAAAAATCAGCGAGGAATCCATAGCGGCAGGGTTCAAGCATGCGGCAGTTCTAGTCATAATTTCAATCGTAGCAGCAGAGCTATTGCCCATGTTCATCAAGCTCTGAGCGTGGAGGAGAAAGCGGACATGGCCTTGAAAAACTCACTTCGACGGTGGCGAAAGAACAAACGAGCCATAAGTTCGGCGATTTCAACGACTATATTGACAAGCGCCATCATAGTGATGCTTCTTGTGACCATTACTTTTGTAAACAGCTATTTGAACGGACAGATCGCTCAAAACGATTTCAACTCTATGAAACAGTTTATGCAGACTCTCGGTCTCCAAGTGGATGACGTGGCTTGGATTCCTGGACGTACTCAAACCTTGACTTATGCAAGCAAATACGGACAAGTTACATTTCGGTCTCCAGCCTTGACCTACAGCTTCTATTTTGACGGGACGTTTATAGCCAACTTCAGTGTTGGGGTAATTCTGTTCAGCATACTGATAACCGATTATTCTGTTGCGAACAATTACTTTGAAGAGATATTTCCAGCGTCAAACAGTTTTCTGCAAAACGGCACTTCGGCACCCGTTTGCAGAGCCTTTGTCACCGAGAAAGTACCCATGCAGGATGGAAGCTACATCAGAATAGTGGTCGCACCAATCGTCCGTCAGCTTAATGCCGTGATAAATGGTGTCAATTATGCCAGGTTCTACCTACCGATTCTTAATCAGGGCGCATCCCCACAACTTGCGCAATCAGTGACTCTGACAGGAATAAACGTTCCCCACCAAATATCCAGCAACGTCAACAACGTTAGGATCACTGTTGCTTTCCCGAATGGTGTGGGGATGGGCTTGACGTCGGACTTCTTCAACTTTGCGGCTACGAATCAAACAGTCATCCTGGGGTCTAATTCGGTTGTCGAAATTTACGGGGGGGATGTAACCGTCTCGCTAGGGGCTTCCGCCTAGAAGACTCAAAGGAGGTTAATGTACGCCGCATGTAACTATTGAACACGTGATCATGATTCCGATTCTAGTATTGCAGATTTTCTTGTTTCCTGTGGTTGCGAGCTATCTGATGAATGTTTGGGTTGATTCACGAAGGACTCTTGTACTTCAAGAAGCAGCCAGTAACATGGGCAGCACAATACAGCAGATGTACTTCGCGCTTAATCATGCCACAATACCAGCCGGAACAACATCCGACCAGTTTGGGCTTCCTTCTTACATAGATGGGTACTCTTACACGGCAAACGCGACACTTCAACCTTCAGGCGCTGCGACAAGTTCGAGTCAAGTGCTCAAGATAACCGTTAGGCTGGTAACCACCAAATACGAGGTGACATCCTCAGTCCTCTTGGGTTCAAACGCACGGTGGGATCTTCCAACGACCTTCGTGAGCAATTCCACGAATGCGAACGCTTACGCTGAGAAGTTTCAAAACGGAACCATCGAGCTGGGATTTGGAGGATAACGAGGGGCGGTACATAGTGGCAGGCGCAACGATAGATCATTTGGTTGCTTTCACGGTCTTCTTAGCCGCTATACTGCTTTTCATCGGATTCTTCAATCAAATGAATCAAACAGCAATCGTGTATCAGTACCACAGATACATCGCAACGAAGTGCAGCGATGTTCTCGACAGCATACTGTTGAATCCAGGCTCTCCCTCCGATTGGGGAGTCTCTGGTAGCAGCACGCAGAAGCTTACATTCTTCGGTTTGCAAGACCCTGAATTCCAAGAGTACCGGCTGAGCCCCTTTTCCCTCATGCGCCTGCTTTCCCCGGGGGCTCAACAATACAACAACGTCTCATGGAGCCTGAATGGTGGATACTTACTCCTGCAAGCAAGCCAGTGCATCGGTTACCGCAACGTGACTAATCTGTTGGGAATAAACGGAACCTACGATTTTCAACTTGCGATTACACCAACCGTCACGGTGAACGTTTCCGAGGTACCCGATGCTTACCTGAAACTCAAGATTCAAGCATACGGAACTGGGTTTCCACTTGGCAACGCGTACCTGAACTACCTGATGTTCTGGGCGAACCCAAGCGCAGGCAATTATCCCATCATGAATTACAATTTCACGTCCGACATTCTCCAAACCGACTCTTCCGGCGTCGCATTCAAAGAGTTTCCATACTTGAGCAGTGGAACCGCATTCACGTTCATGGTGAAAGCCAGCACAGCTGGAATTAGTGGGATAGGCTACCTGTCACAAGAAACCGTGACCAACGCCGGAAGTATAATACCCTATATCCAGAGCTACGACAGTGGAACAGCAAACGTATTACTCACCCAGAATCCGCAGACCGGCATGGACCCCCTGTATTTCAACGCCTCTTTTTATGCTCTGCCCGACAATTTCGTGCCGATTCCAGCTGGAACCTTTTCCGGTAGCTTGGACAACACCACACCCTCTAAGAATTTGCAGATCATCACGAATAATCAGACTGGTTTCTTGGTTATCGCCTATGGCGACGGAAACAGCTACGGCATGGTGATAACCCCTCTTGGAGTCAACTCGATAGGAGTGCCCGTGACTTTCGGTGCCAACCCCTTTGGAAAGAACTGGGTTGCCACGGACTTGCGCCAAGTCCTCATTGGAGACATCGCGTATCAAGCGAAACTCTCCCTCTGGAGTCTGCAAGGTTACGGGGTGACAGGCTAAGATGATGCGAACAGTCGAAACATTAATCGTAATCATCATAATGACTGGAGCTTTTCTAACAGCCTCCTTCTTTGCAGTTTTGCCCTCGCCCCGGCAGGTTTCGCCCATAAACTTGAGCAGACTTGCCCTGACAACGTTGCAAACCCTAGATGCACAAAGCGACCTTAGCGCTATTGCTTTCGACACAACAAATGACACTGCTTGGAACCAGCTTCAAATCGCGCTTTCAGCCTCTCTACCGTCGAACGTGGTTTACAACCTGACAGTATACGATATATCAACTCAAAATGGACAGCTTTACAATGCAGCAAGCGCACGCTCGATTTCCAACGCCCAAAGCCTAGGCGTAGGCTCCGACGTCGCATCCTACCTTGTTGTCTCGTCCAACGTAACTTTCAGCGTGACACCTCAGAAAATAGCAGCAACACTCTACATTTTGAACTGCAGCGACTCAAACGGCTGGTGGATAACAGGATATACCGTTCAAAGCATTGCACAAGAATTCGCACAGATGTTCGCTTCTTACTTCGATCCCTCCTCTATCGTAATGGTTCAAAATACCACACAGCTTGGACAACTGTTGAACGGACAACCCCTGCAGAACGAGACCGTGCAGAACGCCATCGTCATCAATACGAATGGTGAAGCCGTGCCGATACCCCAGAGCTATGCAACCCTATATTCAAGCGGTTACGCTCAGTACGATTACCAGTTGGGCAGAAGGGTCAATCAGTACAATTGGACTTGGGTAAGCATAGTCGGTTACCCGCTCTATTACGTTTCGAACACATTGGCGCTCAGTGGAACACAGAATAATTGGGGCATTTACGGGATGAAGATGGTCGACGCTGCTGGACTCAACGCTTTTCTGGAGGGCATAGACGGCCAGCCGTACAGTTATAATAACAATTGGCTTACCTCGGACGTCGGTGTCGTCACCCTCACATCAACAGCTCTTAGCAATTGCAGTTATTACGGTATCTTTCCTTCACCGACGCAGACCGCCTCGAGAGCCTTGCCTGCATCAATCACTACTCAATACAACCTAACGGCCACGAACATGGTTTTCAATGCCAAGAACAACGCCTTACCGGGAGCCGTATTCAATCATGTTTTCAGGGGGGGAACCAACGTTACAGGTTCTCTTTTTACGTTGGGGGTAACGCGAGTCCCAGACATCAGACTTGCTGGCCTGGGCATCTTGTCCGATTACAATCCTGTACTCTACAAGTCAGAGTATACGGCTGCAGGCAGTTCTAAACTTGTTGTTCTTCAACTCGGGTTAGCGGGGGGAAAGTAGTTGAATAACAGAGGTCAGTTTTCAATTATCGCTGCCTTGCTGATTTCCATAATTCTCGTGTCAACCGTCATGTTGACTTACACTGTGATTCTCAACGATTCGATTCAGGTTCAACCGCAGGTTCTGACTGCCATCGACGAGACCAACTTTGCCATAAAACAAATGCTCGGGTTTAGCGTGGGCTATTATGGTTCTGTCATCAGAGTCACTGGAGACACTTCATTTGCAAATCAGAGCACGTTTAATTACACCACCAGCGGACTTGAGTACGTCGCAAATACACATGCCGAGTGGGGAGCCGGGTTTAGCCTAACGAACCTGACTGTTCACACCTACTGGTTTAATAACACTAGTTACAGCACAGGATACCTCAGCGTGACTTACAACTTGACGAAACTCGGGATTTATGGAGTGCAGTACGCACCTTCATGTGGATTAACAGTGCAGATTGTGAACTCAACACAGAACAACCAAACAAGTCTAATCGTGACCAGAGACCAGAATGAACCTATAACAGATCTCGAACAGCAAAACTTCCAATTCTTCCAGTATCAAACCGCAAACTCAACTTGGACTTTAGTCTCTCCCGCCACCAGTCCAGTAGCCTACACGAACGGGACATACCAGATTCAACCACCTGCAGGAATAGACGCCCACTCTTACGTCGTCCAAGTGGAAGATCAAAGGGGCATAATCGTCGTGGCTTCGCCATTTTCCTCGTATGTGATGGACCTAACATGGCCATCCACAAATGCTGTATCCAGTTCTTTCGGCAATCCCACTCAAAGCGGTTCAAGCTATTCAAGTATCGATGCAAACGCGATTGTAGGCGGCTCTTTTACGAGCCCAGCTTATGCAGCTACAGTTTACAATTTCACGTTTTACGGAAGGTTCAGTTCAGGGACCCACAACGTCAAGGCAGTTCTTGTTTTGGCGAGCAACCAACACATAGTCACAAACGGAGTAAGCATCGCAGTTTCAATCGGTACAACAGCCGCGTGGTACACCGGCACCTTTCCAACACCGCCAACCATTTCGCCCAGCACCGCTTACGTGCTAATGGTCATTCCGGACACTAGTTCGTTCAATCTGTATTATACTGCAACCACAGGCGGAACGGCATACGGCCAGACCGGAGACAGCTACTCCTCTCCAACAGACCCAACAAACACAGCAAACAACTCGACCCAGTACAGCATATACGCCAACTGCAACCTACCTGCGCGCGCGCCCGCTACGGACACGCTTGTCATAGAACTGCTGCAAAATGGCACCATGCGTTGGCTTGGACAAAGCCTGCAAAATACAACGCAGTCGATGCCGATTCCGCCACTCCCCGTTAAATCCATACACGTGAACCAGACCATAAACGGTGTCGATTCTGAGGTACCGTTCCAGATAGAAGACTGGGCTTCTAATTACTTGGTACCGTTAGGCTTGACCGGCAATTCAAGCGTCTTCAACGACGGAAACATGATAGTTTTCCTAGTGAACAACAATGTCTCAAGAGTCACAATTTGGTGGAATGGAAGCGATCTAGCGACTCAAACCCCGTACGCCTTCGTCAACAGATACTTCAAAGGGGACAATCCTTCCGCAGGGACGCTAACAAATGGTATGCTGACACTTCAGTTTGGGGGAAGCTTCACGTTGACCTCCACTAATGGAAGCTCATCTTGTACGGCCACTTTCATGCGACTGAATGGCCAGGCGAGCACCTACGGCGCCAGCCCAGCATACGTAATCGCCTCTGGAGTAGTGAGAGACATAGTTCAGCAGGAAGCTGAATGGAGTAATGGCGCGCCCAACTCTCCAAACCTTTACGCACATATCGTATTGACTTTGCCTGCAAACGCAACCTACTACACATATGAGCTGAGGGCGTTGTTCGTTCAATCACAACAAAACAGAACCATCTGGGATCTGTGTCCAATCGAACTGCAAAGTTCAATCACCCAAGCATTGACCGAAAACGGAACGACAAATGGCTACCCAATAGTTTCAAATGCAACAGGAACATTCTACAACCAGTCATCAGTCTGGGCGCATCACTGGAGCCAACTGATTTCTGGGGCAAACGGGGCAGGCATCATGTTTACGGACGCCGGAAACAGCCAGCTATATAGCTTCGACAGTTTGGCCGGAACCCAGACAGGGGAACTTAGAGTGAACGCAGTGGCGGGAACAATTGAATTGCTTCCAGTAGAAATAGCTCCTGTGAGCTTCACTTATCCCTTAAACGCGATTTGGTGCGGCGCGGTGTCGACATTCAGCAACACAACACCAATCTATCAAACAGCGAGCGGCCAAGTTAGCGGTTCTTGGCTAAGCGTGGAATATCCGCCAACTTTAGCCGTGTACACTGGACATTAGTTGACAGGTCGACTTAAGATGGTAGAGTGTGATACCAAGAGGAGGATGATGGCATAACATGGAAATACGAAGTCTACTTGATCTGCCGGCCCACTTTTGGACAGCGGACTTTGATCAGAAATGTGGATTGAAAGTTCATACATGTTAAATAACAAAGTTGAATCATCCTTAAGCAACAAGAAGGTGAATAGTTTGACCCATAAGCTGTTCAAATCCAAGAAAGGCATCTCACCAATACTCGCTACGCTACTTCTAGTCGTGATAGCCGTAGCCGCGATAGTGGTAACGTACGCGTGGGTAATGATGTACACAACACACCTCACCGGGCAGGCCGGCGTCGTTCTTTTCAACGCACAGACGAGCTTCAAAGAGAACGGCACCACAATATACATTGACATTGGAAACTCAGGAACTTCCGACACTACCATAGTTGAAGCTTACGTAGGAACTTCATCCTCTTCCATGGACAATCAAACAGTTACGCCGCCCGTCACAATTGTGGCAGGAGGCCAGCCTCAGAGAATAACAGTAACCTATTCTTGGCAGATAGGCGTAACATATTACTTCAAAGTGGTAGCGTCAACAGGCCAATACTTAACATGGAGCACCCAAGCTCCATCATCATATTCCTGAAAGCCTCCATCTGATTTTCTTCAAAGACCAAGCGCGCGCTCAACTCGAGCATGAAAAACGTGGAAAGATAATTAAGCAGAAGAGACAATTCGATGCTTCTGGCGGTGTCACTTTGCAGTTCTTGCAGTTGCTGTTGGATTTGGCGAGAACAGCGTTGGCCTTGGGCTTTCTGTTGTATGCTTCATGGAGCGACAATAAAACCCGTGAAGTAAACAACACTGTGTGGATAGTTTTTGCTCCACTTGCTTTCGTGCTCACTTTTGCCGAGGTTTACGTTTACCAGTTTTCACAGCTGCCCCTCTACGGAATTTGCTTCGGCCTAACAGCCCTATTTGCCATAGTGATTTTCTACGCCGGAGGCTTCGGAGGAGCTGACGCAAAGGCGCTGATGTGCTTGGCACTTGCCCTACCATTCTATCCGACAAGTCTGCTCGCTCCTCTTTCTGAAATTTCGCCGATATCGCAGGTGCTCTTTCCGCTGAGTGTTTTCAGCAATTCCGTCTTGCTGGCAGCTTTGATGACACTAGTCATGCTCGGGTACAATCTTCTTTGGCGTGTGAGAACCAGAGGGAAACTGTTTGAAGGAGAATATGAGAACGGATCTATTGGTCGGAAGATCCTGGTTTTGATAACCGGCTACAAGGTTTCTGTTCAAAAACTGAAGGAGAAATGGCACGTTTATCCTCTTGAGGATGCAGAGGAAGATTCTGAAAGCAATCTTAAGAGAAAACTGATCGCTTTGCCCAAGGACGAGGGCAGGGACGCTATCGTTGAGAGACTGGACAACGCTGTCAAAACTGGAAAAATCCATGACACCGTTTGGGCAACACCTGGCCTGCCCTTCCTCATCTTCATCACAGCAGGCTTAGTCTTAGCGTTGTTCGTTGGCGACATCGTGTGGATTTGCATTCGCCTCGCACTTGCCTAGCACCATGAAAACTCGTGCATGTTGAAATTCCAGCCCTTACCTAGGAGCGCGCAAACCGGAAGCTTTCCGAAACGGATTTTTGTAGTGAGGTGGCATTCCCTGAGCTTAGTTTTTTAAGAACAGAGTTGCTTGTTATCTTGGTCTCTTCAGTTGTATGGGAGGTCTGAGGTTGCGGTTGTTCGGCAGTTCCGGAGTGCGCGGCTTAGTCAACGTGGATTTGACGGCGGGTTTAGCGGAGGAGATAGGTTTGGCTGTAGCGACGTTCTCCAAGGCGAAGGATGTGCTTGTCGCTAGGGACACCAGGGTTTCGGGGGCGATGCTTGAGGACGCTTTGGTTTCGGGTCTTGAATCGGGCGGCGCGAACGTGAAATGCTTGGGGGTCGTGCCCACTCCCGTCTTGGCTTTTCTGACCAAGAAAATGAGGGCTGATGCTGGCATCATGATAACGGCTTCGCACAACCCACCTGAGTACAACGGTGTCAAGATTTTCAGCGGTGACGGCTTGGCTTATGATGAGGAAAGCCAAAATGAAATTGAAGGAATCATCGCGCACAAACGTTTCAGGCTGACAGACTGGAGAGACGTTGGTCACGACCAGCTTGCAGACGAGAGCTATCTATACGTTGAAAACTTGGAGAAAAGGGTGAGACTACGCAGTAAATGGTACGTCGTGCTTGACCCAGGATGCGGAGCCACCTTCAACCTTGCTCCAGCAGTTCTAAAAAGCATAGGCTGCAAAGTGACAGCCTTGAATGCACAGCCTGACGGATGGTTCCCGGCCAGAAGCCCTGAACCAAACGCCAAGTCCTTGACACATTTGGCCAAAGTTGTCAAGATCCTAGGTGCAGACGGAGGTTTGGCCTACGACGGCGACGGCGACAGGGTGGCTTTCATTGACGAGAAAGGCAGTTTTGCAGATTTTGACCAGGTCTTAGCCGCGTACGCTGCACACGTCGTGAAGAAAAATGGCGGCGGAACAGTTGTGACCAGTGTCGAGGCTTCAATGGGCGTGGAAAAAATGGTTGAGCCGCAGGGTGGGAAGGTGGTTAGGACAAAGGTCGGCGACGTCTACATTTCTGAAACAATGAGGAAGAGCAATGCGATATTCGGTGGTGAACCGTGCGGCGCATGGATACATCCGCAATTTCACTACTGTCCAGACGGCATTCTTTCATCAGCCCTGCTTCTGGAAGCTTTAGAAGACGAGAGTAAGAGCCTAGCGGAGTTTATTGCTGACACGCCCAAGTACCCAATTCTAAGAGAGAATTTTGGTTGTAAGAATGAGATGAAAGAAAAAGTTGTTGAAGAAATCGGAGAAAACTTGAAGCCTGCCTTCCCAGGGTACAGAGAATTCTCAACGGTTGATGGCGTCCGTGTGGTTCTTGAAAAAGGATGGCTACTCGTCAGAGCGTCCGGCACAGAGCCTGTCATAAGGCTGACGGTTGAAGGTGAATCGTTAAAAGCAGCAAAACAGATAATGGAAGAAGGAACGAAATCCATCAAAAATCTGCTCGGAAGAGGTAAGAGATGAAAGCTGCAATCATGGCTGCAGGAGAAGGCATCAGACTTCTGCCCATAACGGCCACAAGACCAAAACACCTGATAAAGGTGGGCGGAAAGCCAATACTTGAGCACTGCTTGAACGCATTGAAAACCGCAGGAATAACCGAAGCAGTGATAATTGTCCACTACATGTCAGACGCAATTCGCCAATACTTCGGCGACGGCAAAGACTTCGACATAAAAATCGAATACGCCAAACAAGAAGCAGTGCTTGGAACAGCCAACGCCGTAGGCGTTGTGGAGCCTTACATGAAAGACGATTTTCTACTGGTCAACGGTGACATATTGTTCGCCGCAGACACGGTGAAAACCGTTGTTGATGTGCATCAAACGGAGAAACCTGCCACAACGATGGCTGTGGTGCCCGTCGAAAAACCGGAGAACTACGGCATAGTTGAACTTGAAAACGGCGAACACGTCAAACGCATAGTCGAAAAACCCACTCCAGAAGAAGCCCCGACGAACTTGGCTAACGCGGGCATCTACGTATTCTCAACAGAAATATTCGCCAAGATAAAACAAACCTCCGCCACGCCCAGAGGAGAATGGGAAATCCCAGACGCACTCACACTTCTAATCAACGAAAAAAAAACAGTAGTAGCCGTCAAGATAGCGAGTAAAGACTGGATTGAAATCGGAAAGCCTTGGGACCTGCTTGAAGCGAACCGCTGGGCACTGACAAGAATGAAACACAAACCCTGCGGATTCATCGAGAACGGTGCATACTTAATCGGCCCGGTGACGGTTGCTGAAACCGCGCGTATACGTTCGGGAGCATATGTTGAGGGACCTGCTTTCATAGATGAGGAAGCTGACATAGGACCCAACTGTTACATCCGCCCATGCACGAGCATCGGCAGAAAAGTGAGGGTTGGAAACGCCTGCGAAATCAAGAACAGCATAATAATGGACAATACCCACATAGGCCACCTTTCATATGTCGGCGACAGCATAATAGGCGAAAGAGGCAACTTAGGTGCAGGCACCATAACAGCCAATTACCGACTTGACGCAGGTACAATCAAAATGATGGTAAAAGACAAACTCGTGGACAGCGGAAGAAAAAAGCTCGGAGCAGTCCTTGGCGACAACGTGAAAACAGGGATAAACGCGCTTCTCATGCCAGGCGTCAAGGTTGGAAGCAACAGTTGGATAGGCCCAAACCTTATGGTTCAAAAAGATCTGCCGCCGGAGAGCAGAGTGTTTTTGAAGCAAGATATTGAAAAAAAGAGCTGAAGTGATTGTATCGTTGGTTTTCCGAAAAAGATAAAAGCTGTAGTACACTGATTTTGGTTCGAAGACCATGAAAGAAGAGAAAATAGTCAAACTTTTGAAAGAACTGATTCGAAACTCTAGGAGGAGCGACAGAGAACTGGCAAAGACCCTGAAAATATCACAGCCAACAGTGACAAGAAACAGAAAGCTCGCAGAAAGCTACATCAGAAGCTACACCATTGTGCCAGAGTTCAAGAAGATCGGATACGAAATCCTTGCGATAACGTTCGGGAAGGCGAAGACTTACGATAGGAAACAGGTGGAAACGAAATTAGAGTTGGCAAAAAAGTGGGTGATGCAGCATCCTAACATCTTCTTTGCGTCCGACGGAGAAGGCCTCGGGAAAGACGCAGTGATATTCTCGCTTCACAAGGACTACTCGAAATACGCAGACTTTATGCGGGAGTACACAGTCAATTTTGCAGACTTCGTCAGCGACGTCCAATCATTCATCGTGAGCTTAAAGACAGGGATGATTATCAAACCGTTCGACCTAAAGTACTTGGCAGAAGACCTGTGAAAAGGTTCTTTGCTAAGAACATGTGTTTCCCGCTTCCCTTTTTCGAAAATATGGATTACTCCATGCGTCGAATGTCAACTCGATCATTGCCCTACGTAGCTTTGATGAGAACTGTTCTCACAGAACATCGGCCAGTCGCTGAAGCAAAAGTCCACCATAAAGGCATACAAGGTAGAATCGTTTGCAATAAACATGTGCCCGTTGCCGTGCGCTTGGAGATCATCAAGAAAAACGGCTTACAAAAGAAAACCTCTGGGATTACTACTTTTAAATAGTTGTTCCGCAATCTCGTCAGGTAGAACGGGGGTTAAATGATTGTCTGTGGTGCAGAGGAAGTTCTTCACTGAGGTTTCAGCATTGGCGGATAGGCACGTGATTGTGGCAACAACGGCTGGAAGGACGTTTACGGGAACGTTGCTCGGCATTAATCCTGACAATATGAGCCTTTGCCTGTCGGAAGCGAAAGATGAGGAAGGGAAAGTGTTGCGCAGGGTTTTTCTGAACGGAAATGTTGTCGCTCAGATTCTGAGTGTTGAAAGACCCTTTGACTTAAAGGCCCTGGCTGATCGTCTTGAAAAAGTGTTTCCAACCATGATCAAGCTCTACGAGGACAAGGGGTTTATTTGGGTCATGGACAAGGTCAAAGTGACAGAAAAGGGCGTGGTTGAAGGTTCAGGTCCAGCTGCCGACCGCGTGGAAAAAGTCTACACGTCTTTCATCAGCGAATCCAAGGGCAAAACCTAGATGAACCAGCGGAACTGTTGTTCCTCTTTCTTCTTTTCTGTTCCAATAGTTCTTATTAAACCGAAAGACTCCAAGATTTTCTTGGTCTCTTCCGCAGCGACATCCAGTCTAGACAGGTCGATGTTCATGTTCAGGAATTTGTTCAGCGCGGTCAGTGCGTAACGCGTGGCGTTTGCATCAGGATACGTGCCTAGAGTGTCCGCCAGAAGCGAGAAGCTCTTGAAGCCCCTGAGTCTGGCCAGCCCAACCATAAGCCCGGCAATTCCGAATATTTGCCCAACCATTATCTTTGTTCCGAGGCTGAGTGCATCGTTCAACGTTTCGTGGTCTGAAGCGGCGCAGTAAATCTGAGGTGCCCCCTTTATTTCTTCCTGTCTGAAGCCACCCAAGGTCACGACGTAGTGGCAGTCCAACTCTTGAGCTATGTCTAGGATTCTGCCGCAAAGCTCGTACTGTCCTGATGTGGTCAAAGCCTGGGTGTTGCCGTACCAGATTATCAGGTCACGCCCACTATTCTGGCTTCTATAGTAGTAGAGTTCGTTCATTGGACACTGGGCCCCGCCGTCCTTTGTTGTGATCGCCAAGTCTTGAAAAGCCGAGGAGTGAATTTCGCCGAAACGTGTTGCCTTTAATTCATGAATTAGATGTAAGGCCGCAATGTTGGCTACGAAGCCTATTCCAGGCAAGCCCTCGATTAGAACAGGGTTGTGCAGCTTTGGTTTTTCGAAGATCTCAATTGCACAGACCATTGATTCCTCTTCCTTTGGGATTACAGGCACGTAGTAGAAGGAAAAGTGGTCATATAAAAGTGTGTTTGGCCGAAAAAGGTGAGGCTAGGAAAGTTCGACGAGCTTGGCTTTCTCGAGGTCCCGCAGAAACTTCAGCACATGTTCAGGGTTGGTTTCGCCGTATTCTGCCGAGACAGCCTTCATAATCTCGTAGACGCTTCGTTTTCCGTTCATGAAGTTCAGTACTTCAGCCGACTTCTTGCCAAGATCCTCGTCTTTCTCGCGCGCTTCATACCACTCAAGTTCTTTCTCGCTTAGCGTTTTCTTTAGAACCCCAAAATCAAGCGTCCCTTTGAACAGCCGCTTTGGAATCAGCTTCAGTTCTTTGTCTGACTCTGCGGGTTGAGGTTGGCCTGGAAGAATCAAGGCTGATGTTTTGGCTATGAAACTCACTGCCTCCTGAAGCCGTGCGATTTCTCGGTTGGCTAGACCTTCAATGTCTTTGCAGTGTTCATTCAATGAAGCATCCAGTTCAGGGCTTTCTCCAAGTCTTCTCACCGATTTGGCAGCCTCTTGTTCACGCCATGCAAAATGTTCTATCCTGTTTCTGTAGTGGGAAGCTATCCTGTCCAGTTCTTTAGCTAGCTCCTCAGGCTTGTCTTTCAGCTTTGGGTCTTGCTTCTTCTTAAACAGTTCCTCAATCGCTTCTTCCTTGGCTTCTTCGATTCTAATCATGCCTTTCGAGGCGGTTTCACTCGCAAGCTGAAAGGCTGTTTCGAATGTGGCGTTTGCAAGAGTCAAGGCAGCACTTGCCGCTATCCATCCGACTCTTTTCAGGCTTTCCTCGCTCACTTTGTCAATAGTGTCCATGCTTGTATGATAGAACAAGTCTGGCCATTGAATCAGCATGATACACGGGACCCCTATCGTTGAGTCAGTGAATTCTGCGTGGTCGCTACCGCCACTGAAAGCCCCCGTGGCATACCGGAACGTGGATGATGATCCGAACGGCGATGGCGTATCAAATTCCTTGACAGATTCTTCCATAAAACGGAAGACAAGATCGTTCAGATAAGAGGGCAGTGAATCAGGAGTGCGGTCAAGATTGAGCGTGGATTTGCACAGTTCCTGGTTCTGTCCCACCATGTCCAAGTTTATGCCCGCGACCAGTCTTGAAGGCAAATCCTCGTGACTGAACAGGTAGGCTATTGAACCGAACGTTTCAGGCACCCATATGAAACGTATTGTCCGAGCTGGACGCTCAATCCGTCCAGATTCAATCAAGAAATTGATTGTTCTTGAAATCTCCAAGAGTAAACCGCTACCAGAAGCATTATCGTTGGCACTGGGCTTGGGGTGACAAAGATGAGCAACCAAGAACACTTCTTCGTTCGGCTTTGACCCGCCGGGTATCGTTGCTGTGACCACGTCCAAGTTGCTAGCAAACAGCCGAGCATCCACTTTGGCCCTGAGTTTCACTGCTTTTCCGCCTTCAAGCAAAGCTCGCAACTGGCTTCCTTGACGTTTGCTCAGAGAGAAGCCAAATGTGACCTTAACCAGTTCTTCTGCGGTGGGCCATATAGACTGATACGCGTGAGCGTCAGGGATGTCCAAGCTTTCGCGGACGTTTGGTATTTCGAGAGTCACCGTGTCCGTGATTACACCAGCAGCCCCATACTTGTAAACGGCCTGTTCATGAACAGATTTGGCCCTGCCTGTGGCCAGGACAAATTTGCCTTTCACGTCTTTTCCCTCATAATCGGCCGGCTTAGTTCCGACGCCGACGTCAACAAGCTCGGCTGTGACGCCTTCTGAAGGTGTTGCGCTACTGTAGGTATGCAGACTCTGAGGTATGTCTTCATAGGAGGCCAAGAGCTTTTCCTCAGGCTCTACGAGTCGAAGTTCAGCACTTTTCACTGTCCAGCCTACGGGGGATGTGTAGGTCCAATATTTCTTTGCTCCATCAGCCGGAAACTGTTCTATCGCGGCGTCCTTCAGACCTATTTTCAGAAGTTCGCTCTTCACGTATTCTGCGGCTTCATGAAACATCGTTGAGGCTTGAACCCTGTGGAAACGGGAGATTTGTGCCACATACGATTTGGCGATGCTTCCAGAAAGCTCTTCTTTTACAATCTTTCTCAGACTCATGTCCAGACCCTGCGTTCATTTGGTCGTCATTATCTAGTGAATGTTTTTTATATGTGTGTTTGTTTTTCTCTTTTCTGAGTTTGACGATGTCCTTTGAGATAAAAGAAAAAGACTTGCTTGCAAGAATTGGAAAACTGCGAACCAAGAGTGGAACGTTGGAGACGCCTCTTCTTTTCCCAGTCATAAACCCTATCGTACAGCCCATTTCTCCAAGAAATATCAGGGAAGAATTTGGTTTTGAGGCGTTAATAACCAACGCGTATATTTTGAAGAAGCATACGGAGAAACAACCAGCCAAGAATGGTTTGCACAGCTTCCTAGATTTCGACGGTACCATAATGACTGATTCCGGCGCCTACCAGATTCTCGTTTATGGCGACATAGAAGTAACCCCGAAAGAGATTGTAGAATATCAGGAGCAGATAGGTTCGGACATTGCAACAATACTTGACATTCCGACGGGCTGGGAAGTTACGGAAAACTGTGCACGAAAGACAGTTGCTGAAACGCTCAAACGAGCGAAGGAATTTCTTGCGTTCAAAGCAAGAGACGACATCCTTTGGGTAGGTCCGGTCCAGGGTGGAAAATACCTGAACCTCGTGGCCAAGTCCGCGAAAGAAATGGGCAAGCTGCCCTTCCAAATACATGCCTTAGGAAGCCCGACTGAAGTCATGGAGCGCTATCGTTTCGACGTCCTAGTGGATATGATAATGACTGCAAAAATGAACTTGCCCACTGAAAAACCGCTTCATCTTTTCGGCGCTGGACATCCTTTCATGTTCGCATTAGCCGTAGCCTTGGGATGCGACTTTTTCGACTCGGCAGCCTATTCGTTGTATGCCAAGGAAGGCCGCTACATGACTGAAACAGGCACCTCCAGACTGAACGAACTCGATTACTTTCCATGCACTTGCCCAAAATGCGCAAGAACAGCTCCGAAACAAGTAATGGAAATGCCGCCAAAAGAAGCCCAGGCCTTCCTCGCTGAACACAACCTCTACACTTGTTCAGCCGAGTTGAAACGCATAAAGCAGGCCATAAGAGACGGCAGGATGTGGGAACACCTCGAAATGCGAGCACACGGGCATCCAGCGTTGTTTCAAGCAGTGAAAAGGCTAAAGAAATACGAGGATTACATTGAGAAACACGACTCAGCCGTAAAAAACAGTGGACTGTTCTTCTTCGGTTCCGTCGGACTTGCGCGACCAGAAATCGTGCGACATAGAAAGAGGCTGGCTGAAAGGTACATCCCTCCCAGGGAAGCGAAAATTCTCTTGCTGGTGCCTCAAACACGAAGAAAACCGTTTCACAAATCAAAGGTCTTCACAGATATTGCAGGACAGCTCCGCTCGCTAGAAAGTTCGGGCAGGTTTCACGCGTGTTTTTACAGTGCTCCATTCGGCGTCGTTCCAAACGAGCTTGACGAGGTTTATCCGCTTTCGCAACATGAAACTGTTCCAACGGCTGACAAGGAAACATCAGAATACGTGGCAACTCAGCTCGCTGACTACATAAGCCGCACAAGCTATGAAACAGTTGTGCTCCTTAACGACCCCGAAAACTGGGGAAAATCTATTCTTAATGGGTGCAGAAAAGCCTGCACGCGTAAGAAAATCAAATTCAAATGCATCAACACTAGAAAAAAACAGAAAACGAACCTGCTAGCTGATTTAAAGGATATTCTGTGAGGAGACAGCAAAAAATCTTGATCCAAGCTGATTTGCACATTCACACAAAATACTCATCCGATTCATCAATAAACCCGAAGACGCTCGTCGAGCAACTCTATTCACACCCAACCATCAAAGCTGTTGCGATAACCGACCATGACAGAGTAGAAGGCTATTTCAAGGTGCTGGAACTGGCCTCTGCGTATAAGGATGTTCTAATAATTCCCGGCGTGGAAATAACGACGCCTGAAGGGGATTTAATAGTCTTGGGCATAACTGAACTGCCACCTAAGCCGTGGAACGTCAAAAACGTGATTGATTTTTCGAAGGAGAGAGACGGCGTAGTCATCGTTGCCCACCCGTACAGAGAGTACGGTTTAGGAAGCCTGGCAAAGAACTACCCTGTTGACGCCATTGAAGTCCTGAACGGCGGCACAGAATCTAACCTTAACAAACTTGCAGAAAACCTCGTCAGGGAAACTGGCTTGCCTGGCGTTGCTGGGAGCGACGCCCATAACATCGAAGACTTATGGAGTGTTTACACCGAGATCGAAGCCTCGCTGAACATCGACGAAATTTTGAAAGCAATAAGGAGAGGATCAGTCAGAGCTTTTTCGGCTCGCAAGTCAATACATTTTTAAAAGAGCGCAAAGCATGAATAATGAACTAGCGGATGACAAGAAATGGGACAGTTGGAAGTAGGGTTTTTGGGCGGGACCCGGGAAGTTGGCAGAATAGCAATCGCGGTTAAAACGGAGAAAACACAAATTTTGCTGGATTATGGTGCAATGTTAAATCATGAGCCAGGGTTCCCCATGCACGTACCGCCTAAAAATGTTGACGCCATAGTTCTATCACATAGTCACCTGGATCACTCAGGAGCCATTCCAATATTCTACGTCCAAGGTAAGAAAACCTTGTATACGAATAGGCTGAGCATGGAGCTGAACCAGTTGTTGATATCAGATTTCATACACCTGTCCAGCTATTACCTGCCTTTTGAGTATCTTGAGCTCAAGTCAATGACACAGAACAGCAGACATGTGGATTTCAACGTCGAACAGAGAGTTGGAGACATAGTATTCCAGTTCAAGAACGCCGGGCACATCCCTGGGAGCGTACAAACACTCGTTGAAGCTGAAGGGAAAAGACTACTGTACACGGGAGACTTCAACATTGTAAGTACAAGGCTTCTCGAAGGCGCGAAAATGGACTATGGAGACCTAGATGCCGTGATAATTGAAAGCACTTACGCCAATGAGGAGCACACTGAGCGTAAGGAACTTGAAAAGAGGTTTGTGGAGACATGTAGTGACGTTGTGGAAAAAGGCGGCACGGTCCTTGTCCCGGCTTTTGGAGTTGGAAGATCACAAGAACTCGCGTGTGTTTTGGCAGCTCATCATTTTGAGTACCCAGTTACAATCGACGGAATGGCACGTGAAGTTAGCAGGGTGATGATGAACTACCCCCAGTTTTTGAGAGACGAGAGAGCCTTCGCTGATGCCATGCACTCTACGAACTGGGTCGAAGGATGGAGGGATCGGAGGAGAGCTGCAAAGACGGTGGGCGTGATAATTTCGCCGGCAGGCATGCTTAAAGGCGGACCAGCCATGTTCTATGCTTCGAAAATCGGAAAGAAATCAACTAACGCCATCTTCTTGGTAAGCTATCAGATTCCAGGCACTCCGGGAAAGGAATTGATGGAAAAAGGAATATGCGTTATTGATGGAAAAATGCGGAAAGTCAAGGCTCAAGTGCAGCATTTCGATTTCTCGTCGCACTGCGGAGCAGGCGAGCTTAGGGAAGCTCTCAGTAGACTTGGCGGAAAGCCGAAGGTCTATGTGGTTCACGGGGCAGAAGGAAACTGCGAACTGCTGGCAAAATGGGCAAAAAATGAACTGGGTCTAGAAGCTGTGGCGCCTAAAACAGGGGACACTGTCAAGATCTAGAGAGAAAGAAACGATGGAAATTGGAATAGTGCGGGTTGGACAAGTGGATTCTGGCGTGATAAGCAGAATTCAAGAAGGCTTGGACACGATTTTTGCCAATACAGAAACCACTTTAATCGTAGAAACTTTGCCGATACCTGAAGAAGCCTACGCTAAGATGAGACAACAATACCGTTCTGAGTTCATCTTAGGCGCAATCCGCAACTTCGGTGAAACGCACAATTCCTTCGATCGTATCCTGGGAATCGTGGACGTTGACCTTTTTGTTCCCAGGCTCAATTTCATTTTTGGAGAAGCGGAATATCCTGGAAAAGTAGCTGTCATATCGCTGTGGAGACTCAGACCCGAGTTTTACGGAAAGGCCGAGGACAATCAGGTTCTTGCTGAAAGAGGAACGAAAGAGGCAGTTCATGAGCTTGGACACACTCTGGGATTGAAACATTGCGCTAACCCGTTTTGCGTCATGTATTTTTCCAACTCCATCTTCGAAACCGACAGAAAGCAAAGCTTATTCTGCAACAAATGTTATTTGAAAACGATGATAACCACGGACAAGGGTAAGGTTCTTGAGAAACGAGTTTAAGACTGAACCAATACAATTGCTGCCTGTGCTAGGAAGCCTGGTGTTCGGGATACTGTGTGCTTGCGTGGTCTGGACATCGATTGTGCAAGGAAATACTAACCTTTACCAAGTCACGCCCTTCCCAGAAGGCGTCGGATCGCTCGGCAATGGACTCTACTTTGTCATACTTGCTGGAATCGGCGCGACACTGTTGTATCTACTCATCAAACGGAAGAAACTGCGGTTGATAAGCTTAATCACTGGCTTCGCCTTGACAGTCGCTGTTCTCATGCTTTCAATTATCTATCTGTTTGCGACATTCTCTTTGCTCGGCATACCCTTCACGACTGCTTTGATCTTGACTTTGGCAGGTTCTGCGTCTGTAACGGTCTTGGCGGATTTTGCAATCTTCAAGATTCAGGGAAAGATTTCCAACCTGGTGATTCTTCTTTTGGGTGGTGCGCTAGGTGCGTTTCTGGGAGTTTTCATACCTATCATAAGTGCGGTGTTGATTCTGACTTTCTTGGCTGTTTATGATGTATTTGCTGTTTACCGCGGTCCTGTGGGAAAGATAGCTCAACGCGGACTTGAAGAACTTCGCGGATTAAGTTTCTCTTTCAGAGATGTTCAAATGGGGCTGGGTGACCTTACGTTCTATTCGATGCTTACAGGTCTGGTTCTCGCAAACGCTGGTCCAATCTTCTGCGCTGCCTCAGCAATAGGCGTTCTAGTTGGGGTTTTCCTAGTCTTCAAGATGCTGGAAAAAAGAGGCATGTTTCCAGGATTGCCCTTCCCAGTGTTGCTAGGCCTTTTACCACTTATCATTTTGCTCTTCCTGTAACGACCCTAAAAGGAAGCTAAGACAAAAATGAACTAGCGACAGACTTAAATTCCTGATTAAATCAAGAGATGTCGGAGAGATTGAAGTATGCGCAAGCGTTTTGTCATGTTGTCCGCCGTAATTTTCCTGTCAATTATTGGATTGTATGCTACCAGTGTGAGAGTTCGCGGGAGCACAGGCGACACTCCACAATGGAGAGAACAGAAGCAAGACGCGATGGTGATTCCGCAAGGCGGATATGTCAGTCTTCAAGCAGATGGGTCGGACGCTTTTTCTTTACACCAAGCTGTTCTTTCAACGAATGAAACTGGAACTTGGAAAAATGAGACGACAAGTGCACTTCTGTGGATGCAGGACGCTGTCTTCGGGTTTGACAACTTTGGCACAGCGACTTACAGAGATGGCGTACTCTACGCTCCTTCCAAAGGAGACAACCACCTTTACGCAGTAAACGCCTCGAACGGCGTCATAATTTGGAACACAACGGTCAGGCAATGTGATGGGTCTCCATGCATAGATGGCGATGTTGTTTACGTTGGAGAATGTATGGGAGTATACGGAGAACCCACGCCCTCAGCGAGAGCCATGGCACTGAACAGGACGAATGGAGAAGATATCTGGAATTTCATAGAGCCAAACAACAACACTTGGGTTGGGTCGCCGCTAGTTAACGGCGAATATGTGTACTACACGACATCTTGCTACAACACGTCTTACTACACAACTGGCTGCGGAGTCTATGCTTTGAATAAGACCACTGGGGACGTAGTGTGGCGTCAAGACATAGGAAACATCATAGGCTCCGTAGCCTATGACAGCGACATGGTCTTCATTTCAGTTTACAATCCACCAGCCCAGTACGCATTCAACGCAACGACAGGAAAGCAAGTCTGGAATCAAACGTATGGAAGCTCATGGGACACGTCGCCTGTAATCTACGATGGAATGATAATTCAGGTTGAATACAACGCAACTGAAAGATTATGGTCGACTTTGGTGCTGAACGAAACAAACGGGCAGTTTATTCGGCGATTTCAAGGGAAAGGAAGCACAGCAACTCCATTGGTTCATGATGGCAAGGTGTTCATTCCCAGCAACGATTGGAGAATGTGGGCTTTCGACCTAACGACAGGAATAGAACTGTGGCAGACCGTACCGCTTCACAACGGATTCCTACAAAACTACATGTACTGCAGTCCAGCATCTGCCGCCGGCGCCATCTACTGTCAAGCCTTGAACGGAACGTTCTACGCAATAAACGAAACTGATGGCGGCGTACTCTGGTCCTACACATTGCAGAGTACTGGCTTTGGAAGTCCCAGCATCGGCGATGGTTGCGTGTTCATCACAAACGATGCAGGACTCTACGCTTTCAAGATAGGCCCTGGCTCTGGGGATTGGCCCATGTTCTGCCACAACCAAGTTCACACAAGCGTCTCAGAGCAGGGCGTCGAATATGTTAGATGGCCCTTGACACAGCCCCAGTATCTTGGAGATGCTTCGAACACTTGGGTGACGGCGAAGTTTGTCTGGTGCAACAACACAATCACCTCCGCGGCAATAGCTTGGAAAATATACTTTTTTGACGGCAACGGGAATGCAAACGTGACGGACACGAAAGTCTTCTACGTCAACGTACCATTACACGACGTGGCTGTCATCAACATTGTGCCAAGCGCAACTATAATAGAGCAAAATCAGACTGCACCAATCAACGTGACAGTGTCGAACCTCGGCAACTATACCGAAACATTCAACGTAACCCTATACTGCGATTCTGCAGAAGTAGGCCTTCAGTCCCTGACCCTTAACGCTAGCGATTCGCAGATTTTGACTTTTGAATGGAACACTACTGGAATATCCTTCGCGGACCACACCCTGAAAGCTGTCGCAGGCACAGTTCCAGGAGAAACAAACGTGCAAAACAACATCTGTACGTTAAGCTATCCAGTTACCGTGGTTCCAGAATTCCCACTGGCCACCATTTCACTGGCAGCATTCATGGCTTCAACTCTGATTGCCACCATCTTGTTAAAGAAGGAAAAGCGGCTTCAAAGGTGGTAAGTGCAATCGCTCATTCTTTTCCTTGACCGACCGCTAGAGGTTGTTTAGTCTACGTCTCGGTAAAGCATCGTTTACGTCATCAGAGTTTGCTCTCAATCCATTTCTAAGGGCTTGAAAGGACTAAACGCGTAGAGTTCACATCGACTTCTAATATTTTGCAGTTCTTGAATTCTTTAGATTGCCCGAGGACATCTTTAACGCTTACACTGCTGCCTTTGACCTTGGCGTAGACGGCATCTTTGAACACTGTTTCTCCGTTAAGAATCACTTTGAACTCGCACATATTTCTCTACCACCTAGAGAGAAAAAGGTTGACTTGGCTATAAACCTCTTCTTTGGAAGACTACTGGATTGTTGCTCTCATCCGAAACTGGAAGACTTTTGGCCGACTGCTGTTCTACTTTATGTTTTTGACTATTTTCAGTGCGACTTCTTCGGCTTTTATGGCGTCTTCAGCCGTCACCTGGGGTTTCTTGTTGTGGAGAACGCAGTCTATGAAGTGCTCATCTAGTTGACGGTGTCCCCAGACTCTGGTGCCTTTGACGTCTAAATTCCATTCTTGCGGTTGTGGACCTGCCCCGTACAGGAGTAGCTTGTTGAACCAGATGGCGTGGATAACGTTTGTGTTGTCGCCGTAGACCTCCAGTCTGCTGGTGCTTGCCGACGGCGTTACTGATGCACTGTAATGAAGTGAACCCACAGCGCCGTTTGAGAGTTTTACTACGCCCATCGTGTTGTAGCCCAATATTCCTCCGTATTTCTCAAATTTGGGGTAGCTTGCCATCCATTGGACGTTTTCTATTTCGCTCTTGAACAGCCATCTGAACATGTCTATAGACCACACGGAAAGGGTGAAGTCAGGGTACCCCCCACTTTTTTCGATGTTCCAAGCCCAAGATCCTGCTGGCCATTGCTCGGCGATGCTTGAAGCGGGTATGAATTCACGGAAGTGAAAAGCTATCGGCTTGCCGATCAAGCCGGATTCTATCATTTCTTTTGTCCTTGTGTATATAGGTGCAAATCGGAACTGAAGAACAGGCATCAGAATCACCTTGGCATTTTCAGCGGCCTTCTGAAGTTCTTTGACCTTATCTATGGTTGCGGCAAGGGGCATCTCACAAAGAACGTGCTTGCCTTTTTTGATTGCTTTCATGGCTAAATCGAAATGCATAGGCGTAGGAACCGCCAGGGCCACTGCCTGAATCTTTGGGTCTTCCAAGAGTTTGTCGTAATCCAAATAGTACTTGACACCGTACTGTTCAGCAAGAGGCTTTACCCGTTTCTCGGTGGTGGCTCCCAGAGCAACAAGTTCTGAGCCCTCGATCTTCTTGAAACTGGGTACGTGTGCCTGCCCGCCCACGAACCCCACTCCAACGACAGCGACACCAACTTTGTCAGACATCAAATCTCACCTGTTTGGTTCTTTCAGATTCCCACACTTCATATAAAACACTTGCTCTTTCTTATTTGGAAAAACACGACACAAACACATGAGTCTGTATCGATTGTGCTAGGGAAAAATTGAGGGAAAGGGGCAAACCGATGATGATTTGGAGAATCTCCCATTCTTGCCATCATGCGATGCTCATGGCCGCGGACCAATGCGCATTTAGGGTTAAGATCTGATAGTTATAATTCATAAGTCTAACAAACGTTTCGATGACCACTAGTGTAAGATGAAACAGATGCCCAAGAAAGGCGAGAAGTCTTCCGGCGTGGACATATTCGAACTCTTAGAGAGTGTTGGCGAAAAAGAGAAGAAGAAAAGAAGGGAGGAGCTTCTCGCACCTTTAGGCGCGAAAGAATTCTTTGTTGAAGGAAGCATAACCATCAACAAGAGGATTTGTCACGGCGTCGAATGCAAACTCTGCATAAAAGCATGCCCAACGAATGCCTTATTCTGGAAAGCGGGGGAAATCGGACTGACAGAAGAGCTCTGCATATACTGCGGAGCATGCGTTCTGAGCTGCATAGTTGATGACTGCATAAAAATCACGAGAAAAAGACCAACTGGTCAAGTCGAAGACTTCAGCAAACCAAGAGACTTCATAACTCAACAAAACAAGATCAACACGAGAAAACGCTTTGAGAAAGTCAAAGAAGTCTTTCCCGAACCCGAAGACTACCTTAAACGACTCAAGAGGAAGGCGCCGTGAAGAACTGGTCTTGACGCTATTGCTCGTTTTCACAGCAACGAAGCATGGTCAGGACGCTACTCACGCTGAAAGGGAAAGCGTAAAGAATGTGGCCTGCGTAAAATTTTCATGTGGAAAAAAGCTTGAACCCCTCGGGCAAAGAGAAAGCTTTAGCTCTGGTTTTCGTTTACAGCGGAGAATTTGCAGAACGCGTGATAAGGAACCTCATCAACGATCCAAGCTTCTGCAAACCGTGCGGACTGTACTGTGATTCCTGCAAGTACGGCGCCTACACTCACGTTCAGAACGTAAAAGCAGCGATGGAACTGCCAGGTCCCGCGAAACTTCCAGCCTTCATCGACAACGCCGATGAACATATGCCTAAGAAGATTCCGAAAGCAGACTTGTGCGTAGCATCTGGGCTGCACAAAGATTTGCTGTTGGAGTTGCCGAACAGATTGCACGGAGCAGGGGTGAAGGGGCTCATCGTGCCCATAGAAGATTTTGTGGAGGTCCCCGCTGGCTTGAGGAGGCAGGTGGAGGAAAAATGTCAAGAGCTTGGTCTTGAAAGCGCCTTCCCGAAACCCTTCTGTTCGCTGGAACCTTCTGAGAACAAACCTACGATTTCGAGGTGCGTTACCGAATTAAGAATCGGGAAACCTGTGTTAGAAATTTCGACTGCGAAGAAAGGCAAGTGCGAGGTGATAGAGGCTGCAGTGGTCAGACGAAGCGCACCGTGCGGCTCAACATGGTACGTCGCAAGAAAACTGACCGGAGTGGAAACAGAGAAAGAAACTCTCTATGACGCGATCGCAAAAGCCCACCATAGTTACCCATGCACCGCAACGATGGGTGTTGATCCTGAATCGAAAGAGCCGATACTTCACCTTGGCGGCTTCACGATACGAGAAGCCGTGGAAAAAGCACTGGGACGAAATCGGTAATTAGACGATTAGATAATCCCAAGCGTGATCTTGCGAAACAAATTGACGGACAGATGCCCCAACTTCATGCCGTCTGTGTTGACGAATACGCATCGCCTAGTGCACATGGCCTCGCCGTTATTTCCAGATCATCCTTTGAGGAGCATCACACCTCTATGATGATTGTAACCACGCCAAGGCCAATTGGGTTAGCAGCCAAGATTGTGCCGTGGCGCATCATCCGCGGAGACGAGTTTCGGTTAACTCTCACTTTTTTTCTTCTCTTCCACGGAAAACTGTGGGAATTCTCGAAGTTTTTCAGCCATTTCTCTGAGGCGTTTGTCTGCTCTGTAGTTCACGGTTTCTTTTTCAAAGGTTCCGTCATTCTGCATTGCGCCGGCTTTGATTCCGGTTAGGATTTCTATTCCTTCGTCAATGGTTTTAACGGAGTAGATATGGAATTTTCCTTCCTTGACGGCCTCCACTATTTCCTCCTTCAGCATCAGGTTTTGCACGTTGCTTTGCGGTATCATCGCTCCTTGTTTGCCAGTGAAGCCTTTGGCTTTGCAAACCTCAAAGAAGCCTTCGATTTTTTCGTTCACCCCGCCGATGGCTTGAACCTCGCCTTTCTGGTTCACGGAACCAGTGACGGCAAGGCTTTGCTTTATAGGCAGCTCAGAAAGGGCGGACAGGATGGCGTAGAGTTCCGTGCTTGAGGCGCTGTCACCTTCCACTCCCCCATAGTTCTGTTCAAAAACGAGACGGGCTGACAGACTAAGCGGCTTATCCTGCGCATACTTCTCGTTTAGGTACCCGCTTAGAATCAGAACTCCCTTGGTGTGGATAGATCCTCCTGTTTTGGCTTCCCGTTCAATGTCGATGACTCCTTCTCGGCCGAGGCCCACAGTGGCCGTTACGCGCGAAGGACTGCCAAAGGCAAAGTCACCCAAGTCTATCACGGATAGACCGTTCACTTGTCCCACATTTTCTGTGTCTGTGTCGATGAGCAGGATTCCTCTTTTTATCATCTCTTGAATCTGCTCTTGAATGAGTTTTGAACGGTAGACCTTCTCTTCGATGGCTTTCTTCACGTGAGTTCCGGTAACGAACTCAGAGTTCTCTTGGGCGGCGTAGAAGTTGGCTTCACGAATGACATCGGCGACCTCGGCGAACCGAGTGGAAAGTTTCTGTTGGTCCTCAGCCAGTCTTGAACTGTGTTCAATCAATTTGGCCAATCCTGAGCCGTCAAGGTGCTTGAGGCTCTCTTTTTGGCATAGCGTACAGACGAAAGCCGCGTATTGTTGTATGTTTTCTTCTGTCCAGTCCATGGTTGTGTCAAAGTCTGCCTTAACCTTGAAGAGTTGGTTGAAATCCATGTCCAAGACGTACAATTGCTGGTAGAGGTAGGGGTCTCCGATGAGGATGACCTTAGTGTTTAGAGGAATTGGCTCAGGTTTCAAGCTCTTTGTCGTAATGAAACCTAGACTCTCTTCTGCCTCTTCGATAACTATGTGCTCGTGTCTGAGGGCTCTTTTCAAACCGTCATAGGAGAAAGGGTTGCGAAGCAACTCTTCAACTGGAAGAATTAGATATCCACCGTTAGCCTTGTGCAACGATCCGCCGCGGATCATGGTGAAATCGGTAACGAGGGCGCCAAACTGAGCTTCCTTCTCCACTCTACCGAGGAGATTCTGATACGTGGGGTTGAACTCCATGACTACGGGGGCTCCACTGACGCCCGAGTTATCAACGATAAGGTTCACTTCATATTTTTTGAACGGGGCCTCCCTCATCCAATGAGTTGGAAAAGGAACTGTTGGAGACTCTTCAGGACCCTTTATGAACTGTGACAGCCTGGCCAAAATGTCATTCTGCACCTCGTTAATGTAGGCAATCACATCTGGGAAATCCTTGTACTCCTCTTTTAAGTCAGCCATGATATGTCCAATGGCGAAAAGGGCAACTTCACGATTCAGTCTCTTGAGATCTTCGTCGGCTTTTCCTTCCAATTCTCTGAGTTGCTCCATGGCACTTTTGAATTGGTCGGTCAGCTGCTCTCTTTTCTTCTCGATTCCTTCGCGGGTTTTCGGGTCTAACGCCATAAATTCTTGATCGTTCACAGGTTTTCCTTTGATCACTGGAATCATAAGCCAACCCACGGGTGACGCCTTCAAGAGGAAACCCTCTTCTTGGGCCCGTTTCGCCAGTTGACCGATGAGCTTTTGTCTTTCCTCCTCAACAACCCTGATGGTAGCCCCCCTTCTTGCGCCGTAGTCCTCACTTTCAAAAGATTTCGGTAGAATCCTCTGTGCTTCAATGATGAAAGTGGACATGTCATCTCGAAAGTGTCTCCCTTTGCCAGCAGGGAGCTTCATGGCTTTGGGCTCATAGGCGTTGCGAAAGTTATTTACATAGCACCAGTCAGAGGGAACCGGACCTGTTCGAGCCACTTCTTCTAGAAAGCTCTTTACAGCCGTTGTTCTGCCTGTTCCGGGGAAGCCAGCAACATATATGTTAAACCCGATTTCCTTGATGCCCAGTCCGAATTTGAGTGCTCTGACAGCCCTTTCTTGGCCGATAATCTCTTGAAGAGGCATCAACCCTTGTGTGGTCTTACATTGCATGAGGTTGGAGTTACATTCTTTTCTCAGCTCTTCTGCAGACAACTCGTCAACCATTTCACACGTCCTCCTTATTCTCAGAGACACAATTTCTCACTCAAACATATAAGTAACTTGTCTGTCTGACATTATCTTCCTTTTCAAACATCAAGATATCCTCGGTTGTGCTTCCTAGAAAAACAGCATTTTCCATTGTCTTGTCCTCCAGTGACAGGCAATGCTGGCGCGGGACAGCCGCGATTCTCGTCGCCCACGTCAATACTATGACAACTGTGGCTGATTGATGAAGTCACGACTGTTTTTGCCATTTTTCCTGCAGAAATTTGGGAATCTCTGAAGAGTCTCTGGGGCCAACCAAGACTTGCCAGCCGCTGAGCTCTTCAATTTCGCCACTGAGGCGCGCAGATTTTCCTGGAATTATGAGTTTCTTGTGCTTGACCTTGTTTTCGATACCTGAAGCCTTTATTGCATCGGCGATTTTTTCTGCGGTCAGCTTTCTCCCTGCAACGGCACTGTCCACGGCCGTTCCTTCTGTGTCTACAACAAGCAGGTATGCGTTTATCTTCGCTGATTCGATGTCCGAGGCGACTGTGTAGTATGTGAGTGCAAAGTTTGTCGTGAACATCACCGGCGAATTCTCTTCAGGAGTGCCGAACGACTTCAGACCGGATTCAACGGCCACGGGCTTTCTTGGGTCGGTGTAAATGTTTTGTCGCAGTATGACGTTTGGAAGAAGTGACCAGCCGTCAACACTGTGCACGATGATGATGTCTGCGAAGCGGACGATGAGCATTGACGCCAAGTAGGCTTCTCTCCACTTCACAATTTCGTCCACTGCTTCGCCTCTCTCCGTCCACGTGACCATCGGTACGCCTATGAGTGGAAAACCGCAGAGTTCTTCTCCCTTCTCGCATGCAGCTCTGCGTATCATCGTGAAGTTGTTAAGCATGTCTGCCAAGCCGTCGCTTGGGAAGGTGCCTGGATCCAGCACTAGGTCTTCGACGCCATATTCAAGCAAGGTTCTGGTCAAGGAGAGAAGCATTTTCAGATCGTTTGGCGCAAAAACTGCAAGAGGGCAATTGTACATCAAGGCAAGCTCTGCCATTTCTTTCCAGTTGTCTTTCGTAGCCGCGTACAAGAGCGGTCTAGATTTAGGAATGGCCATTACTCCTGCTTCCAGAACATTCGGGTCCAACGAGCATAAAATCAGGGGCAGGCCTGTGTTTTCCGCTACTTTTCTGACGGCGGCCGCGAACTTGTCAGGGTCGTTTGAAGTGGAGCGAACGGCAACCATGTTGAGCCTCAGCACTTGTCCTATGTACTCGAAGTTGAAGCCTTCAGTCCGCTTCACTCGGTCCAGGATCATTTCTTCAGGCATTTCATCGGTGACATCGATGGCGAATGCGGTTGGGTTGGTGTAGGTGAACTCGTGTCGGTACATGACGAGTTTTCCGCCGATCTTTACAGCTTTGTCGCCTACGCCTACTGCAACTTCTTTTATGGCTGGTTTCAGCATTTCTTTCAGTTGTTTGTAGGCTTTCTCCTGCATTTTGGCAAGCAGCGGTTTGCATTTCTCTAACGTTACTTCTCGGTTGACCAGCTTCGTTGCAAACGCTAAGCAGTTTTCTTCTCCGCATTCTTTGCAGTTCGTCTTTGGAAGAAGCTTGTAAACGTCTATCGGGCTTAGTTCCTTTATGCCAATTCTTCCTTTGCCTTCTCTTTCACTCATAAGCGCCCACCCTCAAGTCTAAGTTTTGGCTGAAACCCATTCGACAAGTTTGTCAGCGTTGCCTGAACTGTCGCTCCCCAGTTGCCTTGTTATGTCCTTAAGAGTTTTCACTGCAGCTGGGTGCATCATCATAAACAAGTCGACACCAGCAAGCAGAAGCGTCAAAGCGGTCGTCACTTCCCAAAGTGGGCCTCGCAGCTCGCGGGGTTCCCATTCCGGGGCCATTTTCAGCCAAGCTTCCCTTGCCGCCCAAGCGTTCGTAGTTCCTGAAGACATTGGATGCGCCAGTTCAGGGTCGCCCATCAGCGCGCCGAGTCTGGCCCTTTCCATGTTGGTGAACGCATAGTCCAGTCCGTATCCGAGTGCCGCGGTCGTTAAATCCATGACGATGTCCTCTTTGGGGAGGAAGTCATATAGTCGACGATTGAGCTCTCTGGCCAGGTTCAAATCCATCGGGGTGAAGGACAACGCCACGTGCCCATTTTTCTTGATGAACTTTGCGCAGCGTTCAACATCCATGTCCCTCGTCACTGAGCTGATGAGAAACCTTTCACCGGCAAAAGTTTCAGCGATTTCTGCGAAAACGTCTGCGTCCTTAACTGGATCTCCGCATCCGCCAATCACAAGAGGCACGTCCACAGCCTGAACGACCCTCTCAACGGTCTTGACCGCCTCTTTCGGCGAAGCGTTCTTTAGCATGGGGTCAATGCTTATCAAATGTATTGTCAGGAGGTCAGCTCCAAACTTTTCAACTGCAAGCTTGGCCCAAGCCGCAGGATCACCCAAGACTTCTTTCACGTGCATCTTGACAGCCTTTGGAAGGGGAACTTCCATGTCGAAAACGTCTAACGCTATGACCGGAGGGTGCACCGTGGGTTTTTCAAACGTGTAGAAGGCCGGTGTCGTCTCGCCGCCGATGACCACAGTTTTTCCGCGGGTTCCACCGTCTTTTTTCGTCGCTCCAAGCGTAACTTCAACAACTTGGCCGGGATAGGTTTTGATGGGTGGAATAAACTCTGTCTGTATGATGGCCTGGGGCTTAATCTTTGTCGATGGGGCAATCTTGGGTTGCGATATTACGGGCGAAGCAACTGCGCCCGGTTGAATCGAGATTTCTAAATCGCCCACGTCCATTTCGAAGTCTTCAAGTTCTATTTCTTGAAGTTTTGCAAGCAGCTCTGTTAAGCGTGAGCTGAACTTCAGTCCAAGAGGGTTCTCTTCTTTCTCTTTCTCCTTTTCTGGCAAGCCTTTTCACCTGTTCTCCGATTTTTCGTTTCTAAGTTGGCGGATAATCACTTTCTTCGCGTAGATTTTCGCGTCCTTCAAGATTATCTTGAAGCCGCCCGCGGTTATGGGCAGCGTCGCCGCCGTGACGGTTGGCACTAACTGAGCTCCCTCCCTCGCTTCTTCTGGTGCAGCCTCTGCGACTGCTGCCGCTTCTTCCTTCCAGCTTGCAACAACTGGGTGGCTGCGCTCTTTCAGAAAAATCTTCAGCTCGTCAATGGTCTTCGCGTTCTCTTCAGTGGCAATCTTGTCAACAAGCTCAGGCGGAATAAAGTCCTTTACCCTCTCTTTCACTTCTTTGGGCATCCACACCACCCTGTTCCAGCCGCCGTCAGCCTGCAGGAACTTTGAAGATCGCATGTACTCGATTGACAGTCCGTGGAAACCGTCCACTTGACGGCCGCCTGCCGTCGAGTCGGCCAACGTTGAGAACGCGAGACCGTTCACGGTTACGTCTTTGTAGCCTCTGTGGACGATGCCTAATCCGTCGGCCTCGGGAATGTAGAAGGCTACGCCTTCAAAACAGCCGCATGAAGTGTGTGGGTAACCAAAAGCGGTGTAAAGCTGGACTCTCGTGATTTCTCCCAGGGACTTTTTCTTGACAGCTTCGTTCGCTCCTGAATACTCTCCCTTCTCAGCGTCCAGCTGCTCTCCCCTTTCGATCGTGAAGATCGGCCCCTTCGGGTCTATGCTTGCCGCCGCTTTCCCATCGAACCAGCTTATGGCTCCGCAGTTGGAGTATCGCTGAGGCGTGATGACGCACACGTGGGTCGGAGCAAACGATTGGCACAGAACGCAACCGTAAAACTTGTCAACTTCTTCATCCTTCAGCCCTCTGGCTCTGGCGTCTCTGGCTTCATAAATCTGCAAGGCCTCCCCGTACAGTTCTTTTACCCTTTCGGGGTCGGTGAAGAAGGTCACCTGCATTTTCTCGATTATCGGCAGTTCGCTCTTGAAGAGTCTGTGCAGGACTTTTCCGATGTACTCGAAGGAGTTTAGCCCTTTCTGGAAGGATTTCTTGCTCAGCCTGAGCCAAATGTCGTAGCGTTGGTTGAGGTGCATGAAACCTTCGATGAAGTTGCTGAAAGCGTGTATGCGTCTTTCTATGACACCTTCGAGTTCCGGGTCAAGCTTGGCGCCCGCAACCTCAATGAGGATGCCAAACGGGTAGGCCTTTCCCTCTTCCATGTCCTTCAAGTCTGGCCCTACGATGGTCACTTTTCCGTCTTCGATTTCCTCAGGCCCCTTCACTCGTGCCAGCTCAAACTTTTCTTTAACGTCTGGCCCTCCGAGCTCCATCTGCATGTCTTTTCTTCGAATTCTTTCTCCCTCATAGATTACGCCCACGTCTACGGGGATGTCTTTAAACATCGACATTTCTCTATTTGCCTCCTACCTCAGACTTGTCAATTATGACCTTGAGATTTTCCAGCCAGTCTTTCGCGGGGATGTTTGGGAAAGACCAGCTTGCATGCGAGTGATAAACGTTGTCCAACGTCACCGTTTTCACTTGCGGCGCGTAATGTTTGAGTCCGGAAAGAATGGTTAGCTCCATGTAATAGGGTAAGCCGACGAACAAGGCCAAGTCATGTGGGCCTTTGCCGTCAATCCCTTTCCACTCCGGGTCTACAAGCCTGTTTCCGATGTCCACCGCGGGCATCCACCCTGCGGGCCGATACGACCTCTTCAAAAACTCGCTGACAACATGAGCTGTGGCCACAACTGGAATCTTCGTTTTCTGGGCAAAATCAACCATGAAATCTATCAGCTTTCTATCTTCAAGATCGGTTTCCGCGGCTTTGTGGCCAACAATGAGAATGGGATGCTTAGCTTTCTTGATTATCGCAACGACGACTTCAGGCTTCGTTATGACCGAGGCCTTTTTCGGGCCTGAGATTTCGGCTGTTTGCCAAGGCTCCGCTGCCATGACTCTCACTCCTTCCTCTTTCTGATCATTCTGGGCAAGAGAGTTGGATCAGGGATGACTGTTTCCTTCCACTTCTTGTCCTGCAGAATCTTCATGATTTCGTCTTTCATCGTGACTGGTATGTCGGTAACGTTGCGGACGAACGGTGGAATGTCTTCAGGCATGGTTCCAAACAGTCTCTTGTGCAAGTCGATGTAGTGGGTCAGCTTTATCGCTCGACCCTTCGACGTGTCATTAGGCCTCATACAAAGCTTGGCAATCATGACCATTGCTTCTTCCTTCGTCTCAACGGCGCAGAACAGATGTTCGGGCGTAGGCCCGACGTACACTTTCTCTCCGGTTCGCGCGTCACAAACGTACCAGTCCTCTTCACGGTCAGCTCTTCCGAGCAGCATGCGGCGATACTTTGTTCCGTGTGGACCTACTACCACGGGTATTCCGAGCCTCCAGAAGCCGCTTGCGATTGCTGCCGCCTTCTGGGACATAGCTCCCCATGCTACTCCGACAGCACCGACACGGTTCAGTATGTAGTCAGCAATTTCCTCATAGTTGCCTCTCAGATTGCGTTTCGCAAAAATGCTGGCAATTTTAATTGCAGCTCCGGCGATGTGCGAATTTGCTACACACGAGCCGACGTTGACAACGCCGCCTGCGGTGAATTCGCCCGTGAAGTTTTCGTACGGAGTCTTGCCCTCTTCATTCTTGTACATAGCAGCAGACATCGCTGAGCATCCGGAAGTTACAACTATGTAACGTCTGTTAGCGAACTCGGTCACCATTTCAGCAACTTCTGCCCCGCCCTTGGGGTAATTGGCGCAGCCCACAAAAGCAACCACGCCAGGAATTTCACCGAACACAAGAGGGCTTCCAACATTCCTTATTTCAACGTCCTGTATGGCTCCTCTCCCAGCACGTATCTTGTAGGTTTCCTCTTTCAGCTTCTTTTCTCCTGCCTTCACGATGAAACTGTGGATTTTCAGGCCGACCGGGCACGCCTGCTCGCATCTTCCACACCCGACGCATGATTCGTACAGATCTGCCAGCATCGTCAAGTTATCCTTGCCAGCGGCCTTTATGGCCTCTGGTATGTTAAGGTCCTGTGGACAGGCCCTTCTACAGTCGCTGCATTGTTTGCACTCTTTCGCCCTTCGGACAACTTCTTCAGCCGATGGAATTGTCTTGAACTTCTTACGCATGGGCGCAACTTTCAACGCGGTCTTAACCGCGACTTCTCCGACCTTCTCCGGATCAAGAATGAGGACTCCAGGCGTTTTTCCGCTTACGAGATCTTCAACAATTTCGTCTGCAGCGTCGTTAGTGCGATCTGGCAACCCCATGCAGTTCTTCTCAGAGGCTACGATGACGGGCGCCTTGATGCTGTGAGCTTCGTCCAAAGCGTCTGTTCGGATGCACTGCTCATCCAAGACAACGACGTCTGGAACACCACTTCGTATGAAGCGCAACTGCCACGAAATCGGACCCACAATTCTCGCTTTTTTATGATACCGGGTGATGTCGTGTGCCGTGCAGCAGAGGCCGCACACCTCAATTTCGGTGTCGGTTCCACTCTCTTTCATATAGTCAATTATTCCAATTGAAGGAACGACATTGTGGCCTATGACAAGGATTGCAGGCTTCTCGGGTTTTATCGTTCCAAACCCCAAATCTACGAGAGGAGAATCTGGGTCAGCTTTTGGAAAGCCATAAGCTGCTACTTGGGCGATGTCCGCGACCTCCATCCCGACGTGGTCTATCATACCGGTGTGGAGAACCTTTGACTCAAAATCGGTGCTGTCCCCTTCCTGACCCGTGTGCGTGACCGCAAGCAAATTAGTAAGCTGGGTTTCAGCATAATCTAAAACCTCCTCCAGATCCCCCAACGTCTGAGGCTTCGTTCCACATACAAGACGTATAATCGGGGCTTCAACCTTGACGTTCAGGCCGCCCACGTCAAGGGCCTTCCGACGCCCGAACTTCTTAATCAGGTGTTCAACAAGATGACGAGCGTGACTGATGTGTGTCGACGCTCCAATGCAACAAGCCAGAAGAACTGTTCTCGACTGCTGCGCAGACATGTTTATTCCACATGCTCCACGCTTGTTTCCGGTCAAGTCACATTTTCCGTACGTGCAGAGGCAACACACGTCGCAGAAGGGCATGTAGAACGGCTTATACCGTTGAAGAAGCTTCTTGTCCCACTCTCTGAGAGCGGTCATAGATGGAAAAGGCGTTGGTCCCATGGGTTCAGCCCATGATTCGTCAACAACCTTGCCCACAGAAAGCTCAAGATTCTTGATAACTCCAATATCAGTCTTCAATTCTCCAATCTTTACTTTAACGCCTTTTCTGCTCAACTAGAAACCAACCTGGAGATTTTCAGAGGTTGTAACGTGGTCGCAGAATTATTTTAAGTTTGTCTTGAAAATGCTGCCGTTTTATCATCCTGATTCGGCTTTGACGATTGACTTTTTCTCATGGAATGAGATGTGACCCAGTCCAGAAGCTGATGGTGATCAAGGGTTGACGTAACCGGCTGATCTCAGTATTTTCTTGACGGAATCAAACGCTTGAGAGTCTGAAGGGAGGTCGAGCAGAGACCTTCCCTCGAGAACGAACTCTTCGACTTTTTCGTCGCGAGTTATCTTGCCCAAGTATTTGAACTTCAATGCGTTTTCAACATGGGTTCTCAAGTTTTCGGGCAGCATGTAGCCGCCGACGACGTAGAAGTTTTCGAAGACTATTTTGACCTCATTGGCCACGCGATAGGCCCTTTGAACGTGGTCGATAGACTTCTTGGAAGGGTCTATCACGTCGAAGACATCGTTCACTTTCGTCGCGATTCTCCGGTTCAGATGCTCTAGGCCCGCTGGTGAATCGATGAGTACGTATATATAGTTCTTTGTTAGGGATTCTAGTGCTCCTTTCAGAGCTGAATTTGGAAGGCAGTAGCACCCTTCAACCCATTTTGTGCCAAGGGCGATGAAGTCAAAGCTGTCGCCCTCGTACATGCCCCTGGCCCAAATCTTGTTTCCAATCCGCTCAGTAGGCGCAACGCCAACGGTGGTTCCGCCCTCTTCCAAAAAGGTCTCCACGAGCAAGTCTGAGATTGTCTTCTTGCCCACATCTTTCAGGTCTACCCCGACCATTTCACCCAGATTCTGATCAGGGTCAGCGTCCACCAGCAACAAAGGCGTTTCTCCAGCCTCGCTGAAGTACTTGGCCATCATGGCAACAAAACTTGTTTTTCCCGTTCCCCCACGACCGATAGTGACAAGCGTCTTCAAACCTTTCCTGCTCTCCCATGCACACACGAGTATCCTTTCAGATTTATGGGTTGTTCTTTGCCACGAGTTTCTCGCAGAGTTTTTCTATGGCGACCAATGCTTTCGAAGACTCGTTCTTGAGCGGAGTTTCGCCTCGCATTTCTGCCTCCACAACCGTCTCGTCGAATGGGATGGAGTCTAGAACCTGCAAACCGTTTTCTTGAGCGAACTTTTCGATGATGGCTTTTTGATTTTCATTCGCCACCTTGTTTCCGACTAGGAAGACCTGTTTCATTCCAGCGCCTGCGGCTAATGCGTGAATGTGATTGGCGACTTCTAAGGATTTGCTGTTTGCATCTGTCACTATGAGCATATAATCTACTTGTCGCGCTGTTCCTCGGCCCATGTGCTCGCAGCCTGCCTCCATGTCTAGGATGACAGCCTCGTCCCTTTCCACTATCAAGTGACGCATCAGTGCTCGGATGAGCGCGTTTGCTGGGCAGGTGCATCCTGAACCCATCGACTGCACGGTTCCCATCACAATCAAGTTCACGCCGAGAGGAGTCTTCACTGAGAAGTCGCGTACAACATCGTCCACGCTGAAAGACAGGCGAAAAATGCCTGAATACCCCGTGCTCGTCTTGGACTCAATCAAGCTCTTGTTCTCTGAAAGAGGCACGATTTTGCGCGCTTCCTCTGAAGACAACCCCAGTGTCAAAGCAAGGTTCGGCGAAGGATCAGCATCAATCGCTATACTGCTCAATCCTCTTCTGACGAAGGAGAATGCCAGACCGGCAGCCAGCAGAGTCTTTCCAACACCTCCCTTGCCAGCGACTGAAATCTTCAGTTTATACTCCCACCGTTTTTCCTATGCAGATAGACAAGGTATCTTCCTATTACGTTTTCTCCGACGCCTGCCAAAAACAGGTATATGCTTTGTGTAATAGCTGCCGACTTGAGGATGGATTCTTATTGAGGATTCATAACGTATTTACTGTCCGCGCAGCAATTCTCATATTGCGCAAAACAGGGTCATTGCGCTATTCCATGGTAAAGGCGTTGAATTTGTCTGAGGCGGCGAGGATTGCACTTCTTCAGGAAATGATGAGGGATGCGAAGCGAAATGAGAGAGGCGGTCTTCTAACCTGCCTTGTTGCTGTCGTTGTGTCGGTTGCTGGGTTTTCAACCCGTTCGCTTGCGGGAAACTCTATCAATCTGGGGGTTGTCGGGTTAGTGATTGCCGCGGTGGGATTCGCTGTGTATCTCTATTACGCACGTTTATACTCTAGACTCGTGGGGCAGTTGGCGAAGATTGCATTCAAGAGTGCGGTGCCATGTCCACAATGTGGGAAAGCACTGCCAGAAGGTGAATTCGGCTTCTGTCCTTTCTGTGGATCCTCCCTCAAATCTGAGGGCGGCCTGCAACAAGAGTTCTTGGATAAGAACACGCCTCCGCTCTCTTGATTCTTTGCCCGCGCCAAGAAAGAACTCAAGTGAAGAAAAGATGCGAGCTTCTGCAAATTGCACCTATATTTCTCGGATTTCGCACTGAAGCTTCTTGATGACTTCCTCAGCCTTCAAAGGCTCAACTTTCAGAGTGTAGAGCCTCTTTGGTGTCCTAAGCTTCAATTTCACAACGCCCTGCAACCTTTTGACGGCGCAGTACTCAGCGTTTCCACTGATTTCGACGAATCTTTCGGGATCAGAGATTTCTGATGGCACCTCAATTCACCCTCGTCTAGCGCATTGTTGGTTCATACTCAGGTTCTTATCTGTTTTGGTAGCACATGCCAAGGGGTACCTGTATTCAAGGGTAGACTTATATGTCCAATCTGTACGAAATTCGTCATCTGGAATTGAATTGAGCTGAGAAGCATGAGGCTGTTGAAACCCCCAAAGCTCTTGGAAGGCGGAACCATTGGCGTGATCGCCCCTTCACACCCGGTTTTGCCGGTTCAGCAGGAGTACAATCAGGGCATTGACAACCTGAAAAGGTTCGGCTTCAAGGTAAAGGAAGGCAAGACTGTCAGGCTTCAGCACATGGGATACATGGCCGGTACAGACCTTGAGCGAGCCGAAGACATTAACAATATGTTTGCGGATGAAGAGGTGGACGCGATTGTCTGCGCCTTAGGCGGGTCTGTGGCGATTCGCACGTTGCGGCATCTGGATTACGATCTGATAAGGGACAATCCCAAAATCTTCTCTGGCATGAGCAACATCACAACCTTCCACGTGGCGTTTCTGGCCAAAACCGGCCTGACGGGGCTTCATCAGACAGACGTGGTTTTCGGGTTTGGGGCTGACGTAAAAAGCAGAGAAGCAAAGTACGAAACAAGCCTTTTCTTCAGAATCACCGAGAACGTTGAGGCACTGGGGCTGTTACCGGCATTTACCAATTGGGAAGTGTGGCGAGAAGGCAAGGCCAGAGGCAGACTGTTCGGCGGCAGCATAAACAGCGCGGAACCCCTGCTTGGGACCCCCTACTATCCAAACTTGGACGAGGACATAATTTTCTTCTGGGAATCGATAGCGCAACCTTTGGATGAACTTGACGCGAAGCTGGTGCACTTCAGAGAATCAGGGTTGTTTGATAGGACAAGAGGCATGTTGATCGGCAAGATGAGAGGTGAAGTGCCTGACTCATCAAGCAAGTCGGGCCGCAGAATAAAAGACATGACCAACGAAACAAAGGAACTCGTTCTGGACATAACGGGAGAATACAATTTTCCGATTATCGCGAGCATGGATTTCGGTCATTACACGCCTAACTTGCCGTTGCCCATGGGAATCGAGGCAACCATGGATACTGATGGGGCGCGAGTTTGGCTGAACGAGTCTTACGTCAGATAATCTGAACGACACAAACACCGACGCGCGCACTGAACTGAACAGACAGTCCATGCAAAATGGAGGTTGTGCTCAAATTCTGCTGAAGAGTAAACATGCTTAGCGCGCTATCATCTAACATCTCAAGGTGTCGATGACATTTAGCGTTGATGTAGCAAGTCTACTTAAAAGGCAAGCTGCTGACGTGGTTTCTCTGAACGCCTTTAGATAAATGCTACCTTTCTTTGATTTGGAATAGTCTATTTTTCATGTTCCAAGTGAAAATTCACCAGTTGCTTGAACCAAAAAGTTAAAGTTGGTTATCGGTTAAACTGCTATTGGTTAAACTTGTCGTTTTCGTACACTTTTAAGCGACTGGTTCGTTCATGGCGACTGTTCATAGCCTTATTGCTAGGCATCGTTTTGGCCTCAACGTTTTTCGCGGGCATAAACGTGGGCGCGGATACAGCTGCGTGGCAGGCCCTTAATCAGACTCTGAATAAAATTCCAGTTGACATTTCCGTAGGTTACAGCTACTACAGCTTTCCGACAACAGCGAATACCGCGTTGTCCTCCAAAAACGTGTCAGATGCAATTGACGCAATTTCGAGCGTGCAAGGCATAACCCAAGTTGAAGCAATTTCCACCTATGTGGATTACAATCTTATTGAAGAGCTTAATTTCACGACTTCCACCAACTTAATCGGGATATCTGAGCACTCTCTTGTCTGCAACACATCCACTTTAGGGGAAAATGAAACTTATGTTTGGACAGACTCGCCTGACGTTGGAAAGATTCGCGTCGGCAACATCATTCCGATAAATGTCACCGCGAATTATTACGTCATTCCGATGAGAAACATCACCGCGAATCCTTACGTATTCCAGGAGGGTGGGGAAGAAAATTCTGCCATATTACAAACATCATCATTTACCGTCAATCTCAAGGTAGTCGGTTTTGTTCATCTCAGTGAACAGGAGCTTTCTGTAGCATCTTTTAACCAGTTTTATCCACAGAATCTTTTGATCACTAGTTGGGAGAAGACTTTTGCCAAGCTGCTCGACTTCGTGCACGATTCTTCGCCTGAATATTCTAATCCGTTCAGCACCACAATTCTCGTTTTTGTTGACCGCTCGAGCCTCATCAGTCCATGGGACATCCCTGGTTCAGCCAACAAGCTTGCAGCGGTTACAGCGCAGATTAATGAAAAGGTCTCACCTTTTGGTCTGTCTGCTCAAGACAATCTGGCCTATCCGCTGGACAGTTTTCAGAGTACCTCGTTTGCGATGCGTGCTACCTTCATCATAGCATCGTTACCCGTGTTTTTTGTGGCTTGGTACGTCGGCTCAACAGTTTCTGACGTGTCTTTCAACCTAAGGCGCCGTGAGATCGGTCTCCTACTGACCAAAGGGTTTTCCAGGCGACAACTCTGGTGGATGTTTCTGGTCGAGGCCGCACTAATAGGGCTACTTGGAGGTTTGCTGGGCATAGTGTTGAGTTTCACAGTTACTCCATGGTTTGCTGCGGCCACAGGCGGCCAATTCATCGGCGCGCTTGTACTGAGCCCTGACACAATCATTTTGACCATGGTTTTCGCCGCCATCATCACCTTTCTTTCGGTTTATCGGTCAGCAAGAAGAGCCTCAAAGATGGCCGCAGTCGACGCTTTGAGAGAATACGTGCAGGTCGAAGAGGCTAAACCGTACAGACGACTGTGGCCTTGGGCTGCACTCCTTCTCGGTTCTTATAAGATGATCGTGTTTCTTCTAGGCATTAATGTTCAGGCGGTCGTAAGAGCGCCTGCGAACGTTTTCGTCTTCCTTCTGTTACAGATGGTTGTCCTCGTCGATTTCGCACTGACTTACGTTGGGCCCTTTCTGTTCTTCTGGGGTTTCACAAAAATCTTCATAAGCGGATCGTTGAAGTTCCAAGAAATCACAACCAGAGCTTCCAGGTTTCTGGGTGATCTAGGCAAGCTTGCCACGAAGAGTGTTCAGAGAAACCCTGCTCGCGCCGCGGCTGTCGCATTTCTGATAGCCTTCATCATTGGGTACAGTTTTCAGGTAGTTGGAACTCTGGCGAGTGAACAAGACTTCGTTGTTCGTGAAGCTCGCTTTGCCGTTGGCTCGGACGTCAGTTTCACATTGAGTTCGCCTGCAAATGCGTCGCAGATAGTGAGTGCCGTCAGCAGCAACGTGTCGCACATTCAATCTATAACTACAGAATACAGTTTCACGGGTTCGGCCGGTCTCGGAGGAAACGAACAGGGAATGCAGATCCGGGCGGTAAACCCGAAAACGTGGCTTTCCACAGCCTATTATGAGAACGACATGTTCAGCGGCAGCCCAGTTGAAAAAGCCTTTGAAACGATGAGTTCAAACGATTACACTGTCATTCTGGACGTTAACCAAGCCGACGCTCTTAACAAGAAGGTGGGCGACGTCGTCGCCGTGACTTTTGGTGACTCATCTACGGGAGCAGTGCAGACGGAAGAGTTGAGGGTTGTAGGGTTTTTCGGAATCGAATCGGGACAAACTTCAGGTCAGTACTGGTCTTATATTCCAGAAGGACTCTACAATCAGACAAAAGAAAATGTAGTTCGTTCAGCCTCGGCCAAAATACTCATCAGGTTGCAAGGCGGCACGGACAGTAAGGCCGTCGCGGATCAGATTCGCGGATTAGATATCAGCGCTGTCAGCTCGGTGTCCTCTGTGACTGAGCAGCTCACGAATCAACAGAGCGACCTTACCATCACGGGCTCGTTCAACGTTCTGCGCCTAGGCGTGCTTTTCATGGTGGCGGCGGCTTCAATCGGAACCGCCCTGGTTACGTTGGTCAGCTTGAGAGAGAGGAAACGTGAGGCGTCAATCATGAGCGTTCGGGGGCTCTCATTCAAACAGCTGCTCGTCATGCTTCTCACCGAGAACCTGGCGGTTGTGACATTCGCAGTGCTCGTAGGCACGGTTGTGGGACTCATAGTGGTGCGCGGAGTAGTTGCGTCAAACAACGCTGTGAACGCAGCCTTATATTCAGTCACTCCCTTGAGCAGGCACATGGTCTTTCCGCCTGACGCAGTCTTGACCCTGTTCATTTCTTTCATCCTCGTTTTCGCGTCAACCATCATCCCGGTCGTTCTGATGGCAAAAAGATACAGTTCAAGGTTGGAGAGGACGGTGCGAGAAGTTTGAAAGGCGCAGAAATAATCGTCAAAGACGTGATTAAAGTGTATCATCTGGGCAAAGTGGAAGTTCAGGCCCTACGCGGACTAAGCATGTCGGTAAAAGAGGGCGAAGTGGTCTCAATCATAGGACCAAGCGGAAGCGGAAAGACCACACTGCTAAACATAATAGGAGGATTAGACACGGCAACCGCAGGCTCTGTTGCAGTGGGTGACACACAAGTCACGGCACTGTCAACCTCTCAGCTCGTTGATTATCGAAGGAAAACCGTCGGACACATTTTCCAAACCCTCAACCTAATTCCCACGCTGACCGCTGCTGAAAACGTCGAACTGCCGATGATAGCCATGGGCGCAGGAAGAAGCAAACGAAAAGAGCGCGTCAAAGAACTGCTTGAAATAGTAGGCCTAACCCAGAGAGCGGATCATAAACCCGACGAATTAAGCGGCGGAGAACAGCAGCGCATAACCATGGCTGCGGCTCTGGCCAACGACGCCCCAGTAATCCTAGCCGACGAGCCAACAGGAGAATTAGACACTACCAACGTCAAAATCGTGGTCGACTACTTGGTAAAAATAAGCCGAGAACTAGGCAAGACCATTCTGATGGTTACTCATGACCCAAACGTTGCCAGGCAAGGAGACAGAATACTACGCATCGAAGACGGCGCCATAAAAGCGGCTTTGACGCCTGCTCAAACGTTAGAACCGACCGCGGCTGTCTCATACGTTGACCAGCTCAAATCGAGACTGACCGACATAGATGCACAATTGGAAAAACTCGACCAAGACTTCCGAGCTGACAAGATAAGTGGCGACGAATACGTTGAACAGAGGCAGAGACTCAAACAGACGAAGACAAGCCTGTTGGACGAGCTTCACCGGATGGGCGTGGTGATTTAAACCAATAAGATGAAAAGCGATAAATCGTTTCCAAGTTTTCATGAATCTCTGGCGCGCGCTAAGGTGAACGGTCCGGGTTAAACATGAGGGCGAACGATTCTGGGCCCTATCGTTTGCATCCGACTGCCTGAATGTGTGATGCTAAAGGCACAGCGTCTGACCTCTCAAGCATGCTGTACTCGATTTTCAAGAGTTTGTCGACAAGGGCTTTGCTGAACGTCTCTCCTTGCAGTCTCTCAAGAGACAGACCGAGGGGCATAGTGAAGACTTTGCCGAACATTCTCTCCACCCTGACGCCGTTGTCTTCAAGCAGCTGTCTAAACTCGTCTGGTGACAGAGCATAGACCTTCACGCGGTCAAGCATATTGAACGGTGAATCTTTCGCCAATATTCTGGAGGCCAAGGACGGGTCTTCCTGAACAATAGAAAGAGACAGCACATAACGGTTCTGTCCAGAGATAATCAGACGATGCCCCTTCTTCAGAACTCTGACGAGCTCGCTCACCACCCTATCTTGTTCTTTGATGAAGCATAGGGCATGATCACAGAACACCATGTCGAATGATTCGTCTCCAAAGTCCAGCTTGCGAAGATCGCACCTCCTGGTTTCTATGCGATCTTGCAGACCTTCCTTAGCAATCTTCTCTTTTGCCACGTCCAACATTCCGTCGGAAAGGTCTGCCAGCACGACGCGTGCACCGCACTTTGCCATGGGAACACTCCATTTTCCAGTCCCGCCAGCAGCATCGAGCACACATGCCTTTGAGTCTCGTGGAACATAAGGCTCAGTGATTTTCCATGTTGCTGCGTCGTACACTTTGAAATACAGCTGCTTCGAATAGTCATCATAAGTCTGAGCTTTCTCATCATAATAGTCCTTCACAACACGGTCAGAGGACGAAGACATAGTCAGTCAGTTCTCTAATAGATCTTAGCCAAGTTACTTAAGTTCTCGCTCTAGCGCGCGCACATAAAGGGTATTTAAGCATCCGCTACACTACAAGAAGCGGTATCAAATGCCGAAGACTAAAGCAATAATAAAAATTCAAAACGTTGTTGCTTCTGCCACTCTAAACCAGAAAATTGACTTAAACGCTATCGTGAAGAGTTATCCAGGCGTAGAGTATCGTCCGGAACAGTTCCCAGGACTTGTGTTTAGGCTTAAGAAACCGAAGACGGCGACGCTGATTTTCAACTCTGGCAAAATGGTGTGCACAGGAGCGAAATCGGAACAGGAATCCCGCAGGGCCGTCATGACAGTTGTTAAAGAGTTGAAAAAGGGCGGAATAATCATCATCAGCAAACCGGAGTTAAAGATTCAGAACATTGTTGCCTCCGCAAGCTTAGGCGGAAGGATAGAGTTAGAAGAAGCGAGCACGCTTGGAAAAACCATGTATGAGCCGGAGCAGTTTCCAGGATTGATCTACAGGATGGACGAGCCTAAAGTGGTCATACTGATATTCGCAACCGGGAACCTTGTTTGCACCGGAGCGAAGAAAGAACAGGACGTTTATGATGCCGTGCATAAGCTTCACGAAAGATTGGAGGAACAAAACCTCATATTCTACGAATAAGAACTTCATCCTATCGCCTTCGTTCGCACATTCCTCATCGTGGCAAAGTAGAACGCGTGCGAATTTGATTTCTATAGGTCTCGACTTTATGATTCTAGACATGTTGTTTATAAGCGGCGATGTGAACGGTGAACGAAGCGTGTAAGAAGTGATTTTTGCACAGCAACCATGAAGGAGTTGAGAGAGTTGACGTATGAGAGAAAAGAGATGCACAAGGCAGTTTGCGCTGAATGTAAAAAGGAATGTGAAGTACCATTCAAGCCCGATGGCAGCAGACCTGTATACTGCCGAGAGTGTTACTCGAAGAGAGCACCCCCAAGTAGAAGTCGATTTTAGATCAAGCCAACAGCTCTAATCTGAGATTGGTTTTCTCCTAGTTTCCATATTCTTTTTTCAAATCACTTGAGTGGATATTGTTCCTTCGTACCTCGCTGCATATAAGCTCTAGACCTGTAAACACTGTGTATCTACAACTTGTTCGAAATCAAGGCAATTGTCTAATTTCTAAATTCTAATCAAATAAAAATCTTGGAAATCCTGCTTCTTCTCTTGGCTTAGAAAATTGGAATTTAAAAACTAAATGCGTTACCCGAGTTGGTGATAGTGTGAATGAGTGTTGAGGTTGATAGTGATATTGTAACAGAGAGGCTTGAGAGAACTGGGAGGTTGAAAAGAGGTTGGCCTAGCGTGCTTTGGGCCGTGTTTAAATATTGAAACGTCCCTAAGAAGCTATAGGGAATGCTTTTGAAGGATGTTGAACTGAAACTCATTTCTGAACTCCTTAAGAATAGTCGCAGGAGCGATAGAGAATTAGCCAAGGTAATTGGGGTTTCTCAGCCTACGGTTAGTAGGCTTATTCAGAGGCTTGAGAAGCAAGGCTTGATCAGGGAATACACGATGATACCCGATTATGTCAGACTCGGTTTTCAAATAGTGTCGATAACCTTTGCTAAACTGAGTGAACCAGCATCAAAAGAGATTTTCGAGGATATACTGAGGCATTCTCGCGAATTGGAAGAGAAGAATCCGTCCCCAACGATTATTGCCATGAATGGAATGGGCTGCGGTGCTGACAACGTGGCTATTGCTCTTCACAAGGACTATTCTGAATATGTACGGTTTAAAGAATACATCAAAACATTTCCACATTTGAAAGTTGATGATATCAAGAGCTTCATAATCGACTTGAATGATAAGAGTCACTGGCGCTATCTGACCTTCTCAGCACTTGCAGAATATCTGTTGAAAATGAATGAAACTCGCTAGAGCAAACAAGCAAGCATTATTGCTGCAACGGAGAGGTTAGAAAGAGGTAGACAGTCGTTGTGCACTCGGTGCACATTACTTTTTAATTCGACCAGATATAGCTGATAGACCTATGAAGATTCTTGTGTTCACTGAAGGAACATTGATTATGCACAGTGGGGCCAAAGGTCTTTCAGGAGAGGACATCGTGAAGCAAGTTTTCGAGGGCAAAGAACCCTCAATTCGTGAGTATGGAACTTACATTCCTGTGGGGAATGGAGCGAAGAAGTTGCACTTATGGAAAAGTCAAGGTGCAAAAATAGTGTATTTGACGTCTCGAACGAAGCCTGCTGAGATTGGACGGATAAGAAGTGTTCTCAAGAAGCACAATTTTCCAAAGGGTCAACTACTCTTTCGAGTGGAAGGTGAAGAATACAAAGATGTTGCAGAGAGAGCTATGCCAGACATTATAGTTGAAGACAACTGTGAGAGCATTGGTGGAGAAAGCGAAATGACATACACGCACATCAAGCCAGAGCTGAAGAAAAGAATCAAGTCGATTGCTGTCAAAGAATTCGGAGGAATTGACAATTTACCGGATGACATTCTCGCTTTGTAGGTTTACGTATGTCGATGCTTTTTGTGGAAGAGTGCCAAAATCGGTACTAGCTAGGCATTACACAGACTTCTCACCGCAAAAGCTCGAAGAGATCTGCGAAAAAGCAAACATTAAGATCTTAGCGTAGCGTTTTAACCAGCATTCTTTTGCGAATTTCCAACGTGGAAGAACAGCCCAATTCAAGCTGCATGCTCTGACAACACCACTCGATCGATCGAGTTGCAGAGCATTCGACGTTCCTAACGTAGTTTTCTATTGTTCAGCAGGTTAAAAAAAGGGTGGGCGCAAGATTACGATGTCAGAGGCTATAGCAAGAGTTTCAGTCCGAACCCAATTATTGCCAGTACAGCGACTATGATTATGAAAATTATCACTGCAATAATAGCTATCGCCAGTGCCTTTAGCCATCCACAGTCGAAGAAGTGTTTAATCAGTGCAAGCCAGACTATGAACATGATAAGTGCCGCTATCAAGCCGCCAACAAAAGCGCCGACTATTGCACCTATTACTGTTCCAAGAACCACTATCCATATTGCGTCCGTGAATTTTGCTTTGTCTTTCCCAGCGAGTGCTCTTCCAGCCAGCCAGAGAATTGGCGCGATAATGATGACCCCTACGACAATCTGAATCAGTAACGCAACGAAATCCATTCTGTTCTACCTTCGCTAACTAGGTTCGTCTGCATTTCCTTTTAAGTTTATAGTTGCTCGTGCTAACTGATTCTCCCTTATGCTATGCTATATGGGGTTTTCCACGTTTTGAAATACCCATAGAACATTGCTGCTCTTTTTCTAGACGACACTCTCATCTTCTTCTTGCGTTTGTTTCATGCCGATTTCTCTCACTTTTGCAAGTCCTTCTATCAACGCCAACTCCAATTCTATGATAGACACGTTTCCATATTCATCTACGATTCTTTGAATGGTTTTCAAGACTTGTTGCTTCATTTTCTCCATTCGATCTAAGTCCAGTTCTACTGTCATGATTGTCGATTTTTCACCCCCCTCTCACCTTGGTTTTGATTCTCTAAAACCTATTTTAATCAATCGACAGTGACGATTTGCGCGCGCGCTTTTGCCTGGGAACAAAATAATAAGGAACATTGCTAGTTATAGATTAGGGAGCTTGGACAAAATGACAGTTGCAAAAGTAGTCGAGTTGATAGGTAGCTCACCAAAAAGCTGGGAAGACGCCACAAAGAATGCAATTACAGAAGCTGCCAAGACGGTTAGGAACATAAAGTCTGTTTATGTAAAGCGGTGCACGGCAAAAGTGGAAAAAAACAAGATCGTGGAATACCGTGCCGTTGTCAAAATCGCCTTTGTAGTCAAAAGAGAACCTTAAATCAACCGTCGGGAATTTCCCACCTTTTTTTATTCTCATGTTCGTATGCGTGGGCTAGTGTGCGCCACTGTGCGCGCGCTAACTCTGACCCGAACCAAAACCGAAAACACACCATCACTTTCCATGAACCCTTTAGAATGTTTTCATCGAAGTTTCGTTGTTTGTGTGTTTGATGTTTTGTTGTTTGTTGATTGTGTGTTTGTGCTACTGTGCGATTGCTGTCGTTGAAGCTTAAGGGGAGGTTGCAAAGAGACGCTTCATTGTTTGAAGACAGCTCTTTCTTGTTTTTGATTTCAAGGGATTTTCTAAATTCTATTCGAGAAAAAACCTGAAATTCTAGTTCTTCCCTAGATTAGAAAATTAGAAATTTAGAAATCATCATCTTCTCAGAGACAAGGAGATTGTGACCTGCCGGGCTAACAATACCGCACATATAAAATACTTGGACATGGAACATCAATTTCTCCATGTGCATCTGCCAGGTTGTCTTCACGATGAAAGTCTTGAAAGAGTCAGGGAGTTACCTCAAAAGAAAAGCTATTCAGAACCTGACTATAATGGCCCTTTGCATAATTGTGTTCGCGGTTATCATACTATCGGATATTCCACATTCACCTTTATACATCGACGTAGGCAGGTATGAGGGCCCACGTGCATTGCTTCTGTTCTTCCCTTTTTTCTTTGCTTTCTATTTCTTTCGAAAATACTCTGGCTACAAGCAAGGTTATGAAGGAGAGAACAAGGTCAGCAAAATTCTCTCTTCTACTTTGAGTGATGAATATTACCTGATTAATGACATTATGGTTTCTGATGGCTATGGCAACATTGACCACGTTGTTCTGGGACCAAATGGTATCTTTGTAATAGAAACCAAGAACTATGGTGGCAAGATAGCCTGCTATGGCGACGAATGGACTAGGCAATATACAAATAAAAAACCCGGAAGTTTTAGTCGCTTCATTCATTTCGAGTTAGGTAGCCCCAGCAAACAAGCAAAGAGGAATTCCATGAGAATTAAACGAGTAATAGAGTCTTCGAAGACTTTCAAATCTCGGAGGATGTGGGTTGAGGGAATTGTTGTCTTCGCAAACCAAAATGCAGATTTGAACATCAACAATCCTACTCTTCCCATATTGAAAATCGGAGAATTGCCGAGTTTTATAGTGACAAGAAAATCTAACATCCAGTTTACTCTTCAAGAGATAGAATTGATGGGAAAAGAGATTCTAAGACAGACATAGGACATTCCGCGCGCATTAGAAATTTAGAAAACTAAATTGTGTTACCTAAATTGATGAATATGTAAATGAGAGTAGTGGTTGAATAGTGATATCGTAACAGAGAGACTGTAGGGAACTAAGAGGTCGGAAAGAGGTTGGCTCGTCGTGTGCACGAAGTGCACTCACTTGAATGTCAATTATGATCGAGTCTGCTCAAACTCGATGAGGATATTCTAGGGTTAAATTATCTTTGGATTTTTCTTATATAAGAATCATGATAAGAATTTTTCAAAAGATAATGGACTTGCAGGATTACATCGAAGATTCTTCCGCAAGTCATAAGAACTGGAAGAAGAGAAATATGAATGATGCATTATGGCTAAACTGAAGACTATCGATTATAAACTTCTGTGGGAGCTGATGAAGAATAGCCGCAGGAGTGACAGAGAATTGGCCAAGGTTCTGGGAACTTCTCAGCCTACTGTCAGCAGGAGAAGGATAATCATTGAAAAGAGCTTTATTGACGGGTATACGGCGATACCAAAATGGGAGAAAATCGGTTTTGAACTCGTTGCGTTCACGTTTGTAAAACATAAGATTAAGTATGCCAAACCTGAAGTGAGGGCAGCAGGTTTCAAGAAAGTGGAAGAGTGGATGATGAAACAACCAAATGTTATCTTAGCAATAGACGGACAAGGAATGGGCTGGGACGGCGTCTGTATTTCATTCCACAAGAGCTATTCAGACTTCACAGAGTTCATGAGAAAGCACAACAGTGAGCTTTCAGAATTATTGATTGAAACTCAAAGCTTCATCGCAGACATCAACCCAACAACTATCAGAAAACCATTCCATTTGAAATATCTGGAAAAAGCGAAATAGTGGGCACGTATCTGGCTGCCCAAATTTCCCATAATTTTCTCATCACGCCATTATTCCTAATCGCATTACTATCGTCAATCACCAGACTTATAACACAGAACCTCCCCTTGCATCCGCCCGGGTGCAAGTGCAAATGTCAAACAAGCATAATGTCGCATTATATCTTGACAGAGAATTGGTGGAAAAGTCGCGTGAATTGGGGTTCAATCTTAGTAAAACCTTCGAAAACCACTTAAAACATCTATTAACTCAACTATCACACGTCAATTCAGCAGAAAACAGTGGAAACAACGAGAATCATGGTGTGTGGTGGGCCGGACCGGACTCGAACCGGCGACCTTCTGCACGTCAAGCAGATGTCCTAACCGAGCTAGACTACCGGCCCCCATCAGGTTACTTTCTGCATTTTCCTGTTTGCCGCAGGTTTCGGTTTTTAAGGGCACGATTTCTAATAAATAGTTATTGTTTGAAGATCCCGTCAATATATCCTTTGAGATGTTTAAACGTCAACGGCGTCGATCCTTCCTTCTCTCCGGCGCTACTATGAAGCTGCCTGCGGCTTCGATGCTGCTACTCTTCATCCTTAGTTCCATTCTGAACGTTGCGAAATCTGAGGAGTTCTTAGTGCGCACGATTTGCCAGTTAACGACACCAAGACGTGCGTTGAGAGATGCGCTCAAGGTTAATATTCTCAATCATCCTAAAGTCTGTCAGGCAGGAGTGTGTGCCGTTACTCTGCTTGAGCAGATGGAGAAGTCGCAGTATCGATGGGTACTCGAAATGGGTGTGTGTGTTGATGGGTGTGCATAAGCGTGGTAGGAGCCGCAAGCATCGTTGGGTCGAATTCCCGAACATCGAACATGATTTTTCACGTGAAGCCATATACCTAAGATGGGCAAGTGTCAACAACCCAGCATTAGCTCAGTGTGGACTGTCTGGTTGCCCACACTGCATGGGAAAAAGTTTCAGACTCAGACACGATAAGAAGTTCCAAAACATAAGGTTCTACTGTCCCGGATGCGGGTTTGAAACTTCATTCCACATAATACGGCCCAAGAGGAGCCTTCGCTCGATTGAAGTGTTTGATCCGCGAGGAATCCTGGTTGGCGTTAAGAACGTTGATGACTATCATGAAAAGACGGTTCGAGAGAACGCTGATTCAATGGTTCTTAATGCGGAGCGAAGGCTGGACTTAGGAGGTGAATGGTTCGACGGCGTTTCAGGCACTCACTCACAGTCTCGACACTTGACGCGTGCGGAAATCATGAAACGAGTTGAAGAGCACAGAATGAAGAGACTTATGGAGGCCACGCTTGAGGAGATCGAACGTGAAGAAAACGACGATCGTGTTGCGGCTTTCGAAGCTGAAACTCATGCAAAACGCAAGGAAAATGTCACAGACTGATTTTCTGTAATATAGTATGAGGAAGAGTAGAAGCGCAACATCGCTATTTCTGAGTTCCCTTTGCACCAGGCGAACGCTATGACCGATGCCATTTTTGATTCTCCATCAAGAAGGTGCGAGGTTTTCTCGTATTAACACAAGAAACTGTATGCGTGCGCTAAACTCGCAACAGGCCCGTCCGAACCCTCTCAAGACCGAAGAGTCATCAGAATTGTCTAGGGTAAACATTTTAAGACGGGGTAGACGAGCTAATCTTCTGGTGCCGGGAAAATGTGCCGGGATAATGGCTAGACCCATGTCTTGCCACCCCGTGGGCAGAGTGGATTAATGCGCAGGCCTTGAGGCGCGCATGCGCTTGAGAGCCTGTGGCCCTTCGGGGCCGCGCGGGTTCGAGTCCCACTCCCGGCGCCACCAAACCACAAGATAAAACAATGTTTTTTGAAGAGATTTCTTGAAAAGACTTGCAATTTGCAGAGATTTCAGATTTTAGATGATTTCTGACTGTCATACATTCGCATCCTCGATTTGGACCAGTCCGACTGATTAGACATTATAGGAACGCGCGCAAGCCAGAGGTTTCAAGGAACGGTACCGTGAAGTCGGTGCACAAAGTGCACACTTGCGATCATTCCAGTCTTTTGCCTAGACTTACCACATCATCTTCCGTGAACTCAAGACGCTTGTAGAACTCGACGGCGGAGATGTTGTTTCTACGGATCTGCAAATTGACTTTCAAGCAGCCCAATTTCTTCAATTCATGAATGGTTTTTTCTACCAATTTTCGGCCATATCCTCGTTTCTGATAGTCAGGCAGAACGGCCAAGTAGTTTAGCCAACCTCTATGACCTTCATAGCCAACCATAACAGAACCGATCACTTTTTCATTCAACAGGGCAACGAAGAATAACTCTGGCTGAAAATCAAGCTTCTTTTGAATGTCTTCAACGGGATCGTTTTGAGGCGCTATTAAATGGCATTCTCTCCACAAATCGACTATTGCATCTTGATATTCTGATCTGTATCTAACTATTTCGAAGCTCAATCAAACCTGGGTCTTTTGTATGGCCGGTTTTAACTATAAAACTTGTGAAGCAGAAACGCTGAAGGGCACGCTCAAATAGCATAATATAAACGCCCAAAGGTTAGCTGTATTATCGTCATCATTAAGGTGGTTGCATGGTGGACAGAAGTGAGTTATTTGACTTCCTTGCCAAGAAAATAGGTGAAGTTCTGAAAAGCAAGGCGGATAGAGATGAGAAACTCAAAACCGTCTGCAGGCTACTTAGGGACAATGTCTCCTATTACAATTGGGTCGGTTTCTATATTGTGGATAGAAAAAGACACAAGGAGCTTGTGCTCGGTCCCTTCGAAGGAGAACCTACAGAGCATGCTAGAATACCTTTTGGAAGAGGCATATGTGGTCAGGCTGCAGAGCGTAGAAAGACCTTCCTTGTGCAGGATGTTTCGAAGGAGACGAACTACCTCTCATGCAGTGCGAACGTGAAATCTGAAATCGTTGTACCCATTTTCAAGAACGAAGAAGTCGTTGGTGAACTCGACATAGACTCACATGCTCTTTCGCCGTTTACAAAGGAAGACGAAACTTTCCTCAAGAAGATAGGGGAAATGACATCAAAAATTCTTTGATTGTGGCAGAAAGCCTTGGGGAAGCACTGAGCTACACGCAACAATGCGAAGTTGTTCTAGTGAAGCAGTACAGCATTAATGTTTTATGTGTACAGTTTTATTCCATGACCTTGATGTCTTCAAGAGACCGCAGATGCATCTCCTCAGCCGTCCTGACTATCCCATAATTTATCGTTGTTGTTGGCACTAGGGTCATCGTCTCTATTGAGTCTAGCCCTAGCTGTTTAGCCCGAATAGATCTGGCGTGCCCATCCAAAATGTAGTACTTTTGTCCATGATGAACACAGACTATTGGCACTAGCAACTCCTTTATCGAATCAATCTGTGCCCTTCCCACAACAGACTGAGTTGGAACAAGGTCCTCCAAGTTGACCTGCTCTTTCCGTAGACAGAACGGGATATTGTATATGGCTTCATAATGTTCAACGACGAAAAGTATGCGTTGCCAAGCTTTCAAAATCGGATCTTCTATGGCGCTTATGTCTTTGATGCGAAGCCCTTCAAGAGGAATTTTCGGAACGTCTCTATAACTTGTGCCTTTGGGGAACTGCAGAACATAAGCCTTTATTGTTCTGATCATGAGTTTCTTGTAGATGAACGAACGGTGATGGCCGTCCAGAATAAAAAAGTCATCATTGTGTTTGACAACTATTATGGGCACGCTGTAGTTTTCCTTGACAGTCTTCACGAAGACAAGGGCAAGCTTGTCATTTTCTAGAAAGTCTTCTGTTGGATAGAGGCGTTCAACAGAAATCTCCTCAAAATCAACATGCAGCTTAACAGAATATATAATTTCCAAGCTCCTGACTATGTTGTCGACTCGTCTGGGAAAATCCTCCCAGCCTGCCAGTTCAATTTCACGCATCGGCCTTTCAAACCTTCAAGTAGTCGGATGCTCCTTTCTTATCATCAATTTGGTAGAGATTAATTTTTGTGTGTACGCGCGCTAGAACAAGAGCGAGCTGAGTTGGGCGTGTTTCTCAAAGTTAAGCGAGGGAGAGACAAAAGGCGAGATCACCCATTAGTATCGCCTCGCTTACAGCCTATGCAACCGTACTAATCCTCCGCATTTAGCGCGTGCGTTGGATTAAGGTCATATTTCGATGACAAGGTTTTCCTAGAAGTAGGCTATTTAGAAATCTTTGGGGAAGAAGTGCGTGGAGGATTATTCTAGTGTGCATTTTCTATGCTAGGAAAGGTTTAAGACTGATTGAACAAGCATACGAATTCGAATAGGTGGATTCGGTTTGAAAAGAACGATAGCCTTGGTGGCTCATGATAATAAGAAGACTGATTTGGTGGAATGGGTTGAGTTCAACAAGGGAACATTAGCTCGCCACAACCTTTACGCAACGGGAGGAACTGGGAAACGAATCATAGAGGAGACTGGCCTAAACATTACCCTACTTAAAGACGGTTCTCAAGGTGGGGACATGGAGCTTGGCGCTTTAATCGCTAACAAGAAATTGAATTACCTGATCTTCTTCTGGGACCCCCTAGAATCTCTCCCTCACGATGTTGACGTTAAGGCCCTTCTCAGGGTAGCTGTTCTTTACAACATCCCAACTGCTTGCAACAGAGCTACAGCAGACCTGATAATCTCGAGTCCCTTGTTTAGCCCGGGCGAGTAAGGGGCGCACGATCGATTTAGGTCTTTTCAGTCTTCCGCCACTTCAGTTGCCCACCGACTTTTTTCACCAGACCCCTCTCGTGGAGAGATGTGAGGCTTCGGTGAACTGAACTGAATTCTGGCGTCTTATAGCGTATATCCCTCGCCCACAGAATCTCCGCTATGTCTTTCGCTGTCAACTCTTCATATTTCTCTAGGATTTCTAGGATCTTGCGTTGGTTTTGGCTGACGTATGGACGTTTAACCTTCTCAGCCATACTTTTCACCAATGAGAAACGGGCTAGAGCTTGGTTTGCTTCTGTAATATGAAGTGTATTGTGTTCCTTATAGGTCATTAGCTAGCGACCGCTACTGGAAGGTTGCAAAGAGGTAAGCTTTGAGCGCGAGTTGTTCGTGAAGCAAAGGTCGTCGGTTTTCCCGGTAAAAGTAAGTTTATGATGTGAAACCAGGATCGTGGTTATAGCCATGAGACGACAATTGCAATTCGGAGGTTCCCGAGTTTAGCGTATCGTTCGATCGTGTGGCAGAAATCTATGACAAAACCAGAAGTCTGCCCAATGAAGTCATGAAGAGACTCATCAAGACGTTATCCTTTGAACTCAAGGATTGCACGAAAATCTTGGATGTCGGCGTCGGTACTGGAAGACTTGCTGAGCCTCTGCAAAAAGCGGGGTTTGAAGTTGTTGGAATTGACGTTAGCGGGAGAATGATGAGCAAGGCGAAAGAAAAGGGCCTGCAAGACCTGCTTCTTGCAGACGCCCGGTTCATTCCATTCAAAGACAAGACTTTTGATGTTGCGATTAGCGTTCATGTTCTTCATTTGATAAGTGAATGGAAAAAAACTCTGAGAGAAGTGTGCCGAGTTACTCGGCATGCCATGTTTTCTTTGTATAACGCACGTAAAGACCCTGTTCGCGAGGCGTACTATCGCATGTTGAAACAATATGGATATGAACGACGTTATCCTGGGAAATCAGAACAAGACCTGAAAGATCTAATCACTCCCACGAAGTCTTTGTTTGTGACTTCTTATGATATCTTCGCAGACGATCGTCTCATCAACTTGCAGCAAGGAACTTCCTCAAGCCAATGGGAAGTACCTGAGCACTTGAACCTGAGAGTAGTAGAACAACTGAAAACAGAGTTTGCTGGGGAAATTTTCAGACAAGATCTGTACCTGCAAGCATGGGAAATAGACTCCTTGAAAGCCTTTGCTGAAGAATGAAGCTTTGATGGAGTTAGCGAACTAAAGAGACTTCAAACGATCCCAGACTGGTTTGAGATGCGAGGCTCCTATCTAACAAAACATAATCCAAGTGCGTTGAAAAGCTCCTCTTGGTCCAAGATGTTGATCTTGGCTTTTGCCCTGCTAATATTGAATTCGCCCATCGCGCGCAAAATGAGAAAGCACGGCTTTTCCCATCATTTTGTTACAAAATACCTGTTACAAACCGTTTCTTTTCTGGTTTTTCAGATATTCTCAGAATTACAATAAACGCGGTGGACGTTTTAGCGCGCGTGGTTGTTCCAAAGCTAATTTGCGAAATACCTTATGCATCTTGTTTTGTTTAGTTTATGTGTACGAGCGCTGGCTTCAGAGAATTAAGCTAAAAACCATGATTATTACGCCAACAAAAACCAACAATCCGCCGATTCTCATTCTGTATCTAAAAAACGGACTAATTCTATTAACAACCGCCATTGCTCTTAATATCAGAATCAAGCCTATTATCATAAGCGTGAAACCAACAACTGGGAAGAAACCAGTTATCATAGACATTCAAAACATGAATTCCTAGAACCACACTCAAGATTTTTTATTCCATGGTGCGCGCAAAGTGAGAAACAACGGTTTTTTCCACCATTTGTTACAAATGTCTTTGCGCGCGCGATTTGGGGCTCAGAATTATATACAAGAATAGGTCATTCTTTCTATGAGTGACATGAGCGGTTCAACGCTTGGGGGAAAAATCCGACACCTATTCGAGATAGCGTTTACAGGCATATTGTTCAGCACACAGACCATACTTAATGCTGGTTGGGCCATCAGTGTCATGACGATTCCACTATTACCCTATCTATTCTACCTTACTGGTGGAGACGCAAACATCGAGCGGGAAATCGCTGTAATGTTCTTTTCTAAGTATTTCATCGTCGGTCGCATAATCGCTCTTATTGGAATCGTTGTGCTTGCAGCTGGAGCTGTGCAGCTGCTCTTGAATCGCAGGAGAAGGATAGGACTCATCGAGACTGGAGCATATTCCATCGTCAGACATCCTCAGTTTGCAGGAATAATCATTCTCACTATGGGGTTAACGGTAATGGTTCAGACGTTGGGGGGAAACAGCGTAGAGCTCACAGGTTTGTGGCTCTTACAGATTCTGGGCTATATTGGCATAGCAAGATATGAAGAAGTACATCTGCTAAAGCGGTTTGGAGAAAGCTTCCAGCGATACAGACAAAAGGTTCCCTTCATCTTTCCAATAAAATGCCCTTCCAGAATCCCAGAAACGGTATTTACGGTTGTCATAGCTTTTCTCATCGGGCTTATCCTTCTCCTCTTTCCCTATAACCTAATCCAAATCATTTAGCAATAGCGCGCGCTGTTCGACTTGGACGCAACGAATTTCCTGCGCGAGAGAGTGGAGACATCGCCAGCAATTCTTGGGCACAATCGAAGGACCCAAGATTCGAACCCTCAGGAAAGAGTCTTCTCGTAGATGTATGCTCGGTCTCCCCATGGCAAAGTGAACATACTTCCTTTCCTGTAACCTAACTTTCTGTAGAAGTTTCTGGCCCACCACGCTTTTTCCCAAACATAGACGGCTTCAAGTTTCTTTAGCCTCATCTTTTTGGCCTCTTGTTCGATGTGCTTCATCAGAGAGGTACCGACTCCTTTCTGCCTATACTGAGGAAGAACGTGAACCCACCTCACCATTCCAGTCTCGTGTCCAGCGATTCGCAGCGCGGCAACGCCTATGAGCTTGTCTTCAAGCTTGTAAGTGTAAAAAGTCATAGATCTAAACTCTTTCACAAGCTGCTCTAACGTCAAAACTGGATCCTTAAACTGCTCTGGCGGGATAATGCTTCCATAAGCGTCCCTCACGCTTGCGTTAATGATAGACAGAACCGATTCGACATCTTTCAGATCAGCTCTCCTGACACTCACGACTGGCAACCACCGAGGAAGACGCTTCAAGATGCTTGGCTACGTTCACGTAATTAACGCTCACGGTCCGAGCGATTTCCGCGCAAAAACCGCATTGCAATCGTTTTTGGTCTGAGAAGAGATTTAACACGCGCGTTAGGCTGTTGCTTAACTGCTGCGAGAAGGTCAATTGAGTATTCTCTGTAATCTAAGTTCGTCTCTAATTGGCAGTCCGCCTATTCCCCGCAGGACGGCGCCGTGTTTTTGGGCCACAACACCAGGTTTCACTTCGTAAATCTGGAAATCAAGCGACTGATAAAAGGCCAACGCGGGCAGATCGTCGTTTGAGGTTGAAACGAGCACTTTTCTTTTTCGCAACCTTCTCGCTTCACTTTCAACTTTCTCAATCAATCTGCTGCCAACTCCAGAGCGTTGATATTGTGGCAGAACGCCCAGAGCAACAACTATGACGGCATCGCCTGTCTCTGCAATCGAAACAAATCCGATTATGCTATTGTCCACTTTGGCAACATAAGCCGGCAGTTCCGCGACAACAAATTTTCTGTCAAGAGTCAGCTGTTCCTCCTCTCCCCAAAATCTCCTGACAAGCCCTCGAACGGTAGACCTTTCCTCTTTACTCGTTACCTTACGAATAGTGTAGGCCAGTTCTGCCTTCTTCACATGAGAAGGGCACACGGTTCTTAACTTCACATGTTCTGCACAAAGCAGTCTGCCACAAACACCGCACGTGTAAACGGCGTCTTTCTCACAGTATTCGCAACGCATGTGTTACTCCTCCATTTAAGCGCGCGCTTAAGATGCTAGAGATGAATGTGCAGCAATCTTAAATGTCCTTTCGGTGCATAATAGAACGGTGAAGCCCCATGGTTAATAAGATTGAGGCTTATGTCAGAAGAAAAAGAACCATAGTCCGACAGTATACCACCCCACCAGTCTCAGACGGTGTTATTAACCATTATTGCCTGTCCAAACAAGTCACAGAATATGAGAACTCATTGCCAGAAGCTGACCTGCACATGTTGGAAGTCTTAGGCGAGTTTTGCGAAGGAAAGAACATCAAGGTTGAGATATACGATGTTTCAACCCTTAAGGGAAGACTGAAGGCCAGTCTGAGAGGAATAACAAAAACACCAGCGGCAATAATTGGCCAACATCGAATCGAAGGAGAATTAACTTCAGAACTGTTGAGAAGCAGGTTTGAACACGCGCTTGAAACATAGCTGCATACCCCCCAGAATCCTGAATTCTGTCTTTATCCCGACTCAGAACCAACAGAGGCTTAGAACCTCACCCGTTTGCCTGGCTCACAGGCGCAACGATACCACTGACTATAAAAACCAAGTAGTCCCGCCAACCTCTACTCACGCCCGCACGAAGACGTGAAAAACTATATAACTTCAAAGGTTTAGTACTGCTAGAAAACAGCGAGGTTTTTAGCACATGTGTATCCTAGGCAAAGACAAGCTGAAAGAACTCATTGACAATTACAAGTGCGTATACCCGTACGACTACAACCTGCTCGACGGCGACGGCTACATACTAACAGTCAGAGAGGAAACAACCCTCCACTACTTGGAACACAAGAACTTGGTTACCCACGAAATCGTCTTCACACTACCGGACAACGTTGCCCACTTGACCGCAAAGAGCAAGTACGGCAGAATGGGACTCTCGTTCCTGAACGCTGCAAAAGTCCACAGCGGATTCGTCGGGAGACTCGCCTTGGAACTTGTAAACCTGAACAACGACCGCCGACCTATCACGATCAAGCGAGGAGACCCGTTCATGCACGTAGAATTTGTGACAAGAGAAGGACAACCCTCGCCCTACATGGGAGAATTCCAGTTCCAATATCTCTCGGATGAAGAAGTGCAGATGTACATCCCAATCTTGAAGAAAGTCTTCCCAAACTACGACGAACTGGCAAAAACATGGCTAAGAAACAAGCGTTTACTCCCATAAAATCCTGAACCAAGTAACGTGCTAGACACATCCAACAGGAATGATCGTATAGGTTTCCTGTAAGAAGTGGGAGCCGTTTGCGCGCGCGCTAAACTCAAAAACAGGTCTATTCATTTTCGTGCATGGTGTTGAAAGTCTGCTATAGCGCACGCTCACCATATTTCACGTACTGAACAAACTGAATGACATGCATGCTTGACGTTTCCTTCCTATTTCTGGAAAATGTGTATTTCTCGTCCGATCTTGTGTTTTTCTGCCACATCAACGAAAAATGCCATTCTGGTCAGATTCTCGTGTGCAATACTGTTTCCAGCAAAGAACTCTCCTTGAAATGGATAAACTCGTTTGAAACCGACTATCATTGCCTTCTCTTCAATGTCCAGGGTAACTGGTTTTCCTGAGCGTGTTTTGACGTAAGGTGTTACGAGCACCAATCGTCCCCCTTCTTTCAGTATTCTGTGTGCCTCTTCTAAGAAATCATGGTACAAAGGTTTGAGCTTGTCAATGATTTTTGTCCCGTAGGCTGTGGTAGGAATGTGGCGCAGTGCTGGACCTAGATCGGGTTCCGTTGCTATACAGTCTACTTCTTGTTGAATTCTGTTCGTTAGCCTGCGTGAGTTTCCTTGCAGAACCGTGTATTCTGCTTCTTCTAGCGCGTATTCTCTTTTGAGCCAGCCGAGGTTTTCTTTAGAAGCTTGGACGCACCATGGGTTCAGGTCCATGCCGATTACTTTTGCTCTGGCCAAGAGTGCTTCCTGGAGGATTGTGCCGACTCCGCAGAATGGGTCGAGCAGAAATTTTCCAGATGTGCAGGAAGCCAGGTTTATCATGATTCTTGCCAGACGTGGCGGTATGGCAAAGATCTTACGTTGGATTGGTCTGCCTATGTCGCGTTTTTGGAATTCGAAGGGGTTATGCACGGCCACAGTCGTGGATATTGCCGTTTGTTTTTTGCCTATGCAGAACAATACTTCCGCTTTTCTTTCGACTAAACCTTTTCTTAGCACCTCGATGTGACTCAGTTGCGGTTGCTGCCTTTTTTTAGGAAAGCCCATGAACCCTGATTTCCTGCCGTGAGCTCTCAGTTCATTTTTTAGAGAGCTTCCGAGAAAGCGTTGCATGGTTTTGGAAACTGGATGGAAAGACCGTTCGGTATAGTATACGCTTACTCCGAAAACAGATTTCCCAGATGAGGTTTCGAGCATTTCATCAACTATACCGCTTGACAATAGACTCATCTTGACCTGCGCTTGAGCCTCTTTGTTATTTTGAAGAAAAGCTTCTTCCACCGTCTGGGTGGCAACGTTTGTGGCCACTCTGCCGATCTTTATGGTTCCACCCAGATCAGCAATGGCTGAGGCACTCAAACTCTTGTCGATGCTAACGATAAAGAACGCTTTTGTGAACTCGCACACCTCAAACTTGCAGTTTCTCGCTTCTAATAATGAAACGAGCTCCGCTAGCGACAGTTTCCAGTTCTTCCCTGAAATAAACACGAAAGTGTTCTGAACGGCGATTGACATCCTTGGACACGTCAATACTGTTGTTTTATGCATATGAGAGTAATGGTTTTGAGGCGACTATTCCAAAACTACACCACGAGCGTTCGCTACGAGGACTAACGGTTTTTCCCATCATTTTGTAACAATTTATGTGTAACAATCTGTCACAATCCACTTTTTCTAGGAATTCCAAGAATTCTAATTAACACAACATGCTTTTTTGAGGTTTTGTGACACTCTGTTTATGAGAACAGTTCTTAAAGAATCAAGCTCCTTTTCACGAAACAGCATGGACTATTCTCTGGAATCGCGTTAGCGCGCGCGCAAACCCACACAATGACGGACCGCAGGTTGGAGGAACAAGTGTTAAGAGAAGAAAAACACTAATCTTCAAGCGGAGGGTTTGAAAATGAAGGGCATAGTTGTTTATGACACCTCTTACGGAAACACCAAGACAATCGCAGAAACCATTGCAGAGACACTGAAAGAGTCTGGAATAGAAGTTGACCTCTTCGACGTGAAGAACGTAAAGAAGCTAAGTGGAAAGGACTATAGTTTCCTTGTACTTGGTTCTCCAACCCGATTCGGCACAATGAGCTTTGCAATCAGAGGTTTCTTAGGCAAGGTGAAGAGTGAGGAATGGGTGAACAAGCCTTTCGCCGCCTTCGATACTGAAAATCCTGAGAACATTGAGAGAGCACGTGCTGAGAAGAAAGAATGGAGCGCAGCCGAAAAGATTTCAGAAAAGCTTAGAGACAAGAAGATGAACGAACTGTTGCCAGTTCTGAAAGCCGTTGTGTTGGGGCAAAAGGGACCGCTTAAAGAAGGCGAAATCGAGCGGACAAAAGATTTTGCAAGGGAACTCGCCATTAAATTGAAGGAAGACACAGTCTGAACCTTTTCTTGGTTGGGGTAAAGTTTTATTTTTTATCAGTTACTCCTCTGCCCCTTCCAGATAAGCCTTTTCTGCATGGTAATGGTGGGTTTTCCGCCTTTTTTTGGGGGTCTGCTTGCGAGGGAACTTGATTTTCGGGGTTTTCTCGGGGCTTACTACACAAACCTTGAAAAGGTTAAAGAGACTGTTAGTAGAAAATCAACCATCCAATTTCTAGAACAAAAAGAAAGAAGGAAAAAGAATGAGTGAAAGATACAGAAAATATGGTAGAGCAAAGAATTGCAGATGTAAGAACTGTGGGCTGGAGTTTAAGACAGAAGGAAATCCTAGGATTTGTCCTAGATGCCATTCAGTCATTGAGGTCTAGTGTGCGCGGAAGAAGAGGTCTCTTTAGCTTTCTAGGTATTTTCTCACCATTTCTAAAGAGTTGTCTTTTTGGGTTTGGGTCTGGGGGTAAAGCTTTATCGTGTGTGTGTGATGGTACTGACTTCTGCACTCGAAATGGCTTGCTTCTGCTGGACTAATGTCCATGTCAGGAACGCTAGCGAGCTTCTCTCCTGTCTACGGTATCGGCTTGGCAATCGGAGTGCTCGTGATGTTCTTCTCGCTCGCCGCATGGTTCGGAAGAGCAGGCAATTTCAAGTAGTCCTCTGTCCTCTCCAGTCTAAAGCCATAGAGCCTTCCTTCGAGCCTCTGCTCTATAATCTAAAGGCTCACTCCTAGAAAGGAGAGCCGATACATTGGTCAAACAACGAAAGAAACAACAGAAGAAATCAAAAGAGGATACGAGCCACTAAGGCTCGTCACTTCTTAAGTTGAAGTTTTATCTCAAACACACACTTCCACTTCTTTTTCATTGAAACGAGAGGAGAACGCTAGATTATTATTAGAGAATGTCGCATTCGCTATGAGGATGACGGAGTGGAACCAAAGACCGTTGCACTTTTGAGGAAATTCGAGAGCATAAAAGCTCACGCGACCGATCTAATCAAAAGTTTTTATCAAGCCAATGAGGCACTGTTCCAAGTTAAACTGAGAATTCAAGCTGGCACTGCTACCTATTACGCTGTAGAATCAGAAATAGCCAAACAGAAAAGTGGCAAAATTGCAGAAACAAAAATGATTTTGGAAGAATACATGGAATCATCATCTGATGTTTATGAGGCTACGAAAATACTCATACCTGTTCTCTCTGTTCCTTCCACAGAAAATGAAGCAAAGGGAGTATTACATCGAATGTCCATAGAATGTGATAGAGTGGTCGGTTTTCTGAACACTTCTATTCTACCATTATCACCACAAGATGCAGATAGACTCAGCAAGCTGCGTGCAGAAATGAGAGATGTGACTTCTGGACTTGACATAGAATATGAAAAGAATCTCAGCGAAGCGATAAATGAGCAGGAGAAAGGACACTTTCTAGCATCAGCACTTATCACTTCAAGAGTGATAAACCATGTGTTCGATCAGATCAAAGGAGAGAACATTGAAGCTAAGGTGAAATTTCTTCAAGACCAAAACATAATACCAAAAGACAAAAAAGGAGAAGATGATAAAGCGTTCGTCTTAAAAGCTAGCAAGAAGGCAAGGAATGTTTTTTCGCATGATATAAAGGTGTTTGCAAATCCTTCTGATTCTATTGGTCTGCTGGGAGATTGCGTAAAGCTCTTAGGAATCTTAGCACAGCTGAAAAAACAAACAGCTTGAGAGTCTTGCGATAGAATCAGCCTCTAGCCTTTCTAGTAAAATTGCAAGAATACATGCTAGCTTGCCTTTCTTCCTCGGTTGAGGACATTTCAAGACCTCTCGCCTCTACGATATGATGATAGAGTTCATGCAGAACGTTCCGCTTGGTCAAGCCTTTCTTTTTGAAACAAGCGGTATGCCGATCGTAGTAGTAGCATGCAAGGTAACTCTTCTTATGCACTTTCTTGCCGTCTAGTACGATCTTCATCCTTCTTATTCCGTAGTGCCGAGTTAGAAAGTCTACAGCCTTCTGGCAACCTTTCATGTCGTAGGTAATCCAGAACTTCTCGCACACTTTTCTGGAAGGAATCGTCCTCATCTAGGACAACTCCGCTGTTCTAGGTGTCCATGTTTGTTTTTCATTCCTCAAGTAGCTAGCGAACAGTAGAGCCTCTTCGTTAATCAGCGTCTCCAGTTCTTGCCTAGCTCCTCGCTTTATTCTCGGTATTTCTACCTTCGTCTCAAAGTATTTTTCAAGACTGTTTAGAAAAGCTCTTCTCTGTTCATCTCCAAGATATTGCCTCTTGACTTTTCGGTTAGCATAGCTGTCAGTCTTTAGCACAAAGTCTCTAGCCTTTACGCTTTGGCAGTAACGGATCAGGAAGTCGTCAACGAGATAGCGATAAAGCTCCTCGAAATCACACACTAAGGAAGGCATACCGAACTGTATGGAATGCAGAAAGCCTAGATAAGGCTCTAGCTTCGCCTTCATTAATGCTGTCTGAATCTTCCAGAAGAGGAAAGTGTAAGCTAGGTTCAAAACGTTGTTCAGAGCCTCATAAGCTTTGTAGGTCTTTCTTCCTTGAGGTCTTAAAGGCTCGTAGAATAGGAGGAATATCTGTTTGAAATATTGTTCTGAGGCTCTTCCTTCGCAACTCATCAGCCTAGCTCGTACGCTCTTCAAATCTCCTTCTAACGCTTTTATGTTTTGAGAGTAAGCGAAGGTATCGAGAGCTTTCAAACCGTATTTTCTAAGTACCTGATTGCTTCCTTCAATTTTGGCTAGTACGATATGTTTGGCTATTTCGAGTCCTTTACCGTTCTTCAAAGCCTCGTACTGACAGATTCTAGTCTCTACGTGGCTATCGTCGGAAAGGCTCTTAACGTAGGCTATAGGATTGTTCCACCTAGTAAGGATCACACAGTCAATATTCCAGAATCCACAAGTAGCTAACGCTCCTGCCGAGATAGTATTACCACTCTTAACTCTAATCTCAGATATTTCGTTCTCAGAAAGTGGATACCTCTTTTTCCTTCCTTCATTATCCTTTACGACTAAGCAGCCTTTTTCTCTGCCGAGAAAAGAGCCGTAGCTATCCAGTACGATTTTTACGGTTTTAGTCTTCATTCTAGCCTCCTCCTACTAGAATAAAGGCCTCTAGGCTCTCAAACGTTATTCCGTGCCTTAGAAAGGCTCCGTTTATGAATTGTGCCTAGAAGAGGGGAAGAGAACCTTAACCAAGCAAACGTTCGCAATAGACTCTCATTTGCTGTAATTGGTCACAAATACGCAGCAGACCATCAACTACATGATTCACAATATCTTTCTTGAACTCAATTGTAGGAAACATTTTAGTCATGGCTTCCTCTCCTATGTCCAGACTTTTTTGAAAATCGTAGCTGATTGATGTGTACGCTTGATTGTAAGATTCTACGGCTGGCAGGACTTCTTCTGTTATCGGTAATAGCCTAAACTCTGGTTTATTCATAATAGCAATCAAAGGAGTCATTTCTTTAATGAAAAGGTCGATCCGCTTACAAATTGACAAAACGACTGAACGCTTTCGTGACTTCTCAGTATCCTCAATCTGTTTATGAGCCGCCTTCACCTTGACTACTTCAAGACTACGTTCAAGTTCAGCTTTCAATTTCTCTGTTTCTTCACGTTCGTTTTTGCTTTTGGAATTAACACTTCTCTCGACCAAACACATCGGACTCCTTGCTAGTACAACATCTGTTTTTTTGGATTAAACTTTCGGTCTCCTTCTCTGAATTCTGTTTGGAATTGTCCTTGACAATCAGAAAGGTTTTGTTACAATGATATCCTTGTATTTCTTTTTCCAGTTACGGTCTTTCAGCTTCCTATGTAATACAGCGAGACCTACTGCAACGTATGAGAACGTCTCAAGGATTCCTGTCCAATCAACTGGTGTTGTTGGAGTAGTAGTAGTAGGAGTAGAATTCGGTGGCAGTGGTTGTGCTATCGTACCGCTATTTCTAATCGTAAGGACTGCTTGGTGTGCTTGAACAGAGGCTATCCAAAGACTGGCAAATAGGAGAGCAACAGATATGAAGAATATTCTCCTTTCCATATTGTTTGTTATGATACGGACAAACTAAAAAACCTTTTCATTCTCTCACCGTACCTTCAGGAAAAGCTAGAAAAAGTATTCGACCCTTCTTTTCAGCCTTCTAAAACAAAGGTATATCCTAACTAGGAGGTACCTTTGTTTGTACTCTGCGGAGTATCTGTGGATAATAGTACGCTGCTGCGTCCTACTACCTACCTTACCAACCTACCTAGCTATCAAGACGGTACTCCTTCGGAGTACCTTGCTCTGATCCGCTATATCCGAGTGCAAGACTGAGCAAGACCGCACGTAGTGCCGTGCTCCGCGAGCTCAGTCGCGGTCGATTCAGAAAGCAGAAGCAAGCCATTTCGAGTGCAGAAGTCAGTACCATCACACACACGGGTAAAGTTTTATCCCAAACCCAAACGACGACGCACGAACTTATTCTCTCGATGAATAGCACACCAAAATCTACTTATCGCTTTGGGAACAGTATTTTTCTAGGAATAAAAGTGGGAAGGTGTGAGGTCTGCGGAGCAGAAGTCGAGCTTCCTTTCCAGTGCAACTACTGCAAGAAATACTTCTGTGAAGCTCACAGGCTTCTTGAGAATCATAATTGCCCAAACGCACCACCCCGAACTCCATTAGGGAGCTATCAAGCCAAACAAATGTTGGCGAGTACTGATAGAAGGAGAGAAGTCAAAACTGCAATCGAAAACATGCCTCTTATGGTCGGGGGCAAGACGAAGACATACGGCAACAGATTCCACCATCATTTTGACGTTCCTGTCGAGGTTTATTCAGATCAGGGATACCGTAAGAAGTTGAATCATGCCAAAACACTGAACGAAGCAGACCATATCGTTCACGATTATTACAAGCACCATCGAAAAGATATAGAAAGATGACCAGCAAATTGACTTCTTGAAGTTGAACACGACTGAGTGAGTCGAAGATGCGCGCGCTAACTGACTGTCGAAAACGGTCAGATATTTCTTTTCACGACCTTTTTGTAACAATTTTGGAATATAGAAGACTTTTGGGCAATGTTGAAAGAACGGGAAAGTGTAACATGTTTGTTAGCGCGCGCGGATTCAGTCTTAACCACAAAGTCCTTGACGCTCCTGCGCGCAGAGGCCTCATGAAAACCACGTTTCATCTATGGGGCATGTTTCAAAGGCATCCGACCAGAGTTCCACGTGAACGCTATTCTTCTGGATTTTCTGCATGAACTCCGAGAGGTACAACTGGCGCGCGCGGGCGAGATTGAAGAAGAAGAGGAAGCTGAAGAAGAATCCCACGAGCATGGAGATTGAAGTGTAGGTAAGGATCAAAAGCGCAACGGCGTGATCCTAAGATAGTTTCATTATTTAGCAAGTTTTTTGTTTTGGAATGATCAGCAATGAGAGTTGAGCGTGCGAGTGTGAAATCGGTCGAACTGAAAAGAGCGCTTAGGTCCTGGTGACTATTTCTGCTTCTGCGTTCATAGGTCCCGTTGCCGTGATTTTGATTCTTAAATGGTTTCCGGGCTTTGCGTTACCAATGAAAACTAAGAAACCCTTGATTCTGGCTATACCTTCCCCTTGAGGGCTTGTTTCGGTTATATCCACTTCGTATTCTTTTCCAGTCTCAACTGGGCAGTTCTCAACGCCTCTGCCACGTTTGCTCTTGGCATTTCTCGGGCTTCTTTTTCGCGGACTCATTGGCATCTTCCTTTTTCTGCATTTGTGATGATATGATTATCGCTCCTCAGTGGCTTAAGTGTTCCGCATTTTACTGCTCGCGCTAACCCAACATTTCCCGCAAAGAGGTTGGCGTGAGCATCTTTCCTATTACGACATGCCATTGAGGATAATCTGCCGCAGAGTAGGGGGTTGCCGGACGTTTCCTCCCGTGATACCCTCTGTCCGTTTCATTCTGGCTTCGGATGGAGACTCTGGCTCGGAGAGACAAAACCCTCAATGAATCACGTCATCCGTGCGGATAGAGATGTTGGTTGCCTAACGAAACGCATGTCCAAACCTAACGAAAATGAGGAATATGCATGAGGATAAGGGTCTCGCGAATTCTGCGCGAGCAGGCTAGAATCAACCCAGCAGCAAAAGAAGCGTGTGAGAGAGCTGAGGCTGTTTACACCTATGCGTCACATCTAACTGCTGAAACTCGTTACGCTGACCCTGAAAGATACAAGGATTACTACGTGACGGCAGCAGGCAGGAAATTGTATTTAGCGCGCGATTCAACCTAACCCGTTAATGCTTAAATATTTGGTCACGCCTTTCACAGGGGGATGTAAAATGCACGCAAAGAATTATAGACCAGTCAAGGGACAATCTTACACCCGGAAGAAATACATAAGAGGCTTCCCACAGCCGAAGATAACAAAATTCACGATGGGAGACACAAAAGCAAAGTTCGAGTACGAAGCAAGACTCGTATCTTTGGAAAGCGCTCAAATCCGCCACAACGCCTTGGAAGCGGCACGCATAGCGGCAAACCGTCAATTGATGGAAAAACTCGTGAACAACTACCAGTTGCAGGTCTGCCCCTATCCTCACAACATTCTCAAGGAAAACAAGATGATTTTTGGGGCACATGCAGACCGACTTCAACAGGGCATGCGCAGATCCTTTGGGACACCCATCGGAACTGCTGCTCGTGTGCGGCCCGGCCAGACAATCATCCGCGTCCGCGTTAACGCCGACGCGATTGAACTTGCTAGGCAGTCCCTGAAACGCGGGGGTGCCAAGCTTCCTATGCCATGTAGAATAGTGGTTGAGAAAACCCCGCCACAAGAGGCGGAGACAGTTGAAAAAATCCCACCAGAAGAGGTGAAGACGGTTGAGTGAAATGCGCAAGGATCTAGTGATTTGGTTTGAAGGCTTAAGGAAAACAGACATTCCTTCAGTTGGAGGCAAGAACGCCAACTTGGGTGAGATGACAAGCGCTGGCCTGCCAGTTCCACCTGGCTTCGCAATAACAGCTTACTCCTACAAGAAATTCATCGAAGACACAGGCATAGCAACAAGGATCTACGATATCATAAATGAAACGATGACCACGCCGGACGATCCTGCGCAAGGTGAAATAGCCTCCAAGAAAATCCGTAAACTGATAGAATCAACACGCATGCCCAAAGACATTGAAAAAGCCATAAAATCAGCCTACGAAGAATTGTGCAAAAAACTCAAGATGAAAGACGTTTTCGTCGCCGTTAGGTCAAGCGCAACAGCCGAAGACCTGGCAGACGCCTCCTTCGCAGGACAACAGGAAACCTTTCTAAACGTCAAAGGCGCCGACGAGGTGATCGCTAACACGGTGAAGTGCTGGTCCAGTCTCTTCACACCACGCGCCATGTTCTACCGCAACGAGAAAGGCTTTGCCCACGAGAAAGTCTTCATAAGCGTCGGAGTTCAAAAAATGGTTAATTCCAGAGCCGCAGGCGTCATATTCACGTTGAACCCCGTCACAGGTGACACCAGCCAAATAGTCATCGAAGGCAACTACGGCTTAGGCGAAGCTGTCGTGTCAGGGTCAGTCACGCCGGACGACTTCGTCGTTGACAAGGAATCGCTAAAGGTAACTGAAAAACGGCTAGCCAAAAAAACAGTCCAGTACATTCGCGACCCGAAAACTGGAAACACTGTGCACGCGGACGTGCCACGAGAAAAGCAGGAGCAGCCGTGTATAAACGATGAGGAAATTCATAAACTTGCAGAACTCGCAAAACGCATCGAACAGCACTACGGAAAACCCCAAGACATTGAATGGGCAATAGACAGGGACATACCGTACCCAAGCAACATATTCATAGTGCAGTCGAGGCCTGAAACAGTCTGGTCTGCGAAACTAGAGCAAGTGCCGGCAGGAGGCGAAGCAGAAGAAGCGAAAAAACCTGAAGAACTGAAAGTCGTTGTCAAAGGTATCGCTGCTGGCAGACGAAGCTTTGGAGCTGGCACGGCGAAAGTCGTGGCAAACCCCCAGGAAGCGGCCAAAGTCATGCAGAAAGGCGACGTGCTCGTCACAGACATGACCAACCCGGATTACGTACCCTTCATGAAGCTTGCAGGCGCAATAGTCACCGACAAGGGCGGAGTAACGTGCCACGCGGCAATCGTAAGCCGTGAACTGGGCATACCATGCGTTGTCGGAACAGAAAACGCCACGCAACTCATGAAAACCGGCAAACAGTACACAGTGGACTCAAGAAGCGGCGTCGTCTACGAAGGAATAATGAAAACGCTGACACAACAACTCTCATCCGCCGCAGGAGCAGTCGCAGGCTCAGCAGCAATTGCAACGGGCGTGTTCCAGTCGGTCCCCACGACAGCAACCAAGATTTACATGAACCTGGGAGTACCCGAAAAAGTCGAGGAGTACAAAGACCTGCCATTCGAAGGCATAGGACTGATGCGAATCGAATTCATCCTGGCCAGCTACATCGGCGAACACCCGATGCGCTTTGTCGAGACAGGGCAAAGCCAAAAGTTCGTTGACAAACTCGCAGAGGGAATAGCAACAGTCGCCAGAGGCATACAGCCACGCCCGGTTGTGGTGCGTTTCAGCGACTTCAAAACCAACGAGTACCGAGAACTAAAGGGCGGAGAAAAATATGAAATCGTAGAAGCCAACCCGATGCTTGGATGGAGAGGCTGCAGCCGCTACATAAGCAAATGGTACGAGAAAGCCTTCAGACTTGAATGCCAAGCCATCGTTAAGTGCAGAACAGAATGGGGCCTGAAAAACGTTTGGGTCATGCTTCCGGTCGTGCGCACCCTGTGGGAGACAAAGGCAGTGCTTGAAATCATGCGTCAAGAAGGCTTGGAGAGATCAAAGGACTTCAAGGTGTGGTTCATGGCTGAAACACCCTCAATCGCCATACTTGCAGACGAGTTCTCGAAGCTTGCAGACGGATTCTCCATAGGCTCAAACGACATGACGCAAGGAATACTCATGATTGACAGAGACTCAGAGCGCCTGGGACTAATGGGATACTTTGACGAAAGAGACCCGGCTGTCAAAAGGATACTTGCACACCTCATCAGAGTCGCTCACGAGAACGGGGCGACAGTGTCCATATGTGGCGAAGGCCCGTCAAACCTGCCGGACTTCGCAGAGTTCTTGGTCAGAGTGGGAATCGACAGCATCTCAGTTAACAACGACGCCGTAATAGCTACAAAGAAGCTGGTTGCAAGCGTAGAACAGAAGATAATTATGGAACGGCTCGCTGAACTGGACGCAAGAGCCCTTGGGCATCCAATTCGAAAACCAAAACAAGACTGGGAATGGACAGAGTAAGACATCACACATTCATCTTTCTTCTTAAACCCACATTTCTAGTTTAGCAATCTCCGTCGAAGGAATCAGAATGAGACAATTTGATTTTGAAGAAGAAAGAGTTAAACAGGAAATCCTCAAGCTCGGAGCAAAACGCGTTCTAATCCAGGTCCCAGAAGGCCTAAAACCAGAAGCACCACGCATAGCGAAGACCATTGAAAGGCTCGGAGTTCTACCGATAATCTCTGCAGACCCCTGCTACGGCGCGTGCGACCTGGCAACAGCAGACGCCGAAAGCCTCGGAGTAGACCTGATAATTCACTACGGCCACTCTAAACTAGTGAAGTACGAGCGGTTCCCAACGATTTATGTTGAAGCTCGAGCAACCTTGAACGTTTCCTCAGCCGTCGAAAAAGCGTTGCCGATGCTGGAAAAATGGCACAAAATAGGCCTAGCGACAACAGTTCAACACGTGCAAACCCTCGACGAAGTCAGAGAGATACTAACCCGCCAGGGAAAAATCGTCGTAATAGGCGACACTGGACGCCTGAGTTATCCAGGCCAAGTCATCGGATGCGACTACAGCAACGCCGTGTCTATCGCGAAGGACGTCGAGGCCTTCCTCTTCGTCGGCGGCGGACAGTTTCACGCGCTAGGCATAGCCCTTTCAACCTCGAAGCCGACAGTAATCGCTGATCCCTACGACAACACAGCTACTCCGTTGAACCAAGAAGCCGAGAAAATCCTCAAACAAAGATGGGCACACGTGCAAGAAGCAAAAAAAGCGAAAACCTTCGCCGTTCTGGTTGGACTCAAACCCGGACAGAAAAGACTCGAAGAAGCGCTACAACTGAAAGAGAAACTCGAAAAGGAAGGCAAGATAACACATCTCTTCGCCGCGAAGGAAATCACGCCTGAAACACTCATGGAATTTCCATCGGTTGACGCCTTCGTAAACACAGCCTGCCCAAGAATATCGCTTGACGACGCCACCAGATTCAGAAAGCCAATCCTCACCGTCAACGAAGCATTGGTAGTTATCGGCAAGTTATCCTGGGAAGAACTATGCAGAAAAGGATTGCTAGAAAACTAGATTTGGAGATGCTGCTCTCAAACGTCAAGCCGCACCCAACACCCAGCCCAAGCCTCGAACAATACACGGTTTCGGTCAACGTGGCAGCTCAGATGCTGTACATGGCAGCCTACATATACGACGACATAGTGGATAAGACTGTTCTAGACCTAGGCTGCGGCACTGGAAGACTGGCGTTAGGAGCCGCCTTCCTAGGTGCAAAAGAAGTCGTGGGTGTGGACATAGACAAAACAGCAGTGAAAGCTGCCTGTGAAAACTCAGTTAACACTGGACTGAAGGACAAAGTGCAATGGGTTGCCGCGGACATAGACGCCGTTTGCGGAGAATTCGACACCGTGCTGCAAAACCCACCGTTCGGAGTGCAAAAACGAGGGGCAGACCGCAAATTCCTTGAAAAAGCCCTAGAATCAGGCAGAACCATCTACTCATTTCACAAGAACGTGCAAGACAACACGGCTTTGGTAGGAAAGCTGAGAACTCACAGAGATGACATCGTTCAAGTCTCCGCTTCCCCCTTTCTCAGAAGGTTCGTCGAGAAACACAGTGGAGAAGTGAAGGCTGTTTACTCAATGGTCATGGTCATCCCGTACATGTTCGATTTCCACACGAAAAAACAACATGAGTTCATAACTGATCTCTATGTTATAGAAAGAAGATGAAAGAACCATGACAACGAAAACACCTGTTTGCCTCGAAGTAGGTCCAGAGAACACCGGCGTTCTTGTTCCAACCTGTCCTGGTTGCTGTTCTTTTGGAAAGACGCGCGTGCTAAACATACGTGAAAAGAAGACCTTTCAGTGATTTGAAAAATGAATGAAAGGGAACGTTTGGTCAGGAAGGGATATGACAAAATAGCTGAAGAATATCAAACTGACAGACACGCATTTGACCATTCAGAAGAACTGGCGGAATTCGCAGGCTTGCTGCCGAAGAATAGCAAGATACTCGATGTTGGTTGTGGCACGGGAGTCCCTGTAGCGAGGTTCTTGGTAGAGGCTGGATTTGAAGTCGTAGGAATAGATTTTTCAGAGAAAATGCTGAAAGTAGCAAGAAAGAATGTGCCGCAGGCCACATTCGTCAGGAAGAATATGACCAAAATGGACTTTCCAGATAACTCTTTTGACGGTTTAACAGCCTTCTATTCCATTATTCACGTTCCACGAGAAAAGCATACTCTATTGTTCAAGAGTTTCAACAGAATACTGAGACCAGATGGAATAATGCTTGTGTGCATGGGTCCAGATGATTGGGAATCGACTGAGGAGTACTACGGCATCAGAATGCTCTGGAGCCAATACAGTCCCGAGAAGTCATTGCAACTGGTCAACGATGCTGGTTTTGAAATGATATTTGACAAAATCCTTGAGAGAGGAAAAGAGAGACATTACTGGATCCTAGCCAGAAACAAGAAATAGCTCTCTTGTCTATGGTTAAGTTCATTTTCAACCGGCGCTTGGGCTGTAACTGTCTGTGGAGGTGCTTCTGACTCTTTCTCATGCTTGCGAGTGCGTCGACGCGTTTTTTTTGTTTTGCAAGTCAGCTGTAAGACATATATATTGTTAGTTGCATGATGGTGAAGTTATGAAAACCAAATGTTGGCTAACTGTAATATTGGTAACTATTGCTTTCTTAGCAGTCATCGCGCCTGTATCATATGCTGAATCGCTAACGACAAGTGACTTCACACAAACGAGTTTTGCAAAGACGGTTGACTTCTTTGATTATGTGCGTGAGTACGCCGCTGCCCGCAACGTGACGCCGCCGCCTGACGCGTGGCACGCCTGGCTCTACATGACCTACGTAAACACCAGCGGACTCAAACTGCTGTTCGCCGGCTTGGATAACATTACTTTCGGCGGAGCCTTAACGTTCACGGTGCCCCTGCAGAGCTTCATCATGCACTACAGAACGGATAATCAGTCGCGGGATGTCATACTCGGCAACACATTCCTCATGCTGTTAGCCTTCAACGATTCAAGCACGTCGCTGTTTCCGAACTCGCCTGACCGAAACGACTATCTGTGGTCAAGCTTCAGCATGGGACTGAGTCTCAGTGACCTCGGCATCATCTTGCCCGTCTTCAACAGCCGCACCGAGCACATTGCCCTAAAGAGCAGCAACAACGGCTTAACCTGGACATGGGGCATGCGGTACACGAACTTGACGGCGTTCTGGTGGCAAACCTACATTGACGAGGGCAACCCGCACCACGAAAACTACGTGGCAGCCATAACCGTTTACGATGAGCTCACGTTCACGTACAGGCTAGACATCGATCCGACGACGAACACGACGACCGTGACAGAAAACCATGTTATCGGCAGGATGAGGGAGCTTTTCTGGCACCCGCTACCGCTCGTTTGGTTGCGCTACAACGCCACGGGCGAGTATCGACCGTTGCGCGAGCTCGCGCCGTTGGCGTTTGCATATCTTGGCCCAACCACGATTTACCAGTTTCTGGACACGTGCGGCATCAAGATGAGCATCATAGACTATCAGACGTCGATAACTGCTGATCATCAGACGTTGAGCAGGACGGCAAACGGCCAAAACGTGACTGACTCGGACGTTGACGTGGACAGCACGAGCGTAGACACGGTGACTGACGACGGAGTGAGAGTGGCTTCAGCCAACTTCGGGGCGAAGCAGACTTATCAGCTGTTCAATTACACGCAGGATAGTTCGGAGCAGCAGTCTGTGACGTACAATGCTACGCAGCGGACGGCTCGTCTTGGCGGTTTCGGCCGGAATGAAGACTTGTTCCAGTTGCAGTTTGGTTTGCTGAAGTTTCTGCCGTTGGTGGTTTACAACATGTTTCCGGGTTTGTATCTGCAGGCTTTGGCGACTCTGACGAACGTGACAAGGGCGAATTATCTCTATATTGTAGCTTATCCTACGTACAGCGGCTACCGAGTGGTGCATGATCCGACTCTAACGGTGTACGCGGCTGTGACGGCCTCAAGTAATGTTTGGAGCCTTGGCGGACTAGGCGGACTGTTGATTATAGCCATCGTGGCTGTTCTCGTCATCGTAGTCGCCGCCGCTGTGTTACGCCGCAGAAACAAAGCTCCGAAACAGTAGCACACCAACCCTTTTCCCCTCCCTTATTCCCCGTTTCTTTTCGGCCTTGTCCTGAACAGGTAAGTCTTGGTCTCCGCCTGAAAGGATCAGGTGCGCGCGCTAATTGCGAACATATTTGCACATTTGGGATTTGGGGGTAAAGTTTTATCTTTTTCTTCTTCTTCTTCTACGACGACTACGACTACGCTTCTAACCCTACGCTTACTACCTACCTTCTACTACTCTAACTAACTCTCTCTCTGACGGCGACAGACAGACAGACAAACAGAAGTCAGAGAAACTTCAGGTTTCATCAGGCTCTCTCTGTTTCTCATATTCCCCTTTCAGCTTGACTAGAGGCTTTCAGCGCGCGCTCCCTCTATTTTTTGAGATTATCAGTAGTAGTCCAAGGTTCTAGCACAGGAGTCTCTTTTCCGAGAGATTCAGTAACAGCGTAGTTTTCTTTCCGTTTTTTGTTCTTCAATCGGTAAAGTACTGCATAGCTAGGTGAGCCTACGATTCTCCACTCAAGTACACCGCTTTCAACTAGCGAATTGAGTGCACCTTGCACTTCCCAGAGTTTTGAGTAGTGGTCAATGTGAAGCATCCTAGCTGGTTTGATTCCATAAATGTCAATTACAATTTCAACAGTGGTAAAATCCTTCTCTGGGTTCTTTTGAAAAACCTCCAAAACTCGACTTTCCAAATTCATAAGCACACCACTTGCTAGGCTTGTCTTCTGTTGCTGTGCCGATTTAAGATTAGCTGTTGGAATTATGACGTTGGTGCAAAAATCCCATACACGTTTTCAGTAAAAGTTTTGACGGTGGTTTGGTTTTCTCGGATAGCAACCAGATTTCCCTCAAATATCAAGTTACCCAAATCAAAACCTATTGCAGTAATGTTAAGCGGTACAAGATTGGGCTTTAGAACCACACTAAGTCTTACCAGCAGTCCTTCATTAATTGAATATGTGACATCACGCGGAATGAAATATTGATGGGTTGTTTGTCCTAAGTAAGAGACAGAATGTTCTGAATAATTCAGGTTGTTAATGTCAAGGTATGGTGAAACTTTGTCAATATTGGTGAAGTTGAGAGCCGTGACATTGATTGTCAGTAAGCTATCGTAAGGAGTAATCACTTTCAAATCAATAGTCGCATTGCCGAATAGCGTGGCGAAAATATCATTGCGTGGGTAGGAGAGAGTATTCAGGGTTGAATAGGCTTCAGGGTCACGAATTGAGAATATGAGAGGTTGATAGTTATGGACGGAGTTTTCCAGATTGTAGAGTGAATTTTGCGTATTTTGACTTTGCACTGCAAAATAAACGCTCGCTACAATAGCAGTTATGGCTATTAATGATGATAGAACAACAGAGACAAGTGAGATAGTCCATCTACTCTTCTTTTTACGAATTCTGATACCATTCGTCTCTATGTATGCCATACTTACGATTAGCAAAACTCGAAGAGATAAGATTTCTGTCTTTATCCAAGAGGCATGTTTGATATCCGAATCTGATTTAAGTCTCAAACCAGACTAACTATGGGGGGCAACAAATGGGAAAAAAGATTTCAATAGCCCTTCTGTTGCTAATCGTTTGGTTATTGATTTCGGTGTTTTTCAAGCCCAACCATCTTGTAACCAATCAAGAAATTGAAGCGTATGGAGACACGTATCTTCAAACCTACCGTAATCTGGTTTCTCAGTTCAATCCTAATGATTGGAGTTACTTTCCCGCTTTCGTTGATTTTTGGAATAAAACTACTAGTATAAACACTATGGTCTCGGAATCTCATGGTGCGGGAATTGAATTTGTCTTGAATTCAAGCCTTTCGCATTTCCACTTGATGAGAACAAATGACAGAATTGAGTTAGCCGTTTTTGGTGGTTCTTTCTATCGTGCGGGCGGATTGCCCCTTCAGATATTCCAAATTCGTTTGATTTGGGTTCTTGAATCAGGAGTGAATTTTGAGACAGGTGGGCAATGTATGTTTGAGGTTTTGGACAATGCGACACTTGCAGTCGATGGTTTCAATTGGACTTTGGATGCGACTGGTTATTTCAATCCGATAACTATCAAAGGAAGTAACATGTATGAATCTTGGGCTTCAAACAAAGCTGTGTGGGATGCAGAATTCGATTTCAGATATGACCTTGCTTATGCCTTGAATCAATCAGAAGGTGTTCGGGAATATGTTGCATATTCCGACCTCAAAGGTTTGCTTAGCAATATTGCTGATAGGTTGAAAAATGACCCTAATTATGGATGGTCTCAGCTTGAATCTGACCTTAGCGAGGTTTCTCGGATAGCCCAAGAGAGATATGGAGTGACTAGACCCAATTTTATACAGGATGTATTCAACGCCATCAAAGAAAAAACTGCATTGAGCAAGAAACTCCCAGTATTTGGTGTAGCTTACGATAACAACTACATATACACGCTTTTCTTCTCGGTCTTGTTGGACTTGAGTTATATCTTCGCAATTTCTCTAAATCAACTTCTGCGAAGCCTAAGCAAGAAGTCATCGAAACCTATTGCGAAGATTGTCAAGCAATTTGGTGAGTGGTTCACGTTCATTCTTGTTCTTATTGCCTTTTTCGTCAATGCACCTTATGGCTATGAAATGGCAATTAATCTTCCGATTCTGATATTTCAGCTGATTATGATAATTCTTTTGTCAAGAGCGGTGCCGAAGCTGAAATCTGAATTTGTCTCCAGTCGGAGAAATGTAGCATACCGCTTGGTTATTGGAACTTTCTCCTTACTGTTGGTTTTCGCCGTGATGCTATTATTACTACCCTATTTCTACGCCGTGCCTTTGATGTTTAACACTTACTCTATCATAGTAGGGAATATTACGGCTTTCAGCGTTCTGACTGCTTCAATGGGAGTCTTGATTGTGCTCGTCTTACAACTAGTATATAATCGCCTTTTTGGAAATCTCCACAGACGTGTTTGACCCAAATGCTCCCTGATTAATTTGATTTACTTGGTATATCAGCAATGTTTCAAAAACCCGCTATTTGGCGGGGTTTTCTCCCGATATCTCCGCTTTTCTCCATCAGGCTAGGCTCGGTATCCTTGGAACCCATGTTTCTCGTTCATGCCTCAGAAATTTCGCAAACAAATAAGCTTCTTCATTAATCAACGTGTCAAGAGTCTGCTTACTGCCATGTCTGATTCTGGAAATCTCAACAACGCGGTCAAAAAGCAAATTCAAATCCTCGCCTAGTTCATCAGTTTCAAACTCGCAAAGATGAATCCTCTTTCCCATTTTAAGATGCATCATGAAATCTGTAACAAACACAAAATCCTTCTTATGCAATTTCTGCGAGCGTTCAATTAGAAAATCATCTATCAAATAGCGATACAATTCCTGAAAATCACACACTAGACTTGGCTTTCCAACTTGGACAGAGTGCAGAAAACCAAGATAGGGTTCAAGCTTCGCCTTCAACAATGCCTTATGCACCCTGCACTTCAAAACGTAATAAGCAAAGTTGAAAACATTATTCAAACCATCATAAGCTTTGAACCCTGCCCGCTTCTCAGGTCTAATGTTCTTAGGGAATAGGCCGAATATTTGTTTGAAATAGGATTTAGCACTGTGACTCTCGGTTACCATAAGCTTCTTTCTAGCAGATTCTAAACTCGAGAATTCCATGTTTTCTACTTGACGTCTGATGTCAGCGTCTAAAGGCTTCAGATTGTATTTCCTGAGAACCTGATTCTGTCCTTCAACCTTGGAAATCAATATTTGCTTGGCTATGTCAATTCCCTTTTCATTACACAATGCTTGATACTGAGCAACTCTGGTTTGTACGTGCGAGTCATCTTCAAGGTTCTTCAAAACTGCTACAACTCTGTTTCTCCTTGTCATTACGTAAGTGTCAATATTCCAAAGAGCCAAGTCAATTAGAGCGTCAACAGAAACGTAACTCCCACTTTTCAGGACGGCTTCGCCTATTTCCTTCTCAAAATGAGGATAACGTTCAGTCTGCCCGTTCTTGTTTCTGACTTCGAAGCATCCTTCCGCTCTACCTAGATAGGAACCGTAATCGGACAATTCAACCTTCAAGGTTTTAGCGTTACGGAATGGCATGATTTCACTCCTTCATTAGAGTAGTTCCAAGTTTTTCGATGAACAAGTCGATTTTTTCAAAGAACTTCTTTTTGTACTCCATGCTCTGCCGACAGTTTTCAGCGACTGATTTTTCCAAGACTCTATACATTGGATTTCCGATGAACTTCCAAAATTCAGCATCACTCACTGTCTCATCTATTCTTAGCTCGTAATTGACGTAGGATTTCAACTCAAGTAAATTCACTTTCAAAATTTCAAACACGTCTCGTTCTATTTCTTGTTCTAATCCTTTCTGAGTCAATTTGGCATAATGCTCTTTCAGATTAACTGGTTCCAAATCTGGGAACCGCTTTTCCAAGTCTTGAATCCAGTCTGAACCCGTTTCAGAGTTAATATTGAAGATGGACATCGCATCTTTGTTCAAGCTGTAGGTTACATTTTGTTTCCCTTTCTTTTCTGCGATGACTAGTTTTTGCTTTGTTAAATGTCTCAAATGTTCATTGAAACTTGGTCTTGAAACAAAAGGCAATCCTGAGCTTTGTAGAGGGTTCAGTCTTATTACTGACCTGTAAAGCTCATTGAATCTCAGACTTTTTTTCAATATCAATACCAAATAAATGGCCGAACAAATATCATCCATCTCTATTGCTCTTTTTGTTAGCTTGTCGATTTTTCTGTCTCTATCGTTCTGAATTGTCATGGTTGTTTTCTCCTATTTCCAATTCGACTGGTAGGTTTCCAGTAGGTAAGTAACCTACTAGTAACTTTACTACTGCCTTTAATATAAGGATTACTAAGAAACTGTTGAGGGTTTTCCCGTATGAAAACAATCAACGAAACCTTCACAGACGAAGAATTTCGGAAACTTCAAGCTGTGAAGGAAAGGAAGAGTTGGCATGACTTCATAATGGAGTTGACTAAGAAATGAGTCAGGAGAGCAGAGGACAACAAATCCGAAAAAACATCAGGTCAGCGATGGAAAGTTCACTCTACAGGTATTGCCCGAACACGTTCCATCGAATGGCAAACCTGATTGCCTACGACTTCAACCTCACACCTGACACGGTCAAATACAATTACCTCAACATGTTCCTAGAAGCAAGAATTCTTGTCTACACGGAAAATGGTGAGATTGACTTATCAACAAAAGGAAAGGCTATCCAAACCACTGAAGACGGATTGATAGAAAAAGACCTTCAGGAAGAATATGAAGAGGAAACAGCGAATCTAAAGGAACTGAAAAAGAAAATCCCAACATTCGAAGAATGGAAGAAGACGCGGCCTCAACGCAACAAACCATTAGAACCATAAACGGAGAGATGCCTAATGCGATGGAACCTGAGAATATTTCTCCGTCCGTGGACGTTCTTCGCCATGCTGTCAAGAACTCAGACGCTTGAAGGAGTAACTTCTGAAGTAGTTACTGAACCCGAAGAGAAACATCTCCACTACATATTTTTTGACCTAGAAGGAGATACACTAACACTAGCTGAAGTTGAACAGAAACTTGGAGAAATCCAACGTGACTTCAAACTTGGAGACATTTATGTCTTCAGCGATGCTGAAGGCTCATATCGTGCATTTTGCTGGAGCAAGAGACCGTGGATTACGTATTTGCACATTCTCCTTCACAGTTTTCCGTTACTAGATTATGGCTTTTGGGTTTGGACTGTGCGGCGAGGGTCAGCCACGTTGAGGACGAGTGACAAGGTTGGTCGTCCACATCAGGAGTGTGCGAAGGTTTTGGAGGGTTTTGAACCTACCGTGTTTCCTGAGAAGGTCTGTTATGTTCAGTATGACACGGGAATTGAGAAACAAGGGAGGTTGATTGAGCTTGGATAGGTTCCCTGAGGCATTTCGGCGTTTTGAAGAGGTCGTTGACGTTGACAGAATTAAGAGTTTCATACAGTTGAAGTTAACTTATGCTTCATGGGCAGGTCGGAAATGGCTCAACACGTATAGACAGAATGAAGCGTTGAAAGTTGAAGCCAGAAGACTTGGAATTCCCATTTCTGTTGAAGGGAGACCTGTTAGTGGGAGAGGGGTTGCTCATGTTCCTGAAAGAGTAGCTGTAACGTGGAGACATGAAACTGTCACTGTAAGAGGTAGCTCTCAAGACCGTTACAGAGACCTTAAGACGGGTCGCTTCATTAAGAAACCTTAGGGTAGCGCGCTCTAATGAAACAAATAGAGAGATGCGCCGATACTATTCAAATTCTTGATTAGCGCGCGTTAACGAGATTAAAGACTATTTGAATTGTGTAACTAACAATTCTTATAAGGGCAGAATTTTCATAGGACAGTTGGAGGTTTAGGATGTCAATAGATGCTGAGCAATTTGATAAACACAAGAATCCACTGAAATATATTGTAGATTACTTGAGAAATAACAAAGAAAGGGCATACACGACCGAATCCATAGCGAAGGCAATTAGAATAGACGTAATTGAAGTGAGAAACGCTCTTTTTTATGATAGCATAGCCAAGATTCTTGACCCACGATATGGAAGCCTAATTGAAAGTGCCACCGTGGCAGGCGTCTTATACTACAAGTATAAGGGTCAGTGAAAACAATGGTGGATAGTGCGACAAAGAAACTTGTTCGGGAAGAAACTCAGAAAGCACTTGCACAGATTAGCGACCAAATAAGGCGGATACAGACTTTTTCGGAGGCTTATCTATTGATGCTGCTCGACCTTTCTCTTATTAGTGACCCTTGTGAGCGACTGAAGCGAGTCTTAAGTGCTGTCTCAACAGATTTTCCACAGCCTCTCCTGCAAATCTATGTTAGAAAATCAGTGGTTAGAGCTAAAGAATCAGAGATAGAATTTGAAGATTATGCCGATTGCTTAGTTAAAGGACTCGGTGATAGAGTAAAAGAACTAACATTAAGAGATGAAATCAACAGAGTCTATGGTTCAAAAGCTGGTGAAAGGTGGAAGAAAATCGTGGGGAGTTCTGACAATCCGAAGACTGACTGTGCGTGCAAGGCTTCGACAAAGTTTTCTTCTGGGCATTCATGCTAGCTTTCCATGCTGCCACCTTTTGTCCACCACGCGCGCTTTGTCTTTCTCTTTGTCTGTTTGTCTGTCTGTCTGTCGCCGTCAGAGAGAGAGTTAGTTAGAGTAGTAGAAGGTAGGTAGTAAGCGTAGGGTTAGAAGCGTAGTCGTAGTCGTCGTAGAAGAAGAAGAAAAAGGGTAAAGTTTTATCCAACCAACCAAACGGACGACGGACGACCACGACGACGACCACGACGGACGACGGAAACGGTGAATGGACGACAGAGGACGGAAGGAAGGATGGAACAAAAGTGCTTTTCAACGTTAAGAAATGTATATCTTAAGCTCTTCTTAAGACGTACATTTCACAAACATGATTTTGAGAGCGCGCGCTTCATTGTTTGCTATGTTCTTGAGAAATGAAAGACAATCATGGATTCCTAGAATCGCAACTCCGGATCATCTTAGCACCCGGAATTCTTTTATTTATCCAACATCGAAAAGGAAACGGGAGAGAATCAAGCAATGCCATCTCGACTGCCAGAGTCGAAGCATTTTCAGATAGAACGATTGGCGGATGGTGTCCATGCCGCAGTTGCATCTGAGCAGGGATATGCAAGCTGCAATGCTGGTATTATAGACGTTGGTGATAGAACCATTATCTTTGACACGTTCCTCACTCCGGAAGCAGCCAGAGATCTTCTGAAGGTCGCTGAACAACTGACCTCACATAAGATCACACATGCTATCAACAGTCACGAGCACAACGACCATATTCGCGGCAACCAAGTCTTTGACTCGAATGTCGACATAATCAGCACTGCGTTGACTCGTGAAGCAATTGCACGAAACGAGCCTGAACAGATCAAATTGGAAAAGGAGACGATTCTAAAGGAAATCATTGATGCACAGTCAAAACTTGATACTGAAAAAGATCCCAAACGACGGCGGGAACTTGCTTCCTTGGTTTCTTACATGCAGGGCGTGAGGAAATCACATTCCGAATTGAAAACAAGACTTCCAAACATCACTTTTGAACATAAGCTCACAATACACGGAACAAAGAGAAGAATAGAACTTCTACCACTTGCTGGCCACACGTTCAGTGACGTTGTTCTCTACCTACCGGAAGAGGGAATTGCGTTTATGGGTGATTTGCTTTTTGTCAACATGCATCCTTACCTCGCAAGTGGTTCTCCAGAAAAATGGAAACAATCACTCGCTGAGATCGAAGGATTAAGAGTCAAGATTGTCGTTCCTGGTCATGGTCCTGTCGGTCGATCAACAGACCTTTCGGTAATGTCTCAATATATCCAGTCACTTGAAAGCATCGTCGTGAACATGATAAAGTCTGGCAAACATGTGGAGCAAACATCTCTTGAACCAATCCCCTCACCATTCGACACTTGGCTATGTTTGGAAAACTTTTTTGTCGCCAATCTCAAGTTCCTTTACAAACTCGCGACGCAAAGAAAAGAAACAAGATAGGTCGCAGGGGTTCTAGAAATAGCTTGGGCTCTCAGCGCTAATCGTATCGCTGGTTGGTTGGGGTAAAGTTTTATGCCCCCGCGCGCGCTACGTGTGTGAGAGAGAGGACGCGCTCTAGTGCGTGGTCTCCAAAGTCTAAAATCCAACTTGGAACTCAATATGGATAAATGGTGGCCGTCAGTTGAGGTATAAACTTCTTTCAGGTATTCTGGTTTTGAGTCTTGCTGCCTCGTTAGGAGTAAACGCGTACTTTTACAAATTGTTAGTTGACCGTCAAGCACAGACAAATAACCTCCTGAGTCAAACTATTGCTGACTGGGTAAGAGAAATGGATGTTGCTGGATATTTACTGCGTAATGCAACAACGAACGTAGCGCTTGCTGTGGTAGACTCCGTCTTTATGAACGCGCAATGGACTGGAAACACGATATATGCTAGCGATTCTCAAACAGTCTATCTGTACATGGCTCTTGCACCAGCAGACGTTGCAGAAAATCTGGGCCCTTATTGCGTAGGCGCCCCCACACAATACATCAACCAAACTGCGATCGAAATGTTTACAGTTCTTTCTGCAAAGATTCAGAACCTTACATCTCTTTTCGATTTAGTGGAGTTAACTATCCTAAAAGGAGCCAATCCAATGCATCTGCTGGAAGAAAGAGGCTCGGTAGATAGCATCATTGCAAACTGCAACGACGTGCGAGATTATTCATTCGAAATAAGCAACTTCAGCCCAAAATTCCAATAACATTGACGCTACCGCACGTAATTTGGGTTGGGGTAAAGTTTTATCCAACCAACCACAACTTCTACACCTGCCAACTCCACTCTGGTCACTCCGATCCCAACTCCTCTGCGTCTATACCTACCCATAAAACCCACCCGGAGTGAGAGTGTGAGTGAAGGACACGCTCTAAAAATCAGCGGCCTCTTTCTTCGTTATGCCTAGTTTTTTAGCGGCATCCGTGAATTTCTCTGTCGATTTTGGACGGAAGACTATCTTGTTGGGGTACAGTCTCGTCGCGCGTGATGTTATCCAGATCCGTGTTGGCAGTGGGTCTAGGATGGAGATGGTGATCTGGTCTTCTTTCTTAGGATGCCTTGACGGAATCTTCCAGAAGCCGAGTAGCCGTTGCTTGTTTTCCTGTGTGATACTGTATCCAAAGATTTGGTGTGGTCCATAGTGTTTATGAAAGTTGAGGAAGGGAGCTTCTATGTAGAAGTCTTTGGTTGATAAGTATATCTTGACGTAGGCGAGGGCGAATGAGAAGAAGACAGCTGCGACAGTTACTGCTATCAGGAGAGCGTAGAGCCATGGAAAGCTCGGAATATAGTAGGGTGCCTGAGAGATTATGGCAAGTATTGGGACCCATGAGAGGAAGACCCATCTTCCTCCGATGTTCTGTTCAAATTGAATATCTTCGAGGTAGTAAGCTTGCTTCTTCTTGTAGATTGAATGCAGGAGACTCATCGTGCCCAGCAAGATTGGTATTGACGCGTACATGAGCACTGGATGCGCGTACAGTGGGGCGGTGGCGAGCACTTCGCCGTACACGAAGTAATTTGACGGTTGTGTGATGTAGACTTTCCAGAATCCGCACTGTGCCACAGTATAATCCACGCTTACCGTTTCGTTTTGCCATTGTGCTACGATGGTTCCGTTTGGTGCTTTGATTATGACGGTGACTGGTTCGATTGATCTTGCGTGAATATGGATTGTATTTGGCACTGTGCTTATGGGGATTTCGCAGTAATCGGGCGCTAGTCCGCCATGGATTTTGCCAGTCGTGGATATTCCTGTTCCTCCGCCTTCGTAGTAGACGGGTATGTTTTGCCCATAGACGATAAGTGTTATTCCGAACGCCAAGAGTATTGAACCTAGAATTGCGAAGATTGGCCAACGCATTGCCATCGGTCAACCGTGAGAGACCTCAATCTAAATAACCTTTGCTTCCAATGTCTTTGGCTGTTAAATGAAGGAGTTTAACTTATGCGAAAGATCGTAGAATAGGTAGGCGCGCTGTCTTGAATGAACGCACATCAAAGGTGCATCACAATATGCGCGTTCTATACTGTTCGTCGAAAACTGACAAGTCTTCGAATCGCGCCTCTAAGGATTTCAAGCACCCGCCTCTAGATTGTTGAGGTTGAACATTGCCTTCGCAGATCAACATGCTTAAAAGACAATCTTTGCAAACACTCTTCAGAGAAGGATCAACTTGAAAATTCTGTTCATCGAACCACCCAAAGACTTCTTCTTCGTAATGGGCGAGTACCTGCCGCCGCCATATGGAATCATCCAGCTTGCTGCATATTTGGAAAAAGAGGTCAAGAACGTCGATGTTGAAATCCTTGACTGCAACGCTGAACAAGCAGACTGGAAGCGAATGGAGAAGCGGATCGAGTCGTCCGCTCCAGACATTGTCGCGTCAAGTTCTTTGGCCACCTGCAACACCTACGTCGTCGTTAGGACTCTTGAGACGGCCAAGAAAGTTGACCCAAACATTCTCACCGTCACGGGAGGCCAGCATTTCACAGCCACCGCCCAAGAAAGCTTGAACGAATACCCCGAAATAGATGTTGTTATCCGTGGAGAAGGAGAACAGACTCTTGCCGAACTCGCAAACAATTCAAAGGGTAAGAGCGCTCTGCGAAGAATCAAGGGCATATCTTTCAGACACAACGGGCAAATCGTTCACAATCCTCCCAGACCCTTAATCGAAAACCTTGATCAGCTGCCATATCCAGGCTACCATCTAGTCAAGGACGTAGTTGACAGGTACCATTTTGCCATGATGGCAGGACGCGACAGCAGATACGCTTTGATTGAAGGTTCGAGAGGATGTTCGCATGAGTGCTCTTTCTGCACTCAGTGGCGACACTGGCAGGGAAAATGGAGACTGAAAACTCCCAAGCGCATCGCAGATGAAATGGAGTTTTGCCACAGAAACTTCGGAAGCAAATTCGTATGGTTGACAGACGACAACTTCGGCGCCGGCAATCGTGCCAACGACTTAGCCGACGAGATAATCAGGAACGGAGCAGCCGACGAAAAAACCTGGTTTGTCCAAGCCAGATGCGATGACATAATCAAGAACAAAGAAGTGTTGCCGAAACTGCGAAAGTCCGGGCTCACCTGGGTTCTTCTGGGAGTAGAGAACTCTGAACCGTCAACTCTCGAAGGATTCAGGAAAGGCATAACGCCGGAACAAGCAAGAACAGCCGTGAAACTCCTCAAGGACAACGGAATCTTTGCACACGCAATGTTCATAATAGGAGGACGCAAAGACACCGCGAAATCCATAAGAAACCAATCAGAATTCGCCAACGATCTGGACCCAGATTTTGTGATGTTCAGTACCCTAACACCGTTTCCTGGAACAGAACTCTTTGAAGAAGCAAAGCGAAACGGGTGGATCGAGGACTTCAACTGGTCACACTACGACATGGTCCACGCCATCATGCCTACTGAAACATTGTCAAGAAAAGAAGTTCAGGAGCAACTCTACGAATGCTACAGAAGCTTCTACGGGCCGTGGAAAAGGAAGCTTCAAGGAGTCTTCTCCGACAACAAGATGAAGAGAAGGGTTTTCAGGTACATGGCCGGCAGATCGCTGCTGGAGCAGTTCAAGAGTTTGTTCACGGGCGCCGCTGCATGAAAGCACGACCAGAACCGAATCTCATCTTGAGATTCATGATTGCTTCCTCGTTGCTCGGATTAGTCATAATCCTACTGATGATCATCTACCCGCCTGCAACGACGCAGAACTATCTCTGGCGAAAACCGTTCGCCGGTTCAGTCTTCTTCCTGATATGTGCTGGGGGAAGCTTTGTGGCTGTCCTTCCCAGAACGTGCTCGGCCACGCACAAAACGCAGAAGGCCGAAACGTCAAAGGACTCGAGTGTCAAAACAGATTTTCCTGTTTCCTCAGAGGGGCATCATCCTGACTGTGGAAGATTTTCAGCCCATACGATACGGTTCAATGGCGCTTCTTACTGTGCTGCGTGCACTGGGCTGCTCATCGGAGGCATCCTTGCCATGAACGTGACTGTTCTATACTTCTTTCTCGGACTCAACGCCGAAGCCATAGGTTTCCCAGCTGTTCTCATCGGACAATTCGGACCCGTATTGGGGCTAGTGCAATTCAAGTTCAAGAGCTGGACGCGTTTGGTCGCAAACATGCTGTTTGTTTTGGGAAGCTCTTTGATGTTAATCGGAATCGATCAACTTGTGCGCAGTATATTTGTTGACCTTTACCTAACAGGCCTAGTACTGATGTGGATTCTAACCAGAGTCATGATTTCGCAATGGGATCATCACAGAATCTGTCTCAGGTGCAGTTTCCGTTGCAGAACTGAAAGAAAGGTCGGTGTGTTAGCGTCTTCGACTCAGCCCGTACAGAGCGCCGATGATAAGTAGAATTCCAAAGATGATTATCACAAACGGCCACACGCTGACGCTTGACGAAATCAGGTTTGCTTGCTGCATGAAGTATATGATGCCTGCGAGCAAAATGATTACGCCTATAGCGATACCCACAACCGCGCCACCTCTCGGGATACCGAAGCACTCATATTCCATTCGTCTGTACGGTTCGCCGCGGCTGCGGCTTCCCCCACACTCATCCTCGACTCGTTGTCGACCTGTTTCTCCCGTCGCGTACAACGGAGCGCCGCATTGGGTGCATGTCTTGGCGTCGTCAGGGTTCTGAGCTCCACACTTTGTGCAGTAAACCATAGACGTTTCTCCGACTAAATCATTCATAAACGACATGTTTTAAGACTTTTGGTGAATTGAGTGTATCGCGGCCTGAAACCACAACAGTTCAGTCGTCTCCTTCCAACAGGAAAGCGCCTGTTTCGTTACACCTTTCTGTCGCAATTCCCACGCTCTTCGTGCGTGCTACTTGATAGAGATTAGTGGAACCAAATATGAAGCAGCCCAGAATCGCGCATAAAAGATTTTGGCGTGTTGAACCGTTCACGTGGTCTACGCAGAAAGTCTTAAGCAATCAGCATCACAGACTGAACAGCAGACGACGAAGGATGCGTACGAAACTGTTTCGAGAAGTCGAAGAGGAAGCCACCAGTTTTCTGAGCGAACTCATCCGCATAAACACGACCAATCCACCGGGAAACGAGACTGCAGCCGCCAAATACGTTGCAGAAGCATTAGAGCAGGATGGTTTCAGATGTGAACTGTTCGAGTCCGAGCCTGGAAGAGGCAGCGTGGTGACTCGGCTCAACGGAGTGGGCAGTAAGCCGAGTTTGCTTCTGCTCTCGCACTTGGACGTCGTGGCTGCAAACGCGAAAGAATGGAGCGTTGATCCGTTCAGCGGATTGGTCAAAGACGGTTTCGTTTGGGGCCGAGGCGCATTGGACATGAAGGGGATGACGGCGGTCGAGGTGATGGCTCTGAAGCTTCTGAAAAGAAACCGCGTGAAACTCAAGGGCGACGTGATTCTGGCCGCAACGGCCGACGAGGAGAAAGGCGGCGAGGCAGGCGCAGGCTGGCTGGTCCGAAACCATCCGAACAAAGTCCGTGCGGACTACGTTTTGAACGAAGGCGGAGGGATGGCAATGAAGGTCGATGGAAAAAACATGTTCACCATAAACACTGCAGAGAAGGGCATACTGTGGTTCAAGGTCAAGGCAGGCGGAACGCCCGGTCACGGCTCAGTGCCCGGCGCCGCAGATAACGCTATCTTGCGGATGAACAAGGTCGTTGAGAAGCTTGGAGGCTACCGCCCGGAAGTCTCGCTTGTTCCAACCGTCAAGCAGTATCTGAGTGAACTCGCAAAGTCCAGCGAGCTTCGAGACTTGTCAATTCTGCTCGGAAACCCGATCAAGAGTGACCAGATATTGGACAAACTGGCTCAGAAAGACAAGTACCTAGCGGAAGAGCTTCGAGCCAGACTCAGAATGACAATTGCACCCACTATCATCCATGGCGGAGTAAAGGAAAACATAATCCCATCAGAGTGTGAGGCAGTCTTTGACTGTCGAGTCCTCCCCGGTCAAACTCCGACGAAAGCCTTGAGCGAAGTCAAACAACTCTTAAAACACGCGGGCTTAGACAAGTTGAGCCTTGAAACAATCCGCGCGTACGAGCCCTCCGAGTCGCCGTTAAACACTCCGCTTCATAAGCTAATCGCGGACGTTTTGAAAGAGTTTGAACCCAAAAGCGGCTTGGCCCCGGTCATGCTTACCGGCGGAACGGACTCTCGCTTCTTCAGAAAAATGGGCAGCGTGTGCTACGGCTTTCACCCCATCCGTCCAGAAACGTCATACTCGGAAATGCAGCAGACCATCCACGGAATAGATGAACGAATATCGACAGAGAACCTTGTGTTCGGAACAAGCGTCCTCTACAACGTCATTGAACGATTCATGAATTGAAACGCAGCAACAAAACTGCAAGCACCCGAAACAACAAACTCTTAGAAAAGCCTAAAAAACACAGGACAGGCCCAAGGGCCACCCGAAGAAGGCAGAGTCACCGACCAAACGCACCCGCTAACTCCAATCTGAGCCCCAAAAAAACACCGTTTGAGTACTCAAACACAACAACGCCAACTCTAACATGAGAAACTCAGCATGCCGAAACTTTTGTCACTCAAAAACCTCGCAGATTTGAGTAAAAAAAGCACGGAACCAACATGCTTCAACAATGTTTTGACACTCAAAGAAATCACGGATTGAGCACTCAAACACAAGGACTCAAAACACAACACAAAGCCACACCATGTTTCTTCCCCGATGATGACCCTACAAACCAACGTGTCTCATCAAAAGGTTTATTCACAGGCACATAAAGTACAGTTATAAACGCTAACTCAACGCCCGCGTCCAACAAGCATCAGACGCGAACGTGAAAGATGAGGAGAAGAAAAACACGATGAGTTCAAAACAGGCCGAACAGAAAACCGGCAAGCTAGCCGTGCCCGGAGACCGCCTAGGCGTGATTGAAGAGTTCATCCCCGACGCCGGAACATACGTCAAAGACGGCGTAATCTACTCCAAGGTCATCGGCCGCGTCCTCATCGACCTGGTTCACAGACGCGTCCAGGTCCACCAGCTCACAGGCCCCCCAAGGGTTCCAACCGTGGGCACCACGGTTCTCGCACAGGTTTCGAACGCACAGTCAGACACCGCTGGCGCACGCATCTTCGAAATCGGCGAAGAAGAAATCAACGGCGTCTTCACGGGCATCCTCCACGTTTCCGACGTGGCACTGAGTTACGTGGACTCGATGTACGACGTCTGCAAAGCCGGCGACATCATAAGGGCGCAAGTGGTCAGCGAAAAGAACAGAAGCTACCACCTGTCCACAAAAGACAAGAACCTCGGCGTCGTCTACGCCTTCTGCTCAAGCTGCGGCGCACTGCTCGAACCCAAACGCCAAGGCATGCACTGTCCAAAGTGCGGAAGAATCGAAAAACGCAAGACAGCTTCTGATTATGGAAAAGGGTTGATACCCCACAGGAAGGAGAGCCCGGATGAAGGTTAACGTGCTCAAAAAAACCTCAAACGAACTCAAGATTGAAATCGAAGGAGCCGGCCACACGGTGTGCAACCTCCTGCAGAAGAAAATATTGGAAGAAAAAAACGTGGACATGGCCGGCTACGACATACCACACCCCATGACTCCCAACGCCGTAATCTACGTCCGCACGAAGGGCACCGTCAAGCCCGAACAGGTTTTGCGAAGCGCCTTGGGAAACGCGCGCGAGATGAACAAGGAATTCAACAAAGAATTCACCAGAGCACTCAAGGAAAAGTAACCTTCTTTTTCACCGTTGCCAACAACGCGCTCAAACCCTCAACCGCGTCTACAGTCTTCCCCATCACCGCCACACACTCGTCCAGAGCGACGTAACCGTTGAGCCAAGCATACGCAATCAACGCTTCCGCCGCGTCCGCAAGCGCGTGCCTAGTTATCCCTCCACCCAAACACTCCCTCAGCCCAGCCCTCCTCAAGCCTTCGGCGAACACGCTTCCCTTAACTTTCACACCCAACGGCTTCCGCCTCCTGTTCGACAGCGCGAGCGAATACGCAAAGTTCACGAACGCGTCTCCCAACGAAGCCAGATCACGGTCCGCCAAGACTTCAGCAAGGCTCCCGCGAACCGTCTGAAAGGAAAACGCCCTCCTGCCCAAACTTCAAACCCCCGTCCACCGCTTCCGTTCATTAAGCTTATAATCGCTGCCCCTCACTGTAACGTTGACAGTCACCGAGGAAATGTCTTGTCCGTGAAAAGGTTTCGCACCATCAAGCCTGAAATCCGCGTCCTAGGGGTTGACGATGGGCCATTCAGTCCTCACCATGGCTTCGCCTCCGTTGTCGGCGTCATCTTCCGCGGCGGCTACTGGCTCGACGGTGTGCTGAGCACCAAGGTCAAGGTTGACGGTTTCGACGCAACAGACAGGATAGCCTCCATGATAGTTGATTCCCCACACCACCGTCAGGTGAGAGTCATCCTGCTCGACGGGGTCACGTTCGGCGGTTTCAACGTGGTCGACATCAAGAAACTCTACGCCCTCACAAACCTGCCCGTCATCGTGGTCACACGAGACAAACCCAACTTCAAAGAGATACATGCGGCGGTGAAGAATCTGCCGAACAGCGCGAAACGCTGGAAAGCCGTTCAGAACGCCGGACAGGTTTTCGAAGTGCAGACCAGAAACAGGGACGAGAAGGTTTACATGGAAGTCTGCGGCGCCAGCGAAAGCGACGCGCGGAAGATTTTGGAGCTCACATCCACGCGGAGCAGCGTACCCGAAGCACTGCGGGCAGCGCATCTAATCGCCTCAGGCACGAGTCAAGCTTAGCCTGGATACTTATCGAAACATGAAAAAGTTTAAAAGAGACTTTGCTAAGGCTAAAGAAACGAACAGACGGGGAAACAACCCATGGAATTTTGCCCAAAATGCGGTTCCCGACTTGAGCCTAGAAAAGGAAAAAACGGCACAGAAAAAACGTTGGTGCTGGCCTGCACAAAATGCGGCTACAAAAAACCGGCCGCAAGCAAGAATGTTGAACCCAAAGTCGCCAAGGTTTTCCAGCACAAGCCAACACAGCTCGTGGCAGTGATAGGCAAAGAAGAACAGAAACTGAGAACCCTGCCCACTGTGAGAATGGAATGCCCAAAGTGCGGGAACAACCTGGCGTTCGTGTGGCAAGTGCAAACAAGAGGCGCGGACGAATCCTCAACCCAATTTCTACGCTGCACAAAATGCAACTACACCTTCAGAGAATACTCATAAACTCCCGGATTTTGAAACGGCGCTAACATACTCCGAAATGCTCGATGTTAAAATTCGAGCCCTTGTGTTTGAGTACTCAATCCGTGATTTCTTTGAGTGTCAAAACCATGTTGAACAATGTTGAATTCAGGCTTTTTTTACTCAATTCTACCTAGTTTTTGAGTGTCAAAACCCTCTAATTGTGCGATGATCAATGGCAAATCACCGCGCCTTACGGTATCCGCAAGTAATACTTCCATCAATCGCTGGATCTCGCATTGCTTATACGTTAGGAAGTGCTTCATATCTTCGGGGGGCAAAATTGTCATTTAAGAAAACTGGAAGAGAAATAGAGGGAGATGAGAACGAAGGCTGGAGGTTTTGGCTAAGGGCCGTGCTAAGCATTATCCCTCAACGGAACCGTGCGAGCCTTGCCAAGTCCTCAGGTGTATCTCGCATCTATCGTAATTTGGTCGAAAAAGGACGAAAGAGACTAAACTGAACTTGAGCGCGCGCGCTAAGAACAAAAACAGACGACGGAACTGAGATTAGAGCGATAACTGTAAAACAGTTTATTGAAGGTCGTAACTCCCAAAAAACCTTGTAGAAAGGTGAAAAAATGGCAAGTAAGAAAAAGGAAGCGTATATTGAATGGAGTTGCCCCTACTGTGGTACAAAATATAATGCACCAGAAACAGCAGCACTATTTACTACCTGCCAAAATTGCGGAAAAAGATTCTACACATCAGGCATCGAAGTGGAAAACAAAGAGTCTACAAAACTCTATGAAGAGATGAAAAAGCGTAGGAAAAAGGAAATTGAAGCTGACATGGAACGCGAATAAACTGTCATATCCCTTTAGTTAACAGTATCGTTTCGCCAGAATAGATAAATCTTGGTTTGCAGTAGCATCCCACATATCTTTACTAGTCGGGCAATCTTTTCCAATGGAGCTTTTCTCATTGCCTCAACGTAAACGCTGGTTTTTCCATAGACCTCATGTGAAGCAAATTCTTTCAGAAATCTAGGATGCCGGTGTTTGATTAGAGTGTCTCGCAATTTGCTCAAATCAGTTGAGCTTAGAAGCCGCAGCTTGTGCAATACGTACCTTTCGGAGCTTAGGAGTTGAGGATTGAAGCCCAAACCAGACAGAGTCTCGCAAATGCTGAGGAGGCCTTTGAAAGGACCTTGCTGGGCGATCCGCTGCATCCCCGCGTTTTCTGCAAAGGGATTGTACTTGGCCATGACTGCAACCATTTCGACATGTGTTCCGACAAGTGGCAGTGTGTCTTGGATCAACTTCTTGCCTAGTCCTATTGTACGATACTTGGGATGCACCACAACACGGCTGATAATGCTTAGTTTCTCGTTGAGTTCACTCATGCGCATTCGGGGCAAAACCATTCTGCGGCCATAGGCATTGGGAGGTGGATAGCAGTAAGCAATAACGCCACATACTTCGTCTGTACGTTTGAGGCAGAATATCTTGCGAACTGCGCCTAGTCTATGGCTTCGGTAGTGAAAACTGGCGAGCTGTTTCCAATCTTGCGTCGTACCCTCCGAGACATGCATCTCCCTCATCAAACTGCACTCTTGAGTGGGCTTGTTTGGATAGTATTTGACGGATATCTCCTTGCCGAAACGCTTGTGAACATGAACACTAGGTTTCAAATCCTCAAACAAGTCCGTGTGAGTTGTGGCCACAACAACAGCCTTTCCCAGAATCCTTGCAAGCTTCTGCACATTATACGACACAATCTTGGCAGTATCCCGGTCCAGTGTAGCACAGAACTCGTCCATAACCCACCATTGCTTATCACTCTCAATCAACTTGGCGACGCGGTACCTGTATTTCTGGCCATCTGAGAGCTGATTGTAGGTACGCAGGAAAAGAAACGCGTCGTTAAGGCCTACGCGGCTAAGAAGCTCTAAACCCTCTTCAACAGTTTTGCCAAGCGTTTCAATCAGCGGCCTATCAGGATCCACTTCAACACGGGCCATTTCAACCGCCTCATGCCCAAGATCCTCAAGCAGAACCCGCAAAAGAACGCTCTTGCCGCTGCCACTATCGCCCGTAATGTACACGACATCTTTCGGAGAAAACTTCAACTCAACATTGTCATATATCACGAACTTCTCCCATTTGTCAAGGCCTAATCCAAAGCCTTCAGCCACAGCAACAACTCTCTCACTAGGTCTGGGAACTGCAGTTTCATACGCTACATTAACAACAAACCTGCCCGATTCGCGATCATAGCGCCTACAAAACTGTCGAATCCTGAAATACTCTCTTCGTCTTCTCACTGCTCAGACACCCACAGTATCTACTGACAATTAAGTCAAATTGGCAAAAAAAGTCCCCAAAAAACACCCAAAAAGGAGATTCGAACATTTAAAAGCAAGTTACGAAGAAGAATTGTTTTGTGATGCTCAAGAATAGAATTAGAATGTTGATGCTAAAGCACAAGATTGGAAATGCCAGAAAACTTTCGGAAGAATTGATGAAGTCTCTAATTCGAGATGAAGGCTGGAGAGAAATGGGCATCTATCACCTTGACCATGAGCCTAAACCTACGGACTTCTTAAAGATAATTGACGATGAGGCGAGAAACCTTAACAAGGTTACAGTTCTTCATCTTCCGAACAGTGCCAAAGAAGGTAAATCTTCGCCTATGAAGGAAAACGGCAAATCTTGAGTCCTGCAAGCTTCGACTGATTCGTACCTAAGATGACAAAAAAGGGAAAAGGAGAACAGACCCAATCGAAAAGCTAGGTTTTTGGGGGACCTAGGCCAGGCGCAGAGGTTACCTGCTTTGTGAAATGCAGCTTTTTTGCAATTATCTCAGCGACCTTCCATAGATACCAAGTGAGAAAGCCGTTGGCAAACCAGAGCTGCACCGTAGCGTAACTCCATCCAGCATACAAAGTGCCAACGCCGACTGTGAAGCTGATCAACGCCGTGTACACGAAGTTTTCAAACTTGAAATTTTCAGCAGGCGTCTTCGACAAGTACCCTGCCATGCAGTTTAGCAAGGAAAGTATCACGGCGATAGGCGTGGCCTGTGCTGCAACCCAGATTCCATGAATCCAGTCGTTAGGCAGTTCCGGAGGCTGATCCTGCGCAAAAACAACGGGAACAGCAACCGCAAACACCACCAAAGCCAAGACAACTACAAAGAACATTATTCTCTTCATCGCTCCACCTCCTCTTACCCTGCGAAAATGGTAAGCTTAAGCATGCTGCCCAATCAAAACGCCGGTGATCGTGCCGATAAGGCCAGTTATAGCAGCGAACACTTCACTGTTCCAAGTATGCAAAAAAGCCATATGCGCAATCTCAACAGCGCTAAGGCAAACCGTCATGCCAATCGCAAACTTGACCCCGTACACAAGCTCGTCTCTGGGCGTGATCAGAAGTTCTTGATGTCTTCCTCGAGGGCCCTTATGATGAATAGTGCGCGTCAGGGCCTGTTTAACCCAGTCTGTCACGGTGATTCCGTACCTTCTGCTGCCTCGAACGACGTTCCGTCCGTCTTCCACCAATCAAGAAACTGTTAACCAGATCCTTGGCTTTCTGACAGGAAACATGATTTTTCTCAAGGACAGTGACCTTTATGCTCCACTGCAAAGGGATAGCCGTATAATCCAAGTCATAAAGGCCATCGGCATAGCGGAAATTGTTTTGAGCAAGGATTATGTGTTTGTTGTTCGTGCCCAGAACTGCCAAGTAGATACCCCAGCTTTCAACGTCCACGTCAACGTTTGTGCCACATGCAAGGCTCTTGCCTATGCTTGCATCGCCCCACGTAACCTTTACGAGGTCTCCAGGACTAAGCTTCTTAATTTCCTCATCAATTTTCCGCTTCATACTATACAAACCTCAACATTAACATTAACCCGACCGCGTGCGCTAACTGTCAGTGTATCCAACGTATAGTCCATTTTGAAAATGCAACGTACGAGTGCCGCCACCCACCTTCGCAACGGCAACATCAGCTGTTAAACCTGAAGTCCCGTAACTGCTTTTATAATCAGAAGCAGTTATCCCGCCATTGAACGTTATTGCACCAGCGTAAACATTGGGACATCTTGCCTCAGCTAAGACCCCGCTGATGATGTCTCCTGCAGCATGCGTGTGGCCAGCAGGAGTATATCGTCCATTCGGGTTAACATACATCGGGTCACTCGCGCCTTCAGCCTCAAGAACATAGCCGCTTGTGCCGTTTGGCAGTCTGCTTAAGCTGTTGAGTTTTCCACTTGTAATTAGGCCAGCGTCCATTGTTACATTCTGCAGAATACGCGCGTCTGAGATGACTATGGTACCAGCGATATTCAGCCAGCCAACGTCGGCGACACCTGCAAGATAAAGGTTACCCCAGCGCGCTCCTACAGCGCCTAGATTATACAGATTATCAACATTTGGCAGAAACTGAACGGCTACTCCGCCAGCCAAGCCTTTGATGGCTCCGGAGAGGTAAATATCCCGCCAACGCTGCGAAGTAGCACCAATATCATAAAGATTATCAGCGTCCGGAAGAAAGTTTCCAGCTAAATGAAACTGGCTGCCGTAAATGTCTACAGCGTGAATCTCGCTCCAACGAAGCGCTGTACCACCTGAAGGAGCACCATAACCAATCTTCCCCGCATTGTCTCCTGTTGGTACAAGGTCATTCTTGACCTCAATCTCTCCTGCTGCTATCCGGTGAAGCCAAGTATCAAGAGCTGAGGCGCCACCAGGACCGAATTCAAGGTAGTCCTTAATCAGAGATACTAAGGGATTTGCGTCACCTTGATTGAGAATCTTTATGCCGCCATAGGGCGCAACTAGGCCCTGATACAAGAATAATAGTTTACCTTGGATCTCTTTCCAATGATAAGTAGCGCATCCCAAAACTCCATATTCATTATCGCTAGGCTGAAAATGATGATCAATAGGTATGCTGCTAGCCTTGTTTTTCGTTCTGAAAGTAGTGACTGCTGCAGTATCACTAAGGGGCCCTATGAAGTTCGGTGCGACCCAGCCTGTGAGGGGATCCCAGCCGCCGACTCCTGGGCTGCTATATTGAATGCCGTTAACGTCTCCTACTTCATGGCCAATATGATGATTCCCACCACCGCCACCGGCACCAGCACTTAAGGATCCTACTGCGAATTGGCCAATTCCAGCCTTTGTCCTGGCAAGCTTTTCAACGCTCATGCTTTTCGAGCGCATACCATAAAGATAATCCGCAAGTTGCGGTGCGACTTTTCCAAGCTCAACAGTTACTTCAAGCGTCTGCTCTTTGCTATCGGCATAATACTCCATAGTGTCAACGCGATAATCACCGTCGACATTCTCATTTGGAAAAGTAGCGTGCACAGTGTCTCCAGGAAGAATAGGCGTGGTACCATAATCAAGAATCGTGCTTTTGACAGTTAAAGACTCCGCTGGGTCCTTATAGTACGCTAGCAGACTTTTGGCCCGTAGGTCACATTCAGCATCACTAACAAGTTCCTCATCAGTCTCTGCGAGCTCACGAAGTTCATCGCCAGCAACTTGCTCAACTGCTGAGTATCTACCCTTATCAAAGAAAAGCTTGTCAACGTTAATTGCAATCCAGCCATTCGTGTTAACTGGACCGCAGACACCTGAGCCAGCAAACTCTATGTAGTTTATGTTTCTCCAATCTGGATTTCCATAAGCAACCCAGTAAGGCTCCGTACTACTTTGAACTTCATAGGATTTGCCAAGTCTATCTGTATTGTATGCCCAGCGCTGGTCCTGCTGATCAGCTTCAGCAATCGTGTACATTTTCTCAAAATAGTTGTTAGCATCAGTCATGAGACGAACGTAAAAGTAGTAAAACCAATAGTTCCCGCCAATGCATTGTCCAGTCTTGCGTACAGCATAGTTAAGCTGCTGAAAACCATTATGGCCACCGCAGTCAACACTCGAGGGCAAGGCAAGCCTCATACGGCAAGCAGGGTACGGCCAAGTGGAAACGCCTTGAATATATACGCTGTAGCTTCCGAAAACCTTGTTAGTACCATCTGCGCTTAATGTCTCTCCTGCATCTGCTGTCCAGCCGCTAGTTCCTTCCGTGAATAAATCCATGCTTACAGGATAGACTTTCTCTGCAGCGCCGAAAACGTATATCTTATTTCGAATTCTAGTAATGCCTTTTTTGTAGCCCGTAACTTCTGGAACATTTATTAGTGATACGCTTGCTGCTTTGCTGTTCAAGGGGAAAAACTCAAACTTGCCATCAGGAGCAACACGAGAATCAAAGCCGATAGCTCCGTTCAGATCCGAGGTTTCGGCAATGTACTTGAGGATATCCCAAAGTGTGGTATTGTCATAGTCAAGTAATGCATAGGTTGTACTCGTATTCTCGATAAGTTCAACGCCGCCTCTGGTATGGCTGAGGCCTGCGAAATTATCCATCAAGTCCTTGATTATTGCTTCGCCCTTCTGATTCGTGTACGTCCTGCTTACGACCCTGCTGAAAAGCCGTTCTCCCCAGCAGCGGCCCGTCACCTTAAGATAATGCTCGTCAACCGATGGTTCATCATACTCGATATCCTCAACCTTGCAAGTGATAATCGGGGGTACGTTCGTTCCTCTGCCAACGTAGATACTGCCGTTAGAGCCTACAGTTATCGGAGTGGATCCGCCTGGACTGTACTTCTTATTCCAGTTCTGAAGTGTCAACTCAAAACTGCTGACTTCTTTCGTGCAGCCAAGATGCACTCTAACATCGATGACGTCCCCTTGAGGGGGTGTAACAGTGCCTAAAACAACTGCGATCTGGGGGATCCCAACGCTGCCGATGCTCATTCAACACCACGTCGAAGCATATTCTGTTCTTGAGCACGCTGGATGTTTCTAGTAACCGTTGGAACCTTGCTTGCTGCAGTATTGTAACTGTTGACGCTTGCCGTGGCATTGTTCATATTTGCCGCAAAAATCGATACTGCTGCAGCTGCTGCTATGATAACGGCGATTCCAACTCCCGTCAAGGCTAGGAAGGTTGCATGGCTGATGTTCAAGGCGTTTTCGGCTGCAGTTGCAATCTGGCATGCAGTAGCATAGATGTTGTGGGCGACTGTTGAAAGGCTGATGGCGCCTGCAGTGGCCGTTTCTGTAGTTCCTTCAATCGCAACAGCAGCCGTCTGGCCGGTAGTCATCATTGAAAGGAAGCTGTACATTCGAGCTGCAGTGGCCACAACCGTTATCATAAGCGATATCGTACGCATCCATTTTGCTGTTTCCTTGTCAACAAGCCCGAAATTGCTAGCAAGCATCGTAACTTCTGTACCCATCATCCCGAAGCTTCTAAAACCACTTGAAATTGAGCGCAAGCTCACATTACACGTTTCGACGTGCGTCTGCATATCCGTAAAAGAAGAAGATGCTGCCTCAACTTGCGCTCCCATCTCCGTTGCGCCGGCTCCAACATCAGCAAAAGAACTTGCCGCCACCGAAGAAGCATCCGAAATCTCACTACCCATCTCAACAGCACGCGTGCCGACCTGGCTAATGCTATCTTGAATGAGCGTAGTGTCAATCGGTGGGATAGGGGGAACTTCAATTGGTGGAACGTCTATCGTTACCGTGGGAGCTTCTATCGGCGGGATTACAGGGAGCTCAATAGGCGCGAAACCTGTTTGAATCGGGGGAACCTCAATCGGAGGGATATATGGAAGAGGGATAGGTGCGAAACTGATTGCCACCGGGGAAGCTTCAACGCTTGCTTTGACTCTTGCTGCATCCTCAGCGACAGCATTGAGCTCAGGGGAGACAAGATTTTCGAGTCGCAAAATCAAGGGTGAAGCTGAAACAGCAGAAGACATAGAGGCAGCGTCAGCAGCTACCGCTTCAAACTCAGACGTAGCCTCGTTGATTGCCTTTACGTTTACGGATATTTCGCCCATGCTCATGTTGATGCCTCATCTGCAGCTCTTTGTAAGCCGGCTGCGATAATCGTGAGAAAATTGATTCTGTTCTCTTCGAGGGCGCGTGTCAAGAAAAAGCGGGGCTGAATGTACCTTGTTCCTAGCTCCTGGAAGAGTGCGTAGGGTACTCTGCATGCGATTTTGACGACCCATTTGTAGATTATCTCGGCAAATATGCTTGATATCAAGAGGCCTGTTCGTACGGGAGCTAGTTGGCGCGCTCGAGCAGCAACAAGCTGGCCAACCTCGTTTAAAGCATCCTGTACATATGCTTGCGTGTTCTCATCTAATGTGCGCATCTTTCTAGCGAATTCTTCAACGCCGCCAACTTCAACACGAAACTCTATGCTCAACGGGCTCGATTAGTCTCCTTTTTAGCCTTTTCAATCTCAAGTTTAGTTTGCCGGTCAATCTCCTTAATGATAATCAGAAATTCCTGGATCCTTTTGGAAGGCTGCTTATCTAGCTCCTGGAGTGTCCATCCGAATTCTTTGCAAAGTCTGTACTTAGTTAGAGCTGGATGCGGTGTTTCGCGTCTCATCGCTCTTAAGAGTTTTTTCTTTCCTCAAGAGATGTCGTAATTACTGCGTTCACTTTCTTCTTTAGAAAGTCTGCTAGATCGGGAGGAACACATGTTTCGATATCATGGCTCAAAAGCTTTTCAAGAGTAATGGGCTTACTAGGCGGCTGCTTTAAACTTGCGATGATGAATTCGAGTCCAATTGCAGTGTGATTTATCCTTAGAACCTTACCAGTCTCATGATTGAACTCCGTGTACTTCTCAACAATCTCGTCATGAACGGCTATGGGAATCTGCCTTGCAATATAGTGCCCTTTGTATTCTTCGCCGTAACTCTCGTCGATGTCAAACTCTTCTTGTTTTGGCATGATTAATCATCTCCATTGTTGCCACGCGGTTTTCGATTGCCGTGTTCACGTCTTCAAGGATGATTACTTGCATCCACTTTGGAAACTTCACGATGCGAGCCCCAAGCCTTTCCCAGATTCGCATCCACTTCTTACGCAGGTCTGCCTCCCGGCCGAAATCCTCCAGAATCTTAACCTCCGCCATCCGAGGGCCCTCCTTAGCTTATGAAGAGATTGCGTGCTTTGAATTTGGCCTTTACGCTGATTAAGTCATCCATTTTGTCTGGCGTCTCAATCTGGTCCCATTTGCAGTATGTGAATAAGGCGGTGTTTGTGCTTCCTAAGCCGAATGATAGGCTGAATTCAGTATCTAGGAGAAAGTCCTGCATTTCACTATCGTTCTCGAATTCCATTGTCAGCTCTCCGCTAAGTTTTCTGTTGCGCTCACGAAGGTACTTTAGGATGAGCCCTGTGCCGCCGCTTTGAATCGTTCCAACAGGCTTGAGGTTATTGTCAATCTCAAATTTCCAGTCCGTTATATCTGTCAATGTTACAAGACCTGTGCCGCCGCTTACTCCTCTTTGGACGAAGCTGCTGTTGAAGGGAACTGCACCTACGAAATCGCCGTATGTTGCATTCTGTATGAGAGCGGTCAACCTTGTGCAGCTTTGGCCAAGCAGTTCTACGGTTGACTTTATCACGTCTTCAAGCTTGCATTCAACGGTTAGTTTGTTAACCTTGCAGCCGGAGAATAGGTAGCTGATGATGTTTGTTGGAGCTGACCAGAGGCCCTTGTAATAGATCGTCTGTATGCTAAGACTGCTCAAGGTTTGCACGTGCTGGATTAAGCTGATGGGTGCTAGACTGCTGAGTTTGTTCGGGATTTTTAGAGTTATCTTTCGAAGGCCAGCATAGAGTGCCTGGAGGTCTCTACTTCCAAGGCCCATGACTCCGATCAATGCTGGATCGACTAATGGATCTGATTCTTCCGCGTTTATTCCCAGCATAGCTGGGCTTGCAGGGGTTACGCCATAGGTAGATTCCGCTACGAAGTAGATTCTTGATTCTTGCGCACCGTACGTTTCAACACTCATTCTTTTTTCACCTTTTAATAGATACCTAGGATAGTCTCAAATGCCCATGATTTGAGAGTGAATTCTGTTCTGAAAAGGATGGGCTTGACGTCAACTTTGTCCTTATCTCCATAGCTGACGACGTCGAGATATGTGATGCCGTTAACGCTAACTGTGCAGCTTACATAGTCGCAGTAGAGTACTGCAGGAGTCGTTCCATTACTCGGGTTAGTCGTCCGGGCAAGCAGCCAAACATACCCAGAAGCATCAATGTAATTCGTGAGAGCTGATATTAACGTAATAGTTACTACTTGGTCGGATCCACCAGAACCCGTTTGAGCGCTTTCCCAAGCAGAAGAAACGTTATTCCATACCTTGATAGTGAAACCGTTCCCAGCGGGAGCAATACCGTATCCTTCGAAAGCTAAAAGAATCTGTGAGGCTACAGGAGCTTTACTCGAGGGCTTGAAGCGAAAGAGCATCAAGGCATCCTGAAGATTAACGGACGTGCTTTTTGAATAGCGAATGTTATCGCTGTACCAAATGTTCTGGTACTCGAGGTTTGTAAGTTCTACCCAGCTAGTACTTGAGGGGATCAGCTCGGTTGCAGCAGCAGATGAGAAGGCTTTATGTGGGTCTCCAGAGGGATATCCAAGGCCAGCAAAATCATAGATCGTCTGGTTTGGAACCTTCATGTTTTGTCTTACGATGCGTTTGATCTCTTCAACAAGCTTCTTTCGAATCATACGTCCAGGATCAGAACTTCCTACACGGTCCATAGCCCATAGATTGACGGCAAGTAGTCCTTTCTGCTGGCGTACTGTCCCTGCGATGTTAAGCTTCTGGTCCTGAATCTGCCGTATGCCTACGGTTAATTGAGCATCGTAGTTCTTGAAGAGTTCACGGTCGTACCATTGCTCGCTAGCATAGAAGCTTGCAACAGAACTATCATCCTTGACTACTCTCACATTCTTTGTGAGTAGTCGGATAACCGTTGTAACTGGATCCTCTACGCTCATTGATTGATCAGCTTCCTACAGACGCTTTTATAGAACACTGGATCTCCTTGGAAATCGTGAACTTGAACCGTCTTAACCTCATAGTCCACGCCTGCCTGGCGAATCTTATCATGCACTCGAATAGGCAAGAAACTGTGAACCGTAATATTATTCTCCGTGATGTAGCCAGGCTCAATGACGATTTCCCCTGTCGCGCCCGGAGTGACCATACCTTTCAAATCCAACTCGTTGCCCCAAGTAATTGTGTCAGCAGCTTCTATCACAGGGTAAAGCTGTAGATCTTCACCACTTGTGGCCAGCATATTCGTCATATCTGTTTGTGGCTCTTGATAGCTTAGGAAAAAGCGCGCTAGCCACGTTACGTTTGCCATTGCTTTTTGAGCAGTTATCGGACTGTAATCCGTGAATATAGGACCCCAGAAAAGAAATTGATTTGAGTACTCAGCGAGAACCTGCATGCTCAGAGAGTAAGCAGGCTTATCATGCGCTGCACGAATGGATCCAAGGATCCCGATCGTTAGAGCATCGTAATAGGCGCATGCTGGGAACCGTTGAACAACATCGATATATCCTGGCCAGCAGATAGCAGGATTATATGCTGGGTACTGAGCTGATGCCTGGACACTACCAAGAAACTTGTACACATTCTCAGCGGTCGTGCTCCATCCTTCATACGTGAAGAGACCCAAGAGCGCGAAGCTGAAAGGATCGTCATAGATTTGTGTTTCGCCAAGGCTTACACGATGCCATTTTCCGTCTCCAGTCGGCTTAGGGTCAAACCACAAGTAAAATTGCTCATAGCCGCTTCGCAGGGAGCTAACTAGATCAGTCATCATTGCGGTGTATATAGATGTGTGTACTCCATCGTAAGTTTGAGCTAGCATTGAAAGTCCAATTAAGCAGTAGAGGTTTTCAACGTCCATCAGCTCGCTCCAGGCATCGTTAATGTCGACATACCTTGCGAAGCCACCATAATACTTGTCATGGACGCCCAGAAGGCTGGGATTATGCTGTATGTTATATAGGAAAGTAGAGCCCGCAAGGACTGCTGCGGCAAGGTACGTTGCTGTACCTGTTAAGCTGTAGGCTTCTAGAAGAGCAGGTATGCAGCGGCCGGCGTCGACACTCCAGTATTCAGTACTTCCTTGAGCATTTTGGAAGCCGCCGTAGGCTTTCTTAGCTGCATTTGTGCATTGCTGCGTGAGAATAAAGTCTGCAAGGGCTCTGATCTTTGTAAGGATATCTATCTGCTTCGTAGTAAATTGGCTGCTCGAGTAAGCTTGATAAAGAAAGTCTATAGCAAAAGCAGCCGGGAAGACGCCTTGACCATAACCAGGATCTGGGCCTTCTACAGTTCCATTCTGAGCTATCTGATAGGCATAGACAAGATTATTCTGCATAGTGACAATGTTTCCGTTAATGCTTGAAACAAGGTTCCACTCGCTATGCATATTATCATAGATTTGAACAGGATATCCCGCTTGAAACTTTGTTCCATCCGCAACCGTTACGTTCTTCTGTCCTAGTGCCGCGTCTGCCGTCAGCAAGGTTGGAATCACGTAAAAGTACGGCGCGTAATGCACGATGAAATCGTAATAGCTCTGAGGCACAGTGCCCATCTTTTCACTTCAAGAGTTCATTTATCAACTTGTGAATCTCGCAACTGCTGCAAAGGTCATAATCAGAGTTGGAACAGTTCTTACAGACTAACTTACTCAATTTCCTTAAAGTCTCGTTCAAAGAGATTTCCTGCCCTCAGAAAAGCCTAAACGTTTGTACCGGAGAAGGGAAAAAGTATCAAAAGTCAAAGCTTCTGAGAGTCACAGGCCTGAGTTTGGCATGCTCCTTCAAGTTTAAATATTGATTTTCCCAAACAAGTACAGGATGACGAGGAATGCCAAAGACAATCATACTCGCGCAAATTCAGGAAGCAATTAGATTATGCCGAGAAGCAGGAAGGCAACCAATAGCGTTACTCATTAACCCAGTAGTCTCAGGTAGATTAACTCAGGAGCTAGTGCATGAGCGCGAAAACTATCCAGTTAGAATCGTAGATTTGGATAAGCTTTTTGGACTGACAGTATTTGAGCATCGAAAGGTCAAGGACTTCTATCTCGTTGATAACAGAAGCTGGGCAGAACAGAAATGGTAGCCCTGATAGGCCTTAGGTTGGCGTGACCACTTCAACATCATAGCCATTATTGATAAGCTGCTGCATCTCAGTACTTGTCAGCACCATTTTGGTACCATTGACCTTGGCAAGGATATAGTTACCCTTTCCCAGGACTTTACTCACGGATTCATGAGCCCTCCCTTATACGTTGGCACATCATCCTTGGCACTTGCTTCTACCGTGACAACAGACGTCGAAAGGTTCATGAGAACCCTTAACAAGTCATCATGGAAGCCTTGAAGCGCCTCTTTTATTGCGGTTGCGTACGGTCCTGCTCTGGCAACTCTCATATCTCCGATGAAGTAGTCGAAGGCTCCTACAAGGCTTCCCCCAAGGCTGACCACTAGAATTCTTATACAGGCAATGTCCATTGCTGTAAGTACTGCTGTCTGATAACGACTGCTAGTAGGGTCTCCTCCGGGTCCTATAATGTTGAGGATGTACGTGTTTGCGAAGTTCACGTGCGCTTGGAAGCTTGCTTGGGAGACCGGCAAGCCGAAAACGGTGTAGATAAGACTTGAAGAATCATATGCTGCGTTGAGCTGTGCTTGAATATCGTTGGCGCTAATGAAGATGTCAGGAGATGGAGCACTAGGTGGTGGTGTTGGGAGAGTTGGTAGAACAGGCTGCCAGCTGAAAGTATGGTTTGTATCAGGGTCTACCATGGAAATGTTTATGCGAAAAGTTGTGGGACCTGGATTGCTAGGCCAGAAATCTCTACCGCCTAGATCATCCTGAGGCACTAGCACGATCTCATCGATTGTCGGCGTAAAGGAGAGACCGTGCACTACATCAACGTAAGTATTTCCTGCAAGGATAGTTGCTGAACCCATTCTTCAACATCTCGAATGAATTTTAAAGAGACTAAAAAAGGGGGATTATGTTTGCGCTGGATAGATGATAATTTTCTCGTAGTAAGCAGTCCAGATGAGCGTTCGTTGATCTGTTACTGCAACGGGCGTGATTGTTCCAGCGTTCCAGATTAGAAATTCTACTTGGAACCATGTTGAATTCATTGAGGATGCTATGACGAAGGGGCCAATATAGTAAGCAGTACTATTGATGTATGTGAAGTTGCCTAGCGTTACTGATGTTGCGTTTGGAATTACTCCGAGATTATGCTTTATCCAAGTTCCGTTAACGCAAGCTGTTTGATTTCCTTCATTTCTAAGAGTAATATCTACTCCTGCAATAGTCGGTTTCGGTTGCTTGCTCAGGTAGTAGTCAACATCTCGCCAAGTCAGAACTGGAAGACCGAAACTGCTCAGGTTTCCCATGCACAGGTTGAACCAGTAATTAGTCATCGTTCCGTGGAACGTTAGAATTGCAAGCTCGCCGTTTGATCCTGAGCCTGTACTGTTAACTGCATACCACGCAGCAGCCGCGATGACTCCACCGTCTTGTTTTGAGCCGTTGAAGTTTGTTTCTGTCGGAAAATATGCGCTCATGGAGTCTGAGATATAGTTCCACGTTTGGTTTGGCCATGATTTCCAGTTTCCGTAAGCAAGGTAATTGTAGTATTGCCTGGCCATTTCCATATCGCCTTGCTTAGCATTAGGCCACTGTATAGAATCGACGCGTACTCCAAGATTTCGTTCAATCCAGTCTTTGCTTTGCCGAATCTCTTGATCTTGCTGGGAAAGGGTTACAGTAGCAGCGCTTAGGTCAATACTGTACCATCCGTGACTGTAGAAACTCCATCCTGCATCGCGCATTTCTTTCAGGTTCGCAAGAGTTGTATAAGTTGTGTTTGTTGTTCCTGCATGAGCAAGCCAATCAACGACAACTGCCTCATTTCCTCTGTAACCCCATATCGAGGTTAGGTTCTTGAAGTAAGTGCTGTATTGAATTGCCAGACTATCATCGAAACAGAGCATAAAAGCAGCTTTGTTGACTACGTTCAGATAGCCTTGAATCTCGATATCTGCATATGCGGGCACGTTTGGATAATAGTTGAGGCTGAAGTTACCTCTCAGCACCACTTTTTGTGTTCCATGCGCACCCGTCCAGTCTGTATGATTAAAGGCGTATTGAACGGCTAGCGTTTGATTGGAATTCGCGTAGTCTACTTGTCCAGTTGTGCAGTTTTTCACTCGCGCCGTGATTCCGTCTGAATAGTCAATGATGTAAGCGACAGGTTCAATGGGATAGGCAAGCGTATCAGTGCGGTTCTGTCCGTTCAACCAGAAATAGTTAGCATTAATCTGAGTACTGTTCAATAACGTTGCGCCAAAAATGCCATAACCCGTAATATTCCAATCTGCTGTGAGACCCTGAGAACCATTAGCATAAATGAGCAGAGGGATTCCCGTCAAGTTTGCCCAAGGATACTGTGTGGGTGGCCCCGTTAAGTTCGCGTATGGAAAGGTTTGAGGCACGCTTGTTAAGTTAGTGTACGGAAAAGTTTGCGGAACTCCTGTGAGATTAGCGTATGGATACGTGCTTGGGATGGCACCGATTGCAGTCCAAGATCCGCTGTTGTAGACATATAAGTATCCTTGGTCGCTTCTGAAGAACACTCGCTCCTCAATTGGAGATGGAAAGCTTGTTCCGCTCTCGACGATGAAGTGCAGAACTTTGACGCCTTGACCGCTGCTAAGCTGATCTAGGGTTGTAGCGTAAACAGAAGTCAAATTAGCAGACTGCACAAGCAGGTTGCTATGCGCATAATCGAATTGACTGTAAAGGCTGCCGTTAGCATAGTACTGGAATATGCCGCTGTTGAAATCATCTATAATGCAGTAAGCGCCAGGAGCTACAGAGTACGTTATTCCTGTGGCGCCTTTCTCTAAGATGAATCGAGTATTATTCTGAATGATGACAGAAGCTGAGTAACTACCCGCTTGAACGTAAACGCTCCCACCGCTGATTGAAGCATTATTCAGCCCATCCATGATTACTTGAGTCTGATTTCCGAGGAATTCTTGGAAGTATCCTGAACCATTCATTAAGCATACTCCGGTACCGTGTGGGATCACAAGAAACGTGTTGCTCTTCTGGAATGCGCTTAAGGTACTGTTAACGGGAATGTCGATACGATTTTCAACGTTTTGCACCCTATCCGCAAGACTGACACTCATGGAGACATTGGCGCCAAAATACGCGGCAACCCCAGCACACACTAGGATTGCACAAATCATCAACGTCTTGGCCCACGTCAAACCGTTGACCTGAATGCTCTGGGCTAACCCCTTATTGTTGTCCGAACTCATATCTCAAACACGCCTTCAAGATTGTAACTATGAAATGGAAATGATGAAGAAACAGGGAAAAAAAGAAAGGGAAAATCAGGCTTTTCTAAGTTGTATTCAAGCCGGTTATTTTGACGATTGCTTCTCCGACCGTGACAACAGGCGCATACCTCGTCGTCAAGCTAACGTCGACTGCGTCGAACTCTTTCTTGACGTCCAAATCAGACAGCAAAGGCCGCTTGATGACGAAGAATCCGAGGGGAGCATAAGAACCACTTAGGTTTTGACCCGTGCTCAACACGTACGCTGTGCCTGCAGACACAACGGTACTCACGTACAAGTCTAAACCGTACGCTTTGCCGATTGCTCCTGACTGGATTACTGGTTCACCGTACTGCATAGCTAGGCTGAAATGCGGGAGGTACTTTAGATCGCGAGCGTTAATCGGATTGCAGAGGATGCTGTCAGCGAGGAAGTTGTAACTTGCAATCTTCGCGTCAGCCCACAGAATATCCTTCGTACCGATGCCGCCCGAGACTGTGAACTCTGTTCCTGTCGCTCCCATGCTGGTCCCTGTGCCGCCGCTTGAATTGGCAGCCGCAGCGTCAATACATGTGAGGCAGTCCTTGTCAATCTGGTAGGCTACACGTCTTGCCAGACGTCTGAGCTGCTGTTCTATTACTGGGATGTAGAGGTCTTCAATCTGCTCGCGAGGTACACGGATCCGTTCGCCCTTCTTGTAGGGCGTGATACTCACATAGTCAAGGGGCGTGAAATCCATCGGAATCTCGGCGCCCTCGGTGATCTCGCTGATGCCAATGCTTCTGCTTCCTTTTTCCTTTACGAACGTCGCGGTTCGTCCTGCAACCAACGGAAACTCAGGCAGCAAACGCTTGACGATAAGTGCGGGCATGGTCAATTCGATGATGTGCTGGTGCAACGCGGGATACGCTACTGCCCCGGTGTCAACCCATGTTAAAGCGTCTCTTTGAAAACTCATTCAAAACCGCCTTACCAAAGTATGATGTAAGCAGTGCCGCCGCTTGCAGCTCCAGCCACTGCTATGCCCATGACGCTAGAGTCCTTCTTTCCTTGGTCGCTCTGGATAAGTCCGATTCCGGTGCCTCCGCTTGTAGAAATTATCTGGTCGCCTGCGGTGATCGTGCCATATGCTTTTGCTCTGCAAAGTCCCCTGTTCACAACGGTAACTGCCTTCCCATTTAGAGCCGCGCTCAACGTTATGCCGACAACTTTGAGACTGTTCACGCTCGTGCATTTCTTCACTGTCCAGTCAGCGCTGATCTCGACAAGATATCCGGGCAAGAGGTCTTCGCCCGCGATGAACGTGAGAGTATAACGATCAGAGACTAGCGGTGTTGTTCCTTCAAAAACTGGTACACTCATTTGTCATCCCTTAACCCTTGAATCCAGCGCTAAGCTTGCGTGAAGCCTTGATCAGGTCTTTGAACCAGTCAAAATTGCCGAGACTATCAGGGTTCGATACTTCAATGGCCCCAACGATGCCCTTGCCACTGGCATGTTTCGCTTCCGCTGCACTTGAACCGTTCGCCTCTTCGCCCTCTTCCTGGCCTTCCTGCGCTTCCTCGCCAACCTTCTTCGACAGTTCGCTGATTTTCCTTCCCAGCTCCGCCTTTTTCGCTCTCTTCGCGAGTTCACTCTCGAGATCTGCGATTTTCTTGTTCAAGTCGTCGAGTTCAGCGTCGGAAGCTCCAGGCCTCTGCATTATCTGCTGCTTAAGCTGCGTCAACTGGTCGATGTACTGCTGATACGTATGCTCTTTCGGCGCACCTTCTCCTGGTGCGACGTTAACTACTCCTTGCGCTTGATGCGGAGAAGCTGCTTGCTGAGCATTTTGTTCAGGCAAGTGCTTCACCTCTTTTGTGTTTGATTGTTGTTTTTCAGGTTCTTGCGGCTCACGCCTAGAACCCACATCATCACTTTGAAGTGACTGTGAAAAGTTTGCGAGCTGCTCAGACTGATTCTCGTTCATTGCAGCCGCGAAGCCAACAGGCGTAAACTCGGTTTTCTCGTAAGCGGGAGAAGCAACAATACTGAGCTCTCGGACGGTGGGCTTGTGCACGATTTCCCAAGCATCTGGGGCGCATAAGTGAATGAGTAGGCCTTCCTTCCGAGTTTGCTGATGACACTTGCTGCACTCAACATCGTCACTATCAACCTGGACACTAACATACTTCACGTACCCACGTAGAATCTTGTCAATAAGTTTCTCTTCCCCGCCGACCTCAGCCCTGAAAAAAACTTCTTGCCCCTGGCGCTTCGCTTCCGGCACTTTGCCAACAATCATGAAAACGCTTTCAGCATGATCCGCACGCAACTGAGCTCCTCTAAGCGTTTCAGTGAAAAAGTCAAGGTCCTCCTCTGGAACCTGCCACCTATTCTTATTTACGCTCGTGTCAATAGCGAGCCCTTCGATATTGATCAGCTTCTCTTTTAAGGCAAACTGTGCGTCGACGCCTTCTTGCGCCTTGAACGGAACATAATACTTGAGCTGCATTTTCACGTCACCGTACGTCTGAGATTTGAACGTAAGCGTTCATGACTCTTCGGCGATACTCATTCCAAGCCTTGAAGTCTAAGAGAGTCTGAATCTCTCCCTTCAAATGCGTGTCAAGCCACTTGCGAACCTGTTCACGGGTTTTGAACCGCTGCTTTTCAAACATGTAGTTCTGTATTTCCCAGCGGTCGCTACCCTTCACCTTGCCAACGGTGATTTTGACGCCTTTCCCAAGCTCCTTCACGCGAAACTTCTCAAACTTGCCCGGGTCCTGAACCCGGTAACGCCAAACAGTCTTAGCTTCTTCAAGTCCAGGCATAATTCAAATCACCATCAGTTCGCTAGCCACTCGCAAATCGTCAGCAGCCGCTTCAGAAGAGCAGCCTTCAAAGCGACCAGATGCCGCTTGTTATCAATAAAGAGCACATAATTCGAGCAGTCCCCAGGCATGACAACTCGCATAAGCTTGTTGTAATGGAAACCTTTCCCTTTGTATTTCCCATAGAAGAACTTTCTAACTCGACAGAAGAGACAAGTAAGGTGAGGCCTCCGCATCTCATTAGTGTAACCACAGAGAGGGCTACACGCCATCCGTGGCCACCACTTGCTAAGCGTTTTCTGCATCCTCAGGCTTACTCTCCTCGACCATCGCAACGGAGGACCCAGCAGACGCGTCACTAGGGCCCTTCTCCGATAATCCCTCAGGCAGTTCCTCTGGATAGCCAAGCTGGGGCCTAGCCTCACTGGGCGCGATAATCTTCTCCTTAACCAAGTTCGTGATGAAGTTGGCTTTCACGTCAAGCGTGGGCTCCCAGACAGGCCGCCATTTAATATGGGGAACTTCTTTGCCCTCTCCCCACTTTTCCCGTATCAACTGCTTGAAGAGAGCAGTCTCCAATGTGTCCCCGATGAGTTCCTGCAGCATCCGCAGCCTAGTAACGTACTCCTGCATCACAATCTCTGCGGTTGCACGGTTCGTCCGCTCGCTCTCGCCCAGGAAAATCTTCGGAACGCCCAGGACAGCGGATCGCTGAACCAGAAGGTAATTGATCCACCATTCAATGTTAACTTCCTTCGTCATGCTCTGAACAACAGTAACCTCAACGTCACCACGAACGAAGATGTCTGTAGCAGGTTTCCTATCACGAAAAGCCTCCATCAAACTCTGCAGCTGCGGATCACTGAAGGGCCTTTCAGGCGTCCCAGCTTTCACGACAAGCATGGGTTTAGTGTAAATGTGCATTATAAGCGCCATGTCATCCTGAAGCTGGTCAATCAGTGCTTGCAGCTTCAACAATGACCTAAGAAGGGAAGTACCGTAACTCCACTCGTACCACCAGCTCTTGGCGCCATAACGAAAATGCACAATGTCATTCGCAACAAAAGCGACCGGAGGAAATGTCAAAAGTTGAACGTACCCGAAAACATTGCCGTACGCATCCCTCCGCACTCGCATGTGCACGGGATCTAATGTCTTAAGCCACCATTCCTCAACTGGTGTCTTCTCATCGCGACAAATCTCAAAATAACCATTGCCAAAAACAAGCATGTCCGTGCCGATGATTCTCAAAGTGTGCAGAATATTATGCTCGTCAAGCCAATCCGTAAGCCACTCGCGAATTTGCTCGTCGCTACCTTCAAGTTCGAAACCCTGGGCAATAGCCATGTTCACAGTAACGTCAATGCTTGCCTTGATGTACGGCGTAAAAGTGTATAAATCCTTGTAGGCCGGAAGGTCCTCGACGGGCGTCGCGCCCCAAAGACGTTCCCAATACGCCATGTATGGAGGAGTAACAAAGCCGGCTCCCGAGCCCTTAAGCATGTACTTGGTGACGTAGCCCCAGAGCATGTTGTCAGCTTTCCAGCTGACGGGTACCTCCTCTTCAATCTGTTTCTTGCTTACGCCTTCGGGAACTTGTCGCTGAGCAACAAATCTACCTACAAATTGCTTGACCGCCTGCAAACCCTTACGGACCCTTTCAGCGACGAAACTCAAGTTCTCAACAGCCTCTTAACAGTATGAACAAGCCAAGAACAATCAAGAAGAAAGCATCAACCCAGTACCACACATAAACGCCTAGCAGGAGTTTGAAGCCGCCGATGTTGCTCCAATCTTCCTGCTTCAGCTGTCTATGCTCAATCAGCTGCCACGTTGCATCTTCGGCCAGTGGCATCGCCAAGAAACTCCAAAGAAAGACGGGCCAGTACGGATCGAATGCGATAACCCCGAAGAGCAAGAACATGAAAAGGTGATACGTTTTGAAGTGACCTAGAAGCCACTCGTCTTCATGTCCCTCAAAAAACAGTCTGTTCTCCATTACTCCGTACAGTATGGCGCATAGTATTGAACGAACTGCAGACAACATAGAGGTCAACTTTTTCTTAGAGCATAATGGCACCTTTTCCAGGTGGAGGTGTCTGAGCAGTAGCATAAACTGCAAGTGCCAATGACCAAAGCATGTCATCATGGCCTCTTGGAGGGTGAGTGAAAAGCAGATGGCCGCTCTTGCCGTAATCGCATTGCTGTTCGTTCATTTGTTGGCACAATTGTTTATCGTAAGGTATGGCCAATCGGTTTTGCTCCATCGTAATCTTCAGTCTTGTGAGCAGCGATTCCTTGGTCTCTGTGGTGAATACCAATCCTTCTGCGAGGTTCATGCCTTGATTATGCATTTCCTCAAGCACCGGTTCGCCTACGCCAGTCTGGTCTACCAACACGTTGCTGAACCTGAATTTTTCATGCGCTCGGAATAGATGGCCTATGACGTGAGTGTAGAGTGTTTCCAAGGGGAACTGGTGAAGATAGATGAGGCTGAGATTTTCTTTTTCACGTTTCACGACGGTTATCACACTGTAGTCTTGTAGTTTGCCGAAATCGACACCTGCATAGTAATCTCCATTAGGAAATTGGCCTTCGAGGCTTGTGTAGATATCAGCGCCTAGTGTTTGGGCTAGCTCAACGCAGTTGCGTATCAAGTCCTGCGTGAAATAGCTGTTCACTGCTTCGACAAATTCGGCTTCATATTCCATGAGGTAGGCTTCGTGCGTCATGTTGTCGCGCATTTCCTTCAGAAACTCGGGTTTGATGAGTGGGCATTCTTTTGATTTCACCTTGTGCACGCTGTAGTTCGGGTTTACGAAGGCTCTGCGAAAGAAGTGGTTCTTGTCCCACGGCGTGCTCAAGAAAATGGCGTAGCCGTCCGTTGTGCTCAACATTGGAAAAAGAACCTGCGTGATGACTTCTTCAGGAACCCAGCTGGCTTCGTCACAAATTAGCATGTCAACGGTGTACCCTCTCAGCAGGTTTTCGCTGCAAGGCAACGCGATTATGCGGCTGCCGTTGACTAGTTGAACCATTGTTCTTGTGGCTCTGGTGACTCTATTTAGCAGGCGTGCGGTTGAAAAGACGAGGGAGGCTACGCGGTCAAACATTATCATGCTTTGCCGAAGCGAGGGGCTGGTGATTAGAATGGTGACATTTGAGTGGGTGTCAGCGAAGAATACTGCTTTCATGGCTATTGCCGTTGTTTTGCCTGTTTGACGTCCCATGCAGGCAACTATGCGCTTATTCTTATCTTCAAGCAGTTCTGCCTGGTACGGGAATGGTTTGATGCCAAATACGCTTTCGGCGTATACAACTGGCGAGTCTATTGGCTCATCAGTTGTGTCATACAGGAGGTTGCGGACTTGGGTTTCCGTTTTGTCTAAGCTTTGTGTGAGAATCCTCTGCGTTCTTCTTTGCTGCCAACTGTGCCACCAACTTTTCAACTCTCTCGACACGTCTTTCCACCTCTTCGTACTTCTGAAACTTGTAATAAACTTCAAAGTAAGCGCGAGCCGAAGAAAAGATGATGCGAAAACGCTCCAAATCCTCTTTATTGCATGACTTCAAATCGCAAACCTTGTTGAAAGCATCCACATACCGCTTGACAACGGAGTCTAATCCGATTATCTCAGCCTCTCCAATCTGAGCCTTCAGGAGGATTTCCTTTTCGGCGCCTGAATCAATACGGGTTCTGTCAACCACGTTCAGTATAGCGCGAAAAGTGCGGTTCGGAAACATGCCTGAATCGTAAATCTGCTGAGCGTTCATTCCTCTCTGAACCATTTCAAACAGAAGCTTTTCTTCAGCCTCTGTCCAATTCTTTCCCCCGCCCAAATTTCATTCCTCTCTAAAAAGTGCTGTTTGGAAGCTGCCGTTTCCACGTGAGTCAACCAAGACTTCGCCTTTTTCAAGTTCCGGCACAAGACCGAGCTGAACAGGCTCCTTCAGCAGTGCAAGAACGTCTGTACGAGTCATTCTGCAAACTGTTTCGTATCGAATTCTGTCATGGAAACTGCTGTTAAGTATGATTCTACGAGCTTGTCTCAGTTGTTCTTTTTCTTTGCTTCTTCTGTGTGTCATGGTTCTCACTCACGCCACTCAAGGGCGGCGGGCTTCGAATTCTACAAGCAGAGAATACACATACGAATTGAAATAAGACACGGTACCGTACGCGGTACCTTGTGCGGTACCTTACGCAGTACCTTGCGAGGTCTCTGCGCGCGTGCTTTCGTCCAATAGGGTGATTTCTGGGGTGGTCATGCTGAACCTACCATAAACACAGGGGGACTGTTAGCGCGCGCAATATTGTGATTCTCATGTTTCAAGATTAGGGCTGATTTCTTTCAGACGTTTTTTCAGAAGTGATTCTAACCAACGTCTTGGGTTCAGTTAACAAGTTCCCGCATTTCTTGCACTTTTCAACCTTCAACGGTTCATAGAAAGGAAGTATGATTTTGACTTTGGGTTCTGCAGAAGGCTGTTCAATGAAGAGTTTGTTCACCTCAAAACGATTCCAACATCCACAATTCTCGCACTTCATTCTCAGTCTGGTTTTCATGCCTGCTCCCTCAAATGAGCAATTAAAGAAAAGGCATGGTATAGAAGATTTTCCAGAACGGATATCTCCTAGACAGCGGGAAGCTTCCAGCCTTCTTTTTTCCTCTCTCGGATCAGCATCTGGGTTTTGGGGTTTGCCAAGGCGAATTTGATGTGGCGGCAACTGTCTAGCTTACATTCTGCACATTCGAGTCCTTTGGGGGTGATGAGGATCTGCACGGTTTTCTTGAGGCTTTTATCATAGAGTAGTGGGCCCATCTCGTTTGCGTTGATCTCTAGCAATGATATCTTTCCAGGGTAGACTCCGAGCTGTTCAAACCGTATGCGGACAGCATCCGCAACAAAGTCTGCGATGCTCTTGTAACTCGCCTGCGGGTTTTCTTCGATGAAGTCTTCGATTGTCTCGACAAGCTCTTTTGAAAGACTTATGCTGCGATATTTTCCTTCAGGCATACCTTACCCATGCTGTATTGTTTGCACAAGAATATATAAAAATTGCCAGACATGGTTGTACGAGGCGATGGGTAGGCATACTTCACAAGTGCGGCAAGGCTTAAATGCTCGATGCGGTATGGGTGAGGTATGAGTGCGTGATTACATGGCCCGGAAGGTCGTCAGAGTCTATCTCTCGACTGAGCAGAAGCAGCTTCTCGAAAGGATATGCAAAAGCTTGGGAATTGACGAAAGCGAAGCTCTTCGCGAGGCTTTCATGGACTATGCCAAATCAATAAGCCTGATAACAGAGAAAGTCCATGGAAAAATGCAGAAATTTTGAGACTCACCTTTGATAAACCAGTTTTCAGGCAAACAGGATTTCCTCGAGTATCACATTTCAATCAAAAAGTGAGAACCGATAACATAAACTGTCTACATCAGCCTAATGTTTTCTGGCTATTTTTCTTGCATAGAGGAACAATAACATTTTTCGTGAAATCGTTTTGGGCTGAAGAGAACTCTCGCGCGAGATATTCGGGGCTAAAGTCTTGAAGGGTCATTCCAATGCTGTCGCTGTTCCACAAACGGTAGAGGAACGATGTTTCACTACCTTCGCTTTCATCTGCTTTGCTGAGATAGAATGGTATCACTACGTTTTTGTAAATGTCAGGATCCAATATCTTCGATATGAAATAATACAAATCCTCTCTATACTTCATGATGTCCTTGCTTTTTTCCGGACGACCGTTCTTGTTCAACCAAAGGCAGAACAAGTAATGATTAAACATATTATCGTAAGGGTCCAAATCAACGTTGAACTCGTATGAAGCTTGAAGCTTTGCGTCCTCCTCATCGATAGGAGGTAATTCCTGAGACTTGTAAAGACCATAAAACATTGTAATAATTGCTGGATCTATCAAGCGATTGAAACCCGCCAAGAAGCCGCTATTGTCCTTTGACTTCTGACCCTCAGAAATGGCATTGATTATCTGCAGAAGGTTCTCCGGTACCTGAAGATTGCCTTTAATTCTGACCAATTCTTTCAACTCTCCTTATTCTTGATCTCAATTGGATTGGAAGACATTCTTGATCCAAAGTTGCTAATCTCTGTCGGCAAACACAGAAGTATAAGCTGTCCATGATTAGCGGCCAGATGATCTGCCAATTTTCCCTGCTGACTTCCGATATTTCCAGCCGGTGTGTCAACTATCATTGGGTCGATTATTGTCATGGCTTCAGCGAAACAGTATGAGAGTATGAGGCGACCTGAATTACCTCCTGTATCTCTACTGTAAAAACTATCTTCGCCCAGCATGAGCCCGTCTGCGTGGGATAATCTAGCGGTGAATCTATCACCCAAAATAGAAGAAACTCCCTGAGATATGACCTGACTTATTATTCCGGTTGCCCTAGTTTTGATCTTTTCAGCAGCTGCATCAATGATATGTTCCGATTCTCTTATTCCATCAAGGATTATCTTGTTCTCAGCAAGCGCAATGTTCTTGCTTTCGAGATCTTTTATCTCCTCCCTTACGCTTCTTATGAGTTCGTTAAGGGCTTCCTCATCTGCTTTTAGGCTCGCAGTTGACTTCATTAATTCTTCAATTTGTGGCGTCAAAGCATCTCTTTCAGTAATAGTCTTCATATCCTTCTCCGAAAGCTTGATGCTACCTATCTTCACGTTTAGGTCTTCATATTTTTCAATCAACCCTTTGATAATATCATAGTCGGCTTTTGGGTCAAAGGAGGATGGTTGAATTGAGCAATCTGAAGAAAGAAAGACTTGAACTGCGTGCGGGGCGACTTGACGCTCCAGTTTCTCTATGCGTTCCCAAGAAGGCTTATCCAAAGTGCGACCGCATATTTCGCATTTGCCACTGGCCTTGCAACTCTGTATAAGGTCTTCCCTGTATGGTTCAGGTAGCTTACCTTTTTCTCTTACATCTGCTTCGATTTGATTGATTATGGCCACAGCATCAGCACATATCCATTTCGCGCTGTCTTTGTATGTTGAAAGACGTCTTTCGTGAAGTTCCTTGCTGCTGTTTTTCTGCTCAAGTTCATATTTGTTTCGTTGGATCAGATTCTGTGCTTGAGTGCCTTTGATATGTTGATCAAGGTCATTGTATTGTTCTCTCAATGTCTTTTCAGCAAGCTTGTTAATGTCTATTTTGCGTTTTACCTCGTTCACATCGGACTTAGCTTGAGCTAATTCACCGTTTTTCAAATGGAGTTTAACCATGCTTTGCTGTATAGTCTTGTCCGAAATCTTCATCTTGGCTTCAGCGAGAACCCTTTCTTTGAGTTCATTCAGTTTTTCTCTGTAAGCGTCAAGAGTAGGATGCGTAGTCCGTCTGTTGACTAAATCTAATAGTAATTCAATCTTTCCTGAATCAGAGGCGAGACGCATGATGTCGCGAGCCTTTTCGCCGTCAAAACAAAAATAGTCCGCACACTGGTCAAACCTGAAGTTCTCTACAAGATAGTAGTGGGCCTTATCGCCTGTGAAGACTTCTTTTCCATAATCAACTTCCAGCGTGTCATTTATGCCAGTTTCACTTATGTCGTCTCCAACTTGCCCGCATTTCGGATCGAATTTTCCTTCAGTGGTCCTACTGAACTTGTAGAAATGCTCCTGACCTGACTCATCGAAAGCACTGAATTGCACGATAATGCTGCATGTTTGAGGCCCTCCCTTTCGATGATCCAAAACATAAGCCGGTTTAGCCCACATGTGTTCAAACCAACCTTTGGCGCCAGTTTGTGGATATTTGAAGCACCATCGAAGCAAGTCAATAGTCGTAGTTTTTCCAGTGTTACCATCCATGATGAAAACTGTATGCTCTCCTCGGGGGTTCATTTTGAGGGTGAAATTCCGCCCCCTGTAACCAGAGACTTTTATCTGAGAAAAATGAACATTGTTCATTTCTTCTCACCCTTCAAACACGATCTGATCTTAACCAGCGTCATAGAGTCAAGCTTGTTTTCATGAATCAGCTTCAACAACGGATCTTTGCTTGATTCTACAACCATTTTTTGGAATTCTTCACGCATTACTTCATCGATTTTTTTCAGGATGATAACTTCTTTATTTTCGCCCATGTATCTCACCTTTACACACTAATTGACGTTAAGCACTCGAAACGTTCTTTTTCCAAAGATAGCGGAGTTCCGTTGGTTTCACAGAAGACCACGTCGGCTACCTCCGCTACGGAATCTGGATCATTGCGGTCAAACCTGATAGCTCTTCCGATTTTCTGGATCCAGTCGCGAGGAGATTTGTCAGAACCGTGCAGAATAACCTTATCAACTTTCGGCAGATCAAAACCTTCGGACAACATTTTCTCGGAAATCAAGCAGAATCCACGATGCTTCTTAAATTGAGTCATCGCGTGGGACAGATATTCCTGATCATGCGCTGAATCATATACATAGATTGACGATTCCGTGTTCCATCCATGCTGGCGCGTAATGAATCCTTGCAACGCTTCTGCAATCTCGTTTGTTTGCACAAAAACAATTGTTGCCTTGCCTGCAAAACCATCCATGTGTGTCATGACGTAGTTCTGTAATGAATCTACACCGCCAGGCAGGCCTCTTAACCATCGTGCCCTCTGAATGGCTGCTGTAGAATCACTTTCACCGGCTATTGTGCTTCGGCCCAGTTCAATAGCGACTTTTCTATTGAAATCCTTGAGCTTTTCCATTTCAGAACTGCTGAGACAATACTTAATAGGAGTGTACCTGATTGGCTTTAGAACTGGATTGGCATTGAGATGGTTCCAGTGGGAATAGAAAGATTGTAGGGAAATGTTGAATCGATTTTGTTCTCCGCCCATTATATTGATGAAATCTCTGACATCCCATATCCTGAATGAATCAATAGTCGCGGATAGTCCTGTTGTAAAGAGTTTTTCGCCACATGATTCAGCCAGCTTTCTGAACTCGCCTAGATCGCCGATATGTCCATATGAATTGTGGCATTCATCAAGTATTAACAGCAGGTTCGGCATCAAAATCTTGGCTTTCTTCTGGTAGTCTCGATATTGATCCCAGAATCTATCGTAGAGGGTGACAAGCACCTTGTGATCCGGATTTGCAAAGTATCCTCCTAAATCGCTAAGATCTGTTCCCCATTCAAAATTCGCAATGCCTATGGCCTGAAGTCTATCCATCCATTGTCTGATAAGAGTAGTCGTTGGAACAAGAACTATTGCCGTCAGGCTCTTGTCTGCCTCAAACAGGTATCGCAAATACACGAAGGCGATGTCAGTTTTGCCCGTTCCTGGAGGTATGTTTACAATAGAAGACTCCCTGTTCACCTGCCAGGTCAAAACTGCCTTCTGATGTTCCCAGAGACCTTCAAGAAATTTCTGATCTATGGTCGTCTGCGAAATCTGAGTGCGATACAGTTCAACAGGAGCATCCTGCATAGGGACAAGGTTAAGATCATCATATATCTGCGGTATTCCTCTCCGGACTTCTTCGCATACTGTCCTATCGTATAAATAAACAAGAGACTCAAAATTCTGGTTGGAACTCTCTGAAAAGTTGGGCGAACCGATCGCAGCAAACTGAATTGAACCGGCTTTCTTAAAGACGTATATTTTGCCGTGTACGACGTTGGTGTTCTCGGGAATGTGGGAGAAAACAATCTGGCCCTTATCAATAAGTCCTAGGACTCTCTCCTTATTCTTTGAGGTGTAAGTGATTCTCTCAGTGTTGGACCAAAAAGCGATCTTCTTTAGAAAGGAATACTTGTCAAAAAGCCTTAGGGCCAAATCAAGGTTCACGTTGTAGGACATGCATTCGAGCTCATCGCAAGCATACGAGTCAAATCCTTTGGAAATCATCCGTTGAAGCACGTTCAATCCTAACTCATAACCTTCACTCAAGGTATTCCATCTCGTGTTTGGCTTTCAACATTTGCAGGCATTCGTCCGATCGCTCTTCAGAGGATCTCCCCGCAATATCAGGTGGACTCGCAGAGTAAATTATAGGCCAAATTCCAATTTAAGCTTATTACCTTTGTGCAGTCTTACTTCAGGGCGCAAGAAAACGAAAACATATCATATCTTGACGATCCGATCTATTATTACAGTCTCTCGACGAACTCATTAACCTCATAGAAATCGATTTGTTGCCAATTCAAGTAGCCTCGTTTCAAGTTTCTTTCTTTCATTCTTCTCATGTCGTCTCTGACTTGAGTCGTGGAGAAAACTAGAACCTTAATCGGGGCACTACTCCTAAAAAGCAATTTGGAAATGTCAGTCATTATTTTTCCTCTTGAACCCGACGAAATCATTCCGCGTGATAGGACCCTTTCTTCTGCAATTCCCAAAACCTCAACGGCGATAATCTCTATTTTCCTTCCAAGTATTTGCTTGAGTCCAACTATGTCAATACCTGAAGGCTCATTTGGAGGATATTCTTCCACAAACTCGACATCAGGCATTCTATCTCTAAGGATGTTATATAGACCGTCCTTCAGATACTCGTGGTATGCGAGCTTCGTTGAGAAATCGCGGTAGTTCTTCTCAAAGTATTTCATATCTTGTTACCGTATAGATCTGATCTTGCGCAACCGGCTCACCGCCAAGACTATCGAGCCTGTCGCAAATTCAATCTCTTCTTCAGTATTGAACCTGCCAAGTCCGAGCCTCGTTGCCGTATGGGCTCTTTCAAGACCAAAACCCAAAGCCAATATGACATGAGAAGGCTCAACACTCAAAGTCGTGCAAGCGGACCCTGTGGAAATTGCCAACTTGGCTGCTATTACATGTATTAGAGCCTTGTTTTCAACCTGTTCAAAGGATACGTTGAGATTGTGGCTAAGTCTTTTCCATGGATGCCCATTCTGTTCAACAGGCTTGGCTCTGTCTTGAAACACTTCTAGCATTTGCTTTACCCACTTCTCATACCTCTTGCTTTCATCCTGCATTTCTCCAAGAGCAATCTCGAAGGCCTTCCCAAAACCCACGATACCTGGAACATTGAGGGTGCCAGATCTGACCCCCTTCTCGTGTCCTCCCCCAAATAGTAGAGGGAGTGGTTTTGCCGCCAAGTTCCCTTGTCTAATGTATAATGCCCCGACTCCTTTAGGTCCATACATTTTGTGTGCTGAAATTGAAACTAAATCTGCCTTCAGCTTCCCTACATCTAGAGGAATGTGACCCGCTGCTTGTGCAGCATCAGTGTGGAATAGTACACCATGCCTGCGTGCGATTTCCCCGACTTCCTCAACCGGAGCTATTGTTCCAATTTCATTGTTAGCCACCATCACTGAAATCAATGCGGTTCTTTCCTGAATTGCGTCTTCGAGTTTTTCCAAATCTATTATCCCGAACTTGTCGACGGGCACGCATGTTACATGTTTTCCAATGGATTCCAGGTGTTTGCATGTGTCAAGAACAGACTTGTGTTCAGTGACGCAAGTTACGATGTGATCCTTTTTATTCCCGTTTTTCGCAAGCGTTCCCAGAATAGCGATGTTGTTAGATTCTGTTGCCCCGCTTGTGAAGATTATGGCATCGGGATGTGCATTGATGCAGCGGGCAATCTTCTGGCGCCCCTTTTCAACGGCATCAGCAGCCTCCGATCCATAACTGTGGTCAATGCTTGCCGCATTGCCGAAACGCTCATTGAAGTATGGCATCATTTCATTTAGGACACGTGGATCTACCGGAGTCGTGGATTGAGAATCCAAATAGATGGGAAGTTTCATGGATTCACCATACTCAACGGTAGTAACTCACAAAAGTCCCCGAGATCCTTTGCTTTGTCGAAGAGAGTTATTGCTCCTCTGTTCAGGTGTGCTCTGAACTGCGGCAGAAGATCATTGTTGATGTCAAGCCCATCTTTCAAGAGCCTTTCTTTCAATAGGGCAATGAAGAACTTGTCCCATTCTCCAGTCAGAGTATATCTGTTGAATTCTTGTCCTTCTTCATCATAATTCTCAGGATTTGGCACAGTTGGTTCGCCGAGCGAAAGGCAGAAACCTATCCGACATAGAATGTTGGGCGTAAGCCCAGTCCGACCTTTGAGCATCGACAATCGGACAGTGGCGCTTTTGCTGATTCTAATTCTATTGAAGCTCATCCAAAACAATCTCCTGGTCTGTTTCCCAGAAATAGCCTTCTCTGGCATGTGTCTGCCCTTGTACTACGTCATATTCCAATTGATATGCCCTAGAGATGTAAGGTTGAAGCTGACCGAAGTATGTTCGATCTATCTCTGTATTAGTTGAGAATACTATCATCTGATGAGACGCGTGTGGAAGGAAGTTTCTCATCATATTCATCCTATGCTCAGTATCAAGTCGTCCCAAGGGAGTATCAATTATGAACGGCAGTTGACGACCTGATGTTTTCGCTATGGCCCACAGCAGAGCGATTGCGTAAACCTGCCTTTCACCCGCAGACAGCACAGCCTTTGGGATGACTACGTTCTTGCTGTTTATCAGAGTTATATCGAAGTTCTCTGGATTGACATCGACCTTTTGGATGAAACCCTTCTTGCCGAAAAGGAAGTTAAAGCAATCTAGGAAATTCTGACTGAATTCTGCCACTTTTTCTTCTCTGAGTCGCCGCAGATACTCCTCCACGGCTTCCTGCGTTCTGGACGCCAGCCTCAGACGTTCAGAAAGCTTGTCAAAATGACTCTTCTCCTCCAGAGTCTTTGAGAGTTCGCGAGAAGCGAGAGTAGTCTCATACTTCGTTCTACTTTCCTCTTCTCCTAGCGTCTTCTCTTGTTGTTGGAGCATACCTAGTTCCTCGTGGAGTTTCCCGAGCCTCTCAAATAGAGGACGCAACACGTCGTCTGAGGGGGCTCGGAAAATGAAACCTTCAATTCTCTCTTTTTCAGCCTCGAGTTTTGTGAGTCGTGTTGAGAGTTCCACAAGACGCGACGGGATAGTTGTTAGGGATGCCTCTATCCATCTGAAAATCTCATTTCGTTCTACGGAGGAAAAAGGATGGACGACCTCCTTTGACACTCCGTTCATTTTCTCAACCCTGGTTTTCAGTTCGTTAACTGTTTCACGGGCTATGGCATGCCTTTGTTCTTGTGAAAGCGGCAGAGAACTCATGTAGCCTATCTTATCAAGGTCTCTTGTCAGATCCTCTAAGGCTGTCTTCAAAAAGAGCGCAGCTGCGACCCTTTGCTGTTCCCTGTCCTCTTGCTCTAATCGATTTCGCAATGCAACGCATAACTCAGGAACATATGCAAATGGCAACAGATTACTGCAGAGACCGCGGATTTCCTCATCCAAGACTCCGATTGTTTCATCTAGTTTCTTTCCTTCAAGCTTAAGTTGCTCGCGTTTGTTTGCAAATCCCCCACCTTCCATAGAGATTTGTCTTTCCTGTTCTTCTATCTCGGTGCTTGTACGACCAATCTTGGTCTGCAAAGACGCCTTCTTCTGCAGAGTCGCTTCGTACTTCTCACTCAACGATTTCTTTCTTTCGGTCAAGTCTTTTAGTGATCCTGCAATATCACTACCTTTTGCTGCTGTCTTCCTCAAGAGATATATTCTAAGGTCATTTTGAAGGTGTTCAATCAGATCTATTCCTAGGAGAGAGTTTATTGAATTCACAATGTGCCTATTCTCGCTCTCGCCTTTTGCAAGGCTTTGGATTTTCTCGCCATCAAAGAAGAAGAGTCTTGAGAGTCCCGGAGGAATTAGTTCCATTAGAAAGTCTTGCCATTGTTCTTCATTCACATCCTGCAAAGGTTCGTTATTTTGCTTGATCTCGAGTTTTTCAATGATATCTGATTCAGTAAACTGCCACGAACGCCCGATAACGTAATCATCAACGTATCCTGAACGTGCATAGTCAAATTCGACACTTACAGAGGCATGTGAGGGCACTTTTCCATCGACAGATCGATGCAAACGCTGCCGCAAATATTTCTGATAAATCCATGTCGGCATTTTCCTGCCACGAAAGGAATCTCCATATAAGCAGATTTTGATCGCTTCAAGAAGAGTGGTCTTGCCTGTCCCGTTTCTACCTCCGAAAATGATTATCGGTTGAACCTTATCTCCTGTCTTGCAAATTTTCAGATCGAAAAAGTTCCTGCCCGAAAAGGCCCCGAGATTCTCGACTTCCAGACTTTTGAACATCATGTATGGATAACCTTTCTGCCGTTTGAATCTACACTGTCAGGATTAGTTGGCATTCTCATAATTTCTTCTTCGGTCCTCCACTCCTCTGACAAGATTTTGTCTATCTTGTTGTAAATGGAAGATCGTCGACTCATGCCTTGAGCTTGAAGCTCAGCATCAAAAAGTTTCATGACGAGCTGAATCGGAACGATACGTTTCCCACATATTTCTAGAAGTAACGATTTCTCTTTCGAAGAGAACGTCACATCGTCCCGTGGCCAGTTGATATCCTCGCCAGTTATCTCTCGGTAGATCTTAGGGACAGAATCCTCCCAATCACCTCGTTCAGTCCGCCAGATCTTCCTTATTTCATACAATTCCTCTGGCAGGATGAGCCGTTTATTAGGATCAGGGCCCTTGCGCCTAACGTCTACTTGAGCCTTCAAAACCATCGTGAGCAATTGCTTGCAGAATTCAAGCTTGTATGGACCTCGCGAAATCACTCCGGAACCATCACTCTTGAATGAAACAATTCCACTCTTTCTCTTGTATTCTCGATAGAATGGCTTGAGTCTTGGATCCTGGGTTTGTGCGAGAAGATCTCTTATCTCAAGAAGTGGTTGCAGCCAAGTCTCGCCCGAGTCGATAAGCGCTCTCATTGACTTTTCTTTTTCTACCACCGTACAAACCCAACAGCCAAAACGACTATTTCCACAAGAAGGCGTGGTATCATCAACTACAAGGGGGCATTCTCCTTGAGCGCTCTGGTACAACGCAACCAGATCTCTGTTGTTGTTTCCCCATTGTGAGGGAACTTGCAGAAGATAATCCCAAACGTCATCTGTAGTCCAATCCTTGATAGGAGCGTATACGTATGCTCTTGGAAACTCGGAATGTCTTGAGAGTACTGAATTCTGGATCTCGTACAAGCTCATGACTTGGGCTCGTGTTGCACTTTCCTGCTTGCGAACACCTAGCACGAGAACAACTTCACCATACTTTGAAATCTGCTCCCGTATGAACTTGTTGGATGGTTCGATTTTGAGACGGTTCGTGCACCATCGAAACCGTTGCTGCGGCGCAGGATATCCTCGCCCTATCAAATTTGTCCAGAAGCTTTGCTCAATAAGAGGCTTCAATCTCTGTGTCTTAAAGGGCATGTTATCCTTTATCGTAGCGTCGTTGATGTGCTTGAGAGTCTGGACGACATAATCTATTATGACGGGTGTTTCAACCAATGTATCTGTGGATATGATGTAAACGGTCTTCCTGCGTTTCTCCGGCGGAAGTTCAGCAAGTGCGTACCATATTAATTGCAGCGACGTTGTTGAATCCTTGCCTCCGCTATATCCAATCACCCAAGGTCTTTGGTCTGCAAGATAGATTTCTTGTATTTCCTTGTGTATTTCACGTATGCTTTTTCTGTCAAAGACCGACAGAGAGTCTGATTCTGTTCTTTTCATCTTTCCGCTACCCTTGCCATCACAGGCAAGCGCTGTTCTATTTTTTCTTCATTACCCGCCAAAGACAATCCAAGCGCCTTCTTGATGACGTTGGTAACGAGTATAATATTGTTTTGAGAGGCCACTATTCTTCCAGAAGACATTGCGCGACGCTCCCATACGTCCAGATTTGATCGAGACCAATCGATCTGCCCCAAAGCTAGCAGTTTTGTTTTCCAGTTGTTTGGATGTTGACTGGCTAGGGTTCTGCCTGCATTTCCGAGTGCGAGCAACGCAATTCCGTGAGCAATTATGTAGTTCTTTCTGAGTTCATATGATGTAATCTTGCCTTCCATGAGAAGCTGCCATTGTGGAATGTATTTCGAGACTTCATTCCAATATTCTATTGCCAGTTGTTCGTCGCGTTGAGATATGGATTTGTTTCTCTGTCCTATGCCCAACAATGCCTTCGTTGCTTGATAGAGACTGCTGAGCGTGAAGAGCTTGACCGATCTATTGGAAATATTACTACGCTCGAAGTCAATCCTTTCAGCGAATACTGACACCTGATCAGAGAGTCTGACGCAAAGACGGGCCAATGGGTCTCGATGATTGTAGAGTATTCCTAGAGACATTGTAGGACGCAAGGCATGCTTGTTCAGGTCTGCAAACATCTGTTGACTACGCTTTAGTCCGCTGTCAATGAAAAATACGACGGAGATATATTCTGACCCAAGACTGGGCATCATTGTGAGCGCTTCCTCGATTGCCGCACGTCTATGCTGTCCATCATTGATCACGAACTTCGCGGACATGGGAACTATCAGATATCCTGCTCTGCTTGCTGCTCCGCATTCTGCAAACGGCTTAAACTCCGCTCGTCCGTCAATGGATGCAGTTATTGATGAAAAAACATAGTTCTTAGGGTCTTCGAGGATGTATTGGCATATAGAGGGAATTCTGGAACGATTTATTGACCGTTGAGCTCTGAGCTTTGGCGGTAACTCCTTTTCATCAAAGAGAAAGAGTTTCGGAATTAGTCTCATGGGACACATGGCGCTGTAATATTCCCTGCCTGCCTGCACGCCCCTGAGTGCGGTGAAAATATAGTTGAAAGACTCTGCGTCTCTTACGCTAGCTAAGAAATCGTTAATCTGCGAGTTGTCTACGAGCTGCTCATTCATGGATTCCAGTTGTTTGGAAGTCTTTAAAAGTTTTTGGGGGAAGCTCAGGAAGTCGGCAGGGAAGCTCAGGAAGTCGGCAGGGAAGCTCGCAGACGCCCGTCGGCAGGCTCGCCGCGCGAGAAGCTGGAAATATCCAGAGACACAATCATAGAAGCAAACGACACAACCGTAACCATCAGAATCACCAAACACATTTTCAGAGACCTTTGCGAAGAAACAGGCAGGTTGAAAAAGGCACATGAAACAATCGGCTGCCCCCTCTCCAGCGCACTAGCTTGCATCCTAGCCAAAGCAACTGGAAAACCCATAATCATACAAAAAGAAGAAAACACGCCAGAACAGACGACAACCATCGAATACAGGATGCTGGAGGACTAGACAATGCAGGTTCCATTAGACTTCTGGGACGTGAGCCTCTGGCTCGCAGTAACCTCCGTAATCCTCCTCATAACCGCTCAGCTCGTCTCAGCATACGACGGGCCATCGACGCTGCTCATAGACTCGAGAAAACTGAAAACCGCAGCACTCACGATGGGAATACTCTTCCTGGCAACAGTGGCCATACACATATACACGATAATAGCGTCAACGTGAAACATCAGCCGCGCTCATCTTCTCCGGCTTAAACATTAACCTGAACTTGTCGACAGCTTTTCTGCCGTCTTCTGGAACGGCGGCTGCTCGACACCTAGATCTAGCGCTGACTATCGTGCGCATACCTGTTCCTAGACTCGTTTGCAACGTAGTTTGTGCTTCTGGTTTTGCTTCATCTACGGGTGACTGTGTGCTTGAGATGCGGGAAGCATCATTCAGAAAGAGCGGCCCAAGTCCATCACACTCGAAAGGGAACTTGATACACGCTTGCGCGCTAATTGGACCAGTTCAGCTTCAACATCCTAGCCTTCCTCCCTGCAGCACGGAGCATGTTTCTGTTTTGGATATACTGGCATTGTAGCAATTTCGCTTATATCGCGTCCTAGGCTAACTTTTCTTGAGGCTTAAGGATGAAGAGAAGGAGAAGGCTGTCACGAGAGGATTTCCTAAAGACATTGGACGTCATCATGCAGGACGGCCCAAGAGTAGAGTACAGAAACCCAGAGAAATGGAGAAACCCTTAACATACAACAAAGAACCCTGGCTTTTCACACATGTCTAGCCTACATTGAGCGTTTGAATGCTGTCTGTCCAGAATTTCGTTTATTCAACAGGTAACAGAAAAGCTGAGGTGAAGATCGCGTTCTCACATATCTTGCGTGACCCGCGCGCTAAAAATGAATATTCCCTCTGTGCTCTTCCTCATACTATATTACAGAAAATCAGTCTGCAACATCGCCTTCCTGCGTGTCGGCCTCGAAGCGCGCGCTAAATCATTTGTAACAATTGATGTTCTTTTCAACATTGCGTGAAGGAGCCTCCAAAACAGATTGTTACAAAAAGCGTGGTCAAAGCGCGCTATTAGTTTGACGAGTTGAATGAGCTTTGATATGATCCAGCTAGGACTGAATTCATCTTTGATAGAAACGACGAGGCTGGAAACTTCATGCCTCGCGCACGCGGTAGTCGGTAGTCATTTGTTGAACAAAAAAGGGGAGTTGGAAATTTCCAAGTCGACTTGGTGATTGCTATTCTTCCTGCGCATAGATGGAATCTGTCTTGTGACCTATTTTTCTCCATCCATCGTATAAATACGCGTATATGGTGTAGTGCCCCTTTTCCTTGGGTGTGAACTCAGCGGAGTAACGGGCTTCCTCTCCAACTGAAAGTTCCTTTATATTCATTTTGGCCTGCTCTTCAAACTTTCCTGAGGGGGTTTCCACCCAGAATTCCAGTTTCAGTCCCGTACTTTTTTCCAAGCCCTTAATGGTTGCCTCGGCTTCGAGGGTCTTTCCAATTATCGTATACGGGTGTGAAAGCACTACTAAGCGACCGATTTCTGCTTTTCCGTCGCCTACAGAGATGTGCGTCCAACCGGATTCCCACAAGAAGTAGTCTCCATTCTTACGTGCACGGATAGTGGCGTATACCTCAGCTGATCCTTGTGCGTTAACTTGGAAAACCACTTCTGCCTCTTCGTCCGGCTTAAGCTCTCCGATGTAGTGTCCTATTCCAAAAGGAAAGAATAAAGGAAAAAGATAAAAGGTATCTAGAGAGTGCAATTCCACGTCAAGTCTTTTAAGAGTTTCATTTCCTGTGTTTTTCAGTGTCAATGTTAGCCATTGCTTTCCTTTATCAATCTCTGTAGGGTTCAATTCATACTCAATAGGATACTTCAATCTCAACACTTTTTTCACCTCCCTTCATCTTGTAAACTTACTCTACTCGCGTTCGCGCGACCAAACATTCAAATGCCTCAGTATTTAGTTATTTCTATCTAATTGGGCGCGCGCTTTTCGGCTCCTTCCACGTTTATGCACAGTCATCATTACTCGCCTCAACATCTGCCTCGCGCATTTTTCCCTGAGCCAACATCAATTTGAACATCAGCTAACTCGGGACATAATTCTATTTGAATTCACGTAATGCGCGATCTCTCAATTTCTCTGCAACAAAAAGCGTGTTTCAAGGAAATGGAACTGCGTGTGCTTGCAGTTCTGTCATCGTCTGTTGCGCTTAAGGTAGTAATCTTGCTCTTTCTTGGAGCCGAAGCTTCTGACGCCCTTCTCTTCGAGCTGTTTTCTGAGCTTCTGGGCGATTTTCTTGTCGATTTCGCCCCGTTTCTCCATGTAACCGATTATCTCTTCAGCCTGTTCTTCAGAATCGCATCGCCTGATAAAGTCTATCACGTCGGGAACATAGTTGTCGAAACCCTGTGAGGTTGCAGCCTTCTCCCCGTCTTCTTGGCTCGTCCGCACAGAGTTCACCTGAACTTCGTTCTCATTTGTCTGCAGATCTTTGGCCAAGTTTGGAAACATCCTCTTTAAAGATTCTTTGTCCGGCTCCACAATTGCACCTTCCTGTCCAACGCCTGTTTACCAGTATTGTTTTGTGCAAAAACCAATATTTAACTTTCGTCTAAACATCTCGCCAGTAGAAACTTGGACGAGGAGGTTTAAGTCAGGAAGGAACGAAGCGTTTCAGAGGGTCTTCCTCCAGCAGTTTTTCGAGCTGTTGAATGTCAAGCCCGGTGATGTCATCGCCGTAGATTTCGCATTTGATTCTTCGGCACGCTTCTGTTGGGCTGGTGACCTTGATTTCAACTTCCTCGCCGATTGGTGACTCAACGTGTACATGGAAGGATCCTTTCTTCTTCCCTTTTTTCGTCACCGCAACCCATTCGCTCTGCACCACTCTCAGTCTGCTCTCCCGCAGCATCACCAGAATGATGGCCGGTTCGTCATGTTGAACTACTATGTCTATGTCGCTTCCACGGTGAATCGTGCCTCGCCAAACGCTTCCCATCAGAAGCGGGTTGTACGCTCTTACAATTCTCATAATCCTAAGAGCCTCCCTTCGCATCCGAACCAAACGCTCCAGTCTGGCCGGACCCTCGTTCTCTTCCGCTATTCTGTCAAGTTCCAACGCAACTTCAAGGTTTGACGGAAGGAAATGGGCACCGAACGTTTTCGCAGCCTTCAACTTCGCCTGTTTATACTCTTTTTCCTCTCCAGAATAGAGGAGAACAGCGGCTTCCCTGATGATCTTCCTCCTTGACTCCAGAGAATCCGCTCTCAAAGAAACCTCACCATCAAACCTGAGCCTGGCACAGAATCTAGTGTTTCACTATTTGCTCGTACAGTTCCAGTGTTTTTTCAGCTATCTTGTCCCAGGTAAACTCTTCCAAGACTCTTCGTCTGCCGTTCTTTCCAAGCCATTTCATCTTCTCTGGACTTTCCAGGGCGCTGGTTATTCCCCAAGCGATGTCGGTGGGGTTGCTTGGGTCTATGTGGAACCCACACTGGTCTTCCCCGCAACAGATCACTATCTCCCGCATCCCGCTAACTCCTGCCGCGCCGACGACAACCGGCTTTTCCATGCTCATGGCCTCCAGAACAACTATTCCGAATGGTTCATAGTGACTTGGAAAGACGGCCACGTCGCAAGCTGCGTAATGAAGAATGCGTTCTTCTTCAGGGATGAACTCGAAGCGCAATTTCACACAGTTGCTGAGTCTCATGTAATTGACCAAGTTTAACAGGTAGTCCTGCAGATCGCCAAGGCCTAGAACAACAAGCTTGGCTTTAGGTATCTTCTGCAGAATGTGAGGCATGGCCATTATGAGCTTGTCAACTCCCTTGACACCGGCGAGCCTGCCGACAAAGAGAATCATGACCTCGTCGTCTTTGACACCGTACAGGCTTCTAATCTTCTTTATCTGTTCAGCCGTTACATCTTTTGGATTGTATTTCTGTGCGTCAACGCCATTGTAGCACACCTGTATTCTGTCTTTTGGAAACCCGAGCTTCGTGAGCTCTTCCTTCATCGCGTAGGAAACTGTGACGATCATGTCGGCTGCTTTTGCAGCATGGAGTTCAATGTTGCTGATCACTTCAGAACCGTTTCCAAGTGTTCTTCCCTTTTCGGTTGAGTGCACGTGAAAGGCGAATGGCAGTCCGACTTCTTTCTTGACGGTGATGCCGCCGATGGCTGACAGCCAATCGTGTGCAACGACAAGGTCGTATTTGATGCCATCTTTCCTGATGAGTTCGTTAACGAGTTTTGAAGCGCTCAGATAATTGTAGATGAGGATTTTAGAGAAAAAATGGATACCCCCGCGCGCCCATTTTCTGATGTCTTCAGCAATCACGTCTGGCAAAGAATCAGATATGTCAATGTGCAACGGGCGGTGTATTTCAATTCCGCGCCAGATCTCACGTGTTGGAAGAGTCCCAGCATCATCATTCGTCGTGAACACTGTGACATCATTGTCCATTAGAACAAACTTTCTAGTAATCTCAGCAACGTACGTTCCCAAACCGCCAACAATCCTCGGGGGATACTCCCAAACAAGCACAGCCAACTTCATCTTTAGACATCCTTCCTTCCTGCAAATGGTATCTATGGGTTACTGGACCATTGCTTATTTACCTTCCTAATGGACTTTACGTACTTACAATCATTATCCAGTAGTAGCTTCGAAACTTCCCCTCAACTATGTTTTCAGCCAGCTTCAAGTCAACGATTGCGAAGTCACGGTACGCACGCGTTCAAGTCGATGGTCACAAGGCGGTCGGCACTTTTTAGTCTTTTTTTACATCGTCTTCGTCTCTCGCTTCCTGGCTCGATGAAAAGGGAATTATGAAAAACCTATTAGGCACATGTGACAAACTAAGAACAGTGCAACAGTATGAGCATATCGCCTGTTAAACGTTTGATTCTCGAAACCATGTGGCTGTTAGACAGACCTGCAAAGGCCACGGAGATAGCAAGAGAGGCTGGACTGGGGTTTCCACCGGTTATGATGCACATCCTAGGCCTCACCAAGATGGGGCATGTTGGAATGCCTGAAAAAGGGATTTACGTCATAACTGAAAGCGGCAAGAAAGTGCTCGGCCTTCCCGAAGTCAGCAAGGAAAAAGCAGCTGAGATCCTGGGGTACTTGCCTATGGAAAGATCGTTCCATTTCTATGCGGACATCGGCAAGCCTCTTAACGTTCATGCCGCGAGCTTGAGTGATTTCTGTGACAAGATCCTGAAGGTTGACTTGTCTTCGATAGAGTTTCACGTTAACCGCGGCGATTTTGAAGCTTGGTTTGCCGGGTTAGGCGACGCTGAACTCGCAAGAAAAACGCTGCTTGTTAGAGAAGAAAAGATGGTCGGAGAGAACCTGCGTAAAAAGCTCTACGAAATAGTGAAAAACCGATGCGACTTGCTCGCCAGAACAAGAAACACGCCGCTACAGCCAGAGCCCTCAACCAACGTTAAGCTGGCTTGAACCGCCCCTTGAGTTTCTGAAGAACCTGCTGCAACGTCGTATACTCCATCTCTTCAGGACCCAAACGGGCTGGCTCAAACTCGCCCATACGTCTAAGCATGGAAGCGTACTCCACGGCTTCATGCCTGGCCAAAGCAAACGCTGGATCGTCAAACAGGTCGGCGATCATCGGCTGTCCATCATCATCGCACGCAATCTTGCCGTTTGCAACTTGAAAGCCCAACGCCACCAGCCTCGGAGGGCCGTCAAACACTGTGCACTTAGAGTCTCGCAGCCTGACAGGCATTATCGGCCCCCAGTGGCTTCCTCGCATCCATCCTTCAACGAGATAGCTGTGCATGAAAGGCACCAAGATTTCTCCAACAGCCGGCAAACCGTGCTGCGCACGCGTAATCATGACCGGATCGTCCTTTCCAACATATTTTCCGGCTATCAGAGAAAGTCGCGTGACGCTTCCCGCGGCGCTATTAAGCCGTCGCTCGCTCGCCACACTCTTGAAACCATGTAACGCTGAACCGTTCCGATTAAAGCAATCAAATCATACATTTCCTCCGGACACTTGAGCACGACTTTCGTGTTGTCCACGGTGTCCATAACTTCGAACTTGAATCCCCCGGACATGTGAGGGTCTATGACAAACCCTGCCGTGTTCATCGGGTCACCGAAGATGCGGAACAAGGGAAAATTGAACGCGCCGGCAGAAGTCTTGTCCGCTGCAAAAACCACAACAGGGTCCGAACCTCTCTCTGCTATTTCCATTTCAGCCACGCCTGGACCCATGCCGCAAATGTTACCTGCGAAAGCTGTCTTCAAAAGGTCTTGGCCGGCACCGTAAAGCTTCAGCTCTGAGGCCTTGTTCGCAGCTTCCTTGAAAGTGTCGAATACAAGTTTATGAATACCATGGTTCGACTCACCCTTCTCATGTACCATCAACAGTTGGAGGTCGTCTCCAGCGTTGAAAACGTAATGACTGTTTATCAAGCCCTCTTTCTCAGCGTGTCCAAGATTCTTTTCGGCAATGTTGAAAAGCGGCTTGGGAACCACATGATGGCCCCCGAGAGAGCCTACGTCACATTTGATTAGGGAAATCGTGGTTCTTCGAGGCATAGCCACGCCCTCCAAATCAAACTCTACTCTAAAGTTAAGCCACAGCTTTTAAAAGAGTTCCTGTAGAACCAGATCAAAGAAACCATGAAATAACAAGAGCTCCAATACTGGATTGTGAGGACGCGTTTATGGATGAGTTGAGAGTTATATCTGCGAAGATTCCTGATGAAGTTTACAAGGAAATGGTGTTGCGCGTTCCAGAAGGGGATCGTAGCAATTTCATTCGTGACGCCATCATGGAGAAGCTGCAGAAAACGCCTAAGCCTGACAGGATTCTGGAGCTGGAAGGCAGGTTTGGCAAAATGGAGAAGGAGTTTTCGGAAATCAAGAAGTACCTCGCGGATCTGGAACTGCTCACGTACGGACAGGGGAAGAGCAACCCGCACACTTTCGGAATGGATGAAACAGACCACAAAATGATCGATTACCTGGTCCACTACAAAGGGGCAACCACACCTGAACTGGCGAACTACTTGAAAACAAACAGGTGGCTAATCCTTAACAGGCTGAGAAGAATGCAGAAGAATTCAAAGAAACAGCTTGGAAAATCCATAATAGAATACTATCCAGGAGAAAAGTCAGGCAAGAAAAAAGCTTGGTGGATAAACGAAGAATTAATCGAAACGTAGTTTGACACGGCAACAATTAATTTCAGTAACTACTATGTTTGGGTTGGGCCCGTAGCCCAGTCAGGATTAAGGCGTCGAACCGCAAACCGGTGCGCAAGCCTCCGGGCACCAGAATGGAAGAAAGCCGGAGAACAGGGGTTCAAATCCCCTCGGGCCCGCCAGTTTCTTGAATCAACTAGACAAACCGCACACACATGATTGACAGAGAATAGGATGATTTGATTGCTTCCATGCTAACGTATTGATGTGGAGGCAGATTGTAGCCTTGGCTTAATACACGTACTGCAGATAAAAATAGAAGAAAAGTGGAGGTCAGTGACGCGCACGAGTTCTTTGGACCTGACCTTAATAATGGGAACTCAACTTAGGGCGCTGGTGGATGGCGGTGGAGGCGGTGGAGGCGTTGAGACAGATGAGAATGCTTGTTTCACTGAGACCACGGTGGTTCCTGCAATACGATCAGTGTATTTCTGGCGTTGGTCGTGTCCAGGGGTAGCGACTCCTAATATCCAGTCTATTAGGAGGAAAAGCCAAAATATCTTGCTTATGTTGCGGATGAATGCTTTGTCAAACGTTACTTTGCTGCCGTTTACCATTTGCACCTGTAATCCCAAGACTTTCTTTCCCAGCGTTGCACCATAAGAAGCGTCCATAAACATGAAGTAAAGGAGTTCAAGTACGCCTAAGAGAAAGGGAAGACCTAGGTAAAACGCCCACCCCCCAAACCACAAACCGCCGCCGCCGAAGATCAGTGATAGAATCACAAAGAAGTAAATGATGCCTGCTACGATGCCGATTATTATGCTGTCGATTATGAATGCGACAAGGCGCAAGAGCCAATGGTTCATATCTAACTGTGAACTGCTTCCTGTTGACATTTTTTCATCTCTCCCGTTATTTCAGCGCAACTCGTTATTATCGCTTGCGCTCTTTTCCATTGCCTTGTTGTCTCGACTAAGGTTTTTACTCCATGTCTTGTTGGCGCTAGAAAGGCGCGTGCTAACATAGAAACGGTACTGGCTTTGACCATATGCGTGTGCACAGCAATCAGACCATTGCAGGATGATCAATTGAGAGGACTAATTCCGGACTCCCAAAAAACTTGTGGTGCGCGCCAAAACTTATAAGACGTCACCCACCTAAAGATTCAAACAACAGAGTGGTATGAATGTCGAGACAAGAAAAAGAGAAGAAAGCCATGACGAAAGATCGGCTTATAGGCATGCAGGTAGTTGACAGCGAGGGAAACGAATCTGGGACTGTGCGAGACATTGCCTTCACCGTGGGAAAGGTGGGCATGACATTGATTGTTGAGACCAAGAAGGGCGAAACCAAAGAAATCCAATGGGAAGACATTCAGGCGGCAGGAGACTTCGTGATACTGAAGCCCCCAACAGGTCAGACACAATCTTTTGGCACCCAACCAATGGGGCAACAGCCCCAGACGCCAATCTGCCCAACATGTGGAGGACCCCTAACCTACATTCAACAATATCAACGATGGTACTGCTACAAAGACAAGAAATATGTGTAGAAAGGAGCCGGATTAGGAAGCGGCCCCTTTTTCAAGGGCGTCCTCTCCTATTTTGAAGGTTTCACGCTCATCCTTCTTCAGTATAGCCTTTAGCTCTTCAGCGGTAAGCTGAGCCACGAGCCGAAGTACCTCTCTTTTGGCGGATTCAAGATGTTTCCGCAACTGTTGCTTGTCCTGGTAGACCACTCCTGCGAGTTGGCATATCCTGTCCGTTTTGATGAACCATTCAATCTTTCCTGTTTTGACGTTTACGTCGAAAGTTATCGGCCCTGCCACGCACGTCTCAGGTTTCACGGGGTGGATCACGCACTTTTTCGTCTTCTTGTCATGAAAAACGCAGTAGCCGTCGGCCCTTAACCTTGGAAAAACATATTCTGTCCGGTCGAACGGGTTGGCAACGGATATTCCGTTCTCTTTCAGATAAGCTTCTATGATTTTTCTGCGCTCAGACGTCACTGGCGGTGTTGTATCGTTGCAGCAGGAATAACTGGTCTTGCACTCACCGCATACGTCAAAGAAGTTGCTCTGCCTTCTACTCGCATGTTTCCCCAACGTCTAACTCTCCATTTTCGAACTAGAAGTAGGGCTGATTATCCATAAGGTTTTCTACAAGCCTTGAATAGACGCCGACTACTGCCTCTTTGAGATTTGTTTTCTGGGCTTTCCTCTCAACCCTTTCGCGTATCGCGTCTGACAGGCTTCCGCGGTCTATCCTTCTCTTCACGATTGGAAGATATTTCCTCTCTTCTTCTGATGCGTTCTTCCAAGCAAGTCCGAAGAGAAATTGGCAGACCTCGCGTGCGGTCCGTCCGGCCGGGTGTTCAGTCTGCGCGTTGAGTCCCTTCGCCACGACGGAGTTGAAATCCTTCACCAGAATTTCATGAGGCACGAGCTGCACGTCTTCGTTGAGCAGTCCTCTGAGCAGTGCCCTGATGAAACAACTTGCCGCCACGTCCGACTTGATGCATTCCTGTTCATCCATCACCCGTATTTCAACTGCCTTTCTGTCAAACCTGAAGATTACGCCGCGAGAGTTGACCCAGTCCTTGTGAAGGATGAGTTCGTCCGCGCCAGCCTGGGCCATCTCAGACGAGTATTTCTCGATGATTTTCAGGTGATACTCGTTGAAGGAAGACACGTATTCTGGGACCACATCCCCGGTGACCGAGGACACTTCACGTTGGTTCAGTTTGTAGAAGCTTAGCCTGTTGTCAACGTACTCTCCGAGTCTGCCTTCGCAGATGGGAGAAGAGGCGGAAAACGCGGGCAGGTAGGGGCAGACGTTGGCAAGCAGGTTGTACAGTTTGACGCCGGTCTGGTCGTTCGAGTATGGAAGGTTAAGCTGGAAGCTCTGAATGTTCAGCCATCCGTGCTGGTTGAGGTTGAACAGTTTGCTGTAGGCCTGGTAAATCTTGCGGTGACGGTGCGGCCAGACGCCTGTTTCTTCGAGCCTTAGGAACGGATGCATTCCCGTTCCAAGTAGACGTGCTCCATGTTTTCGATGCAGGAAATCCGAGATGAACAAAACCGCCTTTTGCATCGTTTCCTCGAAGGTTTCGGGCGATCTGAACGGCGCGTTAGGTTTGATTTCTATCACGTGCATCTGCAGCTCTTTTCCAAAAGTGGAGTCAGGCTGCCTCACAATGTTGACGACGCGTCCGCGAAAATCCTTCAGTACCCTGTCAACGATTGGTAAAACCTTCAAATCATTGTCAACCACGGAGAACTCGTGTTCTGGGCCTAGAACCTCAAGGGTCTTGTACGTACCAGTGCCTCTTGCATCCAGTGTTTTCCAAGAATCGAATATAAACATGCAGCTGATTTTGACTTGGCCCGCCGACGGACGGTACATTTCAGAGCCTCCATCTTATAGCGCTAGTGCGCACTTGTGAAGCTCGTAGAGGACGTGTGAAAACTTCATGTTTAATCGGCAATAACCTTTTTTTATGACCTGGCTTTATCTATAGCAGAACCTTAATACAGATGAGCTTATCAATAAATACAAGCTTCAGTGGATCGTTGACTACCTGGAGGAAACAGCGTGAAGAAGACAGCCACTACATTCATTATATTGACTGTTACTTTAACAATTTTAGCTTTGGCCTCTTCCAACATCGCATCTGCCAGAGCAAGCTCCAGTTACAGTATAGAAAGCGTGAACCACACGGTGGGGGTCCTGTACAACGGTTATGTTCTCATAAATGATACGATAGCTATATCAGGGCAAACCGACAGCTTTTCACTAGGCTTTCCGTACGTGTTTGGTCCGAGCGTAATCACCGCATTTGCCTACAACACTAATGATACGTCCAGTGTGTTTCCCGTCGCGCTTAATGTGCCCTTAGGAAATCGTGTTGGTTTCTACGGAGTGAAAGTCGATTTTTCAAAAGGAACACCGCAGACCTTCAGCGTTGTATTCGTGCTCTCAAACAATATTCTCTTTCAAGACTCTACGAATGCAAGCACATTCACTCTTGTTTTTCCGGCATTTCCAAGTTTGACAGAAACAGCACCCGTTTGTAATTGTTCGGTTGTTGTGCCGCCAGGTACTCAGTACCTTAATGGGACGGTTGGTGACTTCGCATACAACGCAGAGAATTTGAGTGCCTTCACCTACAATGCGTCTCAAGTGACCTTCTTGCTGTCAGGGGAGAACGTGCAGATTTTTGAAATAAAGCAGCTCACTCGCGAGGTGGATGTAAACGAGTTTGGTCAAACAAGCGTTTCCGACTTCTATTACATAGCGAACAATTCGACGCAGACGATGGATTCCATCGAAATAGTTGTGCCTCCTAACGCTTCGAATCTAGCTGTGCGCGACGAACTTGGAAGAAAATCTTTGGTGCAGCCAGTGCTTATTGATGTAAATCCGACTCGCTACCAGATCAACTTTACGTTGACGGTGGCACCTAACACATTGGCAAAATTCACCGTGAGCTACGATCTGCCTGGGAACGCCTATGTCGTGAAAGAGGAAGGAGCTAACAACTTCGCCCTTAACATGACCTTTTTCCAGGACACGAATAGCTACATTGATCAGGCTTCAGTCAGCTTTGTCTTGCCCAAAGGCGCACGATTGTCAAGTTTCGGAACCACCTCAACTGCCAATTCCTACGATGTGGACCGCGGTGTTTTCCAGGAAACCATGACCGTGAACCAGCAAAACATAATTTCCTTGGACAGCTTCGCCGTTAGTCTTAGTTACGAGTACAATTCGCTGTGGCTGGCTTTTGGTCCTACAATGTGGGTTTGGGCCTTGGCGATTGTTGGATCTGTGGTTGTCTTGGCTTGGAGAAGGCCAAGAGTTCCAAGCGGAGTCGCTGTTCCTTCAACAACTTTGAGGCTTCGGCCAGAGGATGTCAGGTCTTTTGTGGATGCATATGATGAGAAAATGAAGATAGAGTCGGAGATTGACGTCCTTGAGACTAGGGTACAGAAAGGAAAAATCCCAAGGCGGAGGTATAAGGTGCAGAAGAAGACTTTGGAAATTCGCCTCAGCACATTAGACAGAGCTTTAGCAGAGTCGGGGGGTAAAATGCATTCAGCTGGCGGTCACTACTCAGACCTGATGCGGCAACTTGAAGTTGCAGAAACCGAAATCGACGAAGTCGAGGTTAACATGAAGAGCATTGAAGCTCGCCAAAGCAGGGGAGAGATATCGTTGGAGACTTATCGTAAACTTCTGGGAGATTACGAGCGCAGGAAAGAGAGAGCCAAAACAACGACTAACGGAATCCTCTTGAGACTACGTGAAGAAATCCATTAAATGAACCTAAACGCTTTTATTCTGCTGTCATTTCTCAATGAAATTCCAGTTTCAGGAGAAATGAAACATGGTGAAAATAGTCATAGATAATGCTAAGTGCACTGGATGCGGCACATGTGCTGATACATGCCCAGTTGGTGTCTTCGAGGTTAAGGACAAGAAATCCGTCCCGGTTAAGTCTGAAGAGTGTCTAGTGTGCAGAGCATGTGAAGTCCAATGCCCAGAAAGTGCAATCCAAGTGGTCGAGTAAAATCGCAGTTCTTATTCTGAGCATCGCATACACGAAGCCCGACTAACATACCTCTCGTAGCTTCTGTGAATTTTTCGCTTCTTCCACAGTTATTTTTCCTTGTGTTCTCAAGTGCATTTTGGCAGTTGGCGCTTTATCGTTCATAGTCGTGTGCATGTTTCAACGTGTCTGAGTAATCGGCGCCTAGGCCAATTCAGCATTTTCTATGCTACCTTTTGGCGAGCGCAGCACTCGGGTGAAAAACTGAAGCCGCTCTACTTCTGAAAAGCTCTATCCTTGAAAGTTGAATGGAACACCTTTCGCAAGTACTCGGTCATCGATACTCTTTCTTGCTTGGCCATTTTCTTGATAGCCTTGTTTATGCCTGTTGTGTACTGGATGGCTCTTTTCGGTCTATCCACAATGGGTTCTGGAAGCCCAAGATCTCTAGCCACCCGCCTTAGGATGAGTTTCCTGAGTGTGTTGTTTGTTCGTTCTATCTTTAACTCCAATGGTAGATTTATCGCAAATTTTGCCATGCTGTGCGTTGCAAAAGGTAGTCGTAGTTCAATGTTGAAATGGTTACAGATTTTGAAGTCTCTTTCTAGATTGGCCTCATACATTCCAATAATATCGTTGAAAATTGCTTTTTGCGCCTTCTCATTGCTGCCTTCCAAGTAGTCATCCACGTACCGCCTGTAGCCACCGAAAAGCTCGTCCGCGCCTTGTCCAGCCAGCATCACCTTGCAACCCATTTCGGCGGTTTTCTCAGCAGCCCAGTAGATCGGGATGCCTATGCTCACTTTGACGGGATCTGGCTCCTCAACAACGCGGATAACGTTCTGGATTGCCTTCGGCACGTCGTGCTCAACATACAGGTAAGAGTGTAGTGGCAGTTTCAGCTCTTCTGCTGCCTGCTTTGCAAATTCCCCTTCTGCATCGTTCTCCAAGCTTACGTGAATCAGAACCACGTTACCCCCGGTTTTCTTTGCCAAAGAGGCGATAATGCTACTGTCTAAGCCGCCAGAAAAAGCAACTGCCACTTCCTTCAAACCTGAGACTCTTTCTTCCACTGAATGTTCCAAGAGCATTTGGAGCTTATGGGCCGCGGTCTGCATTGTAATTTGCTTTGGTTCGGAATAAATGATTCTTTTCGCAACAGTGAATTTGAAACCGTATCTTCCAACCAGTGACACGCATCCGGGCGGAAATGAGCGTGCCTCCATTATTCCGATGCTCCACAGTGCCTTTAGTTCAGAAGCTAGAGCTGCAAAATCTGCATTTTCGCCATAGTAAAGCGGGCGAACGCCCACAGTGTCTCTGCCTGCGATAATCGTTTCAGGTTTGGCTATTGCAAAGGCAAAATCGCCCTCAGTTTTCTTGACGAACATTGTGGCTGCCTGTTCGAGATTTTGCTTCAGTTTCTTCGCTACAATCTCTGCATCGGGTTTTTCTGCATCATCAGGATATATTCTTCCGTCAAAAACCATTGCCGCATCCTTCAGTTTCCAAGGTTGAGGCTTGTCCTTGGGAAGAATCCTTGAAAATGCGAAACCAACGGCGGTCGGTGACCCAATGTTAAGTTTTTGGAGAGTTTCGAGGGATTCTTCTGTCTTTATCGTTGTGGGGGAAGCTATTCCATAAGCTTCCGAGACCTTGGGTTCCAAGGCTTCTATCATAGCAACTGCTGCTCTTGTCACGTTTTCGCCTTTCTTGCTCAAGACTGCCACTAGCGTGCCCATGTAAAATAACCCTTCAGCCTAGTCTCTTACGTATTGTTTGGCAAAGCATTAATCTTTAGCCAGCTTACTTTGCATGAGGGGAATGAAAGTTGCCGATTCTACCCATTGACACAGGCCGGTATGGAACACCTGAAATGAAGAAGATTTTTGAAGAGGAGACACGAGTCCAAAAAATGCTTGATGTAGAGGCCGCACTGGTTTGGGCATATGCTGAAGTTGGGGACATACCCCGAAAGGACGCGGAAAAGATTGCTTCCACGTGTTTACTGGAGCATGTAAAGTTGCGTCGAATCAAGGAAATTGAGCGTGAAATAAAACATGATGTTGCCTCTTTGGTCAGGGCCTTGGCAGAAGCTTGCGGGCCGAGCGGAGCTTACGTTCATTTGGGAGCGACAAGTTATGACATCGTGGACACGGCAACTGCTCTCCAGCTGAAAGATGCGCTGGAACTAATCGACACGAGATTGGGCGACCTTGAAAAGGTTTTAATGGAGAAAGTCTTGAAGTACAAGAACACGTTAATGGTAGGCAGGACTCACGGGCAGCACGCGCTGCCAATAACATTAGGTTTCAAATTTGCCGTTTGGATGCGTGAAATTTCCAGACACGTTGAGCGGCTGAGGCAATGCAAGCAGCGAGTTGTGGTTGGAAAAATGAGCGGTGCCGTGGGCACACAGGCTGGTTTCGGCACAAACGCTAGGAAGATTCAAAACCTTGTTATGCAACGGTTGGGCATTGATCCTGCTGACATCTCTACGCAGATTGTGCAAAGAGACCGTCATGCTGAAATGGTGTGTTTGCTGGCGGGAATTGCTTCCACGTTGGAGAATTTTGCCACTGAAATTCGCGAACTGCAGAGGCCCGAAATCGGGGAGCTTTTCGAATATTTCGAAGCAGGAAAGCAGGTTGGCAGTTCAACGATGCCTCATAAACGGAACCCTGAGACTTGCGAAAGGGTTTGCGGCTTGGCCAGAATTGCCAGAAGCCTAGTTGCTCCGGCATTAGAAGATGTTACAACTTGGCACGAGAGGGATTTGACGCAATCGTCTGCTGAACGTTTTATATTTCCAGAAATATACATACTGACGGATTACATGCTTTTTCTGATGAACAACATAATCGATAACCTGCGCGTTGACGAGCAGAAGATGCTGAAGAATATTGAATCAACCCAAGGGCGCCTTATGTCTGAAGCTGTGATGATGGCGCTGGCAAAGAAGGGAATGAACCGACAGGAAGCTCACGAACTGATGAGAAGACTGACATTGAAAAGCGAAGAGGAAATGCGGCCATTTAAAGAGATACTCCAGGAAGATAAGGTTGTGAGTGAAAAGCTAGACAAAAAAGAGATAGACAAGACATTGAACCCCAGGAACTACTTGGGCACTGTTACAAGTCAGATTGATTCTGTGGTCAAGAAAACAATGGAGGAACGTAGAATCAGAAGATGAGCATTGTTGACGCAAATAAGGATAGTTTAAAGTCTGTGAGTGGTTGTTTGGTGCTTGTGCTTAAAAAGCAGCCATAAGCTGCAGGCTCATGCCGGTTAGTATTCTGTTAATGCTTTTTGTTTCCATTCAGCTTCTTTTTCAAGTTTTTCCAAAGTTTCTTTCTTGACAAAGCCGCCGACTTGTTCCTTTATCTTCTTGCCAAGCCGGGGTCCTATTAATGGTAGGCTCGCAAGGGCATTCAGGGAAGCCCGTTTTATCTCTTCTGCTGTCTTGTATCCGGCGTTGTACATCATGCGACCGCGGACCCTGCCAACTCCTTCCAGCTTCACCAACGATAACAGCTCCTTCTTCACTCCTTTCTCCACCCTCTGCCTCACTTCAAGAATCTGGGGAAGCATCTGCTTGTTCCCGAAGAGCTGTGCAAGTTCATACGTGGCGTGAAGTAGCCACTTGGCGTTTTCAATTGTCCTGTAAAGGTCTCCTGGTTGCACTCTGAACTTTTCGATCAATTGGTCTTCGCTTACCTCTTCAATCCAAGCCTCCAAAGTCACGGCTGTTTTGACTTCTCCAAGAAACTCTTCGTAGGCAATACTATCTTGCCACTCGTCCGGTGGAGCTATCAGAAGCTCCTCTTTGTGCTCCTCCAAAAAGACTGCAATCTCGTCCTGCTCCCGTGTGTACGGTCGCAGCACGGGACCCATGTCAGGGGTGTGGGCGATCATCTGTAATAAACTGAAATCTGTGAAGAGCGCAGGTTTTCGCCTTAGAGCATCGCGTATTATGACGGCTGAAAATGGGTCGACGTAGAGTTCGCTGACTCGCTTTCCGAATCTTGTGGCGTTAATGTCTTCGCCGAAAACTTCGATCATGTCCTCATCATAAAGATACTTGAGAATCTTTGCTACTATGCCCTTGATAGCGTTGATATCGTACTGAAAGGCATAGAAAGTCTTGCCGAAGAACTCGTAGATTCCGCGCTCTGTGTGAGCGTAGTCCGCTGCGACGGTGGCTAGCACGTGAGTCCTCATTATCCTTTCAACTGCAAGTCGTGACCAGATGCGTTCTGGCTTCGCGAGAATGTAACTTTCTAGCAGATAATCTGCTTCATCGTTGGTTTTGGCCACAAGTATGGCTTCGCCAGTCTTGTCGTATTTTGGTCTCCCAGCCCTCCCAGCCATCTGTTTGTACTCCAAGACGCTGATTGGATAGTAGCCGTAGCCTGCTTCGTATCGCCTGTAGTCTTGGATGACGACTGTTCTGGCCGGCAGATTTACGCCGAAGGCCAACGTTGGCGTTGCAGTTAGAACCTTGATTCTTCCCTGTCTGAAGGAATCCTCTATCAGCTTGCGGTGTCCTCCGCCTAGGCCAGCATGATGGAAAGCAGTCCCACACTTGACCAGTTCGGCAAGCGACTCACCGAGCCGCGTTTTTTCCCCGGCCGCTAAGATGCGGTTTGCATCGTGCTCCAATGATCGCTTTGCAGGCTTGGATAAGACTGACTCAATTTCGCCGGCAATTCTCTTAGCTAGAACGGCCGCGTTTTTCCGTGTCGAAGCGAAAACTAGGGCTTGACCTCCCGTCCTGACGGTGTTCAAAACTAGGTTCAGGATTGGATCGCGTGTTTTCTTCTCTATCTTGCGGGCGCCTCCGTCCCTGTATTGGATTTCTTCATGAAGCAGAACCCCTTCCTTGAGAATAACGGGCCGCCATTCGGTTGTAACGTAACCTGCCTTAAGCCACTGGGCTATCTCGTCCACGTTGTTTATTGTTGCGCTCAAGGCCAAGATCTGCACGTCGGGGTTGGTCAGCATGAGTCTCGCCAGCACCACTTCGAGCGTCGGTCCGCGTTCAGCCTCGTTTAACAAGTGAACCTCATCCGCAACTACCAGGGAAATCTCATCCATCCACTTGGCCCTGTGCCTCAAAAGTGAATCAGCTTTCTCGTTTGTGGTTATGATTACGTCAAATCTTTCCAGCCAGGGGTCAGTGCTGTCAAAGTCGCCTGTACTTATTCCAACTCTTATCTTTCTTCCACTCTTCTTTGTCATTGCCGTGTACTTTTTGAACTCCTCAAATTTCTCGCTTGCCAAAGCCCTCAAAGGCGTCAGATAGACAACTTTTCCATTCCTTTCCAGTATGTGTTTTAAGGCGCAGAACTCGGCCACTAAGGTTTTTCCAGAAGCTGTTGGGCTGGCCAAGACAAGGTTTTTTCCTTCAAGGGCGCCTGCCTTTATAGCCTCCTCTTGGGGCGGATAGAGTTCGACAATTCCAGATTTGATTATCAATTCTTTGACGGCTTCTGGCATCGACAGTTCCGCTATTTTCACTTGACCGCGCCCATCTCTTCCGTTACAAAAGCTTTAACACCGTGGCCATTTAAAGCATTGCGCAAGCTCGAAGTTTCTTTTTTCTAGGTTAGACTTTTCTATCAGAGAGCATGCATAGTATGAGTGACGAAAACGCTTTGTGCATAGAAGGCCTGAGTCCATGATGATTGATAACGTAAAAGAGCTGTTGAAAGCGCATGAAGGCTTAGAGCATGAAGTTTACTTGGACAATGAGAACTCCAGCAGGGTCCCTGATGAAGTTGTCAGGGCAATGCTTCCGTATTATAATCAACGGGCATACGGAAATCCGACGCTAACTCATAAACCTGGCTGGGAAGCCTTCGAAACGATAATGGAATCAGCACAAAAAATCGCATCTTTCTTGGGCTGCAAAACGCCCGAAGAAATCACCTTTACACCCGGGGAAACTGAAGCGAACAACTTGGCGCTCATTGGAACAGCACTTTCAATGAAGGATAAGGGCAAGAAGATCGTGATTTCAGAAATCGAGCCGATAAACGTGTTGAACGTTGCGGAAATGCTTCAGAAGAACGGATTCACGCTGACAAAAATCCCTGTCGACAGCGAAGGTTTCACAGACCTTGAGAGACTGAAGGAAACGGTAGACAAGGAAACAATTCTTGTAAGCTTGTCGACAGCAAATCACGAAATTGGAACGATACAGCCGATAAGAGAAGCGTTGAAAATAGTTAAGGATAAAAACCCTGCGACAGTTTTCCACACGGATGCCTCAGACGCATATGGAAAGATCCCCTTCAACGTGCAAGACCTGAACGTAGACTTAGCAACACTGAGTAGCTACAAGATCTCAGGACCGCGGGGAATAGGCGCCTTGTACGTGAAAGAACGCGTCAACGTTGAGAAAATTTTGGAAGGCCAAATAGGAACACAAAGGCTCTGGCCCGGCGTTGAAAACACTCCGCTAATCGTCGGTTTCACAAAGGCTTCTGAATTGGTGTTCGAAAACTTCGAAGACAACGTGAATCGCCTGCGAAAGCTTCGGGACAAATTGACCGAAGGAATTACCAGCAGAGTGCTTGATGTGCTGCTCAACGGGCCGAAAGGACCAAAAAGAGTGCCTGACAACGCTAACATAAGTTTCTTAAGATGCGAGGGAGAAGCGTTAACAATCGAGCTAAGCCTAAGCGGCGTCTACGTCTCAAGTGGAAGCGCGTGTTCGAGAAGACTGTTGCAGCCGAGCCACGTTCTTGTGGCCATAGGCAGGAAATTTGATCAAGCTCACGGTAGCATACTAATGAAAGTCACTAGATATCACGCCGAAGAAGACATAAACTACGTCTTGGATGTAATTCCCCGAGCTGTTGACAGGATAAGAGGGATAACTGGTTCTACAGGAGCGGAATAATATGTCACGTGCACCGTTGCCGTACAACCCTAAAATACTTGAACTGTTCAAGAACCCTAAAAACCTTGGAAAAATGGAAGACGCCACAGTTGTTTCAGTTGCAGGAAACCCCATGTGCGGAGACATGATAACCTTCTATCTGAAAATCAACGATCAGGGCATCATCGAAAAAGCGTCCTTCGAAAGTTACGGTTGCGCAGCAAACATAGCCACGTCGAGCATTGTGACGGAAATGATCAAAGGAATGAAGCTTGAAGACGCTTGGAAAATCACCTACAAAAGTGTGACGGAAGCAGTTGGCGGGCTTCCCAGCGTCAAGTTTCACTGTGGGATACTGGCTGTTGGAGCACTTAAGAGAGCGATCAGAAAATACTACGAAAAAAAGATCTTTCCAAGCTGGTTGCAGGCAGAACCAAGCTTTGAAGAAAAGCAAGCGTTGGAAGAGGAAGAACTGGCAAGAGTGCTTTCCAAGAGAATGAAAGCGGCAGAGGGAAAATAGTTGCTAGATCCCTACAAGATTCGGGAAGACTTTCCTATCCTGAAACGAAAAGTTAACGGCAACCCACTCATCTACTTTGACAACGCATCAACGTCACAAAAGCCAAAACAGGTAATCAATGCCATCAAAGAATTCTACGAGAACCATAACGCAAACGTTCACAGAGCTGTCCACACTCTTTCTCAGGAAGCTACGGAACTCTACGAAAGTGCACATGAAGAAGTCGCCAAATTCATAAATGCAGAGGGCATGGAAGAAACGGTTTTTGTGAGAGGAACAACGGAAGCGATAAACCTCGTGGCTTACGCTTGGGGGCTTCACAATCTGAAGAAAGGCGACGAAATCATCGTGTCCTTGATGGAGCATCACAGCAACATCGTTCCATGGGAAATAATCTCCAAGATCACCATGGCAAAAGTGAAGTACGGTGAAGTCAACGACGACGGAACCCTAGATTATGAGTCCTTTGAAAACCTGATTTCAAGAAAGACCAAGATAGTCTGTCTGTCTCACGTGTCAAACGTCACTGGAATCGTGAATGACGTAAAAAGGGTGGTAAAAGTTGCCCATGAGAATGGCGCTTTGGCACTTGTGGATGGAGCCCAGTCCGTTCCACATATGCCTGTAAACGTTAAGGAGTTAGATGCAGATTTCCTTGCCTTTTCCGGCCACAAAATGTTGGGTCCAACTGGAATAGGCGTGCTCTATGGCAAAAAAGATATTCTTGAAAGCATGGAGCCGTTTCAGGGGGGAGGGGAGATGATACGGGAAGTCTCCTTCAACCCGAAAACAAAGGGTTGCTCAATCTCTTGGAACGTTCTGCCTTGGAAGTTCGAGGCTGGAACACCCAACGTTTGCGGCGGGGTGGGTTTGATGGAGGCTGTACGGTATCTCAAGCGAATAGGCATGGAGAACGTGAAGGCTCATGAAGAAATGCTGACGAAATATGCTCTTCCCCGCATGAAAAATTGCGAGAAAGCCAAGATCTTTGGAACACAAGACACTTCTGTCAAGTGTGGAATAATACCGTTTGGAATCGATGGACTTAGTTCCCATGACGTTGCCCTGTTTCTTGACAATTACGGCATAATGGTTAGGAGCGGCTTCCACTGCGCTCAACCGTTACATGAGATATTCAAGCTGAGCTCGACCGCAAGAGTTAGCTTCTACATATATAACACCCGTGAAGAGATTGATCGGTTCACCGAAGTCTTGAAGGAGATTGGCCAGTTCTAATGGTCACCACAGAGGATTACGTGGCCAGAACTGACGGTACATGTGGAAAAGAACAGGACGTTATAGTGACATTCAAGTACGACAAGAAAGACGAGGCAGTCAAAAGAATTCTAGAGAAGGCTACAACAAAGAAATCAATTGCAGGAATAGTTTTTGAAATGACTTTTAAGAATTTTTCCTTTCGCCTCTACGGAAGTGGCAAGGCGATTTTCAGAGACCTAAAGAACAAGGACGAGTTGAATAATCTTTTGTCTGAACTCTTATCATAGCACCTCTCACAATGACTTGAAAAAAGTAATGCGTTTGTGTCGGTCGCTACAGTTCGTTGATGTCGCGAAACCGGCGCAATCTACTAAGCCAATAAGTGTGTAATGTCAGGCTTTCTTCATCTGCCCCTCAATGTTTCTATTATGCGACCAGGCAAAGCTCTTGCTTCTTTGTCAATGGCCATTATCAATGCTAAGTAGATGATTCCACCTATTGCTGTTTCGGCCAGAGTGGGAAGGATTTTTGTCGGGTGAGGGATCACGTAGATAATGATTCCCATAACGGCTGCAGCTAATACATATTTTGCTATGGTTTTCCATGGAATGTGTATTTTAATCATCTTTCGCACAATGACGTACAGGACCAAAAACATCGCGAAACGGGCTACCGAGTTTATTATGGCCACATAAAGGGCTGCCTGAAGTGGTTGGTTCAGAGCGTATTTTGTAAGAAAATAGAATGCTGTCGGAATGGTTATGAGAGATTGGAAATATGGTAGCGAAAACGCCAGGAAGAGTCGACTTTTTGCCAGCTGCTTCAAAGACAACTTTTTCCCTTCATCAACTGTTTCAACCCCGTAAAGCACGTTCAAAAAAAGCCCGGACAATACAGCCACTAAAGCGTCTATTGCTAGCACGGCCAGCACTGGTGCTGCGTCCATATATTTGTCCGTTAGAATTGTTATGTATGAATCTGAAAGTGCAATTGCGCCGATTGTTAAGGGTATGGCAAACATTAGAACCATTTTCAGAGAAGTGGTTATGTCTTCGCTTTTCTTCTCTGCCAAGAGTTTCGGGTAAAGGGCAAAGGCCAAGTAGGAAGAATATCCTATCATGTTGACGATTGTCCCCGCTGCACCAAGCCTGCCTCGGGCTCCTTCGGAGCCGTAAGCGAGTAACATTATGAAAATTACGGTTGCTATCTGGTATCCGGCTATATTGTAAATGTTCAGCAATGATCCTTTCAGCCATTCTCCTAGGTATTCCCATCTGGTTCTCTGTTTCAGTTCGGGTGCAAGCAGGGCAAAATAGTATATCATTTGGGGAACAAATGAAAGGGCATTCGCTAGGACTGCCCCAAAAAGCGATTGATGAAACAAGACAATAAGAACGTAGCCTAACGCAACTGCGGAGATTTGCTGCAAGATAAGTCCGTAACCTACCACCTGTGGAGTCTTTGTTTGCAGGCTTGTCTCTAAGATACCAATAGAATAAACTTCTATAATCCAGAATCCGGCGACCAAGTATGCTGGAACAAAAGTTTGGCTGATCCCGAGTGACGCGGTTATCAAGGGAACCAGCAGAAGATATATCAGAAAGGCTAATGCCGAGATTATCAAGTTTGCGAAAATGCCAGTTTTTATCGCCCCTTCCCTTTGCCTGATAGCGAATCGCATTGCCCAGAATGGCAACACGCCGGCCATCAAAGTAAACCATGCCGTCACGTCGCCGATATTATACCACAAATCGTAGGGTCTCTGACTTACAGCGGTGATTAATTCACGGCTCAACATCAATGCAAAAACTAGGCTAGTGACAACACTAACTATTCTGGCTGCAAAAATCACATAGCCCGAATATGCCAGTCTGATGCCTTTTTCTGTCAACCCTTCGTCCCACTGTTGCTCAATGCATATTGCTGAGATTATTTAATCTTGCTTTGCTGAAAGTTTTCTGTCTAATCTTTGACAACATTGACTTGATAGAAGTGGAGACAAATTCGGTTTAAGGAGACTGATCACTCCTGACAGCGATGAGAGAAGATGATCAATCAAGAACACTGCTCAGCGTTGCAAATAAAGCTTCATTCTCATTTTCGTTCTGCTAATCCAGTTATAGATCGGGATGAGCGGGTATTTCACTGACTGCGGGAGAGCATCCTTAATCTCCCTATGAAGACCTAGTTTCATCGTCAACTTACCTTTACTCGTTAAGGGAACGTAATAGCGCGTTAACGCGAACTTTTCGAATGCGTTGTTGTTTTTGAAGTTGTCTAGCGACGGATGGTTTCCAATTCGGCCATACATTATCCATTTCGCACCCTCACTTGCACAGACTTCAATCGCTTTGGCTACTAGCGCGTTGTTCACTGCCTTGTCCCAATGTTTCTGCAGTGAAAGTATTAGAGATACTATCGTTATATTGTCGCCGTTAACGAGCCGTATGAATCCTGCAAGTTCATCTTGGAAGTATGCTCCAATGTAGGTCCAATTTTGCGCTGAATGCAGGTCTCCTTTTATCACTTGGCGCAACGAGATTCCGTAATACGGGAAACCCCTTTCCTGCCGTATAGGCGTTTCATTGTATATCTTCCATATACCTTCAGCCAGTCTTTCATCCGGCTCGGCAACGCCTGTCGTTATCCCACTTTTTTCTGCTTTGCGAATCATATTGCGTGTTTTCTTGCCTATGCGTGCCCGCCATTCATCGTAACTGTTCAAGTTGAGCAGTGCAACGTTATCACTGGCCTTCAGCCAAGATTTCTGTGGGTTTTGAATTTTGTAGCACCAAGTCCTCTCGAGGAACGTGAATATGTCTACTCCTCTTTCTCCGAGTTTCTGAAGAAATTCCCCAGTTGGAACAATATTTGTTTCGTACTCTCTTTGATCTCTGGCTATTCTAATCGAGAATTTCTTACTAATCGATAAGGACTCAAGCTCGTTATCGACTGCCAGAATCCTCTTGAGAGCTTCATAGAATGGCCCTCTGCGGTTCAATTTTCCTCGCTGAAAAAGCCATATTGGATGGAAGTATACCACGTCGCCTTTTCTGATGTGGCTTTCAGCCGCCTTTAGGGCTTGGTCAAGTGAGGTAGAATAACATAAGCTATCTAAACCCACTGTGGGAAATTCATGAAAAGACTGTAGCGGAAATTCTTCTGGGATTCTTGGCGCCCAGCTTTTCCATCTCTTCCACATGATTCTTGCAAACAATCTTGCCGTTCCATGTATCGTATAATATCCGATTTTTTTGCCCGTCAGATCCTCCAAGTTCTTCAATTCGCCATATGGGTCGTTGATAATGTGGAGTGCAACTTCATGCCTTTCATTTTCCAGCAATTCTAGCAGTTCTTTGTCGGGGATAGTTTTCGGTGTGAAGAACCAGTATGCTTTGACATTATGAGGAGATTCATTGATCATTCTTGCAACTATTTTGGGGTTTTTCAGATATTCTTTGCTTGCTCTAATGCCTAGAGATGTGTAGAGAAAGCTCCTGAATCTTGAAGGGTAAGGATAGTCAACGTCTATCCTAATTCTTATCAATGTATTATCGTCTCTCAACCCCGACACTCACTAATAGACAATACGTGTTACGATGATAGCGCGCGAATACTGCAGCCTCAATTCTTCTTTAGCCAAATGTTCACGTTGATTGGTGGTTCATGGATAATCTCGTATGAGCATATATTTGTGTTGTCATAGAGCTGTCTCAGCAAGGACAATGCGATAACTGGCAAAGAAGGAAGTTGTAGCCTAGGGATCCCATAAAGCAAGAGAAATGCGCAACCTAGCGCGCGTTCTGAATTCATTTGGCAGCTTCTGTTCTCGAGCAAAGATGTTATTCCTCTTGGAAGAATACAGCCGGGGGCTTTCCAAGAATGCGGAGATCAATCTGAGAAAAGTCGAAAGGTGCAGTTTTGTTCCATATCTAAGTGAGAATCCGCTCACCAACCGAATTTGAGCGGAACTTGTCAGTTCTCCAAGTTTAATGGCAGAAGTGTCAAGTCATTTGTCCTTCCATTCCGTATATTCCCCCTCTGCGATATCTACCTTGAAACGTATTCCGTGCCGGCGCAAAACGTTCCTTGCTCTCTCGCTTTTCTCAGAGGATTTGCCTATAAACTGCATATCCTCAAAATCTATGCAGGCATTATTTATGTTAAACTTCCCGCCCTTCAAATATTCCATGCCGAGGTTCCATTCATAGTTAATTCTCTTGATCATCTCGAGTTTTTCTTCCAAAGATAGTTTGCGTGGATAGCAATTCTCTTTGAGGATTTTGCAGGGAACGCCCGCCGCCAAACAGTTGGATGGAAGGTCTTTTAACACCAATGAGCCCACCCCAATCACTACATTGTCTCCGATGGTTACATGCGGAAGGACTGTAGCTCCAGGCATCCAGACATTGTTTCCAATGGTTATTGGCCCAAAATCAACTGGAAACCCCTTCAGCACGGATTGGTATGCTCCATGAGTGTATATGTTTGTGAGGCGTCCCATGCCGACTTCGTTGCCAATTTTGACCTCCATTGCTGTGTTGACGATGGCATATGATCCTAGATGGAACCAATAGCCTACTGTTAGTTTTGATTTTCTTTCGAAGCAGCTGCCTCCCCCTATTTCAACATCATGGTTGCTATAGAATTCCCTACCAAGCTGAATGGACCTCCCCATTATTCGGGTGTTTTCACCAACAATGGATCTGTTGCCGATCTCAAGGGATTCTGAAACCTCGATTTTAGCGCCGCTCCTTAAGACAGTTCCTTCTCCAATTGCGATCCTTCTTCCCTTCAGAGACACATTTTCTTCTATCTTGACGTTTTTGCCTAGAACGAGTTCTTCAACATCTTGGAACCTCTTCACTAATGAATCCTCCTTATGTCGCGGATGGCTTCATACACCTCAGCATATTCTGTCTTAATCCTAACACCTCTCTCGATTGCAATGCTCCTAAGATATTGTGCTGTTAAATAGCTCGCTTTTTTCGCGATTTGAGATTTCAGACAACTGACTGCCTTCAACTTCATTTCCATATGTCTTTCATTCAACTCGTAGAAGACGTTCATTTTCGTTCCGTACAGATCATTCCATGGAATGTCGTAACCGTAGATTGAACACCAGTTTCTGAAAGCTCTGATAGACTCTCGGGTCACTACCTCGTGATCTTGATGTATATCCACAGTCGTAGGAACAAAGACCATATCAGGCTTTATTTCGTTTCTGAGCCTCACAAGAAGATCTAATATCTCTTGACGGTGCTCATTAAACCTGCGAACTGGAAAGTGTTGGACATAGACTTTCTTGGGATCTATCCCTAGCTCTTGGGTAGCAAGCCGCGTTTCGCTCTCCACTGCATTTTTCGGAAAACCTGGTGGAACTGACTCTTCGGCTATGCTTAAGCCCAAGTAGAAAACTTGAGCACCCTCTTCCAGAATCCTTGAGATAGAGCCACCCGAGGCCACAACTGCATCATCAGTGTGTGGTGATATGCTCAGAACCTTCAAATCATTCACGCCCCTGCTGCAGATATCGTGCCAAGAATATCTGCAAAACCTCTCGCCATCTCTCGATAGCTATATTTATTGATTTTGCTAATACTGCCATGATACGTTACTGCACCTGTTGATTTATATTCCGAATATGATTCGCTGAGTGCTTTTTTGATGTCTTCGATACTAGGACAATACATACCAGAGCGAGTTTCCTCAACTAGCTTCTTCACTGTGTCATTATCACCTGTAGCAAGTATGGGTCTATGGGCGGCCAAATATTCGAATATCTTTCCAGAATACAGCCCCTTTTTCTCGGGGTCTTCCCAGTTTATCTGAAACAACAATTGCGATTCCCTCTGTCTTTCAAAAGAGTCATGTCTAGTGATTACTCCATGCTGCTTAACTATTGCCCCCAATCCGTATTTCTTGGTTTCTTCAACCAGTGACTCATCCTCAGGACCATAGAACCTAACTTCCACTTCGTTTGGATTTATAGTTCCATCAGAGATCAAATCTTTCAGGGCAGAAAGGAGTTTTGAGGGGTCTTGTCTCTTGTAGATCTGACCAGTGTAGGTAATTGTGAACTTTGATGTCAAATCAGACATTCCATTGTTCACCTCATCTGGGTCAAAACCGTTAGTGATCGCATAGACTTTTTTCTTATGCAATATACTCAATTCTTCTGCTAATGGCTGAGAGGTAGTTACTAAGGCGTCCGATGTCGACAGCGTCTCTACCTCAAGTCTTTTTTCGAATATCTTTCTAAGTATACTGTAGGGATAATTATGGTTTTGTGTCCAGAGGTCTCTGAAATCAGCCACCCACGGAATCTTGTACTTGTTTTTGATTTCTTCGGCGATCAAGTGGCAAGTTGCTGGCGAAGAACTACTGATTATCGCATCTACCTCCTCCTTTTGCAATAATTCGTTAGCGGCCTCAACGGCAAGCGGTTTCCAACCTTTTTCTTCATCGGGGTAATGAACTATTTCTGAATATCGTCTATAGAGGAACTTAAGTAACGGTCTGACAACGTGATATTTTTTGGAGCGCATTCGCTTTTTAACCCGCGTCCCAACGTCTTTAGTTGGACTGGGTGTTTCTATTACTCTATAGTTTTTTCTGAAGTCGTTGGGAGGCCCAAACCGTTCATCTGGTCGTTCACCGAGGGAAGTTGCTAGAATGATAGGTTGCCATCCGAATTCCGGGAGATATTTGACCAAGCCGGGTATCCGCGGGGAAGCATAGAATAGATTTGCTATGATCAGAACTTTCTTCACGAATTATCGTCATCCTCGAAGAGTTAATGTTCGATACTCATACTTCAATTACAGCTCCCCATGTCTGCCAACTCTTGGGTTTCTGTGGACATTTCACAATATGAACTTTTTCTTTCTAAGCAAACCTTGCAAACAAACCTCATAATCAATCACCTAGTGCCTCACGAAAAGTCCCAGGAATGGTGTGTACAAGTGAACAATTGAGAGTTGCTGGTGGTGTCATTACAGCATCTTTTCACGTTTCAGTTTGAGGCAATGATATGCATTCAAAAGTAATCCCAAACCCAAGCTTCGTTTCAGCCCCCCTTAATTGAAGGGCGCAAAATGCGCCAAATGAACCAATAAATAGCGCTAGGTAAAAGAACAGCTATTTTCAATATATTAACTCACTTCACAGCAGAAAAATGGAAGATTGAGGCAGAGCAGTAGACAAGGATGAGACTGGAGAATACTGGGAAATGTTTATGTTCTATATCAGTACTCTTTAATGTAAAACAGTTCGCGCGCGCTGGACGGTGAAAGAATGAAGGAGTGGTTTATAAAAAAATGTCCTAATTGGCTGTTCCCGTCAATTTCAAACTTCTACTATGCACTTTCGTCCAAAGAAAAGGCGAAAATCAAGAAATCTGAAAATGGATGGCTGATTCAAAAGGGTGGAATGGAACTGCTGAGTCCAACGCCAAAATTCATAGGGTTTGGACTTAAGGATTTTGAAAATAAATGTGAGAGGTTCTTCAAAATTGAAGAGGGGGACACCGTGTTGGATGTGGGAGCTTGTATTGGTGACACAACCGTTCCAATGGCAATAAAGACTGGTTCAACGGGAAAGGTTATTGCGGTTGAAGCATATCCGCTTAACATCCCATATCTTGAACATAATCTTTCTGGTTTTAATAATGTAGAAATAATTCGCAAAGCGTTATGGGATAAAAAAGGAACTGTGACCTTCCATCTTCACGACACTCCCACTGGACATTCAATTATGGAAGACGTAGAAAGAAAAAGGCAAATAGAAGTCCCATCAGATACTCTTGATAACTTGTTTGGTGATAGAAAAATAGACTTTGCAAAGATAGATGTTCAAGGCGCTGAAGCTCAGGTATTAGAAGGTGGCAATAGATTCTTACAAACTACCAGAAAGCTTGCAGTGGAAACTCATTGCAGATACGACATTGAAAAAAGAACCTATCCAAGAGTCTTGGAAATCTTGGGCAAATACGATTATGAAATTCATTTTGCCGAGGATAATGGTGTCGTGTACGCTTGGCGAAAAGATTGAGCCGATTTATCCAGACCAATAGCAAGCAATAGACACTGTATCAAGGGTGCGTGACTGCCCTCGAATAAGTAATGTTTTGTCCCTTTACTTCAATTACTGCTCCCCATGTTTGCCAGCCTTCATCGCCCTACAGTTTCTAGGGAAGCTTGGTGATATGGACTTTTTGCTTTTGAACGAACTTCTGAAACAAAATCTCATAATCAATCGCCCAGTGGCCCACGAAGAATCCGCGTCATGATTCAGGTATGAGTGAACAGTTGATGTTTATGAATAGTTGTTTCGCTTGTATTTCAGTTTTCATTTTGAGGCAACAATACGCGTTCCAGAATAACGCCAACCGCTTGTTGAAAATGTGCCACTCATGGAAGTACTTGTACTCGACCTCTGTGAAGTATTTCTCTTGTGACTTGTCTGTCGTCTGCGCGCGCTTTCACCTACGCCCCTGTAGAAATGCGGAAAGTGTCCAGTGGTAAACTTGACTATTTGATGCGCCCTCTTCCGATCTAAAGCCCTGTGCCATTCCAAACAGCCGAAAGGCCATGCGGATGGAAACACATGAGCCTCTGGGTCTTTTGGCATTTGTTCCAGCCACTTCGCGCGCTAATTCGGAGAATATTCCTCCTGCACGTATTGTATGCTGGACAACTTTCCTTTTGACCATCACTGATTTCTGATGATCCATTCCTTATCTGTTAGTCGTTGCGCATCCTTGTTTGTTATCTTCATCTATTTGCGCTCGTAGAAATTGTGCATGACATCTATGACGTAGTGCACTTGGTCATCTGCCAGCTCTGGATACATTGGCAGTGAGACGACTTCGTTGGATAATTCCTCTGTATTTGGCAGCTTGAAATGCTTCAGATTTAGTGCTGGATGGAAATGGTTCGGTATTCGCCAAGAAACTATTGTCTCCACACCATTCTGCTCAAGGAATTCAACAAGTTTGTCGCGATCTTTGGTGCGAATAACATAGTTTTGGTACACATCATAGTATGGGCCTTTTGATATAGGCGGTGGTGGCAATTTCACTTTGGTTAAGTTGGATAATCCTTCGTGATAGATTCTGGCAATTTCTCGGCGTCTCTCAATCCATTTATGCAGGTATTTGAGCTTCACGTTAAGAATCGCTGCCTGAATGTTATCTAATCTACTGTTAAACCCATAAAAGAAAATTTCTCCAGTTTTCCTGTCTTGGCCATGGTCTCTCAGAAGACGCGTATTCTTGTTCGTTTCATCATCGCTTGTCGTCAAAAATCCTCCGTCTCCAGCAGCTCCAAGCACTTTTGCAGGATAAAGACTGAAGCAACCAGTTAATCCAAAAGAACCTGCTTTTTTGCCATCGAAGGTGGCTCCTAAAGCTTGGGCAGCATCCTCAATCACTACTAGATCATGTTCATTCGCAATTTTCATCAGTTTCTTCATGTTGCACAGCCGACCATTTAGATGAACTGGCATGATTGCTTTCGTTTTTGGGGAGATTTTTTGTTCCGCTTGTTCTACATCCATGTTCATGTCTTCTCCCACATCCACCAGTATCGGCTTGGCTCCGCAAAAGACGATTACCGCTATTGAAGCCACGAACGTGTGGGCCACTGTGATAACCTCATCTCCGGGCCCTATTCCAGCGGCTTTCAGTGAAAGAAGCATAGCGTCGGTCCCGCTGTTAAGTCCAACTGCATATTTCACTCCAACGAATGAAGCGATCCCTTCTTCAAACTGCCTTAACTGTCCACGAAGTAGCAAGTCGCCCTTAGACAACGCTTCTGAAATTGCGCCTATGACTTCATCCCACATGCGACGGTAATGCTCGGGATAATTCACGAAGGGAACTTTGTACACCATAGCTATTTCTCCAAGACCTCTCTTACAGCCGTCATGATTTTTTCTGCTCTGGGATAATAAATCTTTTCCAGCACCGAGCTGGCAGGTGCAGGAGTATCTGGTAATGTAACCCGGATAATGGGGGCTTTCAACGACTTGAAGGCGTCATTTTCTGCAACTCTAGCAGAGATTTCGGCAGCAACGCCACAAGTTTTCCATCCACCATCCACAACGACCAGTCTTCCAGTTTTTCTCACTGAATTAAACAGGAGATTCTCGTCTAACGGTTTGAGCGAGCGTAAGTCTATCACTTCCGCACCGATGCCTTCGTTTTCAAGGCTCTCGGAAGCCTTGATTGCCTCGTAAACCATGTAAGAAGTTGCCACCACAGTCACATCTTTACCTTTGCGTCTAACAACGCCTTTCCCAATTGGCACATAGTACAGCTCTTCTGGGACTTCCCCAACGAGCTGATACAACCAGCGGTCATCAATGTAGACGACCGGATTCTCCTCTTTCACGCATGCTAAGAGAAGCCCTTTAGCATCATACGGTGTGCTCGGCATGACAACCCTAAGACCTGGAATGTGCATGAAAATGGCTTGCGTTGCCTGTGAGTGCTGTGCCGCCTGTTCGCCTCCTCTGTTGATGATTGCCCAGAGTGTTATTGGCGCGCTTAGTTGTCCTCCGAACATGTAGTGCCAGTTTGCGATGTGATTTGCTATCTGGTCCATGGCGTAATACATGAAGTCCATTCTTGGAAAGCATAAAATGGGGTGCATTCCCGCCAAAGCTGCGCCTAATGCGACGCCTGTTATGCCATTCTCAGATGTTGGCGTATCTATTATTCTCTTGGGGCCAAATCGAGTGAGGAGGTCGACGGTGGTGCTTCCGACGTACCATGGACTGGTGACTCCTTGTCCAATCAAGAATGCCCGTGGTTCTTTTGCGATGATTTGGTGCAAAGCCTCATTGATCGCTTCGGCATAGCTGATTTTTCGCAGTGTAATTCACACCTTTGGTTCCATAGCTCGCCTTTCACATGTTATGTTTTGAACACACCGTGGAGAAGCTCATTCTCGTCTGGATACGCGCTTTCTCTTGCGAATTTGACGGCTTCCTCTACCTCTTCTGAAGCAGCTTTGTGTATTTGGCTTATTTCCGTCTTGGACATAACGCCGTGTTCCAGCAAAAATCGCTCCATTGTTCTAATTGGGTCCCTGTTCATCCAATAGTCTAACTCTTCTTTGCTTCTGAGGCCCTTGTCTAAATCGTCGCTGGGTCCAACGTGACCTTTCCATCTGTAGGTCATGCACTCTATTAAGGTGGGGCCTTTCCCACTTCGAGCATCTTCTATTGCCTTCTTTGCCGTGTTGTAAACTTCCATTGTGTTGTTTCCATCGATTCTGGCGCTTGGCATTGCGAAAACGTTGGCTTTTTTGTGAATGTCGGTGTCTGCAAGGCAAGCTGCTACGGGGAGATGCGTGCAGTAGAGATTGTTCTCGCAGACGAAGATAACTGGCAGTTTGTTGAGGGAAGCGAAGTTGAGGGTTTCGTAGAACACTCCCTCGTGGACTGCTCCATCGCCAAAGAAGACAACAGATACGGCGTCCTTGTTCTGTATGGAGAAGGCCAATGCTGCTCCAGCGGCTATGGGTATTGTTCCGCCAACAATGGCAGAGCTTCCTGGTAATCCCATGTCGGGTGATGCAACATGCATCGAGCCGCCTTTACCTCTTGAACAGCCTGTTTTTTTGCAGTAAATCTCTGCCATCAACGCCTTTAGGTCGCCGCCTTTGGCCAAAAAGTGTCCGTGGGAGCGGTGGGTGCTAAGGACATAGTCGTCCTTTTTTAGGGCGGTACACACTCCTGTTGCCACGGCTTCTTGTCCAATGTATAAATGGCAAGGCGTAGTGATTTCTTTTGAGGAAACAAGAATTTCTGCAATCCTCTCCTCGAATTTCCGAATCCTTACCATAGTCACGTACATTTTATGCAAAATGTTTGTGGGGATATCTAAGGCGAGCAAGTCTTGCTCCTTTTTACTCACAGTTTAATTCGCTCCTCTAGTCCGTAATTCTTATACCATTGAATGAAATTGTTCAGTCCATCTTTCAAGTTGTACTTAGGTTCCCATCCCAAGACTTCTTTGGCTCTAGTTCTGTCGGCGATAAGCTTTTTCACCTCTCCGATTCTTGGCTCTACATGGACGGGTTTTATCTTCCCTTTTTTACCACATAGACCAATGATCAGGTTGGCCAAATCGATTATACTTACTTCCTTTCCAGTACCGATGTTAATAGGATCAATTCTCGAATTGTGGTTAAGAATTAAATCGAAAGCTCTGACAGAGTCCTCTACGTAAGTGTAATCTCTTGTTTGCTTGCCATCTCCATAAATGATCGGCGGCATGTCATTCAGAACTCTACGCGCAAATATAGATATCACTCCGCCGTATCCGATGTCTCTCTGCCTAGGACCGAAGATGTTGAAAAACCTCGGTATAGAGATGTTCATACCATACGTCGTGACGTACGCATGGCACATTCTGTCCGCAGCTATTTTGCTGGCTCCGTAGGGGTGTGGAGCGTCTAGAGGATGCTTCTCGTCTATGGGCACATACTGGGCTGAACCGTATACCTCACTCGTAGAAGTGTGAATGACCTTCTTAACGTCGTATATCCTTGCAACTTCCAAGATGTTCTGTGTTCCCATCACGTTTATCTCGTAAGTGAGGCGAGGCTCAACATAGGACCTGTCCACGTGGATCTGAGCTGCTAGATGAAAAATTGCGTCCACATCGCGACTTATTCTTTCTAGAAGGTTAAAATCTAGAATGTCCCCTTCTATAAGCTTAAAATTTCGGTGAATCAATAGGTGTCTCACGTTTAATAGGTTCCCGCTCAAAAAATTGTCCAAGCACAGGACCGTGTGTCCTTCTTTGGTGTATTTCTCGCAGAGGTAACTTCCTATGAAACCTGCCCCGCCAGTTATTAAGATTCTCATTCTTCATACTCCTCGACTAGCTTCTTGTAAATCTCTTCCATCTTCGCCATCTCTTTATAATAATTGTTTCTCTCCTCGATCACTTTTCTGCTAATATTTCCAAATCTCCTTCTTATGTCTTCGTTTTTCAACAAATGGATAACCCTTTCAGCCAACAATTTCGGATCTTTTACCGGAATAACAAATCCATTCACTCCATCCTCTACCCACACGCGGTTGTCAGCGACATCAGTCACAATCACTGGCAGTCCGCACGCCATCGCTTCTGCCGTGCTAGCTGCAATTCCGGCGTCTGAGAGTGACGTGGAAACGTACACGTCCATGGAATTCAAATACTCGGGGAGTTTATCGTTTTGGATGAAACCTATGAACTTCACGCTTCCTGAAACACCTAAAGATTTAGCCAACTCCCTCAGTCTTTTTTCTTCAGAACCTTTTCCAGCGATTATGAACTTTGTTTTGGGAATTTCCTTCAGCACTAAAGATGCGCACTTTATCAATGATTCGATGTCATATATTGATTCAAGATTTCTTAGGCTTATGACAGCAGGCGAGTCATACACGCCCAATTGCTCCCTAAGTCTTTCACTTTTCTGTCCAAGACTAAATTTACGTATGTCAACCCCGAAGAAGATTATGTTCACCTTCTCTGGAGAAACACCAAGCCTTACCATGGCGTCCTTCATGTGGCGAGCATCGCACGTTATTGAATCCGCTTTCTTCAGCGTGTATTTCGCAATGAACCCCTTTATGGTTGATATAAGGCGCGCTTCTGGAACGATTAAAACATCTGAACCCCAGGCTGTGATTGCGAAAGGTCTGAAGTTGCACAGAGCGCCGAAAAGCCCATAATTAGTTACGTAATGCGCGTGCAGGATGTCTGGCTCCATTCTTTTGATTAGAGCTCTTATTCTGTAGATAGATGCTATTTTGAGGGGGAAAGTGGCGCTTCTAACGAGCAGTGGAAGTTTCAAAACGTGGACGATGGCCCCTGCGATTTGGGCGTTTTCGAAGGAGATCACATGGACTTCGTGTCCCCTTTCAACGAAGTACCGTGTCCATCTGTGTGTGTGAACACTTGCTGCATTTGCCAAATAGCATATCCGCATTTAGGGCCTACCTTGCGTTTTCCAGTAGTACTTATGTTTACCCGTGGGAGAGCATAATTGAGACGCTCTCCTTCTTAAATACCTCACTGCTATTACTTCCAACCAATCGCTCGTTTAACTTAGAAACTAAGATGAATCTACTAAAACAGGTTCTAGAATGGCAATAGCTTGGGTGAGTGAATGAAGAACCAATTAATATACAATTAAGACATTTTACGCTACCATAATGTAAGAGAGAACACAGTGATGCATGTGTTGAGTGTAAAAGAGAGACCGAAGATTCTCTTCGTTTATTCAGGTTTGTCTTCGTTTGTTCTCAGAGATATGGAGATAATCGAAAGACATTTCAATGTTAAGAAGCTGAAGATTACAACGTTTCTCGTTCCTGAAAGAGGTAGGAGCCCTCTTGCGTTTCTTAAATTGCTTAAAGGTATCTTGTGGTGCGATGTAGCTTTTTCTTGGTGGGCTACCTTGGATGGCTTTTTTATCGCACTTTTCTGTAAACTTCTACGAAAGAAGAGCATAATAGTCATTGGTGGATATGAAGTGGCTTGTGTTCCAGAGATAAACTACGGACTTTTGTTGTCCCCGTATGGTCGTTTTGAAGTCAAGTTCATACTAGAGAATGCAAGTAAAATCTTGGCTGTTTCTAAGTCTAGCATTAGAGAAATCTTGTTTTTCGCTAAGCCTAAAAATCTCAGCTTGGTTTACAATTGTGTCGACACAGAAAAGTTCAGTCCTTCGGGAAAGAAAGAGAACCTGGTCATAACAGTCGGTACAATATCTGAATCTACGATAAACAAAAAAAGGTTGGATACTTTCGTTGAAGCTTCTAAGTATGTGCCTGAAGCCACTTTTGCACTCCTTGGAAAATACGATGACTCTGTTGAACATCTTAAACAAATAGCTGGTCGTAATGTCGTTTTTAGAGGACATGTCTCTGATGAACAGCTACTAGATTATTACGGAAGAGCTAAAGTGTATTGCCAGCTTTCAACCCAAGAAAGTTTCGGGGTAGCATTGGCTGAGGCTATGTCTTGTCAATGCGTTCCCGTGGTTACGAGATTATACTCTCTTCCTGAGATTGTGGCTGACACTGGTTTTTATGTACCTTATAACAATCCCAAGGCGACAGCAAGTGCGGTGAAAGAAGCTTTAAATTCTGATTTAGGGGAAAAGGCAAGAAAAAGAATTCAAGAATATTTTTCTCTAGAAATCAGAGAAAAGAGGCTTACTGAAGAAATATCAAAAATAATGTAACAACTGAAGACTTGCACAAGAACTAAAAATGTATCAAACACATGTGTTCTCCGCAACAAATTCTGATTAGCAGGAGAATCAACTCGCCAACTTTTTTAGTACTTCAGGCTCCGAATCAATTTCTAGCTTTCTGAGTCTATCGAATTGAAATGCAAAAAATACAGTTATGTACGGGATTAACCGCCCGAAAAGCTTAGAAGGTAACGTTTTGAAGAGTTCAAATATAAAAGGGGTGACAGTTCTGTGTTCAGCCAAAAAATGGTAACAATTATCTGAAACTCTATTCAGCTCTCTTGAGGCGTCCTTCCTTTTTTTCGGTGGGATATGCAGCAAAACATCCACTGTAAAGGCGGTCGAAAATGCCTTGTCTCCAAAAGGCAGATGCAACAGCGAAGCGCGAACAAAACTTCCATCTTGATGGCGTCTTTTGGCTCTTTGAAGCATACCTTTGCTAAAATCCACACCTACGTCTGCATAAGCAACGAATCTTCCTTCTCCACACCCTGCATCCAAAATTCTATCTTTCTTTTTTCTTTCTTTAGTAAGGAATATTCTAAGCTTTTTATCATTTAGGTCTTGGTAGAAATGAAAAAATCTCGGCATACCCATATGCAATGGCGTTCGGGAATCCCAATACCCCGCGTCAGGATACTGTAGGTCCCAACCATATTTAACTCTCAATTCCTCACCATAAATGAAGATAAATCATGCCGCGGTTTTGGCGTTTTGTGCGTAGTAGATGCGACACACGACGTAGAAGCTACGGTAGAGGGAATCAAGAGGCACCAAGCTCAGATGCAGAAGAAGACAAGCCGCAAGAGCAAGAATCAGAAAACTCTTCTCTCTGCACAAGAGAGAGGAGCAACTAATGTGTGGGCTTGAAAATCAACTGGTGATGTCAGGTTTCCTTCTCTAATCTTCTTATTACCTCTATCACTTCTTCACAAACAGTTTTGTCCTTCATTTCCTTTTTTCGCTCTTCATTGGATTTTAAGATGTAACGCAGCAGTTCAGAGTCGTAACTTCCGAGCAGCAGTTCGGTGTTGGGGATGATGCAGTGTCCGCCGATTACTCCTGGAAACATCACGGGCCTGTCGAATCTCACACGATGCGTGTCCTCGATGAAATCCGCCACATCGTCAAAGTGTGCATCGAAATGCCTGGAGATTCTGTGCATTTCCTGGAAACACGTGATCATCCAGGCCCTATAAGTGGTCTCAAACAGTTTTGCCAACTCTGTTTCCAGCGGGCTTCTCAAGATCTTGATCTTCAAGCCCAGCCTCTGGAAATGCTTGCTGGCGGCTTTCGCTGACTTTGCATCCACGCCGCCGACGTATTTTGTCCAACGTTTCAGTTCCCACTTCATGTGCTCCAAGCTCTTGTGCACTCCGCGAACTGGAGAATGAGCAGCAAGGCATCTGCAGTGTTTGCTCACTTCGAGTGTTGTCCCGGGAGGAACAGTGCTGTTGATGATTAACAGTCTGGGGCTGAACTTTTTCGCGTAGCCCACGACTATGCTGACGAATTTGTCTTGTTCATTGCATGGAAGGCAGACGTGCATAACATTCACTTCGGAGGGCAACTCATCATGACCCTGTCCAGCCTCACGCATTTTGGCATTGTCTGTATCAAAACCGTAAACAGTGAACTGCCCGCTTTCTCTCAACAAATCAAACAAAGGCCGACCCACCTCGCCCAGACCCACAACCAAAACTTTCTCTCCCACCAACTCTTTCCACATCCTACCAGCACCAAAAAAATGAACCATCAAACTATTTAAACTTCATACGCTCTAAAACCCTAAAGGCAGAGTGGAAACATGCCGAAGCCAACGATGGGCAAAGGAGTAATCGTAGGAAAAAACGTCAGGTTCGGCGAGGGTGTGGTTGTGTGGAACTATGTCGTGATAGGCGAGAACACGCGAATCGGTGATGAAACACGCATCGGCAGCTTCTGCGACATAGGCAAGAACGTCATAATAGGCAAGAACTGCAACATACAGACACACGTGACCATTTCAAACGGCTGCAAAATCGGCAACAACGTGTTCATAGCTCCCAACAGCACTCTTCTAAACGACAAGTTTCCAGTAAGCATACGCTTAACCCCGCCTACCATAGAGGACAACGCTGTGATAGGCGGGTGCGCAGTGATACTGCCCAACGTAACAGTCGGCGAAGGCGCAGTTGTTGCAGCTGGAAGCGTAGTGACCAAGAACGTCGCGCCGGCGACGGTGGTGAAGGACGTTCCAGCAAAGCCGATGATGACAAGGAAGGAGTACGAAGCCAAGAAGAAGGCCTTCGTTGAGAAGAGGCCGCGGTGAAACGATGAAAGTTTGGTACGATGCCTGCACCGGTAAACACGTTAGGTATGGCACGGCGATTGCAAGGCGCCTGAGGAAGCTGGGCCACGAGGTCATATTCACAATCAGGGAGCACCCTGACACTGTGGCTTTGGCAAAAACCCTCGGCGAAAAACCAATCGTCGTTGGCAAATACAATCCAACATCCCTTTTCACGCGCTTGGAAGAAAGCGCTAGTCGAATGCTCCATTTTTCAAGGATGTTCAAAGACCACCCACCCGAGGTGGCCGTCTCGCACCAGTCAGTCGAGCTATGCCGGTCAGCTTTCGGTTTAAAGATCCCAACAATCGTGACAGCTGACACGCCTTACGCAGTAGCGGTCAACAGATTGACGATACCGCTAGCAAGCACTCTTCTCACCTCGGAAGCCATTCCGAAGACCATCTTCAAAAAATACGGGTCCCAGAAGATTGTCCAGTTCAAAGGCGTTGACGAAGTTGCCTGGGCAAGAGACTCTAACCGACAGAAAACATTCGAATTCAAGAGACCCTTGATCGTGGTAAGACAGTCAGAAATGAAAGCAACGTACGCTCTTGGAACAACCGATGTCACAATTGACGTCGCAAACAAGCTCTCCTCCCTTGGCACCGTTGTTTTCCTTCCACGCTACAGCAAACCGAAGAGCAGGAAGTTCATGGTTATGCATGAATTCGTAGATTCAGCGAGCCTCGCCGCACAATCCGACCTAGTTGTGGGCGTGGGAGGCACAATCGCGAGAGAAGCAGCATTGCAAGGAACCCCAAGCATAGTGATATCCGCATTTGGCCGCCTTCAAGTCAATGAATACCTCTCAAAGAAAGGATTCCCCCTCTTCATAGTAAACCCATCGAGAATCCTGGCGTGTGCAAGGCAACAGTTAGGAAAGAAATTCGACGTAAAAGCCAAACTCGCCGACCTTCAGAACCCCGTCGACGTCATCGAAAGAATTCTCGCAGAAAAGCAGTTCGCTTAGAACCACGGGAAAAAAGTTAAAGCCGAACCCTCATTCTTTAATGAAACATGGGCCGGTCGTCTAGCTTGGTCAGGACATTGGCTTTACGAGCCAAAGGTCGCCGGTTCAAGTCCGGTCCGGCCCACCTATCTCCTGCGGAATGATAACCTGAGTTTTCTTTCTCTAGCTCCCTGACGAAGCTGAGAAGCAGAAGAAACTGACCGAAACGAGGGAATCATGTCTCAGAAAACAGAGGTGTTGTATCTATTCGTTTTTGTGGAAGTAGCAGACCGCTATGGCTATGCCCTTCATGTCGACTACGCCGTCGCCGTTCACGTATGCGTTCGGGTCACAGTTTGGCTTGTTTAGATTGGTCTGGAAGGATGCCACGAGGTATGCACGCGTGCAGGGCACGCGCTATAGGAGACCCTATGTAATTAGCCTTACAGTGAGAGGCAAATGGCAAGCAGAATGTCTGTTTGCGTCCTTTTTTTCTATGCGTTGTGCACGCGAAGTTTTCTGAACAAGAGTAGGCCTATCAACGTTCCGCCGAGCATGAGTGTCACGATCGTTGCCAAGTATGATAGAAGTGTCGCGGTTCCCGCCGAGTCTGCAGGCGGGTCGACGTGGAACGGTATGATCTCAGAGGCTGAAAGGCCTCCGTTCGAAGCTGCAACTTGTGCGAGGTAGACTCCAACTTGGAGGTTTATGTTGGCTACTGTGTCAGCGCTCTCCCACTCATAGATTCCTTTTCCATTTATTGTTTCTGCCATATTGGTAGAAACCCAAAGAGTGTCGTTTGGGGCGAAGACTTGTATCGTAACCGTTGCTCCCGAAATCGGTTCCAACGTGAGCAGGTCTCTTAACTCCGCAAAGACCTTGACTCTTGCTTGTTCCGTAACGCCGTAATCGAAACCGCCATAGAGCGTTAGTGACAATGTCTTATTTGAACCAGATTGCGGGGGAGACGGGGTCGTGTTTTGATGAGCTGCCTGCCAGTACACTCGTCCTTGACCATACTCATGCATGAAGGCAAACGTGGCACCATCATCCCACACCGCTACAACCTGAGAATCCGCACCTATAGAAGTGATTCCTGCACAGCTGCACCCTACACTTGCTACAAGCGGATCGCCCACGTTCAACGATGTCCCAAGAGGATTGGCAACACTCACACGAGCAACTCCACCTGCGTTAACATAATACGACGCTCCAAACCAAGATGCAACACCGCTCAAGTCCTGCTCCGTGTCCATAGTCTTACTGTAGTAGGCAAGATAGCACATCGCCCCTCCCCAGATTTGGACTCCGCCACCATTGAATACATAGCTGCGGATTGCAGGTTCATTGGCTGGTTCACAGGCAAAATAAGCTTCAAGATACACAAGGTTGTACTGACTCAAATTCGCAGGGATATCCGCAAAGGTATCAACAGTGAAACCTTCCCCCTCAAGGACGGATAACACATTGTTCTTTAGCGGAAGATAAGCACTAGCATCAACACCGCCCCCATCCCAGTTCGGGTTCGGATAGGCCATAAGATTATCGTAGACGTCTATGTAAGCAGCCTTCGTTCCACCGTTAGCAGCCCACTTAGCACCAGCGCCCAACAATGCTTCCGTTGATGAAGGAGTGCTTGAGGACGCAATTGGTCGGATAGCGAGGGAAATTGAGAACAATAGCACGGTCACCAGAAATACCATCGACAGAATACATTTCCTCATTTTCCTTCCTCAAAACAAAGTGAGGAAAGGCTGCTAATAACAATTGTGGTTTATTTGACAGGCCCCCTGAAAATGTCCCTGAAAACAGGGCGAAACATGCATGAGGCGACGGTAGTAACTTCTGTTTCTTTGCGTACGTCCTAGACTTGGCAAGGGACCGATGCAAAGATCAGCCAGAGGCAAGGGCCGACCATATAAGTAGCGCGCATGCGTGTTCCTAAAATGGTCAAAAATGGTTTTAATTCCGGTTTGCCCGTTTATCCTGTGTTCGAGGAGGACAAAATACCCAGAGAAATCAAGAACAGATACGGAGCCCAAGGCCGTCCCTACATCATGAAGGCGAATAAAAACCATTTTAGGCCAATTTCGGAACAAGCATGCGCGCTTTAATGACAATTTGACTCTCCAAAGATGTGAAGCGCTTCCTACTACGCGAGCAATGCACGCGAAGTATTTCTTGCGAGTACCGTAATGCATTGATGGTTCGATCCTTGCACAATGTCATGATTTTGAGTCTCAGAAAAATCACGGATTGAGCACTCAAACACAAGAACGCCAACTCTAACATGAGAAACTCAACACCCAAAACTTTTGACACTCAAAAACCAGGCAGAATTGAGTAAAAAAAGCACTGAACCAACATGCTTCAACAATGTTTTGACACTCAAAGAAATCACGGATTGAGTACTCAAACACAAGGGCTCGAACTTCAACATTAAACCTTTCGAGAGTATGTTGGCGCGCGCTCAAAAATCGTGGTTGTTTAGCTGTTTTCTCTGAACGTGTAGTTGCATTTTGCGCGCGCCATGATTGCAGGTTTATATAACGATTTTTACATGTTAGGTTCTGAGTGGGAAGAATATGCCCAAGCTTGTTTTGAATGGAATGTTCGTGCCAAGCGTCACCCCGTTCACACGTTCCGGTCGACTTGATGTCAAGGCGCTTAGGGCGTGTGTGCGGTTTTGGTTAGAAGGCGGAGTTTCAGGACTGGTGCCCTGCGGCAGCAACGGCGAAGCCCCCTACCTCTCTCGGCAAGAGAGGATGAAGGTTATTGAAACCGTCATCAATGAAGCCAACGGAAAGGTTCCCGTGATAGCCGGTACAGGTAGCATGAGCACGCAAGAGACCATCACATTCACCAAGGACGCCGCCGACTTAGGTGCCGACGCCGCCCTTGTCGTGACACCATTCTACTTCAAACTCTCAAACAAGGAAATCCACGAGCACTACCGAACCCTCTCAGAAAACGTCGACATTCCTATCGTCGTCTACAACGTTCCCAAGTTCACCGGCGTCTCCCTAGAACCAACCCTCATCCACGAACTCGCGGCACAAAACGAAAACATAATCGGAGTCAAAGACAGCAGCGGAAACATCGGCACCGTGACAGAAACCGTGAGGTTAACAGGTACCAAAATTTCAGTTTTGGCCGGAACAGCCGACGTAACGCTACCCACGCTGCAGTCAGGAGGAAGAGGCGCAGTGATAGCGGTTGGAAACGCGTTTCCCACCTTGTGCAGTCGCTTGTACAGGGCTTTCAAGAATGGACGATACGAAGAGGCAAGTAGACTGCAAAACCGCATGTCGTTTGCAAATGAAGTACTTGTAAAGAGGTACAATCAAATCTCAGCCATCAAAGAGGCTATGAGACTGCAGGGATTAGCAGGTGGCTACCCTCGCAAACCAGTATTACCATTGAACGGTGAAGAAAGGAAGATCCTTGAAAATCTGCTCAGGGAAATAAATCAACCCGTCTGAGCACAGAGCCTTTAGAGCTTCCAAAGAATGTGTCTTCTGCGGCCAATGCTAGCAAAAGTGTTTTTGATTCTTCTTGACAGAATCCTTCACTAAGAGGAGTAAAAACGTTAGATAACATGACAAACGCACGCCTTTGCCATGAACATTAACGAATGGTCAGTAATCCTCTACTAACTTTCACCGGTTCTCCACTAGGATGTTTCATTTGGTTCCACGTTATGAACCAAGTCAAAGCTGCAGTGACCAGCTCATTGATGTTCGCAGAGCCACTGATAACCGTGCTCTTCGCAACAGTTTCCCTGGGCGAGAAAATCAGGCTTTTCACTGCCACGGGAGGCCTCCTAATCTTTGCAGGCGTCTACATTGTCACCAAGAGATAGGCAATGGTAACTTGTTTCCAAAGAAAGCGAAAATCCTCCTCGGACTGAACACAGCCAAGCTTGCGTTTCTCAAGTTCTGACCAATCTTCGGAATCAACCCGACCGCATCGGTTCCAAGCTTGCACACAACCGCATACTCAAAGCCTCCCAACGGTTCGATTCCGACTACATCGCGCTTGAACCCTGCTCTTTCTACAGCCAACTCAATCCCGGCGAGAGATGCTCCCAAAATCAGCAGTCTATCCAGCAACGCCTCTGTCCACTCTATGTACCGCCTTCGCTGCTTCGCAGCGACTTCGGCCAAAATGAGACCCTTCTCTTTATCGATATTATCGATTTTTATCGTTAACGGCAGGTTTTCACAGAAGCCGAATAGCTCAACAATTTTCTCCAGCGATATTCTTCCACCATCGACAAGCTGGGCTTGCAAGCTTGACAATGGGATTATGGCATCATAAATGTTTGGAGAAAACACCCCCACATCGACGCGCAGTTCATTCTGACTTTCCCCTAGACCTGTTATGCGGCCTTTGATTGTTGAGAATCTGTTGATGTCCTCTAAGGTGGCTGGGCACAATCCTATTCTATCCTCCAGATAGCGCAGAGCCACGTTTTCGTCCTCTCCAGAAACCGATATTTGAATCCACCCGCGGGTGGTGGCTCCGCAGGTTTTGGCTTCAACATTTAAGCCTTCCAACGTGGATTTAAGATTCTTATCAAAGTTGTCCAGCCGAAGATTGTTGTAAGCCTTTGCGAACAGTGTTATGGTAGGCATTGGCAATCGCCGACCAAGACTGACATTTCTTCATGTAATCTCCACAATCTTTGAATGGCAGGCGGCGGCAACTCTTTGGAGAGTTCTTCTATTGTTATTTCTATTGGCACCCGTCTCGGACCTGCGATGAGCTTGTCTGCGTAGGAGACGATTTTTTCTTCAAGTGTTAAAGGAACGTAAATGTCTTTTGGCCATCCGAGTTTTCGGGCCTCTCTTGCTGTTATTCCTCCGCCCACGTGTCTTTTGATTATTGATATGACTGGTTCTGGGACACCGAGTGATTTTGCGATGTCTGCTCCCAGAACTGCATGATGTACGCTGTGCGTCCTGGCGCGGCCAATATCATGCAGGAGTGCTCCAATTTCAACAAGCTGCAGGTCAACGTTGTATCCTCTTTTCCTGCAGGCTTCTGCTATTTCAACCGCAAGTGCAGAAACTGCGTCAACGTGTCTTATTACGTTCTCCCGGCAGCCGCTCTCTCTAAGAAACTGCAATGATTGTTCTCTTGTTGGAAGTTTTTCACTCACCGAGCTCCTTCCTTAGGATGTCGACCTTCTTGGTCAGTGATTCCAGTATTTTCTCGTTGTTGTAATGCATCAACGGTTTTCCACACGTTGGACATCGGAAGACCAGTTCCACCGCCTCTTCAAAGGGGATTCGCCTGCAACCCGGCGTGTAGCAATAGTAGAAATCATGGTTTTTTTCGTACTCCAGCCGAGTGTCAAGTTTCTCGAGAACTCGACGTTTTTGGCTGAGTATAAAGCCTTCAAGCTGGTCGGGCTGTAGCCTCCAATGAAATATGAACCATCCGGTCTTCGGATCGCGCGTGCGTCTAAGGCTTACAAGGGAGTGGTCATAGAGTTTGTAAAGAATTTTTCGCACCAAGTTCAATCTTATGCCTGTCTTGGTTGCAATCACGTCGTCCGTTGTTTCATCCGAGTTCTTCAGAATGTCAATTAATCTAACCGCGTCTTCTTCTCCCAACGCCTCAGCAACTTTGAGCAGTGTTGCGTCATCTATATTGGACAACATGGTAACCCTTTTGCTTCCAGTACTCAACACCGTTCTCTATATTATATATTTTGCAAGGTTTGATTTAAATCTCTTTACAAAAGGGGTCTGTGTCATGGTTTTTCTCTGTAACGATCTTTTTTCCTCTACGTTGGGGGACGATTTTCATCTTCCCATTCTGGAAGCTTCTGGCCAATTCCTTTCCTTGGAAGAAGCGGTCAAGGAAAACCGCCACGCTTGCACATTCCGAGTGCGGTTGGTTCCCAATCGCCACGTTAAAGTCTGAAACGGCTTCTGAGAAAAATTCGCCAGGGACTTTTTGGCTTCCAACGATGACCAAAACGTTCTTTCCAGAGACTCTTATGCGGTGCAACACATCAGTGGTTTCAACGTTTTCTCCATAGGCTGTTAAATGGACAACTATGCCGTTCTCGGTTTTCCAGTGGCTCACAGCTTTTTTCCAAGGGATTCCCATTTCGAAAAAGAACTTGCCGCCCCAGCTTTGCGTGACCTCATCTATTGTGCCCTTGATTTTTCGATCTTCTATGTCTGACAAGATGAGCCCAGAGGCTCCTAAGGCACGGGCTGCAAGGGCAACATGCGTCGTGAGCCTTGCATCTCTGCTTGCCCTGTGACCCCACCTCAACACAACGACTTCAGGCACAGCTTCTTTTTTCAGATTTTCTCGACCTTCCCATTAAATTCTGTTTCCACGCGGTTTCTGACCTTCTCTGCCAACGTGGGAGTGGCTTCGAAAACCACACGCACAGAGCTTTCGTTGTAATCTGCTGCCTGTACGTCAGCGTTTTTGAAAAGCCACGCCATAAACGGCATTGTCTTGTTTGTCACTGGTATGGTGAAGGTTGCTTTGATGTAGTTCTTCAGTATTTTCAGTATTTCCTGTTTCAACTGTTCAAGATTAGTCTTGTACAACGCGGAGATTGGAACAAGGGTCGTCGCCTTTTCATGTAGTTTTTGAAGCTTCTGCCGAACTTCCGTTTCTGGTATCAAGTCAATCTTATTCAACACCATGATCACCGGCACGCCTGAAGCGCCTATACGTTCTATTGTTTCCAAGCACGTTCCGAGTTTCTTTTCAATAGCGTCCATCGATTCACTTGCGTCCACCAACAGAAGTATCAGGTCAGAGTAGATTGTTTCTTCAAGCGTTGAGTGAAACGCCTCTATCAACGTTAGCGGCAAACGATCTATGAAACCCACCGTGTCTGTCAATAGGAACTGTTTCTTGGAGAAAGTCACAAGCCGCGTTGTCGTGGAGAGAGTTGTAAACAGTGCAGCGTCCACTGGAACCGTTTCTTCTGCAAGCGCGTTGAACAGTGAGCTTTTTCCAGCCTTCGTGTACCCTGCCAGAGAAATCGAGGTAAATCCCAGTTCTTCCCTTCTCTTACGGTGTAAGACCCTTTTTGCGCGGATTTTCCTGAGTTTTCTGCGTATGGCATGAATTTCTTTCTTCACGCTCTCATAGTAAACGTCAACTCCATAGGCTCCAAGTCCCATGAACCCTGGCTGTTCTCCCCTTTTTGTAAGACGCACTCTTTCCTTCGCCTGAGTCAAGTCGTACCGAAGGCTTGCCAGTTTAATTTGCATCTGCGCCTCAGCCGTCGTGGCTCTCTTTGTGAAGATTTCTAGTATCAACTGGAAACGGTCAATGATTTCAACGTTTGTGGCCTTTGCCAGATTGTAGGACTGAACCGGCCTCAGGAGATTGTCGAAAATCACTTTCTCAGCGTTTTTTTGCTTCACAAGTTCGGCGAGTTCTTCCACTTTTCCGGAGCCTATTTGATAGCGCGCGTCTGCCTGTCTAACCTGTTCCATCCTGCCCATAACGGCGTATCCTGCCGATTCAGCCAGACTTCCAAGTTCGTCAAGGCTTTTTGGTTCGTATTGTTGTCGACGTTGGACTATGATTGCCTTCGTTCAGCAGTATCCTCCTTCTCATGACACTTCTTGTCTAGCTGAATCAAGTCCCCAAGGGTCAGGTCGCGGTTTGCAGTCTTGGCCAGCTTGGCTTGCGGAACTTTCTCTTCCTTAGCTGGAACGATCAGTTTAATTTTCAAAGCGTGCTCCAGTATTGTTGCAAGTCTGTTGTCAGGCGTCATTTTTCCAGTCTCGATTTTTCGGAGAAGCGAAACTTTCTCGTTTATTCTCTTACCCAGTTCCTCGTGAGATATCCCTAGTTTCTCTCTGGCCTGCCTTATTTTGAGGTCGAAATTCTCTACAAGTTCCAAGCTCGCGTCCACCTTCGGAGCCTGCGGCTTCTTGGTCTGGAATATCAGTGGCCTTGGCGTAATCCTAAGCCGTGGACCTGCGATTTTCTCTTTAGGTTCTTCGTAGTATATTTCTCCGAGCTTTGAGCATTCATGACACACCGTTAGTTTTGCCCCTTCAATGATGACGTTGAAGGATTTTCCGTTGATTCTACGTCCACAGACTTCGCATCGCAATTTCCTGTCTACCTGAACTGCTTTTATTATTCTAGTGGTGTTTATAGTTGTCGAAACGGCATTTGTGTTTGCTGGTGATGAGCTTGGAGGAGGCCTTGAGAAGGATTAGAAGCGTAGCGGACTATCAGTTTGGCAAAGGAGTGGGCATGACGCTTTTTCCCAAGAACGTGAATACCGTTTTTTCAAGGAAGACCGGCCGAATCCGCTACGTATACCTGGAGGGTAAACGACTTGGAACCATGCGTCCCACAGACGGCTTCTTCGCCCTGAGCATTGAGGGGGCGAAGCGAATTGTTCAAAGTGGACGACCTGCAAAGTGTTTCGTTGCCGTTCGCAGCGAAGTGGCGAAGTTCATCGCTGATGGTGGCGACGTTTTCGCTGCACACGTCGTGAGAGCTGATGATGAAGTTCGCGCGAAAGACGAGGTCATCGTACTTGATGAAGAGGGTCAGGTCTTAGCGGTTGGGCGCGCTGTCCTTTCAGGTGAGGAAATGAGGGCCTTTAAACGCGGCGTCGCCGTGAAGGTTAGACGCGGGCGCATTGAGGAAGGTTAAGTATATGAAGTTTGAATTACAAATGTTATACAGATAGGGTGAGGCTATGCACAGGCGCGTGAATCCTCGAGAAGCAAAACGCATGATGCAACGCATGGGTCTAAGCATGGATGCGATGACAGACGTCGAACAAGTAATCATCAAAACGGGTAGTAAAGAGATCACTATTGAAGAGCCGGAAGTGGCAATGCTTGAAATGCAAGGACAGAAAATCTTTCAGGTCACAGGTGGGAAAATCACTGAGAAAACAACAGAACACAGACCATCAGGTGTAGCTGAAGAAGACGTCAGGCTTGTGGCTGACCAAACAGGAAAACGCTTGGAAGAAGCGAGAAAAGCGCTGGAAGAGTGCCAAGGAGACCTAGCCAAAGCGATCCTCCTGCTGCAATCAAACATCTAACAAATTGACGCGGGCTTTATCAAAGCACAAGCAGTTTATTCCAACTGTTGGACGGCTAAAATGGGATCAAAACCAATCATTGAAGAAAGATTGAGAAAACAATTGAAAACATGCCGAAAGAAGCATTCGCCGCACTGGACTTCATTAAAACATCAAGGTGTTACCCCGAAGATTTGAAAGGACTCGCGAAGAGGTTTGGAATTTTCGGAGACAAAAGAAGGTGCACAGTTTCCACTTGCTTTCAAACAACCTTGATGTGTATTCGCATAAACCATATTCAATTCTTGTTTCACCTACCAGGTATCAAAGGGTAGACTCATGGACTATCGGAAGGCCATCGACGAAGAAAGAAAGGTTTTGGAAGCCCCATGATAGCCGTCTTCAGAAAGATAGGAGAAACAAAGAGGGTATAGCACGCATAGAATGCTCGCATCAGAAGCCAATCCTAGAATACCTATAAGCAGATTTGTTTATCGGTAACCTGACAACTGAAGTGGTTTCTTGTGAAGTACAGGAACTTTGGCAGACTGGGCTGGAAAGTTTCGGCTCTGGGATTTGGAGTAATGCGGCTGCCCGTTATCAATGGAGACGCTTCGAAAATCGACGAGTCCGAAGCCTTAAGGATGATCAGGTACGCAGTCGACCATGGCGTGAACTATTTGGACACGGCGTATCCCTATCATAGGGGAAACAGCGAGATCGTGGTTGGAAAGGCGTTGCAAGATGGATACCGTGAGAAAACAAGATTGGCCACTAAGATGCCAACTTGGCTTATCAATTCCAAAAAGGACATGAACAAGTATTTAGACGAGCAGCTTTCAAGGCTCCAGCTGGACTTATGTTGATTTCTACCTGTTTCATGGACTTAACAAAGGACGGTGGCAGAAGCTCTGTGAGTTAGGCGTGTTGGAGTGGGCTGAGAAGAAGATGGACGAAGGGAAGTTTAGGCATTTGGGTTTTAGTTTTCATGATGAGTACCGCGTTTTCAAGAAGATCGTAGACGGTTATGACGGTTGGACACTCTGCCAAATCCAGTACAACTACATGGAAGAACAGTACCAAGCTGGCACGAAAGGGCTGAATTACGCGGCTTCCAAAGGTTTGGCAGTTGTTGTGATGGAACCCATAGCCGGCGGAAGGCTGGCTATCAAGCCCCCGAAGGAGATACAGGGATTCTGGGATAAGGCTACTATCAAGAGGACGCCGGCAGAGTGGGCACTTCAATGGGTTTGGAACCATCCTGAGGTATCAGTTGCCCTCAGCGGCATGAGTACCTTTGAACAGGTGAAAGAAAACGTGGAGAGCGCAAATATATCAGGTGCCAACATGCTCACTGACAAAGAACTGAGTATCATCAGTCAAGTTAGACGTAGGTACAAGAGACTAGGCTTCATTGGATGCACCGGATGTAGATACTGCATGCCTTGCCCAGAAGGAGTGAACGTGCCAGAGATATTCTCGTTTTACAATGAATATTATGTAAGGAATAGCAACGACGAAATAAAACGCAAGTATTGGGAACATATCACGCCCGAAAGCCAAGCTAAGAGATGCGCAAGATGTGGCAGATGCGAAGAGCTTTGCCCTCAACACCTGCAAATCAGGGAAATTCTCAGTAGCGCCGCTATGCTCTTTGAGGAGGACACCTGAAATTAAGGCACACGCATGTGCACAGATGGTCGTTTGGAAACGGGCATTCTCAGTTGCCTTCACAAATTCTGAGGGCAGAAGTTGGCTATCTCAAGTGCGTTTGACTGGCAATTCCCCAATGAGAAACTTTAAGAACCTATAGTCTGTGTTCAGTTCTTGTCATCGATTCTGGCGTAATCTTTTGCATGTGATTCACTTTTCTAGAGGCAACCGCCAGCAATCATTGTTCTTTTTGCAATATTTGGGAACAAAGGTTAAATAGTCTTCTCTCTATAACTAGCTCTTAAACTTTGGATTTAATCGAGGTGATGTCATTTGGTTAGCGAAGGAAGAGGGCGCCTGTTCAGAAGAAAAGACGGAAAATACTTGCTTTACCTGCCCGTGGACTTGGCTGAGGATAGCATGTTTCCATTCAAAGAATACACCAGAACGAAAAGAGGAGCTGATTCGATTCCAGTGAAAATAACCTTCAAACACGGGGAGAACAAGCTGATAATAGAAAAGTGGAAGGAACCAAGCGGGGAATAAGCAGTTGAAAAGTCAAAGTTGTGGCTTATTCCGACATGAAACGAGCGTCCGACTTTTCTGAATTCAATCAGCCATTTCTTACTAAGTCAGTCTCAACTTGTTTGCGCAGGTAAATCGTAGCCATAATCATTGGCGATTCAACCAACTAGATGTGGGAACTCGGCATCTGGTCAACACACGCTTTGGTGCTTTTTTGTTCAAAGGTCTGCGCAAGCTCGTCGGCGTACAATCCAAGGCACCTACTGAGTTTGACCTTCGAATTGTTAAGGTTGCCCTCCATACACATACTGTGAACAAGGGGTACTGCGGAAAGGGTTTTTCTGACGAGTTGTCAGAATCTGTCCTGCCTGAAAGAACTTGTTCTTCTAATAGCTCCCCTATGTATTCGTTGGTAGTATATGGTTTCGTTTGAAAGGAGGAACGTGTCTCCAACCAAGCAAATCTTTCAAGAGCGAACATTTATTCTTTACTTGCATGTCACTTGAGAAAAAGTATGGGGGATGCTCATTGGCCAAAAATAGCCCAAGGCAATGTTAGGAGCAATACGTACTTCAAATTCATAATGGATAAATCACGAACATTAGTCATTTTTGATTGTCAACCGGGAGTCTGCTGGCAGAAACCTGGACATGCAAGTTTCCTATGGTAGGGAGGTAGAACATGGCATCTCGCTCCAAATCTGAAAGGAAAGTTCCTAAAACAGGTGGAAAATCGGATGCCATGCTGCTTGAGGTTATGGATGAGACGCTAGAGCAGATTTTCAAAGGAGTAGGTGTCGAAGTCATTCATGCTTCTTTTGAGAAAAACTTCCAGTTGAAACGAGAAGAAATCGTGAAGAACCCCGACAGGTTTTCTGCTGGTTTAGAGAGGCTTTTGGGTTCAGCGGCGGTGGTTATAGAGAAACTGATCATAAAGAATCTACACCGAAAGATTGGTTTTGATTATGTAGAGACGGAGGATTTTCAATTTTCAGATAGTGTAAACGAGTTAAGGTGGAAAATAAGTTTGATAGAAGAAAAAGCGAACGAAGATTCGAGAAAAGAAGAATCAAAGGCAGAAAAGGTTTCCCGCGATAGCTCTGTTAGCTCCGCAGTTGCCACGGGAGACAGGGACCAACCTGAAAAAATAAAAGACTATGCCTGCTTCTGTGACAGCATAATTGAGAGCATGCAGATCGGTTTGGATGTTTGGCGCCCAGAAAGTGCAGGTAATACTGCAACACTCAGACTGGTTTTCAGCAATCCTGCTGCCGAGCATATCACAGGACTTGCTAGAAAAGCTGTTCTCGGAAAAACTTTGGTGGAAGTCTTTCCTAAGCTGCTTGAGAGTGAGTTTCCGAGAGTGTGTGTTGAAGTCATTCGCTCTGGTAAGGCGAGAGACCTAGGAGAAATACATTACGGCGACGAACGTATACCAGGAAGCATCTTTTCTGTCAAGGTCTTTCCTCTGCCCGACAACTGCGTCGGTGTGACTTTTGAGAAATCAACTGCGCACCGGCAAAAAGAAGAAGCTCTGGAGGAAGAGGAAGAGCGTTACCGCAATCTTGTTGAAACCGCGCCCGAAGCAATCTACACAATCTCCGCCGAGAACGGAACCATCACTTCTTTGAACCCTGCGTTTGAGAAGATAACAGGTTGGCAGCGTTCCGAATGGCTCGGTAAATCTTTTATGTCAATCATTCATCCCGATGATCTGCCACTGGCAATAGAGACGTTTCAAAAGACATTGTGTGGAGAAGTCATACCACCCTATGAATTGCGGGTGCGTTCGAAATCCGGCAAATACCTCACTGGAGAATTCACGAGTAAGCCTCAGATTGAAAGAGGCAAAATCATAGGCGAATTAGGTATCGTTCGCGACATAACTGAACGCAAGAAAACAGAGGAAAGAATGGAGAAGCTGAACAGATCCTTCCTCAGCTTCAAAGCTGACCCTGATGGAAACATCGACAGCATCGTTGCTTTGTGTGGAGAGCTTCTGGGCGCGACTTACGCGCTCTACAATCGGCTTGATCAAGGAATGCTATGCTCCGTTGGAAGATGGAACACCCCTCCAGACTATAATCCTGTTGACAAGCCAAATGGGCACATCTGCTACGACGTAATTCAGCAAGGAGCAGACGACATTACCGTGATTAGCAACTTGCGTGACACAGTGTATGCCAAGACCGATCCAAACGTGGCACGTTACAAACTGCAGACTTGCGTAGGCAAGGCGGTAAGATTCGATGATTCATACATCGGTTCTCTCTGCCTCCTCTACAAAGGAGATTTCAACCCCCGTGAAGAAGACAAGAAGATCATCGGGTTATTGGCCTCAGCCATTGGAGTTGAAGAAAAGCGTAGGCAGGCACTGCTTCAAATGCGAGACAGTGAGGAAAAATTCCGTGTAATAAGTGCTTCCGCAATGGATGCCATAATCTTGGTGGACATTAAAGGAAGAATTTCTTACTGGAATCCTGCTGCCCAAAGAATCTTTGGGTATACCAATGAGGAAGTAAGTGGCAAAAACGTGTTTAATCTCATAGTCCCCAAGCACTTTCACAAAGACATTCACAAAGCACTTGAAAGGCTTCAGAAGACAGGGCACTATCCACTTATGGGAAAGGAGATAGAATTCGCGGCAAAGAGTAAAGACGGAAAAGAATTTCCAGCGGAGCTCTCTCTTTCGGCCCTGCAAATAAAGGGACAATGGAACGCGGTAGGCATTGTCAGAGATATCACTGAGCGAAAGAGGATGGAACATGCTCTAAAAGAAGACGAGGAAAAGTACCGGGGCATCTCCAAGAAATTGGAAACCCTGATGAAAAGTTCCGCGGTAATGCTACGCACTATGGATATGCGCAAACGGCTTAAGACCGTCGCCGAGGCAGTTCGCGAACAAGGTTGGAAAAGAGTGGTCATATCTTTGCGAGACGAAAACCTCAACACCACCGATGTTGTGACAGCCGGACTAACGCCAAAAGAAGAACAATATCTCAAGGGACACCAAGCACCAGGACACGTGTGGGGTAAACGTCTAAGCTCGATGTTTGAACGTTACCGACTAGGAGAATTTTACTATCTGCCTTGGAGCGATCCGCTCGTCCAAGAACAATTCAAGTATGCACTGACAAGCAAGGTTCCCAAAGAAGACACAGTTGATTGGAATCCAGATGACCTACTGTACATTCCGCTGCGGTTGCCCAGTGGCCAAGTGGTAGGTATAATGAGTATGGATGACCCCGCTGATGGGCGACGTCCAACGAAAGAGTCACTTGCTCCTCTTGAACTGTTCGCTCATCAAGCTGCTGTTGCCGTAGAAAGTGCAAGGCTTATCCAGCAGTTGAACGATGCGAAGAATCAACTTGAGGAATATACAAACCATCTGGAGGAAAAGGTCAAGGAAAGAACCAAGAACTTGAAGGAAAGCGAAGAGAAACTGAGAAGCATATTTGCTGCTTCGCCGGATGCCATCACGGCAACGGACTTGGAACGGAAGATTATTGAATGCAATGAGCAGTCAGTGAAAATGCACGGCTATTCTTCGAAAAAAGAACTGATCGGCAAAAGCGTTCTCGCGCTAATTTCAAATAAAGACCGCCAGAGAGCCATTGAGAACATGAAGAAAGCATTTGAGCAAGGATCAATAAAGAATGTCGAATACGCGTTTGTAACCAAAGACGGTCGTGAATTTCCCGCTGAACTCTCTGCAACCGTCATCAAAGACGCTTCTGGCAAAGCAATGGGATTTGTGGCAATGACTAAAGACATAACTGCTCGTAAACAAATGGAACAGCAACTTTTCAAGTCTGAAAGACTTGCCGCCATAGGAGAATTAGCCGCTATGATTGGTCATGATCTGCGCAATCCGTTGACTGGCATCACAGGTGCTGCCTACTATTTGAAAACGAAGTTTGGCAAAAGAATGGACGTCAAGGCAAAAGAGATGTTGGAGATTATTGAGAAAGACATAGAATATTCGAACAAGATCATAAACGACCTTCTGGAATACTCAAGAGAACTCAAGTTGGAATTGATCGGCACCACTCCAAAATCACTAATGCGAGAAACCTTGTCGCTTGTGACAGTTCCAGAAAACATTCGAGTAGTGAACTTGACGAAGAACAAACCTCGGATGAAGGCTGATGTTGAAAAGATGAAGAGGACTTTCGCCAACATGATCAAGAACGCGTTTGACGCTATGCCTATAGGCGGTACGTTGACGATAAGAAGCAGAAGGGTCAACGCCAACGTCCAAATTGCCTTTTCTGATACTGGAGTCGGAATGTCAAAACAAGTGCTGGACAAGCTTTGGAGACCGCTTTTCACGACAAAAGCTAAAGGAATGGGTTTTGGTTTGCCAATTTGCAAGCGCATTGTTGAAGCTCACGGGGGCAAAATCTCTGTCGAAAGCACTGTTGGGAAGGGTACAACCTTCACCATAACCGTTCCGATCGAGCCGAAAGTTGAAGGGGGTGAGGAAGTTTGGGTGAACGTACCAGAATCCTTATCGTCGACGATGACGAAAGCATAAGAAAAATCTTGTCAACGATATTGGAAGAAGAAGGATACGTAGTTGACACTGCGCAAGATGGAAAGGAAGCCATTGAAAAGTCTACCGCGAAGTTTTACAATCTTGCATTGATAGATGTGCGTCTTCCAGACATTGAAGGGGTGACGCTTCTCGCAAAGTTGAAAGAAACCGTGCCCCGAATGAGAAAAATTATCATAACAGGGTTTCCATCGATCCAGAACGCTATAGAAGCTGTAAACAACAAGGCAGACGGCTATATGCTGAAGCCATTTGAAATTTGCAAGATTCTGGGAACAATCAAAGAACAACTGAAAAAGCAGCAGGAAGAAAAGGAGTACAACCAGAAGAAAGTCACCGAATTCATCGAAACAAGAGTAAGAGAACTACAGATTGATAGCGCTTCAGAAAAACCACGGTAAAAATGCGTTCTAATCTTTTCGTCTTTATCATGAGTCCGGCAGTTTGTTTTCATTTTTCATATGGCCCACGCTTTTCATGCGACCGAAAACTGCTACTTTCTCCTCGGGAAATTCAGGTTTTTGCATTAGCAATGGAAAAGCTGCAAATTTAGTTGCAAGTAACTGTTGACTTCGAATGGAGCCATAAAGGGCTTACGAAAAAATGTCAGTAGCTTCAGAACCGTCGTGGCTGATTAGGTTGGAGATTCGCCTTGTCTATCTAAGGAAGTAATGAAATAGAAAACCGTTGCCCTTGCTATCAGCCAACTTTCTGTTAAAGCATTGTTCCAGAACTTGGCGTATTGCATCCCAAGTTTTTTATGCGCGAATTGACAACATAGCCAGCTGAAGGAATCTGTTTGGAAGCTTACATTCTTATGAACACAGAGGCCAATGCACTTTGGAATATTGCAGAGGCCACGCTCAAGATCGAAGGTGTAAAAATGGCACACGCGGTGACAGGGCAGTTTGACGTGGTGGCTTTACTGAGTTTTCCCAAGATTGAGGATCTTGGAAAGATGATAGAGAAGATCCAGCACCTTAAGGGCGTGCGTGGAACTCAGACTCTTATTGCTATTCCACCTCCAGTCAGAGAATGAGTGACAACTCGAAGCTCCCGAAAGTACAAGGCAAGTGTTTATCTGGAAAAGCGAGGTGTATCGCTGTTTTTGCGAAGCATGTTCCCGCAATCCCAAACATGTCAAAAGATATTTATCCTTAAGAGAAAACCAATGTTTGAATGCTCCGGTAGTATAGTCCGGTCAAACTTCATGAAAGGGCCATGTATAGCGGCCTCTCGACGCCAGAAAACTGGGAGATAGCCGCGGACCCGGGTCCAAATCCCGGCCGGAGCACCAGAAACTTCAGGCTCACCTCGAGCTTGCGTGGCGGACCCATCGACTGAATTTCTGTTTTATGATGTGCTTTCAAATGCTAGTTTGTCCTTGATACAAAATCATTGTCTTTCATAAAGAATCTCCGGGGTAAACGCTTCCATTCATCAGCATAGTCCACATTAACCCGTGTCGTTTGAATGATCGGTCTTTTGTCAACTGTAGCACCAGTTTCAATGCGCAACGGTGGAACACACAAATCTACACCGTTTTGTTTTTTCGATATGCCCATAGCCACGCAAAGCTTGCCTGGACCGGCGGTCAAATTGGCGATATGGCCATTGGAGACTCCTCTTCGCCTCATCATGACTCCCAAGCCGTCAATTGGCTCTAAGGCTCTCACCAAGGTTGCTTCGGGTTTTCCAACAAGTCTTCCACTTGTAACGTCAAAACAAAGGTATATCCCGTAAATCTGATAGACGTATGCATGCCCCCCCAATGGGTCCATACTGAACTTCCGTCCTCTCTGTGCGGAGATTGTTGTGAGCATGCGATGCCTTATCCTCTGGTCCCTCATACGCTTGGTCTCAACGATTCTGCCGATGGTGGTTCCTTCTTTAGTCTCGTGAACAAGGAGTTTCCCAAGAAGCTCCTTTGCAACAGTCAACGTGTCTCGTTCATAGAATTCTCTTTTGAGAATCATGTTCGACAATAGGTGGTTGAATCAAAATAAATCTTGATTGAAACGCCGGCCTAGTGCATCCTTGATGATGGAGTTCTGACCTTCTGGTTTGAGCTGAGTTGTTCCAGCTTAAATGAACTCGGTTGAAGCCCAGTCAAGACTCTGGCATTGCAACTATTATGTAATGGTAAAGTCCTTCTTCCTTTATGTCATCTATTTTGAAGACTGCTGCTTCTATGAGGTTAGAGGCTTTCTCTTCGCTAAATCTTATTTGCAGAGGTGGACCTAGTCGCATAGGCTCCTTTTTCCAGTCGAGGTCTATCAGTCGTCCGGTGGGTTTGAGCATTCGCTTGGCGTTTGATAATACTTTGTTTGGGTCCATGAAGTCATGGAAGACTATTCCAAAGAAAACAATATCTGCGCATGCATCACAAAAAACCGTTTCTTCAGCCATTCCGACTTTTGGCTTGAGGTTTCTTAGTCTTTCTTTCGTGGCTTTTTCTTTCAACCTACCAATCGCCTCAGGGTCAGCGTCCAAACCGTAGACTCTTCCTTCGTTGCCCACGAGCCTTGCAGCTGGAACTGCAAAGAACCCGTCGCCGCAGCCCACATCCACGAATGTGAGCCCACTTTTCACGCCCACGTTAACCAGAATGACGCCTGGGTTTTGCCATTTTATCCTTTCTTTCTCATCATCGAAGAGCCTATGAGCGTGCAATTTGGTTTGTCTCAAATACTATTTAGACTCTAGCTTATAATCAATCAAGCACATTTGCTTTTCGCGGCTTTCACGCAGTGTAAAACGTAATTGCAATCTAGAATCACGGTCAAAGTCATTCAAGCTATTGGTGAAACTGGAAAACAAAAAAAGAAGGAAAGGAAGAACAAGTGTCCTACTTCGCTTTTTCCATGGCAAGGAGGGATCTAACGGCAATTATGACCGCGGCAGGTGCAGCGAACGCCACGATGTAGGTCAGAATTTCCGTTGCCCAGTAATAGAGCAGATTCAAGGTGCCGTTCTCCAAAAGTGACCAAATGTTTGACAAGCCAGCTACTATTAAAGCGATTGCTGCTACAAGAAATGGTGTGACGTCCTTTGCCGTTACACTGATGAACCCGACCACTATCCCCAGAATCACCAGTATTAAAGTGACATATGCGTTAGCGTTTGTAACATTGGAATCCGAAAAACGTAGCGTCGCAATGTTGACCATGTAACCGACGACTAGCCCCATGACAATTGCGATGACCACGACGGCTACGAAAGCCCATCGTGCTACTTTCTCCATTTCCATTTCTACCACGGATTCTCGTATATCTTTGCAAATGCGTATAAATTTTGTGGAGTTAATGTGCGCTAGAATCTGCAGTTGCTGATGAAATCAAGGATGTTTTGGCGTAACCATGGCTGATAACGTTTGGTATTCGTCAGCTGCTTCTTAGGGCCGCGTGTTTGGATTTGAGCATCGCGGTTGGAGCAAATCGGTTGTTAAATTGCTCGGCAGCATTCAGGCTTCGCATGCTAAGCTGTGACAGAGTCAGACCAAACATAAGCTTCTAGTAAGAACTAGGTCATGCGCAAAAGAAATGGACCAGAAGCTAGAAAAGCTATCGAGGCTTTATAAGTGATTTGAGAGGTGCAATGTTTGGTTTCTCTCAGAGCCTTGGCGCCTTCGCTGACCAGAATCACCGTTGCCGGGGCCGTTGGAGCCGCAATGCACATTGGTCAAGGTAACGAGGACTTGATAGATTCGAAGGCCGTTGAATTCTCAAGAGCGGTCTTGGCACAAACAGATGTTGAAGGTGAGGTGATTTCCTGTGAAGGACCTAAAGACAACGCGCCCGCTTTCATACGTAGGGAAAAGGTCGGAACAGGCAAAGGTCCGAAAGTCGAGTTTGTCGTTGACCCAGTGGATGGAACAACCGCTGCTTCCAAGGGCAGAAAAGACGCTATTTCCGCGCTTGCATGTGCACCCGCCGGCTGTTTTCAGGTGCTTCCCGATGACGGATACTATTTCAAAGTGGCGACTGACCGCCATTCAATTGGAAAGATTTCGTTGGACATGTCGATTGAAGAGATCGTGCGCACAGTTGCTCGAGAAAAAGGTTTGCCTCTTGAGAACTTCACAGTCATAATGTTGGAGCGTGAAAGGCACATTGAGATCCTGCACTGCCTCAGGAAGCTGGGCGTCCGCATCATCCTCATTCCTGACGGCGACATCGCAGGGGCAGTTGTCACCTGTAGACCGAGCTCAGGCGTAGATCTCCTCTTAGGCGCGGGCGCGGGACCCGAGGCAACAATTGCGGCCACTGCCATCAAAACTCTAGGCGGCACCATGCTCGTGAAAGTCTGGAAAGACAAGAAAGACGATCCGAAGAGGCTGGACAGGTTGCAAGCTGAAGGAGTTAATGTGGACAAGACCTACTGCCAAGACGAGTTGGCCAAAGGCAACGAACTTGTGTTTGCTGCCTCAGGTGTGACGAAGGGCGAACTGCTGGACGGCGTCAGATTCATACCAGACGGAGCAATCGTAAACTCTCTTTGCATGAGATTGCCCAGCGGAACCGTGGAAAAGTCAGAAACAACCCTGCGGTTTAAGGGGCACCCAGTCTACAAGAGATTCATGCCTTAGAAAACACAGATAGTCCCCGATTAGCACAAAGGAAGAAACAAAAGTGCGTCACAACGTAAACCATTGAAAAATGGTGCATAAACATGGAAGAAAAGATAACAACGCTGCCCTGCGGGTGCAAATATCAAGACAACGGATACATGGTAATACGGATCCAGGAGTGTGCCTATCACAAACGGAAGAGAACATTGAAGCGGCCGTATCGAGCGAAAGCTGAATGTGTAAGACCCTGATATCAGACCATGATATCAGCAAAAGCGCACCAATTCGTGCAATAAGGCGCGTGTGCGAATAAGCAACTTAGATGCTAATAAATGCTCAATGTGAAGACAAGTGGAGCTAACGCTCCGCTGGCTTTAAGTTTACTTCAACGCAATATTCCAGCAGAGGCTTGGAGCATACTTGTTTGACATCGTGTCGGTTGGTCACTTCAGCATAGATTCAATTTTCCTGCCGAGTCGACAATCTGCATTCATCGTTTTAGGCGGCTCGGTTGCTTACGTCTCGTTTGCAGCTAGACGTTTAGACGCAAGAGTATCAGTCATTTCAAAAGTTGGCGCCGATTTTCCAGCAGCTTACAAGTGGTGGCTCCAGCAGGAAGGTATAGATTTATCCGGGTTGGCCACCGTGCAAGATGCGCTTACTACTCGCTTTGAGCTGAGATACGATAATGATCTGTCGAATCGCAGCCTCTGTTCAAAGAACAGGATGCCCCCAATTCGTGTAGAAGACTTGCCTAATCCTCTGAAAGCAAAGATCATACATCTTGCACCAATTGCCGGCGAAATCACATATGAGGTAGCCGAGAAACTTAAAAGCTCCACAGAGATTTTGTCCCTTGACCCGCAAGGACTAGTACGAGATTTCGACGAGAACGGGAATGTCACTCTTGAACAGCCAACGGACAGACGCATCTTAGGCCTGATTGACGTTTTCAAGTCTACTCCGAGAGAAATTCAAACCTTAACAGGCCTGTCCGACGTTGATTCAGCCATAGAAGACGTGCACAACCATGGCGTCAACATAGTTATTGTGACTTTAGGAGCTGAAGGCGCCGTGGTTTCAATTGAACATACAATCCACAGAGTTCCGGCCTACAAACCCGAGAAACTGGTCGACCCTACGGGCGCTGGAGATGCCTTCATCGGAGCTTTTCTAGCAGAATACGCCCGGGGTGAAGATTGCGCCTGGTGCTCGCACGTAGGTTCCGCAGCTGCTTCGCTAGTTGTTGAGGGAATCGGTCCGACGTCATTCGGCGACAAAGACGAAATCTATCGAAGAGCGCACGCTCTATATGAAAAGGAAATTAAGGAATAACGCGTATTGTATGCGTTAAACATTGAACAAACTTGAGGCGTTAGGTGTGGGACGTATCGATAAAGGTGCGAAATGCAGCGTGTCAGGCTGCGGGCGAGAAGCAGTTCGCTCACTCTCAGCTGAAAAGGTGAAGACTGCTGGTCTCAAAGTGGGCAACGAGAAACGGGCTTACCTCTGCAAAGAACACTACAAGGAGTTCAAGAAGAAGACGAAGAAAGATAAGCAGATTGAGAAATGGCGCTACAGCGCCTAGAATCGGGAGGCACACGCTCTATGAGAATATTGCAGTTGCACTCAGATTTCATTGCCTACAGGCCCGTGCAGAAAGAAATCGCCTTGGCTGAAGATGCTGAGAAGAAAGAGGTTCGTTTAGAAGAAGTGGTCGTCCTGTTCACGGCGGTGGAGGAAGACGACGACAAGACGGTGGCCCAAAAGGCCATCGACGAGGTTCAAACTTTCCTTGAGAAGCAGAAGACAAATCGCATCTTGATTTACCCCTATGCGCATTTGAGCAGCAACTTGGCTAAACCGTCAGAAGCATTGAAAACTGTTAAAGCAATGGAAGCTTACGCGAAAAAGAAGGGAATAGAAACATTCCGCGCACCTTTCGGCTGGAACAAGCAGTTTACAATTTCAATAAAGGGCCATCCTCTCGCCGAGCAGTCGCGCGTGGTGTCGCCCACAAAAGCAGAGAAGAAGGAAGAGGAAAAGATCTCCGAAGCAGCCAAAGCGGAAGAAAAGCTCAAATCCTTCTGGTACATTCTGCAGCAGGATGGAAAACTCGTTGCGGTTGAAGACTTCAACTTCAAAGGCCACGAAAACCTCGAGAAATTCGCGAAATATGAAATATCCAAAGTCCGGGCAAGCCAGCAGATACCGCCCCACGTGACTTTGATGAAAAGACTGGAAATCGCAGACTACGAGCCTGGAAGCGACCCTGGCAACATTCGCTGGTACCCGAAAGGACGACTTGTTAAATCTCTGCTTGAACAGTTTGTAACGGCAAAGATGATCGAATACGGTGCCATGGAAGTTGAGACCCCAGTCATGTATGATTTCCAACACCCGAGCCTCGCGGATTACCTGAATCGTTTCCCTGCAAGGCAGTACTTGCTGAAATCAGAAGACAAAGAACTCTTCCTGCGTTTCGCCGCGTGTTTTGGGCAGTTTTTGATGGTTCATGACGCGCAGTTCTCGTACAGGCAGATGCCAATGAAAGTCTACGAGTTGACCCGTTACAGTTTCAGAAGAGAGAAGAGCGGAGAGGTCGTAGGCTTAAGACGTTTGAGAGCCTTCAGCATGCCTGACTGCCACGCTTTCTGCACAGACCTAGAGCAGGCCAAGAAAGAATTCATAACAAGATTCAAGCTGAGCATGCAAATGCTGGACGAAATAGGATTATCCCGAGACGACTATGAGGCGGGAATACGGTTCACAAAAGACTTTTACGAAAAGAACAAAGACTTCGTCGCTTCTTTGGCGAAGGTGTTTGGGAAAACAGTTCTAGTCGAGATGTGGAATGAACGTTTCTTCTATTTCGTGCTCAAGTGGGACTTCAACTTCGTAGACAACCAAAACAAAGCCGCTGCACTCTCAACAGATCAGATCGACGTTGAAAACGCTGAAAGATACGACATAACCTACACCGACGAAAAAGGCCAAAAAAGGCACCCTCTGATTCTGCACTGCTCCCCCAGTGGGGCAATTGAAAGAGACGTGTACGCGCTGCTAGAAAAAGCCTATAAAGAACAGCAGATCGGCAAGTCACCGATGCTTCCAGTCTGGCTCTCGCCAACACAAGTTCGCATGATTCCAATATCAGACAGTTTCTTAAAGGACGTTGAAAAGATGACGGAAGAAATGGAAGCACAATGCATACGAGTGGACATTGATGATCGAGCATTGACACTCCAGAAAAAGGTCCGCGAGGCCGAGATGGAATGGATCCCGTACATAATTGTAGTGGGAAAAAGAGAAATTGATTCCGGCGTGATTCCAGTGAGGGACAGGGCAGCGGGAAAAGTGCTAAGCATGAAGCTTAAAGAACTGATGAGCGTAATCGAAAAGACAACCCTTAACAGGCCTTTCAAAGCGCTTCCGCTGCCAAAATACCTGTCAAAGAGACCGCAATTTCACGGTTAGCACTGGTAAAAAAGCAGCTTTTCTTTCCAAAAGATATATCAGACCTTAATTTAATAGATTAGCTTCTCGGTTTGGGGGCAAGATGTTGGAGAAAGAACTGCAGGTGTACATCGATGGGGCATATTATCCAAAGTCACAAGCGAAAGTTTCAGTTTTCGATCACGGACTTCTGTACGGTGATGGAGTGTTTGAGGGAATTCGTGCCTACAGCGGTTCAGTGTTCAAATTGAAGGAACACGTTGACAGACTCTACCGTTCAGCTCACATGATAATGCTTGAAATTCCAGTAGCAAGGGAGCAGATGGTGCAGGCAGTTGTGGAGACGTTGCGAAGGAACAACCTCAAAGATTCTTACATCCGCCTAGTCGTTACAAGAGGAGTAGGGGACTTGGGACTGAACCCAAAGAAGTGTCTGAGGCCAACAATAATCGTGATAACTGACAAAATCGCGCTCCACAAGGGGGAAGCAAAAGAGAAAGGCGTCACAGCCATGCTCTCATGGGTTAAGAGGGACCCTGTTGACGCAACGTCCCATGAGATAAAATCGCTCAATTACCTTAACAGTATACTTGCAAAAATCGAGGCAAACATAAACGGCGTAGACGAGGCAATATGCCTCGACAAGAACGGCTACGTGTGCGAGGGGGTGGCAGAGAACATATTTATTGTGAAAAACGGAAAATTGTTTACGCCTCCAAGCTACACGGGTGCACTGCCGGGAATAACTGCGCAAGAAGTGATGAAGCTTGCCAGAGGATTGGGCTTTGAGGTCGAAGAGAAGAACATAACGCCATACGAACTGTTTAACGCGGAGGAAGTTTTCTTTACAGGAACAGCCGCGGAAATAGTTCCGGTCAGAGAAATAAACAAACGGACAATAAACAGCGCGAAACCAGGTCCTATAACCAAGAAACTGATGGAAGAATTCTCAAAACTTGTTTCAGATCCGAAGCAAGGAGTACTGATTTAATCCACAAGTAATCGACAGGCAGGGTCGATAAACTCAACCTGCCTTCACTTTTTCATGAATTCCTCAACTTTGTCAAGCGCTTCCTTGAGCGTCTCAAGCGGTGGAAGCACAACTCCCCTAACGTGGCCAGCACCATAATCTGGGTCAAATCCTGAACCGTGCACAAACAGCACGCCTGTTTCCTTCAGAAGATCTAGCACAAACTCCATGTCTGTTTTCCACTTTGACCCTATTGCGTCGATCTTGGGGAAAACGTAAAATGCGGCTTCTGGTCTCGCACAACTCAGTCCTTCGATTTCGTTCAGCCTTTTCCACGCGTATCTGCTTCTTTGCCGGAGCTTTTCAACGGTCACTTTGATGTGGTCTTGCGGGCCGTTCAAGGCTGCAACTCCTGCCTTTTGGACTGGCGTGTTTACACAGAGCCTTATTCTTGCTTCTTTTTCGATACACTGTTTTAACTCTTGCAGCTGCCCTTCTGGGCTGTGGAAGTAGAGGTAACCAAGTCTCCATCCTGTCATTAGGTATGCCTTTGAGAAACCGTTCAGTCCTAACACTGGGACATCTTTAGCTATGTGGGCTGTGCTGACAAACCTCTTTTCAAAAACTAGCTGATCATAGATTTCATCCGACAGGACGGGAACGTCATACTCTCCTGCCAAATTCAAAATCTGTTTCACGGCTTTTTCTTCATAAAGCGCACCGCAAGGATTGTTGGGATTGATGATCACTATAGCACGCGTTTTGTTGGATATCTTGCTTCTAAGATCGTCGATGTTTGGTTGCCAACCGTTTTCTTCGACAGTCTCATATGTTACCGGTTTCCCGTTGAAGAATCTAGCGTAGGAAATGTAAGGCGGATAGGTCGGTCCTGGGAGCAGAATTTCATCACCTGAGTCGATGAGGGCCGCTGTTGCCATTTGGATACCCTCAGAAATTCCTGAAGTAACAATTACATCTTCAGCAGAGATTTCAACACCGTTGACCTTTCTTTCCTTCTGACTGATGGCTTCCCTGAGTTCTGGCAATCCTTCCGAAGCTGAGTAAAAGTTTGCTCCCTCTTCAACAGCCTTCACCAAGGCTTGTTTGATGTGTGGTGGAGTGTCAAAATCAAAAGCATTAGGATCTCCTATGTTCAGATAGTAAATCTTCTTACCAGTCTTTGCAACCTGTTTTGCATGAACTATGACATCGCGGATCGCGTATTCTATCGTACGCACCCTTTTGGTTGTCTTTACATCAGTCAAGTTGATCCCCCCCTTGGGCAAGGGTTCTTCTGAAAATAAGATAAAGATTGTGGAAAGACTACTGAACTTTCAATGTTGTTGACGCTTGGAACCCGTCCGCCGTCTGAACAATGACTGTTACATCGTTGCCAACATAGGGACTCCAATCCCACGGACAGACGACTGTTATTTCGTTGCCTGCGACAAGCTGGTACCCTGATGGGCTCATCTTTGGGTTTGATATGGTCCCATCGATTGTTTGTGTTGTGTTTTCACTTTGTATGAATATCTGAGTAATGTTCGCGTCAATCTTGGAGAACTCGCTGTTACTGACCGTTACGTTCATGTATGGATTCCCAAGCGAGAAGTTTCCAAATGAAACGTTCATTACGCGGAAGTATGGCACGCTCACTTGGAAGGGGGGCAAAAGCAAGGAATTATTCACGCCGTAGCTTACGTGAGCCGTGATGTTAGCATTTTGTCCGACGAAGCTGGACCAGTTGAATTCGCAGACAAAGGCGCGCGGCGGCTCACCAGCACCCACTAATTCAGCGCTTGTGGTTGTTGAGTTTTGGTTGAAATCTATCCCCGTGACATTGATTGTTTGCAGTGAATAGGGCAAGTTTGTCATGTTTACTATGAAATGTCCAGTGTCACCTAAATCAAATTCTGCTTGATCTACTCGCGCCGCAACTTCTGCGGGTGTTGTGACAGTTCTTGGGTGCGAAACAAATCCCTGATTGGTGTAAACTGTCATGTTGACGCTTAGATTGCGGTAGCTTTCGTCGGTCCAGTTCCAAGCGCAGTTAAGGGTGACGCTGCTGGTCTCGTTAAGTCTGTAGGGAAGGGGCGGGTTTGAAAGGGCCCCGTTTATCACGTCAGTAACGTTGCTGTACGTGATCGTGATGTTCGCTATGTCGACAGGCGTAACGGAGTTTGCAGAGTTCAACAGCGTCACACTAATTTGACTCGAATTCGTTTCGTTAAACGTGACGCCCGCAACTTCTACATCAATGACCGAAGAGACGTTTTTTTGGACCTGAGCCTTGTAACCTTCAACAGTATCTACTTCAACAAGAGGCTGGACGTACCCTTGCCAATCGAAGAAGCAAGTGAATTTGACAGTCTGGCCATTGTCGAGGACCATTGGAAGAGCGATGCTGAGGCTCGAAACTGGTGTATAGTCAATCACAACGTTGTTTACAGTCAAATTCAAGACTGAATTGAGTTCATTTGTGACGGTTACGTTAAATTGTGTAACGCTTTCTGTCGCATTGAAATAAGTGTCTACGTCAAGCTTGACGAAATCGGTTTCAACTGTAAATGCAACTCCTGTGCCGTTCTGGGGAAGTACGTTCACTGCGATGCTTCTTCCCGCGTAGCTGCCCCAATCCCAATAACATCTAATAGCCGTAGATGCTCCCGGGTCAAGAGGTGTGGGCAGCCCTGGGACTGTGTCTGTCACGTTAAACAAGCCGGTTTCCCCATCAATCTTCAGATAAATGCTCGTTATGTTTGTTCCAGACGGTGAAAAAGAAGGGTTCAGCACCGTTATATCGAAGTAATCAGGGTGATTCACCGGAAAACTGGCGCCCGTAATGTCCAGACTAACATGGTTAGGAACTGCAAAGAATGGTGACACAGCAAACATGTAAGAAATAAACCCGCCGACTATTGCTGAAGCAAGAATTAACAACACAGCAAGAAGGGTCGTAACCGCTCTGACCTCTTTTTGTATCCGCAAATATGTCCCCCAGTTTCCCGTAATGCTGTAAATCATATTTCTCGGAGGTAAATAAGCGTTCTCTTGTAATGTGACCTTAAGTCGGTCTTGACGGCTAAGTTTAAATCTTCTCTGATTTAATACTTGACTTCCAAGTTTGGTGGACACGCTATGGCAGAATACGACGTGATCACAGTGGGTGCAGGAATTCTGGGTTTGGCAACAGCCTATCACCTGAAGACCCGAAATCCTGACCTGAACATCCTAGTTGTCGACAAGAGAGGTGCCGCTGGTCAAGGCAGCACGGCGAAGAGCGCCGCCGCATTTCGCTGTCTTTTTGCTTCTCACACAAACTTTGCCCTAGCAGATTCTTCCGCTGAATTCTATAAGCATGTCCAGAATGATTTGCATGTGGATTTGAAACTGCGGTGGGCCGGTTACTTGTGGTTCTTTGACGAGGATGGCTACCGCAAAATGCTCCCGGTTCTGAAGGAACTGGGCGCCAGAGGTTTCCAATACAAAGAATACGATGAGGCTGAATTGGCCAAAAAGCTTGAGATGAGAACAAGTTTTGTGGATGACGAAGAAGCAAAAATGATGGGTCTGGGAAATGTCTACGAGGGAATATTGATTCCGAAGGCGGGTCTAATTGACGTTGACTCTCTCGTGAAGTTTTACGAGTCAGAGTTTCTGAAGCTTGGAGGAAAGATTCAGTACAACACTGACGTGAAGGAAGTTGTTGTTGAACCCCGTCAGCCCTTAGGAATGCCCGGTGAACCTTACTTCTGGCAGGACGCAACAATCACGGGGGTCAAAAGCAGTAGAGGTCCGATAAGAGCGAAGAAGACAATAATCGCAGCTGGAGCTTGGGCTTCGCAGCTTCTGGACCCCGTCGGAATTGAATGCTTTATCAAGGCCAAGAAGCGGCAAGTCTTCTCGATTAAAGCAACAACTGAGGGACTGAAAAAACTGTTGTTATCAAAGGAATTCACAAACGCCGGATGCTTACCGTTCACGATTCTGCCTAAACCTTCAGCTTACATTCGACCCGCCCCTGAAGAAGAGGCCCTGTGGCTGGCATACGCTGACGAGTTTCCAAGAGCATTCAAGATTGAAGAAGAACCTGAACCTGAGGAGAACTACTACAAGTATGGCCTGTACCAGGTCATGGTTAAATACTTCCCACAGTTTACAAATTGCCAACCTTTTTCAGCCTTTGCCGGATTGTATGAAATCAACAGCCTCGACGGGCAACCAGTAATCTTCGAAGAAAACGGTCTGATGGTTGTTGGGGGTGCAAGTGGAAGCGGCATATTAAAGGCTGATTCAATCGGAAGAATTGCGGCAGCACTCTATAAAGATGAAGATTATGCCCTTTTGTATGGAGACAGGAAATTTCGGGTGAGTGACTTAGGTCTGAAAAAGAGAAGTGTTGAACCTGAAAGACTGGTAATATAACTTTCATGCATAAGTAGATTTATTTACTTTCAGGTAGAAGTAACTGTATACTCGTTCTGGGGCAGGTTGTCCGTGTGTTTGGTTGGACTGGCAAGTTCTTGCACGTGAACTTAAGCAAGGGTAAGGCAGTCGCAGACGCTTATGAGGCAAGTGTGGCGCGGGGCTTTCTCGGTGGCAGAGGGTTTGCAGCTAGAATTCTTTGGGACGAGCTTAAACGCGGAATCGATCCGCTTTCGCCTGAGAACAAGCTTGTCTTCGCCGCTGGCCCGTTGACGGGTTTTTCGTTGCCGAGCAGTGGCAAACTCGTTGTAGCGTCCAAGAGTCCGCTAACAGGCGGTTACGGAGATGGAAACATCGGCACATTTGCTGCTGTTCAGATGCGTAGGGCTGGTTATGACGCAGTAATCGTCGAGGGCAGAGGCAAGAAGCCGATGGTTCTTCTTATTCGAGACGAAGCGGTTGAGTTCCTTGACGCAAAGGACATGTGGGACTTGAACTCCTTTGAAACTGAGAGAAAATTGAGGAGTATCTACGGAAGCACTGCCGGTATTCTCTGCATCGGCCAAGCGGGAGAGAATCTCGTGAAATACGCAATGATCGTTTCTCAAGAAGGCCGTGCTGGCGGTAGACCCGGGATGGGCGCTGTCATGGGTTCTAAGGGGCTGAAAGCGGTTGTCTTCATAGGCTCCCATGATTTGCAAGCTGCCTATCCTAACGAAATGCAAAAGTTGGGCGCCGAGGCATACCGAGAAGTCTTGACTAAGCCCAACTATACTTTTTGGAAGCGTCAGGGCACGATGAGCACAATCGAATGGAGCCAAGAAAACAGCGTGCTTCCAACATACAACTACAGCGAAGGAGTTTTTCAGAAAGCGGAGGCCATAGGTGGCTTTGCGATGGAAAGAATAAAGGTCTCCAACCGCGGTTGTCCCCAATGCAACATGACGTGTGGCAACGTTGTAAAGGACTCCGATAGAAAAGAGTCGGAGCTTGATTACGAGAACGTTGCAATGTTGGGTTCAAACATCGGACTGGGCAATTTGAAGCAAGTAGCAGCCCTCAACAGGGTCGCAGACGAATATGGTTTAGACACGATTTCTTTAGGTAACGTTCTCGGCTTTGCGATGGAAGCCTCTGAAAAGGGGCTTATTGACGAGAAGATTCCATGGGGAGGCTTCAAAGCGGCAAAAGCATTGACTAAAGATATAGCATATAGACAGGGCGGTCTGGGTGACCTCTTGGCAGACGGTGTCTATTCAGCTTCCGAGGAAATAGGCCAGAATTCAAATCAGTGGGCAATGCATGTCAAGGGCCTAGAAGTTTCAGCGTATGACTGCCATACGACGCCTGCAATGGCACTGGCTTACGGAACCTCTTCCATTGGCGCTCATCACAAAGATGCATGGGTAATTTCTTGGGAAGTAAAAACCGGACGCAAGGGCTACACGTCTGAAAAAGTCGACAAAGTCATCGAGTTGCAGCGCATTCGTGGAGGCGTTTTCGAGTGTTTGACTGTGTGCAGGCTTCCATGGGTTGAAGTGGGCTTTGAGCTTGAGTGGTACACGAAACTCCTACATGCAGCAACAGGCATGGAAATGCAATGGGAAGACTTGAACGTAATCGGTGACAGAGTTTTCAACTTAACAAGGGCCTTTTGGGTTCGTGAGTTCGGCAAGAAATGGAGCGCCGAGATGGATATTCCGCCTGTCAGGTGGTTTGAGGAACCGTTGTCTAAAGGTCCGCTGAAAGGAACGAAACTCGACAGAGCGAAATACGATAGTATGTTACAAACGTACTATCGTAAAAGAGGCTGGGATGGGCGCGGTATACCAATGAAATCGACTCTGTCGAAACTTGGCCTGAAAGATGTAGCTCATGAGCTTGGAAAATGCGTGAAACTCGCGGATTAAGAGAGGCCTAAGCTTAGTATGCTATCGCTGTTCTGACTGTTGACTTTGCTTTCTCACCGCAGACTATGCATTTCCCACTAACCTTCTCATCAGTGTCCTCTGGAGTGCCCAGGACCCGGGCGTTGGTGATCCCTTCAAGTTTGTGTCCGCACTCTGTCTTGCCGCACAATTGCACTTCAACTATCCCAGCATGTTTCTCTAGAAGCCTCTTTGCTTCTTCCAATTTGTCAGTGCTGTGAACGTGCTGTTTTGTCCATTGCCAAGCCCTTTGCCTCATGTCTTCAGTAATTCTTTCAGCAGTTTTTGTGAGGAGTTCTGCGAGCTCGTTTCGTTTGCACGTTTGTTTTTCTAAGGTGTCTCGCCTGACAACCGTGGCTTCGCCTTTCTCAATGTCCCTAGGACCAATTTCGACGCGTATTGGAACACCTCTCAGTTCCCAGTCGAAGTATTTTGATCCCGGCGTGATGCCCTCTCTTAAGTCAACTTCAGCTCTGAACCCGTTCTTTCTGAGTTCTTCTTCAACTTCTGAACATTCTTTGTTTACGAGCTCTGCTTTACCCTTGTATGGAATCGGGATGACTATCACTTGTATCGGCGCGATTTTAGGAGGTAAGATTACTCCGTGGTCGTCGCCATGTATGATTAGGACTGATGCTATTCCTCTGCCTGAGATTCCGGCACATGTCTGCCAGACACACTCTCTGCCGCCGTCTTTTGTTTCGTATGAGATGTCGAAAGCTTTAGAGAAGTGCTGTCCAAGATGATGTACTGTTCCGATTTGCAATGTTCTTCCGTCAGGGCATATCATATCGAAAGCTGTGGAGTACTTTGCGCCTGCGAATTTGTCCCATTCCGGCCTTCTGGAGATACAATAGGCCACGCATAGTGCATCGAAGATTTTCCTATAGTTGTCAATCTCTTCCTTCACTTCGGCTTCTGCCTCTTCTTCCGTGGCATGCGCTGTGTGTGCTTCTTTGAAGTCGAATTCACGCATTCTGAGGATCGGTCTTGTCGCTTTGGTTTCAAACCTGAAGACAGTCACTATCTGATAGAGTTTCAAGGGCAAGTCTGCGTAGGAACGTATCCACAGGTGTTCCATGGGCCCGATGACAGTTTCACTTGTCGGCCTCAGAGCTAAATGCTGCTTCAATTGTCTTTGTCCGCCTTGGGTGACCCAGAAGACCTGAGCTTCAAACCCTTCGACATGTTCAGCTTCCTTCTGCAAGGATGCTTCTGGAATAAGGAGTGGAAACAGGGCTTCACTGTGCCCTGTTGAGTCCAACTGGTTTCGAATCACGCAGAAGACATTTTCTCGTATTCTGAACCCGTACGGAAGCCAGACCGCGCATCCTTTTATTGGGTACCTGTAGTCAAGGATTTTTCCTTCTATCAAAACGTTTCTAAACCACTTGCCGAAATGTCTACTCCATTTTTCTTTTGGAATAGCTTTTTCACTAGTTCTTGCTGGTTTTGACATTTGGGTCTCTCCTTTGTTTTCTAGTTGTAGAATATAATCCTGCCGTGGGGTTTTTCCTGAATTGGGCCAAGTTTTGCGAGAATTCAGCAACGTGGAACGCAATCGCCCATTTTCAACCACTTTCTATGGAATTGCAGAGAGAACCTATTAAACATTTTCTTTGTCTGTTTTCTCTTTAGTGCCCTTTCATTGAATGCGCAAGTGTTTTAACCGCCGCAATCTAAAATTGAGTATGTTCTTAGCACATAAATGGTAAGGATGAATTTGAAGGCAATATTAGTTATTGCGGATGGAATGGCTGATAGGCCGATTAGGGAGCTTGATTGGAAAACTCCTTTGGAAGCAGCCCGTAAGCCCGCGTTGAATCAGTTAGCCAAAAAGGGTGTCAGTGGCATACTTGATCCTATAGCCCCTGGAATACCTCCGGGGAGTGACGCTTCCACTCTTGCCTTGCTTGGATATGACTCCTTGAAAGTTTATTCTGGTCGAGGTGCTTTGGAAGCTGTGGGTTCCGGTGTGGAGGTTCTGCCTGGAGACGTTGCTTTCAGATGTAATTTTGCAACTGTGGACAAGAACTTTGTTCTGGACAGAAGGGCTGGCAGAATAGCGAATGAGGATGCGGCGAAATTGGCTGAAAGTCTGCAGAATGTCAAGCTTAGGAAGTCTCTCAATGTCGAATTTTTTTTCAAAAACACTGTTCAGCATCGAGCCGCCTTGGTTATTCGCGGGCACAGCCTATCAACGGCCATCAGTGATTCGGACCCAGAGGTGACGGGAAAACCTGTTTTGGAAGTGAAGTCTCTGAGTGGTCTTCCTGAAGCCAGGCGTACAGCTAGGATTGTCAATGAGCTGATGCAAGAGTTTCACAAGGTTTTGAAGGAACATCCGGTCAACAAGAAACGTGCCGCCCACAAGCTGCCTGTAGCAAACATGGTTTTGTGCAGAGGTGCAGGCACTATTCCGAAGATAACTCCCCTTTCTGAAGCGTTTGGAATCAAAGCTGCATGTATAGCTGCGGTACCTTTGATCCGCGGAGTCTGCAAGGTTGCTGGGATGAAGTTGATAAATGTCAAAGGCGCCACTGGCACGATTCAAACTGATTATATGGCCAAAGCTCGGGCGGCGGTTGAAGCGCTGAAAACCAACGATTTTGTGCTTTTGCACGTGAAGGCTACCGATGTTGCTAGCCATGATGGAAATATTAAGCTAAAAATTGAAGTGGTGCAAAAGGTTGATGAGATGCTTCGCTTCATACTTGACCACGTAGTTTTGGATTCCACTTATTTGGCTGTGACTGCTGATCACACTACTTCGTGCGTGACCGGAAACCATGAGGGAGACCCTGTTCCTGTGGTAATTAGCGGGCCGTACGTTCGCAGGGATGGCGTTGCCGAATTCGGCGAAAGGTCTTGCTCCAGAGGGGGCTTGAACAGGATAAGGGGCGTGGATTTGATGCCTACCCTGATGGATTTGCTTGAGAAAACCAGGAAGTTTGGAGCCTGACCTTACTGGACGGGCATGAGACGCCATTCTCTGTAGTCTGTTACGACTCTGATGTATCCCCTTAGCATCTTATCTGCCTCTGTGTCGCCAGTGTCGACCCTCAAAACCTTTTCTTCCATGTTTTGAAGCTTGCTCTTGGTTGCTACGACTAGTATTCGCTGTTTTCCAACGCGTTTTATGATTTCTGGGCTTATCTGTTGGTTTCCTCTTCCCAGAATTATTCCTTGATGCCCTATGGGCGAGACAACAATCCAAGTGCTCTGCCAGTTGTTCACTTCTTTTAGGATTTTTTCCTCACTCACGTCGAGAATCACCCTGCCATCTTTGTATATGTCTACGCCAAGAACTGTTTTTTCGATACCGAGCAGTTCTGCAACGCGTTTGACGGTCGTTCCTGGGCCAAGAATCCACGTTGCCTCTGGCTGTTTTTCTTCTATTGTGAATCTCGCTATTGCCGTTTGATTGTCTTTTTCGTCTATTGTTTCTGGGCTTATCTGTTTGCTTCCCTGAAGGCGAGCCGGAAGAAAAGGTCCCTTCATGTAACCATGGAGCTTCACGGCGAAGGAATCATTTCGTATCGCCTTTTCGTCAGAGTCCATGATTTCAAACTCGGTTATTTCCGCTTCTTTCTGTGCGAAGGCCAAGACTACGTACACAGCGTCTGCAGGGCTCACTGCAAAAACCCCGCTGTACATCTTCACCCCGGAGGGGACGCCTAGAACCGGTGTCTCTTTGCAGCCTCGCTGTGCGTCGAAAATGTCTTTGGCTGTACCGTCCCCTCCGACAAAAACTATCAAATCCGCGTTTGCCCCTATCAAAAGCTCCACTGCCATCTTCGTGTCTTCAGCAGACGTTTTCCTGCCAATCTTCATGGGCAGAGTCTGAACGGGAAAATCTGCCACTTCCGCTTCTTTTTCACCCATGATTCCGGGGCAAGTTAGAATCTCAATTGGCGCCTCTGCCAAGTTCTCCTTAAGCTTCTTCAGAAATTCTGCCGCTCTTGTTGGCGCTACTGGCTGTGCTCCTCTATCCAACGCGTCTTCTAAGACATTGTCTGTTCCTTTCAGGCCGACTTTGCCTCCCATTCCCGCGATGGGGTTGACAATCAAGCCTAACCTCATGATTGGTCGATGATGAGATTTGCTGCGTGAGGTATAAACCATTTTCACAAATCAAGCGCATTTTGAAAACGTTCGGAAGAAATGTCTGCGAAACTTGGAACTAAGATACGACTGCACACACACAAAAGTGACGTGAAAACGGCTTTTTCGTCTGAAAATTCTTATATGCCAAAATTCTAAACGCTTGCTGGCAACAGAAGAGGCTGTAGAATGCCAGCGAAAAGGACGAAGAAGATAATGGTGACTGGGGCCACGGGCCAGATTGGCTCAGAGTTAACGCTAGAGTTGCGGAACAAGTACGGCGGAGACAACGTCGTTGCGGTAGGGCACACCAAGAAGCCCGGTGAGAAGCTGTTCAAGTCAGGTCCATTCGAATTCATCGACTTGAATGAAAAAGCTGACCTTGAAAAGGCAGTGAAAAGGTATGACATTGACACGATCTACCATCTGGCGGCAGTTCTCTCAGCTACAGGTGAGCAGAACCCACAGCTTGCCTGGAACGTGAACATGGGCAGTCTTTATAATGTGCTTGAAATTGCAAGGGAGCACAGCCTGGCCAAGGTGTTTTGGCCGAGTTCCATCGCAGTTTTCAGTCCACCAGCCCCGCGCGTCAACACTCCTCAGGAAACCATCTTGATTCCTGGAACCATGTACGGGGTCACCAAGGTTGCAGGTGAGCTTCTGTGCAATTATTATTTCCACCGGTTCGGTGTAGACGTTCGAAGCGTCAGGTATCCGGGCATAATAAGCACTGAAGTTCTTCCAGGTGGCGGAACGACGGACTACGCGGTGGCCATGTTCTACGAGGCCATCAAGAAAAAGCAGTACACGTGTTTCGTGCGAGAGAATACAGTTCTGCCGATGATGTACATGCCGGACTGTATCAAAGCAACCATGGATTTGATGGAGACTGACCCGTCTCGGATTAAGCATCATGACGGCTACAACGTGACTGGAATCAGTTTCTCGGCAGGCGAGCTCGCTGCTGAAATCAAGAAGTACATCCCGGAGTTCAGATGCGAATACAAGCCTGACTTCAGACAGAAAATCGCGGATTCTTGGCCCATGTCAATTGACGACGGCGTGGCTCGCAAAGAGTGGGGTTGGAAACCAAAGTACGACCTGACCAGGATGACTAAGGATATGATGGAGAAACTGTCGAAACGCTTCGCCGAAGGAAAACTGTTAGGGTTCGGTTAGGCTAGAAAGAGTTAAGAGAAGGAGTGCCAAACTAGGGAAAAGAGGCATAGTGAAAATGCGCGATCCCACAACTTTTTTGCGAGAAGAGTATCAGGATCTGGTGAAGAACGCGCTTGACTGGAAAATCAGGGTTCTTCAAGGTCCAAGTTCACCATGGTGCAATGTTGATGGGAAAAAGGTTTTGATGTTTTGCTCCAACAATTACCTTGGCCTGAGCAACCACCCGCGATTGAAAGAAGCTGCTATAAAAGCGGTTCAAACTCACGGGGCCGGCTCAGGTTCCGTTCGTCCCATAGCCGGAACAATGGACATTCATATCGAGCTTGAAAAGAGACTTGCAAGATTCAAGCATGCAGAAGCTTCGCTAGTCTACCAGACTGGTTTTGCCGCAAACGCAGGTTTGATTCCTCAATTGGTTGGCAAAGAGGATTTGATAATAAGTGACGAGCTTAACCACGGCAGCATAATCGACGGTGTTCGACTGGCCCACGCTGAAAGAGCGGTCTACAAGCATTCTGACCCGCAGGATTTGCAGCGTGTCTTGGAAGATACTGAGAAACATTCGCCACCCTACAGGCGGATCTTGATAATCACAGACGGCGTCTTCTCGATGGACGGGGACATAGCACCTCTGGACGAGATAGCCAAGCTTGGTGCGGAGCATGGTGCAATGGTTTATGTGGATGATGCCCACGGTGAAGGCGTCTTGGGCGAGGGAGGCAGGGGCATAGTCTCACATTTCAACCTCGGCCGCGACAATGTTCACGTGGAGATGGGCACCTTCTCAAAAGCTTTCGGCGTGGTCGGAGGTCACGTTTCTGGCTCCAGAGACCTGTTCAACTTTGCCTACAACAAGTCCCGAACTTGGCTCCTCAGCGGGTCGCACCCTCCAGCAGTCGCCGCTGCATGCATAGCGGCAATTGACGTCCTGGAAAGTGAACCGCAACACGTCAAAACACTGTGGGATCATACCAGATACTTCAAGAAGGCGATGAAAGACCTGGGATTCAACACAGGAAACAGTCAGACACCCATCACACCTGTCATAGTCGGTGAAAGTGGCGTCGCCAAGAAGTTGAGTGCACGGCTTTTCGAGGAAGGCGTGTTTGCCTTGCCTATTGTGTTTCCAATGGTTGCAAGGGACAGAGCGAGGATACGGACAATAATGAACGCTGCCTTAGCACGGGAGGACTTGGATTTTGCGATTGGTGTTTTCGAAAAGATCGGGAAAGAGCTGCGCATAATCTAGTCATAACGTATTCTTTTCAACGCTTTCTCAACGTCTTTGAGTCCGAGTTTTCTCAGAATCTTCGCTGTCGGAACGCCGTTCTTGTCCCAGCCGACTGCCTTGTAGTACCTGTGTTTGTACTCTTCGACGGCCGCCTTATCAGCAGCCTTTCCTTTATAAGGTCCTGTTGGCAAGGGTTTGTAGAATCTTGGCGGGTTGTCGTCGTGGACTTTCGGGTTCCATTTCAAGTCTGGGCCGCCCAGAAGCAACATTGTCCTTTGCAGTTGCAGTATTCTCAGGGCCTTTGTGAAGCACCACTCTTTGCGCGTGAGGTCTAGGCCTGTGACTGCCTTGTGAAAGTCGAATATGATTTTTCGTGTTGCACCAAAACTGTTGAACATGCAGAAGACTCCTGAATCGGCGAACATTCCCATTATCTCTCCACCTCTGTCGAGTGGGAGGCTCGCCAGGGACGTGTGGTCCCCGCATTGCACGGAACAGGCGTAGGAAATGATTTCAGGGAAGTCTTGCCCACTACGGATTCCATGCGCGCCGATACTAATGCCTTTAACTTGCACGGCATAGGGCAACAGATCCTGCTTCTTCAGTTTTCCGATTTTCAAGGCAGCACGGTATGTTCCTTCAGCTAATATATCCCCTATGTTTTCCCTGTAAGCAATTCTCTTAGCTAAGCTTGCGAAGGCTTCAGCATCGCCCCACTTGAGTTCCAAGCCTCCCAAGTCCTCTTTGGTCAATATTCTCTCCTGGAAGAGTTCAGCTGCAAAGCCCATGACGTTGCCGGTTTGTATGCCGCACAAACCCAAGTCGTCAAGCAGAGAAGCGAGAAACACGTTTTCTTCTGGTGTGAATATTCCCAGGTTCGGGCCTAAGTACGCTTGCATTTCATAATCGGGATTGTCAGTTATTGCTCCTTTAAATTTTCCATTTTTTACAACTGCGAGTTTCAGGCAGGTGGTTGGGCAACCGAAATCGCCCCAGTATGGTTTCATCCAGAGCCGATTCTCAAACTTATCAACCCCGTAACTTTTCTCGTCATGCCATTCTTCCTGCCAGTTACGAACAGGTTCTGAGCTAGTTTTATTTCCGAACGTGTACCCGCCGCCTCCGGTTCCCCAGCGCCTCCACAATTCTCCCTCGTAGACGTCGTTGCACACTGTTTCTATGAGCTTTTTCACCTTTTTGATGTCAGCTACTTCAGGCAAGGGTCCTGTGCCCTTTGCAACCACTGCCTTCAGCTTTTTGGAACCCATAACCGCGCCATAGCCGCCATAGCCTGCAGCGTGCGCCCACTTGGAGCCGACAACCGCTGTTCGCACCTTGTTTTCTCCTGCTGGACCAACGTACAACATTGCCGGTTCCTTCCATTCACCATACTTTGGATAACGCGTCTTCAAGAGCCCTCTGCATTCCTTGGTGAGCGCTGAAACAGTTTGCTTTCCATCCTTGCCCCAAACGTCGCTCGCGTTCCGCAGCTCAACATCGGAATCCTTGAGAAACAGGTATGCCGGCTTCTCCGATTCGCCAGTCACTATTATGCCGTCGTAGCCTGCGCATCTCAACTCAACGCCGAATTCTCCAGAAAGGGTGGAACCTACAACACCGTTGCTTTGTGGAGATTTGCCCGAAACGCAGGTTCTTCCTCCCGGAAAGAATCCTGTGAGGGGCCCTGTTAAGAGCAGAAGCAGGTTTTCAGGCCCCAACGGGTCCACCGTCTCCCATTTAGCGCCTAGCCTGTCCCAGAGAATCTTTGCTGCTAACCCCCTGCCACCTACATAATCGTTCAAGATTTCATCGCTGAACTTTGTTTCCTTGATAGTTTGGGTCGAAAGATCAATGTCAAGAAACTTGCCTGCGTATCCTCGTATCACAGGTATTCTCCGCCTATTTCTCCGTAGATTTTTGCAGCCAAATCTCGCGTTATCTCATCCGGTTTCCGCGCATAGAGTCTGTAGGGCTCGTCTCCTCTTTCAACTACTCTGAGCACATTCCAGCTTCCTTGCTGACAAACCTTGACACACTGGGGATTTCCGTTGCACAGATCGCAGATTACAACATGCTTTTCTTTCGGGTGCATGTGAGGAACCCTGCCTGGACAAGCGTCAATGCATTGTCCACAGGCGATGCAAGTCTTGTTGTCTACTAGCACTGCGCCTGTCTTGCTGCTTACTGAGAGGGCTTTTACTGGGCATGATGCCACGCACGGATAATCTTCGCATTGAGCGCAGAAATGTGGAAATTCCAGTCCTGGGACGAGCATGAAAACCCTTATTCTAGAAGCGTCTGGCCATATGCGATTCTCATGGAAAAGCGAGCATGCTATTTCGCACTTTCTGCATCCGCTGCACTTGGCTAGGTCTCTGGCTATCCATATTGGTTCTTTCTTAGTTGGCAACTTTGGACCTCTAAGAATTCGTGGATTTTCCTTAGTCAATGCTTTGATTTAAAGATGGTGTAAGATTATTACACCCCACGAAGAGCACCAGAGCTATCACATCGCAGTCAGGATTTACGCGATAACCTAATAATAGTGAACTTGGCAAGAGATGCTGGGGCGCTGGGACGTTTGAGGGTAATAGCCGATTTGCACATACACAGTCGCTACAGTAGGGCAACGAGCGAGAGAATGTGCGTTGAGGAGATTAATCGTTTTGCACAGATTAAGGGTTTAGACATCGTAGGCACGGGGGATTTCACACATCCAAAGTGGCTTAAAGAACTTAGTGAGAAGTTGGTTCCTGAACCAGATACGAGTCTCTACAGATCTGCTTCAGGCGACAATTCGACTGTGCGTTTCATAGTGACAACCGAAGTGAGCACCGTTTTCGCGGTCAAGAATCAAATTAAGAAAGTTCATCATGTCATTCTTACGCCAAGCTTGGAAACCGCGGCACAGATTAGCGACAGGCTGTCAAAATACGGCAACTTGGCTTCAGACGGCAGACCAACGTTGGATGTTAACGCGGCACATCTGGTTGAAGAGGTCATGGAAGTTTCGGATGAGAACATGGTTTTCCCTGCTCATGCATGGACTCCGTGGTTCAGCATTTTTGGCGCCTTTAGCGGCTTCGACAGCGTTGAAGAATGCTATGAGGACATGGCTAAACACATCTACGCTTTAGAAACGGGCCTTTCATCAGATCCGCCCATGAACTGGCGGTTAAGTGGGCTTGACAAGTTCACGCTGGTTTCAAACAGTGACAGCCACAGTTTTTGGCCGTGGCGCATTGGGAGAGAGGCAAACGTGTTCGAGCTCGGCAAGCCAGACTATGGTGAAGTGTTGGATGCCATCCGTTCAAAAGACACGAGGCGCTTCAAGTTTACGATTGAAACAGACCCGGCTTACGGCAAGTATCATTGGACAGGCCACAGGAACTGTAATGTGTCGCTTTCTGCGAGAGAGGCGGCAAAGCTTGGGAACGTCTGTCCGGTTTGCCGCAGAAAACTTACCAAAGGCGTGGAGCAACGTGTTGAAGAGTTGGCTGACCGTTCTGCGGATTTTAAGCCTGAAAACGCCGTCGGGTTCATGCGTCTGCTTCCGCTCCCCGAAATCATTGCCACGGTGCTAGGTGTTGATTCTCCATCCGCTGAGAAAGTGTGGAGCATTTACAATCTACTCATAGAAAAGTTCGGGGACGAGTACTCTGTTCTGATTGATCGTTCGAAGAGCGAGCTGAGCTCGGTTGCGGGTGAGCAGGTTGCTGAGGCAATAGTCCGAGTTCGGGAAGGAAAGGCTAAGGTCGTTCCTGGTTACGATGGCGTTTACGGACGACTTGTAATCTTTGACGGGCGGGCGAAAGATAAGATTTTGCCGAAAAGAGTCCAACAGTTGAATCTTACGGATTTCACTTTTTAGGTTCTTTTTCATGTTTTTGCTGTGTGCGTGCTGTACAAGTCTACAATAAGACTTATTAAGTCGTACGATGAACGATGAGTACTGTGGTGGCTTATGGAGATAACAACACACCAAACATACAACAAAAATGATGCCGTCTTAGGAATAATAGACAAGGTCCTAAACCAAGTTTTCGGGAAAGAAGCAACCATCCTAATCTACAGGCATCTGGAACACAATTATTCCTTGAAACGCAGTGATATCAGCGAAAAGATCGAACTGTTCGCAATGGGACTTGAGGACTTTCTCAGATCTGGTGCGTACGTCATTGAAAGAAAGATTCTCGAAGACATAAACGCCGACTCTAGCCAGCTTCGCAGAATAGAACTTGGAAACGTCGATGACGAAGCTACTTTTGTTACTCAAATGAAATTGCTTATGCACAAATCATAAGCTGATTCATCATTCGATGTGCCACAAGCCTCCGGACGCACACCTGTTTTCTGTTGAGTTGCGGGAAAACGCTGACAGTTTTTATAAGGTTCTATGGGTATTCCTTCCAGGAATGGACGTCTCTAAACTGGAAGCGGAACAGATTTGAAAGACTTAGCCAAAGTTGTCGACACTGCTGTTCAAGCTTTCGAAGCCGAGTACGTTGAGGTCCGCGTGCAAAAACTCTACAAGACCGCGATCACCGTTAAGGAAGCCCACGTTGAAGCAGCAAAGCAAGGGATAGAAAAAGGGGGAGAACTACGTGTGCTTGTGAAAGGTGCTGGGGCTTTGCTTCTGTCAGGGCTTTGGATGTTGAAGCTTTGGGTGATGCTGTTTCAGGCGCGTGCAGGATGGCTAAGGCTGCAAGCCAAAGGCGCAAAGTACCAGTGAAGCCGGCGCAAACCGGAGCTAGCGCGTTTTTTATATGTTGCGTTTGATGTTGCCGCATGTGTTGCTGGCAGTGCTTATGTGTGTTCCTAAATTCCCCTTTTCAACCGTGATAGAGTTGCGTCGCGCCTTTTGAACGGCGCTTCTCGTATCCTTAGGCACATCACCGTCCATAGACGAAGCAAAACCGGAAGCACAGGCCACCTCGCAAACGAATTTAGGAACAGGCATGCGCGCTAGTCTAGTAAAAACTAGCCCTTTCATTTTCATTACAACAACTATACACTGCAGACTCGCTAACTAGAATGGAGCTTCTTTTTGTAGACTCAGCTCTTAGCCTCGGTGGCATACGAGCCCTGGTCCAACGCACTCTTGCCTTTCGTGTCCATTGCAGGGTTTTGACACTCAAAAACCAGGCGGAATTGAGTAAAAAAAGCACTGAAACAGCATGCTTCAACAACGTTTTGACACTCAAAGAAATCACGAATTGAGTACTCAAACACAAGGACTCGAACTCTAACATGGCTCTTTTCGCCACATCAATACCTGTAGCGCAGAGGCACATCTGACAGACACCGTCAAAGCACTGGAAACGGTGCAAGAGCGGGCTATTTGTCCACCCCCAGCGTTGATTCAATGAACCTGCACTTTCCAGCAGGCAAGCGCGCGGAGCGATGTGGGCTGGAGACATTTTTCATATGTTTGCGAATGTTTCCGGGCTAGCTGACAACGAGAGGAAAATCGGGCAGCTCGTGGCACCATGGATTCTTGTGGAAAATGTTAAAGTCATAGGAAAATAAATAACTCAGTCCCTCATTAGAGCATGGAGAAGGCGAAACGTTTGAACGCTCAGAAACTGAGGCAGAAACTGCTCAAGTACAACACGCCGCGCAGAGTAGTCCAGTTGCTGTCGTTCATCTTCTTCAGTTTAGTAGTTTTCAATATCGGTACGCAGGGGCTTTTGTTCCCTGTTCTTTGGACGTGGGGGCTGCCAAACAATCGGGGACTCCCCGGCCCAGGCGACGCATTCACTGCCATGCAACTGATGTTCAGCGGATGGAACGCCAGCGTTGTTTTTCCTTGGGTTGCAATAGCCTCATTCTTGATCGTCGGCATACTGATCGGCAAGTCAATGTGCGGGTGGGTCTGTCCGTTTGGTTTCATCCAAGACGTGGTTGGCTTTTTCAAACGTAAGCAGACAGATTTGTCGGTGAGAACCCATGAGACCATGGTCTACGTGAAGTATTTCGTTCTGGCAATTACGCTGTTCATGGTCATGATTTTTTCGGCTTCAGAGGTTATGGGTATCAGTGGAGAGTATCAGAAGGCTTTAGGCATATTTGCTAATGCACCTTTCACAGTCTTGAGCCCATCGGAAACCTTGTTCGCAACCTTGCCGAGGATGGTGCACGATTTTTCCGTTTCCGTGTTTTCAAGCCAGGGTGTAGATGTCTTGCACGACATTTCGAGCCTGTCCGCGCTTTTCTGGGTTCAACTTGTAATCATGATTTTCGTTCTGGCCTTCGTGGCCTACGTGCCTCGTAGCTGGTGCAGGTACTTCTGCCCACACGGGGCCATTATGGCTCTTATGAACACGTTCAGCTTCATCGGCTTGAGAAGAGAACCTACCAAATGCGAGAAAGGCGGATGCGGCCGCTGCGTCCAAGTTTGTCCCACCCGTGTTCCCATCCTGGATTTGCCTTGGGAAAAATTCAGCCATCCAGAGTGCATCTACTGCATGAAGTGCGTCGACGCTTGTGAACACAAAGCCATCAAGCTGACGTACCCTTAGTCTTCGCTGAAACACTCTCGTTCATCTTTTCTGTGCCCAGAAGCTCTTCGAGTACTCGCTTAAGACAGCCTCGTACACAGTTTTTGTTTGCTGTGCTATAGTGTCCCAGTTGTATTTCTCTTGAACTTTTTTGTGCGCGTTAGTTCTAAGGCGGTTTGCAAAGCCTTCGTCTGTGAGCACCCTCGTTATTCCCCACGCTAGCGAATCGGGATTGCCGGCGTAAACTTTGACTCCGTCTACGTCATGGTTGACTATTTCTGACAGACCGCCTGTGTCCGAGACCACGACGGGGCTTCCTGCAGCCATGGCCTCGAGTGCGACTATTCCAAAGGGCTCGAAAAGGGAGGGCACAACAGAGACATCGGCGCATTTCTGCAGTTTTCGCAGGGTTTCGTCGTCCACGAAGCCTGTGAACATCACTTTGTGCGCTATTCCCATTCCTCGAACGAGGTCTGAAAGCTGGTCTTTCATGTAGCCGTTCCCGACGATAACGAACTTTGCGTCTAATTTCTCCAGCACTTTTGGAACGGCACTCACAAGCACGTGGGCTCCCTTTTCAAACACCAGCCTTCCCACGAAGAGCACGATTTTTTCTTGTGGCAAAGCAAATCGGTTTCTGAACTGGCTTAGATCTTCTTTCTCTGCTTTTGCGTAGGCTGCGAAGTTGACACCGTTTGGAACCATGACCAGCTTGTCTGGCGGAAGTCCGAAGGCCCATCGAACGTGTGATATCATGTAGTCGCTGCAGCATATCACTTTCCACGCTTCGTAGGTAAGCCACGCCTCTGTTTCGTGTATCATCCTTTCATAGTCCGTGTGGATGCCGTTTCTGCGGCCGATTTCGGTGGAATGTATAGTGGCAAAAAACGGTTTTCTGAAAACATGTTTCAGCCCGATTCCAGCCGTTGCAACGAGCCAATCATGAGCATGGAAAATGTCAATCTGTCCGCCGAGGCTGCGAGCGAGTGCGGCAGCCTCTTTCTGCATGTTTACGTTCATGAGGTAAACCCACGTTGCAAAGTCTGGCGCGGGGTTCTTGTACGAGTCGATCCTGTAGACTTCAACACCATCTGTGCTTTCATGTTGAGGTGCTCCGGGAAAATCGCAGGTCACCACGTAAACATTTGCGCCGTTCTTCGCCAGACTTTTAGAAAGGTTATAAATGTGCTGGGAGATTCCACCGATGATCCTGGGTGGGTATTCCCAGGTGAGCATCATAACGGTCAAGTCTTTTTTCATGTTGACGCCCTAGCCCACGAGGTCCTGTAGGTTTCTAAAATGTCTTTTATCCAATTCGCAGATTTCGGCTGAATCACCTTGATCTTGTCCATTGAGACTTTGTATATTCTGACTATCTCGTCTCGCATCCATTCAGACTTAACGAGCAGTTTTTCAGCTTCATCCATTCCTAACCATTCAATGCTCTTTATTGACATGTTGAACGGTGAATTCGCACCGTGAGAACGGTGTTCCTCCAGACTCTCCACGGAATAAACGAACGGGATGGCTAGCGCATTCTTCAACGTGACCGCTGCGGGTATGAAGTGCCAATCGTGCACGTCAATGAGGTCCACCTGTTTGTCTGATGCATAGTAGATGTTTGCAGCAACTCTTTCGACTTCTTGGTTTAAGGTCAAAACCCACGTGAGAACGCCGATGTGCGTGTGAACGGGATTCGTCACTCTGAAAGTTTTAACGCCTTCGGGCTCCTCATACTCGCCGGTTAAGAAGTCGTGGTAAGTGACTACCCATGCTTTCTCGTTGTTCTTGACAAGCTGTGTCGCTAGTTCTCTAACGTAGTCTGCAAGTTCCCCGACGATTCTCGGCGGGTATTCCCATGAGAAGATTATGACATGCATTGAGCCTTCACTACGTGAAGATTGCGCAGATTTTTATTATTCCGCTTCCAGTGAGGTAGTACCTTTTTTTTCCTTCATTGTCTGTGAAGCTTTCTGCGAAGCCTTGACGCTTATAGTCATCCAGGATTCTCTCCAACTCGTTTATGTCAACTTGCAAGACCTGTGACAGTTCCTCGCTTCTTCTCGCTAGATCAGGCGATGTTGCACACAGATTATGCAATGTTTGCAGGATTTTTTCTGAAAGTGGAAGCTCTTGACTCATTCTATCACCCACAAAGATGTCTTAAACATATTGTGAACAGGTTTTCTTATAAAGGCATGTGGGCGTCGACAAGCTAGAAGTATCTGGTTGTAGACCGCATTTTGGCGGTCAGCCTGCTTGAGGTTTTCTTCACGTCGTTAACGATAGCCTCTCGAAGCGGTTCGCCGCTCAGTTTTGAGAGCCTTTCCTTCTTCAATTGTCCAGAGAGCTTCTTGTCATGAAGCGACTTGTCAGCCCACTGTTCGAAGTCTCCTCGGTTGCTGTGAAATTCTACGGATTTCGCGCTTACTGTTTGAATGGCTTTTGTGAAGCCTCTTAGGCTCCAGGCCTTTGTTCCTGTGAAGTACTTTTCTCCTATGCCCGTGTAGAAGAGGAACGGTTCGTCTGCAACTATCGCGGCGAGTCTTACTCTGTTCTCAAAGTCCAGTATTGCCGCTTGTGCGGTTACGAAAGCGTCCATTGGGGTGTTGAACGGGCTGAAGTAGGAGTGAACTTCGCCCGGGGCTCCGCCTGCAGTGAACATGTAGTAGAGGTGGTCGCTTGTCTGGAAGTACCTCCATGTTTTCAGGAATTCTCTATCCTCTGTTTCTTTGACGAGTGGTTCCAAGCGTCTGAGAGTCGTGTAGTAGGCCCATTGCATAGTGTTTCCAAGCCAGCAGCTTGCGTCCCTCTCCAAATCAGCCCAAGAAACCGTTCCTCCCAGCTCCGGGACGTCAATCTCTCCCTTGGACGCGTACTTGTCTGCCACTTCGGAAGGCGTGGCCATGTGCAGGTTCCACCACTTCAGGATCTCAGGTGGCAAGTGCCTGAGAAAGTCGTGTATGCCTGTTTCGGGCCAATGGTGTTCTCCGAAGGTTTCATAGTCTGGGAAGATGTTGATGCAGTCGCCCGGCGTTGCAGCTAGCCAACTTGCGTATTTGTCTGCTGTCAATGGCCACTCGTTCCACCATCTTGCTGAGAACCTGAACCCTATGTCGTCTGTCAACTTGTAGTTTCGTAGAAGAATCTTGGTTCTCTTCAGGTCTTTCGGCGAGTAGAGATAGTTAGGTGATTTCCCGTGCAGAATTCTCTCCACACCCTCGGTGAAGATTGCTTCATACCCGAGGCTTTCAACGGCTCTTGCAACAGCGTTGTTGTAGAGCAGTTCCGTGTTCTCGAAAACCGTGGATTTGTAGCCTAGCAGGCTTTTCATTACGTGCTGATGCATTTTCACCTGTTCAATGAATTCTTCTCTTTCAGGGTAAAGGCTTGCCAACGAGTGATAGTAGGTTTGGCTTAGGAACTCCACTTGCCCCGTCTCTGCAAGCTGTTTGAATGTTTCCAGAAGGTCCTTGTTGAACATTTCGCATTGTTCTAGAAAAACGCCGGAGAGACTGAACGAAAACTTGGGTTTCTTCTTTTCTCCCTTGTATCTGTCGATGAGTTCGAGCAGTATGCTGTTTGATGGAAAATAGCATTTGGTGCATGCTCTTTCAAAAACCTCTCTGTTCTCTGCGCTATCAAAATAGTAGTCAAAGTATTCTTTTTTTTCAACACGTTTGAACATTTTGCTTTCCCAGAAGAAGCTCTTGTTTATTCTGTGAGGCTGGTGAACCTCAAAAACAAGAACAATGTCTGTCAACTTTTGTCCTCTGCTGTTTCTTTATGGGCTGGTTGGTTATTTCTTATTTGCTATTCGACCAGCAAGAGCGGTTTGACACCGCGGGCGAGGGTTCATATTTCGAATTTGTCTATTATCTTCCTTTCTCTTTCCCCGGTAATCTCCGCGATAACGTGGATGTAGTTTTGAAGGCCGGAGTTTTCGATTCTGGGCTTGAGCAGATCGTCTATCTGAAAGACTCCTGCAGAGTTAGACATTGTTATTCTTATTGTGACGGGTTTTGGTTCACCTTCTTGAATGCTTACCTTCTCGATTGACAGCGCGGAAACAGAGTGGATGTCAACTTTTCCTGCTTGGAATGGGATGCGGGCTCTTCCTTCTTCCATGTCTAGGGCGTCGGAAATGCGTACGATGCCTGCCTCTACGGTCAGGGGTTTAATCGGGTCTTCATGAGCCACTATGCAGTGCATCACTTCGGACAGAATGATGGTGCGTTCCTCCTCAGAGTATATCGACTGCAAGTACTTCTCGATGAGCTGTGAGGCAAGCAATGCGCCGTAGAACTGGTGTCCTTCTCTTATGACGGTCATGCCTAGATCGTGGAAGATGGAGCCTAACACGACGACTACTTCGGCATCATCGTTTTTCATGTTGTAGTTTTTGACGATGCTGGGCACGACTTTTTTGTCAACTAGGATTCTCAGGATTTTCAGCGCAACGTTGGAGACGATTTTGACGTGTGTGGGCCCGTGGTCTGTGTAGCCCATGCGATCGATAGCCATCACGTTCGCGCATCTCCACAAAGTCTGCAGTTTCGTGTCTTTTTTCACTTCATCCATGACGTGCTTCAGCTTTTGATTGTCTCGGAACGGAATGTTGAAAACGTACGACATTTGGGTTCCAGCTCCCGCTTTTTCTGAATGATATCTTTCTGTGAGGATTTAAACGATTGGTTCGGATGGAGCTTATGTTGGGGTTCTCATGTTGAAATCGGAGTCCTTGTGTTTGAGTACTCAATCCGTGATTTTTTTGAGCCTCAAAACTCTGCGATGGCTGTGAGGAGTGAGAGTGATGGGGGAGCAAGTCTGTTGTGAGGGTGTGTGGTTGAGGTTTTGTCAACTCTGTGAATTAGGTTTCGAGCGTGCTAGTTATCTGTGGAGTTTTATGACCAGTTTGTAATCTTTTGGTTCTTTTGGGGTGGCAAGGATTTTGCAGGCTTCGAGAATGGCTGCGCAGTGCTTGCACTGGAAAAAGGTCGCGTCGCGTTTTGCGATGAGCCAGAAACCTTCGGCAGATTTGCATTCGGGACAGGCTCGTAGCGATTTGTGGAAGTCTTCGATTTCTTCTAGGTTCAACCTTTCTCCCGAACTGTTCTGGGTCGTGGTGTGATTTATTCTTTGTGTAACACTGTTCTAGAGCGTTTTTCTAGCGTGCGCTACGCGCGCGTGTTGTTGTGCGGCTTGTTTCTGGTTTTGCTTCGTCTACTGCTTGTGATGTGCCCTGAGACGAAAGGAGTGTAGCTTGAAAGGCGCAGGTCAACGCCATCACCTAAAAAAGGAATTTGGGAGCACACATGCGCGCTAATCTTTAAATAAACATGGTCTTCCAGTGGATTCCGTGAAGAGGATGGCATATTTACGGAAAGAGGAGGAGACGGTAGAGATAGACCAGTCCTTAGACAAGGTTTGGATTGCTGTTCAAAAGGTGCTCACCGGCTTGGACTGGAATATAGAGCAGGTTGATGAAGCGGGGCATCGGGTTAAAGCAAAGACGAAAGCAGGCCTCATGTCATATGGTTCAATGCTTCTAATCAGCGTGGTGCCCGTGGACGAGAAAACGACGAGAGTTTCAGTTGCGGCAGAAACACCAGTTACGACGATTACGGCGATAGTTGATTTTGCACAAGGAAAGAGACGAATTGCCCTATTCTTCACGGAACTGGCGAAACAATTAGCCAGCTAATCATTTGCCGCAAAGTAGTTTTGCAGATGGCAGATCGTACGCGCGCCTGTGAGCCAGCGGCAAAGGAAAAAATGCCAGAGCGCGGGTGAGGGCTGCACGCACTACCATCGGTCGGGGCGTTGATACTTAACGGCGGGAGTGCTCTCTTTTGCACTTGTGACCTCTGCAGAGATGCGAAAATACTCATTCGTTTTCTCAGTCAAGAGTCTTGCTATCTTTTCTAACAACTCTGTCACCTCAAAAGGCTTCAGTACATACCCGTCGGCCCTTTCGTTAACGGCCTTCATAGCACTTTCAATTGAGGGATGACCCGTGATGATTATCCTGATCATTTTGGGCTGCAACTTTTTCAGTCTGTTAAGCAGTTCAGTGCCTTTTATGTCCGGCAGCTCGATGTCAATAAGGGCAACGTCAAAAGACGATTCTTCACAGGCTTTGATGGCCTTTTTGCCATTTTCCACAGCTTCAACCAGATATCCCTTATCGTTCAGGACTGAAGAGAGCATATTTCTCACTCCAATGTCATCGTCAACGATGAGGATGCTGTTTAACAAAATCGTCACGCCGCCTTTTCTTCATCCGCTTCGCTGCAATCTCGCATTCTGACACGAGTGAGATATGTCTCTTGTGAAGTAGAAATATGAACTAAGGCCGCATATTACAGATTCAAGAAGAAGAAAGTGCAACCCGGAGGATTGTTTTGTACGTGAAAAGTTTTGGTTCATTTTCACAGTTTGATGCTTATTTCAAGTCCGTCTTCATCCACTGGCACGTATTTGCTGCTGTATTTACCTGAACATCTGACATGGTTTAAGTAGTCTTTCATCTCGTCTGCGTGGGTGCGCGCGTTGTCCGCAACGATTATGCTTCCTTTGTGAAGTTTAGGTTCGGCCAGTTGGAGGTACCGCATATACTCGGTTTTTTCGGCGTCCATGAAAACCATGTCAAACTTGCCTGTCAGTCTGGGAATGACTTCTACTGCGTCGCCCGTTATTGCTTCTATGGTTGGGCGTACCTTTGCTTTTCTTATGTTTTCTCGTGCTAATTCTGCTTCGTTTGTGTCGATTTCGATGGTTATAATGTGAGCGCTGCTTTCAAGTTCTTTGGCCATCAGGATTGCTGAGTAACCGATGAAGGTGCCAACTTCCAAGACGCGTTTCGGCTTGTTCTTGCGGATGGCTTCCACCAGGATTCGGCCTCTGTGGCGTCCGACAATGGGCAGAAACTTTTTCTTGGCTTGCGCTTCGATCTCTTTCAGAACTCTGTCAGCTTCATCCAAGCTGATGTCTCCTGGCACCAGACAGCGAACATCTGCGATATATCTCTAGCGCGCGTTTCTATAGGAACTGTTATTGGTGTGGGAGCCGCGTGGGTCTGGATGGAATGGAGCGGCCTCTATGCCTAGTCTGTTGAGTCAACGACGGTGTCTTTGAATCAGTTCTTGGATATTCTAATGTGCGATGCTGGGCTGAGACACGTAGAGGTCATCGACTTGCACTGAAGTTCCTTCTAGTTCTTTTAGACGGGCTTCGACGGTTGTGCAGATCTTTGTTCTGAGCTGGCCTTTGTGTTCTGTGGGGAGCATCTGGATTTTTTGGGCCAGCTTGGGATCTTCGAGGGTGTTTGCAATCCAATTCTTGAAGTCATTTCTTTGGAGATGGAAAACCAAGCTTTCAAGGTTAACGGATTTTATTTTGTCCAGGAATTCATTGAGGCTTCTGGCGCTCTGTCCGGTTGGCTTGCCGATGGTTTCGTAGAAATAGAAAGCTTCTTCGTTGCTTAATGTTCTGAGTGTTCTGACGGCTTTGCCTTCAACTCTCACGCTTTGGCGTATTCTCTTCTTGTTTTGTTTGGATTTTTCTGGCATGATGAGTCGTGAATTTTGTTGTTGTGAAAGCAAGATATTCTTTGTGAATTCGAAATTCACCTTTGAACATCATATTGCACGCACGTTGATACTGGAAAAGTAGAGATTCCTAAAAAGTGACACAATAATGACAATCGATGGATGCTTGAACTTGAGGTGGATTCGTTCTTGTGCTATTTTGGGTTGGAGGTACTCGTATTGCTGTTCGTTTATCTGGGTTTAGTTGTCTGTCGTCGCCTGGGATTTCGAGGAGTTTTTTCTCCATGAGGAGTTTGAGGCGATTGAGCATGTTTTCTTTTTCAGCTTCCGTGAAGAAAACACCGTTAACGCTTCCGACTCGAATGGTTTCCAGCTCGTCTACTACTGCGTCTCCTACGCCTGTTTTGTCCATGCACAGCGCGCGCTAAAACAGACACGTTCTTGGCATGTGCGAAGAGTATATGTTTGCTGGCCGCCATATTGTGAATATTCTTGCGGGGGTTGATTGATGTCTGAACAACCACTTGATTATGATCCGCAGGATTGGCATAATGTCCAAGCAGCGGACGAGATGGATGTATCCAGATACTTCGAGTATGATGACGACGCGATCTTCCAATTGAGGAAATGGCTCAGGCTGGATCAGGCTGCTCCCAAGACCATAGTGGAAATAGGATGTGGAGGCGGATACTTCACTGAAAAGCTTGTTGCGATGGCTTCTGCATTGAAGGAGATTTGGGCAGTAGAGCCTGACGATGTTCTGAGAGAGTGTGCGTCGCGGAAATTCTCTTCTCTGGTCAAATTCCTGAAGGGTACTGCGGAGAAGATACCGTTGTCTGAGGAATTCGCTGACCTGACAGTCTGCCACATCGTGCTCAGCAACCTACCTGATGTACCTCGAGCTGTAGCTGAAATGGCCCGGGTGACGAAAAAGGACGGAATAGTCGCTGCGATAGAGTCCGGCGAGAGCCGAATGCACTATTCACCTGATCCTAAATTGAATGAGATGGAAGAGAAAGTGTTGCAGGCATACGGAAAAGGTATCTGGGACCTGCGGACCAGACTTATTGACTTTTCAAAGGATTTGAAAAAGAAAAACGCTCGGTACCCAGAGGTGTTCAATAATTGTGGTCTGCGCAACGTAGAGGTACATGGTTTGCTTTCTGTCTTCTTACTCAGCGATCCTCGTAGAGATGCCACGGAAATTCTTGGCTGGCTCAAGAAGCGGGTATTTCTTTTCGAAAGAGATGGGGGTCGTACAAAAGTCATCCTTCAGCGCGGAGGGCTCGAAGGGCATGATATCCAAGCATATTTTAAAGCTGAGAAAGCGTATCTGGGCAATTTGATCGAGCATTCGAGCAGATCTCCAAGACCCATGAGTTACAAACGTATTCGCGCACAGTAACCATTGGATTCAAATGAGGAAAATAAACAAGTCTGGAGTCTATCCGCGCGCGCTGACCAGAAAACAGTCCGCAGAAATCGCATAACCAAAACCAAACTATTCTAAACAAACAAAAAAAGGAATAGGAGGCTGTCCAGGCTCTAAGACGTAGAGGTAACATTAAAAGTCTCGAAGCCCTCGCCCATCAGCCTCACGGTGTAGTTGCCGCCAACCATCGGGGTCACAACAATCGCCGGACCCTTCATGCTGTCCATATCTGGCTGAAGCGAGATGACGCCGCTGAAATTCATTGTAGCACTCTGTCCAGGCTCCAAAGTCAGCGAAGAAATTTCCATGCCTTCGTGGTCAATGCCGAAAAGCGGAACGAGCGATGAACTGTTCACCTTGAAGGGTATTGTGTCAGGATGAATCCTCTGAACGATCACTTCACGCATCATCTGACCCATCCGTTCCCCGGTCTGCCAAGTCCGTGTGGCGTTGAATTCACCGTGCAGTGTCAGCCCGAAAATCTTGAAAGTGACGGTGCCCTCGTTCATCAGGGTCACCGAAAGACTCGTAACGTTTCCGTTCACTTTGAGCGAAGCTGAAAGAATTGTGACGTTGTTCGAGAACTCTTCGACCACGCGCACAAGTTTTTCTCTGTTGTTCTGTCCCAGTTCGACAATGGTCCCGACCTTGACCTGTTCCCGGCTCAAGCTAGTCACGACCGTAGCAGTCGCACTAGGAACGAGCACGTAATAGTCCACTAAGATGTCGTTAGAGTCTGTTGCCTGTATCTGTATCAACGTCGGATTGAAGTCCACCAGCACGCCCGAGAGCGTCTGGTTAACCTGGCTGTTCGCAACCGACATCACCAGCGTGCTCGACAGAGCAGTCACAGGGTACATCGTCCCGTTTACCTCAGCCTCAACGCCATCGATCGTGAATTGAATCTTGTCCACTGCTGAATCACTCGGAATTGTGGTGGAAGCAATCGTCTGACTCATGTTCACCAGCGAGAACAGGTTAACCGTTCCCGAAGCGCTAAGGAGAAGCCAGTCAGCCGTTCCATTCGAATAGACAACGTGAAGCGAGACATCAGAGTACGTCAGATTAAGCACTGTGGTCCCAGCAGGCACGGTCGGAGGATCAGTCAACATCACCAGAAAAGACGCAGCAGCCGAAGTCTGACCAGGCGTCACAGAAGACATCGGATTAGCAAACACAAAGACAGCAATTACGACAATCGCCACGAGCACCGCGGCCAAACCGTACTTCAAAGTCCACTTGCCTGACATTCTATATTTCCTCTCGCCCAGTTTACGCGCGAATGAATAAAAACCTACATTTTTGAAAATTCTTTCAAGACCGTTGAATAACGCTTTCAACAGTCTTTAACCATGCCCCACCGACCGCCAACGTCATGTCACACGGCCAGCCTGCGCCAGAGCCTCACCGTTTCATACCAGAACACTAGAACCATAGCGGCACAAACAACAACCAAGTACACCGTGAAACCTGACGTGTACATAGCCTCGAAGGAAAAGAACGCCGCGAGAATAGTGAAGAGCAACGCAAAGAAGAACAGCTGCGGCACGATGGCGGGCCCCATCCTCGAGTAGCCTTCAAGAACCCTGTCCGACGCCTCCTTCACCGCGGAATACCTCCCGCGCTCATCCTGCACTACGAAGCCCGCCTCGGAAAGCTTCCCCAGATGGTAAGAAGCGAGAGAAGCTGAAGACAAGCCGACTCCATGCTGAACATCCCTAAGCTCAGACGGCCCGTGCCTGAGCAAGTACAGGTAAACCTTCAGCGCGTTACCCTTGACTTCCTGACTGACTGACATCCCAGAACACAGATGAACAACCGTAACCTTTTAACGCTTATGATGGCAAACAGGCACCGACGAAACCATCTCCAAGCAACGAGCGACCAGCACTAGCGCGCTGCCTTGCGCGCGCGCCACTTCCCAAATTAAACATTAACTCAATTTCGGGACAAGCCAGTGCGCTACGCAGTCATGGCTCTTCTGAACACTGGCAGGGCTATTGCTGTCATTACCACTCCGAATACTATGAGTACCGTCAGCTCGGTCGCTATTGCTGGGACTCCTGCGCCTAGGACCATGACTTTTCTGAGAGCTGAGGACGCGTATGTGAGGGGAAGAACTTTCGATATGTCTTGCATGTACCACGGCATCTGCTGGATTGGGAAGAATACGCCGCTGAGAAACATCATTGGGAACATCAGCGTCATCATCAGCATCATTGCTGTTTCTTGATCTTTAGCAAAGGAGGTGAGCACGACGCCGAGGCCGACGAAGCTGAACACGCCTAGTAGGAGTAGACCAATTACGAGCAGTATGCTTCCGTGTATGGTGACCCCGAAAAGAACGGTGGCCAGTGTCAGTATTATTGCGCCTTGGAGCAGGCCTCGTGCTGTCTGGGCGAGAGTCTTTCCAAGTATTATCGAGAGCCTGTTGATTGGTGCCACCATCATTCCGTCCAACGTGCCGATTTCTCTTTCGTGAGATATGGCTGCGGGAAGCCCTGTCATCACGCTCATCATCACGGTCATGGCCACTATTCCGGGCGCGATGAAGTCGAAGTAACTGAAGTGCCCCGCGACGACTCCTTCAATTTGAATGCTGAGCGGCTGAACTATCGCCAAAGTAGTAGTATTCTTCTCTGCCTCTGTCTCGTTTAAGTTCAGGAGTCCTCCAACTTTTAGCCGGGCCATCGTGGTGCCCATCCCCTGAAAAACGGCGGTCAAGGCCGCCTGGATGGTTGCCGAAACCTGCGGGTTGGACTCATCGGTCACGATAACTACAGTTTCCTGCTCTTGGCTCATGAGTGTCTCAGTAAAGTTAGAGGGTATGAGTATGCCGCCCTCAACGTCGCCTCTCTGGACCAGGTCTTTAATGTTGTTGATGTCCGTGGCATTCGAGATAGAGAGCATTTTGCTTTGGTTGTTTTGGTTATTGATTAGATCCAAAGCGTACAGAAATTTCTGGCTTCCAATGGTGGAGTTGTATATTCCAAGGGTGGAGTTAGTGAAGGGTGCATCCTGGTTGGCCAGCGCGATGGGTACGTTGCTTAATGTGTTGTTGGATGGGTAGATGAAGCCAACCATGAGCATCATGAATAATGGCATTAATATGAGCATTACCAGTCCCAGCCTGTTTCGGAAGAGATCAAGCAAATCTTTCCAGGCTATTCGGAGGCTGTTAGAAAGTACACCCATTTTCGTCTCACCTTACCCTCGATGGCGCCGCAAAACGCCTGTGCTCCATGGGTATCTTTTGGTCTGCGCTGTCCCTCACTTCATGGCCTGTTACGTGTAGGAACACGTCTTCGAGCGTGGGTTGAATGTTTTGTATCGAGTCTATCTTGGCTTTGCTTGCTCTTACGGCATCGATTATGGTGTCGAAGGCGTCGTCTCCGTGAGCGTGGATTTTGAGGTGGCTGCTGTTTTCTTGAGAAACGGCTTCTACGCATTCAAGGGCTCGCACCATCGTGATGAGTTCAGGCGTTAGGTTGGAGATTTCAAGGGTCAATATTGTCGTGTTGGCTCCTGAAATCATCTTTTTCAAGTTGGTTGAAGTGTCGAGTGCGACGATTTTCCCATGATCGATTATTCCTATGCGGTCGCATAACAAGTCAGCTTCACCCATCATGTGAGTTGTAATTAGGATCGTGATCTTGCTCTCTTGGTTCACTTTCTTTATGAATTCTCTGATTTCAACCGTTGACTGGGGATCAAGACCCAATGTGGGCTCGTCCAGGAACAGCACTTGCGGCATGCCGAGTAGCGCTCTTATCACGTTCATCCTCTGCCGCATGCCTGTGGAGAAAGTGCCCACCTGTGAATTCTTCCATTTGGTCAGCTGGACGAGTTCCAGAAGGTCGTCGGTTCTCTTGTTGAGAACGTTCTTTGGGAGGTTGAATAATTTTCCGAAGAAGAACAGGTTTTCCTTGGCGGTCAAGCGATTGTACATGATCATTTTCTCGGAAACGATGCCAACCAGCTTCCTGACCTCAGTGTCGTTCTTCACTATGTCGTAGCCGCCGATCGTTGCTGTCCCTTTTGTGGGTCTGCTCAATGTGCAGAGCATCCGTATAGTCGTGCTTTTGCCGGCTCCGTTTGGGCCGAGTAGACCGAAAATTTCGCCTTTCTTCACGTTGAAAGAGATACTGTCAACGGCCACGAAGTCCTTGAACATTTTGGTCAGGTTCTTTACTTCAATCATGGATTCGTTTTCCAAGAGATTCACCGTGCGACTTCAATGTTGTTTCACTGCGATATATCGGAGCAAAATATAAATATTCCGATTATATCAGCATCGTTCCAATGAGAGATTATGCAAGCGGAAAACCAAAAGGAAACTGCTGAGTGGCTCAAGGAAATGCGGAGGGGTTACCTGCGAATTGCAGTGTTGACTCTTCTAAGCAGGAAGCCGCGTTACGGTTATGAAATCATGAAGGAGATTAAGGAGAGGACCGGTGGTTTCTGGAGGCCGACTGCTGGTGGCATCTATCCTGTTCTTCAGAGTCTGGAAGAGTCGGGGTATGTTGAGGGCGAATGGGATGCCCGCCAGAGAAGAAGACGAAAGACTTACAGGATCACTGAGATGGGAAGGCCTGTGCTTCAGCAGGCTCTTGCTAGACATAATCAGATTGCTGACAGCATGGGTGACTTGTTTAAGGAGTTCATGAAGGATGTTCTGGACGTGAAATCTGCCGCGAGGCCACCTGTGCCTAACCTTTTCTCAGCTTTTCTTGAAGAGAAGAAGGAAAGACCTGAGGACGCTGTCGCCGTGTTGGAGCATAAGCGGGGCGAGATTGAGGAGGTTATTGAGCATTTGCAGAACGAGCTGCACGTGATTAACAGGCGGCTGGCTAGGATGGAACCGCAGAAGAAGAGGGCTTCGCGTAGGAGGTTGAAATAAGTGTCTGCGCTTACAGGCTCTGACCCTATCAGTACGATACTGAATCTTGTTTATCTTGGAGTTTTTGTTGTTTTCATGTTCTTCTCCCAGAAAATACAGGCTCTCTTGATGATGCGTCAGGTATCACACGCCTTGACTAGACTCAAAACAATGCGGGACGAGGCCAAGCAGGCAATCACGACAGCAGTGATGGAGGTGGGTAAGCCGGCTGGGGATCCGAAGCCGAGGTTGGAGAGGCTTCTTCAGTTCTTCACTATTCCGCCTGAGGGCATGGATCCTGCGGGAGTTGTTCAACGATTGGAGCACTTGTTTGATACGGCGGATTCGAGGATTAGGGATGAGATTAAGGCAATCGCGCCCGGTGCGGATGAGAGTCAGTTGTTGAATCTGCAGAATCTTTTGGAAGCGGCGCAGGCGCTGAACGGCCTGTACCGTGTTGTCCGGCATTTTTACTTGTTGGGCAAGAAGGACGGCTCGTTGTATTCGACGGTGCAGGTTCAGATGCAGTTGCCCACGATCATGGAGGAGGCTGAGGCTTACCTTTCGTTTTTGGATGCTTTCAGACAGGGCAAACCGGTAGGCGACGGCGTGGGAGCGTTGACCGCGTCAAAAATCATGGCGGGCCAGGAGAGGCGAGGAATTGCCAAGGAAATGGTGGTTGCTGAAACCACGGTTGACGGCAGGCGTGTGTTGACCACGAAGGCTAAGGGTCCTGGCGGCGCGGTTGGGAAGGTTGGAGATGCTGTTAGCAGCTTGATTGAGGCTAATGCTGGAAAAGTCAGGCTTGTCGTGATGGTGGATGCCGGTCTCAAACTGGAAGGAGAAGACTCTGGCGACATCGCAGAGGGCATAGGAGCCGCAATCGGCGGGATCGGCGTTGACAAGTACAACATAGAAGAAGCAGCAACCAAGTACGACATTCCAGTCTACGCCATAGTCATCAAAGAGTCTCTGAAAGAAGTACTGGCACCGATGACGGAAGCAGTCTCTCACGCGGCTGACGGGGCAGTATCGAGGTTCAGAAGCATCATCCAAGAACGGACCAAAGAAGGAGACACAATCATCGTCGTCGGCGTAGGCAACACGATAGGCATCGAATGACACTAGCGCGTATGTTTGTCCCTAATGATTATAACGCGCGCTAAGGCTATTCGTTTTTGAGCATGATGTCTTTTCCTTCAACTTTCAGTTCATATGAGGTTTCGTCATTGATTTTTGGGTGCATGAAGAGAACTTTTGGACCAGCAACAACCTTCCCGGTTGTGACGTCAAATTTGGCGCTGTGTCTGGGACAGGTTACTGTTGTGCCGTTCAACGTTCCCTTGGAAAGGTCTCCGCCAGCGTGAGTACATCTGTTACCCATGGCATAATACGAGCCGCTTACGTTGGCAACCAGTATCTCTTTTTCTTTAAACCTGATAGCTTTCATTTGTCCCGAGGGTATCTCCGAGGTTTCAGCAACTTTTACAAAAGTCAGTTGTTACACCTGCTTCCTCTACCTTTTTCTTTCCTTACTCTGTAATTCACTGTCAATTTTGTCTAGGTAAACTCTTTCCTTTCGAAGAGGACCAATCCCAATATCGCGGTTATGATGAAGTACAGTCCTATTATGACTAGGCCTTCGGGGACATAGGCATTGTAGGAGGTTATGGTTAATCCTCCCCGGCCCATAGGGGTATGTATGACGTGGTCTGGGAACCCTCCGGGGCTTAGTATGTTTCCGATTATTCCGGCTCCGTAGGTTAGGATGAACCAGGGTTCAACGTTAACGAGGCTTGAAACAAGCAGTTCTATCAGTGAGAACACGAAGAGAAAAAGGATGGCTGTCACGAGGATAGACATGCTGTTGCTCTTGAACAGTGAACTGAAGAAGAAAGTGAAGCCCATTACTGCGGCTAGGTAAATAAAGGCGTAGAGCAGTGATTGACCAAATTGGATTGGGATGTTAGCGCCGAAGTAGTATAGCCCGTTGCCAACGGTGATGGCTGCAAAGATGGCGAAGATTATGGTTGCTGCAATGAAGGCCGATAGCCACTTGCCAATGTATATGCTCGATCTTCGGATGGGGTTTGGGACTCCGAAGTAGCCTGTTTTGTTTTGGAATTCGCCGCTGATGGCGTCTCCGCCGAAGAATATCCCTCCGAGTATGATCACGAAGGGGACGCTGCGGCCCCACCAGTTCCAATAGAATGTCAGCTCGCGGGTGCTCGCGAGCTCAAGAGGATCACCGAGAAAACTTGGGGGGCGGTAATATGCCACCAAGACGGTGAGGATGGCACTTATTATGAGAGTGATAGTTAGGAGTATGAAGAATCTGCGTGATCTGAAGTAGTCGAGGAACGTGTATTTCATCGTGATGCCGACTTGGGTAAGGCTACTCGGCACTTTATTCTCAGATATTGTTTCTGTTTCGTTCATGTTTGATCACACCGTGTCCTTGATAAGTTTGAGGTATGCGTCTTCGAGTTCTGATGACGCTGGTCTGTAACTGATTACCCCAATGTTCATTTTCACTAGTAGAGAGAGGATCTTTTCTTGGGCGTCCGAGCCTCCGCTGAACCTTATTGTCAGGCTCTTGTCGTTTTTTTTCTCTACCGTGACTATGCTTGGAATGGCCTCTATCTTCTTGATTGTCAGCTCGGAATCGATTGGACGTTGCAGCTCAACCTCCACGATGTTTTCTCCTCCCATGAACTTGGCCGTCACGTTGGGAATCGTGTCGTAAACGATTAGTTTTCCATGGTCGATCATTGCGACTTCGTCGCAGACTTCTGAAACTTCACTGAGTATGTGGGAGCTCATGAAAATCAGTCTCTTCTTGGTCTTAAGGGATTTTACGATGCCTCTGACTTCGTTCATTCCTCTTGGGTCAAGACCGTTGGTGGGCTCGTCCAGGAGAAGTATGGTTGGATCGCTCAGAAGCGCAGAGGCGATGCATATCCTCTGTTTCATTCCTTTGGAGAACTTGCCAACCCTCTTATCTATCCATTCCTCCATGTGAACTTCTGAAACGGCTTCCTCTATTCTCTTGCTCCGCTCTGTGCTTGGCACGCCTCTTATCTCGGCTATCATCATGAGCGCTTCTCTGGGCGTTAGCGAAGGGTAGATTTCGGGAGTTTCAATCAGAGCACTCACAGAAGCAAGTGCTTTTTTCTTCTGAGTGTGCACGTTTACACCGTTTATGAGAGCCTCTCCAGCGGACGGCCTGATCAGATCTGTAAACATTTTGAGAGTGGTCGTTTTTCCTGCACCGTTCGGGCCTAAGAATCCAACACACTTTGACCCTTCAATTTTCAAGTTTAGATCTGACACGGCGGCAAACGAGCCGTAGCGTTTGGAGAGATTCACAGCCTCGATAATGGGAGCTGTCAAAGTAACCAATCCTCTTTTATCATGTGGTTAAATGGAGAACGCCTGCAGCAGCCATTGATTGGCTCACAGCAAAGCATTTTCAACCTTATGCGGCCTCCATCGTTTGGGTTATCAAGTAAGGCTCTCAGGCTCCTAATAAAGCGATCGCGCGCGAAAGGTGACTCCGACTAGAGCTTCAGCCGTTGTTCCAGCTGCCTGACTGGTCGTGGAGGGAAATCCTTCGTTTCAACCGATGCAACAAGCTTCTTCAGTTCTCTCTTGGCTCTCGCGTGCAGTTGTTCTGAGATCCAACCTTTCTTCAAAGCTTCTTCCAGCTCGTCTTGATCCAGCACCCTGTACCTGAGATCGGGCGAAACCCACAGATCTAGGAATAGATCCGTAATCTCGATTGATCCATCCTTGAGAAGCTTTGGTGGGGTAGTGATGTCGCAGTAGTATCCTGTGTGCTCTCCGCGCAAGTTTCTCACGTTGACGATGCTGAACCATTTTCCTACGAGTTCGAAATATGTGATTGGAAATCCTGCTTGCGAGACCATTTTGCCATCAAACTCGATCGAGTGTGTGGACGTGATTTGAGACCTACCGACGATAACTTTTCTGGATTGACAGACTAAGTCATCATACATCTCCAAGACTTGTGCTGGCAACCGAATGTATCGGAGGTGAAGTCTGGGGTTAGCAGCGGCTTGCGTCAGGATAGACTCGATGAAGGCAGTCTTGGTATCGGTGTAAGCCTCACGATCCAGAGCGTGTTTCTCAGCCAGTTTCCTCTTCAACTCGCAGTATTGTTGAGCTACGTCCGGGTGGCAGCGCAGATAGTCTCGAAACATCAAGTGTTGCTTCCAGAAATCTCCGCCATGTTGAACCATGTGTAGGTGAAAATGTTTGTTGCGAACGCCTTTCGGTCCCTTCTGGAAGTATCTTCTTTCAGGCAGTTCCTTCTCGTATTCTGGAACATACTCGTAACCGATGCTTCTGAGTGGCCCAATACACTCCTTAGCGTCTGAAAGTTGTCGCACTGCAACCATTATATCTATGATAGGTTTTGCTCCCAGACCTGGAACGGCAGTGCTTCCGACGTGTTCTATTGCGACTACTTTGTTTCCAACTGCACCTAAAATTCGGTCTTTCTCTTTTGAGTATATTGTAGGCCACCGAGGATCATAGTCTACTATGATCACTGAACGCCTCACTTTGATTGTCTTTCCTTTGTCTTTGATTTGTGCTCTCACCAGGAACCATCCATTTGGGGCAACAATTGTAACTAGAATATCGAACAGCACTATAAAATATGTTGAAAGAGTGGTCCGCTTCGTCAGATGAAAAAAGGAGTCGCAGGTGATGTCTCCACTGGTGTGAGGGTTCAAATCCCACCCCTCGCTACAAACGAACCCAGCCCGGTTTCATGGAGTTCCTTTTAGGGTGCACTTGCGTGTTTGTTGACAACCGCTTTATAAGCTGCCTGTGGCTCCGTTGACAACTGTTCTATGAATAAGCTGTCAATACATTAAGAGCGTTTCATTGTTGGCACAGTTCCAGTAATGTTTAAGTGTACGTTTAAACATATAGATTCACGTGATCCATCTTGGTCAAGACTATAACCATCCGAGAAGAAGTGTATAGAAAATTGCTGACTGTCAAGAAGAAGGATGAAAGCTTCAGTGAGCTGTTTGACAGGCTTGCAGAAAATAAGGATCCACTGGAAACGCTATCAAAACTCAGGGCGAGTGTAGAGTTCAGAAAGAAGAAAGAGATGCTTTCAGAGATATATTCTTCCAGGGCTGAACGAAGAAGATGATCGCAATAGACACGGATGTGTTGATTGAGATACTGGACAAGAAATCAGAAAAAGGTGACGAAGCTCTCAAACAGATTCTTCAAAGCGAAGAAGAAATATGCACAACTGTCATCAACATACACGAGATACTCTACGGCCTCCACAAGTATGGAAAACCAGTCAAAGAGATTCTGTTATTACCTGTTTTGAACTATATGAAAAAGGATGCAGTCCTCTCCAGCAAAATAGAGCTTGAAGCAGAAGAAAGAGGAACTTCCATACGCAGGACTGATGCCATGATAGCCGCGATAACCTTAAACAACGGGGCAGCCCTCTTCACCTTCGACTTGAAACACTTCAGCCCCCTCAAAGCCCTTGGACTCAAACTCTTTCCGTAGAATACTCTGTCTGAAACACAGCTTTTTGTTCGGCGCTAAGCAAGAACCAGCCAATTTGTTCGATCAGGTGGGACGGGCAGACCTGCCGTACCATGGTGTTTTAACCGGTAAAGTTCGGTGGGGGTCCCACCCCCCGCATTCTAATTTTAGGCTTATTCTGAGCTTGATTAGCCGAAATAAACTCAATTTAGGACCTTAGTGTGCGGGGGCTAACAATTGAACACATGTTTACCGGTAAAATACTAAGGTTATCCCACATTTTATTGACGAGAATTTATAGCGCGCGCAGTCTCCATGCGACTCTGATTGTACGCGCACTGGAGACCGAGTAACTCGATTTTGTAGTGTTTCAGAGAAGAAGCACACACTATATATGAGCGGGTCCGGTGGGATTTGACCCCAAATGCGCGCGCGCAAAGTTTTAAGAGCTTTGCCGAGGAATATAATATGTCTGTTCGAGTTTCTGAGTATTAGGAGGTTCAAGGTGGTCGTTAAGGTTCGGTTGGAGTTTAAGTTGTTATCGACAACGAAGATTGCAAGTGACCACTTGTTGACGTTGAATCTGAAAAACGTTGGAAGCAGCATCTTGAAGAATTTGGTTGTGCGGCTGCACTCCCCAGATCCGGGGTTTTCAGTTGATTGCGCTGGGTGCTTTGTCTACGCTTTGATGCCCAGCGCAGATGAGAATGTTAAGTTTCGGGTTTTTGTCTCTTCATTGGCGCGGGCTTACTTTTCGGTCTGCGGGTATGCAAGCGGGGACGCGTATTTTTCCATAGAATCGCCTGTAATGGCGGTTCAGACAAAAGACTCCATGGAGAATAGCATGTTGTTGATGTGACGGTTGCCGCGCTTCTTAGCTTTGGTTCCGGTGGTCGTCAAGTTCGGTTGAGCGTTTGCTTAGTTGGGGCTTTATTTTTTGGGCATTAGTTCGTTTAGTTCGTATGTTGCAACGCACATTACGCTGTCGGCGCCTCCGTAGTACACTAGGACTTCGTCGTTGATGAGTACGTTTCCACAGCTGAACACCACGTTAGGCACTTTGCCGAAGCGCTCGTAGTCGGTGACGGGTGTTAGTATGGGTGTTTCGGAGCGGTAGAGAATGGTTTCGGGATTGTCTCTGTCCAGCAGGATTACGCCAAGCGAATAGACCTTTTCGAAACTCACGCCGTGGTAGATAAGGAGCCAGCCCTCGTTGAGTTCGATTGGGGGTCCGGCTGCGCCTACTTTCCAGCAGTCCCAGCTTTTCCTTCTTGGTCTCATCAAGGACCTGATGTCGTACCATCTTCTGAGGTCGTCGGAGTACGCCACGCACATGTCTGGCTCTAGGCGATGAAACATGACGTACTTGCCTCCGATTTTTTTTGGGAAAATGACGGCGTCTTTGTTGTGTATGCCTCTGAATGGCAATAGTCGTTCGTTCCATTTCCATTGTTTGCTCAAGAAATCGCCAACTGCGATGGATACTAGTGAGATCTGGTAGAGCTGTTCGTGGTCAATTTCGGAAAGGGCTGTATAAGACATTATTATTTGGTCGTCGAAGAGCGTTAGTCTGGGGTCCTCGCATCCCCAGCGTTCAGCTTCGTTGTGGGGTTCAAAAACGGGGACTGGTGACCGCTCGTCGATTTTGTATCCGTCAGAGGAGGCGGCGTATCCGATGCGGGATATGCCGTCGTTACCTATTGCCCGGTATAGTATGTGGACTCGTTTGCCGACTCTTATGGCGGCAGCGTTGAATACTTCTTTCGATTCCCAGGGGTTAGATGCTATTGGCTGAAGGATCGGGTTGTCTTGGGACCGTCTCATTTTGTATGTATCCTAGTAGTTTTTTGACGTGGTAAATCCAAAGAGTTCATCTAAGAGTTTTCTGACGGAGAGTAGGCCGGTTAGTTCTCCTTTGCGGTTTACGACGGGCAGGTGTCTGATTCCGTGTGAGATTACGAGTCGTCTTGCTTCCTCTAGCGAAGCCTCTTCTCCTATTGTGGCGACATTCTTGGTCATCACTTGATCGATGGCGGTATCCAGTGGGACTTCGTTGGCTATGATTCTTATGGCGTCCCGCTCGGTGAAGATACCCACGCATTTTTGGTTGTCGTCCGTTATTACGATTGAGCCCACGTGTTTTTCGTATAGTGTTCTGACGATGTCTTTGATTGTGATGTTAACCTTGGCGGTTACCACGTCTTCGATCATTATGTGCTTTACCATTAGCACGTTCTGGTTTCGCCTCTGTCTTAGGTTTGGTTTTCTTGACTAATAAGGCGAACTGTTTTAGGACTCACAAAAACGCGTGTGTGGGAGACTTTCCGCGCGAATAAAGGCAATATTGTTTGCCGTTCTATTTGGTAGTTTGAAGTTCGATGCGGGCGGAAAGGTAGCAAACGGTGGCTTCGGCTCCCTGGTTGTAGTTTAGTCCTTTTTCGGTTATTCCGTCGTAGCAGCTGCCTGTGGTGGAATTGTAAACAGAGGAGTTTTGGGTGTTCTTCCCGAGAAACCAGTTGAAGATTGTTCGTGCCATTGTTTTGTAGTGGCGGTTGTCTGTTTCGCGGTAAGCTGACAGTGCTGCTTCCGTCATTGAAGCTGCTTCCACGGATTGCTGATCGTATACGGGCCGCGGTTTTCCTTTTTTGTACCAGCCGTGGTTGCCTATGGGTACGAATTTGTTGTTTAGTATCTGAACTTCAAGGAGGAACTTTAGCGATTCCTCTGCGACTCGAATGTATTTGGCTTGTTTTGTTTCTCGGTAGGCTTCGAAAAGGGCTTGCGGGAGTCTACCGTTTACGTAGGTGAGGTAAGGTTCAAACCAGCGCCAGTCGCTGGAGCGCGTGTTTTTGTAGTATTCGAGCAGTTTGTCTGATAGTGCCTTTATGTTCTGGGTTAGGTTTTGGTCTTTTGTGTAGGCCTTGTGGTAATGACTTAGGCCAAGTATTGCGAAGGCTTTCGCTCTGGGGGATTTGAAGAAGCATGCCCATCGAAAGGCTTTGTCGAAGATTTCTTTTGCTAGAAGTCTCCTCTCCGCTGATAGCTTGCTGTTTATTACGTATCCGCAGGCCCATAGGGTGCGACCTGCACAGTCTTCGGAACCTTCGTCGTCGATGAAGTTTCGATCGTAGCCTAGGAAGTTATGCATTTTGCCGTCTGCTCTTTGCATGTGCAGAAGGAAGCTCAGGTATGTGTCTATCAACCTGTCCGATTTGGAGATACCTTTGATTTGGCTGTGCTTGGTGATGGCTATGAGGGCTCGGGCGTTGTCGTCGGTTGTGTATCCTTCTAGCCGATTTGGTGTTCCGAATTTCGAATGTTGAAAGATACCAGTATCGTCTGTGATTGCTTTAAGGAAGTTTAGTTTGATAGGTGGGAGATTCACGTGAGCGTCCTCTTAAGCGTGTATCGCTTGTTTGAGTATGTCTGTGTATTTTTGGGCGACCTTTGGCCATATGAAGCTTCGACTGTACCTGTAAGCTTTTTTCTCTATGTCTCTTCTCAGTTTGTCGTTTTCTAGAAGTTTCTTCACCTCTTCGGCGATTGAGTCTGGGTTTTTGAACTCGCAGAACATGCCTCGTCCGTGAGACAGCACCTCTTTAGCGTGGAGGTAGGGAGTTGATACTACTGCTCTGCCGGCTCCTAGAGCGTAGACTAGTGTGCCGCTGCTGATTTGGTTTGGGCCGATGTAGGGTGTGATGTAGATGTCTGTGGCGTGGAGGTACCTTATTAGTTCCCTTTTTGTTAGGAAGCGATTGTGAAATCTGACGTGGTTCTTTAGCCCCAGTTGGTCGACTAGTTTGATGAGGTTCATGCGGTAGGTTTCGCCTTCGATTTTTCTTACTTCGGGGTGTGTTTCGCCGATTATTAGGTAGAGTATGTTTGGATGTTCTTCAACTAGGGGTGGGAGTGCTTGGATGGCGTACTCGATGCCTTTGCCTCCGTTTATTAGGCCGAAAGTGGACAGGATGGTTCTTCCTTTCAAACCCAGCGAAGGTTTTACGCTGTCACTGGTTAAGAAGGGGATGTCTGGGCAACCGTGTTGGACGACGTTGATTTTCTTGTTTGGGACGTCGTATTCCTTGAGAATGTTCTTGGCGACTCTTGCCATGACCACGATTGCTTTGCTGTGAGCGGTGATTTCTTTCAGCACGTTTCGTGCTTTTGGTTCAAAGTCTGGTTGGAGTGTGTGGAGTGTGGTTATGACTGGTTTGTGTACGTTTTGTAGGAAGGAGAGGATATACTTTCCCCATTCTCCTCCGTATATTCCGAATTCGTGTTGTAGGTTTACTGCGTTGATTCGGGATGAGTTGATGTACTTGGCGGCTTGAATGTAATCCTCTTCGAAATCCTGCCTTATCTGTTGTTTGACTCGGCTGTCGTAGTCGTAGATTGTCTCTATTTCGTTTACGCTTATGACTCGGGCTGGGGCGAATTCACCGAGGCGGTCTATGGAGTCGATTAGGTCTTTCGTGAAGGTGGCTATTCCGCATTCTCTGGGAGTGTATGTGCCTAGAAAGGCAACGTATTCTTCGTTCGATTCTGGAACTCGAGGTTTTGTGGACAATTCTGACATTACCTTGCCTGAAGTTTTCGCTACAAGAATGTAGTGAATTTTGGCTTGAAAACGCCTTTGTTTATTAATACGCGTTCCGCCGTTAAAAAAATTTGCTGCTCGTTGATGTTGTTTTCTGAGGTGAGAACTGAATGGTGGAGTCAGGAGGTCCTTGTTGGTTGTGTTGGGAATAGAATTTTAATCCAACCAACCAAAACAAACCAAGTCAATTTCCTCCTTTTCCTGAAGTTGATAAGGCCTAGGCCACCGATAATGATGAGTCTGACCGGAACAGTCATTCTTGAAGCTAATTTGTCCAATTCTTCAATCACGTATGCCTTGCTAAATGAAGGTCTCTGCGTCAGACACGCACCCCATAGTCTCTAGCCTTGTCTGCAAACTCGGCCCATGTCGGCAATGTCAACCCACCCCGTACTCCCTTCGTCCTCAGAAACTCGAACATGGCATTTACGTGGAGACCCAGGTCAAACCAGTTGGCCTCTTCGAGTAGACATTTTTTGTTGATTTTCTTTGCTTCCTTCTTCAAAAGCAGTAGAGCATATGTGGCGTATCGGATATTGTCTCTTTCAATTAGCAAGGTGTGAACTAGGACATCCTCAATGCGTATTGTTTTCTTTCTTTGTGAGTAGAAATAGACTTCAAAATCGGATGTTAGCTGAATACCAAAATCCTGGAGACAGGAGGTTGCCGTTTTTTGGAACTCGCTGTTGTCGATTCTTAAATTCTTCGACAGTCTTATTAGGCATTCAAAGTCTTTCTGCCAGAGCACGACTGCTGGTTGAGGCAGTGATCTTACTAATCGGCTCATTATGAACTGCTGATACTCCCTCAGGAAGTCCGCTAACAAGGAGAATCTAGAATTGATGTGGAACAAGTCACCATCTGTATCCATTATACCACGAGACATGAAATCCTTTGAATACCTCCAGAATGTGACGTGTGAAAAGCTCTTGAAATTGACGTGGTGTCCAGCGAGTATTTGAAAAAGCACCTCAATCCCCAAACCAGATAATATGTTCTCCCATTTTATGTAATCATATTTCAACAAGAGCTCTTTGAGCAAAAGAGCATGCTTTGTTTCGCTGAAATAGAGATATTTCCCGGATTTTTCCGCCTTTATTTCCAATGAAAGACTCAGCTTTCTGGATTCAATGAGGTTCTTCCCTGATAGTCTCCTTAGATAGTGTGATAGTAGACTCGGTCTGATTGAGAGACTCTTTCTTAGTGAAGAAAGATGGTTCTCTCTAGCGATCTCTTTTAAGATTCTGATTTCTTGTTCGCTGAAAGTGTAGTCTTCTAGCTTGCTTCTCACGCCATTTCATACAATTGAATAGTTATATAAAGGTTTCAATTCTATGAAATGAAGCATCAACAGATTGTAATAATGTGTCTGACCAACTCCAACTTCATAGAATTGAACGTTTGACGAAACCGCGCTCTCACTTTTGTGTGATTTCATAAAATTGAAAAGTCTTATAAACGATTTAATTCTATGAAATGTCATGAAACTGAGATATTATTATAATAATATTTCACTTCCTGACCGCTGCACGGATTCACACAGCGCGACCCTGGCTGTTGGTTGTGAACACTGACTTCAAACGGTACATGTTTCCTTTCTTGACCGCTTCTAGAATTGGCATCAAAGTGGCGCAAAAGCTGTACAAATACCCTCCCAAGACTGCAATATTACTCTCGTCCAGCTAACTCTTGCCACTACTCCTGTTGAATCTCGTTATAGCATCAACAAATTCTGCGCGCGCGTTCTATTTCCCACAATCTAGATATAATGAAATACAATGAAGAAATGAGGTGGCGAGGCGATAATATGCTTAGAAAGCTTGTGCTGGCTGTTGGACTGGTGATGGATGGTGTTGGCATGATTATGACGCTGTGGGTCTTGCAGACTGTTGGGAACTATTTAGGGGAACCTTGGCCTCCAATCGGCTCTATTATTCCGCTGGGTATGTCCTTCAGTGATTTCATGGGGTGGGTGACGGTTCCCACAGGAGCTCTTGTTGGGTTTGGATTTCTGCTGCTGGCTTTCGGCATACTTTATCCTAGACAGTCAACAGAACCTACGCCCGAAGGTGAAGCTGCACACGACGGTGAAACTGGAAACGAGGGTGAAGCTGAAGACGAGGGTGAAGAAGCGAAGGGTTAGGCTTTCCCTCGGCACGCTTGTCGAGCTAGTGCGCGCCTAACTTTGTTACATTGGCCTTTGAAGTTTCTTTAGCGCGCGCTGTGGGAAAATCGTGGATTCAATGACGAGCTGAGGCCTGCAGGGTCAACATGGTCGAAGCCTTTCGCTTGAATGTTGGGTTTTGAGCCCTTGTGTTTGAGTGCTCAATCCGTGATTTCTTTGAGTGCCAAAACGTTGTTGAAGCATGTTGGTTTGAAGGTTTTTTGCTCAATTCCGCCTAGTTTTTGAGTGTCAAAAGTTTCGGCACGTTGAGTTTCTTGTGTTGGTGTGGGAGTACTTGTGTTTGAGCAAAATAAGTATTGATTCTTGATATTGGCGCGCGTATTGTTACTATAGCGAACGAAACGAACGAACAGAGAGTGAAGCGAGTGTTAGCAGTGCATTGTTGCCGTTACGATTAAAACGTTACGTTCACTTACCTTCACTTTCTATTCTTTCTTGTGTTCCTCTCTAAGCGCGCGCCAACGCTTCGTGCGAACAAACTTGGAAGGAAAAGTTATATATATATAATACAATCGCTTCAGAGAAGCATAGATCAGAGGTCTAAAGATGACAAATGATATTGAAAAGATAATAAAAGATTGGGCTGCCGCATGGAATTCACACGACTCGGATAAGACAATCTCCTTCTATACAGATGATTGTGTTTTAGAGGACAATGGACTGGGCGTAGTCTGCCACGGCAAGAAGGAATTAGCCGCCTTATGTAAATCAACTTTTATTGATATTCCTGATCTGCGATTCGAATCGAAGTCGCTGTTTAACACTGGCAATTGGGTAGCTTGGGAATGGACCATGACAGGCACTCAGGCCCATAGCAGCAATCCAGCGATACCGGCGACCGGGAAACGCTTTTCGGTTAGAGGCGCATCGATAATTGAAATTCACAATGGTAAGATCAGGCGAGAGACTGATTATTATAACGCGCTAACCATGATGCAACAGCTCGGTGTGATGCCTAGTACGCCCTCGAAATAAATTCACAAGCAAGTAAAGATATACCTAAAGAAGATTTCGTTTTTTAGCACGCGCGCCTGTCGTGCAAGCGAATCAAGGGTTTAGACATGCTGTTGGCCTGAACTCTGGCGGCTTGCGAACCTTCGTTGCTTGCTCAAACGCGTAAGCCAACCTGATGAGTGTGGGTTCCTGCCATGCTTTTGCAAAGAACGAAATGCCGACTGGCAGACCAAAGATGTACCCCGCAGGCACGGTTATGTGTGGATACCCTGCCACTGCAGCTGGTGACGTACAATCCATGTCCCAATTAATGGCATCGCCGTTGACCAAGTCAATGGTCCACGATGGACCGCCTGATGGCACGACGATTGCATCGAGTTTGTGTGTTCGCATGGTCACGTCGATGCCTTCTTTGCGTGTCAGACGGTGATTCTTTGCAAGTGCGTCGCGGTACTTTTTGTCATGCAGTGAGCCCTTTTTTTGTGCGAGCTCCATATCTTCCTGCCCAAAATACGGCATCACACGGCCTTTGTTTTCCTCATTGAACTTGATGACTTCGGCCAGCGTTTTCACGCGGGCCTTGGTGCTCGCGAGATATTTGTTCAAATCTGTCTTGAACTCGTAATACAAGACCTCCATCTCGGTCTTGTGGAGTTTTTTGAAGTTGGGTACATCGGCTGGGTCAACAATTACGGCTCCCATTTGCTTCATCACATCAAGGCACGACTCAAAAATCTTGATGATGCGTTTATCGGTTCCAACCATTTTTCTTGCAACGCCAATCCGCGCGCCCTTGAGGCCGTTCTTATCAAGGAACTGAGTGTAGTCTTCGAACGCTCGCTTCTTGTTAAGCCTTGTAGCTGAATCCATTTCATCAACTCCAGTCAGTGCCCCGAGCAGAATCGCCGCATCCGCGACGGTGCGCGCCATGGGACCAGCCGTATCTTGACTGTGGGCAACAGGAATCATTCCGCTTCGACTCCACAAGCCGAGCGTAGGTTTGATTCCAACAATGCCATTCGTTTGACTCGGGCAAATAAGCGAGCCATCGGTCTCTGCGCCAATCGCAGCTGCGCACAGGTTTGCCGCCACCGCCGCGCCTGAACCTGAAGACGAACCGCAAGCGGAACGGTCAAGCGCGTATGGGTTGCGTGTGAGTCCGCCGCGAGACGACCAACCACTGACAGAGCGTTTGCCGCGAAAATTCGACCATTCGCTCAAGTTGGGCTTGCCTAAAATCACTGCGCCTGCTGAACGCAATTTCTTGACGATGAACGCGTCGCGGGGTGCGATGTGCCCTGCGAGCGCAAGCGAACCCGATGTGGTCTGCATTCGGTCATGTGTATCGATGTTGTCTTTGATGAGGACAGGAATGCCATGGAGTGGCCCACGCGTTTTGCCGCGGCGTCGCTCATTGTCGAGGGATGATGCGATAGCTAGAGCGTCGGGGTTCGTTTCTATGACGGCGTTCACTTTTGGACCGTTACTGTCCATCGCGTCAATCCGCTCCAGATAAAGCTCGGCGAGGCGACGCGATGTCAACTCGCCTGCGGTCATCATTGATTGCATTTCAGAAATCGTCCATTCTTGCAATGTCATCGTTCTCTATATGTGATGTAGTGTTCGGACTGAGTTCATAAACTTTAGTAGGAGCTTTTGAGCGCGCGCGCTAAACAAGGATTAACGTGAAATCCCATGCTTCAGTCACAATTTTGTTGTTACAATGTGTCACAACTCCAGTTCTTCTGGAATTCCGAAATATTCTATATACACAATGTTGATTTTGCGTTTTTGTGACACTTCCAAAAAGGGAAGAGTTCTTTAAGAATTGAGCTTCTTTTCGTGCATACACACGGAACTATTCCTAGAATCGTGTATACACGGTTTAGGGGGCGAACCGCCATACCGATAGTATTATAACATTCTATGAAAGACTATTAGTTGACATGTTTTCTAAGGGAAGAATGATGGAGACGTCAAAAGGGACAAAAACTTCCACTTATACCCTCGAAGAACTTATAGGTCCGTTGAACGATGTGGAAAAGAAATATGTTCCGAAGGAACTCCATGTTGCAGGGAAGCTATCGATTCCGCTGCCAGGTCCCAGGTCAGCAGTAATAGGCTCACGGAAAGCCTCTTCAGAAGGTCTTAAAGCAGCTAGTGACATCGCAAGAACTCTTGCAAGACATGGGGTCATAGTTGTTAGCGGGCTTGCTGAGGGAATCGACACTTCGGCACACAAAGCTACCATTGAAGAGGGGGGACACACGATCGCGGTTCTTGGAACGCCCTTAGACCGAGTTTACCCACAAAAAAACTTCCAACTTCAGGAGGTCATTATGCGCCACCACTTGGCCATTTCCCAATTTCCAACTGGGCACCGCACTCAGCCAAAGGATTTCGTTCTTCGAAATCGAACGATGGCACTCATCTCTGACGCCTCAATTATTGTTGAGGCGGGGGATACTAGTGGCTCTCTGCACCAAGGATGGGAGGCTCTCAGGCTCGGACGACCACTCTTCATTTGGAGTTCCATCATGAATGACTCTTCATTGAGTTGGCCAAAGAAGATGGCAATGTATGGTGCAGTGGGACTCACAGATCCAGAAGAAGTGCTGGATGTTTTGCCGTCTAGAAGCGAAAGAATCCTCGAGGTAGTTCTATGAGTCATGAATCTATCTGAACTTGAGTTTGGTGCGCTCTTATCTTATGCACCTCGCGGGTATTCACCCGAAATACTGCATTCTAAGAATGTGATGATTGCGCTCAAGAAGGACGGATTCGTAGGAGACCCACCAATCCTAATGTCGCAATGGGTAGCGCAGACAATACAACGAAATAGAACCACACTCCCATTTGGTTCATTCTTCCAACCTAACACAATCTTAGTTCCTACTCCAAAGAGTTCTTTGATGCGGCCAAACACGTTATGGGTTCCTGAGCGAATTGCGACTGCTTTAGTCAGAACGGGTCTCGGAAAAGAAGTTGCCTCGTGCCTCGTTCGGGCTAGACCTGTGCCCAAGGCTGCATTAAGTGCACCAAATGAGAGACCAACTACCGTTGAACACTATGACTCGATGAGAGTCCAAGGGCGTCTCTCAGAACCAGATGAAATTGTGTTGGTCGACGATGTAATCACGCGAGGCGCAACTCTCCTAGGTGCTGCAAATCGGTTGGCAGACGTTTTCCCACAAACTCGCATCCGTGCCTTCGTAGCCATGCGGACAGTCAGCAATCAAGATGAATTTGACAAGGTGTATGCTCCATACGTCGGAACGATTGAACTTCGGGAATCAGGGGATACTCTGCGGAGACCGTAGCGTGCGCTACCCGTTTTTATCAACCATGACAAGATGCTTAACACCTTTCTCTATAGCGCGCTAAGGTTTTGTAACAATTATTAATTTAGGACTCCTTTCTGCATCTGTTGAAAGAATGGCCAAGTGTAACAAGTTACTTTGCGCGCCTGAGACTGCGCATTAACCAGCTCATGATTCAGACGCGCGTGAAACAGAAGGTTGGAAGGTAGGTATATCAGAGTCTTGGTGGCGTAGGAAAGGAGTGAGGCTTTCTGATGGTGTCTTGGCGCAAGATAGGTGTGTTGATTGTCGCGTTGATTATCGTGCTTCCCGCCATCCTTCTCGTTTTCGTGAACAACAAGCCTGCGAATTCTACGGCGCTGCACTACACCTACAGCGTTGTCAATGTGTACCCTCATGACACGGATGCTTTCACGGAGGGACTGGCGTTTGACGGTGGTTTTCTGTATGAGAGTACGGGGCTTTACGGGAACTCTAGTCTGCGCCGCGTGGATTTAGAGACTGGTGGAGTTTTGCAGTTTCTCAGTTTGCAGCCTCAGTATTTTGGTGAAGGCATAGCAGTTGTGGGCGACAAAATCGTTCAGCTGACATGGCGGTCGCACGTGGGTTTCGTGTATGACAAGGCTGGTTTTGGTTTGTTGCAGGAGTTTGAATATCCCACTGAGGGATGGGGGTTGACGTACGATGGCAAGCGGCTGATAATGAGCGATGGAACGGCGAACCTGTACTTCTTGGATCCAGTGACTTTCCAAGGAATCGGACAGGTAGTGGTGCACGATGCTGGACCTGTCACTGAGTTGAACGAGCTTGAGTACATAAACGGCACGGTCTACGCAAATGTTTGGGGAGAAGAGAAGATCGCTGTCATCAATCCGCAGAATGGCCAAGTTACGGCGTGGATTGACTTGACGGGCATTCAAGACTTGAAAAATCAGGATCCAAACAACGTGCTGAACGGAATTGCATACGACGCTAACGGGGACAGGCTCTTCGTCACAGGAAAGATGTGGCCCCACATTTTCGAGATCAAGCTAATCCCTTCCGCATAGCCTCCTGGATGCCACGTATTTTTTAGGCAAGCTTCTTCAAAGCATGTTAATTCAGTTTGCCAAAATTCAGGCGTGGGTGTACAAGCGCCATTTAAGCCTTCAGGGCAGAAAACGTCTTTTCTGTATATTCCACTTATGGTTGGCAATAGGCCAAGCTTGTAAAGATCGTAGAATTTGCTGTTAGTTCTGGGTTGCAGAAATTCTTCGAAAAATTCTGCTTCTTGCTTATAGGATAGTCCAAAATCAAGGAAAACTGATCCATGTTGAGATTGAAGCAAAACCTTGTTTCCTCCAATCTCGTTGACCCCACCATATAATGTTAAGTCAATCATTCGCTTTTACGCCCAGCGACTGAATGACAACAGTTATTGTTTCATTTACGTTAAATAATTTTCCAAGATATTATGACAGCGGATTCTCAGATACAGGTACGAGGCATATAAGAAATAGCATGAGCATCTTTGTCGTAGCGCGAGCTTTAGTATCAAACTTGGCGCGCGCTAACAAAACATGAGTCCGTATATTTCCTTTCCCCAGAAGTTTCATCCACGGAATTCTTGGTGTTAGGAAGGCGCAAGTGGTAGACTGCTCAATGGAAACATTTGGGTTTCCGCCAAAGTCCGTGTCGCCTATTGTTGCTGAAAGAGTCATCGTTTCAAAAAGCATTCGTCGATGACTTGTTGCCACGCTTTCTTATTCTCATCCTTTGCCTTAATCTCATTTAGGAACTTCCCGACATTATTCAAAAAGACTTTTCTACCCTGTTCGCCCAGAAACAAGAGGTACGGAAAGAGTTGGTCAGGAATCTTGAGCAGATATAGATTCAAACCTTCTTTTAATTGAGACTCAATTATGTTGCCGATAGCTTGCTCATCATCCTCAACGACACCGGCTCCATCGAGTATAATATACTCTGTTATTCCATGGCGGTTTGCCTTCATTTGGCAATGACTCACATCACTTTCCGATATGGGTTTGTCTTTTGCCTCGGCAGCCTTCAAAAGCTTGCCATTCAGATAGAATTCAATATCTCCAGCAGTCCTTGCAAACTTGTCGGCCCAATTGACAGGATAGGCCCTTACCTTCCATTTGTTTTCTGTCCAGCCATACATACCCGCGAAAACTGCTGCACATATTGCAACCAGACGTTCTCCACTACCAGACACTCTGAGGAAATCCTTTACAGCCCGCATAGTTACTCGAAGACTTGTCTGAACAGGAGGGATATGGAACTCCTTCGCCGTGGGTTCAAGTCTAGCCACCTCTTTCAAGACCTGTCGCAAGAATGATATTGGCAGTGTTTCATCTGTTTCAGAATAAACCTGAGAGTTCTCAAGGAGCGAGTGAAGTCTTTCTTGTGCTTCACGATTTCTGTCTCTATTAGAAAGATCAAACTCTGTGTAACGTGCTGGTCTGTTGAGAAAAGGTTCATTAGAGCCTCCAAACCTTTCGCCATGGCTTTTTTCGAACGGCACAATGACGCCGTGGGCAAGGCTTCTTGCATCGTAAGCTCCTTGTAGTTTGCTTCCCTGTTGTAATGCGCGGTAGTGGACTCTCCTATTGACTGTTTTCGCAAGTACTGCTGTGAGGAGAATATACTTGTAAGTCAATTGACTTCCATGAATAACCTCTGTGATCTGACGTATCTGTTCACCATATTTAGCCGAATCCAAAAAATCACAAGTAGAATTCTTCAAGACAAAGGCCCATTCATTCTCGAGTCTCTTTTTAGCCTCCTTTTTATCCACTTCCAATCCACAGGACCTCCAATAAATGAACCCTAACGACATCAGCCGCAATTGCTAAGAGGCTCCTAGGTTGAATTAGTGATTTATATCTTCCGTATTCCTAAACAAACACAATGCTATCTTCATTTGGAAAACAAAGAGAACAAATTTCGCGAGGGAAAGTTGACAAAACCATCTAAAGGCGCAAACAGGTCTTCATTAGTTAAACATAACACGAAAGTTGTCCGCATGTATTGTTCTCAGTCAGTTCATAGTTTACCCAAAGGGCTTCTTTTCTTGTCTTCTTCACAGAGTGGCACTTCTTCTCAGGGCCTTCTATACACTTCCAATGTCCATATAGTTTTCCCATCAAATCGCAGCGATAAGCTGAAACGGCAACTTTCCCTTTGACCGCGTGAAGCAACTCAGCCAACTTGCTGTGTTCTTCATCAGTCATCTCAAAGCCGTATGCACCAGTGTCACCTCTACATTCATGTGGATAAGGAGGATCACAGTAGAATAGGGTTTCACTGCTATCATAGCGTTTGATCACATCGATTGCGGGGCGATTCTCGATTTGAACTCTAAGAAGTCGCAGTGCTGTTTCAGGTAAGTTCTCTACAGATCCCAGCCATCTTGACACCGCACCCGCCATGCCAGCCCGACTAGATAGCCTGCAATATGCCCATCGTCCTTGTGAAGCCGATTGGGCTAAACCTGTTCTTGACTGCCTCGCGCGTATATAGAACAATCTCGCTCTTTCCACATCAGAAAGTTCGAAGTTGTTCTTTTCCCTTATTGCTTCCAAATACTCTTCGAAAGCGAATGGAGTCAGGGCAATCTTCTCAATCAATTCCTCTTTCTTATCTCTAAGTACACGAAAGAAGTTTGCTACTTCTCCATCTACATCGTTGTATGTTTCTACGGGTGATGGTTCGCGATTGAGCAAGACCGCTGCAGAACCGCCAAATGGTTCACAATAGTGCTTTGTCTTTGGCAAAAGAGGGAGAAGCCAATCTAGGTGACTGTATTTCCCACCGTACCAGCCGAAAGCGATCAATCTATGAGTCATCAATTCGCCTCATTAAGGTAGCTTGCTAAGTCCTATATAAATCTCAGACAAATAGCGTATCCCCTTTTGTAAGTTTTCAGTTGTCAGGTCGATAATTTGGTCGAATGCACCTACTTCTTGAAAAAGACGAAGATGACACCAAGTCTGCTTCTTGTTACAAGAACGACAGGATGGGATCATTTCAGAAACCTTGTTCCTTTCTGTATTGCATGTAACCGGAGCAAACGCGATCGCAGAAGACTGGCGTGAAGAATATCTGCTTCTTGAGATTTTCGAATGCCTGAGACCTAGGAGGGATCAAGTTCTCGCGATAGGTTGGAAAAAGAAAAAGAAGAGCTGCGCGGGAGATTTAATGACTTAGAAGTGAGTCCTATCCGAGAAACTCGCGCGCGTTATATTCGTTGCTGAGGGAATGTAATCTTTGGAACATCCGAAATTGTAACAGTAGTATTGAAATGCCGATTTTTGGATTCATCAACGTCACATCAAATGTAACAAGTTGTTTAGCGCGCGTTCTTGAATTCATGGAGCGTTGGCTCTTCGCGCTCGTGGCGGCATGTTCTGTGACACTTGAGAAACAGAAGAAAGGAACCAAGACTTACTCTGCCTTTACTCAAAATCAACCTTGCCGTTTGTTGCTATTCTGGCAACTTTCCAATCATATTTGTTTTTGTCAACAGCCTTCTTGATTGTCTCTATGACAGCATTCTGGTACGACGTAGGCCCTTTCCTTGAGAGGAATGTTACACTTCTCACTTCTTCTCCTTCGTTCAGCCCGTCGAAGACCACAAAATCTACCGGGTCCATTACCGCTTTTATGTCGTAGGGGTCATATTCCAGCTTGCCAAATTCTGGGCAGAGGCATTGCTTGACCAATAGGGGTACTTTTTTGCGTCCTCTTTCTATTGATTTCTCCCTAATTTTGCCCTCCTCCTCTTCAAAAAGCTGTTCTTTCTTTTCCAGAGAAACCAAATCTAGTTCATGTTCGTCAAGCCAGGTCTTTGGAGCCTTGCCAGAGTACTTGAGGTGGAGGTCGCTCAACCGCACTATTTCACCGCAACAAGGGCAAACGCACAATATCTTGCGGAACGATTGGAAAATGTCTACTAAGTCCTTCATTTTATAACCTTCATATTGACCCTATTTTCCAGGACGGCATCTTTTACTAACTTCTGATGCTTGTTCAATCTTGAATTGCCGGATTTTATCTCCATGAACGTTATAGAGTCAATGTTCCTCTTGAGGAGTCCGGTGAAAACAAGTAAATCAATAGGGTCGTAAAGCGGCCTGCATTCGCAGAATTGCAGTTTGAGATTCTTGTAGGCAGGAATGAACTTTTCGATTATCTTGCCAAACCCAACCTCTATGGCCTTCTTTTCGGCTCCAACATCAGCCGAGATTTTTCTCTTCTCAAGTTGTTTCTTTCTCTCCATCAATTCCTGAATGAGCTGAAGTCTTAGTGCCTCAGCAGGTGTCGGGAATTTTAGCGTTCCATTAAAAAGCAACGAATCAGAGAGTTTGAACTCTTCATCGCACTTCGGGCATTGAGCAATGAGCTTAGAAGCCTTCAAGTCTTTTATGAGACCCTCAATGTTCATAGAGGCCACTATTCTGTTTAACTACTTAATACTTACACTATTCAACCGCAAATGAAAATTGACTAACTATGTCAGGTACGTGTGCGCACTAGCGCGCGCACGAGCTACTGGCGATAGAACGTGAACCAAAAGAAGAGCATTTATAGACGATTCGGTTCATATTCCGTCATTATGAGCTATTATATCGACTTGTTCTCGCCTGAAACAGCAATGGCTTTTGAAAAGTCTTCTAAAGACATCAGTGGCTTCAGAATCTCCAGAAAAACCTACGTTGAAAATCAAAAAATAGGTCCTGGAGACAAGCTTATTTGTTATGTTACCAGACTTCAAAGGTTCATTGGTGTCCTCGAAATCAAAAGTAAGCCTTTTCAGGACAATAAACCTATTTTTGTCAAAGAGAATGACCCTTTTGTGTTGAGATTCAACGTAGCACCAATTGTGTGGTTGTCTCTCGAAAAATCAATACCGATTCATCAGGACTCTGTCTGGAATGCTCTTTCATTTACAAAAAGACTAAGCAAAAACAGCAATAGATGGACGTTTATGGTTTTCTCTAGTCCTAGACTGTGGCCAAAGGAGGACTGTATTTTTCTTGAAGAGACTTTGTTAGAGCAAGTCCATAAACAGGTTGACTATCCTTTCTCTGATGATGACCGTAGAAAGCTGAGACCAGCGAGAATTAGGATTAGCAGCAAGAAGGAAGTCACTGTTTCTGTGCCTGATGATGAAGAAGTGGAAGAAATCGAACAAGCGCCACTTTCTGAAAAGGAAAGAAGAAACTCGATTATGGTTCAAGCAAAACTCGCCGAGATAGGAGAGACTCTAGATTTCAAGGTATGGCTGCCAAATAGTGACAGAGCAAGAGTGTTAGAAATTTGGAAACCCAAAGAAGATGTGCTCTTGGAAGAATTGCCTCTAGTATTTGATGAAACCACACTGAGAACTATTAGGAATATCGATGTTCTTTGGATAAAGCGCAGGTCGATAGTCAGAGCCTTTGAAGTAGAAGACACAACTTCAATCTTTTCAGGCATTTTAAGAATGGCAGATTTGTTGGCTCTACAACCTATGCTAGACATCAAGATTCATATAGTCGCTCCGAATGAGCGAAGAGCTGTCGTTTTCAGCCAAATCAATAGACCTGTTTTTGCTGATATAGCTGGAAGGCAACTATCAGAAGTATGTTCTTATATCTCATATGATTCAGTTTTTGAAGTCGCGCGGGAGAAAAAATTGAAGCATATGAACGACACGATAATTGATGATTATTCCGAGTATATTGAAGAATAGCGCGCTAACCAATCGCGGGCGCTCTAGATTGCCTTTACTTGAGAAACGCCGTCTTTCTTTTCGACTCTCATGACTTGGTCTGCGAAGCTTTCCAGTTCTCTCTCATGCGAAACCATGACTACTTGTGGGCATTTGAGTTCGTCAAGTATCTCTCTGATCTTGAACAGTTGTTCTTTGCTGAACCCGTCTGTGGGTTCGTCGAGGATCAGAAGGTTGGACTTGATTCCTGCTGAAACCTTTTGTACGATGGTGTTGAGCGAGAGTCTGTAGGCAAGGGCAAGACTGGTTTTCTCACCGCCGCTAAGATAGTTGTAGTCTTGCTCATAGCCATCCTGTTCAACTAATGGCGTGAAATCCTCGTCAATGCGGGATTCTTTGCTAGGATCTTCTACGAGCATTCCCCACCATTTTTGAAAATGCTGATTAAATTCCTGGTTTATGTTCATCATAACATGCTTTTCAATCGCTTCCAAGGTTGGCGCCAAAAACTCTTCAAGCCACATCTGGTATTCCTTCAGCCTTTCAGCAGCTTTTCTTTCTTTTTCCTTGTTCCGGATTTCTCCTTCCAATTCCTCTACTTGATTTGTGAGCATTTCACGAGTCGTCTGGGTTCTCGAAATCCTTCTCTCGACCTCCTTGAGCTGCGACTCGACTTCGTTCAAATCCTTGGAGACGCTCTCAGTCTCGCCTGAGATCCTGTTGAATTCCTCGGCCTGCTGCTGGGCCTTCCCAAGCTTTTCCCCGGCCTCTTCAACCTGTCCTTTCAGTTCCTGGATCTTTTTACGATCCTTCTCTATTCCCTCGTTATTTCTTCCTATCCGCTCATTCAGATTCTGCAGCCTCACTTGCGCAGCTTCGTATTGGCGTTGTGATTCTTGTAGGGCTTCTATTTCCTTGATTTTGGTTTCGCAGGCAGCAACCTCCTCTGAAGCTTTGCGCTTTTCCTCCTTTTTCAGCTTGATTTTCTCTTCGAATTCCATTGGGTCTGCAGGCCGGTCGCAAGTTGGACAGACCTGATTTTGTTCCACAGATTCATAGTCACTTATCTTCGCGCCTATGACATTCTCCGCTAATCTAAGTTCTCGCTCCTTCGCTCTAGCATTCTTCAATTCCTCTTTCAGTCCAGCTTCAGTTTTCGGCGTAGGCTGCTGAATCTTGCTCAGCTTTTCTGCTTCAGGCTGCAGCTTCCCTATTTCCGTAGAAAACTCTTCCATCTCAGCTTCAAGCTTGACTACTTCACCATTCTTCTCTCTCATCTGCTTCTCCAAGAGAGGAACCTCACCTACTGCTTTTCCAAGCAAGTCCTTGTCTTTCCGCAGCAAATCCAATTTCTCTCGCAACCTAGCTGTTTTTTCCTCAAGACCGGCTTTGTTCCCGCTGAGGCCTGCCAATTCTTCCTCGCATTTTCCAATCTCCCCCCTTGTTGCCTTGCATTTCTCTTGCCGGCTTTCAAGGTCAGAAGCATGTGAAGCTAGTCTAATCGATTTTTCTCTGATAGACTTCGCCAGAGTTGAAGAATTGTCTAGTGCGATTCGATAGTCCTCTATTCTGAATGCTTTTCGAAGAGTCTGAAGTCTTGCATCTGCTTTCATCCAGATGATTGCTTTCATCTCTTCCTGCGGCGTGAAAATAGCGTACCTGTAGATTACGCTCTGCGCCTTGGGGTCTGCGGGCTCGTTGAAAGCCAATATTTCAAGAATCTTTTCTTTCATTTCAGACGCCGAGAGTTGCAGTACCGTGCCCTCAGTTTTGAGGCTGCAATCAGCCTGCTGGACGCCTTTGGCCTTCCTCTCCAAGCTTCGGCACACCTCATACTCTTTCCCTTCAACCTCGAAACAGAGACTTACCAGACCCTTCTTTGCCCCTGCCTTGAGCAAGGCTCCTCCTTTCTCTGAGCCCAGACCAAAAAGGGCAAATTCTATCGCCATGAGAATAGTTGACTTTCCCGAGCCTATGTCACCCTCAAAAAGAGTCGTTCCCATGGGAAATGAGACCGTTTGCTCAGTGTAGCTTCTGATGTTCTCAAGCTTCAACGACCTCAGAATCACTAGCCCTCATCTCCCAAACCCAAAGTGTTTAACGCATGCTTTTGAATGCGTTCCACGTAGTCTTTCTTGGTCTCGTTGAGCTTCTGTTCTTGCCTCAGAACCTTCAGCAAGTCTTGCGCGAGCTTGGCACCTCTGTCCGCTTTCAACTCCTCTATTGAAACCTTGACTGCCCCAATGTTTTCTCTCAGGAGCCTGTTTTCAATCGCAGGAACATCCTCACCCATGGCTCTGACGGACGCGTAATCTTTTGACGTGAGTCCATAACGATTTATGATAACGTCCAGCGCACCATTCTCTTTCAGCAGGTCCCTGATTTCGCTTGAGCTAATATCCGAAGTCTTGCCTCCAGAGAGTTCTCCCTTTATCTTGACAACGGCAACCTTGTTCTCAGCCTCAATCTTACTCAGCTTATCCAACAGATCCTTCTTGGCCTGCACCGAATTCTTGTCGGAAACATCATACTCAAAGTATTCAAAGTCACAAACCGACACTTCCATGAACTTGACTTCTTCCACCTTATCGTCAAAACTCACCAGATAGAAACCTCTCTTCTCCCCTTTGGCACTGTCTTCCAAGTCTCTTGAATACCCGCCAAACAGCGCCCCCGGAAAAACCACTCTTTCATACCCCGCAAACCCTGACTCACTCCTCCGGTGCACGTGCCCACTCGCGTAATAGTCAAAGCCTTTCGGAAGCAGAGACACTGGAATCGACTCCATCTGCGCCAGAAACTCAGGCTTAAGCTCCGAAATCGCACTGTGAAACGCGAAAACCTTGAAACCTTCCTCCTTCTCCAAACACTCCCTGTCAAGCATTTCAAAATAGTTCCGTTCCAACCCCGCCTTCCTACCCGATATTCCTACAAGCTTCGCCCCTGTCTTCGGATCCGTGAACACTCCCAGCCTAAGCTTGCCATCAACATCCTCTCCCCTCACAATTTTCTTAATCAGTCCCGTACTGTCAAGAATGTCGATAATCGATGTGCCGTTCGGGCTGTAATCGTGGCTTCCGTAAATCACATAGATTGGAACGCCCGCGTCCCTGACTTCCTTCATCTTTTTTACAGCTTCATTAACAACGTGCATGTCAGGAAGGTTAGCGTGAAAAAGGTCTCCAGCAATCAAAACAAAATCAACTTTCTCCTGCATGCAAACGTCCATGGCTTTGCTGAACGCTGCCAACTCCAGCCTCTCCAGAACAGGTCCCCTGTTCGCACCTATATGACAGTCGGCAAAGTGAGCAAACTTGAACATGATTTTACCCCATAATAAGAATTGATCTTTGCGTTATCTTTGTGAAACGATTGGATAAGTCTTGTTACTCCGTATCCTCCTGTTTTGTTTCCTCCTATGTTTGCATATTCAGCGCATTATGAGAGTCCTCCATTGCTGGTATGAGAAGACTTCTTTTTACCATCACCCATGTGTGTCAGCGAAATGCATATATTCATTGATGATAATAGCGTACATGGTTGTTATGACGACTATATCCGTTACAGAGGATGTAAAGCAGAAACTGCTCAGAATAGCTTCTAAGCTTCAGATAAAACTTGGACGCCGTGTCGATCTTAACGAGGCGCTTCGTTTCATAATAAGTGAAAAAGAGAGAAAACCCCACTTGCTCGACGAGGCTTGCAAGCCTCTGACTGACGCTGAAGAGACTCTAAAGGAGTTATATGCGGAGAGAAAACTCGATGAAGAAAGACTTGAGCGGAAGACTGGTCCTCGACACAAGCGCGCTGATTGAATTAGTCCTATCAACCACGTCAGGCCTCAAACTCAAGGAAGCACTAAAAGCTGAAACAGTCGAAACATCCACAACGACACTGAATATTACTGAACTCAGATACGTGCTCTGTCGAAAACTAGGCAGCCAAAAAGCAAACGACATCGTAGACAAACTATTGGCCTCTGGCTACATAACTGTCGAAGACATTTCACCTCTCACGCTTGAAGCTTCAATGCACAAATGCACAAGAGCCATCTCCTTATGCGACTGCTTCACTCTGGCACTAGCCGACAAGTCCTCTTCGGCTGCAACTTTCGCAAGAAAGGAAAAAGAACTAATCACAGAGATGCAAAAGAAACCGTTCGACCTGAAGATAATCTTCCTAGAAGACTACGTGTAGAAAACATTTCCTTCCGATCCGAATCTGGCTCACGCCCGCACGCGAAAAACGCCTATATGATTTTCACCGAAAAGCGAAACAAACCCTCACCCGAAACAAGCCCTCACCCCACAAAAACCGTCTTGTTCTTGTCCTTCGGCTGCACGTTTTCTTCAACGTACTTTTCGAACAAAGGTATCTGGATGGGCACGGCGAACCTGGTGAAGTTGCTACTCACGATGGCTTCACCCTTATCCAAGCTTGCAATGGTTCTGTCGTCCGAAGACAAATCCTGCGCCGCACTCTCCATAACGGCCTGCCTTTCCGCTGCCAACTCGTTTCCGAGGATTATTTTCGTGTTCATGTTCGCCAGTATCGTTCGCGGAATCAAACTGACCAACTGCGTTATAGCGATTAATCCCACCTTGAATTTTCTGCCTTCTCTGGCAATCGTGCTGTAAATGTTGTCTCCACGCGCGGCAAGCACTTCTGCTCCAAGAACTCTCGGCGCTTCCTCAATCACGACACTCACCACGGGCTTCTCTTCCAACGTTCCCTCAGACTTGTAGGCCTGATACCGATGGAAGATTCCGCCTGAAATTATGCTTCCAATGAGCAGTTCAGCCTCATCAAGCAGCCTCGACGTGTCGATAATAACCTTCTTCCCATCCTCAAGAGCCTTCGTAATCTCCTGGGTAGTAGCCAAACCCGCCGTGTCACTGAAAACACCGCTTCTACACTGGAAGTCGCCATTGTCGTCTAGGTAAACGCCCAGCACATTATCGAATCTCCTCTTCAGCACCTCAAGCGTCCTGGGGGCAACAGCATCACCAATATCCGTTCCCCGCACGATATTCTCAATCCACCGGTCCCCAAACCGGTTACGGAACAACGTTATAGCATCGTGCTGAGCATCGGTGAACTCGACTATTCCTTGAAAATGTGAAGGCCAAATCGATCTCAGGTTTATTACAAGAGTATTGGTCCCAGGAACAGGAGTCGTGGAATAGTACAGCAAGCTCTGCTTTGCAGCAGGATGATCTTTCAACCCTTTCCCATGCCTGCCATAGTATTCGTCGTGAGGGTCCAGAACCAGTATGCCCAGACAATCTTGGGCCAGAACGCTCCACAACATGACTTTGACAAGGTTGCTCTTCCCCCTTCCAGTCGTGGCTGGAATTAACACATGATGCGTGAACACGTCTTTTCCATTAACATAAACGTCCACGTCAAGCACCTTCGACCCGCTCCTGACTTTTCCAAGATACACAGGGCTTCCCGGCTTAGTAAGAAACATGAGATCCTTCTCGGCAACGTGTCTGATTGTGGAAAAGAACTTGGGAAGAGTCTTCGGTATCTTCAACTCATTGTTCTTGCTGACCCGTAAGAGTGCCTTGATCTGTGCTATAACATAGTTCCGCAGCTGCGGCTCAAGAAAATCCAAGTCAGCGCCCATGCCTTCAAGCTTCATGCCGGCCAGAAGCTCTCGCACCAGCTGCGGCACTTGGCTCCCATAAACAAGCTCGTAAGCCTGAAGAATCACGTATCCCCCATCTTCCTCAGCCACAAGCAAATCCCCTATCTCTATTTCTCCACCAGCCTTCTCCCTCGCTAGTATCTGTCCGGTTTTTCCCGCAATTATCTGACCCGAAACTTCCAAAGCCATTATCCATCAACCCTTCAACACGTCTAACACGCTGTGCGCGTCACCCGAGCAAACATGCCTCGAAATCTTCTTCCATTTACCGAGCCTAGATATCTCGGACATAAGCGGCACCCTATACGTATCTATCTCGTCCCCGCTCACCCGAGCAAAGCTGTCTGCATCTATGAGACCATAAGGATACCCCGGAAAGCTTATGTCTTTTGAATTGCTCGCCAAAGCCGAAGTAACACTGCAGAAGTCTTCCTCACTCATTCGCCTAGCCTGCTCGCCGTAAATTTCATACCTGAAAACATAGTTGGCACTCTCATGCAGCTTGACCACGTATATGAAGGCATTATGCTGCACGTTAGCGACCCTGGCTATCGGAATACACCAAGGGCCTTTCACCCTGTAGTCTTCAGCCAACTTCTGCACAGCACCCAACAGCGAAAGGCCAGCAGTCGTGAACAACGTACTCGTTTTTGAAACCCCAGCGAAAATGACCCCCCTCTCCATCGCTGCCTTCAGTGCCCGTGCCATGTACGTCTGTTCATTAGTGAGACTTGTCTGCAAACTGCCATCGTGAACTATCAAATCCCCCTTCTCAAGCTCACTTTCAATAACATGCTTGGCAAGTTCCCACTCAGCAAATCTCCTCGCGACAGAAGCAACATGCTGTATGTCTGCCCTCTGATTTCCAAACGTGACTGTTCTGTCAACGGAACTGAACGACAAGTGCCTATCTTCAGGTATCAAGCCCTCGAACTCAATTTTCAGAGGAAAGACTCTGGTATCATAAAATATTTCGCCATTTCTAAAATCAGACATAGTGGCAGAATAGAACTCTATCTTTCTGGGCAAGGACTTGGGGAGGATTCTGTCCCGCCCTTTAAAGATGTTGAAGTATACCCTGTTTATCTGGGCCGAGAAGTTTGGTGCACCGAGTATTTCTTGGTTTCCGCCGTCCACGAAAGCTGTTCGTATGTTCGGTTCGACATCTTTAATCGGAACGAAACTAGCTGGGGGAAACGGCAATAGCTCATAGTCTGGATTGCCGAAATACGGCTGACCCACATCGTCCTCTTCAATCCCCGAGTCCAAGAACTCGGCGATCCTCTTAGAAATCTCCGCAGACATATGCGTGTCACACAAAACATACATAAACTCTCAGTTTGTTAAAAGCATATTTCAACGATGCACAGCAAAAGCGCCCGATGACTAGAGAGAGAAAACAATCACATAGCGCATGAACATACACACCTTATAAACAGAAAAAAGAGAACTGCCTCAGCAGAGAAGAAAACGCAGTTTCATGCAAACTCAAGATGCTGAAACCCAAAAAGCAAAAAGACAACTCTGCTCTTCTCCTCGACAAGTATAGCCGTGCAAAGACTGCGCGCGCTATCTGCCGAGCGAATGGTGTAATAACTGTACCTTTATGATCGACGGTTGGATCTCTCAGTCGGTTGTATCCTACCGACTGTCACGAGAATTTTGTCCCTCTTGGGGGATGTGGAGATGTCATATTCGGTCATGTTCAATAGGTAGAAATGATAGACGTTTTCAGGCAACTCCACAATTGTTGTCTTCTCCACTCTTCTCAATTGAACCCTAGCTTCTACAAGAGAGCTTCCATTCCACTTCCTCTCGCGATCAGCTGATACGCCAAGAGTCAACCTGTCTAGGGCATAGAGAAACGCATGATGGCCCCAACAGTCACTACTCACCAAATCAGTAGGAATGGTGATAGTGCGTTCATACGGCTTTGGCAGCACAATAGCGGGTTGCCCATCACGTTTTTCTTCAGCCTTCGTCGGAACAATAAGCTTCAAAGACCTGCCGCCTAAGAAGGCGCGTTTATACGAAATCAAACCATTCTTCAACAGCCTCTCGACGCTCTTCTGGACACGCCCAATAGACCAGTCCATCTCCTGAGCAATCTGATACAAAGACAGGGCGCCAGGTTTTCGCTGCACGAAGCCTAACAAAGCCTCATCAGTGTGCTCTGCCTGCTTCTTCCGCGTTTCCTTGACAGTCTCTTGGAGGTTCACACACCTCACCACTCAGATAATATTATCTCACCAGCATTTAAAGCTTGCTTCTCCCACGACACGCCATAACATGAACCCTGTAAACGTAATACCTCCATCCTTGATCATGAACCCAAACAAGAACGGCAACATATCCATTACCCTTGCGTCTCCTAACTTCAATAATGTAATGATCAGCATCCAGCCAAGTTATCTCATCCTCGGTAGAATTCAGAACAACCGAAATCAGAAACTCTTCAGAAAGAATTTCCTTGTGTTTCGGAATCGCTTTTCTTGCAACGAGAGGGTCAATACCCACGTCCTTGACAAATCCTTCAAACCCAGACAAGAAAACCCTCTTGATTTCCCATAAATAATCGATGACAACATAAATCTTCAAGAATACAGGCAGTGGAAAAAGATTTGCGACCTGATAACTGAGAAACTAGGTCAACATGTTCGGTGACGCAAAAAATGGGATTTTGCGGGAGACATCTCCACCCGCGCGCTGATCCTCCTAGAAATCTCCGCAGACATGCATGCGTCACACAAATCATACATAGACTCCAAGCTTGTCAAAAGCATATTTTAACATTACAAAGGCAAAAAAGCGCCCGTGACTAAGAAAGCGCACGGCAAGGAATCCTCAAGAGGCTCAAACCAGCTAAAACACGTCATCCTAGAAACGGGAGGGAACAGCGTTGGCGGAAGTGGAGAAATCGTTCAAACCTCATCCAAACATGGTGAGGCTGTTTGACTACTACTTGCTTATGGCAATCTTCCCGTAATCACGGCAAAAATGGTGTTTCACAGGAGCTTGTTTAGATACGACAGTCTAATGGCCTCAACGTACTCGGTGAACACTAAATCCTGTTGCTCGGGAAGATACTTCAAAGAACCTCCAACCTTCTCGTACAGCTTCTTCATCATCTGAATCTCAAGAAGCGCAGCTGCGGCCCCGAAAATCTTCTCGATAGCATCGGCGAACCCCTCGATCGGGTAGGGAATGCCCTGCCTCCTGATGTTGAAACCGTTTTCCAAATGATAATATATCGTCCGCCTCGCCGCATCGCCAAGCCAAACAAGGCCTTCATCTACCGCCTCGAGCAAGGCATTATCGAAACCACGATTGAACAGCGGCCGTTCCACTTGTGCACGCGCTTCACAAGCAAACCCTTGCACTTCTATCAAATCAGGCTCCAAACACACGCTGCGTTCGTGCTTAGCTGACCGGGACACTCCCTCCATGCGACTCACATCTCCTGTATTTGTGTTCAACTGTTTTAGAGTTGTACTTATCTACATATTATATCGTGCGACTCAGTATAATGCTTATTCCAAACTTCGACATATATCGAAACCCGATGCATAGCACGTGCACACGCCCTCTTCCACAAGCCAAAAAAAGCTGCAAAACAAAACTGTGACGAAGCAGATTCCAGCTTCCAAGTATTGATTGTCTGTTCATAACCAACTTAAGGCGCATACAACTCCTAATGTAATTATTCGGCGTTTCAGATTAGCGATAGACACAGATGGGACAACATGAACGAAACTGCTGTGGAATCTTCGGCAAAGCTAGTGCTTGACTTGAATGAGAAAATCCGCGTTTTGCACGTGGATGATGATTCGTCTTTTCTGAAGAGTACCAAACAGTGCATAGAGATGGAAGCACCCGTTCAGGTTGACACGGCCATTTCTGTTGAAGAGGCCTCAAAGAAGCTGGAGAAGGAGAGGTACGATGTCATCGTTTCAGACTATCAAATGCCGACAAAGGACGGTCTGGAATTTCTCAAGGAACTGAGAGAAAATGGCAACACCACCCCGTTCATAATGTTCACCGGAAAGGGCAGAGAGGAAGTTGCAATCAAAGCTATCAACCTAGGAGCCAACCAATACCTCAACAAAGTGGGGGAGACCGGAACTGTTTACGCAGAGCTGGCTCACAGCATCACAGAACTGGCAAAAATCAAAAAAGAAGGAGAGGCACTGCGAGACAGTGAAGAGAAATATAGAACGCTAGTCGAGCAGTCTTTGCAGGGAATAGTTGTCGCTCAAGGAACTGCACTCCATCTCGTCTTTGCTAATGTGGCAATGTCAAAGATTCTCGGCTATGCTCCTGAGAAGTTGACGTCACTTTCACCTGAACAAACAATAGCTCTTATACACCCAGAAGATCGAGAACTCTTCTTCGGACGTTTCAAAGACCTGTTAGAAGGGAGGCCTGTACCAACTGACTATGAGGTTCGGGGAATCAGAAAGAACGGCACTGTGGCTTGGCTAGAATTGTCTTCTGCCAAAATAGAATACAATGGACAACCTGCTGTTCAAGCAGCATTCATAGACATCACTGAACGCAAGAAAGCTGAGGAGACTTTGCGTGAAAGCGAGCATCGTTTAAGGACCTACCTTGATTCCATACATACTGGGATTTTGCTCGTTGACGCAGCAACACATGTAATCCTTGACGCTAACGCTACAACCATAAGAATGTTCGGCGGTTCCAAAGATCAAATTGTTGGATCAATATGTCACAAGTTTGTCTGTCCAGCCGAGAAAGGACATTGTCCAATTACTGACGTCGGACAGAACGTAGATTGTTCAGATCGCATCTTAATGAAAGCCAATGGTGAGGTCCTGCCAATTATCAAAACCGTTGTTCCAGCGTCACTTGGTGATCGCAAAGTACTGATTGAAAGCTTCATTGACGTCACTGATCGTAAGAAAGCAGAAGAAGAGCTGAGGGAATCTGAAGAAAGGTATAGAGAGTTGTTTGAGAGCATACAAGACCCTGTTTGCATCTATGTTGGAAAAGAGGGGCGTCTCATAGATTACAATACAGCATTCAAGAGATTTTTTGGATACACAGATGAGGAACTGAAAGGCAAAGTGTTCCTGTATTTTGTCCACCCTGACGATCAGGCCATGGTTCTGCAAAAGTATCAAGCAAGATATCCAGCAGAGGAATTTCCGATCGTGTACGAAATAAGAGTAATGAACAAAAAAGGAGAATCTATCCCACTTGAGATCAGCGTAAGCACATACAAAAGGAAAGGCAGAGCCATCGGCATAGAAGTCGTACATAGAGACATAACAGAAAGGAAACGTTATGAGGAAAACCTGTCAGCATTGAACACTCACGGTCGAGATTTGAACATGGCCAAGAGCATGGAAGAGGTTTATGAGCTGACGTTAGACGCTGCTGAGAAAACCTTAGGATTTGAATTTGCTGATATGTCTATGGTAGAAGGGAAAACGCTTCGCGTAGTGGCTCATCGAGGATACTTTGGGAATTTGTCACTTGAGTTACCACTGGACGGAGATAAAGGCATAACGGTTAGGACTGCAAGGACAGGTAAGCCTGTTCTCGTTCAAGACATCAGCAAGGACGGTGCTTACGTCGGTGTTGGATTACAAATGCGCTCCGAACTTGCAGTACCCATCAAAATTGGTCATAGAGTCCTCGGAGTATTAAACGTAGAAAGAGAAAAATTGAATGCTTTCAACGAAAAAGATCAAGAGCTGCTTGAAATCCTAGCATCACACGCTGTCACCGCAATAAGCAACTTGGACCATGCAAACGAGGTGAAGACATATACACTGGAAATTGAAGAGACCAAAACAAAGTTTGAGGGTTTGTTCTTGGGCAACCCTGAAGCTGCCGTCTATCTTGGACCAGACTTTCACATACAAGATATTAACCCTCGGTTTAGGGAGCTTTTTGGTTATTCTCTTGCAGAAGTCAAGGGAAAACACATCAACGATGTCGTAGTGCCTAATGGCAAAATGGAAGAGGCTCAAACCCTAGATGACCATGCTATCGAAGGCTATGCTCGTCAAAATACTTTGAGAAGAAGGAAAGATGGGTCGTTAGTTCCTGTCTCGGCATCCGCCGCGCCAATCACAGTTAAAGACAAAGTCATAGGCTATATGGCGGTGTACATAGACGACACAGAAAGGAAACGTTATGAGGAAAACCTGTCAGCATTGAACACTCACGGTCGAGATTTGAACATGGCCAAGAGCATGGAAGAGGTTTATGAGCTGACGTTAGACGCCATGCGGAAAACGTTGGGTTTCGAGTACACGAGATTCATGACTATAGAGAAAAACAACCTTGTGATCGCATGTCACCGAGGCCACACAAGGCCTGTGGTTCCGAACCTACCAATTGATGGAACGAGAGGCATAACCGTCCGAGCGATAAAAACTCGTGAACCTGTCCTTGTTCAAGATGTAAGCAAAGACGAAGATTATGTTGCAGCTCTTTCTGGCATTCAGTCAGAGCTTGCTGTTCCAGTTCTTGCCGAAGACCGGGTTCTGGGAGTACTGGACGTAGAAAGCAGGAAGCTTGCAGCATTCAGCGAAAAAGATGTGACGTTGCTGCAGATTTTGGCTTCACACGCTGCAACGGCGATCAGCAACCTATTGCAACGAAGGGAGATTGAGAAGCGTTCGAACCATATGGCTTCGCTTATGAAAAGCTCAGCCGAGATGATTCACACCGCAGACTTGCGCCGCCGCCTCCAAACGATCGCCGAGGCGATCAAAGAGTTCGGATGGCGAAGAATTGTCATCTCTGTCAGAGACGAAAACTTGGAGATGAGAAGCCCAGATGACTTGGTGGCCGTTGGCGTAACAGATGAAGAAAGAGAATTTCTATGGAAGAACAGGCCACCGGGACACGTGATCCGTGAACATCTCGGGCCAGATTATGAGCGCTTCAAAATCGGCGAGTTCTACTACATTCCATGGAATGATCCTTGGGTTAAAGAAAAATACGGGTACAAAACGAGCGTCCTGAGCCATCTTAAGTCCGAAGAGATGGTTGACTGGTATCCGCAAGATACTGTGTATGCCCCGCTTCGACTTGCAGACGGGCGCATCGTAGGTCGCTTAAGCATGGATGATCCCGTGGACGGAAGACGTCCGACGAAGGAAACTCTGATGCCGCTGGAACTCTTCTTGCATCAGGCAGCGGTCGCCATAGAGAATGCTCAGCTGATCCAGCAGTTGGCGCACGCACGCGCGCACGCGGAGGCATATGCCCGAGAAATTCGAGAAAGCCAACAGAAATTCGAACGGTTGTTTGTGAATAATCCTGAGGCATCTGTCTACACGGATTCGAGCTTTCATATCTTGGATATTAACCCTCGTTTCTGTGAGCTTTTCGGCTACTCTTTACACGAAGTCAAAGGCCGAGACATTGACGATGTCATGGTGCCAAAAGATAAGATGCACGAAGCAAAAATGTTGCGAGAAGAGTTCATGAAAGGCCCTATTTATTGTGACACCGTCAGACAAAGAAAAGACGGAACTCTAGTTCCAGTGTCGATCTCTGCAGCTCCCATCATCGTTGGAGACCAACTCATAGGCCATGTAGGATTGTACAAGGATATTACTGAAAGGAAACGTTATGAGGAAAGACTTTCAGCGTTGAACATCTACAGTCGGGACCTAAACATGGCGGAAAGCATAGAAGAAATATATCGCCTAACCTTGGACGCCATGCAAAAGGTACTGGGATTTGAATATGCAGATTTCTTCATGATTGACAAAAGCGTGCTCTGCATAGTAGACCAACGTGGATATCCGGAACCTTTTCCACTTGAATTGCCGCTGGACGGTAGCAAGAAGGGCATATGTATTGAGGTAGTAAAGACCGGCAATTCCGTTATCGTTCAAGATGTGAGAAAGAATACGGACTTCGTCGAAGGGCTTCCAAGCGTACTTTCCGAGCTCGCTGTACCAATCAGAGTTGGGCAAGAAACCTTTGGAGTACTGAACGTAGAAAGCAAAAAGTTGAACGCATTTGACGAAAAAGATCGGGCATTGCTTGAAATCCTAGCATCACACGCAGCTACCGCGATAAGCAACTCAGAGTATGCCAAGAATTTGGAAGCAGCTGCAACAGAAATTCGAGAAAGTCAACAGAGGTTTGAACGACTTTTCATGGATAACCCTGAGGCAGCGGTGCACTTGGATTCGAGCTTTCACATTTTGAATGTCAACCCACGTTTCATGAGGCTTTTTGGCTACTCTTTAGATGAGATTAAGGGCAAGCACATCAACGATTTCATAGTGCCAAAGGACAAGATGGAAGAAGCAGTTGTCTTCGACGAAAGAGTCAGCAAAGGAGAGATTTATCATGAAGACACTGTCAGAAAGAGAAAAGACGGAAGTTTAGTTCCCGTTGCTTTTTCTGCTGCTTCCATAATCGTCGAAAATCAAGTTAAAGGTCATATAGCAGTCTACAAAGATATTTCTCAGCTGAAGAAAGCCGAAGAGGAATTGAGACAGACACTAGAAAAGCTGGCAAAAACGAATGAGAAGTTGCGTGTCATTGGCGGATTGACTAGACATGACGTTCGAAACAAGCTGTCTACGATAACGGGCAATGCTTACCTGTTGAAGAAGCAGTTGGCTGGAAATAGCAAAGTTCTTGATAAGCTTGGAGATATGGAAAAAGCGGTTCAGCAAACGGTAAGGATTCTTGATTTCGCAAGAGCATATGAAATGCTTGGGGCTGAAGAGCTGGTGTACACCGACGTTGAGAAAACCGTCAATGAAGCAATCTCACTTTTCGCAAGCCGGAACAACATTGAAGTAATCAACGATTGCCATGGATTGACTGCTTTGGCAGACTCACTACTGAGGCAGTTATTCTATAATCTGATCGACAACTCGCAGAAATACGGTCAGAAGACCGCTAGAATAAGAGTTTACTGTGAAAAGACAGGTCAAGATTCGCTCAGGTTGGTCTACGAAGATGACGGCGTCGGGATACCTGTTGCCGACAAGCCTAAGCTCTTCAAAGAAGGCTACAGCACAGGAGGCAGCACCGGTCATGGTTTGTACCTGATAAAGAAGATGATGGAAGTCTACGGATGGACAATACAGGAAACGGGTGAACCAAGCAAAGGCGCACGGTTTGTCATGACAATACCTAAGACAAACCCAAATGGGAAAGAGAACTACAGAGTAATATAGTAAGCGCGCGCTAAGCTTTTAGGAGACACTTCATCTCAATACGTCATGTTTTGAGGATTCTGGATGAAGTATAGGAGTTTTGGAAAACTAGACTGGAAGGTTTCAGCCCTCGGGTTCGGAGCGATGAGATTGCCCATCGTCGGCAATGACGCTGCAAAAATTGACGAGCCCGAAGCAATACGCATGATAAGGTTCGCCATCGATGACGGCGTGAATTACCTGGACACAGCCTATCCTTACCACCGAGGAAATGCGGAGACCTTGGTTGGAAAAGCGTTGCAGGACGGGTACAGGGAGAAGATCAAGCTGGCCACCAAAATGCCAACATGGCTCGTCAAGTCTGAAGAAGACATGGACAAGTACCTAGAAGAACAACTGTTTAGGCTTTGCTTGAAGCAAGTCGACTTCTACCTTCTCCACGGACTGACCGGTGAGCGTTGGCAGAAGCTTACTGAACTTAACGTGTTGAAATGGCTTGAGAAGAAGAGAGACGAGGGAAAGATCAGCTATTTTGGCTTCAGTTTCCACGACGAGTACGATGTGTTCAAGAAGATCATAGACAGCTATGAAGGGTGGACCCTCTGTCAGATCCAGTACAACTACATGGACTCGGATTACCAGGCCGGAACAAGAGGGCTGAAGTATGCTGCATCAAAAGGCCTCGCCGTTGTGGTTATGGAGCCGATCGCTGGTGGAAGACTGAGCGTTAAGCCGCCTGCCGAGATCGAAGCCACTTGGGACAAGGCCGAATTCAAGAGAAAACCAGCGGAATGGGCTCTTCAGTGGGTGTGGAACCAGCCGGAAGTTTCAGTCGCGCTGAGCGGAATGAGCACGATGGACCAAGTAGAGGAAAACCTTCGCAGCGCAGACCGTTCGGGGCCTAGGACTCTCAAGAAAGAGGAACTTCAACTCATCAGCCAGGTCGCAGCGAAGTACAAGCAATTCGGTTTCGTGGGGTGCACAGGCTGCAGGTACTGCTTACCCTGCCCTCATGGAGTAAACATAACAGAAATAATCTCACTTTACAATGAATATTACATGAAGGACATGGATGATGAGATAAAGAAAAAGTACTGGGAACACATCACGAAGGAAAGCCAAGCAAAAAGATGCGAAAGATGTAGAACGTGCGAGGAACTTTGCCCACAAAAGTTGACGATCAGCGATGTTATGAGCAGAGCCGCCTGGGTCTTTGAGCAGGAGGAGTAGAAGCGCGCGTTAAGGGCTCTTATTCAAGCATGGCTAAGGGTCCATTCGACTCTAACATTCTGCATTATGGCCATAATCTTGAGGTCATGAAAAAGTGTTTTCCAAATGCGCGCGCTAAAAATCTCTTTCGCAAGCGCGCTCTTACATTGCACGCAAACTGAGGGCTTCTTTTACATTATGGTGAGCAGCGATTTAGAAGTCTCTTGTTTTCTTGCAGGCGGACTGTTCATCAAGTTTTTATATGCTTTCTTGTACCGTAGGCTCTGAGGCACATTTCATTGGCTGGTTCCAGCGGGTCAAGAAAGATTCTGAAGAATTGGCGAGGAAGATTCTATCTTCCAGGCAACACGTGGGCGCTTGCTCTAAGCGCCACTGTCTGGAATATCGGAGGCGCGATGATCAACCCGTACCAGTCTATTTATTTCTCAGGTTTAGGAGCAAATTCGGTGTTCATCGGCTTTCTCTTAGGTGTCAACTCGGCTGTCACAGCTTTGATGCAGTTGGTAGGCGGATACGTTGCAGATGCTTGGGGCAGAAGAAAAGTCATCGTCATCTTCAGTTTTCTGAGCGCCGGCTCCGCCTTCGTCTTCATTTTTATATCGGAGCCAACCCTTCTGATGATTCCCATAGTGATTGGAGCGATTTCAGGCATTTATGGCCCCGCGTTCAATGCGACTCTGACTGATTCGATGGAGCCGGAGCTCAGGGCACGGGGCTTGGTTTCCTTCACACTTGTTACTTCGCTGCCCTCGATTTTCTTTCCGTACGTTGGAGGAACACTGATGCAAACGCTTGGAACGCTCGAAGGGCTGCGCATAGCATTTTTCTTCAGTGGACTCTTAGGCGTCATCGGAGTATCATACAGGGCTCTCACGCTCAAAGAGACCTACGCGGGGCTTAGAGGGAAGGAAAAAAAGCGAATTCGGCGTCTTGTTTCAGACTTTTTCACGGACAATTTGTTTGTTCTGCGGAACGCCACGGACGGAGCAAAGAAGCTTCTAATCTACGCCGTTTTGGCAAGTGTCGGAACGGCCATGACCGTGCCCTACACATCGATCTATTTGGTTAACATCGCAAATCTGCCCCCAGAATTCTATGGTCTCCTGACAAATGTTGCCGGACTCATCAGCGTCTTGCTCTTGCTGCCTGCCGCCAGAATAATCGAAAGAGTGGGTCTAACGAAAAGTGCGGTTTACGCTTCACTCTCAATTCCTGTGAACCAGCTCATATTCGTGAGGGCCAAAGGAACAGACGACTTCGTAACATGGACTGCAATAGGCGGCGCGAGCGGTGCCTTACTAGGCCCATCGCTGACGGCGCTTCAGGCAAATCTTTCGCCGCAAGAGATGCGTGGAAGAATAATGGCTATGTTCAGTGTGTTCTCGCTAATCACAGCCGTTCCAGCGCAAATAGTAGGAGGTTACCTATTCCAAACTCTGGGTCCACTGTCTCCCTTTATCGCCTCGACACCGATCTTTGTGTTGGCGACGTTGATACTCATTCGAATAAAGGAGCCAGGACCGCGTCCAATCGAAAAATCATGAAAACTCGTTCTGCGCTGGGACTCAAAACATGAATCAGATTCCAGCCTTTCTTCAAACAAACGTGACAGGAGCGTGAACAGTTCTCGTGTATCTGGTCGACACGCGCGCCAGAGCCCGTATTCTTTTTCTCGTTTTATCATCTGAACGTTCTTGCTTACCCGCGCGCGCGGGCGCATGACTGAAAAAAAGGCGCGCGCCAAACGCTTCAGACTTGGCACCAGGCATGATGAACATATTAACCATGGCGCGCGCTAAGTGAGAAAGAGCGGCTTTTACCATGCTTTTGTTACAAAATACTGTTACAAACCTGTTACAAATCGGTTTTTCTCCCTGTTCGCGAATTTCCAATTAACGCAACACCATTTTTGAGGAACTTTTTGACTTTTTGAAACTGTGTCCAGTTCTCGAAGGAATGAGCTTCTTTTCAAGGACAAAACATGAACTATTCCCTGAACTGCGTTAACGCGTGTTAACGCAAATATTGCGAAAAGGCTCTATACAAGTTTACCGCTAAAGAACGGTTTGCTGGAGGAACAAGACTGAGCAAACGACACAATGGAAACAGACTTCTCGCCATATGGCTCAAGAACGAACAGCATAACCAGTTTCAAGACTTCCTCGCGCGCTTAGAAAAGAAGAGCCTGGTTGTGCAAGTTGGGACCGAAAATTCCCTTGAATCCATTACTCCGTGTGACACGTGGAAAGGCCACCTTTAATCTTTTGCACTTGCTGTTCGGAGAGTTTAGCGCTTCTTTCTCAATCTGGGATTCTTTCGCCAATAGACAGATGGGTTGTTTGGTTTTTTCGATCTATCGTGGTTCAAAAAAGAGATTTTCGCTTAACATCATTGTTTCGATCAGACCCAGATTTCCGTGCGCTATCTTGATCAAATTCCATCCAATTGCTGATATGTTCAGCAGTCTCCCTTTTCAGATGCTTTCTGATCATCTCCAGCAATTTCTCTACGTCGAAAGGTTTCAAAATATATCCATCGGCACCCTCGTTAACTGTCTCCATAGCGTTCTCTAAGGTCGGAAAACCCGTGATGATTATCTTGACCATGTGGGGCTGGTTTTCCTTCAGCCTGTGGAGGAGCTCAGTTCCCTCCATGTCAGATAGCTTAATGTCAATCAGAGCTATGTCAAAACGCGATTTTTCGGAGATCCTAGTCGCCTGTTTGCCATTCTCCACAGTTTCAACTGAGTATCCCTCCTTGGATAGGATTGAAGAAAGGGTCTTTCTCACATCTGCGTCGTCGTCAACAACCAGGATGCTTTCATTCAATTACTACATCTCCGCTTTCTCATCTGGGACAACCTTACATTTTTACTATGGGCGGATTAAGTCTTTTATGAAGCAGAAATATGAACTAGCGCGCAGCTCTTTGTTCTAATGTCTTGTCTTGGTGTCGTCTTCTAGATGATAACTTTCTGTGCTTTTTAGAAGTCATCTTGAGCACAATGGCGAGGTGGATTTAACATTCCTACCTAGGGTATGACGCAATTATCTCTTCAAAACTGGAAGATTTGATGGCTTCTCTCATGTATGCTTTCACGCATGGCGTCAGTGGCATCAATAAGACTTTTTTGAGCTTTTCAAATCACTTTTGTGCTTCCGAGAGATACGTCATAACCTCATTCTCTTTCAGTAACCTAGGCGAGCTCACAAATCCTTCTGGAGTGTCCACATACAGCCCTTTTGGTTTTTTGTCTTGTAGTTCCAGAAAGGGTTCGATGAAAACTGTGAAATCACTGATTTTTTTCTTCAAACCCTCTTCCAACCTTTGCATGACGGTCTCTACGTTTTTTAAGATCTTGAGGGAGTTGCTTTGCAGAATTTAGCGCGGTAAGTGAGAAACAGTGGAAAAGACCATTGTTTTGTAACTCAATACTGTAACAATCGTGTAACAATCCAGTTTTCTAATTTTTTATCAAAAGACAATGAACGCAACATCATTAGCGCGCGCGCTAAAAGACTTAAATGTTGAATTTGTAACTAGTTCTTATACAGATTGAAACGTCGGTTGGAAGCACAGTATGGACAACAACGATTTCTTTTTGGGTTTTGCTGCTCATGCGCATACCAAGGATGAACTCGAAATCGATCAAGTGAAAGAGGGGGAGCTGAGGAGAGCGAATAGCCCAGAGGGAGCTCAGCAAATGGCAGAAATGGTTCTAGACAAGCTCGAAAAAGACATCTCAAAAAGGGGCTATAGACTTGATGATGTAAAACTATTGGTCCTGTATCTGAGTTACAGAGGAGAACCCAAAGAGAAGGATGCTATAATATGCGAATCGATTCTGCGCTGCATAAAAGAGAGATTTGAAAAAGGTTCTGCTGCAAACCAACTCCGACTAATCGGACATACAACCGGTGGCGAATTGGAAAACGAAGACCTTGCGTTAAAGGAGATTTCAGGCATTGGTTACAATGGCTTGTCTCTTTTGGCTCTGGTCACAAACCTTCCAATAGGCGTGGGGCGAACTTGGGGTCTTCGCTCGCCACAGGAAGCGGGAGAGCAAGGAAGGGAGATGACCCGCGACGCATGGGTCGACTTTAGCCAACAAACCACAAGCAAAACGCATCTTCACATGGGAAAAAGTCTGCTTGTGCTGACTCAGGGGTCGAAGGTTGACACCCCAGGCTACGAGCATTTCTTGGCAGAAGGAATCGCTAATTTCATGGGCAGCACCCGAGAGGCAAGAATAATGAACGTCATAGGCGGAAGCAGCGGTGATGGAGCGAATGCCCAGCTTTTTCATCAATTCTATGGAAGGCTCAAAGAGCATCCACAGTTTAAAGCTCTTGATGGAGAAGCCGTATGCGCTCTAATTCCCAACCTGTGCGAAACCTCCATAGGTCTAGACGTAAATGCCATAACTAAAATCGGAAGACAACACACATTTCATTTCAACAAGGAAAAGGAACCTCACTATAAATACGTCAAACGCATCGGCAACGAAGATCCCTGCACCAAGTATGCTGAAGCCATTTATGAAAACGAAGTTCAACTATCCAAAGAAAAGAACCTTCCACTAGTCGATAAGGAAGTAATTCTGGAAGCAATGCGACTTTCTCGAGCACAAAAAAGGTTACTGATATTCAATCCGGTTGTGGCCAGATACGCCTTTGCTTTCCCTTTTGGCAACTATGCTTGTGTTGCTCCTTTTCGAGTAGCGGGAGAAGACATTGAGCTTATTCTTCCAGTCAGAAGTTACACTCCCGAGATGCCTGGCTACTTCATGATGGGTGACCATGAGAAGGTGCAGAAAGGCGCTCGCCGCGTGTATGACATGCTCAGAGCAGATCAGGGCTTCAACACAAACGATGCCACTATCATCGTTTCTTGCATCAACAGAAGACTAGTTGAGCTGATGGCTGGATGTAGGTCTGGGACTGAAGCTGAGGTATTGAAAGAAGGACTTCTGTCAACTCAGGTAATAGGATTCTTGGCATACGGCGAACTATCATTCACTCATCTCATCCAAGAGCCATACTTTCACGCCTTCAGCTGCTGGGGAATCACCCTTCATTCCCAACCTGCAAAAACCGAATCGAAAGAAAAGAAAACTGAACTTGGGATCAAGGGCTGGATCAAAGGAAAAACATAGTTGGCAAACTGGCTTTACAAGATTCGAAAAGCGCCCAATAGATTTCTTTCCAAACCCAGATGTGCAGCCTTTTGATAGAAAGGCAATTTTCGAAGATGTTGAGAAGCCCATCAAATGTAACAAATTGAAAAGCGCGCGCGTTCTATGCCAGATTTTTGCAAAGACCCCCTTGGTCTTCTTAGGTTCAAGCGCGCGTGCTAGTTTTATAGTAGGAAATTCGAAGATAGAGTGATGTCTGCTATGGAAAGTGATGATTGGTGTGTAGCTGTTTTCAAATGTAAGCAAGACAACATCAGGAGCGTTCTCGTCGATTTCTATGCTTACATGAAGGATGTTGAAGGTGTAAAGAATCAGCACTTCTTGATTAGAGACCGCGTGGATGATGAAGCTGTCTTCAGTTACCGTGTTTCAGTAGAGCCCAGAGTCAAAGAAGTGATTAGGAGTAAGATGGCTTACAAGCTCGGAAGTTTGCTATCTGAAGACAAGTTTGTTGTCGATCCAAGCGTTAACCATCCCTTAGAAAAATATATTGCCTGGTCTCCTAAGAAAAGAATTGATGAGTTTGGACCAAAAAAGTTCGCCGAATTCTGTGACTTCCTAGCCAAAATGAGCAAACTAGTCTTGCAAATGGTCAAGAAGCGCCACTTCAAGTCAAATGAAAGAGTCGAAATAGCGCACGTCATGTCTTGGATGCTTGGTTGCACAGAATACGGCCTATTGAGTCCAAAAGGTTGGGAAATAGGATATTATGATCGTATAGAAGACAAGAACTGTCCATATCTGAAAGAACAGTTTCCTAAATCATGACTACTTTGGCTCGATATGATGAAATAGCGCGCGCTGTGATTTCAATCTCTGTGTTCGTGGGATTCCTCTTCAGACTCTTCTTCGATCTCTTCTTCTTCCTCGGCAGCTTCTTCTCCTACAGCTCTTGCTTCTTCTTCAGCTTCTCCTTCTGCAGCATAAGTCCCATCTAACCAGACTTTAAATTGTTCTTTGCTTTCAGGGTCGGAAAAGGCCCACTCACACAGTTGACTGACGACGGCGTTGAGATCGATGTCATGATCGTCGGCCAAACTCTTCAGAAACTGTTCCCACTTTACAGGCAGAGACGCCGTAATCCCAACCATCTTGCATTTTCACCATCGTCTCGTATCATTCAAGTCGTATTTAAGCTTCAGCGTGCGCGGCTCCAGTTCTTACTGTTTATCTTCATTCTTTTCGGAATCGTTTCTCTTTCTCTTCCATCCTCTTAATAGTATTGTTACGCGCTTCTAGAAAATCTGTCACTTCTTTCTGAATAGCACCAGCAGTAACGGGCGGGTGAATGTAGAGTCACACAGGTTTTAGGCTATGCTTTAAAGGCTTACACTAGAGTTCACGCATGCAAATGATTTATATCCTACTTTCCTAGACTCTTTCTTTCGAGAGTGCTATTATGCCCGTATTTTTGATAATTTCCAGGCATTCCGCTGAGAACTGTCCGCTGAACAATGAGAAAATGAAGGCTATGACGTTAGCATTACCAGCCAAATTGAGCGGACTGGAGAAGAAACATGGAGTCAAGAGGGTTGGAGCATGGACCGTAGTTCCGGAACACCTATTGATTTGGGTGTATGAAGCCCCAAGTTCAGACGCTCTGCAAAAATTCTCAATGGAACCAGAAATGGTAAAATGGATGGCTTGGAACACGAGCGAAATCAAATTAGCAATGAGTCTCGAAGAAAGCATGAAACTACTAAAACAAGCCAAATGAAATCACTACTTCTTTCTTTATTCCAAAGATTCTTTTGGAGTTTATACTAGACGCGTGCTCTTGGACGCGTCCTCCTGAAAAAAGGGATAGACTAGGTTCTATCTTTGTTCTTTCAACAATAACAGTCTCTTTGCGATCTCTTTAGAGATCTTTTCAAGACCCTCAGCTAATTCTGCACGAGTAACCTCATCTAATTGATACACTTTCCCACTCTTATCGATGAATGCAAGTTCCAACTTCCTCTTTTCCATTGTTCCACCCCATTCAGATTCTATTATTTGCCATTTCATTTTCCCGCATAAGCTATTTTCTGCCTTCTATATGGCCAAAGCGACATGCAATATAGGTTCAGCGCGCGTTAGCCAAATGAATGGCGCAAAATCAGAAAAAAAGGAGTTATCGTATTATGCGTCAGGCCATATCTTTAGCGCTTAAACGCTTAAACCAATATCTTTATAAGCTGGTAAGCGCATACTATGCTATGTGAATAAGCAGATTTGGAATGATGGAAAATGACAACAAGAATAAAAGTAGCGCTTGGCATCTGGCAATTTGCTTATTGGAAAAAGATCTAACACGTGCGAATCGTGCACAAAAATATGGACTAAAAAAGTAGGTAATTGAAATGGGGCGAATCAGCGTGGAGCTCCCAGATGAACTGGAGAAGAAGCTCAGGTTCAAGACCATTGAGAAATTTGGCGGCAAGAAAGGCGACCTCTCAAAGGCTGTCGAAGAATCTGTAAGAACATGGGTTGCCTTAGACAAATAGACGCGCGAACAAGTCGTACATCATGACTAGCCCCTCAACAGAAGCTCCATGCTTCGAGCTTGTCTTCAACTCACCAACAAGCAACTTTCCAAGGGAGAAGAACTGCTTCGGCGAAAGACTCTTTTTCGGCTTTCTTTCGCTTCAAGCATAGGTTATACGCATGCGCGCGTTTTGGGTTTTGGAACAAGACTTTACCCGCACACACTTACCCGTCTTGAGTTTCAAGTTCCGAGACTATGTCTTCTGCAGCCTTTTTGTTAGCAAGCCAGTCAAAGAACAGTTGCCAAGACCTCTCACGTTCGCCGCTAACAAAGAGCAATGGGCTTGAGCTCTTCTTCGAAAATTTTATCCGTAGGTTTGCTGACAATGAGATGAGGTCTGACAATGGTCAAGTGCCCCAGATGTGGAAAGGAAACATCAGATTCCTCAACGGAATGGGAATTTGCTGCTTTCCACGCTAAGCTTTTTGTTTGCTCCAAATGCAAGAAGACATTCAAAGCATACTATCGAAATGGAAGATTGAGTCATACCATACCCAAACAGTCTGGACAAACGTTTCATTCAGGGTCAGCGCACGCGCGCTAGGAGACGATTCTAATGTATCTTGCCGAAATAGAGCCGCTTACGTAGACTTTGTCAGTCGCCTTGTAGAACCTCAAACTATTCTCTCTAGCTGATTTCGCATCTATTTCCAGCACGACAGGACGCTTGGTTCTTCTCAGTCCGACTTCTATTGCAGTTTCCATTGTTGGAGACAAGTGCACCCACCTTCTTTTCATCGGCTTCAATCCTTCTTTCGAAATTTCAGAGGCAGCATCAGGCGTTGTTCCGTGATAAAGCAATTCGACGACTGTGTCTTCCTCAAGTTGAGATTTCACAGATATTGTGTGACCATACAAGGCTCTGATCTTATTGTCTATGATCTCGAATCGCTTTCTCTGGCTTTTCTCTACTATTTCCACCATGAATCTCCGGTCGATATGAAAGCGGTCGTGAAGCTTCTCCAGCAACTCATTCACATCAACAAAACCATACTCGTCCATATTGATGTTTTCAGAATTATGTCTGAGAAGATAACTCATGTATCGGCTAACTTCAGCTCTCAAGCTTCTTTCCATCTATCTGTTTCACACCCACATTTTGCGCTGGAGTCTTTCGTCACGCGCTAAATTCTATATTCCTTTTCTCGTTTTGTCATCTGAGCATTCTTGCTTATCTGCTTGAACAAGTGCGCGTTCTCCGTGTGCACAGGAAAAACCTTCTTTGCGTCTATCTCCCTGACCAGGCTTCCTATCTGTTCTCTATTCAGATGACCAGAGGCGTGTAGCTGGTGAAACTGCATTCCAAAATGGTCAAGCCAGTTGTGAAGAACCGCGTCTTGGATATCTTCTTCGCTGAACGGTTCGCTCATGCTGTGAATGAAGTGACTGCCCCGACTTGGCCTTATGTCTATCAACTCTGCAAACTGGTAGAAGTCCAAGTCCATGATAAGCTTGCCTTGGTTCTTGTGCACAAACTCGTACGTCACCATCTTATCCATAAACTGCCTCTCCCAAACATAGTAATCAGTATCATCATAGGTTCCAGACTTCTTGCGCTTGTAATACACAAGAACATGCTCGTCCTCCAAAGGATCAGGCAGATCCAAATGCTCATCCTGAATGAGCTTGCCCAACAGGTAAGCAGTTTTCGGCGAGATCACCATCTTTCTTCCGTTTTTGATTGCCACAGTGTAGAAGGTTCTGAGCCGGTCCATGTCCCGGCTGTAATGCGTAATGAAAACGATCTTGTCAGTCGAAGAAACGATTTCGTTGCTCAGCCGCTCCACTTGCGACTCGGAATAGTTCTTGCGTTTTTCCTTCAGCGCCATCCTCGTACCCTCGCAGATGAGAGCGTCAGGCTCGCATTTCTTCGCTGTCTCCACGAATTCTTCAGTCAAATCCTTCCTTGGACCATGCATCCTCAAGTCCCCAGTGTAGACGACTGTGCCCTCAGACGTGTGTATGACGAAGCCGTAAGCAGCAGGAATGGAATGATCCACATGCACGGGCTCCACGACAACATCGTCTATCTTGATCTTCTTTCCTGTGCGAAAAGTCCGATACTCATGCTTCTTATAATCGCAGTAACCGCTGGTCTCTTCCATCGACTCCAAAAACAGCTTAGTGCCAACGCCAATATACACTGGAATCTGCGGGTCAACAAAGCAGATGTGCGCCACATGATCAAAGTGAGCGTGAGACAGAAAAATCGCGTCAATCTCCGGCTCCGTATACGGAAAGTCAGTGAACGCAAGCTGTTCCTTGGCGTAGAGTCCTCTAATCTTAGGTAGCAAACCGAATTCAAAATGGTCCTTTAGACCGTTTATTGGACGCGGGTTAAGCCAGCTTGTAAAGTAGTCGGCGCCAAAGGTGAAAGACTGACCAAAATCAAAGAGAATTCTTGTCTTCTTATCCTCCAGGAGAATCTTGTTGCCACCAATCTCGTTAACTCCACCATAAAACCTGAGCTTAACCATCTGCCCAATCAACAGTCCCGCACTTCCTTTTTCCTCGCTTCCCAGTATTCTTTTGCTTCCCCGTATTCCTTTTCTTTTTTGCCTGCGTCCGATTTGCCCCTACATTCTGGACATAAGCACTTGCCTTTGTATTGCACATACCGAGTGTAGAACATCTTCCCGCAATTCTCGCATCGGTGATCGCCCATGTTTTCGCCTTCCGTATAATGGCTATCTTCCAAGGATTTAACAGGTTCTACATTATTCCAACCGATGCAAAACAATAGTTCTTGAAAAAGCGCAGTCTAAGAAATCGGCTAATTAGGGCGCACGCTCCTAGCTAGCTATATAAAATATGTCCTGCGTATACACGCGCGCGCGCTGATATAGCCAAGTCAATAATTGCTCCGAGCATAACTATGAACGGTCTCTTCACAACTTTCTTTCCTGTAATAGGTTTCTTCTACGTAGCTGAAATAGACGGAAAGAGAAAGGAAGGCGAAGCGGAAATAAAAGAGCAAGTTGAAGACTATATAGAGAACTATTTTGAAGCGTCAAGAGAAGATGATTTGAAAATATTTAATCATACCCTCGAACTTACCCATACCTTTTGGGAAAACCTCAGAAATGGTTTTCTAAAATACATCGCCACATGTATCATAGTTTCGGTTCTTTCGCTACTTTCATTATTGCTTCTTTATGTTTTCCTCAGTCCTGCTCAATTTATACTCTTTGACATACCGCTTTTGTCCACCATAGCAATCGGGATTCTTCCCATCATCCAAGTCGCCATGATTAAAACTCCCTCTCAAATATGACAACCACGATATACATTCAGCTAGAACTACTATCGGTGTTTCTAGATAACACTCCTTAGTTTTTCTGTTCTGCACTTTCGACATAATGTTGATAGCTAGTTAGACAATGACTAGCTCCCTTCATTCTTCTTTTTGTTTTGATATGCACATTTCAACGCAGGAATAGATTCATGATTCATAAAATCTAATTCCTTCTCTTTGGCTAATCAAATGCAAGTAAGCATAACCATACATAGACAAAATACGTGCAAAATGCTGTGAAGAATTAGGTTCTCTTGAAGGAAGTGAAAAAAAATGGAAAGTGGAGATAAAGCCATTCTGAGCATCATTCTGATAATCTCAGCGGGTCTAGTGCTCTATTCTTAAATCACCAGTTATCTACAACTTTCAAGTAAAGGTTTAGGGAGTGACTTAGGGGTCGAGCAAATCACAGGTCTCTTTATGTTGTTCCTTGTCGTCTTGTGCACCATATTGGAAGTTCCAGACCAGGAAGAACCCATAATAGAATATGACCTCAAGCAAGAGATAATGGACGAATTAAGAAAAGAGATGAAGGAGGGTTAAGAGGATGACTACGAAGGCTAAACGTGATAGAATGAAAGCAGAACGAAACAAGAAGAGGTTGGGATAGATGAAGATGAGTGAAGAGCTTGACCAGTACCTGAAAGTCTAGTGCATAGACTATGCCTGATGCGAGAAATGGTTTCATCACCGCCACAGTAGGAGTACTTAATGGTATCATACTATACTATTTATTGAAAGGATTTGTTGATGCAGGACTTTTGAATGCTTCATGGTTGGCAGTTTATGAACTGGTCAATATCCTTGCCATCCTTGTTTTTGTTCATAGCACACCTTACTGGGGAACTGGTTACCTCTTTGGGTGGTGGTTTGGTTTCGGTATCATGTGGTATTCAGGGCTAGTTGGAAGTCTGGAATTTACTGTCTATTCCATAGTTCTAGTTTTCGTACTGGTCACTAGAATCCTAAGACACATAGTCTTCCACTATTCTTTTCAAGCTAGTTTTTGGTGTTGCGGAAAAGTTATAGCTGAACCACGAGAACTAACCAGAATTGCGAACTAAAAGAGGTGAAAAAAGAATGAAGACAGCAAAAGAATGGAAGTTAATTAAGGCACATCGTTGCCTGAAATGCGGCGGCAAGTGCAAGGAAGATAAGACTAAGAGAATGGTCATTGGTAGATTCTGGTATTGCCCTAAATGTGATGGAAAGCCAGTAGCATTGATGAAGAGGCGATTGAATGAAAAAGGTGACAAAATTACCACAACCAAATGATTTTTCTTGCGATGTGTATAACACAGAAGAGGATTATTTCTACGGAAAAGATTGCATGGAAAAAATCGAATATAGAGTTACTTGTGACGAAGGTTGCAACCATTATTTTTGTAAGAAACATCTTAGCGTTTATCTTGAACAGCAAAAGGAAAAGGTCGAATTCAGCTAAGTTTCTTTGTCATGCTATAATTTCTAACTCCATGTAGATTATGATTCCAACTTCAAACTAGGCGACAGCATAAACCCCAAAAATAGAAGACTCCATTTACGATATACAACCGACAACTGTAGGTTGTACTTGATGGGAACTCTGAATTGACCCTCTCCATAGATAGATGACTCCATGCTTGTTAGGTCATTGGTTGATGTAGCATATTCTATTCAATTTGTTGAGAATTATCCTAGATTCAAGGAGAGACAGCATAGAGCATAGAGGGAAAAGACAAATTCACCACGCTCAGAAGAGGATACAGAGACCGAACCTCAAAAGACCGAACAAACTAACAAAGTCATATACTGCCATATGAAAGTGTCAGACCGACCACTGAAAGAGTGTCATGACCACACTCCTTAACTCCAAGTGGATATCAACAGAGAGATTTGAAAAGAGGCAGTATACTAAGTGCGTAGGTTTTTCATGTAGGAGAAATGGATAAGTTCAAAGTTCCTACAAAACTCAGAAGCACATAGTGTCAAACGCCTAATGACTTCTGATTTCTCGGAAAAGTTATAGCCGAATCTTTGGTTACTGTTGTAGGGTGATAACTCTGACTTCTGAAATCAGACCATTCGACTTCGTGAAAATGGTTGACGAGATGAGGGCATTAAGAGAGAAGTATGCGATGCCAAAAGGTATTCTGTTAGTTCCAGACAAATTGGAGATTCAGGTGCAACGAATTGCTTATGATAGATTTCACTTGTCCTATAAGGAATATTTCAACTACTTGCCAAATGAAGTGCTGAATATGGTCGCACCAATGACGATGAACATGATGAGTCAAATCGGCATTCCAAAGGAAAAAGTCACAAGGATTGCAGAGAATTGTGTAGGAATCGAGTTGGATGGCGATTTCTTTCAGATAGCAGGTGCAGTATTGGCAGAACTCCTATTACAGAGGCGGTTAAATGAAGATGAGACTATCTCTTTTTTTAGCACAGTTGCGAAAGCGGTCAAAGCACTTTGTGAATGGTCAAGTTTGGAATTTGAATGGAATAGCGAGATACAGCAAAGATACTTTGACACTTGAAGGAAGCTATCCGAGGTAATGCAAGCACATCCTACGTTGCAATCCGAAATAGAAGCCATCATAAAGAAATGTGCACAATCAAATGAAACCTTGACCTCTGACAAAGACGAGGAGAACGTTTCAGAAACCGCAAATTGATTGCTCGCTAGAAGACACTTCTATCATGGTTTTTAAGCCAGTTTGACCCGTCTATTCTTGGGTAAGAGCCTTGAAGAAAAGGGTTAAGGCTATTTGGAACCAAATAGAGGGCCCTACCACCGTTGCACGCACGCACACACTCCACACAACAAGAGCAACACGCGCTATTCGAAACGGTATGTGACGTTAACCTGTTCTGGCTGCAGCCTTTTCCAGCGCAACGACGCCCGGAAGCTTCTTCCCCATCAGAAACTCTATCAACGCCCCACCCGCTGTGCTGACATACGAGATCTTCTTGGTCAACCCAAACTCTTCAATAGCAGATATCGTGTGTCCTCCACCGGCCAGAGAAAAAGCCTTAGAATTCGCAACCTCTTCAAGAATTCTTTTCGTTCCAAAACTGAACTCCTCGTTCTCATAAACTCCCATCGGCCCACTGATAACGATTGACTTCGCCCTTCTTATGATCTTGGTGTAATCGTCAACCGTTTTTGTCCCGATGTCGTAGGTCGGGTATTCCGCGGGCAACTCGTTAACAGATATCTCTTTTCTCTTGCCACCCACTTCCACGGCCAGATCCTGCGGAGTCTTGATTCTGTCCGGATATTTTTGGATGAGTGCTTTTATGCCGGGCAGGAAGCTCAAGAGTTCTTTTTTCTGCAAGTAATCCATGTTTGGTTTGCCTAGGTCTACGCCTTTTGCTGCCAGGAACACTTGGCCCACGACTCCTCCTGTGAGCACGTAGTCAGCTATTTCCTTGTCCAATACGTATTTTGATATTTCAAGGGAGTCGTCTGCCTTGGCACCTCCGAGTATGAAGATGCATGGTTTTTCCGGGTTTTCCAGCACCTTGCCGAGCGATTTCAGTTCTCTCTCCATTATGCGTCCCGCAACACTCGGCAACACGGCTGTAAACCCTATTATTGACACGTGCGCCCTGTGCGCGGCTGCGAAAGCATCGTTCACGAAAAGATCCGCCAGCGGAGCAAGGTTCTTCACAAGCTCCGTCTTCGCATGTTCTTCCGGAGAACCGTCTTTGGTTTCACCGGCAAACGTCCTCACATTCTCCAATACGAGGATTTCGCCGCTCTTCAAACTTCTAATCGCGTTCTTGGCCTTTTCTCCGAAAAGATCATCAACATACTTAACCGGTTTCTTCAGGATTTTGCCGAGGATTTCAGCGTGCTGCTTCAGGGGGATAAAATCTGGGTCTCCCTTGCGTCCCTGATGCGCCAATATCACAACCTTTGCGCCCTTGTCCGCAAGCTCTTTGATCGTCGTTTCAGCATGAGCCCGAATTCTCGCGTCCTCCAAGATCTTCTGAGTCTTCGGATCAATCGCCGAGTTGAAGTCAACCCTCACCAGCACGACTTTATCCTTGACTTTCACGTCGTCCAGCGTAAGGAACTTCGGCATGCTTTCCAACTCCTAACAACACAAAAAAATGACGAGAGTGTTTTAGAATTCACTCTTTAGGTTCGGGTTAGAGGCCTTCCTTTTTCCCGATCATTTCTATCTGTTCGACCATGCGGCATGAGAAGCCCCATTCATTGTCGTACCATGCGAGCACCTTGACGAAGTTCTTGTCGATGACCATCGTTGACTGTGCGTCGAACACTGCCGAATACGTGCTGTGAAGCACATCCGAAGAGACTATTGGGTCTTCCGTGTATTCCAGAACGCCCTTCAGAGGACCTTCAGCAGCCTTCTTGAACGCTGCGTTCACTGTTTCTTTGGTCACTTCCTTTTTCAGCGATGCCGTCAAGTCTACGATTGAAACGTCTGGGATGGGCACTCGGAGGGCTATTCCGTCTATCTTCCCCTTGAGTTCCGGCATGATCTCGCCGATTGCACGGGCAGCTCCCGTAGTCGTGGGGATTATGTTCACTGCAGCGGCTCTGGCGCGTCTCAAATCCTTATGCACCAAGTCCTGCAATCTCTGGTCGTTCGTGTACGCGTGGGCCGTCATCATGAACGCTCTCTCAACCCCGAAGTTATCAGCTAGCACTTTAGTGACGGGGCCGACACAGTTCGTCGTGCACGAAGCATTTGAAATCAGGTTGTGCTTCTTGTGGTCGTATGACTCGTCGTTCACGCCGATGACCATCGTAACATCAGGGTTAGTCGCCGGCGCCGAAATCAAAACCTTCTTAGCTCCAGCCGCAAGGTGCTTTGACGCACCCTCCCTGTCCGTGAAAAACCCCGTGGACTCCACAGCCAAGTAGATGCCCAAGTCCTTCCAAGGAAGCTGCGCCGGATCTCTCTGCGCCAACACCTTCAACAATTTTCCGTTCACCACAAGGTCATTGCCCTTCACCTGCACGTCCCCGTTGAACCTTCCATGCACCGAATCATACTTCAGCAAGTGCGCAAGCGTTTTCGCGTCCGTTATGTCGTTGACAGCGACAAAATCGATGTTCGCCTTTCTTTCCAAAGCCGCTCTATAAAGGAGACGCCCAATTCTTCCGAAACCGTTTATAGCTGCTTTTACCGTCATTTTCATCACCATAATTGCGTGTTTTTGTTTAGGCATGCACCTAATTAAGTTTCCGACTTGAAGTCTGCAAACTCGCGAGCAGACAGCGTGCTTTTCAATTTACATCAATTTCATGCTGGACCCTATCGCCCTCTACCAGTGACGCGCGTGCGAAGTTTCAATGCTTAGGCTTTCGTGCAGACACGATAACGTGCGAGTACTCATCACCCTCAACAGGCAGTAAATCCATCGGATTGTGCGGCCACAAACCAGAGTATGCCTCCTCCACCCGATCAAGCACTAGCCCTGACTTGGTCAACGCGTCTTTCAATCGACCTTCACTCGCAATCTGCCCGTAGTTGTGTTTCTCAGCGATTCGCATGCTCTCTGACCCTTCTCGGTACCATATAGAAATGAAGAACGTCCGGCCGCCAGCGCGCAGAACTCTGGCGCATTCCCTGAGCGCCAGCACTGTTTCAGGCACATTGTCAAAACCGAAAAATGAAGAAACAGTTGAGAACACTGCATTCTTGAAACACAGGTGTTTGGCATCTGTCACGACAAGTGAAAGTTTATCGTAGGTTCCGGCTTTGAGGGATCTGTTCATCAAGCCGCGCAACGGTCTTTCATCTATATCGGTTCCTATTACTAGAGAATTTGCAGAGGATTTATCGAGCAGAGGAAGAAGAAAAGTGCCCATTCCGCTTGCAGCATCCAACACCGTATTATCAGATTGCTGGCTTGAACGATTCACATGGTCAAGAAGCTTGTCCATCATTTTCCGTGTGGCTGCTTTCTGGTCGTCTCTAAGGTACGAGTCATATTTCCGCCTTACTTCCAAGTATTTCTTCTCGTCTGCCACGTTCACTTTCCATTCAAATTCCTTCTCCGACAGTTTCGCATCTTTGAGAAACCCAATTTGCTCCTTAACCTGAAACACGTGTCCCGAAGGGCACTTGAAATATCCGTTGACATAGCGGTTGCCGCACATCGCTCCTTCAAAGAAGAGAGAAACTGAACAGACTGGACATGCAAGCAGCTTTCCAAGTTTATCATGCATACACTTCACGGACTCAGAACAGGTGTCCACTCTTTCTTTAAGACTTCCTCATTCAGCACGTCAACGCATGCACGGATCGTTGGCTGTAACAAATAGAAACACACGCGAATATCAGTCCGCATGCTAGGGCGTTGCTGAATTGGAACACAAAACTGTTCTTGGTGAAGAAAAAGGTGTGGTTGTTAACGAAGTTTCATAAGGACCATTTCGGCCGCTAGGACTATAGGTTCCCAGGTTTCGCAGAGCGGGGGCGCATAAGCAGTGTCTGCTTTCACCAGATCTCTTGCAGTCATCTGCCTCTGTATGGCTAACGATATGGCGTTGATTCTCTGGGTCACTTCTTCCCCGCCGATGATTTGAGCTCCGACTATCCGCTGAGACTCCTTCTCCACCACAAGCTTGACCTTTATCGGCAAAGCCCCCGGATAGTAATCAGCCTTCGTTTTTGAAGCAATCGTGCCAACTATGGTTTCAAACCTCGCCCTTTGCGCCGCAACCTCAGTAAGCCCCGTCCAACCGCAATCAGTGTCAAACAACCTTGAAACAGCCGAGCCAAGAGCACCCGTGAAAAGCGAATACCCGCCCGCCGCGTTAGTTCCCGCAACTTTACCCTGCCTCACAGCCACCGTGCCCAACTGCGGCAGAGCCGGTCTCTGAGTCACTATGTTTATCGTCTCTGCACAATCACCAATCGCGTAAACGTCCTTGGCGCTTGTCTCCATCCGCACGTTAGTTTTGATGGCTTTCGTCTCTCCCAAGGTTATCCCAGCGCCTGCTGCAAGCTGAGTGTTTGCTCTCACCCCGAACGCGCTCACGAACAAATCTGCGTTTATCTGTTCGCCTCCCGCAAGGATGCCCGTCACGCTGTCGGTTCCAAGAAATTCTTCCACCGTCTTACCGAGTAGGATGTTAATTCCCTTTTGTTCAAGCTTTTCTTGGATTATCTTTGCCATTTCAGCATCAAGGGCTTGGGGCAGGACCTGTGGCAACATTTCGACAACCGTTACTTTCAGTCCTTTCTCGTGCAACGCGATGCCTGTTTCGAGGCCGATAAGCCCGGCTCCCATGATTATCGCGGTTTTTGCTCCGTTCTTGACGGCGTTGGCGATCCTTTCGCCGTCATCAAGTGTTCGAAGTGAGCATATGCCCTGCTTTTCTTTGCCCTTAATAGGCGGTATGAAAGAGCTTGCTCCTGTGGATATGATAAGGCTGTCGTACGGTATGGTTTCAGTCTTGCCGCCCTTGTCCACGGTTTCAACCGTCTTGTTTTGAGTGTTTATGACTGTGGCTTTGGTCTCGGTTCTGAGGTCAAGCTTCATCATCTGGAAGAAAGCTTGCGGAAAAACGATCAGGTCCTTGAAGTCCGGTATCTGGCCGCCTATCACAAATGGAAGACCGCAACGCGAATATCCCGAGTATTTTTCTTCGGTCAGAAGCGTGATTTCCGCGGAGCGATCCGTCTTCCTGGCTGCAGAAGCAGCGTCTACGCCCGCGGCGTGTGCGCCGATGATCACTATGCGTTTAGGCATTTGTTCTTCCTTCACTTTTGCAGAGTCTTGTGCCACTCAACCGCTTTGTTGAAGTCCATAAGATTGGACAGTTCTGCTTGAAGGTTTGAAGGCTTCACGATTAGCAGCCATCCTTTATTGTATGGGTCTTCGTTAAGCGTTTCAGGTTTCGACTGGACTTCCGCATTCACTTGTTCTATCGTTCCGCTTATTGGCGCCACCAGGTCTGATACGGCTTTGACAGATTCCACTGTGCCATAAGGGTCATTCTGCTTTGTAGTCGTTCCAGCACTTGGCAGCTCCGCATAAACGATTTCCCTGAGCTGTTTCTGAGCGTAGTCTGTTATGCCCACTCTGACTTTGTCGCCTTCGATTTTGAGCCATTCGAACTCTTTTGTGTAGTATAATCCTTCAGGCACTTCGTGCCCATCTACTTTCACCACGTTTGTTCACCTCTAAATAATGCAGTTATTGTTTCATGCTGCAACGTTTAAGATTAACTGTCCCTAAAAGCATGCCTCCACGTAGAACAATCTCATGTTCTAACGCACGCTAGCTCAGTCTCTACATTCAAACACGCAACCCAGAACAATCTAGCGCTTGGGCCCCCCAGTCCAGGCTGGACCAATTCTCGCAGTGGAAACATCTTCCAGACATTCCTTCTTCTTCTATTTCCGATGCAGAGTCTGCTGGATTCGTTTCTAAAGCATTATATTTCGGATTCTTAACTTAACTGGGCTTTGATATGAAAGCCGCATACCTGCCTTAGGGCTTAGTAGTTTGATGGGGTATGGTGTGATGTTGTTTGTTGTGTTTTGTTCTTTGTTCATTGTTTGTCACCTCTTTGTAGGAGTTTTTGTAGTTCTATTTCTGCCCATGATCGCCCATATTGTATTTCTTCGGGTGTTCTCGATTATGAGCTGTTGTTTTAATATTGGGCTATACTGGCATTTTCCGTTGTTGCATGTCATTTTTTCATTCCTCCTATTAGACATGACTTCATAATTTCGTTTTTTTTGACGAGGAGACAATATGCCTTTTCACGTTTCCTGAGAGAAGGCTCCGAAGGAGAAAGGCTTATGTCTCCGAGGATTTCTTTGTGTTTTTCCCATGCGGGTATGTGTGGGTTGCTGAATACAGATTGTATGTGTCAAGGATGCCCTAGCGGGTTCATCCGTGATGTGTTTTTTGTGTTTTAGGGTTATCGCAAGTGTTTTCCTACTGTGTGGTGCTGTAAAGTGTCTTGTTTTTTCCTTATGCGTTTGCTAGTTATTTCGTTATTTGCGTCTTGCGCGCGCTTCTTCATGTCTATACCTCTACCTTCTGCATTCTCACTCACACCAAAGTTTTCCGCTCATATTTCTCTTTCAGCTTGGCTAGAGCCTTCTTGGACACGCAGAATCGTAGCATTTTTCTTAAGGGTGAGTCAACGAGAAGACTAAAGATAAAATTCCGATTATTTGTCGGAATAATCTACCTTGAACTCGAATACAAGAAAGTTGACGCCTAAGGACAGCATTGGTTACTGACTATGGTTGTTAATTTTCCCCTTTTTCTAGCCTTATTTAATCCATTGATTAATTCGCTCGGTCATATTCCTCTTTGGGCAAAAGGCTTTTACGCATACATCAACAAAATGGTGCAACATGACAAAGCAATCACAACAATACCTTGTTGTAGGTATGGTTCTCATATTCATCATGATTGCAGTTTTCATAGCAGTCTTCATTAATGTTCTGACTTATTCGCCTAATGCTTCTCTGGACAGAAACGGAGTAGGAGCATACATAGCACTATGTTTAGCTGGGGCTTTTTTCGGCATTCTAGGCGGATACTGCATAGGCATACACATAGGCAAGCGAAGGTCTAACTAGCAGGGCATATTACATTCTTAGGCTTTTTGAGAGAATTGGCAAACTTTTTAGGAGAAATCAGAGTTAGTTTTCTTTGATGCTAGAAGAAATCAGAAATGTAGTCCTGAAACTCAAAAGTAAACAAATCAGGAAAAAGATGCGTGCCTATTTGAGTATTGGATACCTCATTGCCTACATGTGGATTGGTTTTCTTATTTTTGCTCTAATAGAGAACAATACGATTGTCATCCCTTTGTCAATCGTGCCGCTTATGCTCTCAGTATTCTTGATTCCAAAAATAGGAAAATCAAGAAAATCTTTGAGGAGTCTTAAGAATATGGAGATTCAACCAGACGAAAAAGCGTTGTTGAAATACTCGAATCAATTGGGAAAGAGTTGCAAGGATTTCCTCTGCAAGGTCAAGACTGTAATGTTAGTATTAGACTTCGAAAAAGACGCTACAACGAGAACAGAAGGGCAAATAACGGTAATTTACATTTTTCTCTACCTTTTTGTATTAATTCTTTACATGGAAAATATGCCTTCGAATAATGAACTCTATAGAGATGTCGGGATATTTCTGTCATCAATTGGAGTTGCAGTCTTCATTGTTATTCCCGCATTATACTTCAAGTTCATTAAAAGGGCTTCTGAATTTCTTGTACGTCGCAATATTTCTAGTTTTGTTAAAGAGAACCGCAACCATGTGCGGAATATTATTGCGGCATTAAGTGCTTCCCAGAATCTTAACGTCAATCTGAATGAAGAAACTATAAGAAAAGTGTCAGTGGAACTGACAGAATTTGATAACAATCTAAGTGAGATTGAAAACGCACTAAAAGGTCATCAGAGGTCAATAGCCATTCCATTGGCATCAGTTTTAGCTTCTTCTGCAGTGCCTCTCATACCATTCCTGTTCGGTATCAACTTTCAGTTCCAAAATAGCAGTCTTCAAATACAACTAACCAACATTATGCTTTTGTTGGCTTTCTTCTTTCCAATCGTTTTATTGATGATTCCAATAGCACGAAAGCAAAATTTGCTTGTTGCATTCAAGGTTATCGAAAATGAGGAAAAGATTACAAAGGATATTCGAAACATGATGAGTTCGTCACTAGGTAAAGAACTTAGCGATGTTGCATCTGAGAGCCTACACGTTGCAGGGTAGTTTTTCTGTTCTGCAATTTCAGCTTGGCTAGAGCCTTTTGTACGGCATGGCTTAGACTAAAAAAGGAAGAGTGGGTTTAGTAGTCATCGGTTAGTTTACTATCCTCTTAGCCAATTCTTGAGTCCAATATCTTTAATTTCTTTTTCTGTTAAGACTCTCTTAGAAATTTCGGTGGCTTTTTCCCATAGTTCTTTATTATCCGATTCCCATTTTGCAATAATTGGACTGAGTTTGGGTATTAGACTAGGATTATCTTTTGCCATTTGTCTTAATGTTTCATCTTTTCCGCTTCCATATACCGCCGTCATCAAGATTTTAAATTCCTCTTTTGTTATTTCCATTTTTTCACTCATTTTTGAACCTCTAGTTTGTCTTTTGTTGCTGTTGTAGATTAAAGATTTCTGTCTTCTTTGTACGGCATGGCTTAAACTAGAAAAAGAGAGTGGGTTTAGTAGTAGTATGTTATCGTTACGGTTTCAGTTGCTCCACCAGACAAGTTTGCGTTGCCCACTTCGACTTGCATACTTGAAGAGGGTAAAATCGGAAAGCTTGCAGTGTCACCCGCACCTACGACTATTTCTTTGTCAAAATTAACTCCATTTGAAGAGTAGATTACCCTAACGTGAGTGCCAGCAACGCTTGAACTTTGAACCCAGACTGAAACGTATCCTGCATAACTTGCTGACTCAGTCCAAGAGCTATAAGAAACCCCAAGACCTCCCGCTGGTTGACTTACCGTTTGGTCATTGACCCAAACCGTTGAGTCGGCAAGGTTGGCAATATTATAGAAGTTTGCGTATTCTTCGTCTGTATGGTGATGGTCAGCAACATAAGCGTTGTATTGGTCGTTAGTATAGCTATGAGTAGCAACATAATCGTTGTGAGCTGTAATGTTACCAGCAAGCCATGTTTGAAGTTGGTTTTTTTCATTCGTTAAGTTCGTGATATTGGCATTCAATTGGTTAATTATCTCAGTTGCATTCATGTTTGTATTGTTGCCTGTAATAGCGGCAAGTTGGGCATTTATGGAGCTTATCTGATTATCCTTATCATTGATTGCCATAGTGTAATATGCCATTACTACGCCTAAGCCAGCTACTAAGATAATACAGATTATTCCCAATGCGATAGCAACACTTCTCCTAACAATCTTCATTTGAGTCATTTTTTAATCCCTAGCGTGTCATCTGTTGCTGTGCAGATATAAGATTTCTTGAGCAACTACTGGGACCAAGTATTTTAAGCAACTTTGACTGATTGTGTTTGTGAGGTGTGGAGAGCATGACAGAAAAGAAGATTTCAGAAATCTCATGTCCAAAGTGCGGAAAGAGATTCCATGCGATTAAACCGAGAACCAAGAAGCAATGGAGAATTAACTTGATTGAGCATCTTATGCTCTCAATCAAATCTCATCACAATCTAAAACCAGAAGAAGCATCTTCCATAGCAGACCGCTACCTTGAATCGCTATGAAGATTTCGACATATTTCTTATTCAGTTTTGCACTTAAACAGAATCGACTTAAACGGAAATGCCATTTCCATAAATCACGGATTAAGTGCCTTCATTGGGTTTAGTTTTAGCGCATGCGAGGTCTTGTTCTAGTGAGTTCGGTGTTTTCAAGTCTGTCGCCTTTGGGGCTGATTAGGGTTGAATGTGCTTTTTTTGAGTTAATTAGCGGTGTTGCTTGTCGGTAAAGCGATATGTTTGGTTTTGTTTTGGTTTTTGTGAGTGGAGCGCGAACGGTAAGTGAGCGCGACACGGTGAATCAGCAGGATACTGAATAGAAAAAAGGGGTTGTTTGTGTTTCATTTGCGTTTTCTGTAAAGTTTGATTCCGTCTATGTCTTGGATGTATTCGAATCCTGCTTCTATAAGTTGTGTGGCCTCTTCTACGGTTTTGGCTGTTTTGCATGTCCATTCATCTTCGTTGAGGTTTAGGAGTTGTGTGTAGATGAGCGTGGTTTTGATTTGTTTGTGACCCATTTGTTGCATAACGTGAAGGATGTCTCTTGTTTTGGCGTATTCCATTGTTGCGTAGTAGTGTCGTAGGTCGTAGAGTCGTATGGTTTTTATTGATGGGTCGTGTAGTTTGGCGGCTAGCTGGTTTCTCATTTCTCGGTAACTCTCGCCATATCCGTCTGGTGTTCCGTTAAACAGTTTGTCGTTGGTGTTGAGTTTGTGTTTGTGTACGTATTCCGTGAGGATTTCGGTGAGTTTGATTGACATTTTGCCTATCTTGGCTTTTCCGTGTTTGGCTGTTGTTGGGTATAGTAAGCGTTTTTCGGGGTCAATGTCTTTTACCCTCAACCCTAAGACTTCTACTGGTCTAAATCCTGTTTCTGCGCTGATTTGTAGTTTTATGGATAGTGGGCTTTTTGCCTTGGCTATTAGCATTTCTACTTTTTCCTTGGTTGGTATTTTGATGGCTTTGGCGTTTTCTTGGTATTTCGGCATTTCCCATTGGATGTTTGTGAACTTGGCGAATTTCTTGTATGCGATACATAGTATTCGTTTGTATCCTTCTGAGACTTGTTTTTGGCTTATGTAGGCTTGGACGCTTTCGGGGTTTTGTAGGTTGCTGTGTCGTGCTAGATGGCTTAGTGCCTTGTCTGTGTTTCTTATTGTGTAGTGACTCACTCCGTTGGTCTTCATTTTAACGAGTAAACCTATAAACAGTGGGCTTCTGTCTGATTCCTGTGGACTTTGATATGAAAGCCGCATACCTGCCCTGGTTACACATGCATCAGCCGATGGTGTTCGCTGATGATAATGAGATCATAAGCAACCTGGAAAAAATGCTCAGTTCTGATGACTCGAGAGATCAGTGGGATGGAAGACTCATAGCGAGGGCGTATAGAAACCCTGCTTTCTGGGTCAGAAACCTTGAAGGTGAAGGAAAGCATCCGAGGGTTGCAGTCGATTTCTCCGGACTCCTCCTTGAAAATCTCAACAAGATGAAGGGACTACGTTCCCAAGAGGACGTGGATGGTAACGTAATAGGAGACGTAATAGAGCTATGGAGGCAGGTTCTTCATGAATTTCCTGATTCCATAGAGTTTTCCGGGACAGCGTACGCTCACTGTTATTTCCCTGTGACTCCCGAAGAAGACTGGGAACAACAGGTTGATTTCTGGAGAAAAGTGTTCTGTTCGCTTTTTGGTCCAGAATCGATTAAAAGGGTCAAAGGATTCTGGCTACCGGAGATGGGCGTTCCAGCTGCTGAGAGACTGAGTAGACTTGTGAAGTTGTTGAAGAGCAGGGGATATGACTGGCTGATTCTTCCAATCGAAGCTGTGAAGGCTGAGAGAGCCTTGTCACATGAAAAGCACGTGGAAATTTTCAGCCGCCCCCACATTCTTAGGACCGAGGGCGGAGAGATGACCGTGATTTTCAGGCCGAAATACAATTTTATCGATCAACAGGCAGGATGCGATGCAAACGGAATATACAACAAATGCCTCGAAGCCGCACGCATTTCAGAAAAAGCCGGCAGAAAGTGCCCCGCGCTAATTGTTCCAGCATCTGACGGCGAGAACGGAAACGTCATGATGAACCATTTCTTTTCAGACACTTTCATCCCATTTTTCAGAGAAAAACTGAACAGCGAAGTTTCTTCAATGACCATTACTCAGTACCTCAAAGAATATCCTCCGGACAGTGAGATTGAGCTGCAAACTATTGGAGGCTCATGGTTAGGGAGCCATTCACACTGGAACGGTGGAGACAAGCAGTTGGAGATGAAGAGGAAGATAGAAGAGCTAAGTAGCAGATTTCACGACCCGAAAGCAAAAGCCTCAAGAAGCGAGGAGGCGCTGAAAGCACTTCTCATGGCTGAGACGAGTTGCTACGTGTACTGGAACAGCAGCTTCTGGTTCGACCAGGGAGAAAGAATGATAGAATATGCATATCAAAAAATGGAAGAGGAATGTTGAGAAGAAACCTAACGCGGCGTATATTCAACCAGATGGTTTCCACACGCTATTAGTGTACTCGTTCAGAACCGCATCGTAAACCCCACTTGTCCATTCCGCGATCTTGTCCCAGTTGTAGTTCCACAGGCACTTCCGATATGCGTTCCCTACTACATAGTTTCTGAACCCAACGTCTCTAACAATCCTGAGAATTGCCCCTGCCAAGGCAGGGAAATTATCTATTGGAACCTTCAAGCCTGTGCCGCCGTCATCTACGATTTCACCCAGTCCACCCGTAGACGTCGTCACCAGGGGACAATGAGCCGCCATGGCTTCCAGTGCCACTATACCGAAAGGCTCGAATTTCGATGGAACCACAGTCACATCTGCTACGCGATACAGGGCTCTTAAAGTCCAATCGTCAATGTATCCTGCAAACAATACTTTTTCACGCAGACCGTAATCGCTGGCCATCCCCTGATACATTTCTTTTTGAGGCCCCTCTCCAACCACGACTAATTTGACGTTTACGCCGCCAGCAAGGATCATAGGTAACGCGTTGATGAGGGTGTCCAAGCCTTTTTCGGGAACGAGCCTCCCCACGAACAGTAAGATCCTCTCAGATTCGTGCGCAAATCGATTCCTGACATCCCAATAATTGAAGCCGAAGCTGAATTTTGTAACGTCGACCCCGTTGGGTATAACGGATATCTTGCTTTCAGGCATGTGAAAACACCAAGCGACGTGGCTGCGCATGTAATACGAACAGGTGATCATCCGCCAAGATTCAAAGGTGATCCAGCCCTCAATTTCGTGAATCGAAGCTTGAAGATCATTGTGAATTCCTGTTCTTCTACCATATTCTGTGCTGTGCATCGTCGTAATCAAGGGTTTTCTGTACAAATGCTTTAGTCCGATGCCGGCGACGCCTGAAAGCCAATCGTGCGCATGGATGATGTCAAATCCTCCAGTTCCGCTGATCAGGTCGCTGCTGCTGATCTCCATGTTCTTCTGCATTCGAAGGGTCCATCCCAAGAAGGAGTCTCCAGTGGCATACGCTTCAAACCTGTTGACGTTAACCCCGTCGATGTTCTCGAACTTCTTTGCACCAGGAAAGTTGCATGTCATAACATTTACTTCTAAGCCCCTGCGAGCGAGGGCCCTCGAAAGATCAAAAACATGTGAAGCGATGCCTCCTATTATTCGAGGAGGAAATTCCCATGACAGATGAAGAACCCGCATCCACATCACTCATGCTATAGCCCTGTTGTACACAGAAATGACTTCATCAACCCAGTTCGGGCCAACAGGCCAGATTACCCTTATTTTCTCGTTGTGGCCTTCACCATAATACCTCAGAATCTCCCTTTTCAGCCAGTCAGTGTTGGTGATCACTTTGTTGGATTCCCATAACCCCATGTCTTCGATTTCTTTGATTGCCAAGCTGGTCGTATTGAAATGGTCATGACACCGATGTCCTTCGATTGAATGAAAGGTCATTACGAAAGGGATGTGAAAAGCGTGTTTGAGAACGATGGCGGGATATGTCGTAAGCCACTCGTGAGCATGTACTAGATCTATATTTTTCCCCAGTTGTTTATGGAAATAAATGATGTTTGAGGATTCGGTTTCCATCTGCAGTGAAGCTGTGACATCATAACTGAGTATGCTTGCCATCGGGTGAGTTTTGATGGGGTTAACAACTCTGTGGACGTGGACGCCGGAAACGTCTTCGAACCCTTGCTTCAAATCGTCCAGAACTACCAGTTCGACCTTGTTTCCTCGTCTGACAAGCTCATGGGCGAGCGTGCTCACGTGGTCGGCGATGTTTCCTAAGCGTTTGGGCGGATATTCCCAGCTGAGCAGCAGAACACGCATCAGCGAACCACTGGCAGGGATAGATTTGCAAGATCAGATGCGGCTTCTGCGGTAAGTCAGTTTCTCGATGCGAGCGTCAATCAGCCCTGTTATACTGGTCCTGAGCACTTCACCGTGGAGGTTTGATGTTTTCAAGAGCTCAAACTCTTTGGCCAGCTCTGCATCGCCCAGAACATCCTTGCACCATTTTGCAATGTCGCCTCTCTGAACGTGAAACTCCAACGATTTCGAATCAACCGTCTTCGCCTTTTCCTTAAAATCTGAAAGGCTGCAAGCCGACATTTTCGTGAACTTGTCTGGTCCGACCCCGGTGTAGAAGTAGAAGCATTTTTCCTGAGGCAGTGCCGAGTAAACCTTCTTTGCACTTTCGGGCAGCACTCCTATGGCTATAAGTCCGAGAGGGGTCAACTGGTAAGCAGGGGGATTTTCTTGTGTCTTGTTCAGAAGAGTCTTCTGTTCCAACGATTTCAGGTAGACAGACAGGTCCTGAGCGGTGTAGGGTTCTCCCAGCTCCCGCGCAAGACTGCTAGGCGTTGCTTTCCCCAGTACATTAATCTTTTTTAAGACAACAATCTCATCTTGCGAGAATTCAGGCACAGAAAGCACCTCGAGCTTCAGTTAGTAGGCTTCCACCATAATAACTTTGTCTTTCGAGGTTCTGTTAACTTCTCATGGGATAGGCTAACGTGTTAACTGTCGTGGGATGAGACTAGGGAAACACTGCATTGGTTGGACATGGGTCTATTGTTTATTCGTTTTCAATTTGAATTTCGCATTCATAATTCTTTTAGCTTTGTCTTCGATTTAATGACAAGGTAGCACAAAAGTGACATGTAGCATGTCTGGAAACTGGAATCCAAAATGGGACGTTACAAATCATTTTGGGTGAGGAAGTTTGGACGAACGGCTCAGAATCCTTGTAATTGACGACGATCAAAGCGTAAGAACAACGACCGCTGCGATATTGGAAAATGAAGGATACAGGGTTGACACGGCTGAGAATGGAAAACAGGCCGTAAAGAAGTCGAATGCCGATCTCTATAGGGTTGCGTTGATAGATTTTCGGCTTCCAGACATGGAAGGCACAGAACTGTTGACTGCACTCAAAGAGACAACTCCGAAGATGGTGAAAATCATGGTAACAGGATACCCTACAGTACAAAACGCAATCGAGTGTGTAAACAAACATGCAGACGCTTATTTCGTAAAGCCAGTAGACTACGATAATCTGCTTAACACAATTAGAAACTTGATTCAAAAACAAAAGGAGGGAACTTAAGGTGAGGTTGAATACTTCTGGCTTGCATTTTGGATTAAGGTTATCCACTTGTTTTTTCCTTCGACTTTCAGACCGCACATTTCAGAAGGAGTTTTCCCTTCTAGTGCCATATGCGGTCTAACAAAATTATGATAGATTTGATAACCTGAAAGTATCAGCGTGTCGTCTCGTACACTTTCTGATTACTTAAATCTTATATCCGAAAAATGTGCTTCTTTTGTTAGGGGTATCGAGTGATTCTGACATTTGTTGTATCAGTGATTCTTTTTGCGCTTCTGTTCAAGAAGAAGAAACTATTGAGAAAGCACTGGTACGTCTTGTTTTCAGTCGGTTTGGTCTTAGCATTGCTCTTGTCGTTTGTTTCAGTTTGGAGTGTTTGGGACCCACACGCACTGAGTGACTCTTTGCATGATGGAAACTATTCAGGAGCATCGGCCGTGTCTTTCCCGCTATGGCTGAGCGTCTATATCACTCCTGCGAGACAGCGAATCGTGCAAGGAGCGTACGTATTTGGGAACGTATCCTTTGGTGTGTTCATCGCAAATGGAAAAGTGCTAGAGGCAAACGGTGTGTTAAGCTATGCCCCTGTGATGGGGACTACTCATGTAGGGTATCAGCTGGGGCCTCCTTTCTTTTCTGATGCAATCGCATTATTCGATTTCCTACTGTTTCTGTTCACCTTGTTCGATATGGCAGGGTTTGCGCTGGGACTGATTCTGTGCTGTATTGTTTCAAGGATGTTTGCACCACGCTTTCAAGTAGTATCAACCGATTTTTCACACGAAGGCTTATCAACCGAAGACTTCACAGAACCTCTTTCGACTTGCAATTGAGTCTGGGTGCGGTAGAATGGAAAAGCAACCTTTGCATTTTGCTTTGGTTCTGCACATGCATCAGCCGCGTTACAACTTGAACGGCCCGACGTACGAGTCGGAGATGGCTCGCGACGTTTTCAACCAGACACTCCATCCATACACGTATCCCTCAGACGTGCTGAGGAAGGATGAGAACGCGAGGATTACTCTGAACTTCACAGGCAGCTTGATTGAACAACTGAATGAGTTCGCAAGCGTTGGTTTCGATTCAAGGTTGAACGGATTATGGGACAGATACAAGGAGACGCACACGCTCGGGAGAGCAGAGTTTACGGGTTGCGGCTATTTTCATCCCATATTCCCGCTCATACCGGAGGCTGACCAACTGAAACAGGTTGAAGAACATTTGAGTCTCTTTCAGCGAACTTTCGGAACGAGACCCGAAGGATTCTGGCTTCCAGAACTCGCGTTCAGCCCCAAGGTAATTCCCGTGCTGGCAAGGAATGGTGTAAAATGGACGATAGTCGACGGCCCTCACATCGTCAACGCCAACAAGAACGAGAACTCGTATCAGCTCCTGTACAAACCCCATTTTGCGGAGTATGATGGACACCGCATAATCGTGATCCCCCGAGACAGAATGATCAGCATCGCTCAACAAAGCGGCTACAACCCCGTCTGGCTCAAACACGAGATTGAAAGAGGAATCGAAGCAAACAACGATGGAGAGTTCTTGTTGACCGTAGCCACTGACGGTGAAAACGGATGGTTCCGCCACTCTGGAGAGAACGCGGGGTTCTGGGGATGGTTCTTCGAACCTCTTCTCTATCTTCTGAAAAAAGATCCTGACTTCCAATTCATCCAATTGACGACTATAACCGAATATCTCGCTGAACATCCGCCGAAAGACACCGTGGCCGTTGAGGATGGAAGCTGGAACGTGCCAGACACGTTTGATGACGGCAGGTTCCTAAAGTGGACAGGGGGCGAAGAGAGGCAAAGGACTTGGGCGCGCATTCTAGAGGCGAGCGCATCAGTCCGTGAAGCGGAAGAAAAAATAGCATCCAGAAAGGTGAACTGTTCACCAGAAGCGAATAATGCACTGGATCAGGCTTGGCGTTGGCTTCTCATGGCGGAGGCAAGCGATAATTTCTGGTGGGGTAGCAAAGATTGGCTTGATCGATCAGTCGTCTGCTCCCTCAAAGCTAGGGAAAAAATCAATGAAGTGTCAAGGCTTTGCGGAATCATGTAGGTTTCCAGGAGCCACCATCGTATTCTTTGAGTATCTGTTCATAATATTCCTTTGTTTGTTTCGCTATCTTGGCCCAATCGTAGACTTCTAATGTCTTCTGGTAGGCGTTGAGCTTGATCCAGTTAGCGTATCTTGGGTCCAGTAGCACTCTTGTTATTCCCCAAGCGACTGAATCCGCGTTGCCCACGAAGATTTTGGTTCCTGTTTTGTCGTGCTCAACGATTTCGGAGAGACCTCCCGTGTTTGAGGCGACTAGCGGCGTCTTCGCTGCCATCGCTTCGAGGGCGGTTATGCCGAATGGTTCATACAGGGAAGGCACGACGCAGACATCAGCGATTTGATACAGCTTTCTGAGACTTTCCTCGTCGAGAAAGCCTGTGAACATGATCTTGTGCGCGAGGCGCATGTTTGCCACTTGCCGCATCAGAGAATCCTTCATGCCTCCCTCACCGACGACTACGAATTTTGCATTCACTCTGGACAGGACTTTCGGGATAGCGTTGATTAAAGTCTGCACGCCCTTTTCATAGACTAAACGGCCCACAAAGAGTACAATCTTCTCTTCAGGCCACGCGAATCTCTTTCTGAACTCGGCTCTGTCAAACTCCTCCTCATACACGCTAACATCGACACCGTTTGGAATAACCGTCACCCTATCCTGCGAAAGACCGTAGGCCCACCTCACCTGCTCTGACATGTACTGGCTGCAGCACACGACTCGCCAAGATTCATGAGCGAGCCAGTTTTCGGTTTGGTGAATCATCCTTTCATAGTCTGTGTGAAGCCCGTTCCTTCTGCCGATTTCGGTGGAGTGTATCGTGGCTGCAAGTGGGATTCTGAAAACGTGTTTGAGGCCTAGAGCGGCGTTGGCGACCAGCCAATCATGGGCGTGTATGATGTCAACTTGACCGCTGAGACTGCTGATTAGAGCTGCGGTTTCTTTTTGCATGTTCACATTCATCAAGGAATCCCAGGTCGCAAAGTCTGGAGAAGGAGTTTTGTACGAATCCACTCTCAGCACGTGTGCACCGTTCACTACCTCACTTTCTGGGGCTCCTGGAAAGTCACACGTTACGATGTGGGTATCTACGCCCAGTTTCACGAGTTCTCGCGACAGATTAAACAGATGGGCGGCGATTCCGCCTACTGTCCTTGGCGGAAACTCCCACGAGAGCATTACGACTCGAAGTTGTCTGCTCAGCTTGCAGGTACCTCCAATCGCTTCTGATACGTCGCCAGTATCCCGTCTATCCATGATTCAGAATCGGGCGAAACAACCTCTATCACATTATCTGGAGCGTTGTAGTAGCGCTTCAATTCCTGCTTCATCCATTCGGATTTGACTATGATCCTCGCGGCTTCAGAGATTCCTAGAGACTCCATGCTTCTTATGGACGAGCTTAGGGGCGCGCCACTGTTTCGAGATCTGTGAGGTTCGATGCTGTCTATTGAATAAACAAAAGGAATCTTCAGGGCCCTCTTCAAAGTCACCGCGGCAGGTATGAAGTGCCAATCGTGCGCGTCTATGAGATTCACCTCGTGTTTCATCGAATAATAGATGTCTGCAGCAACCCGTTCAGCTTCCTGATTCAAACTGAGCATCCACGTCAAGACGTTTATCTGTGGTTGAACCTTGTCCGAGATTCTGTAGGCTTTTATGCCGTCTGCGCCCTGGTGAAAGCCAGTCCAAGAATTGTTGTACGTGACGACGTACACGTCGACGTTTTTCTTTATCAATTCTGCTGCAAGCCTGTTCACGTAATACGCAAGTTGACCGGCGATTCTTGGAGGGAATTCCCACGTGAAGATTATCACTCGCAAGAAACGCGCACGTCCTCAGCTGAAAAGCGAACAGACTCTTATTATCCCTGTACTTGTCAGGTAGAATCTTCTGCTTCCCTCATGATCGTGGTAAGCGGCTACGTATCCGTCGGAAACGTGCTTGTCCAGGTTCTGGTTGACCGCGTTTATGTCTGCCTGGAGAATCTGAGCTAAATCCTCGCTTTTTCTCGCCATTTCGCCGCTGGTGGCACAGAGATTGTGCAGGCTGATCAGAAGTCGTTCTGACAAGGAAGTCTCATACTCGTTCAACTTTATCATTCTCTGTTTCTTTCAAGAAGGTGACTCACCAAATAACTTTTGTGCAAGAGGCCTTTAATAGATGTCAGCGCATGTCAATGTGATTGTTGATGACCGCTGGCCGTCTCAGTGTTCTTATGCTTAGCTGGGAATTTCCTCCCAGAATCATAGGTGGAATCTCCTCGCATGTCTATGATCTTTCGATGGCGTTGGCCCGCAGAAACGTAACGGTCAACGTCGTCACCTGTGACTTTCCAGGAGCGCCGGAGTGCGAGCAAGTCGGCGGAGTGATGGTGCATCGTTTCAACTCGAAGATACCGTCTCCGAGCTTCCTAGGATGGATTTTTTCGATGAATCAGGCCATGGCCGAAAGGGCCATCGACGTCATAAACGATAACGGCGAAGAGGTGGATGTCATTCATGCTCATGACTGGCTTGTTACGGAAGCGGCCGTCAAGGTCAGGGACGCTTTTTCGAAACCTTTGGTTTCGACGATTCATGCAACTGAGATGGGAAGAAGGGGTGGAATCCATAACGATTATCAGAGGGCCATAAACGAGGTGGAACGACACCTTGTCAACCAGAGTTCCGAGATCATCTGCTGCAGCAATTACATGGCAGATCAGGTTTCGTCTGCTTTCAACGTGCAGGGTGACAGGCTTCACGTGATTCAAAACGGCGTGAACGCCGCCAAGTTCGGCGGCGAAGTTAACACAATGCCTGTTAAGAAGCGGTATGCAAAGAATGGAGAGAGAATAGTGTCCTTCGTCGGACGGCTTGTGCACGAGAAGGGAGTGCACGTCCTCGTCGGCGCAGTGCCCAAAGTGTTGGCAGCAATGCCCAAGGTGAACTTTGTAATCGTCGGAGAAGGAGGATTGAAAGAGTACTTGGCGAGGGAAGCGTATGATTTTGGCGTGGCTGACCATGTTTTTTTCGCAGGTTTTGTTGATGAAAAAACGCTGATTTCAATTTACAGAGCGAGTGACGCTGCTGTCTTTCCCTCTCTTTACGAACCATTCGGCATAACCGCCCTCGAAGCTATGGCAGCGAAGACGCCGGTCATCGTGACGGACACGGGAGGGTTAGCTGAGATAGTGGAGCATGAAAAGACGGGCATTAAGGTTTATGTGAACAACTCGGATTCGTTGGCCTGGGGAATCCTGAGGGTACTCAAAAACCCTGATGTCGCTAAGAGAATTCGCGAGAATGGGTACCAGAAAGTCCTCAGAGAGTATGATTGGAACGCAATCGTTGAAAGAACGATGAAAGTCTATAATCGTGCATTGCTGGCGAGACCCAGACCCGAAGGGATTCTCATGAAATTTCCGTTCCTCATGTTCGAAGAATATCCTGCGGAAATGAGGATTCTTCTTTTGATGCATATTCTTGGAGCCGTCGACGACGAAAACGCCAAGCGACCAGCAGAGTTAGCGGACATACTGGGGATAGGCGTTACCAAGCTGCATGGTCTGCTTCAGAAGCTCTCAGACTCTGGCTACATCGTGTCTTTCAGAGACAACCTCCGACGGCTCCGATTTTACCTAACCAAGCTCGGTATAATCAAAGTGTTGTCTGCTTTTTCCTGACGTCGAAGACCTGTTCTTCACGGAGGAAACGCTTCTTGAGCTCATTCAACCGGGATTGCGCCGCAGTCAGCAAGTTGGCACGGAGTTCTTCACCTTGCATTCCAGAGTCTCGAATCTGTTTCAGTCGCCTGCCCAGATCCTCGTCTCGCAGTGACAGCGTTGCCCACTTTTCAAAATCACCTTCTCTGTTGTGAAACTCGAAAACGGCTGTGTCGACTCTTTGAATTGCTTGGACGATGCCCATGAGGCTCCATGCTTTAATCCCCGTGAAGTTCTGTTCTCCCGGGCCCTCGTAGAATAGGAATGGTTCGTTTGCGGCGCACACATATTCCCGCAGTTTTGATTCGAAGTCGAGCAGGGCTCCCAGTGCAGTGACGAAAGCGTCTGTCGGTGTCTTGTAGGGACTGAAGTACGTGTGCACTTCACCGGGCGATCCTCCGGCTGAGAACATGTAATACAAGTGGTCGCTCGTCAGAAAGTGTCGCCACAGCTTCAGGAATTCGCTGTCGTTTGATTCTCTGACGAGGGGTTCAAGCTCCTTGCTTGTCGTGTAGTAGGCCCATTGCATGGTGTTTCCCAGCCAGCCGCTCGTGTCTCTGTTGATGTCTGCCCAGGAAACGGTGCCGCCCAGTTCCTCGACGTCGATTTCTCCTGTGGACCTGTGTTTACTTAACACCTCAGACGGGGTTGACATGGACAGGTTTTCATGCTTGAAGATTTCGAGCGGCAAGTTTTTGAGAAAGTCGTGTATGCCCGTCTCAGGCCAGTGGTGTTCTCCGAAAGTCTCGTAGTCTGGAAAGATCGTGACACATTCTCCCTGAGTGGATGCCAACCAATCTGCGTATTTATCGGCTGTGAGAGGCCAGTCGCTCCACGACCTTACGGAAAACCTGAATGCAACGTCATCTGTCAATTTGAAGTTTCTGAGGAGAACCCTGAGTCTGTCGCAGCCTTTAGCCTTGTAAACATAGTTCGGCGACCTCCCCTTCAAAATCCTATCAATTCCCTCCGTGAAAATGGCGCCGTACCCCATCTTGTCCACGACTCTCGCGATGGCATTGTTGTAGAGCAGCTCTGTGTTCTCGAATGCAACCGGTTCAGAGTGGAACAAGTCTTTCATGAGTTCACGGTGCATTCGAACCTGAGCCATGAACTCGTCTCTCACAGGATACAATCCCGCCAAGGAATGGTAGTAGGGCTGGTCTAGAAACTCGACGCAGCCCGTTGCACTTAACTGCTTAAACGATTCCAACAGGTCAGCGCTGAAACTCTCGCACTGCTCCAGAAAGACGCCTGAAATGCTGAATGAGACCTTGACCTTCTTTCTCTCCCTCTTGAACCTGTCGATTAGGTCAAATAGAATACCGTTTGCTGGAAAATAACATTTCTTGGCCGCGCGATCGAAAATCTCTTTGTTCTTAGAATTGTCGAAATAAAAATCAAACAGTTCCCCTTTGGTTTTCCTCTTGAACATGCTTCTTTCCCAGAAAAAATTCTCCCTAAGCCGGTAGGGCTGATGAACTTTAAAAATAAGAAGCAGGTCAACCAACCTTCAACACCAAGTCGAGTACGACAAAATGTCCAGAACTTGCTTAAGCTTTGCGGTCTTGGGAACTGTCCGCGGTTTTTGTTCTCATCCTCAGTTCCATTTTTAGCGCGCGCTTATCACGAAGCCTACAAAAAAGAGTTTTGGACAATGAAGAAGGAAACGAGAACAGAACACATTGACGCAATCAAGCTTTCAGGTAATATGAACAACAATAAGATGGAAAGGTTCACCGGAGAAATCCGAGACAGAGAAAAGACGATGAGAGGGATAAAAAAAAGAGTGACACACCTATTCTGAAGGGCTATCAGATTTTCCATAACTACATCAGACCACATGAAGGGCTCGAAGGAAAGACACCTAGTAAAGCTTGTGGTATCAAGGTAGAAGGAAAAAACAAGTGGCTAACCTTAATTCAAAATGCTAGCCGAAAGAACACAACGCTGTAGTTCACATTATTCCGAGTTTTGCCTTATACTAAACTCATATGAGAATACTGTTTTGGGCTTATGTAATTGCCCTGCACATACTTAACCCTTCAAATGTCAATTGCCATGTTACAGTTCTCCCCGTTGGATGTTCGAAACAATAGCCCTTGGACCGAAGCTTACGCAAGTTCTTCTTGATGTCTCCTCTAAGATGCCTTGGAAACTTGCAAGAGATAGCTTCCAATGGAACGTGCGCCCCTAATGAGTAGTTACAGGCGTCTGCTAGAGCCTTTAGCACGGCCATCTCCATTGGAGGAAGTATGACCATACTATGCATTTTATGAATACACATATATATCCGTTTTGTTATTGTAGGCAGTGCTGAAAACAGAAAGGGAGAGAGTACAATGGCACAAGTGGAATACGAAGCTTTCGCCTTCAGAACCGTAAAGATTATACCTGATTATGACTCAGTGCCTTTCGTAGCCAAAATCCAGAAGGCCAAGACAAGAAAGAACAAAAACTACTATGTCTTGCGGACTACTTTGCCAAAAGAGATAGCTGAAAAGATCGGCGCAAAAGAAGGTGATTATCTGTTCTTCAGGGCAAAGAAAGCTCAATGGTATCACATGTTAGATTGGGAATCAATGGACAACACATGGAAACTGCTACCAGACGATTTCAAGAATCGCATAGCTATGGATGGGCTTCATATTCAGAGGATCCCGAACATGCAGTACTCGTTAGGAGCAACAAATGTTGCACAATCTTTGAGCCAGACGCCGAATATACAACGAAATCAGATTGGTGAGTCACTATGGAAGTAGCATTTGAACCCTACAAGAAAATCACGTTTCAAAGTTATCTCTGCTTCGAGACTGCTGAAGAATTTGTGAAAATCGCTTGTCTAGCAAACCCTGCAGGCATGCCATTCCAAGCAAGGTTTTTTTGGGCGAACGGGGTTATTTTTCGCTTCTTTAGCCACATGCCCTCAGAAGCCCTAGCCAAGGAATTTCTGAGTGGGCACGTTGTCTTTGATCACATTGAGTTTGCTCCGATGCCCACCTTCACAAGAGAACTCAAAGTGCAAGAGAGACCATTGGGAATTGTCGATGTTCTTGATGTCTCAAAACATGTTGTCTTTGGCCCCTTGACAGATTGGATACACGGAAATCTGATCAAAAAATAGACTCCTCTAACAACCCCAATCTACTACCCCCTTTTTAATTTTGTTTGATTAAGAACGATTAGTGATCTAAGAATGCCAGCGTTTTCTTCTCCAACCTTCCCGTCTAACCATAAATTTGACATCAGAACCCTTGTACGCCTTTTTCCATTCTCTAGCTTCTCGTTCAGCTTTCTTCTTAGTCCTATAACGCTCTCCAGCAACAACACGAATAATGCTGTTTCCTTTTCTTCTCACTACAAGCCACTTTTTAGGAGAAGAACGCTTACGATAATTCGTATGGTCTCACAAAAGAAAAATCTCATGTGGATTGTAGGCACTAACCTATCAGACCTATAAGAAACAATGGACATAGATAGACTCGGTAAGAAGATGCCAAAGAAAAGAGCACACGCAGGGCTCAAGAAGAAGAAACGTCAAGAAACATAATCAACGCACACGTGCCAATAGAATGAGAAATAATATCGCCTCCATCACCCGACTTGTTACAGATTGAACCATCACTCGAAGATAGACCAGAACCTAAAATGAGATGAGGGAAGATGGTAGCTTACTCCACTAGGGAGAAAGGAGAGAAGGGAGAAAAACTTACCACCATTTCCCTCATTCAATTTTGATTATGCAACCCATGTTTTTATGTTTTACTATTGTTAGCCGTTCTCATGTTGCATCCGACGAAAAACATAAATGGACAGTTGGACAACATAAAAGAACCAAGGGTGTCACGGTGAGTTCAGAACCATGGCTAAAATAAAAACGGACACTTGCCAGTGCGAAAGATGTGGCCATGCGTGGGTTCCTCGCAATAGTGAGAATAAACCAAAAGCCTGCCCGAAATGCAAAAGCCCATATTGGAACATTCCAAGAAAACGCGAGCGGGCGGTCGACATCGATGATGTTAACTATTAACGCTAAGTCATGCGCAGCCTTTCTTATGAGCTATCCCACGACAGCTAACAAGAAAACAAACTCTTACCAAACGAATTTTCACAACAAAACCTACCAAACGAAGACTTCACAGAACCCGCCATAGCAATGCTTAAATCGCTCTTTTCAACTGTTTGCCGTAGGCGATGTTCATGGTTTTCTGCTCAAATTGCAGTGAAAAACTCCCTGACGACGCGAATTTCTGCACCAAGTGTGGCTTCAGGACCAAACGAGGCGTAGAAGCAGGCGTTCCCGCTCCCACAGAAGACTGGAGAGAAGCCTTTTCAAAAATGGGGGTCGAAATGGAAAAGGCGTTCCAAACAGCCGCCAAAGAAATACAGAAAGCCCTCAAAACCGTAAAAGAAGACTTCAAAGAGTCCAGAAGCAAACAACCAGTCACCTGCAAAAGCTGCGGAGAAAAAAGCCCAACCAATGCTGCCTTCTGCACCAAATGCGGAGAAAAACTCGAGTAAGACGAACCCCGCTTTCCAACAGGTTAACTTTCACGCGAGTTAAAACAGCTTTTCACCGCAAGCCGACGCAGTCATACCCAGAGCTGCATCCTCATGATGCGCCAGTAAGTTTTGAGACAACAGAAGAAAACTTGTCAAGAGATGACCCCATTCTCAACACTCGCGATGTCGCCCTTTTGACACTCAAAAACCAAGCTGAATTGAGTAAAAAAAGCACCAAACCAACATGCTTCAACAACGTTTTGACACTCAAAGAAATCACGGATTGAGCACTCAAACACAAGGGCTCCCACACGAACATGAGAAACCCAACACAACCACCAACTTTTCGTAACCAACGCACGCTCTACAGCGAAGCGTGTTCCTAGCGTTCTCTTTTTCCCTGTATGTACTCTTCCACCGACTGTCTTGCCAAAGAATCTGGCACTTGAATAGGCGGATGCTTGAACGCGTAAGAAGATATGCTGAGAAGCTGCCCAGATATCTTGCGATCCAGAGCTATCTTCACCGCTCGCACAATATCAATCACCACGCCTGCACTGTTAGGCGAGTCTTCAACCTCAAGCTTCACCATCACCGTCAACGGCCTGTCCCCGAACTTTCTTCCTTTCAGCCAAATATAACAGATCTTCTTGTTCCCCAAGAATGGCACATAGTCCGAAGGCCCAATCCGAGTGGGCAGATCGTAAGGCACAAGACTCGTAACCGCCTCCGTCTTGCTTATGCGCTTAGTCTTCAACCGCTCCTCAACCGTCATGTTCAAAAAATCCGTGTCCCCGCCCAGATTCAACTGGTAAGTCTCGTCAATAATCACGCCCCTGTCCACGCAAAGCCTAGCCAACGCCCGATGCAAGATTGTGGCGCCCAACTGGCTCTTGATATCGTCACCCGCAATCGGAAGCCCCCTTTCCTCAAACTTCCTGCCCCACCCGAAGTCAGAACCGATAAACTCCGGCATACAATTGATAAAAGCACAGCCAGCGTCCAGGGCCGCCTGAGCATAAAACCGCGCCGCATTGTGACTACCAACAGGCAGATAGTTAACAAGAATCTCCGCCTTCGATTCCTTCAACACTTCCACAACATCTGCCGGCTTGACCTCACCGTCTTTGTAAACACTGAAAACTTCTTTCATGTGCTCAGCTACACCGTCCAGAACCGGGGCAGGTGAGACTTTTACTCCCAGTTTCGGCACGTCCGCGAACTTGGCACAACAGTTCGGCGCCGTAAATATGGCCTCAGACAAGTCTTTTCCAATCTTGTTCTTGTTCACCTCAAAAGCCGCTACAAACTTCACATCCCTAACGTGGTATCCTCCAAAATTAACATGCATCAAACCCGGCACCGTCACGTTCTCTCCGGCATCCTTGTAGTACTGCACTCCTTGAACAAGCGCCGACGCCGAGTTTCCCACGCCTACAAGCGCCACTCGAATTTCTGGCAAATCTCAAATACTCCTTAAGGCATATCAGTCTAACCGTTTAACAATCGTCTGCTCTATAACTTTTTCTGGAACCATGACAAGATTAAAAGGGAACTTAAACCAGATAGAAACTCAAAAGGTGAACATCATGGACGAAGAGGAAGTAGTGATAAAATACGAACCTTTCAAAGAAGTCGTCGTAATGGAACGAAACTTCTTCACAACTCCTGATGACATAGCAAGGTTTGCGTCAATCATTGCAGGCGGCAAGACTGCAGGACTGTACTGGGCCGAAGGCACGATTTTTCTGTATTTTCCGCTTCCAGCGTCAACCGAAACCACGGCTAAAATGCTTGTTGAACACGGACGAGTCTACTGGACTTTTCTCGGGTACTCCTTCATGCCCAAGTACCAGCCTGTAATCGAAACTCGAGAAAAAATGATTGTGCCAGTAGTTGACATGTCCACCAACAAACTGATGAAGAAAGTTGCAGCGTGGCTGAAAGAACAGAAATAGAACCTCCACACACGATTCCTAACCATCATTTCGGCAGTTTCGATCATACATAAGGGAAGCATTCTTGAAGACTCTATGTTTGGAAGGCAGGATTTCTTCAGGGAAGGGTGAGGGAGCAAAGTTCATGAAGCTTCCATGGGTGAATAAGCAGATAAAAGAAGAATTCGGCTTTGTCCCCTATCCTGGAACGTTGAATGTGAGAATTACGGAAGCAAGTGTCAAACTCAAAAAAGCACTGGCAGAAGGCAACGGCGTCAAGATCGTGCCCGCCACAGGTTTCCACAGGGGAAAGTGTTTCCAAGCCGCCTTCATGGCCGAACTCAAGTGTGCCATTGTCGTTCCAGAAGTCCCCGGTTACCCAGAAGACCTAATAGAGATTATTGGACCGGAAAACCTGCGGAAGAAGCATCATCTCTCAGACGGTGACCCTGTCGAAGTCAAGGTGATGCTTTGACGCCAAACCTTTTCCGTCTGCTTTGCAGAAAGCTTTGCATATACTCTTCCAAACACTGCTTCTTCTGCAGGTAACGTCCATACTTCACTAAACCGTTCATTGCCCTTGCAGCGTCTTCCGGTGACGAATAAGCTGGGATACCTTGCTTGTCAAACCGGGCACGGATGTGCAGAGCCATTTCTGTCTCTCCGATGTCGCATGCAACGATAGGCTTGTCATAGGCAAGGGCCATTTTTGCCACATCGTCAATGAAATCTCCCTGCAACGCTGGCATATGATGAAGACCGAGCAGTATTATGCCGCAGATCTCTGGGTCTTGAAAAAGAATCTTGGTTGACAAGTCAAGCATTTCATCCGTCCCTGAACCAGTTACATCCACGGGGTTAAGGTTTGACGCAAACTTGGGCAGTTTTCCCTCCACCTTCAGCTTCTCAAACTTGCCCACGGTTTTCTCAGAGAAGCGTATGACATCCAACCCTTTCAATTCACACTCGTCAACAGCCATTATGCCCGGACCGCCGGCGTCAGTGACTATTCCCACGTTTTTTCCGGCTGCAGGCGGCTGCATGGCCAGGGCCTTTCCCATGTGGAAGAATTCGTCCATGTCCTGTGCCCTCAAGACCCCCGTTTGTTCGAACACAGCGTCGTAAATCCTGTCTGAACCAGCCAAAGCTCCCGTGTGTGAAGACGCAGCCCTTGCTCCCGCATCTGTCCTTCCCGACTTGATGGCCACAACAGGCTTTCTCAGCGTGACTTTCTCGGCTACTTTGATGAACGCGCGCCCAGACTTGATGTCTTCAACGTACAACAGTATGACCTTGGTTTCATCATCATGCAACAAGTAATGAAGCATTTCGCCCTCATTCACATCGGCCTTGTTGCCGAAACTCACAAACTTGCTGACCCCGACCTCTCGGCCTGCCAGATAATCCAGAGCCGCAACGCCGAAAGCCCCACTCTGAGTAACAATAGCAATGTTTCCAGGAATCGGCCGCGGTGTAGCAATGACCTCGTCTCCATTCGACAAGACCTTCGTCTCAGGCAGAAAAAGCATGTCCACGCCGGTCCTCGAATCATAAACTCCCAGGCAGTTCGGTCCCAAAAAGCGTATTCCTGCTTCTTTCGCTATGTCAACTATCTGCTGCTCAAGCTCATGGTTTCCAACTTCCCCGAAGCCAGAACTGATTATGACAGCATCCTTGACCTTCTTAGCCGCCGCGTCCTTCATTATTGTCGGCACAACAGCCGCTGGAACAACAACAACGACCAGCTCCACTTCACCAGGGATTTTAGTCACCGAAGGGTAACATTTAACGCCCATTATAGAGCCTTCAGTCGGGTTAACAGCGTAGAGTTCGCCTTTGTAGACCCCTCTCATCTTGTTCTCAACAAAATTCTTGAAAATCACGTGGCCTGCCTTGTCTATCCTCTTCGTTGCTCCGACAATCGCGACCGAGTGGGGCTTAAAAAAAGCGCTTAGCTTCCTTGTTTCCTCTTCCATCCGCCCATTTCTCCGCTTTTCCTAACAATGACTATAGGTTTATGTCTTACTGTCTCAAGCATCTGCCAACTCACATCAGCCAACGACACCTTGAACGTTTCAGCCATATCCCACACGGTTCTGCCCGCCCCAAAACCTCTAGCACGATTCGCAGCCTCAGCGACTCTCAAAGCCACTCCGGGCGACATGGAACATCCAGCCACGGCTAAAGGCGTAGCCCTCCTCTCAAGCTTAAGCATCCGCCCGACAACGTAGGCAGCAAACCCTCCGAAAGAATGGATGCCCCTGAAAGGGTTTGGCCGTGGCGTAAAATGAAAGTTCCTAAACGAATACGTCTTATCAGTATCCGCAATCATCACGAACACCCTCTTTCCCGAAGCCGCCCATATCTGCAGACGTATCTTCTCAGCTACTTCATCAGCCCTGTTTAGCGGAAGACTCACGTAAGAGTACGGTAAGTTGCTTCCGTCAATGCCTCCCTCGGAACCAAACATCAGAGCCTGCAAAACGCCTGCATGTTGCAGAGCAACCTGTTTGTGGCGGCTTCCCATTTCCAAAGGGTAGTTGCGAAGCTGCAACAACAGCTTCTGCCGAAGATGGCACAATGGCCCGAGGAAATATCCCCAACACGTTCTCATCCAAAAACTCGCAATGAACTTCGCGCCGAGGCTAGGCTTAACCTTGCTCTCGTCCACGATGTTATTCAAGGCGGCTGATATTGCTTTCTCCGACACGACCACAAAATCATCGTCAACAACTTTTCCTCTAACCGCCTTAACTGTTTCTTTCAGGTAGTCCTCTCCAGGTCTCCAGTATTCCGTGGGTATAGCAAGAACTTTCAGTCCCGTCATTTACATCGCTTGAATTTGAACAGAACAGTTGCTACAGACTTCGAAACCTTGCCTTTATCTCTGAGACGCTGCATTCTGGCGGCTTCATTTTTCCTTCGGGGCAGTATCCAAGTTCGACGCATGAGGGCCCGCTGTTATCGAACAGGGCGGGCGCAGCTTTCTTCGCCTGCTTCAGCATTTCCGTGGCGACTTCCCTAATCTCCCACTGGGCGCGCGCACAGCAGCGCAGGTTGAAGAAGTGCCGCAGTTCGCGTGCGTTCATCGTAACCATAATGTTGGTTTTCGCAGCGTTCGGCAAGATAAACCGTGCATCCTCCTTCGGAATCGTCATTCTCATAAGCTGCCCATACGTCTCGGAGATTTTCTCCAGCGCCTCGCCGAAAACCTTCTTGGCCTCCGCGTTGCGAGCTATGCTCGGCGGCGTCACGTACTTTTCTATAGTGTCATACGTTACGTAGCGTTGACTCTGCTGCGTGTACGAGGCAATGCGGTGTCTGACAAGCTGGTGCGTCATGGCTCTGGACACGTCCTCAATGCTGAACGTGAAAGAAGCGTGCTCGATGACCGATGCGTGCCCGTAACCCGTCACCTGCCTGATCTTCCGTTTGGCCGTTTCCAAGTCCATTTTGGTCAAGATTTCCGAGGGCCTTCCGCTCTTTATGGTCGTCGACGCTGCAGCCCCGCACAGAAGCTCCGAATCTGTCGTGTGGCGGAGAAGATTAACCTTCAACTTTCAACCTCACCATTTCATTCTGGCACGTGAGCATTAGACTGATGGAAGCAGGTATTAATTATCGGCAAGAGCATATAAAACAATATTCAATGACGTTTGCAAAGAAAAAAAGGAGATTTGTATTAGGTTTATCAGTCTCTAATGTTGCAGTTCTTAGAAGCCCATCACTAGTGTTTCGGAGAATTCTACTCCTTTGATGCCCCTTATGGAGTCGGTGACAAGCCTACCCAGTTCCTCCAGTGTCCTTGTCTCCACCTTCACGACGAAGTCGTAGCGGCCGAAGACTCCGTAAACATCTTTGACGCCTTTGATTTTGCAGAGTTCTTCTTTCATGGTTTTCATGAAGTTCATGGTCTCACTTGAACCTACGCGGATGAGAATCAAAGCTTCCACCATTCGTAACACCACAGAATGCATAGTTGTTTTACATATATATCTCCAACTGTCGATCAGTTTGAGGACGCGCGCGTTTTCTGTGGTTACCAGTTTTTCTGTTGCCCTTCGCGAAAGCGCATCATATGGCATTTGAGGAGCATCATCTCGAAAGGTTTGAATGTTGAAATTCGAGGCCTTGTGTTTGAGTACTCAATTCGTGATTTCTTTGAGCCTCAAAACATTGTTGAAGCATGTTGGTTTGAAGCCTTTTTTACTCAATTCTGCGAGGTTTTTGAGTGTCAAAACCTTGCAATGGACACGAAAGGCAAGAGTGCATCGGACCAAGGCTCTTATGAAGATGTGCTGGATGGGTTCTGTTAACTCTTGAGGCCCTAGATGGAAAAGACTGTTAGCGCGCGACGCTTTCAGGGGGAAAAAGTTCACTGTCCGCGGTTGTCCGAGGCCTTCAGACTCTATCACATGGACGGGAGCGAAGGAAGATTGCGTATTCGCGGGGGTCATCATGGGCGCGCTTATCGCGTCGATAGGCGGCTTTGCAACCATAGTTGAGATGGTCTTAGAAAGTGCCGAGGAGGCAAAGACCCCTCACGACAATAGAATCCCTTTTTTTCTTGATCCCTCTTTTTTGTGGTCTCCCTACCTCACCCTTCAATCAGCTTTTTCTCCGCAGCAAACATGTTGGCGTTTGTGTGACTAAACGTGCGCGTAGACACGGTCGTTCGTGTATTTTCCACTCTGCATTTCTTGCTCTATCTCGCGCAGCAGCATTATGCGTTTAAAGGTTGGCGGGTGGGTTGAGAACCACGTGTTGACTGTTTTCCACGTAGACTTGGCCTCTTTCTCCATGGCTAACTCCAACTCTTTCTCGTTCAGTACGCCGTCGTGGTCCAAGTCGTACTCATCCCTCTTGTCGATGATCTCATGTATTTCCTGTTTAGCCTGCACCGGGTCGCTTATGTAGAACGCTCGGACTCCTGAGGGCGGTTTCGGTGAGAGTGACAGGCCGTAGGTGATTTTTGTGAGAGCGCTTTCTAGGCTTCTGGGCGAACCCGTCACGTAGGCCGAGTAAGCATCTGAGTAGTGTTCCCGCAGTCTGCTGAGGCGCATTACGCTCAGTTGGGAGATGAAGTAGACTACGAACGAGAGTACGGCGATGATGATGAGGGCCGCTTCTATGCCGCCTTGGTCTCTTTCTCTCGAAGATCTGCCTGACAACCATGCTGCAGACATTGTTCCACGTGCAACAAGGTAGGCCACTAGCGGCAACGCGGAAAGCAGCGTCATAATGGCGTAGTCCTTGTGTTTTATGTGTCCTAGTTCGTGGCCGATTACGCCTTTAACTTCGTCCTCGTTCAGGTTTTGTAGCAGTCCTTGGTGGACTGCCAGCGTGGCCGAGTGGGAGGTTCGGCCGAAAACGAAAGCGTTGGGCGTGTTGTCTGGGACGATGGCCAGCCGCGGCATGGGCACCTTGCTCTTGTCCGCAAGGTCTTTTACGGTGGATTCGAGCCACGGGTTTTCACCCGGCTTGAGGTATTGTAGGTGCGTTGACATCTTCACGATTGAGGGCCCGATGGCGTACTGAAACAGTACGAAGAGGAGTGGAAGGGCCACCACGAGAAGCAGGTCAAAACTCAGGGTCAACGGGGCAACGAACACTTGGATGATGAGTAGCACTAATGCCAGGAAAGCAGCGAATATGAAGGCTGTGAGGAATATGCCTGTGCCCATGGCAAACTTCAACTGACCTAGACCAGCCAATCCGTTGCACCTTTTTGTTTTTATGACAGAAAATCCTGCAAGAATTAAAGCTTTCTAAAGACGGGTACTGTTAAGTTAAGTTACCCGCACGCTTGCTGTTTTCTGAACATTTCCGATTTAAACAATTACAACAAAGTCTTATATTGCAAAAAATGTGAACTAGAACTGAGTAGGTCTAACGCCTTAAGAGAAAAATAATTCATGTTCATGAATACCAGCGTTTTCTTCTCCATCCCCCTTTTCGCACAAGAAATTTCACATCAGAACGCTTGTACGCCTTGTTCCATTCTCTAGCTTCTTTCTCAGCTTTCTTCTTCGTCCTGAAACGTTCCCCAGCAACAACTCGGATAGGACCTATCCCTTTCTTCTCACGACAAGCCATTTTTTAGGAGAAGGTCGCTTATGATAACTCAATTGGGCCCAGAAAAGAAAAATCGCATGTGGGCTCGTTTTAGAAGGGTTGAGATGCGTCATGCATGTAGGAAGGATATTTTGAGTCCGATCGGGGGAAAGGACTATGCATGACGCACCTTACCTTTATTGAGTGATACAAGGCGATATAAAAGTTACATTCATCAAGGTGTTCTCTCAGTATCTAGTGAACATACCCTATTCCTAGATTTTGTACGTTTGAATCAAAATTAGCTATGGGCTCGTTTTACAAGTGCCATCCGACGAAAAGTAACACCTTCACAAATCCGACGGAGAGATAACAGAACCTAGCGAGACTACTTTAAGATTACGTGCAGTTCTTTTCGCAAGCGTTCCTGTTCCTTTTCGTTTTCTCTGAATTCTTCGTTTTTTGCCTCTATCAATTCATGATAGTGCTGTTTCAGTTGTAGCTTCTGTGCGTCGTCTACTTTGATGCTCAATCTTTCACATTCGAGTAACTAACTAGGTGTTGACCGATTCTTAAAAAGAATATGCAGAAGTGTAGAACAGAAAAACACTCTAAGCGTGCGCGTAATGATGTCACCACCCGACCTGTAACACGAAGGCTAGTCACCCGATGATAGACCAGAACCAAGAATCAAAAGAAAACTAGGTAACTTAACAGTACCCTAAAGATGGATACTCGTGCGTTATTGGACATGGCTGTTTTTTTTGTTTATGGTGAGAGATTCCACTAAACAGGTTTAAATGATGACTCTTTCTGTTTAGCCATTAGTTCTTTAGGAATGTCGACAGCCCTGACAACATTTTGAGCGTTTATCATATAGACAGGAGATCCATCAGGACCATGCTTCTTAAGTCTCTTGACTCCAACAAGAACTAATTTTATCTTAAGAGTCGTCCCATCCTTAAGCTTATAGATATTCCAATGCTCTTCTTTTTCTTCGAAGTCAATATCATCACCTGAAGCTATGTCCTCAGGTGTTATCGGACTAGGCATAGCCAACTGCTCACATCTCCATATCAATATAAGAGAGTTGTCATTTTAAAGGCTTTCATAACAGGGTTCTGTTACTGTTAAAGTCGAGTGGTAGTGAGAATTAGTCCTATGAAGTTCTATAGAGGGAGCGCGCGCTTTCGACTTGATTTCTTTCTCCCATTCTTCTGAAGTTAGCGCGCGCTGAGACTCCAATTGGCAAGGCTCTGATCCGTGGAAACTGGATGGCCATAAAACAGGGCATCAACGAAACACAGGCACACTAGCATTCTAGCCTGAATACTAAAAGTATGCCACTAATGCCCATGCCACCGTGCAGGACTGCTCGCGTGGATTGTAGGAACTAACCTATCAGACCTATAAGAAACAATGGACATAGATAGATCCGGTAAGAACGTGCCAAAGAAAAGACCACATGCAGGACTCAAGAAGAAGAAGAAACGTTAAGAAACATAATCAACCCTTCTTTTTCTATCCAGCGCGTACGATACTCGGAAAGACAGACCATCCGATACTGCTGCTATTGCTGGGAGGACGTGGCAAAAGTCCGATAAACCCACCACCTTTCTTGGCCAACTATCTTGCTGTTCAGAATTCGAGCTCACAACCTATATTGAGCGTGAGTCCGCCTCTAAAAAAGAAGCCGCATTTGAAAAATACGAGCGATATTCGGCGTTGGCTACAGTTAATCTTAAATACGTAAGCTGCAATACCGAACCTTACAGTCATCTGGTGTCACATGGGTGCTGGTTGTCTCAAACATCGATTTACCGACAAACTTGCATGCAATGAAACCGACCGCGTTCCTGAACTCGTCAATCAAAGATTTTACTCTCAATCTTAACAATGACTACCGCTACTTGAAGACAGGGTACTACGTGTCCATGCACGCAGAGGTTTTGGGAAACCGTGTGGTTCCCTCAAGCGAAAGCATAATTGACGCCAGCAGAACGCCTATTTTACTGCTTAGAGCTTCAAAGGCTGGAATTCCAACTTTGCCTTACCTGGTCACCGGATCGGTGAAACAGATAATCTCGGAACTCGGTTTTCCACTAGTCGTTTTCGCAGTCAACCCGTTCTGCTACGACGGTTTCAGCATCGCACAGAACAGGAGCGCACTGTACAGGGCCGTCAAGAGTCTGAGCATGAACTACAAGTTCGCTGTCTGCGCCCAGCCTCTCAAGGGTGAAATGGTTACGTTCAAGTCTGTTTTTGGAAGGTGCAAAATGGAGGGAGAGGTCGCAAGAATATCGATGAGGGTTTATGAAGTCTTTCAACTTCCCATTTGCAAACTACACGTTCAACGGGTTGGAAAGGAAGCGTACCTGTGCGGGCTCCAACCTGTGAGGATGGAGGAGATTTTGCCCGCGGATTTGGAGATGGTTAGTGAAGAGGTTTCTCGGATGTCGAGCAAGGGTGAACACCTAGTTGGCTAGGATAGCCTGTTTTGTTGAGAAGTACAACTTTTCAGATCAAAGAGAAGCAGTTGCGCTCCAGAACTTCCAGCGGACAGCGCAGAGAATGGGCCACGAATTCGACTTCATGTTCAGAGAAGGCATACCTGAAATTCCAAAGTATGATGCAGTTTTCATAAGGGCCACAACTGACCCGCTTTTCACGTCATACGTTGTTTCCAAGACGGCTTGGGAGCTAGGCAGAAAAGTAATTGACGATCCTGAGTCGATTCAGATTTGCGGGAACAAAATCCACTTGTACGATCTTTTCAAAAAACACGATGTGCCACACATCCCAACGGTTTTCTTGAACAAAGAGGATTTGCACCACAAACGACTCCTAGAAGTCTTCGAAACCCTCGGAAAACCCATCGTCGTGAAAGCCCCTTACACAAGCTTCTCAAAATACGTGGAAAAAGTTGCGTGCGAAACAAGCTTCCGCGATGTGGCGAAAAGATACTTCAGAAAATCCGATATGCTTGCCGTTCAAACATTCATGCCCACGGCTTTCGACTGGAGAGTCGGCGTTCTAAACCGCGAAACACTGTACGTGTGCAAGTACATGATACCCAAGGGCAGATGGAAGCACGGGGCCAAACGCAGGGGCAAACCCACTTTCGTCTGGGGAAGAACGGTTGCCCTTAAAACAGAAAACGCACCCGCCAAATTGAAAGAAGTGGCACTCAAAGCCTGCGAAGTCATTGGACACGGACTCTACGGAGTGGACATCAAAGAAGTCAACGGCAACTACGTGGTAGTGGAAGTAAACGACAACCCCAGCATCTACGCGGGCTACGAAGACTCTAGAAACAAGGACCTCTACGGAAAAATCATTGAATATCTAGTCGATTAGACAGCTTTTTCAAGAAACGACTATCCATTCCCGCAATTGTTTTATTAAAGCCAAAATCTAATTGGCTTAGGAAGTGTCATCATGGTTCACATAGCAGTTGCAGGCACCGGCCGCGTTGGCGGAGAAGTCGCCTTCACCCTAATCTTCGAAAGATACGTGACAGAGCTTTCACTCCTCGACAAAGCTCCAAGCGTGGCTGAAATGACGAAAGAAGAACTCTGTCACGCTATCGCCAGCCACGGTTTTGACATCAAAATAAACGCTTACGACGACAGTAAAATGGTGAAAGACGCGGACCTGATAGTCATAGCCGCAGGTTTTCCGAGAACACCTGAAATGAGCAGAAGAGATCTGGCAACGAAAAACGCTGGAATAGTGAAAGAAATAGTGGAAGACACGGTTGACAACAACCCCGAAGCGTGGTACCTCGTTATCACCAATCCCGTTGACGCCATGACCACACTAGCCAGCAGCGCCGCACAATACAAGAGACACGTGATTGGAGCCGGAACCAACCTTGAAACATCAAGATTCCGAACAGTCCTGAGCAGAGAACTGAACGTTCCCATAGGAACAATTGAGGCGTACGTGGGAGGCGAACACGGAGAAGCCGCTGTTCCCCTTTGGAGCATCGTCAAAATCAACGGATTGCCACTGGATGAATATCTCAGAAAAAACGAGCAGGAACTGGACAAACAGAAGTGTGAAAACTACGTTAAGGAAGTCAGCCGTGAAATAATACGCGTTCTAGGCGGAACAAGGCACGGTCCAGCAGGCTCCTTCATCGAAATAATTCGCGGAATCATGCTTAACACTGGCAAAGTGATGAGTTATTCTAGGCAAAGCCAATTCAAAACCACGCCTGAACCAGTGTACGTTACGGTGCCCGCGAGAATTGCAAAGTCACTCAGCCCAGACCTGTGGGACCTGCTGAGCGATCCAGAGAAAAAAGCAATCAAAGATGCGGCTGGAGCGATTTACAAGACATATCTCGAAGCCCTTGGGGGACTTAAGTGATGTTGAATGACACCGTTGAAGATTACAGTTTTTCTGAGAAAATGTCCGTGGACGAACTCGTTCTGCAGATGGAAAAAGCCTGGGGATTCACTGCTGGAAAACTGGCCGTAGGCGTGAGAATACTTGAGAATATGGCCAGGGACAAGAAGTGCGTTAAGTTTCTCTCTTTCACAGGTAACCTCGTGGCCACCGGCGCCCGGGGCGCTTTGAAGGAGCTCGTAAAACGAAAGCTCGTCGACCTTGTCGTCACAACCTGCGGCACACTGGATCATGACATTGCCCGAAGCTGGAAAAACTACTACAAAGGCTCCTTCGTCATGAACGACGCCAGACTGCGCGAAAAAAACATAAACCGTCTTGGAAACGTTCTTGTCCCGAACGAAAGCTACGGCCTCATCATCGAAAAGAAAATGCAAGAGCTGCTACAAAGCCTATGCGAAGAGGGCATCAAAGAGGTTTCATCGGCTCAGCTGTGCCGCGAGATTGGAAAACGCATCTGCAACGAAACCTCTATCCTTTATTGGGCAGCAGAGAACAACGTTCCAGTTTTTGTGCCAGGCATCACTGACGGAGCAGTGGGATATCAAATCTGGCTTTTTTCGCAAGATCACGATTTCAAACTCAACTTGCTGAAGGATTCTGGACAGCTGAGCGACAGCGTTTTCTCAGCAAAAAAGAGTGGCGCGCTACTCATAGGCGGTGGAATATCGAAGCATCACACGCTCTGGTGGAACCAGTTTAAAGACGGCCTCGACTACGCCGTTTACATCAGCACGGCTGTTGAATGGGACGGTAGCTTGTCCGGCGCCAGGCCTCGAGAAGCGGTTTCATGGGGCAAGATAAACAAGAAAGCGGACAAAATCATGATTGAGGGCGACGCTTCACTCATTTTGCCGATAATGGTGAGCTCGCTTATAGCCAGGGTTGCAAAGCCTATGAAACGTGGCTAAAAAGCCACGAGAGATCCGGTGCCTTCCTTTTCGTTTTCACCCTTTCATTAAGTGCATGGGTTATCAGCGGCAACGCTATTGTCGCGTCACAGTAGCAGACGGCTCTTTTTCCCTGTTCATTGATTTTTCCCCAGCTTATAGCCTCTTCAAACGTGCAGCCTGACAAGCCTCCCCACTGTGGCGAATCGGTTGTTATTTGAATCGCGTAGCGATGCGGGTAGTAGTACTCCTTTATGCCCTTCCGCAGGAAGCCTTTCCTTCCAGGAACACCCTTGTCCATCGTTTTAGGCGAGACCGAGATGGCCAGCAGCTGAGTGAAGTCTTTGGGCACGCCGCCGCCGATATAGATGACGCCAACGTCCTTGGTTTTTTCGCCTATGCCGACGAACTGATCAAACTCCTTAACCTCGTCCAGCATGACAGGGTGCCCTTCGTTCTTGGCCATCAGAAATGCTTCGCCATAAGCGCTGTCGGTTATTGCCGGACAGAACACGGGGACGTTGTGGGCGGCCGCTGTGGCGACTATGCTTTTCACGCCTTTCTTGTTTAGGTATTTGCCGAACACGTACAGAAGTTCAGCGGAGGTGTAAGGATACCCTTTTTTGAGAGTCTTGAGCCCGTTGGTCATGAGCAGCTCCATTTCCCTGTAGTCGGTTTCTTTACCGTAAACGTCGTAGTACCTGTTTATGTCTGCTTTCAGAAGCTTCTCATCGTCAGCGTAATGGGTTCCCTGCCAGTAGCCGAGCCCCATCGCGTCAACGATGTCCTCTGAAATGTTCGCTCCTGTTGAAACAAGAACGTCTATGAAACGATTTTCTATCAGCCAATTAACGATTTTCCACTGCCCAGCGGTGCTCATCGACCCCGAGAAACCCATGACAATGACCAGTTCCTTCTCCTTCAGCATCGCTTCCCAAACGTCAACAGCTTCACCAAGCTTTCTCCCCTGGTAAGCCGTTTCACTCATTTCGGCCAAGAGCTTGGAAATGCTCTTCTCTTCAACCTCGATGGCCTTTACCTTCCTCTTGAAATATGAGCTGGACATGCTGAAACCTCTCGTTCTAGATTAAGAGTGCAGTATAAGAGATTTTTGATGCTGAAGCTAGTCACTGGAACGAAGATGCGTGTTCAGCTGTGGCATTTGAAATCAGTGCACATGCTAGAGATACTGTTAAGTTACCTATTTTCGGTTCTGGTAACTTGTCATCGGAGGGTTTTGGCTGTTAACTTTCGTCGGACAGTATAACGCTGTTAAATCACTTAGGATACCTTGGGGAAAAACCTAATAGGTTTCTCCTCTGATATGTCTAGGAGATAGTGTTAGCAGATGGGCATGGCAAGATGGTCCTCTACTGTTTTAGTGTTCTTGATGATATTTGTAATGCTCTGCCCACTGATCAAGGCAAGCGCAGAATCCCACAGTCCATCCTTCGTAAAAGAAGAAGATACCTTCAAGCCTACTATGCCGACTCGCCCACTCCCACAAGATGCGAACAATAACGGCATAGCAGACACTCTTGACCAAGAAATTGCTGACAAGATAGCGAGTGGTGAAGGCGATGAGTACGTAAGCGTCACAGTCATGCTGGAATACGAACCATCAAACCTTGAGTTAGGGGCTTTTGCCTTAGCAGGAGGTAACGTGACCGCGGGACCATGGAAATACGCCATCTACGGATTCGGCGGGTCAATACAATACGACAAGATCAACAGCTTCGCGCAGAATTGCATTGACTTGATTCTCATTGAGAAGGAAGCGGAGATTATCATAGAACCGCCAACGTACCCAATCAACGTCGCGATTCCTGAGTATTCAGCTCAGATACTGCTGTTTGTCATGATGGGCATTATCTTCTTAATCTTCTCGGCAAAGAAAATTGCTGAGAACAAGAAAAGGAGTTACCGCGCGCGCTCAAAAGGTTCTGTGACCAGATTAAGTAACTTAACTTAAAAGTATCCATGCTAGAGTTTGATTGCTTGTCCGTGCTGCTGTTTTTCTCTGCACTGGTCGAATGTATCTACCGCGCGTCTTACGTGTGGAATTGTGATTGAACCACCTACTACGAGCGCTACGTTCAATGCTTCGAAAAGCTCTTCGTCTGAAACCCCTTCTTGAACACAGCGGACTACGTGATAAGTGATGCAATCGTTGCATCGTAGCACTGTGGAAGCGACCAAACCCATCATCTCCTTGGTCTTAGCGTCCAAGGCGCCCTTTTCATACGCGCGACTGTCCAAAGCAAAGAACCGCTTAATCCCGAGGTTTCCTGCAGAAAGAATACGCTGATTCATTTTTTCACGGTAACGTCTAAACTCTTCAAGGTCGTCCATAACATTTCACCGATTCACTTAGGTGTCAAAACCGCATAAAACATTTCTGCACTCTGACATACAACTTGAAAAGGCGACCTGCATCAAGCGTCCAATCGGGTTTTTGAATGGTCGACGTTAGGCGCAGCAATCAGCACGGCGGCAGTGTTTACATTTTTTCGGGGGCCAAGATGCCTATCAGGTTGAGGGCGTTCCGAAGCACTATTCTGACTACGTCTGTCAGAGCGAGTCTTGCGTTGCTTAGTCCTTGCGGTTCGGCTCTTATCACTGGGAACGCGTTGTAGAACGTGTTGAACTTGTCTGCCAAAGAATTTGCAAAGTCGGCGATGAGGTTTGGCTTCAGGTATTCCGCTGCTTCGATGAATGTGTCTGGGAAGCTGGCTACTGTCAAGATTATTTCGTGCTCCAACGTTTCGTTTAGCAGTTCGAAGGCTGGTTCTCCTGTTCTTTCAGCTGCTTTCTTCAGGATGCTGCAGGCTCTGGCGTGGGTGTATTGGATGTAGGGTGCACTGTTCTTCTCGAAGTTCAGCACTCGGTCCCAGGTGAAGACTACGGGTTTCGAAATGTCAACTTCGACGAGCGCGTAGCGAACGGCGCCCAGACCCACGAAGTTTGCTATTTCCTGTTTCTCCTTGTCTGACAGTTGTGGAGAACGCTTCGAAACTTCTTCGTAGGCTCGTTTTACGGCTTCGTCCATGACTTCGTCAAGGGTTATGTACCGTCCCCTCCGACTGGACATCCTGTAGCCTGGAAGTGTCACTAGGTTGTAGGCGAAGTGAATCAGGTTGTCGGCGAATTTGCCGTAGCCCAGAGCGTGCAAAGCTATTTTCAATTGCAGTTGAGCAAGACTTTGCTCCATGCCAATAACGTTGATGACTTTCTCGGCTCTTTCGAACTTCCACAGGGTGTACGCCGTGTCCCTCGTGGTGTAGAGTGTCGTGCCGTCAGCACGTCCAAGTGTTAAGGGTGGAACTTCATGGCCTTCTTTTACGCCAAGCTTGGCCCAAAGCCCCTGTTGTTTGACGACTTTTTCGGCGTCGAACTCCAAAACGCCGCCTTCAGCGAAAGTGTACGGTGACTTCTTGAGTTTCTGGAAAACTTCGTTGACGCGGCCGCTCCAGACGAGGTCGCTCTCCCAGTCCCATGAGTCGAGTGAAACGTCGATTCTGCCAAGCGTCTCCCGGAACCCTTCCAAGCACAGTTCACTGACCTGTCTGACTAGCTGCTTGGCCTTCTCTTCTTTTATCTCGTAGGCCTTGTTCAGTATCTTTATGGAATCCTCAGGATTTTTGTCTTTGACTGTTTTTTCGAGCAGTTCATCGAAGAGAGTTGGATACTTGTCCTTCATCTCCGCCGCGATGGAGACCCAATCGTCCAGCTCCCTGGTGATTTTTGCGGTTTCTTCTGCTGCTGAAACGCTTTTGGCGTTTTCAAGCTCTTTTTTCAGTCGGTTTATTTCAACGAGGCAGCTCGTGATTGTGTAGATCTTGCCGATAAACTGGTCAGGCTTGCCTTCCGGCTTGGGCTTTCCCAGTTTTTCGTAGCCGTAAGCGATGACAGATGACTGGCGGCCCACATCGTCAATGTAGAAGTGGCGACTAACCGCGTGCCCTCTGCTTCTGAGTAGGCGAGCAAGGGTGTCGCCGAGCACGGGGTTTCTTGCTGTTCCGATGGTGAGAGGGTGAAGAGGGTTTGCGCTCGTGTGTTCTACGATGATTTTCAAAGGCTTCTCCGTTTTGAGAAAGCCGTATCCAGTGTCCAATCTTCCAGCAGATTCAAGGGTCAAGGCTGAGAACTTGGCAAAGTTCACGTGGAAATTGACGTAGCCCCCTCCGGCAGCGGTAACATTGCTTATCAGAGAAAACTCGGCGGGGTCTACGGCTTTGGCCAAGCGTTCAGCCAGCGCTAAAGGTTTCTCTCCTAGTTTTTTGGCAAGCTCAAAACACAGCGAGGAAGCCAGTTGTCCAAACGCGGGGTTTGGCGGCTTTTCTATTGCCAAGTTTTCAATATGAATTTCGGGAAACAGTTTCTTGAAAGCCGAGGCCAAGTTGTTCTCGCATTCTGTCCGGAACATGGCGAAGGGGTTCTCGGCAACGTGGGATGCTTGTTTCATTTTGTTGATGTTTCTCCAACAGTTTAAGAGGTGAAGTTATATTTTAATTTGAAAAATATCAATCTATCTGGAAACGGGTGTGCGTGGTTATGAGGACGAAAATCGTGTTTTCGGGTAAATGTCTAGGCTACGGGTCCTGGCATGTTGAAGGACCTGAAAGAGTTGGGAAAGCCCATGAAATCCTGAGCGGTAAAGGCTACGAGTTTTTGAAGCCTGAACCAGCGTCAGAGGAGGATTTGCTAAGGGTTCATGACAGCGAATACTTGTGGGCGGTCAAGAAGGGACTGGTTGAGGACGGCGACACCCCGGCTTATGACAACATCTTTGAGTATGCAAGACTTTCAGCTGGAGGAGCGATATTGGCGGCGAAGGTCAAGGGGTTCTCACTTATGCGTCCACCTGGACATCACGCAGGAAGGAACGGTACGGCTTTGGGCGCGGCTACAAGGGGATTCTGCTATTTCAACAATGTCGCAATCGCCGTGAAGAGCTTGGACAAGCAAACTTTGATATTGGACATTGACGGGCATCATGGAAACGGAACCCAAGAAATCTTCCACGGCGACAAGAAAGTGACGTACGTTTCCCTGCATCGGCATCCAAACTACCCGGGCACAGGAACCGTTTCTGAAGGGAACTGCCTGAACTATCCGTTACCACGAGACTGCGGAGACACCTTCTACCTGAAGGCTCTTGAGAAAGCGTTAGGCACTGTTGACACCGGCAAGTTTGAAGTCGTGGCTGTTTCAGCTGGGTTTGACACGCACGACGGAGACCTAGCGTCGCTCGGCCTGACAGAGAAAGCCTATCACGGTATAGGAAAAAGGGTTGCCGGATTGAAGAAGCCCACGTTCTTTGTGTTAGAAGGCGGATACTCAGGCGAAAACGTTGGAAGAGACATAGACGCTCTGCTGAAAGGCTTCGAAGCCTCAGGCTAGAATGGCAGAATGTTGAGCAGGAGCACACGCTGGCCACGCGACTTCTCTGAGCTTGTACTCTTCTATTTGACGAGTCTTTTTTTCATCAAGTTTATGCTTAGAATGAAGAAGAAAAGCGTGACGGCTGAAATCCAGATGATGCTGAGAAGCATTAGGGACTGAAGGTTTCCCAGCATTAGTCCTCTTGTCAGTGTTACTTGATGCACGAGAGGAAGGACGGCCACTGCGAAAGTCTGCAGGGCCTGGGGAAAATTGCTGAGCGAAAAAAACGTGTTGCTGAGCAGGAACATTGGGATTATGAACAGGAATCCAGGGTAGTTGAAGAAGTCTATGTTGGGCGCGATTGCTGTGAAACACATGCCTATTGATGAAAACATCAGGCCGCCCAAGAACGCGATTGGCAGGATCAGGATGAACAGGGGGCTATTTATCAGGCCGAAGGCTGCGACGACGCCCAGGACTATGGATGAGCTTATCAGGCTTCGCGTGGCTCCCCACAGCAGTTCTCCGGCTATGACCTCTTCAACGCTTATGGGTGTGGCGATGATGCCGTCGAAGGTCCTTTGGTAGTACATCCGCACGAACGAGCCGTAGGTGCACTCAAAGAATGAGCTGTTCATCACTGAAATGGCCACCAACGCGGGGGCAATGAACTGTATGTACGGTACGCCTTCTACGGTCTTAACGAGCTGGCCAAGCCCGAAACCCATGGCGACTAGATAAAAGATGGGCTCGAGCAGAGGCGGGAAAAAGTTCACCTTCCACGTTTTCATGAACACGTCAAAGTTTCGCTGCCACACTTTCCAAACACGGTACGTCAGCTCGGGAAGCTTGAAGCTTGCCGCGATTCGGTCACGCCTCTTCATTCTCTAAGCTGCCTCCCAGTCAATTTCAGGAAAACGTCTTCCAAGTTAGCGTTTCGGATAGTCGCACCCTTGGTGGGAAAGTCCTTGAGGAAGTCTTCAAAGACACCGTGGGGTTGAGAGGTGAACACTCGAATCCTGTCGCCCACCGTTTCCAGCATGGCTTCGGGAAACTTTTCCTGCAAGGTCTTCATCACCTCAGCGTCATAGTCTACTTCGAGAACGTCTTCGCCAACATGCTTCTTGACCAGGTCGGCAGGTTTGCCTTCTTCGATGATTTTGCCGTGATCCATTATCAGTGTGCGGTCGCAGAGTTCAGCTGCTTCATCCATGTAATGCGTGGTCAAGATTATGGTGACACCCTGCTTTCTTAGGCTTCTGACTTTGTCCCAAATCAGATGCCGCGCCTGCGGATCGAGGCCCGTTGTGGGCTCATCAAGCAGGAGGATATGCGGCTCATTAATCAACGCTCTGGCCAGTATCAGCCGTTTTTTCATGCCGGTTGACAGCTGGTCAATGATGACGTTTCGCTTTTCTTCCAGCTGGGAAAATTTGAGAAGGTTTTCTGCGCGTTTGACGGCTTCAGGCTTTGGGACGTCAAAGTATCGAGCGTACACGAGAAGGTTCGTGATGACTGCGAAGTCTGGGTCAAGGTTTTCTTCCTGAGGAGCAACGCCTATCATTTTCTTTATTTCTCTAGGCTTTTCAGAAACACTCATACCGGCCACAGTTAAGCTGCCCGAAGTCAAAGGCAGAACGCAGTGAATCATCTTTATGGTTGTCGTTTTCCCTGCACCGTTAGGCCCGAGGAAACCGCAGCACTCACCCTTGAAAACCTCAAAGTCTATCCTGTCCACTGCCAAGAAATCGTCATACTTCTTGGTCAGGCTCTCTGCTTTGATGAGGACTTCGGGCATCAGTCTCCTTCCAAACCCATAGTATTGTATGGTCTCTTAAGAAAATTCCTTTTTTGTCTGAACCTCAGCACCCAAACACTGGACGAAACGCAGGCACGACATCCTGCATCTCAATGTTCATAGGGCAGGTTGCAAGGGAGGGTTTTGGCGGGCCCGCAGGGATTTGAACCCTGGATCTCCGGCTCCGCAGGCCAGCGTCCTAATCCAGCCTAGACCACGGGCCCATATGACGGGATTGCGGTGTTCTGACTACTGCAAAGGTAAGATATTAACAACTCTAATAAAACTTGAGAATAGAGGCTTAGCTGAGGGAACGTTAAGAAACCTATCGTTCAACCTGAAACATCTAGCAGCAAACGCCAACCTTGATGATGCTGAGTCTGTCAGAGCTTTCATAGCCAAGAAAGCCTGTGCAAACAGTCAGAAGATGAATCTGGTGAAGGCTTACAATTACTATGCTTTGGCCAATGGGATTGAATGGATAAAACCAAACCATAGGTATGAAAGGAAACTTTGCAAGATTCCAACAACCGAACAGATTGACAAGCTGATAGCTTCAGCGTCTCCAAGGTATGCAACAATATTCAAGGTTCTGGCGGAAACAGGGATAATGCCTCATGAGTTGTCAAGAGTTTCTATAAGTGACATGGATTTGGAAAGAGGGCTGTTGAATGTACAAGGACACAAGGGTCACAACTCTAGAGCCTTCAGGTTGAAGAGTGAAACAGTGGCAATGCTCAAGACTTATTTGCTAAAAAACAAGAAACAAAATCCTTTCCCAAAGTCTGAATGGATATGCAAATGCTACAGGGAGCACAGAAACAGGATTGCAGCAAAGCTGAATGACCCTAGCTTGAGGACCGTAAGACTCTACGATTTCAGGCATTACTATGCTACGATGCTGTACTATCGAACAAAGGACATCCTGCTCGTCAAACGGCAGCTAGGACACAAGAAGCTGGAAACAACACTGGTCTATACTCAACTTGTCAACTTCAACGAAGAAAACGGATATTATAGTGCCTCAGCCAAGACCATAAATGAAGCAAGGGCCCTGATAGAACAAGGCTTCGAATACGTCACAGAAGTAGACGGCATAAAGCTGTTCAGGAAACGAAAATAGCAAAGTTTCCTTCCCTTCTTTTTCTGTTCAAAATGACACTAAGGCTCTCTCTCAGGTCATGGTTTCATACGTTTGGCAATGCTTTTTTGAAGGACTTCGAGTAATTGAGTATTCCACAATCAATAAGTAAGCTATCAATCAAAGAGAAGGTTGGAGAGGTTATGTGATGAGCAAATACTCCAAGTTTGTGTTGGTTGGAATAGTTCTTCTAGTCTTTGGAGTGACTCTTGTTGCTACTTCTTACTTCAAGATTTATGACACGGTTGAGACGATCGTTCCGACAGCAGGTGTACTTCCAATACAAGCAAATTCAACATCATACTTCGTCTTCAACTTCTACATGGGACCTCTTCCCGAATCTCAAAAAGCTTTGGTATTAGTTGCGGGAAGTCAAGAATTACAGGACGTTCTCAACCCTGCACTCAACTACAATGCCACAATGAAGTATCCAAGAAACATCACAATAACAGTGTTTGGAACGAACCAGAACATGAACGTATCTGCTTCTGAAACAACTTTGCTTCCTCAAACCTATCATGGAGCCTTGGCATTCCACACATTCGATATTCCAGCCAGTTGGAATTCTAATGGGATAGGGATCACATTGGTCAGCATCACCAATCCAGAAAACTATCCTGTATGCTGGATTGTCAATGTTATGCTTTATGGACAAGTGGTTAACAGTAATTGGCTTACAGTGTTCTTTCTCGGAATAGTTCCCATCATACTTGGGCTAGTCATCGTTGGAGTTGCAGGCCACAGAAGAAAAGCAAATAACAAGAAACAAACCTGAGCTAGAATTCTATACAAAAGCACTCTTTCAGGATCTCCACCAAATAGACAGCATCAACCTGTTCAGGAAACGAAAATAGCAAAGTTCCCTTTCCTCTCTTTTTCTTTCAAAATGACACTGGGACTCTCTCTGCATGTAGCCTAGTGAATCATGGCAGGGAAAGAAATGCAGTCACAGATTCTTCCATAAGCAATAAGAAAGTCCAGTTCTACTTGTAGAATGACGACTATGAATAAGATAATGGTCTGTCTGATTGTTCTATTCTTGCTCATGGGGATCTCTGCTGTGCCGTTAAGGGTTCATGGGGATTATACTGGGAACATAACTATTAACAGTGATGGATCAGTGAGTCCTTCTGATGCTCCGATTCTTAGTGTTGACAATATCACGTACACTTTTACTAGTAACATCACTGGCTCACTTGCAGTGCAGCGAAACAATACAATTATTGATGGAAATGGATTCATGCTTGATACAAACGGAGCTTATGAAGGAATCTCGTTGATTAACTTGACTAACATTGTGATAAAGAATACTTCTGTCAAAAACTCCTTTTTTGGTATTGAACTTGACTATTCTTTCAATTGCACTCTATCCCACAATGATATAACGAATGCTTGGATGGGTTTCAAACTTTACATTTCCTCTGGCAACACTATATCTGAGAATAACATCATAACGAATCGGTCGTATGATCAAAATCAAGCAGACGATGGCATTGGTCTCGGTCTTTATTCCGCTAACAATATTGTGTTCAGGAACAAAGTGTCGGGTTACTATCGTGGAATCGATGTCTCAAGCGATAATAACACCGTTACGGAGAATATTGTGAGTAAGAGTCACGAAGGTATTGAAATTTTTTATTGTTCAGAGAATGTTTTCTCTGAGAACTACGTTGGAAACAACGAGTACGGTGTTCGAGTCTATTATGCTCCTCATAACATTCTCACTGGAAACACAATGCAGGACAATGGATATGACTTCGGTGTTGAAGGTGCAGCTCTGAGCGATTTCATGAATTCTATTGACACTTCAAACCTTGTGAATGGGAAACATGTCTACTATTTAATCAATCAATCGAACATCATGATAAATCCTGAGGAGTATACCGATGCTGGATATCTTGGTCTAGCCAACTGTGTCAATGTAACAGTTCAAGGATTCACTTTTAGACATGAGATGCAGGGCATTCTGTTTGCACACGTAAACGATTCAAGAATGATCGACAACAACCTAGTAGAAAATTACTATGGCATTGATCTCGCTTATTCGTGTAACAACACATTGTCCGATAACAATGTCACAGCAAGCCACTGGGACGGTATGTATATCGAGCGTTCTTTTGGTAATAGAATATTTCATGACAATTTTGTTGATAACTCTGCTGAAGTTTATCCTAATGTCCAAATCTATTCTTTTGATTCAGCGAATGCATGGGACGATGGTTATCAATCAGGCGGTAATTACTGGAGTTCCTACGATGGAAAGGACAACAATCAAGATGGCATAGGAGACACTCCATACATCATTGATGCAAACAACGCAGACCACTATCCTTTGATGGGTACCTTTCAGAGTTTCGATGTGTCGATGTTCACTTGCCCGATTCAGTTCGAAGAAGTGGACATAATCAGCAATTCAACGATTGGAGAAGTAGACTATTGGTTTATGGATGACGTAAATTCTCCTACAGGGGTTGATATGCTTCTGCGTCTCACTGGATTTGTTGGACAAAATGGAACGGTTGGTTTCTGCAGAATAACCTTCCCAAATGACTTGATCAATTCTTCATCTTACCCTGTCATCACAGATTTAGGACAACCTATCACAAGCAAGGTTCTCAGCTCAAATGGTACACATACAACTTTGTACTTCACATATGACCTGTCCATTACTTACCGTCGGGATCTGTATATACTTCCAGAGTTTCCATCATTCCTCATTCTACTCTTATTCTCTATAGCAACACTACTGACAGTCATAGTGCACAGAAGAAACACGATATCTAAAACTCTGCCCAAAGGGACTCTACTACAGTGTCACTGCTGACACTCGAAGACACCGAAGGGCTCTACATTCGTCTATTCTGGTCTTGCGGAAAAGTTATAGTTGGAGAAACGATACAACTTCAAAGAATTGGAGGATTAGAATGCTTAACAGAGAAGAAATCTTGAACTGGAACAAGAAATATGATAAAGACTATCCATGGTGGACACAAGAAGAAAAAAGGTTAGGTGATAAGTTTCGAAAAAGAAAAACGGTAACAAAAAGTGATTTGCTTCAGATAGTTAATTGGAAATTCAAGGAAGTGCCACCCAGACATAAGAGAGTGACAGAATTAGCAAAAAAGAACACAAATGAAATAGTTCAACAAACCTGCAGTCAAGCTTTCGCTATGAGCAATGATTCAGATAGAATAGAAAGCCTCGATAGTCTTCATGGTGTTGGTCCAGCGTTAGCAAGCACAATCCTCACGTTCTATGACCCTAAAAACTATGGCGTTCATGATATTCATGTTTGGAGAGAATTTTTTGGAGACGAGCCTTCTACAATATTTATTGGGAGTGGATGTTATCTAAAACTCCTTGCAGAACTGAGAAAAATCTTTAATCTGCATGGCAACAGAAGACAACTCTCATCAGTATGAAGGAATCATAATGGATAACAGGATTATTGTATTGGTCATTTTGTTAGGTATCGTAGGGGCTGGAATAGGTTTTGGTCTTTCATATGCAGTGCTTCAACTTATGATTTCACATGAACCCTACATTCATTCACAACTTCTAGGATACCCTCCAACGAACATACTTGCCAATAATAACACAAGTGGCTGGATACTGAATTGGACTCCTACAACAGACGTAAGGATTATTAGAATCCAAGTTTGGATGGGTAACCCAGGCAATGTGACATGGGAGGGTGACACATATGTCACTGTTGGAGAACCAAGTAACCTAACGGATTCAAGTTCGTATAACGATGCAATTCAACTCCTTGTCCATTACCAGTTCGACAGTCACGCTCCAAGCCCCATACCTCACCAACTCATGTTTGACCTCACTCCAGGTTTCAAAGTGGCTTCAGGACAAACCATCAACGTCTGGAGAGCTTTCGTTAATATTGAACCTTACAACGTTGTCGCTGGTGACGTTCAAGTCATAATCTACTATGAAAACACTTAATGCATCACTTGCGTTATTTCGGAGAATCTTCTTGGTCTAAGCCATGCAGCACAAAAGGCTCTAGTCAAGCTGAAAATGGATTAATAGAAAACTTTAATCTGCACATCAATAGAAGACAAACTAGAGGTTCAAAAATGAGTGATGTCAAGAAGTGCCCTAAATGCGGTGGAGAAATGCAGAAAGGAAACTTGTTCTCTACTCCTGCTGGACGATTTATCAGGTTCACAGACCGAGAATCCGAAAGCCTTTGGACTATTGGAAATGTGGCAAAAGTTGATGCCTTTGCCTGCAAATCCTGTGGATATATCGAAATCTACAAGAAGCAGGGAACAAGCCATGAGTGAAAGGAAAATGGTTAGTAGAAGTGTTGTTGTTGCACTTGGAATAATCTGCATTATCTTGATAGCTTGTTTAGGTGGAGCAATGGCGTATTACACATTGGCAATAGGCGATAGAGACAACACTATTACAAGCAAAAACAATCAGATTTATTCCCTGAACTCCAATGTTACAAACCTTCAAAACCAAAACAAACAGCTGCAAACGTGGCTCAATGGAAACGAAACGTTGCTTAATCAAACGGAAACTTGGCTAGATGGTAACATCACCTATTACAATTCTCAAATCACAAACCTACAGAATCAACTCAAAACATTTCAACGTCCTATACTCGGCTTCTCCAATTTGACGGCAGAAGACAATCGAACTAACCCCAACAACCCCTTCCTTCAAGTACAGGGAGCCATTCACAATTTTGGAATCAATGGAACATTGGCAAGCCTTTACGTAAAGGCTTATCATAATGACGGCTCTGTAGCTCTAGAAACAGAACGAATACCACTTTCGGACTTCTTGGACATTGACGGGCAATCTTCGATAAATGTAAACTTGAGCTATTACTACAACGGTAGTGCCCTTGCTTCTTGGACGATAGTTGCAGAAGAAATTTACATCATCTGAAAATACAATGCAATGAGATTTAGTCACAATAACATACTACCAAAATTTACTCTTCTTTCAAATGGAGATTTTCAGGGAGTCCATAGAAGTTTTTCATCGTAGTACGGTTGTTCTATGCACAACATGTTTGATCACAAATTATTTAAGATCAGTCGAACTACTGTAGAAGTGCAGAATAGGGAGGAAAAGGAAAATGGACAATGAAAACTCTATTTCTAGTGAAAAGATGACTGACAGTAAGGCCAGCGTCCTAATCCAGCCTAGACCACGGGCCCCTAGCACGAGATTACTCTATTCTGACAATATAAACGCTGATGTAAAAGGAAAATCATCAATACCTTGAAGCGCGCTAAGCATTTTACGAGTCTTTTGCCGATTCCTTTCATTCGATGGTTCTCATCCACTACTACTGCGTCAACCCTTGCGATTCTCCCTCCACAATCAATGTCTAAATTATAGCTTCCCATCAAGATTCCAAGTAGTTTATCAATGCTTCAGCTAACAGAATTGCGCCCCGCGCGGCATATTTTGGGAAAGGATTTTGGAAGTTTGGGCCTATGTTTCCAGGGTAAAGCAGTCTAAAAGAGGCAAACAAGCAGAGCAATCACTGATTTCTGCCGAGCGAATTGTGAGCGGCTCATCTTTCACGCGGGTCACCCACTCAGTTAACGGCATGGCCTGCATAAAAAATCTTATATTTGTTAGGGGCGAAAAAGAGAAGCCGGTGCTTCAGAAATGAGTGAAAAGAAAGTTGTGAACAGAAACGTTGCAATAGGAATCGGAGGGTTATGCATTGTTCTGTTGGTTGCTGTGGTTGGAGTAGTGGTTGACTACACGTCAATGCTAAACAATAAGGATTCTCAAATGGCCGACCTTAAAAACCAGATTACGTTTGCTAATACCACAATTGACAGGCTCACTGCCATAGTTAATTTGTCTAATTCAACGATTTGGGTGAATAATGAATCGATAAATCAACCAGCAGGAAACTTCACTTCTTGGTCTTACTCGGTAAGCTATGCGGGCTATGTCGTTGTGGATGTTCTGTCTTCTTCGACTTCCAACACGTATGTTGAAGTGTCATATTCGTGGAACGAAGTTAACTATGACAATACAGTAAACGTTGGTTCAGGCGGTTCAGCATCGTTTCCTGTTCTTCCTTCAAACAACATAGGTGTGCGGGTGATTAACGGGAACTTTTCTACTGGTGCCTCGGAGACAGTGACGATAACATACTGGTACTAGAGTCTGCCTCCATTTTCTGTCAGCTGTGCATGTGGATTCTTGATTAAGACCCTCTGGTTGACAGACCTCTCCAAAATGCGCTCAAGCCCCTAAGAGTTAGCAAAACTCGTGTACAATAAGTTAAAATGTTGGGGCCGATAAGTGGGAATCGTTGCAGGTGGTCTTGATGAATCAGAACGAGATGCGGCTGAGGGAGCACGTGGGGATTGTAACGAGCGATACGAGTACGCGTCAGTTCGGTTTTTTTGTGACACCTCTGAGGAATAGGATGTGGATTGGGATGGAAGACTACGTCATGGTGGATCACCCCGTTTACGGCGAGTTGTGCCCGTTGCTGGCTGTGGTGAAGGAAATCAGGAATTACGAGCAGGTTGTCGGGACGACGGTTAATGAGAAGACTGTTGAGACCTTGGCTACGGGTGAGATACTGGGGTACGTGGACCTCAGGGATGCTGACGCGCGGCCGTTGCGCAGGTTGTCGCTGCCACCGTCTCCGGGCAGCAAGGTCTACTTGCCGTTTTACGAGTTTCTGGAGGATGTTTTCCTGAGGAATCAGGATGGGAAACGGTTTGGGCACCCTCTTCACGTGGGAACGTTGGAATCGCGTGCGGCTTATGGAAACGGGGATTCTAGACCGCTAAATTTCTATCTTAACGGTGAGGACTTTGTGAAGCAGCATTTTCTTATCACCGGGATGTCCGGAGCGGGGAAGACTCACGCGGGTGCTGTCATCGTTGAGGAGTTGACGAACAAATGTCGATGCCCCGTGGTCGTGTTGGATGCTTACGGCGAGTACGTGGCTGTTGGTGTGGCTGGAAAGCGCCTTAAAGAGCTGGATGCGGAAGGTTTTGCATCGGCTAAGGATTATCCCTTTGACTTCAAGGTTTCAGTGTACGCCAGCGATGTTGAAGGGACGACGAAGACTCTGAAGAAGTGCGGGGTTGAGCTCGCGAGAGAGGGCAGATATTCTGTCAGAGGCATTTCCAGTCGGTGGGGGAAGGTGTGCGACGAGAAGACTGAGATCGAGATCAAGGACGCGTTGATGGAGGGAGTCAAGCCTGAACAGGTGACGGTTGTTGATGCTAAGGGCCTGGCTGCCGAAGAGCGGGGCAGCCTTTTCACGTGTCTAATCAGGAGTCTTTGGAGAGCCAGGGTTGACAGGAGCGTGGAACCTTTTGTGTTGGTCATTGAAGACGCTGAGATGGTTGAGGCGAAGACGCTTAGGAAGGTTGCCTCCGAAGGAAGAAAGGCAGGGGTTTCGCTGCTGCTGCTTTCGCAGCATCCGGCTGAGATCAGCGGGACGGTTTTGTCTCAGATGGGCACTCAGTTGATGGGAAGGACGACGGGTGCTGCAGACCTGGAGCACCTCAAGAACACGGTTGGCGAGAAGTGTGCTCTGCTGCCCCAGTTGACGACGGGCGAGTGGATAGCTAACGGGATGGCTCTGCCGAGGCCTACCAAAGTGCTCGTTAGAGCTCGCTACTCTCCCAGTATCTGAGGCGGCGTTGCAGCAGCGGATACAGGGAATTTTGCACTCCAGCTCTATGGTGACTGGGGAATGAGTTGGTGCGCGAGCCTAGGTTTCGGCACTGACAGGAGCGGATGGTTAAACGGGGCGCCAGGCATAGTGAACGTTTTCTTCTAGCGCGCTGTATCCTCGGTGAGGATGAGGTGCAAATCCCACCCTGCCCGCTACCAAGAAGACTCAGGAAGGTAGTATGATGGTTCCTGTGATAGTCGTTTGTGTTTTTGAGTGCCTAAGCAAGTTTGACGTTGGTAACGATTTTATGGTTTTCAATGGTTTAGTTGTTTGTTTGAGACTGGACATTTCAGGGAATGTTTCTTAAGGGAATGTGTCATGATTTAGCTTTGTGGGGTGAACGTGTTGCACAGATGTCGCAGTCGGGATGTATGGGAGAGGGTTGGGCTTGTGCGGAGGGTGAATATGGAGCGGCTGGGGCGGCTGGCCCCCGGGGTGAAGGTTAGCATGGCGGTTGAGATGACTGAGGCTATGGTCAGTGTGTGTATGGAGGGGATGAGAGCGCAGAATCCGAACATGACGGAAGAGGAGTTAATGGAGAGGTTGCGTGAGAGGCTTGAATGGGCGAAACGGTCGCAGAGGAGAGATGGACGCGTGAGATAGATGGAAGCTTATCACGGTTTGATAAGGCGACTGGTCAAGGCTTTTGGGCCTGTTGGACTTGATTACGTGTTTACTGGGGCGTTGGCAGCAAGTTTTTACGGTTTGCCGAGAACGACAACGGACGTCGATTTGGTAGTGCGAGTCTCCAACAAGGTTGCAAAAAGCAAGCTTGTCTGTTCTCTGGCGCGCGCCGGAATGAGCGTTGATGAGAAGGAAATCGACAAGGCGCTCACATCAGGCTACAGGATTGCAACGTTTGCTGACAAAAAGACCCCGTACAGTGTTGATGTCATACTTTCGAACAAGAAATTCCAAAAGAGAATTGGAACCGTTGCTGGCGTTCAAACCTTTTTCCAGACGCCTGAGGACTTGATTTCAGCAAAGTTGCGGATGATTAAGGCAACCGTGTCCGAGGAAAGGGCTTTAAAGGATAAAGAGGACGTGAGAGCGATTCTGAAGTTCTCGACGGTGGATGTTGAAGCGATAGAGAAAAAAGCTGAGAAAGACACAACTCTGTCCATTCTTGAAGCTCTCACTGCTGATGAGGATATTTGAGTTCGCCCGGCCCGCAAATCGTTGCAGAGTGTGTTGCTTGGGCATGCGCAAGCAAAAGGGACGGGAGACCTATTTCTGGATGAAGGGGCCTCTATCCAGGCCCTTTTCCCCTTCCGCTCGTCTGATTCCTTCTTCTATGCCAGCCTTCTCCGCTGCTGCCATATTCCTTAGGGCTCTTTCCTTTTCCAGCGTGATATGTTCATTCAGCTTTGCAATGAGGCGCTGAGCCTCATCAGCGTCTAGAGGGATAATGAGGTCTTTTCTTGAGGGAATTGCCACTTTAACCCTTCCTTTCTTGTCCAAACCGACGGAAGATATGTCTCTCAAGCGGACATCAAGAGGGATAATCGTCTGGAAAAGCAAGCCTAGGCTCTCACGCAATGTTGGATTGGCTTCTACAAAAGACTCCAGTTCCTTTTTCAGGCCCTCTTTCAAATCTACTTCCAGTAAATCCGTGTGAAGCTTTACTGTGAAGTGAGGTTTATCGATTTTCATAACTAGATCTTCATCTGACATGTATGGTTCCAATGAACCGTACGTTTAACAATGATTTAAGATTTATGTCGTGCTGGCGCGCGTTAAGGCCGACCAGAGTGTTCGTGAGGAACCGCTATTCCCTTCTGCATGAAGCACGCGTAGCACAAGGAGAGCGGTTTTCTTCTCGGTTCAGCGGCCTGCTTTTTGTCCTGACGCGACGCTCCTAGTTTGTTTTCTTCGGCGGAATGCAACTGTTAAAAGTACGGATATCATGAATAATGGTGAAGCGGTTAGTAGAGTTTGGAACTCTGGGATAACCTGGTATTGGATTCCCGTTGTCTGAGTTGTTATTGTGTTGCCTGCGTTGTCTTGCGCCGTGATTATGTATGTAACGTTTGTGCCGTATGGAAAAGCTGGTAGGCTGGCGCTCCAAATGTCTTCTCTGAGGTTTGACATTGAAACATTTGTCCATGTTCCGTCGTTGCTCGTGTAGTTCAGGGTCACTTCTTTCACTCCACTTGCGTCGTCGGTGACGGTGGCGTTGACATTGACGATATCTTGCGGTGAAACGTTGCTCTGGCCTGGAGTTTGAGACACGATCGTGATGTCTGGCGGAGTGGTGTCGGCCAAACCGATCAAACCGACACAGTAGACCTTCTCGTCAGCGGAGCCAATGTAAATGTTACCGTAGGCCACGGCAGGGGAGCCGTCAATCAAGCCGCTTGTGGTGTAGTTCCATAGCGATGTGCCGGTGGAAGCGTTCAAACAGTAGAGCACGTGGTCTTCGGATCCTACGAGGAGCTTACCGTTTGCAACGGCGGGTGAAGAAAATATCGGACCGCCCGTCGTGAAATTCCACACAGACGCTCCAGTCAAAGCGTTCAAACAGTAAACCTTCCTATCACCAGATCCCACGTAAACGTTACCGTAAGCAACAGCTGGAGAAGATTCGATCCAGGCGCCTGCCGTGAAATTCCACACAGACGCTCCAGTCAAAGCGTTCAAACAGTAAACCTTCTTGTCGTCAGATCCTACGTAGACGTTGCCGTTGGCAACCGCGGGAGAAGAGAAAACCTCGGCACCAGCTGCAAAACTCCATACCGATGCCCCGGTCGAGGCGTTCAAACAGTAAATCGCGTGGCCTTGAGATCCGACGTAAACGCTGTCGTAGGCAACAGCTGGAGAACAACCGATCGCAGCGTCTGCTGTGTAGTTCCATACCGATGCTCCTGTGGAAGCGTTCAAACAGCGGAGCGCGCCATCCTCGGATCCTACGTAGAGCTTACCATTTGCAACTGTGGGCGAAGAAATGATCGGACCGCCCGTCGTGAAATTCCATACTGACACCCCGGTCGAGGCGTTTAGACAGTAGATGCTCCTGTCTCCGGATCCCACGTAGACGTTGCCTTCGGCAACGGCGGGTGAAGAAGTGATGTAACCGGTTGTGAAATTCCATATCAATGTTCCGTTGAAAGCGTCAAAACAGTAAGTCGTGTTGTCGCCAGATCCTACGTAGACTTTTCCGTCGGCCACGGCAGGGGAGGAAGTAACCAAACTGCCTGTAGCGTAGTCCCACAGCGTGGCATTTGTCTTTGGAGCCGTAGATGTGGAGTAGCCGCTGTGCTGCGAATCGTTACGGAACATCGGCCAATCACCATTGGAAGCCTGCGCATTGGGAATCATGATCGACATGGTTAGTGGCATTAGGACGATGAGGACCAAGCAGGATACCAAACTTCGCACGCTCAAGGAACGTGAAAATCCTCTATAGAGAACAAGCCTCATTTGGGATAGCACCACGCTCTAGTCTCCCCCCTTTTTATATATAAAAATAGTTGCTCCTGAATCTTTATTCTGGCTACTGATGAGAGTTCAAATAGGGAAACACTAGCAATCCTCTGTGCTTCTCCTATCGCGACCACATTTCCAGAAGCTGCGTCGACTGAACTCTTGTAACGAAGAAAGGTTATAGTATGTGTCTTGAAGTTTTGCATTATGCTCCCTGAGCCTGCAACTTGGAACGGGTATGCTGTGCAATGTCGAAAGTCAACTTGGCGATGCCCAAATGCAGTATCTAATGACTTTGACGAGGCTGACCAAGGTGTTCGTGAGAGATCACTGTTTCACAGTGTCCGAAGCATTAGTTACGGGAGACTAGCTGTCCTCTTCGCTCAGCGGCATGGTCCAGTTCTAGTGTCTGGATTTTTCTCTTCTGTGAAGCACAATTGCTGGCGCGCTATACCAATTCGATATTTGGAAAATCGAAGATTGATAAAAGAAAATAGGGGAATGTGGACTAAAAAGGGTTATTTACGGGAGGGTCTGGAGCGCCAAGTCGTCGAAGTAGATTTCCTGTCCTTGTTCGTTGGTGGATGAGATTCTGTTGCCATTAGATCGGAGCTGAATGCTGCCTATAGAGAGTGAACTTGAGAGCCCTTTAACTGTCACCCAATCATTGTACAGATTTCGGCTAAACAGTGTCCATTGATCAAGAGGCAATTGGTCTGGTAAGAAGCCCATGTCGATGTATTTGTCGGTAGCAGTGTCGGATGGCACTGACAGCGTTGAGACGTGCCAGTAGTAGTGGAGTGCATAGCCGCCGGTGCTTGCATAAACTATTATCTCAACTGAGTAGTATCCGCCACTTCCAGGCCCGTTATTGTAAATCCACGCAGTGAATGTTCCGGCAACGTTGGGAATATTGGAGACCGCCACTGTTGGGTTCATGCTTTGGGTTAGACTTGCATATTGAAGGCCATTACTTGACATGTCTATTGTATCTACTTCACCAACGTATCCTCCACTGTGCCCTTGTACGTCCGTAGAATGGTTGTGAGCGTCACCGCCGCCTGATGAACCCCCTTCAATCCATGGATTGCTCGTGTCAGATTCGAAGCCAGGGTTTTGAATCGCACCGTTGATAGTGAACGTTGTCTGCGCCGGCTTATACCCCGAGGAAGAGGCTGTGAGGGTCGGCGTACCAGCAGCCGTGTCCTTGTAATAGAAGCTGGCGGAGCTAGAGGGGCTACTGATGGTGACGAAGGTTATCAGGGTCGTACCACCTGAGTCGGAGTAGAATGCCCCACCACCAGAGCTTGAAGCCAAGTTGACAGTAATGCTGCCGGAGGTAATTGGATTGCCACTTGCATCCCGTCGTTGCACCGTAATCTGTGAAGACACCTGCCCAGTTTGCAATGTCTGGCCAGAACCGGCCGTGTAGACCAGCTGATAACCATATATTGTGAACTGTGTGGTCGCCGACGTCAAGCCCGCATAGGAGGCCGTCAGAGTTGGCGTACCAGCGGATGTGTCTCTGTAGTAGAAATTGGCGGAGTTGGAGCCGCCTGAGATGGGGCGCGTAGTTATCGGGGTTCCGCCGCCGGAGCTAGAGTAGAACCTTCCGTTGGAGGAAGTTGAGGCCAATTGAATGGTGATGTCTCCACTCGTGGTCGGATTACCGTACTGGTCCTGCCTCTGAACCCAGATTACGGTCGACATCTGATTCGTCAGGAGCGTCTGCTCTGCGCCCACCACGTAGACCAGCTTGGACGCAGCAGCCGGATTCACGGTGATCGAGTTGCTGGTTCCAAACTTAGTAGCGCCAGTTGTGCTGATGGTGACGCCGCTAGCCGCCTTCGTGATCGTGACGGAGCCTGTCCAGACACCAGCAGTGAAGGTTCCTGTGCTTGTCGGGCTGATCGTCCCAGTTGAGTCGCTCAAACTGTTTGTTCCAGAGTAGCCTGTAACCGTGTTCTCGAGCGCGTCCTTCGCCGTAATCGTGATGCTGAAAGGTGTACCAGCAGTCTTCGTGCCGCTGATGGTGCTGAAGGTGAAGTGGTCGAGAACAGTGCCACCTGCGACAATAGTAAACTGTGTGGTCGCCGACGTCAAGCCCGTGCGGGAGGCTGTGAGGGTCGGCGTCCCGGCGGACGTGTCTCTGTAGTAGAAGTCTGCGGAGTTGGAGGGGCTATTGATGGTGACGGAGGTTATCAGGGTCGTACCACCTGAGTTAGAGTAGAACCTTCCGTTGGAGGAAGTTGAGGCCAATTGGACAGTGATGCTTCCAGTCGTGGTCGGATTACCGTACTGGTCCTGCCTCTGAACCGTGATCACCGATGAAACCTGCCCAGCTATCAGGGTCTGGCTGGTACCGGCCGTGTAGACCAGTTTAGAAGCAGCTCCTGGATTCACGGTTATTGAATCAGTCGCATACACCGACCCATCTGTCACAGTGATCGTTTGAGAACCAGCAGTCTTCAATGTAAAGCCGGAGAACGTATGGACACCGTTATCTCCGCTGACGAAAGTGTACTTGCTGACAGAAGTGTAGGGCAAGACAGCTTGGCTGTCGCTAGAGGTGAAGTAGATTTGGCCAGTGTAGCTCGTCATCACGTTGTTGCCAGCATCGTAGGCAGTGACGATGACACTGCCGAAGCTGGAACCAGCCGTCGCAGAGGCTGGGGCGGATATCGTGAAGTGGTCCAAGACGCCTGGAGCATAAACGATAACCGTTGGATCGGACCCTCCCGAATTTTGAAGTGTACCCGGACCCGATCCGCCTTGATTGCGATGCTCATAAACTGTCGATACGAATGGCCCAAAAGTGCCAGGCGACGAAGGTGCGGTTGCCGTGAAAGTTATGGTGATGTAGGCACTGCCAGAACTGAGCTCGGCAGCAAGGCTCTGGGCATTAACGGTTATGGTGTTACCGTTTACCGATGAAAGCCAAATTCCACCGTTGGAGGCAGTCACTGTCACGCCACCGATTCCGGTGAAACCAACAGGAACCCGTATAGTCGCCCATCCTATGTTGTGGCCACTACCTGATTGTCTTGTGATAGTATATGTGAAACTCGTGCTTGCACCCACTGGGGTGGAGGTCGGCGTAAGATCGGTATAATAGTAGGGATAATCGGCAGCAGTCACGGCTATCGTAGTAGTCGTTGCGGACTTTGTTCCGTCGGTCACTGTGATCGTCTTCGATCCAGTGGAGCTAAATGAGAATCCCAGGAACGTGTGGGTACCAGCATCTCCGCTAGTGAATGCATACCTGCTACTAGACGTGTAGGGTAGATTAGCCCCACCGCCTGTCGCGGTGAAGTATACCTGACCCGTGTAGGTGGTCAAGACGTTGTTGCTCGCGTCGTAAGCTGTTACTACGACTCCTCCGAAACTCTGACCAGCCGTCACGGAAGTTGGGTAGCCAGTTATGGTAAAGTGGTCAAGAACCGCAGCAGTGAAAGTAGCAGTGACAACAGTATTACCGCTGATAGTAATCGAAGCAGGATTGGCTGAACCGCCCGGAGGCGAACTCCAACCTTGGAAGCTCCAGCCTGCAACTGGTGCAGCCGTCAACTGAACCACATCACCATAATGATACCCAGTACCGTTACCAGGAGTCACACTGCCCTGACCAACAGTATACATCGTCAAAGTGTACTGGTTCTGAGTAAAGGTAGCAGTCAATGCCTTGTCGCCATCGAGGAATATGCTCTCGGGATTGTTGCTACCGCCCAAGTCTCCACTCCATCCAGAAAAGCTCCAGCCAGGGTTGGCATTAGCCGTCAACTGAACCACGTCGCCATAGTGGTAGGGTCCAGTGTAGTTCATAGAAACAATGCCAGTTCCTAGTGGATTCACATTGACCGTCAACATGTACACGTCTAGCGAAAAGAGTACTGTTATCGTGTGATCTGCCGTGACATTGTAGAACGTGTATCCGCTTGGGACACCTATCGAGCCACCGTCAACCAGGACATCTCCAATGTGGAAGCCCAAGGAGGGCGTGATGACGAAGGCTTGGTCATTGCCGTAGAAGACTGACACCAGCCCAGATGGATCAATTGTCCCACCGGGTCCATAAGAAGCAGTAATGGTGTACGCGTTCGGCACAAAGGAGACTGATATCCAGTGTTCTGCAACGACGTTAGTGAAGTTGTAATAGTTCAACGGACCCTGTGACACGAAGTCAACCATGACATCGTCGATGTTGTATCCCGCTTCTGGCGTGAACGTGAAATCTTGGTCGCCCCCGTAGGTGACTGTTACATCCCCAGAAGGCAAGATAGACCCGCCAGGGCCAGCAGAAGCATGGATTACATAGGTCAGCTGACTGAATGCTGCGTTGACGTTCTTGTTGCCATCGATCAATATGTTTTCGGGATTGATGCTACCACCCAGGTCTCCACTCCATCCAGAAAAGCTCCAGCTAGAGTTAGCAGGAATAGCAGTCAGCTGTACCACGTCGCCGTAGTGGTAGGGTCCAGTGTTGTTCAACAGAACATTGCCACTTCCTGATGGATCCCCATTAGCCGTCAACGTGTACGTGTTCTGAGTGAAGGTAGCGGTAACAGCCTTGTCACCGTCGATCAGGATGGTCTCGGGGTTAACGGATCCAGTCAGATCTTGACTCCAATCTGAGAAGCTCCAACCCACAGTGGGGTTAGCCGTCAATTCGACCACATCGCCGTAATAGTAGGGTCCAGTGTTGTTCAACGAAACAGACCCTTGACCCACAGTACCGATAGTCAACGTGTACGTGTTCTGAGTGAAGGTCGCAGTCACTTCTGGAGTCTCATCTATGACAACCGAGCTTGGGTTGGTTGTGCCGGTTAAGTCTCCGCTCCATCCGGAGAAAACCCATCCAGAGGCATCGGCCGCCAGTAATTGAACATTATCACCATAATGGTATGTTGCTTTGTCAGGTAGCTTGGATACTGAACCGCCACCTACTACGTTCAACGTTAACGCATATTCGTTCTGAGTGAACGTTGCAGTCACCGTGTTGGTGCCGTTGATCACGATGCTCGTGGGGCTTGTAGACCCGGACGCGTCTCCGCTCCAACCTGTGAAGCTCCAGCCAGAATTGGCTGTAGCGGTTAACTGAACCACGTCGCCGTAGTGGTAGGGTCCATTGTTGTCCGCCGCCACTGAGCCTCCAGCAGGTGGGCTAGCAATCAGGGTAAGCGAATATGGATTCTGTCCCTGGAACGTGTTAACCGTGAATGAATATTCAACAAAAGTCCCTTCAGATGTGACGATTTTAATCTTGATAGTCTGACCCAAGTTCAGGGAAATAGCGTCAACCACCAGTGCGATGTCGCTTTCCTGCAACGTATATGAAATCTGCTGCAGTTTGCCTGGGTTTACGTTTGCAGACGTTCGTAGTGCTCCGTCAACGTAGAGGCATTGATTCGCGATTAACGTGGCTTTGCCTTGACCGATGTTCTGCACGTAGACGCCGAGATATTGGCCAGTGTAGTATGCATTCTGTATCTGCATGGCCTTGCTGATTTTTGTGCTAGTTGTTTTAAAGTATCCCGTCACCCAGAAGTAGGCAACGAGCGAGGCAATCACGGCGATAGCTATCATCAACAACACTGCGATAACGGTTGAAACTGCCTTTACAAATCTCACAACATGCACAATTTTCTTGCGCTTACCAAGGAATTTCACTTTCATTTTGATATCTCCCCTTCCTTTCATTATTCAATTTCATGCTGGCGATATTTAAACAGCCGTGGAATAAACCTATAGAGCATAGCTCTAGTTGCACGAGTGCGGAGAACGTTGTTCAGTCAGGAAAGGCGATGCTGCAAGCGGCAGTGTTTCCCAGCGTGGTCAGAACCCTAAACGTAGTCTGTCCAGCTGTCGGAACATAGTTAACAACCAAGCTGCCAGCATCATCAGCCACCATTGTGGTTTCAATGCTGAACATTATCGTTCGCGGCGATCCACCAGCGACCAATGCATTATTAAGATCTCTGTAGGCGTGGTCGGTGGCGGTGACTATCCACAAACGAGACAAAGCAGCATCTGATCCGCCCATGTTGGTGACTTGCAGCGCTACCCAATCTGCACAGACCTCCATGGACGCTATGCTAAGTGTCCCTTGTGCAGTATCGTTGAAACCCAATTGCGAACTGGCATCAGCGATCTCGATCTCGACGTTTCCTCCGGTGTCTATGTAACTGCCTGGAAGTGACAGAGTGGTGTTGCACCATCTGTACCAGTTTACTATCATCAGTCCTGTGTTTACCCATGCCTCTTGATTAAAGTCCCTAATGTACACGAAACATGATTCGTCGTAGGTGTCAACGAAACTTGCATAGATGCTAACACGAATATCCGCGACCAGCGTCTCTTCAGCCGTATCTACTCCCGTGACAAATGTATAGATCGCCCCTCCCAGACAAAAACCATTAGGCGTTCTGCTCTCACGCAGAGACTGATCTGGCCGCCAATCGCTGCTGGTCACAGGTGTCCCAGGGAGCGCTGTTGTTTCTATTCTGACGGGTGAGTTTGTCTTGTCAGCGACTACTTGGTCCATTTCTCGGGTTACCTGATTGTGCCAGAGGAATACGTTGGAGAAAAAGAAGAACAGTATTATGAGAAACAGCACCGTTCCCACTATTTCAGCGGTGCCAGAGCGGTTCTTCAACAGTCTCTTCATTCTTCTTCATCCTCAATTTAGAGTAGTTGGCGGAGTGTAATCGCCCTCGAAAGCCGAACCTCTTTCCGTCACCAACTTAAAATGATACGTAACGCCCGCATACGTGATCATGTTTATGGCCATATTCACGTGTCCGCCGACAGGGATTTCGATGCTATTGAAACCCACCGATTGACCATCTTTATAGAGCGTGCTTACCTTGACATCCACCTTCCCGCAGTTGTAGAGCCACATCTCGACAGTGTCATAGATAGTACTATTACCTGCACCGTTCACGTTCTTGAACCAGACATCCTCGATACTAACCAGTTCCATCACCGATGCGCCTCTCCCAGCTTGGTAATCCTTTACAAAGTTTACGAAATAGCCGAAAGCCATGCTCATGCCGACGACTACGACTAGAATCATCAAGATTGTACCGATGACGGATGAAACTGCCTTCCTGTTTCTCGACAGCCTTCTCATTCACTTTCCCGCCCAGTTTGGTGGAATCAGGAAGTAGAATATGAAGTATCCCACGACCATCAACACGATGGAGTGCTTCATGCCTCCTGCAACGCGACGCTCACCTATCTTCCCCGCCATCAAACCACCTACCAAGGCGGACATCAACATGGTCCTGTAGAAGAAGTCTTTCAAATCGCTGACGCCTCCTACGCTGAGAGGACTGAGTATTTGGGGAAGGCCTTGAAGCGGAGCGAAGAAAGACCTTACGAGGACGACGGACGTGAACGCGAAAACAAAGAATGCCGCATAGACCACGATGGTGTAGGGTTTCATCTGAGAGGTCGTCTCTTTGTCCATCTGCCTCATGTCCTCCATGAACCCTGATGTCGCCGTGAAGACCTTCCTTATCTGTCCGCCCGAACGGCTGGCCTCCAAAACAAGGGTGCAGAATCGGTTCACGATGGACGAATTGATCCTGTTCCTGAACCCTTTGAGAGCGTCCTCGAAAGACAGACCCCAAGACATCTGAACCGTGAGTTTCTTCACTTCGTCGGAAAGTGGTGGACGAATCATCTTATCCTCCACGACCTTCTCGATGGCCTTTATGAAGGTAATACCCGTCTCTTGGCTTTCGCTGATGCCTCTCACCAGAACGGGCATCTGATCTTCTATCCCGTTCATCCATTTCTGATTCACGTGTTCGAGGATCGCCGACGGAGCCAACACGATGACAATCGCAACGAGCAATATCTCGTTAAAGAAAACGGCGACCGTGTCAGGCTGAAAGATGAAAAGCCCGACACAGAAGCCCATGGCAACGACCACGGAAATCGTGGCTGCAATTTGCCTTGTTTTTTTGGAGATTTTCACCGTTCGTTCACCTCTGTGGATTCATGCCGTCCACTATCAGGATCATGATGCCGACTCCAGCCGGCAGAAAAACAAACGTCAAAAGGTTTAGGAGGATCGCTGGGTCTATGTCCGCGATGGTGATCCCGCCGCCTATGAAGGACATTACCGAGAGCATTATTATGAGCATGAGCGGACCAGCCACCATGAAGGTGATGTAGGTCTCGGCGATTATACCAAGGTTGTCAACAAAGTGCTTCATGTTGAGCATCCTTTCGCGTTTATACTTGTCGGATTCTTCCCGCAGATAGAGAGCCAAGTCGCCTCCCATGTGAGAAGTCGTGACTATCCCGTCCAGCATCGTCGCAAAGCCTCTTGAAGGTGACTTCTCAGCGGCTTTCTTAACAGCGGTGTGAAGGTCCATGCCCATAAGCTGGATGTCCCTCATGATCCCTCCGACCTCTTTGCTGACGCCAAACTCTTCTCCCACCCTGCCTAAGGACCGAAACACGCTCTCAGCGGGCATTCCAGAACTCGCCAAAACAGCCATGAAGTTTGCCATTGTCGGCAAGTTCGCGCTGATCTTACTCGCTCTCGAACGGGCCACAAAACCGGGGTAGATGCAGTAAATACCCATCGACAAAACTCCTACAAGGACGCCGGCGAGAGCTGGCACGACGAGAGGATGCAAAATCTGAAAATTGGCGTACAGAAGCAAAGAATAGGATACCGCAAAGACACCTACGCCAGCGACCAAGGAGGTAAACATCATCAACCCGATATACACCCTGAAAGCTGTCCTCACGCTGGCTTTGCCCAAACTCTTCTCCAGCCCCCCGAGTTTTGAGACGATGCTTGGATGGATTATCTTTGAGAACTTCCAGAGGAAAGTGACCAACCTGTTATCCACCATTCGTCGCCTCCTTGTAAACGCGTTCCGAGTCCTCATAGTATCGCCTTACGACATCTGAGACGTTCATGTATTTTCTCACGTTCCTTTCACGCATCCATTCAAGCACACGGGCTCTGCGCTGGATCTCCTCGTTCGCTTCATCCGTGGTGATGCCCTTTTTTTCTGCTATCCTCTCCACAAGGTAGCTTCTTCCCGTGTATTCGAACGTGTCTTTCGCCGGGTTCCACTTGTAGACTTCGTTCGTCAAAATCTCCTTTGACCTTGGGTCCAGACCGACTATCTCCGATGTCGTCACAGTCCTTCTAGTCGGTTTGTCAACGTGTTCAACCCGTTTCTGAATAGTGATTACGTCTATCCCTGAAATCAGTGTCCTTGGAACGTTCATCGGCTCTGATTCAAGCCTGTAAACTGCGGATTCTACGGACTCGGCGTGGAGAGTTGACATGCCGAGGTGTCCGGTACTCATCGCTTGGAAAAGCGTGTAAGCTTCAGCACCCCTAATTTCGCCAACGATTATGTAGTCCGGTCTCTGCCGGAGCGAGGCCTTGAGCAGCTCGAACAGGCCTATATCACTCGCTTCGGTACCGAGGCCGATGTGCGCTCTCGTGGTTGCGGGTATCCAGTTTTCATGAGGAAGATTCAGTTCCGGGGTATCCTCTATTGAAACTATCTTCAAGTCTGGTTTGATGAACATGCTGAGGCAGTTGAGCATAGTTGTCTTTCCTGCAGCGATTCCTCCGGAAACCATGATTGAGACACGGTTCTCTACTGCATACCAGAAATAGGCAGCGACCTCTGCCGAGACAGTGTTGAAGCCTATCAAGTCGATTATGGTCAGCGGGTCCGTCTTGAACTTCCGAATCGTAAACGTGGACCCCCTCCTCGTGATCTCCGTTCCGTAGGTGAGGTGGATGCGGCTTCCATCAGGCAACGAAGAATCCAGCATCGGCTGCGCAATCGAGACGTGGCTCCCGCACAAGTAGGCCAGTCTCAATGCGTAAGAGTTGAGTTCTTCCGTGGTTTCAAACAGAACGTTTGTAGGCACGTACTCGTATTTTCTGTGCCACACGTAGATTCTTATTCCTGTCCCGTCACACGATATGTCTTCTATTGACGGATCATGCATCAGAGGATCTATCTTCCCGAACCCAAGGTTGTCCCTGAGCATGTAATACAGAAGTCTGCCTTTGGCTGCCTTGTCCAACTTGAAGTCGTAGTGGTCCAGCACCTCCTCGGACTTCCGTCCAAGGTACTCTCTAGCCGTTTCTTTTGACTCCAACTTCGACATGTGCACGTCCAGAACTTCCATCAACAAGCCTTTCAAACGTTCCAGCTGAAGAGCATCGTTTTGGCTGAGCTTCGGCTCGTCAACCATATACGTTAGGTTTCCACGCGTCGGATTTCGCACAATATTTGCGTAGGCGTACGGCTCGTTCAGTGCGTACGTTTCGACTATGTTAGGTTCCTCAATACGCGTGCGTGCAACTTTTGAAACAGGTTCTACAATCGATGCTTGAGGCGTAGAAGATACCCATTTAGGAATATGAACTGGTCTTTTACGAGCGAACAGCTTTTTCAGCGTATCCTTAAGAGCCAACGGCAATGAATCCTCCACTTACACGATCATTCATTAACGTGCAGACCAAAAAATAAGGGGAACAAGCTGACCGGTCGCATGACCCGATCAGTCTTCGACTTCAACTGCTTGGCGCTAAGAGCCTGGAATTGTCTGCGTGGCTTCCATGAAAGTCCCGTCGCTGCAGACCACCTTGACGTCAACTGCGTTGGTGGGATTGAAGCCGGCCGGAACCAGAGTGGTTACCATGGATGTTTGGTTTATTGCTAATGTTGGACTGTTGTTGGTGAAATTAGCTGTAGTGTCAAGAACTCCGTTTCTGTAAACACTGCTTAAGGTCACTGGTGCAGTTCCGACGTTCTGCACGTAGACGTATAAGGTTGTGCCGCTGTAGTACATGCTTTGTATTTGTATTGCCTTGCCCACTTTGTTGGTTGTGCCTCCCAAGTATCCCATGACCCATGCGTAGGCTATGAGCGAGGCTGCGACGGCGATTGCTATCATCAGTAGCACGGCTATAACGTCTGAAACTCCTTTCTTGTTCCTTCTGAAACTCTTCATTTTCATCTTTCTCCTCCTCATGTTTTGACATATTCAACTTCCCAAGGCAGTTATTTAAACAGCCAAGGATTAATCCTATAGAGCTAACCTCTAGTAACACAGCAACGCGCTTCTGAACAAGCCCTCTCGAGTCCAAAGATCCCGATAGAAAAGCATTATAACACAATGCGTCACAAACTTCAACAAGGAAGACAACAAATGAAACTGCTGAAAACAGGCATCGCCGGTCTCGACGAGTTCCTCCAAGGAGGCCTACCCCCAAGAGTCTTCTTGCTCTTAGGCTCACCCGGCTCAGGGAGCGAGGTCTTCGCCAGACAGGTCGCCCACTGGAGGGCCAAGGAGGTTGGGATCACGTATTTCACCGTGACGAGATCCGCAGACTCTGTCAGGGACGACATGTCCGCTTATGGATGGCAGACATCATCATTGGAGAAAGCGGGAAGATGGAGGTTTGTCAACTTCACCCAAACCGACTCGTTGATGGACGCTATCACAGGAGAGATGGAGCAGCATAGAAGCGTCGTCGTGGACTCCCTCTCTGAACTAGTCCTCACACATAAAACCCAAGAAGTAGCCACTCTGCTCAATTCCATGTCAACTCAGAACAGAGAATGCGCAGAATTGCACCTAGTCCTCCTGACCAAGGGGATGCAGCAGCGGAAAACTGAAACCGCAATGCAGCATTTCGCGGACGGCGTCATAGTCTTCACGACCACACAGGGAACCGAAGCCACCTCCAGACACATGATGATAAAGAAGATAAGCGGAGCCATCGTTCCAACACGAATGCTTCCCTACTCAATAGGAGAAAGAGGCTTCACAATAGAAACAGCAACAAGGATAACCTGAACACTCTACCTCAACAAAGTTTTTTATATAAGTGTCTAACAAAAGCTGACTCTAACAACAGCAACCACACCTGCGATTGCTGAAAACCTAAAATACGCAGTATGTAAACCAAAATCGGGGCACACCAAGAGGCTCCTCAGTGGAAAAATGAAGTCCATGTACAGAAATTGGAAAGAACTACTCAATGATTGCGTACTCTTGGCAATGGTCTTCGGCACGATCGGGATAGCACTCAAATTCACAACGTACTTCAACAAATGGGTCTACTTTCCATCGTTCCCCAACGTCTTAGACGCGTCATTCCTGATTTTCTCAGTAGTATACCTAGTCTGGAGAATCAAAAGATAAATCACGCCGGTGCCCCAGCACTGACTAGGAATATTGCAACACTCTTTGTTACCCACACCCTCTTCTGCCAATGGCAAAAAAGAACCGCAATCACTGTCAGAATCACCACTGCACGCATGAAAAAATAAGGAAGATAGCCCCAACACAGACTGTGCACACTGTCACATCATCACGGTCCTGAACACCGCAGATTATCTACTTTGCAACGTTATTCTGCCAAGGCTGTATATCGGCACTGCTCGCAACACGTTCAGTTGACAGGCAAAATCCACGTCCCCCTTGAACCCGAGTCTGACTAAACGCTTCGCGTGCTCCGCCTCCATGACGCTTCCGGTCAAATCGCTTGCTGCCTGTCTGAACGCCAACAGCGCCGCCTGAACCTTGTCTGAAAAACCAGCACCCCCTGCGGTAAAACCCTCAGCGATTGCGCTTGCACACAGGAAGTCTTCCAAAGAAAAACCGCCTTTTTCTCCAGCCAAGACAAACGACACCCCTACCCCTTCCTTCGCAGTTATCTCCTCAGCCTTTTCCGCCACTGCCCCAGCATTCAAGAATGCTCCAACAAAAACCCATTCAGCTCGCTGAGACCCAGCCAAAGCCGCCGTGCCGCTCGTGGTCGTCATCACCACGCTCTTACCAGCAACCTTTTCACGCGTAAATTCTAAAGGTGAATTTCCAAGGTCGAAGCCCTCGGGCCTGTGCCCCCCTCTCTCACCCGCTAGGAGATATTCTGGATGTTGACTGCGAAGCCTGTAAGCCTCTTTCAGACTTACTACCGGAATCACAGTCTCTGCACCGTTCGTCAACGCGTTCAAGATGCTCGTCCCAGACCTCAAAGCATCGATTACAATGATCAAGTCTCCTCGGCCAACAGCATTCCCCGCATCTCTCGCCCACAACTCAAGATCAACCCGAATAACCACGCAACCACCCGCTCAACCACAGATGCGAATTGGAATCCAATGATTTCCGAATCTACAGCCCATTATAGAACAGCACGCATCGCCAAGTGTAGGATATGCAAAGCCGTCTCAGCGCGGGCGGGTCTTTCCGAACATCTGTTCCAGTCTTCGTTTATGAACCTCACGCGTCGTAAGCGGATAGACTTCTCTTTCGGTATAGAAGAACAGTGGATCTTCACCTATTATGCTCGCCAACTCTTCATCTGAACTCGCGTTGACAATCAAAGCATCGCCCTGATGACCAATCAGATGGTACGAAACCTCGATAGCCTTCTTCCTCTCCAGCTCATCAAGATACTTGAAGTGGGCTGGGAGCAGCTTAGCCCAGACATCCACAGGAGTCTGTCTCACTTTCGCAATTATCAAGAACTTCATTCAAGATCGTTTTTCACTCTTGCAGCCATAATATAAATGACCTTTGGAAAGTTGCGATAGAGCAAGAAATGCTTCTAACACGCGCCACTGAAGACCAAACGCTAGCGTTAAAGCAAAGATCAACAGTATCATTGAAGCTGGGCATCGGAGATGAGTTTTTGAAGAAAACCAAAATCATCTGCACGATTGGTCCGGCCAGCATTTCTAAGGAAACGCTTCGGAAAATGTATCGTGCGGGAATGAATGGCGCCAGAATAAACACTGCCTATGGAACACTCGACCAGTACAAGAACATGATTGACACCGTTCGTGAAGTCGCAGATATCCCGGTAATAGTTGACGTTAAAGGGCCTGAAATAAGGCTCAGAGTAAAAAACAAGAGGGCCATCGACAAAGGAGACGTTCTCGAAGCCGGCTTCAAACGCGAGAAGATAAGCTTCAGCAGGAATTTCTACGACGACGTGGATGTCGGCGACAATGTCTTGGTTGACAACGGAAAGCTGAGACTGAAAATCGCCGAAAAAAAGAAGAGCACCCTGAAACTTTTGGCTTTGACCCCTGGAGAAATGGATGACGGAAAGGGAGTTAACATCCCCTACAAGAGACTTGCAGTTCCAACCCTCTCAGGCAGGGACCGCGAGATATTAGGCTTGGCAAAGGAAAGGGACGTTGAATTCATAGCTCTCTCTTTTACAAGAAACGCTCGAGACGTAGAAAACCTCAGGAAAGAGGCTCACCGGTGCAAGGGCGCAATCATCGCCAAGATAGAGAACTATGAAGGCGTCAACAACTTCAACGAAATCCTGAACACTGCAGACGGAATCATGGTGGCAAGAGGCGACTTAGGCGTTGAAATAGAACCTGAAAAGGTTCCGCTCGTCCAGAAATCAATAATCAGACAGTGCAACCAGAGAGGAAAGACCGTTGTGACGGCAACAGAAATGCTAGAATCAATGATGCACAACCCAATCCCGACCAGAGCCGAAGTCAGCGACGTAGCCAACGCAATACTGGACGGAACAGAAGTAACGATGCTCTCAGGCGAGACAGCAGTAGGACAGTACCCAGTAGAAGCCGTCTCGATGATGTCCAGAATCGCGGTCGAAACTGAAAAGGCAGTCGAAAACCACGTCGAAGACGAGGGTTTCATCAACATCTCAGACACCATAAGCAGGGCAATTCAAAGAATATGCCAAGAGATGCCCGTAGGCAAAGTCGTCACCCTGACCAGATCAGGCTACACAGCCAAAATGATCTCAAGATTCAAGATAACCCAGCCGATAATCGCCGTGACCCCCGACGCGCAAGTCAAGAGGCAACTTGAACTGGCCTTCGGCGTATCCACAATGCAAATGGACTACCGCGAAGAGAACGACCGAATTCTGGCGGTTGCAAAGAAGCTTCAATCAACAGGCCTTATCAACGACGAGGAAACGATACTGTTCACGGCTGCCTTCAGAACCTCTCGAAAACACGCAAGCAACCTGATTGAGATACACAAACTCAAAGAACTCAAAGAATTCGCAACAAAATGATACACCGTAGCAAGCCCTCCAAAGGACCCGCTCAAGTGCAACTAAAAAGAAGGTTGCCCGGAAGACACCTCAACTCGAATGTGAAAAGAACAGATTACAACCAGATCACCGACTAACAATCAGCCGCCTTCTCTTCACAGCGCACGAAGCTTACAGTGGAATCAAGGACAAAACAGATAGAATAGAGAAGAGTGATTGATCGCGTGCAAGTTCTGCAAAAACATGAGTAACATGCTAAAGTAGAGTCGGCAAAAAGTGCGCGCGCTCGCTTTTTCTATCTAGGGGAGAAGCATACCCAAGCGGACGCTAAGCAATTTTCAAACGTAAACAGCATCGTCTGCTGAAGAAGCTGATGGGAAGATGGTTCCGTCAGTCTTAGAACCTTCTTTGGGTAATCCTTGTTTCACTCTGGATCTTCTCTTCGCATAGACCACTAATGCAGTCAACAATGCTAACAACATTAGCAGGCCTAACAGGGATGGCAACTCCGGAACGACGGTTATGGTGCCTGTTTGTCCATTATCTTAACCTGATAGGTTCCTTGCTCCTCTTTGCAAACTTGAAAGCTGATCTCCGTTGACTATTTCACCCATAAAAGTTTGCCTTAACATGCCAAGCTTCAGAGTTATCAACCGTTGTCACAGCATCCACATGAACTCCAACAAACTCGCCGTCCACCATGACTCATGCAACGCAGCCAGACTTCTCCCCGCGGCCTCCAGACACCATAACATCCATCACTCAAGCTACGAACCGCTTTAGACGAAAAAAGATGCAGAAAAAAACACCAAAGACAAAAAAACGCAATCGCCCCTATTCCCTCAAAGCGCCCGTTGCTCAACGAATTGAGCCTCAAAAAAAACACGAATTGAGTACTCAAACACAAGGCCTCGAAACCCAACATGACAATCACAAGCTGCAGACTTTTAGACGCTTAGTTTTATATAGCAAACGGCAAATGGACATAGGGAGAGTGAAACGTTTATGGAGGACTTCAAGGTTAAGGATGCGAGTTTGGCTCCTGAAGGACGCTTACAAATCGAATGGGCGTCGAAACACATGCCCGTTCTCGCCCAGATCAAAAACAGGTTTGCCAAGGAGAAGCCCCTCATGGGTTTGATGCTGGCCGCCTGTTTGCACGTGACCAAAGAAACCGGATTTCTCGTCGAAACATTCCTCGCGGGCGGAGCAAACGTCGCACTGTGCGGGTCGAACCCCCTCTCAACACAGGACAACGTCGCAGCCGCCCTGGCACGAGAAGGAACCAGAGTCTACGCCTGGCGCGTCCAAACCACCGACGAGTACTACTGGTGCGTAGAAAAAGTGCTGGACACCAAGCCCACCATCACCCTAGACGACGGAGCCGACCTCGTGGGCACACTCCACAGCAAACGAGCAGAACTCCTACAGGGCGTCAAAGGCGGCACGGAGGAAACCACAACCGGCGTCTTAAGGCTCAGAGCCATGGAGAAGGACGGAGCCCTCAAGTACCCGATAATCGCCGTGAACGATGCTTACACGAAGTACCTGTTCGACAACCGTTACGGAACCGGCCAGAGCACTCTGGACGGCATTCTACGGGCCACAAACGTTCTCTTCGCGGGCAAGAACTTCGTTGTCTGCGGCTACGGCTGGTGCGGAAGGGGCATAGCCCTGAGAGCGCAGGGGATGGGCGCAAACGTCATAGTCACCGAGGTGAACCCCACGAGGGCTCTTGAAGCGGCTATGAACGGTCTGCGTGTGATGCCCATGGCGGAGGCCGCTGTCGTGGGCGACGTGTTCGTCACGGCGACGGGCGACACGAGCGTCATCAGGAAGGAGCACATGCTGAGGATGAAGGACGGGGTGTTGTTGGCCAACAGCGGACACTTCAACGTTGAGGTTAACCCGAAGTACCTTGAAGAGCTTGCAACGTCGAAGAGGAACATAAGGCCCAACCTGGACGAGTACACTCTCAAGGATGGCAGGAGACTGTACCTTCTGGCCGAGGGCAGGCTTGTCAACTTGGCGGCGGCGGAGGGCCATCCGTCGGAGGTCATGGACATGTCTTTCGCGAACCAGGCCCTCTGCGTGGAACACTTGACCAAGGCGGAAAGGATGGAGCCGAAGGTCTACCCGGTGCCCAAGGAGATTGACGAGAAAGTGGCGAGGCTGAAGCTTGACGCGATGGAAATTAGGATAGACGAGTTGACCGAGGAGCAGAAGACGTATCTGACGACGTGGGAGTCGGGAACAACTTAGCAAATATCAAGAGGTACGGTAAACTTTAAAAGGTCTTAAAGCTATAAAAAGGGCTAATATGTGGTGATATGTGAATGGTTAGCAAAGATCAAGCGATTGGCGGATTAATCTGCACGGTCTGCGTGGTAATAGGCGTGCTCTACAGTCTCGGACTGTTCTACTGGGGGTACTGGTTGGACTCCGGCGTGTGGCATATCTCGTTCACGCTAGTAGCGCTTCCAGTGTTCATAGCGTTCATCGCCATATTGGCCATAGGCGCTTGGATAGGTTGGACGATGGCCACGACACCGCCTCCGAAGCCCATCGAAGAGATTACGAGTGAGATGGAAACAGAGCAGAAAACGACGGTTGAGGAGAAGCCTGTGGCGGAAGAGAAACCGACGATGGAAGAGAAGCCGAGCGCTGAAGAAAAGCCTCCTGAGCAGCCTAAGGTGGGAGAAGAGAAGAAGCCCGAAAAGAAGCGGAAGACCTAGTAACTGCTTCTTAACCTTCTATTTTCTGGAAAGCTGTTTCCGCCCATGTCTTATTTTGGAAACTAACTGACATCCTGCTAACAGTCTGCTTGGATCTGGTTTTGGCTTTAGCAAGTGTTAAGCAGAGTTTTCTTATTGAGAAGGCACGCTTTGGTGTGTCGACGTGTGAGCCCTTGTGTTTGAGTACTCAATCCGTGATTCTTTTGAGGCTCAATCTCGCGAGCGCTGCGACATATGTGTTCAAGGGTGATTTTCTCTGATCGTTGGCTGCACGCATCGTTATGTTTTTAACCGTTGTTTGGCACCTGTTGTTCCGGTGAGGTTTGTTGTTGGAGTTGAAGGTTGAGCGGGTGCAGCAGTATCTTTCATGCGTGTACAAGGAACCTGTGGAGGTTTCTCGTGTCGTTCCGCTACAGGGGGCGGAGGGCGCTGAGGAGTTGAAGGGGTTCGGTTATGGTGTGCCGTGCTTGATAGAGTTCAGCGTGGGAGGGGAGACTCGGAATGTGGTTTTGGAGACGTTGCGGCAGGAGGGTTTCGGGCATGATCACTTTGCTGACCGTGCGGCGGTTCTGCTGATGCAGCATTCGACGTTTAACAAGCTGCCCCGGCACGTGCGTTCCGTTGACGTCGGCTCGTTCACGGGTGACGGTGAGACGCTTAAGTCGTTGGGTGATTGCTGCGAGTTCTTCATTCTAACAGAGTTTGTAGATGGTGTGTTGTATCATTCTGACTTGGACAGGGTTAAGGTTGTTTGTGACGTGAGCGGTTTGGATGAGGAGCGCTGCTTGGCGCTCTCAGACTATCTTGTTGGGATTCACTCGGTTAAGAAGAAGGATTCGCCGGGACTGTATGTTAGGCGTGTGCGCGATCTGCTGGGGCACGGCGAGGGAATCTTCGGGTTGACGGACAGCTATCCAAGCGGGTTGGAGTATGTTGATGAGAAATTTTTTGTTAATCTCGAGAAAGCGTGTGTGGAGTGGCGTTGGCGGCTCAGACGCAAGGTTCACAGGCTGTCGCAGGTGCACGGGGACTTTCACCCTTGGAACGTCATGTTCAGGCAGGGTTTAGACTTCACGGTGCTGGACCGCAAGGGAGGCGAGTGGGGTGAACCCGCGGACGACGTGAGCACCATGACCATGAACTACCTGTTCTATTCTCTGCAGGCATACGGAGAGATTATCGGAACGCCGTTCGAGAGGCTGTTCCTGCTCTTCTGGAGGAACTACCTGGACAAGACTGACGACGAAGAAATCCTGACCGTGATCCAGCCCTTCTACGCGTGGCGCAGCCTCGTCCTAGCCTCACCCCTCTGGTATCCGCACCTGTCAACAAAAGTGCGCAAACAGATTCTTCGGTTCGCCACTAAAGTGCTCAGCGCCAAGAAATTCGACTTCGAAAGTCCGGAGTCCTATCTGAAGTAGCATTGGGCAAAGCTTCTTCCGAAAGTGCAGGCATATATCGACACGCAGGTCAAAGATTAAATAGGATATGCCTAGTAAAGCTCCCTGTTGGATGGTGCCCCGGCTTGAAGGCTGAAACTCTTGATGACCTTGAAAAAAAGCTTAGAGAGACAGGCTACTCGGACAGTGCCGTTAAAGAGATTCTGAAATGGTACAAGCAGAACAACATTGATAGAGAGTCATGAAAGGAATCTACGTTCTCGCGCGCTCGCGCGGGCGCATAGACTGACGCTGAAGAAGTTTGAACGAAGCGTTTCACTTCTGAGTGAAGGCACGCTTTAAGGAGGTTTGATGTTCCTCCCACGTTTACTTCGTTTGCCAAGATGGGATCTTCGAGAGATCGAGACACGCTTACTACCGCGGCTTCGTTGAACACGGCGTCGACCTCTTTGACCAAGCGTTTGACAAGGTCTAAGCTCCGCACGTCACCTTGGACGAAGCGGAATTTTCTGTTACCTTTGCATTGTTCAATGTTTTCCAGTCTCCCTGTGTAGAGGTTGTCTAGCACGATGACTTCTATGTCTTGATTCAAGAGCTTGTCCACGGTGTGGCTGCCTATGAAGTCCGCCCCGCCCGCAACGAGAACACGGGAAAACTTCGCCATGTTTTCAATACAGCTTTTGCCTTTCCTTTTTTCTTCTTGCTCTTTGGCATCTTGCTCAAACCTCGCTAAGAACAAATAACTATAGTTTTTTGTTTATGAATTTTGTTAAATAGAAATACTGTTTAGCGCACTGTTGTATCAAACAGAATTAACCCTTCAAGAGTGACTTTTCTAAAAAAAGAGAAGCATATGGATTTTTGGCGAGACTCACTTTTTCTTTGCTGGTTTTTCAAATGTCTCGTAGGCTTTTGCAGCTTTGGGGTCTAGTGGTCTAAGTTCGGTTATACACCATCGCCTTATCTCGACAGTCACCGTTCCTTCCTTCACTTTGCTAGCAACGTTGTCGGCAACCTTTGCTGCGTGTTCCTCCTTGGCTCCAGCTTTCTTAACAGAAGCTTTCAGTTTCGCCTTATCGAAATCCTGCGTAGCTCCAGAACTTTTCTTCACTTTAACCAAATAAAACACCACAAGTACATATTGTAGATGCCAATTTAAAATTTTCGGCGGTCCTTAGCGCGCGCTAGCAACGGGCCTGCTCTTCTTGGCCACAGTCGCCATACGCATTTACGAAATGATAGTTACAGCGTAACGAAACTCGCCGCAGGTGGAAGTGGCCATTCGCATTTATGGAATCCTAACGTCAACATAGAGGTCGTATGCGCAGAGTCGTTTCAATCGCGCGCGACAGGCACCAACGCGCTAGTACCCGTGAGTCGTTGAATCACTAACAGAAACAAAAAGAGACTTGTGCCGCCCTTCTTGATTATGAGCACCGTCTCTGGTTTCCGATACTACTGCTGTTGCGCGCCCCGTATGGAACTACTGTGTTCCTGTTATGGTTATGTCGAAGCTGAAGCTTGTGACTCCGCTGACGCTTGATGAGACCGTGAGGGTCAGCACTGCTTGGACTACTTGGCCGGCTGGTAGCACGTAATTCTCTTTGTTCCAGGTCAAAGTAATGTAGCTCGAAGCGGATGCGGGATTCCAGTTACCTTCTGCCATGTTCAAGGTTACTGGCACATTGCCCTCGTTCCTCACGTACATCGTGTACGTTTTTACATCGCCGGGGTTCAGGGTTGCCCAACCGATAGTGGAGAGCGCAGTTGCGCAAGCATTGTCTGAGTATACACCTACTCCTACTGCTGTAATGCTTCCGCTGTTAGAAATCGTGCGAGTTGCAACAAGTGCACCCAGGGCGCTCACCATTAAGCCCATGACCACCATTACGACGACTGATGCCATGGTTGCTTTTTGCATTGCCATAATCTTTCATCAAGTCATAAACTGAATCGTGAATCTTAATAAACATTATTGTTCACATTAACAACACAAATACACATCGCAAATACACATCGCCAAACACGTCACGGAGGTGAACTTTCTTGAACAGAGACCAAGCGCTCGGAGCGGCAATTACTGTTGTCTGCGTTCTGGTAGCCCTAATCTACCTAGTCACACTCTTCTATCCACAATGGCTTTCAGTGTTCGGAGTGCAAGTTCAATGGCTCTCCAACGCCCAATTCTGGGTCATAGCGATACCAGTGTTCATCGCCTTCACCGCAGTAATGGGCATAGGCGCGTGGATAGGCTGGACCATGGCCACCACACCACCACCAAAACCAATAGAAGAAATAACAAGCGCGATCGAGACAAAGGAAACAGAGAAGAGAGAGCCCGAAAAACAGTAACGCGGCCCGTTCGGCGCCGAAAAAAAAGCGGCATTTTCCCCTCTGAAAGGCACCCGGGCAAGAAGGACTACTCGTTTGGGACTTATCGACAGCTTTTCTGCTGCATCACGTGCGGCGGCTGAGCGATACCCAGCGGTAGCGAAGTCATCTCGACTGTTGAACAGACATCAAAAACAGCGCGTGAAGTTGTGCTGGGCTGCTCACGCTATTCGCTCTCTTTGTTTCTTCCTTGCATCATCCTTCGCATCATTCCGCCCATTTGAGGCATGTTCTTCATGCCCTCTTTCAACATCTCCATCAAGGCCTCGTTTAACTCGATTTCCAGGGTGATTTTTGCGTGTCCGTTCTTCTCTTCAACCATCACATCACCTCCTCAACCTTCTAAATACTCGAGCCAGCGTCACCGCCAATATCCGGTTGGCCTGTTGCTGTGTCAAATCCAAATCAACCTCAATTCTATAGTGGAACTTGCCGATTCTTCGTGTTTTTGTCTTGGACCCTGCAATCAGCCCTTTTCTTTCCCATTCACTGAGTCTTCTTCGAAGCAGGAAAGAGATGAAACGAGGTGATATTGGCTCTAAGAACAAGGCGAATCTAGCAAGAACGTAAGAGATGCTTGCAGACAACTCACATCAAGGTCCAATACTAGTGACTACTTGGCAGGACCCGTTATATAGTTGTACCTGTTCAACGTCAGCCTGCGCATAAAAACCCCCAAGCCCTGTTGCTGACCGAATTCACGCCTTACCTGCGAAAGTGGTTTAAGCCTAAAATGATGGAAAAACCTGTTTCAAACAAACTCGACACTAACTCGTCATTTTCTCAGAAAATTGCCGTCCCCTACTTTCTCTCTTATTCTAAACTTCTTTTGGCGCGCATGGTTGTTCCTTAATTGGCCAAAAATGGTTTTTATTCTTCTCTTCGGGCTTGGGGGCAATTCTGTACTCCCTATATGCTCGTATTTTCTTTTAAGCAATCAGGGCTCTGGGAATTCGAAACGGAATTAAAACCATTTTTGACCATTTTCGAAACAGACATGCGCGCGTTTTTACCAACGCCTATTCCGGCGCGGTTGACAGCACAATGAGTGCACATTTACAAAGAGCTGATGTCGTGGTTTGATGATGAAAGTCAGGTTCCCACCGTCGTGGAACAAGAGAGACGCCAGATAGATTTATTGGATCTAACAAAGATGGAGTCTCACTACCACGCCATTTACAAAGGAATTCTATCCTTATTTTTCCTCGAGCATGCAAGGGATTTTGCAGAGAAAAAGGAGGTTGGGCATGCAGCTTCATATCAGAAACATCACATATTCCCTAAAGGGGCCATTGCCTCAGAATCCCCATATCTATTGGACTCGGTACTGAATATCACATGGTTGACGAATAATACAAATCAAAAAATAGCCAAGGCAAAAGAGCCGTCGGTGTACTTGAAGGAATTACTGTTTGAGAAATATAATGGTGACGAAAAAGAGCTCCTTGACGTCCTCAAAACCCATTTCATCGACAGAACTGCCTACGAGTACATGTTGAAGGACGAAGAAGGATTTGAGAAATTTCTAATGCATCTTCAGGAATTAATTAAGGAGGCTATTAAGCAAAAACTGGGTATGCGAATCTTCAGCAAGGAACCTGTGCTGATCAAGCCAGGAGACCCTTACCGCGCGCGGGAGATATCTAGCGCGCGTTGTTTTATTTTTCTATGGCGAACCCTGACAGAATATTCTCGGAATTTTCTATTTTTCGCGCGCGCTAACGCATGAAAGTCAGCAAAGCTCCTGTGACTAATGGGACAGCCAAGTTGTCGTTTATTGGCAATGGCAGACTTTCAATCAACATGGCTACAGCCGCCCCTAATGCTGCCGTCAACGGGGTCACGAAGAATACGGCCGCGAAGAAGGCAAAAGCGAAACCAATGAGCGAACCCTCCAATGTTTTTCCTTTGTTAAAAAAGAGTATTTTCTTTCCAAACATTTTTCCGAAGATTGAAGCTGTGCTGTCTCCAAGCGCGAATATCACAATGGCGGCGCTGCTTGCAGGACGTGGGAAAAGGAGTAGAGTGAGCAGTATTCCGAAAGCAAAGAATACGGGTGCGGCGCGGAATTCATAGAGTTCTTCTGGTGTGGCGGCATGGCGAGTTATTGACGAGATTACTGGCAAGCTCCTTTTCTCCATCATCGTTAACTCGGAGATAACGTAGAATGCGGTCACGAACAAGATGAGGTAAGCAATGGTGTAGACACCCATCAGACTCGAAAGAACGGGTACTGCGAAGCCGGACGCATGAATGATCTCTCGAAGGACATCATTCTTAGTTGGCAAACTTCGGCTTTTCGGTTGACCTTCAATCATGGAAAGGATTTTGATTGGAGATCCAGTCACTACATAATCCGCTTTCATACGGACCATAAAATCAGGGTTGTAGCCTATCTTCAGCATCTTTGGAAGCATTATTGGAGCGTTATTTCGGTCGTCTACAACCACAACGCAGTCTTCTGGGGTTAATCCCTCGGTTTCCAAGATCCTTCTCAAAATCGTAAGCTTTCCTTCATGCTCAATAGTGTCTCCCCATATCTCTCCTGTCACAACAGCGTCTTTCGTTCCCAACTCAAAACCGAAAGCATAGTCAGCGCCAAGCGTTGACGCCAAATCTCGAACGACAAAAGTTGGCAACCCAGAGCTTATCAACGCGGTCTTCCAGCCTGCGCTGCTCAGTTTCCTAAAAACCTCTTTTACACCAGGCAACAATGGAATCTGCCTAAAAATCTGAAGAAGCTCATCGGCCGGGAAACCTTCGAAAAACTTGAACACATGCTTCATTGCGGATTTCAGTGAGATCAGACCCAGCTCGTAGAATACTCCATATAAAGCTATTCTTGCAAACTGCGAAAAGCCAAGTTTCCTGCCTACCTCAAAGAGTAGATAGCGCCTTTTAGGAATTAGCACACCTTCAACATCGAATACTGCAAGTCTACGTCTTTCCATCCTTGTTGTTCTCTTCCTGCGCTCTTCAGCGTTTCTCGAACACCCTTCAGCATTTATGAAGGTTTCGAAAGGATTTTCGTACAACTTGTTCGCAACATCAAGCCTAGAGCTTGCCGAAAGTTTTAGAGACTCAGGCAGAAATAGAAGCGCACATGCGTGTTCCTAAATTCGTTTGCACGGTAGCTTATGTGCTTCTAGCGCGCGCTTCCTTGCGGCCACGACCTCCATAAACTCCATAACGATCCTCCCATCCACGAAGAAAGCATAATACAATAAGATTATTCGCCGAAAACACCATCAGGTTGTTAATCATAAGGCAGCGTTGACAGAAAGGCATGAAAGGAATCTATGTCCTCCTGGTTTCGATAGCCAAGAACATAAGCGTACGCGTTGGCGGTTTGGGCGATAAGAGTTTTCAGGAAGGGCTTTATGCATACGTCGGTTCGGCTCAGAACAACCTGGAGAAAAGAGTGGAGCGGCACCTCAGAAGAGTGAAACGAAAGTTTTGGCACATCGACTATCTGCTCAACAATCGTGAAGCAAAAGTTCTCAAGGTGTTCTTCAAGGAAGCTGGAAGGCCTGAAGAGTGCAGAGTTGCTGAAAGGCTGGCCGAAATAGCTAGTCCCATAATGGGGTTCGGTTCGTCAGACTGCTCTTGCAAGGGTCATCTTTTCAGGGTTGAAGCCTACGAACATTTAAGTGAAATCATGGGGGAAATAGGGTTAAAGCCCTTCCGCAGGATGGTGTTGGTGGCGAAGAATGGTTGGTGTGTCTGGGTTACCGGCCTGCCCGGAAGCGGTAAATCTACCGTTTCAGAAGCTATACTTGAGCTCCTCAAGAAGGAAGGCGTTCATGCTCAACTCTTGTCTTCAGACGCTCTCCGCAGATTTCTAACCCCCAAGCCGTCCTATTCGCTCGAAGAACGAGACACGGTCTATGCAACCCTCGTCTATATTGCCGAGCTCTTGACACAGAACGGCGTGAACGTGGTTATCGACGCCACTGGCAACCTGAGGCGTTACCGCGAGAACGCTAGAAAGAGAATCTCGGTGTTCATTGAAGTCTATCTGGAGTGCTCATTAAAGGTCTGCGTGCAGCGCGAAGGCAGAAGGGCAAGAACCCATCATGCGCCGAAATCAATCTACGAGCGGGCCAAGAAGGGCAAGGCGCCGACAGTTCCGGGAGTGGGGCAACCGTACGAACCACCATCTAATCCCGAAATAACGCTGGACACGACGAAGTGTTCGCCTGTGGCGTGCGCTCAGAAAGTGCTGGAAAAGATAATGCTAGCTGAGGTCGGCAGGAAGAGCGGGACCCAATCAAGTTTTTTTGATGTAGTTTAGAACCACGTCCCCCTGTTCCTTTGAAACGTACTTGCCTTGAAGAGAGAATCGACGAGTTCGGATATCCCTGCAGCGCGCGGACCAAAGCTCAAAACCTCTCCAATCAACACTAAGAGAAGTGCGGAAACCGCAGGCTTAGATGCCGCGGAAAAAACTGATGAAACATTAGAAATGACACTGCGAATCTGCTGTCTGCAAAACGTGTTATTACTAGTTCCATACAGGTCCAAACCGTTTCTTGCCGCAAAGGTTTAATTTTGCTTTGTCTAAACTTGATGTAAGGGTATGTCCAGTTGAGGGAACCTTTTGCCGAGTTTGTCAAGGCCGAGTTAGAGCCCAGAACTCTGCTGATCACATGCGGGCTTCCAGGAACATGGAAAACAGAGACCTCAGAGGCGATATCAAAAATCAAGGGATACCCCATTCTTCGAACCGATTTGATCCGACTCGAAGTTCTCAAGAATGAGAACATTTTTGACGAAAAAGTTGCGTCAAATATGAGTAAACGAGAGCTTGTCTATGATGAGACGTTTCGCCGAGCAGAAGACGTTGCAAAGAAGGATGGAGGCGTGATATTGGATGCTACTTTTGTAACCCAAGAATTGCGAAGACGTGCTGCTGCGATAGCTGCAAAGTACAACATGACTTTTGCCATCCTTCAGACTCACTGCTCTGAAGAAGTGTCAATGGCGAGGATTCTGAGAAGAACCAAAGAGAACTATGAGTCAAACGCCTTGACTAAGGAAGCTTATCTTAACAACAAGAAGAAATTCGAACCTGTCGACTTGAACGATTTGAAACAGAGATATCCGCAACTCAAAATATTACACTTGACAGTCGACACTGAACATGATCCTCCTGAGGAATGGTACATTATCGGGATGGAAAAAAGGTAATTGGACCCCGTTTTATCATGATAATAGATTTGCATATTCATTCAAAAAGTTGTTCAGACGGAAACTTGACCGTTGAAGAAATTGTCAAGGAAGCCAAGATCAGAAATATCGGGTTGATGTCGATTACAGACCACGACTCGATCGGCTGTCAAGAGAAAGCCATGGCTTTGGCGGGAAAAAACGGAATACGTTATGTTTCTGGGGTTGAATTGAATGTAACCTTCTCGCATCCCAGATACAACGAGGGTAAATCGATATCGTTAGATTTGTTGGGTTATCAATTTGACGTAAGAAATAAGGAGTTAAAGGACAAACTTCAAGAAATCGCGGAATATCGAGAGGAAAGAGCTGCCAAAATCTTGGATAATGTTAATGCGGAATTTGAAAAAGAGGGAATTGAAAAGTTGACGCAGAAGGATTTTAGGGAGATTCAGCGTTCCGTTGACGGCGTGCTTGGACGGCCTCACATAGCGGACTATTTAGTGCGGAAAGGGATTGTCAGAACCAAACAAGAGGCTTTTGACAAGTATCTTGTGAAATGCGACGTTCCCAAGTATCCTCTTTACATTACCGAGGCTTCGAGACTGGTGAGAAACGCTGGAGGAATAATAGTGTTAGCTCACCCCAACGATCCCCATGGAACCTCACTCGCGACGCTGACTAAATCGCTGCCTGAACAGACAAAGATAATAGAAGAATCATTTTTAGGATACATTAATGGCGTAGAGTGCTGGCACTCCAGAAACGACGCCCTAACAACGAATCATTATGTAGAGTTTGCGAAAAAACATGGGCTAATCATGACTGGAGGAAGCGATTGCCATCAAAAGCCGATACTCATGGGAACAGTGAAAATCCCCGAATACGTAGCTGAACAAATCAACTTCAAGTGAGCCCGCGTGCATTTCTTGAACTGATCAAAAAGTCTTCGCATAGGCGGAGGCCAGTTTAAAGTATGCTTTTGCTTCTTTCATCGCTGCCCTCTTTTCCTCACTACCCAAGCTGGAGTCTTTAAGTTTGAAACTAACGACTTTCCCCCTCACATAGGCTCGGTAGCATTTATAGAAAGGAAGAAGCTTCGTCAACTCTTGGTCTCCAGAATATTTGACATACGTTTCGACGAAGAAGCTAGACAAATCGGCTCGGTCTTTGAAGTCCAAGTCCATGGCTAAGAAAGCAATGTCTGAGGCAACATCAGAATACCTAAACCTTTCGTTAAATTCTATCGCATCGAAAATGTAGATCCGGTCTGCAACAAAGATGTTACCCGAATGAATGTCTCCGTGGCAGTCCCTAACTCGGCCCTCCTCTATCCTCCTCTCAAAAAACGACACGTTTCTCTTCATGAAATGGTCTATTCTCTCAGAGATTAATTCGAAATCCGCCATGGATATGGTCTTGCCGACAAACTCCCGAGTCTGCTCGAAATTTTCTTTCCAATTGGTTTCTATTATCGCCAAGGAACCGAACTCGCTTATCCTTGTATTCGTTTCCGCTTTTGAATGGAACTCCGCGATGATTTTCGCTATTTCCTCAATGAGCTTACAATCCACCTTATTCTCTTCGAGGAGATTGCTCATCATCTTTTCCTGAGGCATTCTCTTCATCTTCACGGCATATTCAACAGTTTCTCCTTCTCCCTTAATCTTGATCACGTTTGATCTGTTGATGGGAACAACCTCAAGGTACATGCCTCTGCACAATCGTTTGTTGAGCTCTAACTCTTTTTCGCAGAAGAACCGCCTCTTTTCAAGCGTTTTGAAGTCCAGAAACCCGAGGTTCACAGCCTTCTTCACCTTGTAGACAAAGTTTTCGGTTAGAAAGACGAAGGATATGTGGGTCTGGGTCAGTTCAATTCTGCCCGGTTGCTCTTCATAAGCCTCAGGTCTCATGAGAGCTTCCACAACTTGCTTCTGAACCGACATCCACTGAATCCGCTTCCTTGACAGCATTTAGCAACCTTTACGTCACTGATTGAATATGAATCAACCACATAGGGATATAAAAAGAAGCCAGTCAGCACGCACATCAAGCGGCGCACACTATCGGGTGTGTGCGTGATTTCCCAGAGCGCGAAAGGATATTGCGTATTGAAGCTGGCGGGAAAAGCAGGATTTAATCACGGCTTTTTTATGTAGTTTAGGACGGCGTCTGCCTGTTCCTTTGAAATGTGCTTGTTGGAGAAGAGGAAATCGACGACTTCAGATATTCTTGCGAGGGCATGAACATTGTAGCCTGCGTTCTCAAGGTTTTCTCTGCCTCCTTGTTCTCTGTCGACGACGACCATGATGTTTTCGACTTTGGCCCCCAACTGTTCGAGAGGCTTGATTCCCTCCAGTTTGGACAATCCCTCGCTGACCACATCGTCAAAAAACAGTATATGCTCGCCTCTTGCGACGTCTGCGCCAGCTATTCTTCCAGTCGCACCATATGTCTTCTCTTCTTTCCTGACAACTGTGCACGGCAGACCTGTTCGGCAGCCGATGTTTGCCAACAGCAGGGCGCCTTTCAGTTCGATCGAGGCCAGCTTGTCTACTCTTGCCGAAGCCGCAATCTCTTTGATTTCATCGGCAGCGATGTCGGCGACCGTGCAAACGGCTTTGGGGGAGGAGAGCAGACACGCAAGATCAATGTAATACGGGCTGGAAGCTCCGGACTTGATGCGAAAACTGCCAAACTTCAAACATCCAGAATTATACAGCGCGCTTCCAACTTCAAACACAATATCCTTCATGTCAGCCCCCAGAAGACTAGAAGAGCCGAAATTTAACACTTACCGCACCAGTGTCGCCGGAATGTTGAAATCTGAGTCTTTGCGCGTGAGCACCTAAGTCGGGATCTCTTGAGACCCAAAGTATCAAAAGCTTGCCCCTTAGAATGCGTTGTCGATAAGGGATGTATACGTAGGAGCGGTAATATTCCCCGTTATAGGTGTGCTTTGTGTTGCAGTAGGCTTGGCAGGGTAGGAGACATTGGGTATCATAGTAAACCGAGAAAATCACGCCGTCGCTTACAAACGTGACGGTAACGTTTATAACTTATCGTTCTCATTCCTAGAAGACACGAAGCGAAAAAGCAATGGGTCACAGGAAAACACATGCTCCTAGACACGGTTCGCTTGCTTATTTGCCTAGGAAACGTGCTGAGCATTTATTGGCTAGAATGAACTTCTGGCCGACGATAGAGGCGGATGCGCCGAGACTTCTGGGTTTCATGGCTTACAAGGCTGGGATGACCCATGTGTTCGCGATAGAGGACAGGAAGCGTTCTCCCGACTTTGGCAAGGAAGTCATCGCCGCGGCTACAGTTTTGGAAACGCCGCCGATTCTCATATGTGCCATGAGAGCTTACACTCGGAACGTTGATGGTTTGCGCACTCTTACAGAGGCTTGGACTAAGGACCCGCCTGAAGATCTCGAACGTGTGTTAACGATTCCGGAGAGCTTCAAGGCTGAGGAAGGGTTGAAGCGAATTGAACAGGACTTGGCCAAGATAGTGAAGGTCCGCGTTGTCGCGGTGACTCAGCCGAAGGAGGCTAGTCTTTCGAGGAAGAAGCCTGACATCGCTGAGATCGAGTTAGGCGGGGGAACGGTTCAGCAGCAGTTTGAGTTTGCAAAGAATCTGATAGGTAAGACTGTTACTCCTGCGGAGATCTTTAAGGAAGGCCAATACGTGGATGTAGCTTCGGTGTCGACTGGAAAGGGCTTCCAAGGTCCAGTGAAGCGTTGGGGCGTGACGATACTTCAAGCAAAGGGAAGGAAAACCAAGAGAGGCGTTGCAACGCTTGGTCCGTGGAATCCGCACCACGTGATGTACAGCGTCGCGAGAGCTGGACAGATGGGTTATCACCAGAGAACAGAGTACAACAAGCGCATCCTCAAAATAGGCAAGGATGGAAAAGAAGTGACCCCGAAGGGCGGTTTTCTCAGGTACGGCTTAGTGCGCGGATCGTACATGATACTTGCGGGAAGTATAGCTGGTACTGAAAAACGTCCGATCCGACTGCGGTATCCGGCTCGTCCACCGAGAAACGTGGCTGAAGAACCACCGCAAATCACTCACGTGTCGCTTGAATCGCCACAAGGAAGATGAACGGTGAGAACGGATGGTCAAGAAAACGGCGAAGGTTTTTAACATAGAAGGAAAAGCAGCTGGAAAAATTGAGCTTCCACCTGTTTTCGCCACGCCATTAAGACCTGACGTCATAAAAAGAGCCGTTCTGGCGATACAGTCGAACAGGCTCCAGCCGCAGGGCAGAGACCCAATGGCTGGGAAGAGAACTTCGGCAGAATCACGTGGCACGGGTTTTGGCATTGCTCGCCTTCCAAGGCGCAAAGGCGGGTCGGGGAGGGCAGCTTTTGCTCCGGGAACGGTCGGCGGAAGGCAAGGGCATCCGCCGCTCTCGGAAAAGAACATCGTCAAGAAGATACCGAAAAAAGAAAAGCGGTTGGCTTTGTTTTCGGCAATAGCTGCGACGGCGTCGAAAGAGGTTGTAGCTTCACGGGGTCACCACATTAAGGATGTTCCAGAGATCCCGTTGGTGGTGACCAGCGATTTTGAAGGTCTCACAAAGACCAAGGAAGCTGAGGCGGCTTTGATCCGCTTAGGCGTCCTATCCGAGATCTTCAGGGCAAAAGAGAGCGTAAAAGTGCGCGCGGGAAAAGGCAAAAGCAGAGGAAGGAAGATGAAGCGGGCTGTCGGACCTCTCGTGGTCGTGGCTGAAAACAAGGGGATAGTTGAGGCAGCAAGAAACGTGCCTGGAGTGGACGTTGTCACAGTCGCTAATCTAAACGTTGAAATGCTTGCTCCGGGCACTCATCCTGGAAGGTTAACCGTGTGGACGAATAGTGCGATTGAAAAACTGGGCGAGCTTTACGGCAGAGGAGAAAAGGAATAATGGATCCCTATGAAATTGTGCTGTATCCGTTAATGACTGAGTCGGCGAGCCTGATGGTTGAAAAAGAGAACAAGCTGACCTTCGCAGTCAATTTGAAGGCAAACAAAGCCGATGTCAAGAGGGCGGTTGAGGAACTCTACGAAGTGAAAGTTGAAAGTGTCCACACTCAAGTAACGCCGAAAGGAGAAAAGAAAGCCTTCGTTAAGCTTCGCCCAAACTACCGAGCGGCTGATGTGGCGATCAAGCTTGGAATTCTGTAACCTTGCAGGGCGGGTTGACTGATGGGAAAGAGGATTCGTGTTCAAAGACGCGGGCGCGGTGCTCCCACGTTCCGCGCTTCAACCCACAAGAGAGTTGCCCCGGCAAAATATCCTTCATCAATTGGGCCGAAGGAAAACTTTGAGGCAGCAATCAAAGGCGTGATTGAAGAGCTTGTGCATGATCCGGGAAGGGGCGCACCTCTTGCTCTAATAAGGTTCGAGAACGGCGAAACATGTTACACCGTCGTTCCTGAAGGGGTTTACACAGGCGAGCGAATCCAGATTGGCGGAAGAGCCCCGGTTGACGTGGGTAACATTCTTCCGGTTGGAAAAGTGCCGGAGGGCACCATGATATGCAACGTGGAACTGCGTCCAGGAGACGGCGGCAAACTTTCGCGATCTTCAGGATCTTACGCAACGGTGGTGTCTCATACTCCGCAGGGAACGATGGTGAAGCTTCCGTCTGGAAGAACAAAGTACGTGGCTGACCACTGCAGGGCGACAATCGGTATAGTTTCGGCGTCTGGCAGGACGGATAAACCTTTTCTGAAGGCTGGTGCAAAATTCCATTTAATGAGGGCAAGAGGACGCAAATATCCGAGGACGAGCGGGAGAAAAATGGTTGCTGCCGTGCATCCTTACGGCAGTAGCAAGAGAAGCGCGCGGAAAGGAACCACGACCTCTCACGGTGCTCCACCAGGCCAGAAGGTCGGGCTGATTGCGGCTAGAGGAACAGGAAGGAAAGCAAAGAGTGCACGTGACAAAGAAAAGATGAGTAGACAAGCAGAAGGTTTATAGCACTTAGAACTACGGATCAGGCGAAGAAGAATGCCCAAAGAATTCATGTATCGCGGGTTGACGCTCAATCAGTTGCAGAGTATGTCGATGGACGAGTTCATCAATCTGCTTCCTTCAAGGCAGAGGAGAAGCCTGCATCGCGGCCTGCAGCCAGAACAGAGAATACTTCTTGAAAAAGTAAGAAGATCGATGGAAGAACTCAGAAAGGGAGGCACCCCAACCGTTAGGACGCACGTTCGAAACATGATAATCCTCCCTGAAATGGTGGGCATAGCGATACACGTGCACAACGGCAAGGAATTCGTTCAGATAGAAATGAAGCCGGAGATGATTGGGCACTACTTGGGGGAGTTCGCGGTCACAAATAAGCCTGTCAGGCACGGAACCCCAGGCATCGGAGCCTCGCGTTCTTCAATGTACGTGCCACTGAAATAGCCGTTTCTCTCATTCCTCTATTCTTCTGTTTGTTCAAGCGCTGTAGTCTCTGCCAGACGGTTTTTCAGCAGGTTTGGTGGTTTCAGGTATCTGTGGCAGGGGGATAGGCGGTGGAATGTTCAGCGTTCTGGATATCAACACGGATTCGATGAACGCGATATTCGACACTGATTGCACTATCAGTGGCGGGGGAGGTTTCTTTTCCTCGTACTCCTTGTAGATTTTGTCAGCTTCGCCTTTGTCGCCTATCACGTAGGCTTTTCCCTTCAGGCTTATCTGTGCCACCGAAGGGTTATAATTGATTGTTAGGATGAACGGGACTTCAAGCGAATCGTCCGGCTTCTTCTCCATACCTGTCAGATTAAGGTTAGTATTTATCTGTACAGGAGGCATGGGTTTTCTGAAGTCCAGATAACGCTCTGCAGAAACATTGGATATGGAAACGTTCACGCGGATCATCTAAATCATCGTCAGAGAATATTCAAACCCTCGGTTGATTTAAAGCTGTTCATTCTTTGGCAGGTTTGTACTTTGTGAATCCGCAGTGTCCGCACGTGTATCTGTTGCCGTGATCCGCCATGAAGTAGCCTGGTCCACAGCGTTCGCAAGTTGGACGCAGCCTCGTGACCTTGTCGTTTTCAACCTTGTAAAGCTTGAAAACACCCTTCTCTTCCTTCTTCTTTTTCTCGGGCTTCGGTGCCTTTTCAACCTTCGCCGGCTTTGCCTCTTCTTTCGGCGCTTCAACAGGCGCTTCTACCGCTGCCTTCTTTGTCTCCTTCTTGGGCTCTTCTCCTTTCTTTGGCGCTTCTTTCTTTTCGGCTTTCTTGGACATGGTTCACTTCTACTCCTTTGCCTCTTCTTTGGGCTTTTCAGGCGGTATGTTTCGCTTCACTATGTATTCGGGCTCAATAAGCCTTGCTTGTTCGACTGATTCGTAGAGGTTCGCGGTTCCCACAGCCGTGTGTGTGCCTGTCTTGGTTTCGAATTTCTTTATAAAAACCAAGTCTACGTTTGCTTTCAGGGCAGTGGCTACTCCTTTTCTCACTTCTAGTCTGGGCGGGGTGCTTCCCGTGTCGTGTTCTACGTTGAATTGAACTTCTTTTCTTTTCAGCAGCGGGTTTTCCTTCTGTGAGATTATCTTGATTTCCATGATGTTTCCTCGTGCGGTGTTGAGTTGAGGGGATACCTTCTTATTTAGTTTTTCGAACCTTTTTCCATACCTTTGAGAATTTCTGATACCTCGGTCTTCTTGTCTGTTGTGGCTTTGACGACGACGATTCCTTCGTGCGGTTGACCGTACAGGACAAACGAGTCTTGCGGTGCCTGCATAATGGCGATGATGGTCAGCAAGTCTTCTTCGCCTTCAACAACTATCTTGGCATGCTGACTGCTTTGCAAGGCTTCCTGTATTGCTGCGATTGCCTCTTCCGTTATTGTTCCCCGCGGGTTTTTAACGTAGAAGGTTTTTTCCGTTGCAAGCATGGTTGGCGTTATGCTTTTTCTCATGCACTTGTTGTCGATGATTGACAACGTTGGAAGAATATGGTTTTTGGCAAGGTTTCTTGAGACAGTGTCTCCGACAGAGATTATGCTGGATGGTTTCTCCTTGTTCACCATTGCACTGAATCTTTTTGTTGTTTCGGTGAACGAGCCTCGAATGAGTGTGCCTAAGGGTTGTTTGAGTTTTATTCGCAGTTCCGGCGTCAGAGTGTACTTGATGGGCATTTTATCTGACCTTTATCGCGTAGCGTCCTTTCTCTTTGATGCCCATGGCTTTTGCGATTGCCGAGTTCTCCGGGTCTAAAACTATTACGAGCCCACCGTAGTCATCGCTCATGGTTGCTGTTTTGCATTTTGGGCACGTGTTTTCTCTTGTGAGGTGGCGGCAGGTGGTGCAGGCCTTTTCGCTCATTTGGACTCACCCTTTTTCTGAGGTGTTTCCTGTTTCTGTGCGGGTTTCTTCTCTGCCTCTTCCTTGATTTTCTGCAGGTCGTATTCTATCCATTCTAGTTTGCCCAGGAAGGGCTGTCTGGCTGTTACGCCTATTTTTCCGGAACTTCCTGCTTTGCCGAGTGAAACTGCCGTGATGCGGACTCGAACTTGGTCGCCGCTCGCGAGTTTTCGCCGTGTCTCTTTGCCCATTAGGACGCCTTGTTTCTCATCATATGAAATGAAGTCGTTCATAAGCTGGGAAACGTGAAGCAGGGCGTCGATGGGTCCGATTCGGACGAAAGCACCGAAATCAGCGATTTCCACGACTTCGCCTTCCACGACTTCCTGGATTTTGGGGTAGAATGTCAATAGTGAAAAGTTGACTTTGTGAAAGGTGGCGCCGTCGCCTGGAATTATCTTTCCTATGGGGCTGACCTTCACGTCGATCACAGCGAGGACGTAGCCCAGTTCTTCGCCGACGATCCCTTCGTACTTTGTCTTGACTTGTTGGAGCCCAACCGCTTCAAGCGGGTTGCCGAATGTTTCAGGCGGAATCCGAATCGTGTCTTCTAACGTTACAAGTTTAAACAGGTTATAGCCTCCCGTCAATCTCTAGACGTGACTTTTGTCTCACATAAATGACTGGCACATTTATATTCCTTAGCTTCTTTCTGAGCTCTCTGTCGTTAGTGAAAACTGGGCAGTTCCATTTGCTGGCAGTTTGAAGAATTATGTCGTCTGCTGAAGCTGTGTCTTCTTTCACGCTTGCTATCCTGCATTCTTCAGCGAGCTTCAGAGCATACGATGCCTTTTTCCGCATTTGCGAAGAGCCTTCCCTTGCAAGCCTTTCTAGTTCTCGCTGAATCGGCGTGAGGAGTACAAGCTCAAAGTTCCTGTTAAGCAGTGTTTTCAACTCTTGGAAAATGTCTATCTTAAGTTGGATTGGAACGAACAATGCGTTCGAGTCCAAGATTACTCTTATGGTTTTTTTGGTAGGTTTGAGTTTCATTACCATGTGGCATATCATTCCGTATAGTCTGAAAACATGTATTTTTGCATATTCTTATGGATTTGCTTCCACTCGTGAACGACATCAATCGAGCGACACATTAACACGCAATTAGGAGACTAGCTCTGAGACAGGGCACTTGGCAGAAGTTGAATCCTTCCGTAAAGCTTGTGTCTCTTATCTTCAGTTTCCAGCAACTCCATGATTTCATGGCAATGGTATAAAAACCTCATGCCCCTATCGGTTGCCTTAAAGACTACCCTATTTTTCAGTAACACCTTGTCCAGCAATTTGGCATTCATCATAAGCTCAAGGTAACCATTCAGCATGACGTAACTCAGTCCTGCTCTTCACATTATATTGCTTTTCAGCACTCCATCATGCGCCATTTCTAGAATTTCCCCAACTATGGCTATTCTATCCCTCTCGCGCTTCCTGCGCTGAATATCCATGCTTCCCCTTCCCTCTCAGCACTAAGAAATGAATAACCAATGAAGAACTTAATTCTACGTTTTTGTACAACTGTACAAAAAATTTGAACTCTGCCATTCGTGACTAAGGCTTCAATGTTTTGGCGCCTCTAAAACACGTCGTCACATTATTTCTGTTTTGCATTATTCCAGTCGTGTCAGTGCGCGCCGAATGCTTCACACAGTTACTTCTGCTTCAATGACTCCTTCCTCATCAACCCTTGAACTGCCTAACCAATTCCGTCACGTTAAGACGGGTTGCCAACTGTCATTTAACCCACTATTAATACCTGTTCAATTTGTCTATTCTTTTCAGGTTCTGTAAAGTCCTACGTTTATGGTGTCTCGTCCTTGGAGTATTGGTGCATGATACATTCAGCTGATTCTCTATTCTTCTTATTTGGTGAAGTCTGTGACCTTTTGGCAATCATGGACATACACAAAACGGATTACTCCTTAAATAGCTCAAAGGCGTGAGGTTTTGTTCATGGGATATCAAACGCGGGTGGGGTCACGTCGAAACTCTGGCCGAGGACATGGAATGCCAAAGCGTGAAAAGGCCAAAGTCAAAGCTAAAGGAGAGAAACGTCGGCACATTGGCAGATACGTTTCAGGGGAGAACAGTGTTCTGACCTCAGAAGAGGTTGCGGAAAGGACTCTTAACAGGCTACGTAGCCTAGGAAATCAGGTATTTGCTCTTTTTCCGTTCAGTGAGCATTTTGGCCGTTGGCTAATAGATCTGCGAGTCGTACTGTCCGAGTTTGAGTCAAGTCCCGCAGTAAGGGTGGATGACATATTCGTGAAGGAGCGTTCACAAATACTCTCCAACGTTGAGCTTGAGCTTGAGGAAAGAAGGTGTAAGGAGGTTTCTAGTGAGGAAGCATTCAGAAGTCTCTCGGACAATAGGATCCTTCTTGAACAAATCGAAGAAGAGTATATTGGTAGGACGAAGGAGACCGAAGATCGGAAAGATAGTGAAATCAAGCGTCTGTCTAGCAATATTGACGGTCTCAAGGCAGAACTGGATCGCATAGTTCGAATGAAAACCGGCATCTTCAGAGCCATGTCAAAGAAGGCCAAGGCTCAAAAGGAGGTAGAAGCAACCCGCAGGCTAGAATCAGCACAAGGGGAACTCACATCAGCCGTGCAACATTTCACTGCTGAGCAGGAGAAGCTACGGGACGAATACGAGAGAAGGAAGCAGCCCGTCATTGAGCAGATGCAAAATCAGCAGAAAGAGATAGAGAACCAAGATATCGATGGCTCTCTCGAAGTCAGACGAGTTGCATGCGAAGCCCTCATCAATACAGTAAGTGAACTTCTCGCGCGCGCTAAGGCTTAACGTCCATTTGTCTGTGCATTTTGACGTTAGAATTGTTTCCTGAGCGCGCGCTATCCGATAAGGACTGAAGAGGTGGAAGTCGTTCTGAGGCCGAAAACTCAAGGAGAGTTCCAACTGAAACCAAAGATACTTTGCATAGACGAAGACGGCAAGTGTAAGTCACACGAACCGGAACCAGTAACCAATATAGTCGAGGAGCTTGGAATCAAAGGCTGGCTCAAAAGAGACCGATGACCAGCAAACCAGTCTTGCGGGCTAGAAGGACACGTATAGATTTTTGTTTACCTTATCGTTCCGTAGCCTATGAGTCTCCATCTGCCTGCGATTTTTCTGCTCAGTGCGACTCTTGAGGCGGTTTGGGCGCAGACAGGGCGGGTGAGTTTGATTAGAACGGTGTCTTTTCTTATGGAGGCTACTTTTCCAACGGTTATCGCTGCGCCTACGTGTAGGAGTAGGGTTTCGTTCATGCTCACTTCTTCTATTTTCATGAGTTCTTTTGTTCCGACGGCGCGGTCGAGGATTTGTGTTTCCAGGGTCAGTTCTGTGAGTATGGGTGGGAGCATGTCTGTTTTTCCGGCAATGTTTCCTGTCAGGCCGTCCGCTTTTGAGTATGAGGGGTCTAGGAGTGTGCCTATGCCTACGAGGCCGCCGCAGTGGGCTTCTTCGACCTTTTTTCCTCCAGCTTGCAGGCTGACGATTTCGCTGTGCAGTGGGGTGTAAGTGTTTTTTCCCTCGGCAGCAGCTATTCCGGGGCGGATTTCTAGTTCGTCTCCGACTTTGAGTTTGCCTTCGACTATCGTGCCTCCGATGACTCCACCCTCAAGTTTGTCGATGGTCGTGCCTGGTCTGTTGATGTCGAATGAACGGACAACGTACATGAAGGGAGGTTTTGTTTCGTTTCTTTTTGGTGTGGGCATGAGCTCTTCCATGGCTTGGAGCAGGATGTCTGTGTTTATTCCTCTCTGTGCTGAGATTGGGATTATAGGCGCGTCTTCAGCGACTGTTCCCTTTACGAAGTTCTTGATTTCCGCGTAGCTTTGGTGTGCCCTTTTCTCGTCGACGATGTCGATCTTGTTTTGGACGACGATGATGTTTCTTATTCCTATGACGTTGGCTGCGGCCAGGTGTTCTCTTGTTTGCGGCTGGGGACATGGCTCATCTGCGGCTATGACAAGTATGGCTCCGTCCATGATGGCTGCTCCCGAAAGCATGGTTGCCATCAAGGCTTCGTGTCCCGGAGCATCGACGAAGCTGACCGCTCTTACGAAAACTGCTTTGGAGCCGCATGCAGGGCAGACAGGTTTTGTCGTGTAGTTTTTGGGCGGTTCACACTTTGGGCATTTGTAAACTGGCATGTCAGCGTAGCCCAGCTTGATTGTTATGCCTCTCTTGAGTTCTTCGCTGTGCCTTGACGCCCAGACGCCTGTCAGAGCCTGCACTAGTGTTGTCTTGCCATGGTCAACGTGGCCCATTGTTCCGATGTTTATTTCGGGCTGACGCGCCAGGACTGTGGGTTTTTCGCTGCTCATTCTCTGTTTTTCCCATAAATGTTTACGAATTATTGAAGGAATAAAATGTGCGACTTAATAAATGTTGGCTGCTCAACAAAGGTCGTGTCATGTTTTTGATTTAATATCCCAGACGATGCCCAATATTCTCCACCAGACTTCGTTAACATTGTCTTCTTTGATAATACGCGCACTATTTTTGATCTTCGCTATTTCCTCTTAGTCCAGCGTTTGAAACTTGCCTAAAATGTAGCTTGTGCTTACAAGCAGTTAGACGCATGTCTGTTCCTAAATTCGTTTGCGAGGCAGTTTATTTTAGTTTGCTTCGTCTATAGATGGTAAGGCACCTCTGAACATAAGAAGCATTGTTCAGAAGGTGCGACCAACTGTATCGCACTCAAGAAACTGAATTTAGGACCACACATGCGCGCTCCAAGCGTATCTTGTCCCGTGGGATTGTGTGAATAAGGATAAAACCACGAAGATGTTCCGTTCTTTCGCTCAAAAAGAGTGCTGTGCCCTGAGCGCGGTTGAGACTTAAACCGGCGAGGTTTGACGGTGGGTGTCAGGTTTTTTGAGTGGTGTCGGGTTGTTGCTGGGTGCTGGCTGTTTTTGTGGTTTGTGCTTCTTTTTGCGGTGCTGGTTTTTCTTCTTTCTTTTCCTTTGTTTTTTTGGTTTCTTTGGTTTGTTTTGGTTTTTCCGTGATTTTCATGTTTATTTGGACGATTTCGTCCGTTATCACGTTGCCGCGGACTGTTTTGCGTCTTCTTGATCCTTCGTTCAGTGGATTGAACCCAACTCCCCCGCTTAGGACGATTCTTCGGCGAACGCCGCCGTGCACGCTTGGTCTCATGGGGAACCCGTCTTTGTCTGAGCCTCCCCTGATTTGGGCTTTGTGTCCTGGCAGGTCGACGATTGAGCCGTCTATCACTTCGCCTATTCTCCTGCCGATGAGCGGTGCTGCTCGTGCTTCTTCAAGCTCCACTACTTTTGAAGTCCCAGCTTCCGGATCTGAAACGATCACTTTGAACTTTGCCATTATCGATGAACTCTCCGGCAGTGTTATGAAAGTTGGGCATCTCTCTATTAAGAATTGCGTGTTTGGGTTCTGGTAACTTTTCGTCGGATGAGATTTGACTGTTAACTTTCGTCGGATGACTCTCGGAAAACGAGTTCATAGCTGATTTTGATTCAAACGTACAAAATCCAAGAACATAGTATGTTCACTAGATACCGAAAGAAAACCATGATGCGCGCGCGCCGTGGAGACTGTCAACATGACAGAATCAGGAAAGAGTAATTCCTTTAGCCATATATCAGCTAGTGTGATAGAAACTCGACGCGCTTCTGCTGTTGAACTGTTTCTCTCATGGCTCTCGGCTTGTGCAAAATTCAGGAGTAGGGGACAAAAGCTTTAATCCATCTTTGAGGACGTTTTCTGGCTATGTGGCGGCTTGGGTTCTTCTTCCACGAAATGGGCTTCGGGTTACTGTCCATTTTCCTGCCGCTGTACGTGGTTTTAATAAGGGAGGCCGACGGGCTGTTCTGGGTCGGAGTGATGGCCGGTATCGGCCTGTTTGCAGCTATCCCAGCCTCATTCTTCTGGGGCTACCTGTGCGACAAAACAAGGCATTACAAACGCTACATCCTTCTCGCATTCCTCGCTTCAACCGTCATGCTCTGCCTCTTCACCTTTACTAAAGACATCGTCCTGTTGACTGTGCTCTATGCAGTGATGTCCATTTTCCACGTGGCTCACGAGGCTCCTAAGAACGTCCTGATCTCTGAACTGTATTCTCATCACGAGTGGAGAAAGAACTTTGCTTTCTATGAAGGTTTCACGGAGGTCGGATCGCTAATCGGCCTAGTGTTAGGCTTCTTCGCCTCAACTTACGGCTTTGGTACAGCTAACACGCTGTTTTTGGTCGCAGGATTGAACTTGGTAGCTTTTGTTCTCTCTGCAATATTTGTGGTAGACCCGCCTTTGGTTTTTGAAAGAAGCTTGGTTAGCATTGAGAAGACTGTTGACTTTGCGTCTCATGGCATTTTTCTGGCTTCAAAGATGATGGATGGCATGGCTCTGGATGAAAGGTTGAAAAGGGAGAACGTGACCGCCTTCTGCTGTGGACTCGTGTTTTTCTCGCTGGCCACGAGTATATTGTTCACGCCTCTTCCCGTTTTCGTTAACCATATCGCCGTAGACTTGCCAACAGGGGTTGTCTTCGCTATCTTCGTTCTGAGTTCCGGAGGAGCCATAACCGGTTACACCTTGGCCGGCAGAAGGCCGGAAGAGTGGAATGGAAAACGCTTCGTAGGCGGGCTGGTGTTGGGTCGAGGTCTACTCGCCTTCACACTGCTCGCAGCTCTGCAGGTCTCATCTTTTAGCGTGCTGCTAACAACTGGTATTCTGATTCTGATGGGGTTTCTCTTTGCAGTTTTCATGGTGCATATTCTCTCATTGTCGATGGAGCTCATACCAGCGGGCAAGGCGGGTTTGATCAATGTTTTGATAGGCATTGGAGGAGCCTTCGGCTCCTTCGCAGGTCCTTTCATCGCCCAGGCTTTGGGTTTTCTTGACGTATTTGTCGTTGCTGGCTTAATCTTCTTCGTTGCATTCGTTTTCTTCAAACTCTTTGCATAATCTTGAAAAGGTGGGCACGTCTATTCTACGTGCACCCTGAACAGGTCAATGTCTTCTAGCATTTCGGGTGTTGCTTCTAGGAAGTCTCTCACTGCGCGTTCAATATCCTTTGACTGGGTTATGTATCGTCCGACGATGATTATGTCTGCACCTTTCTTCAGGGCTTCTTTTGCCGTTTCCGGCACTATTCCGCCTGCAACGGCGATGAGGAATTTCTTGTCCTTGAATGTTTGGCGTATTTCGGGGATGATTTCAAGTCCGTGTGCTCTTCCCGTTTCTTGATCAATTCCTCTGTGCAAAATCACGATGTCTGGAAATTCTTTGAGAGACTTCAGCTTCTTAAGGGGGTCTTCCACGTTCAGCATGTCCACGACCGCGTACGTTGCCAGTCTTTTTGCTTCGTGGATGAATGCGTCGAGGGTTTCTGGGGGCGCGAGTCCTGCGGCAACCACGGCGTCTGCTGTTTCATCATAGGCAAGGTCAACCTCGACTTTTCCAACGTCCAGTGTTTTAAGATCTGCAACGAAGAACATACTCTTGGCCGCTTCTCTAAGTTCGTTTATCACTTTTGTTCCATATCTCTTGATAAGCGGCGTGCCCACTTCAATGATTATCCTGTCGCTTCCCGGTAGCTGAGCTATGACTTTCTTTGCACTGTCCAATTCAGGATTGTCAAGTGCGATTTGCAGGTATGGCGGTCGCCACAGACGTGGCACTTTGAATCCCATTATCGGGTGTTTGGCTCTGTCCTTGTCGTAGAACATCTTCTCCAACGACGGATACTTCGCTAGGGCCCGTTTCAAAGCCAGCTTCGTTGCTCCGTAATTGTACTGGTAAATCTTTCGAAAGTCGCTTGCTGCCGGATGAACAAAGACACTGCACACGATCACCCAATCATCAATCTTGTCTTTTGGAATTATTCCGTCTTCAACGGCGTCCGCAACGGCCTTCGCCACTGCAGCCTGAGCGGGGCCGAAGATCTTGTTCACATCTTCGATATTCTTTGTAGTGACTTTGGGCACGAGAAGCGTGTACGGTTTAGGAGGAAGATTGGGACGTATTACCGCCAAAAGCGGTGTGTGTCCTGCCGAAAGATTGCACATGCCTTGAGCAAACGCGTCTCCGACCGGCCCGTTCTTGTCGCCTATTAGAAGATCGATGTGGGCAACTTCATTGCCTTCTCCGACAAGGGCTTCCCCAATCAAATAAACCCTCCCCTTTGCATCTCCATATTCCGACATAACATCTGTCGGAAGATTGTCTGATATCTCTTTGAAATCAACATTGAACTCTTTGAGCCACGCATAAAGGGTGTCTCTATGTATGTTTAATACGTCAGCCGTTCCAAGAACTGTGGGTTTTGTCGGTTTAGCTTTCGGTACACCGCGGTCTTCAGCAGCTTTCTTCGCGGCTCCCATGAGCATGTCGATAAACTCTTCTCTTGTTTCCGGCTTTTTCACGTTGTGCTCCGACATTTACAATCACACATGCTATCCGAATGCGTACCATGTATATAAAACTGTCGGAAACAGACAGTGCAAAAGTTAAGTGTTGGACGATTGTGCATTAGAGTGTCGGTATGAGATGAGGGCGTCGATGCTTTTTCGGCCCGTTCGTGACCTTGTCTGCAAGTGCGCTGGAAAGCTTAAAGAGGCCTGGCTGTCTAAGGTTGGTTGTGGCGTGTGTCAAAAGCGGTTTGTGCGCCGGTGTCTGTCGTTTTGGGTTCGGATTTGAGTCTGTAGCAAGCGCTGTTGTCGGTTGGTATCTTTGGGCTTGTTTGTCGGAAGGATTCTCATACACGTGTTTCTGGGAATATGCTTGCCTCAGGCAAGGTGTGTGTCTGATTAGAAACCGTAGAGTTCCGAGTACTTCTCGTTCAAGTAGCTTAAGTACGGTTTGATGTTTAGTTCTGTTCCGGCAATTTTCTTGATAAGGTCGGCGGGGTCGTAGAGGTATCCTTGGCCGTGAACGTTTTTGTTGAGCCACTGTTTTATGTCGTTGAAGTTGCCTTTCGCTAGTCGTTTTCGCCAGTCTGGCAAGGTATTCTCCATCGCCGTGAGTATTTGTCCGCCGTAAATGTTGCCCAACGCATAGCTTGGGAAATAGCCAAACATTCCGCCGGCCCAGTGAGTGTCTTGCATTACACCTTCAGAGTCGTTCTCAACCTTTACACCCAGATACTCTTCGTAGCCTTGGTTCCATATTTCAGGGAGTTCCCTGACTGCTATTTTGTCGGCGAAGAGGTCGCGTTCAATGTTGAACCTTATTATTATGTGCAGTCCGTACGTGACTTCGTCTGCTTCAACGCGGATTTTTGAGGGTTTAACCTGGTTTATGGCGTGAACAAACTTGTCCAGTTCCAACCCTGACAGTGTGCTGCTGGCAACTTGTTTGAGCTTTGGCAGAAAATACGTCCAGAACTCGCGTGATCGGCCCACCATGTTTTCCACCATGCGGGATTGAGACTCGTGGAAGCCCGATGAGGCGGCATTGCCGACCGGTTGGTACATCCACTCTTGCCTGAGGTTCTGTTCGTACATGGCGTGTCCCGCTTCGTGCAGAACTGAAAAGATTGAGGACGCGAAGAGATTCTCATAATAGTGCGTGGTTATTCTTACATCGTCGTAGTAGCCTGTCGTGAACGGGTGCTCAGTGGTGTCGATTCTTCCTCCTGCCTGTTTTGATGTCACGTCGTATCCCACGGCTTCTGCGAGTGCCACTGCAATCTTGCGTTGTACGTCAATTGGGACGTTGCGCTTCAGACTGCTTGGATCCGGCTGTTTAGGAGAACTCTGGCACTTTTTCAGCAGCTTGACCAGTCCTTCTCTGAGCTCATCGAAGATTTTGGTGATTGCCTTGGCGGTCATCTTGGCTTCGTAGATGTCTATCAACGCGTCGTAGGGTGTTGCCGTTTCTTTCACCTTCATCAAAATGTCTGCGGCTTTCTTTTGCAGTTCAACGAGTTTCTCAAGTTCTGGCCTGAACATGGCATAGTTCTTGGCCGCTTTGGCCTTCTTCCATATGTCAATGGTTAAGGCTTGTTGTTTTGCAATTTCGGCTACAAGTTCTTCGGGAAGCTTCGTCTGCTCATCGTAGCGTTTCTGTATGAGGTAGACGTTTCTTTTTTGCACGTCGTCAAGCTTGTCAATCTTTGGGTTTCGCCTGATCTTCTGCAGTAGAGCTCCAATCTCTGGGTCGGTACTCATCTTGTGCTCGATTACACTAAGCAAAGAAAGTTGCTGGCTACGCAGTTTGATGGCCCTCGGCGGCATCATCGTCTCCATATCCCAACCCAAAATTGATTCCGTTGACTGCAAAACAGCGAGATCCTTGAATTTCTCCATCATCCTGTCGTAGTCTGACATTACATTTCTGACCATTGATCTTCGCCTTAGGTTACGAAGATTACTCGATACATCGGACTTGTATTTGAATGTTAAGTTTGATAAACTCAGGTTCAATAATTGCTTTCCGACGGCTGCAATGAAATTCCCAATAATTCTTGTCGCCTGAGTAAGAGTGGCTGGTTCTTCGACTGCAGATTACTTTTCAGGGAAGTTTGAGGCTTCTACCGTCATGCTGAATTTCTTGGTGCTCCGGCCGGGATTTGGACCCGGGTCTCCGGCTCGAAAGGCCGGAATACTTAACCGAGCTATACTACCGGAGCCCTGCCGCCCGGAAGCATCATGCTGAGTAGGTCTTCGTTCGAATAAACCTTATCCTTGCAACGCTGCTTTCAGACAGTCTTGCAGTGGCGCAAGTAGGGGTTCAGCCTTGTTCAGTGTAGGCGCGTAATAGGCTGTTTTGGCCGAGTTTGTCATTATCCTTTTTATTCCAAGTTCTTCGGTCCATGAGACGACCGTGCAGACGCCATCGAGCACGTGTCCTCCAGCCCTTTGTATCCTCTTCACGTGGTCGCCGGCCATTTGTCTGACGTGACAGGAGGTGCACACCCAAAACTCCGTTCCAGTTCTCACTCTCTTCCCTTCGACAAGCTGAGCGATTCGTTTCACCTCGTTCAGCGAACAGTGTGGGCATCCGAGAAAGACCAAGTCAGGCTTAGAGGTTGAGGCTGTGGACAGTTCTCCGATAGTGTGTTTGATCTGCTGTCGGTCTACACTTATCTTCTCGATTCCTTTGCTCTTCGGGCGTGTGTTGACGTGAAACATGTTTGCCATTCCTGTGGTACCAAGGGCGGCGCAAACCTGCTTTAAGTCGTCTTTTGAGGTTTTTGGCAGGCCTTGAATCGCTGGTATTCTGTTTCCTAGCGTTTTGCCCAGAAGGATTCCTAGTGCTCCAAGTTCTGTTTCGTTTCGTAGCGTAGTCTCCACATTCACCGTGACGTTTGGCTGCCGGTTTTCCATTTTGTGAACTCCATAATCTGGTGTCTTTCCAATTATCGCTGCCGCAAGGGCGCTCGGTCCGCCCTCACGGTTTGTCCATGCGCCCAAGACTGAATTGGCGTAGACCACGGCTGAAGACTCGGCCCAAGCGTGGTGTGAGCCGCGTTTTGGCTTCTGCAAGTAGTACGGTGTGCACGTCAAAGACTGTGTTAAACCCATTTTTTCAAACTGCTTCAAAATATCTAATTGGGGCTCCAGTAGATGCTTTGGCAGTCTCTTCATAAGGTACTGGGAGTCAAGGCTTTGCGGGTTCAAAGTGGTTCTGACTTTTACTCTCGCGTCATCGTCAGCTAGGGCTCTCAGAAACTCGATTGGGGCGTCGCCCAGTGTTTTGTATGAGACTCCCGAAACGTGTGCTGAGGCTATTGGTATGAGTTTATCTGCACCGAATAGCTCGCCCAAGCGTACGAGTATTTTCATGCAGGTCTCGTTTGCCCAGCCGCTCTCGCCGTCGCAAACGCGCTCTTCCTCTTGCGTCAAGTACACGCGCTTCGGTTCTCCTTCTGTTTTGAGATTCTTGCGACGCCTTTGTAGCCGTCAACTTCAACGGTGTCGCCTGTTTTAATTTGTTTAATGTCGATTTGGTCTATCATCGGGATGTTCGCTATGATCGCACCGACCACAACCACGGGGTCGGCTGTTTGGTTGATGATGGCTGCGGGTGCTAAGCCTTTCTTGGCCAATGAGTATATCACGTAGCTGCCCACTGTTGAGCCGTGTCCGTGTGGGAAGACTAGAACCTTGTCTTTTATGCATGTGCCACAGAGGTCGTGGTTCTTTTCAATTATTTTTCCGTCAGCCGGGTCAACTCCGCCCAAGAAGCTGATTGGTTTTGTGCTTACAAGGGCTTCTGCAGTACATGTTCCTTCCACGATTTTTCGGCCCTTTAACGTTAGAAGTTGCATCTTCTGGCACGCTTTAGTAGGATATTCTTGCTGAAGAGGGGATTCTGCCTAAAATCTTTGATGCTGCAGCGTTGACTTTTTCACGGTGTTCCTCTTCAGTGTAGACGCGCAGGATGTTTATGAAGCCTCTGAGGGTTTCGAATATCCTTGAAGTCTCGCTTAGCCGCTGCTGGATTCTTTCGCCCTTCGGCGTTTTGTAGAACACGGGGATTTCCATGTTTTCCATCAGGACCGAGTGATGATTCGGGACGGATGGAACGGTGGGCACGTCAATGATAACGGCTTCTGCGTCAACCTTTGCTTCATTTGCAATGTCGGCTTGCAGCTGCTTTCTGTTGGCTTCACGGCTGAAAATGTTCGAAACCATCGCGTCTTTTTCGTAGAATGTTCTTTCATAGGCGCACTTCAGCATCTTTCGCCTTTCAAGGTCTCTTATGATTCCGCTTGATTTTTTGCAGTTCTTCAGCATCGTCCAAACGGTGTAATCGTCCATGGCCAGATATTCCTCTGGAGTTTTGAAACTCGTCAACCCAAGTTCATCGTTTGCCTTTTCCATTGCCATCGCAAGCATGATTTGTGCTGCCCTTCCGACGCGGTGGAAGTATATGCTCCTGAAGGATTCTATTCGGGCTATTATGAGGGATTCAAGGGCTGACAAGGCGCCAAGGTCAACCGCCAAATTGCCCTCCAACACGTCTAACGTGTGGATTAACCTGAAAATGTCGATGAAACCATATTCCGCCCCCGTGTGGTACGTGTCACGCACTATGAAGTCCAGTTTGTCCACATCAACCCCGCTGCTTATTATCTGATCTAGGAAAGCCTTCCCAGGCCTGTGAAGTCTGCCGACCGCCAGTTTTCCAACATCCTCCGGCCTGTAACCCGCCTTTTTCAACCTGTCTTTCAGTTCACTGTTCTTGACTATCCACAGGGTAATGTCCTCGTGTGTCTGGTTCAGCTCTTTGTCGAGCAAATATTCAAAAACGTGTGAAAAAGGCCCGTGTCCAACGTCATGAAGCAGACCGGCAATCCTGACCATTTCCGCTTCATCTTCACCAATGTACTGTGAAATGTTGGGGTTTTCAGCCACGCTGCTGGCCAAGTGCATCACGCCGATTGAGTGTTCAAAACGCGTGTGATTTGCTCCAGGATAGACATACTCTGCGCCCGCAAGCTGACGCAGCCTATGTAGCCTCTGGACAGGATAAGAATCAATAAGGGCTCTCTCCTCTTCAGTAATGTACACGTAACCGTGCACGGGATCCTTTATCTCACCCCAGTAATTCTTAGGCATTTACAACCTTCCTCAGCCTTTGGATATCCATTAGGTGCGTCTATTCTTATAATGCCTAACACTGCTTTGGGCAGAGCCTGCTGGTTGGTCTCATTCTTTTTGTATTCTCTTAGGTGCAAATGGAGCCTGATATCTCTTGAACCATTTGAACCCGGATTCCTCCATCAGCCTGATATAGTCATCATTTCCTTGAGGCATAACATCAGCTCGGTAATGGAGTCCGAAATAGTGTTGCGCTATGTTTATGTATCCATCTGCCTTGATTCGGTCAGCGCATTTCTTGGCGAACTCCTCTCCAGCAACTGCACGACAGACTTTCATTATTGTCTCTAACCTTTCTTCGGAAATGCCAAGCTTCTCGCCACGATGCTTCTCGTCACTATACTTCTGGTTGTAGGCGTCTATTACTTCTTGATCTTTCATTTCCCGGTAGCATTCCGAATGGACAACAACTTTGGCACCTAGTTTGTTTCGCGGTTTCATTCTCTTCGTTGGGTATCCCATGCAGAGAAGCACAACTGGAAACACTCCTTTCGGCAACTTGAACATCGCCTGAATTTCTGCAGGCTTGTCGATTACTGTGCCAATGTACACTGAGCCCAGCCCCATCGAGTCTGCAGCCGTGCAGATGTTTTGCGCGCATATGATAGTGTCTTGGAAAGACACCCAGAAATGGCGGAAGGAACTGGTTGCCGTGTAAGGAGCAACTTCCAGGTTTGCCCATCTCTCGTTGCGGTGCAAGTCAAGGCAAAACAGCAGAAGGATTGGAGCCTTGCCTATGAAACTCTGTTCACACATTTCGGCCAGTTTCTGCTTCGTTTCTTTGTTTTCTATTCTTATGATGGAATAGGGCTGCAGGTTTCCCGCGGTGGGAGCGTGAATCCCTGCCTCAAGAACAAGACTCAGGACATCTTCTGGAATCTTCTTGTCCAAGAAGCTTCGACAACTCGACCTCTCAAAAAGCAGTCTCATGGTTTCATTGGGGTATCTGTCGACACTATTATCCGAACCAACACGCGTTATCACATCAACTCCAAATCGAGTCCACTTGCGCTATTACCCTAAAGAGCTATATCAAGAATTTGCCGCTTTGCAGCGGCACTTTGAGAAATGCAAAATAACATTTAATATTCCTATCCTTACAATGCATAATTGTTTAGGGTCGTAGGATGGGGGAGGATGAATTCCAAAGGAGTTTTCATTTGCGTCGAAGGGTTAGACGGATGTGGAAAGACCACACAGGCAAAGCTGCTTGTGAGAAGGCTGAGGAGAAGCTATGATGCGGTTTACACGGCTGAACCGACCGGTGGAAGAATAGGAATGTTCATCAAGAAACACTGTCTGCACAGTGACAAGCGCAGTTCAGGCGTGATTGAGGCGTTGCTGTTTGCCGCAGACCGTTTTGAACACGTTGAAAACACCGTTCTGCCCGCTCTGAAAAAAGGGAAAATAGTTGTCTCTGACCGTTACGTCTACTCCTCCCTAGCCTATCAAGGAGCAACCGGGCTTGACCTGGAGTGGATTGAGAAGATAAACGAGCACGCGGTACGCCCCGACCTGGCAATTTTCATCGACGTGGAACCTGAAACCGTCGTTCAAAGGCTGAAGCCTAAGAAGTCAGTTATGGAGACCCTGGAGACACAGAGAAAAGTGCGACAAGTCTACGTTAAATTCATTGAAAAGGGCGAACTGGTCAGGGTGAACGGAAACAAACCCAAGAGGGAAGTTGCGGGAGACATTGCTGCTGTCGTCCAAAGTTTTCTGAAAAAAGACCTCTAGGCAGCTTCAGAAGGCCTCAGCACTCTCTTTGACAAAGCAGCGTTAACCTTGTTCACGACGAGTTTTACGAGATCATCAGCCGAAGTGTGCATTAGCCCTCTTTCATGGGAAACCTGAATTTCCATGAATTTATCACCGAACACCAAGCGTAGCATGTAATAATCAAACCTCATGCGCGCCTTCCTTTCTTTCCGAATCTTGTGATAGCGAACCACGCAGAGAAAATCCATTATTTGGAAGGGCTTCTTGTTTAAGGCTCCCAGCAGCCTTTCTCTTTCTTCGTTATCTAGGTAATTGAAGTCGTTGCCTTCAGCCACTCCGACCTCGAAAATGACCTTGCAACCTGGAATTGAAGGCGTAGAGACTTCTTCCAAGCTGAGGGTTTCGCTGTTCAACTTGTACAGAGCCTCTACCAGCACCTGCTGCAGCTTCTTGTCCGAGATTGAGGTGGAGAAGGTTTCTGCCTTGTGAATGGTTTGCGGAAAGTTTGCGTAGAATCCGAGCATTGCCATGAGACGCCTATGTCTTCTTTGTTTTTCTTGTTCTCTCGATGTTCTCTAAGAGTCCGGAAAGCACAGTGTTCAGTTTCTGCAGTTCTTCGGGGTTCTCTTCGTGTTCTATTCTGTTCTGTATTGTCTGAACCTTGGCCAGAAGGGTGACTTCGAGGTTTTGGAGGGCGATGGAGCCTGTTGCTTCTGTCTCTCCCTCTCCTTCCTTCACCACTATGACCTTTTTCTCACACCTTCCACACCACAGGTCACCGTTTTTCAGTCTGAACAAAGGCGAAGCACACGCGGGACAGGCCAACTCTGTCAGTGTCGAGCCTTGACGCAGGAGATCAGCCATCCGTTTGATGTGCGGCTCTTCACGTGGTTTTCGCGACAAGCTTTAAAACCCCAAAGTAAATAGGTATCCCAGCTTATATAACAAGGCTATCACGGATTACGCGAGGTGGCAGAATGGTTAGAAAGAAGAAAATGGAGGAATACGAAGAGCGGATAAAACAAGCGTTAGCCGTGCTTGGAGCTGTTTCCGAGGACAACACGACACCTAGAAACATTAGAAGAGCCGCTAAGGATTCCATGGACGCTCTACAATCAAAGGAGTATACACCCGCGGTCAGAGCAGCGAACGCCATATCACTCATGGACGAAATCCTGCAGGATCCAAACATGCCACCTTACACCAGAGTCAAACTGTGGAACGTAATGAGTCTGCTTGAAGCAATAAAGGATTGACCTGTAAACCTAAAAAAACGTTCACGATTTTTCTTTCAAGCGCTCGCTCGAGGTACGAGAGATATCGCACCGGCGGGACATGTAGAGAAGCAGAGGCAGCAGCCGAAACATCTGGATCTGTCGTACCTAAGCTCGCCATTGTCGAGGTGACGGACCCCGAAGACGCATCGGTCAACACGCCGACCACACCCTGCACACTTTTCCTCGTCCTCCTCGGCAACGAACCTGGATGTAAGAACCTGCGCCGCTATACCGTGGCGAAGAAGTCCGCCCAGCGTGTGGCAACAGCAAGGGCAGCAGCTGCACATTATCGTGGGATGATCGTTGTCCTTCATCGTGTAAGCCATGTGGACAAGGCCGAGTTTGTGGCTCCTCCTCAGAGCGTTGAGTGCCCCCTCCAGCGTGGACTCATGGGGGTGACATCTTGCGTTCTTGGCGATGTAATATTCCGGCGGGTCTATGGTGATGCAGACGTCTCGCGGGGCATCGCAGTTCCCCTTGTCCGTGCGGTAGCCACAGTCCTGGAGGATGATGTTCTTAGCCTGCCTCAGGAGCTTCTCCACTTCACCGAGGTCAAGTACTCTGTGGTCAGCTTCAATTTCAACGTTTGCAGGGATCGTGACGGCGCTCTCGAGTTCACGGGCTTGGGCTCGAAGCTCCTCTTCGGTGTAGTGGCTTGGGTACCTCTTCCCCATCTTGGAAGGCATGGAGTGCCTCGCGCTGGCGGCGAAATATAAAGCTTAGTGCGCTCTCACTCACTTTTCTTTTCGATAGGTACTAGGCACAGGAACTTCAATACGCCTTTGCCTTCATTCCTGAACTGATGCTTTTCGTTTGGAAGAACAAAAACAACGTCGCCTTGTTTGAACTTCTTAGGTCCTTTTTCGCTCATAACAGTTCCTTCGCCCTCAAGTATGAAAACTTCGTGTTCCCACGCATGATTATGGAAAGGACTGCATCCGCCCTTACCGACTTCAAACAACCTCATCGCGAAGTTGGGGGCACCCATCTCCTTCGTGATTAGCCATCTTACCTTCACCTTTTCTGCTCCTGAATCAGCGTCCTGTGATTCAACATCTGTATATGGAAATACCTTCATTTTGCAATCGCCTCTTAACACATTTCAACGTCTGTCCTATATCGTTTTTTCGTTTTAGATAATGTTGCAAGCGCGCGAGATTTCAATCTTTGTCTGTTGTCTGCCACGTTTGCTCTTTACCCCTAATTCTCCTGTATCCCCTCTTCACGTGGCGCAGTACGTGAGCGAGAAACCTGTCCTCCTGTTTGTAGGCTCTTTCCAGAACGGCTTCTCTGGTGATTAATGCGTTCTTGAGATCTGTCAGTTCTTTCTTCGGAGAATACCTGATGTAGATTGGAATTCCAACTAGAAGCATCAGTAGGCCTATAACAATCTGGGCAACTCCGCACTCAAAGATTAGGAAAAGAGAGAAAATGATTCCCAAGGCCGGAATGAGAGAGCTGGCCTCCCAGCGAGACTGGGGTGTTGGAAACTTTTTGCGTAGCCAGAAGACTGACAGGCCGGTGGCCGTGTACGCTATTGCCAACAGAAAAACAGAGGTTGCCATCAGGATTGGCAGTGTGCCGAAGATTGCAGCTATCAGCGCCGTGACGGCTTGGATTATTATTCCCAAGTAAGGCGTCTTGTATTTTGGGTGGATCTTGGCGAAGGCACGTGGGAACAGACCGTCAGTCGCCAAAGCGTATCCGAGTCTTGAAGTTCCTATCATCCCTGACTCATCAGAACCTGCAACGGACACCAACGCGCCACCACCCACGACTGCTTTGCCCACGAGAACCAGCACGGAACTAAAACTCAGGACTGCTAGGGTTGCCTCAGCAAGCGGCGCAGTGTCTGAACCTAAAAGAGTGTATGATCGAACGGCAAAAAGCACGATGTTCGTCACCAGATAGAAAACCGTCACGATTGCAATCCCAACAACGATGGCCCTAGGGATAGTTTTCTTCGCATCCTTTATCTCTTCAGCCGGGATGGTTGAAATTTCGAAGCCTGCGTAAGCCCAGAAAATCAGGACGAGAGCAAGTCCGAAATTTCCAAACCCCTTTGGTGCGAACGGGGAGAGATTGGAGGCCGCAACAGCGGGGTTAACAACCACGAACAATAAGCCAACTGCCGCAAAGAGAATCAGTGGAGCAAGTTTGACCAAAGTAAGAACGTCATTCGTTCTTCCGGCCGCTCTGACTCCGAAAATGTTCGTAGCAATGAGAAACAGCACGAACAGCCCTTTGATAAGAGTTTGGTAAACCAGATCAAGGCCTGGAAGGAAAACAGTCAGGTAATTAACAAAGGCGCCGGGAAAAACAGCCAGTGACACCCATTCGGCAAGCCAGAGCGACCAACCGACGATAAAACCTGCAAACGGTCCCCAAGCTTCTCTTGCGTAGGCGTACGGCCCGCCTACCTTGGGAAGCAACGATGCACATTGAGCAAAACATAGTGCAATCACGATGGCCATCAATCCTGCGATGACCCAAACAACAAGTGAAAAGGGACCCAAGTACTGCGCTCCGTACGCTGAGGCCACATAAATGTCTGCTCCTATGATTGCTCCGACCACGAGGTTTGTGACATCGAAAAGAGTGAGTTGAGATTGCAGTTTGACTTTGGACACTTTGCTCATTCACTACCGGTGCTTCGACTTCTAGCAGCTTGCAACTAGCGATCTAAATTTCTGGAAATTTAGTTTCCGACAGGAGCAGGTGCTTAGAAAAAGTCCACATTTCACTTTCTCGGGTCAGGTGGTGTGAAATTCTTCTTTGTAAAGTTGAAACGCGGCAAGTATCATTTTTTCTGCAGCTTTCGCGTCTTTCCACTCCTTGACTTTAACCCATTTCTTCGGTTCGAGCCTCTTGTAGTTCACGAAAAAGTCTGCAATCTCTGTCTTCAAATGCTTCGCAATGTCGCCCATGTCTTGAACTTCCTCGAACCTCGGGTCATCGACCGGTACCCCAAGGATCTTGTCATCCTGTCCGTTCTCGTCCTCTGTGGTCAGAACACCGATAGGACGCGCGGTGACCACGCAGCCTGTGAAGGTGGGCTTTGTTGTCAAGACTAAGATGTCGAGGGGCTCTCCGTCCAACGACCATGAACGGGGGATTATGCCATAATCACCAAGGTAGTAAAGGGCAGAATACAAGACTCTGTCAAGCTTGAAAAACCCAGCTTTACAATCATACTTGTACTTGTTGGTGCTTCCGTTTGGGACCTCGATTATTGCATAGACTTTGTGCGGAGGATCCGGACCGCACGGAATGTCTCGCCACAAATTGACCATTTCATCAACCGCCCTTTTCACCTAGTTATTTTCGGTTCGCACATTTAAGCGTAACAGAGCTGGGACCTAGCAACCTTGACAGGGAGGGCTTAGCATGGACGCTATGGTTTCTTCGCTGAAGACCCATTAAGTCGCTCGCTAGAAATATATGCTAGTTGCTACATGTAGGTTTGGGTTTCAGGGGATAAGCCCGTTGAAATATGACGTAGTAATCGTTGGAGCTGGGCCTGCAGGAATATTCTCGGCTTTGGAACTTGCAGAGAAAAACAACATGCGTGTTATGATGCTGGACAGAGGACAGGACATAAACCAGCGCAAATGCCCTGCGAGTCGCGGTTTCGAGTGTGTCAATTGTGACCCATGCTCGGTTCTGTCCGGTTGGGGAGGTGCAGGAGCTTTCAGCGACGGCAAACTCACGTTGTCTCCAGAAGTGGGCGGGTGGCTCAACCAGTACGTGTCGCCCAAAGAGCTTGAAGAACTCGTAAGCTACGTGGACACGGTCTACCTGAAATTCGGGGCGACTGAACACACGTACGGAGCAGACGACGAGAAAGTGGAGGAGTTTGAACGGAAAGCATCGTTGGCAGGCTTGAAACTCATCCGCCAAAAGATTCGACACATGGGCACGGAAAGATGCGCTCAGACTCTTCGAAAAATGCGGCAAGAACTGAACGGGAAGGTTGAGTTCAAGCCGAGAAGCGACGTGAAAGGGTTGATAGTGAAGAATGGCGCCGTTGAAGGGGTCGAAACTGTAAACGGCGAGAAATACCTCGGCAAATATGTCATCGTGGCACCCGGAAGAATCGGGGCCGAATGGCTCCAAACAGAAGCTCAGGCCTTAGGCCTTAAGACGTTCAACAACCCTGTCGACGTCGGCATACGAGTTGAAACTCTCGCTTCCGTCATGGAGGAGCTGACGAGCGTTCTTTATGAACCCAAACTCATCTACTATTCAAAGTCTTTTGATGATCAAGTCCGCACGTTCTGCGTGGCACCGTACGGCGAGGTCATAACAGAGTCCTACGACGGAGTCCTGACGGTTAACGGCCAAAGCTACGCGGAGAGGAAGACGGAAAACACGAACTTCGCCCTCCTGGTGAGCACCTCGTTCACGGAGCCTTTCAAGGAGCCGATAGCCTACGGAAAATACGTTGCAAGGCTAGGAAACCTTCTCAGTGGGGGCGTGATCATACAGCGGTTGGGCGACTTGGAGTCTGGAAGAAGGTCAACGCTTGAAAGGATCGCCCGAAGCGTGGTGACTCCGACCTTGAAGAACGCTACGCCCGGCGATCTCAGCTTCGTCTTGCCCTATCGCTACTTGGCCGACATACGAGAGATGCTTCAAGCGTTGGACAAGATGATTCCCGGTCTGCACTCGAGGGACACGCTGCTGTACGGCATCGAAGTGAAATTCTATTCCTCAAGACTACACCTGAGTCACTGTTTGGAAACCAAGATACACAACCTTTTCACCATCGGAGACGGAGCCGGCGTCACGAGAGGACTCATTCAGGCCTCCGCATCAGGCGTCATCGTGTCGAAAGAGATTCTGAAGAGAGAGAAGCAGAAGGCGTAGAATGTATGAGCGTCATTGATGAGATCAAATGCTCCCACTGCGGAGCGCCGATAGCGTTTCAACCCGGTGAAATAATAGCAACGTGCAAGTATTGCGGCTACACGGTTGTCGTCGAAACCGGGCAGGCATTTACGTTCGAACATTCGATGTTGCTGAACAAGTTTGACCCAACACAAATCGAAGAACCGATCAAAGAGTGGATGCGCGAAGGCTTTCTAAAACCGTCAGACCTCGCGAAAAGGTCAAAAATCGAGGAAAAGAACCTGACGTACCTGCCTTTCTGGGTGGTTTCCGCAAGGGCAGAAAGCACTTACAAGGGGATTTTTGAACGCATAACGCCGGCTGTCACGAAAGAGGGAAAGATAGAGAAGGAGTACGACTGGCTTGTTCTGGCGCGGAAAGCAACCGAGTTTCCGACAAGGGATTACGAGGTCCCGTTAGAGGGAAAGATACCTTTTGACTTTAGGAAAGTCGAAGCTTTTGCCAAGGTCTTAAACAGCGAAGTTAACAAGGACGACGCGGTTGAGCTTGCAAAGCAGCAGATTGAAGAAAATCATCGCTTTCTGATTCAGCAGGACGTTGATAAAATCATTGAAGTGAAAACAGAAATGGACGTGCGCCAAGTGGTCTATCTGCATGCGCCGATATGGTTTGTCAAGTATGAGTACAAGGGCAGAGGCTATCAGCTGCTGATAGACGGGGCAACGGGAACCGAAATAAAGGGCGACATCCCTTCAGGCAGGTTCTAATAAACCTACCCTAAATTCCGACAACCTACCTGAAACAAGAGGAACAATACTAAACTACGTATGGGAACTCAAGAAAGAAGGCAGAGCAGACGCAACACTAGAAACAGTCGCCACCAGACTAACACGACTCACAAAACTATGCAACATAAACGACCCCGAACAAGTCAAGACCACACTAGCAACGCTCAAATGGAAAAACATAACCAAAAACAACGTAGCCCGCCTCTACACAGGCTATCTATACTACATAGGAAAAACATGGAACCAACCAAAATACGCAATAGAAAACGAACTCCCATTCATACCGACAGAAGCAGAACTAGACACACTCATATCCTCAGCCACAATGCCCAAAACCGCCACACTCCTACAACTCCTAAAAGAAACGGGAGCAAGAATCGGAGAAATCGAAAAACTACAATGGAAACACATAGACCAAGAGAGAAGAACCGTCTACATAACAGCCGAAAAAGGAAGCAACAGCCGAATACTACCGATGAGTGCCAAACTATCAGCCATGTTCAACAACCTAACAAAAATCAACGACAGAGTATTCCAAGCCGACAAAAGAGGATTAAGAAAAACCTTCGAGTCCCACCGCAAGACAACAGCCAGAAAACTCAACAACCCAAGACTAAACCAAATCCACTTTCACACGTTCAGACATTGGAAAGGAACGATGGAGTACCACAAGACCAAAGACATCGTACACGTAAAAACCGTACTCGGACACAAATCAATCGAAAGCACGATGATATACGTTAACCTTGAACAAGCCCTATTCCTAGAAGCAAACGACCAATTCACATGCAAAACAGCCAAAACAATCGAAGAAGCCAAACAACTAATTGAAGCAGGATTCGAGAAAATAGACGAAATAGACGGAATCAAACTATACCGAAAACGCAAATAAACACAAACCACCCTTTTTCTATTCAGTATCATGCTTAGCCATTATGTCTCGCTCACATAACGCTCGCGCTCCTACCTATACACAAGACAATACAAAACAGGCATCAACCGACAACCTTCAAAAAACGCGCGCGCGAAGCAATAACAACCACAAATCATATTGGTCTATTAACTTCATTATGAAAAACAAGTAAGAAGGCATTTCATTGCCAATTCATCACAAACAGCGAAATCGAAAAAACTCTTTCATAAAATATTTTGTTACAGTGTTGATAATTGGCATTTTAAGCTTTTCTTTAATCTACATTGTCTTCTTCCAACAAAGCGTTGTTTCATCCCAACAATTTGAAAACTACGCTAAGTCTTTAATTTCTGATTACAATCAAAGCCTAAACTCATTTTTCCCTGAAACATTTAGTAACTTTGATTTCTATTCAAATCAATCTTATGAAGTTACAACATATTTTTCATCCAACTATGGCACAGCAATTATGTTTGTTCCGTCTGAAAACTGGATTTTTACAACTCTGACTGTCAGTCAAAGAGTAGAGGACACAATATTTGATAATTATAATTCATTGCAACTTACAAAGTTCTTTTTTCAGGGAGATAACACAGGGTTTATTGCAGCTCGGAACAGCAACAATTCCATCATTGACATTGGAATGTTTGCTGACATAGGAAGCAACGTATTAATAAAAAACGTAGAAATCAACCATGTGCTTTACAACTGCCTTATCATAAAAGGCGGTAACCAATCGAGTTATTGGAACAGTGCTAGTGCAGTCAAAGATTGAATCGCATATTTGACGCTGATCTCTTGTATGCGTTAAATCGATCCGAAGAAGTCAGAGAACGTTATTATGAACCACAACTCAATTCTCGACTTGTAGATATTTTAACCAAGTGGAATAACGCAATTAATTCAAACGGAGCTGTCACTTACACTCTAACCGATAAAGAGCATGACTTTAGCGAAGTAATACGTTTGGCAGAAACCTATGGTATTACAAATGCAAGCGATTTTGTTCACCAAATTTATGCCTATTTGAAAAATGCGACACTACCACAACCGAAAACAGTTTTTGGGATCAATGATCCCAATAATTGGGTTTACACAATAGTCTGTGGTTTCGAACCAGTTTTTATCTATATCGTTTATCTTGTCTCTAATTTCATTTATAGAAAACATTCATTCAAAAGACTCAAAACCATCTTGGGAATAATTTTCGGAGCAACACTGATTCAAGGCGTACTATCTTCTTTGCTTCAATATCCTTTAGATTTCCAATGGTTTGGCATTCAACCAATTGTTATTGCTATTATGTGGATCGTGGGTTTCTTTGCAGTAGAGAAAATCAGAAAGCGCGCGCGAATAACCCCCATTTTTTCTGTCATTGACAAGCTCGAATTGCTCGTGTCGCTACGCTCCCCTCGCACAAACAACAACAAAACCGTACCTATATCACAACCATCCCTCAACCAACGCGCAATAACACGTTGACCCCTAAAATGCACCACGTCACCAGAAGAAGAGTCACGGTTTAATTCCAAAATTTGTAAAAGAACTAAACCAATAAAGGCACTTAATCCGTGATTTAGAGACTGCTAGAATCTACTTAATAAACTTGATTAAGTGCAGTCCCATGGTAAAGACTAGAGTAAACTTGGGTAAAAGAGGGGAAACAATGGCTGGTCATTGTCTAACTAGCTATTAACATTATGTCGAAAGTGCAGAACAAAACCACATCAAATACATTTGAAGAGGGCAACGAAAACTTAAACAATACCCATGCAAATGATTACAGAGATTAGAGGAGACGAAAAAGGTCTATGAAACGTAGTTTCTTTTTGGGAATTCTAGGAGGAATTGTTTCTTTCGCCATTGGAATGCTGGCGTTCTTCCTAATGGTAATTGACCAAGCAAGTGGGGGCAATACGGACTTGACCGTAAACATAGTCTTAGCTTTCATAGCTGGGACTCTAGGCATAGTCGGTGGAGTGGTGGGAAATAAGCGAGGCGGAATAATTCTAGTAATTTCTGGGGGACTAGCATTAATTGCCACTTCTCTATTTGGCGTACTTCCTTGTGTCTTGTTGCTTGTTGGTGGAGGATTGGCATTTAGGGAAAGAGGAGAAATTGAGCCATCAGGTACGCATGAAGTGTCCGAAAAGGAGAAACACGGCTTCATCTATTACATAACCATACTTGCAGCATGTGCCACGATAGCAACTCTCGTTCTGACTGAAGCGAATTTCTATCTTGGATTCTACATGCAACCTCGGGCTAAACTTACTGTGTCGATTAGTTCTTATAAATGGACAAGCAGTGACACTACCTCTTCTTCAATTGGCATTCCAGTGACAATATCTAACTACAGTCCTCGAACAGCAAACATTTTGCCCGATTGGAATCTTACACTTGTCTTCAATAATTCAACATTTCAAATTCCGAACGCAAACTGCACCTTTGGAACAACAAAACTTGACCCTGCACAACAAACAGAATTCTATTACTCTTATGACATAACAAACAACACTTCGTTCGATATGAATGAGCTCAAGAGTGTGTATTTCACTATTTCATATATAGATGACCAAGGAACCCAAACGGAAGGACTTGAGTTTATTAGATGACTCTCTTGAAAAGACAGAAATCTTTAATCTGCACGGCAACAGAAGACAAACTAGGGGTTCAATGGGTGAAAGTGAGATTTAAGGGAGCGACGACCAGATGGACGACATTTGGACAATTATTGGCTTATCTTCACTAATTGCCTCAGTAGTTACAGTAGTCTTGGGTATCGCACGAGATGTTCTGGTTGAAAGATACCGTTTCAAGAGACAGAGTGAAGCTGGATATATACAAAGCCAAATTCAAGTTTTCTCCAAAATCTATTTTGTATTGAAACGCCTTACAAAAGGTGCAGTTAGACCGCAGTTCTTCAAGGATACTTCGGAAGCAATAAAAGAAGTGAATGATATCATAGAACCAAATACTCATCTGTTGACAGCAATAATATTGAATCGTTGGCTAGATTTTATGGTGCTAGTGGATAATACACTTAAGGAACAAGACCCAGAAAAGAAAAAAGAGCTTAACCATTTGGCGTGGGAAGACCTTAAAGCCTTATTGGACCTCGTTGCAGCCACAGAGAATGGCTATTTGATTCCAAGATATCGTAAGATTGTTGGTGAGACAGTTGCATATTTGCCGAATGATTAGCCTTAATATCTGAAAACGCCTAATGCATCACTTGTCGTATTTCGGAGAATTTTCTAATCTAAGCCATTGCCGTACAGAAGGCTCTAGTCAAGCTGAAAGAGGAATATGAAGCACGCGCTAAACCTTCCACATAACACAAAACCAACACCCAAGACGATTCCTTGCAAGTCCTCACACACAAAAACAAATGGAAAAAACCACTCGTACGCCGTTAGGCTCACCGACACGCACAAAACAAACAACTAAAGAAACCCTCACAAACAAAGAACAATGAACTCCGCAATTTTTTACTGAGACAAAATACCATAACCAAAATTCGCAGTCCTAAAAAATTGCTCAATCAAACACAAAGCACAAAGTCCTCAAAAACATTAAACTTTTCGGGAACCCACCATCCCAAAAAATTTATTGTTTTTTCGTCCACAAAACGACCAAAAAAGGAATGTTCCTTGAGTTGAGAACATGACACCCACGAACCAAAAATGCAAACACACAGGCACAGCAACAAAACGCCAAATCGTACAAGCCCGTAGTGAAGAAGAAATACGATACGGAAAACTGTGGGCAGAAATAGAATTGCCAAAACTCTTACAAGAAAGAGAGACAAACAATAAAGAGGTGAAACAATGAACAAGCAAGAAGAAAAAACAGAAAAACAACAAAATAAAAATTTAATTGGGCTAAAGACAGGTTCTAATAGTCGGGGAATGGTAAAGAAACTTTAAAAGCAACACTTGTTCATGTATAAAAACGAAAGAAAAATTGTGAGGAATTAAACCTTGAGTGAGAAAAAGGACGTTTATGGAGCAGCGAAGAAGCAGATGCGTCTCTCTGAGCGAATTCTTGCAGAAATTCCAGGTTTTCGCGGTTACAAAGAGAAAGAACTTCGCAGGGAATCTGACAAGCTTATTCGAAACCACTTGTACCAGAAGCTGGCGCAGACGAGAACAAACTTTAAAACTGTTTTTCAGAAGATGTCTGACCGTCGCCAATTGGACGTTCTGACAGACATGGACAGACTTGTCGCCAAGTTTGACCGCGTTACGGAAAGAGTAAATCACGCTTCTTACGGGTATTCAGGCTTCTTTGACGTTGTTAAGATTCAAGAGGAGGCTCTTGATCGAATGACCGACTTCGACAACCAGCTGATTGATCAAGTGAACAGCATAGCCAGCGAAGTCGACGCGTTCAGAAGCGAGGTTTCCAAGCAGAAATTCGACAAGGCAAAAGACCGCGTGCAGAACCTAACGGACACGCTGGAGACCTTCGATGAGACCCTTGATAAAAGGGAAGAGGTAATAATGGGGGCGACTTGAAATGCCGGAAGTCATAGAATGGACAAACGCAGGGCCAGACGACATCCTGTGGAGATACCCAAGCGAAGACATAACCTGGGGTTCCCAGCTAATCGTCCACGAATACGAGGTTGCAGTATTTTTCAGAGACGGCAAGGCCTACGACGTCTTCAACGCAGGAAGACACACGCTGACAACGTTGAACCTGCCGCTCCTGACAAGAATCCTTACGCGCATCGCAGGGTACAAGGATAAACCGTTCAAAGCAGCCGTCATAATCATTTCAACCAAAATCTTCGCCGGCAAGTACGGCACACAGGCTCAGACCACGGAGCTTGCGCCTCTGCAGGTTCACGGCTCATTCTATTTCAAGGTAGAAGACGCGCAACTGTTTGTCAACGAGGTTGTAGGTGGGCAACAGGCGTATTCGACTGAAGGCGTGAACAACTACCTGCGAGGATTCCTGAATGAGAAGATAATCAACGAACTCTCACACTACGACCTGCTTACCGTATTCACAAAGCTCGACGAAACATCGGTGATAGTGAAGAACACTATAATGGACTACTTCAAACGCGTAGGCTTGGAGCTCACTGACCTGCGTTTTGAAGGAATAGACACAACCCCCGAGTACCGTGAGAGGCTTTTCTGGCTTAGAACTGGCGGAACTGGTGCCAGCGAAGTACTGCGGATGGAAACGGTTAAGAGCGCTGCAGAGTCCCTTGGAAAGTCATCTGGAGCAGGCCTGGGAGCCGGCATGGTGCTCATTCCGCAGATTATGACGCCCACAGGCCCAGTGCAGGCCCCGGTTGCAGCTCTAGTGATATGTCCGAAGTGCGGCACGCACATTCCGGCAACCTCAAAGTTCTGTCCTGAGTGTGGAACGGTGATAACTCCTCCGTCAAGCCAGACGATGAACTGTCCAAAGTGTGGAAAGACGATTCCGGCAGGTTCGAAGTTCTGTCCGGAGTGCGGCGCGAAAATCTAGCGAGCCAAGGGAGGTTAAAGCATGGCTAAAATGGCAGACAGGAATTTGTTGACAATAGGCGCTCTGTTCGTGATCATAGTTGTCTCCGTCTTACTTTATGTACCTGCGGGCCTGTTGACCGCGTGGTGGATGGTTCTGGCAACAATGATCGTATTGTTCGGTGGCTGGTTGATGGCGTTGGCTGTGATGCAGCGTTCAAATCCGGAAAAGTACGGGCGCGGTGCATTCAGCTATTTTGGTTGGGGTCTACTGCTCATCGCCATGGGCGGCGCGTGGTTTCTATACACGTACAACTGGGTCTACAGCTTAGCTGTGATTCTGCTTGTGCTCGGCGGCTTGGCGATAGCTGCTGCTTTCCGAAGAAAGTAAACCCACTCTTTTTCTAAACACTTTTTATTTCGATTTCACTATTGCATGCAGAGGCTAGACTTGCTATGAGCAGGAAAATAATCGGCCACGGCACATGGTACGACAAGATGGCCGACAAGGTGGTTGCTAGGGAGCGTAAGCTCGGTAGGGGCTTAGGGTTGATTAGGACCGAAATGGGCATAGCAGCATCCGGTTTGCCGCACATAGGTAACTTGAGCGATGCAGCACGGTCTTTCGGTGTGACCTTGGCTTTGAGAGAGCAGGATTTCAACTCTGAACTCATCGCTTTTGCTGATGATAAGGATGGGCTGAGGAAGGTGCCTGCTGGGATGCCTGAGTCTTTGGAGAAGTATTTGGGGCAGTCTGTGACGGACATTCCGGACTTTTACAAGTGTCACAAGAGCTACGGAGAGCACATGACCATGCTGCTCATGGAAGCGTTGGACAAGTGCGGGATAGAGTACAAGTTCATGTCGGGAGCAGAAGCTTACCGGACGGGATTGTTCAACGAGGAAATCAGGACTATACTCTTGAACGCCAAAAAAATCGGTGAAATAGTCAAGCAAGAGATTGGACAGGAAAAGTTTCTGGAAGCCCTGCCGTACTTTGCCGTTTGCGAAAACTGCGGCCGTATCTACACGACAAAGGCTTACGACTTTGTGGCGAAAGAGAATAAGATCCTCTACAGTTGTGAAGGAATGGAAGTGAAGGGACGGTGGCTTGAGGGCTGTGGACACAAAGGCGAGGTAGATTACAGGAAAGGCTCAGGAAAGCTCAGCTGGAAGGGCGAGTTCGCCGTTCGCTGGAAGGCTTTGGACATCAGGTTTGAAGCTTTCGGCAAGGATGTTGCTGATTCGGTGCGGGTTAACGATCACATATGCCGGGAAATACTCTGTTGGGAACCGCCTGTTCACGCAAGATACGAGCTGTTCCTCGCCAAAAGCGGCAAGAAACTCGCCAAGAGTACTGGAATCGTGCTCACACCGCAAACCTGGTTTAGATATGGCTCTCCCCAGTCACTCATGTTGTTGCTGCTGAAAAGGTTCGTAGGGGCACGTGCGCTGGACGTGGTTGACATCCCCATCTACATGGACGAGCTGGACAACTTGGAGGATGTCTATTTCGGAAAGAAAGAAGTCAAGGACGACAGGGAACTGGCCAAGCTTCGAGGTCTGTACGAATATTGCTACTCGATGAAGCTTCCCACGAAACCAGGCTTTCATGCGCCCTACAACCTGTTGACATACCTGGCGAAGGTTGCCCCTAAAGGCAGTGAAGAACAGTACATGACCGAAAAGCTTCGAAGCTACGGTTACTTGCAGCGAGATCAGCCACTGGATGACAACGCGAGAAAACGGATTGAATACGCGTCCAACTGGGCAGCAGATTTTCAAGCGATAAAAGAAACCTTGGTCAGGCTGAGCACGCAAGAGAGAGACGCCGTGAAAGAACTGGTTCAAGTGCTGAAGGTCGAGGACGACGCTGAGAAAATTCAAAATGCAGTATTCAACACTGCGAAAAAATGCGGTTTTCAACCTGCAATATTCTTCAAGATGATATACACGGTACTGTTGGGTGCTTCCCAAGGCCCAAGGCTGGGCCCTTACATTCTTGCTATGGGAAAACAGAATGTTATAGACGCGTTGGAACGGACGTTGAAGAGTCAAGACTGAACGCGAAAGGAAGTTCCACTGGTCAGTGCCTAAAAGACTTTTATGCCCTGGTTTAGCACATATGCTGCAAAGGTTGATGCTAAATGGATGAGGAAATCGTTGATTTTGCCCTCGAGTGTGCGCGAAGCAGGAAGATCGAATATGCTGAAGTGAGGGCGCACAGTCAGGTTCAGGACGGGCTTATGCTGCGCAACGGCGTGGTGGAGGCGGTTGTTTCAGCTGTTGACAGCGGATTTTGCGTGCGAATCATAGCAGACGGCGGCATCGGCTTCGCTTCGACGAACAAGTGGACGAAAGAAGAAGCCAAAGATGTTGCGGGCATGGCTTTCAAGTATGCCAACAGTGCAAATCGTAGGGAGAAGCTTGTCTTCGCTGAAGAGAAGGGCGCTAAGACCAAGTGGGCTGTTGACCAGAAAAAGAAGATAGAAGACGTTTCGCTGGAAGAGAGAATATCCGCCCTTGCCGAAGTTAACAGGGCTTTAGCGTCTTCAAAAGTGAAGATTGCTGCCACAACATCATCCTGCGCAACGAACTTGATAACAAAGTATTTTGTCAACTCAGAGGGCTCACGAATATCCTCGTATGTTCCGAGAATAGGCGCGTACGTTTTCATCACGGTAGCTGAACAAGGAAAAACCGAGCAGGCATACGAGCAGTTCGGCTACAGTGGCGGGTGGGAAGCTTTCAGCAAGTGGAAGATTCCTGAGAAAATGGTTCACGATGCAAAGGTTCTCAGAGACGTTATAACAAAGGCAAAAGCAGTGAAGCCTGGAAACATGGATTTGGTGTGCGGGTCAGAGGTCGCTGGAATAGCGGCGCATGAATCATGCGGTCATCCGATGGAGGCTGACAGAATCTTGGGTCGGGAGATGAGCCAGGCTGGCAGATCCTTCATCTATAAAGGCGGTCAGTACTGGATTGGCACGAGAATCGGCAGCAAGGCCGTCACCGTTGTGGATGATCCGACTGTCGAGAGCAGCTACGGCTATTACATGTATGATGACGAGGGAGTTAGAGCCAAACGGAGGTTCCTGTACAAGGAGGGTGTCATAAACGAGTTCCTTCACAACAGGGAGTCAGCTGCGAAGCTTGACACAAAGAGCAACGGTTCTTCAAGGTCTGTTAACTATGATAGAGAGGCTATAGTTCGGATGGCGAACACGTTTGTTCTTCCTGGCGAATTCACTGAGGAAGAGCTGATTGAAGACGTCAAGTACGGCGTTTACATGAAGTCTTTCACCGAATGGAACATCGATGACAAACGTTTCAACCAGCGTTATGTAGGGAGAGAGGCGTATCTCATAGAAAACGGTGAACTGAAGCATCCTGTGGCAAGACCTGTTATTGAAACGACCACGTTGAAGTTCTGGACGGCCGTCGACGCGGTTTCAAGAAAGGTCGAGTTTGACGCGGCTACGTGTGGGAAAGGCGACCCTGAGCAGGGGGTTCCGGTGTACACTGGTGGCCCGTGCCTAAGACTTAGGAGAGTGTTTGTGAAATGACAGACGTACTTAGCAAGACCGAAGAGATTGTGAAGAAGGCGAAAACGCTGGGGGCAGATGAGGTTGTTGCGAAGACGACTTATGGCAAGTATAGGCAGGTGCGTTTCAGTAACAATCAGGTTGACATCAGCGTCGCTTGGAATGACTATTCAACCGATGTTGCCTTGGCATGGAAGAAACGCTTTGTCGCCACGCAGATTCACAGCTTCGATGACGCTGATGCAAGCATCAAGCAACTGTTAAAACTGGCGAAGATTTCTGAGGAGAATCCAACGTTCGGAGGCTTTGCTCAAGGCAGTTTCCACTACGCAAAGAGCAAAGCAGATAAGAAGCTTGAGAATTTGGAAAGTCCAGCGGAGTATGTTTTTGAAGCTATAGAAGCGGCTGAAAAAGAAGCCGGGTGTAGAGTTGAAAGCGGAGGCATACTCTTCACAAAGTTCGAAGACGTTTACATCGCTTCTTCCGAAGGACCTATTGGCGTTGACAGCAGATCAGCAATTGAGCTTTCAATCAGGGCTTTTTCAGAAAGGGAAGCCTCAGGCCACGGGGTGGAATGCTGTTCGAACCTGAAGGATTTCAAGCCCGCCCGTGCTGGGGCAAAGGCCGGCGAGATAGCCAAGCAGGCCAGAAGCCCAAGAATTGGGGATGAGGGCGTTTACGATGTCATTTTTGACCCTTTGATTCTTGGTTCCTTGCTTGGGGTTTGGGGCGGGATGGCTTCAGCCTATTCTGTACTCGTGCAACAGTCTATTTTCGTTAATAAGCTTGGCACAAGGGTAGCGCCTGACGTAGTGACGTTGAAAGACAATCCGGCGGCGTATTCCATGTCCAACAGGGCTTTCGATGATGAGGGTTTTCCCACAAAAGAGAACACATTCATCGATCATGGTGTCTTCAAAACGTACCTTCACAACGCTTCCACCGCCAAAATGTTCAAAACCAAGACAACGGGAAATGCGGGTTTGGTGTACCCGACACCGTGGAACATCGAAATGGATGATGGAGACGCGAGCAGGGACGAACTTTTCAAAGAGGTGAGGAGAGGGCTCTATTTGACTAACACTTGGTACACGCGTTTCCAGAATTCTGCAAAGGGTGACTTCTCAACTATTCCCCGAGACGGCATCTTCATGATTGGAAAGGGCGAAGTCAAGCAGTCTTTGAAGGATTTGCGCATAAGCGACAACGTTTTGGCCATGCTTGGCAATATCGCTGCCGTTTCGAAGGAGAGGCAGCACGTGCACTGGTGGGGTTTTGAAGCGGATCTACCTTCACTGGCTCCGTACGTTCTAATCAAAAACGTGCACATAACCAAGTCCAAATAGAACTTGAGTCTTGGTTCTCAACCTTTATTAATGCAATCTGTCTTCTGCCTTTAGCTGCTTCAGAGAAGCTAGTCGTGTCGTCGGGTTGACTCCGAAGGTTGCGATTGTTAAGGGCAAGAGAGGTCATGAGCCTGTTTTCAAGGCCTTGGACTTGATGGATTATGAGGCTGCCCTGTCCGGTTGGGATACGGTGCTCATAAAAGTCAACTTCATAACGGTCAAAACATGGGACACGGGAGCGACTACGGATCCAATGGTGGTTGAAGCCATCATAGAGAGACTAAAGAATCTGCATGTTAAGATTTACGTTGTCGAATCAGACGCTACTATGACCAGTGCTGACAAGGCCTTTGAAGCGACTGGCATGAGGGAAATGTGTGAGCGCAACGGTGTTGAATGTCTCAACCTGAGGCACGTGAAGGACAGAGTCAAGATAGATGTTCCTAACTCTGAAACATTGAAAAGCATAACTGTTCCACGTATTGTCACTGAATCTGCTGTTGTGAGTGCGGCTAAACTTAAGACCCACATGTCGACGGGAGTCACGTTGGGGATGAAGAACATGTTCGGTCTTCTGCCTGACAAGTTTAAGGGAAAATACCACCTGAAGGGCATAAGCAAGGTCATAGTTGACATTAACAGCGTGCTCAAACCAGTATTGACGGTGATTGACGGCTTTGTGGGGATGGAGGGCCGTGGTCCTTCCGACGGGACACCTGTTCAGATGGACTTGATAATAACTGGAAAAGATCCGGTCGCGACAGACGCAACCGGTTGCAGGGTTATGGGGTTTGACCCTCATGAAATAAGCCACATTCGCAAGGCCTGCGAGAAAGGGCTGGGCAGCATTGATGATGTGCAAATCCTGGGCGAAAGACTGGAAGATGTGGCTCGAACGTTTCTGAGAAGCTAGCGTTCGCGTGTGTTAATGTGAGGCTTTGGCTTCACTGGCTGATGTTGGGTTTCGAGCCCTTGCTTTTGAGTACTCAATCCGTGATTTTTTTGAGACTCAAACCGCTGGTGTTTTCGCGGTGTTAGTTGTTTGTTTGGTTTTTTACGGCTTTTAGCATGCAGTTGACTATGTCTGTGCAGGTGATGCATTCTTCGGGTATTTTTTCTTTGTTTGAGCGTTCGCTTAGGTATCCGAAGTGGCGGGTGCACTGTGGTTTTGTCGGTGCCGTGCCGTCTTTTTCTTCTGCGGCTTTGTCTTCTGTGGTTTTGAGGGTTTCTGTTTCTAGGTTTGGCTTTGGTTCGGCGGTCGGCGGGCTTTCTTGGGTGGTGATATCCGTGAGGCAGCGGGGGCATGCGAGGTATGGTTCCGGGTTTCCTAGGGCCAAGTTTATGGCTTTCAATGGTTTTACGAAGGGTTTGCGGCAAGATGGGTTTGGACACGTGTAGTTTTGGATGATGGCCGCGGTTTCTTTCTTCTTGGTGATGATGCGTCCCTCGTTGAATATGAGGGGAAACCGTGTTTATAGCGTTAGTGCATTCAGAATAAGTAGTCTAGCTATGGACTCGGCAGAATGTTGGTTACCGTGCTGACAGTTTTTTGAGGCTTTCCACACCGTCGGCGTAGCCTGAGGCGATTAGAACGTCACCTACCTCTATTCTAGAGTCGGGTTTAGGTCTAATGTATTTGTTGCCTCTTCTTATGGCCAATATCCACATTCCAGTTTCCTCAGGGATCCGTGCTTCCGCCAGAGTCTTATCCACAAGCTGGGAGTCTTTGGTAACGGGCACGTAAGCAACTGTCTCTTCGGCTTCCCTTATGCTGAGCTGTAACACGGGATGCGGTTCAATGCCTCTCAGGACAACCTCGGATATCTGAGCCGCTGCGTCTGCAATTTTTTCGGTTGCCACTCCCAGCCGTATGAGTCCGAGAAAGCCCTTCGCTTCCTCCTTCTTGAATTCGCTTTTGAGGACGAGCAGTTCGAAATCTGTGTGCAGCTTGTCCACGCGTTCTTCAAGCCTCTGCACTTCTTCGGCCAGTTCTCTGTTGTTCAGAAGCAACGACGAGTAGGCCAGGTCTATCATGAGTTCAGAAGTGTCCTTAAGCTCCACTAGGCGTTCAACGATTTCCTCGAACCTTGCTTGGTCCTGCTGCGCCATTCAGTCTTCCCTCCTCCGCGGTTTCTGTTCTGCAAGCTCCTTGAATTCCCTGATGCCTGATTGAACGCCGCGGGCAATCAAAACGTCCCCGCCTCGAATCTGTTCAGTATTCTCCGGGTTTATAATCCAGTCCTTGTCCCGTCGAACGGCGATGATGTCAACGCCCATTCTCGCCGCCAGATCAAGCTCCCCTACTCGCTTACCAACAATTGATGAGCCAGCACTCACTTTTGCCTGCATCAAACGCTCCTCGACTTTCTCAAAAACTTGGCTCACTATCGGATGTACACCTATGTTCTGCGTGACTATTGCGGCTATGTCTGCTGCAGCGTCTGAGATCTTGTCTGCTGCCGAGGCTGCAGCGGATACTCCTGCTAATGCTTCCGCATCATGGGCGTCTCTTGCAGCGATCATGATAGTCATTTCCAGCAGATAATCCAGTGTATCGACACGGTTCTCAAGTTCCATGACTTCTTCGGCGAGTTCCCGATCATTGAACAAGGCTGCCGAATAAGCCAGATCTATCATTAGCTCGGACAGGTTCTTCATTTCCAAGAAGAGATCCCGGACTGGTACAGACCTGTATTTTACCTTTTCTAACGCTCGCATGTGCTCAAGGTCGCTCCAACTAGGAGACTAGAGTGCAGGGAATATTTTAATTCTATCCCCCCAAGTGGAGTAGCAGGAACAAGGCAACGAACAAAGCGGTTGTCGTTATGGTGCCCGCAAGTGAACTTTCAATAGGGATAACCAGATGATCAGGGTCCAAGCCCTTCTTGAAAGTCAATATTGCAAGTGCGTAAGATATCAGGGTCATAGCGATCATGGCGAAGGCGTTTGTCGCAAGCAACACGGAAGTCAGAAGGCAGAATGCAGGCAGCCCAAACGTCCCGGTCAGAAAGAGTGATGCAGCCGAAAGTGGAACGAACGCAACAGCCGAAGCCGCCCAAGCACCGAGAATCTGCAATGCATGGTTTTTCATGGCAGAAAAGTAGGGTTCCAGTAACCCGAGTACAAGCCTTGTTGTAGCAGTGGATCCTATGACCAGAGCGGCATCGCCTATCAGTTCGATCAGAGCGGGGTAAGCAGCAAAAAGTGCAGCGGGATGAAGAGCAGGGTTCCCGTTCCAAAGGCTTGCGACAACATTTATCTTTTGCAAAATCGTCCCCGTGACACTGGCAATCACCGCCACAAACATCAGAGCCGAGATAGAGGTCTTCATGGTTTTGGAAAATCCTTTCTCGTGGATGCTTCGGGGCAAGGAATAGAGCACCAAAACCACGGGCAGGATCGCGATTAGGAGAATGGTGTATTGTCCTGCGTAGCCGAAGTTGAAGAAGAGATTAACTGCCAAAGCATAGCAGACCGTTATGAAAACATCTGCAATCGTGGCAGAAATTGGATATGCAACACTGTCCAAGTCCACACCTTTCTTGAAGGCAGTAAACGTGACAGATAACGTGAACAAGTAAAGGGTCAACCCTAGACTCATTGTTGCAACAACAACTATCAAGACATCTGAGAAACTTGCAGGGGCCACTCCACAGAACAGGGTTCCAAGAATTGTTGAAACGATGCTCATTACAATACTCGTCGCTAAGGTCAAGATCAGTATTCGTTGAAACATTCGACTCAGGGTTTTCATGTTTCCAGAGAATCTTGGGGAAATCGTTCCAACGTGCAAGGCAGTGTTCAAGCGCCCGCTGAACACACCGTTTATCACGGCATTGGCAGTCAACACGGTCGGATAGACTGCAATAGTCCACGCGTGTCCTGGCACACTTCGGAAAACATTAAGCTGCCAAGCAACTATGAGACCTGCAATTATTCCTCCGACGCCGGCGAAGTGTCCAGCCAGCGTTTCCTTGAACGCTGTTAGGAACGTCCTCGGATTTGCGGAGTAAGCCATCAGATGCCGGCCTCCCCTGAAAAAAGCCCACAAAGGGCATGGAAGGTTAAAAACTCGTTGACAGACTTACGATGTGTTTCAGGAATTCCCTCTGGCCGTAAAGAATCGTTGACGGAACCATGCACGCTGCTCAGTCGTCGTTTCACGCTGTACATCTTCTTGGATTCTTTTCTTTCTGTCCATCCATAGGCACCGCTTCAACCGAGCAATCTTACGTGATCCCGGCCGGGCTCTACCTTCGTCTCTCTCCTAAACTCTAAGAGGTGGGACAGCACTGCTTAAATAAGTTTCCAAAGGGAAGCTTAACCCAGATAATTATTCAGGATTCATAACCGTTTTAATTGCCAAGAATCTAATCCTTTTTCTCGGTCAGGAAATGGTGGAAAACTTGCACGCTGTATGGATAAAGGTTGATGAAACATTGCCGTGGATTGAACTCAAAGGGACTTATGAAACTCGAAGAGACGCAAAGGAAGCAGCAAAGAACTGTCTCTACAAAACCCAGATAAAGATAGTGGCAATGCCGGAAAAAGAGAAACAACAGAAAGCAAAAGCAACAACGATGAGACCGTAGGAACAACTTCCTAGCATCAAGCTTTGGACGTTATCCCCAAGATTAGAGTTCTCAGAGTGATCTTTCGCGGATGAAACGCGCCGTCTCGACATTTCACTGTTCCTTGCGGTGGAAAGTGCTGCAGTGAACGAGACATGACCTTGGAACCTGTCAGCGCCTGCATGCCAAATCGCACAGCTGCTTGAGGAATCCATATATGCATGACACGCGACGGCTAACGTTCTAGAGCAAAGTGCATTCCATGGAAGGGGAACAAACACGATGGACGTTTTTGAAGCTATAAGAGGCCGCAGAAGCATCAGAAAATACCGGCAAGAACCAATTCCCGATGATAAGCTGGAAATGATTTTCGAGGCTGCTCGTCTGGCGCCTTCTGCCGCTAACCGCCAGCCTTGGCGCTTCATAGTGGTTCGAGATGCGAATCGAAAGAAGGCTCTCGCGGGAGCGGCGAACAATCAGGGGTTCCTGAGTGACGCTGCAGCAATCGTGGCTGCAGTGGGTGATCCTGAGGTGTCGACAAGGTGGCACGAAAAAGACACGATGATAGCCCTTGAACACATGGCTTTGGCAGCCACGGCTCTAGGCTACGGCACTTGCTGGATAGGTGCCTTCGACGAGGACGCGGTGAAGCGTCTGCTCAAGATTCCTGCAAAAATGCGAGTTGTCGCATTGCTGCCTATCGGCATACCCAATGAAACACCTGCTCCCAGACCAAGGGAAGAGCTTTCAGAAATCTTCTTCAAAGAAGAGTGGCAAACCCCGTGGCTAGCGCATTGAGCTCATCAAACCTTGAGTGCTAGAACCGAAAAGCCTCATCGAATTTGTCGTTGTACACTCGAATAAAATCGTGTCAATTTGTTTAGTATGTGCTCCTTGCGCAAGGGGGCGTTGTGGTTCGTGAGGACATTAAACGAGAGGGAGAAAGGAGAGAAGGGAGTACAATTGCCTCAGTCATTACCGCTCGACCCTACGTTGTCAGACAAGCATTCCTACTTGCTACCATGAATCAGATGACGCCCTGCCCTCCACCGCCGCTTCCAGGCTCAGTAGACTTGGTTGTGGCTCCCCAGAATTGGCAGCCGGAATCAAGGTTGAGTCTAGTCAGTGTGATCTTCGGGATTTGAAGCGACTGTTGTAAGGCAAGTGTCATTGGCACGAGGAAAAGGGACAGCAGCAGGATTGCAACGAGGATTATGGGTCTCATTTTTCCCCCTAATGATATTTCTGCTAACAAAGGATATAAGTCTTTAGTCAATATTGCGAGTGCGATACAGAATGGAGTTTCCGTGCGCAATGTTTAAGAATGGTTGCGTGTATATTTTGACAACTCGACCCTGTGGTGCGAGTTTATGAGTTATGAACGCTTGCTTCCTTCGATGGCTGAATATTCCCAGAAGTTCAAGCGGCTTGACTCTTTGGACTTTAAGATTATCAGAGCCATACTTGCGCACGGTGTCTATAACGTTCGCAGGTTGGCTGAAGCAGTTGGCGCGCCCCAGCAGACGGTGGGTTATCGTATTCGAAGATTTGACAAGGATGACATTGTCCGTTTTAGGGCACTTATCAATGAGGCCAAGCTGGGATTGAAGAGTTACTCGGTTTTGGCGTCCGCGCCAACTGGAAAAGAAGAGGATGCCGGCCGCGCCCTTACCAGTTTCCCCCTATGGAGATATCTCGCCGTTGTAGACGGATGGAAACTCGGTAACTACGTTCGCTACGCTGTTCCTCCAGACAAGGAAAGGGATCTGAAGGCTTTTCTCAACGAGCTTGCAAAGAGAGAGCTGATTTCTGATTCTGAAATCTACACAACCGCCAGCCCCCAGTATCCCCTGTTGGACATGGATTTCTACACCAGAAGACAGCGCGTTTCTGTGTTCGACTGGCAAATGTGGGTAGAAGCCTTCGATTCATTTGTATCAGAAAGACCTGATGAGCCTGAGAACTGCAGAAGAGCAGAGTTTGATTTGATTGACCTCATCATCCTGCGATGTTTGGAACTCAACGCACGGACGACACAGAGAAGAATCGTTGCAGAAATAGCAGAAACGATTGGAGAAAAAAACGGCAAGAAATTCATCCCGATGGTTTCCCGCAGGATCAAGAATAACCTTAACCCTCAAGGATTGATCAACGGCTACAGAGTGTACCTGTTCCCCAATCAAGAACAGACGGCACTATTCTTCCTGTTCTACCTCAACTTTCCAAGCAACGCGAACCTGAGGAGATTCACTGGAGCATTGAAACATCTTCCATACAACACCAGCTACGAAAGGATACTTGAAAGAAACGCCTTGTTTGTTCGTCTTGTAGTCCCAGCGTTTGAATCCGCAGGCATGCGAAAGTCCTTCAGGCAATTGGCAGAGAGAGGGTGCATCAAAGATGCCCATATGCTCTTAGGAGACCTGCAGGGAACATGGGACAATGTGGAAATACACCAGATGTTCAAAGATGGGGCGTGGAACTTCAGCTATGGAGCGGCCGTAGAAATGCTCGAAAACTTGCACACACGCGACAAGAAACATGGACGTAAAGAGGGAACCCCAGCATCTAAAGAGCCGCGATGAACCCTAGCCAGGTCTTGCCCGTAGCGCGTGCTCTCTCTCCCTATTTTCGACAGTGTCTGCTAGATTTCGACGAAATAGACAAGCATGCATTCATGGTGGTGGAGGAGGTGGGGGAGGAACAGGATGGATGCAGTGTGAACTTGCGTGCTTGCTTTGCTGGATTTTTTCAGCTGTGACGCCGTCAAATTCAACAGTCTTCTCCTCGCCTGTCTTCAGGTTTCTGTACAGGATTCTAAACCTTGGGGTGTAGATTACGGCTCGTTCGTCAACTTCAAAAAGCTCACTGACGAGTCGATTTATGTCCTTTGGGCGTTTGACTATTCTGGATCGGATGATGTCCAAGTCCGCGTTTCCAGCGATTTCTTGTTCGCCAGATTCTGCCAGTATTTTCTTAGGGTGTCTTTCCGAAGGAGCAGAGGGGAGTTTTTCAAGCGTAACGTCTTGTCCAGACCGATCCAAGATAAGGGAGGCTTTAACCTCGTTCTTTAACCGCTCTTCTCCCTTGAGTTCAATCACTTTGTGATCTTTTGCAGAGGAATCCGTCGACTGTACGGGCTCAAACTTGTTATTTAAGAGAACGACTTCCAGAACTTCCCCGTCAACTTTAACCAAGTAGGCGCACTTGCGATAGTAATCAATGAAATACTTTCCATTAATCATCGAATAAGGTTCGTAGTACTTTTCGATGGAAACGAATTGAACCTCATCTGGCTTAGGCTTCAAGAACCCAAATCTAGTGAACAGTTGATCCTTGAGTTTTTCCCCAGCCACCTTTATCACGGTTGGGTCAACACGAGTTTCGTAAACTATCGTCTTCCTCTCAGCTATTCTTTCATTAGAAGGTAACGCTTCAGTTGATATGACAACCTTTTCATCGTTTACAGTTTCAGTCAACATTGAACCCTCAATGGCTTCTTTGTTCTGAAGCTAATATGGATTATGAATTGAGAAAACGAATCACTGTTAACTGTCCTGCATGCACGCTCCATAGCGCGGTTGTCAAATCCGCCAGTCAATAACTATGATCTCTGAGGCGGTTCTGTATACGGGCAGTCGTATGGACTCACTTGTGAAGTGTTCATACTTCTATTGTGGTTATGCCCAGAATTTCGTTGAGCTTTCTTAACTGCTCTGTGTAATCGCCGTAGACTATCAAGTGATGATTTCCAAAAGCCTTGTGGACGAACTCTCTTACATTGTTGATTCTCACTTTTATTTTTGCTCTGCAATAAGTTTCGCCCTTGTGTTCTACGCTGTCCACAATTATCCCTTTTGTAATCAACATGTTTTTGAGATCGCCGCTGAGCCGCCACAACGTTATTTCTTGGCCTTTTTTCATCTTGACGAAAGCTGTCAGGCTCCCAGTGAATTTTTCAGCGTGATAAGGTCTCAGCATGTAGGGTGCGGGTCTGGTCTTGTATCCTTGCATTTTTCGTGGACATACGCAATGGCTGATGATAAGGTTCTTGTCGGCTGGATCGATGAACATGTTGCCCATGAAGCTTGGCTTTTCTGCAATGTAATGCATGATCGTCATTGAGAGAAGAGAGTTGATGTCTGCTTCGCACGCTGCCGGTATTCCTTCATCTCTCAGGTTAGTGTAGGCAACGCACGGGACGGGCAGCGGGTTGTCACCGTACGCCATGGTTAAGGCTTGAGCGTTTTTCTCTTCAAGCAAATCTTTCATTAATATGTACAACCTTGCAACTGAGATGGCGTCTTTTTCTTCGGCTCCGACGATGTTTTCTGCTTCTTTGATCCATTTTTTTGCTAGTTGGCTTGCGGTTTTCTCATCTACGTTTTTCCATCTTTTTATGACGTCGTCGCTGTTCACGTACTCCAAGTCTATTCCAAGTTTATTTTTGATTGCTTCTCGGCCTCCGCGGATGCGGCAAAGGAATCTTTCCCAGTGTGGGTAGTCAGCGTTTAGAATCAAAATCTTTGTTTGGCTCAGCTTTTTCTTTGTTGAAATGGCAGTTAAGTAATTGTTCAAGTCTTGGTAATCGATGGCAACCCAGACGTTTTCTTTGGGATAGATGTATTCCAGCGCGTCTAACGGGTTGCAGATCAATCCTTCATCGTTGAAGATGATTGTGGGAAGGTTGAATTCTGAGATTCTGATTATGCAGTCGCCTAGACCTAGATGAGGTCTGTACAGAAGTATTGCTTCTGCCTTGTCCTGCCGTTTCTCTAGAAGTGAAATGTCCTTCTCTTCATTGATAATAGCAGGCTTCAAGATATGAACGTCTGATTTCAGATTTTTCTTGAGCTGCTTTAGTCTCTCTTCCATGAAGTTATCTTTGACCTGGCCCTTTCTGCAAACTAAGACTGGCAGTACTCTAAGGGGTTCCAACACTTTCGGGCGCTCCTTTTGACGGATAATGCCTCTCTTCTGGTTAACGTGCACGTTTCTCAGCTCACATCCTAGAGGGAGAACCTTTCTTGAGAACCTCAATTAACGATTTCGGAGACAAGACAGCATTCACCAAGTCCATCACCGGTGGGTCATCCACTCGGTGCATGACATATATCGACTTGCTTTTTGCGTATGCGTATCCTATGTCAACGGACACGCTCTTTCCAACGTAGCCTTCCGGATTGACAACGTATACAACATCTGCGTCATCGATTTTCTTCAGGCACTCCAGAATCCCACCACTGCCCATTCTCTTTGATATCTGATACTCAACGTTCTCTTCCTTAAGCCTAGCTTCCAACTCCTCCAACTCTCTCGTGAACCTGAAGCTTCCACAAACACACAGTCTTTTCATGTCATTCCTCCAAGCACCAGAACGATGTTTGAAAGATTTTAGTCTCCCTAGTATTCTGGGATTATCTTTTTGACAGTTCGCTCTTCTTGTCTTAGTTCACGTCCTAATTCTTCCCAGAAATTTCGTGCCTTCCTTAGTCCCTTCTGACCCATGGCCTTTCCAGTCTTCGTGTAGAAATTTCGTCTAGGGCCTTTCCTGCCGCTCGGAATTTCCATCATTTCTTTTACGCCCATTTTTTCTTCTCTCATGAAGTAGTCAAACACTCTTGCAACTCCCGTATAGCCCGTTGAACATGAAAGGACATCCACGTCGTATACCACTCTCGCCTCTAGAGTCTTGGGTTCTTCTGTTCCTCGAGGACCGTGAGCCCGTATGCAATGTGCTATTCTGCTTATCTCTTCATCGTTGAAGCCAGCTTTCCCAAGAAATTCCGGAGCTTTCTTTGCTCCTGCCTCGTAATGGTCGCTTCCCAGTTCTGGATACAATCTGCCGATGTCGTGAAGCAAGACGCTTGCCAGAACAATTTTCATTTCTGCTTTTTCAGTCGTCCCTATCATGACTGCTCTTGCAAGGTCTCGAAGCACGTGGTGCCAGTCATGGTGGATCGGCCCTTTTGTCGAGAAGTCTTGCTTGGTCGATTCATACAAGGTCTTTAACTCACTGAATTGAGACAGGTAATCATCGATTCTCATTTTTCACCACTCTTCTCTATCTAGAGTCTACGCTAAAGAGCTTTTGCGGGGGCGGGGAAAACGTTATTGAGCATCGAGAAATCAGCCTGCTTGTTGCATCATCGACTTTTTGCTTATTCCACTTAAGTTTAAGAGTTGAGTTCTTTACGTGATCAACTATGGAAGAGAAATATCGCCAGTTGAAGACGATTGTTGGGAAGGAAATGGAAGGAGCAAGTCCTGCTCACGATATTAATCATGTGATGAGAGTCTACAACCTGTGCCTTCAATTGGCTAGCTATGAACCAGGTGTTGATATGGATGTCTTGAAAACCGCTGCCTTGCTTCATGACATCGCAAGGACTAGAGAAGACAAAGACGGACACTCCCACGTGCTGAATGTCGATCATGCCGTTCTCGGTGCTGAGATGAGTGATAAAATCCTAAGAGAGCTGGGCTATCCAGACGGAAAGATAGAGAATGTCAAACATTGCATCGCTGCTCACAGATTCAGAGGAGAAAATCTGCCAAAAACAATAGAAGCAAAGATTCTATCAGACGCTGACAAATTAGATGTTTTGGGAGCAACAGGAATTGCAAGATCATTCACGATTGGAGGAGAAAATGGTCAAAACTCATCAAGCTTGTTGGGATGCTGCTGCAGACCAAAGTATACTAATTTGGGAAAGCAAAAAGCGAAGTTGGAGAACTCATACTAATACCTTAACGTTGTGCTGCGTCATAATCAAAACGTCTTTCAAACTTCTGTATCAATCGAGTATTCAACGGGTTGCGTAATTCCGTTACATAATCTTGAAGGTGCCTTTGAAGGTTAGCAATCATTATCGCTGGGTTTATGGTAATCATTCCCTGACCACCAGTTTCAAATGTTATTGGGACTTGAGTTGTGCCAGTTAGAAGAATTCTGGCATTGGTTAAACCCCTGTGGTATAGTCCACAGCGACAGCCCTCATATAGCGAGTTGAGAAAGTTTTCTGCAATATTCTGAGGTTGTTGACTAAGTTCTGGAAAGACTGAATAGAAGTCTTTCTTAAAATACTTCCTCGATTGACCTATATTTGCATACCCTTCTTGGTATTTTCCAATCATCTCAAAATAGCTAAAGACAATTGAAAGAACCGCAAAACCGCTATGACCAATCTCATTAATTGTTTGTTCAGCGATATCCAGTTGCCATCCCTTTGTCTGTTCATGGAATATAGCTATTTTGGAATCAATATTAAGCGGCCATGCAAAATGAGTGTGATCATGGTAGGGTGTTATCCACATCAGGGGTCACAATTAGGACTCGTGCTTTTCTTGCTAAAAAGTTTTCGCGCAGTATTTCAGCAAAGCAAAAACAGATATTGTTTATGATAGGATGGAAATATAGTGCTCGAATGGATGCTAATCATCAAAAGGAAATTGACCGTTCGGTAGCTTATCTTCTTAAGTGGGTGAACATTTTCAAGAACCAAGGCCTTCCTGAGACATCCACAGAATTATCAGCTATTTCAAACCGATTAAGAAAAGGAAGTATACCGTTTCAACAAAAAACGATACTCAATTTGCTCTACTCAGTAGCTTCTGCGATGAAAAGAGAGTTTATAGGTTCTCAGCTTCTTGGAGTGAGTTATCGGGAAGAATGCTTTGAGGAGATGATCTCAACATTTGACGTTATTAGAAACATGGGCGTTGTCGATTTCGTCAAGGCAAGCGAAGAATCATTTCGTTATTTCTCAAATAGAATAACTAATGTGATACGTAACATTAGACCGTTCCAGGAATTCCATATAAACTTTATGCAGGATCTCCAGAAGGAAACGGCGTCGCTTACCTATGGAAAAAACTTTGTCGTTTGTGAAGATAAAGGCTTCGGTGAGAAGAAAGCTTTGATGTTTCACTTTAAAGCATATCTTTACCTGCTTATGGTTGAAGGGGTTTTCGATGATTTAGCCAGAATTTGGTATTTTCTCAAGAGTCTAGCGATTGATCCAAAGTCTGCCCCTAAAGTCGAGGATTTGAAACGCTTGACGGTTGACATGATCCTAACGAAATTGGATTCCAGAAAAAGATCAGTGCCAGTTTTTCTAAGGAATTGGGAAGAAAGAAAGCATTGGAGGAATTCAATAGCCCACTGCATGACAGATTTTGATCTGAGATTGAACACCCTTCACTTTGTAGATTTTAACTGCTACTCTGGCAAAATTACCTATGATGAGTTCGTCACATGGTTCGATTTCCAAACAGTTTGCCTTGAGCTTGAGGATACTCTGAGGGCATTCGACCTGGCTGTGAAGGTAATATCGATTAGTGCAGAACTAGGGAAAATCAAACCTTCGATGCCGTCATCTTGACACGAGCGCAAAGATGGAAACAATATGCGAAGACAGTGCACGCTTACCACAGGCATAGAAAACTAGGAAAGAAGACATTGGACCGCGGGAGATGTCGCCACTGAGGGCTGGGAGAAAATCCTAGTGGCCCCATCAACACTAGTAATCCTAGGCCCCGTCGGTCACTATTACTTGCGTTATCTGAACATCATAATTTCATTTGAGTTACAAGCAAATCCAAAGTCCTCTCAGAATAGCTAAGAAAACACGTAATTATGCCCATTTTCAGCCTAATTCAGAAAAATAAGATCCAGTTGGGGTTAATGTGCCGAGGGCTAGCTTGACGCCGTCGTTTAAACCGTCATTTCACGATTGACATATTCGTTGAAAAAAACTAGTCGATTATTTCCTTAATCTTGTGTTCAACAAAGTCATTGATGCATTCATCGTGTCCACAGGAAGGCCACGACGTGTCTTCCTTGAGCCTTTAATAATGCAAAGCAAATGCCAATGAGAAAGGAATACTTATAGCCCTTTGGATGCTTAGATTTTGCAGAAGTGAAACATTTTGAGCCATGTGATATTGAATCCCTTCGAGCACCCTAGGGCTTGGCGACAGAAGATCGTCGACAATGTAAAGCTCACACCCAAGATTAGGTTTGACGGCAAGGGATTCATTTGTGCTCTTATCACCTCCCGTTGCCCTGTAGGATGCGAGCATTGTATGTTCTTTTCGAATATGTCTGAAGGTAAGAACTCAGTTAACACAATGACTGAGTCCAGGGTTACTAGCCTAATGAGACTTGTTCACGACTCCAATACAGGGTATCTATTGGTTTCTGGAGGAGGGGAGGGTTTTCTTGAACCGGACTTGATGTACCAGATAGTTGAGAAGACTAGTGCTGACGTTACGTGGCTGGTCACTGCTGCTCATTGGGCGAGAGATAAGAAACGCGCAAGAGAGGTAATCCGCAAAATGTACGATGCATTCCTAAGAGGTGAACACAAAGATCATGGCAGAAAGATCTGCCTCAGGGTAAGCCTCGACTCACAACATGTTCAAAGAATCGCTCTGCCCAATAAGAACCAACTACAGTATATCGTGGACCTAATCAGGATATTTGAGACTGAATATCCAAATGAACATAGCTTTGTTCTGATGGTCCACTCGCTGGAGGGTGAAGAGGCACTAGTGAACGACCTATGCAAAGCTGTTTCAGGGGAAAAACTAGCTCGCCATGATCCACTTCATGATAATATAAAGTTCACTGAATCCGCTTTTACGATTAAGCTGGAATCTGGCTATGAGTTTGAGGTCACCTTCGCAAAGCTACTCCTTTCAGATTTGGCAGCAGACCTGCGAGACAAAGAAACTCTGAAAAAAAGAGTCGAACTCTTTGACAAGGACGCTTTCCGCAATGCACGAGGGAATCCTGCAGTCAATTACAATGTTGACGGCACAATAGGGACCGACATGTTGGTAATTTACAACGGGAGAGTCGCCGGTGGCTGGCAGTCTGAGATGCCAGATGTTCCAATTAACCTTGACTTTGATGATTTCCAGAGCATCATGCAAAAGACCTTGTCTGATCCGGGCGTTCTCGGCACAATAGAAAACGGACTAGCGTACCGCTTTAACATCATACAAGAAGTGTGTCCCAAAGCTGTCTTAAGATCTAAGGCCGTAAATGTTCGTGACTATAGCAGTCCAGTTTTGTTGGAAGAAGATAAGATCAAACTCTATTACAGTATCCGAGTCCTTCAAGATTTCATTGCACAGTCTCGTATTAAGAAGAATGAATTGGAAGGCTGGCCTAAAGAAATCCAGCTCCTGACAGGTATGACCAGGCTTGAATTACAGTCTCTCTATCTTAGCGCTAGGTATGACATAGTACAGCAATTCATTGAAAGTTCTCATCGTTTTGATGGATTCTTCCAATGCGTGAAGAAATATGCCCGAGAAAGGAAACCCGATGCAATAATCGAATTCTTTGAGTCGAATCCAAACATTAGCAGAAGAACTGTGGACGAGTGGCGTTTGTTGCTCAAGCGGATCGTTAATGGCTGGTATGATCTCTGTACTTTAAATGAACAAGAAATAAAATCTGTCGAAGAGATTGAGGCTATATTGGATGAAAGAGTGTTAGCCGGAAAGAGGATTTTTGAGGGACTGTCTTTCCAATAAACCGTTGACGATATGCGCGGCGGAGAAAAATCTTTGGAAAGCCCAGGGCGATAGACCTTTTTTTACTTCAGAATATTATGCGCAATCAGCGGTAGGAGAAGGCGATCGCCGGGCTAACGAACAGATCTGTCGCGACAAGACTCAGGTCGCACTTCTTCAAATGTTCAACAAATAAACGTGCTTCAATCGCGTTTCAAAAAAGATCCGTTTTGTCTCAACCTCTACTCGATAATCAAGGGACAGCATTTTGATTATCTTCTGTGAATATCGTATTCCTTCCGACCCCTCTGAAACCGTCTGAGCATCGTATCTCAATCTACTACCTCAGATAATCTAATATCGTTTCAAGCGTTACTAACTGTATGAAAGCCCAAATAGGCATTATAGGTGGCTCTGGTCTTTATGATGCAAACATGCTCAGCAACTCTTCCAAGATCGTTTTAAAAACAAAGTATGGAGAACCGTCGGATGCTTTCTTTGTTGGAACTGTTAATGACAAGCTTGTTGCTTTCTTATCAAGGCATGGGCAAGGACACAGAATACCGCCTCATGAGCTTAACTTCAAGGCCAATATCACAGGTTTCGAAAAGCTTGGTACAAAGAGAATTGTTTCTTGTTGTGCCGTGGGATCGCTGAAGGATGACTATAAACCCGGCGACATCGTGATACCTGACCAGTTCATCGATCTTAGAAAAAGTATGAACACCTTCTATAATACCGGCGACGTCACCCACGTTTCGCTGGCTGACCCGTTCTGTCCTGAGATAAGAGATGCGCTGATGAAAACATGCAGAAAACTAGGAATAGGATACCATGACGAAGGAATCTATGTATGCATAGAAGGACCCAGATTCTCTACAAGGGCCGAGAGCAGAATGTTCAGGAACTTTGCCGATGTAATTGGAATGACTGGAGTACCAGAGGCGATCCTCGCGAGGGAAAGAGAGATATGCTTGGCAATACTGGCCACCGTCACGGATTATGACTCATTCAAAGAGGTCCCTGTATCTGCTGAAGAAATACTGAGAGCAATGAAAGAAAGTGAAGAAAAAATAAAGCTAATAATAAAAGAAGGCATCAATGAAATTCCAGAGGATAGGAATTGCATCTGTAAGGAAGCGCTGAAGAATTCCAAGGCCTAGCAAATGCGCGATAGAATTAGCAGTATTCTAACGGACATTGCAACACGTTGAAAGTGGCGAAAGCAGTATGTTGAAAAATCAAAAGATCACCTTCTCATGATGTTTCCGACGAGCATCAAATTGATAAAGGGTGAGCACAATTTACTATTATGCGTGTTATCTCGTGGAACATGAATTCCGTGCGGGCCCGCTTGCCTAGGCTCTTGGCCCTCCTGCGCCGCCACGAACCTGACCTAGTGTGTCTCCAAGAGACAAAAATCGCAGACAACGATGGGTTCCCCGTCATGCAATTGGGTGCCGCTGGATATCATGCGGTTCTGCACGGCCAACCCAGCCACAACGGTGTTGCGATCTTATTTCATGATCCGACCCGGCGGTGCGACCTCTGGACTTTCGATGCGAATTCATCTTCCCGTGAAGTCTTCGGCCTGGCGAGAGTGTCTGTGATGCCCACAGAGGTGCAACGAGGCTTCCCCGGTGACCCTGCGCCCAGAGAGGCCAGGGTCATATCTGCAAGTCTAGGAAAACTGCGAATAGTGAATGCGTACGTTGTTAACGGCAAGGACAGAGAAAGTGACCAGTTCAAACTCAAGCAGAGCTGGATGTCAGCACTGGGAAAATGGCTACAGAGCCTGCCTGAGACAACGCCTCTTCTTGTTGTGGGGGATTTCAATGTCGCCCCAGACAGCCGTGACGTCTGGGATCCTGAAGGGCTTCAGGACCGCATTCACTGCACAAATGAAGAGCGGGCATGGCTCAAAGACCTGCAAGGGAATCGGTTGCGGGACCTCCTGCGAGCGACAACCGAAGAGCCTGGCATGTACACTTGGTGGCCCTACCAACGGGATGCCTTCGATCGTGATGAAGGACTCCGTTTCGACCTTGCTTTGGGCGACGCGGCGGTCGTGAACCTAGTGAAGCGGGTGTGGGTCGATCGAGAGGAGCGCCGGCCTGCAAGTGAGCTGGGTAACCCAAGCGACCATGCGCCACTCATCATCGACCTTGCGGAGCCATAATGCGATTGGCTATTTGAGACGAGTAGGAGTTTCACGATGAATATCCTGATCACGGGAGCCAGTGGGTACATAGGCGCAAGGATTTTCGAGGATCTTCGCGAAAGCCACGACGTAACAGGCACTTTTTGTAGAAACAAATTCTCCATGGACTTGCGACAATTAGATATTACTAATAGGAAAGCTGTTTTGGAGATTGTATCAGAGGTAAATCCGGATCTCATAATCCATGCTGCTGCAATCCCAAGTCGGCGACGCTGCGAAAAGAACCCGTCTGACGCCATCGCAATTAATGCGAGCGGAACGAGAAATATTGTAGAAGCAGCAAACTTGAGCAATGCGAAGATTATGTATATCTCTTCATTGGGGGCGATAGAACCAGTGACAGAGTATGGAAAGACGAAGCTCATGGGGGAGCAGCATGCGAAGAATGCACGAATGGGATACAACATATTGAGGTTATCATTAACGTTCGGATACAGTCCAAACACGCATAATGATCGACCTTTTAACAGAATAATTAGAACACTCAGAGAAGGCAGGCCCATTTCTTATGACAATACCTGGAAGTTTCCACCGACTTATCTGGGGCATGTTTCATCCTCAATTCAAGTGTTGTTAGAGAAGAAAACTGAAAACAAAACAATAGCCCTTGCAATTCCAGAATTAAAGTCTATGTATGAAATAGCGTCAGATATCTTGAAGCCATTTGGGAAGGTCATTCAACCCAATGACAGAGGAAAAATGTGGAAAGAAGTGGAGAGACTTCCCGAATCAAGTAAACTAGAACTCCCTCGCTGTTCTTACGCAGAGATGATCCAAGCGATAACGCAAGAAGTCAAAGACAGGCTTCTGACCGATACAGCAGAAAAAGCGTAAGCATTTCCGCTTTAGAGATCACCCCTACAAAAACAAATGTCATAATTTCAGGAAGGTTAGCAAAAATAAGCTCGAATTAGGCTTTAATGTGCCGAGGGCTAGCTTCACAGGAGCGTTTAAACCGTCGTTACAACTTTTACATGTTCTTGTTAATTTCTGACCCGAGAAATCTCATTATGATTGGCCTTAGAATAAGTCAGACTCAGATACTATCAAGTCTCACCATTTGTGCTTAGGATAGCCAAATCTGCTTACATGGAGATAGTAAACGTGACGTACTCCTATGCGTTCTCCTCTTTCTCGTGCTTCACGATCTTGGCTGATTCTATGTCCTGCCTCACTATTAGAGATGTTTTTGGCTAACTGCGCGACGGTTACTACATTCTTGGCTTCTTCGAATCTTCTTGGATCTGATACTTTTACTTGAGGAATTCTGGAACCACCGGTAGGCGGATAGACTCTTATGGTTCTTGTTGTTTGGCTTGTTTTTCTTACGTTCGGAATCAAATGAACACCAAGTGCAACAGTTATCTTGAGCAAGCCTAGTCTGTGGCTCACAAGTGAATTATTGGTAGTTAGTGGAGTAAGAAACAAAAAAGCTTCATTTGGCAAGAAAATATTTGACAGTCTTGACAACTGTCTGGTCAATGCGGTAAATTTCACAACATGTCGAGGGCGACGCATCGCATATGGTCTCTTAAATTGTATAGCAAGCACTAGTCCTGAAGGTAGTCCCTCGATTATGTCATCGAAACACAGATTTTTTTCCTCAACCTGCGTTGGGGAGATTACTGTCGTTGTCAGTTTGTATCTTGACCAGAGGAATGAAGCTAACTCATTAAGTACATTAATCTCAATAGATTTCTCGCTTACATTTCTTAAACCATACTTGCTTGATACTAGCATGATAACAAAATTGTAATCATAAGTATAAATCATCTATCATGGTCATGCACAGTACGCATCGACTAAAGATGTTATCTTAATATTTTTGAAGAACAGAATACTCTATGGTACTTCATAGTGGAGTTGTTGCTAGAAGCTATAGGATAAGTGTTTGAATGGAAAGAATTCGCTCGTTACTACTTACCATAATGCAAAGCTTTGGCGGTGAGCTCGGACATCATCTAGATAGGAGGCTAGCTAGGGCATTACTATCACAATTTAGTGGTCGTGAAATCAATCCTGATGAATTTCGCCACATCTTAGATACTCTGGAGGAAGAGGGTTTTGTTGAGGTAGACAAAAAATTCGTTCGCTTTCGTAGGAGAGGAAGATGAGTCGGTTCAACGCGATCGCTTGTTCTTTGGCATCAAGTTTCTCCATTTCCTCATCAACTGAAATTGCCTCGATGCTTCCCAATACCAGACATGCAGACCCAATGATATTTGTCCAAAGCACTTTGCATTCTAGGTGAGCCTTGCACTCCTTAATTCTCGGAGGCTTCACCTTGTCGGATGGTAATGTTGTTAATCCTGCCTCCTCCAATTCACTCGTCCCGTAAGGAAAATGCTTCTGCGTTATCCAAATCTCTCCAATCAAGTCGGCACTGGGGATGTTCACAACGAATTCTCCGGCTTCTAGGATGTTTCTATAGGTGTCATGCTTCACGTTGACGGACAAAACAAGCTGAGGAGGGTTATAGTCAACGATGGAAACCCAACCGTGTGGTGCTGTATTAACCGCACCTTCCTTGTCGACTGAAGTGATCAGAGTTACAGGGTTAAATCCCAGCAACCTAAGAACGTTGTCCGCGATAGGTAAACTGACCTTCGCACCCATATTCTCGCCATCACTATTACAGAAGTCTGCAATAAATATAAAAAAAGCACACTTGTGATCTTCTATACTGCGCTTTGTCGCCTAACCGACTACTTTCTTGTCGCCTGCTATTTAGCAAGTCTTTTAGCCGCCGGCATAGAAGTAGTCAATGAACAAGGAGGTGCCGCCAATTGATTAAGAGAGTTAGCTGGCTTGAGATAAAGGTGACCGACATGAAGAGTGCAGTCGGTTTCTATCGTGATGTTCTCGGCTTGAAGATAAAGAACGAATGGTCAAATTATGTGGTGTTTGATTTGGCTGGAACAGCGACTTTTGCAGTAATGCTTGGTGGAAAGAAGGGACCAAAAGAAGGAGCACCAAACATCTACCTGGCGGTGGAAGACGTTGACCAGGAATACGAAAAGCTGAAAGCGAAAGGCGTTAATTTCGTGGAGCCGCCAAAGAAACAATACTGGGGTGGCTATGCCGCTCTGTTTGCTGACCAAGACGAGAACTTGTTCTATTTGACGCAGACAAAGGACTAGCCAAACCTTGTTGTGTTAACATTTCTTCTGTAATACTCTTCCATCAATCTTCCTAGCACCCGACTGCGCGCGCGTTGCTAAATCGAATTGTTTGTTTCAATTTCTGCTCACCTTCCAAACATAGTTGCATTCTCCTGACGCTTCCACGTACAAATCATGGACGTCTAGCCAAGCTAAAGCATACCAAACAAGTTCATGTAAATTCACGAATTTAGCAACACGCTGGCGCGCGGGTTGCATCGTTTTCAGCGGTTCATAAGTCATGGATTATTCCTGGTATTTTGGGAAAAACCTGTGTCTCTCCAATGTGTTTGGCTCCGACTATCCAGCTGACGAGCCTTTCTATGCCTATTCCCGCGCCCGCTGAGGGCTTCAATCTTCGCTCTCTTGCGAGTTTTAGCAACAGCTCATAGTTCTCCTTTCTCACGCCGTCTCTCTCCATTTTTCCGCTAATCTTGGCGTATTCGAACTCTCTTCTTGCACCAGACAAGACTTCCCCGTATCTTGGCAAGTACAGATCGTAGTTGTCCCATCTGCCGCTTTTGAGATCCTCAAAATCGTAGAATTCTCGGGGAATGTTAATCACCCAAACAGGATCCTCGGTTTGGGACAGAATTTGAAGTTCCCATTCTTTTCCACAGTCTTCTTCGAGTTCTGCCTTATCGTAGACTCTGAAGGGGATTCTTGGCGTTCTCAGATCAACATGGTTTCTGAGAGAGAGTAGCTCATCCTTCACACTCGTCTTCAGGGTATATATCAATCGCTGGACAGTTCTTTCAACAAAGTTTCTGATCTCCTGTGATGTGGTGTTCCTGGCTTCGAAGTCGAGTTGTGTGAACTCGTAGGCGTGCATTCCGGTGGCCGCTCTTTCACTTTTTTCTATCCTTACGTTCGGAGAGAGTATGAACAGCTTGGGAACGGCTAAAGAGCAGGCAACCATCTTGTGAACTATCATGCTTGTCGTCGTTCTGACTGTTTTTCCGTAGATTTCCACCTCAACGCGCTTCTCAATGGATGCACATGAGTCTGGCCACAGGGGGTCGGTTGACTGGGAAAGAATGACTGGCAGCAACCATTCGAAGTCGTTGTCGGTAAACTCTTGAGTGAGGCATTTCAGAGTGCAAGTCATTATCTTGCTGATGCAATGTTTTCTCTGGATTTCGTCTTCAGACAATTCCTCCAATGGCCTAGGCAACTCACTAATCGTCAGACTTCTCTGCGGGCTGAAACGTTTTTCACTCATCCAATCACCTTTGAGTTCAACATGTCTTGTGAACACTTCCAGATTGACCAATGTTGGTGCATGTAGAAGTGTGCGTACTGGAAAATAAACTTTTTATAACAAAAATTGGGAATTTTTCAGAAAACGTTAGCATTTTATAGCAGAAGATGTAATAATTACAGCTATGGAAGCGAAACTCGACGAGAAAGACATAGCAATCTTGGCTCTTGTGCAGAGAGACTGCAAACTTACCGCAAGGGAGATTGCCAGAAAAATTGATTCGCCAATAACAACCGTTTTCGCGAAGATAAAGCGCATGGAAGAGCGGGGGGTCATAAAAGAGTATAGAGCAGTTCTTGATCCAAAGAAACTTGATTGCGGCACCACAGCTTTTATTCTGGCCTCCGTAACTTACGGGGTAAGGAACGAGGAGAAGCCTTTCTCACAGAGAGAAAGAGCGGCGGAAATTGCCAAGTTTCCAGAGGTTCAAGAGGTGCACATAATAACGGGCGACTGGGACCTCCTGATAAAACTCAGAGCAGAAGGCGTTGACACGATAGGGCAATTCGTTATCGATAAGCTACGGTTTGTAAGGGGAATCGAGAAGACTCTCACATGCATGGTCTTCGAGACTTGCAAGGAAACGACTGAAATACCCCTCAAAACAAGAAAGGAGTAAATTGCAAGAATAACGCTGTTTCAGCGCTGAGGTCAGTCGGGCTAATAGGGTCCATTAAAGCTTTAACATTCGGTTCCGAAGCCCTGCGCCTCAAGGTCTCAAGGAACTTTCGCGGCGCCATTGGAAGAACGGGTTTCCCATTTATGTACGTTGCAACGTATGTGATGCGTCTGCGAATAGCCTCTTCAGGACAATCCCACAGATTACATTCTTTGATTGGTATTTCTTTGTTCACTTTTCTGATTTCGGCCTCTATTATTCTCTCATTTGTATGCATGCAGTACTGACAAGTGGGCTTGAAAAATATTTTGACGCCATGTTCTTTCACGGTTCTGGGTTTTGAAGAAGGAATATCCAATTTCACATCCTTAACAGTATCAGACAAAGGCAGAACAAGCCCAACATCTGCGTTGCCCTTGATTCTTCTGAAACCCTTGTGTTTGAAAAGTCCCACTTGCACGTATCCATGGATCTTGCTGGCTGATGTGACAAGCATCCGGCAGGGGACTTGGCGAAAGAGCTTGTTCGGTTTTGACATTTCATTTATTAGTGAATCCAAGAGAGCTGAACCGACGCCCCGGTGCCTGTATCTCTTTGGAACATGCATGCAATGAATGTAGAGGGCATATCTCCTCTTCGTCCTGAAGTATGGAATGGAATGAAGCGGAGTATACTCGATGGCCCCAACGGGCTTGTTCGCGATACAGGCAATTTTGGCGCACGGACCCACTTTTCTATAGAGGTCCATCAACCACTTTTTTCTTATTTCACAACCTTTTCGGTAGCTCGATTCATTTCTTACGCTTGGAAATGCACAGACACCCAAGGCATCATCAACATTCTTCTCATCAAGATCCACTACATTTATGCTCGCATCTCGCATGTTACGATAAGTGCCCTTTCACTCCGAAAACTGTTTTGGTTGAGATTGAGACTAGTCGGCTGATACGTAGACTGAAACACATTATGATGCCAGCTACGATTCTTACGTAGCGCACGCGAAAATCAAGGTCTTCCCGTCGAAAAAGCTCAAAATCTAGCCTCAATTGGTAAAATGGCGCCGGGGAAGGGCATTCAGCACCAACTTACTAGTAAACAGCGCCTGTGGATACCAAAGTGTCATCGGATAGGGTTTGTGCTGAAAGTGGCATGCGTATTCGTTGTCACCCAAATAGATGCCCAGATTCCCAATAATCCGTTTGAGTAGCGAAAACTCTTTCAAATTGTTTGATGTTTTGTAATGACTAATGGAGGACGTCGGATTACGACAAACGCAATAGTCTGGGAATTATTGCCACCAAGAACTGCTGAGGAAAGAGAGTTTGTAGTTGGGTATTTTCGTCAACTTCACTTTCTCCAAGGTTTGGACGATATACTAATCTCGAGGGACCTTTTCAATTCAATCACAAATGAAATTCAACCTGGAGACGATTACATTAAAGTATTGCCTGAAGCTACAAAGAACGAAGAAACTCTTTGTTATAATTTCGAAGATAATTTAAATTCTATGCTTTGGAAACTGAAAAGAACCGACATTCCTGAATCAGGGTTGTCTTGTCTTTTGTCAATGGTAGAAATTTGGTTGCGGGCGAGGGAATTGGAATCAGTAATAGTTATGCCTATGTCGGAAGTGATCAATAGCTTTACTACGCTTGTACATTTTCTGGCTGGAGAAAAAAGGGATTACCTAAGCTATTTGGCTGATGATGTTGAGTTATGGTTGTTCTCTCATTTTGCTGACTTCTATTCAGATTGGCCATATTTTCTCAGATTTACCGTGCCAATTGCTGCAACACTCGAAGAAGATTGCAATTTCCAGCAATACAAAGAAAAACTTATGGAAGTAAGAAACAGATGCTTCTTCGCAGCTGATGACAGAAGTATCCTTAACTATGAAAAGCTTACTTCAAAAACTATGATTTACCAGAAGCAAGTGAACGAGTTCTTGTTAAGAAATTGGGGCGAGAATATTATGATTGCAAGAGGTTCACTTGCGCTGAGTAAAAGCAATTTGCGGACACTAATCAACAGGAAATGGAAATACGGAATATTCGAAACACTCGAATCTGAGAATAAACCGCTAAATCCGTACTTTTTGTTATTCAGATTCTATCCGTTTGAACTGTTGAAATCAATTGGACCAACTGATTTATCACCAGAGAAACCTAGTTTCTTGAAGGCTTACCACTATTTTGAGACCTATTATGAAGCAGAACTGAAGTTTGCTCTCGAAAAATATGGGAGAAGATTTGGCTTCAATACTTCTTAAAGGTTTGATGCTTAGCGGTAGCTGCAATTCTGAGAGATGGAATCTGAATGTTTTGGCTAGAATCCTTTTTGACATACCCCAGCGTAAATGCTTTTTTCTTATGTTTTTCGATAATACCTATTGCCGTGTCAGCGTCTTTCTTTGAGACAACTAGACACATCCCAATACCCATATTGAATCTAGTGTACATCTCTTCGTTGGATACGCGGCCATATTTTTGCATGAGTTTGAAGATAGCTGGAGGCTCAGGTAGGTTCTGTATAACGTATCCATAGCCTTTTCCCACGCGATTAAGATTCAAGAAACCTCTGCTCGTTATGTGTGCCATAAGCTTAATGCTGAGATTTTCTTTCAACATTTCCATAGTTTCAGGCACATAAATAAATGTAGGTTCCAATAGTTCCTCGCCGAGAGTTCTGCCTAGTTCGTCAAAATACTTGTTTAGATCAAACTGCATTTCTTTTATGAGAATCTTTCTTGCCAGCGTATAGCCGTTGCTGTGCAATCCCGAGCTTGAGATCCCGAGTAATATGTCACCCTCTTCTAATTGCTTACCATCGATAATCTTGTCACTATCTACAACGCCTACGCAAAAACCAACCAAATCTATGCCATTTCCTTCTTTTAGTCCCCGCACCATTTCAGGGACTACCGCGGTCTCTCCCCCGACAATATTGATTTTCGAAATTTCAGCACCCTTGCAGAGACCTATTGCTATTTGTTCAATAACAGCGGGATTTGGGTCCTGAATGGCTATGTAATCCTCAAACGATATTGGTTCGGCACCAGTACATATAATGTCATTTACGTTCATTGCGATACAATCAATTCCAATTGTATCATACTTCTGGAGCTGTTCTGCTATGAAAATTTTAGTGCCAACACCATCAGTTTTTATTGCCAACACTTGCCGTTTGTTGAGCCACACAAGCCCCGCAAAGTGACCAATTTTGATAACACTTTTCCCGACGCCCGGTCTATATTTGTTAGTGTTTTCAAACATGGGTATAATGCGATCCATAGCGCTGCCTTCCTTTCTCATGTCAACGCCAGATTCCGCATAGGTAAGTCCTGCTTTGCGAACCATTTTGTTTGCTCCTTCTCTGTCTTGTTGCACATATTCTTTTATTCTTTTCGGGTTAATAACTTCTGTCGTTGTCATATTTCACACCATTTTAACCTTCAAACTTTCGAATCCCCAATTTCCAAGATACTCCACCCGTAAGTCAGAATCTTGCGCATTTGACCACGTCCCCATTTTTTGAAGATTTAATTCTATTTCTTTTTTGATGCACGCACGACAAGCTGCTTGGGCTCCCTTCGTTCTATTTGTAGCTTTTTCCCACCAGCTGCAGCCATAACTGCGTCTCTCAGTGTTGCTTTGCTCTTACTTGCACCAGCTGCGTGAAGTTTCGCGACCAATGCCAATAAATACATTTCTTGGTTTTCTGCCGCAGCGAGGACGTCTAAGATTTTGCGTTCAATGCTTTCCAGGTCTTTCAGGTAGTCAGGCATTAGCATCCACTACGTCATCAATTCTAATGTTAATGTCGATTTTAACTATTTAAGCTTTATCAAAATTAAGAGCAACTTTAAAATTAATTTCAAAATCAAATTGAAATTGATTTGGATTGAGGTTTTTTAAATGGAACAAGAATGCCGCCCGCGTTTCAATAACTGTATTGATTTCAATTTTTATATTAATGTCAATTTTATAATAGTCATCAAAATAACAATATAACTTGGATTCAATCGCCTATTCCGACTTCAGCAGAGACGTTTTCTAGTGACAATTTATTGACCACACAGTTCTTGGCGAGAAAAGCGCGCGCGCCTAAACATACGGACGTTTTCGACGCTTCACTTTGTTACTGCCTTTTCTTGAGAATTTCATCTCCGTCTTATCATCTTGTGAATAAGAAGTTTGTATACCAAACGCGCCAATACCGACAGATCTGCCATCTTCTGTCGCAAGTTTGGACGCTGGCGGTGTTATCTTCATTTCGTCTGTTTGCTTTGAAATTTGCTTTCCGAGAATGTATTTCTTGCGGGTTCTCTTGATAAATTGGCTTTCGAGGATTCTCCGCTTTTGAGGCAATTGATATTTTGAATCGGGTTTTTTCCTATAACTCATAGGATTACGATAACACTACACAAGTATTGAGTTTTTCGGTTATCTCTTAAAAGCAGTTAGCGCGCGCAGTTGACTACCGCTGTCATTTTTGACGAAGCCACTTCTCCACATACCTTTCCTGCATTATAGGGTGAGAGCATAAACACTTACATCGTTCATCCTTTGGTCGTACCAATAGCCAACGTGAGGAAGGGTTGAACAGGCTCAGTGTTAAGTAGTTGTTGAGGCAATACGCTCCAAACTCGCCAACCCTCTCTTTAATCACTTCTCCTGCCAACAAGATGCCAGGCAACGCGGAAACGAAAGAAACCGTTGCAGCAATTTCCCTCTGTTGAACCTCGATTTTTACGACACCACATATCTCGCGAGTGTAAAGTTCGGTCAATGGCAAACCGACGAATGATTGAAGACGGGACAGACTGATTCCAGTTTTCTCAGCAATTCGGGCTACTTGTTCTGCAGTAATCGGAGAGTTGGATTCCAACAAGAACGTGACTTCTTCAGGCGGAAGCCCAGTTTCCCACGCTATGGAATCAGCAATAGATGCACTTTCTGAAAAAATACAACCAAGACATGCGTCATCTATGAAGTTGTGCCTTGATATCGTTGCAATTTCATCACCTGTAGCTCCATGCAAAAGTATCTTTGGTAAGTCCGACTGGATGGTTACGCGAGGTTCATTTTCATCGATTGTCTCCACAACCATGTCGAGCTTGCCGGACGTTCGCCTGAATGACTCATATCTGTTTTGAGATGGAATCACCCTTATTCTAGAATTGTAGCCAGAGGCAAGTACCGCAGTCTTCGGAGTTCCAATGTCATTGCGGGAAGCCATGACACATCGGTTGATGTTAGATGCTTCATAGACCTGAGGGTCGATAACAGTAACTGTTCCATGGAGTCCACTGATCGTATTCAGTGCTAGGATCAAACCGTTTGCAACGGCACCAACACCGACCATAAGAAGGCTTTCAATATCGATCTTGACAGGCAGTCGCGGGTTTGGTGCTTCAGGATTGTTCACTGAATAGTCAAGTGCTGAAAAGACCAATTCCTGGTATTTTTGGCGAATTCTGCGGTCAGTGCTCCCTAATGACTGGAGAACGCGTCTGAAAGCCTCTGCCGCTCCGAAACAAGCAGCGCTCAACGCTCCTATAGCATTCTCGTTCTTACTCACAAAATCCAATTTGTTATCGTTCGTAGCTATGGAGGACAGCCATCCGTCCGAATTAATCGTTATTTTATGATCGGCCTCAGTGTCCGTTTCACCCACTGAGACAAGTACATCAGCTCTCTGCCTGTCATCGACTCTGTCTACACACGAACCGATTCCTTCCGCGATGCCCTCCATGCAGCTGGAAAGATCATTCTCAGCGCCAAAAGGAACCCATACATGGTTGGTGATTCCTGACGGCAAAGTTGAGGTTATGTGAGGATGAAATCGAGACAGCAAGTTCACGAGAGCTAGAACCATCACTTGTCCGTTGTACTCTCTCAGAAGCGCTTCATTGCCAGCAATGCTTAGCTTCCGACTCGCGAATAGCTCAGAGGAGTCTCTACCGCCGCTGTTCAAATAGGTTCTGACAAATCGTGTCGTTCGATCACTGATCTCTGCGCTCACGCTGGTCACCATCGACGATAACGAACTTTTCCATGACTTCTCGTTTCCCGAGAGAGCGCCACTTCCCCTTTCCTTTATACTCGTATACCTTCCACATGCTTCTGTCTTCCATTGGAAATCGGGCAAAGTGAGGAATGACTATGCTGATGAATCCCACTCGATGAGAGATGGGATAATTGTTATCTGTATAACTGTGGAATGCTTCAAAGGGATGCGTGTGAAGCTGCAAGAGAAGATATTCTTTGCGTTTGTGTATTTCATTTCCGACCTTGAATGCCGTTTCAAGATTCACACTTGAAAAGGCGTAGTTGCCTATTGAACCATTAGCATAGTCTGCGGGAAAGATTACACCCCTTACTATTGCCTCTCTTTCCTTGAAGACACCAGTCCAGTATGCAATTCCTTCAAGATATTTGAATCCGAGCTCTCTCAAGTAACTCTGCGTAGTCGAAACGACTTCAAAAGGAATCAAATATCGCGAAACACGAGGCCATTTTGAACCAGAACTCCGTTGCCTCATTCAACCGCCTTACTCAGTTTTGTGAATATGCTGAAAACGACGTTTTCAATAAGGTTAAATTTTGTGCCTGGGTTAGGATGACCGTGTTGCACCCATGCCCGAGTTCCTGCCATACACAACCATGGCGGATTCTCAAGCTTGAAAGCTTGGCCACCATCATTCGGCCAGTGGGGGATTCCTTCCTCATTACGATTCACTGGGTTGACAAACACATAATCAGCAGGATTCACTGGATACTCGCTGTCAACTCGAACACGCAACATAAACCTACGGTTAAACTTTGAGCTTTGGAAAGGTACGAAAACATCGGATGCATCGACGACGATCTCGGTCTCCAAAATCCCAAGATGGGTGGCCATGCGTTTGATTCGCATTATGCTCTCGTCTAGAAATCGTTTGGACGCGGTCTCATCCATGAGTGGCTCTCACCGAGAACACATAAGGCCCAGTACTGATAAGCCAACCTGTTGCTCCGTCCCGAATAGCAGAACTGCACCGTCTCTTACGCCTTGTTGCCGCCAAGTCTTGTTTTCATCCAGAAGCTTGCCTACTTCGAAGGCAAAATGGTAGACAACTCCCGGTGCTGGCTCTATGTGAAAATGATTGAGAACCCGTTCTCGCCCTTTTGCGACAAGTTGATCCGCATTGAAGTGGAAGACATCCTGATCACCGTCTACGAGCCTCACTGTCACGGTAATGACTTGCTCTTTACCTGAGCCTTTCTCTGCGACTTCGCCCATTTCTTCGCCCCGATAAATGGATTAATGCTTCCTCAATATAAATGTGAACCGATAATCAAAACGTGGATAAAGAGCGAGTTAGAGATCAAGACAGAATAACGGAAGCGCGGGCGCTCATTGAGAGCCACTTGGCTCAAGTTCTTTGTATGGTTTGATTTGTCCATCCGAAAATAGTTTCGGCAACTGAATTTCAATGTATTCTTTAATTCGAACCGATGGTTTTTCCGTTTCATCTAGTTTGATGATAAAGTCGCTTAATTTATCCAGTGCTCTAAAAAGCATGTAAATGGCGGTCATTTCATTTGTTTTTTGTTTAATAAACGGAGCAATTCTTTCCTTAACAACTTTCAGGATTGGTGGTCTGTCCAATAGTTCCAGTACATTCTGAGGCATCTTTGTCAGCTTGAAATTTTCCGGAAGGCGAGGGAAATCCCTTATTGCCAAAAGCCAAACCCACAACTGGTCGTCTTTAATCATTTCAAGGTTTGGAATAGCTTCCAGGTACGCTTCCAGCATCGGTCTTGAAATTGTCTCGAATTCTTCTGGAGTAACGATCTCGCCGAGAACAAGCAGTATGGACTCTTTTTCGGGTAACGTCAAGAGGGGGTTTTTCCTTAGTACGTGGGTGATGTCCGCTCTAACTTTTTTACGTGAAAGACTGGCAACGAAGCCTCTCCAAGTTAGGCCATACATAGATTCTTCTGTGTGTCTCCCCCTTCCCGTCGGTCTTTTTCCAGCCTCTGCCAAGTATCCCCTTTTCCTTAGATCGTCGATTCTGCGACTTACCGTGGAATACCGAGCGAAGCCAAGGTCTTTGAAAACATCATACTTGAGCAAAGGGCCGCTCGTGGCTATGTGTTCAAGGATGAGAGCGTTATTATCAGAGCCTATTCCGCCGAGAATGGGGATTTTCATGGGCAGAAGTTCATCGAAATTTATGTGCGTGGAAACGGTTTCGTTCGGCAATATATGCGCCTCAAACAGAATAGCATGCACTTATCAGCATATAAACTTGCTGACGCATATAACGCCTGCATGATTGAGATTTAGAGGAGGCGAATGTATCTATGGAAAATACCGAACTTAACAAAGCTCTTTGCAGACTTTTGGTAGAGATAGCCAAAAGAGAAAAGAAGAAAGCTATCAGCTCAGATGACTATGGAACAGCTTTGGTTGCTACAATATTTGAGGGTATATTCAAAGAAGCTGAGGTCACTATTAGCACGCGCTCATAGCCAGCCACTAAGGGCGACATCTTAGCGCGCGCTGTACAAATCAGCCTCAATGATTCTTGCCTCAGTTTTCTGACGAATCTTTGGAATATTGATGCTGGTGTTTCTCAGATAGATGATGGTGATACCGGATATTCTGCAAAGACTATCAACTCTGTCAGATTGGCAATCACGAGTGTATATGCGACCGATGCATCCCACTTTTTGGATCTTTCGTGCGAATACGCGAACTGCGGCTTCTGAAAGAGACAAGCGCGTAAAAATATCTGTGCCTAGTTTCCTCCCGTCTGTAGTAAATTCGCAGAAAATGTCAAAGTTGTATCCCTTCGTTAGCTTGGACAGAAGGGGGTCTTGTGTTCTCACTGCGCATTGTTCTCACTGCGCAACGTTTAACCGACAGCCGATATTTTTGAAGCAATCTCATATGAACCTGTTTGACAACTTCATATTCAACGAACTCTTCCAGAACTGATTGCTTCGAATTTTCGAGAGCCTTCTTCAACTTGGCTGTCGTCAGAAAATCTAACTTGTATTCAGAGGAGGGCTCATGTCGTTTCTCCAATTCGTCAAGTCGTTTCTTCGCCCTGTAAGCTCGAATCTTCCCTTCATTCGAAATTTCCTCTATGGGAATGATTTCAATTTTTTTGTAAGGTTTGTGAATTTTTGAAATGTCCCAAGTTGCCTCTTTGAGAAAACCAATATCAAACAGTCTATCTAAAGAATTGCTAACGTGCCCCTCAGGATAAGGTGCTAGTTTCCTCGTTTCGAAAGAAGACAAATGATAAGTGCCAAAACGCTGCTCTTCAAACGATCTCAACAGCCAATCTTGAACATAAGTTAACGCGCGCGCAAGATTTACTAGTAAAATGGCGCCGGGGAAGGGACTCGAACCCCTGCGAGCCAAAGGCCCACTGGCTTACTTGTCCCCCGTGCTCTAGGCCCTCTGTTTTAGAGTGCGATCTCGAGGCCAGCGCGATAACCACTCCGCCACCCCGGCACTGTTTAGAGATTCTGAACAGTAGCTTTTAGCTTTATCCAGCAGAGAAACCGATGTCGGATTTGTTTGTTGAACAGCTGTTGATTATTCAATGTTTGTGCAGGTGGCCGACTTGTTCATGGCCTGTTCTATTTCGGTTTCAGGTTGTGGATTAGCGATGGAAACAACCATTGTTTTCTTTTCCTTCTCTTCACCGTGTCCCATTCGTTGAGTATCTTCACAGCTTCGTTCGCGATTCTTATGGCGTTCTCTTCGCCTGCGCCTGGTTTGAACTCGTTTGTACACCGGTTGGCGTAAACTGCACAGATAGAGCCTGCCCTCAACCCGTAAAGGCCTGCCAAAGTGTACAATGTTGCCGTTTCCATATCAAAACTGAGTACTCCGGCCCTTTGTAATGTTGGAAGCAGGTTTTCCATGTTGCCTGAGCATGTTCTGGCGATTGGCCGATTTTGTCCCGCATAGAAGTCTGAAGTTGTCGCCGTCACGCCAACATGATAATTGTAAACGTTCAAGCTTTCAGCGGCTTCAATCAGGGCCAACAGCACCTCGTAGTTGGCTGTTGCAGGATATTCAGGCATAACGTAGCAGTTGCTCGTGCAGTCAAGGCGTACAGCAGCACTGGAAATGATGAGGTCGCCGCAAGCAATGTCTTCTTGAATTGCTCCGGTGCTTCCGACGCGGATGAAGGTGTTTACCCCTATGTTTGAAGATTCGTTGACCACGATAGCCATGCAGGCGGGACCGATGCCGCTTGACAACGCGGAGATAGGCGCGCCTTTGTACTTGCCCCTGTAGCTGCAGAATTCACGGTGGCTGGACACTCTCTTGGCTGAATCCCAGAATTTAGTGATTCTTGGAACACGATCCGGGTCACCTGGCACGAGCAAGTACTCAGCCAAATCACCAGTCCCACAAGCGATGTGATATTGTTTACGACTCGAAACCGTTGAGTGCACCTTGTCTCACCGCAATTAAGATTAAATGTGCAACATTTAATAATAGTGGAACTTGGAGAAACCGCTTCTTGTCCAGCGAACAGAGGAGAACCAAGTACGACATCTACGCGGACATAGTAGAGATAGTTGCAAGAAAGGGAGTCTGCTCCCTGACGAGAGTCTCCTACGGAGCCAACATGCCAGTAGACAGAACAAAGAAAGAACTGAATTTTTTGGTCGCACACGGCTTCATAAACGAAGTCAACTTCGAGAACTCGAAGAAGTACAGAGCAACAAAATGGGGATTAGAATACCTCGAAACCTTCAAACGTATGCGAAAGTATTTCGCCGCGCTGGAAAAATAGGCAGTCAAGGCACAAGTTAAAAGCACTTGCCTGAAATTTCGGGTGGAGTGAACTGCTGATTCCGTTTTAATTCGTTTTACTGATTGGCGTGCGCACCTTTTTTTTCACCCGGTGCTTTTGTAATCTTGTTTGAACATCCTTTGTGTACACGGCATTCTGCTTATCTTGAACATTTCTTATGAATGCTATTGCTTCTCGGAATCCATGAGGAAGATACGCGAGTTTTATCCCCGACGCCTGTAGATTGAATCCGGTTCTTGCTTGAAGCGCAAACGCTACAATGCTTATGAGGCATGGTATCAAGGCGATAAGAATCACGAGCATTTGAGCTGATCCGAGTTGAGGGACTATTGTTATGATCGAACTCGTCAATGTTTCAATGACTGAGATGAACGTCGACTTGAGAATGTATCGCCACAGAGGTTCCAACAGGAGAACGAATGCGGGCAAAAGTCCAGCCAGCAAGATTTTCCACGGGTACCTCCTTGTATGTTCAATGTACGCTATGCTCTTGTAGGGGATCTCTGTGACTTTTCTCGAGATGCGTCCATGCTTGATAAAGAGTCTTCTGTCCGTGGCAACTACTCCCCAACTTCCTTTTGCCCATGTTTTCAAAACGTGTTCTGGTTCGGCCAAAGTTAGGATGGTCTCAGAGGGTATGTTCATCAAGCCGCTTTCCTTCACCAGCTCTTTAGTTATTGCATCATCTAATTCTCTTATGATTTTGTAGGATGTCATGTTCCTTGCCTTTTCTTTTGCATTTGTAGACAGCCTATTCCACAGCTCAGGATCATCTGCGAGATTTCGTATCGCCTTCGCTGCGCCATCAGCATCTTCTGGGCCTTCAGTGTGTATGCCTTCACGGCCGTTTCGCACCAGCCATGACTGACCCCCAACTCCAGAAGTAACGACAGGTACACCCATGTACATGAATTCTAGTTGACTCAAACCAAGTGCTTCCACTTCGCTCATGAGGATGTTGGCGAATGAAGACTTGATAAGCGAGGTCTTGTCTTTTTCGTCCAACTCGCCAACGTAGGTTACGTTGGGTAGCTGACTAGCTTTCTCTTTGAGCCTGTCAGCATAGCGTGAACCCCCTCTCCCTGCTATCACAAAGTGGATGTCAGGTCTGTCCTTGAGCATATCAGCAATTCTTAGAACAGCCATGGGATTTTTCCTCTGTTCCAGAGTGCCGAGATAAGACACTAGCTTTGCATTTTTGGATATTTGATGCCGCTTAAGGAAATCCTCGGTGTCTGCAGCCGCAAACCGCAGAAACGATTCCTCGTTCACACCGCCAGGGAAGAGAAAGCATTTCTTCGGGTCGGCGCCCATCTTGACTTTTGTCTCCTTCTCAATGGGCGTTACAACAAGCACGAGATTCGCTGTTTTCAGAATCTGCGACAATGACAATCTGTTCCAGGCCATTCGGAAAGTTCTCTCCACAAGAGGATAATGTTCTGCCGAGGGTTCTTGAAAGTGAGACATGTGACAAAAAACAATGGGGTCCACATAGCCTCCCAAATCCTTCATGTATCGCCTCCAAGCAACAAACTTGGCAACCTCCTCCGGCCCATTCCAGAGAGTGCTGTGGGTTATGAGCACGCTTAGCTTGAACTCGTCAACAATCCTTTCCAAGACGTGAACAAAATCTCGAAAGCTTATGCGCCGACGAGGCCATTTCACGACGTAGCTGGCTACGCGAATAACTGGAATCCCCAACTCTGGGTCTTCCACGAAAATGTAGCCTTTGCCCTTTGCCAAATTCTCGGATGAGATGACCTCCTCGCCGTCGTGAAAAACGCTAGTAATCAAATAGGCCTCATGCCCCAGAGAGATAAAGTCTCGCACCATTCGCTGGGCAACGAGCTCTTGACCCTTGCTCGTGCTTGTTTGATACATCAAAACGCCTATTCTTTTATGCACTCCGCCTCATCTCTTCAAGATTAACTCGGATCATAGGAAAACCCGAATCGAACATGAGACCATTTGCCAGAAGCCTGCTCAGAAAAGAGGAAACATCTTCAAACTTCACGACGTAATCGCAAACCAACTTTTGCAGGCGAGCCTTCGTATGGATTACTCCCACACTGACATCCGATGCTTCGAACGCAGGGTTATCTGCCTCCGAGTCTCCAAGGTAGAGAACACCGTTCTTCAACTTCAATTCTTTCAGCATCTCTTTAAGGGCTACACCTTTGTCAATGGACACGGGATACACATCAAAAAAAGGCTGACACTCATGCCTAATCAGCTTCAAGCCCAACGACTTGCAACGGTCCGCGACTGCGTCTGCCTCCTTCATCGCTGTCACAGCGTCTTTCGCTTGACGCCAGTCTACACAGAAGGCAATTGAACGGTGACTCATGTTGCGTTTTTCTTCAATTTCAACTCCAGTGTCGGTTATGTGTGATTTCGCATATTTGATAGCCAAGGAAACATTTCCTAGCTTGTGTCCATAACCTCGTCTTTTCTGAATCGTGTCACCTATCTTTCTTTCTAGTCCGCATACTGCTGACCATGAATAAACGAATGGCGTTCTTCCAGTAACAAACGCAAGGTCCTTCGTGGTAACAATAACGATGGGAATGAGTCTGCCTATTTTTTGAAGCATTATACGTGTTTTCTCGGGGACTCTTGATTTGCTTCTGGGAACGTCCAATGGACTTATGGTTCCATCATAGTCCGAAACCAAACAATTGACAGTCATCTTGAAGGGTTCAGCCTTACGTCTGTTTTCTAAAGGCAGTGGGAATTCGTCATGAAAATCTGAAGAGAAAGGTTGCGTTGAAACTTTCACCGTGCTTTCCCAACTCTACGCTATTTCCTTAAGTTGCCAATATGTCTTTCGAATAATGTGTTCAACACATAAAAAAAAGAGACCAGCCCAAACGAAATCTGCCGCATAGTTCCCCTAAGCGCGCGCTACCCAGACAGCTTGTGACTACAGAACGTGTTCTCCTCATGTGCGTCGCCTTTTAAGGGCTCCGATGGCTTACTCATCTTCAACAAAGAAACGAGGTGATAAGAATGGCAAGACATGTTAGAAGCAGAATGGGTTGGAGCGGGAGAGATAGCAATAAAATCGCTCACGGAACTGGACTGTTGGGCATCGTCCGCAACATCTTAGGACTCAATCATCGTGTAAACGAATCTGCATCCTGCACTACGTACGGAAGTATTCACGATTCCACAGCATACCATGGATTTGCAGTGTTCAAAGAAGCAGAAGTCTCCCTCAGAAGAGTGCAGATGCTTCAATGAGGAGTTACTAGTCACCAAATGTGAGTGCCCCTTTTAAAGTGGTACAGCATGTTCGATATGGAGGGTGTGAAATGACTAACAGGACATCGGTTCCTTCAAGAAGCACACTTACACTAGACAACGTGAACGGAGACCTGGAAATCGGTCGGCATGTAACCGTGAAAGGGTCTCCTCCACAACCCAGAGTAACGGTCTCTGGCACCGTTTATTGTGAAGGAGATGACACCTTCGAATGCAGTCTGTCCGCGGAAAACCTTGAAGCCGAAAACAGCGTGACAGTTCACGGAGACCTAGAAATAAGAGATGAGGTTGAAGTTGAAGATGGCAGTCTGGAGGTCGACGGGAACATGACCGCAAGCGACATTGACGTCGACGACACCTTGCATGTGAGCAAAAGCCTCTCTGTTGAGAAAGTTGAAGTGGGAGGGAGCTTGAAGGTTGATGGAAACGTGAAGGCTGAAGACGTAGAAATCGGTGGCGCCTTTGAAGCGAAAGGCGAAGTTACTGCAGAGAGCATCGAGGTAGGAGGAAGTCTCACAATAAGATCCAAGGCAGATGTTAAAAGCTTGGAAGTAGGAGGCACTGCGAGGGTCACGGGAGGAAGAATTCGTGAAATAGACGTAGGCGGCACTTTTGAATCGGTTAGCCCTCTGGAATTTGAGGAAATAGACGTAGGCGGCACGGTAAGGCTCGCCGGGAAGAACAAAGGAGGCGAGATAGATGTCGGAGGTTCATTCAGGGTTGACGGGGACTTGGAGTTTGAGGAAATCGACGTAGGCGGAACTGTCGAGATAGCAGGCTTGACTCAAGGTTGCCATATGGAAGTTGGAGGCGAAGTTGACATCGACGGCTCCCTAAAGCTCTCAGGAAGGCTGGAGGTAGGAGGAAGAGTAAGTGTCAGTGATGATATCGCAACAAGAGACATCGAGATCGGTGGAACAGTCCGCGCACGCAAAATCGCAGCAGAGGAGCGCGTGGAAGTCGGTGGCTCAATCACCACGAGCGAAGGTGTGACTGCGCGCGTCGTCGAAATAGGAAGGAGAGGCGAAGTACACGGCCCCATACACGCAGACGTAGTCGTCATCGACAGGGATGCGCGTGCAGAAAATGTCTATGGAAAAGAAATCCTTCTGCGGACAGGTGCAAGCGCGAACAACATCTACGGACAGAGAATCACAATCGAATCCCACTGTGACGTGTACGGCGAAGTTCAGTATACTGATGAATTGAGGCTAGGGGAAAAAGTTTCACTTGCAAAACAGCCACAAAAAGTAGACAAGCTTCCCTCTTAGGAAGAACACCCCTAAGATTTTTTGGGAACCGCCAAGTCAGCTATGTCCACGCTGTGCTCATAGATTTGTCTCAGAAATGAGGCTGCTGATAATATTTGGGTCACAATGTCAAGTGACTGTGCTCTAGCAACTTCTTCGATTTTGGCAAACTCTTTCTCAATCTTGTCTCGCGTCCCCCGAACTTTCTCTGCCAGATCTATGGCGCCCGTTAAAAAAGCCGTTAGAGCGTCTCCATGAGCCCCGAAGCAAATCGCGTCAAAAGCTAGAAACTGTTTCCTTAGGTTTTCGTCCAGTTTCTCACCGTCTAATTCAACCGTTTTCATGGATACGCGCACGCACTCGTCGCCAATCGCTTCCACAAGGCTCGCGGCCAAGCGGTAATCCAAGCATTCAATCGGGCCGACACCCAGTTTTTCACTCAGGCGTGGGTTCTGAATTATCGTCCGAAGAATACGAACAAGAAGGAAGTAGAGTCTGTTGCCTTCGTCATCCCTTGCCATTACGCTCTTCGCCAACGGAACATCGCCATCGACGAAAGCTTTGGCAACGTCTCTGTGCATACTAGCAGCAATAGTGTATCCACGGCGCAGAATCTTTTCGGGCGGAAAACCTGAAGGTTCCAACAAACACTGTAGAACGATGCTGGCATAATCCTCCTCAACTATTTCCAGTCCGACTAGGTGGCTAACCGCACTCTTAATAATGTCACGCATCTCAAAGCTAATGCGTTCTTTTCCCTCAATGCGAATTACATCAAAACCAAGCAGATAGGTTCCTATGATTTCACGACCTAAATAGGGTCCGGGTTTCAAGGTGACAACTCGCGGCGAAGGCTCAACACCGTGTTTAGTGTCTATAAGGAGCTTACCGTCACCGGTCTCGCTCAGAGCGAGAATTGATCCCTTCTTCAAGCCGTACTGCTCAGCCCAAGACTTTGGCAGGCACACGAAAAAAGTTCCACCTGGAGTACGTTGCACCTTGCGCATTTCACTCATGAATATCACCAACCATGAGATTCTCGATACAGGAGGATTTAGACGTCTAAACAAGAAACCGGACGTATAGATTAATGTATTGATGTTACAACTGAAGAGCCGAAGTATAATCGGCATATGTCTAACTGGAAAAACAGAAAACCCAACAGATGTGACACTCTAGAGAAACAGATACCTGAAAATCAAGCTTAACCTATCCAGGTACCACTGAGACTCACAGCAATGGCGAAATTAACGATGCGCGCTGCAAAGCTAAACACGTTAATAGAAGGAAAAGGATACAGAACAATAGAAGTCATCCGCCCCGAAAAGAACGCGTTCTCTTTTATGAGAGAGACGCCGAGACAGCCGCGTTGACGGGATATCTGCATCTGCTGAGCCGAATAGAGGCTATAACGGGGCGAGGAAGAAGGCTTCGTAGTAGTCGCCAGAAAGCAAGAATGGAGAACTCAGAGTGTGAGCGAAGCAGAAAAACTGCAAAAAGCTGTCGAATTAACCCTTGCGGCAGGATACCAGCTAAATAAAGAAGCCTTCGAATTCCTAAACATAATAATGGCGACGGAAGACCCAGCGGAAGTCATAAGCAAAGCAATCAAACAGCTAGAAGAACTCGGAGAAAGACCATTCTTCATCGAAAGGAATTTCTTAGAACAGATGATGGAAACGGAGAAACCGACAAAAGAAATCATCAGCGAACCCTCACAAAACCGCTCCCAACCACAGACAGGACAACAAACGCCACAGATAACAGAAGACAAGATGCCCTTCCACCCCTACGCAAAAGATGTTGACGCAAGCATCAACATAATTGACGACCCAAGCACTAAACTGAGCTCAAACGGAACAATCGAAGACTTCCTAGAGTATTTCCAAGACAGGTTCAGACAGACGGAGAAACTGCTCAGACAGAGGATGGACGTGAAAAGCGCCGCGTCGGTCATGGACGCACTGAGGGCCCAGTCAGGGACAAGACTCAAAATAATCGGTATGATAACCGAAAAGAGAGAGTCGAAACAGAAGATAATACTCACGGTCGAAGATTTAACGGCAAGCATGGTCGTGCTTGTGCCCCAGGACGCATCATCCGACCTCCAGAAAAAAGCACGGTTCCTTATGCTCGATCAGACTGTCTGCCTGGGCGTGGTAAAAACAAGAAGCAACCTGCTCATCGCTGAAGACATCATCCTACCAGACTTAGCCCAAAAAACGCCACACAAAGCTCCGTTACCAGTCTACGCAGTCCTTACCTCAGACATGCACGTTGGCAGCACGAAATTCACGCGAGAAGCCTTTGACCGTTTCATACTGTGGCTTAACGGTAAATACGGCAACGAAAAGACAAGAGAAATTGCAAGTCACGTCAAATACGTCTTGATAGCAGGCGACATCGTTGACGGTGTGGGAGTGTATCCCAACCAGGTAAGAGAGTTGGCCATCAGGGACGTGCACAAACAGTACAGGCTCGCTTCCAAGTACCTTGAACAAATCCCAGACTACATAGAAGTAATCGTCACGCCGGGAAACCACGATGCTCCGAGAAAAGCCCTACCTCAACCAGCAATAGCAAACACCTTCCTTGAAACTCTGCAGGAGTCAAGAAAAGTCTATTCTCTAGGCAGTCCATGCACTCTCAGCCTCCACGGTGTAGAGATCTTAGTATTCCATGGGCGCAGCTTGGACGACGTAATTTCAACGGTGCCAGATATGACCCACAGCCACCCTGAGAAAGCGATGAGACTGCTTTTGCAAAGCCGTCACTTGGCACCACTATATGGAGGGAAAACACCCTTATCCCCCGAAAACAGAGACCCGCTTGTAATCCAGCGAGTCCCGGACATTTTCCATGCTGGGCATGTGCACGCGCTAGAGTACGCTAACTACCGTGGCGTCTTGATTGTGAACTCAGGATGTTGGCAAGAACAAACAGACTACATGCGGAGAAACAGCTTTACACCAACACCGGCTAAGGTTCCAGTCGTGAACCTCCAATCCATGGAAGTCACAGTCATTCCATTCGCGTGAGAGCCTAGACTTTTTCGAGCGCGGTCCCAACATTTGCTCTCGATTGTAGCTTTTAGCTCACTTTCATGTTTCAGTTGGTATGCTTTGAGAGGCATTTTGCACTATACTCGATTAGACGCCCGAGCCTGCTGTCGCCAGCAAACACATCTTTGACAGTGCTTCGTTGAATCTCTAACCTTATCTTCTTTGTACGACCATATCTCCCCATGCTCACAACCTTCGCATTGACCAATCCCATGGCATCAAGCTCGTTCACCAATGTGCTCAACCGACGTTGTGTCAGGGGCGTGACGCCCAGTTCAGCACACAGTTCATCATAGATTTCGGAGATTTCACCAGTAATCGCGCCGCTGACGTTTGCCCTGCTCAGGTGATAAACGCTCAAAACGACAAGCTTAGAGTGCAAGGTCAGATTCTGAAGCCCTTCGAACACGCGGTTATGCTCAATATGCCTCTCAGCGTCGCGCACGTGTTCCTCGACAACGACACTCGCTCCCTTTCGCTCCGCAACTTCGCCGGCCACACGCAGCAGATCCAGGGCTCGCCTTGCATCCCCATGCTCAGCGGCGGCTAATGCAGCACAGAGACCAAGAGCAGCGTCAGACAGCGCATTATCGCAAAAAGCTGTCCTCGCACGTTCCGAAAGGATGTTCCTCAGCTCGCTGGCATCGTAAGGCCTGAAAACAATCTCCTCTTCACTGAGCGAACTGAGCACTCGAGGGTCGAGAAACTCCTTGAACCGAAGGTCATTTGAAATGCCGATAAGGGTCACCTTGCTTTTGCCCAGGGTTTCATTTATCCTCGTTAACTCGTAGAGAAGACGATCACCGCGGGCCTTGACCAGCGCGTCAGCCTCGTCCAACACGATGATGAGGATGACCCTTGAAACATCAAGCCCAGCCCTGAACCTATCAAACACCTCACCGACAGACAAACCCGTGAAAGGAATAGACACACCCATGCTTTGACACAGACTCGCAAAGACGCGATAGTCAGATCCAGCCATACGACAATTGACGTAACAAAACTTAACGGGCGCGTTGAACTCCTTCGCTCTAAACTCAAGGTGACTGAGCACGTACCTTGTCACGGCCGTTTTGCCTGTGCCTGTTTTCCCATAAATGAATAGATTGGAGCCCCTCGCACCCTTAAGCACGGGAGCCACAGTTTCGCCGAGACGTCTAATCTGTTCTTCTCGATGAGGAAGTCTGTCGGGAAGATAATCGTGACGCAACACTTCCCGATCCTTGAAAATCCTCGCGTTACTTACAAACCTCTCGAAAACATCATTGAGAGCATCAACATCACTCATCCTAACTCCTCCTCGGTTTTCAAAGGCAACACCCCCCTTTCCTGTGTAGAGGAATAAGCTGTGTCATACAGAAAACTAAATGCATAACACCACGATCCTAAAAGAAAAGCAACTTCACTATGGCGCTATCCTTTTCAATCATGCACACGCCCCACAATTTCTACTGGAACTCTGTCTTAATTATCAAAATAATGTTGATTTCTTTCTCTCTAAGAAATATACTCTGAATGGTAACTACCTTGAACTTATTATAATGATCACTGTTAAAGATTTTAGATACACACTAGAAAAAATTGCACGCACAAGCGGCGCGCGCGCCAAGAAACTTACTAGCATTCTCCAATGGAAAGCAAGGGGTGGCTCTCACTCCAAACTCCCTAGAATGAATGTCGATGTTTTGTATACCAATGTAGTCTCACAGATGTTCACTGATATATTTACAACATAACACTGGGAAAGAACGACTAATACACGCCCTAGTAACGCTTGTCTCATTCACTTTTTGTGAAGACCTTGTGAACTTGACTCAGTAATGTCTCTTTCTCAGCCTTATTACTTGATTTATTGACTGCTTTACGGCTTATTCTTGTGAATAGGCCACCCCTAGCTTTCTACTGGAGAATCGCATCTGCGCCCAGCCAGGTCAACTCTGCTCTGTTTGTAGCAGTGTGACGGCTGTGACGCCAAGGGCGCTGCGCATCAGGCTCTATTTCAGTTGTCCTGCCTTTTCCTTGGTTTTTACTGTGAGAGTATTCACCGTAACACCTATAACTTGTGAACTGTAAAATTGTGAACACCATCTTAAGGTGCACACTACTCATGCCTGCGAGAAAAATACGCGTGGATCTGTTCGACACTGAGGGCAATCGCTACTCGATAAGTTTCGAGGGGCAAGTGACTAGGGACAAGGCTTTGCGCCTCTTGGACTTGGTAGAGTTGCTGGGTGGAATGCCCGCCGGTGGCAATCCTGGGACCGGATCCATGGTCCCGGGGAGAGAGCTTTCAAAGTGCGATAAGGTTCGGGTCATCGTCCAGAGGCAGTTTCCGGTTGTCTGGTTTTCCTCGCGGGAGGTCCAATCCGTCTATGAACAGGAACTCAAAGAACCCATAAGCCTTAGCACCGTGGCTACATACCTTTCTAGGATGGCGACGAAAGGGGTGGTCCTGAAAACGGGGTCTTCCAACAACCTGAGATATAAGGCAACGCAAGGTGTTCCACAAGCAACTGTAAAACAAAAGATGACCTGATTCAGTTGCCATGGAGTTTCCTGTCAGAACCCGTGGCTCCGTTAATCATATTGGCCTGCGAGACGACTGCAATCATTATGCTCGACACCGCACACTTCGTTGAGACTCGAGCAACTCTCTTACTCCTTGCACCCGCATTGGGTTCTTCTTCCAACTAGTGAGAAGCCGACATGTCTTGTAGCCTTGCTCGTGACAAATCAGCTACCCGCCCCTTATTACACTTGCAGCATATTACTTCAAGAAAAAGTCGCGATCACGTTGCTTCGCTTTCGGTTTTCTTCAAAAGTTTCTCCATTTCTTTCTTGACGCTATACTTGAATGGAATCTTCCCAGTTTCCCTTTCCAAATATCCTTCCTCATAAAGCTTCTTCATCAGTCGGGCGGTGTGTTCCCGACTGAGCTTGACTCTTTCCTTGATTTCTGGCGCGGTCTTAGCTCCTTCAGAAACCAGCAACTCCAGAACTGATACTTCAGTGTCAGTCAGCTGGGCCATGGCCTTTTCTCTCTTTAATGGTATCACACCTTCAAAATTCGTTTCAGGGGTTAGCCTGAACTGGTTAGCCTGTTCCTCCAGACTGGCAATCTTGGACGCAATCGTCCCTTGCGATTCAACAGAATCAGACGCCTTTCTTTCAAGGTCAGCCAAGTGCATGGACATACTTCTTCTGTCCTCTGAGTCCGTGGCAATTCTACTTTCGAGGGCTCTCATCATTCCGTCAAGTTCTTCTGCTTTCCTCACAGCACCATCAGTCCTCGAAGCGGCAGCCTCAATCTTGTATCCTAGAGCTTCAAGTTTGTCGGCTTCATGTTTGAACTGCCTATTGAAACTCAACACTATATCTTCAACAGCGTCTCTAGCCTTCTCATACTCTTTTTGCGCCTTGCGAAGTTGTCTATAGTACTCAACTGCCGCGATGATAGTCGTAGCAAGCAATATGCTCAAGAGGACAAGCAATACATCTGGCAACTTCCGCGCCTCTGTGATTCTCGCGTGACTGTGTGTGATTCACACATGTTGCGTCACACATCACAAGTTTACCATTGAGAATTTAAGGCTTATGGTGATCATCATCAATGCGACCCTTCATGACGTCACACATCACAGTTTGAGTGATAGATGTTGACCAATTCTGTGCCCTGTCGTGGGTTCTTGTAGAAGCCGAATTCGTGGTCCTTTTCAAGTTTGCGGCCTTGGATTGTGTCATGCCCTTTTCCGGTGTCATGTGGCCTGTAGAACCATGTTTGGAGGTGTGATTTGTGACGTCACGTGACGGTTTCTGATGGGCTTGAGAGCTGTTTTAGGCTTGTTTCCAGCTGTTCTCGTATCATTTCTATGACTTTCAGGTGGTCAGTTAGCTCCTCGCCTTTGTTCGGGATGTCTTTGTACGCTTCGAGGTACTCGTGCAGTTTGTTCGCGATTTCGAGGTAGGGGTCGAGAGTTGTGTTCTCAAAGACTCCTAAGTACCCTAAGAGTAACACTGTGTAGATGGATTTTATGACGTTTCCTTTGGCCTGTCGCAGAGTCCTGTTAAACGCTCCGCGGCTTATTTTGGCCTTGGTTAGCCTTAAGCTGGCCTTTTCATCGTATTTCAACGGTTTCCCAGCAATATTCTCAGACAGAATGTCTATGAGCAGTGTTTCGAGCTGGGTTTTGGTTAGGTGACTATTTTTGGCGATGATTCTCACAATCGGGTCGTTGATGGAGCCTGTTAGCCAGGATTGTACGCTGTCTTTTAACTTCAAGGTTTTCCCTCTAGAGACTGTGGCGAATGGATACACTTTTGTATACTGGCTGCGCTTTTAAGTATGCCGATTGCGACCGTTTCGGGTGGCCGTTTCGGCATGCAAGATTTTTATGCTGGTCAACACAATCAACAGTGAGGAATGGGAATTGGTTTCGCACGTAGAGCCCGTGGAACGCCTGAAATTGGTGAAACCCTCTGGAATACGGCGCTTTTTCGCTTTGGCTCAGGAAATGCCAACTTGTGTCAATTTGAGCGTAGGCGAACCCGACTTCTGCGTTCCTGTGCACGCGTTGGACGGAGGCTGGCGAGCGGTTAGACAAGGCAAAACACACTACGCGCCAACAAATGGGATTCCTGAGTTGCGGGAGGCGTTAACACAAAAAGCATATCACGATTATGGGCTTAACTATGACCCTGACTGTGAGATTCTGATCACCGTCGGTGGGACGCAGGCGATTTTCGTTGCTCTGATGGGGTTGTTGAATCAGGGTGATGAGGCACTGATTCCTGACCCTGGATTTGTTGTCTATGAGCCCGGTGTTTTGTTGGCGGAGGGTGTTCCTGTTCATGTTCCCTTGCTTGAAGAGAACGATTTCAGACCTTCTATCGATGATGTGATGTCACTCATCACCGACAAGTCACGTGTGATGATATTGAATTCCCCGAATAATCCCACGGGGTCGGTCCTCTCCTATGATGAAGTTGCTGCCCTGTCGAAAATTGCTGTTGAGCGTGACTTGATTGTGATATCCGATGAAGTCTACGAAAAAATGGTGTACGACGGTGTCAAGCACTACTGCCTGGCAGCGTTTCCAGGTATGCGGGAACGCACCTTGGTTGTCGGCTCCTTTTCCAAGACTTATGCAATGACAGGGCTTCGAGTTGGATATGTGTACGGGCCAAAAGACCTTGTTTCGCCCCTTTGGCTGGTGCATCAATACACCGTTGCGTGCGTAGACACTTTTTCGCAGTACGTTGCTTTGGCCGCGTTGAAAGGGTCACAGGCCTTCGTGGAAGAAATGGTGGAGGAATTCGATAGGCGACGTCACCTTGTCCATAAGAGCCTCAATGAAATTGGGGCCTTCAGATGCCAGCTTCCGAAAGGTGCATTCTACGCTTTTCCTAACATTAGGGGTTCAGGGCTCTCTTCGGAGCAGCTTGCAGAATTACTTGTGAAGGAAACGAAAGTTTTAACGGTTCCAGGCTCTTCCTTCGGCGCCTGCGGTGAAGGTTATCTCAGATTGTCTTACGCTGCTGCGTATGAAAAGCTGGAAGAAGCATTGAATAGGATGGAAAGGACCCTTAAAAAATTCGGATAAGGCTTCGTTACAGTTCTTCTGCGCCTCGCTTTAATTGATCAAACAACTCTGGCCTCAGGTCTCTCAGTGTGGGGACAAAAGCTTCGATGGGCCTTATGTCGGCATAGTTGACCTCGCCCATCACGAAGTCATCCTCGTCGTACTTGGCTTGAACAAGAACTCTGCCGTCAGGCCCTACCAGCCTGCTGCCTCCCCAGAACTGCAGTCCGTCTTCAATTCCAGCCAGGTTCACGAAAGCTAGGAAAGCCGTGTTTTCAATCGCCCTGGCCACCGTGAGCGCCTCAAAGAACGATCGCCTCACTCCCGGTGAAGCAGAAATGCAGACAATCAACTGGGCCCCTTTGAGACGCGTCAGTCGAGTCACTTCCGGAAAATAGATGTCGTAGCATATGATGAACCCCAGTTTTCCAAGTTCCGTGTCAAACACTGCCGTCTGATAACCTGGACGGAAGTACCTCTTCTCTTCAAAGATGCTGTGAGTTGGAAGGTACATCTTGTGATATTTCCCTATGAGGCCTTCTGGACCGATGAGAACTGCGCTATTGTGGAGCGTAGCTTCTGTTTTGTCGCTTATTTCCGGCATGCCGAAAACAACGTGAATGTCGTTCTTCTTCGCCACGTCTTCCATGACTTTCGTTGATGGTCCGGGTATTCTCTCTGCCAACTCATAAATCTCGTCTCTGACAACATAGCCCGTCAGTGAAAGCTCCGGGAAGATGACCAGTTCTGCTCCTTGCTTCTTGGCCTTTGCCACGGCTTTCTTGATTTCCTTCAGGTTCTTCGTTTTGTCTGCTTGCCTGCAGCTTATCTGGGCAAGTGCTATCTTGAATACATCCTTCATGTTTTAGCCCCTCTCACTTAAAGCGGATTCCGCTGGAGTCTAAAATCGGCTCCCACCGTCCGATATTCAAGCTTCGCCGTTAATAACATTCGCCTCTTGTGTTCCGCAGACAACCATCTGCGCTTGACCCCGTCGACCAATTGCTTTTCCACGTGCAACTGTGCTGCTATTTCCTCAGGCTTCATAAAACGTTCAAGCCCATAAAGAATGAGGTCAAGCTGCTCGTACTTTATGCCGAGCTCACTCTCTGCAAGTTGGCCTGGCCACAAAGCTGGCGAAGAGGGTTTCCTAACTATCTCTTCTGGGACTCCAATGTGCTGAGCTAGCTTTCGGACTTGCGTCTTGTACAAGTCCATTATCGGCGATATATCAGCTGCGACATCCCCCCACTTAGTGAAATAACCCATCATCGTTTCTGACTTATCTGAGCTTCCACAAACTATCAAACGTAATCTGTTGGCGTAATAGTATACGTAAATCATACGCGTTCTCGCTTTTACGTTGCCCTTACTCAGCTTGTCTGTTGGATCGAAGACAGGTGCCGAATGGTAAAAGGCTTCTAATGGGGGCGTGATGTCAACCTTTTCCGTTTTGAACCCGAACTCTTTGGCGGCAAGTTCCGCATGCCTGACATCATCACTTCTGCGTGTCTCATTCTCAAATAGCATGAGCCCCAGAACATTGTGACCGCCCAGAGTTCGTGCCGAGAGGGCTGCTATGGTACAGCTGTCAATGCCGCCAGAGAGTCCTAAGACCACGCCTTTAGCTTTGCATCTTTCAACGTAATCTTTGATGAACCGGCAAACCCTCCTGTCCACTTCTGCCCAGTCTAGATTTAGTACCTCAGCGGTCAACTTCAAGTTGATGCACCTTCAAGGTCTATGGTTGTAGGCAAATATTTAAGTACAAACGTAAATATGGAGGTAATAACATCCGGCTGAGTAGAAGGACCTGATGATGGGAAGAAGAAGGAAAAAAGTTGTTCGCATTCCCAAGAAGCACTTGCCGAAACTCTTCTCTTGCCCCCGATGCGGGAAGGAAGCGATCAGAGTTGAGATAGTTCGAGATCAGGGGCGTGCAATCGTGGCTTGCGGCAGTTGTGGTCTTAAAGACGAGTTTCCAGTCAAGCCCGCGCAAGGCGAGATTGACGTTTACTGCATGTTTACTGACAAGATTTACGGAGGTTCCAGGACACCCTCTGCACCGGCGATTAAAGGTGCTTAACGAGATCGGTTCACATGATCGGAAATGTTGAGAAATACCTCCTTGACAAAATCGAGTCCGAAGGTTCCATCCACATAACCCTCATAGATCCTGAAGAGGTAACTCCTCCTCAAGCTTCCAGAATCGTGAACAAGGCGAAACTGAGCGAAACGTCAGCAATAATGATTGGCGGTTCAACATTCGTTTCCTCAGCACATCTAGATGACGTCGTCAAGGCTGTCAAGCGCACCGTAAAGATACCAGTAATCCTATTTCCGAACAACGTGACGGGCATAAGCCGCTACGCCGACGCCATATGGTTCATGTCTCTCTTAAACTCTGTTGACCCATACTTCTTGATAGGAGCCCAAATTCTGGGCGCACCACTCGTCAAGAAATACGCTATAGAACCCATCCCTCTCGGATACCTAATCGTCGGCGAAGGCGGAACAGCAGGTGTCGTGGGCAAGGCAATTCCAATCCCGTACAATAAACCTGAGCTCGCCGCGGCACACGCCCTAGCTGGGCAGTACCTCGGAATGCGCTTCATCTACTTAGAAGCTGGATCGGGAGCAAAGAACCCTGTTCCCCCCGACATGATCCGAGCTGTCAGACACTACGTTGAAGTTCCGATGATTGTAGGCGGAGGCATCAGATCCCGAGAACAAGCGCTAGCCGCCGCCTCAGCAGGCGCAGGCATCATTGTCACGGGAAACATCATTGAAGAATCCGGCATGAGACGCCGGGTCTCAGAGATTATCGAGGGCATAAAGCGCGGCAGAGCGTGAAAACCTCTTTTGACATCTTTTGAAAACTACTTCAGTGCTTTGAAGAAGCTTTGCGATGATCCAATGTATGATATATGGCCAGATTTCGAACCGCAATACGATGAGCATGAATACGCGTGGACAACGCTACGAGGTTTAGGCGAGGTTTTGATGCTGAATTGCGGAGTGTGCGACGGTCCGTCTGATCTGAGGCATGCACTCTGCAAAGATTGTGCCGAGAGAAGAGGCAAGCTCGCAAAAGAAGCATACCAGGAAGCCACTGGTCGTCCGAAGGATAAATGGGTCACACTGTTTTTGTGTAGAATCCACACGGAATAGAGCTCTCTAAAAGACTGCTTTTTGACTCTTTCTTGTCAGAAAACAGAAATAAACTTCTTTCAAACAAAAAGGTTTACGAGGGGCGAGACTTGGACGAACGAATGAGCGAAGCCTACAAGCAGTACGTGGAATCTCTGGAAACCACGCTTGAGCAACTGTACGCAATCAGCAAAGAAGCCAGACAAAGAGGGTTCGATCCCTCGTTGAAGACTGAGTGCATAATTGCCAAGGACTTAGCCGATCTCGTGGAGGGACTTGTAGGGCCAAAAGGCGTTGCCCAGAGCATTCGGGAACTGAGCTCCAAGCTTCCCCGAGAGGAACTCGCCTTCAAAGTTACCGAAGAGATAATTTACGGCAAGTTTGGGCATTTGGAAGCCGAGGCCGCCGCTGAACAAGCAATACGAACGGCCCTAGCAATCTTCACGGAGGGACTGACCGCTGCTCCAATTCAAGGAGTAGCAAAAGTAAGTATTAAAATGAACAGCGATCGCACACGTTATCTTGCCATTTACTTCGCCGGGCCCATACGATCAGCCGGGGGAACTGACCAAGCTCTGACGCTTATCGTGGGAGACTTCGTTCGAAAGCTGCTGGGGCTTGACCGTTACAAGCCGACCGAAGAGGAGATATCCAGGTTCATTGAAGAACTGCGGGTCTACGAGCGGTCTGTAGCAGGTTTCCAATATCACATTCCTGACGATGAGCTGCGGAAGGCGCTGCAGTGGATTCCCGTGGAAGTGACCGGCACAGAATCTGACCCCATTGAGGTCTCTTCTTTCAGAAATCTTCCGCGTGTAGAGACCAACCGTGTCAGAGGCGGCGCATTAAGGGTCGTGAACGATGGTGTTGTCGGCAGGGCTCCGAAGGTCTTGAATATCGTCGGCAAACTTGGGTTTCAAGGATGGGATTGGCTCAAAGAACTCCACGTCAAATCCGAGAAGAAATCTGCCGGCTTCATGGATGATGTTATTGCGGGCCGACCAGTTTTTTCCTTCCCATCCAGACGCGGTGGTTTCCGGTTGAGGTACGGTAGGTCACGGAACACAGGACTCACCGCCGTCGGTATCCATCCAACGACGATGCTTGTGCTCCAGGGTTTTCTGGCAGCGGGAACACAGATGCGGATGGAGCTTCCTGGAAAGGGCGGTATCGCTGTACCTGTTGATGCCGTGGAGGGTCCAGTGGTTCGTCTGAGCGACGGATCTGTTTCTCGAGTCACAAGTGAGAATTTCAGCGGGATGAGAGACAAGATTGAGAAGATACTGTTCTTGGGCGATATCCTGATCAGTGTTGGAGATTTCCTATACAGTAGCAAGCTGCTGGAACCATCGGGATATGTGGAAGAGTGGTGGGCTGAAGATGTCCAAAAAGCAATTGCGGAGAAACACGGTGGGAACTTGGAAGACGCCAGCGAAGCCACGAAAATCCCTTCGGAGAAGCTGAAGCTTTTCTTGGAGGACCCGTTCATCAGCAAGCCTGACGTCACAGAAGCAGTGGCCATTGCGTCCACATTGAACGTGCCTCTGCATCCGGCTTTCACCTTCTTCTGGTCGAACCTTACCTCGGTTGAAGACGTCGCGTTGCTGAGAAAGTGGCTTCTCAACTCTGAGGTTCAGACCGAAGGTGGCGTTGTTTGCGGGATAATTGGGGAAATGAACTCGGGCGTCAAAAGTGCTTTAGAATTGATATACCTGCCCCACAAAATGTCCGATGGAAAGATCATCATCACGGACGACGATGCACAAGCACTTGCGTTTTGCCTAGGCTACAAGTCTTCATGTGACTTGGATTTCCCCTCCGCCAAATCCGTTCTGCAAACGGTTTGCAGGTTGTCAGGCGTCAAAATAAGGGATAAGGCTCCAACGTTCGTGGGGGCCAGAATGGGAAGACCTGAGAAGGCGAAGAGACGGGAGATGAAACCGCTCGTTCACGTTCTCTTTCCAGTGGGTTTGGCTGGGGGTTCGCAGAGAGACATAGTTTACGCGGCAAAGCGGGAGCCAATATTCGTGGAGGTCGTCAGACGTAAGTGTCCTAACTGTAAGACTTTCACTTTCAGGATCAAGTGTCCTGCCTGCGGTTCTGAGACAATTCTTGAAAAAAGCTGTCCCAGATGTGGAAAGAGCCTGAAGGAAAGTGAGTGTCCAGCGTGCAGAGTGCCTGCCAAACAGTTTCAGAAGCAGGTTGTCAACTTCAAAGAATCGCTTGAGGGCACCTGTGATCGTCTGGGCGTTTCCATGCCGAAGATACTCAAGGGTGTCAAGGGTTTAACGAATGAGACGAAGACACCGGAAATAATCGAGAAGGGGGTTCTGCGTGCAAAACACGGTCTATCAGTTTATAAGGACGGGACAATCAGGTTCGATGCCACCAATGCACCGTTAACGCATTTCAAACCAGGGGAAATCGGAGTCTCGGTTGAGAGGCTCAGACAAATGGGCTACACTTGTGACATGCATGGCGCAAGCTTGACTGATGAAGGTCAAGTTTGCGAGTTGAAACTTCAAGACGTTGTTATTCCAGTGAAAAGTGCAGAATACTTCGTAGGAGTCGCAAGTTTTACAGACGAACTACTGACAAAGGTTTATGGGCTCTCACCTTACTACAACGTCAAACGTGAAGAGGACCTTGTGGGGCACGTCATCGTCGGCCTGGCCCCTCACACTTGCGTAGGCATCTTGGGGCGAGTTGTAGGCTTTACCAACCTGAGCGTCTGCTATGCCCATCCGGTTTGGCATTCGGCGAAACGTAGAGACTGTGACGGCGACGAAGACACTTTGATGCTCGCGCTGGATACACTGCTTAACTTTTCACGCGAGTACCTGCCTGCCCAGATAGGCGGTATAATGGACGCTCCGTTGCTATTGATTCCGGTTGTCAACACGAGAGAAGTGCAGAGACAAGCGCACGACTTTGATGTTGCCCGCGCTTACCCAATCGAGTTTTACGAGAAAACATGGGAGAGAGTTGAGGCTAGACAAGCCTGTTCTCTGGTAGACCTTGTCGGGTGTCGACTTGGCACCGAAGCGCAATTTGAGGGTTTCAACTACACAACTCCCGTCTCCAACATTAACATGGGAAACCCCAGAAGCGCGTACAAACAATTCAAAACGATGGTTGAGAAGCTGAACAGCCAACTTGAACTAGCAGACAAAATTGAGGCCGTAGACGCGAAGAAAGTGGCTTTGAAAGTCCTCACCAAGCACTTCATGCGGGACATCGCTGGAAACCTTCGGGCTTTCTCAACACAAGGCTTCAGATGCAAAACATGTAACAGGCACTTCCGACGCTTGCCTCTGCAGGGCAAATGCCCATCGTGCGGCGGACAGTTGACTCTGACCGTTTACCGCGGCGGGATCGAGAAGTACTTGGAAGCGGCACAGAGCTTGATTGAGAGATACCACCTGCCCAAGTATTACACGCAGAGAATTGCTCTCGTGAAAGAGGAGATTAACGCCCTGTTCGAAAGCAAGAAACCAAAACAGATCTGTCTAACAGACTTCGCCTAACAAGACTTTTCTACATAAAAGAGCACATTATTTGTGAACAGATATGTTGAAGGAAGCTTATCATCCGAACGCTTACTTGGCGAACCTGAGGAACATTAGTCTCGGGCTTAGGGCTCGAACGAAGATACTGAATGCTCTGGAAAGAAGTTCAGGTGATGCGAAAACGATTGCGGAGAAAGCTTCGGTGCGCTATGGCGTTGTCATGCACCATTTGAAGCTTCTGCAGTCAGAAGGGATTGTGCGACGTGAAGGCGGGAAACCCTCTGTCTGGACGCTTACTGGGGCGGGACAGAAACGCCTCGTGAGCACGAATTAAGACTTGCACTCGCACGGTGAGCGTCCACACTTTGGACATTTATGGCCGTACTTTGCAATGGCTGCCCTTTCAAGGTCCACCCCGGTAATGTTTGCAAGAGAAGCCAACCAGGCGATGACATCCGCGAACTCTTTCTGCAGTTCTTCTTTATCGCTTTCATTCAACGCGTCCCCCAACTCCTTAACTTCATCTACAAGCCAATCATACGTTCCGGCTACCCCCCGCTCTGAGTCTCTGTGGAAATACAAGCGCCTCATTATCTCCTGAAATTCCCAGATGTGCAAGTCTCAACCTCCAATGCGTAAAGGGAACGGAAAAGAAATAAAGATAATCAAACTGTATGGCGCGCGCAAAGCTGATTTGTGAAGTTTCTGGAGGTCCTTGTGTTTGAGTACTCAATCCGTGATTTTTTTGAGATTCAAACCGCTGGCGCTTATGAGCTGCTGCGATGTGGGAGTATTATGACGCCTTTTCTGGGCGGTCGGGTTTCCATGCTTGTGCGGCAGGCTGGGGCGAAGAGGTGGTCGTTTTGGCTGGCTTGGTGGATGTCGGTGAGCTTGCTTCTAAGCTAGTCTGAGCGAAAAAGTGCAATTAGCGGCTTGCAGTAGCCTCATCGAACTACTAGTTTCAGACGGCAGTACGATTTGTTGAAAACTTTTATCTTGTGTTTCCTGCGCCTCGGCGTTGTTTCCTTTGGCCATTCACGAGTTCTCTCATCATGTTTTTCTCTGCAATATCTGATATACCCTGGAGGAATCACCGAGCCCGCGTTCGAAAATGTTGCGTCAACTTAACGGATTTTTATGTACTTGTAGGCTTCTGTGGCGTTCTCGAAGCAGTAATGCACCTTCTGGTAGTCTTTTCGAAAAGCGGCAACGTCCGTCTGTACTTTTTCCAAGGGTTCTTTGTCGATTATTACACGTTTGACGAACTCTGCTATTTCCGCCATCTCGCTTTCTTTCATTCCCAACCTTGTGACTTCAGAAGCACCCATTCTTATGCCGCCAGGGTGCATGAAGTGCCTTCCTTCTTTAATGTCCCATGGCAACAGGTTTCTGTTTATGATTATGTTCGCCTTCTCTAGAGTCTCTTCAATTGTGCCGCCGTCACCGTGTTTCACTATGTCTATCAGAATCACGTGTGACTGCGTGAACCCTTTGTGCTCAGCCAGAACGTTGAAGCCTCTTTCGTAGAGCGCTTGTGCCAGCGCTTTGGCGTTCTTGACTACCTGAGCTGCGTAGTTCTTTCCGAATTCAAGCATTTCTGCGCAAGCCACGGTCAGCCCTGCGACTGCGTGAAGATGATGGTTGCTCACCATGCCCGGAAACGTTGCTTTCTTTATTTTCTCGGCGTGCTTGTCCCAGGACAGGATTCCACCATGTTGAGGTCCAAAGAATGTCTTGTGCGTGCTCAAACTTACAACGTCTGCGCCTTCTCTCAGAGGATCTTGGAATGTGCCACCAGCAATCAGTCCTGCCACGTGTGCCGCGTCGTAACCCGCTGTAGCGCCCACAGAGTGAATGGTCTCAACCAGCTCCTTAACTGGATGAGGAAACGGGAAAACACTCGCACCGAACATCACGAACTTCGGCGGTTTACCTTTTGCCGCAAGCTCCTTAATCTTGTCCCTAGCCTTGTCCACATCTATGTTCAATTCCTTATAGTCCAAGGGCAGATACTCAACGACTAAGCCTTTGACGGCGCCTGCTGTACCTCCCAGTTCCTTCTTGCCTGACGTGATGTGCCCGCCGCTAGGAATGGACAAGGCCAACAGCGTGTCTCCCGGCTCAGTGAAGGCGGTGTAGACGGCCAAGTTTGCGACCACGCCTGAGATAGGCCTGACGTCTACAAATTCAGCGTCGAAAAGTTTCTTCATAAGCTCGATACACTTGAACTCCACCTGATCAATGAAGCGGCAGCCAGCGTACACCCTTTCGCCAGGCCAGCCTTCCGCGTAGCGGTTCCCAAAATCCGTTATCATAGTTTCGCGTACAGCCGGGCTCGGGATGTTCTCGCTTGCTATTAGTGGAATGCTCTCTTGAAACCACTTGTGATGCTGTTGCAGGAGGTCAAAAACGTGATTGTACTCATCTCTGGGAGTCGACATTCCAACACCTTTTTTGCACGTCATTATTCCCTCTTCAGAAATAAAAACTCTTTGAACCGACGCAACATTAATAATGGAGAAATAACACAACTTGAATGACAAACACAAGAAGGGTTACTCGTGAGCACTAAGAAGAAAAAGGAGAAAAAATCACCGATGCCCGCTGCAAGCGCAGGGTTGCTCAGGTTCTTTGAAGAGGAAACTGAGGGCGTCAAGGTTAGACCAGAACTCCTAATCATTCTAGCAATCGCATTGATAATCGTCGCAGCTTTAGCTCACGCATTCTTCTAGATAGGCCTCTCAGCGATGGGAAGGCGCGTGTATAACTTCTATTCGCTGCACAGAATTAAGGTGTACGAATATCTCGCTTCTCTCCTCTCGACTTGCAACCTGTGGTATAGGCTGAGCGATAGTTGCGCGCAGGATAACTGCCTCCGCGTCCGAAAGCCATATCCCAGCGGGTTCACGGGTGACGGCGGCCAGTGTGCCCTCAAAACCGTAGGATGGATCCAGTATCACGCGTATCTGGTTCCCTACGTTCTTTTCAAGCATGTGGAATATAGTTAAGGGCAAGTCTTGCTCTGGCATTGTTTTCGCAAAACCCTATACTAGACACTTAAACAATAAAACAGTTCCCCTATAAATATGCGCTGTTCCAGTACCACTGCCGATTGCCCTAAGTCCAGCTTCCTTCTGCCAAATTCATGTCGAAGCTATCATCTAACACACGCAACAATCGTTTGAGCGGCGTTTCCCTTCCATGGTTTGTAAACTCGATTTCGCGACAGTTTAATATGCTAGAATTCTTCTCTTAGGAAGGTCTCCATAGAGGAATTCGGTGTGGCAACTGAAGATTCGCTGAAACAGTCCATGGACATTGCGGTTAAACGTTATTCATCATTGTTCAAGTTGCCCTCGGCGCACAAAGTGCCGCTGTTGCTTTTGCTTTTGTGTGTTGGAGGCGGTGTGCTTTCAACAATGATTCTTTTTCCCAGCCTTAATGGACTGGAGAACGGATTTCTCTTGGGTCTCGGCCTTTTCTTGACAAGCCTGGTTGCTGATTATATCATCAGCGTACTTGTCCTGAAAGGAGACGCAGTCTTTGATTTGAGAAGAACAATGGCGCTTTCGATTTTCTGTTGGGCGGTGTGGCTGTTCTTCATTTTCATAGGTGCGGCTGTGGGTGCAGCAACATCTGTTCTGAAATGGTGGATAAGGCTTAGTCTCCTAGGATTCTCGGCAACACTGATTCTTCGTTTCACAGTCTTCAACGCAGCTTCTTCAACGACTCATAAAAGACTGTTCGCAGCCTCTCTTCTTCAACCCTTTCTAAGCGTCGTTCCCTTTCTGATTTTCTGGGCAAGAATAGATTATTCTGTCTCGGTCAACATGCTTGCGTTCTTCATCTCTTCAGTCGTGATAGGTTTTGCTGCGAGTCTCAGTTTTCTCTTTCTTCTAAACCAGATGGGCAAGCAAGCGGTCGGGCTTCGATCCGTAGAGCTTTTCAGAGCCTTCATGCTTAACTGGGTGTCGAACCTGAATGCGCCGTTCGAAGAGCTTCTTGAAAAGCTGGGTGAAGAACAGGAAGTTGAGGTCTCTTTGATGAAGTTCGGTGCTTCAGGAACAAAGGCGGTCGTGGTTGTTCCTTCCGTGCACCCTGGGCCCTTCAAGAACATTGGAAGCAGTCTCTTGCCCGCCATGCTCAAGGCTGACTTGGAAAAGGAGTTCCACTGCGTGGCGTGCGTCCCTCACGGGCTGCTTGGCCACGAATACGATTTGGCCTCTCAGCTTCAGAACAAGAAGGTCATCGCCGACGTCGCGGCATGCCTCAGAACCTTGGAAATCCATGATGAGAATGCCTCTCCATTTGTCACGGTCAGTAACGGTTTGGCTACGGCTTGCTGCCAGGTTTTCGGAAAATCTGCATTCATATCGTTCACCCTTGCCCCTAAGACCATAGAGGATTTGCCGCAGGAATTAGGTCGATTTGTGCGTGAAGAAGCAGAGAAGCGTGGTTTGCATCCCTGCGCGGTCGTAAACGCTCACAACAGTATCGACGGAACAGCGGAAATGCAGGAGTCTCTGGCTTCGCTGCAAGACGTTGCAACCAGATGTCTGGACAAAGCACTGTTGCTCAAGCAGTCACCGTTTGAAGTCGGGGTTGCCACTGTATTGCCGAAAGAGTTCGGCCTTGAAGACGGGATGGGCTCTGGCGGCATCACGGCCACAGTGGTAAAAAGCAGCCAGCAGAAGGCTGCCTACGTGGTCATCGATGGCAACAACATGGTTTCTGGGCTGCGTGAACGAATCCTTTCATCACTGCTTTCCATAGGCATTGACGAAGGCGAAGTCTTCACAACCGACACACATGCAGTGAGCGCCTTAGTACTGACCGAGCATGGCTATCACCCTATCGGCGAGGCTATCGAAAACGAAAAACTGATCAGCTACGTCAAAGAGGCAACGCTCAACGCATTAACCAGGTTGGAAAGGGTAGGAGTTTCATGTCGCAGCATAACGGTTCCCAACATCAAGGTTATCGGGGCAAAGCAGCTTGAAGCGTTGTGCCTTTTGATAGACAGGGCGATTCGGAGGGCGAAAAGGGCGTTTGTTCTGGTCTTCGGAGTCAGTGGGTTGCTTTTGATGTTGCTTTTGTTGTTTGTTTGAGCTAACGCTAATAAGGTTGAAGTTTTTCATGTTTAATTTCCAACTGGAAGGTGAAGCAGTGATTAAAGAGGTAAGGATCCACGGTCGTGGTGGACAAGGAAGCGTCACTGCCGCTGAAGTTTTGGCCCATGCTGCTTTCTTTGAAGGCAAATGCGTGCAAGCTTTCCCGTATTTTGGAGCGGAGCGGCGAGGAGCCCCAGTTAAGGCCTTCGCACGGATAAGCGATGAACCGATGTTCGTTCACAGTCAAGTTTACACTCCTGACTATGTCATAGTGCTTGACCCTTACATTTACAAGGTTGTAGACGTTGCAGAAGGTTTGAAGAAGGACGGAATCATCGTCATCAACACCAAGAAAAAGCCCGAAGAAATTGGGTTGAAAGGCTGGCGTGTGGCAACAATTGATGCAACCGGAATCGCATTGGAGCTAAACCTGCTCGTGGCCGGCCTTCCTGTCGTTAACACGTCGATTCTGGGAGCCTTCGCCAAGGCCACCGGCGAGGTAAAACTTGAAAGCGTCCTGAAAGCCGTAAGGGAAACGTGGTCTGGCGGTGCTGGCGAGAAGAACTCTAGAGCAACGGAGCTGGCCTATGAACGGTTGACTAAATGGTGGGACAGTGAGGCCTGATGACTGCAGTTCCGAAGAAACGTAAAGAGCTTCCGGTCACCCCGCTGTCTTTCCCGACGGTTGGAAGCATGGGAAAAACGGGGTCTTGGAGAACTTTCCGCCCTGAGATTGACTACTCTAAATGTACACGGTGCACTCTGTGCTGGGTTTACTGCCCTGACGCAGCAATAACAAGAGAGGAAGATGATTCTCCGAAGATAGATTATGACTACTGCAAAGGCTGCGGAATATGCGCCAACGAGTGTCCGACCAAGGCAATAACGATGAAGAGGGAGGAAGAATAGATGGGGCAGACGATTATTGACACGGCAAATCACATTGCCGGCTACGCCGCAAGAGCAGCACGGGTGAAAGTCGTTGCGGCCTACCCGATTACTCCTCAGACAACCATCGTTGAAAAAATCGCCGAGTTTGTTGAAAACCGAGAGATGGACGCTGAGTACATCCGCGTGGAATCAGAGCACAGCGCGATGGTAGCCTGCATAGGCGCCGCCGCCACCGGGGTCAGAACGTTCACCGCGACATCCGCGCACGGTTTGGCCCTCATGCATGAAGCCTTGCACTGGGCGGCTGGCTCACGCTTGCCGATAGTGATGGCCGTTGTCAACCGCGCTATGGGAGCGCCCTGGAGCATATGGCCAGACCTAAGCGATTCGCTTTCCCAGCGGGACACTGGATGGATCCAGTTCTACTGCGCTGACAACCAAGAGGTTTTCGACACCATTATTCAAGCCTACAAACTCTGTGAGGATGAACGGGTTTTTCTCCCTGCGATGGTGTGTCTTGAAGGCTTCATCCTGTCACACACTTACACCCCTGCGAAGATTCCTGATCAAGAAAAAATCGATGCCTATCTGCCAGCATACAAGTCTGGTTGGACCTTAGACGTTGACCGTCCTTGCTCCCACGCAAACTTGGTTTCGCCTGAATGGTACATGGAGTTTCGCTACATGATTCAGGAGGCAATGGATAACGCGAAGAGACTCATCCCACAAATCGACAAGGAGTATGGTAAACGCTTCGGCTCCGAATATGGAGGGCTCGTTGAGAAATACAAGTGCGAGGATGCAGACCTGATAATGGTCACGATGGGAACTATGGGAAGCGACGCCAAACTTGCCGTGGACAAGCTGCGCAAGGAAGGACAAAAAGTAGGGTCGGCGAGAGTCCGCGTGTACCGTCCCTTCCCAGTTGAAGAAATAATGAAGCTTGCAGAGAACACCCACATACTCGCAACGATAGACCGCCACATTTCCTTCGGCATGGAAGGATTTCTAGCCTCAGAAACCAAAGCCTCCCTCTTCAACCAGAAAGACCGGCCCTTGATCGCAGGCTTTATCGCTGGGCTTGGAGGAAGAGACGTGACCTCTGAAACAATTGAAAAGGTAGCCAAGAAGTCGCTGAAATGCATGAAGGAGGGCAAGGTGGAAAAAGAGACCGAGTGGGTTGACCTACGAGAGTGAACAAAATGGTGACCGTGAAAGAACTTCCGAAAGAGGAATACCTACTCAAGGGGCACGCTGCTTGCGCGGGCTGCGGCCCAGCCATTTCCCTTCGGCTGCTTTTCAAAGCGTTGGGAAACAAGATAATCATGGTTGTACCCGCCTGCTGCACAACCGTGATCCAGGGGCCATACCCCTACACTTCTTCCGCTGTTCCCCTTCAAAACATACTGTTCGAGTCCACAGGCGCCGCTGCGTCAGGAATCACTGCAGCTCTCCGCCAGAGAAAACTCGAGGACATAACCGTCGTCGGCTGGGCAGGAGACGGCGGGACTGTTGACATAGGAATTCAAGCCCTATCTGGAGCGGCTGAAAGAGGAACCAACTTCATATACGTCTGCTACGACAACGAAGCCTACGGCAACACTGGAATGCAACGAAGCGGGGCAACACCGTACGGCGCGTGGACCACTACCACGCCCTCTGGCAAGAGGGAACGCAAGAAAGACATGCCCTTGATAATGGCTGCACACAGAATACCCTACGTTGCCACGGCCTGCACGTCCTACCCGATGGACTTTGTAAACAAGCTGAGAAAGGCCAAGGGCATCAAGGGCACGAAGTACATTCATCTTCTGGCACCCTGTCCAACTGGATGGCGGTACGACACGAGCAAAACCGTAGAACTGGGTCGCCTTGCAGTGCAGACTGGCATGTGGGTTCTTTACGAGATTGAAGACGGAAAGTTCAGGCTCAACTCTCCAAGCGACCGCCTCGTCGACAAGTCCAAGCGCAAGCCCATCAAGGAATACTTTGGCCTGCAGGGCAGGTTCCGCGGTTTGTCCGAAGAGGATGTTGAAAGGATCCGGAAATGGCTCGACGAAGACTGGGAACATTACCGCAAACTTGCCGGAAACAGTGTGTCTGATCAGGCACTGTACGGAAAAATATAAGGCAGAGTTCATGACATAGACTGCCCTACGATGCGAACCACCGATAATCAACTGAAAAAGAGGAGATTGAAATGACTGAGGAAAAGTCCAAGAAGCCTGAGCGAAAAGAGAGAGCAAAAAGAGCCCCGCGAACTGTTCAACCGAACGTCCCGCAAGTTGGCGGGAGCGTCGTGTTCGTTGGAAGCAAGCCAGTTATGAACTACGTGCTTGCCTGCATGATGCACCTCAACTCTGGCGCAAACAAGATTGTTGTCAAAGCCAGAGGGCGCGCAATCCCAAGAGCCGTTGACACTATTGAAGTGCTAAGACGCTCATTTGCAAAGGGCGTGCAACTGGAAGGCATAAGCCTGTCCACTGAGGAAGTCGACAGAGAGCAGGGGCAGAAGTCAAAGGTTTCAGCCATCGAAATATCCGTAATCAAGCAGTAGACTGCTTCTCTTTCCCGCAGACGCTAATCGGCCTGTCTGACTAGTCAGTATTGGCTGTTTACCCTTAACGTTTCTTTTTCAAGGCAGGAGCATCGATAGCTATATAAAACCTCTTTTCTAATCGTTTAGCTCTCAGCTGGTGATGCGTGATGGCCGATTACCCCAAGATAGTTGTTGCTCCCCCAGGTCCGAAGGCAAGAGAGCTTGTCAGGAAAGACGAGAAGTTCATTTCGCCTTCTTACGGTCGGTTTTATCCTCTCGTCGTTGAATCTGGTAAAGGCTGCATCGTGAAGGATGTTGACGGAAACGAGTACATAGACTTCAACTCAGGCCTTGTGTGCATGGGCGTGGGCCACAATCATCCAAAAGTCGTTGCAGCCATAAAGAATCAGTGTGACCGCTTCCTGCACTATTCGAACACAGACTTTTACTACAGAGAGGTGGTTGACCTCGCGGAGAAATTGGCTCAAATTACGCCCGGGGGTTCTGAGAAAAAAGTCTATTTTGGCAACAGCGGCGCCGAGGCGGTTGAAGCGGCTGTAAAGCTTGCGAAGTGGCACAGCCGAAGACAGTTGTTCATCGGGTTCACAGGAGCCTTTCACGGGCGGACGATAGGAGCGTTATCCTTCACGGCAAGTAAGCCCACTCAGAAGCGTTACTTCTTTCCGCTCATGCCCGGCGTGACCCACGTGCCCTACGCGTACTGTTACCGTTGCCCCTTCAAGCTAACGTACCCTGACTGTCACTACTGGTGCGTAGACTTCATCGATGAGTATGTCCTGCAGAAGTACGTTCCTCCTGAAGACACCGCCGCCATACTTTTCGAGTCCATTCAAGGTGAAGGCGGATACGTCGTGCCTCCTCCAGAATACTTCCAGCGAATAAAGAAGCTCGCCGACAAGTACGGTCTGCTGCTCATTGACGATGAAGTGCAATCAGGCATGGGAAGGACCGGAAAATGGTTTGCCATTGAACACTGGGGAGTTGAACCAGACATCGTGTGCACCGCGAAAGCGTTAGCATCAGGCCTGCCCTTGGGAGCAACGATTGCCAAAGCCAAAATCATGGACTGGGTTCCAGGCTCACACGCAAGCACTTTCGGCGGTAACCCACTGTCATGCGTGGCCGCGAGTGCAGTCATAGATGTCGTGAAGGAAGAGAAGCTTCTTGAGAATGCGACCAAGCAGGGCTCGTATATCCTGAAGAGACTTGCCGAACTGAAAGAGCAAAGCGAAATCGTCGGCGATGTAAGAGGCAAGGGTTTGATGATAGGCATGGAAATCGTAGAAGACAAGGAAAGCAAGAAGCCAGCCCCTCAGAAAGTCACCGAGATAATGATGCGCTCATGGAAACGCGGCATCAACGTGATTACGTGCGGAGCCTCAACCATCAGAATCGCGCCGCCAATTATCATAACAAGAGATCTTGTAGACTCGGCACTGGACATAATTGAAGATGTCACGAAAGAAGTTGAAAAAGAAAAGTAACATCTCCGTGTTCAAATGCAAATTCGAAGATTGACAATAGACGATTACAACGGAATCATCAGTCTCTGGTCTCGAGCTGATCTGCCCTTCAAGCCTAAAGGGAGGGACAGCAGAAGGTCAGTTGCAGAGCAGATAAGGGCCAGTCCTGACTTCTTTCTAGGAGCCTTTGAAGACGGTCGCCTCGTCGGAACGGTCGTTCTAAGCAGTGACATGCGGAAAGGATGGATAAACCGCCTGGCCGTTGACCCAGACTACAGGCATCGCGGTGTGGCAAAGGCTTTGATTGAAGAATCTGAAAAAACCCTTAGACACCATGGCCTCAAAATCTTCTGCAGCTTAATTGAAGGCCCTAACAAGGCGTCAAAAACATTGTTCGAGAAATGCGGGTACACTGAACACACTGACATATCCTACTTCAGCAAACGCGACAACGACGCAGTATAACCCTGTTTCTTGCCTACAAGGAGGAAGTTTTCAACAACACCGCTTCATTACGTTTTCTTCAGCCTCTCAAACGTATCTCTCAGAAGTCTGCGGGCTTTGCTATTACTTCCCTTATTTTCAGGTCGAAGAATCTTGCAGCGTTTGCAGGATGTATGCGAAGTGCAGTGTCTGCTCCTTTTCCTGTTCCGGCAATTGCGACAACGTCTTTGTCAGCTGAAATGAGCCCAGCGTCCGCGGCCATCATGGTGATTTCGATGCACACTTTCGTTCCTTCTCCCAAGCGTCTGAGAACGTTGGCCATTAGCTCCAAAGGTTGGATTGTGCCAAAATCCTTTCGTACTGCACGTTCGGCACTGCTTAGTGCGTGTACGCCTGTGAATATTTTTGCACCGTCGGCCAGTATTTTCTTCTTGTACTCTTCCTGCAATTCGGTCTTTCCGGGTTCTTGGAAACCAAAGTTGTGTGTGACCACAACAACATTTCGGCCTTTGAATGTTTTTGCTGCTTTTGCTCCTGTCTTGCCGGTCGTTGAGGCAACGATGACGTCTTTTATGTCTTCTTCTTCAATGTATTCTCTTGCGAATCTTAACAGGGCATCTGTGTTTTGTTCCCCTGCTTTGCTGAAATAGACAGCCTTCTTCTCAAATGAACTCATACGTTCTGCCCCGTGTTTGATTTGGTTAATAAGGCTCTGGCCTTTGCTTTATAGTTTTGTAGTATCTAGTGGTTCTCACCGTTCTTTTTCAATGGTTTTCTCTTCACTCTTGTTCCGCAGACTTCGCATCTGATAGACTTGTAGTTTGGCGGATATTTCTTGTGGCACGCTGGGCAGTACCGTATCCATTGCAGTCGGCGACGAATTCCAAAGGTGGACAATGGAGCAAACTCGATGTTCATTTCGCTTGCAACATTCTGTATTGAATAATCGTCTGTAGCAATCAGCGGAGAATAGCCATCTGTCTTGAGTTCCAGAGCTAATGCCAGGACTTGGAGGTCTGTCTCTGAGAGGAAAAAAGAGTTTCCAACAACTGAGGCGAATGCTTTAGCCTTCTCTACGAAGGCTTCTTCTGGGGTTTTGATTTTCACTTTTCCGTTATCTATGGCTGTTTTGAATCTAACCCAGGACATCGTATCTTCTGTTATCTCCTCTCTGACCTTGGGCGCAGTGTATTGTTCTTCGTTGATTGCGAACGGGTCAAAACCAGCAATGAGAGCAGACGTGTCTATGACTATTGCTCTTTTGCCTGTTTTTTCCCGCGGGTCTTTCACTTCATTCCCCTGAAAAGCAGCCTGCTTCTTAAACGGTGGTAGAAGTTCTCTCTAAATCTTATAAAGGATGTCTCGTTCTTGGAACGCGTGACGGTCAAACCCGGGTGTCTACAGTTTACGAGCTGACGGCTGTGTCCATCAATCAATATGTGGGTCCTCCTCGGTCTGTTGACCTCGATTGTCAGGGCTGAATCGGCTGGAAAAACAATTGGATGAAAAACACTTAATGGACAAATGGGCGTGAGGACAAAGGCATCTACGCCGGGGTCCAGGACAGGTCCTCCGGCTGAGAGAGAATAGCCAGTGGAGCCGGTCTGTGTGGCCACCATTAATCCGTCTGATTGGCAGTTTATGATTGGCTCTTTGTCCCTCAGGATGCGGGTGTAGAGCAGTTTTGCCGGTTCATCAGCTGAGATAACAACTTCATTTAGTGCCTCTGGAAACTTTGCGCCGTCTGCAGTTATCGCAAGCTTCATGCACTTTTCAATCTTGAATTCACCGGCTAGACACTTGTCCACAGCCACAATAGCTTGTTTTGGATTAACTTCTGTGAGAAAGCCTCTGACGCCCATGTTTACTGCGAGTATTGGCGGCTCTGGCTTCGGAAGTGAAATGCAAGCCCTGAGAATAGTTCCATCACCGCCAATCGTGATTATAAAATCAGTCTTCATGTTTTCTATAGGCATAATTTCTTGTTTCGTGTTCATTTTTTCAGCTAACGTGTCTTCCACATATACCTCCAATCCTCTTGCTTTCAGATGCTCGGCTAGGTCACCTGCTAGTTTCACAGAGTTCTTTCTGTCGTAGCGCGCGACCAAGCCTACGCTTTTGAACACGCCAGTCCACCCTCAACCTACTACCGACACCTTAATCTATATATGCGTGTAGCTCAAAATGGCTCTGTAAGTAATCAGCTGCAGGTTGGCTTGCACATGACCAAACCAGTTCACGTTGGCGAGTTGAGAGTCGGCGGATACATGGTAATCGACGGCGAACCATGTCATATAGTTGAGATAGACAAGTCGAAGCCAGGAAAGCACGGTTCAGCCAAAGCTAGAATAACGGCTGTAGGCGTTTGGGACGGGGTTAAGAGAAGCTTTGTGAAGCCTGTTGATCTTGGTGCAGAAGTTCCCATCATTGACAAGCGTATGGGACAGGTGTTTGCGGTCAACCCTACGGGCGTTCAAATCATGGACCTGGAGACTTACGAGTACTTTGATGCTCCTTATCCGCAAGAAGAGGAGTTGAAAGCAAAGATTGCGCCTGGCACAGAAATTGAATATTGGCGGATACTCGGAAAAATGAAGATCATGAGAACAAAATAGAGTGAAAGAGTATAGCCTGAGTTACATGCAATCGTTCTGGCTCTCTAAAGATGGCGTTTATTCCCACCATTTCCAATTAAGCGCTCTAAATCCAGCGTAGAGAGCCAATAGGATAATTCCCCAACCCAAAGCAATTCCTGCAATTCTCAACAAATCGTTCGGCGCAGAGGCGTAGATTATCCAGCCACTTATTCCACATAAGCCTATTAGCACAAGAAGGAAAATCACGACGTGAATTGCTCTTTCGCCCGTCAGATTTTGCACCCACCAAACTGTTAAGTCGTATCACGTTTTGTTGTTAAAAGACTTTCGTCAAGGTTTATCTCATCGTCCTACATTGCATACTTTGGGGCCGATGATGCATGAAGAGCCGTCTGATTTGTGACGATATTTAGGTGCTGAGGCTTCTGTATCCTTCTTGCATGGGTCACATGTTAGCGTTTGCGGGGTAACTTTATTTCTAAAATTCCTTTTTTGTTTTGAACCCTCATTTTGTCAATGTTAACTGTCACTGGAATGCGGATCCAGCCATGAAATCTCTGAATCACGCCTTTCCTGTGTGTTACGCCAAGTTCGGTGAGACGTATTTTCTTTTTCATTTCGGCGAATATCTCAAGAGAGGTGGCATTCACTACTTTAACTTGGACGGTCTCTTTCTTTGCGTATGGCAAGTCAACTGTGACTATCACCTCTGTGGGCGTGACCGTTATCTCTCGCAAAGGCTCTATTGCACAAGTCTTCAGATCCCAGCATGGTCTTTCACTCAAAGTTTCTCTGACCTGCTCAGCCCATTTTTCCATATCTTCAAAGTACTCATCTATCATGTCAGAGATTGACTGTCTCTTTCTAATCGACATCTTTCCATGCTCCTTATGAGACGTACATCGGGATGTCGTATTCTTGGCCTTTCTTCATCTTCGACATCTCTTGTTGAGTTCGCTTCATCACGTCCCTTGCTCTTAATCGGATTTCCTCGCCTTTCTCCAACAATTTTGCAACGTTCACTTTCAATCCCGTTATCTTTACTAGCTCCTTCAGAACTTCTGCAGCCGCCTCTGGGTCTGGATAGTTGTAGAAACACTGTGCAAGCAGTGTTAGGGCAGGTGACCCCGCTTCTGCAGCGCGTTGAAGCACAACTGCTTGAGGGCCGACCATGTATCCTTCTGTTAGAATCTCTAGGCCCTTCTCTTGAGCTGTCTTCAGTGCCTCGGCGTTTGATGCGGCGGCGAACGATTTTAGTTCTGTAACATCTTGCCTGTCTTGGATGGGTATTCCGCTGAGCGAAATCATCATTTTAACGTTCTTGCTTTTTCCCCAGTTAATCAAAGCATCCATTATCGGATAGATCACGTCAGTGGGTATCGGTACTTCTGAGACCGCCAAGAGAGTGTCCTGGCCTGCGAAAATCCTTATTGAAGAGTGCGGCAGGCCTTCGTGCAGTACGATGAGCGGTGGCAGCAGATTCGAATCCAAGTAGGCTACTTCAGTCAAGCCTAGCTCGTCAATCAAATGTGAAGCAGCTATCACTCCGACTAGTCCAACATCTGGAAAAGCAAAAAGCAACGTGGCCCCTGTCGGTATCTTCTTCTTCTCGACAATCTTGACTTCTTCACTCAAATTCAACCCTCAAACCCTCTAGAAGATGTGTGAAATGTAAAAAGCTTGTGGAAGCAGGGCTTGAAGAACGGAATAGCTATTAATGGCATGAAGCGTTGTAAATCTGGAGAAAAACATGTCTCTTGATCACCTGGGTTCGTCACTTTACGAAGCATTAAGAAAGGTTTTCAGGGCTTCCGTTGTAGACGAGGCCACAGTCAAGGAGCTTGTGCATGATGTACAAAAGGCTCTGCTTCAAGCAGATGTTAACGTCAAACTTGTACTCGACATTTCCAAAAGAATAGAAGAAAGGGCGCTAAAGGAAAAAGTTCCGCCTGGCATTTCCAGACGCGAGCACGTTATAAAAGTAGTCTATGAAGAGTTGACGCGTTTCCTAGGAGACAAGCCTACACCAATAAAAATGGAGCCGGGAAAAAGAAGAATAATAATGCTTGTTGGCATCCAAGGTTCTGGAAAGACAACTGCTGCAGCCAAACTTGCAAGATATTTTCAGAAGAGAGGCTTAAAGCCCGCTGTAATCTGTGCGGACACTTTTCGACCCGGCGCTTACGCTCAGCTTCAGCAGCTAGTAAACAGAATCAACGTGCCATTGTATGGTGACTTGAAGACAAAGGATTCCATTAAAGTCGTTACCGAAGGCTTGAACCAGTTTAGCGAGAAGGACGTGGTCATCGTCGACACTTCCGGCCGTCATAAAGAGGAGCAAGAACTCATCAAAGAAATGAAGATGCTCGAAAGAAGCATCAAGCCTGATGAAGTTATGCTTGTTATCGATGGGACAATAGGCCAGCAAGCGTTGGTTCAGGCAAAAGCCTTCAATGAAGCAACACCTATAGGTTCAATACTTGTCACGAAACTCGATGGGTCTGCAAGGGGAGGCGGTGCTCTATCTGCAGTGGCGGCAACGGGTGCACCTATAAAGTTCATCGGTACCGGAGAAAAAACAGAGGATGTCGAAGCGTTCGTTCCTTCACGTTTCGTTGGCCGTCTGCTTGGAATGGGTGACTTGGAAACACTCCTTGACAAAGTGCGTGAGGCAGAAATAACAGTTCCAGAAAAGAAGGCCAAGGCTATCTTGAGCGGCAAGTTCACTTTAACAGACATGTATGAGCAGTTCGAAGCTATGAAGGGAATGGGCACCTTTAAGAAACTCATGAATCTGATTCCGGGAATGTCTTACAAAATCCCGGATGAGATGCTGAACACTGCTGAAGGGCGTCTGGAAAAGTGGCGCGTGATGATTCAGTCTATGACGCCAGCCGAGAAGGACAACCCGAAAATCTTCAACGCTTCAAGGATGAAACGTGTAGCCAGGGGTTCAGGTACCAGTGAGAAAGAAGTGAAGGAACTTCTGAAACAGTACGTAATGATGCGGCGTATGTTGAAGACGATGCGTAGACAAAAGAAACTTCCTTTCTTCGGAAAGGGGTTGCCGGTTGATCTCAAGTAGGCAAGGTCGGGCTCTGGAAGGCATGTTGGATGGGCATTCTGCAAGAAGCTCAGAGGATGCTTGAGAAATATCCCTTATGTGACCATTGTTTGGGAAGGCAATTTGCCCTTTTAGGCCACGGCGTTGAGAACGATGAAAGAGGAAAGGCAATAAAACTGGCCTTGACGTTCGAAGCTCATGCGTTGGCGCTTTCAGAAAGCAAACAAGGGTTAAAGATTCTCAGGGTCTTGGCGACCAACGGTTTTTCCAAAATCGCAACAGAGATAATTAGCAGAATGGGAGAATGCATTGAGACTAAAGATATTCTAGAAAAATGCTTCTTGTGTGAGGGCAAACTTGAAATTTGTAATGATTTGGCGGAAAAAGCTCTTGGTCTTCTAGTGGAGTATGAGTACAGCAGTTTCTTGGTGGGCATAGAGTTGTCCTTGATATTTGCTGAACGAGAAGACGAGTTTAGGGCAGAGTTTGGCGTGAGCCACGGTGAGAGCCTCCGCAAAGAGTTCGCGAGAACGGTCGGTAGAAGAATTGCCGAGCGAAGCGGGAAGGACGTAGACTTCAAGAAGCCAGAGATTGTCGTGCTCGCTGAGCCGTTCTCTGGTCTTGTGAGACTTCAAGTCAATCCTCTTTTCATAGCTGGCCGATACAAAAAACTTGTCAGAAGCATTCCGCAATCAAAATGGTTCTGTTCGGAATGCTGGGGAAAAGGTTGCATTAAATGTAACTGGACTGGAAAAATGTATCCGGAGTCGGTGCAGGAAATAGTTGAGAAGCCCTTGTTGGAAGCAACAAGTGGTGCAAGTGCCTCATTTCACGCCTCTGGAAGAGAAGATATCGACGCCCGCATGCTGGGCAATGGCAGACCTTTTGTGATTGAAATCACGACTCCGAAAAAGCGTTTCTTAGACCTTAAGAAAGCTGAAGATGCGGTGAATGTGTACGGGGTGAACAAGGTTGAGGTTGTAGGTCTGAGATTTGCAAACAGAGATGTCGTCAGAAAACTAAAGGGAGGCGAATCCAAGCAGAAAGAATATCGTATGTTCATCGAATTTGAAAACAAGATCACGACCAAAGATATGCACTTCTTGGAAAAGAGCCTGACAAATGTCATGATTGAGCAGAAGACCCCTGTTCGCGTTTTGCACAGACGCGCTGATCTGACGCGGGAAAGGTACATATACGACGTGGACGTTAAGAAATTGTCGCCCAGAAAGGCTGAAATGAGATTACGATGTCAAGGAGGGCTCTACGTTAAAGAACTGGTTACTGGGGATGAAGGAAGAACAGTTCCCAGCGTTTCAGAAATTCTCAAGAATAAAGCGAAGCCGATGGAACTTGATGTTCTGAACATAGTTATGGACGATTAGGAGAGTTATGAGAATGAGGGGATCGAAGGGTTATCGTTCTGGAACACGTCGTCTTTTGACAAAGGAACCTAGAGAGCACGGCAAACTGAGGCTGAGCAAGTTGCTTCATGAGTATCAGCCTGGAACCAGCGTTGTTATCAAGATAGACTCGAGTGTTCACAAGGGAATGCCTCACAGGCGCTACCACGGCAGAGTCGGTACGATACTCAACAAGCGGGGACGGAGTTACGTGGTGAGTGTTTCACAGGGAGACGCTATTAGGGAGATCATCGTCAGACCTGAACATTTGGAACCTTGCAAGAGTGATTAGAATGTCGGAAAAGAGCATGACAGAAAAGAAACTGAGCCTCCCGCAGGTTAAGAACTTGCTGGAGTCTATAGGTGAAGAAAACCTTGATCAGCTACAGCGCCGTACGTTCGATTATGTCTCAAAGTTTTCGAAGACCGACGCTGAATCTGCCGAAAAACTGGTTGGAAAACTCGTGGCAGACTATGGTCTGGACGAGATAGAGGCAGTGCAAATAGTCAACTGCATGCCGAAAAGTGTTGAAGAGTTGAGAGTGTTTCTGGCTGGCGGACGCAAAATCATTGAAACATCGAGACTAGAAGCTATAGTGAACCTGCTAGATGAACATCGAAAATTGAAATAGGCTGGTCGATACTAACTATTTTAAGTAATAAGAGACTAAATAGAGGAAATAATGACAATGATGGAGAAGCGGTACGAAGAGTACGCTTATATCTTGGACTTTCTGCCGCACGGTCGCCCTGGAGTGCATGTTTCAGGACGAGCTGGCTATCGAGCGGGAGCTTTGGTTCAATTGGTAGGTGAAGAATTCTTCACACTCCTAGAAGCATTGGCCAAAGAAGGCGTGATACTCAGGCCTCATGATCGTGTTTTCGTTGGAAAAGAGGCTCGGGAAGAAATAACGTACATCATCGGTCGAATAGGCTACGACGAGCTAACTGCAGCCGCAAAGACAGAGCTTCCAACAGTGATCAACAAGATCGTGCTGAACCGTGAAAAACGGTTCGTCGAATTCTTCAACACCGCAAGGGCAGTTACACCGAGAATGCATGCATTGGAACTGGTTCCAGGAATAGGCAAGAAATACATGTGGCAAGTCATAAATGAACGAGAGAAGAAACCTTTTGCGAGTTTTGAAGACTTGCAGAAACGCACAGAATTACCTAATCCGGTTAAACTGATTACAAAGAGAGTCATGGAAGAGTTGGGCGGCGACAGCAAGTATAGATTATTTACGAGGACACAATAGCTCAATCAATCGTTTAACGGGGTAGAATGAGTCTATTGGAAGATACGAAGTCTTTGCTTCGAAGGCATCGAATTATGCCGAAGAGGAGTTTAGGCCAGAACTTCATGATTGAATCACGGTTTTTTCAAAAAATGGTTGACTATGCTTTACTGAATTGTGATGATACGGTGTTGGAGATCGGTGCTGGGCTGGGTTTTTTGACTCGTTTCTTGAGGGAAAAATGCAAGATGGTCCTTGCTGTCGAAGTTGACGCGCGGCTTGCCGACATTTTGCGTGAACAGCTTAGGGGGGCATCCAACGTGAAGATAATTGAAGGCAGTGTTCTCAAGGTCGGTGTCCCCTCATTTAATAAAATTGTTTCAATTCCGCCTTATCAAATCTCCTCCCGTTTACTTGTATGGCTCTTCAAAAGGGGCTTCGACTGCGCAGTCTTGGTCTTTCAAAAGGAATTTGCGGATCGACTTGTAGCTCCTGTTGGAAGTGAAGACTACGGATGGTTGACAGTTTTCACGTACTTTCATGCACAGGTTGAGCTTTTGGACGAGATTCCAAAGTCCATGTTTTATCCGCAACCAAAAATAGATTCAATCATAACACGCTTGAAGCCAAAGAGGTCACCATCGTTTGAGTTAAGTAATGAGGTGCCATTCCAACGCTTCCTTCAAGTTCTCTTCACGAGGCGCAATAGGACGGTTAGAAACGCAGCTCTGGCATACCTAAAGGAAGCATGGAGTGCAAAAAAAGACGCAATCCAAATTGCTGATTCCCTTCCTCTAGGTGACCGGCGAGTGAGAGAACTCACACCAGAAGACATCGGAGCATTAGCCAATGTCATCACCAAGTAAAAAGGTGTTCTTTGCTGACTGCGTGTTCAATGTCTTGGAAAACGTTTACGAGCCGGCCGAGGACTCCTTTTTCTTTGCTGAAAACTTGGCAATCAGAGATGGCGGTAAGGTTATTGACGTGGGTACTGGTTGTGGGATCTTGGGCGTAATTGCGGCCCAGAAGGCAAGCAGAGTGGTTGCGATTGATGTAAATCCTTATGCTGTCATGTGCGCAAGAAAAAACGCGGAAATCAATGGTGTTGCCGATCGCGTGTTTTTTGTTCAAGGGGATCTGTTTTCCCCGCTTAGAATTAGAAAAGAATTCGATCTGATCCTTTTCAACGCTCCGTACCTTCCATCAGAAGAGAGTGAAAAAAACTCTTGGGTGGGGTGGGCTTGGGCTGGTGGTGATTCAGGAAAAGAGGTAATTGACAAGTTCATTCGTGAAGCCCCAGAATATCTGAAGCCCACTGGAGAAATCCTGCTGTTGCAATCAACGCTTTCTAATGTCGAGGAGACTTTGCAGGGCTTCGAGGAGAAAGGTTTGGGGGCAAACATCATTGCGAAGCAAGATCTTCCGTTTTTTGAGACGATAGTCCTTATCAGAGCGCGCGCTCCTACTTCAACGTCATACGCTCCACATTAGCTAGGGAGGAGTTGAGTTGGTGTCTAAATCTTGGCACGCAATGAGTCCTGAAGAAACATTGAAGGAATTGAACTCTACTGAACATGGTTTGAGTCAGGCAGAAGTGCAGAAACGTTTGGCCGAGTATGGTCTGAACGAACTGCAGAAAGAAAAAAGGGCTTCTCCCATCAAGATGTTTTTAAAACAATTTACAAATATACTGATCATCATTTTGCTGATTGCCACAGCTCTTTCGATAGTTGTTGAGGCAATCGTAGATGCCATAATCATAATTGCCATAGTTTTGGCAACCGCGATATTGGGATTTGTGGAAGAATTCCGTTCGGAGAAAGCAGTTGAAGCTTTAGAGAAGATGACGGCACCAACCGCAATAGTATTGCGCGATAAGAAAGAAGTGAAGGTTCCTGCGAGTGAAATTGTTCCAGGGGATGTAATTCTCTTGTTCACAGGGGATAGGGTTCCAGCTGACGCCCGACTTATCGAGTCTGTCAATTTGAAAGTGGATGAAGCTTCGCTAACGGGAGAATCATCTCCTGTAAACAAAAATGTTGATGCTTGTGCCGAGGGGCTTCCGCTTAATGATCGCCGGAACATGGCCTTTACTGGAACCGTTGTCGTTTACGGTCGAGGCAAGGCAGTTGCCACAACAACAGGAATGAATACAGAGTTTGGAAAAATTGCCCGAATGGTGCAGATGACCCAGAAAGAGGAAACACCACTTGAGAAGAGGACACAGTCTATCGGCAAGTTGATCGGCATATTATGTGTTACAATCTGTGTTGGGGTGGGTGCAATAGGCATCGTCCAAGGACGCAGCATAATTGACATGTTATTGTGGGGCGTCAGCTTAGCTGTGGCAGCCGTTCCTGAAGCGTTACCGGCAATAGTAACTGGCACACTTGCCGTGGGTATGTACAGAATGGCAAAGGTGAACACAATAGTTAAGAAACTGCCCGCAGTCGAAACTTTGGGCTGCACGAGCGTCATATGTTCTGACAAGACTGGAACTATGACGAAAGGCGAAATGACAGTGCAGAGAATTTATGTCGATGATGAATTCGTCAAAGTTTCAGGAGTTGGCTACGAACCCGAAGGAGAATTTTCGACTGAGGACACGAAAGTAGAGCCGAAATACGAGCTCCGCACACTCTTGATTGCTGCAACACTATGCAATGACGCCAAACTGGAAAAAGACACTGCGTCAGAGAAATGGGCTATTAAAGGAGATCCTACGGAAGGAGCGCTAATCGTCGTAGCAGCAAAAGCCGGTTTATGGAAGGAAGAACTGGAACAGGAACAACCCCGTATAGGCGAGATCCCGTTCTCTTCAGAAACAAAGCGCATGACAACTGTGCACATCGTTTCCGGCAAAAAGAGAATGGCCTACATGAAAGGAGCCCCCGAAACAGTTCTTAATAAATGCACAAAAGTTTTAGCAAACGGCAAAATTTCCAAACTGATTGAAAGCGATCGTGCAAGGATTCTTTCAGTGAATGAAGCCATGGCGAGACAAGCTTTGAGGAACTTGGGCTTTGCCTTCAGGGAGCTGCCCGAATCAGTGAACGCCTATGACGAGAAGATTGAGAAAGATTTTATCTTCGTCGGTATTGTGGGCATGATTGATCCGCCACGTGAAGAAGTCAAAGATGCCATACAAACCTGCAAGAAAGCCGGGATAAACGTTGTAATGGTGACAGGTGATCACAGACTTACAGCTGTAGCAGTGGCCAAAGAGCTCAACTTGCTTGGTGAAAACGAAGAGCAAGGAAAAGTGTTGACAGGCGCGGAGCTGGAGAAGCTTGGTGATGAACAATTCAATGATATGGTTGAAAGAGTTGTGATATATGCGCGCGTTTCCCCTGAACATAAGGTGAGGATAATCGAGGCGTGGAAGGCCAAAGGTCATATCGTGGCTATGACTGGTGACGGTGTTAATGATTCTCCAGCGCTCAGGATGTCTGACATAGGCATTTCCATGGGCGTGACGGGTACTGAGGTGGCCAAAGAAGCTTCGGACATAGTCTTGACAGATGACAACTTTGCCTCCATTGTCAAGGCTGCTAGGGAAGGGCGAGAAATATACGACAACATCAAAAAATACCTCACGTATCTCATGCGATGCAACATAATGGAAATCTTGGTCATGTTCATAGCCGTGGTTTCTGTTCCGTACCTGGCAAAAATATATGCACCAGGCGCGCCTGCCGAAGTGATCGGTAGCGCAACGATTGCCTTGACTGCAGCACAACTGCTTTGGGTTAACCTGACCACTGATGGCTTGCCCGCAATCGCGCTTGGCATTGACCCAGGCGACCCTGACATAATGGAGAGAAAACCGCGCGATCCAAACGAAAGCATCTTCACACGCGACGTCAAACTCTATCTGTCCCTAGTGCCAATATTGATGACAGCTCTGCTTCTGTTTGGATACTTCTTCTATCGGCCGTGGGAAAGCTCGACCCAACTAACGGAAGCTCGAACTCAGCTGCTGACCGCCATGATTATCATGGAGCTCGCTAATGCCATATCCGCCCGGTCACTGAAATATCCAGTGTGGAAAGTCGGCGTGTTCAAAAATAAATTCCTGTGGTACGCTGTGCTTTCGTCGTTCTTCCTCCAGCTTATTGTGCTCTACACGCCAGGTCTAAACTCTGCCTTTAGTGTATCAGCACCTGAACCACTCGACTGGGCCTTTGCAATACTGTTCATGGCAATAACTTTCGGTTCACTGGAGACTGCGAAGTGGATAACAAGCAGAAAACACAAGAAACAAGTTTAGAAAGACTTAAATTTGAAGCAATGTGAAAAAAGCTTCTAACAATAGAAATTGAAGGGCTGAAAAGGAATGAGCGAAAAACTGGCAAATCCTGCACCACTGGGACTGTTAGCCTTCGGACTGACAACCGTTCTGTTGAATCTCAGCAACGCTGGGCTATACTCTTCTACTAGCATGATCCTGGCAATGGGTTTGGCATATGGTGGATTAGCTCAAATCATAGCAGGCGCGATGGAGTTTAAGAAGGGCAACACCTTCGGCACCGTTGCATTTTCCTCTTATGGTTTCTTCTGGTGGTCCCTCGTCGGCTTGATATTGCTGCCCAGCCTAGTTTCAGGGGTTTCGAACTCATTCATTGATTCAAATGCCATGGCTGCCTACTTCTTCATGTGGGGCTTATTCACCTTCGTAATGTTTTTTGGAACATTAAAGGCAAACAGGGTTATACAATTCGTTTTTATGAGCTTGGCAATTCTGTTCTTCCTTCTCACTGCCTCGGAATTGTCTGGAAATGCAACGCTGCTCAAAATAGCTGGTGGCGAAGGGGTCATATGCGGACTTAGCGCGGTCTACTTAGGCTTGGCTGAAGTGTTGAACGAGGCTCATGGAAAAGCTTTCCTGCCCATAGGCCCTATGAGCAAATAGAAGCCTTCACCCTTTTTATTTTCAACCAAAAACGTTTATATTTCTGAAAGAACGTTTCTCCACAAACTCACGGAAGGCTAGAAGATGTCAGAAGCTAGTTTGCCATTCAATGACAGAGTATACCCCACAAATAGGTTGAAAGAAGAATGGGAGAAATCAATAAAGAACCCACAAGAATTTTGGGCTGAAAAAGCAGAAGCCATCGATTGGTTCAGAACATGGGACAAAGTTCTGGACGATTCCAACCGACCCTTCTACAAATGGTTTCCTGGCGGCATTCTGAACATATGCTACAACGCACTTGACAGGCACCTGAAAACGTCCAGAAAGAATATGCTAGCCTATATTTGGGAAGGGGAGGACGGAGAAGTGAGAACCTGTACGTTCTATCAACTTTACCGCGAGGTAAACAAACTCGCAAAAATCATGAAAGATCTAGGACTTAAGAAGGGCGACAGAGTGGCTGTCTATCTGCCGATGATTCCGGAGCTTCCAATCACGCTGCTTGCATGTGCACGATTAGGTGCGGTTCACACAGTAGTCTTTTCGGGCTTCAGCGCAGAGGCTCTCGCAGATAGGATCAACGACTCAGGAGCAAAGATGCTTGTAACCGCAGACGGCGCCTTCCGACGTGGAAAAACGGTGACACTAAAAGACACCGCTGACCGAGCACTGCAGAGCACGCCGAACGTTGAGAAAATGATAGTAATCAAAAGAACTGGACAGGAAGTTCCGATGAAAGAAGGACGCGATGTCTGGTACAATGAAGCAATGGACAAAGTGGAACCAAACGCCTATGTCGCACCCGAGCCGATGGAATCTACTGAACCTCTGTTCATACTGTACACTTCTGGAACTACAGGTAAACCCAAAGGGGTTCAGCATGGAACGGGCGGCTACCTAGTGTGGGCGTACTGGACACTCAAGTGGGGTTTCAACCCAGATGAAGAAGACATCTGGTGGTGCACAGCGGACATAGGCTGGATCACGGGTCACACCTACAACGTTTACGCTCCGCTGGCTCTCGGAATAACTTCATTTATTTTTGAAGGGACGCCAGACTATCCAGCCCAAGATCGCTGGTGGAACATGATTGAGAGACACGGGGTAACAATACTCTACACTACACCGACAGCGATTAGAATGTTCATGAAGTTTGGTGAACAATGGGCAGCCAAGCATGATCTAAGCACGCTCAGACTTTTAGGAACAGTCGGTGAACCGATTAACCCTGAGGCTTGGAGATGGTACTACCGCGTCATAGGCAAAGAGAAACTACCAATCGTAGACACTTGGTGGCAGACTGAAACAGGCGGGTTCATGATAGCTCCCCTACCAGGCATAGAGCTTGTGCCGTTGAAGCCAGGATCAGCAACAAATCCATTGCCAAGCATTCTCGCAGAAGTCTATGATGAAAAAGGACAGCCGACACCCACAGGTGTAAAGGGCTTCCTAGTGATTAGGACGCCGTGGCCCGGAATGCTGGAGACGATTTGGAAAGACCCTGATAGGTACCGGCAAACATACTTCGGAAGATGGCCCAACATCTACTACACAGGTGACTATGCAGTGAAGGATCCGGATGGTTACTTCTGGTTGCTCGGAAGAGCTGATGAAGTATTGAAGGTGGCTGGACACAGAATAGGCACTGTGGAGCTTGAGAGTGCACTTGTGTCACACCCAGCTGTTTCAGAGGCTGCAGTTATGGGTAAAGAAGACGCGCTCAAGGGCGAAGTCCCAGTGGCTTTTGTCACTTTACGAAGCGGCTTCTCACCGTCAGACGAACTGCGCGCTGACCTTGTGAAACACATAAGAAACACAATAGGCCCCATCGCAACACCGGATGCAATCGTAATCGTCAACAGGCTTCCTAAGACACGCAGTGGAAAAATCATGAGAAGGCTCTTGAAGGCGGTGCTAGCCGGCGCACCCTTAGGCGACGTCTCAACTTTGGAAGACGAAGCTTCAGTAGACGAGATCAAGGCAACATACGAAGAACTAAGGAGACAGCTCGAAAAGGAGTAAAATTGACCTTAACTTCCATTCCATTTGTAGCAGTATCTCAGTGCAATAGCGAGTTTAGGCGGAAGCCAATTTGTCAGCTGCGCCTGATGTGCCTTCTTACGGGTAGAATCTTCTGATTGTCCTTGGGAACGGTATGGCGTCTATTATGTTCTCCAAGTCAAGCATCCATGTGAGCAATCTTTCCAGGCCCATTCCGAAGCCGGCGTGTGGAACAGTTCCGTAGCGTCGGAGATCAATGTACCAGTCGTAATCTTCTTCCTTCTGTCCGAGTTCTTTAAGTCTTGCAACGAGTATTTCCTTGTCGTCTTCTCTGGCGCCGCCAGTGGATATTTCCCCTATTCTTGGAACAAGCATGTCAGTTGACATGGCCAGCTCCGGTTTGTTCCTGTGGGTTTTGCAGTAGAAGGCTTTGATCTGTTTAGGATAGTCATATATGAAAAACGGTTTGCCGAAGTCGTCTGCCAGGGCCTTCTCTTCTTCGTATCCAAGATCGTCACCCCATTTTGTCTTAAAGTTCTTTGTGTGCAGCTTTTCGATTGCATCTGCATAAGTTATTTTGGAGAATGGCGTCCTTACTGAAGCGAGTTTTGAAAGGTCTGCACCCAATTCTTCAAACTCCGGTTTGCAGGTCTCAATAGTTCGCCGGCATATGTAAGCCAAGAGCTCCTCTTCCAGACGTGTTAAGTCATTCATGTCTGCGAATGCTTGTTCGGCTTCGATATGCCAGTATTCGGTCAGATGTCTGATGGTTCGGCTTTTTTCGGCTCTGAAAGACGGAGCGATGCAATAGACTTTTTCCAACGAGTAGATTAGAATCTCAAGGTATAGCTGGGCGCTTTGGGTTAGGTACATGCTTTGGTCAAAATACTTCAGGCCAAAGAGCGTTGAGCCCCCCTCGACAGCGCTCGTTACGAACATTGGTGGAGAAACTTCGGTGAATTTCTGGTTCCTGAAGAATTCATGCGTGAACCTTTGCACCTCGCTTCGCACTTTCATCACTAGGTTCATTTTGCGGCTTCGGAGCCACAAGTGGCGAACATCACGCAAAAATTCTTCGCTTTTGTCTTTTGTTATCGGGAAGAGGTCGGCGAGGCCTATTATCGATACTTTTTCTGTGACGACTTCATATCCGCCTGGAGCACGCACATCTTTCTTAACCGTCCCTTCAAGTGCCAGTGAAGATTCAATCGTGACTTTTCCGGCTTCATCCCAAGCTGGGCTTTCTTTCTTAACTGGACATTGGATGATTCCAGTTGAGTCACGTATCAGTAAGAATATTGTCTGTTTTCCCTCTCTCTTGCGGTAGATCCACCCTCTGACGGCAATTTTCTGGTCTTCAAATCCCCCGCCTAGAACCTGTTGAATCGGAACAAAGTCCATATGGGTCAACCTTTTCTTTCAATACTGTCTGCAGACCTAAATATCTATCTTGGGTTTCAAACTTCTTTGGCGCTGTTTTCGAAGATTTTCAGAAATGCAACAATTGATAGTGGAATTGCGCCAATGCCCAGCAATATGAAAGGCACTTGTGGTGAAATGTAGACATAAAGTGCAGCTGCTAAGAGTTGCATGAACGCTTGACTTAAGTACATGAAGAATTGGCTACATCCGATGACCTTACCTCTGAGTTCCCGAGGTGTTAGGTCTCCGAGAAGAGAGTTGTAGCTCGTTCCCTGCAGCATCTGGGCGAGGCCGAAAAAGAAAAAGGCAATGAGCAGTGTGAAAAAGTTTGCGTTTATGAATATCAACATGGCTGGAGTGTAAAGTACAGAACCTATGATTAGGTAGCGTCTGCGCCCCACGGCATCCATCCTGAAGCCTGCAAGTATTGCTGGGATTGAAACACTCAGTGACATGAAGGCCATGACAATCGCCCAACCGAACTTTTCTACATGAAGAACGTCTGTGGCATACACGACAAAATATGTTTGGCAGCCTGCAATCAGACTGTTTAAGCCCGCCGTCGTTAGGAAAAGTTAGAGGACAGTCTTCGGAACTTTGCTCCAGACTTCTAGGCTTTCTTTCACGGATCTCGGATATTCTCTTAGGGCAACTAAGAAACTGGGAAGGCTTTGGACTTTGTCGGATGACAAAGTCTCTTTAAGCCTGATTCTTAACGTTGCAGCAATGAAGTAGCCTATCAAAACTATAGTGTATGCTATTCGCATGCCAAAATCTAGGTTGAAAACTAAAATCAAATAGCCTGCTATAATTGCTGCAGGTAAAGACACGAGGTTGCTTATGACAGCTTGGAAAGCGAATCCGCTTCCTCGATTTTCAGGTGTTACGGAGTCAAGCATGATTGCGAACAGTGCTGGTTGGTAGAGCAGACAGAGATTCTGTATTATTAGGCCGAAAACTATGAATTGCCATGATGGTGCAAGTATAAAGAAAATAGTGGAAAGAGCGACACCATAGGTCATTGTCACGATGAGCAAGCGTCGTCCGTGTTTATCGGCTAGGTAGCCTCCCGGAAACTGGACGAGGGCCAGTGCGATTGATCCAGCAAAACCGATGACGCCTAGAAGAAAGTCGTTCGCACCTAAACCTTTGAAAAACAAGCTTGAGTAAGTTTGAGGGATTGGTCCAGTGAAGTTCATGAGAATCCATGTGATTATTAGGATTAGGAAATTTCCTTTAATGAAGGCGTAACGGCTGCCGAGCCGTGAAATTGTTTCCATTGTTCAGATGCCATGGAAAACCACGCATATAAGTTCTAAGCCGCAGGAACTGTGGAAAACCCATAATTCTTAAATCTCCAGATCTGGAATTAAAGGGCGAGTAGTGCTAGAAATATTGGAAAGCGGCTACAAGCTAAGAACGCTTAAACGCTCGGCAGTTGCGATAGCAAGCGTAGTTTTCGTGGAAATAACCATAGGCTTGGCAGTAAACAGCCTTGCAATTGTAAGCGATGGTTTGCACGCATTACTTGACGCTTCAACTACCCTCGTCCTATTTTTGGCGATGCGTGCGTCTGAAAAACCCCCGGATGAAGAGCACATGTATGGGCATGAAAAATTCGAGTCCATAGGCGGCTTCGTAGGGGGACTTGCCCTTGTAGTTGTAGCATTGCTGATAATATACGAGGCCGTGTTGAAGATACTGCGTGGACAAAGCATCAACTTGGGATTAGAATATGCGGGCTTCATAGCTATTGGCTATACGTTCTGCATAGACTTTTTCAGAGTTGGAACACTTTTGAAAGCTCGCCGCAGTGAAAGCATTACGATGAGAGCAGGTTTCTATCATGCCATTGCAGACCTGAGTTCAACTGTAATAGCACTTTTGGGATTTGGATTGGCAACTCTAGGGTTCTACTATGGAGATTCCGTTTCTTCAATGGTCCTTGGGGTGCTGCTAACCTACCTTAGTGTGAGGCTTGTTTGGAGTAGTGGAATGGAGCTGACGGACACGATATCAAAAGACGTGGCAAACAAGGTAAGGCATGAAATAGTGGGAACAGAAGGAGTGTGCAAGCTTGAAGCCTTGAAAATCAGAAAGGCAGGAGAAAAAGCCTTTGTAAGAGCAACTGTGCAAGTGCCAGACTATCTGAACCTTGAAGAGTCTCATGAACTGGCCTCTAAAATAGAAACGAACATCAGGAACACGTTGGGTAACTGCGACGTTGTTATCCACACCGAGCCGTGCAAGCCGGAAATGCCGACCGAAAAACTCGTGGAGAAACTTGCGACAGGTGTTCAAGGTGTAAGAGAAGTGCATGAAATTAGCACTGCACACGCGGATGGTAAGCTGTACATAACTTTGCACGCCAACGTGGATCCGAAAATCTCAGTTGAAGCCGCCCATAAGATAGCTCAGAATATCGAGACCAGAATTGAAGAAAGAATACCGGAAGTTGAAGATGTGGCTGTTCACATGGAACCTTTCAGTTCGAAGACCCGAAAGGGCTATTCGGTCAACGAGGAGGAAATCAGGAGCATAATTCACAGTATAGCCGAAAGCTATCGACAAGACTTTCATGTCAAGGGAATAGTGACCTACGTCGCAAGAAAGAAACGTTACATAAACATTGACTGCAGTTTCACCAAGCATATCTCGCTCGAAGAAGCGCACAGGTTAGCGTCGCAGATTGAGGAAAAGCTGAGAGAGCACTTCGTGGAAACGTCAATTACCGTTAACATCGAGTCAAGGTAGGGATGCGGCGCACATATCTTGAATCACTACTGTTATCCTATCTCTTCTTTGAATCTATCCTAAGCCTTGGTGCAGCATTTTCCAGAAGCTAGTACGGTCTCATAGACCATATGCGTAAGGCCTCAAACCAGAAGATTGCAGAAACAATGGCTCCAAATATGAGAATGAATAGGTTCTCACGCGTGAATCCCTGCATCAGCGCTAGTACGTATATCAAGTAGAAAGTGGTTGAGAAAAGCGCGTAGAAGAAGTACCTCGGAAACAGCAGTCTCCCCAGTTTAACAAAATGCCGAAGCACCCCAATCTTGACTTCGCTCGTCAACGAATAATTGCCTCCAATCTCATCCTTCTTGACCAGTCCCAACTGTCGCAACTGTTCAAGATGATGCTGCGCCACGCTCGGGCTGCTGAAACGTAGCGTTTTCTGCACTTCACGAACGCTCATGGAACGACCATTTTTCAAAAGAAGCCAATACACGTTCCAGTCTTTGCCGCGAAGCGCGTACTCAAAAACAGCTTCATCTTCAGCATTCAAGGAGCAACATGCCTCTCCACTTTAATACTAACCTAGAGACACTTATAATTCCAATTATTAGAACGGTAGTCCAAGAGCTTTTGCAATTTCCTTTTCGATGTCTTTCACAGATTTGTTTCAGTTTATGATTCTCCATTTGCTTGATGAAACCAAGGAGAGCGCCTTTCTTCTGATTCGTTTAAAGTTCTCCAAGCTTTCGAACATCTCCAGTGTGCCACGTGTTTGTCGTGTTCTTCTGTCTGCTTCTTCAGGATACACGTCGAGAAAGAACATGTAGTCCGATGTGGGCATTATGGAAGTGAAGAAGTGGTAGCCAATTCTGTGTAACGGTGACGGCAGATAGGCGGTTCCCATCAGATATCAAACAAAAATCATGTAATCGTATTTTTGCCAAGAATATAGAAGAACGGAACGGACAACATTGAGCATGTAAAAGATGACAGAACCAAAATGTGCACTCCTTCCTTTGGAGAACAAAAACTGCTTAGCTTTGCCTCCGAAAAGATCACCGTTTGAAGGATGAATCCGTAGACACGCGGTTTTTCCCTGCTTTCTGAGACGCATGTAAAGACTTATCGCCTGAATGCTCTTTCCTGAAGCGTCTAATCCATCTATGACTACAAGCACCAACCTGTTCAGAAGCCTCCACCGTACATCAGAAAGACCAGAACGCTGAAGGCAGGGACGGTCAAGTTGTCGAAGTCCATGGGCGAAAAGCCTTCAACCGCCGTGGCAACAGCAGCGGCTGCTAGCGCCGCAACAAGTTTGACGGGTAACACAAACTGATAAAAGACAGAGAAGAAAACCAAGTCAGGGGCAAGACTGATGAAGCTGAAGAGAAACATTGCTGCTGAGTCTTCCAAACTCTTCTCTGCAACAACGTTGTATTTTCTTCTGCCCCATCTTTCACCGACCATTGAAGCTGCGGCATCACCGTAAGCCATGGGCAGAATTCCCGCAGCAATGATGTAGGCTTTCGAAGCGAACAACGACGCCAAACACGTATAGGAAATCGCGTAGAAAACAAGCCCCAATTGGTGTCCCTCCTCACTTATGTCCGCTAGCCCCTTCATCTTTTTGTTGAGTCTCTTAAACGGGCTGTAAGGCGATGCAAGGAGAGTTACTGCAACAAATGGGCAGCGACGAGAGCTGGAAAAACGGTCAGAGTGAAAAACGGAATAATGAATGGAAGGTTCCCAATCATTATATGCAAAAACTTACGCGAAGCTTTCCGCGAGACATGAAGGGCCTTATCCATCTTTCCTGAAATGACTATTATGAAAAACACGTAACCGTAGCATAGTAACATTAGAACGACGTTTGAAAAGACTTCTTCAAAGGGCAATATTTCACCTTATCGCGCCTATCATAAACGCTAGCAGTCCAATGATGAGCCACAGAAGCACGTTTTTCTTGATCTTTCTAGCGCTTTCCCTTGAATAGTCCTTGAGCAGTATAAACGATGACACTGCAAGTCCACTGTCGGTTATGAGCACTAAGGGAATGAACCAGAAAGATACAAGGTTCATGAGCCAAGGTAGCGGGCTCAGTAAGATCGCAGAAACATAGAATAATGCAGCTGCTGTGGCCGCCTTTTTCTCTCCGTAACGCACAGCTAGAGTCTTAACGTTTGCCGCCTTGTCTCCCTTCACATCCACAATCCCCTTTGTTATCTCCCTTCCAGTGATCGAAAGAAAAGCCGTGAACGCGCAAAGCAGAACATTCAATCTAATGTCAGCCACGATTGCCATTCCATAAATGAAGGGTATTGTCACAATTATGCTAACGAGAAAGTTACCCGGCAGGCCGGTTCTCTTTCCAACGGTGGTGTAAACAGCGGCGACCATCCAAGCAATTATGGCGGTTACGAGGCAGTACGTATTTGTCAAGTACGCGGCGGCAAAACCTAGAATTGAAAGAATCGCTGCAAACATCAAGGCCTCTCTGGGTTTGATTAGACCGCTCGGGATAGGACGTTTCGGTTCATTTATGGCGTCGATCTGCCGGTCGTAGTAATCGTTTATGGTCATCGAGGCTGCGGTTAGCGTGAAACCGGTGACGAAGCCGTATACAAGGTTTTGCCAGGAATTGTGCCCGATATTCGGGTTGGCAAGCACTGCGCCAACAAGGACGGCAAGGCCCACCATCGCGCAGTTTATGAGACGCATTAAGCGCAGGTAGCCGCCAATTTTGCTCATAATCGTTCAACCCTTGACTTGGCTCTTAAGGTTTTCAGCAGAGAGTGTTACAAAATTCGCGTATGAATTAGAAAGTTTAATACGTTTCAGGTGAATAATCCATTGAAAAGCTTGTTGGTGATGATGTCTTGCGCAACAATTATGCGTTGGACAGATTGAGAGTAATAATTCCAGTCGGTGGAAAAGCAACTCGTCTGCTGCCGCTCACAGCGGAGACCAGCAAGGCGTGCTTGCGCTTGTTGAACAGGCCACTGATAGATTTCTCATTGTTACCCCTTGCACGTCAAGGCATCAAGAACTTCATCTTCGGTGTTAAAGGCTACACTAACTACAGGGACTTGCATGATTATTTTGAGTCGGGCTACGGGTTTTCTGCCAGATACGGTATAACACCGCGCGTTCACATAAAATATCAACCGAACGTGGACGATTTTGGCAGCGCAAGCTCCGCTATGATAAACATGGAGTACTACAACGTTAGGGATCCCGTTTTTGCAGTTCAAGGAGACAACATTTTTGATGTGAATGTGAAGGAGCTCGTGAAGTTTCATGAAAAGAAAGGTGCCCTGATGACCATAGCGTTGAGAAAAGTCGACAATGTTGAAGGCTACGGAATAGCTGACATAAACAAGGACATGAAGATTTCCAGGTTTGTTGAAAAACCTACGCCCAAGGAGGCTCCGTCGGACCTTGCCAACACCGGTCTGTACATGTTTTCTCCCGAAATAAGGAAGATATTCAAAGAAAAAGGAGTCACGCAGCTAATCAAAGAGAGACATCGCTTGGACTTCGGCTACGACTTCATCCCCTATTTGATAAGCACTGGCAGACCAGTTTACGGCTTCGCCTTGGAGGGGAGCTGGTACGATGTGGGAACACCTCGACGTTACTTGGAAGCCATGCATGACATGCTGGACGGACGTTTTTCGTCGCTGACCGATTTCGGTGGAAGAATAGATGAAGGAAAACGGATATGGGTCCAGGGAGAAAGCACGGAGTCGATGAAGAGAAGGAGGGAAATCCTCCGGAAAATCAAGCAGAAGAAAATAGAGATTGAAGGATCTGTCCTCATCGGAAGACATTGCAAGATAGCAGACGGAGTGAGAATAGTCAACTCGTGCATAGACAACTACACACAAGTTGGCAAGAACGTGGAAATAGAAAACTCCGCAGTCATGGATAGGGTTATAGTGGGCGACAATGCTGAAGTGAAAGAGAGCATCATAGGACGACACGTAACCGTCCAATCAACCTCGAAAAAACCCACAAAAATAGATTCAACCACGGTCATAGCCGACGACGTGGTAATAGCTGAAGGCTGCATGCTGGAAGGAACGAAAATCTATCCACATCAATACGTGAGAGGACAATTCACAAACCAAACACTAATGCCAGGCTAGATCCAATCAACGTGCTAGATCACTCTTGTACGGACCGCCAACGTTTAAATCTGTTTTTCCAGATTAAGACAACATTCTCAAGGGTGAAAATCCAACATGCCTGTCCACTTGATGGAAATCAGGACGAGAACGGTTTCGGCAGACGATTACACCAGCAATTTGGAAGAGCCTTTCAAGGAGAAATTCTTGACGAGGAAACAAACATATCAGCCTAATCGAGAAGCAATCAGTCAACTCAGAGCATTTGCGGGTAAATACGTGATCATTGCTTTTTCAGCAGGATGGTGCAAGGACTGCGCAGTAAACGTTCCAGTTTTGGCCTTGATAAATGAAGCCGCGGGACTTGAGGTCAGAGTCTTCGGGGGTCTGAAGAAAGATCCGCTGAGTCAAGGACACAAATGGCGAATCCCACCCTCGCCGCAAGAAGTGGAAACATTCAACGTCGACAAGATTCCGCTAATCATACTAGCCGACACAGATGGGAGAGAAATAGGCAGAATAGTTGAAAACCCCTCGCACCAACCTACTCTAGAACAAGAAATCAGCGAAATCATCAAGTCCAAACAATAGCTGCGCTCTACAACTCTTTACACTTTTGATTACGTGTTCAGGCTTTGAACCATTTGAAGATCAGGTATTCTATCTTGTCCTTCTCTAGGCCAGGTACTGCGATGATGAATCTTTTTCGAACGGTCGTTGCCAGTCTTCCAGCTTTAACGATTTCTGTGGCCGTCATCTCAGAGTCGGCCAGTTTCACGGAAACCATGTACGGCGCGTGTTCTACGCCTGGCCCGTGTTTGTAGACCGCGAAGTCGCATCCGAACTTTATTCCAGGTGTTACGACTAGGCCGTTGTCGCGAAGGTCACGATAGACAGAGTATTTTTCTTCAAACTCTCCATACAGTTGTTTGGCCATTTGGCGGAGTTTTTTTAGACTTACCTTCTTTTTTGCGTTGCCTTCGTACACAGTTATGTTTTGTTTCTCTACGAGATACAGGCCTTCCATCAGGTCCAGAATTAGCGGAACGTTGAACTCTGGGATTTTGGGTTTGGCGATTCCAAGGGGTTTTCCGTAGAAGCCTCTTTTGTAAAGTTCTGAGCCTTCTTCTGGGTTCCAAACCACTAGAAAGTTTTCGATTAGTTCCACGCCGATCTTCTTGCGCACCGTGTTTTCCGCCTTTCACATCATAAAAGAAAGAATTCGCGCGGCGTCAGAAGCGTCTTCAGCTTTGTCCGCTGAATCCTCCAACAGTTGCAGAACATCCCTCAGCAATATCAGAGCAGGAAAATCCACTTTGCTGCCGAGAAGTTTTATCTCGAGTTCGCGGTAAAGCACATCAACGTTCTGTTCGGCAATCTCCACTTCTCTGGCTTTTTCCATGGTTTTGGTTGAGCCATAGTTAAGAGCCATCGCCATCTCTCTGAGCTTGAGCACGGTTTCGAAAACGGCCTCCGAGAGTTTCAGTAGATCTTTCTTTATGTCCATCGGCACGTTCCAGTTGTGCTGCATGATTTCGACAAGTCGGAAAGCTATGCCTTCAGAAAAATCTGCGATTTCGCTTGTCAGGTTCGTGAACCTTAGGAAATCTTCTCTGCTGAGTAGGATTGCTCCTATTTCGGCGAGTTCCTGTGAAACCAGTCGCCTTGCCTTGTCCACTTCAGCCTCGCTGCCTGTGACTTCGTTGAAAAGCTGTGCTGCCCCGTCTTTGTCGTTCTTCATGAAGTAATCTATCATCTGAGGGACTTTTCTGGTCAGGTCCAAGACCTTCCGTAGGTGGTCTTGGCAGACGTTTAAGGCTTCTCGCTTTACTCGCTCTTCGGTTTCTGCTGGAAGCACCAAAGGTTTTCCCGCCCGCAAAAAGGGCTGTTTTTCGCTGCATTTAGATATGCCTGATTGTTAAAAAAGGTAACGAAAACTTCGGCACTCAAATTGGAGTGCCTAGCTCTTCAAAGTTGATTTTCCATCGGAAATACTTGTGCAGAAGCTCAGGTAATTCTCCGATTCGGTTTCTGACTTGCTTCCATGTGTCTCGGTCGCGGATTGTGACAGTCTCATCTTTGAGAGTATCGTAGTCAATTGTAATGCCAAGGGGAATGCCGACTTCGTCTGCGCGCGCATATCGCCTGCCGATAGATCCAGCTTCATCGTACTCAGCTACGAAACCCTCGTTGAGCAGCATTTTGTGTAGTTCCAATGCTTTTTCAGGGAGTCCGTCCTTGCTTACGAGGGGGTATATGCCGAATTGTATGGGAGCAATGTCTCTCGGGAAGCTTAGAAATGTTCTGTCATCTTTGACGCGATAGGCATATTCGAAAGCTACATAGAAAAGTCGGTCGGAGCCAAAGGTCGGTTCGATGTCATAGGGTATAAAGCGTCTTCCGCGTTCAAGGGTTTTCTCATGTTTGATGTCCACGTGTTCTGACAGAATTCTGTACTTGTCAAGCTTAAAGTAACCGTTTTCCTTCAAGATCTTTTCTACCTCCTCTGGGTTTCTCTTGGAAAGCATTTCAGCGACTTTTGCAGCTTCTTTCTTAAAGGCAGATCCCAGCTTGGCCATGACAGGTTTAATGGTTATTTGTTCTTTCTCAATGGGTTTTTCATATTCTTTGAAGATGTGCATGTCTTGGCCGCTGAATTCCGAGTGTCGTTTCAGATCGTAGTCTGTTCGGCAGGCGCACGCGTTTACTTCGAGCCAGCTCCATCGTTCAACAAGAACCTCTTGGTCGAAGGTTTGTGATGAGTAGTGAGCTCTTTCCCACGGATGCTTTTCAATGAAACGCTGTTTTTCAGCTGGGACACCCAGGTCGACAAGCAATTTCTTTTCCAGTGCCATGAAGACTGCTTGCCACTCAGACCTGATGTAGTCCTTTTCCAGTGCTTCTTTCACAGTTACTTCAGTGATTTCCTCTGAGCCTTCCAGTCTCTCCTTTGCCAGAAGGAGTCGAAGTGCTTCATTTTCTACATCTTTGAGTAGGTAGCAGTTTGGCTCCTCTGGGTCGAAGAAGAATTCCAAGTCGCCGATGGTGAATTCCCTTAACCGTACTAAGCCTTGTCGCGGTGAAATCTCATTCCTCAACGCTCTACCTATCTGCATTGCGCCAAAGGGAAGCTTCTCACGCGCCATTTCATAGAGCCGCTTGAACTCTACAAATATACCTTGCGCGGCTTCCGGCCTTCCGTAACCCACCGCGTCTGAATAGGGACCTATGGTCGTTTTGAACATCGTTAGAAACAACTTGGGCTCATTGAAGGTTCCGTCACACTCTGGACAGCGAATATTCTGTTTCTCAATCGCCTCTTTCAGTTCAGCCAAGCTCAGTTTTTCAGCTTCTGACTCGCCTATTTTTGCAAAGTCACGAAGCAAGTGATCAGCACGAAATCTCTTTTTACATTTGGAACACTCAACCATAGGTTCTTTGAAATGCTCAATGTGACCTGAAGCCTCGAAAACCCTTTCAGGAGTGATTATAGGAGACTCAATCTCCATGATTCCGAGCTTGTAAACGAAGAGTTCTCTGAGCTTTCTTTCGATGTTCTGTTTCACTCTTGTCCCTAAATAACCGTAGGTTGCGAAGCCGCTTGCGCCGCCGTAGATCTCATAAGACTGCCAGAAAAAGCCTCTCCGACGAGCCAATTCATTTATAACCGTGAATTTGTCAAGGGGTTTGGTTTCATCCGTCATTTCTGTTCAGCCTGTTCTAGACTAAACGTCTCGAAGACTTTAAGCTTGCTAGAACAATCCCGGAACGTGTCCCAAGCCTTCAAGTTTCGGTTCCTGAAACCTCTAATCTGCACAGTCGATAGCGTAGCATTTAAGTCACCGGCTAAATAAGAACTGCAAAACAAGGTGTCACAACTTGCCGAAAATCAAGGTTGCATTGGTTGGTGTAGGAAACTGTGCATCTGCCCTCGTTCAAGGCTTGCAGTACTATGGTGCGAGCAGCGAAAATGAAGGTGTCGGCCTGCGGAACCCCGTGCTGGGGAGCTTTCGTCCGAAGGACATTGAAGTCGTTGCGGCGTTCGACATAGACGACCGAAAAGTGGGAAAAGACTTATCTGAAGCCATCCTTGCAGAGCCCAACAATGTTTCAAAACTAGCTGACGTGTCACTGTCCAATGTCGTAGTGCATAGGGGCCCTATTTTAGACGGGCTGGGCGAGTACACCAGGCACGTTGTTCAAATAAGCGATCACCCCGAAGCAAACGTTGCAATGGTTTTGAAGGAGAGCAACGCTGAGATTGTCCTCAATCTGCTTCCAAGCGGAGCAGTGAAGGCTTCGCAGTGGTATGCTGAACAAGCTCTTGTTTCAGGCTGTGCCTTCGTGAACGCGGCCCCCAGCTTCATCGCCAGCGACGCTGCGTGGGCTCAGAAATTCGAGGCAGCTGAACTGCCGGTTGTTGGAGATGACTTGATTGATCAGGTCGGCTCGACCACATTGCATAAGACATTGTTGCAGCTTCTGTCGATGAACGGTGTCCATATTACTGAAACTTATCAGCTCGATGTTGGTGGGGGCACAGAGTCCTTGGATACTCTGGATCGGACGAGAGACGTTAAACGTGCCATCAAGACTAAATCTGTTGAAGCAGCGCTGCCTTACGCGGCTTCTGTTGTCGCTGGTTCCACGGATTACGTTGATTTCCTGCAGAACAGGCGCGACAGTTACTTCTGGATTAGGGGCGTGCACTTCTGCAATGTGCCGATACAAATAGATCTGAAACTTTCAACCGTTGACGCACCGAATGCCGGTTCTGTTCTGTTTGACGTGGTGAGGGCGACGAAACTGGCTCTGGAAAGAAAAATGAAAGGAGCTGTAAGGCCGATCTGCGCCTATGGCTTCAAACATCCGCCTCAGTTAGTGGCGCTTGAGGCCGCGGAAAAAATGTTCGCTCAATTTGTCACCGAGGAAGAGTGAACAGGCCCCCTTATTTCACGGCAAGGCTTTGCAGTTCACGCAACACTTTTTCTTTCGCCCCACCTTGTCTTAGCTCATCTTTCAACAGGGCTATTGTCTTCACCGGCGTCGGGTCTATGCCGCGCAGGATGGCCAAATACACGCTTGTGAAATCTCCGGTGCAAATGACGGACGCCATCTTCGCTAGGCGGCTCGTTCCACGGCTGTGAACTTCAAAGAGCTTTTTAATCTGTCGGTTCATTAATTCTTTTGTTGCCTCGATTCTTTTGCGTATTTCAGCCGGTTCTTCGGCGTCGCGGACAAAGATTACAGAGAACCACTCAGCGAATTCCTTCGCTTCTTCCCAGCCTACAATCTCGTTGTGGTTGAGTTCTGGAAAGACTTCCCATTTTGCAGGGTTCTTGCTGTTCTCGTTGAACTGCGTCTTAAGTCGTTGAGCCACAGTTCGATGGAATCCGAAACCATAAACTGCCGGAACAGTTCCGTTGATGTTCTCAGCTAGCTTCTTTGAGAAGTTGCGGCTCAGTGGTTTTTGAGGAGAGTTATCCGCGCTGACTTGCTCCAATACTTTGGTGGTTTCCGAAATCTCTTCATCAACGCCTGAAACTAGACCCATTTTTTCCAGTGTGGTAATCAAGGGCATGAAAAGGTATGGAAGGGTTGCACGGGGCGCCATTCCTGAGGGGACGAGCAGGTGCGGGAAGCCTAGTTTTTCAGCAAACTCGTGCAGGTTTCCACCCGAGCTTATGCAGATAATCATGCATTTTCTTTTGATGGCGTCGCGGAAGACGCTGAGGGTTTCCTCAGTTTCTCCGGAGTAACTGACGACGAACACCAGGGTGTTTTTGTGTGCGTATGCAGGTAGTGAGTATTCTTTGCACACTTCGATGGGAACGATGATTCTGTCTCTTGTCCAGTCTTTTAGAAGTTCGCCGCCGATGCCAGAGCCTCCCATGCCTGCAACGACAATCGTGTTAGGTTTAGGGTAATTGACTGGAAGGGTTTTGGCGAGTTTTGCGGCTTGTGCGTAATGTTTAGGAGCTTCAACACAGAAGGAAAGCATGTTGCTCTTGTCGATTCTTCTAGTCTCGTTAGGATCATCAACAATTTCCAGTTTTGTCATCTTCATCGTTCTCCTTTCTTGTTATGAAAACAATGTGATGCTTTGAGTTTTTAAACAGATTGCCCAATAATAGTGTTGGCGAAAAACAGGGCGGAAGGCTGAGTTGGTGAGGAAGAGACTTTGCATAGCAATACCTGCCTCTGTCGTGTCTGACACGCCGCACTTGCGTGAAAAGACTTCCAAGATAGGCTTGATAGGCAGAGCGGCTGCTATTTTCAAAGTTGATGAAATCGTAATCTTCCCAGACGTTCCTAACGGCAGTCAGAAGCCTGAGATGGCTCTGGTTTCGACGCTGCTGAGCTATCTGGAAACGCCGCAGTATCTTCGGAAGAGACTGTTCAAGTTGAACCCGGATTTGCAGTACGCTGGCATACTGCCGCCTCTGCGGACACCGCACCATCCTCTGAACCGTCAAATGAAGGAATTGAAAGTTGGCGAGTTTCGTGAAGCTGTCACGTTATCCAGAACAGATAGGCAAACTTTCGTGGACATTGGTGTGGAACAGCCGGCACTGATTCGAGGCAAAGGTTTAGCCGTAGGTAAACGGGTCACTGTCAAGGTTGTCAAAGTTGGAAAGCTTGTCGAGGTCGAGCTAGTTAATCGAGATGGAGCACCCTCGTACTGGGGTTACACTGTCACTGTGGAAAAGCGTCCGTTCGCAAGTTTCCTGAAGGAGGGCGGTTTTGATCTGACCGTTGCCACTTCCAGGTACGGTTTGCCTTTTGCCGATGTGGCTGGAGAGATTGTTGAAAGATGGAGAGCAGCAAACAGGGTTCTTGTGGCTTTTGGGGCACCAAGTCACGGATTGGGCGACTTAGTGAGGCGTGAGGGTCGCCAGTTGAGTGAGCTTGTGGATTTTGTGGTTAACACTGTTCCAATGCAGGGAACGGAGACTGTCAGGACCGAAGAGGCGCTTATCGCTTCTTTAGCGATCTTTAACATCATTCTTGCGTTAGAATGGTAAACTCTTCTCGTAAGGAAAGGTTATACACAGAATGAATAGAATCAGACTACGGTTTGTTGAAATGAAGTGTCATGTTGTTCTTGTAGCGCGTATGTGTGTTCCCAAATTCCCTTCTTGGCTGCAACAAAGTTGGGCGGCGGAGGGCACGCTGTCGTCGTGTTGGATCATATTTGTATCATACAGTAGACCCGGGGGAGGGTGTGTCAGCACACAAGCCTAAACTTGGGTAACCTCTGGTGACGCGCGAGCGCATCATCCAAAACCATGATTTCCAACCCGCAACAGCCCTCGCATCATCCTGACAACGGTTTCCACACTCTGGACACGCAGCCGCCAAAAAACGGAAACAAAGAAGCAAACACACCCAACCCACAAACGAATTTAGGAACAGGCATGCGCGCTGCAATGGACACCACGTTCAAGAGGCTGACAGTGATAAAGAAAACGGAGAAATATCCTGCCCTTTACGATGTCGTTGCGATCGGCACACCTGCCTGGGCCTACCAAGATGTCTACTCCCGCCAGAACCTGTCTTTCTCAAAACAAAGATTGCTTCAAGAAAGTCGTGTTTTTTCTAACGGGCAGCGGGGTTGGAAACGAAAAGGTGTTCATGGACATGGCTGAAGTTAAGTCGACCGCCGGCGGCTACTCTTCCTCTTACGGAAGAGGAAGTTTTGGCCGGAAAATACAGCTCAGTTGACAAATTCGTTGAAGAGACAAACAAGAGTTCTGCTTCTTGAAGTTCTCAAAAAAATCATAGATATGCCAATTCCGTCTAGCCAAACCTAACTTCTGTAGGCGAGATTCAGAAAGGTAATGATTCTCTAGTTCTTGAAGACCGTTTTTCAAGGGACGTCGTATTATGTCGTTTTCTGCAAGGTTCCTGATTGAAGGCCCAGAGGGGTGTTCTTGTAGATAAAGAGATAAATGTGCGTTGTACGTATGTGCCCGTATGCGTTTAACATCTGCTGGCAACTTTGATAAAGCAAGTCTTCGTAGGATGGATGAGGGCCACACAAATGTTGAAAGGTAAGAAGCTCGCAGTTTTTGCAATAATCCTGCTGATGGCCGCCGTGCTCTTAGTGATGTCAGCTACCGAGCCAGCCTTTGTATCAGCTGAAACAAATGCCGAAACCAAAGAGATAGTATTGATCGTGAGGCCCCTAGTTATTATTAACTACTCGGCTGTTCCCGGCGAAAAGTTTGAAGTCAGTATCAATATCACCGTGGTTGGGGCGATCAACGTTCACGGTTTCAGTATGGGATTGAGGTACGATCCAAATCTAATCAAGTGCACAACTGCTGAAGTGGGCGATTTCTTCCAAGGCTTCGATACCACGCTGCTGTCCCCTGCTATAGATAACACTGTGGGTAACGTTTTTGCTTCGGTGAATTTGACATCTCCAGGTGCGACGGTTGACAACAACGGAACTTTGGTCACATTGACGTTTCAAGTGAAGGGCACGGGTGAAACTAGTCTTCACATCTACGACGTGTTTCTGTATGATTCCGTAGGCATGCCCTTGCAGAATCCTGCGCCTACGACCTATGATGGGTATTTTAACAACAAATTCAATTTTGATCTGACAATGCCTCTGACTCTTCTTGCTGTAACATTCGCCTCTATGCTTCTAAATTTGAAGACCGAGAACAAACTCAAGGGAGTGTTTGAAGAGACGGAGTTCCGAGTTCGGGATGCCGTTTTGCTCGTGGGTTTGATGGTGGTCATGATCACGCTCATAGTTGTTGTTCAACAGCTCAGCGTAATTCTGATGGTGCTCTTCCTGTTCTCTTACTCTCTGCTACTGTACACGTTTGGTTATCTGCTGTCCAACAAGCGTTGGTACGTAGGCGTCATACCGCCGGCGGTTTTCATTCTGTTATACGTGTTCCTGCGGGACAGTTTTCTCTGGACTTATTACCTGTCTAACGTTTACGGTCTTGTTTTCGCTATCTTGATCACTCTTTACCTAGCAAGTTTGTTTAACTGGAAAACTACCGCAGTTTTTGGCGTCCTGATAACGGGCATGGACATAGTTCTTGTCTTAGTAACGAAAACAATGGTTCAGGCCGCAAACGCTGCTGTGAGTCTGAGTCTTCCTGTGCTGGTTTCTTTGCCGCTTGTTCCGTTGGTTAGGACTGGAACTGGTTTGTTAATACTGCGCTTGGGCCTGGGAGACTTTTTCTTTGCAGGTTTGCTTGCCATTCAGACATTCAAGAAATACGGGAAACGATTGGCGATAGCATCGGTTGTGGGAATGACCGTATCGTTCTCCATTTTCGAGGCCTTCATTCTGACCTTCAGTATTGGAGCTTTTCCTGGCACCTTGATGATTATCTGCGGTTGGGTACCGTTCGTACTTGTCCAGACTATGAGAAACTGGAGAAAAACTAAAGGCGCGAACTTAGAAGAGATGGTTTCCGGTTAGAAATGGCTTTTCGCCAACCGTGCTCACTAATACATTCGTAAATCCCACTTCTTGGAATCGCTCGGCTATTTTCACTGTGGTCTTCTTGTAGGTGTTGATGAAGACTGATGGTCCAGTGTCCATCGAGTACCACGCTGACGTTCCCTTTTCTCTCATTCGGATGATTTCCTTAATTATTCGGACCGTATCTGGTTCCCACAATACCATGTGCGATTTGCCTGTCATCGTTATCGCGTGAAGATTCAGTGTGTCCTCTTCAGCAAGCTTGCCTATCGTTGCAGTGTCTCCGTTGTTGATGGCCTCTTTCATCGTTTCAAGCAATCCACGAATGTTCCTCAGTCGTGCTTTGAAAAGGCATGAACTGAGCACTTCGGCGTGTGCTTCGTCAGTCTTCACGTCGGAGTGCACGGGCACGATTACCATTGAAAAATCCATGTTTCTTGGCGTCTCCAGCCGCTCAGCGTAGGATCTGCTGTTCCTGTTGGCATACCATACTGCGAAGCCTCCTGCCAAACTCCTTGTGGCAGAACCCGCTCCGAGTCTGACGATTCCTGAGAGCGAAACACCGTCGAGATTAAGAACAAGTGCTTCCTTTGTGGCCAAGCCCAGAGCTGCAAAACCGGAGGCTGAAAATCCCAAGCCCTTGCCTGTTTCAAGACTATTTTGAGAGACGACTTTGAAGCTACCTGAGAACTCTGCCAGCTCCTTGAGCTTGTTAAGAACGGTTTCGACTCGTTTCCTTTCGGTGATATCTGGTTGTCTCCCGTTGATTGTTATTTCGTTTTTCTTTGATTCTCGTATCGTCTCAACGGTTGTCGTGGTGGATAAGGCTTGGATGCATGCGGATATGCTGTCGTGGTAGGGGATTCTTTGCTTAGAACTCTTTAATCCATGATATTTTATCAGTCCCTGTATTGGGTGCGCTACGGCTGTAGCTTTCAAGACTGATCGCCTTAGAAGATGTTGGAGTATGAGCTAGTAAACTCTTGTTATTAACGTGATCTAGAAAATTGAATGAAGAGAGGTTTTAGCCGAATAATGCGCCTAAGCCTTCGAGTGCTGCTTCTTCTTTCTGTTTCTCGTCTTCCTTCTTTTCTTCTTTTGGTTTGGCTTCTACTGCTGGTGTTGCTGGGGCTGCTGCTGGTGCGGCCATCATCGTTGGGGCAGACTTGATCGCTTCGTCGATTTTGACTTCAGCTAGGGAAGCTACGAGGGCTTTGACGCGTACTGTGTCGGCGTTTACGCCTGCTGCCGCAAGAACTTGTGTCAGATTTGCTTCGTTTATCTCTTTGCCTGCTTTGTGAAGGAGCATTGCAGCGTAGATGTATTCCATATTTTTTCACCTCTCACCTCAACTATTTTAACTTTTTTCAGTTGGCGCAACCTTTTGCTCTAAGGTGGGCAATCTACTACTTAAACTTAACATTTCAGCATGGGCCTTTCTAACCAAGTCCTCTATCGTCTCCTTAGTGGGTATTGCCGCGTTTACTGAAAGCGCGTATGCTTCTCTGTGGGCTATTTGCAGTAGCATTGTCATGTTTTCTTTTGTTGGATAAGCGGCGCTCAGAGACAGCGCAAGAGAATCTGCGTAGGCTCTTTCAATGTCATGTTTTATTCCATCCAGGTCGAGTTTAAGCTGTTCTTGATTTATGATCAGGCCCTCTTCGAACACGTAGGTCATTGCAAGGCCAGATTCAACAGGTTTGATTCCAAGTTTTGACAACATGCTGGCGAGTCTTTCGTTGATTGCTTCACCCTTCTTGACAACCAACGTGTCCTTGTTGATCCAGACGCTTCCGGATTCGATTCTCGTCGGCAAACCCACAGCGTTCAGCTGACTGATTATAGGTCCGGGAGGTTGGCCGGTGTTCCCTGCCGGGACGACGACGTCGAAGGCTGCTGTGTCCCCTGACTTAGCCGTTGTTTTGACCTTCCCTCTTTCCAGGATTAGGGCCAGTTTGAACGGATCCTCATCCGTGAATATGTAAACATTCGCCCCCTGAAGGTGCTCTTCAAGTTTCTTCAGGTCTGGCTTCTCCTTACAGTTTTCTATCGCCAGTTTCATCAATGTGTTCTTCATGACTCTCATGTAGACCTTGTCCGCCAAGTTCTTCTTGAATTCCTGCATTTGAGCTGCCCTGACCTTCTGCAGGCTGGCAATGCCTACGACCTTATATTTCTTTACCAGGTCAGTTATTTCTTCGACTTCCTTGATTTTTCCTTGAAGAACTTGTTCGGATGGCATCCACTTTTTCCTCTTTCTACGGTTTAACCTTCACGGGCGCACCCATGGCTGTTTTGATGTAGGCGACCTTTATGTTTTTCATTCCTCTCTTGAGTTTTCCTTCTAGAACCCTCAGGACCACTAGGATGTTCTCAGTTATCTCTTCGTCTTTCATGTTCTCCATTCCGATGCGAGACTGCAGAATCGGTTGGTTGCGCAATCTTACCGTAACCGTTTTTCGGTGTTTTGCTATTAGGCTGGCTATGTCTGCTGACGGTGGCACTGGTACAGGCATTTTCCCCCTTGGACCCAAGACGGAACCCAAGGTTTTTCCGACTAAAGGCATCAATGGGGCTTCAGCGATGAAAAAATCGTACTCGTTAGCTATCTTCCGCATTTCCTGTTTCTTGCCGGCTAAGCTTTCAAGCTCAGATTTTTCAACAACGTGGTCTGCGTTTGCCTTCCTCGCTTTCATTGCGAGTTCTCCTGACGCAATGACGCAGATTTTGTTTGGTTTCTCAAGGGCGTAGGGTAGCTCGACAATTTCTTGTATTCTGGCTTCGGGCGATTTCATGTCGATGTCTTGCAGTTTCAGGATTAGCTCTACTGATTGGTTAAACTTTCTCTTTTCAGATTTCTCCCTTGCTTCTTTTACTGCGTTCAGTATCGTTTTTTGGTCTAAGGGCATTTTGGAGTCCTCGTGCCAATGAGGGAATGGAACGGGGTTATAAAAATATTCGCTTGGCTCTAACTCTTACTAAGTATCTCGTCGTACTTGCCTTCGTCAATTTCCCGCTGCACTTCACGGGGATCTTTGCCTTCAGCGGTCACTCCCATGCTAACGCAGACTCCAAGAATCTCCTTTGTTGCTGTCTTGAGGGTTCTTGCTAGAAGCTCTGCGCGTTTCATCTTTGCTATGCGCACCACTTGGTCGATTGTGAGGTTGCCGACTTTCTGTGTGCTTGGAGTACCTGAGCCTTTCTCGATTTTGAGTTCGCTGACAATTAGGGCGGAGGCAGTGGGCGTTCCAATGGTCACGTCAAACTGCTTGGTGTCGGGGTCCACGAGCACCTTCACTGGAACCTTCATTCCGGCGTAGTCTTTTGTCAATTCGTTTATTCTGTTCACAATCGCCATGACGTTTACGCCTAAGGGGCCGAGTGCTGGGCCCAGGGGTGGTCCTGCGTTTGCTTGTCCTCCGCTAACTAGGAGTTCCACAGTTTTCTTGTCAGCCATTTTACGTTTCACTGCCACTTGTGGTTTTGGACTTTTCAACCAGCTTTACATAATCGGAGTTCACGGTTATTGGCAGTGTGAAGGTTGCTTCCAGCAGCTCAAGGGTAACCTCTGCCTTGGTTTTGTCAATTCGAGTTATTTTTGCCCGCATGCCTTTGAACGGTCCACCCGTCACTTCGACTATGTCATTTTCATTTAACTCTTCAATGATTGGTTTTTTGACGATGTACCTTTCAATCTCTGCGAAGCTCACGATGCCCGGAATCCTTGACCGCACGTGTTTCACGCCTGTTATAGCTTCTTCCACCAGATGCGGGCCTTGAGCCTCTATGAAGACGTATCCCCTTAATGCTTCGGGCACGAGAATGGCCCTAACAGGTATCTTTTTCATTTCGACTTTTGCGGCAACGAGTCTAGCAACATTCCTCTCCTGGCCGGTCGTTGTCTTCACTGCAAAAATCTTTGTCGGGATTTCCTCGTGCCTCTCCATGAAAGCCTCTTCCTTCTAGGCTTAACCAGTGGCTGCGCCGCCAGGGTTCACAACGGCTGATATCACTTTGATTATATATCCTATCAATCCGATTGCTGCGATGCCTAGAAGGCATATCTTTATTGATAGCCAAAGCTCGCTTCTTCCAGGTTTAACAGCAAGTCTTAATGTTCTTGCACACTGAGACAGGAAATCTCTTAAGCCCATGATTCATCGCTCTCTCAACATTCTTACCTGATATCATTGCTTGCTTGGAACCTAACCAATTACCTAGGTTGGCAAGTCTTTTTCTTCTACTGCGCTTTTTTAAGAAGACGTAGGCGAGTATTTATGTCTTTTTAAGGCGTGCTGGTGTCTATGTTATGTCCACTGTGAGTGGAGGCGAACTATGTAAGTTTATTCGTGTTTGTTGAAGTTGATGATGGCGATGGCTATGTCGCTCATGTTGCAGAGGCCGTCGTTGTTGACGTCCGCGTTTGGATCCCAGCCGGCTTTCTCTGGAAAAGTGTTGAATTTCAGTATCAGATAGGCTATGTCTTTCATATTGACAATTCCGTCATAAACGTCTGGTACTGTGCTGGACACGTCGCCAGGAAAGCCCACATGGACTGGGGTGTCGGAAACGTAAGTGTTGTTTGTTGTGTCGTTTTCTCCTGGAACAGGCGAAGCATAAGCGCTTATGGTGTAGTTGCCATAAGCAAAGTTCGTCGTGTTCCAGGCGAAGGAGAGTGTTGTTGACGCGCCGCTTTCCAAGTCCATGGCCTGCACGTATATGGCCGTCGCATTAGCATAGATCGTTGTGTTGAACGTTTCTGGGTAGTCGCCCAAGTCTGCTACTGTAACGGTCACGTTTAGGCTGTAGCCTTGACCAACAACAGTTTTTGAACTTGTAACATCCGTGATGGCGATGGCATGCACAGGGTTTCTGTAGTATGCCGTATATGTTCCGCCTGAACTAACGGTCACAGTAGTGCTTGTTTGGCCAGTATTCCACTGCTCGAATGGATGACCGTTTTGGTCGGTGTTTGGCACTGCAAAAGTATGTGTCCCCGTCAACGCAGTAAATGTGCACGGAGTGAAGCCGGACGGTACACCGTCGATCGATAAGCTTACATTAACGTAATTGTTCTCTTGGCTGCAGTAAGCATTAACCGTGGCATTGTATGTGGACGGTGTTTGAGAAGAACGATTCATGTAGTAGAAATTCGGTGAAAGTGAAGAAACCTCGTTTACGCTGGTTACAGTGTTCCAGTCACTGCTGAATTGGACTTCGTATACTCCGTCGGAAGGAAAGTTTGCCGACGTGATTTGCGAGCCGAACTGAAACTTCAATGTTCCAGCCCACACTGGAATCCTTATTCTGTGATTGTTCGAGTCATAGTTGAAGTTGGAGGCTGGTGTGAAAGACAATGTGTCCTCGTACCTTTCTTCTGAAATCGGTATTGCAAGGCTTCCGGTATCAGGGATTATTCCTTCCAAGAATAGCATCATCAGTCCAGTAGCAGTTGCCGTGTCATCGGGACTCTCGCCACTGCTCATCGCAAATTTAGCTCCATTGAAGAGTAGGCTGTTCAACGCGGCTTGCCATGCCGTCGGGTAGGTTGTACCATTCAGCATGTTGATAAACTCGGTTTGCCAAGGCGCAATTTTGTAGTACAGTTGCATAGCGGCTATGGCGATGAAGGTGTTCTCCAATCTTAATTGAGGGTTACTAGTAGCGTGCTGAACGATGCCAGGCTGCCCCCACGCTAGGCTGCTCCATCCGTTCGCCAAAAACTTTGTTCCCAAGTCGGTCGCGATCCTGTCGAAATAGGGAATGTCGTTGCCATGGGTAGCACGATAGTATGCGATGATAAACGCAAACGGTCCAGCCTCGCACTCGTACATAGAGCTCCCAGCCGTGTAACCGTATAGTTGTGCGGAACTGCTCCAATGTTTGTCATTTATAGCCTGCCAGAGACCTTGATCTGATCCGTTGAGCTTATTGAAAATGTCTAGACTCTCGGCATACTCATCGTAGTATCTAGACGAGAATGCCCAGCTTGGATAGGCGAGCAGCGGTGAGCCGTGGCCTTGGTAGGCAGCCAAGGCTTCATTGAAACATGTCTGCTTGTCCCATCCTGATACGCCCCAACTCTGCGCCCAGTCAAAGGCTTCGCAGATAAACCTGTGGTAGTCCAACCAACATGACCGCGGGTCGTAACTTATGGGAATGTGGCCGATCATGGCCATGTTTTGCAGAGCATTTTTTGCATTTGCGCCCAAGGTTGCAGAAGTGTAACCGTCAACCTGCGCCATCCTCATGATCCACAATGCTGAGTCAAAGGAGTTGTCAGTTCCGTCCGTGCTAGTAGTTGAATCGTAGGCACTGAGAGGAAGTCTGTTGAAAATGACTCCATAATGTGTGGTTGTCAAGGATCCTATGTTGAAGTTTACGTTGTTAAGTATCGATGCGATGTTATCTGCCAGAGTTGCGGTTTCTTTGGCCGGTTTGACATCAAGAGTCACTAGAAACACGTTGGCTAAGAGCAATGCCAATATTATTCCAGGAACTACTCTGCTCATCGCGTCCCCTTTCTCTATGCACTATATGCCACGCGTTAAATTAAGAGTTTGCCTAACTAAGCACTAGAAGAGGCTTCTGTTTTCTTTCGCTGAGTAGCGCGTGCGACGCGCCTTCTAACTGCAATCTGGGCATTCGAGTCTGTCAAATCGTCTGCGTTTGTTCATAAGCAGCTTTCTCCATGCTCTTCTGACTGCCTTCATCGTCACGTCTTGAATTGCTTCTTTATCCTGTCAAGATGAGGCGGGTTGGCGACTGTTTGCAGCCTGCGCCTCTTGAGAAACGGACAGGAGAAATAACCTGTAACGGAGGCAAGTTAAGCATCGCGTTTTCTGCGAAACCTTTTCATAATACTCTTTTTTGAGGATAAAACGCCAAGCGCAATGACAATTATGATGATGATCCAGAGGACGATCCAGAGCCACCATGGTACTTTCGGGCCCCACATGTTCGTGTCGCTCACGAGTACGTCTGTAAATCCGGCGCCGAGAATCATCGTTCCCTCTGTCAAGACACCAGTCTGTTTGTCCCAGTAGAAAGTGTAGTTGTTACCTTGCTTTGTTGTGAAGTTTGCGTAGATGACTCTTCTGTCTGCGCCTGCGTAAGATCCAGTTGTTTCGCCCACGATGGTTGTATTGCCAAACGGTTCTCCTAGGTAAATGGAATCATTTATGTCCAATCCTCCAGGAATGAAATACACACGTGCGTTGAACCATGGTGCCATTGAAAAATCATCTTGGGATGTCAAATCAATGGTTCGTGTTTTGTTCATTGGCAAGCTCCCCATGTAAAATGTCGCCCGAACCGTCACCGTTGTCCCTGTAACGTTCAGAAACTCTATTGTCTCCGATTGCTCGCCTGCTAAACTGAATGTTTCTTGCAACTCGTATTTTGTCCAGTCTCCACTTTTTCCACCAAAACTGAAGCTTGTCAGGGCTGAAACGCTGATAATTGAAGCTGTAAATAGCAGTAATAGAATCAATGCGCTTGCTTCAATGGTTTTCATCTAATTCTTCTCGTATAAAGGGAAAGTTGTCAAAGGACAAGGTTAAACTTTTTGGATCTGAAGGCCTGTCTCGTTGAGCATTTCGATCAGTCTCGGTTTGTCGTCTCCCCTTATTCCTTTCCAGTCCAGGACAACGTATTCTACTTTTTCTAACGTTTTTCTGATGCATTGCTGAAGTAACTCTGGACTTATCTGCGGTGCGGAATGCTTCGCGATCATGTGTCCGAACGCAACTTGCTGCTCTAATGCAATCCTAGTAAACTTGCTGTTGTAGTGCGGTCCACCTATGCCCAAAACTGTTTCGGCTGGAAAACTGCCGAATTTTGAAACTGCCTCAATTGTCGCGTGTGCAACGGCTTCAGCAGCTGTTGCATCGCTCCATTGTTCAGGTGAGCTTCCAAGTTCGGCAAACATGGTTGGGGCATTCAATGATGGTCCGTGATGAGTGCTTTCATATGAAACTTGATACTTGAGCTGTATTTCTTCTTTCATCTTCGCCATGGCCTTCAAAGCGTCTCGCATTGCATTAGCTGGAGAAACCGAAACTTCCCTCGGGTTACCGCCAAGCTCTGCTTCGCCCAAATTGCCGGGTGTGTGAACCGAAAGAGTCGGTGTGCCGCTCATGCTGCTGTGTTTTGAAATGAACACTACAAGCTCTGGTTCTGTGAAGAAGGTGGTCAAATCCTGTGCGTGTATGGATTCTTGGTTTAGGGTTATGAGCTTGACATCTTTGCTGTTGACTTGGCTGGCATAGGTCGTGTTTTCTTGGAATCTTTCTGTTGTTTCGTTGAAACGGTAATGGGTCAGAATCTGCTTTTTGATGTTCAGGCTTGCTGGATCCTTGTTTGAGGCCACGACTAGAATCATCGTTCACTCTTCCATATGTGAGGTATGGTCTTCTGAGAAAAAGGTTTGCACAAAGCTTATAATTGTTGAAATTGGTTGAAGCGTTTAAAGCTCAGCTAAAGGTGGAAGACATGCATCTGATTAATTTTAAGGAATTGAGTGGACAGCAACTTGCAGAAATGGTTGATAAGGGTATCCAAATCAAGCGTGACCCCGGAAAGTATCGAAAGGCATTGGACGGCAAGTCTCTAGCTCTGATTTTTCAAAAAACTTCCACCAGGACACGGGTTTCGTTTGAGGTAGCCATGACTCAACTCGGTGGCCACGGCCTCTTCATCGATTGGAGGACGACGAACTTTGCCCTTGCAAACATAGGTGATGAAACTCAATATCTCTCTCGCAATGTTGACTGCATAATGGCAAGGCTGCTGAAAAACACTGATCTGGAAGCTATGGCCAAGAATTCACGCGTCCCGGTTATCAACGGCTGCGACGAAAAGTATCATCCCAGCCAGGCAATCGCTGACTTGATTACTCTCAAAGAGAAGAAGGGGAAGCTGAAGGGTGCGAAACTCGTGTACATAGGTATCCATAACAACGTTTGCAACTCGCTCGTGGAAGGATGCACCAAGACGGGCGTTAAAATAACCACTGTGACGCCGGTATTCAATGAGCCCGCGCGTGACGATGAACTTCTGGAAGATGCCCGGAGAACTGGGCTTTGGGAGACAACACTTGACGTGGAGGCCGCTGTCAGGGATGCGGACTTCGTTTACACTGACACTTGGGTGGATATGGAGTTCTTCACTGACCCGAAATTCGCGGTGGAAAAGGAGAAACGAGTCAAGGTGATGATGCCTTATCAGTTGAACAAGGAATTGCTGAAGAACAGCAGCGCCTATGTGATGCATGACATGCCGATCCACAGGGGATACGAAATAACCGCAGAAGTCATTGAAAGTCCAAAATCGTTGATATACGAACAGAGCGAGAACAGGCTGTACTCCGCAAAAACAATTCTGCTGAAACTGCTTGGAAAGTACTAGGCTATTCGGCTACAGCGTCCGCGTGCTGTGTTCATTTGAGGATCATTTGGACGAATCTTTCTGGGTTGAACTCTTCTAAATCGTCGTATCTTTGCCCTGTTCCGATGAACAAGATTGGTTTCTGAGTGACGTGTGTCACGCTCAAGGCTGAGCCGCCCTTGACGTCAGCGTCAACCTTCGTCAATATCGTGGCGTCTATTCCCACGCATTTGTTGAACTCTTCTGCCTGCATGACGGCGTCGTTTCCAATGAGGGAATCCAAGGTTAAAATCGTCAGGTCTGGGTTTACGACTCGTTTGATTTTTGCCAGTTCGTTCATCAAGTTTTTGTTTGTCTGCATTCGTCCCGCAGTGTCTATTAGGACAACGTTTATTCCGTGTGCTTTGGCGTGGCTTATCGTGTCATAGGCAACTGCCGCAGGGTCAGCCCCGTAAGCGTGTTTGATCATCTTTGTTCCCAGTCTTTTGGCATGTTCTTCTAATTGTTCAATGGAACCGGCTCGGTAGGTGTCGCTGCAGGCAATGACAGCGGAGTATCCTTTCTTGTTTAAGAAGCGGCAGACTTTGGCAATGGTCGTGGTTTTTCCAGTGCCGTTTATTCCAACAAAGACAATGACGTATGGTTCGCCTTTCTTTCGTTTCTCTTGAATAGCCTTTAGTAGATCTATCCTGCTGTTCGTCTGCATCGTTTCCAAAAGAACTTCCCGGAGGTTCTTCTCCACAATTTTTTTACGGTCTTCGAGTCGCTTAACCTGGACTTTGTCCAAACGTTTCTCCATTTCGTCGCAAACCCGTTCTGCAACTGGGAACGCAACGTCGTTCTCGACGAGATTCATCTTGAACTCGGAGAGCAGTGGATGCAGGTTTTCGGGTTTGAGTTCGGTTGTGGTGACCTTGTTTACAAGTCCTTTTAACCCTGATTTCAGCTTCTCGAACATTTTAGGAAGTTTTCTCTCCTCTTACCGTGGCAACTAGCGCCTCGAATTTCTCTCTATCTTCGCTGATTTTCTCTGCGACTTGGGCGAATTGTTGTTGCGTTGCTGTTCTTGCCTTCTCCAAGTCTTCCATACGCTTTTTGATGACCTCCTTTGCTTCTTGACGCGTCTTTTCGACCGAGACTCCTGCGCCTATTCCAACGATTAACTTGTCTGGGTTGTCCAGTTTTGCCCTGATGTATGAGGTGCCGCCGATTGGGACGAGAAGCTCGGAGTTCTCCTTTTCTTTTTCCAGGCTCTCTAATGTCATGTTTGCGTAGGTCAAGTCCGTGGTAACAGCATTTAACATGTTGAGTCTAGACTGTAACGCCTCTGCCGTTTGCTCGAGAAATCGCAGTTCAACGCTGATTTTTCGAATCTCTTCCTCGTTTTTGCTAGCCAACCTCTTCCTCACCGGTGACAATTTTCTTCAGCAACGGGTTTTCTATCTGGTCGGAGGGGATCTCTTCGACACTTGTTATCTTTATGTGGTAACGCTTAACACGGTGTTTGCTTCCTAACTCTGCGTAAACCTTTTCCACAGCATGCTCAGCTTTCTCTGCCACTATCTCCTTTCTGAAAGAAGTCTTCAGATTCGGTTTCAGGATTTCACCTATTACTTTGAAAACTTTCAATCTCTTCATCCTCTTTTACAACATCCAAAGCACTCCCAATTATAAACATCTCGGGTCCTGTCGTAAACAAACCAGCAACGGCGGCATGGCTGTTGGCGATCAGACCAGTTCCGACGTAGGGTATTCCACAGTTTATTGTGCCAACATCGACTGGAACTTTCAACACATCTTCCAAGGTTTTCCTTTCCGAGTCCTTCAACAAAGGATGTGCTAAAACGCCTTTGTTTGTGGCCACCGATAGGGAGCCGACGTACGGTAGTCCGGCAATTTCGCTTGGAACGGTCTCAACACACAGAGTCTCAGATATGCTCTGCAGCTCCGAACTCTTCAATCGTGGGTCAACAATTGCGCCGTGATCGTTTGCCAGAACCAAGTTTCCGTACGCGGTTTTCTTGGTTTCCATTATCGTTATGTTTCCTTTGAAACTGCACCTTATGCTTTCAAGCTCCTCTTCTCGAACGAAGCTGGGAAGGAGGATTCCGTTTGAATTCGCACACGCAAGTGCACCTGCAAGTACGGTTCCGCCGATTGCCGTCTGTACCAGGTTGACTTTCAACCATCGGCTGAGTCTTTCAGCCTTTTTGGCCGGTACAGATTTTGGAACTATGAGCATTCTGTCTGTTGCAAGTGAATAGACACCTATGCTTGCGCTTCCCATAAGGCTTGAAATGTAGATGGCCAAGGATTAATCTCCTTCAGCCAGATAAACCGTAATATTGCCTTCTTTGTCTTTTGCAGCTCTTATCCGAATTTTTCTAGGAGGTTTCTCTACGCCCCTTTCCCACACCTTCTCATTCACTTCGTTACTAATAACCAGTTTTCTAGGCTCTTCTTCCTCTTCTTCCTCTTTTTTGGCTTCCAGCTTCATGTGCTTGATTACGAAGGCTCTAATCATCCGCATCGCTCTTGGCGTTCTCTTTCTCGGCGGCATGATCCAGGCCTTGCCTAGCGGAACTGTGTAAATTCTTTCTTCAACTATCTCTTCTTCCTCAGTCTTCTTTTTCCGCAAGGACGGCTTGACTTCTTCCTTCTCGGAAGGTGCCTGCTTCTCTTCCTCCTTGGGTTCGGCCTCTTCTGGAGGAACGCCTTCTTCTGCCTCCTTTTCCGGTGTCTCTTCGACGGTTTCAGTTATTTCTTCTTGTGCTTCCTCAGTTTTCTGCTCTTCTTCCTTGTTCTCTTGTTCCGTCAAGCCTTTCCCTCCTAGGCCCTTATCTTCCTTGTTCGCCATTGCCTTCTCTTGGGAGTCGATCTGAATTTGCCCGCTGTCTTGGCTATAACCCATGTTGGGACTGGCCTCTTCTGTTTTCCAGCTTTTGCCAGCCTACGTTTCTTTGCCGTTGGCTTGTTTCGCGTCATGCTCATTTCCTTCTTATTGTTGTTTCGCGTTTACGAGATTGAAGCTGGACCAGTATCTTCTTGAGCTGCTCATCCGCTAGTGGGATTGGTATTTTTCCCTGCTGTGCCAACTGGATAAGCTGCAACTCTAATTGATCTGTAAATTCAGGTTTGACCATTTTCAGGTTTGTCAATCTCTGCCTAGCTTCGGGCGTCAGTATATTTCTCAGTAGTGCCTGTTTCTGCTGCTCCAGTTGTTGTTCCATTTGGGCGCTTCTCTGCTCATCGGATACTTGCCTTTGAAGCGCTGAAAGCTTTTTCCTGCGGAGTTCTTCCAGTTCTTCATCTGACATTTCACTCACCTTTCTGGTACTTCTCCAGTTCTGGAAGCTCCTTCACCAACTCCCTGCCAAGCTCTTCAGTCAATTCCCGCAGAAGCTTTCTTCCCTCGCGGGTCAGTCTCCTTCCGCGGGATTTGAATGTTTCAATGTAACCTGCGGTTTCCAGCTGCTGAAGTGCCTTTCTCACGATAGAGCCGCCTGCTTTGGCTACGTGGCTGGGTTTGACTCCGTAGTTCTTTCTTCCGCCGTAGTAAGCTCTTAACTTCTCGATGCCTATTGGGCCATGGACATAGATTTTTCTTAACAGAGAAGCCGACCGGACGTACCACCAGTCTGGGTTTTGCGGCTGTTTTTCGACATGTGTGCCGGTCTTTGCCATGCTGGCCCACGTGGGCGGAGTTACAGCATCCACGTTTTCTTTCAGGTACTTGGCTAGTTTTTCTATGAGTTTGGATGCTGGAACATCGTTGGGAGTTATCAAGACTCTTTGCCCTCTTGGCGTTTCTTCCAGTAAAATCATGAAGCCTCATATAAAGGCTTTCACTTTTTGTCAGATTTGTGAAGCATGAACGTGTAGCCTCTGACTTCAACCAATGATGCTTCTGTTTGTTCAGTAATCCTCGAAGCAATCTGCTTTGCCTCATCATGGGCGAGGGCGCTTTTCAAGATCCTAACTTTAACCATCTGTTCTTTCTTTAATTGTTTCTCGATTTCCTTCAATAGTTCTTGCGAAGCGCCGCTTTTACCCATAAACACCGTAGGCTTTCCCTGCGCAAGCGTGCGCTTAACGTACCGTTTCTTTCCAGCAGTCATTCTGCTCATGATTTCAGTCTTCCTTCTTTTTTGATAGGGGTATTCGCGTTTGTTTCCCGCAGTTAAGGCACGTAATTACGACATGCGGTTCTCTCAACTGTTTTATCCGTACGCGACAGTTGACACCTGGCAAGACAAAGCTTTTGCAGTGCCTGCAGATTTGGCGCCTGTATTCTCTTGGCAAACGAATCTTTGCCGACATGGCTATTTTTCTAGCGGTGTCCACATATTGTTGTGCCATCGCTGGGTCTCTGTCAAAGTTGTCTTTTGCCAAACTGAAGAGCGTTTGAACACGTTGCCTCGCTATGCGTCTAGTGTTGTCGTCCACTGCCACATTCTCCATGAAGTCGTTACAATCACACTTAACGTATCTGCCCTTTCAAATGTAAACCTTTCTTGAAGCACTGTTTCTACATGGCTGGTTGCTGCATTTCCCCACTTTCGAGGAAAGCTGCCTTCTCAAACCAGTATTTTCAAAAGCTAAAATGGACTTTTTCGAATGACATCAGTCAGCTGGAGCTTCTTTGTTCTTGTTCTGCATGCATCGTGCGGGGGATTTCCTTCAGTTGGGTTCTATTTTGCTATCATCACTTCAGTTGCTTTCACGATTGCTTCTACTTGGTCTCCAACTTTTATGCCTAAGTCTTCAGCCGCTTCCTTTGAAATCATGGCTGTCACAGTGGCTGGCACTGTTATCTCAACTTTGACTTTTGCCATCAAGCCGTCCTTCTCAACATGAGTGACCTTTCCCTTCAATCGGTTTCTTGCGCTGATCTTCAATCTTTTCACCTCCAGACTACTTTCCCCACCCAGAACCTCGCCCAAATGGGCTTCCAGGCGCTTGTACTCACCCAGCAGGCTCTTCCCTAACTCGGTCAGTTGGGCCCCACCGCCTCCTGACTTTCCACCCCTAAAAGTCTCCACAACAGGTTCATCGACTGTTTTTTCAATCTTCTGCAAGTAGTTCCAAACGTAACGATAGGACATGCCTAGTTTTTTGGCAGCCTTTGAAATTGATTTCTCCTTTCCTATTTGTTCAAGAATCTCGGCTCCGCCCTTGCCTAGTATGGGCTTTCCATTGTCTTCTATCCAGATTTTGTAGGAGAACTTGTGTTCTTTTTGGGCAAGCATTCTGGTTTTCTATTATTGCATCACGTTTATAAGTTCTGCTTTGAAGAAATCTCACTTAAACTGGCGACAATAAGTCTGCTTCGAAGCATGACCAGGCTTCTTCGAACTGGAAAGCGTCGAGTATGAGGATGCTGTCGTCCAGGCTTACTCTGAAGTGACTGGTGACATCACGGGTATAGTCGGTATCATGAAGCCGTTTTTGAAATTGTTGTTAGTTTGTTTGTTTCGCTTGGAACTGCACGCGACCAAGTATGATTAATGTCGCATGCAGACATCGCGCGCCCGCGCGGAACGGTAGAAGCGTAAAGCGCTTGCGCGCACTAAAGACGATACTGCGCGGAAAACCTGATATGGCTGCAGCCGAACTGGCGACTAGGTGAATATGTCTTTCGGGAAGCATCGGTCATCTTGTATGAGTTGTCAGAGAAAAGAAAAAACCCAATCTAGATCGCCTGAACGCTTGACGCTTTAAAGACGATGAAGACTTCAACGTTCAGGTTAAGCGCCATCTCACTGAAAGAACGTTTGGTTATCTGGACCGTGAAGGGCTTTCCGACATCAACCGTGAGCTTGACGAGCAAGCCTAAATCTGCGATTTGGATGATTTTGCCTTTGAACACGTTTCTGGCGCTTGATTTCAGCAGGTTTTTAGACAGGATTATGTCTTGGGGGCTTATGAAGACGGAGGTTTCACCTTGTTTTTGAAGTGTTGCTTCGATTTGCACGCCATTGCCGACGTCTACAATTGTCGTGCCTGCTTCCGTGATTTTTGCAGTTCCAGCGAAGGTGTTGTCGACTGCGGCGAAACTGGCCAGACTCTTTGAGAGCTTGCCAAAAATCTCTGCTGCCGTTCCAACTTCGAATATCCTTCCATCGTTTATTAATGCGACGCGATGGGGCAAAGTCTTGGCTTGGAACATGTTATGCGTAGCCATCACAATTGTGGTTTTTAGTTCACGGTTGACCGTGGCTATTACTTCCTCGAGCATTGAAGCGTTCTTCGGGTCCAAGTTTGCGGTAGGCTCGTCCAAGAGGAGAAGCTTAGTTTTCAGAACCAAGGCTCTAGCTAACGCCACTCTTTGCTCTTCTCCGCCGGAAAGTTTCTTAGCGGAACGTTTCTCGAAACCTTCTAATCTCACGAGTTTCAAGGCTTTCTTGACCTCTTCTTCGATGATTTTCTTCGGCATTTTCCGCATTTTCAGCCCGTACGCAACGTTGTTATAGACCGTGGTGCTGAAGAGGAGAGTTCTTTGAAACACCATTGCGCTCTGCAGTCGCATCCGTTCCGCATTCTTTCCTGTAACTATCTCGCCTTGGAATTTGTTTTCCCCGCCTGTGGGTTTTTCCAGAAAAGCCAGAATTTTCAGCAAAGTAGTTTTTCCTGACCCATTGGGTCCCACCAAAGCTAGGATTTCGCCTTCTTGGATTTGCAAAGTTACGCCGTCCAGCACTTTTCTGTTGCCGAAACATTTCGTCAAGTTCTTCAATTCTACAAGTATTGTCATCTTTTGGTCACCTGAACGATGATTTCTAAGATTTACTGCGGCATTCCGCCCAAAGTAAGCAGTATTTTCACCTTTCGAGCGCTGACTATTATTAGATTTATCCCAAAGACTATTACAAGCAGTATTATGGCGAGTGCTATGGCATAACTGAAGTCACCCCGTTGAGTGTACTTCGAAATATCCGTGGTCAGCACGTCGGTCAAGCCCGCAATGTTGCCTCCTACCAGCAGGGCTACGCCGAGCTCAGCTGTTGCTCGATTGAAACTGGCGATATCGGATAAAATGACTCCGTTCATCGCTTCCTTTAAAACTGCTATCGACGCTTGCGATTCTGATGCGCCCAGCGTTTTGGCCAGGTTCATCATTTCAGGGTCAACGGCTTCAATAGCTGTCGTAGTGATACTGACAACTAAAGGTGTCACAAGCACGGCTTCGCCTAAGATTATGGCTGCCGGCGTGTATAGTATTCCTAGAAATCCTAATGGTCCATCCTTTGAAAGAATGAGGAGAAGGATTAAGCCTAAGGCTACTGTAGGCATGCCGATTAAAGCGTTAAAGAGCCCTTTGAGTATTGATTTTCCATGGAAATCTCTGAGACCCAGCAGCATCGCTATGGGGGTTCCCCATAGTACGGCGATAATCGTAGCTATCCCTGAAAAAAGGAGGGAGCGGTAGACGATGCCATAGACCGTTGGGTCGCCTGAAAAAATCAGCTGTAGCGCTTTCACTATGCCGTCAAGGACTTGGTTCAATTCCGTTTGCCTCTAAGGGTAGAGTTCTGGATGGTCATCTCTGTACTGCTGTGGGCATTCTGTGGCGTTGAAGAAGGCGTAGCTCTGTATCCACTGGACTATCTGCTGAGGATTGTTGTCCTTGATGGGTTGAACTGCGGCGTAAAAGAGACTCTGCGAGTAATTGGCTTTGCCGTAGTTTTCTATTACCTGTTGACCTGTGTCTGAAACAAGCCATTTTATGAAGTCTACGGCGTCGTTGAAGCTGACATTAGAGACTTTCGTCGGGTTCACTGCCATCACGCTGTAGACGTTGAGCAGGGATTTCCCTCCCGATATGAGCGACTTCAAGGATATTGTGTCGCCTTGTGATAGTTTGAGGTACGTGCCAAGGTCTGAAAGAGTGTACGCCGATTTCTGGTTGGCCACGTTCAACGTATCAGCCATTCCCGAGCCCGTGGTTGCGTACCACGAAATCTCCGTGGATATTTGGGTCTGGTTGTAGCCTGCTGCTGTCCAGAGGCTTTGCTCTTTTGAAAACGTGCCAGAGTTGTCTCCTCGCGAAACCCATACGATCGTTTGATGGTTTCTTCCATAGGTCACTACACTTTTCAAAGCGTCGGTGGCGTTTTTTCCTGTGATTCCCGCTGGGTCATTGGTTGGACCTACTATCGTGAAGAAGTTATAAGCGATTATTTTTCTGCAGACCCCATAGCCATTTTCGAGGAAAGTCTGCTCTTGGGATGGAGAGTGGACTAGCACGACGTCTGCGTCTCCAGATTGTGCCTGTTGGAGAGCTATACCTGTTCCAGCTGATATGATGTTAAGGTCAACGCTGTGAGTTGCTTCGTATTGTTTCTCTATTTCATCCAGTAATCCAGTGTCGTAGAGACTTGTAGTCGTTGAGATTCTTAGGCGCCTTCGGGCGAAATAATCAAAGTAGGCAAGGGTTCCTCCAATCACAACGATTGTGGCCAGAGTGGCTACCATTAACATTATTTTCCATGATTTCATTCTTTCTCACCGTTATGCTTCTGAATTCATATCGGCACAGCTAATAAGTATTATGCACAATACGATGAATGGATACTCACTCACAAAGAACACAAATCCTCCTGCAAAGCGTAAATAGAATAGAACTGAAACCCGTTTTGGGCAAAGGGGGAAGCAAAAATTCCAAGAGCAGTATAGAAGGGAAACGCGCGCTACAAGGCGGAACTCAGGACGCAACAAGGGCACAGATTCGTTGTCTCTGTTTCTCCAATGATTTGTGATTTATGGTAATGTAACTGTGCTAGTTTCTTCTTCCTGAAAGCAGCGCGTGCGATTATTACTGCCGCAAGCGTTGCAGTGACGAATACTGCCGTGATGATGACTGTTGAGAGCTCAGGTACACTTGGACTCAATACAGCACCGCAAGAAGCAACATCCAGATTGTTACTTTCAAGTCTGTGACCTCAATCTCTTCCTTCGTTGCTTCCATCATTTTAGTTCGCGGAGGAATCAGGTTTTCCTTGCTGTGTTAGTTTTTCAAAGCTGTATACGTATCGCAGATGATTTCAGAATTTTCAGCATTCGGTTCTTTTGTGAGGTCTTTCATCTGTAGTGTTCTGCCATTTCTTTGTTAAAGGGTAACGTCAAGATTTTTTCGATAGCCTGTTCGGCTTGTCTAAAAGACTTTGTTCTCGGATCATTCAAGAGCCATTCAATCAGTAAGTCTCTACTGCCTTCCAAGTGAGTTTCGAGAGCCCACTCCATTCTAAGCATCCTCGGGATGACTGCGTGTAGCAACAAACGTTTCGGGAGTTTTCCCACGCGTAATCTCTGAATTCCACTTTTGCTTACGAGGGCCGGAACTTCGACGACAACATCGTCTGGTATGTCGCAGATGGCGCCCTTGTTTGGAACATTGACTTGAAACGTGCTTTCTCTGTCGTTCATTATGGCGTCAACGATAGGTACATGCTGTTCCCCGCTCTTCACAGGAGGAAATTCTTGGGTGACTGAGACGGAGGGATCTTCATAGGCCTTAAATATTCTGTTGCATTGTCTCCTTAAGTCCGCTTGGTATCGGGACCAGCCGATCTCTGAATCAAAACCGCCTGAGGGACCATACCATCTTTTTTTCGTTTCAAGATCGGTGTGGTATTTCCAGCCGCCACTTCTGGCTGTGTCGCCGATTGGAAATATGCCAAATCTCTTGTACATGTCCACAGCAGCGGGGGACATGTCAGCGTCATAGTACTTGGGTTTCCATTTTTTCCAGAATTTGTGCGCCTTAGTTCTGATCCACTCATCTAATAGGGTGTAGGCGTCCTCGCCATCGTACTTGAATGAAGTCATCCAGATGCAGTGGTTGAAACCGATTGATTCGACTTTTACCTTTTTCAAGTCAAGTCCAAGGGTTTTCGCAACTTTCCTGTAGCCAAAATGTCCGTGGCAAAGACCTATCACCTTCAGTTTGGTCTCCCTCGTCAAGAGAGAGCAGATTTCAAAGAGTGGGTTTGCTGTTTGAATCAACCATGCATCAGGACAAATATCCTCCATGTCTCTAGCGATGTCCAGAGACAACTTCAACTGATTATAACCGCCGATAGTGGGATAATCCGAAACCATATTGTGATCTACACTGTCTATGCCTCTGTAGTACCCGTGTTTTTCTGCAACTCTGCGCTGTGTTTCGTAGTTGGGGTGGCCGCCAGCGAGTGCCGTGTTGAAAACAAAATCCGCGTTCTTCAATGCCTTTTTTCTGTCGAGGGTTTTTTCAAATCTTAGCTTAGTTTTAACCTCTGTTGCGTATCTCTTCGCAAGGCCATGCACTACGTCGAGGCGTCTTCTATCAACATCCATGAAGGAAACCGTGCTCTTTTCGAGGCTTTTCGTCAAGCAAAGATCCTTGACCAAGAGAATTGACCATGCCATGCTCCCAGCACCTATGATGCTCACTTTAACCATCCAAGCCTCACCATTTCTACACATGTAGTTTGGTACGTAAATAACTCTGAGGGTCTCGCGGAAGAACTAAAGATTAACTCAGTTGACGCATGAGCTTGGAGACGACTGGCAAGTCGCAAGAAAAAACCCGGCCTCTTTAACATGCAGATGCGGGGCGGGATTTGAACTCCTACGGCCGTGGCGGTTTCTCCCGCAATGACTTTTTGAATGCACCGAATCATTCGCAAGCAAGTGTAAAGAATCTAAAGATGCTTCTTCTCACAGAATTCGCAGGAGTTCTGCAGTTGGTTTGACCTTTAGGAACACGTCTCTTGCAAGTCTTATTACCGCGTCATGATTCTCTTTGGTGGTTCCTGTGCACGCATCCTCAACCAAGAGAACGTCGTACCCTATGTCTCCGCCGTAGATTGCAGTTGCGAGGACGCATTGATCGGTTAGGAATCCCGTTACGATGATGCTCTCGATGTCCATGTTCCTTAGGACGAAGTCTAGATTGGTCCCCGTGAATGCTCCCCCGTTTGTCTTTGGGAAAATTAATTCTCCTTTAGCTGGCTTCACTTCATCGAGGAACCTGCCTTTTTCCGCGTCCATCGGCAGAATGAAGTTAGCTTTTCTGTTTACCTTCGCCGTATGCCTGGGATTGCTGGTCTGCGCCCCTAGCTTAATATGCACTATGTCGTAACCTTTCTTTCTGCAGGCTTGAAGTATCCTCCGTGCGTTCTTCACCGCTCTCTTGACCCTTTGATCATATTCTCGCAAGGCCTCTCTCACTTCTCTTTCACGCAACCCTGCATCCAGTGCCTCTTGAAGCAGTGGTTTTGAGTTCACAAGGTTTTGAAAGTCAATCAGAAGCAAGGCTGTCTTCCCCGGCTTCATTTCGAATTCAGGGAGCGGCTTTGCCAAGGCCTTGAAGACATCTTCCATACTCAATTTTCCCATTAGATAACCTCTAGCCTGATTCTTGGCCTTCTCACTAGACGACCACTGCATTGTGTGCCGCACATATTTATAATTTAAAGGTCAAAACCTGACCTAGCACGCCAAGTGAGAAAAGACGGTCTTTCGCATCATCTTGTTACAAAACACCTGTCACCGTCCGTCACAATCCTAGTTTTTCGGCAATTCTCAGAATTACAATGTACTCAACATCATTTTTGGGGATTTTTGAGCTTCTTGTCATCCGCTGGAAACTTGTTAGGGCGCGCTAGCACATTCCTAATCTAGATTTTTAGCTGTGAAAACTACCAAGAAAAAGCATGAATTTCCATGTCCGTAACTGCACCCAAGGAAAACTTGGAGTTTTTGCCAAGTCTTTTGCCGGTAAAGTTGGGTGGGGGTCCCACCCTTGTTTAGGCTTGGCGCGCTCCATTTAATCTCTTACTTGGAATTCCGCCCACAGGGGATAATGATCGGAGATGCGATACGACAATTGCGTCTTTGTCAGGTTGAGCGATTTCAAGGCTACCTTGGTGAAGTCGAAGTTTCCTCCTCGGAGATACTTGAGTGACAGGGCCGGAGTGCCATCGTTCCCTGTGAACCAGGCAATCTGGTCAAAAAACTTGTTTGTATCGGGCTTGTTTGGGTCGCTAAAAATTGTTCGAGGGATCTTCTGCAGATCCTCTGGAACATACAATCCTGTTGATGTGAAGGCCTCAAACAGCTTGTCGCCTTTTCGATCGATGTTGAAGTCGCCGAGCGTGATTAGGTTGTGATCCCAGCCGTTAATGTCTTTAGCCCACTCCGCCAGCCACTCAGCGATTGCCTTGAGTTCAGGAACTCGCTCCTCAGCGCCACCGTAGATGACGTGGAGCGTGACGAGAATGAAAGTCTTCCCCGCTGACCTGAAACTAACCGCGTAAGGTGTGCGTGCAAACTGTTTGTTGAGGGCGTCTGGACCTATTCTGTCCAACTGTTCTTTCGGGACGACGAGTTCACAAGCTAGCCCTGAAATACGAACTTTTCGAGTGTCAAAAAGGAATGCCATGCGCTCGTCGTTGCCCGGCGCGCCTTTAGTCACGTCCGTCAAAATGAACTCCCAATCAGGTGCAAGCACTTTAAGCATGTGACGTAGACATTTGAGGTTGCCTTTCACTTCTTGAAGCGCAACCACATCGAATCGAGAAACAATCTCGGCGATGCAGCGCAAAGCATGCAAGTTTCGTTTTGGGGAATCTGTCTCTTGGCTCTTCCAAGTCTCATTCAAGTCGCCAAACCCTCGGAGGTTCCACGTGGCGATTAACAGGTTGCGGTCAGGGATTTTGGCCGGGACGCCTACCGGGGGATCTTGGTCAAGTGTGGCGCATAATGTGTTCAATTCGTCTTTGATTTCCTCGGGCGGCTCGTCAGTTATTTCTGGAATTAAACATCCCTCCAATGAGCATGTTCTAGATAACTGCGAGCATATAAGATTAGCGCATTGAGCGGGCGACCATTCCGTTGGTCATTTCTTGCAGTCCTAACTGGAATGGCCAGTCCCTTTACTCTTTGAAACGAAAAAGCTGGAGAGAATCAGCGCACGCCATGCGGTAGTCACAGTTTGTGATTGCTTGTTGAGAGTCGGGTTTAAGAGAACGGTCAAGCTTGATTGAAAGAGGATGTGAGCAGAGTTGGAAACTAGCGCTGTCAAATCTGCAGCTTTGTGCAAGATATACGACGGCAAGCGCGCGATAGTGCTATGAGTGAGGTTGAGGACCTTGGCAGAAAGGAAGACAACGTTTTTGATCAGAGATTTTCGTAAGTCTGACCTGAACGAGTTGCTGCGTCTTTTACCCGAGTGTTTTGCCGAGGAACTCGAGGTTTCAGGCTTTGATCCAGTTCATACAAGAGACATGGTCAACCGCGCGTTCGGACGAACTGGTAGGGTCTTCCTTGGGCTGTTGCGGCTCTTTGGAAGAGAACCAATGAAGTTCTTGGTTGCAGAAGCTGACGGCAAAGTTGTTGGCACAACAATCATTGATGATAGGGGAAAAGCCGGCTCCATATCAGCAGTCATGGTCCATCCAGACCACAGAAGAGAAGGAATTGCCACAAGACTGATGACAAATGCTCTTGGCTACATCCGAGAAAGGAAAAAGGCCAGAGCCATCTTGAGTGTAGCGTCAACGAATGCTCCTGCAATAGGCATGTACGTCAAACTAGGGTTCAGGGCGTTTGAACATGCAGTATATTTTGTGCAGGAAACAGATTGCCCATGCCCACCGCAGGACACTGGTGGAGTCCAGATCAGACCGTTTCAGAAAGATGACTTGGACGCGGTCTACAGGTTGATAAGGGCTTCAGAAGACCCTGCTCGCTTGAGAATCTTTGACTTCGGTAAGAAAAACCTGAGAACGCCATTCCTGCAGCGCTTGTTCCGTTTCTCGACTGAGAAGAAGATGGTTGCGGTGTTCGATGGCAGAATAGTCGGGTATGCGGAGGCATCGTACACCACGCCAAAAGAAGTGGGCAGGATAGGTTTCATCCACGTGAACCCTGAAGGTAAGTCGCTCGGTGTCGAGAAAATGCTTATAAACGCAGCAAGTAACGAAATTGAGAAAGCGGGAGTGAGAAGAATCCGCATAATTGTTCCCACAACAAGGCAAGAACTCACAGAAACGGTGAAGAATCTAGGGTTCAGAGAGGCTCTTATGATAGATGGAATGGTGGCAGAGTTTCCATGATGATTGCGCTTCTGACCACGGCCGCCGTGCTTTTGTTCAGAGTCTCCCAAGCCCTCAGGAGAAGTGTGTAACTATGGGTGAGAGCAAGGAGCCCGACTTGCAGAGAATCCTTGACAAAGCCATTGCCCTCCATGCGTCGTACGCGGACGCTCGCTATCAATGTTTTGACGATGAACTGATCACTGTGGAAAATAAGGAGCTGAAGAGTTACTCCTCAAGAAGACTCAGCGGAATAGGGATAAGAGTTGTCATAGAAGGAGCGGTCGGCTATGCTTCCACGAGCGGTCTGAGTCAAAGCAACCTTGAGAGAACTCTCCAAAACGCCATCAGAACTGCAAAGTCCATTAAAGGCCAGAAACATGTCCTTGCTGAGACCAAAATCAACAAGACCAACGTCAAGTCGCCAGCAAAAATTGATCCCGCCAACGTTCCACCTGAAGACAAAGTCTCGATAGTTCTGGACGCAAACAAAGCTGGATGGATTAACAAGGACGTGAAGAACGCTATGACAATGCTTGGGCTAGCCAAGGATTCCAGGCTGTTCATGTCAACCCAGGGAGCATGCATAGAAGTTGAAACAGCATTGGTGGGTCTTGCGCATGCAAGCGTTGCAAAAATCAACGGAACGATGGAAAGCGTTAGCGACATGGGAGAATCACGATGCGCAGGATTTGAGTTCATCAAGTCTAGAGATTGGAGTTCATTCACGGCGGGCGTGTCCAAACTCGCCATTGAAGCTGCAAACTCTGGAACCCCGCCTCCTGGCACGTACACGGTAGTGGTTGACCCCCATATTCTCGGACTCGTTCTCCACGAGGCCTTTGGACATGCATCCGAAGGCGACGTCGTGTCTTCCGGCGAATCGGTTCTTCGCGGCAAGCTCGGCGATAAACTAGCAAGCGACACGGTAACCATAATTGATGAGGGGACGATTGAGGGAGGATACTTCTATCCGTTTGACGATGAGGGAACGAAAAAGGAGAAAACGGTCGTAGTTGAAAACGGAGTTCTGAAGAATTTCCTTCACAGCAGAAACACCGCGCACGAACTGGAAGCTAAACCTACGGGCAATGCTAGGGCACAAGACTTCGACAACTTACCCATAGTGAGACAAACCAACTACTACTTACAGCCAAGGGATGCAGAGTTTGAGGAGATGATAGAAGACATCGAGTTTGGAATTTATGTAAGAGGAAAGGGTGCCGGTGGAGGGGAGGTCGACCCAGGCGTGGGAACATTCACTTTTGGTGTTGGGCCTTCAAAGGTCATAAGAAAGGGTGAGCTCGCCGAGACAGTTAAGGGTGTGGTTATCAGTGGTTCCATTCTTGACACGCTCAAGACGATCGATGCTGCTGGAAAAGATCTGAAGGTCATAACGAGCGTTTTCGGCGGCTGTGGAAAAGATTCACAGAGAGCCACGGTTGGTTTTGGAGGTCCGCACGTTAGGGTTCGCAAGATGACCGTGGGAGGAAGGTGAAACAATGGAACTGGCTGATCTTGCAGTTGAGAAAGCTCTCAAGGCAGGGGCAACTGAAGCAGAAGCCTACGCGCAAAGAACAAACACCCTATTCGTGACGTTCACAGACAAAGTTGAGAACCTAAAAACAGTCGAATCCACGGGAATAGGTTTGAGGGTAGCTGTCGGAAAGAAAACGGCAATCTGTTCTACTTCCATTGTGGGCAAAACAGAAATCGACGAGCTGGCAGTGAGGGCAGTCAAAATAGCTAAAGTAGCCTCTGAAGATTCGCTCTGGAAGCATCTGAACAAGAAATTTGCTACGACACCCGTTGAGGGATGCTATGACAAAAAGCTGGAAAACCCTGACTACAAAGAAATCATTGAGACGTTGATGGCAGCTGTAGATCGCATGAAGGATTATGACAGGAGAGTTAAGCCTACACGCGGTTTCTTCTCCGTTGCGCTGGAGCATGTTTTAGTGGCAAACAACTACCGGGAAAGCATCGAAAGAAAGGGGACAGAGATAGGTGTTTTTCTGTCAGCCAAGGTTGAAGAAGCCGGGTTGAACAGCACTGGAGCAGAAATACAACAAGCGAGAAGCTGGAAAGAAATCAAATTCGAAGATTTAGCCAGCAAGGCAGCAGAAAAGGCCGTGAAGTATTTGAAGGCAAAGCCCATCCCGAGCGGAAAGATGCCGGTGATTATCAGAAACCAGATTTTTGCAAACATTCTTGGAATCTTTTTGAGCGGCCCCATAACTGCTGATTGGGTGCAGAAAGGAAGATCGCCGTTGTTAGGCAAACTCGGGAAGCAGGTCGCTTCGGAGAACATTGAGCTTATTGATGATGGAACATTGCCAGGAGGCTTACGGACCGAACCCTTTGACGACGAGGGGCACCCCACTCAAAGAACCCCGATCATCGAGAAGGGCGTGCTCAAGAACTACCTCTACGACACTTACACTGCGCTGCAGGACAACGTGGAATCAACCGGCAACGCCCGCAAACCCTCTGGCTACTGGACGAAATTGCAACCATTGCCGAGCAACCTGATTCTGAAACCTGAAAAAACAAAACTCGAAGAGATGATTCAGGAAACAAAGAAAGGATTGTACGTTGAACAGACGATTGGAGAATGGCTCTCGAACCCCGTAAGTGGCAACCTCAACGCTACGGTGACTCACGGGATCCTCATAGAAAACGGCAAAGAAGGTCAACTTGTCAATGGAGTAGTAATCGCAGGAAACTTCCAGGAACTGTTTAGGGACGGAGTAGAAATGATATGCAACGATCTCAGGAACAGCGCCGCAATGGGAAACGTGAGCGTCTCCTCACCAACAGTCAAACTTGCAGAACTGACCATCGCTGGAAAATAGACACGCGTGGAACTTCAACCGCGCCAAAACCTTCAGAAAAATAAAGCATGGGCCTAGCGCGCGCTGCTTGGTTACTCCTGTGTACATCTCTACTGTTTGGAGTCTCCGCACTGATGAAGTTACTGTTTCCTTGATTGATTCGCCGAAGGTGTATGTTAGAGTCTCTTCGTGAGAACCTTCATCTTGGAATCAGTGAAATTTTGACTTGCCCAGAAATATTGAGCTGTCGAGTTTTCCTCGGCAGTCATAAGTTCGACAAACCTAATACCCTTCTTTTTCAACAGTCTAAGAGTCTCGGTAACTAGTGTCTTTCCAATTCCCCTTCGTCTAAAATCTGGATGAACTGCGAGAAAGACTATGAACGCATCCTCCTTAGTATATTCAGTGAATGAAAAACCAAGTTGTCGGTCATTCTGATAAGCGACCAAGCTCGTGTCTGGGTAATGTGCTAACTCCCAGTCAATCTTGCTCGCAAGAATATTGAACAATTCCTGCTCGAAAGAGCCCGTTAGATCGAAAAGACATTCTTTCGTCAGTCGCTTGATTTCCACGATGTCGTCTTCACGAACTGGCCGAACGTCCAGCCTATCTATCATTATCTAATATGCCCCCGTATACCATTAATGCTAGGGACGGAAATTAAAACGTTGATTTAGGAGTCACAATGAAAAAGCTATTCGACATGCACTTGTCTATGATCGATGTTCAGGGCACTTAGGATTCTTTCTTGTTCTTGCGAGAAACTCGTCAGGTGGTATATCGGTGTACTCGAGGAAATGTCGAGGCTTCTTCGTTGTTATTCTTCGTTTTTGCTTCTTGTTCAGTTTCTCTAGGTTTCTTAGGGCTTTCCTCTTTATGTTAACGGCGAACATTCGTCTTGCTTAGGGCTTTCATCATTTCTCTTTCGTCAGCAATTTCGTCTTTTTCTTCAATTGCCCTCTTTTCTTCGCTGGTGGGCTCTTCAACAGGTATCAGTTTTTCCACCAGCTCTTTGTAGAGAACCCTCAATTCTTTCAATTCCTCCCTGATGTCCTTCAACACTTCAATGCTCACAACAAGCCCCGCAATCATTTATACGGACTCACGTTTATATTTGTTATGAACTCTTTCTGGAAAGTCTTAGCTTTTCGAGCACTCGCGTAGGATTTGAACCCATGACCAGTAGAGACATCGCCAGGACAAACACCTCTGCGTTTTCAACCTGCAAGTGCGGGGGGTGGGATTCGAACCCACGGAGGCCTTCGCCAGAGGATCTTAAGTCCTCCCCCTTGTCTTAGGCTTTTTCTGGCCCGCCTATTTAGACCTGGCTCGGGTACCCCCGCTTTAGCCACTTACGTTGATGTTCCTTCGTAGTTAAAGTTTTTCGGGAGCTTGACATTAAGTTAAAATCCACAAGCGTCTAATGTTTTGAGCGTGCGTGGGCGAGTAGCTCAGTACCTTCTGACCATAATCTTAAGTAGCTAAGAATATCTTGAAATTGACAACAGTATGCGATGCATATTCGCCGAAGGAAAACAAAGAGAATTGATACTTTTCGCAAGAGATCTGTACGGAACCTCCTGGAAAAACATGGCGTCCAAACTTGGTATTGGGTCCAGCACTCTGCGAGACTGGCGCGACGAGAAATATCTGATGCATTACAGGGTTTTCCGGAAGCTGGTCGCGTATTTCTCAGAGTGCGGGAAGTTCAGAACCTCTCTGACTGGGTTCAGAAAGGACAATTGGGGCCGACGCTTAGGCGGTTTCAACACCAAAAAGAGTGGGCACGGTTTCTTCGATCCAAAATACGCGCAACAACAGCACTCTTGGAAGTGCAGAGGAGGGAGAGTTGGATCACGGAACTGGCACACTCAGATGAAGATCAACAGGCCGTATGAATATCATCAGATGCAACAAGCGAAAATCAAACAGTCTCTGAAATACAAGTACAAATATCACAACCAAAAATACCGCAATGCTTTGGAATTAGATGTAGCAAGGATTCTCACGGAGAATGGCGTCAGATTTGAATACGAGCAACTCGTAAACTGTGAAAATAGGTTCTATCTTCCTGGCTTCACAATAGACCGCGTAATGCTGGAGGCCACGTATTGGCATGATGTGGAACAAAGGGCAAGAGAGTTGAATCAGAAAATCAGGGATTACCAAAAATCGGGGTTCAGCGAAACTGTTATCGTAACCACTCAGAAATATAAATCTCAATACTCAAGATTACTCCATGGCCCAAATGTTGCAGTAATAACGCTGGAAAACCTAAGGGAAATAGTGGGCGGGAAAATATGGGCGGGTAGAGGGAGTCTAATTAGCTCTCTACCGAAGCTCAGCACGGATAGAGCACCAGCCTCCTAAGTTGGTGGTCGTGGGTTCAAATCCCACCCCGCCCGCCATATTTTCAGAAATAGAACTTAAATCACGGTTTAATCTGAAAATCCGTAAAAAAACTAAAGTGAATGAATCAGAAGAAAAAACAGGGAAAGGGTTAGTTTCTGTCCTCTAACTACCGTATAAAGTGAACGTACCGCTAGAATTTTGAATCGTCACGGTCACCGAGTCGCTAAGCTTAACACTGTCACTTGGATGAACATAAGCATTGGTTACGTCAAGGTTTATGGTTCGTTCATGTTTGATATAGTTGATAACGAACATATTAGGATACACAAGAGAAAGAACCATAAGAACAAACGAAACCACTTCTAGCACATCCAAAACAGTCCGAAAGACAACCTTGTGCTTTCTAAAAGCATCTGGAACGAAGGAACTTTTCTTCTTTTTTCTTGGCATTGCTTATTCTCAGAGGGTAACTAAGGATTAGAATCCTATTTATTTTTTGCACATGAAGTAGTCAAAACTCAGAAAGAAACGTAAGACAGCTAATCTTATATCTGCACAGCAACAGAACACACTAGGGATTAAAAATGAGTCAAATGAAGATTGTTAAAAGAAATGTTGCTATTGCATTGGGAATAATCTGCATTATCTTAGTAGCTGGTATAGGTGGAGTAATGGCATATTACACGATGCAAATCAACAACAAGGATTCAACATACAACGACTACGTAGCAACGCACAGTCATACCGATACTGAGTATAACGCATCACAGAATAACTATAACAGCTATGTTTCAACCCATTCTCACACAGATTCCGACTACAACGCTCTGCTTACCGACCATCACCACACTGACGAAGAATATAACACCATGCAGTCAAACTACCAAAATGAACAAAACATATACAACAACTATGTGAATGACCACCATCACACTGACGAAGAATATAATTCAGCAATTGCTTCTAAGCCTGCGAAACTTATCCAAGTAAATTTGAAAGCAGAAGATAATAGACCTTTTCTTCAACAATCTTATCTTCACGTCTATGGATACGTGTGCAATGTGGGCGGGGATACAGCGTATAATGCCGTACTTTATGTAGAAGCATGGATAGGAGCAGTCTTAGCATTTAATACGACAATATCCTTGGGCACAATAAACGGCGAAAGTTACACCTCAGTTGATTCACAAGTCGCCTATTCTGGTAATGCATTGACAACATGGCAGGTATGGTCTAATCCAACAGGTATCAGTATGAGTTGGGGCTAATCTCTCAAAACCCTTCTTTTCTTTTCGATTTTCTACACGGCAAGTCTAAGCCATGCAGTACAGAAATCTTAAATCAGCACAGCAATAGAAGACAATCAGGGATTTAAAAATGAGTGAAAAGAGGATTTTAGAGATTTCATGTCCAAAATGTGGAAAGAGATTCTGTGCAAGTAAACCAAGAACCAAAAAGCAATGGAGAATGAGTTTGATTCTGCATCTTATGTTCTCAATCAAATCTCAGCACAATCTAAAATCAGAAGAAGCATCTTCAATAGCAGACCACTACCTTGAATCGCAATAAAGACAGAAATCTTAATTCCGCAAAGCAATAGAAAAACGTAGAACACAAAAAAGGTTAATTTAATTACTTATTGCAGTCACTACTAACAGGGAAGTCCATGTCGCAAGAATATTGTAATTTCATTGTCAAAGGAAATATGGCTTTCATACACGAATTCGAAAAAATGCTTGAAGAGAACAAAATAGCGCATTCAAAGCCACAACGCGAAAAGCCAGTCGTAGAAACTCTAGAAAGAGTCGAAACGGAAAAAGAAGCAGAAACGAAAATGGTGTTTCGTGAGTCCCTTTATTTTTTAACTTCAAAGGAAACCATAGATTTCGTCATTGCTGTTACTCCATTTGTACTTGGCAAAATCTATCGGTGGTACGTTAGTCGAAAAAAGAAGGGAGAAAAGGGAGAAATACTAATCCGCATGAAGAACGGAACTACAGTTGAAGTTAGTGCTGAATCAATTAACAAATTCGTGTTCACAGAAGGCAAAACTCGAAAGAGCAACAAGAAGAGAAAGAAGGCTAGTGGAGCCAAGAACAAGAAAGTCAGAACTCTTAAATCGACACAGCAACAGAAGACAAACTAGGGATTTAAGAATGATTGTCGAGGAACTCGATTGAAACGTAATAGAACCATTTCGGTGATACTGTTTATTCTCGGCTTAGGTTTGGTAGTTCTGGGAACAGGACTATCTGATTTCTCTCAAAGATACCTGAATCTTGTCGGGTACTACACAACATACCCGTATATGGGTTTAGGTGCAGTCATAATTATAATAGGCTTAGTTGCTCTGTCTGTTGCTTACGTTATGATAATCCGTGGCGAAAAGAGTTCAGAGCGGTCATAAGTCTTGTTTTCTTGAAATGGTGGATAAGGATAGATTGAAAAGGCTCTAGTCAAGCTGAAAAAGGAATGTGAGCGGAAAAGCTAGGTCATTGTGTCGAAAGTGCAGAACGGAGAAAAAATGATAGAATCTACACTTTAACCGACCTCTCCTTATGGTTTGTGTCCTTCAATCTAATCCTTTTAAATAGCAAAAATGACAACGAATAGTTATGTCAACAAAAGAAGACTGGCGTATCTGTGAGCTTACGAAGAAGATTGAATATGAGCGTAAGGGATGCAAAGTTATAACTACGGGAAAAGGTTCCGATTTCGCCGCCATATGTGCGAACAAGCCTTTGACTTTCGTTGAAGTGAAACAAGGTTGCGGGTCGCTTACAGAACTCCAGAAAAAAACCATGAAAGAGGTTAGAGAAAGCGGTTTTGAATACAGAATAGAGCGTTGCTCATGTTCAAAGAACATCAAGGAACACAAAGCAACACATTAAGTGAGGTGAAAATGAAGAATGCCTTATTGTCCTATTTGCAAGAGACCTTACAATGGCACGACCTGTCCTTTTTGTCATCAATATCGAGACAGAAGCAGAGAACACGGTTATCACTAATACGAAATTGGCTTTCTTAGTTTAGCCTTACCGTTGTAAACGAAATCTTTAATCTGCACAGCAACAGAAGACGAACTAGAGGTTCAAAAATGAGTGAAAGTATTGACTTTCGTTTACGAGCCATTATCTCATTAGCAATCGGTTTTATTATCCTCATAGCTGGCGTGTCTCTATATTTTAAGCTAAATACTGGAACGAGCTTTCTAAGCGCAGTTTTAGGATTTTCCACTCCTTTCTTTTTCATAAGCGGTCTGCTTCTCAGAGCGCATCTTAGGGTAAAGAAAGGACAACCACCTTTTAGTTGGTAACTTCAGTTTTCCCACCTTTTGGTACAGGCATCTGTTTTACTTTCTATTTCACCCCAAGCATCCACCACAAAGCTTGTCAAAGCCCAGCCCAATCCTCACTTTTCAGTTGAAAGAGGAATATGAGAAAGCGGTTAGGTTTTTCACCAAGCTTAGACTTTCCATGAATGAATGCAGATTTCAGGGAGTCCGTAGAAGTTCTTCATCGAAGTTTCGTAAATTATGTGCATAGAGTATGTTAAACTTGGGCTATTCATATCGAACCAGATAGATGGGTTTGCTTGCCTCCATTTTCTTCTGTTGTGCCGTTATGTCTTTCAAGGATTTTGCGTGTGGCATTTGTGCAATATTTTCCTCCATGATATGAGCAGATACTGTAGCACAGAATAACTGATCATTGATGCTGACATTTTTTTGTTCGTTTTTCATCTTTCGTCAAGTCCTCACATATATATTAAGATTTAATAAACGTTTTCAAAGAACCGTAGAACGCCAAGACAGATCTCAGTATCCTTTTTCGCAATGATTTCAGGGAGTCCATAGAAGTTTAGAGTCTAAGCATCTAATCTTCTAGCGCGCGCTGTCCCAGAGGTATCTCTGACGTTTCAGCAACTTTCACAAGAGTCGATTTTTCCATCTCCGTTCTTCATATTTTTCTCTCCAATTTTCAATCTCGATTAATTGCTAATCGCAGGTGCTTGCCACAAATACTTCGTGTCCTGCACTTGCCTGAGCAAGAACTCGGCCAAGTCTGCACGCGAAATCCATGTGCCTACTTCACCCTTTCCAACATAGCCAGCCTTGACTTTTCCAGATTGTTTGCGTCGATAACATACGGTGTGTCGCCTATTCCGTCGCCGTTTGAGTCAGTACCGTTGTAATCACTCCAATAGTTGCCGCCAGAAGGATAACCATTATCCCAAATATTCGCTGAGTCGATAGACAATTTGAGGGTATTGTTGAAAAAGTTTCTATTACGTCAACTAAAATATACCCGGAGTTCCTATCCGTTCTTGGAGGTAGGTTCATGAAAACCAAGCTGTTGTTCATCTTGATTTTGCCGTTGCTCACGAGTCTTTTGCTGGTTCTACCTGCCAGGGCGTCGGACACCACGGTCTCGGTTGATCCTCAATGGAATTACATCGATGTGGGCGAGAATTTCACTGTCGAACTCAGGCTTGAAAACGCGCTGAACCTTTATGGATGGCAGGTTGCGCTGAGCTTCAACGCATCTGTTCTGAACGTTGTCAACGTCGCGTATGCTCCTGACCACATCTTCAATGGACATGTCGTCGTGGAGGCAGGTCCAATTATAGACAACGTTGAGGGTTACGTCCTCCATTGTGCTTGCCTGCTAGGCAACAGCGACAGCGTGAGTGGGAGCGGGGGACTCGATGTAATCACGTTCACCGTTGTTACCCACGGCGAATCCCTCCTACACGTAGTCAGAGAAGGAGAAGGCATCATAAAGGGAGGTTTTGCCACAATTCTAGTGGATCCTCTGATCGAGGAAATTGCCTTTGCTTCCACCGATGGGCATCATCACAACCATCTACAGGGAGACATAACCGGCCCCATGGGAAAGGCCGACGCCAGAGTCAACATGATTGACATAGCCTATCTGATATCACAATATGATACTACGCCGAGCTCTCCGAACTGGAACCCTAAAGCAGACCTAAGCGGTGACGGCAAAGTCGACATGAGAGACGTCAACATAGCGTTACACAATTTTGGACTCCACTGGCCATGAACCGTGAGCAAACGCTATCTTGAGTGCTGACTTACTCTCCCAACTTCCCTTTTTTCTGACAACACCGATGCATGCACAACCGAACTTGCAGAGACTGTTAGCGAAGTCATGGCATTTGCCGCGTGGCCATCCGCGTTTCCATTGCACCGGTTCTCAGGAGCTCTCTGACGAGTTCAGTTTCTATTACACCAATGTTTATATCTCCATGGTTGTTTGGATACCTTGGGGGAGGATACGGTGCCCCAAATAACGTGTCCTAATTGTGGAACAACCATAAACTTGGAAAACCGCAGAAAAATCGATTTTGATCTGATACTGAACGCGGTCAAGAGAGAACCTCAGAAGTTCACCGATCTGCTGAAAGTCACACGTCTCTCGCGTAAGACCTTGAGTCTGAGATTGAAAGAAATGTGTCAGAGTGGAATGTTGGTCAAGCGAGACGGGAAGTACGATAAGAATGAACTTGGACAGCCTCAAGGCGGCACTGGAGGTGTTGGGAAAGGATTCACGAGACTGCTTCCAAGCAGGAAAATGAGGATTGGCCTGTCCTTGATTTCGCTCGTGCTACTGTCTTCGGCATCAGGTTACGCTCTGGCAGTTTACATTGAAAGTTCCAGTCCCAAGCAACCTGCGTATGGGCCCGTGAATTTGATGAATGTGACCATGGCACTTGACGTCAACGATGTTGAAGACCTTTACGGGTGGCAAGTCGTCATATCCTACAACTCGAGCGAACTCGGAGTCTTGGACACCGTGCCAGGAAGTTTCCTCCAATCTCAGTTCTTCGCAAAGAGCACCGTTAACGCGTCGAAAAGCCTGTTCGTGAATAGCACGATGGAAGCCGAAGGAGAACTGATGTTGGGTGGCTGTCTCGTGGGTCAGGTTCCAGGCGTGAACGGAACGGGTAGGCTGGCGACAATCATTTTTGCAGTTTTCTCGCAGCAGTACGACCAGCCGAAACTGGTTCCAGACTCTGACACCTTCCTACTCAATTCCACTCTGTCCGAAATCCCTTGGAATAACTCAACCCTGACGTTAAGTCTCTTGAAACAGAATTAACTCGAAAAGTGCGCAATCAAAAAATTGGGAAATGGTTTTACAGGATGGACTCTCGGTTCATTGGCGCGCGCTAGGAAGAAGAAGGGCGGTCGCAGGAGACATCGCCATTGTCTATGAAATTAGGGCAACCCCGTCCTGCCTTAGCTCAACCTCGCAGCGCCCCATCGTTAATCTATCTCATCCAGTAACAAACAAAAGAACAGAGAAAGGGGAATCGCGGAGTGATGTCTCCATTGGCTTAGGATTCAACTCCCGTCGCCGGCTCGACGATTGCGGAAAGGCTCAACTCGCCTACGCGTGCGCTAAGAAAAACCGGGAGCCACCTACCGTTATATTTTTCACATCCCGTATTTGAGGCAATGTTAGTGAATTTCAACATTTATTACATTAGTCCAAGCTGTTTCATCATTCCGACTACATCGTAGAAAAGACGTTCCTCTGTGATTTCGTTGTTTTTCCAAGTGGCAACGGTGCAGAACTCAAGCTTAGCCGTTTTGTGAGTAGGCTGAATAACTTTTCCATCAGGCATTTTCATTGGTCCTATCATGGTTGCTGTCCAGTCAGCGACAGAACAAGTGTAGTTGCCATCGCCGAAAAGAATCTTGTAAGGATTATTAACCAGCTTATTATCAAACGTTTTGAAGAATTCGACAGATTCTTTGTAATGCGCCTCTCGCCCTCTTGTCGGCTCCGGCTGACCCGGCCAGTAGACAGCAACGTTTGCTGCGTGACGTTTCTTAAATGTCTCCCAGTCCTGATCGTTCCAAGCATCATCCAAAGTCATCATCAATTTCATGTTTTCCTTCACACCCATCACAATCACCTCAACAGTCCGAAGTCATTGCTACGATAATAAAGTTGCGAAAACTGCTAAGGAAAGCGCGCTAAAAAAGAGGTGTTTTCAAGAGAACGCAGGTCGACAAGATTTCCTTGGCAAGTCTTGATAGGTCTTCAGGTTAGTGGCAAGGCATGAGGGACAGGAAGCTTTTGGAGCCTTGTATCGCGTGTGCTCTTTCGGTGTATGACGGTAGAAGTCTGAACCTCTTTGGGTTCTAGCCTGCGTGCTATTTGTTTCTGCTGCGGCAAGTCTTGCAAACGCCATAAATATCCAAGCGTTGCCCCGTCCGCGTGAATTCTGCTTTGGCCGCCACTCTTTCAACCATTTCTCGGGCAGCACTGTCATCGAAATCTTGAATGTTGCCACACTGCATGCAGACCAGGTTGATGTGAGGCTCCACATAAGAATCGAATCTTGCCTGACTTTGTGGCAAATCCAGTTCTTGGACCAGGCCGTGTTCCGTCAGAATCTTAAGTGTCTTGTAGACTGTTGCAAGACTGACAGTTGGATGAACTCTCCTTACTTCATCGTAGACTCTTTGCGCGCTCGGATGGTCTCGGCTATGGAGGGCAAATCGACAAATAGCTATCCTTTGCGTAGTGGCCTTGTATCCTTTCTTTCGGAGAGTTTCGATTATCAATGCGTCTGATTTCTGAAAGCGACTCATACGTCTTATTAGATAATAACAAATCTTAAATAAGCCTTTAGCTCTTTGACAGCTTAAGACGTTACAAAACAACAGAAAAGGAATGTGAAAGTTATGAAAGAGAAACATCTCACGACAAATCAGGGTGTTCCTGTCTCTGACAACCAGAATTCGCTCACCGCAGGCGAGCGCGGTCCTGTTTTGCTGCAGGATGTGCATTTGATTGAGAAGCTTGCACACTTTGACCGTGAACGCATTCCCGAGCGTGTGGTGCACGCGAAAGGTGCCGGCGCACACGGACATTTCCAAGTGTACAAGAGCATGGCAAAATACACTTGCGCAAAATTCCTTCAAGACCCAGAGAAGAAAACACCTGTCTTCGTCCGCTTCTCCACAGTTGTGGGCTCAAGAGGATCCGCAGATACGGCTCGCGATCCAAGGGGCTTTGCCGTAAAGTTTTACACTGAAGACGGCAACTACGACTTGGTGGGCAACAACTTGCCAGTCTTCTTCATCCGAGACGCCATCAAATTCCCTGACATGGTGCACGCCTTCAAGCCTGCCCCTGACACTGGCTATCCTACAAGCTCGTCGGCAAACAGTCGCTTCTGGGACTTCATCTCGCTGACTCCTGAATCGACTCACATGATCACTTGGCTCTTCTCAGACCGAGGCACAGTCAAGAGCTACAGAAAAATGGAAGGATTTGGCGTCAACACGTACAAATGGGTGAACGCCAAGGGCAAAGCGGTCTACGTCAAGTACCATTGGAAGCCAAAAGCAGGAATCGAAACTATCGATCGTCACGAAGCCACTCGCTTGGCTGGTGAGGACCCTGACATTGCTACTCGCGACTTGAATGGAACCATTGCTTCAGGGAAGACAGCTGAGTACGAATTGTGCGTTCAGATCATGGAAATTGCGGATGAGTTGAAGCAGGGCTTCGACCCGCTTGACGCCACAAAAACCTGGCCAGAAGACAAATTCCCCCTTATACCTGTGGGCAAAATGGTGTTGAACCGCAACCCTGAAAACTTCTTTGCTGAAACAGAGCAAGCTGCTTTCTCCCCAGGTTCTGTTGTTCCTGGAATTGATTTTTCTGCCGACAAGCTCTTGCAAGGTAGAGTCTTCTCGTACGCAGACACGCAACGACATCGGCTAGGTCCCAATTATCTGCAACTTCCAGTTAATCTGCCGCAGGTGCCAGTTAATAATGACCAGCGCGATGGAGCCATGCAGTATGCGCCCTACGGTGGAGGAACAGTCAACTACGAACCCAACACGCTAGCAGATGGAATGCCACATGAAGCTCCGGCCACTGGCACGACTCACGAGCATCTTGACGCAGACATCGTGCGCCAGAAAATCACTTTGACAAACGACTTCAAGCAAGCGGGCGAACGCTACCGCTCACTAGGCAAAATGGATCAGGACCACCTAGTTGATAACATCGTGGATTCTCTGAGTCACGCAGAGAAGTTTATTCAGAAACGGATGGTCGAGAATCTTACTCAAGCCGATCCAGAGTTTGGCAAACGAGTGGCAAAAGGCCTCAAACTCTAGAGCGCGCGCCACCAGCAGCAACGCGGCCATAGAAGTAAACTCTGGAACCACTGCGCGCGAGGGTCAAAATCCCAACGCAAACACTAGTCCTTAAAGCGCGCACTAATCGACTTTGGGAAAAGGGAGAGCATAACAGCTAATTAATTCAGGGATCCATTTTGCCATAAGAAACATGATTGGCTAACAAACGTTATTAGAAAGCAAAACATTACGCTTTTTCTGGAGATATCTTTGAACATCAAGGATCTGTTTGGATATAATTGGTATTCGCGCCGCAAATTCCTGAAAAGCATGGCAGAAATCCCATGGAAAACGGTTGTAGAAAGCTGCGGAGCCAGCTTTGACTCTATCCGGGACATATTCGTTCACAGTCTACAGGCCGAGCATCTCTGGGTGAGACGTTTGAGCGGAAAAAGCATAGAAGGAATCTACAACGCTCCATTCACTAAATATGCAGATGTCAATTCCATTCAAGAATATGCTGATAAAGTTGAGGCTGAGACAAGTGAATATCTGGAGAAACTCACGGATGAGAAGCTCCAGAGCGTGTTCGAATTCAAAGGAAGAGACGGAAACATCAATCGGAACAAGACCGAAGATATTCTAATGCATGTGATTGAAGAGGAGATACATCACCGCGGAGAAATACTATGCATCTACTGGCAACACGATATTCCGCCGCCATACACCAGCTACACGACATACAAAGGTCAAGCCTAATCCTAACTCGATGAACTTAACGAACTGGAGCCGAGGAGCGCGTGCGAAACAGAAGTCTGCTGGTCAACATGGCGGACTAATACTCTTTTCTTCCATAAGGTGAGTTTAGACAGGATGAGAGTCAAAGCAATCCTCTTTGATCTTGATGGAACGATTTTCGACATCCTTGAAAGGGACGCATTTGCACGCTATAAGGCTCTAAACGAGCTTGGCTATAATGTCTCTTTAGAGGAAGTTAGGAAACGCTACCGCTATGGTAAAGGCCATTCCGACATTGTTGAAGAGCTTGGCATCAAGTTGACAGAAAGGGAGGAAGAAGAATACGCCAAAGCAGGTTTTGCTTATTTTACGACGAGAGAAGCTTTCAGCTTGACGAAAATCCACGATGGCGCATATAACGTGCTCTCTACTCTTTCTGAGAGGTATAAACTGGTTATTGTGACTTCTAGAGATGCCCTCTCATCCACGAACGAGGAGCTAGAGATCTTTGGCATCAGGAAATTCTTTACACTGATTGTCACCAGGGAGTCTGCTGCAAGACATCATGGAGTCAAAGAAATACCGCTGCTCCCTTTTCAAGAACAAAGAAAGAAACTATACGAAAGCGTAATTGGGTTGATGAAAATAGATCCCAAGGACATGCTGTGCGTAGGCGATTCACTCAGTGAACTACAGCCCGCAAAGGAGTTGGGGATCAATACGGTAGGTGTATTGACTGGATTCAGTAGTAAAGGAGACATGGAAAAAGCGTCGATCCCAACAATTTCAAACCTCAATCAGCTTTTCAAGATTTTGAACTAATTAAACGATATTCTGGGGACAGTGCTCCTCTCCCTGAAAAGAAAAAAGGGAATATCGGGAGATATCCCCACTTGGTGCCGAGTGCAAATCCCACCCCGCCCGCTATATTTTCAGAAATAGAGCTTAAATCAGGGTTTTGTGTTTGTGTACTATTTTGTGTACTATTTTGTGTACTAGTTTTGGTGTCTATTTTCACAGAAGCGATTTGAGAGTATTGTTCTGGCAAATTTTTTCCAACATAGCACCATTTGATCTTGGTGTCAATGATATGTTAAACAGCGAACTTGAGAAGAATGCAGTTTTGAAGAGATTTAGAAAGGAAAAGGAAGAACTTATAGTACATGGCAAAGAAACGTAACGCAATTACGAAAAGAAAGCAAAACGCTTAGCGAACGACTCAAGAAGTGCATTGGATTGAGGACGAATGAAGGTGCTACATTTTAAGTCTACCATAGTTTCTGTTTCCCATGTACCTTGTAACTCCCACGAGGGACAGCCCATCCAACGGCCCACACGACCGCCTCGTCGAGGGATGTATAATTGGGATATACCAATGAAGATCTCTCATACATCTTCGATAAGAACGATGGCTACTGCTGGCATTGCGGGAAGAGGCTATCATGGAAGAACTATGGCAGGTAAGGCAGGAAAGGAGCATGGGAAGCAGACCACAGTCACCCGCTTTCAAAAGGTGGAACTGACTACCTAAGAAATCTCGTCCCTTCCTGCATTGAATGTAACCGTAGCAAAGGCAATCTAAGGACATGTGAATTTGAAAACTATTAGCGACTTATTCTAGCTCTACACACCGCGGGCGCTTGCTCAATTGTAACTTGGTTGTGCTGTTCAGAAATATTGAACTTATGTAAAATATTGAACAAGTTCAGTAAAACTGAACATATAAATACCTCACTGAACATTGATCGTATTATGGTCAGAAGCATATTCACAGGAAAATCCAGCAGAGTAGTTCGCGTTCTACTATCAAAACCTACAGGAACATGGAGAATCCGAGAACTGGCATTGGAAGCCAAAGCCAGTTTGGGCACGGTCTCCACGGTCACAAACAAGCTAATCGACATGGGTTTTCTGGTTAGAGACAGATCAATGCGCCTGAAGCTACGTAAAGAGGAAGAACTACTCAGAAGATGGGCATCGTTCTACGACCCGAATATTTCGCCACACAAGACGTATTATGCTCAAGGTACGGTATATGAAATAGGGAGGGTGCTGGCGAAGACAGCCATGCGATATGGTCTAGAATATGCGTTTACCGGACCATTCGCGACAGATCTTCTCACGCAATACATTAGACCCGCAGAGATTCACATGTACCTCACGAATGAAGACGATTTGAAAAAAGTCGTAGATGACCTAAGTCTTGAAATTGCTGAAATCGGTGGGAATGTGATTTTCCTAATAGCCGAAGACGAGTCAATTCTTTACGGATTAAGAAATACGACAGATGACAGAGTTGGCACGGTCTCAGTGGTTTCGGATGTTCAATTAGTTCTAGATTTGTTCAACCTCACAGACAGAACGAGAGAAGCAGCCGAACGGCTCTTGACCAAGAATCTCGAAAGAAAGACTCAAGGAATGGACCTAATTGAACTTGCCACGCGGTTTTTCGAGCAAAAAGGACTAACCGCTGAGAAGGCACGAACGACAGGCTCCGTGCAGCAAACTGATATCATCCTTTTTGACCCAAAGACAGAGGAATACATTCTGGTCGAGTGTAAGAACACAACCGCAAAACTGGAAGCCGTGGATCAGTTGAAAAAGGCAATTGCATCTTTCCCAAAGAAAGCAAAAGGTGTTATAGTCGCACCACGCATAACTGACGCTGCAATGAAAGAATTGGAGAAGGCACAACTGACATTTGAATCCGTAGAGGCGATCGAACGTGGTCTACACAAGGGCACAAGTCGAAACATCTTACAAAGCATTGAATGAAATCAGTGAGGCGTTTAATCGTAACAAAAACCTACGAGAGAAATATGTTCTTACAGGCGGGTGGGCGCCCTACTTTATAACGTTAGGTAAATTTGAGCATACAGGTTCCAGAGATGTAGATCTTGTTCTTTCCTTGGAACTGATGAAAACATATGCGAGAATCGAACGACTAATGGTCGAAAAACTAACATACACGAAAACCGGACCTTTTGAATTTTCAAAGACTGAAAAAGAAATCACCTACGAAATTCATTTTCTGTGCGAACCAGAGCATGTTCCTGAAGACGTATCAACCTACAGAATACAAGAGGGTTTATCCCCAGTCGTAGTTAAGGGATGCTCGATTGCCTTTGAAGACAACTTCACCCAAAAACTTGACAAGACAGAAATCCTAGTCTCCGGCCCAATCGCATCGATAGCACTCAAAGCCCACGCCTTTGACAATGATGGCAACAGAATCAAAGATACCTACAACATCTACTCTATCCTTGTTTCAGTCCCAAAGATTGACCAGCTTCTGTCATCTTGGGCATCCGAAAATGCCTTCGTAGCTGAGTCCATAGAATTACTGCAAACCTCATTTGCATCTGAAACTTCTGCGGGACCGACGAGCGCTGCAGAATATCTCATTGCCGCTCCCTCTGAAAGAGGCGCATACGCAGCATCGGTCTTCACCTCAGTAAATAGTATTCTGAAGAAGATTGTCTCAGGCAAACGTTGATGTGTTAACTAGTATTCAAATTTCGATATCTGTTCAGCATTTTGTCAAGAAAAAAAAGGGAGCTGCGGGAGATTTCGCCACTTGGATGCGGGTGCAAATCCCACCCCGCCCGCCATGACTTAATGACCCATCTCCACTTCTTCACTGAATTTGAAAAGTGGGTAACGGAAGCAGGGTTGGAAAAGCGGCAGCGGAATCATAGGTAACTCTAATAGGACAAGAATTCCACTCCTATCTTGGAGGCCCGACACGTTTGGAGGCTATGATGAAGCATTTCATGAAGAACATGAGCAAAGAGGACAAAAAGAAAATGATGGAAGAGTTTATGGCAAGCATGAGCGAAGAAGAAAGGACGGAAATGATGAGATTAATGATGCCCATAATGATGAAAGATATGAAGCCTAACATGATGGCTAAACTCATGGGCGATTTCAGCGAAAGCGACTGCAAGAAAATGATGATGGGAATGCCGCCAGAGATTCGAGAAAAATGCAGGAAGATGATGACCAGTTGCCTGAGGACCTTGAAAGAAATATAGAGCCTTCACCGTGGCTTGGACGCAAATCCCCTCGCCCGCTACAGACTGTACCCGTGGGCGATTTTACAGAAAGCCCGTTAGCGGTTGCTTTCTTTTCTTGAAAATTCTGTTGCTCCTGTAGCCGAGGGCCGACTCAAACTCTGTTTCGATCAGTTGAGATGCTTCCTATTCTCGATGGGCGACTTTCCCGATGAACTCTGTGTGTTTGAGGTCCATGAGTTGAGCATAAATCGATTTCTTGTGAGCTTCCCTTCGCCTAGCAACCGCGTTATTGGAGATTGAAGAGAACAGAAAACACTTATGAATGAAAAGCTCGATAGAATCTACAACTGAGGTGTTGAAGTTGCCAAGAGTCGTTCATTTTGAAATAGACGCCAAAAAGCCTGAGAACGCCATAACCTTCTATGAAAAGGTGTTTGGCTGGAAGATTGAGAAGTGGAAGGGGCCCGTAGACTATTGGTTGATAATGACTGGAAAAGAAAAGGAACCGGGCATAGATGGGGGACTGTCGAAAAGAACGGAAGCTCAACCGTCAACAGTCAACACCATTGACGTGCCTTCAATCGACGAATACACAAAGAAAGTCAAAGCAAACGGAGGAAAGATCATCAGGCCGAAACGAGCCGTTCCCGGAGTCGGGTGGATGGCCTACTTCAAAGATCCTGAAGGAAACGTCTGGGGCATGATGCAAACCGACAAATCTGCCCGTTGAATGTCCGTTGAAACTGGCATAATGGCAGACAAAAGACGCAGATACGCCTTCCTTCCAGTGGAATAGCAAAGGGACTATGGATGTTGAACGCGCGGCCAGGCTCGTAAGAAAAGATTCTCCCGCGTCCCTACTGGGAAACAAACAGGAATAATGCGTGTCCTCCGCAGAAAAGGAACTCGGGACAAGATGTTGCTCCATGGTTGCCAGTGCGAATCTTGCTTCCCTGCATCGGAGCAGATTTGACCCTTCTCTCTGGGAGTGGCCTTTGAAGATGACTATCAGGGTGATTTAGTCTTGTATCTGCTGTTTTCGGAGAAGAAATCTATCACTCTGGACTTGGCCAAAAATCTCGCGTAATGCTCTGCGCGGGCAGGGATGACGTATTCATCTCCTTTCTCACAGGTTCTTGTTTTGCCATTAATAGTGAGCTCCATTTTTCCATCTATCACAATTCCCCATTGAACATAATCGTGACGATGCTCTGGCACCCGTGCAGAAGGTTCCATTTCAAAGAAAATTAATTGGTGTTTCTCGCTCTGCAATATCCAAGCCCTAACGCCTTTGAACTGAATATCCGCTTCCGGCAATCGTGTTATGACTTCAGGATAATCTCCTGAATGCTGGCCTTTTAGAGCATCCAAACGTTTCATCCTCTAAGGTCTGAAAAATTCAGCGCCAATTTAAGTTTTGCCGTTTTCACTGACTCCAGTAGCGCTATTCCATATGGTCACGGATTCAAATCCCACCCCGCCCTCTACAGAAACACTCCGGACGATGTTGCAGAATGTTCTTAGTCGCATCTCTTTGAATCAGAGTGCGATTCCAATGTTACGGGCACGCGCGTCTGTCTTGCCTAACGACATATGCCGTTTGGTGAAAATGGGGAGATCGAAGCGAAGAAAAGCATCGGCAACTTCAAAAGGTTGTAGAAGACATCAAAATATGAAAAGGAGATCAAGTGAATCATGGGAAGCAAAAGAGAAGTCAAGAACGAAGCCACAAATCATGGATGCAAGATCAGAGCAAGTAAGAATGGCCCCTATCTTGTTTCCGGTGGAGTTCCACTAGTCACACAGATAATTAGTGTCGATACTGACGGAATTCCGAATGAATGGCGCTCGGGCAATAAATTCGAATTAAAGGAAAACTGCGCCCTTTGCCGTTGTGGGCAATCCAAGAACAAACCGTTTTGCGACGGAACACACGTAAAAATCAATTTTGACGGTACAGAGACGGCTAGCCGAGAGCGTTATATCGACCAAGCCGAAGAGATAGAGGGTCCAGCCTTAACATTGACCGATGCTAAGGACTTATGCGCATCCGCTCGTTTTTGTCACCGAGCTGGCCAAATCTGGAACCTTATTCCGCAATCAGGCAATTCGGAAGCTAAGAGAATTGCCATAGAGGAGGCTGGAGACTGTCCCTCTGGCCGTCTGGTGGTTTGGGATAAGAAAACCAGGAAACCCTTTGAGCCTAAATTCGAGCGATCCATCGGGTTGATTGAAGATCCTCAGGTCGGCGTGAGCGGTCCAATCTGGGTGCGCGGCGGGATTCCGATTGAGTCTGCCGACGGTAAGACTTATGGAATCCGCAATCGCGTTACTCTTTGCCGTTGCGGCAAGTCTTCCAACAAGCCTTTCTGCGACAGCAGCCACTACCCCGAATAGCATGAACTAGGAGGAATGTTTGATGAGTAAAATCGATGTCGAGTATGGTCTTGATGGTATACTGAAATCCAAGGACAGAGTTGTCGTTCTTTTCTATGCCTCTTGGTGCCCTTTTTCTCAAAGGTTCTTGCCGGTATTTGAGAAGTATGCTAAGGACAAACCGGTTACGTGTCTGCGGATCGTGACCGACGACAAGGCGAGTCTTTGTGAGAAATACTCCGTGGAAGTGGTGCCCACAGTGCTTCTCTTTGAAAAAGGAAAAGTCAAGAAACGGTTGGACGGCGTGCCAGGAGTAGGATTAGAGGAAAAGCACCTAAAAAACCTGACTAATGCACACTGATTGGACGGGCTTCAACTCTGCATTCTTATGGGTTTGATGTTCGTGAGTCAAGAAAAGTTGAAATCGGTTGCCCCAAAACGAATGGAAGTGGCAACTCTCGGTGGAGGCTGTTTCTGGTGCACCGAAGCCGTTTTCAGGCAATTGAAAGGCGTGGAAAAAGTCGAACCTGGCTATTCTGACGGCAAACTGGAGAACCCGACTTATGAACAGGTCTCTACAGGAACAACAGGACACGCAGAAGCCGTGCAAATCACCTTCGATCCTAACGCTATATCCTATAAGGAAATCTTGGAAATATTCTTTTCAACGCACGATCCAACGACCCTGAACCGTCAAGGTCCAGACGTCGGCACTCAATACCGCTCAGTAATATTCTACCACAACGATCGACAGAAAGCAATTGCTGAGCAGGTGATCAAAGAAATCACTGAAGAAAAAATCTTCGATGCGCCCATAGCAACACAGTTGGAACCGTTCAGAGTCTTCTACGAGGCTGAAGACTACCACAGAAACTACTTCAAACGTCACCCAGAACAACCTTACTGCAGCCTGGTTATCGCACCGAAACTCGCAAAGCTCTGGGAACTCTACCTGAGCAAACTGAAACTGCAGGTATAGCAAACGTCTGAGTTGTTCCGCCGTCGCTCTCTGCAGAAAACCCGCGCGCGCTTTTGGCGACTGGCTCAAGCATTGTCTGCTCTTTACCCGAGAAATTCAGATGAGAAACGTTGGTTGATGGAGTACTTGCGAGAAAGAAATCATTTGGATTTTAGGAGGGAAAAGAATGGTTCTCCAACCTTGGTATAAAACTGTAACACCGCACGCGCAAGTAAACAAATGTTGTTTTTCAATCAAAGAGAGGGAGCGTTCATCTGGCTAGCGTGCCTTGCGGTTGGAAGACGTGAAAATCGCAGTCTTAGAAAGAAAGCCACTTCGTCATTGCGCCGAACACCGTCGTAGACTCTTTGTTTGTTGTCAGCAACAGCAACAATCTTCTTCCTCATCTTCAGAGTCTTTGCCAGCGAATCGTTGTGGGTTTTTTTCAAATACCTCCTTGCACGACTGATTACAGAAGTAGAACGTTTTGCCCATATACTCAGATTTCAACGTTGCCGTTTTCTCATCTAAACTCATTCCGCAAACTGGATCCTTAACCATGCTCATCCTCACCTCCATCATTTCCTAGTCTGGTCATCTAACTTCTCAAACCTGAAACTAGACAACTTCAGCAATGCAGAATTGGTGACCACCGTCAGAGAACTAATGGCCATTGCTCCCGCAGCAAATATCGGATTCATCAAACCAAGCGCAGCCACTGGAATCATGACAGTGTTGTATATGAATGCCCAGAACAGGTTGGAGTTGATCTTCGTCATAGTCTTCTTGCTCAACTCGATCCCAAGCGCTACATCCCTCAAATCATCCTTGATCAGTACTATGCCTCCTGTTTCTTTCGCGATGTCAGTCCCGCTTCCAATAGCTATTCCAATGTCAGCTTGAGCCAAAGCTGGAGCGTCGTTTATGCCGTCGCCGACCATCGCTACTGTTTTCCCTGCGCCTTGCAGTTTCTTGATCGCGTTGACCTTCTCCCAAGGCAACACGTTAGCTATGACTTGGTCAATGCCGAGCTGCTCTGCAATCGCCTTGGCAGTTCTCTCGTTGTCGCCGGTCAACATGGCTACTTCTAGTCCCATGTTCTTCAGCTTGCTTATCGCCTCAAGGGCATTCTCTTTCGGCGTATCCATGGCAGCAACGACACCTGCAGGCTTGCTGTTCACAGCAAGAATCATCACGGTCTTGCCTTGTCCTTCTAATCTCTCCAGATCCTGCTCTAATTGGTCGATCGGAACTCTCTCATCCTGCATGAGTCTTCGGTTTCCTAGCAGTACTCTCTTGTTCTCGTAGGTGCATCTCACTCCAAGCCCAGGCACTGCCTCAAATGACTCGGCGTTAGGAATGCTGGACCCGCTCTGACGTCCTGCTTTCAATATTGCTTCTGCCAATGGGTGTTCTGAGCCTTTTTCAGCAATGGCAGCAAGTCTCAGCGCATCCTTTTCCGTGTAGCCGTTGTAGACAACGATATCGGTGACTGAGGGCTCTCCTTTTGTCAATGTTCCTGTTTTGTCAAAAACAACCGTATTCAGTTTTCTGGCTCTCTCGACATATTCACCACTGCGGAGCAGAATTCCATACTCGGCACCTTTGCCTACTCCGGCCAATATGGCTGTGGGAGTGGCGATGCCCAAGGCGCATGGGCACGCGATCAACAACACAGCGAGTAGTACGAAGAAGGCGGTCGAGAACCCACTTACGATGTACCAATAGGCGAAAGAGACTGCGGCAACGGAGAAGACTATCGGAACAAATTTTCCAACGACTCGATCTGCAAACTTTTGCACAGGAGCGCTTGAAGCCTGCGCTTCATCAACCAGCTGCACAATCTGTGCTAGTGCCGTCTCTTCTCCGACTTTGGTGGCCTTGATTCTGAGAAGTCCGGTCTTGTTTACTGTGGCGCCTATGACCACGCTTCCCACGTTCTTCTCGACAGGTATGCTCTCGCCAGTGATTATCTTTTCATCAACCGAAGAATATCCTGCTATGACTGTACCGTCTGTCGGTATCTTTTCGCCTGGCTTGACGATTAGAACGTCGTTCACTTGCACCTCGTCTATGGGCACTTCGACTTCTCTGCCGTCTTTGAAAACCGTTGCGATCGTGGGTTGGAGTTCAAGCAGTTTTCGGATCGAAGCAGCTGATCTTCTGCGTATGCTCTCCTCGATGTACTTGCCGAGGAGAACGAAAGCCAATATTCCGACGGCAATCTCCAGGTAACCTTCTCCGCCGTGAACTAATTCTGGAAGGAAAGCGTACGCGGCGCCATAGGTCCATCCAGCCACCACTCCAGCGGATATCAGCACATCCATGTTGATCGCACCGTTTCTGAGGGAACGGTAGGCTCCCACGATAATGCTGCGGCCAGCCCACCATACGACGGGTGTTGATATGATGAAGAGTGCTAGGTTGTAGATTTTGAGGCCGCCGATGAGCGTGGAGGACATTAGTACGGCTACGATGCTGAACAAGGCCAGTACTCTGAGCCCTGCTACAGCTATTACGCCCGCGAGTGTAATGGCGACCCTGCGTTTCATAGCTTTAAGTTCTTGCTCGGGCTGCTCGTACACGTTGGCGCATGATTGACTGCAGAAGTAGTACGTGCGGTCTCCGATCTTCTTCTTGATCGCCTTATCCTTGTCTACGTCCATACCGCACACAGGGTCTCTTGGCATGATATTTTTCCTCCATTATGACATGAGTAATCGTGTGCGGCCAAAGTATTTAAATATATCTTTTGGAGATATATATTTCGCAGATACATCTGGTGAAAACATGTCTACGCAAGATTTAGACGAATTCGTATCCGACTTCTCACGGTTCTACATACTCACAATACTGTATGAAGGGCCACACCACGGCTACAGCATAATCAGCAAATTCAAAAAAAGGATAGGTAAGGATGTCAGCCCGAGCCTAGTCTATCCGTTCCTCAGTCGACTTGAGAAAAGAGGTCTAGTGAAACACTCGCTGAAGCCAGTCGGAGAGAAGAAAAAGAAGGTATTTGAATTAACCGACAGGGGGAAAGAACTCTGTAAGACACTCTTCAAGCGTTTTTCAGCCCTCGTCTCCGTTGCCATCGAACCAAGCTTGGAAATATGCGCGAGCTGCGGCTGCAAAGTGTATGAAGGCGGGCACAGAGAAACAATCAAAGGAAAAGAAATGACCTTCTGCTGCGTGCACTGCGCAGCATCATACAAGAGAGAAGCGTCGAGAAAATCTTCCTCACCAGAATGATAATGCGTATGAGAGATGTGTGGAATTGCATATTGGACTTTTGGACATCGTTCTGCGTGTTGGATTAACTCTAGCAACGAGCTTCTTGTTTGGAATCATGCTCCTCGGTTACTGGCGCACAAGAACCCGCAAGCTGCTGTTTGTCACAGCGGGGTTTGCAGTTTTCCTCGTTCATGCACTAATCACGGTTCCAGAACTGTTTAGCGATACCTACCAGATCGCCTTGAGCGAGAACGTGCACCTTCTCCTCCACCTGATAGCACTGGTCTTGATAGCAATCGGCATACTGAAGGACTAGCACGTCATGTTCAAAGATGAAATCCTGGAAAACGAAAGAAGAAGCAAAATCTACGCCGCCATAGAGGCGAGTCCAGGCATTCATCTCCGGGAACTTCAAAGAATATTGAACATGCCCCTAACCACTTTAGAATACCACCTCAGCTACATGGCCAGGAAAAAGATCCTTTTCGCAGAAACAGAAGACCATCATAAAAGATACTACACGAAGCCCCTTGACCCTGAAGACAAGAAATTACTGGCAGCACTGAGACAGAAGAGAATGAGAGAAATCGTGCTCGTCATCCTAGCAAACGGAAAAGCAAAATATCAACTACTTGCAGACGAGCTCAAACTGTCACACTCAACGTTGTCATCATACCTCAAGTATCTGGTGAGCAACAACATCCTCGCCAAGGATAAAATCGGCTACGAAAACCTCTACACGATTCGAGACGAAGACAGAGTGGCAAAAGTGTTGACAGCGTACAAACCCAGCTTCCTGGACAAACTTGTGGACAACGCATTAGACATCTGGATGGAAACACACTTTCGGAAAGAGGAACCCAAGCCTACGTGAAGTGTTTCGGTTTTTGTTCTAGTCTGTTTCGTGGTTTTGTCCGTCCCCTCTTATAAGCAATGAATGAGAGGTTTGGACTTGGAGGTTGAGAACAAATCGGCAAAACCTGTTCTTCAAAAGGGCTCGGAAGGGTCTGGGGGACGTTGTAAGGCGTTTTTCATAACATATTTTTCCTTTCTCCCCTTCAGCTACTCCAGGCCTCTGCGAGAACCCAAGAAGAAGAGAGTTATGCTGACAGGAAAAAGGTGGGGAAGAATGAACACGCAGCTATTGCTTGAGGAAAAACACGTTTTTCTGAAGAATGAGTTTGGCGGAAAACTGCAGAAGAAACGTGTTTTGGAATTGGAAATTACAAGACAGTTTGAGGAACTGAAAAAACTAGAGGTTTCGCTAGAGAAACGCGCTCATCTAACGACCGCAGAGGGATAGCAATGCTTTGTTGCTTAGGCCTGGTTGCTGGATTTGCAGCTGGAGCCGCATTAGGCGGACCTTGGGCATTTCTCGCACCGGTTGCAGGATTTGGCCTAGGCTTGATAGGAGATTTCACGCTGATTAAACACGGTTTACACAGCATTCACAAGAATTCTGAGCAGCAGGTGCAAGCGAGAAATGACGAGCTAAATCACGAGGGATTCAAGGAGAGCTGACTTTCGGATGAGGAGATCGTTTGCGGTTCTGGTACTGGCCTCGATAGTGGCGACGGCGGCATCAGGTTTAGTAAGTGTTAGCCTAGGCCTTGCACAAGCGATGAATGGAAACGTTGTCTTCATGCAATCATCAGGTCATCACATGAACTATGAAAGCTATCATGACTGCAATGAAGACACGTCAGCTTACTTGAACGCAACTCACCATATACATGGAAACATGCATGGCAAGTATGACGGACTTCATACTCGCACTGACATGACGCGACATATGGGAGGCATGAACTAGAGACTGCAGGTCTTCGATGGTGTGATGGTTTGACAAAACAGAAACAACCAATTGAACCTAGTTCTAATCAGATTAGCTTCAGCCGCCTTGAAGTGGCAATTTTGCTGTCAGCCGTATTCATGATGAGCTTTGCAGTGATTATTTTCGAAACCTCTTTAACAAAGATGTTTTCAGTGATGTTCGCCTACCACTACACGTTCCTCGCCATAGCCATTTCATTCGCAGGATTGGGTCTCGGAGGCATCTTCGGACAGGCGTTTTTCTCAAAGACGCCGAAGAAGAATCTGTTCGCAGCCTTAACAATAGTATACTCGCTGTTTTCACTATTGGTTTCCTTATCAACCGCAGCGGCGATCAACACTTCATCTCCGAGTTTTGGAGCAGTGTCCATACTGTTTTTCATGGCTTTCATTCCAGCAGGACTCTTCTTGGCTACTGCATACCGATTCTTCACTGCCCATAGCAGCCTCTTGTACGGCGCGGACATAATAGGAGCCTCGCTGGGTTCGCTGGGAGTGATAATTTTCCTCAATGCATTCAGCCCGGTAACTACGATTCTTTCAATATCAGCGATTCTTTCCACCGTGGCCGTTTTCCTCACATTTTTCGGAAACAAATGGAGGATCATTTTCAGCTGTACATTGCTCCTACTTCTCTTGACATCATCCGTTCTGCTAATAACCGTGAGCGCCGGCAGAGAGGTTCCAATAGGTTCTGACCAAGGCAAAGAACTCTACAATGCCCTCAACGGCAACATGGGTGCCAGAATCGTCGAATCCAAATGGAGCGCATTTGGCCGTACTGATCTTGTGGAATTCGGGAACGATCCTCACGAAAAAGTGATATACGTCGACGGTGGAGCTGGCACGGCACTCTATCATTTTGACGGCAACTTTTCGGATCCAAATAGCCCAGTGTACCCCTTGTGGAATTCTACGGCCGCATTTCCCTTCTACTTTATGGATGATAAGCGTAGCGCCTTGATTATAGGTCCAGGCGGAGGCGTGGATGTTTTGACTGCCCTGATGTTCAATTTCAGTCACATCCACGCTGTTGAGATAAACCAGCAAACGGTAGATATAGTGAAAGAGTTCTCGAACTATGATGGCGGCATCTACACGAATTACAGCAACGTGCACGTTCATGTGGATGAGGGAAGAAGCTTTCTGAAGCGTGAAGAAGAGAAGTTCGATGTCATAATGCTCAAGATCCCTATCACCAAAACCATTCAGGGATCTTCTGGGTATTCGATGGCGGAGAACTATTTGTTCACAGTGGATTCTTTCAACGATTTTCTTAGCCATCTGAACGATGGAGGCGCCTTAGTCATAGTTGCGCACGAGCGAGTCGAGATCTACAAGCTTATTACGACAGCGTTAACCGCCCTGCAGGGCAAGGGACAAGGCGTTTCTGTGAGCATGCTTCAAATGGCCGTCGTGGAAAGCAGCGGACATCCAATGTTTCCTGTACTGATCTTGAAGAAAGCAGCATTTGCTCCTATTGACACGAAGAACATGCTGGCAACATCCGGAAAACTTGGCCTCGTCCCTGTCTATCTCCCGCAGGCTTCTTCAGATGAAAAAACGAAGCTTGACCCAGTTCTTGTCAAACTGGCAGACGGCAGCTTGGATTTGAGCAGCCTAATCGCTTTGGCATCCCAGAGTCAAGTTGACGTAGCTCCGCCTACCGATGATAAACCGTTCTTCTACAAATTTGAAGATGGCTTACCCTTTGAATTGCCACAGCTCCTAATAGGTTTCATTGTTTTAGGTGCGGTCACAGTTTTCGCATATCTTCTCGACTGGGGACGCCGGCTTTATGCAGCGTCCAAAAAAGTCAGGGAGACACTAACTGAAAAGTTCTCATTGTTCCCGCCGTTTTACTTTGCCTCGTTAGGCCTTGGATTCATGTTAATCGAAGTATCACTCATACAGAGCTTCGTATTATTCCTTGGATCTCCGGCACTAGCCATGCCAATAATCCTTTTCTCATTGCTCCTTTCCATGGGTGTGGGCGGGTTACTTAGCAAGAAATGGAAGCACCCTACAGACGGTATCTTTAAGATTTGCTTAGCAATCGGGGTTTTCGCAACTCTCTATATAGTCATACTCCCGAACGTGTTCAACGCCTTTCTAAGCTCAGGTCTAGACACTCGTCTGGCAATATCCTTCGCAGCAACATTCCCAATAGGTCTCCTGTTAGGTATTCCTTTCCCGATTGGAATGCGCCTCATGGATGAATGCTATGAAAGCAATGACGTACCATGGATGTGGGGCATAAACGGCTTATACTCTTTGCTAGGATCGGTACTGGCCGTAATAATCGCCATTTCCGACGGCTTCAGCATCGCACTCTTGTCAGGTGGACTTGTATACATCTTTGCCTTCGTGATTGGGCGCACTCTCTTCAGGGGGGAATGGTCACCTGCTGGAGAGCAGCTCAAGACTTGCGGCAGGACTGCCCCAAATGTCAAGAAAAAACTACGCTAAGGATCTATCCACTTTGCGGGCCTTCGTCTTTGACTGCAAATTGAAGGAATTGATCATGAATGGAGAACCCTGCGAATGCTTTCGAGCTTTTGGTGTGCAGCGCGCGCGTATGTGACGAATGCTGCATCTCCGCCGGCGACTAAACACTTCAAAACTGCACCGAATCCACGCACCGCGTACCCGCAACACAATCACTTAAACCAAAGCGAGAACCAAATCGAAAGCAACAATAGGCATGGAGAAAGCTTGCAAAGGCATATTAACATTTTTTGATGATATTTCGTTTCATGAACTATGAAGAAAGACAGGAAATAATCGCTCATTCGCCTATTTCTTTTGCGTATCTGAAGCGTTTCAACGCTGCCGCGGGTGTTCTACATCTCATCCAAGGAATTCTAATGTTGACTTTGGGCCTGATGCTGAACTGGCCAGTGAAGGTGTACACTTTCTACCTCAATGCAGCGGGTCCTCCACCGTGGTTGCCGAACAGCCAATCCCTTTTCACATTCAACAACCTAGGGGTGATCCTTGCGGCCTTCCCCCTGATTTCTGCAATAGCCCATTTCACGATTGCCTATCCGAAGAACAAGAGCTACAACGAGAACCTGAAGAAGGGCATGAATCCCTACCGCTGGTACGAGTACGCCCTCTCAAGCTCCATAATGATAGCCTTGATATCAACGTTCGTCGGCATCCTGGATTTCTGGTCGCTCACAATGATTTTCGTGTTGAACGCAATGATGATAATGTTCGGGTACCTGATGGAGCTAGTGAACCAGAAAACCGAGAAGACCAACTGGTCCGCCTTCAACCTGGGCTGCATCTCCGGCGGCCTCCCATGGATCGTCATCTTCGCCTACTTCATAGGCGCCGTCACCTCAGCAAGCCCGGGTCTAGGTCCACCAACCTTCGTGTACTTCATACTCTTCACCTATCTCTTACTCTTCATGGTCTTCGCAGTCAACATGGTTCTGCAGTACAAGGGCGTTGGACGCTGGAAAGACTACCTGTACGGCGAAAGAACCTACATCGTCCTCAGCTTCGCAGCAAAAACACTCCTAGCCTGGCTCGTGTTCGCCGGAGTATTCGGACCACACTAAACATCCTCAACAACCTCCTCCCTTTCTCTATCACCCCGGGTCCCAGCCCGACCGGAAGCCCACATTTCGCAGAATGTGCCCACAGTGAACAAGCACATCCGACATCAACATCCCCAATTCTATCGGCAACGATCTCACGAGACATATTCCACAAGCCACACTCTTTCAGTCACCACTGCCCCCGAACTCCCAGAAACATTCGCGAACCCACCAACTTTTGACACTCAAAAGCCTCGCGGAATTGAGTAAAAAAAGCACGGAACCAACATGCTTCAACATGCTTTTGACACTCAAAGAAATCACGGATCGAGTACTCAAACACAAGGCCTCAGACCCAACACAAACAACCCGTGCACGCATCCCACTCAAGAACCCAAACACACTAGCATCACACAGCAGACGCGACGGGCAGCCTCTGCGCTCACACATAACCCAAAAAGTCCAAGCATGCGCTATGTCTCTACTCGTGTTAGACGCAGGGTGTTCAACAGCAGAAGCATGGTTACGCCATCGTCACCTGAAGCCACGGTAAACCATAACGGAATGAACCCGAACAGCCCGAGGGCGCCGAGAACGATTTTGACGGCCAACGATGCAACTATGTTCTGTTTGGCAATGCTAACGGTCTCGTTGCTGAGCTTCACAAGGTACGGGATCTGAGATAATTCGTTTTTGACCAGCACGATGTCGGCCGATTCCAAGGCAACGTCCACTCTGCTGCTCCCCATCGCGATTCCCACGTCTGAAGCTGCAAGAGCGGGAGCATCATTAACGCCGTCACCCACCATCGACACTGTTCCATACTCTGCCTTGATCTGACCAAGAATCCTCAGCTTGTCTTCGGGAAAAAGCTCAGAATACACCTCATCGACACCAAGTTTTCTCCCGACCTCCTCTGCTATTTCCCGCTTATCCCCTGTCAACATCGCCACATGAATCCCAGACTTTTTCAGTGTCTTCACCGTCTCAGCTGCGTCCTCTCTAACCTCGTCCATAACACAGAAGGAAGCCACAGCGGTCTTGTCCATCGAGACGCACACTGCAGTGTGCTTCTCATTTTCATAACTCTCACTTATCCGTTCGCAGTTGCAATCGTGCTGCTTCATAAAATCCATGTTGCCAACAACAACATGAACGCCATCAACATAACCCGCCATGCCCTTGCCCGGAATCTCTTCCACGTCTTTGACCTCGAGCTCGTCATACTTCAGGTTGCGCTCCTTTGCCTTCCCGACGATGGTTTGAGCAAGCGGATGGTTTGAGAACTGTTCCAACGCGGCCGCGTATTTTAGCGCTTGCTGACCAGATTTTTCGATGGAATCAACATCATTCACGACAGGCTTTCCCAAAGTCAATGTGCCCGTTTTGTCAAAGACAATAGCTTTGACTTTTGCCAACTTTTCAATGTAGATTCCACCCTTAACGAGAACTCCTTTTCGGGCGGCAACAGTCACGGCCATGAAAATGGTTGCCGGAACCGAAATAACGAAAGCACTTGGGCAGGAAATCACCAGGAGAATTAGCGATCTATAGAGCCACGTGCTGAATGATCCACCAGTCAACCTTGGAATTACGAGTGCCGTGAACGCGGCAAGGCCTATGACAATCGGGACGTAGACGCGAGCAAACCTGTCAACCAACCTTTCAATCGATGCTTTTCTCTTCTTGGATTCAATGACAAGCTTTGCGATTCTAGATACTAACGTATCTTCAGCACCCTTGTTTATAGCCACTTTAAGAGTGCCACTCGAGTTCATAGTGCCTGCATAAACGCAGTCTCCAGCCCTCTTCAGAATCGGAACGGACTCTCCCGTAACGAGTGATTGATCAACAGAAGAACAGCCTTCAATCACACTGCCGTCGAGTGCAATTCTTTCTCCGGGTCTTACCATCATAATCATGCCCGCCCGGGCTTCTTTCACATCAATCGTTTTTTCAGAACCATCCTCAATTATCGAAGCCTTATCAGGCATGAACCGTGAAAGCTTCTCAACCGTTTTCATCGCTCGATCCTGTATGTAGCCTTCAAAATACTCTGCCAACGAATAGAGAAAAAGCACGGTTGCAGCCTCAAAAAGAAAACCCAAATACGCGGCACCCAGGGCTGCAACAGACATCAAAAACTCCACTGAAAACCTTCTCTCCACGATAAGCTCCTTCAAACCAAGAACACCAACGTACACTCCTCCTGCAATGACGGCGACATAGTAGACTATCCTCGATACGCTTGCAGGCGCGTTCAGCAACGGTATCGCAAAACCAAGCGGGATTCCTTGTAGCAAGAGATCGAGCAAACCTGAAATGGCAATTGTCAGACCGAATGTCAACGCTAGTAGGATCCAGGTTCTGTTGCTTTCACGCCGCTCACGTTGTTCCGGTTCTGGTTTGTCCAACAGCTCATCCCGCATCGTATTCAGCAAGATACAGGTTACCATATTAAATTAGTGCTAACGGACGCGGGCAAAATATTAATAGGCTAATAGCAATATCCTGCTATGTTAATAGCTGCCGTGGGTGGTTTGAATGACTGTCATAAGCATAACCCTTCCAGGCGACCTTCTCACAAAGTTCGACGATTTCATGAAAACACGTGGATACTACAGCAGGTCAGAAGCCTTCCGAGACGCGATAAGAAACCTCATTGCTGAATCGGAAATTGCCCGAACAGAGACCGGCGAAGTAGCCGCCACGATAATGATTACGTGCGATTACGCCAGAAGAGACGTTGACCTGAAGATGACAGAGGTCAGGCACGAATTCGACGATGTAGTCGTAGAGAACGTCCACAGGCACATCGACGACAAGTATTGCCTGGAAATATTCATCGCCCAAGGAAAAAACAAGCGAATTCTCGATCTAATCGGAAGGGTCAGAGGAATGCGAGGCATTCAACAGGTCAAGGCCATGTTCATGTCCTTATAATCACACGTGTCAAAGTGTGCTTCTTAACACCCGATGTCTACACTCGTCTATCAGTGCGGTCGCCGGGATTTGAACCCGGGTCGTCGGCTTGGGAAGCCGATGTCCTAGCCAGGCTGGACTACGACCGCGCCATACACTAAAAGCTGATAAGACGGGAATAGGGTTAAACTTTTATTTAGCTTTCTCTCATGCAAAGTCCGAGTTATAAAGCAGAACTGAATGGTTAACTCAGAATCGATCTCTCTCTTCTGGAGCTTTGGTTGGACGCGAATGCGCGTGTTTTGAGAAGTAAACGGTGATCACTATAAGAATTGCTGAGACGGCCGCAAAGATGTACATTAGACTTCGCACGTTTTGCAGGTTTTGACTGTAATCTGAAAGATGGTCTTGATAAGAACGATTCAAGTTCAAGTAGCTTTGTTGAAGCTGGCTGTAATTTCCCAGCAGATCAGCGTAGCTGCTGAGGAGTCCGTTATACGTCGTGTTCAGATTGTGCAAGTCTGCTTGCAGCTGCGCGGTGTAGTTGCCAAGAAGTCCATAGTACGTTGCGTTCAACGTGAGGAATTCGTCTAAGAGTTGGTTGTAGAGATCCATGGTTTTTGAAGAGATTATCAGGATTGTCTGGTTGTTCTGCGTGTATGCGAAGTATAGGTAGCTGAATGCGGTGTTTTGGGTGTTCAGCAGAGTCGGAGTGATTTCTTTTCCATCGACGATTACGCTGACTGAGGTGTTCATTAACCCCTTTGGAATCGCGATGCGCGAGAAACCGACCGTGTCTTCTGAGCCTGCTACGTTGAACTGTATTATCTTGTTCCCTGTTTCTGTTCCAACTTCGAACCCGAAGTCAGAGACTGTTGAGTTGCTGATGAGGGATATTTGATACGTTTCGCGTGCTAGGGTTGCGTCGAAGCTGGAGAATTCTCCCATTAAGGGGTAGGGATCTCTGTTGCCCGCGGTCAGGGTGTAGGCTTCTTTGCCTATTCCGTCTCCGCGGTCATGACCTGCATAGTTACTCCAGTGGTTGCCTTCACCTGCGTAGTACCATGTGTTTGCCAGACTGTAGCTGTCCACTTGAATCGTGTCGTAGAAGTTGTTGTCGTAGAAAGTATTATAATTACTGAACGAAATTTCGTCCACAACAGTGCTGCTGGCAACAGTGTTACCTGAAAAAATGTTACCACCGGAAGAGTATATGCCAAACCCTCTATTGTTGCCTGAAATCAGGTTTCCCGAGAATGAGTTGTTATTCGAAGTGAAGTAAACAGTGATTCCGCCTTGCGTGTTTGCTGTTATTATGTTGTCCGAGATTACGTTGTTGCTAGAGTATTGGAAGACAATTCCCTCTTTGGAATTCTCCACTGTGTTGTGACTTATGGCATCTCCCTTGGAGCTGAACATGCTTATTCCGCTGTCGGGGCTTAAATCGCTTCGAATCGTCAAACCTTCGATGATAACGTTGTCAGCCGTTATGTTGATGATGAACTGGTCGTTTTGTCCATCGATAATCGTTTGCTCTCTGCCATCGCCGATGAGAGAGATGCTTTTGTTAACTGTTAGGCTTTCTTGGTATGTTCCTGCGCGGACGAGTATGGTGCTTCCTGTTGTTGCATTGTTGATGGCTGCCTGAATTGACTCAGAGGGGTTGACAGTTACAATATCGGAGTCTGCTTTTGCGGGCAGTTCGAACCCAGAGGGTGATATTGACAGCAGACACAAGATTAGGCACAGAACTGAAATGGTTTTTTCGAATTTGACCGATTTCTTTGTACTCATACAAATCACCTGACATTAGGTTGGAACGTGCATATCCTGCCTTGACAGTGTACTTCCGAGTACGAAAGAACCTGCGATGGCTAACAGAAAAGCAGACACGAAGATGATTGGACTAACAACGGGCTGTATAACATCCCAAAGAATCGTGGCATACGATGCGGCGACCAACAATGCAAGAGCAAACGTGTAAGCTTTGGTTTGGACGTTGAGTTTGCCTACAGGGCTTTCCTGAAGCCGATTTAACGTGGAGTTCAGCAGGTTCTGCGCCTGCTTTATCTGTTCGTCCGTTGCCAGAATGGTCATGTTCTTGTCAACGTCTTGGAACTTGAAGCTTGAAAGAGCGTATTTCTGCAGTTCCCAAGGCTTCTTCTTTGGTAAGATCTTGACTATGTTGCTTTTCTCCATCTTCTTCAGTATTGTCTGGATTTTTCGTACCAGCTGAACGTCGGCTGTTTTCTCCTCTCCGTACAGTCTCTTTATGATGTCTTTAACATCCGGGAAGTACAGTTCCAGCTGGAAGGAGGCTATTGCCTTGGCGAGGCCGAACTGATGTTCGCCCTCGCGCAAGCGTATGCTGCTAATCTTGTAATCTGCGCTCATAGTCTCCTGTAGGAACTGTATCTCGCTTGGCGTCAATCTAGGGTCAGACAAGCTCGCTACCCATTCAATACTGTCAGTTGAAACAATATAATAAATGCTTCGTGGCCTGAATACTTATTTTCAATAGGTTTACGTGTCTGGAGGGTCTGTTTTCAACTCGTTCAACGGAAACAAGCTCTAAGATTGTCAATGAAGCTACGTATAGGTTGGTGCGGAGCATGGGAGACCGTGTGAGGAGCGCGGAGTTACTGTGCTTGCCGATTGGCAAGAAGTATAGTCTGAGTACTTTGGAGCCTCTGCACAAGAAGTATAGGAGCCACTTTGAGATCATAGGTTTGGTACTGGAGGCCGTTAAGGCTTCTAGTGCCACTCCCTTCTCCATCATGACACATGCGCGCATCAACTGTATACAGGTCAAGAAGTACCTGGTGTCTTTGACTGAGATAGGGTTTCTTGAAGTTGAAATCAGGAGGAGCAGGATTTTCTACAGGGCCAGCAAGGAAGGTCTTGACTTCTTAAGGCAATACTATGTTTTGCTTGAGATGCTGTTAACTGCCAGAGTGTAAGACGACGGAAGAATGCCCGGAGACAACGTTGCAGCAGTGCACGTGCTGGGCAAACGGGCCTATGTTGGGTTTCGAGGCCTTGTGTTTGAGTACTCAATCCGTGATTTCTTTGAGTGTCAAAACATTGTTGAAGCATGTTGGTTCAGTGCTTTTTTTACTCAATTCTGCGAGGTTTTTGAGTGTCAAAACGTTGTTTTAGCGTGTTGGCTGCGATGTTGAAATTCGAGGCCTTGTGTTTGAGTGCTCAATTCGTGTTTTTCTTGAGGCTCAAAAGGTCGGGCGGCGGGCGTTGGGTGCTGTTTGTCAGAACATATACTATTTCATTGTCTCCTTTGGCAAACAAGTCCGCCAGGACTGCGGTTTTTTCGAACCCTATTTTTTCGTAGAGTCTCTTGGCGGGTTCGTTGTCGTCGCCCGTGGTGACCAGCACTTTTCTGAGAACGTGGTTGCTGTTGACGAAGAGTTGTTTCATGTCTATGATAATCATTCTGAGTAGTTTTTCGCCTATTCCCTTTCTCCTGGACTCTTCGTCAATCCAGATGTCTACAATCTGCGCTAGTCCGTGGTGTTTTTCTTCCATGACTTTCCAGAAAGCGGTTCCGATGATTCTCTTTTGATGTTTGATGACCTTTATGTGATGGTAGTCAAAGAATGACTTCACAAACCAGCCGGCTTCTTCTCGATTGTGATACAGGTACGGGGAACTGTAGATGGTTACCAAATCTTCGAGATCCTCGGTACGTGCATCCGCTATTGTCGTGCTCATACCATGTCACGTCGATTTCAGAACACTTAAACTCATTCATAGCGCGCGCTTCGTGTGTTCATCGACGAATGGAGAAAAAGATGGGGAGTTTTAGGAGAGCGGGACTTGGCCTATCAGGCTCATGTCGTCTAATCTGTTCATCTTTATCATTCGGTCTGAGACTGTGTATAAGACATCTTCGATGTACAGTGATCTCGTGACCCAGTATCCTTGGTCGTTGATGCTCGCGCCGTTGTCCAAGTGGGTGATGTTGCCTTCCGACACCAGGTCGTGGTACAATGATATGTCAAACACGTAGGCACCCTGCCACACTGGGTCTCCGTAAGCGGAGGATGGAACCGGGCTGGGATATTTGCTTTCGTCTATTTTTGCCACCATGACTGGGATTACGAGAAGGTTTCTGGATTTGTCGAAAAGGAACGCCTTGGGATCCGTTAGAACTGGTGTGTCTGAGCCTCTGTCGCCGATTACGTAGCTCGCTTCTTGCACGGGGTTGGTTACGTTGCTTACGTCGAAGAGGGATATTTTTATTCCCTGATACCATGCGAAGTTTCCTTCTTCTGCTTCGACTGTGTTCTTGCCCACGCCGATGAGGTGAGTCTCGTCGTATGGATGAAGGTAGTCTGAGTATCCGGGTATCGTCAGATTGCCAAGAATCGTCGGTGAAGTCGGGTCCGTAAGGTTGATTACGAACAACGGGTCGGTGTTCTGGAAGGTTACGAGATAGCATCTGTTGCCCATGAAACGGGCGGAGTGGAAGTTCTCTCCGACGGCGATGTTCGAGAGATTTCCCACGATGCTGAGGTTCATGTCGAGCACGTACACGTTTGTTTTGCTGACTCCGTCAGACCAGGTTTGGGTTTGTATTCGGAAGTAGTCGCCGTATTCATCCATTGAATACTGGTTGTGTTCTTGTCCTGGGATTTTGCCGCTGGCTTCGATGGTCATGTTGCTGGCCTGCAAGTGTATGCGGTAGATTGTTGTGTTTCCACCCCAGTACCAGTCTTGGAATGTCACGTACATGTTTTCTTGCGAAACGTACATGTTGCTTGTAGCTCCGAGTAGAGTTGTCAGGTACGTCGGTGCTTCTGTCGTGTTCTGGATGTTCATTGCGACAAACGTGGTGTATTGGTAGTATTCTTCTGTTCCGTTGAAGTAGCGGATATCCGTGGGAGCTATCTCCGTGGCTCTTCCGTTCATGACGATTTCTGGCAGAAAGATCGTGTCGTTAACGGTGTAGGCTGGTTTGCTGACGACAAGGTAGATGTAGTCGCTGATCATTCTTGAGTTGAAGTAGCTGCCGGTCAAGGCAAGGTCTTTGATGAGGACTGGGTTGCTTCTGTCATTAATGTCGTACACCCTGACGTAAGTTTTGATGTCGGCGACGTAGAATCTTTCGTAAGGAGAAAACATGATGGCGGGGTAGCTGTATTGCGATCCCAGTACAGCCAGTCTTTCGCCGCTGACGAAGATTCCAATGGGGTACATGTCGGTGAACTTGATGTTGGCGAGCACTCGGGCTTGTGTTGGCGGGTAGGCGGTCAGTATGTAGACGGTGTCGTTTGACAGAACGTACATGTAGCCTTTGTCGTCCGTTTTGACTGTGTCTGCTTCGTCAACTCCTGCGACCTGAATGTTCGTTTCTGAATGCTGGTAGCTTTCACCCAAAGGTTCCGAAGTTATGGAAAAAGCATTGGCCGAGGCGGGCAAGCTTGGCATGCCGAGCGAGCTGAACACTTTGACGTCCAGAGGTCCATAGAGTGAAAACGGCCCTTGGGTTTGCGAGTTGGTTTTCAGGAAGTTCTTCAGCGCTTCAGCTGAGGGGAACGTGGCCAGAAAAGAAGAATGCGCGACCGGGATTGGGGGAGCAGCGGGATTCGGTATCGTCTGGAAGACTCCGTAGTTGATTACTGCACCGAAGGTTGAGGCAAGAAGGATTGCTGCAATTCCGTAGAGAATGGCTTTTCTCTTGATTTGTTTTTCCATCGAGTTAGCCACCTGCTTAAGGTACGAAGACATCATGCCATATTATGCTAAGCATTAGTACAGTATCGTTCCAGAAGTTGGAACGGTGGAGAGTGCACGCTTTGCCTATCTGAAAGTGATTTCAGAGATTCAGCCTCAACCATAGAATGTTCGCGTTTACCGCGAGGAAAGCTCAGTGCGGTCTAACGACACTACGACGCAGAGCTAGCGCGCAGATTTTTTGTTCAGTCTTGGTTAAGGAAGCTTTGGCAAATGATATCAAAGTTATGGTTTTTGCTCTGCATGGAACCTGGGGAGGTCGGAAAGTGTTAAATATGATAAACATTTATAGTTTTCTGGAGGTGAGAAAGTTGGTTTTAGGGGAAAAGATGTGGGAGGAAAAGGGCAAAGTGATAGGAGTGTCAGTGAAGTCCGTAGGTCCTGAAGGTGTACGTATGGAAGAGACTTTTGCTACTGATGTCAAGGGTCTGGGCCGAGGCCCGAGTGGCAGAAACATTGGAACATTGGACATTATTGAGGTGCCTGGCGGGTTCTTCAGCGGAACAGGCCAGGGGATATTTACGACGCAGGACGGGGATTCTGTGGTGTGGAAGACTTACTCCCTCGGCAAGCTGGAAGCAGGGAAGTACAAGAGCGTGAATATCATACAGTTCATGACTACTTCTCAAAAGCTCTCTTGGATGAACGGCTATATCGCTGTCGATGAAGGCATCAGCGATCCGATAACCATGGAGCTTAGCGGCACTGGTTACGAGTGGAAGTAGGCGAGAATTGCTGCTTGCCCGTTACGCGTGGAACTGAAAGTTCAGTCGTGCTTTTCAGTCGGGGATTCGATATTCAAAACTCAGGAAAATCAGTGTGCTCAATCGATCGCCAAGGGCAGAAAAGGTTCGCGCGCGCTCGCCCGCTTGCAGATTTCATGAAAGCTTCCAGCCGAAGCTAACTTCATAAAAAAATGCACAAGTGCGTTACCTCAAGAGACAATGTGCCGATTTGGTTTTGGTGCAAAAAAGAAAAAAGGAGGAAAAAGACAGGCTATTTTTGGTTTAACCTACGATCTGCGTTATTTCTTTGACGATTCCTTTTTCTACGTGTTGAGTCCACAGCATTTCGGGCACGTCAACGGCGAGAAACAGCCAGGACAAGAGGATGACTTCGACTGCTGCCACTGCCAGGTTCTGTATCCACTTGCCTACGCCTACGTGGATTGTGAAATCATTCGGCTGCCCCGCTATCAGGATGCTGAACGCTCTGTCCGCAGTGATGATATCCCGCAAAATCCCGGCCTTCTTCGCTTGTATGACTATTCCCAAAGGCTTAGTGGCTGACTGCGTTTTGTAGCCTTCAGTTGTCAGCTGCTGAACGATCTGCTGTGATAGTTGATTCAGGTCCTTGTTTTTTCCTTGAAAATGCATTACTTTCTCAGTTACCAAATTGACACCTCAACATTCAGTTGAGGTAGCGACTAATAAATATTAACGCGCGCGCTGACCTATATTGGCAACGGATCAGATGCGTTGAACCTCTTCGACAAAAAACTTCCTTTTTCTCGAAAAACGATATGAACAAGGATGCTGCAGGGTTTTGCATTGGAGGCTGGTCATTGCTGAACAGAGACTTGAAGCTGATTTTCACGACCAACGTGGTGGGTTCCTTTGGCGACGGTCTCTTCGCCTATCTTTTGCCTGTCTACATGCGCAACGTGCTAGGAACGGATCCGATTCAAATCGGCATACTCTACGCCTTGACAGTCTTAGCAGCAGCTTTGACGCTGCTGATATCGGGAACGCTCGCAGACAGGTATGACCGCAAGAAAATCATGATAGCCGGGTGGTTGGCATGGTTGCCTGCGCCCCTGATTTTTGCGTTTGCCAGAAACTGGACCGAAATGATTCCTGGGATGTTGATGTGGGGATTCTGGCTCGGACAGCCGGCAGCCTCTGCGTACGTAGTGACCTCGGCGGAAAAGAGCAGGCTGACCTCAACGTTCACGATAATGTCGGCTGGATGGTCGTTAGGCTACATCTTTTCTCCGGCAGTGGGCGGGTTTCTTGCCGGTACGGTTGGGATGAAAACGGTCTTCTACTTAGCTTTCATCTTCTACGGTTCAGCCTGTTTCACGCTTTCATTTATCAGAAGCCAGCACGCCAATCATGAGCAGAACGCTTCAGAAAAAGAGTATTCATTCCTGAAGCTCATTAGGAACCGGAAACTACTGTCCGTATCGGTCTTCTTCGCCCTGCTCATGTTTGTAATCATGATGTTCAGAAACTTCGTTCCAACGTACCTGTCTGACGTCTACAAGTCCACGAATTTTGAGATAGGCGTTTTGGGCTCCATTCTCTTCGCTAGCTCGGCGGTGCTCGGGATCTTGCTCGGCAGGCTTGGAGACATGAAACGAAAATCGTATCCTCTGGCCATTTCTTTGATCTTTGGTGCCGTGGCGATGGTTCTGATGCTGTGGTCCGGCAACTTCGGCATCCTTGCAGTGTCGTTCGTTTTCAACGGCGGATCTTACATAACTTGGTCCATGCTCAGCGCGATCGTAGGTCCCACCGCACCCGAATCATGCAGAGCACGGTGGATCGCCGTTCCTCAAACGTTGTGCATGTTCGCCTCGTTTGCTGCGCCCTACGTCGGAGGACTTCTGTATGCAACGTCAACGCAGTACCCTTTCATCGTTGCAATAGTAGCGATGCCTATCTTCGCTGTTCTGTCAGTTAAGATACTAAAGGAATAACGCGTGCATAGCACTCCCTTTTGTTGGGGAGAATTATGTGCCATTTTACAGACTAAACAGGCAACTTTAGTGGGGCTAGTCTAGCGTGTGCTTGATCTGGACGTTAAGAAAATACAGTATGACTGGTTTTGCCGTGCACACAAGGCTCATGGGTGGAGGGCTTTTGCCAGGTCTTCTGCGTATTTCTTCGCTTTCTCCAATTCTCCCTCTTTCAGTTGCATTTCATTCTTGCCTTCGACGTCCTTCTTGCTTTGAACGTAGGTAGCCAAAGATGGCATGACTATTTTGAAACCGAGTTTTTCGAGCTTCTTTTCTATCCCCTTTGCCGCGTTTCCACTGAGCGGCATCTGTAGTTGCGTTTCAAATGATGCGGCAAGTTTTCCAGTCAACTCATCTTTAGCAAACCTGTCCAGAAATTGCGTAATCGGCCCTGTTGCCCTCCGCCATTGCGTAGGCGACCCAGCCAACACGCAATCATAATTCTTAACACCTGCTGGGTCAACATCCTTAACATTTAGACAGTCAACGTCAAACCCTTTTTGTTTGAGAACGTCACTTATTGCCTTCGCAACTTTCTTCGTGTTTCTGTTTACGGAAGCCGTGTCATATACAACCAGAATCTTCAAGCGATTCTCCTCATTTCTCAGTGAGTCGCGAAGCTTTTGAGCTTTTCGAAGGCGCCTGCTTGTTAGGGGGAGGTGGTTGTTGTCTGTGGTTGAGTTGGCTGTGTTCTCATTTCGAAGAACGCTACGGCCAGTAGTATCAGGGCTACCCACATCAGAATAAGACCTATGACAATTACTGTCAGAGCAGCGCCAATCAGTAACAGCAGTCCGGCCGTGGCGAACATGTGGGTGCCGGACTTTTCAGAGAGAGTGTTGAGTGATCTTCTCAGGAAGATGGCTGCGACGACGACGAACACGAAAAGAACAACCAACGCTCCCACTATTTCCGCCACATAGGGCGCGAGCGCGCTCCAATCTGTGAAACCCTGCCAGTTGAAGTTCTGAAGGGCACTCCAGTCGGTCCAATTTGAAATATGAATGCCCAAGACCGACAACATGTCAAACGCCGCTGATACAACCACTACCACGGCAATCACTACCCCTATTATGGCTGCGATGACTCCGAAAATCACGTTGTTAAATATGCGCCTATCCTTGTAGTAATCTGCCAAGCCGTTGAAGGCTACCAGCACAAGTATCAGGCCGACCAGACCTATTACGCCAGTGTAGACACTTGCAAGCGGGCCAATCACCATCAATATTGCCCCGATTCCTCCCAACGTCTTGCTCGATTCAAGCGTCATCTAACAAAGCCCCAAGGCGTGGTTTGTTTGCCGCAGAATAAAAGCCTTTCTTTCAATGCGCGCAAGTCATTCCTTTGTGTTGGGGAGAAGCGTGTTCCATTTTATAAGTTAAACAGCTAACTACATTAGCGGGATTAGTCTTGGGTCGCAAACTTACTTATGCTGGCGCTGGGGTGGATAGGAATCTTAGGGCTGAGTCCAAGAAGGCGTTGGGAGTTCTGAAGAAGACGTATGGTTTCAGCCGCTTTGGCAAGATCGTCGTTCTTCCTTATGGGCGGGTTTTTCCCTATGGCGATTGTTACTTGGACCTGGTGGTTGAGGGAGTGGGTACGAAAGTGCTTGTCGCTCAGCTGGCCAACAGGTTCGACACCATCGGTGTTGACGGCGTGGCAGTTGCAGTGAATGATGTGATTCGTTCTGGGGCGAGGCCGCTTGCCGTAGCGGACAACATTCATGCTCAGGTGTCAGATCCTGCGTTGATTTCTGAGTTTATGAAGGGAATAGTGAAGGGCGCGGCAGAAGCTGAGTGCGTGGTGCCGAGCGGCGAGATCGGCGACGTTGCTGAACTGATCAAAGGATTGGCAGAAGGCAAGGGCTTCGACATGGTCTTTGCTTCTGTAGGAGTGGTGTCTAAGGATAAGGTCATCTCGGGCAGAAACGTGAGACCTGGAGACGTTATAGTGGGCATGCGGAGTTCAGGCATCCACAGCAACGGCATATCCCTTGCCAGAAGAGTGTTGTTCAAGCAGTGGGGAGGAAAGTACGAGGCTGACACGGTTCCTGAAGGCTTGGAGAGAGAAGTGGTTAATGAGGTTTTGGAGCCGACCAGAATATACGTTAAGCCTGTGCTCAGGGCCGCAGAGGAGCTTGAAGTCAAGGCTGCGGTACACGTGACGGGCGACGCTTACATGAAGTTCAACAAGCTGAAAGAGTTTTCAGGTGACATAGGTTTCGAGTTCAACAATTTCAAACCTCAACCGATATTCAATCTGATTCAGAACACCGCGGCCGACATGGTTGGGACGATAACTGATGAGGAGATGTTCAAGACGTTCAACATGGGATGGGGCTTCGCTTTGATAGTTGACAAGAAGGATTGCGAGAGGGCAATTGGCGTTCTGGAAAAGACAGGCGTCCAGGCTGAAGAAATAGGTCACGTAACGCGTGCAGAAGGAGTCAAGATTCTATACAAGAATAAGAGAATTATTCTAAAGTGAATTTGCCTAGATAGTGACGAAAGTGTTTAAATCTGCTTTAGCCCAGTTTAGCCTATGAAGTACCGTCTCAAAATCGAAGTCAGCTTGAAGCCCGGCCACAGCGACCCTGAGGGCGAGACCACCGCGGACTTGTTGAAACAGCTGGGTTACAAGGTCAAAGCTGTTGGCGTCGGCAAAGCCTACAGCGTTGTTCTCGAAGCTTCCTCCAAGAAAGAAGCACAAGCTGAAGCTGTGGAAATGTGTAAGAGGCTTTTGGCGAACCCGACTAAGGACGATTATGCGATAAGTGTCGAGGAGACAAGATGACGGCAAACCTGTTTGTCCAGAGAAAAACCCCTTTTTCCCTGTTTGAGGCGAGGGTTCTGGGGGCCTCTGACGAGCAGCTTCTGGAGATGAGCCGTGAACTTGGCTTGGCCCTGAGCCTGCGAGAGATGAAGGCTATCAAAGACCATTTCAGTATGAGCGGACGGAACCCAACCGATGTGGAGCTTCAAACTATCGCACAGACATGGTCTGAGCACTGCTTCCACAAGACTTTCAAGGACAAGATCAAATTCGACGGAAAACACATCAACGGCCTTTTCAAAACGTACATCGCAGGTGCGACAAAGAAGATCAGTCCACACTGGTGCTTCTCTGTCTTTGAGGACAACGCGGGCATCGTGAATTTCGACAAAGGATACGGTATAGCTGTTAAGGTTGAAACTCACAATCATCCATCGGCGGTGGAGCCTTTCGGCGGCGCGGCAACGGGGACGGGAGGCGTCATCCGAGACATTCTGGGCGTGTGGGCAGACCCGATAGCCTGCACCGACGTGCTGGGTTTTGGCCCCTTAGATTTTGAGTATGAAAAGCTGCCCAACGGCGTTAAACATCCGAGGTACGTGTACATGGGGGTCGTGGCGGGGATTGGAAGCTACGGCAACAACATGGGAATCCCAACAGTGAACGGAGCGATATACTTTGACGAGAGCTACACCGGCAACGTTGTTGTCTACTGCGGCTGTGTGGGGCTGCTACGGTTTGACAGGTTCAGGAAGGACGCGAAGGCTGGTGACGTGATTGTGCTTGCAGGGGGAAAAACGGGTCGCGATGGCGTTCACGGTGTGACTTTTGCGTCTGCGGAGCTGACGGAGAAGTCTGAGATGATTTCTCGGCCTGCGGTGCAGATTGCGAACCCTGTTGAGGAGGAGAAGTTAAAGAGGGCAATCGTTCAGGTCAGAGATTTGGGGTTGGCATCGGGGATAACGGACTTGGGCGGTGGAGGCCTGTCCTCGGCTGTCGGTGAAACAGCGAACAAGTATGGCTGCGGAGCAGTGGTTGAGCTTGACAAGGTGCCGTTGAAGTATGAGGGGTTGGCTCCGTGGGAAATCTACGTTTCAGAGTCTCAGGAAAGAATGCTGTTAACGGTGCCGCCTGACAACGTTGAGCGGGTTCAGGGAATCTTCAGCGGGGAGGATGTTGAAACGACGGTCATCGGCAGACTGACTTCCGACAGAATGCTTCGGCTCGATTACAAGGGGGAGAGGGTTGTGGAGATGGGCATTTCGTTCCTTTTCGAGCCGCCGAAGTTGACGAGGAGGGCGGAATACCGACCGATGAATGATGCTGAGCCGATGTTTTCTGAGCCTGAGGATTTGAATGAGGTGTTGTTGGGGGTTTTGGCTTCGCCTAACGTTGCGAGCAAGGAGAGTGTCGTTCGGAGTTATGATCATGAGGTTAAGGGTAACACGGTGCTTAAGCCGTTGCAGGGCGAGTTTGGCGGGCCGAATGATGCGGCTGTGTTGAAGCCGTTGGATGGTTCTTGGAAGGGCATAGCGGTTTCGTGCGGGATGAACCCGAATTATGGGAAGATTGATGCTTACTGGATGGCGGCTTCGGCGATTGATGAGGCCGTTAGGAATAACGTTGCTGTTGGCGGGAGAAGAATTGCGTTGCTGGACAATTTTACGTGGGGGAACCCTGAGAGGCCTGAACGGTTGGGCAGCTTGGTGCGGGCTTGTGAGGCGTGTTATGATTTTGCGGTTGCTTTTGGGACACCGTTCATATCTGGCAAAGACAGTTTGTATAATGAGTCGCCGCTTGGGCCTGTGACGCCGACGCTTCTGATCACGGCTTTAGGGCTCGTGCTGGATATTCGTTCAGCGGTTTCGATGGATGTTAAGGCGCCGGGCGATTCCATCTACGTTGTCGGGGAAACTCTGGCGGAGCTAGGCGGCTCGGAATATTATAGGCTGAAGGGGTTTCTGGGCAAGTCTGTTCCTAAAGTGCGTGGTGCTCGGGCTAGGAAGGGGTTTAGGGCGGTTACTAGGGCGATTGACGGTGGGCTGATTAAGGCGTGTCATGACTTGTCTGAGGGCGGTTTGGCTGTGGCGGCGGCGGAGATGGCTTTTGCCGGTGGTTATGGGTTGGAGTTGGATTTGCGTAAGGTTCCGACGGAAGGTTTGGGTCGTGACGATTTTGTCTTGTTTTCGGAGTCGAACAGTCGGTTTCTGGTGGAGGCTTCAGAGAAGGCGAGGGACGAGTTTGAGGGGTTGATGAAGGGCAGGGTTTGTGCTGAGGTTGGCAGTGTTACTCGGTCTCCTCGGTTGTGCGTTAGGGGGTTGGCTGGCGGGGTGGTTGTGGATGCTTCGTTGGGTGATTTGTTGAAGAGTTGGAAGAGGACGTTGAGTGGTGGGGTGTGAGCTGTGAAGCGTGGGGAGATTAGGGTTTGTGTTTTGCGTGTGGGCGGGACTAACTGTGATGCGGAGACGAGGCGTTCGTTTGAAGCGTTGGGTGTGCGTGCTGAGGTTGTGCATGTGAATGAAATTGTGAAGAAGAGGAGTCTTTTGGAGTATGATGTGCTGGTTTTTCCTGGAGGTTTTTCTTATGGGGATTACGTTCGGGCTGGGGCTATTTGGGCAAAGTGGATTCTGGCGAAGCTGGGCAGGGAGTTGAAGGCTTTTGTGGATGAGGGTCGTCTGATTCTGGGGATTTGTAACGGTTTTCAGGTGCTTGTGGAGACGGGTTTGCTTCCGGGCTTTGAAGGAATGAGCCCGTATCCTGAGGCGGGTCTGGCAACGAATTTTCCGCCCGGATACAACTGCCGCTGGATAAGCCTAAAACATGAAAACAACGGCAAATGCGTGTTCACCTCGAAAATTCCGAGGGGAAAGGTTTTGCATGTGCCGGTTGCTCATAGTGAGGGCAGGTTTCTGTTTCCGAAAGAGAAGGAGAGGCGGTATTTGGAGAAGATTCGGGAGAATGATCAGCTGGTCTTCCGATACTGCAGCGAAGACGGCGAGTACGCTGAAGGCAATTTTCCTACGAATCCGAACGGTTCTTTCCATGACATAGCAGGCATATGCAACGCGGAAGGAACAGTGTTCGGACTAATGCCGCATCCTGAAAGAGCATTCTACTGGTGGCAGCAGGGCGATTGGACAAGGCGGCAGAAGATGCCGGAACACGGCGATGGGAAACTCGTCTTTGAGAGCTTGATTAGCCATCTGGAAAAAGCATAAGCCAAGAATTCTCGCCACATCTACCTTTCTCGTGAACCGCAACAAGAAACCTTACAAAGACAGGTTTGTGTGAGAGGCTCCAGCGTCTAGTGGCTTTCGAATTCCACTCCAAAACCGTATATTGGAAAAAAGTAGCGGGCACTGGGCATCAAACGCAAGTTTCAAAAAGAGGAAAGAGAAGCCACCATTACTGGTACCTACTTTGAGAACGCGCATTTGCTTTCTGTTCAGCTTTCGTATTGCTTTTCCTACTTAAACTTAGTCTGCATCGAGAGTTTAGAAAAATGCAGAAAGAAGATCGCGTTATTAGACCTTTTAGGTCCTAGGTGGCTGAAAAATACTGTAAGCCTGGTGACAATTCATTTAAAGTATGCTTGGAGACAGGCATAGTCCTTAGGTCTCCAGGTTCAAACTTGATCAATCCTCCTGCGTACTTGCGGCCCACAGACTTCTGGTCAATCCAATTCCTTAGGTCGCTGTTTAATAGTTCTGTTACGCGAGGTGCCATATCGAAGAAACGACAGCTAGGCACTCTCCAGTAAATGCTTAAAAGATTGGTTAGGTTGAAAGCGCTTGCTTCGTTATATACAAATCGAGGATATCCTCGTGACATATATGTAAAAACTAGATTCGGAGGGTTTCCTACCCTAATGTGGTACCACGGTTTTCTATTCTTGCATGTCGGAAGCATGTGAATCCCCTTACTCTCCCCCATCCGAATATACTTCTTGATTGCAGAAGGGAATCTTTCTGCGGGTTCATCAGAAGGCAAGCTCAACAACCAACAAGGTTCTCCACTTTCCTTGTACTCATTCCAGCATTTGTCGGAAAAGACATTTGGAAGCTGTATTTTCGTGGGAATTACCTTGTTCAAATATCTCCTGCGCGCGTCGACCGATAATTCTATCTTTTCGACGAAACTGTTGGTAAGAACAAAGAAGCCATTAGCTCCGGTTGATATACCTCTATGTACTAATGCGAGCGAAGTCAATAAGGCTGTTATTTCCTTTTTGCTCCTCCGCTGTTCTGAGGGCACGCGCTCTGACGGGGGTTCAATTGGTCTTTCTCTAGAAACAAACTGAAAAAGTGTGAATAGGATACTTTCGTGGTTCAAGATACTTTCCTTCATCCTTGGACCTTGTTCCTTAAAGACACTCCAAGTGCAAGATTTCTTGTCAAAGCAAACGCTTTTCCTGGAAATTCCAAAACGGTCTTCGAGTCGCCTCAACAAATCTGATCCATACTTGGTTTCCTCCATCTCCAAAGGCAGCAGAAAGACCATTCTGCCGCTTCGTAACAATCTAGAAGAATGGGCTAGGAAGAACGAATGGAGGCCTGAAAACATTGATATTCCGAGTTTAGTCACAATACCGTTCCTTTCGCCAAGTCTGTGATATCGAACATATGGTGGGTTTGCTATGATAGCATCTATTCTCTTGAAACCAATGTCCTCAAGATAAACTTCGTTCTCTCTAAATCCTTCACCATGCTGCTTGAGTTCCACAAGAAGGAAATCGGAAAACAGTACACGCCAAGTTTCAGGCGCGCCTACCCAATCCAGAGAGATGGCGGTAGATAGAGCCAGGATAGGATCATTTTCTATTCCTAAGTATTTTACACCAGTCACATCTTCCCTCTCTTGGGCAAGATGCCTAAGGATCCCTAGTGCAAAAATACCTGTTCCACAACCAGGATCCAAAACAGTCTCTTCGTTCTTCAAATTCAAGAGGTCTATTGCCTCCTTGGCAACCTGCGGAGGTGTGAAGTATTGGCCCATTTCTTTTCTACGTTTGTCGTCTATTATTGATTCGCATAAGACTGCAAGGGCGTTTGACATTCCGTAGGGATCTGGAGCCACACTTTGTTTGAAGAGTCTTAATCTCCCTTCAAGGTCATCTGTCATTTTTCTCACTGGGTACGTGGGACAGTTTATGATGCGATTGAGCGTCTTCCTTTTGCACACCGAAAGCAGAAGCTGCAAGAGAGCTTCTTTGTCTTTATTGAGAACGTTGGCAAGCAGAGCTATCGATTCGTCATGAGTGGATGAGTTCTTTAGTATCAATGGCATCACAAGGCCTCCAATGCTCGCTCAATTATCGCCATCATTTCGTTTGGTGAGACACACGAGCATACCCATTGACGGATACTAGGATGGCACAGAACTCTTATAGGCGCTATTGAATCCATCAGCAGTTCCATAGATTCCGTGAGACTTTCCGCTTTGATAGGGGACATTCTCTCGTGATAATAGGTTTTTCTCTCAAGCTCCGGCACATATATGAGTGGCCGACCGAAGCCTGTTATCTTCCGTGGATCTGGGATATCAATGAGAATCGCAAGGTTGGTAGTCAGCAACCTTTGGACTTCGTCTAGACCAGTGAGAGGCCTTGTTTCGATCAATGTTTCTTTGTCTCTTATGCTGCCATAGATGCTTTCTTGGACCTTCTGACATAGTTTCACTCTATTCGGCCAAGTTAGATCCTGAAGCTTCTGAACCAAGTCCCTATGATCATCACGTTGAATGGCATGTGCACGCTTGTATAGTTTCCTTTCAAGGATACAATTAATTAGTGCTCCGCCAAATTGTGAGAGGGAAAGCTCCTTGAGCCAATTAAGCATCAGCCAGTCTGTCGTCGATATCCCGGGGTACCATTGCGTAGCTAGCTCTTCTTCTGATTCAAGATCACTCATTTCCTTTGATATGCTTTCAAGCACATCACTCGAAGGCTGCGTGGCGACGGGTACTTTTTCCGTTTCTTGCCGTTTCTTTGATTCTGTTTCTTGTTTGATTTCGCTGAACGGTGGAACTAGCTGGATTATGAAGTCCAACAGCTTCTGATGAACTTCCTTGATCTGGCCCTCAGCGCTTGGGTTGAATATTTCGGGTGGCAGAAGGATTGCAGTTGCGTATTGAAGCATCGACTTCAAAATCCGCGAGGTGTGATGCCAGTAGACTGACGCATGCATAAGATATCTTGCTAAACCAAAGGAGTCAGCACTAGCACGTCCTTTCTCGTATACGCCGATTGTTGCCCTATGTAGGCCGTGCGCATCTCCAGGTATTCTAACAAAGGTCAAAACGCGAAGTAAGCGTTCAATATCAAGTTGTCCGCCGTACGGTATTCTGCATTGGGCAGAGTCTCTGATTATGTAGTCTGCCTTGTCTGCGTCTATTGGGCCGTCAATCAATGCAGAGAGCATATCAGCCTTGAAGTCGCGTACAGTTGCTCCTGTTAGCTTGAGCTGACGGGAGTGAGCGCCCAATATTTGTAGTAAACATTCGGGGTCTACACCCCAGCCCTCCTTTGGATCTTTGATTATGTCGAGCAAAGTCTTTCCATCCTTGTCCTTTGTTTCGTCCGATATGAGCTCTATAGAGATACCAGTGTGACCAAATGTCTTCAAGTGAACCTCTTCGAGATCGTGTGCCAACGGATATTGTCCCAAATCGTGGAGCAGAGCTGCAAGAAGAACTGCTTTTATGTCTTGTTCGTCGACAAGGTTACGAAATATCGGATTTTGCGAGTCGTAGAACAGAGATTTCACATAGTTTGCAGTATACGTATAGGCTCCAAGAACATGGTCGAACCTGGAATGATCGGCAGTTGGATATACTAGAGTTATCAATCCCAATTGGCTGATCATTTTTAGACGTGCGAAGGTAGGGTGTTCAATGAGGCTTCTCAAACGCGGCGTCAGTACGGTGTTCATGTCTGGTGTCACTCTGACAACATTCTTGGAGTACGTTCCTAATTCCGGAATTACGTTTTCAGGATTCCAGGACCCATACTCTTTTTCAAGATCTCTTAGAACATCCTTCAGGTTCTGGTATCGTATCGTTGCATAATCCGATTTTCGAAGACCTCCAAAGATCTCACCAACAATATGGTCTTTAAGGGGATCATATTCACCTTCGTTGTAACCATTGAGCAGACGCGTGGCAATAAAATGAAGGGCGCGGAACAACGGTCTCTCGGGAAAGTCGTGTGGATGTCCTTCGAGAATGATGTTAAGCAAATCTAGGATAGACTTACCCAGCGCATAGTAATCGAATTCAGGTGTAATCTCCTTTCGTTTAATTGCACTCCTTACTCTGTCTGAAGATGTTCTATCTCTCATTCGCTTCAGAAGTCGTGGGTCTGCATACCGTTCTGTAAAATAGATCTCTAAGGAATTTTCATCATTCGAGTCGAGCTTTTGAGTTGAACCAAAATCAATTACAACAAGATGCGCATACTCGTCAACAATGACATTATCCGGCTTTACATCAAGATAGACATATCCTTCTGCGTGAATATACGCCAATGCATCGACCCATTGATGAATGAGTAGAACGAGCTGTTGTAATGATTTGTCGAGAGCATATACGTTCACTAGCTGCCCCTTGAGAGACAAGAATTCGACATATTTACGAAGGGGCGTCGCTCCCGACATGAAAGGTTCTATGATAAAAGAAAGAGAGTGTGTCTCACTGTCCACTTTTATGTCAGACTTCCCTACATCCAAAAGATGAATTATGTTTGAATGATCGAATAGCTGGAGTATTTGCCTTTCGTTTTCAACCATCGTCATCTCGTCGTCTGAAATATGAGGACGATTAAATTTCAACACCAATTTCTGGCTCGGCATATTCGTATGCGAGCCTTCAAAAACTATGCCCGTACCGCCGACACTTATAGGTCGTTCAATCTTGCACAAGAACCGTTGCTGCAAATTGAAATCTGTACGCAGTTTCTCCAGAAAAGACCTAAGAATCGGTTCTTCTCGTCGATATGCGTCATTTCTTTTGTCTCCATACAATTCCTTAATCGTTAAAAGCCATGAAGCGATTTCATCGCTTTGTTGTTTTGAGGGTCTGCGGGGCAAAATTGCCAATGGGCTCACCAGAAAGATATTTACAGCGTGCAGCCTATAACTTCTCTGTTCATTTTAACTGTTTATTTCTTGAGCAATTTCGTGCCATTTTTCAAGAAATGGACAACTCTTTGTTATTCTGAAGATGCAATATGCTGGTTCGCATTCTTTCTTCCTTTTAGGGCAGAGTTTCCGCGCAAGTTGCTTTTGGATTTTTTCAATCTCTTTGTCTAGGTCTTTTCTTTGTTTAGAAAGCTTGGCAACTTGCCTTCGCAGTTGCTCTTCACTCACGCTTTTCTTCCTCAGCTTCTTTTATCTTTGGCTCTATTATTCTCCATATATCAGAAGCCACGATCTGAATCGACCGACTATCATCCCCCTCCACTATTCTAACATTGGGTCGGTTGGCAAACTGTTTCAAAAAGGCTTCTCTGACTTTTTCGAGTGTCCTCTTTCTCTCAAAGTGGTTTGGTGAACCATTCCTATTATGAATTATTCTTCTTAGAGATGCTGCAGGGGTCAAATCAAGAATAATTGTTATGTCCGGAATAGGCGCGATTTTCTCATTCATATTCTCTATTAGATTTGGATCAAGCCCTCTCTCGCTTTGATAGGCTACATTTGAAAAATAGTATCTGTCCATTATTATTATTTTCTTCTGAAGTAAAGCGGGCTTAATGTTCCTCTCAACGTCATCCAAACGATCTAGATAGAATAATTGAAGTTCATCTTCGGGTTTTGTTTTATGTCTCCCGTTATCTGCCAAATCTCTTATCCTTTTCCCCCATTTTCCGTCTGTCGGCTCATGTAGAAGGATGGAGGCGTATCCGTTTTTGGCAAGTTCTTGTAATAAAATACTGGCTTGTGTGGTTTTGCCTGCGCCATCTATTCCCTCAACAGCGATTAGAACTGCCTTCTTCATCTTTTTCTCTTCAATAGTTTTCAGCAACCAAAGTCCTCCTCTCTCTATCGCACAATATCTCTTTTGTACTGCACCAATTCAAAAGCCTTGTGCATTTCCCATTTATCACGTAATTCCGATTGAAGATTCTTCAGTTGACAAAACAAGCGCGCGCTAATGAGATGTATAACCCACATTATTTGTTCTCGGGCGAATTACAATTGTTTCTTGTTCTCCCACGCAAACTCAAGCTTGCATTTGCAGGCATGCAATCCACAATAAGGACACTCGTACAGCTTGTTCTTTCCGTTTCGATAGTTGATCCACAGAATCTGTTCCAATCCGACGTATTTAGCGAGTTTCTCCTTGTTTTGGAGAGGCAGAGTGTACGATACGAGTCTGTTACGATATTTATCAAAGGTCTTAGCTCCATTTCGAACCTTCAGAGTCAGAGAACACAACCATGCGAAAACTTCAGCAATTTCGTCACATAACATGTATTGCTTTTTTTCTATCGACAAGTCCGACCTCTTGTCGGTATAGATATCGATCACTGCTCGACCCATTTCACCCGTCTCTTCTAATATATGGAATCCGATACTTTCAAGAGTACCAAGCGCTATATTGGGCTCATATATACTGTGAAACATGGTCTCCATTCTCTGCAGGCTGTTTGGGATCTCTTCAAGTGCATTCTGCGCATATTTCCTTAGCTCTTCTTCACACGAGAGTTTCAATTGCGCATACTTCTGGCTAGCTGATCTTTTCTCAACCTTGGGGTAGTCAGAAAGGCAGTATTTGCACTTTCCTTTGATGTCACTCACGATATCACTGGTTGCTTTCTTTCCGTCGCTCAAAACATAGAGTCTCTGGAAACAATGCGGGCAGAGGCCGGGATACTTATCCCAAATCATACGCGACATCTTGGTTTGTATGTCTAGCCTGCTTTCCCATCCAGCTTTGTCGTCATTGAGCTTCGCAACGAACCCAAACAACCAGTTTGCTGTTTCTCCTATTTCTCTGAGGATGAGGTCTGCATCGTCTCTACGAATGGCCTCTCCCAGTTTACTTGCATGATCGAGTACATGTAGAGCATAGTCAAGAGCCGTTCTTCGCTGGTGAATCTCATTCCACACATTTTTTACAATGTCTACGTATTCGTCGACATTGAGAATCCCTAATCTCTTAAGTTGCTGCGCTATGTGATATACCTCCACTTGCACGGAGATGCTTTAGTCTAGTCCTTAATTCATCGATGGACACGGCTTTTTGTGATTCTGGTAATTCTGACCATAATCCTTCTATGACTTTGCCGAGATAACTTAATCTGTTACTTCGAAATGCAACTATTGGTTTGCCAATAGCGTAAGCAAAACCGAGTTCGAAAATTACACCTTCTCCAGGCGCATCAAGAACAGATAGTATGATGTCACATTGTTTTACAAACTCCACGTTCTGCTTGAGTATTTCTCTTGAATCTACATTTGTACTGGGGGGCAGGATTTCCTGAGGAGAGATACAAATGAAGCCCTCTTCTTCTAAAACTCTCTTTATCTTGGTGTTTAGAGTCTGGGCGGCAATATTAGAAAGTGGAGCATTTAGGAAAACTTTGGGTGACACAGCTTTTTTCTTGTCAGATTTCATTATCTCAAATCACCGTTCTGTACGGTCGAACACGAAATGTACGACAACCTAGTTGAGTGTCCCGAATATTTGAATTCTTCTAGAACGACATGAAGCTGACCTTTCAGAACTACAGGCTGTGAGCGCTAAACTAACATTCGTCTACCCATTTTCGCTTCCTACAAATCTCTAGATCCTCTCTTTCAGGAATACCGCGCACGCTTCAATTTACCTGGATCTCATCTCTCTAGAGCTCGGTGTAGCACGCGCTAAGTTGCTAATCTAACAACGTCTTCGTAGTTCTGCAGGAACTTATCTTTATATATCATGTCTGGTGGAATCGTTAAACTTGGGTTGACCTTGGTTCTTATGAGCCTACACCCTTTCCTGATGTAGACAGCGTTGCCTATCACCGAAGTTGATTCAATACAAGTAGGGTTTTCACGAGTCGAGTCTACGACAACTTTCCTGCCTAGAATGCTGTCTGACAAATTGGCGTAATCTCCAATCTTTGCAGCATCCATAATTGCTGAGCCTGTCACGTTCACGTGTTCACCGAGTATGCAGAAATTGTCAATGCTTGAATCTGAGATCTTTGAATAATCACCTATTGTTGTGTGTCTGCCAATTAGAGCAGCACCATCAATGCACAACTTGTTTTCTTTATATTTTCTGACTATGTCTTCCCGCCTTCTGACAGACTCTTCGCTGTATCCTTGAACCCAAACGTTTCTGTTCGGCAAAATTCTTTCTTCCAAGACTCTCATGTTTAACTTTCCATAGAGAAAGTCATGCATTGCCTTTAGATAGCTTTCTGGACTCCCAACGTCGTACCACACTTCTAATTCATATCCATAGACTGGAAATCCTTTGTCCACCAGGTACGGAATGAAATCAAAACCGAAATCGAGCCTCCTCCTCTCCTCCCTTATCTTCTTCACTTCTTCGCTTTCAACTATCTTTCTGACTTCTGGTGAAAGCAGGTAGATGCCAGCGTTGGCAAAATTGCTTGGCGCTTTCTCCTCTGAAGGCTTCTCGACAAACCTCTTAATCTTCAGATCTTTGTCAAACTCGGCAATTCCATATTCTGATACGTTTTTCACCCTCGTTAAGGCAATGGTCATCATTGCCCCTTTTTCTTCATGCCTCTTGGCAAAGTCGTTCAGATCGAAGTTGAAGAGGTTATCTCCCTGTACAACAAGGACTGGATCCCGAACATCATAGTATTCCACGTTCAGCCTGTAAGAATCGGCGCTTCCCAAGTCATCCAGGTTGGGTTGATGTCTGATGTGCACTCTCGGCTCGATCTTATACTTTGCTGAGAACCCAACCCCTTCTCCGTACTGATCGAAAAGGTTCGAATAGTTGGTATAACCATACTCTCCGAAGATGAAGTTCCTCACGCCTTGTTCAGCCAAAGTTGCCACTGAGAATTCGATTAATGGCCTGTTCAAGAACCTCACACAAGGCTTTGATATGTCGTGTGTCAGGGGCATTAACCTCTTAGCCTGACCCCCAATGGGAATAAAACATCTCAGTTTTTCCACGTTCATAATCATAATCTAGGCTGAAACACCAATTTATGTTTATGTAACCCACACGGGCCTACCGACCCACGCTCTTTGCGCGCGCTATAGATGATAAAGTTGAGTACCGATTCTGCAATAGAGAGGCTTCAAAGAACTAAGAGGTCGGAAAGAGATTGGCCTATTGATTAGCGCGCTTTCCTTGGAAAGAAAAGGGTTGCATGCTGAACCCAGCTCACGATACAGAAGTGGCTGTCAGATATGGATCCGAAATGGCTTACTTATGCACGTTGGACACGAAGTGAACTGCGAAAAGATGCCCTTGGTAGGCCATGGGTACGAATATGACAGTTGAGTCAAATGTTCCGCCGCCTTTCTTCTTCCAAGTTACCTGTATGGTTGAGCCTATCATCTTCTTCATTGCATCCCAGTATGCCGTGGCTACGGTTTCCTGGCTTTTCTCGGCTACATAGGGATCCAGAAATCCTTTCACTTCAGCCCATTCCTGCGGCGATTTGCAGCCTAGGAGAGCGGCGAATCTGCTGTTGCAGGCTTTGTGATTGTCGTCCAAATAGATATCAATCGGCTGCTCCGATGAGTCCAAGATCATCTTCATCTGATCGTAAAGCCCCTTCACCAATTCTTCATGATGTGCTTCTGGCTTTTGCAGGTTTTTCGACAAGATTTTTCACCTCCATCATCATCTTGATTGAATCATCGAATGTGTTATACTATATTTCGAGACTCAAAAAAAGAGAAAAATCTAGAGTCGCTGTTTGATTCTACTTTCTGGCAGCCTTTTTTGCATGCTCGCTGATCTGATGTACCTCTTTAGTGAAAGTGTCATAGTTGTATTGCAGGGCGTGTAGCATTGCGCTCCATCTTGCCGTGTAGCTTGCGAGAAACGCCACTTCAGCTATCTCATCGTCTGTGGCTCCATTGCCTATGGCCATTGCGGTGTGCATTAGCGAGCAGTAGGGACATTTGATGTTGGCTGCTACCGCAAGTCCAACAAATTCTCTGTATTTGGCTGGAATCTTTGACTCTCCAAGCTGGTATTTCTTCATTAAGGGCCAGTCTTGCATTAGCACGTCCTTTGGAATGGCTTTCATGAAGCCTGGAACAATTCCAAACGTCTGTTTGATGTCTTCAAGGGTATCCTCATATTTTCCCATTATGATTCACCTCCTCATTTGCCATTTCAACCATCGATTTTGCATCATGTGCTGCCTGTTCATGCATCCTTCACCATCTTCATGAGGTCTTCCTTTTTCATGTTCATCATTTCAGGATGATGATTCTTGGCGTGTAACATCGAATGTTCCGCTATGTCGTTTTCACCAAACGGCGTTTTCACGGTCCATCCGCATGCGGGACACGTCATCATCTTCAATTTGCCTTTGCTCATACTGTCACCTCCCTCCACCGATTATTGATGGGTCACATGCAACTGACGAGAAGCCTCCTTCTTTCTTCGTTCTCTAAGGCCTTTCGCAGTAAGACATTTTCCCCCCGTGGGACAGTACTTTTCGAAGTGATGTGCGAATGTCTTGAATAGTGGTTCCATTGTTTCCTTGTTCAAGGAATAGAAACGCTGTTTTTTCCTCCTTTCCGAAAACACAAATCCGCATTTTTCTAAAGCTCTGAGGTTGTGAGAAATCATGCTCTGCTCCTGCTTCAACTCTTCAGCGATCTCGTTAACGTTTCTTGGTGCGTCCCGCAGAGTCTCCAAGATAGCTAACCGTGTTGGATTTGCCAGATTCTTGAAGAAAACGTAGCAAGTTTCAGCAAGCCCGCGCTTCATCCACATCAACTCACATGACACATTGTTCATATGACAAAGAATTCATATTACTATATAAGGTTAACGGTTCCCATGACGCAAATCCCGCGGGCGACAGCGTGAAATATTATGACAAAGACAGGGGTTTTGGGGGAGACATCGCCACTTCGACAGCGCGCGAGGAATCGCTCAGTGAGACAGTGCACATTAGCGAAATCGATATTAAAGAAAGTGCTGCCATATTCAGAGCCTAATGGTCGACATACTCTATTCTGCTGCTCTGGGTTTCGTTGCCGGTCTCTTACCCGTGTATCTCGGACTTCTTCCGTTACCGCTTTTCAGAAGACTCTCCGCACCCAGACGAAATCTTCTTGTCAGTTTCTCTGTCGGTATACTGTTGTTCCTTTTTGCTGACGTTACAGAGGAAGCCGTTGGACTCTCGGGACACACGTGGTATGGCGCGTTGCTCTTCGCAGTTGGTCTTGTCATAGGCGTTGGTGTTCCCTTCGTTGTTTCTTCGAGAAGGCATCGTGTTAATGATGGTTCTTCTGCGGACGCAGCCGGGATCAGACCATTGACGACCTACATTATATCAGCAGCCATAGGTCTTCATAATCTCGGTGAAGGGCTTGCCATCGGAGCTGCCTATGCCAGTGGGCAGCTTTCCTTGACCACAGTTTTGGTTGTGGGTTTTGCGCTTCACAACGGAACAGAGGGTATAGCTATTGCAGGTCCCGCATCAAACATCCCCATCCGAATAAGAGAACCTTTGGTCATGGGTTTTCTAGCCGGTTTTCCAACAGTCATAGGAAGTATCGTTGGAGCCACATTATACTCGAACTTGGCTGGCGCGCTCTTCTTTTCCATGGCTGCGGGAGCCCTACTGTATGTTGTAATCGAGCTTACAAAGAGAGCTCAGTCACCAAAGAGCACTCTCATCGGCATTTTACTTGGAATTCTTCTCATGTATTTCACGCACCTACTTCTGACTGTCTAGCGCGCGTTTTCGTTTCTACCGCTTTGTTCGTTCAGCCAAGTCTCTGCATCCCAGAACTCTTAATAGCTTCGTGCGCGCATGCTTGTTCCCAAATTCTTTGCGGGGTGGCTTGTGCCATTGACTTTGCTCGATCTGTGGATGACGATGTGACGCGGGATATTGGAAGCATCGTCTAGAGGGCGTGAATCAACTCGGTCACACTTGAAAAAGGGAATTTAGGAACACCCTAGCGCGCTACATATCGCTTCCTGAAGTATTCTGGGCCTTAGAACTTGACTTTTAGGGCTCGCAGAAACAGGTTGATTAACGGAGAAGGTTTCGATGTTCGAGGATCTAGCGAGTGCTGATCAAACCATCGCAATGATGTTTCTAGCGATGATTATCGGCATTGTAATAGCAAGCGTAGTAATGGCGTACTTCAGCAAGAAAAGATAGGCTGATCCAGACTATGACAATCTTTACGCACCCAAAGAAACGAGACCCGAAACAGAAAGAACTGGCTCACTTTGTTGAACAATTAAGGGAGCACGACGAGGAAATGGATGACAAGATCTTCAACCGCAAGGAACGCCTTTCAAATCTAGAAGAAGGAAAATTCGCCAACGGGAGAGACACAATCTTCAGCGCAATATTACAGGAACTAAACAAAAGAAAGAAAAAAGAATAGCACCTACAGACCGTTCGCGCGCGCACCTTTCTCCATAGCGCGCGTTATTCGTTTAGTTTGCCAGACAAGTCTTCCCAAGTGAACATTTCGAAGCAGATTAGGGTTTCAGTTCTGCGAACAAATAGAGACTTTCTTATTTCCAAGATCCTGGAGTCTATGTCCTTCATTGATCCCTGAAGTATGATGACAAAATCGAAAGATCCGTGAACAAAATCCAATCTCTCCGCTTTAGAGTCCACAATCAATCCCCTAGACAACACTTCCTCAGAGAACTCTTTCTCCTTCCCGGGTTGAATCTCCATGAGCACATAGACGCGACTATCTTGAGAGTTCATAAGTGTTTTCTTGGTTCTTACCTTATTATTGTCTGCGCACGTGCTGTGGGAATGTTTGTGGTTGGTTCTGGAGTTTTCTAGATCCATCTTGTTTTGATTTCTTTGACGGCTTGAAAATGTGGGTCATCTGAGAGGCACGTTGCCTTCAAATGCGATGCTGTAGCTGCTATCATGCTGTAGGCCATCGAGAGCTTGTACTTGTGCCTGAATTCAGCTGAGCCTTTCGCGATTTCTGCATCCACCTTCACTATCTTGAAGTCCTTCTCCAGCAACGTCGTTCTCAACACTGCAGATTCACGTCCCTCGCGCACAAGTGTAAGCTCATAAACTTCGTGGATCACGATGGCTGAGACATATTTTTCTCGGCCTCTCATTTCTTCTTTGGTTCTTTGAAGTGTCCTTTCGTCCTTGGAGTAGTAGTGTTCGATGAAGAATCTAGTGTCGTAAACCGTTCGAGACATCTTCTTCCCTGAGCTTATCCAAAAGCTTCTTCATTTCCTTAGGAGTTGCATACTGGGACCCAGAACCAGCAAGATCCAACGTAGATTTCTTGGGTTTGAAGAGTATCCCCTCTTCAGTTTCGATGACCTGGAGCCTTGTTCCTTCTTCAATCTTGTACTTCTGACGGAGCCGCACGGGAATTGTTGTCTGACCTTTCCGAGTTACTACGACCTCATTTTCCGACCTTGTCATTGTAGTACATCATCTCAACAATGCATATAAATCTTCCCACCGACCACACGCCGTAATGGCCACCCTTCCTCAAGCAAAAAGACGAGAAGGAGCGTTGCGGGATCAGCCGGTCCTGTGATGACTGATTTCCGTTCTGAATCTTGCCTTCACAAGTTTGCGCGCGTTGGATGGAGCCTTGTTCCTACCTTTCGTCCAGCCAGCATACTCTCCATTCGGAGACTCGTCCACCACGAATTTTAGCAGTCCACACGTTTGGACCATCGAGAGGTTTGAAAGAGCACGTAGAATAGCCAACCATAACAACAACATTGCCTTGAATTGTTACACAGGTGAATATGTTTCTGTAATCAGGGTATTTCCTGAAGAACTCTCTCCAACCCTCTTTCACAACATTCTTACCTTTAGTCGGCTCTCCTTTGTTATTTGCTATGACTACGAGCGTGTGGTCATCAGTCATTAACTCAGCCAAGCCTTCCAGGTCTTGCTGATTAATACTTTCATTGAACCTCAAAGCAGTCAACATTAACTTTGAAGAATCCATTTCGATTCGAAAATAAAAATCAGTCAATTTAAGTCTTTGCATTTTCTGTTGCAACATTCCTCTCTATCACTCTTTTCAAGCCAGTTTGACCAATTTATTCTCAGAAGAAAACGATCGTGTGACGACGGAATTCGGGAGATGTCTCCATTAACCCAAGATTTAGCCTCCATACTCGGTTCCGCATTGTGTAACTCATAATTGCTTATCGCAACCATGGTGACGTGTTCTGGTTGAAACGACAACCTTTGGGTTTTTGCTGGCTTGAGGAAAGAAGACTTTAGTAATAGCCTACCATCTATGTCTTGTGGTGGTCGGTTGAAGTTCGGTGTTGTCGTGGAAAAAGATGAAGTCGGCTACTACATAGCGTCAGTCCCTGAGTTGCCTGGATGCCACACTCAAGCAAAGACATTGGACGAAGTGATCAAGAGAATTAAGAAGGCGATTCAAGCCTACTTGGAAGCTGAGGGAACAAGACCGCGAGAGCGTATCGAACTGGTAGGATTTCAGTTCGTAGAGGTTCCAGCTCAATGAGCTTGAAACCTCAGCCGACGAAGAAGATCATAAAGGCTCTTTCTGTATTAGGGTTCTTGGTGGTCAGAAAACGAGGCAGTCATGTTGTTATGAAACACTCCGATGGAAGGATTACCGTCATCCCAGTTCATGCTGGAGAAGAGATCAGTATTGGGTTGTTGATGAAGATAATCAAGGACACCGGGCTCTCAAGAGAGGAGTTCATGAAGCTTCTAAAAGAGAAATGATGCCCAACCCCTCACTTCTCGCCTCGCATTTGTGTGAGGATTTCAAAATCATGCTTGGTACCTCTGCGGGTTGCTTGAACGAACCACGCCCACGGCTTACCTTGATCTCGACCCTTGAAATATCCTAGTCGACATCGTGTCGTAGCATCTATGACAATTGGTCCTTTGTCAAATCCTTGAGTGTTGGAAGCCCTGCTCTAGCTCCGATTTCTAGCGCGCATTATGACAAACAATGGTTTTTGATGGTCTTTTGTTCCAAAATAATGCCCAAATGTGTTCTAAACTAGATTTTCTTCTATTCCTCAATTCTTCAATTAACAGAACATCATTCTTGCTCACTCGCGGCGCGCGCGAAATCAGTAATCAACTGGTCTTTCTGGAAAAAAGAGAGGATTCGCGGGAGACGTCTCCACTCCTTAAGGTCACCGATATCTCAGTTCCATCGAACCATAATTTCGCGGAAATTCATTATACTGTATAAAAAAAGGATTAGGAGGGTTCTGTTCGTAATATTGTATGTGGCATGACTTTACAGGATGTTCATTTGCAGAAATATGGGCTGTTCAAGCGGGACGCCGAGAACGACTGAAGAATCCAGCTTAACAAAGCATTTATTCTTGGGTTTCAAAATAATGAGCACATGCTCAAAAAATTGGATTTCATTACGCCGACTCTGCTGAAGGTTCTCTATCTATTTCATGAAGATCCTGTGCAGGAAATACACGAGAGAGAAGTGGCGAGAAGAGCGCGGGTGAGTGAAGGTTCTGCAAACAGAGTTCTTAGACTGCTTTCTGAAGTCAAAGTCCTGCAAAGAAACAGAAGGGGTAGGATGGTTTTTTACAGGTTTAACTCGAAAAACGCTGTGGCGAGGCAGTTCAAGGTTCTTTTCAACGTTTATTCCCTTAATGCATTGGTTGAGCAGATAAGAAACAGCAGTAAGAAGATAATTCTGTTTGGAAGCTGTTCAGAGGGGACTGATGCGAAAGAGAGCGATGTGGATTTGTTCATTCTCACGAATGAAAAGGATAAAGTGAGGTCGAGTATCAGTGATTATCAAAAAAGTGTTCTGAAAAGGATATCACCGATTGTGGTTAACTCAAACGAGTTCGTGAAGTTGAAGAAGGAGGACAAGCCCTTGTACGAGAGAATTTTGAAAGGAGTAACTTTGTGGGAGTCTGAATGAGCGAATTTGAGCGTTTCATCGAAGAGAGAAAACTGGTCAGGATAAGGTCGGACAGAAAATTAGTCATCAAGGAAGTCGAAGGAGCCGTCTCTGATTTGGAGGAGGCAAAGGGCTCTTTGTTGAGGAAGAGGTTTAAATGGGCTACAATACAGGGTTATTATTCCATGTTTCATGCGGCAAGAGCGCTCGTTTACAGCAAGGGATACAGAGAGAAGAGTCATTACGCGTTGCTGATAGCGTTAAGAGAATTATTTGGAAATCGGGTTGAATCAGGACTAATTCACGACTTTGAAGAAGCCATGAGCCTGAGAGAAGAGGCTGATTATGGCCTCATATTCTCAGAGGAAGGAGCTACGAGCATAGTAAAGAACGCTGAGACGTTCTTGGGCAGGGTTAAAGAAATTCTATCTGTGTAGCTTTGTCAAATCCTTGAGTGTTGGCAGTCCTACTCTTGCTCCCATTTTTGTTGCACACCTAGATGCCACGAAATTCCCTATCCTTCCACATTCCTCAAGACTCTCATGCTTAATCAAGCCGTAAACGAATCCTGCACAAAAAGCGTCCCCGGCACCGGTCGTGTCTACCACACTCACCTTGAACGCTTCTACGTTGTGGCTCTGTCTCCCATCAGTCACGTAGCACCCTCTGCTGCCCAACTTGACTGCAACAACCTTCACACCCCTCTTAAGCATGGCTTCAGCGCCCCTTCTATAATCGGCCATGCCCGTCAGAAGTTCAAGTTCACCTGCGTTTGGCATAAAAACAAAAGTCTTCTTAACAATCGATCCCAGTGCAGCCAGTCCTTTCCTCGCGTACAATGCACCAGGATCAAAGCTTACCATGACGTCTTCAGGAATCGTTTCAAGAATTTTCCTTTGTGTCTGAAAGGATTCTTCTCCCACAAAAGATGTTAAGTGAAGAAACATGGTTTGAGACGCGTATCTTTTGATTTTCTCGTTGAGTTCTACTTGATCGTTCACGCCTGGGTCGATGTATAACGCTCGCTCGCCGTTTTCGTCCACGAATCCCATGACTGTGCCGCTTCTGCCCTTCTTTGCGGCGGCTACGCCTTTTGTGTCGACGCCTTCTCTGCGGAACTCTTGAAGCAGCATCTTTCCTTCTCTGTCACTGGCAACTTTTCCAATAAAACCCACTTTGCACCCGAGTCTTGCCAAGCCTACAACAGTGTTTGCCGCTGACCCACCGCAGGTCTCAATAAAATCTGCTATGAAGCTCTCCTCTTCCTTCGCGGCTATCCTGTTCACCTTGAAAAGCTTGTCCACGTTAAGCGCGCCGAACCCCACAACGTCAAATCTGCTCATCGGAACAGCTCACGCAAGTAAATCTTGTACTCACCCAATTTTCCTCCGTAGTTGCCAGCAGAGACCTTCACAACGCCGTCAACAGCCAAACTTGCTTCAATCCCAGCCTTCATCGCCTCTTTCACCGCACGCATCGAAACGCCGCTGATCACTATTTCAGGAATGTAGTTGACTCCTTCAGGAACCAACGACTCTCTGCCCAACTTCTCCTTCAGCGACGGACAATAAGGATGATTCGTCGTCGGCCCTATCAACGGAAATTTGGTCTCAGTCTTCGACCCAGCCGAACAAACGTCAAAAGGCGTTATCACTCCTTCGACCTTGTCTATGGCTTCCAACGCCGCCTTGCCAGCCTCCCTCACCGCCTTCTTCGTCCTGCACATCATCCAAAAATTGCCGCCAGAAACCCCCCGAGCATAACCGACATGCCGCTCAATAAGAAAATCAGGCACCATAATCGGAACAACAATCATACTTCGACCATAGAGCTGCTTCTCCCACTCATACCCATCGCCACAGTGCCCAACCTTTTCCATCATGTCCATTCTTCCCTCAGCCTTAACAGACAAAGCATCAAAAACCGCGGTGAAAGGCTTCACAAGAATGTCCTGCCGAACCCGATAAGAAAGCTCCCTCTCAAACCGCTCAACCACACTCTCCAAAGACTTCCCCTTGTCCAACCCCTTCCAAAGCTGCAGAACAGCTCCTTTCCGCCTGTCCAGAGTTTCCTCAGCGCTCAGCCATTTTTCAATTCCACCCTCAAGCCTACCTATTACTCCCGACGGCGAAGCAGTAGCGTCTTCCGCCGCCTTCTTCAACGTTTCCTCATCATCCGCAGTGACAATGACTCGCACGTACAAGCCGTCAAACGCTTCAGCATAAGTGTCCTCAACCAAATCCATCCGAACCATTCAGCCCAACCTGCCTACGGCCTCTCCTCTGACTTTGTTTCTAAACTTGCTGCTTTCTTCTGCCAGAGTCTCCATATTCTGGTCCGTAATTATTTTAGCTTTAGGCAGCCTGCCCGGATGCGCTTTGAAGAGCCGATTAAGCAAATTTCGATTAACCGTGCTCTTTTCCAGCGCTTTTCTATTCCAGTTTTTCACCAGGTCTAGGGCTTCTGATTTTCCAAGCCTAAGAAACACGTCTGCAATGACAGCTGTTACTATGCTGTTATCAGATAAAACTGCGATTTCAGCGTTTTTCACAGCGTATCGGTTGCCGTTGAAAGACACGGTTAAGCCGCCCTTTCTATCTACAAGCCTGAAAGCCTCGTCATCCGTTATGCTGTCACCCACATACATGACATCTGCCACCGCAACGCCCAGCCTGTCAACTATGTCCTTTATCGCCTCAGCCTTTTCGCCCCCGCCCACCGGGTTGACATCACAATAAATTCTGCCAATCTCCATCTCCGCAATTCTCTTCCAGAAAATCTCATCAAGGCGCATGACCGTTTTCTGATATTCTCTCGGCAGATCATCCAGTGACTCCGCGTCTGACGGGATCTCAAACACTGGCAGCTTCGCGATCTCCTTTGCAGTCTGCTTCAACTCCTCTCTCTCCTCTTCTCGAATGCCGTATTTGTCCATGCAGACTCTCGTACAGTACGTGTTCTCGAAAGGAAATTCCAGAACTTCGCACAAAGCTCGCAAATAATGCTCGTAACTCGCACTGACAATGAACGCAGGGGCCAGGCTCCTAACGTGTTGGAGCGTGTCCTTTATGCCCGGAACGCAAACTAGGTGTTCGGCCGAGAATTCCCGCATTCTCTGGTCCGTAACGCCGTAGGCCTTGAGAAAGGGCAGAACCAGCTTGACCGTGCCGCCAGCTTCGTAGCCCTGTTTATTCACAACCTCTGCGAGCACATCGTCATACCTACTCACAACCGTGAACAGCCTATCCCCGTCAGGAACAAAGCGTGACGTCAATTCGAAAGCGTTGTCATTCTTTGAAATCGGCCCCTCACAGTCCGAGACAAAGACTCTCCTCACCGTTTACGCCTCAACTCCTCCATATGTTTCACGCTTCTTTCAATATGCCTCTTAGAAGCAATGTCGCTTCTGTTCCACAGTGCTCCGCCCCTGACAGCGTTTATGCCTTCAAGAGAAACCTTTCTCGCCGTCTCCAAATCGTTACCAACACCCACAACACACACGGCCCGCGACTTAAGAGCATAAATTTCGCCGTCACGTTGCTCCATCGACCCCGGATAAACACGAATATTGTCCCCGTACTTCTTGCTCAGCCCGTATGCTCCTGACAAGTCAACAGACATGCCGACTTCGCCTTTTCTCACCAGATCGGGGAAAGTCTCGGCGTATCCACCGTAGCTGGGCGGAACCTTATACGTTGCAACAGTCGCTGACTTTTCCAACTCGATGCCTGTCAAATTCCCCTCCAAAATCCTAAAACACACATCAACAAAATCCTCCTTCAAGACTGGCAGAACATTCATTATTTCGGGGTCTCCCGGACGGCTGTTGTTTTCAAGAATCTTCAACCCCTCGCCCGTGTGCATGAAAGCCACGTACAACGGCACACCCCTCAAGCCTGAACCGCCCTTTGCCCTCGACTTCCACCTTCCAAAAATCTTCTCCACAACCTCCAATTCTCTCTGCCGATCCGCCTTGGGCAGGAACGGCAACACGTCGCCCTTATCCTTGTAGCTGCCCATTCCACCCGTATTCGGGCCTCTATCGTCGTCGAACGCGCGTTTGTGGTCTCTCGTGTCGGGAAGTGGCACGAGCCGTTTGCCGTCGCAGAAAGCCTGAAAACTCGATTCTTCCCCCTCAACCTTTTCTTCAATAATAACTGTGCCGTGCTGATAGTTGGAGAGGAAGTGTTCAAACAATTCTTCCCGCGTGGTGAAGTGATCTCCCCAGACGCCCACTCCTTTTCCCGCCGTAGGCTTGTCGGGCTTCACGACCGCCTGGTCTTGCAGCTCGTCAACCCAACTTTCAACGGCCTGCTTCACTTCCGCCGTGCCCTTGTAATCCTTCGGATCAAAAACCTTAAAGCGCGGGTTCACTTCCGGCACGATTTCCTGAAACAAAAACCTCTGCCGCACCTTGCTTTCCTCTATCGCGTACTCCTTCGTCGGACAGATCAAGGGTATGCCCGTCTGCTTCTCCACAAGATCGCGCACGCCCTCAATGATAGGCTTCTCCGGACCGATTATGCCAAAATCGATGCTGTCCTTGTTGGCCTCAGCGAACTTGCAGATTTCACGGATGTTCAAGTCCGGTATGACAACGTGCTTGAAGGCTCTCTGAACGTTGAAAGGGTTCCGCTGCTTGTCCGCAACGTAAAGCTCAACCCTGTAATTTCTGCTTCTGGCAAAAACGTCAACCATCGCCGCTTCTCTTGAACCGTAGGAAACAACGAGTACGCCCACCTTCTCCACAAGCAAGCCCTCTTGGATCACAGAATAACTGGGAACGCCTAATTTGGTTTGCCGCTACGCCGTTTGGACGGCTTCTTCTATCTCGTAAATCCTTCCCGTTTCTTCGTAGCCTTCCATGAACCGTTTCTTCATCACGTCAGCTATCTTCTGAGCCAGCGGCGTGGGATACTTGCCCGTCAAGCACGCCATGCACAGCTCGTCCTGCCTGAAACCCGTCGCCTTCACAAGCCCCTCCAAAGACTGGTAGCAAACCGCGTCCGCACCGATTATCTTTGCAATTTCCTCCGTACTGTGCCGTGAACCTATCAGCTGGCCGTATGTTGCCATGTCGATTCCATAGAGACACGGTCCGACTATGCGTGGAAAAGTCACGAACACGTACACTTTCTTAGCGCCCATTCTCCGCATTTTCTCCACAATGACTCTTGTCGTGTCGCTCCTGACGATGCTGTCCTCCGTGACTATGATCCTTTTTCCCTTAACCTTCGGCCCTAGAATGTTGATTTTCCTGTCTATCGTCGAAGTGCGATCCTTGCTCAGCAACAGAAAAGCCCTCTCAGTCACATACCGGTGTCTCCGCGAAGCTCTCTCCCACCTTATTCCAGAAGCCTCGTGAACGCCCAAAGCCGAGTCATCACCCGTCTCGGGCACAGAAAGAATCATGTCCGCATCCTTCACTGCGTCAGGATTCTCTTTAACAAGGTTCCTGCCAAACTCTTCCCGAACCTCATAAACATACTTATCATCAAACCGCGAATCCGGCCTCGCAAAATACGCAAACTCAAAAGCGCAAAAGGCTTTCCGATAATCTTTCACAAGCTTTTGCCTTTCAAAACCATTCTTCGAAACGGTCACAAGCTCTCCGGGCTCCAGTTCAAAGTCCCTTTCAAAACCGTTAATGTCCAAACTCACGGTTTCCGAAGAAAACACGTAGGTTGACCCGTCCGGACTGTGACCAGCGCACAACGGCCTAATGCCGTGCGGATCCTTGAAAGCGAAGAAATCACCTTTCTCCGTTATACCCGCCACGGAGAAGGCTCCCTCAACCTCCTGCATGCACGCCTTGACCGCAGACGCCAAATCCTTGCGTTTCACAAGCTCAATCAAAAGCTTGTGACAAATCAAGTCTGAATCACACTCATACGCAAAACGATGAAACTTCTTGTCTATCTCCTTCCTTAGCTGAAACGTGTTCACAACATTACCGTTAAACGAAATAGCCACTTTTGAACCGTTCTTCGTAGCAGTAACTGGCTGCGTGCCCTTAATCAACGACTTCTCATCGCATTTTCCCGAAGTCGTGTACCTAACGTTTCCGATACCGATGCTGCCGGGCAAACGCCCAAACCATTCCTGAATCGCGCTCGTCTTGATCTTCGGCACAAGATCCAGATTCCTGTGAACATGAAATTTCCCATCCTTATACGTGAGAAAACCGTGCGACTGGTGACCCCTGTGGTTCTGTGCTCTCAGACCCCAGTAAATGTACGAGAACACCGGCCGGTTCTCAAGATTCTTTGCAGCGAACACTCCACACGCTATCTTAAGCTCGTCTTGCATGCTGCGCAGTAAATAGAAGGGGGATTAATCAGTTTTTAGGACATTTTCAGCTAAAAACCATGTTGATTTTTACAAGAACAGTGCCATACGTACCGCTGAAAGCCAACGCGTAGCCCGCGTTCATAATCTCGGCGTGCAGAGCCCTGCTTGAAGAGCTGGTTTTCACGCTTTGGTTGCTCTCGGTCTGCCTGACCGCAAAGCTGTTCCTAGGGTGTGAGTCTGAACTTGTCTCTTGGATAAAGTGTAACTTCTCTTATGTTCTTCTTGCCTGTCAACGCCATGGTTAATCTTTCAAGACCTATGGCCCAGCCAGCGTGCGGCGGCATTCCATAGTCAAACGCTTGCAGATGATGCTTGAACGATTCGGGATTCAACCCTTTCTCTTTCAACCGTTTCACCAGAAGTTCTTTGGAGGCTATTCTTGTACCGCCTGAAACAAGTTCTATCCACTTCCACATCAGATCGAAGCCTTCAGATATTTCCGGCTTGTCGTCACGCGGTTTAATGTAGAACGCTTTCGCTTCTGTCGGCCAGTCAACTATGAAGTAAAAGCCCGGGTGCAGCTTGCCCACGGTCCTGAAAGCCGGCGTAGGAATGTCTTCGCCCCATTTGATGGCTATTCCTTCACGTTTCAGTTCTTCCAGAATCTCTGAGTAAGCGATCCGCCTAAACGGCACTTCAGGCACCTTCAAGTTGTACTTGAGCGTCGCCAGCTCCTTCTGGCATTTTTCAACGACACTTCTGCAAGTGTGCTGCATCAGCTGCTCAAGTATCTGCATCACGTCTTCAGCGTCTGCAAAAGCTTCTTCAATGTCTATCGACGTAAATTCGCTCAAGTGACGGCGTGTGTGTGACATTTCAGCCCTGAAAAACGGGCCGATCTCGAACACTTTTTCAAGGCTCATCACAAGCTCTTCTTTGTACAGTTGCGGGCTTTGGGCGAGGAATGCTTTCCTGTCGAAGAAGTCTATGGAAAAAAGTGCGGCACCGCCCTCGGTGGCAGAGGCGATTATGCGCGGCGTGTGCACTTCCAGAAAGCCCCTATCGAAGAGAAAACTTCGAATAGCTTCCGCTGCCGCATGCTGAATCTTGAAAACTGCGACGTTCTTTTCTTGGCAAAGGTCCAGCGCCCTCGCGTCTAGGCAAGCTTCCAGGTTTGCTGGGGTTTTTCCGCATATGTCTATCGGCAACTGTTCGGCCGAGTTGAAAATCCTGACTTCCTTCGGTAGCACTTCGACGCCTCTCGGGGTCATCTGGGTCTTTTTCACCGTTCCCTTCACACCTATGCTGAACCGCTTCTGCAAGGCGTCCGACTTCGACAGGACTTCGCTGCTTGCTTTTTTACGCAAGACTGTGATTTGAATCGTGCCCTCTCTGTCCTGCAATATTATGAATCGGATTGCCCCCAGGTCTCTGACTTCCTGAACCCATCCGAAAAGTGTGACCTCTTCCCCATCCATGCCAGGTTTAACGTCGACAGAATAATGTGTTCTACGCCACTCACCGATTGAATCCAACTTCATCGGGGTTATCACCGTCTAGCCTAGTCTGCATACTCCACTCGCAACGTTATGTTGCGAACTCTACTGGCAATCTCCTTTAAAGCCTTTACATCAAGGGAAGAGCGCGTCCCACGCCTCTTTCCCAGTATAACCCTAGTCTCTGTGGTCCCGTCAGGCAGCCATATCGTGTTTATCGTCATGATGCTCAACGGAGCAAACAAGTCTTCCAGGAACTTTCTATCGTCAACCCCGTTCTCCAAAATGCGAATGTTCTTGCGGGTTTCTTCGCTCAGAGTCTTAACGATTTTTCCTCCGTATCCCAGAAGGCGGGGGACATCCCCAGGCCCGACCACTATCGCTAACGTTCTGTCCGTGTCAATTGTCTTATGAAAATAGACGTTTTGAAGGGAGGGAAACCTTTCTTCCAGAGAAAGCAGCAAACGGGCCACTCGCAAGTCTGTTTCACTTACTTCTCCAGACTTCAGTTTAGCTAAACACTTTTGGCACAGTATGCCGCTCTTTAAGCAGAAACTGCAAAGACCCATCTTCAACTATGGACTGGCCCTCCGCAAACAAAGGAGGGGCGGCGGAGCATTGGTTTGTGTAGAAACGGTGTTTTATCGTTCAAGCGAAATTTCGACTGTGCTAACGTTTGAAGGCGGGCCACCCTCTTCTCTGGGTGCCATCTGCTGTGTTCCAATGCCAATTCCTTTGATCTTTACGTCTGGCAAGAATCGGCGTCTGACGACCTCGACGACGTCAACTGCTCGGCTTATGGCTCTCCCTCGCGCCTTAACGTTTACTTCTTTTGCTCCGCCGTGAAAGAGGGTTATGCATGCCAGTACATAGTTCATTACTGGCTTGTTTCCGATCAACACTGCATTGCTTTCTGACATTTTTTTACCGCCTCGCTCCTAGTTTCCATTTTTTATGTAGGCTCGATAACCTTCTTTCTCGGCAAATAAATACATTACGGTTTCAATCTTCAGTTAACAAAAAGCCGATTTTGGAATGAACCCGTTTGTCTGATTTTTGCTAAACATTTAAATAAACCTTACTATTGTAAACACTGAACTTCACAAAATGCAACGATTGGGGAGACAGTTTGGAAACGCTTACAAAACGTACAAGGCAGCTGTTGCGGTTGCTCTACGAGAAGGGCAAGTCGACAAACGCGTACACTTTGCATTTGAAGCAGGACGAGTTGGCAAGGCAGTTGAACATAAGCAGACAGGCCTTGAACGTTCACCTGCGAAAACTCAGAGACCTGAGCTATATACGGACTGGAAGGGGCTTCATAGACGTGACTGACGAGGGGCTGAGCGCGCTTGGGATGTCCTCAACTCCTGCCTTCATATTCATCAAGGTTTCACCTCTCAAGCGAAGCTACGTCTACGACAAGATCAAGGAACTTGCGGTTCAAAGGGCCTTCAGAATCGCAGGCGATGTTGACGCATTGGTGATAACGGAAAGGAGGCAGCTCGACGAAGTCTTAAAAAGGTTATCCTCAATTGACGGCATACAAGACACCAAATCCTACATTGCAATAGAAACGATAAGATAAGGAGAGTGTTTGATTGAAACTGTTTGAGTATGAAGCAAAGAACATACTTTCGAAACACGGCGTTCCAGTGCCTCAAGGCGGGTTGGCTTCGGATTCCCGTCAAGCGCGTGAGGTTGCGGCTGGGCTGAAAATGCCGGTTGCGGTTAAAGCGCAGGTTTTGGTTGCAGGAAGAGGCAAGGCAGGCGGCATTCTGTTCGCCAACTCTGTTGAGGAAACTGAGAAAACCGCCGAGAAACTCTTAGACATGCAGATAAAAGGCATACCTGTCAAAAGCGTGTGGGTCGAAGAGAAAATTCAGGTCAAAAGAGAACTGTACTTCGGCTTGACAACCGACAGGTTCAGACAGCGATACGTCGCAATTGCTTCTGGTGTCGGGGGAATGGACATAGAAGAAGTAGCATCCAAAACCCCTGAGAAAGTGATAACAACCCCCATAAACCCCGAGTTCGGTTTCCATCCTTTTCAGGCACGGCAGATCGCGAGAAGAATGGAATATTCTGGCACCCAAATCTCAGAACTTGGAAGGATTCTCGAAAAGCTCTATCTTGTCGGCATGGACTACGATACAGAACTGATCGAGATGAACCCGTTGGTGGAGGCCACTGACGGAAAATTCTTGGCGGTGGACGCGCGGATGATAATTGATGACAACGCCCTGTTCCGCCATCAGGAATACAAGAAGAGGCTTCTTGAGGGAGAGAGTGAACTCAGTCCACAGGAGCTTGAAGCTGTCAAGAACGATCTGGCTTACGTGAAGCTTGACGGGAACATCGGGGTCATAGGCAACGGAGCAGGCCTAGTGATGGCAACATTGGACACGATTCAGTATTACGGTGGAAAACCCGCGAACTTTCTGGACGTGGGAGGAGGGGCTCCTTCCGAGAAAACGGCCCTTGCCCTTAAGATAGTGCTTTCAGACCCGAAGGTCAAGGTGCTTTTTATAAACATCCTCGGGGGAATCACCCGTTGCGACGAGGTTGCAAATGGAATCTTGCAGGCTAAAGAGAAGGCCAGAGTGACAACCCCTATGGTCATCCGGCTGGTGGGCACAAATGAGGAGGAGGGAAAAAGAATACTAATGGAGGCCGGCATTCACGTGTTGGAAAGCATGGAGGAAGCCGCGCAGCGAGCCGTTGAGATTTCTAAGAAAGGAGGTGCGTAAGCTTGGGGATAATAATCGGCAAGAACACGCGTGCAATCGTTTGGGGCATAACTGGGACTCAGGGAAGTTTCCACACGAGGCTGATGCTGGAATACGGGACAAAAATAGTCGCAGGTGTGACGCCGGGTAAGGGGGGAGCTCAAGTTGAAGGTGTGGCAGTTTATAATACGGGTGAGGAGGCACAGGAGAAACACCATGCGAACGCTTCAATAATTTTCGTGCCGGCTCCATTCGCTGCAGATGCGGCTCTGGAAGCCATGGAAAACGGGATAAAAACCGTGGTTATAATAACTGAACACATTCCCATCAAGGACGCAATCAGCGTAATGGCTCATGCGAGACAGGTTAAAGCGACAGTAATCGGGCCAAACACTCCTGGCATAATATCGCCCGAGGCGTGCAAACTGGGCATTATGCCCTCACACATCTTCAAGTCGGGCAGCGTGGGCATGGCTTCGCGCAGCGGGACGCTTACGTACGAAATAGCCGCGGGCTTGACCCGAAAGCGGTTGGGGGAGTCGACATGTCTTGGCTTGGGAGGAGACCCCATAACAGGATTGAATTTCATAGATGCCTTGAAGATGTTTGAAGCTGACTCTCAGACGAAAGCTGTTGTTCTGATAGGTGAAATTGGAGGCAACCTTGAAGAGTTGGCGGCAAAATACATTTCAGAGGAAATGTATCCGAAACCTGTGGTGGCATTTATAGCTGGACGTTCGGCTCCACCTGGGAAACGTATGGGGCATGCAGGTGCAATCGTTATGGGCAAAGCGGGAACGGCTGAAAATAAAATTGAAGTCTTCAGAAATGCCGGAGTGAAAGTGGCTGAAAAACCCAGCGATGTGGCGGAGCTTTTAACCGAGCTGATCAAAGCTTGAAAGGCGGCAAACGTGTTATGGGGCTAGCCGGCAAAAAGTATATTTGACACTGGAATGCTTCACTCTTAACCACAAATGAGAGAATGATCCAATGCCGATACTTGATCCTCTTAAGAAGACTCTTGCTCAGGAACACAGGCTTCACATGAAGATATGCCGACATTGCGGTGCAAGAAATGCTGCTACTGCGGTGAAATGCCGGAAATGTCACAGCAAGAACTTGCGCTGGAAGAAACGAGAAATCGTGAAGTAGCTTCTGATTTGTTTTCTTCCTTAAAGAATTTTGGAGAGGCTTTCGATGTTGAAAGCAGTGTTTGCGCAGCCGTTTTTTATTAATGGAACGGTTTGGCCGCTTATGTTCATGGCTTTCAATGCTTCCCCGCCGGTTCTTATCTCTTCACCGCAAGCGACTCCTATTATGCCTTCATAGTGGTTCGCGTTCAAAATCTTCGGAATGCAGGAGCCGCCGGGCAAGATGTAAACGTCGTAGCCTTTTTTCTTGGCCAAAAGCTCGGCTTTTCCAATCTGGCAGTCTGGAGAACAGTGAGCGCAGACGTAAGATGGGATTTTAGGGTCGAAGGATGCTTTGCATCGGTTGTCCATGAATTTTCTGGAGCAGTGAGGCAGAAGCAACGCCCTTCTTTTTGTTTGAATGAATCTTTCTCTTTCTATGAGGTTTCTGGCTTGTACATCTATGAGATCTTCGAGGAGAGCCACGGCATCAGACAGGTTGAGACCTGTTGCCTCCTGAATCTTGAACTTCCTTATGATTTCTTGGACGGTTTTGCCGACCCTTCTGTGCATACCCCTTTCGTAGGCCGCTCTTGTCACCTCGGTGAAGAAGAAACGCGGAATCCTTGAAAGGTCAAACGTAAACCTGTATGGCATACGTACTTAATAGAAGGACAAACCTTTAAGATTAACCCCTCTTATAGTAGAGTTAGATCCAAAGTATTCGCGAGCAAGAGAGGCTTGAATTGGCAAAAATGTTTGGAAAAGGAAAAGAGAAAAGCAAAGCGAGTAAGGAGACGATGAGAAATTTGACAGGCCTCGAACAAATTTGCGGAAGCGACAGGGAGGCGTATGAAGCCTTATCTCCCGTCATGTTCCTTGACCCTAGGAAAGTTGATGTTTCCATGAAAGAAGCTGTTGACAATGCCAAAAAGGCCGATAAGGAAAAAGACGTCTCGCGTGCCCGGATGTGGTATGAGGTTGCTGGTGGATTGGCAATTTACGAAGGTAACACGAAGAAAGTAGTGGAGTATTATGGTGAAGCAGAAAGGGTTACTGGTGAAAAATATCTAATCCGGAATGATCCGGAAAAAGCAGTAGCCAAGGCAACGGAATACTACAAGCAATATTTGTCTTCTTAATGTGTAGCAGGGCGAAAAGCCAGAACAGTTGCAAATGAGGCTGCCAGCCAGTTTCTCTACGGTTTTTCTTCTTCCTTGTACCCCAGTAGGTCTCTCAGAGATTTTACTTCGTTTCGCAGCATGCCTACCTCGCTTTCTAGAGCGTCGACTCTTGATTCTGCAACTTCTCTCAGCTTCTCAATTTCAACCATTAAACTTGCACGTTCGGTTTCCAGAGTGTTTATTTTTTCACGAAGATTCATCAATGTCTGCATGAGTTCCCCTTTTATGCCCTTAATTCTTTCAACCATGTTCTTAATGTTTACTGTCTCTCCGAGTTCAGTTTCAGTCTCCACAGCGGATCTGAACCTAGCCTTGCAATTTGGACATTCAAATATGCCAACAAGCCGGGGCTTTTCATCCTCTTTCAAAGATTCTCTCGAAGGAATAGGCCAAGTCTTAGCCGGAGTCTTCACATCATTTCCACATTTTGGACAATTAACCAAATAGCTTCTCCTCCCCCCTTAACATCACACATTGGGTCTAAAATGCGTTTTGCAGTGAACACCAAACCGAACCTGAAAGGCCTAGCAAGTGCCTGCAAATTCAGTGAAAAAATGGAACCAGTAGAATGAAAAATCCGCTTAGCTCTTGATGAAAGGGTCTAGAGCAATGGGATGATGTAGTGTCGACACTAAGAAAAAGGGAAGAGGGTTTAGAGCGTAATTTGGAATGCCAGTCGTTCAACAAGCTCTTTGTAACGGTTTCGAATTGTGACCTCAGTCACTTGTGCTATCTCGGCTATCTCTCTCTGGGTCCTTCTTTCTCCAGTTAAGACTGAAGCGATGTAACTTGCTGCGGCTGCGATGCCGGTTGGACCCCGACCTGAAGTCAGCTTCAGTTCTTTTGCGGCTGCCAAGATTTTGTGGGCGATTTCCTCAACTTTCCCTTGCATTGTCAGCTGGTTCGAGAACTTTGTTATGTACTGGCTTGGTTTAAGCGGTGGAATAGAATAGTTGAGCTCTTTAATCAGGAAGCGGTAACTGCGGCCTACTTCCTTCTTGTTCACACTTGACGCCTGTGCTATCTCTTCCAGTGTTCTAGCCAGCCCGCATTGTCTGCAGGCCAGATAGATGGCTGCGGCTGTTACACCTTGAATCGATCTTCCTCGTATCAGTCGCTCTTTGACGGCTTTTCGATAAATCACTGACGCTGTTTCAAGAATGCTCTTTGGAAGGTTCAGGTTATTAGCAATTTTCGTGATTTCAGATAATGCAAATGCGAGGTTACGTTCTGTTGCGTCTGAAACTCTTATTCGACGCTGCCATTTTCGAAGACGATATACCTGTGCTTTTTGTCCAGGTGACAGGCTTTTGCCGTAAATGTCTCTGTCATGCCAGTCAATCATCGTTGATAAGCCTTTATCATGGATTGTGTACGTCAACGGCGCGCCAACCCTTGTCCTCTTGGTCCTCTGTTCATCGTCGAAAGCTCTCCATTCCGGTCCTCTGTCAGTTATCTTCGCAGCCAGCACGAAACCACAGTTCATGCAGACGAGTTCGGCACATTCATAATCTCGCATGATTCTGGTACTGCCGCACTCTGGGCAGCTCTGTATCTTCACATGTTCAGGGCCTTGCGTTGGCGGTGCAGACGTTGAATCTGCCCGCACTTCTTCACCATCATCCATACCTGTTTTTCTCCTTTCTCCTCTTTGAGGGGAGTATGTACACTTTCCTGTTAGCCAGTTTCTCAGGGTCTCGAATCGTGGGAGCTATCGTTGCGTAAGGCGAAGACACCGGACCAAGTATGTCGAAAACCTTTCCAACAGGCTTCAGATTCTCATCCACGACTGTTTCACCAATTCTGGGTACGTTTTCAATCTTTGCTATGATGTTATGGGATGGAGTTACATGGAGGATTAGGCCTAGTCTCTGCAAACTTTTAATATCCCCTCATGAAAAGCGAAATGCTTCAACCATGCAGTCTATTTAAACCTTTCTACGTCCAGACCTTCACCTGCGCTAGGTTCAATACTCCAAAATAGCTCGGTTTGAAGTCTTAAGCTTGGCTTTTGTTGATTTGATGCTTGAACTGAAGTGTCTAATGCAAGTCAATGGAGTGAATAAATGGACAAGATGGGGTCAAAGAATGCGCCTGTGGGTGATTGATTTTCGGTTAGCAGAAGAGACCTGGCAGCGAAAAACGCCGGAATAGTGAAGGAAATAGTGGAGCTTTAAACGCCACTTCCTTCAATTTGGCAGGAGCGGTACAAGGAGGGTCACTGCCCACATTGCGGCGCTTCCTGGAAAGACCCCAACCAACACGTCTGCCCAAACTGCAGGCAAAGCCTCTATTCGGAACAAGCAATATCTTTCTGTCCTCATTGCGGACGTTTGGTTCACCAAAACTCAAAGAACTGTCCTCATTGTGATGAAGACGTGACGACCATTCCAGTGCACGTTTCAGTGAAAACCTCCAAAGAGAAAGGGCTGTTCTCCAGAATATTGGAGAGCTTTGAACTGTCTGTGAAAGAGTTTGTTTTGGTCCTCATTCTGCTGCTTCTGTTCAATTTCGCGGCATATCTCAGTTATGTTCGAACAGAAGCAACAAACCTCGGTTACACAATCATCCGCCACTACGGCATTTCTCTGGAGTGGTTACAGATTATTCTGAGCGGATCCAGCCGACCTGCCCAACATGGGGAAGGAACCGTAATCCAGTATGGACTGCAGGGAGTGGGAATTGCCTGGGCGCCATTCGTCTTAGACTTGCCATTCTATTTTCTGCTAGCTTTTGCCATGGTATATGGGACTGTAAAACTAAGGTCGAAAAAGACAAGAATGAAGTGATGGCAAACCCAGATCGAAATTCTCTAGTGGTTGAATCTTCGTGGGTACATGACTCGCGCTCTCAGTCTGCACTGATCACGGTCAACATCGTGGCTTTGTGTAAGATTGTGACACTTCCCTGTGGCTTGCAAGCCCAGATTGTCAATCAAGAAAGTCAATACATTGATCAGCAGAAGAGACGAGGAAATGAATGGAACCGCTAGAATCCAACGTTTAGAAGATTTCATCATTTGGCGGCAATGCAGAGGGCCGTGATTTAGTCGCGTGCTTTCGAAAGCGAATGTTAGTAGAAACCTTCATAAATGAGATCTATTGATTAGACTGTGCATTTGAAGGGAGAGGCTTATGTCCAAGCCATTCTATGTGAAGTTTGAAGTTTCGAAGGAGCTGGCAGATGCCGCCTATGAAGCCCTGCAAATAGTTGCAAAAACAGGCACGGTTAGGAAAGGCACAAACGAAACAACGAAGGCGATTGAAAGAGCCCAGGCTAAACTTGTAGTGATAGCCGAGGACGTCCAGCCACCAGAAGTCGTTGCCCACTTGCCTTTACTGTGTGAAGAAAGAAAAATTCCGTACATATTTGTCCCGAGCAAGGAAAAGATTGGCAGCGCCATAGGTATTGACGTTCCTGCTGGAGCGGCATGCGTTGTTAAAGAAGGAGATGCCGCAGGGTTGGTCAAAGAGATTGTTACAAGAGTTGAGCAGTTGAGAAGAGGAACGACCTAATGAGCAGAGGGGAGAGAGAGGCTGAGCAGGCGGAGCTTACGCCAGCAGAGGTAATTCAAGTCATAGCACGCACAGGTGTAACAGGAGAAATCTCGCAAGTTAGAGTACGCATCCTCGAAGGGAAAGACAAGGGTCGCATAATAACGCGCAATGTGAAAGGACCCGTGCGAGCCCAAGACCTTCTGATGCTCAGGGAAACAGAAAGAGAAGCAAGGAAGATTAACCGATAAGCTAGCACCAAGGTTATCCGGAGAGATCGCTGATGCCGAGGCCTAGGAAATGCTCGTTTTGTGGCAACGAATTCCCAGCGGGGACGGGCATGATGTTCATCAAGAACGATGGATCGCTTTTGTGGTTCTGTTCAAGCAAGTGTAGAAAAAGCTCCTTATTTTTGAGAAGAGATGCGCGCAAACTCAAATGGACCACATACTTCGGCAAAGAAGAAAAAGGAAAAGCATGAGTTTCTGCAACGCTCAAGTGTATTAGCTTTCCACTGAGTTGCCTTTAAGCCCTTATTATTGACCACATGCCGCCCAATGTTCACGGTCTCTCGTTGGGTGGGGCTCGATGGCCCAAATCATAGAACCAACGAAATTCAAAGAAGAAGGACAACATTGGTCCACATTGGTGAAGTTGCCTAGCCATTGATCAGAAGCTTGAGAACATAGCTCAAAATCGGTAATGCAACATTGATTATTACTCTCAAGATTGCCAGATAATCCGTAGGCCAGTCACTTGCGCCTACTATGTCCTGATACATTTCTTTCAAAGCGAGCATAGATGACGTCTCAGTCGTTTTTGCCAGTTTTCCATTACTGACGATTGCCATAAACTGATGGACCTTCGTTCTATAAAGGTCTTCAAACCTTTGGATTTGGTTTTTTCTTGAGGCTTTCATTGCCTTATGCACATAGTAAGTTGGAACAAAAAAGAACAAGGCAACACAAATCATTAGGAAAAACAATAGACCTATGTTGATTGCTAGATCATAAGTCGTTTTCAGTTTCGAAGATAGAAACAAGACAGGGATCGCAACGCCAGGGGTAATTGCTGCCATAAAGGATGATCGTACTCCTAAGGTGCCGAGTGATCTGAACCCTCCACGCCGATCTTTTGCTATCGGATCGAAGAAATCCCCATCTCCAAATGTAACGCCACAATAGATCGCGAACGCTGAGATAGTAGTTGCCATGGGCCCGACTATTCCTCCCATTAACGCACAAAGCAATAATCCGACCCAATCCGTCAAAATTGGTCTTATGTCTGGGCCACCCATGATCCCTGCGAGTTGTTGCGAGCCAGGGATGATGAACATGAGTCTTATAGCTATGAAGAGTGAACAGGAGATAATCATACAGACAACCTGATAAAACGGAGAACCTCCAGCCACCAAAGCAAAAATCTTCAAGGTTTTGGCGATCTTCTCAGGCTACAAGGTATTGTTCAGTTTTCGGTTCATATCTCCTATTACCTCCTTCACGAGGTAATGGTACAACTGACGAGGAACCAAAAAGCCCATCATAATTGCCAAGATTAACAAAGAGGAAGTTATTGTCTGATAGATTGTTGATGCGGCCTCTGTCCTCAACCACCATGGTGAGGGCCCAGCGATGAGTATCGGCAGAAGATAAGTTACGATTGTGACTCCCAGACTTAAGATGAACGAAAGCACGGCATACTTCACAAGGCCCTTTGAAAATACTTTTTCCATCCAAAAGGAACTTATGTCGGGTTCTTTCTTTTGGAAATAGGAACGCAGTTGTCTTCTAGCGTGCAGAAACATTATGGCGATGCCGATAAAACTTATTGCAATTAGACTGCTGGCCACAATGCAAGTCTGAAGCAACTAATCTTCGCCCAACAAGTAGCCATCCTAAGGCTCATCTGAAGTTAGAAGTTTATATGATAAAAAACTTTCGTGCCGATGATGTTTGAAAACTCATGTAGTTGTTAGATAGACGTGGTAGTTTGGTAGCGGGGAGTAGATTTGAACTACTGATCTCTGGGTTTCCCGAAGCAACCGAGCTTTTATGAGCCCAGCGGGTTAATCCTGGCTACCCCACCCCGCTGCGTCAAGCTAACAGCCTAGGATTCGCCTTCGGAAGTTAACAGCACACTTCAATTTAAGCATACTGAAATAAGGTTTTCGATGGCGCGAACGATATGTAACAGAATTTAACTAGAAAGTGCTATTCCACTGAGAGTAAACCCTATTACACACAATTCCTTAAAAGAAAAAGATGGCTTACCTCCTAACGGAGGAATTTCTTGAGGGCTAAAGATGTCATGGTCAAGGACATAGTGAAGGTAGGTTCCTGCGCTCTTGTAGACAAGGCGGTAAAGGTGATGAACAAGAACAACATAGGATGTTTGATTATCGAGGATAATGGAGAAACAAGAGGGATTGTGACTCAGAGAGACCTGCTGAAGAAGGTTCTGGAAAAAGCTAGGGATCCTAGAAAACTGGTTGTATCAGACATCATGACAAAGAAGCTAATTGTGGGAAGCCCTGACATGGAAATCCATGAGGCTGCCAGGCTCATGTTTCAAAAGAAGATAAAGAAGCTTCCTATCGTGGAGAATGGAAAGCTTGTCGGTTTGATTACCCTAAGTAACATTGCCCGAACGGTTGGCGTTGATCAGAAAATGATTGATATGGTTGAAAAGCTTTCCAACATGCGTGCAATCTAACGTAGACTGTTTGGAAAGGGTTCGACTCTGGGAACGTTCGCCAAAATTAAGCTTGAACCCAGCGTCTCCGCCTCTCCGGTGTTACTTTTCGTTAAAAACAGCAAACAGGTATAGCATAAAAAGTTGTGTTCTTTGCCCGGGGGCTGCCAACCCTGAGCTACGAGCTGCGTCAAGAGCCGTGATGAACGACAAGACCGGGATTCGAGGATCGCAAGCGAGTCAGAACTCAAGTCTGCAAGCTTAGGTCCAAACCGGTCGGCAGCCCTTCGCTAGCTATATATGTAGTATTGATATTTAATAAACCTTTCGCATGCTGACAACGGCAGCAACATCTGATTGTGGCTCTCTGCTTGCGCGCGCGTAGGTGTCACAAACTATGAGATGCGCAGAATCATTTGGCTTCTTATGTTCTTGTTAGCTTCTCGACCAAATCGACTAATTTAAATTCCTCGTGTCCTGGTGGATGTTGAACCATTTCATATATTCGAAGAGTCTGTTCTGCAGCTTCTCGCCATGTGAAATATTGCAACACCCTTCTTCTGCCGTTTATTCCCCATTTTTTGGCTCTGTCGGGATCAGATAGGGTTTCCTTGATGCCCCATGCAATATCGGATGGGTTGCCACCGTTTACGTGAACGCCATTCTGGTCAGGTCCAGTGGGAATGACTTGCTCTGTGAATCCAACTGTGCCTTGGGCTCCAACAATTATCGGTTTCTCCATTGACATGGCTTCCAGGCTTACTATTCCAAACGGTTCGTAAGTGGAGGGGAAAATGCAAGCGTCTGCTGCTGCGTAATGTAGGATACGTTCTCTTTCTGGTACGAATTCAAACCTGCAAGCAACTTTTTCGCTTATTCCGAGTCTGTTTGCGGTTTCGATTATGTCGTTTTGTTGTTCACCTTTTCCAAGAATCACTAGTTTAGTGTTAGGATAGTCCGCCAATACCATGGGCATTGCTTGAACGAGGTTTGTAACACCTTTAACCCAGGTGAGTCTTCCGAGGAACAAAACCATTTTTTCGTCAGGTTTTATCGCATACCTGTTGCGTATTGCTTCTACGTCCTCGGGTTTGCAGTTTCTGGGATTGTAATATTCAGGGTCTACGCCGTTCCAGACTACGCTTATTTTGGATTTTGGCCATCCGTGTCTGACCAAGTCCTCTTGCATGGAATGGCTGACAGTTATGATCTTATCCACTCTCTGGGAAGTTGCCCACTCGAGGTGTGAGACGACTTCTGATCCTTGCCCTCCTGCTCTACCCCACTCGGTGCTGTGGACGTGAAAAACCACCGGGGTCTTTGTCTCATTCTTGACCATGAGGCCGGATATGCTGCTCAGCCAATCATGCACGCAGACGATGTCGTAATTACAGCCTTCCTTTTTCAACATGCTGTTTATGAATTTTGACGCGCTCAGAATGTTATAAATGAATATGTCATTGAACATGCGTATATTCGTCCCCCATTTTTTCAAGTCGTCGATGACGAACATCGGGAAAACATTGCTTGCATCGGCAATCAAAGGTCTGTGAACTTCCACGCCTTTCAGAATTTCTCGAGTTTTGAGGTTTCCCGGGTTAAGGGTAAAAACTGTTACGTCGTTGCCCATGGAAACGAATTGGCGCGTTATGTACTCAGCATAAGTGCCTAAACCGCCGACAAGCGCCGGTGGGTATTCCCAAACAAAAAAACCAATCCTCAATTCACATCACCAAGAAAGTGTTCTTTCTGAACGAATTTAGTGTGTTTACTAGTTGACAATCGGGTTCCTCTTTTCTTGGAAAAGGTGTCTTTGTGCGAATAAATAGGTTATGAATTCAAGATCAAAATGCAAACTGAACTTTATCGCTGCTTGCGTTAACTGTCGTGTTTGGCGTTTTCGGACTGTTTCTTGCTAAATCTCAGTAAGTGGGAGGCTCTTATTCACAAGGGCGATTTTGCGGACTTTCTCAGTTGATTCCTTGTCTCTTCTGCTATCATGCATATGATGCTGGAGTCTTCAACGCCGAGCTAGACAACGTAGTTTCGGAAATTATCTTTGCGTGAATACTGTCTTAGCCAGGTTTCGCTTGTGAAACCCCATCTGCAGTTGCCACCCTCGACCTGCAAGACGAGTATAAGATCTGGATTATTCAGGCGGACATATTTTAGCAAGACCTCGTACAGGTCTTGCGGTATTTCCATGGCCAAATCTTTCGACGGACCATCCTTTGTTTCTTTGGCACAGAATATCGCCTCATGCTTCATATCCCCTTTACAAAAGTGAACGCGAACCGTGGACACGTAAAACACTGTTCCATTATAGCTCAGTATTACATGATGCGCATTTCCTGACCGCGTCTCAACTTTCTCCATCAAGACTCCATCAGCCCCACTTAGAATTTCTCCAAATAAAAAGATGTTTAAAAGACAGTTAAACTATCCTTCTGTCGTCGAAATATGCCCAAAACCGATTCATAAACAACAAATCAACTCGTTTCTTCTCGTGGCTCGGCACAACCGCCTCCAAACACTCTACCCTGCCGATATCATCGAGTCCAAGCAAATTACGCGCTGTCAATCCGATTTTGCTCTTATTGCAGAGCGAGGTCTGTCAACCGTGAATTTCTGATTCAGATTTTGAGTTCATAAGCGTAAAGTATATGCTTCATCAGAATTGGCCGTCAAGCTCAGATCGCGATGAGCGTAGGAGAATGGTCATGGAACTGTCAATGGAAAAAATCGACGATTTGATCAAGGTATATGATGAGAAGAATGAATCATGGAAGTTCGTCAAAAGAGACAAGGGGTTTAACAAGCAGCTCATGATGATAGAGGACACCCTGTCCAGATTCGGACTGCTGAAAAACGAGATAAGGGTCTACGTCTATCTTGCGAGAGCGGGGGAAAGAAAGGCCGCCGAAGTCGCTGAGGCAATATCGCTTCACAGAACGGAGACGTACAGAATTCTGCGTGATCTGGAGAAGAAAGGTATCGTTTTTTCGGTTTTCGAAAAACCGCTGAAGTTTACGGCGGTACCCCTGGAAAAAGCGGTAGACCTGTTGATAGAGGCTCAGAAAATGAGAATCAGGCTCTTGGAGAGGGAAAAAGTTGGCTTGGTCGACCTTTGGTCGTCTATGCCGCAGCCGAAACTTGAAAGCAACAAGAAAGAGATATTCCAAATACTCGAAGGCGGTCAGCAAATACTTCTTAAAGCAAATGAACTTCTTGAAAGGGCAAGAACAGAAATCCAGATATTTGCCCCAGGCGAATATTTGGGTCAACTATACCATAGTGATTTCATAGACAACCTGGAAGTGTGCTCGAAGAAGCTGGACATCGCGTTGCTGACGGAAAACTCTTTGAAAGGCAGGTTCTTCTTGGGAAAAATGAGTTGGGCAGGTCACAAGCACCGAGTCGTAGATGTCAATAGCATACCTTGCTTCATCATATCTGACAGAAAGGAACTGTTAATCGCGATTCAACAAAATGATGAAAGAGAGGATGACATCGACAAAAGGAAATCCAAAACAGTGGCTCTTTGGACAAACTACAACGCTTTCATCGAAACACTTGAATTGCTGTTCTCCAAACTGAATGAAACCGCGAAAACAGTTCAAGAAGTCTGCCTGCGACGCTGAGTCCATTGGCTTGCTTTTTCGACCTGCACGTCTAATCAGCATGTTTATGTTAGCACCAGACCAACTTACAAGCATACATTTTTGTATTTAGCCACGTTAATTGGATGCCAGACTTCAGCCATCCGTGTGAAGGTGAAGTTTGCAGTTGAGGCAATCCCCCTGTCGCAGGTCACTCTGATCCCTTGCTACCAAGTCCCGTCAAATGAATTACACATCTTGGCAGCTGTCTGACAAGACGCTGAGGGATATTTCATCTTCAGATATCTCAAGGTACAACGGGTCAACGTGGCTACCATTCACTATAACACTTCAGCCTGCAAATCTTTTCAGGTGTGTACAAAATCCCGTAGGACGCATTGTCTGTGGGGTTTGCGACATACAATAGATTATATCTAAATATTCTGAATACTGAGCGCAACTAAAGGTGAAGGCTCTAATGAATATTAGGAAAGCACTGAAGAAATCTTTGAACCAGAATCGCGGTATGGTAGGCATTGAAGCTGCAATCGTGCTCATCGCTTTCGTCATTGTTGCTGCTGCTTTCAGTTTCATGGCGGTCAATATGGGTTTATTCGCAACGCAGAGGGGAAGAGACACAATTCAGCAGGGCATATCGGAAGTGAGTAGCCCACTGATGATTGATGGTAGCATATACCTGAGAGGAAGCTCTGGAAAAGTTGACGCCACGGTAATTCCATTGAAGACTATTGGAACACAATACGTGTCAATGGCCCAAAACTCAACCGAAGTAACGTTAAGAGTGGGGAGTCACACTGCAATCGCCGACGTTTACAAGGGGATAAACGACACTAACCCCTACACAGCTCAGTTTGATACACTCGTAAACGCTGTCGGGAACAGCAGCACAAGCGCAAAACTCTTCATAGGCAACAATGATGGTGGCTCATCCCTCGGCTCTAACGAAAAAGGCTTCTTGGTATTCTATTTCAGCGGAACCGACCAGGCAGCCGAAGGAGAACACATCTACATCGACATCCGACCACAGAACGGTGCTCCACTCTCAGTTGAGATCTTCGTCTCGCCAGATCTCACCAACGGATGGCTAACAGTAGGCAGCTAAGCAAACCTACACGCTTCTAAACCCCCTTTCCGCGTCTCAACCGCAGAACAGGACAGCGTTGCTGAACCCGCTATTTCCCCTAGATATGGATAACGCAACAGACGTGCACCGAAACCTACAGAAAGGTCTTAGAAAACGGAGGGGGGAGTCCAGGCTTTCAGGCGCTCAGTCGATTCCGACCTCAAGGTCCTACAACATCTGCCCAATTGATGGTCGTCGGCCAAGCGCAAACGTCAGACTATCCTTTTTGGGGCGAGCGTTGTTTGTAGGGGCTGTGACGCACAGAGTATTATATCGCAATAGTCAATACTCTTAGGCTCAGGTGAAAAAGAAAATGAAAATAAAGCAAAGCCTAAGAAAACTACTGAAACAAAATCGCGGTATGGTAGGCATTGAAGCTGCAATCGTGCTCATCGCTTTCGTCATTGTTGCTGCTGCTTTCGCTTTCATGGTTGTCAACATGGGTCTGTTCGCAACACAAAGCGGCAAAAGTACAATCCAGTCGGGCATATCAGAAGCAAGCAGCCCTCTGATTGTCGACGGAGACATCATGTTAAGAGCCAATGCTACTGCTCCTTACTACGTTGATGCCATGATGGTCCCGCTGCAAGTAGTCGGAATAAGATACGTTCCAATGGACGCAAATTCAACCCAAATTACTTTGACAATCTCTGGCCAAAGCGCAATCGCAAATTGCTACTATGGAGTCAACGCCAGTACTATCAACACCATCGATCCATATAGTACTAAAATGGACAATTTGGTCAACTATACGGGTTCGACACCATTGTCCAATGGAGGCACAATAACTGCGGCGGAGCTGTTTATAGGCAATAGTAACAACAACACTTCGCTTGACAGCAACGAAAAAGGATTTCTAATGGTCTACTTCGCACCACAGGACCGTCCAGTTCACGGCCAAACCATCTACATCCAGATTAGGCCACAGCAAGACGCACCGATCGCCGTTGATTTCAAAGTTTCCGCCCAGCTTTCCACAGGTTGGAGCACCGTAGGCAGTTAGGTGAGTGGCAATGAACACCTTAATGCGTTGCATCCGCAAGAATAAGCGCGGTATCGTCGGTATTGAAGCCGCAATCGTTTTGATTGCCTTCGTGGTGATAGCCGCTGCTTTGGCCTACACCGTCATCAACATGGGTTTCTACTCGGCGCAGACGGCGAAGTCTACGATTGACAAGGGCATCCAGGAAGCGACGAGCGCTCTTGAACTCGACGGCTACATTGCGGGAGCGACAGACACCAATGGTAACGTGACGTTTCTCGCTATCCCGTTGAAGCTCGCAGTAGGTCAGGAGCAAGTGGACATGGCTAATAATACCGTAGTAGTCGCAGTACAAGGCGGAAACTGGTCGCTTGCCAATATATACAGTGGTTCAGTGAGCCGGAGCGATAAGGACATAGTAACCCTAATGAATCTAATGGGCACTGCACCAAATGCTACCTGCTTCATCTACAACAGTCAACAAACGACTGACACGGTTCTCAAACAAAACGCAAAAGCATACATGGTCGTCTACTTGGGCACGACCTACCCCTTACAGCCCTACACTAAGTTCAAGGTTGAGATCAGGACCAGCAGAGGCGCAGCTTTGATGATACAGAGAGAAATCCCAGGCGGTCTACCACAAAAGCAGATTATCGATCTCGGTTAGAAAACTCCTACACAAGCCGAGATATCTCCCCCACTTTCCTTTTATTTTTTTGAAACCACAGCGCAAACGGATTTGAGGCATTCTATTATTGGCCTGCACAGTTAGTAAGTTTGTGAAGACTGGCAATCTGATTGATTAGATTCAACGTGATTACCGGAACGTCGATACATATGCTCGCTGAACCCCCATGGAAGTCAGCGAAAAAATAAAGAAGTCATAAAGATCTTTGCGAACAACAAGCGCAGAAGAGATCCTTCAACGTTGAATAGAACCCGCTCTGAGCATACTGACGAGAAAAGGAAAGTTGAAGTTATGATTTGTTCAGCTTCAACTTCAGACAGCTTGGGTTCCTGTGCAACGGGTGGGCAGTTGATGACTGGCATGTCTTATAACCTTGGCTCAAGCGACAGTTGACTATACAGATACGTTGGTTCATAACATAGGTCGTTGGCCCGAAAACCCAGCGCATGAAATTACGTTTGCGTGCTCATTGTTAGACAATCTACCGCAGGGTACGGGAAAACTAAGTTCCTGTCTTTTGTTTTCTGCTTTCATCCTTTGCGGCATTGATACCGAAAACTCCATCACTACATTGTTCTGCCATAGTTATGTCGTTGACGCAATCTGCTGTGAGGCAGGTTTAAGAATGTATGGAGAGCAGTTGCTTTTAGTAAAAAAGATGAGCAGATGTAAGTTCGGACGCTCTCCTTGAGAACGAAGAACCAGCAACTTCGACAGTCTCAGTTAGTTAGAGACGTAGTTGACAGAGGCAAAAAAGCTGTACTGTGAGTTGCAAAAGACAATTCTCTGCAAGACGAATCTAGAGAACGCGAGTCCAGAAAACTGAGCACACTATATCTCAGGTTTAAAACCTTCGATGCTGCAATCAAGAGCCATGCCCAATTGTGGCTGGATGCTTGAGCGAGTCTTTAGAATTCTTGCAAGAGGCGGATCCTGTGAAATACTTGGCTAAGAGCTAGCACGTACATCCTCTCCGTGTCTTTGTTACTGACACAACTCCATCCCAAAAGGTTTGAAGTGTAAATTAACACGATTCCTCAGATCTTAACCTTCATAGTCAATTCATCGTTTTTAAATGGGAAGAACAAAGTTTCGGTTATGGTGATTCATTTCCTGTTACGAACTTGCCACATCTTGGTATTTCAGGGAGACTAAACTCTAGTTCAATCGACACGAAAGTCTACTACCATTCTTCTTCTACCACGCGGCCGCGCCACTTTCTGAGATAGAGCATCAAGACTACTGAACCTATTGCTGCTGCGGCAACTCCTACGCCTATGTAGAGTGAATATTGTGCTAGAAAGGATGGTTCTCCAACGTATGCCACTAGTTGTTGGCTCATGCTTCCATAAGTTGACGTGTCCTCAGAGAATGCTGCTTGAACATTCCAAGCTCCTGTAGCGTTAGGTGTAAAGCTGGCCGCGAAAGAACCGTCTGCAAGCGTGAAACACATTGTGCTTTCGCTGTCATTTTCAGAGTTGAAATACACTGTGATGGGCACACCACCAGTTTGTGGAATCATATAGCCTTTGACGGTTATGTTATCGCCCAATGTTACAGTTTCTCGAATCAAAGTTACGTTCAGCATTGAGGGGTTCTTCACAGTGTAGCTTCCGTTGGCAACAAGAACATCTCTTAACAAGTCGGTGGCTTCGATTCCATACGCTACGTTTGTTCCAGCAATTTGCCCTGGAATCGTTACTCTACACGTTCTGTTGTCCAAGATTTCCATTGGGATCGTGGTTGCGTTTGCCCAGTTGTCGGTTGAGTATTGCAAGGTTGCGTTCACCAAGTCTGTTGACGTAGAAACGTATGCGACTATGCCGGTGTCATTTGGATATAGTCTGCTCGGGATGATTGACGGTTGCAAGCTGGCATTAAAAATCGTTTTGACTAGGAACTCCACCGTTCCGCTGCCTTTTCCGCCTATCAGTACTAGTTGGTAGAGGGTCTTTCCTGCGTGTGGTGAGGTGAAGTTGATGAGCACGTCTTGGCCTGCATGATCGCTTGTTGCAAAGGCTATACCTCGGTATCCTTCACTCTCCGGATTGTAGCCTCCTAAGGCGACGTTTGTGCCTGGTGTGGCGGTTGTGCTGGTTGTGTTGCCGTAGAGTCCTGGTTCCCATGCTAGCGGTATGCCGTTTAGGATTGTTTCGTTCTTGACTGTCGGATCGGCCATGAGGTACAGCCTAGCCTCGTACATGGTCAACGTTTCTGGAACACTGATCAGAACCTGCACGTTCTGACTTTCGGTTACAAACTCGTATGCCCAGCTAGTGTCAGGAGCTTGGGTACCGTTGTTTGTACCTTCGATGTAGCGTTGATGCCAGCTGTTGCATTCAACATCCTCGATCATCATGAACGTTGCCTGTTGAGCAGCAACGCTTCCTCCCGCGCTGTTTACTATTCTGAAGGTGTAGTTGCCGCTTTGTGCTGGAGTGAAGAAGGGTGCGTCATACGTGTCGCCCAAGTGTTCAAGTAGCCCGGCGGATGCGGTGTGGTTGCTTTCGGAGTTGCCGTCTGGTTTGTAAACGTAGACGTCGTAGTTTGTCTTTGGGTCTGATCCGTTGTTCACCCAGGCGCCGTAAAGGTAGATGTGATAGGTGTGGTTTGCTTCCAGCGGGCACGTGATGTTCCAGTCTCGCCCTATTTCAATCTGCGATTCATCAAACCATACGGGAAACATGGGTTTTTCAAGGAAGGTCGAGCTTCGTATTACAGTGTAGTTTCCCGTGGCGACAAGTCTGTTTTCCAGAGAGTCGTAGGCTTGGACTCCAAAGAGGATAAATGTGTCAGCTACCTGTCTGGGGATTGTTGCTGTGCACGTTCTCTTGTCGTCCGAGATTGCCATTGGAATTGTTGTTGCGCTTGTCCAATTGTTGGTTGAGTATTGTAAGGTTGCGTTGAGCAGGTCTGTGGACTTTGAAACGTAAGCTATAGTCACATCGGTGTCTGGATATACATTGCCCGGGAGGATCGATGGTTGCAGGGAAGGGTCAAAAGCAGTCTTGACGCGGAACTGTACTGTTCCTGCTCCATATTCGCCTATTAGTACTAGGTGGTAGAGAGTTTGCCCTGTGTGTGGTGAGGTGTAGTTTATGAGCATGTCCTGGCCTGGGTACTCGCAGCTTGCGTAGGCTACTCCTCTGTACCCTTCACTGTCTAAGTTGTAGCCGCCTATCGTGGCGTTTGTGCCTGGTGTGGTGGTTGTGCTGGTTGTGTTGTCGTAGAGTCCTGGTTCCCATGCTAGCGGTACGTCGTTTAGGATTGTTTCGTTCTTGACTGTTGGATCGGCCATGAGGTATAGTCTTGCTTCGTACATGTCCAGTGCGTCTGGGACTTTTACCTGCACCTCTACGCGTTGACTTTCGGTTATAAAATCGTAGGCCCAACTTGTGTAGAACCTGGACAAGTTGTTGTTGTCTTTTCCTTCTATGTATTGTTGTTGCCAGGTGTTGGTTTGGATGTTTTCGATGATCATGAATGTTGCTTGTTGTGCTGCTTGGCTTGTGCCTGCGTTGTTTGCTATTATGAAGGTGTAGTTGCCTGTGCTTTTTGGTGTGAAGAACGGTGTGTCTACGGTGTCTCCTAGGTGTTCAAGGAGTCCTGCGGATTCTGTGTGGACGCCCACGAGTATGCCGTTTGGGTCATAGACGTAGACGTCATAGTCTGTTTTTGGTTGTGATCCGTTGTTTACCCAGGCGCCGTAAAGGTAAACGTGATAAGAATGACTTGCCTGCAAGGTGGATACGACGCTCCAGTCCCGGCCTATCTCAATCTGGGAATCGTTGAACATTACTGGGAACATGGGCTTTGCCAAAAAAGTTGTCGAAGGTTGCCTCACAGCGTAGTTTCCGCCAGCGACAAGTACGTCTTCTAGATAATCGTAGGCTTGAATTCTGTAGCTGACAAGTGTGCCTGCAGCCTGTGCGGGAATGACCGTTGTGCAGGTTCTGTTGTCTGCCAAGATTGCCATTGGAATTGTCGTTGTGCTTGTCCAATTGTCGGTTGAGTATTGCAGGGTTGCGTTCACCAAGTCTGTGGACTTTGAGACATAAACTATGGTAGCATTAGTGTCCAAATACACTTTGCCCGGGACTATTGATGGTTGTAGGGAAGCGTCGAATATTGTTCTGACTAGAGAGTTCACTGTTCCTGCTCCATATTCGCCTATTAGTACTAGGTGGTAGAGAGTTTGCCCTGTGTGTGGTGAGGTGTAGTTTATGAGCATGTCCTGGCCTGGGTACTCGCAGCTTGCGTAGGCTACTCCTCTGTACCCTTCACTGTCTAAGTTGTAGCCGCCTATCGTGGCGTTTGTGCCTGGTGTGGTGGTTGTGCTGGTTGTGTTGTCGTAGAGTCCTGGTTCCCATGCTAGCGGTACGTCGTTTAGGATTGTTTCGTTCTTGACTGTTGGATCGGCCATGAGGTATAGTCTTGCTTCGTACATGTCCAGTGCGTCTGGGACTTTTACCTGCACCTCTACGCGTTGACTTTCGGTTATAAAATCGTAGGCCCAACTTGTGTAGAACCTGGACAAGTTGTTGTTGTCTTTTCCTTCTATGTATTGTTGTTGCCAGGTGTTGGTTTGGATGTTTTCGATGATCATGAATGTTGCTTGTTGTGCTGCTTGGCTTGTGCCTGCGTTGTTTGCTATTATGAAGGTGTAGTTGCCTGTGCTTTTTGGTGTGAAGAACGGTGTGTCTACGGTGTCTCCTAGGTGTTCAAGGAGTCCTGCGGATTCTGTGTGGACGCCCACGAGTATGCCGTTTGGGTCATAGACGTAGACGTCATAGTCTGTTTTTGGTTGTGATCCGTTGTTTACCCAGGCGCCGTAAAGGTAAACGTGATAAGAATGACTTGCCTGCAAGGGACAGATTATTGTCCAGTTTTGACCCACAAGTATTTGGGAGTCATTAATCAGTACTGGAAACATTGGTTTTTCCATGTAAGTGCTGTTTGAATAATTATGCACGTATCTTTGATATTCTGAGCTGGATTGGGCTTTTGCGTCGGGTTCTAGTTTGACAAATAATGAAGTCATCATGATGATTATGCCTAGAACCAATAGCTTCCTTTTCAAGGCTAGAGCTTTTGCCAAAGGCTATCACGAAGTCACCTTTTCGGGTCTATATTGATATCAGTTATGAATATGGAATCTTAATTTTCAATCCAGATTCAGTTGCAATAGAAAGAGGTTATCCGAACGAAAAACAAGTCGTGAGGTGGCCTGATTCTATGTCTCCTTTATGAAAAACAAACGGTTACTCTTTGTGCTGTCGACATTTTAGAATGTATTTTGGCTTTCTGTATTTCTGTTGTATAACTCCGGGAATTCTTATTAAGTATTAATATTAAAGATATATTTCGGGCTTGCCAAACTGGTGAACCGTGGCTCTGTATCGTCTGCGTATCCACAGCCAAAAGCTCAGGTGCCCGTGCGAGAGGTGTTAAGAGCGGTTGCAGCCTCAATTTTCACCTCCACACCTCTCGCATGCGTCTACTCGTTGCTGGTAGCATGGGACTTTTGTGATTTTTGTGATAGTTTAAGATAGATAGTGATGGCTGCACCATAGCGATTTTGCCATTGGCTGAAGGAATTGTAATGATGGTTCAACGAGTGGAAGGCTCTCTATGGAGTTGATGCCGAAAGGTTTGTATTGCATCTTGCCCACCGGCGTTCTTGCTGAATAAGCGTGTGTCGGAATTTGGATCCTTCCTTTAGAGCACTTAATCAGGAATCCTTGAGTGCTCAAAAGGATCGGCCGGGAACCAAGTTTTCTGTGTTCGGAGACGTTTGGGGTGAAAGTTTTCTTTTTTTGGATGGCAAACTTTGCTTAGTTGCCTTGGCTCTTCATTGGTTCGTTTTGGAAAGTGCCTTACTGACTCAAAGTCATGTTCGGGTTGGCTCTTGGTCTTGCGTTTGCGAGAAATTAGTCTGTAAGGTGAGAAAAAAAGGATGTATGGGCGTGTTTGTCCTGAGTGTTGCTGGTTTTGGCAGTTGTCATGCGTTAGTTAGCGCAGGTCTCCCGTGTACCGTCCTTCTGAGTTGTTCAGCCATCTGATGAACTCTTTGCAAGATGGACTGCCCTTGTGGATGCAATCTTTCTCCTTCAGGGAGACGACAGGACACATTCGCCACAACAGGCACCTTCCGCCTGTGCTATTTTTTTTGGTCTCAACCGGACGTGGGACAACGACTTCCGCGGACATTTTTTCACCTTGGAGTTGTGTTTAGTTTTTTCTTGTTGGCTCACTGTATTAAAGAAATTTATGAATTTTCACTACATATCAATGATCCTTCTGTTAACGATTTAGAGAACGATAGATGGGAAAAATATTAGCCTTTAACCACTATCACTGTGGCCACGACGTCTCCCGCGTTGGCGCTGACATAGAATGTGTAGGTGCCGTCAGCAGGGGCCGTCCAAGGCACGTCATAGAACGTGTTTCCTGTCTCTTCTATAAGCGTTGAGGACTCGTTATCTGTTATTCTGAAGTCGATGGGTTGGCCGTTGCCTGAGGCTTTGACGTCAATTCTTTCACCTTTTCTGAGCGTGAGGGGATATCCTACTTCGTAGTTTTCGTCGGTGAGGGTGACGGTTTTGTTCAGTAGGGTCGACGGAGGGGGTGGGCTAATGATGTGAGGAACTAGCATGCTAGCGGTTACCCATGCAATTATGGCGATTGAGATGAAAATGGTTGCAATCTTTGTGATCAATTTTAGTCGGATCCTTCTAGGCATTTGTTAGGGCTTGGCTTGCCCTAGCTCAAGTGTAATCGCAGCCGCAAGTATGAACCTTATGAAGAGCTTGTCAAGATCTCCTGTGAAAATCTGTAATCTTTCTCTTTGAACAATATTCCTGAAACACGTGCTAGCTGAGCTGCGTTGATTTCAGCGCTCAGCTTCCTTCACATCCAGCGTTTTCGGAAAAAAGAAGACTTCTGGAACAGTGCGTTGGTCGAGCTGCTAAACTGTATTACTGATTCATATTCCAAGTTCAGAAGTGTCAAATAGGTCTTCGAAGCTTGTGAAGTGTCAATCTGGATTTAGAGTCGAAATCCAATCAAGAATGTTTGAACAGGATCGAAGGTGATGGTATGAGCGAGAATCCGAATGTCGTAGCGAGTGGAAATCCAAATACGGCTGCCAACGATGGTACGAGGATTGAAGAGGTTGAGAAGGATGTTAAGAAGCTCAAGGTCGATGTTGACAATTTCATGACCCTTAAGAATACCGTCGAGGATTTGAAGAATACTATCGTGGATATTCGAAGCCTTATCAGTGAATCTCAGAACCCGTTTAATCTTTTGCAGCTTATCACAAGCGAGGAAGACCTCAACAAAGTAGTTCAAGCAAAACCAATCATTGAAAATAGACTCTTGGCAAAGGAGCAAGCAGGGGGAAAAGAAGCAAAGAGTGCCGCAGGAGCACAGATGTCTGCAGCATGCGAGCCTAAAAAGGCTGAAGGAGAACTTGGTTTCGTCGTTGAAAGTTACGTTGAAACAAAAGATGCTGCTGACTTGTCGGCAGCCTCTGAGATTGAGAAGCCTGAGAACAAGTTCACTGCGGAAAAACAAGTTGGAGGAGGGAAAGAAAGGATGATTGATAATCCCTTGGAAGGGATGGGCAGCGTGAACAAAGGGACTTCAATCGTGCAGTGGGTTTACACGATGCTAGACTTAGGCTTTGACGAAGAGAGTATACACAGAATATGTGACTATTGCGAGTTCTCCGATTTCATGCCAAAAGGATACAGTGAGCACGTGTCAAACTTGGTTGGCGCCGTCGTCAGAGCAAGATCTCAGAACCTATCAGCTGAAGAAGTGATTCTCAGCATCTACGGCGCAGCGCACGCTTCAGGTGTAAAAATGGACCCACAGGATCTGAGCGGGCTCATAATGCGTGTGTTGAAGAAATGCAAGGCTGGAGAGCCGTAAATGGGATTTTCGCTTACAATAACCGAAGCAATAATGGTGATCGCATCCGTCGTTCTGGCAAGCGGATTTGCAGCCTATGCGATATACGCTGGGACGTCCCTTCAGAGCAACATAATGCAAAACCTTGACAATGCTAAGAAGAGCATGGACACCCGCTTGGACATAGTCTACGCGGTCGTTAACCAGACATCAGATCCAAGTCCTCTGTTCACAATATACTTAAAAAACACTGGAAGTCTTTCAATTTCAGACTTTGATCTTATCAGCGTCTACGTCGGTAGTTACGGTCAGGCCATGTTTTACTCCTACAGTTCAAACGCGAGCACGGGAAGCGGACAGTTCAATATGACTGACGCAAACGGAAACGGCGTTGTTGAGATAGGAGAAGCCGCCATAATACAGGTTTACCCTGCGACAAACGTGTCCGGCAGCCTTTACGAGGCAAAAGTCGTCCCATACAGGGGGATTTCCAGCAGCTACATGTTTTCACCTCCCTAGAATGGTGATTATCAGTGGGGCTCTCAGTATCGATAGCTTCAGCAATTGTCTTAGTAGGTTGGATAGCCTTTATTGGGGCAGTCTCAACCGCGCTGCTTACAACCATGAACAACGTAGGGTCCCTAGTGAACTCCACATCAAGTGACAGCATCAGACTCAGCGTCGAACTCGGGCTCACAATCACAAGTGTAGAAAACAGATCGCTCAATTTTTCTGTGCAAAACACTGGTTCCAGAGACATTTTCCTTAGGAATGAGACGTTCGCGTGGAACAGCGTCATAATCACGTATAACACAAGCACGTACAACACTACTAATTGGCAAACATACTTGATAGAGAACTATACAGTTCTGGCTATCAATGCTACTGGCACCAACGAATCGTTTGACGTTGCGTCTCATCAGAGCATCAAGCCTGGAGAACAGGCACTCATAAACGTGCAATTGCCAACGTCTGCACCAGACATACTCACAAACAGCGTCATTACAGTGGTCTTCGCTACCCACTATGGAATAAGTGCTGAACAAGAAATTTTCGTAAACCAATACGGCGAACGTACTCTAGGCATGGTAGGCGGACTGTCAGGTCCTCCAGCAGGTATAGCTGTGGGCTACGTTGGCTAACAGTGCGATTGACAAACCCGAAAACGGATCCTTCCTCCTCTTCCGGCACAGGCCATGTACTACGAGCAAGAATGGGCCTATTCTCTCGGCTTAGGCTTAGGTCGCCTCTGAGAGAACGAAGGCCCGCTTCGTAAACTATATTTGTAGACAGAGATAATCTACCTTGGTAGAAAATTTGCTGAAGTCACTAGCCCTTATTACTACTTTTGCGATATTGTTTGCCGGATTGTTAGCCCATGGGTCTGCTTTGTCCTTAGCCATGACAAAGAACGCAACGTCGATAGAAACTCAGCTCTTCTTTTATTCATTCTCCATTCCACCAAGACAAGCTTGGTCTCCGTTCACAGAACTGGCCACAGGATCGAATGTCAGAATCGTGTTCAATGCTTCAGAACAGATTTCCTTCTTCTGCCAGAACTCGTGGGAATACGCTCAGAGCAATGCTTCTAATTGGTTGAACGTTTCTGCCCACTGGTCAGAGAATGCAACGGTACTCGACAGAAACTACACCATCCCAACGACAGGCACATGGTATTTCTCCTTGGTAAACTATGAATACTACAGCATAGACATCTACAACGTCACATTGTACAGAATCGACACCTATGAGATACGCGTAGAAAGCAACAAACAGAACTACAGCATGGCAGAACAGGCAACTCTTACAGCTACAATTCAGAATAACAGTGCGCCAATATCCTCAATGAACGTGTCGCTTCAGGTCACAGCTCCGAACGGCACTACGATCCTAGTGCAGAATAACCTTACAGATGCCCAGGGGCAGCTCATCATTACGTTCTATCTGCCCGAGCAATACGGACAGTACACGGCTACGGCACAGACAACAATTCTCGGACAGACAATCGAAGACTCAGCTAATTTTACGGTCGCAAACGACACGACCCCACCAATCACAAACAACGACTATGACGGAAAATGGCACACCTCAAACTTCACCATAACGCTCACGGCTACCGACAATGAATCAGGTGTAGCAGAAACTTACTACCGAGTCAACAACGGGCAAACACAAAACGTAAGCACAAACGACCAACCGCAAATCACTCTGGAAAGCGCCAACAACACGCTGGAATATTGGAGCGTAGACAATGTAGGCAACGAAGAACTTCCTCACAACGTCTTGACTGGAATAAAGCTTGACAGGACTCCGCCCACCGGTTCCATATTTATTGGCGGAAATCTGACCTACGTGAACTCAACGTCGGTCATCTTGACGCTTTTCGCAAGTGACGCTGTTTCGGGTGTTGCTCAAATGCATTTCAGCAATGACAATATGACATGGTCTGATTGGGACGCCTTCAATTCTTCAAGGAACTGGTCACTCGTATCTGGTGACGGACCAAAAACAGTCTATGCCCAATTCATGGACAATGCCGCACTAGTCTCTGACACGTATTCGGCCAACGCGATGCTTGATACGACTGCTCCGGTGATTGAAAATGTATCGCGCATACCTGAGAATGAAGCTCAGCCCATGCAAGGAACAAAAATCTTGGTGAACGCTACCGATGCCGGAAGCGGTGTCAAAAATGTAATATTGTCATACACTATGAACAGCAACGGCTCCTGGTTTGACTTCCAAATGTCCTTTAATCCTGCTACGGGTTTGTACGAGTGCAGTGTTCCTGGACAACAAGCGAATACTCAAGTAGAGTACAGAATACTCGTGTATGACAAGGCTGGAAACAAGAAAATTGCAGACAACCAAGGACAATACTACGTATATACAGTTGTGCCGGAGTTTTCCCCATTGCAAACGCCATTGTTGTTCATCATGATGACATTACTTGCGGTTGTATTTGGAATAAGAGCATCATGCAAGAGAAGAAAACTCGCGATCTGAATTTTTAATATGTATTTGTGGTTCAGAAGGGTCAAATAGTTGTTTCGTCGAAGCTTGTGAACTGACAATCTGGATTTGAAGTCGGAGTCTGACTAAGAAAAGGAAACTAATCTGGCACGAAAAGGGCGTGGAAGGTGGCGATGTGAGAGATGTTTCGACTGTTCGAACGTTTATCGCCCTGCAATATGACTTCGAGTTCATGAATAATAGTTGAAGAGTGTTAGAGGGAGTTCAGACATGACTGTAATATCATTAGGCATAAAGGATCTTGACAAAAGTCTAGGCGGAGGCTTTCCGTATCCTTGCCTAGCGTCGATTGAGGGGGATTTTGGCTCTGGAAAGACTGCGCTCACCCAGCAGATAGTGTACTCTGCGTTGAAAGCAGGCTTCAGGGTTTGCGTCATAACGAGCGAGACAACGGCCAAAGAGTATCTTGGGATGATGAAATCAATAAAAATAGATCCTTATCCGTACTACGTAAGTGCAAAGCTGGATGTGTTCGCATTACATGTCGAAGGAGGCAAATGGAGCCAGTTTCTGTCATCTATGTTCTTCAAGGTTACGAGAAACTTTCTCGAGATGTACAAGAAAAGATATGACTTCATTGTCATCGACAGCCTTAGCATGTTAGCAGCTGACACTCCACCACACGTGTTTCTAACGTTCATCACAAGAATGAAGAATCTGGTTTCGATTGGAAAAACAATAATTCTAACCTTCCATCCGAATTTCTTGCCGGAAAATTCCAGCATGAAGCTTAAAGCCTCATCAGATGTCTACTTTCGGATTTCGAACGCTAAAGTCGCAGGTGTCCAGGTTAAAGTGCTGAAAATCGTCAAACTGTGGGGAACCAGTGGTGACCGGAAGGAATCAGTGAGTTTGGAAGTCAACCCGCACCTCGGCTTAAGAGTGCTGCCTCTTGGTGGTGTAAAGATCTAAATGAAACTCCCTTTCTCCACTTCAAAGACTAAGCCTAATCAAAATGCGGGTCAAGAAACGATCCAAGTCCAGGTCCCCAAAAGTGACAAGAAAAAGAGGAATGAAAAGGCAAAGTTTGTAAGTTTATACGACTTGGAACTACCGAAGACTCTCGAAGAGGCATATGAGAAGTATCCGTATTTGAAATCGTACGTTGAGGCTGCAGGGATCACGCCAGAATATGTTATTGACCCGAGTATGGTTGGGAGTGGTTCTGATTTGATGTCTGCAGCGTTTGTTTTGGATATCGTCTATCCAATTGGGCTAGGCGCGTTTGTTCATATAAAACTTGGAGGAGAATACGGTAAATACAATATCATCGAGCCTGAGAAACCGCCCAGAAAAATTCTCGAACAGGTTGAGGACGCGATTGCAAAGGCAATAACAGAAAAGACAATCGTTGCTGAAGGTGCAAAGGAAAAGGAAAGGCTCATTGAGAAGCTGTTCAAGGAAGCGGTCAAGAAGAGAATACTGAAGTTGCCTCCAGGTAAGCAAAAGAACGTTCTATACCACTTTCTGAGGGAGAAGGTAGGTCACGGTGTACTTGACGATTTCCTTGCAGATCCTTGGCTTGAAGACATAAGTGTGCCGGGAGCGGGTCACGTATACGTCTATCACAAGTTCTTCGGTGCGCTTGAAAGTAACACCGATATCTCTTTGGAAGATGGGGAAAGCTTGTTGAGAGGATTGGCTGAAAGACACGGCAAAGTTCTAAGCTACACTAACCCAATTCTGGACGTACACCTAGAAGATGGGTCTAGGTTCAACATTGTTTTTGGCGAGGACATAAGCATCAAAGGGAGCAATTTCACGATACGAAAGTTTCCAAAAGAACCAATCTCGGTGGCGCACTGTATAAAGTGGAAAACTATGTCAGCTGAGTTGGGGGCTTATATGTGGATTCTTCTGGAGATGGGAATCTCTTTCTTCATGTGCGGAGAAACTGCGTCAGGAAAGACAACAAGCCTGAACGCCTTCGTAGGGCTCATTAAGCCGGATGCAAAAATTGTAAGCATTGAAGAAACGCCTGAAGTGAACTTGGCTCACAAAAACTGGGTAAGAGAGGTCACTCGACTGCACACCGGAAGCAAAGTAACCATGTTTGACCTTTTGAAGGCGGCTCTAAGGCAAAGGCCTGATCAGATAATTGTGGGAGAGATTAGGGGTGAGGAAGGTCAGATAGCCTTTCAAGCTATCGAAACCGGTCACCCAGTGGTGTCCACGATACACGCTGGAGACCTGCAGACGCTTTTTCAAAGATTGACTTCATCCCCTATAGACGTTCCAAAGTCCCACATGAACGGCCTGAACGTGGCTATTTTTCAGAATAGGATCAAGAGGGGACTTAAACTGGTTAGAAGAGTAACTTCTGTTAACGAGATCATAAACTACGACCAAGAGGAAGGCCAGCTTAACTTTCTGCCTATCTTCACTTTTGATTCAGACGAAGACTTGTTGCGCTTTTCAGGCACAAGCTTTCTTTTGGAAGCAAAGATTCTTCCTTACAGAGGCTGGCCTCCAGAAAGGCTTCCTGAGCTGTATGAGGAGCTCAAAATGCGTGCAGCGATACTGACGGCCCTAGCTGACAAACATCCTCGATTCAAAGATGTATGGAATACAGTAATAGAAGTTGAGAGTGTCGGTGTGGAAGAAGTGTACAGAAAAGTCAAAGAGGGACAATTCACATGGCTGTCAGACTAATCTCGTTGAAAAAGCAGATAGGGCTAATTCTGGTAATTAATGTCCTAGTCTCGCTGTACCTGTTTACTAGGAGCGATATTGTAAGCCTTATTGCAGTAAATTCAGTAGCTTGCACTCTAGTATTTCTGCTGTTCTTCATCAGAAAGAAAATTCCCACGAAGATTGACGAGCAGCTTGTCACATTACTTCTTCATATGTATTCAATTTCCCACGGTGAGACTACGCCAGATGACCTTGTCAAAACCATTGCGGAAACAAAGGACTATGGTTATTACAGTGAAGTCTTCAGCGGAATCCGCAAACTAGCAAAGGAATACGGTTACGGAGTTACCAAGGCCACGTCTGAAATGGCGAACACAACTAAGCCGCCATTCAAGGATGTTTTAATCAGATGTCAACAAGCTTTTTCGTCGACACGCCCCAAGAGTTTCCTAGAGTTAGAATCGTCAACGATGGTTGAAGAGTATTCCGGTTACTATGAAAGGGCGATAAAGTCTATTGACATGCTTGGCGGTGTCTACAGTACGCTCTCAAGCGTTTCAGTATTCATAATCCTGATATTGGACATACTCGTCGTTTTCACTAATGCGCCCAGCATTGTCTATTTCGGATACTTTGTGGCAGCCACGTGTCTTATATTGATGTATCTCGGCCTTAGAGCTGTTGTGCCTAAGGATGTTCTTGTCCACATTGACAAGAATATGCCGCCTAAAATGTATACGCGCTTCAAAGTGACTTTGCCGATTGCCTTTGCGTGCATAGTGCCCGCGGTGCTGGTTAGCATAATATTCGGCTACCCGTACGGCTTTTTCGTATGCGGCTTAGCGTTTCTGCTCCCGGGATTTTTTGCTTACAGATTTGAAACGTTCGTTGTTAAAGTCAATGAAAACTATCCTACGCTTATCAAGGGTCTAGGCGAAAACATGTCATCGTCATCAAGTCTGCAGAATGCTCTTTCCTACGTTCTGTACCTGGAACTTGGTCGTCTCAAAGATTTGTTGAGGCGGGCTTATGCAAGGGTCAAGGTTGGCGTAGACAACACCAAGACCTTGAGCCTGTTGTCTTCAGAAGCTGCATCATATTCTGTCTATATGACGAACAAGATGTTCTTAGACGCGTTCAACTACGGTGCTGATCTTTTGGAAGTGGGCAAAATCTTGGGCAACAATTGTGTGAAGAATCTGGAGTTTAGGAAGAAAAGAGCGGCAGTGGCTTCGAGCATAGAAGCGACGACATATCTTCTTCAACCCATCACCGTCGCTCTGCTGACAATCTTAACCTTCTTGACCAAGTACTTCTCCCAGACCCTAACGTCGGTACCTTACTTCACGTTCGGGACGATACCAACCGATGTAATAAACATAGGAAACGTCTTCATAATCCTGCTTACAACCATTCTTAATTCACTAGCTCTGAAGGAAGCTCGGGGTGGGTTCTGGGGCACCAGTCTCATGTACGCTGGAATCCTGCTTCTATTAAGCGGTGCAGCGTGGATTGGTGCTCAAACACTTATGAATATATCCTTTGGCGGAGCCTTTGGAAATCTTCAGCAAATACTAACGCCATAAGCGCGATTGAGATTGTATCGACAGAAAAAATCCAGGTTATAGGCTCAGCTAGCGTAAGACCTGCTTCAACTGTGAAGCAAGTGTCCGAGCTTGCAAAAGGTAATACTCAGCCAATCTTTTTCTGTAGTATTCATGTTCCGAGAAATCTATATATTTTCCGAGAAATCTTTCGGTTGCATCTAAGCATCTTTGGGTTAGTTGTTCATCTTTGGAAGAGATGTTCTCCCAGTACAAATCAAGAAGCTTGCATGCATTCTCAAACGCTGGTTCTCTCTGATTGATTTCCAAGAATAGTCTTTCAGCCTCGGTTCGAAACTCCATGGTTTTAGGGGGGTCGCTGGACTTGTCAGCCTTATAGGAGTAATAGCAGGCACGCACTTCTTTGCAATATTTGGTTTCTGAGAATTCGCTGTATTCGTCGAAGAACTCCTCCGCCCATTTTTCATACATCTCCATCATATTCTCACTCTTGTAAGTTAAAACGCGTCGAGATGCATTGAAGAGTGCTCTGTTCCTCTGCTTCAGTGCCAAGAACATTTCTTCTGCTTCTGCATAGGATGCTCTCGCATCCTCAAATCTGTGTTCTTCGTCGTATTTGTAACCTTTCCATTGTCGGTAGTAGGCAAGATTTTCTATGAAATTTTCATGCATAGAAAGATCTGCATACTTATGAGCATACTCCTCCACAGCTTCAAAGTACTCTTGCAAGGCTATTTTTTCTTCAAAAATGTACGTTCTAATGCGGAAGGATGCATTCTTAAATGCGTCTTCAGTTTCGTTTGATCTTTGGTACATGTCTTCAGCCTGTCGGAAGAACTCTCTGGCCTTGAGCAAATCCCCGCTTTCTAAGTATTCTTTTCCCCTTATCGAAAAATAGTCGGCGCGGTGTGGTTCGTGTGTAATCTCCTTCCGAGTCCACCTCTCTCGTGCATGTGATCGATCAGCGGAGATTTGGCGTCCCAAAGTGTCCGATTCCCATCTCCACTCGCCTACACCTGACGTATCATCTTCGAAACGCTTTTCGTCCTCAGTAGATTTTGTGTCGATTGCGTCGCGCTCTGCGGCTTGCTTGAAAACCAAACCTACGCAATTACTCGAGAACGGAAAAGCTGTGGCAGAAAGATTGTTCTCCTGACCGTGCCCAGTTCGGCGTTGAAACCTTCCCAGATTCTTTGCTCTTCCTGAGCGAATTACCTCCGCAATGGTACTTTGGACGTCGGTCCAGGAAATCTCGGGGTACACTTCGATAATAGTTTTCCCGATAGTGTTCTCTGCATTCACTCCAGTTGTTCTTGCTCCACTAGCGTTAATAGCGATAAGCCTGAGCGAACTTGGATGATTAATATCTTCAAGATGAAAGACGGCCACAGGACTCTGTATATTGCTGATGATCTCCGAATACAGTCTCCCACACGCACGCTCGAGCTGTTCCGGAAATGTTAGCTCATCAAACTCTATCCTTCTGAAAGGCCATCCATTCTTTTCATAAAGTCGTTTCAGTATTAAGATCTTGATATCATCAGCGCCTGCCCCAAAAACTGTTTCAATGACTCTTGTGAACGCTCCGACATTGCGGGGAATTTCATACTTTGGGACGCCGAGGCTTTCCAATTGAGCATAAGTCACTTTCTTCAGGTTTTCTTCCATTGAAGATAATGCTTCATCGATGGAATCAAGTAGGAGTCTTTCGTAATCCTTGGCCGGCAACGATAGACATCCCCGAGGCAGATTGAATAGGAATTGATCTAGCTGATGTTCGCATAAAACGGTTATGAATTACAGATAGGAATTGAGGTTTCTGATTGTACGAAGTTGAAGGATGAGAATAGCAGACGCTTAGATCATCTGGGAGATTTAGGCGAGGTTTCAGAAATTCAAGTATTGCCTGTTGAAATACTCTTTCACACGGTTTTGACTAGGGCCATACTAGGGTTGTGGTTTTGCTTCTGCACCCGCATTTTGGTTCGTTATGCCTGAAAATCCCGATTGGCCGTGTGGGACATGCAGATATTTGCCGATGAGATATCCGCCTACACTGCCTATGAATAGAGTGGTTACGCTCAGGAGTACGAGAACTAGGGACCATTGTTTCATATCTTTGCGTTCCATGGTTCCAATTTCAGACGCGGCATAAACCAAGCTGTAAACCCAAATTATTGACAATACAGAAACGCACATCAAAGCTACCCCCAGCAAGATTTCGTATCTTAGTTTTCCCACTTGCATGTCCGTTCCCTTTTCAGTGTCTTGTTATGGCAAACGATTTTGATTTCAAGGTTGAGTTAATGGTTTGTGTGTATGACCATACACATACAAGAAGCGTTTCTGTGTTTTAGATCAAATGACTATTTTTGGCAGATGCTCTGGAATTCTTAACTCCTGAAATCCTCTATTTTGTTGAGGGATTTGACAAGCTCTTTGGGTTTAGGGAGCATCAACAGCAATTTGCGATGGCCATTGTGGGGAAGGAAACGTTTTAGACTTACACTGTTTACGTATTGATGTTGGTGTGAGTTAGATTGGAAAAGCCCTATTTTCGTCGAATTTCCAGTCCGGTCCTCGAGAATCCAGTTTTTGTCCAGGGTCTGCCTGGCTTCGGAAACGTCGGGAAGATTGCAGCTTATCTTTTGCTGAAATTCTGCAGTGCAAAACCCTTTGCGGAGTTGTATTCACCTTATTTCCCTGATTACGTTTCAGTCAATTCAAAGGGAATTTGCCGTTTGCCCCGTTACGAGTTTTATGCCGCGCCCATGGAGAAAAACGATTTCATCATAATGACTGGAGACACGCAGCCCTCTTTTGACGATATTGCCGCCCACTACGCACTCTGCGGTGAAACATTGGATTTTGTTGAGAAACAAGGTTGCAGTTTTCTTGTAACGGTTGGTGGTGTGCCCATGACCGAAGAAAAGTCGCAGGTGTATGTGGCAGCTACTTCGCGTCGGCTTGCCTTGGAGTTTATGGAAAAAGGTGCAGTGATCTACAGCAAGGGCAGGATAGTCGGGGCCACAGGTTTAACGTTGGCTCTTGCGAAGGAACGTGGGTTGGAGGGCATATGTCTGTTGGGGGCAACAACGGGTTTTAAGGCGGATCGCGGAGCTGGTTTTTCCGTGTTCAAATTCTTAATGAAAGCCCTAGGGAACGAAGTGAAGGAAGGGTTATAAGAGATAACGTGAAATTTAGATACCCATCGGAATGTGAAATGCATGGCTAAAGAAACTAAAGAGACCCGAACTGGAATGATGAGCTCAAAGTATTGGAAATTACTATTGATCATCCTCGCAGGACTGTTCACTTTCGGTGCGCCCTACGTGGTTTATATAGCATCTAGTTTTCTCAAGCGAGGCATCTTCTTTTCTTTCGCCGGTGGATTTGTTTCGCTAATAATAGGCCTATTACTCATATGGTATCTCATTAAGAGCAAAGTCATTTCATGACGCGCGCTTCTTGAGGTGTTGGAATCTTTTTCTGCCTCAGATACCCTAGAGTACATCATCTTTTTCAGACAAAAAGAGCTCGTCATCGGCGATTCTAAAAGATGCTTAGGCTTATTAAAAATCGTTCGGTTGTAATCATTATCTCGCAGTGCTCATGGCGCTAGTAGTGAGCTAGAATGATCCTTCTGTGATAACCTGTCCTCAATGCTGGATAGCCTGTGCCGATGCGTGGATATGTTTTGATATGCTTCGGTGCTAACGCAAATTATATAAAATATGCCGAAAAATATAATGATTATGCAGGAAGACAAAGAGAAAAAGCTCCAAGAACTAATAAGGAAAAACGAAACCTCAGCCAAGAGGACAACAATAATCTTGGAGAAAGACGAAAGAGAATTCATCGACTCTTTGATTAAGGAGGGAAAAGAACCGGGCATTAAGCCGCTTATTTCGAAAATGCTTGATGTCTACAGAAGCATGATGATTTATGATTGGCGTTTTCCAGGCGAATATTATTGTGGGATAAGTCGGATAGCTTTCGTGAATGCGGAGCTGCTTGACATCCTGATTCATAATGTTCCAATGGAAAAATGGCGTGAGATCGGGAAGAACATGGGCGAGGCCGCAAGAGTTTCTATAGAAACCGCACCTGGAATAGAAACCACAAACCGTGAGAAATGGCCGGACGTTTTCAAGCGCTTGCGAGTGCAAGGATTCGGCGACTTCTACCTGAAGGATAAATATCTCCTTATAAAAACGCCTTTCATTAGTGAATCTGAAATCTGGGCTGGTTTTCTGGAAGGCTTGCTTGATATAGAATTGGACGTGAAAACCACGTCTCCACCATTAGTTTTCGAAATCAAAGATAACCCTGTTTCAGAGACAAGCGAATAGATCTTATACTTGCTCATGTTAAGATTTACATGAACGGTCAAAGGGCTGGTTGAATGTCCCTTCATGAAGCAATGCTTTACGAAAAACTTCAAGACAGAAAGGTGAACTGTCATCTCTGCGCGCGAAAATGCCTCATAAATGACGGCGGTACAGGCTTCTGTTTAGTAAGAAAGAACGAAGGAGGTACTCTTTTTTCACTCAACTACGCCAAGGCAATATCCGCAGCTATAGATCCCATTGAGAAAAAGCCGCTTGCCCACTTTAACCCAGGGGCCTTGGTGATGTCTATTGCCACGGTTGGCTGCAACTTCCGCTGTCAATTCTGTGACAACTGGATGATAAGCCAAGAGAAGAAGATAAGTGGCAAGCACTTTCCTCCCGAAGACGTAATAAAAGCCGCTAGAGACAACGGCTGCGAAGGAATAAGCTACACGTATACTGAACCAACGATTTTCTTCGAATATGCATATGACACTGCCAAACTTGCTCGCCAAGTAGGGTTCTTCAACACTTTTGTAACAAACGGTTACATGACGCCAGAAGCAGTGAAAACCATAGCTCCATACTTGGACGCTGCGACGGTAGACTTCAAAGGTGGTGCAGATCCGGAATTCTACAAGACCTTTTCATCTGTTCCTTCAGTTGCACCGATCTTTGAGGCCTTGAAGGAAATGAGGCGGAACAACATTCACACAGAAATCACGAACCTCATTGTGCCCAAATCAGGGGATTCGATTGAGAGAATAAAAGAGCTTGCCGTTTGGGTCCGAGATGGAATTGGGAAGGACACGCCGTTTCACTTACTGCGTTTCCATCCGGACTATCAGGTAACCACTATCCCGGCAACCCCTATTGAAACTCTGGAGAAAGCTTACGTTGCTGCAAAGGATGCGGGCCTAAATTATGTTTACATTGGAAACGTGCCCGGGCATCCGTGCGAAAACACTTACTGTCCGAACTGCAATGAAACCCTAATAAAACGTTACAATTTCATGATAACGCGATGGAATCTGACGAAGGACATGCGATGTCCAGTGTGCGGGCATGAAATCCCAATTAAGGGTAAACTACACGCTAGCGGGCAATCTTATCCGTACGCATTGTTTTGATAGTTCGATCACTCGAGTGAAAATGAGTGAAAATGTGGAGCTTTCTCCGTCCAGATGCGGTTGCGGTATTAAACGATAGACTAGTCAAGAGGAGTCTAGCCAGATACTTTGCTCTCCTGCAGAACAGGGGGCCAGCAAAATTCCTGATAGCTAAGAAAGTTTCAGCAGAATTCAACAGAAACGATTCCACTGAGAAGCTTTGGCGAGAACACGCGAGGCTTACGCAAGAATTCGGTAGAATTCAGAGAGAAATTGACGATGGAAAGAGAGACTTTCAAGCAATGGCAACTCCAGAAAAATCTTACTTGGACCTGAAAATCGAAATTGTAGATAGGATTCTATCCGCCTGTCATCTTTGCGTGCGCAAATGCAGTGTCAACAGGTTGGAGGGAAAGTCTGGCTACTGTAAATGCAGTTTGGACATAACCGTTTCAAGTATTTTTGAACACATGGGTGAAGAGCCAGAACTTGTGCCTTCCGGAACAGTTTTCACCTTGGGCTGTACGATGCGATGCAAGCACTGTCAGAACTGGACGATTTCCCAATGGATTGAAAATGGCGAAGTCTACGAGCCTATGGATCTAGCTCGTGAAGTTGAACGGCTGCGTCTGGACGGTTGCAGAAATGTGAACCTCGTTGGAGGAGAGCCTACTCCATGGCTTCAGCAGTGGCTCAAAACCTTCAAACATGTTGACACGAGTATTCCTGTTGTTTGGAACTCAAACAGCTACTACAGCGCAGAGAGCGCGGCGCTCCTGGCTGGCTTTGCGGACGTTTACCTGCTGGATTTCAAGTACGGACCAGGCCGATGCGCAGAAAAAATCTCCGACGCTCCAAACTACTGGGAAGCGTGTGTATACAATCACTTGGAAGCAAAGAAGAATGGAGAACTCATAGTAAGGGTACTTGTTCTGCCAGACCATTTAGAGTGTTGTGCAAAACCAATCCTTGATTGGATTGCCAAGAACTTGGGTGTCGAAACAAGAGTGAACGTCATGTTTCAATACAGACCCGAATGGCAGGCGTTTGAGGTTCCCGAATTAGGTAGAAGATTAACACGTGAAGAAATGAAGAGAGCAATCCAATTGGCCAAAGAAGCGAATCTATCAAATTTCATAGCCTAAACTTGCCCGCCACAGCCGAAAGCTATTTCTCAAACCATTCTCACTTCATGAGACAAAAAAAGTGAACAAGAATGCCCTACTGCCCAGAATGTGGTGGCGAAATGCAGTATATGATAGCCACAAAACATTACGTGTGCAAGAGCTGCGGACTGTCCGTGACTCAGCAGGAACTGATGGAACTAAGAGATAAACTGAGACCCAACTTGGAATCCAAGGAAGAGGAACGGGAAAGGAAGAAAAAAGAATACCTTAAATGGTATCTAAGCAAGAAACAATAGGCTCTTCACGCAGCTTTCGAAACCGAAAAACAGCAAATAGCATGGTGCTAGGAAATCGTTCATTCTAATAATCTCTTTAGGTTTGGAGATATCGTCTACTCGAATTTTCAATCTCATGCAAGGAACATGCTCACGTCAGAAGCGTAACGTCTGTTGCTTCTCTGTTCTGTGCCTTCAAAACAATTTTCAGATCTCCAAGAAATGAAGAATAACTACGTTCATGAACACAAGCCTTGCCTCTGAGCGACAGTTATATTCCACAAGCCAGTAAACTAGAAACGAAGGTGAACGCTCTTTGGAAATAATCTGTGCTGGCAATGAATTGCTGATCGGAAAAACTTTGAATACAAACGCCACTTGGCTGGCTAAACACGTCACTTCACTAGGACTGATGGTGAAGAGAATTACGGTCATAGGCGATGATGTGGATGAAATTGCAGAAGCTCTTCAGGAAGCATTACGCCGAAAACCCAAGTTCGTAATAACAACAGGGGGATTGGGGCCGACTTTTGACGATAAAACACTCGAAGGAATCGCCAAAGGTCTAAATCGCAGGCTCGAAGTCAACGGAAAAGCTTTGAAAATGGTAAGAGAGAAGTATGATGCCTACCTCAAGCAGGGGCGAATCGAGAAGGTCGAACTGACACCGCCACGGGTTAAAATGGCAACCTTGCCCGAAGACACAGAGCCACTGCCCAATCCTGTTGGCACCGCTCCAGGTATGATGGCGAAGGTGAAAGGAACGTTCATAATAGCTTTGCCAGGAGTTCCTCCCGAAATGGAAGCCATTTTTAACGAGTCTTTGGTAGAGACCATCAAGAAAGAGGCTGGGAAATCTGCATTTTTTGAGGTAAGCATTTACGCAGATGGCATTATGGAGTCAAACTTGGCACCATTGATTGACCAAGTCATGCATAACAACCCTTATGTTTACGTGAAATCACATGTCTACACGAGGTCTCCAGTGCAGATCGAGGGGCAAAAGTCACATATCGAACTTCATTTCTCAACAACTGCCGATGATACTTCAGCTGCCAGAAACCGTTTGGACATGGCTGTGTCGCAACTATCTGAACTTGTTCAGAAGAACGGTGGAAAAATCACAAAATGACGTAAGGTTTACAACGTTCTCTTCTCTTGGTTGTGCCTAGGTGGAATAAGATGATTGCAGATTATCATGTTCACACGCGAGCTTCTCCTGACGCTGAGGGAAGTATAGCAGATTGTGTCAATGTTGCAAAAAAAAGAAAAATCCACGAGATTGGCTTCACAGAACATGTTCTGCTACGTCCTCTCAGGGAGCGTTCAGACCGTTTTGTCCAACAAATGCCGACTTATGTTCACGATTTTGTCGACTTCAAAGAAAAATCAGATCTTTCCGTCAAGTTGGGCATTGAGATATTTTTTTTCGGATGAACTCCCTTGTTTTGGCGCGCGCTTTCATGAACGTTTAATGTGAACGGTCAGACCATTTTTTCGCTATTGATTCACTCTTCATAAGTGCCATAAATTTCGCGTGCAACAACATTTCCAGATGAAGATGAAGATTAAGTCTGAACTAGTTTTCGTTGTGCTGATTGTTTCCGTTACGCTTTCATGCTTGCCTCCTAGTGTCTTGTCAGCGAATTATGCCTTTGTCTATGAGCTCTTAGACCGCCCAAGTGGGTCCACACATTACAGGTTGAATATTGTAGTTTCAGAGTCACTTCTGGAGTACTATGTTGAGAAGAGTCATGTACAGATTTCCGAAAATGACTTCGCTATATTCATCACGCCTCATGCTTTGAAACCGATCGCTGACTGTTTGCGAGAAATATACTCTGACGACGAGGATTTTGCAAACGGCGTTTTGATGATTGTCCACCAAATACCCTATGAAGAGACCAAGCCTCCCAAATATCCAGTTGAGACAATTGCGGCAAACAAAGGAGATTGCGACCTGCTCTCTTACATCGCAGCGTCTATCATGAAAGCCGGCGGGCTGGACGTAGTGCTCTTTTACTATGAAAGCGAGGAGCACATGAACATCGGCGTGAACCTTTCACATGAGCCACGCTGTGCAAGAGGGGAAATCGACTACGTGCTGCATGACGGTATAAGATACTACATGGCTGAATGCACAGGAGAAAACTGGAAGGAAGGATGGAGAGTTAGTGAATGCCCAGATGATCTGACGAATGCAACAGTGCAAGTTGTAACACTTGAAAACTGTGAACAATCTGCTCCAGGGCAGGTTACGGCAAGCTACAATGCCTTGGCAGTTTCAACCGTTTCACTGGACATTTCATCCGCGTTTCTAACTCAGGGAAGCTCACTCACGCTTTCAGGACAGCTTTCACAGCTTCTGCAAAACACAACAATCACAATCTACATCAAAGCAAACGGTCTGCCCTGGTCAGAACTGGGCACAGCTTCCACAGACTCCAGTGGGTGTTTCACGTACGTCTGGCTCTCAGGCGTTTCCGGTATATGTTATCTTCGCGCAAGCTGGTCTGGAAATGAGAATTACGCTGCTGGAGACAGCCCGACGAGAACTGTAACGGTTTTGTCATGGTTTTTCATTGCATTATTGAGTATGACTGTGGTTTTGGTCAGCGTCGGTATAGTTGTGTTTTTAGCGTCAAGGCACGCCGGCTCAGAGCCGTCTGAACCTCAGCCGCCAGATATTCCTTCTTAACAAGAAAAGCTTTAACTTCGGAGTGAAGTCCTGGTATCATGCGCGGCGTTTCATGTTTGGGCAGGTGTGTTGTTAGGGCATGTTTATTGTTTTCATAATAGGAACTGCTGGTTCTGGTAAATCTCAGCTTACGGCGACTTTTGGCGAATGGTTGAAAATGTCTAAGCAGGACGTTGTGACAGTGAATCTAGACCTGGGAGTGTCAACGCTTCCGTACTCGCCCGAAGTGGATGTTCGCGACTACGTTGATGTTGGGAGCTTGATGGAAGAGTATGGTTTAGGTCCAAACGGGGCTTTGATAATGGCTGCAGACTTGATCGCGGATCAAGTGGAGAAGATTTCGAAGGAGATTGAGGAGTTGCAATCTGACATAGTTTTGGTGGACACCTCGGGGCAGATGGAATTGTTTGCTTTCAGAGCCAGCGGACCATACATCACTAGTGAGCTCACCAAAGAACCTAAAGCCATAGTTTACCTGTTTGACGCCGTTTTTTCGGTTAACCCGCTTAACTATGGTTCAAACCTTTTTCTCTCGTCAGCGGTCTACAACCGTTTCCTCCTACCTCAAGTGCATCTTTTGTCGAAGTGTGATCTGCTTCCCAAACAAGAGGTCAACAAGGTTGTGGATTGGTCATCTAACCCAAATGCCTTGGCGTCCGCAATTGATGAAAAACTTGAGGGAACGAAGCGTTTGCTGAGCAGAAACGTGATGCAGGCAATTTACAAGCTGGGCTTGAAGTTTCTGTTGACTCCCATTTCAGCCAAGACAAGCGAGGGGATTCTGAGCTTCAATGCGGCTTTAGAGCGCATCTTATCTGAAGGTGACAAATACACCTTTTGAAGGACTAGCATACACCACTTTTTAGTTGTCATCCGGAATAACCCATGCTGCTGTTTGTGCGTCATACACAGCTTTAGAGCACACTATGTGTTTTGCGTTCAGATTCGACTTTTCACAGGGTAAAATTCCCTTACGATGCCCACTGTTAATGCGATCAAACCGAGTGCGAAAAGATAGATTAGTGGATAAATGAACGTTGACAACATGGCTTCATAAGTGATTCCTGATGATAGTCGCGGAGTGAAAAACACTGCTATCCACATCATGACAAATGCCGCTATGCATCCGATGCCAAGACCGGCGGCAAGTCCATGGACAAAGCTGCTTCTGTCCTGCGTCAGATTAGATACACGCTTTCGTTCATTCTTTTTTCTTTTTTGATGCACTTTCTCTTCTGCTGTCTCGTTCTCTTCCTTCTCAGTCTTCTGGCCTGTTTCATGTTTTTGCTCCAGACTTTCTTCGCCCACTTCTTCCCAGTCTTCTGGAGTTTGCTGTGTTTCTTGCTCTAAGGCATCCATACTATTCGCCTTGTTTTTGTTTCCAAGTATCGAGTAATAAGACTATTCAATTTCAGATCTTAATCTGGAATAAGAATTGAAATGCTGAATTGCAAAAACGGATTATTTTGACGCGAGTTTAGATACGAGTTGTTCTACAGCGTTTTTGAGCTTGTTCCATTCTTCTAAATTCCTGACGTTGAATTTGTGTTTTCTCTTCCAGATGTCTTCCCTTTTTTGCCAGAGGTACATGCCGATTGACCGTTTTCCGTATGATTCAAAGACAACTATGGCTTCCCACCATTTCTGATTTTTGAAAATGGTCACGGAGTCGACGACTTTGTAGAAGTCGGATATGGGCAGTTTCTCTTCTGTTTTGTCAGACATGCATCCCGACCTTCCAGTCATAGAATTTGCTTTCTGCATTTAAACATTTCAACCGTACAAATCTACAAGTGTTTGAACGTTCCGTCTACGAGCACATCTAAGGTGGAGTTGTCCTTGTTGACGATTTTGACCGTAGGTTTTGATATGAGGAAGTCCATGTGGTTACTTGACGGGTTCTTTCCGCCAGGCATGTCCGAGTTGTTGCCAAAGGCTACGTGAACCGTGCCAAGGATCTTTTCAGCCTCGAGAAACTCCTCAACAAATCTTGCTTTTGGGTTTATTCCGAAAGCAAACTCGCCTACAATTTTAGCTCGGCTGTCAGTCTTTAACGATTCTTCAACCCTTCTCAGTACTTGATCGTCCTGAGACTTGGTTTTCTGCACCTTTCCATCCTTTGCCGTGATCCCAACAGCCGCTTTTATTGGGCCTATTCCGCCTATCGCCATATCGCAGACCAGTTCGCCTTCAAGCGAATCTTCCACAGGTGCCACCGTGACCTCTCCAGTTGGCATGTTCATCCAACTTAATCTGCTCCAGTCTATCATCGTATCCGTGAAGAAGGGTCTTCTTTCAACGCTCATCGAAATGTCTGTGCCTGCTGAGTTTGTTATTTCCACACGGGATGCTTGTCTTAGCTGTTGGATCAAACTGCTTGCGAAGTTTTGCATTTTTCTATGATCTTTTATGGTTAGGGCTAGGGCGCCGTCGGTCAGCATGTCCAGTGTGATGCCCGGGCAGTGGGCAAGGCGTGCTTTGTGGTCTTCGGTTTCCATCTCGGTGAGCCTTATCCTGAAAGTTGTCTCTTCTCGGTTTCCACGCAGCAAGTTGACGAAAATGTCTGTTCTTTGTTTCGTGAAGATTTCTTTGATCTCTGGAGGAATCTCTTTTCGTAGGGTCGGTTCAGTCTTCAGCTTGACCAAGCGTGTTTTCAGGCCTAGCTTCAGGGCGCCTATGGAAAACGGCTCACAGACGTCCATCTTTTCATCGTCACAAAAAATCATGATCGTTTCGCCCTTCTTTGCTTCCAGAACACACTCTAGGGCATTTCTTGCGGCTTCAGCTGCTTCCATAGCAAGTCATCTTGTCCACTATTCACGATTCACCAAGTGATAAAGTTTTAGAATATTGGCCGCTATTTCGCTTCAACGCGCGCAAAGGGACCTCCGCACTAGGCCTTCAGTGGCTTTCAGATTTGTTGTTCCTTCTTGATGCAGCGAATGGCGGGATAAGGAGCAGCAGTATTTGTCCCAAGAGTACGAAGTATCCTGTGTAGTTTGCCTGTGCGACTAGAACGTAGGTAGGTGCAAGATTTGTGGCTCTTCCGATCATCAGCCCAGCTTCCATCATGACCAGGATGCTTGCGTAGTTTTCATTGTCAAAGGAGTCTCCATAGTAGGCGAACCATGAGATTCGGAGGGCGCCTGCTGAACCCAAGAGTGGTGACAGAAACACTATTTGATTGGTCGATGATGCAAAGCCTATTGCAAAGTACCACGCTGCATTCAATAGTATGCCTATCATGGCAAATTACACGCGTGCCCTTCTTATGTCTGAAACCCAGTTGACCAAGAATGTGAATGCAGACACAAGGATTCCGCTGGCGGCCAGAACCAATCCCCTGTTGAAGACTGTTCCAGACATGTTATAGACAAAAAACGGATAGGCAAGCCAAGAGGCTTCGGCCAAGCCTTCGATGACAAATGTTGTGAAGAAAACGGCAAAGGTCTTACTCTTTGGAATTGAAAACTTGTAGGCTTCGCGTTTGAAGTGTATTCTCGTGGGAAACAGAAATGCGACTAGGTACAGTATTATTGACACCGCGAAGAGGGATGTAAAGCCCAGGTTCTGGATGATGAACCCGCCGGTTGCGGGTCCAACGATGCTTGCAAGGGCTGGGATTACTGAGGAGAGGAGGCTTATTGTTCGGGCGCGTTGTCTTGACCTGCTCAATCTGAACTGGAGAAGGTTAAAGCTTGGCCAATAGGTAGCCGTGCTCACGCCTTGGGCAGGTCCTAGGATCACTGGGCTTTTGAGGTAAATCAGGACTGTAAAGAAAAGCATGGTGGTCAACATTTCGGCGCTTATTACCCTTTCAAAATTCTTGACGATCTTCAGTAAGGTGAGAGGCAAAAGGCCTATCACCAAGAACGTGAATAGAAGAATTTCAACTATTTGGGCGAGTTCTAATCCCTGTTCTTTGAAGTAAATCGGAAGGAAGCTTCCAGTCAAGTTGCTCGTGAAGAAGAATAAGCCCACGGCTACTGCTAAAGTCTTGGCTGGACTAATCCGCACTTTTGTGCCTCTCAAGGAGGATGTGAGGGGAAGAAATAATACATACATTGTCTGGTTTAGGCGCGCAGGCTGATTAAATAATTATGGTTTATATTGGGAGAGCCTGACCTCGTCATATTGGTTGAAATGAAGAGATCAGGTTCTCCCATGCTTTTGTTTGGAAACTTGGATTTAAGTCCTATCCGCTCTATCCTCTGGAAGGGCCTCCACCTTGAAGGACCGGGAAAGCCCGTAACCTACGATCCTGAATGCGATCTGCGAGCGCTTATGCTGCGCCAGCTTGAACAGATACCCTACGTCAGAGACCTCGTGAAACGGCTTAGAAGGAGCCGACACATGCGGACGACCTGCGGCTACGGCCGAAAGGTCCCAACAGAGGCCCATTTCAGCCAGATGAAGAAGCGCATAGGCGCCGTAGGCTTCCGCGCCGTAGAGGCGTGGCTTCGCCGTGAAGCCTTGAGACTGAGGGAGAGTCAGCCACTCTCCGCCGTAGGTCTTGTTCAGGCGGCCTGCGTAGACGGCACAGATCTCCCAGCCTGGAGCAGCAGAGACCCCCACGACACGAGCCGAGGTCTAGGAGACCCCGACGCTAGGCTGGGAAGGGGAAAGAAAGGCTTCATCCTGGGCTACCAATCGCTCTTTCTCGTGGACATGGACGGCTTCCCATTGGGCCACCTCGAAGCTTCAGCCAACGTCAACGAAAAGAAACTGGTGGAGCCTTTGCTGGACAGGCTGCTGGGCGAGGACATCAAAGTGGAACTTGTCGTGGGCGACAGCCAATTTGAGTCCAGCCAGGTCTTCGAAGCCCTAGACGCACGTAAGATACGCAATGTCATAGCTTGGAGGCGGTTGAAGGGCCGAAAGAACCCTTCTGACGTGCTTTCCGTGAAGGACCGCATCGACGTGGAGGGTCCTGAGTACCTCCGCGTGATCTACAAGATGCTGAGGGCGAAGGCTGAAAGCCTGAACGGCAGGGTGAAAGCCAGAGTAGCCTATAGCAGGCTCACGTGGCAGGGTATTGGGAACGCCTGCATCCACACGTGTCTGGTCTTCTGCGTGGTCTACGCTGTCACCATAGTCGCTGCGCTCTTGGGCAAGCCAGAACTCCAATACAGCATAGCGTACTTTGCGTGAAAGCGGCTGGGTGGGACTGAATAGGAAGTAGCGTAAGCCATGAATCCGAAAGGCCACAGGAGGTCTCTCAAGCCCAAAACTTCATCAGCCGCTCCTGCGCTCCAAAGGAAACCCGAGACTGAAGCATCAAAAAAGCTGATAAGAGCGAGTCACAGAAAACATCTGCTCAAGCAGCAGAGGAATTATTTAACTCGCCTGCGCGCGCTGAAGAACGGAGAATATTGCTAGAATCCTTCTTTTATTATGCTTCTTGGTTTCATGATTTCCCTTAGCAGTATCGTTGCGTACGAGCCGCGATACAGCATGAACGTTGCTCCAACCTCGTGTCTACATGGTCTGTTTGCGTCAAGTGATATTTCGTCCGTCAAGAGATTGTTGATCGGAGTTATGGCGGCCCGGAGTCTTCCTTTGGTACTGATTTCAGGCATCGCGGATATACGAAAGTCTCTGGGAGAAACGTCTTCTTCTTCTAGGATTCGTTTTTCGATTTCTCCTTGAACTCCTAGTGAAGGATACTGTTTGAATCCAATCAGTGGAATTGCGAGTCGCAGTTTTCCAGTTTGCATCAAGTTGTTGATTTCTGTCCGTCTTTCTAGGTTGACTGTTTTGTGGATAGTCAGCACGGGGAGTCCTGAGCGCTCTATGGCTACAACGTAGTCTCCGACTTCAGCCATATTTAGCGGTAGCCCCTGTGCGATTCTTCTGCTCAGGAACTTGTTGAACAAGTAGGACTCGTATGCTTGAATGAACATCTCCTGCAGTTTGAACGGCAGTGTTCTAAAGGCCCCGGCGAAATCTTCTGGGTGTTTGACTAAGTGTCTGAGCATGAATCTTTCGTAGCGTAGTTGTTTTGGGAAATTCTCCAAAGCTTCTTCAAAATCCCGTGTTGCTCGGAGTTGTTTGCGAGCCCTTCGCGATGAAGGGTGTTCGTGCGGACTTGGCTTAGCTAGGAACAGCATTGCAGCCTTTTCGAGGCCTTTTTTTATGATGGCTTTTCCGACGAGATGTGTTATCGGACGGGTTGTTCCAAAGCGTTGGTGCCCGAAGAAGTTAGGAATCCCGCCGATCGCTTTGAGTTCTTCAACCGTTTTCGTTACTCTCTCATTGATTACTTTTTTGGGGTGATTTACGGTTTTGATGCGTATGTGGAAACTGTTACCCAAGAGGTAGTAGGCCGAGAGCCTGTTGTTCAGATAGCCCAACGGGCGGATTTCTATGTCTTTGACATGGATTTTTTGAGCTTGTTCGGGTGAACCGCCTTCGATTGTGATGTGTTGAGCGGTTAGGGCTTTTGCGTCTTTTATTCCTGCAATTTGAATTTGCCTTGAGCCTATGCCCAGCTGGTTGGCGATGTTTTTGACAGCCACAAGTGTGTCCCAGTTCCGTTTGACCATGACGCAAAGCAAATAGCGGTTCTTGGCCGTTGAACAGCCCAACACTTGGCTATTGGCGCAGCTTTTTGAAGCCTTTGTTTGGGCCTTTGAGCCGTCAACCAACACTTCTTCGACGACGAAGTCTTCAACGTTCTCGCGGATGCTTCCGCCGATGCCTGCTGAACTGGTGGCGTAGACTTCGATGCCTATCTGCTTTTCAAGTTTTGGAGCTTGCAAGGTTGGCGCCCGTTTACAGAAGCGGAAGGCTGCGGGTAATCTTGTCCACTTTTTCCACGGGGGCAGGGCCGATTCCGAGACATGTCACTGTTCCAGGCGGGACTTCTGTGAGGCCCCTGTCGATAACCAGTGCATACGGCAAACCCATTCCCCTGGCTCTTGTTTCCAGCTCTGTCAGTTCTTCTTCGTTTTTCACTTTAACGGCGATTTTGCACTGTCCCTCCCTAGACCAGCCTTCAAACCATTCTTTGTGGTGCTTGCGAGCTTCCTCTGCGGCTGAGACCGCTGCGTGCCCAGCTTGAGCTGACATCTTGCCTTTGCTCAACCTTAGGTTTGAACGGAAGACTATGACTTGTTTGTAACGAAACTCAGACATGTGTTCACCTGCCCTTCCGTATCTGTTTGTCCATGTGGGATTTTAAAGGTTCGCAGATAGGTAAGCGAAAAAGAAGTAGGCAAGAGCTGTCAACATGCGCGGGCTTCGCAGAACATGTAGAAGGGTTTGTCCCTGAAAGTCCATGTCTTTGACGTTTTGAAGGGTTTTGTCCAAGCCGAATTTTGCGCACATGGCGATTGCCTCGTCAACTTTTTCGTCAGACAATGCGTCAAGCGTTCTTCTCATTCTGAGCATGATTTTCATGTCGAAACCGAGGAGTTCTCTGCATCTGTTCTGGTACTTGGCTAGAAACTCTTTGGAGAAGTCGTTTCTGTCTAGGGCTTCAGAGGCTACTTCAGCCGCGACCCGTGCGCAAGTCATGCCAAGAATCACGCCGCCTCCTGTGGTGGGCTTTACTTGTGAAGCTGCGTCGCCGACGGCTAGGAACCCGTTTGAATAGGCCTGTGCGGTTGGGCCTCCAAGCGTTATCGGGTGAAACGTGGCTTTCAAGGTTCTTGCTGATCGCAGTTTCTTTGAGGCTGCTGGATGTTTAAGCATGAGTTTTTGCAGGAGCTCTTTTGGGTTTCCCGTTCTTGCCGCTAATCCAACCTTTGCTGTTCCATCTTTCTTCGGGATCAACCACCCGTAGAAGCCGGGGGCATAGCTGTTTCCGAGATAGACGTCAACGGCGTCCGACTCTGCGTCTTTGACGTTTTCAACATCTGCTTCTACTCCTTTCACAAGTTTTTTAGGTCTGGGCAGGCCTGCTTCCCTAATTATCGTCGAGGATATTCCTTCCGCGTCCACGACAACGCTTGCCTGCCTTTTCTCAGCTGTCTCTTCCTGTTTGACTACTGCCCCTTCGGCGAAAGCGTTTTTTATGATCAAAGCTTCGACCCGGGAGTTCAGGCTGTAGCCTGCCCCCGCATCTTGTGCTTTTTCTGCAATATACTCGTCAAACCTGGCACGGTCGACGGCGCATGTTACTGGTTGAGAAAGGCGTACTGAGAATCTGTTTCCTTTCGAGGAAAAAAAGTTTGCACCGTAGAAAGTGTTTTCGACTATTTCTGGTGGAAGTGGATGCAGTCCTAGCTGTTTCAGGCCTTTCATGCTTAGATGTCCGGCACAGTGTGAGGGAACTCCTACTTGGCTGTGTTCCTCGAAAACTGTTACGGATCTGCCGAGTTTTGCGAGTTTCAGGGCAGTGAAGGAGCCGCTTGGGCCTGCCCCGACGACTATCACATCTGAAGATTCGTTCATTTGTTGCACGCGGGTCGTTTTTCAGGCCTGCTGTTTCTCACGTTAGAAGCTCAACCCGTCTCTTTCCGCGAGACATGGAAGTCACGCGTATTTTCCCGCTGATTTCCAGTCGCATCAACAGGTCGCTGAAGTCCTTGTAGCCTAAGTCTTCGAACTCATCGGTTAACGCTTCGTAGAGCTCCGTGTCTGCTACGGCGCCTTTCTTTTGCAGGAATGCAATTAATGTGAAGTAGGCGGGAAGGGTTTTCCAGGTTTTTGTGGGCATGGGCATGTTTGGTCACCTAGGCTACCGGGGTGGCGGGTTTTTGCGCCTGTCTGGCCTGCTGCATGAAGCTCTTGTACCATTTTTCCATGTCAGGGGTGATTGACGGTCCGATTCTCTTTTTGGCTTCATCGAAGTCCGCCGTTGTGACTTCTTTCGTGTTCACGTCTTTTCTTAAAGCGTACATGGCTGCTTCTCGGCAGAGGGCTGATATGTCGGCGCCAGAGTAGTTTTTGGCCAGTGTCGCCAGCTGTGTCATGCTCACGTCTTTTGTCAGCGGCATGTCTTTCGTATAGATTTTGAATATTTGGGTTCTGCTCTTTTCGTCTGGTTCTGGCACGTAGATTAGTCTATCGAATCTTCCAGGTCTGAGCACTGCGGGATCCACGATGTCCGGCCTGTTCGTGGCGGCAATGACGACCACGTCCTCAAGCGTGACTATGCCGTCCATCTCGGTTAGAAGTTGGCTGATGACCCTTTCGCTGACGCCGCCGTCTGAGAATCCCAGTCCTCTGCGGGGCAGGAGTGAGTCGATTTCGTCGAAGAATATCACGGCTGGGGCGGCCATTCGGGCTTTCCTGAACACTTCTCTTATGGCCTTTTCGGATTCGCCTACCCATTTTGAAAAGATTTCTGGGCCTTTGATGGTTATGAAGTTGGCTTCGCTCTCTGTTGCGACGGCTTTGCCCAGGAGCGTTTTTCCGCAGCCTGGGGGTCCATAGAGCAGTATGCCTTTGGGCGGTTTTATGCCCAGTCGTGTGAAGATTTCAGGGTTTTTCAGGGGCCACTCTACTGCTTCTTTCAGGTCCTGTTTTGCTTCTTCCAGTCCGCCTATGTCTTCCCAGTGTGTCGTGGGGATTTCTATGAACACTTCGCGCATGGCGGTCGGCGTTATTTCTTTGTAGGCGTTGATGAAGTCTTCCATGGTTACTTCCATTTTTTCCAGCACACTTGGCGGTATGCGTTCTTCTTCAAGGTTTATCTGCGGCAGGTACCTGCGAAGGGATTTCATTGCTGTTTCTCTTCCCAGAGCAGAGACGTCAGCGCCCGTGTAGCCATGGGTCATTTCCGACAGTTTCTTGAGGTCAACGCCCTCCGCCAGCGGCATGCCTCGCGTGTGAATCTGCAGGATTTCGTATCTTCCCTGCTTATCCGACACGCCTATCTCGATTTCACGGTCGAACCTGCCAGGCCTGCGAAGAGCCGGGTCAAGGGCACTCGGCCTGTTAGTGGCTCCTATGACTATGACGTTTCCTCTGCCTGAGAGCCCGTCCATCAACGCGAGAAGTTGTGCAACGACGCGTCTTTCCACCTCGCCCGTGACTTCTTCCCTCTTAGGGGCGATGGCGTCCAGTTCGTCTATGAATATTATGCTCGGAGCGTTCTGCTGGGCTTGTTGGAAGATTTCTCGGAGCCTGGCTTCTGATTCACCGTAGAACTTACTCATTATTTCAGGGCCGTTGATGGAGAAGAAGTTGGCTTCTGACTCGTTTGCGACGGCTCTGGCCAGGAGTGTTTTTCCGCATCCGGGCGGCCCGTGCAGTAGCACTCCTTTCGGGGGTTCTATTCCGAGCCGCTGGAACAGTTCGGGATGTCTCAGTGGAAGCTCCACCATCTCCCTCACTCTCTGAATTTCTTCGTGCAGTCCGCCGACGTCTTCGTAGGTTGTTCTGGGCAGGCCTTTTCCTTCAGGCGCGGGTTCGTTCAGTATTGTGAGCTTTGTTTCCGCGGTTATTTTGACTATGCCGTGTGGCCGCGTTTTCGTGACGGTGAACGGTATAGCGTGTCCAAGCATCATGACGAGGGTTGTGTCGCCTTCAACGAGCGTTCTTTCCATCAAGCGGTTTCGGACAAAATTGGTGAAGTCCTCGTCCACGTTCAGTCTCATGTCAACCGGGGCCAGCGTGAGGCTTAGGGCCGTTTTAACCTTGGCGGTTCTCACGATGACGTACTCGTTTATGGCCACTCCGGCGTTCTTGCGTGAAAAACCGTCTATGCGGAGCAGGTCTCGGTTCTGATCTTCACTGTAGGCCGGCCAGGCTATGGCCGAGGTTGTTCTTTTTCCGCATATTTCTATGACGTCGCCCGCTGATATTCCCAGTTTTTGCATGGTTTTCTGGTCTAAGCGGGCTATGCCTCTTCCAACGTCTCTTTGCCTTGCGTCTCCAACACGTAACTGTACTTCGCTCAACTAGAATCCTTCCATAACGATTTTACGTTTCGAAACAAAAGCGTGTTCCTATATAAATGTCTTAACCAAAGGTTAGTAGCTATCTGCTTGTTCTGCGCACCATAAGCGTTTGCGCTTGGCTTACTCCTTCCATCGTCTCCAGCTTCTTCTCGAATTCGTCAACCAGGCCTGTCTGGTCTTCTGGAAACTTGACTTGAACCAGCAAGGCCTTCAGGCCATATGCCACAGGTTCTTCCCCGTACCCGTCGACGGACGCGGAAGCGGGCAAGCTTGCTTCAAGCTTCTTTTTCATGGGACCAAAATCGTTTATTATGTCGATTGGAAAAACCTTGTACGTGACTATCACAGAACCCATTTTCAACACGCTCTCCATTTCGTTTTATGGACCGATGAAACCGCACTTCGGACACTTGTAGGGGCGGCCGAATTTGCGGCATTTTCTGCAGCGTTTTATCTGGATTTCTCCGCAGTTTGGGCACATGAACTTGGTTGCTTCCCCACCCGGCGGGATGGGTTTGCCGCAGCTTGTACACGTGACCAACGTTAACGTTGCTGCTCTTTCAGTCATGATGAACGTCCTCGGTGACGATTCTGTAATTGTAAGACTAGCTTATATCCTCTGTGATTCAGCTTTCGCAACTTTATTATTTCAGTTCTCCGCCAATATTGAAAAGGGATGTTTTTGGGAGTAAACCTTCGTGACCTCGTTCCCAAAACGGTTGTCAAGCTTGAGGATTTAGGCGGCAAATCCATCGCCATAGACGCTTACAACGCTCTTTACCAGTTTTTGGCCATTATTCGCCAGCCTGACGGCACGCCGTTGAAGGACAGCAGCGGAAGGGTGACGAGCCACTTGAGCGGATTGCTTTATCGGACCAGCAACTTGGTGGAGCTGGGGATAAGACCTGTTTACGTTTTTGACGGGGCGCCGCCAGCTCTTAAGGAGGTGGAGATTAAGCGGCGGATGAGGGTGAAGGAGGAGGCTGCTGTTAGGTATGAGCAGGCGTTGAGGGCGGGGAAGCCTGAGGAGGCAAGAATGTACGCACAGGCCACGTCGCACTTGAAGGATTACATGACGGAAGACAGCAAGCGGCTTCTGGGTTTGATGGGTGTCCCGTGGATTCAGGCGCCAAGTGAAGGAGAAGCTCAGGCTGCGCATCTGGCCAAGCGTGGAGACACTGACTACTGCGCAAGCCAAGACTATGACAGCCTGCTGTTCGGTGCTCCCAGGTTTGTGAGGAACATCACCATTTCGGGTAGAAGAAAGTTGCCGAGCAAGAACATCTATATTGACGTCGTGCCTGAAGTGGTTGAGCTGCAGCAGGTTCTGAACGAGTGCGGGATAACCTATAAGCAGCTGGTTGACGTAGGCATACTGATTGGAACTGACTTCAACCCTGACGGGATCAAGGGTTTAGGGCCGAAAACTGCCTTAAAATTGATTAAAGAATATGAAACCTTGGAGAAAGCCGTTGTTCATGTGGAAAACGCAGAGTTTCCGGTTGAACCTCAAAGAATCAGAGAGATTTTTCTGCGTCCGAAGGTGACGGACAGCTACAGGCTGGAGTGGCGAGAGCCCGACGTGGAGGGCGTGGTAGATTTCATTTGCAGAGGAAGAGATTTTTCGGAAGACCGAGTTCGAAAAGCTTTAGAAAAAATGCAAAAGGGTATTACAAAAGAAAAGGGGAAGACAACGCTGGAGAAATGGTTCAGATAGTCTCAGCGGCCAGCAGAAATCTTTAATTCGCCACTCTTTATACTATAGGCTTCCCAAAACGGTGAACGGTTATGAAACCTGATCAGATTGCTCTGCCGATAGACGAGTTTCCTACTAAATGGTACAATATTATGCCCGACTTGCCCGAGCCGCTTCCCCCTCCGAAGGAGCCTGAAACGGGTCCTTCGCGGATGGAGTACCTGGGCAGGACCATGATTAAAGAGTGTCTCGGGCAGGAGATGTCAAGTCAGAGTTGGATTTCGATTCCTGAAGACATTCGTGAACTGTACATTCACATGGGCCGGCCGAGACCGCTTTACCGTGCAAAACGCTTGGAGAAAAGTCTAGGGTTGAAGAAGGTTAAGCTGTTCTACAAGCGTGAGGACTTATCTCCGACGGGTTCGCACAAGACTAACACGGCGATTGCGCAGGCTTACTACGCGATGAAAGAGGGCAAGACGACGTTGAGCACTGAAACGGGTGCTGGCCAGTGGGGAACGGCGCTCGCTTACGCTGCCAAGCTTCTGGACCTTGAGTGCGTGGTTTTCTGGGTTAGATCCGTCTATGACTGGAAGACCGACAGGAAAACTTTGATGAAGCTTTTTGGCGCGAAGGTTTTTGCCTCACCCAGCAAGGAGACCCAGATGGGCAGAGAAATACTCTCCAAGAATCCGAAGAGTCCAGGCTCATTGGGTATCGCGATTTCTGAAGGGTTGGAGTACACGGAGGCGCATGAGAACAGCGTCTACTGTTTGGGTTCAGTTTTGAACCATGTTATGACGCAACAGTCGGTGATTGGGCTTGAAACGATTAAGCAGTTTGACATGGTTGATGAGAAGCCTGACTTGATGGTCGGCTGTTTGGGAGGAGGTTCCAATTTCGGCGGAATCGCTCTTCCCTTCATAGGCGAGGTCTTGAAGGGCAAGCGAAAATGTGAGTTCTTGGCAGCACAGTCGGCGGCTGCGCCGAACCTTGTGAAGGGAGAGTACAAGTATGACTTCGGCGACGTGGGTGAACACACTCCTCTCCTGAAGATGTACACTCTAGGTCACAAGTCTGAAATGATGCCCATCAGGGCTGACGGTTTGCGGTACCACGCAGCCGGGCCAATCATTAGCCTGCTGAGAAAGCACAACATTGTTAAGGCAGTTAGCTATCCGGTTGATGAGAAATCGATTTTTGAGGCTGCAAGGGTGTTCCTTCAGACTGAAGGGTGGTTGCCTGCACCGGAGTCTAGCTACGCTGTGAGGGCAGGAATTGACGAAGCGCTCAAGGCTGAAAAGGCAGGCGTGGAGAAAACAATATGCGTGAACATCAGCGGACACGGTTGGCTAGACCTAGAAGCATACAGGGATAAACTAGGAATCCAATAATCATACGTCCATTTGGAAGAAAAGAACCCAGAGTTTCGCTAAAATCTGTGGCCGTGTTTTCCTACGAGTGGTACGAAGGCCACTCCCCCCAGGTTTTCCTGCTTGATTTTTGCGTCTGTTTTAGTGATTTTCATCAGGTTTTGGAACAGAGATGCGTTCCCAACTGGGATTAGCATGATGCCGCCCGATTTTAACTGGTCGATGAGCGGTTTCGGAATATCTGGGGCCGCAGCCGTCACTAATATCTTGTCATAGGGGGCCTTTTCTGGGTAACCCAGTGAGCCGTCGCCGCTGATTATCGTCACGCGGTCGCCGTACCCCGCTTTCATGATGTTTTTTCTTGCAAAATCAGCCAAGTCCTGAACGATTTCCATTGTGTAGACGTGGCCGTATTCGCTTCTTGGAGCGCCGCTAGGCGCAACAAGCTCCGCTATCGTGGCGGCGTGCCAGCCTGAACCCGCTCCGACTTCGAACACTTTGTGGCCTACTTCCAACTGCAGGGCTTCATTCATGATTGAAACCATGTTTCGCCTAGTCTCGGAGCTGCGCCGAGGCTATGTGGCGCCGAAGCCGTCTGCCCGAAACCAATCGGAAGCGGCGTGTCCGTCGCGCTGTAGGAACGCATGTTTTCTGGGAGGAATTTTCCCCTCGGAACGGAGCGCATTGCTTCGATCACCTTCGGAGACCGCAGGATGCCTTCCCTCGTCAGGTTTTGAATGAGTTTCTCCCACTCACTTCCTTCCACTTGAAGCACCATAATAGACATTCACGAACTGAGTTATTAACACATTTGCATTTTAAAATAAGACGCAGAATAAGAAACAACGCTACGTTGAGTCTTCAAAACAGACTTTTTCATTGACAAAAGCTGTTGTTGACATGAATTGATGATTGCGCCGGGAACGTCTGTTATGCTTGGGACATTTTTGTGTAGCCAACCATTTAAACAATGGAATAACTATGTAAATCAATCACATTTGAGAAGCAGGAAGAATTTGAGCCGGAAAGAGAACTTTGCTTCCAGTGCAGAAGAGCTGAGCAAGAAACTTGACCAGATAATCCGCAGACTTGATCTTCTTGAAGAGTTGATTCTTGAGAAGCCAGAGTATGAGGGGTTAGCCACCACGTTGAGATTAACGAGGATGGGCATAGGAATGTACGGTGAACCATTGAAGATTGCTTCCAGATTGAAAAACGCCGAGACATACTTGCGTCAGAAACCAATCGCTCAAGACGACATTTCAAGATGCATCGTACAGGCGTGGCGGCAGTTTCCACAATGGCTCTAAAGAACCTTCCGTGACATTTAGCAGGTCGCGGTTTGCAAAGAACACGATTGCACCGTTTTTCGAGGAGAGGAGCTGAGGCAGGGGATCGAACCTCAGCAGTTTTTGTCATCCTTCCAAGCCTTCTCACCTTGACTAGGAAGCTGGTCTGACGAGCTTATATCAGTGTTGGGTTGGCTATTTCACCGTGACTGATTTTGCTAGGTTTCTAGGCATGTCTGGGTTGTAGCCTCTTTCAACAGCCATGTAGTATGCCATCAGCTGAAGTGGGACGATGAACGCTATCGGGGAGAGCACCTCTGGAATGCCCTTAGGCACTTCCATGTAATCATCAACGAGGCTTTTGACTTCTTCATCTCCCTCTTCTACGACGGCGATTATTGAGGCTCCTCGGGCTTTCATTTCCATTATGTTGCCTATCAACGTTTTATGGGTATCATCGTTTGGACACACGAACACCACTGGGAAACCCGGCTCTATGAGGCTTATCGGGCCGTGTTTGCTTTCTCCTGCTGGAAAGGCTATTGCAGGCGCGTAGGCTATTTCCATTAGTTTAAGCCTGCCTTCAAAAGCCGTTGCCGTGCTGATTCCACGTCCGAGGAAGAAGAAATCTTTCTTGTCCTTGTATTTTTTCGCTATTCGTTTCGCCTTTTCTTCCTGTGTGTCAATTATCGTTTGCACCGTGTCCGGCAGTTTGCACAGTCTTTCGGCCAAATAGTCCATCTCGTCCTGTGAAACCTTGCCTCTTTTCTTTGCAAGTCTCAGGGCCAGCTGAGCCATGACTGAAAGTTGCGACGTGAATGTTTTGGTTGCAGCCACTCCGATTTCTGGGCCTGACTGTTGGCCGATGTAGACTCGCGCAACCCGCGTTAACGTTGAACCGATGGCGTTAGTCAATCCTAGAATCGTTGCTGCCCTTTGCCTGGCGGTGTTCACCGCAGCCAAGGTGTCCGCGGTTTCGCCTGATTGACTCACGGCTAAGATGGTGCTGTCGATGTTGACGGACTTGCCGTGCTGTTCTGTGAACTCAGAGGCTATGACTGGATAGGTTGGCAAGAAAGCAAGTTTGGAGAACATGTACGAGGCCGCATAGCAAGTATGATAAGATGTTCCGCATGCGACCAGGTACACTTCTCGTGCACGGTCAAGAAAAGTAGCCATCAGATCAGCGTAGTGCTCCTGTACCCTCAGCGTGTTTCTTAAGCATTCGGCCTGTTCATGGATCTCTTTAATCATGAAGTGCGGATAGCCTTGTTTGACCGCCATTTCAGGGGTCCAATCGATGATTTTAGGCTCGCGCTTAACAACTTTTGAGTCAGCAATCTTCTTGATTTCCACTCCTTCCAGTGAAAGCATGACAAGTTCACCGTCGTCAACAACAATTGCCTTGTCTGTCAAGGGCAGGAACGCTGGAATGTCGGAACCAAAGTAGACCGCGCCCTGGTTGACTCCGATTACGAGTGGGCTTTCATTTCTGGCGCAGATTATCTTGCTGGGCTCGCTCGTGGAGACGACGGCGATTGCATATGACCCGTCAAGCCTTTTTACCGCTTCTAGAACGGCGTTCTCGAGGCTCAGGTTGGGGTTGTTCTTGAGGCTTTCCTCGATGAGGTGGGATATCACTTCTGTGTCGGTTTTGGACTTAAAAACGTGCCCGCGATTCTCAAGCTCCGTTTTCAATTCGGCAAAATTCTCTATGATGCCGTTGTGAACAACGGCTATCCGTCCGCTGCAATCAACGTGAGGATGGGCGTTAACTTGCAGAGGGGCGCCGTGTGTTGCCCATCTTGTATGCCCAATGCCCAAGCTGCCCGGCAAATTGTCCAAATTGTGAATTCTGTGGACGTCATCTATTTTTCCCTGGTCTTTCTTCATGTAGAGTTTGCCGTCATGTAGGGTGACTATGCCAACTGAGTCGTAGCCACGGTACTCAAGTCTTTTCAAAGCTGCGTGTATCAGCGGCGCAGCGTTTCCTTCTTTTAAGACGCAACCGAATATGCCGCACATCTCTAGACCTCAATGCTTATTGATGACCACAATTCGATGACTGTTGCTCTAATAAGCATTTTTAGGAGAAATCTTTTAGCTCTAAAAATGGTTTCCAAGGTTTTTCCATAACTTAATTCAGTGACTATCATGAATTCTCGAGGAGTGTTAAAAAATATTCCATAATGGTCTTTTGCCGTGCTCGGAACTCAAGTGAGCTTCCTATGCGCTTACCATAACAAAATTTTTAATAATGGATGTGCGTTTATGGTTAGGAACAACCTTGGACAAAAGCCTGCTGCTTCGCGAAGATAATCAGACACAGATGGTCAAAGACATAGCGTTAGTCAATGACCCGCAGAAGCTCAAGCTAATCTTGAACGCGCTAAGTTGGAAAATATTGATCATGCTTTCTGAAAAGGAGATGTACCCTCTGGAAATAGCCAGAAAACTGGGCATCCATGAGCAGAAGGTCTACTATCACATCAGAAAACTCTTCAGGGCAGGAGCCATAATCGTAGCAAGAGAAGAGGAGAAAAAGGGGGCAATAGCCAAGTATTACAAGGTAGCCGCGCCAGCGTTTGGAATCGAGCTTCCACGGGAGTACAGAACGATTAAGAAACTCTCACTGTTGGGCATGGAAGAACAAATCCAGAAATTCTTTAGAGAGTTCGTAAGGAAAGACGGGACGTTTGATGGGAAAATAGTTGTGGGCAGTCCAACACCGCACGGGCCGTTCAAAACAAGCGCGAGAGATGGCCACTACGCTTCTCATCTAGCCTTCTTTCTGGGGCAGTTCGTTAAGCCCCCTGAAGACTTCGCGATAAAACTCGATGTAGACGTTAAGGCTGAGAAGGAGGAAAGAAACAACCTGATACTCGTAGGGGGGCCTGGAACGAACCTGCTTGCAGAAGAAGTAAACGAGTGTCTGCCTATCAGGTTTAACATGCGAGCTTCAGAGGAAGGCTTCCTTCTTGGCGGTTTAATTTCCAAAAAAACTGGACGCGTTTACACGGAAGATGCGGTCGGAGTCGTGGCAAAAGTTGTCAACCCGTGGGACAGGAACAAGCGAGTTATAGTTTTAGCCGGGAACAAGGCGGTGGGCACGAAGGCCTGCGTGCTAGCACTGACAGACTACTGGCAGAAAACTCTGAAAGGCTACAGCGGGGAGGAGTCCTACGCAAAGGTCATTCAGGGCTTTGACCTGAACGGCGACGGAAAAGTCGACTCAATAGAGGTTCTAGAATAATTTGCCCGCTGCCGAATTGAAAGAAGTCATATTTGCCAAAGGGCACAGGAACATTCAAGCCATTCATCCGACAACCTTGGAATTCACAAAAAACGATGATCTGTCAAGAAGAGGCGACTGCATCGTCGCGGTGTCAGCAAACAAAGCTATGCCCAATCTGAGCACAGAGTTCAAAGAAAAACTGCGCAGAGAAAATGCTCGACTGACTATTCTTGTCGAAGCGGGAGGAATAGCCGAAGTGGTGAATGCCTTTGGAAGTGCACATCTAACCTTAGTTCATCCGACTGAGATGGTTGTGAGGAAAAGTGGCTACATTTGCAGCCGAACGTTGGCGGTCAAGGCAGACAAAGCAGCAGCCGACTTGTCAAGAAGTCTCATCCAGAAACTCAAGAACCCAGCACAGAAAGCAAAAATCACACTGACAGTAGAAGCCTGACATGTGCTCACAAGCGAGTTTTCAGCCATTCAACATGTACGTGAGTGGCCATTTGAAATCGTGCGATTCCAACGTCCTAAACTGGAGGGCTAACAGATTCTGACGTCTAAGACTGCTTGCCACTCGTACGGGGCTGTCTCACGGACAAGTCTCGAAAACGATGTTTTCTCTACATATCTTCCAGACTTTTTAACAGCGTCCGCAAAGAGAACCTTGAGGTTTTCTAAAGAATCAGGCTTGTTGACGAAGCCGTAGAAGTGCACTTTACCTCCTGAAGGCTTGATGGTTTCGCAGGCTACATCGACAAACTCGATGGCTTTTTCAGGCAGATTCATGATTGCACGGTCAGCAACGCCAGAAAGCCTGTTCTTGACGACTTGTCTCGCATTTCCCAGGATGGGATGAACCCTGCCCGTTACCCTGTTGATCCTTATGTTCTTCTTGAGACATTCAACTGCGTCTGGGTTCACATCCACAGCATAGACTGTTGCGTTTTGATGATTTCTGGCGATTTGTATCGAGAAAGGTCCAACTCCTGCGAATAAGTCAACAACTGTCTCGCCTTCCTCTATCCGCGATGCTACTCTGCGATGTTCGAATGAAAGTCGCGGCGAAAAGAAGGCTTTGGCTACGTCCACATAGTACTGGCATCCGTATTCCTTGTGGATGGTCTCGGTTTTGGGTTCGCCTGCTATTACGGTGAACTCTCTTAAGCGGTAAGTCCCGCCCACTGCTCCAGCCTTGGCAAGCACTGTGCCCACCTTTCGGTTCGTTTTCAAAATTGCCTCGCCGATGGCAGGTTTGTACGCGTCAAGCTCCGGAGGAACCTCAACTATGGCTATGTCGCCAACGAAGTCCATGGCTCGGGGTAAGCTGGCCAACAGATGTGGTGGAAGCTTATCTTCAAGAAGCTGAGCAAGTGACATTCTCGGTTTCTTTCTTTCCGGAAAACAGTGAACTGAAACTTTGTAGCCTGCCACTTGTTGTTTGAGAGTTTTCAGTTCTTCCGTTGATGGCAACTTGGTCAGTGGGATGTAGATGGATTTTTCGTCTCGTTGAATTTCTAAGTCTTTGTTGATCATTCCGAGCTTGTTGGCTAGGGTCAGGGTTTTCTCACCGTCTTGCTTCGGAGTTTTGATGCATGCTGACTTTTTCATAGGATCACGTGGTTTCAGTTTTCTTTTTTCGTTGTGATCACCGTGTAAAACAGGGTCATCTCGGTGCTGGTTAATGTATATTGTTCCTTTGACTCTGCGTTGGCTGCTCCTATGCACTTGTGAAGCGTTTCGGGCGTGACTCTGAAGTACTGTCCTTTGTCTTCCATTAAAGCGCTGTAGGTTTTTCGGTAGGCAACCGTTTTCATCTTTGAGATGTGGAATCCTTGTTTCTCAATGAGCGTCTTTATCTGTGATGGTTTATAGTATCTTGTATGGGCTTTAGACAGGGTTCTCTCTAGTCCTTCAAAGAATCCTTGATTATCCGTTTCGTGAACTGTCAAATCCCCGTACACAAGCGTTCCGTTTTCTTTGAGCGCGTTTCCAAATCTCTGTAGGACTCTCGCCGGAGACGCGAAATAGTGCATCGTGCTCATGCAAATGAGCGCATCAAAAGCATGGTTCACAAAAGGCAAATGTTCGCCATCAGCCAGGATCAAGTCAAGGCAGTCTTTGAAGGAGGACATTTTTGTTTTTGCATGTTTTAGCATTTCCTTTGACAGGTCCAGTCCTATAAGCTGCGGTTTGACTTTTTCAAGCAGGGGTAATGCGTTTCTGCCACTTCCCACGCCTACTTCCAGCAGGAGTCTGTCTCTAAACCCTTTCAAAGCCGTTAGCAGTTCGTCAAAAACTTCATTTCCAAAACCTTGACTCGACTTCCAAGTTCTGCTTTTCTGCCGATCATAATCCTTGGATCTTTTTGAATAGTATTCTCGAATGAGTTTTTTACGGGCAAAGCTGTTCATTTGATTTTTTCCTTTGACTTGCAAACGCTATTGTTAGGCGCGAGCTCGGTACGATGCACAGACTTATCAACGTCACGAATACTCGGTTCACGGGTTCGATATCAAGATCTTCCCAGCGCGTTCTGAGAACAGTTAAGCCGATTGCCATAATTCAACCAACTTTCTCCAGCTTGTATAGTCCCTCTTTCTTTTCAAGAACAAACTTTACATTCAATATTTTCTCGGCAAGCCAGATGTTTGTCTGCGAATGTTCGGTAAGAGACCGCGTAAGATAAGTTGACTTGCCGTGGGCCAGGGCTACGTATGGAACAAGCAGGTCAGCTAGGTGGGCGTCAACCGTGGGTTTGTCAATGATTTCTGCATGGAGTTTCTCGGCTGCTTCGGTTCCAACTGTTTCGCTTGTTTTTCTCAGCTCGCCAATAGCGTCTGCTCCTAGAATGGCTTTGGTGTCAGACTCGGCCCACAAGACGATGGAACTGCCCTTTTGTAATGGGTTCGAGGTGTCATTTATCATCCGGATGTTAGCCTTGTAGCCTCTTTCGCCTAGGTAGTCGTTCGCCGCTCTTGCTTGGCGTTCAGCAACTTTTCTGTCAGCAAGGAATGTGCAGACCGATATTCCCTTTATCGCTTTGACGTTGCCAAAAGTCTCCAGACTCAAAGTTTTCAGGGACTTGCAAGGTGTTACATCTATTGTCACCTCGCCATTTCCTTTGGGATAGTAGCCGTACTTGTGAACGGTCAGAACAGCGTTCAGTCCCATGCGTTGAAGTGTCGGCAAAAGGACGAAGCGCATATAATTGATGGTGGGCGAATGGGTAACGTCCGTTCCGCCTTTGGAAATGTGCAGGTGCACAGCGTTCTTGGCATAGGCGCACATGGGGAGCACTGTCATGAGAAGCATTGAGATGCTTCCGGCAGTGCCGATTTCAGCTTCGACCTTGCCGCCTTTTACTTCTTTAGGCCTGAACCAAAGCTCCCGTGAATCGACTTTCGCACCTTCCAGTTCGGCGTCACAGAGCTTAGCGGCTGTCAGAACAGCTTCCAAATGCTGAGGCTTCAAACCTGGCTGCGGACGGTTCTCTCTGATGTTGTAGATGTGCAACGGCTGCCCAATTATCGCGCATAGGGCGACGGCCATCCTCAGAATCGTGCCGCTTCCACTTTTTTCGCTTCCGTCAATCTCGATCAAGCGTGGCGCGCACCCAGTTCTTCAGGTTACCAGAAGAGTCAAGAACCATTAATAAATGCATACAAAAGGTAATTATAATGCAAGCTTTGAAAGTACGTTTTTGACTGTGGCCCCCTTTGTTAGGCGTTGGGACAAGAATGTTTGAAAGCGTGAAATTGCTTGCGCGCGCGCTGTCAGTTTTGAGACGATGAGATGTGAAGTCGGCTTCTCTCAACGGTGTCATCTCTTCTGGGAAGACTGAATAGGCGTGAGCCCTTTATTAAGAACTAGTGCGTGCCCTTGATATTGCTAGGACAGTCAAAAACCATTAATAAATGCTTTAAGTATTAAGGGTTTGTAAGGAAGAAGGCGTATGAGCGCGGATAAAGAGAAAGTTGAGGCTCTAACTAAGAGAGTTGACGAGCTTGTACTGATTATGAACGGCATAATGGAGGATTTGAGGCAGGTTTCAGCATCTCTGAAGTCTCTCGCTGTGTCACAGGTCACTCAGCCAATAGCGGCCCATCCAGCACCAGCATTGTCTCAGCCTGTAGCTGGAGCGCCCCAGCCTCAAGAGAAATCAAAGGTGATAGAGGACGTAAAGATGATGTTTCCAGAAGACTTGGAGAACCTGCTGAGCTTTGAGGAAAAAGACGATTACATCATGATAAAACCGCGGCAGTTTCTAGGTTCAGACAACTTCTCAAAAATCGCTTCAGTTGTACGCGGTGCTGGAGGAGACTACGTAAGCGCTGGAAAAGCCTCACACTTCAGAGTGCCAAAGAAAAGAACCTGAGCGTAGCGACTTTCCAAGCATGAATTTCTCTTTTAATATCTTATTTCAAAGTCTCTGAACTCTCCAGAATAGCTTTCCAAGGTCACGTCTGTATCTGTGACCTTGGCTCCGGGCGGCCCTCGCCTACAGAACTCCAAAAGCTTCTGCACGTTTTCTTCTTCCCCCTCAAAAACAGCCTCAACCCTGTCATCTGGCAGGTTGCGAACCCAACCAGTTACGCCGCGTTTTCTTGCATCATGCATGGCTTCAGATCTGAAAAACACTCCCTGAACCCTGCCGCTTACGAAGACATGCACTCTGACTTTCAATGGATTCACCGCTCAAGCATTCACTTTTACCTATCTCTCTCCACCGCGTAAACGTGTTGCTGCAACACCTGTCTTAAATGCAGTTCGCGCCGCGTTGATTTGTGGGCGTCGAACATGTTAGAATGTTCCAGCGGAAAACTGTTTGTCTACGCTTCTTCTTTCAGCCAAAAGAGATTGAAGCCTGTCAGCATAGCTGCTGAGAAGATGGCCAGGCTCTTGAAGCTGAGCTTTGAAATCAAGACTTTCAGAAAGAGTTTCACGCCGATCTATGTTTACTACAAGACAGGCGACGAAGAGCCTATCCCGATATACTGCAGCAACAACGGTCAATCCAACATGGAAGAAGTCTACATGACCTTAAGGAACATGATGTTTGTTCTGTCTTTCCATCCAAAACATCAAGCCTTGAGGCAAGTTAGAAAAGAGATTATGCAGTTTTCATGAACTTCAATGTCTGGCTTTCAAGAGCTATTTCGTAGATTTGGTTCACGTCGAACTCGATTCCCAGGCTCTCACACTCTTGCTCGGTCAAGAACAGGATTATTTTTGGGATCGTTACGTCCGTTCTCATGGGGAACATCGGCAGCTGCTGTTGTAAAGCCTGCATCACGTCTTGCACCATCTTGGCCTCTTCGGTTTGCGGTCTAACCACGAATTTCGGTATTTCCCTGTCTTCAATCAGTTCTATGCGTTTTCCAAGGTTGCCGTCAATGTCTCGTATGGATTCTATCTTGTTCACTCTTACGCGGAACATGGCTTTTCATCACTGTAGAATGTCCAAGAGGTTTTATACCTTTCTAGCGTGGGCTATTCCATTTCGATTGTTGCAGGCGGCTTGGGAGTAACATCATAGTAGACCGTTGACACGTCCGCGCATTGTTCAACGATTTCTTCCCCAATCTTGTCCAACGTTGTCCAAGGTATCTCCGAAACTTCCGCCGTCAAAAAGTCTTTTGTCTGCGCAGACCTTATGCCTATGACATAGGGCTTTTTTTGACCTGAATCTTTCACTGCGTAGAAAACTCTTGCTACCGGCGGGTTTTCAGTGATTATCCTTGCCTGAACTGAAACAAGGTTCTGAATGCCCGTTTGATGAAGCCTACCATCCATTGTCTGAACTTTTATGCCGACTACCTCACCGTAACGCCTCTTGCCACCCTCAACGCCAGTAGCCCTGTCCGCGAAGACTTTGACGTGAACGTTTCTCGATGGGACGTTGAGAAGATGTGCAACGGTCTCTTGAACATGCAGGGTCCTTGAAGTCTGCGGGGCTTCTTCGTTGTCGACGATCACTGCAAAATACTGTCCGGGCTTGTGAACCGCAAGCTCGTGTTCAACCATGGTTGTGGCCGTCTTCAGGATTTCCAGTTTGTCTGGACGAATTTCTCCTACCACCCGAACTGACAAGCCTGGCCCTGGAAAAGGTTGCCGTTCGGAAAACTCTGTCGGCAGCCCTAAATGCCTTGCAACTATCCTGACCTGTTCTTTGAACAGCGGCAGCAGGGGTTCAACAACTTTGAAGCCAAACTTTTGCATCGGGTTTATGCCCATCTGTTCCAAAACGTTGTGCTGAGTTTTCACGCCTCCTACAGTTTCGATTATGTCGGCGCGTATGGTGCCTTGGACTAGGATTTTGCAGCCTTCGTTCTTGGCTGTTTCGCTCAAAACCTTATAGAAGGTCTCGCGGAACGCTTTGCGTTTTTCTTCAGCGTCCCTCAGTCCCTTCATCGCCTGCATGAAACGGTCGCGAACATTGACTATTTTCACAGGCACATTGAATGGCGATTTTGACAGCGTTTCGGCAACATGCTCCGGTTCACCTAGTCGCATGAAAGCATCGTCCAAAATCACACAAACAAGATTTTCACCAACCGCTTTGTGCGTCAACACGGCGCATGTCGTGCTGTCTACCCCTCCAGAAACAGCGACTAACGCCTTCTCATTGCCGATGTTCCGCTTCATCTCTGCGTTTGCGATCTCGACAAATGTCTTCGGGGAGAAAGATTCCACTGATATCACAACCTTTGTAGACTGTTAGTTGATTTCTTTTTTATGATTTGCGCATTTGCCGCTCAACGGCATGGTTTCAACTGCGCGCGCTTGAAGAATGACCTTTGAGTTTTGGGTCAAATCTTATATTTGATGCATGTTATATGCATAACATGTTTAGGGGGAAGCAGGTTGAAACTTGTTACGGTGTTATTGCCCGAAGCTTATTTGGAAGGTTTGGATGAGCTTGTTAGAGCGAACATGTATCCAAGCAGGAGTTCGGCAATCAGGTCTTCAGTGAGGGATTTGCTGAAGAAAGAGCTTTGGGAAAGACGTGGAAGATGAAATCTTGCGGCGAAAGGAAGCTTTACACCATTCCCTTGCCCACAAGGCTTGTCAATGTAATCAAAGACGGTTCAGCAAAGAAAGTTTTGGAAGTTGGTTGTGGTTATGGAAGGACCTGTTTCTTCCTTCACGAAAATTGTTTTAACGTTGTCGGCGTCGACGTTGATAGGACTCAGATAGGATTAGCGCAAGAGGAGTCAAGACCGCGAGGCGTTAACGGAGAAATAGACTTCCTGCTCAACAATGCCCGAAACCTGTGCTTCCCTGATTCTTCCTTCGATGCGGCCACGGTGCTGGGCGTCCTCACTCTAGTTTCAAAGTCTGAGAGGCCCAGAATACTCAACGAGGTGTATAGGATTCTCAAAAAGCATGGTTACATCTTTGTTGAAGAGTTTGCTCGAACATGGAAAAACCCTGTTTACGCAAAAAGGTACAGAGACGATGCAAGAGTCACGGGCGAGTCAGGCACAATCGCGGTGAGGGATGAAACTGGAAGGATTCTCCATTTCGGTCATCACTTCACCCGTAAAGAAATACTCGATCTTCTGAAGAACTTCCATGTAATCGACTTTGAAGAAGACATTTTTACAAGCTATTATCATAGGAACTGGGTGAGAGGATACGTCATTCTCGCACAAAAGAGAACAGGTTAGACTCTAGTTGGTCAACCCGCGCACAAAGACTTATGATGGACGTCTAGGAGAACTCCACTTGGCAGATCTTACAATATCCTTGGTCTTCTTTGCTGCTTCAGCAGGGTTTTCGGCAAGCGTTATCTCTCGTCCGACGACAAGGTAGGTTGCACCAGCCATTAGGGCAGCTTGGGCAGTTCCGCCTTGGGCTCCTATTCCCGGTGAATATATTGGGACTTTTTCGCCGAGTATCTCGTGCACTTCCCTTATTATTTCAGGATACGTGGCGCCGACAACTGCACCGTCTGCACCGTATCTTAGAGCCTTTTTCGCAAACGAAACGTACTGAAACATTTTCCCTCCAGTCTCAGCATCGACGATTGTCTGTCCATATCCTTCTACCGCTGCTTTATGACTCATGTAAACGAGCAGAATTACACCCCGACGCAGGTTACCTGCAACCTCAAAAATCGGTTTCAACCCTTCTTCCCACCCTATGAAAGGATTAGCTATCAACGCGTCGAAACCCGCCGCATAATAGTATTCTGCAATAGCTTGGTTTGTCGCCCCGATATCGTTCACCTTGCAGTCCATAATTGTCAACAGTCCCTTTTCATGGGCTTTTTCTACAAGTTTTTGAACGCCGTCAAACGTGCCGAGCGGAAGAAGAAGGTGGTAGTTGAATTTTACAGCGCACAAGTAAGGATGCACCACTTTCAAGAGCTGCTCTGCCTTGGAAAACAGGTTTTTGCGGTTTTCGGGCTTTTCAAAAGGAAAGTCAAGAGCCAGGATGATGTTGGATTCTTTCTTCTTTTCTGTTTGAGCCATTCTGGCGCGGAAAGACAAGTTTAAACACCTCTTTCTACTCGTGTGCAGCGCTAAAAACTCTTTTGATTTCGCAACCTTTTCAGCGGCTTCAAAGGGTTCTCAGATCCTCTGTTGAAAGCTCTTCTTTCAAAGCTGACAAGGCAGCGATTGTTCTTCGGTATCTTTCTTCTGCGATATTTTGGGCGGAAGGTGTATTCAACAAACTGTAGATTGGTTTCAACTCTTCAAAACAGGTGTCGACCGCGGTCTCGAACGGTTTTTTGCCAAGCCAGTGAAACACTCTAGCGATGCCTATCACGCCTAACAAGTCTATTTTGTCTGCGTCCCACACTACCTTTTCTTCCAAAGTTTCCAGTTTGTTTCTGAAGGCGATAGGATGCTGCAGTACTATTTTGACAATTCTTCTGATTCTTTCTTGCGGATAGTTCGTTGACTGCTTCAGAATTTCGCCTGCAAGTTTTGCCCCTGTTTCGTTGTGTGGTTCTCCGACCGCGCGTCCTATATCGTGTAGAAGGGCTGCTGTCTTCACAAGTTCCGTGTCGGCCTGCTCTTTCTCAGCCAGAATGGTAGCGATCTTTACGACTCGGTCAACATGTCCGTAGGAATGAGCCGTTCCCTCGAGAACTGTCATCCTTTCTTTGACGATGTCTATCAACTTCTTTGCAGACGGTTTCATCGTGTCACCGGCTGGTTCGGTGTGTTTTGCACACTAGATTTAAGAGTTAAACCTTATAAACCGTGAAGTAGGTACTCACACACTGAGTGTGCAAGCGTGAACTCAAAAACAGTGCTAAGCGATGAACTTCGCAGACTAGTTGAGTCCCGCATGAAAATCAACCTTAGAGGCATAGAGGAAACTCTAAACGAAATATTTCGGAACCAAAGACTCGGTTTGGACGACATGAGGGAGACCATAAAGAGTCTCGAAGAGAGCTTCAGCTTGCTGTCTCAAAAATGGAGTCTCCAAATACTCTACATCTTGTTCCTGAGGGAGACGACAGGTTTCGGCGAGATGAAGAAGATTCTCGGCGTGAACTCCCGCACCTTGTCTGACAAGCTGAAAGGTCTGGACCAGTACGGGTATGTCAAAAGGTCGGTGGAACAAGGTCCACCATTAAGAGTGAAATATTCCCTGACAACACGAGGACGCAGCACAATTCTGCTCGCATTGCCCTTCCTGTACTACTCCAGCAGCAACCTAACCTGATGCCTCTATGCGCTAGTGAATCTATCAAAAAACCTTTACTGATTCCACTTCTCCGCCAGAAACGCTTCTGACGTATTCCAGCGTCTTTTCCACAGCCGCTTTCAATTGTCCTTGTCCTATTCTTGGTGCTCCATATCCGACTATCACCGCATTTTGCGTTTGCACAGTAATCTTTGTGAGGTCAGAATCGCGGTAGGGGTAGATGCATAGGACCTGTTTCTCGTCCCTCAAGACGAGCATTTTCTCGGTTAGAAACATCGGCTTGTTCATTCCGATTCCGGTGAAAGCCTCGTTCCTTGCAAAGCGTACGTGGAGCGGCGGGTTCAGGAGACCTCTGTCAAACCCACTGATCGGAATTATAGTTTGCATTGAGGCCAAATTGTACGCGTCGACGACCGAGGATATGCTTGGCAGATCGTTTCCGTTCAGCACCCTGCGCAGCAAAGCCTCGCCTGAAGGCCGTGTTTTCGTGGGGTCGATGTCAAGCTTCCAGTAGAAGTCTCTGTAGGCTCTCACTGTCGAGTTGTCTTTCAACGCGTCAACACTGTGTTTTGCTCTAACTTCTTCATATGCTGTCTTCTTGAGCTGGCACAGCTGCTCATCATCCTTTTGATTGCAGATTCCAGTGATTATCCCGACGCATATGGCAAGCTCTGAAAACCTAGAAAGGACATCAGCACTCCAGCTAACGCCTATTTGCATCGATGCAACACCATTCAACCTTATTTTAGACGTTAGCTATTTAACAGCTTCAAGCAGAATCTTGCCTAAAGGCTCAGGAAAATGATAGGCGAATTTGCAGCTCTAGGAGCGGCTATCAGTTGGACGGTGTCGGCCCTGCTCTACAGAAAGGCATTATCAGAGACTAAACCTGTTTCGGCTAACATCGTTCGCTTAACGCTGACCAGCGCTGTTCTACTTGCCTTTTTGGTTGCCACCGGCATGCTTGGAGTCTTAGCTAGTCTGCCCACAAATGTCGTTGTTCTTGCCGGTGTCAGCGGCATTATCGGCTTAGGTTTGGGCGACACTTTGTACATGATCAGTCTGAAAATGATTGGCGTCACCCGGGCCGTCCCGGTGACGTGCACCTATCCGCTTTTCAATCTTCTGTGGGTTGCCCTTTTAGCAGGCGAACCCATCACGTGGTCTGTGGCTCTTGGAGCTGTTGTCATAGTCTTAGGAATATGGCTTTTGAGCCTAGAAGGAGAAAAAGACACGTTGGATGCGCAGAAAAAGGTCTTGGGCAGAGGCTTGGCTGTGGCTCTTGCAACAGCTTTGTTGTGGTCTGTGAGTATAGCGATGATGGGTCTGGCTGTGAAGGAAACACCGAACTTAGGCGATGCGTTCGCCATCAACACGATAAGAATTTTGACAATCGCGGTTTCCTTCGCGATCTCTGCTCCCATTGTGGACAGGGGTTTGGGTTTTCTGAAAATGCGAAGAAGAACAGTGGTCACGCTGATTGCTGGTGGAATTGTGGCGCTTGGGCTGGGCTGGTTTCTCCTGTCCATTAGCTTCATAGACACCTTACAATCTCGGGCTGTTCCAATATCATCAGCTACACCCCTTTTTTCAACCTTGGCAGGCATCCTAATCTTGCATGAAAAGGTCAACGTCAAGAATGTCATGGGTTCAATAATGATTGTTGCAGGAGTCTTCATAATCTTCCTTGTCTAGCGCGCTACTCTGTGGAATTGAGGGATTCCAGCTTTCGTGTTCTGCTTGCTAGATTCATCACGCTGATGAAGAATTCGCAGACTATGAAGAGTTCTGCGAAAAGACCAAACACTAACAAAGCATATGGCAGAATAGAAGCCGGGTTAAACCAACCTCCATATACATGCTAGGCGGACCATAGAGAATCAAGAGAAGTATCAATCCCACAAAGTTGATACGCATTATCAGAAAGCCAATGTTACTGCCACCCTCTAATGCCCAAACGTGGATTACTACACTAGCTAACAAGTAAACCAAGGACCTGTAATTCCTTTGACTCAAGTAAGACTCCAGTGCAAATATTCTTGGTTCAAGTGCCGAGTAGGTTTGGTTGTCTCTTACGGTCGCTCCCTTCATCATACGGAATCCGACAAATAAGAAAACAAGACTGGCCACAATCTGTACGATGCCATATAGGGATCCTAAACTTGAACTTATGTTGAGAATTGTGGCTCCAGGAAAGACTCCAGACCAAAGAACCCCAAATAACCATGATAAAGCTAGACCAAAAATTATCAAGCCCCACCAAAAGATGCCTGTTCTCCTACCCTTGGATGATTCATTGATTTCAAACCCAAACAAAGAGACTACACTGGCAATGAGCGCGAATAGGCCTGCTGTCCAAAAACTAAGCCTAGGCACACATGGGTTCTCTCCAGTGCGCACGTACACAGTTACTCGAGTAACATTTAACCCATCGCGCGCGCACTACAAACACCGGAGGCCTCATTCTGATTTCTCATTATTTGCATTTGGGGAAGACTCTTTTTTCGTCGATCTCACGTACGTATTCAAGCCCACCTTCCAGAAGCTTGCATGCTTCTTCGATATTTTCAGCAACTCTGACGCGCACATTCAAACTGAGATCACACATTCAGTTGATTATGATGTTCCTCAATGGTCCGAAGGTAATAAGACACCTAGAGAACTGAATGAGTTTGTGGATGAAGCTATTGCTTATGTCTTAGAAGCTCCATTGTACTATCTGGATGTAAATGGTTTAACCAAGTACTGAAAGAGCGGAGGAGGAAACATGATATCGTCCAAGGCCAAGAATCGAATGAAACGTGAGCTAAGCTTAGAGAAGCCAACAATATGGGTTGGTAAAGAGGGGGCGTCGCTGCAGACGATGAAAGAGATTTCTAGGCAGTTGGGGAAAAGGAGAATAGTGAAAGTCCAAATATTAAATAGCGCGCTTAAGGATGAGAGCCCCAAAGACATCGCGTTAAAAATAGCTCAACAAACAGAATCCGCCCTAATCGATGTTCGAGGCCACACTTTCATACTGCACAAGCCTCGCAAAAAGAGAAGTGAAAAGCATCTGTGATAGGACCGTTTAGAGATTTTGAAAGGGAAGGGATTGTGGGGCAATCCCACAAAGGAACGTTTAAAAACACCGCGCGCAGCAGCCAAGACAAGAAAGCTCCAAGACCTGCAGAGGCAAAGTCTCGCGCGCGCTGCAATTGGACTACTTCTTTAATCGTTTCTCCTTGTGCTTTCTTCTTTTCTCCTCTCTTTCCTTTTTAGTCATTGGCTTCTTCTTAGCGCTTCCCATGCCCAACGCAATCACCACACTCAAATAGTCAGAATAGGGAATTAAATTTTTGTCTAATCCAAGCTGAAAGAGCATTCAATTTCCACCTAGAAAGAGCGCGCGCGTCCTTTGCAGAGCGCGTAGAGATGTGACAACCTAATTCAACGCTGATTTGCTAACCTAATAGGTTCGTAATAAGCCGAACAGCGTGCGCTAGCCATTGTTTCTAATGTGCATATAGGTTTTTATAGGGCACGCAGTTCTTAGGGAAACCTGCCGAGTTGGAAAGGTCGAACTTCAATGGCTGCTTCTCCGAGTCTTCGTGATTCTGTCTTGGCAAGAAGAATTGCAGGCGAAATAATTCTCTCAAGCAAACCAGGCGCAACAATGAGGAAATGGCGTGAACTCTTCGCCGTTTCACAGGTGCATCTCTCGGACAAAATGATGGTTTCGTCTTCTGTGATAAGCGACTATGAAAGCGGCAGGCGACCGAGCCCCGGTACAAAGTTCGTGCGAAGGTTTGTGTGGGCTCTACTCAAAATCGACGAAGAAAGAGGCGGTCGCTTCCTCCACGAATTCGCCAAGCTCACGAGTTCACCAAGCAACGCCATAATAGACTTACGCGAATTCCCAATACCCGTAAGAGTGGAGTACCTGTGCAAAGCCATAGAAGGCAAAACCGTCGCATGCCCAGACACATACGTCAAGGAGGTTAACGGTTACACCGTAGTCGACAGCAAGAGAGCCGTTGAAACACTCTCAGGCTCAGAGTTCTCACAGCTTTTCGGAGCAACAACAGAGCGAGCCTTGATATTCACAAACATAGAAAACGGCATATCCCCCATGCTTATCGTCCGCATCAGCAACCTGAAACCACGCGTAGTTGTCTTTCACGGCGCTCAGCCGGACGAGTATTCGACACGACTAGCAGAGTATGACCGAATCCCAATCATATACTCCAGCTTGCCTAGCGTCGAGCGACTTGTGAAATGTTTGAGAAAGCTGTATCGCATCGCGCTCCGCAGAAAACTTGGCAGACCAGTCCGCCCGCCACCGCAAGTAACCGCATAATAGCGGCCCACAATATGAACATAAGATGTTGCGGGTTCTCAACGCCTGCGCTTCCCAGACCTACAAAAAGTTCGAAGAACTCGTCAAGGATGCAGGCAATCTTGCAAGCTAGCTATCACCTATTGGTGACGCCTGAGTGAGCCTTCGACAATTTCGTTTTCAACAGTTGAAAATCATCTTCCAGAATTTCCTTGTATTGTGGATTGTAGAGAGTTGACGCTGGATGGAACACTGGGAAGACTCCCAGCTGCAAGCCTAGAATGGTTGCCTTATACATTTTTCCGCGGACTTGTGTTATACTGTTGAAGGGCAACACTGCCTTTGAGAAAACATAGGATGTCGAATGACTGCCAAGCGTAACAACGAATTTTGGCCGAATGATCAGCACCTGCCTGTCCAGATATGGCGTGCAAGTCTCAATCTCCAGAGGCTTGGGCTGACGGTTTCCGGGCGGCCTGCACTTCACAACGTTTGTGATAAAAACCTGCTCTCTTGAGAATCCTATCTGTGACAAGAATGCGTCGAGGAATTTGCCCGCCATCCCCACAAAGGGTTCACCTTTAGCATCCTCTGACGCGCCCGGAGCCTCCCCAATGAACATTATCTGGCTTCGGGGATTTCCCACGCCAGGAACCGCGTTCTTGCGAGATTTCCAGAGCGGACACTTTGTGCAAACCACGACGTCCGAGGCAACAGCATCCAGAAGCTTCTTCTTAGACAACGCAACACTCTCTCGATATGGGTGCCTCTCGATTTCGGTTCTTATAAACCTCACATCGATGGAGAAGGCGCGTCCTACATCATGCTAAAGCGTTTATAACAATACATGTTATGCTATAACCGCGTACGAAGGCATTGAAGGGACAAAATGGGCTCAAAAAATGCCGGTAGAACATGTTTCTTCTTAGGGCACAGCCATTTGGACGCCGCGTGGTTATGGACATTCAGCGAAACAATCGAGGTCTTTCACGATACCTGTGAAACGATCCTCAGACTGATGGAGAAATATCATGACTTCTGCTTCTGCCAGAGCAGCGCTCAATACTATGAGTGGTTGGAGGAGAAGTACCCTGAAACCTTCGAGAAAGTGAAGAGGGTGGAGGAGGGACGTTGGGAGATCGTTGGCGGGACATGGGTTGAACCTGACGGCAACATGCCTTCCGGTGAATCCTTCGTAAGACAGTTCCTTTATGGGAAAAGATACTTTTGGGAAAGGTTCAACGTTGACGTGAAGGTTGCATGGTTTCCCGACTCGTTCAGTTACGCTTGCACACTGCCCCAGATAATGAGAAAATCCAGCATGGAATTCTTTCTGACGCAGAAAATGCTCTGGAACGACACAACAGTCTTCCCATACTACTTCTTCAGATGGATGGCTCCGGACGGCTCAACCATCTTCGCCCATGAAACCGTCGGAACGTACGATGAGACCGTCGTGGAAACGAGGATACTTGAGCAGATGAACCTGCTGAATTCCCGTCAACAATTAAACGATCTGCTCCTGCTCTTCGGAAAGGGAGACCACGGAGGCGGAGTAACCAAAGACATGATACAGAGAGCGTTGGAATTTGTCCAAGGGAAAAAACCTGTCAAGGGCATGTTCTCTACATCTGAAGAGTATTTCCGCATTCTAGCAAAGAAGACTGAGGGAAAGAGGGTTCCTCAAATCAATGATGAACTGTATTTTCAGTTTCATCGGGGAACGTACACGACTCAGGCCAAGGTAAAGAAGAACAACAGGAAAGCCGAATGTCTCTTGGAGACAGCTGAGAAATTCTCGACAGTGGCGCGAAAGTGCGGTTACGCGTATCCAAGTGAAGAACTCAAAGAGGCTTGGGAGAAGTTGCTGTTGAACCAGTTCCACGACGTTCTCCCCGGATCCTCCATACCAGAAGTCTACAAAGACTCTGAGGCATGCTTCGAATTCATCTTTAGCACGGTGAACTCGATAATCTCAGAATCTCTCAAGACCGTCGCAGCCAAAATCGACACCACGGGGGAAGGCAAATCGCTCCTCGTCTTCAACCCTCTATCATGGTCAAGAAGCGATGTTGTTGAAGTACCGTTGGACGGGTTAGGCGATGAAATCGAAATCTGCGATGAACAAGGACGCATAATCCCCTCAGACATTAGAAAAAGACAGGAAAGCCATCTTCATCGCGGAGGATGTGCCGTCAATCGGTTACAACGAGTACAGAGCCAAACTAACAGGTCCTAGGACGCAGCCAATGACGAGCTTATGCTGTGAAGAAACGGAGAAGGAGATGAAACTGGAAAACGGGTTCTTCACTGTCAGAGTGGACAGAGAGACGGGACTGGTGAAGAGCGCATTCGACAAGAACAGCAGGAGAGAGATTCTTCAGGATTGCGGGAATCGAATTCAGGTGTTCGAAGACTATCCGGTGAGGGGAAGAACCTGCGTTAACTCTCGGATGGACGCTGTGGTCTTTGACGCTTGGGAAGTGTTCATCTATCAGCAGCCTGAAGGGGTCAGATACGTCGAATTGAAGGATCCAGTTGAGGTGAAGCTGGTGGAGAAGGGAATTGTTAGAGTGCGGGTCCAAGTGAAGTATGATTATGTCCAGGAAGGGCGGTCGGACTCTACGTTTGTTCAGGAGATCATCCTTTACCATAAGATTCCTCTGGTGACGTTCAAGCTATACGTGGATTGGCATGCCGAGCACAGGCTGGTAAAGGTGGCTTTTCCGTTAAACGTTCATAGCGACTTCACAACCTATGAGGCTCCTTACGGCTTTATCACGCGGCGAAACCCCCTCTCACAAGATGCAACACTGGCTGAGCGGGCCAAATACGAAGTGCCCGGTCAAAAGTGGATAGATCACAGCAGCGAGGATGGCAGCTACGGTGTAAGCCTCCTGAACGACTGCAAGTACGGCTTTGACACTGTTAACGACACCATCAGAATGACCCTACTCAGAAGTGCTGGATACCCGATAGGGATGCGGGCGGCTTTCGGTCTTCCCGTAGATAAGGCGGCTGAGGCTGAGCTAACCGACCAAGGAGAGCACCACGTCGCCTATGCGTTGTACCCCCACCGCTCAGATTTCAGGGAGGCTTTGACGGTCAGAAAAGCCTACGAATTCAACTATCCAATCATGCCAATCATCCAACCCAGCCACAAGGGAGACCTGCCCAAAATCCACTCTTTCGTCTCAATTCAACCAGAGAACATAATCCCAACCGTAATCAAAAAAGCCGAAGGCTCAGACGACACAATCCTGCGATTCTATGAGACGTCAGGCAAAGACACTAGGGTGGTGATACGAACTGGCGAAGCCTTGAAAGGCGCAAGAGAGACAGATTTACTGGAAGAAAAGGCCTCAGAAATACCTGTCCAAGAAAGAACCATTGAAGTACCGACCTCTAAGCATGAAATAAAAACCATAAAAATTATTACGGTCGCATAGACGAACGATGAGCAAATCAACGCGTGCGTGAAGAAATTTGCAGATACAAGATTAGCGCGCTAAAACTCGGAAGAGGGAGTTGCCATGACTATCCAAAAAGCCGTCGGATACAGAATTCTAGAACATGTGCTTCAGGGCTTCAGAGCCTTTCATTCCGGCTTCGACGCCCGAATTCTTCGCTTTGGTCGTTACAGCCTTGACCTGTGCGTTGAGCACGTCTTCGAAGGTTTTCACTCCGCTGACCATGGCCGCGGATACGCCCAATCTTTCAGCTGCTTCAACGTTCAGGAAGCCGCACATCACGAAGCCCTTCTCCGCCACCATCAATAGCAAGGGTGGGCTCTCGGGCAAATCAACTTTCAACCCTAAGCAAGCCTTGCCGTCAACCTTAACCGTCGTGACATCAATCATTCCAAACACCTTTTAACCAAACTTCTTTACATAACTCCAGCTTAAATAAATGCGTGCTGGAGAAACAGCCGCGAATGCTCACGAAACTGAAGCAGAAAGTCCAGCAGATGCTTGCAGCCGAGGCAGGAGCAGCGCACCGGATAGGTTTGACTCCTAACATCATCACCAGCATCGGCACAGTACTGGCTTTCCTCTCAACCCTCACCTATGCAGAATGGCAGAACCAGCCGCTCCGTCTTCTGCTCGCAGCCGTTCTGCTCCTGCTGTCAGGTTTCTGCGATGCGCTGGACGGAATAGTCGCCAGGCTTTACGAGCAGGCAACGGTTTTCGGCGGCTTTCTAGACTCCGTGCTAGACAGATACGCTGACGCTGCCGTCTACATCGGCATAATCCTGGGCGGCCTGTGCTACCCTCTGTGGGGCATGATCGCAATGGTTGGGTCTCTGCTCGTCAGCTACAGTCGTGCAAAGGCCGAAGCGGCCGGAATCAAGATGGAATCCGTCGGCTTGGCAGAAAGAGCGGAACGCATCATCATACTGCTCGCGGCAAGCTTGACGGCCCTGTTTTGGCAGCCGACAACGGTGATGAACGCGGGCATAATTCTGCTCGTGGTGTTCTCAAACCTGACCGTCCTGCAGAGAAGCCTCCACGTTTACGGCAAAACAAAGAAAAAGGAAACTGAAAGCTAAAATCTTCTTCCGGGTCTCGTGCGAATGCGACGCTCGTTCTCAGCCCTAACCTTCACGACTCCGCGGTGCACCGCACATGAGACGCAGTAGTACTTCGTGTCAGACGGCACGGCAATGTACGTGCCCTTCTGCCGCAACTCCTTAGCCAAGGCATAATCAACGAAAGAAAGCCTCTTCGTAACCTTCTTAGCCTTGTCCCGCGGCACCATCGCCCCGCAACTTGCACACTGAACAGAACCGCTGCTGCCCTTACCACCCTTAGACCTACCACGACTCTTACGCTTAAACGGCAACCTTCTTACTCCTAAACCATCCTACAACAACAATGAACATGCAGCTTTATATATCTATTTTCACGTCAACCCTGTTTGAGCCTCAAAAAAATCACGGATTGAGTACTCAAACACAAGGGCCCGAAGCCCAACATGCTTACCTAATGCTTCGGCTTGCCGCCCTGGTGCCTCTCAACTTCATAATCGCTGCAATGTTCGCTCTTGCATTTATCTTCGGGATGATCTTCCCTTTCCTCGATGTGAACAGCGTCGTCACTCCCGGCCCGTGGCCCGCTGACACGCAGTTCGTGTGCACGACGATGCCCACGGAGACCGCGCCCTGCCTGTAAATCCTTCCGAACGAGTGATCCGCATCCGTTATAGCCACCAAGTCGCCCAGCCTCAAACTGTCAAGCTTGTACTGCTTCCTCGCCTTCTCATCAAAAAGCTGAATGTCATAATCCCCCGAGTACGTGTTGTCCGAACCCAGTCCTGAACCCATGATGGCCGCTGGAACCACATGCGTCACCGGCACCTCCAGCCTGTCACCCTTCGCCCTCGGGTTCAAGGCTTCGAGAAACCGTGGATCCATGTTCATGACGATTACGTCCGGAAAGTCCAGAAGCTTCAAACCCACGCCGAAAGCCTTCACGAGAAACTTGTCGCCCAACATCAGCTTCTCCATGACCTCGGGCTGAACATCCACCAGCACATGCTCAATCCCCCCGTGCTTGCCCGTGACAACGCCCCTCGCACCCTTCGCCTCGCCCGTGACCACGACAGCCTCGTTCCCAACGCACGAGAGCACGTTGAACGCTACGCTTGCACCCTGTCCGAACCGCACATCATTCTCCTTGTTCTCAACGCTCACACCCGGCTCAACATGATCAGCCTCCCACCCGCAGGCAGCATCCCCCACCCTCACGTTGTAGGTGATGCCGCCCACGCCCGGTAAAACCATGGGGTTACCCTGCGCCGAAATCCTGTAGACACCCCTCCCGAAAACCGGGCTGACCACTTCACCAGACACCGAGAGCCTCACCAACATGTCAACGTTAGTCCTCAACATCAACACTTTTTCCCTCAGGATAACCGCATTAACAAGCAGGGACATATAAAATTTGGCGCGCCACCGGAGAACGTTCCTGGCGGGTTCTTTATCCAGCGTTAGCAAGTCTTAAATTCGAGCTTATCTTTTCAGTTGAGTGAAGTCAAATCATTTCGAAGCACGAGTTACCTGTGTGGCTGAATAAAATGTCTGAAATTGGGTTGAGACCTAAAATGCTCGTCAAAGACGTTATGAGCAGCCCAGCCGTCACCGTGGAAGAAAACGCGCCGGCAAACTGCGTTGCGGAGCTCATGGACAAAAACGATTTTGGCTGCGTGATAGTGACCTCCAACGATGGAAAACCAATCGGAATAATAACCGAGAGAGACCTCGTCCTGAGAGTTCTAGCCAAGAACGCCAAGCCAGACACGCTCAAGGCCAAGGAAGTTATGACGTCGCCTCTCATCACCATAGAGCCTGATGTGACGATAACCGAGACGGCTAGAAGAATGAGCAGGCTGAACATCAGAAGGTTGGGAGTCGTGTACAAGGGGCAGCTCGTCGGCATAATCTCGAGCAAGGACGTGCTCGGCGTCATGCCTGAACTGCTTGAAACCATCCAGGAGAAAGCCCTCATAGAGAGCGAGAACATGGCTGAGCAGGAGCACGAGGAATCCGCTCCGCTTGCGGGTAACTGCGACCACTGCGGAGTCTGGTCCGACAGCCTGACAGAGGTCAACGGCGAGTTCCTCTGTGAAGACTGCAAGGTTGAGCTTGAAGAGAGCGAGGAGTGAGAGGAGATCTTTTGCGTGTCAGAGAAATCATGGATGGAAAGCATCCGGCCATCTACATGGATGAGCTCGCCACAAAAGCCCGTGCGATGATACGCGACTTCAACCTTAGAATTCTGCCCGTGACGGACGGGGACAAGAGGCTGCTTGGAAAAGTTTCTAGGCGCGACGTGATGATCATATCCTCGTCCAAGTCTTCGATTCTTGTCAAGGGATTGATGACCGCTGCAAAGCACGTGGCAATGGTCGATGATGACGTGATGGCAACGGTTAAGACCATGCTCAGAGTGGACGTGTGGTGTGCGCCGGTTGTCACCTCATCTCAGGACGGAACTTACCGGGGAGTGTTGGGGCTGGAGAGCTTCATAGAGAAGCAGATCGAGACGAGTCCTGAAAAGTTCGCGACAGAGGTCGGGGAGATAATGACCAGGGACGTTGTGACGTGTTCGCCGGAAGACGGGGTTGAGCGCATCTGGCGCCTGATGCAGGAGAGGCGTTTCGCTGGTCTGCCGGTGGTGAAGAACGGCAAGCTGGTGGGCATCGTGACGCACAAGGATCTGCTGCAAAGCGGCGCTGTTCTGCCGACGTTTGAGTCTAAGAAGGGACGTTTTTCACCAAAAATCTCGTCGGTGATGAAGACGAACCTCGTGGCCGTGGAACCTTCGGTGAAGGCGATTAGGGTGGCCAAGGTTATGGTTTCCAAGGACATTGGAAGAGTTCCGGTTAAAGATGAGGGCGGCAGGCTTGTGGGTATTGTTGACCGCGAGGACATTGTTCGGCTGACGGTGAAATAGGGGGAGAACGTTTGAGCAGGGAGGGTTTCAGGAGGAGGATACGGGGGAGGGGTCCCATGGACTTGAAGGTTCATCGGGCGAAGAAGCGTGACGGCGAAATCTTGACCGTGGCGAAGAGTCCGGTTGTCATGGTGGCGCCGACCACGCCGGTTTACGATGCGATTCAGTTGATGGCGAAGAAGGGTTTTCGTCGGTTGCCGATAGCCAACGCGGGAACCAGGCATTTGGAGGGGATAGTGACGGCCATGGACATCGTTGACTATTTGGGCGGGGGCAGTAAGTTTGAGATGGTTCGGCGGAGGTTTGGTGGGAACTTTTTCAAGGCGATTAACGAGCCGGTAAGGCTGGTGATGACACAGGACGTGGTGTCGGTGAGGACGTCTGCGAAGATAAGCGAGGCGATTGGGAGGATGAAGAAGTCGAACTTGGGCGGGTTGCCGGTGGTGGATGATGAGGGCAGCGTGAAAGCAATCATCACTGAACGGGACATTGCGAACCTTTTCGCTGACAGGACGAGCGGCGTACGAGTCGCAGAGCTGATGTCGGAAAAAGTTGTCACGGCGTTGCCGAAGACGACGATTTTCGAGGCGGAGAGGACGATGGCGACGGAGGGCTTCAGGAGGCTGCCGATAGTGTCGGACGGCAGGGTGGTGGGTATAATAACGGCGATGGACATCGTGCGGTTCTTCGGCTGCGGAGAAGCTTTTGCCTATCTGCGTTCTGGGACCATAATACAGGTTCTGAACAACCCGGCGCTTGAGATAGCATCGAAGACGGTTGTAACGGTGGAGCCGGACTTGGATGTGGGACAGGCGGCGAAGGTTATGCGGGAGAAGAACATTGGCGCCATGCCCGTTGTGCAGAACGGAAAACTCGTTGGCATAATTACGGAAAGAGACTTTTTCAAGATAATCGAGTGAACCGTTTCCAATAGCCTGTGAGGCTTCAGATGCTCATGTTGGGTTTCGAGTCCTTGTGTTTGAGTACTCAATTCGTGATTTTTTTGAGGCTCAAAAGGGTGATAACGTCTGCTTGTGTTTGTTGGAGGCGGGTCGTGAGTTTGGCGCGTGCTGGGTTCTTGGAGTTTGGCTTTTGCTTTGGTTTGTGACGGGTTCATGGACCTTTGGGGTTGGGGCGTGCGCTGCACGCTTTTGGGTTTGAAGAAGGAATTCTTTTATAGTTCTTGGCGGCGTGTCTAATGCGGTGGAATTGTGTCCACGGGTTTTGTTGTTGAAGCTGTGAAGTCAAGGAGACCGGTACGGGCCGAAGAGTGAGGAGTGGTTTTTGTGAACGTTCGAGATAAGGTTGTTATTGTCACTGGCGCTTCTTCAGGTATCGGTCTTGCGACCGCGAGACTTCTTGCTAAGCAAGGCGCGAAACTGGCTCTTGTCTCCCGCTCAAAGGAGAGGTTGGAGCAACTTTCAGGAGAGCTTCCGAACTCGTTGGCAGTTCCCGCTGATATGACAAAGATTTTTGAAATCGAAAGGATGATTACGGAAACGGTGGAGCACTTTGGGAGACTTGACGTTCTAATCAACTGTGCGGGTCAAGGGTATGATGCTCCGGTTGAGAAGACTAACGTTGACACTTTTCATCGTATCTTCGACTTGGACGTGGTGGGCCCGCTTGTGGCTATGCAGCAGGTGATTCCATTCATGAGGAAGCAGGGCGGAGGAACGATTGTAAACGTTAGCTCTGGCACTGCGCTGATGTATTTGCCGTACAACGGTGCATACTCGGGCTTGAAACGCGCGCTTGCTAACATTAGCTTGACTGCAAGGGAGGAGTTGAAGAAGGACAACATTGTTGTCAGCGTTGTGTACCCGTACATGACGCTCACGGATTTCGAGAAGAACACGATTAAAGATGCTGTTCCCGAGGGTGGGGAGCAGGATGGTGGCCCTCCTTTTCCAGCTGACACGGCGGAGTATGTGGCGCAGAAGATGCTGGAAGGAATAGAAAGCGGAGAAGCAGAAATCTTTCCGCACGACTGGATGAAAAGAAGAGCCGACGCAAACTCTTAACACGCGTGCTGGATGGACATGATCTTCATGACTGATCTCCTGAGAATCATCCGGCAAAGACAGTCCACAAGAGTTCCTTTCGACCCGAATCACTCAGTGGCTAAGGAGGACCTGAGGCAGATCATCGAGGCGGCGCGTTGGGCGCCAACACCTCACAACATGCAGAACTTCGAGATCCTCGTCGTTGATGACAAAGAGCTTCTGGAAAGGATAGGAAACATCAAATATCGTGTTTCGGAAGCGTTCATCCGAGAGAACTATGAGCAGCTCTCGTTCTCGGAAGAGGAGTTGCTTCAAAAGAAGGTTGGAATCCTCGGCACCGTGTTTCCGTCCGATTGGAGGGACCCTGCTAAGCTGGACAAGGCCGTTCGTGAGAGCAGGCCTTCGCCCCTGAAACAGAGGATTAATGGTAGTCCTGTGTTGCTGATCGTGGTTTATGATGCTAGGAAGAGGGCTCCTGCTTCAGAGGGGGATGTTTTGGGAATTATGAGCCTGGGTTGTGTTATGGAGAACATGTGGCTCATGGCCCAGTCTTTGGGGATTAGCGTTCAGGTGTTGAGTGTCTTCAGCGCGAACCCCGTGGAGAAAGAGGTGAACCGAATTCTCAATGTCCCTGAATTCATGAAGACTGCCTTTGTCTTCCGCCTGGGATACCCCGTCTCTGCACCGGTTAAAAGCCTGAGAGTGCGCCGTGATGCGGAGGCGTTCACCCACCAAGGTCTGTTTGGAAACAAAGGCCTTGGCTGAGAAAATCTTATCTTGTTTTGTCTCTGCTCAACTTGATCCGACGACTAGTGGGTGCTTGTTTCTGAGGCTAGTCTTCTCTCCACTTGAATAGTCTGGCTGCTGCTACAAAGGCAACAACAGTGATTACCGCGACCACGACGAGGTCCAGTGTGACCTGTGCATAGTTGTTGTATATCATGACGCCGTTGAGTCCGTCGACGATGTAGAACAGTGGCAGGACGTGTGCGAAAGCCTGCAGGTACGTGGGCATGAGACTGATTGGGAAGAAGGTGCCGGAGAGGAACATCATGGGGAAGGTTATGACGTTTCCGACGACGCTGGCTGTTTCGGTGCTCTTTGAGATGGTTCCCACCAGCATGCCCAGCGAAGCGAAGAACATCGGACCCAGCACTAGGAACGGTATCAGCCACGGTGAGAGCGCGATGTGTGCGCCAAAAGCGATGACGCCCACGGCAGTCATCAACAAGAATGACGCCGATGAGAGGAGGATGTAGAAAAGTACCTTGGAGGCTAGCCACTCCATCTTGGTAAGCGGAGTCAACGACAACTGTTTGAAGAGCTTTATTCTCTTGTACTCGGAGGATATGTTTACGAGGGAAAACATGGGGCTGATGAGTATCGCGAAACCTATGAGGCCTGGAACTAGGAAATCGATGTACTTGGTCACTTGGGAATTGGCTGTAGTCTGCGTTACGCCGATAATTGGTGAACCGCCGTAACGTCCAAGGTTAAACCCGTTTATTACTCCATTGACCGTTCCGCTCACGACTTGGCTGGAGCTCTGGGTGGGGTTGCCGTAGAGTGTCACGTTGAAGGGCGTGCCGTTGATGTAGTTCGCCGAGAAATCTGCGGGGATGATTATTCCGTCGGAGGCAGAATGAGCTGAGAGGTATTGAGAAAAGTTTTCAGAATTACTCACATTTACCAGGCTAACCGTGCCTGTTTGGGTAAGGTTGCCTAGGAAAGAGTTGGAGACAGGGCCAGTGTCGTGGTTTTGAACGTAGAGTGTTATCGTGCCGGAAAAGCCGCTTTGGAAGATCGCGCCGAAGATGAGTATGAGGATGACTGGGAAAATTAGGCCGAAGAACAGTCCTGCCGCATTTCTTAGGTATCCGCGACCGAATACGCGAAGGTCAGACACGATTCTTCTTGCACTTGGCATTCGTCCTAGCGCCTCCGCTGATTATGTGAATTATCACCAGTGTTTTCAACTCTGATCTCACCGTGCTCATCAATCGTTCCGCTCACGAGTTTAACGAACACGTCGTCCAAACTGTCACGGCGTGTGTGAAGATCATGCCAGTCGAGCCCTGACTGCTCGATGGCCGTTAAGGCTGCTAACGCATCGTGTTTTTGATTGATAGCTATGCTGATCAAACCCTTCCCGTTGTATTCAGTCTTCAGACCCGTGTTGGCCCGGACGTAGGCGGCTAGCTTCTCTGTTCCGTGGATTTCCAACCTTTCACCCGAACCGTGAGTTTCAATGATGTCTTCGGTGGTTCCCATGGCCACTATGCACCCGTGGTTCATGATGGCGACCCTGTCGGAGAGCTGCTCAGCCTCATCGAGGTAATGAGTGGTCAATATCACCGTCCTCCCCTTACTCTTTAATCCTCTTATCACTTCCCAAACGGCTCTTCTGGCGTTTGGATCAAGCCCGGTGGTGGGTTCGTCGAGGAACAGAAGCTCTGCATTATTCACGAGTGCGAGTGCGAGACCCATCTTCTGCTTCTGCCCTCCTGAAAGATTCTCGAAGAGGACACGGGCTGAATCGTCCAGCAAAACTTCTTTCAAGATCGCGTCCGGGTCGACGCTGACACCGAAGAGATCTGCGTAGTATTTCACCGCCTCCCTCGGGTTTGCTTTGTCAAAGAACGTGAAGTCTTGGGGTATCACCCCGATTCTCCTGTGGAGCACGTAGCTGTTTTCCCACGGATCAAGACCGAGCACCTTTACCGCACCTTCGTCTCGTTTCCGCAAACCTTCCATTATCTCTATCAGCGTTGTCTTACCCGCGCCGTTCGGGCCGAGAAGAGCGAAAACTTCGCCCTCGTTAACCGAGAAGGAAACTCCATCAACGGCCTTCAGATCGCCATACGATTTTCTGACGTCAGAGATTTCAACCGGAATCATTCGAGGCACAACCTCACTCAGCCATCCTTTTCACAGAATCTCTCGGAGCCAGCACAGCCCATTAAGTACAACTGTATTGCATGAGGGTGTGCAATGTTGGAAATATAGTTTTGGGAAGGCACTTGCGAACTGATCAAGTGCGCGGCGTGACCACGCCTTTCCTCGGTATCATTCGAAGCCCAGTTCAAAGCTGATGGGTACTTTTTCTCTCATGATTGCCTCAGTGGTCCATCATACAAAGTAATAATGAATCATGTCGTATTTCGAGACTGTCGGATCGGTCGAATATAGATTGGTTGTTTGTACATAGGCTTCATAAATCTAATAAAACAAGAGTGGCAGAGCTGAAGCAGAGAGTTCAAGATGAAGGTTCTTCGTAGGCAGAAGTCCGCTTATGCCCTCAGCTTACTCCTATGTTCTGTAGGAGTAGCTGCGCTTCTAGTTACGCTTTGGAAGACTTGGCCGCAGGTTTCGTCGGCCAGAGAGCCTTTTTCGACTTTTCTAACGCTTCTTTGGACTGAAAACCTTGGTTCTGTTCGTGGTCTTGATTTCAAACTTGTGTACCTTGTCGTTTTGGGCGATGTTATGCTCATTTCAGGGGTCGTAGTGTATGTCTTGAGCGTACAACGGATTTTTCTGCCTGGGAAGGTTGTGTGGTATCGATGCCCGTTCTGCCACAAGGATTGGAGGTCGAGTGGAACCAAGGCTTTGGTGCACTGCCCTCACTGTCGCCAACTGGTTCATCCAACTATGATTGAAAAATAAGCCCAACAACGCGGGCTAAATGGAAAAAACAAATTGAGTAGATGGGCTGATTTTTCAGGCCTTCTTGGGTTTTTTTCCGTGTTTCCACATTCTTCTGTTCTTCATTCTTTTTAAGAATCGTTTCTTTCTCGCTAGTTTCTTGGCAGATCTTTTCATCGTCTTTTCTTCCCAGTTTTTCCTTTTTCAATCAAACTGCTAGTCTTAACTTCACTCTGTCTTGCCACCTTATTAACATCTTTTTAGAGAATGTGGAGTAACAGGCATTCACAAACGCGCTCGACGGAGACGTTAAGAAGTTTCGCTGATTTACGTAACGGTTGGGTTTTGGGATGAAGTTTTGTCCAACCAGCATCTGAAATCTTGTGAACGCAACATCGTGCACCGAAGGAATGTTTATCACATTCGTTTCATTCTCTAGTTAAGTGGCAGTTGAGTGGAGTTTTCTGTGGAAGAAGAAGAGCTTCAAAAACAAAAACAAAAACAGAAGAAGAAAAGGAAGCAGTCTGTCCTTCTCGAAGAAGAGAAGCTTGAAAGTGACACATTCCATGAGCTAGTTGAGGTTTTGGACGAGCTTGAGAAGGAGGGCAAATACGTTGATGTGCAAATCTGTCCAGAGTGCAAAAGTCCCAAGGTTCGTAGGGTAGGAACCATGAGTGGCGACTTGTGGGGTAACATGGGGATACTTCCGCCAAAGTTTGAATGTGGAGAATGCGGATGGAGAGCACGAATGGTTCTGAAGGCGACAAACAGAAAGGCAAGCGTCAAAGACGCCGAGATAATGGCTGAAGCGTCAAGTCTGGAAGACACGGAGACCAGTTAAGTCGTTCAAGCAACAAAACCCATTTTGTATGTCATGTTTGTTGGAAACTCCAACAAAGCTTATCGCGGGCACGTTATAAGGTGAATCTTCCGCGATCGATCGATAGACAAGGCTAAATTTGAAGCACTTAAAGACAGGTACTATGAGCTGCGTGGCTGGGATGTAAAAACAGGTTGGCCAACAAGAGCCAAACTCGAAGAACTGGGGCTAAACGATGTTGCCGATGAGTTGGCAAGCATCGGCAAGCCACCTTAGCGCCAAACGCGCACTCTTTGTTGACTTTCACCAAGTGTTTGAATCAATCTATACAAAACTGCAGCTTCTCTTTGAGAAAAGCTTTTTCACCTTGCACTCGCAATAGTATTGGAGAAGGGAGAAAGAGCGCAAGCGAAGGCTGCAAACATTTTTGCTACTCCCCCCACGCAGCCTTCCCACAGCGCCCCCAACTTCGCCAGTTGAAAGCAAATAGAAATGCTGCGCGCGCTTCAATGTGACAAAGAACGACTCGAAGCTCCTGAAACGGGGATTTGAAGGATTAAGAAACCATCTCAGCAGAGACAAGTTCTATCGCGCGCGCAAAGAAGCGCGCGCTCAAGTTAATCCATCAAGGGTATCATGTTCAGGAAACATGCTCCCGGCATGCGATACACGAATGTAGATCGAGTTCAAGACTTTGACCCAGTTCATGGTGTGGCTTGGTGGCAGGAAACGAGCGTGATCGAGGCTTCCGATGGCACACATGTCTTTCGGGACCGCGAACGCAGGCGACTCTTCACCTACTGGAACATCTTCCACTATCTTCAGGTGACTGGCTTCAAAAAGATCAAGTGCTACCCCGATTGGAAGATCAAGCCGCCTAGAAAACCCAAGGCAGAGGGATTGATCTTCGTTTCCAGGAAAGATTGACCGTTGCTCCCCGTTCAACAGGCTCTAGCATTCATCCAACCGCGCGCTACAGCACATGTAATATATCTCAAATGCCTCACAGATACCGAAGGTGGATGATTGCGTTGCCCGAATGGAGGCACGCCATGTGCTTCAAAATCGAAGAGAGGCGGGATCAAATTGGTACCCATTTCATATTCACGAAACTTGGTCAGTGTTTTTGAGGAGGGAAGGTTGTGAATGTCAAAATAGTGAATGTCTACAACGACAGAGTCTTGCCTGACAAGGGTTTGAAGGGCGGGTGGGGTGATTGCTTTCACATCAGTTTCGGCGAGAAAAAAGTGCTCTTTGATGCTGGATACAAGGGCAAGATACTCATGAATAACATCCGAGCACTCGGGATAAGCGTTGACGAGGTAGACAAACTAGTGCTTTCGCACGGTCACCGCGACCACACGGGAGGATTGCCAGGACTGCTCGAAGCTAGGACCGTGAAGACACCGCTTCCGGTCATTGCACACCCTGCTGTATCAGAACCCAAATTCGTTAAGATATGGCTATTCTACTTCCGAGGGGAATTGCCCAGGCTGCCTCCGAAACTCGCTGAGAGAATGGCTTTTCAGCCGGCAAGGGAACCAACAGAAGTCCTGCCTAACCTCTACACCACCGGCGAAATCCCAATCGTCGAACGACCGCAAAAGCCCGGTATCGCCAAAAATGTGTTTCACCAAGTGAATGGGCGGCGCGAGCACGACGATGTAATCGATGACCTATCACTAATTCTGCAAGCAAAGACTGGGCTGGTCTTAATAACCGGCTGTTGCCACGCTGGATTACTGAATACGTGTACAAAAGCTACTAAGCTCTTTGGGAGGAAAATTGAGGCAATAGTCGGAGGCACCCACATGTTGGAATATTCAAAGGAAGATGTGGATCACGTCACCGACGTTTTGGAGAAAGACTACGGGACTCCCACGCTGTATCTAAATCACTGCACGGGAGACGACGCGATCGAGCAACTGAGAGCCAGATTCGGACCACAAGTAGTTCACGATTGCTTTGTAGGCTCAGAACTGACTTTTGATGTCTGATGCAACGCCAAAAGTCAAGTTCATTGCAAACTCTCTTTAACGCGCGCCAAATCATGGGAGCTCCGGCAGATCCTACAAGAAGTTGTGTTTTCGCATACCCAAACTTCTAAAAAAGAAAAAAACATTTTTAACCATTTTAGGAACACGCAAGCACGCTACAATTGAGACTACTTCTTCAATTGTTTCTCCTTGTGCTTTCTTCTTTTCTCCTCTCTTTCCTTTTTAGTCATTGGCTTCTTCTTAGCGCTTCCCATGCCCAACGCAATCACCACACTCAAATAGTCAGAATAGGGAATTAAATCTTTGTCTGCTCGCGCGTGTTGCTTGACTCCGGTTACTGCGCACTAGTTGCGGACATACGCTGGACAAAGTGAGATAAATTCTATATCAGAAAGTTTGCAATTAGATATGTGGGAAGTGTAAAAAGCACTATAGTTTGCATCAAACAGCTTGTAAGAGTAGGTTTGTCAAGGATCTTCGGTGGTTGGGTTATGGGGTTGAATCGGTTTATGTCCAGAAAGGATATCTTGATAGATGATGCTGGATGGGGAGACCTTATCTTGGGCGTAGTAATCGGTGCCCTCAAGCCTCCAGACCGTCGGTACATGGAACGCAGGATCCCTGTCTCGTCCTTCCAGCCGCCGAACTTCGAGAATAAAAAGTATCTGGATGACGCAGTGAAGATTGCTGATGAGATCGTTGAGGTTATGCGGCCTGATTTGGAAACCCGCTTTAAGGTCTGCTCTGGATACGTTCTTTCCAGCGTACGTGGACGCTTGCGAGACCGGGGATTCAAGGTCGAAGAAGTGGAAATCACAGGCGAACTCCAAGAGATGGTTGAAAGAGGCTACATAAGATGGTGTGTTGAAGTAGGAGTGCCAGCGGAAACGCTGGAAGATGAGAGGCGCTTCTGGACACTTCTGGAATGGGTTGGGGAAAGACCTGAACTGAGAGAAAAACTCGTGAAGACAGGATGGAAAAGCTGGAAAAGGAAGTGGAGAGAAGAAGCATTCGAGAAGTCTAAGAAAGAAGTGCGTTCTGTTACTTGATCGCTTTATAAGGAAGTATGCGTAGTATAGGACAGTAGCGTTCTGTTGTTGAAGGACGAGAAGAAACACGGCAACGTTACACACACAATAAATGATGAAAAGAGTGATGAAAAATGTCGGAAAAATCAGGAATCGTTTTCGTTGGAAGCAAAACACCGATGGACTATGTTCTGGCAGTTATCACAAGACTGTCCGCGGGCGATGCTAAGGAAGTAATCTTGAAAGCGCGAGGCCGAGCAATTGCCACAGCTGTTGACGTAGCTGAAATAACCAGAAGACGCTTCCTAAAAGACCTAAAAGTAAGCAGAATCTCCATAGGAACAGAGGAAATGCCACCGAGAGAAGGAGAAAACAGGGCGCGGAATGTTTCAACGTTGGAAATAGCTCTTACAAAAGAGTAGGGCTTGCGAAACAGAGTGTGGACCACGCGAGGTCTACTCCTTGGTGGGTTTCGCTCGTACGGTGAAGTTCGGCTTTCGGGTATCTTCCTAGAATTTCAGTAGAACACGAAATTGATTCATGCAAATTTTTTTGTAGTTTTCTTGATATTTTTCAACATGGCGGGCACTTTATACTATGGTTTCCCGGGAGGAGTCTGCACCTCTTGGATCTAAGGGTTTATAATAGGTGTTTACACACTTCACTGTAAGAAGTTGTGTTTTATGTCGAAGAGCAAGGCTATCGTCAATATTCAGAATGTGGTTGCGTCTGCTACTTTGAATCAGAGAGTTGACTTGAACGCTATCGTGAAGGGTTATCCGGGGGTGGAGTATCGGCCGGAGCAGTTTCCGGGCTTGGTGTTTAGGCTTAAGAGGCCGAAGACGGCTACGTTGATTTTTAGCTCTGGTAAAATGGTTTGCACGGGAGCGAAATCGGAGAAGGAATCCCGCAGGGCTGTTATGACGGTTGTTAAGGAGCTGAA